>BNJV01002752.1_pt1 | contig 984754 bp, 1640 predicted proteins | sample 8540591 | NCBI WGS metagenome assembly BNJV01 (sample SAMD00202457, study PRJDB9452) | human saliva metagenome | host: Homo sapiens | reverse complement strand
GACAAAGCGAACGAAGAGACAAAATATCTCAAGGAATGCGTAAATTTGCGAAAAATCAAAAACAAATATTTATGACAAACTCAGTGAAAAATTTAGTGCTACGAGCCTTTTGCCTGTTGGTCTTGGGAGTTATCCTACTTGTCTACTCTAACAGTATAGCTGGTGCTATCGTTCAAGCTATTGGAGCCTTACTCATCGTTCCTGGACTCATTCTCTATCGGCAGCCTTTTCCGTGAAAAGAAATCGCAGGCGAAGTGGCTCTTTCTCCTCATTCAAGGAAGTGCTACCATCATTTTAGGAACAATACTCCTTATTTGAGCCCTCTATGTTTATCAGTGCTCTTTATGTACACTTTAGCAGGCCTTTTTGAGTCCTGGCTCGCACAGTACCAGTTCACTTCACGCTGGCAAATGCAAAACAGGGGTATTGAGCTCGACAAACTTTCCTACTTTGTCCCTGTACTCACTCTGTTAGCAGGCATTGTTGTCAGCTTTCCTCTAGAGACTGCAAGTATTCCCTTCTGTATCATTGGTGCAGCTTTTCTGCCTCTATTCTATCTTGGAATTTGTTTCTGCTTGGCAAATCAGAAAATTCCAAAAACACATACACATCCAACTATAATTGTTGACGAAGCTGAAGAAACGAAACCTGCAATGAAGATCAATCAGAAGCATACCAACTCTCCTTACGCTCATTTCATATTCTAAAAGATGAACGACTCTCAAAAATATCGCTCAACCTCCTCACTATTATTCTCATTTCCACTTCTAACGCTGATCCCTTTTTATCGGTTTGACGGACTTCAATACTAAGGGGAACCTCGCGAAGCCATTGTAGCCTTTACAATGCTCGACACTACAATTGGATTCTGCCGCAGAATAATGGTGATGAGTTGCCTACAAACCTCCATGTTCCATTGGTTCGTAGCTGCAACCTCGGTTGTTATTGGTGGTGTCAATGAGTTTAGCGCCCGTTTTTCCCTCTGCCTTGGCTGGAGTTGTTTTAGCCGTCATTGACTTTCGTTTCTTCGCTCGGCGCAAAACCAGCAAACAGCTCTTCTCACTTCGGTCATTATGCTCACGACATTTTGAAGTTCATCGAGCTGCCACAAACTGCCGAGTAGATATGGTACTCACACTCTTTATTGTGCTAGCCCTCTATCAACTCTTCCGATGGACGGGCGCGATTTACGCGGTATTCCTATTGGGCTATTCTCTGGATGAGTTGCGGAATGCTGACAAAAAGGCCCTGCAGCAATCATCCTACCATGCTTGGTAAGTTGCGTTTATCTCTGGATGCAAGGCCGTAGCTTTTTGGTTTTGTCACTGGCGGCTTGCACTCATTGCAATGAGTGCAGTGATTCTCCGTGCCTTTGGTACTATGCTGCATGGCTACAAAGGAGGGTGATAAATTCTTGTATCTGATTTACGAAGAAAACTGTACTACGCTTCCTCGGTAAGATGCCTTACAGTTCGCATGAGAATGGGCGTGGTATTATCCCGTCGTCACTATAAGCGGTAGCGTTCCTTATGCGCTCATCTGCCTCATGGCGCTTTTCACCATCAACGCGAACAATGGCAAGCTCCAAGTCTTGAAAAAGTGCTTGGTGGAAAGGATTATGAGCATATCCGCAAAATGGACAGAGTGGAACTCTTCTCCCTCTTAGCCATTGTTCTCATCATCGGCTTCTATAGCCATTCCCAAAAAGCAAACGAGGTGTCTACATCCTCCCGTATATCCTTTCGTGGCATACTTTGTGGCACGACTAATCGAGTGCCTTTCAGCCGTGCGCCCTCATGTTATTAATTTTTCGGTTGGGTGTTAGCTACAATGAGTGAATTGTATTCATTGCAGGATGATTATTATCAAATCAGGCTTTATCCCCGATAATATTTTCCACGGCCGACATGCTACTGAAAACATCGCGATGCTCCACGCGTTGGCAGGACAACTCACTCGCGACGCACCAATAGCATTTTTCTCATTGTGTATGCCATCGCTGTACTTCTCTACTGTTCTTTATTCCTTTAGGACGCCTCATTCAAAATGTAGCTTATAATGCCCTACTCATTTTTCCTCTTGCTCGATGCTCTTTTGCTACCGCCCTGATGAGTTCATGCTCCGACAGACCCTTGGCAGCAGAGTGGAAAACTATGCAAAGCAAAACCGCTCTATTCTTTTTGTGGACGATAAGGATAAGATGCTACATTTTCATCGCTCAACTTCTACTGTCATAACCGCATCCAAATTTTTAATCCTGAAGTTCATTCGGGATTACTCCTCGTAGCGACGCGACGTTGCAACCTTTAGTCGTCTCAATCCAAACACACAACTGAAACCTATTCGCGACTTCCATCATCACAGTTGTGACACTCGCCAACATTCTTCTCTACAATTCCAGACGAAAATATATGAAACAAAGATTAATGCTAGCAACAGCTTCTCTGCTCAAAACACAAGCAGACAGAAAAAGAACATTTCTGTCTGCTTGTATCGATGTCTATGAGATTGCATTATTAGGATGTTGCCAAAACTCTTTCTCTATCTCTCATTTGAACTTCCAAAGATATTTGTACTTTTGTCGTACTAAACAAAAAGTAAATACTACTATATCTAACTATTATGGATGAAAATTACTTCTTTTCCAGTTTCGCCATGGTGCTTGGCGTGTTGTCGCTATCAGCACGAGACGACCTGGACAATCGGTGCTTAGCACCTGTGGCGGAACGTCCGGGTGGACTACATTGTCGACACACAGGGCAACAGCTGGCGCCGACAAGGTGGCTTATAGTACTTTGCATCCTCGCGCGGGATTCTGCCCGCCAGCGTGCATCCGTTTCCCCAAAGGTACGTACCACCGGCAAGAAGTCGAACAATAGCGGCACAGCGGTGGATGAACGCAATATGAACCTGAGAAGTTGACGTCAGCACACATAACAATGCGCGCAACCACGCACACCACCCTTCAGCAGGCTGGTATCGCTTTCATTTTTGCGCGGGTTTTCAGCAAACCACTTCCGATGAGCGACTTTACGATCTCATCTACAAATGTTAGCGGAGAAAATTCTGTTTATTTGGCTAGTTGGCGTAAGTATCCCCTCACTCCACCTTAAACGGCTTTTGGCTCAACAAGCGCAAATTTGCCTGGGGAGATGTGTTCGATTGGATTTACGATGAAGTGCAAATCCCTGGAGACTTCCGACTGTTGGCACATACGTTGAAACCTTTGGTTTCAAGAGCCGGCTACATCGGCATTCAGAGCAATGGTAAGATACCAGAACGGAGCAATGAACCACACTGTCATCTCTTCTCATCTTGGGATAATGGTGATACAGACGCGGGACGCATCTTTTGGCGCTTACAAGCGCAGCGGTAATATCGGTATCGACAGCACCCGCAGAACACCACTGTAGAGCGCTTCGGCGGAGAGGGAACGGGCTGCCATGTCATCCTTAATGGCGATTATTGGAAGCCCGGTAAATGGGTGCGCTTCTTGCTGAATGTTCGCCCCGAACAGATTCAGCTCAAGGATGGCTCTAACTACGAAAAACACCATCATTTCTGCTTGGTACAATGTTCGTGGTGAAGACAACGAATGGCACTATATCTCTCTACAGCGCATGGCAGGACAAACGCTCTATTTTGGCTCAGGTTTCAATACTTTTCCTTGAAGAATACACACCGTGGAAACAATAGTCAGCAAATGCTAAGCATCAAGCTACTATCGCCGTGTCTTTACACGTTCTATGCAGGGAGGTAACTGGTACAATCGTAATATCTTCTCGTTTGGCCACACTGATGGTGGAAACAGTAAAGGCGCACGTAATGATCGCCACCAGACCTATGTTACATACGATGGAGAACAGGCCATCTTGATGCAATCGGGTGGCTATATAGAGCCCGAATCAACCGCAAGGGCGATGGTTCTTCTTTCTCAAATCAAACTATCTTGAACCGGAGATTCTCTCCTTCAACGAAACTCTGGCAACACTCATTGAACGCAACGTGAAACCAGCACTTCCCACGCAGGATCTTCTGCGCATACGCACAGCATTGGAAGACGCTTCCATTCTTCTCCCCAATCTGGCTGGAAAGTTAAAAGGTTTCGACTCTCAAAACTGTGGCAGAAGGCGCCACCAATGGTCGTGCTGCTCTCGTTCTCGATGGTAAGCTCGACACTTTATTGGCATTCTGATTGGTATTCTGGTCAGAGTTCCAATTACCCTCACTTCATCACATCTCTCACGATGGAGACATTGAAGCTTGATCGTATCGTCGACTACGCACATGGCCATGGTTCTACAAACTATCTCGCTAAGAGGGTGCAAGTACAGGTATCGTCAAACAATGGCGTCATGGAGCACACAAGGTACATACACTCTGACAAACGGCGCTTCTCAGAATATTCAACTTCGCTCCTCTTTTCTCTTCCCACGGGTGGCTTTACTTCTGTCTCTACTTCACTGGGGTTACAGCAATGGTGGTTCACTCATGGCATTAGCTGAAGTAAACTTCTACTCAAGAGTATCAGCTCTGCGAACACTTGCGAAAAAGTATTACGAGAATGCAGGAACACTAAACAACTATTCTAAGGCAGACGTTATGAACATAGTGTCTATGCAAACCTAACAACTCACAGCCGATGAGATGCAGAATGCTCTTACAGAACTCTCTCTCCATGGTAAATTGGCCAAATATGGTCCAGTCTTCAACGATCTTAATTTTAAACGCAGAAAATGCTTACATCATCGAATACATACAGCATGGGAACACTGATGTAGACATTGCGGGGCAAAATTATCCAACTCTGCGCGCTTCTAATCCGACAGATGGAAAAGGTTCCTCTGAGTCTCTATCAGCAAGTTTGAACTAGCTGACCCCTGGAGGCAAGTTGGTTGATTGTAGGTACGGACAAAAATAAAGCGAAAGCAGTACTCATCTACAACATGGCAACCCAAAAGTTCCTTAACCCTACTGCAGGAAGTGTGGGTTCTGAAAGTTCCATGAGCGATAGTCCTGTTTACGTACGTCTGCGCAAGGCACTATGGATTTATCTTTACGCCGGTGATCAGTCAACGCGTTACTCACTAGGTAAAAACGATAGGCTGAGATCCTACAGCCGCAAATGGTGCAGCTTTAACAGCAGAGCAGCAATTTCCACTAAAATGGCACTTATTGGAATCTCGTAGGATACTTTCAGCATCACACCAACAAGAAGCTTGTTGAAGCTTTGCGGAAGCAGCCAACACTGGTGTATTCAATATCTACGAATCAACAACGTAGAGAACTGACAACAACGTGAGAACGTTCTACGATCTTCAAGGCGTCGTATTCTGCAACCCTACAGCTGGACTCTACATTATAAATGGTATTGTTGTGAAGTAAACAAACAATAAGATACAAAATGTGAGAAATGGGTAGAACTTTCGTTCTACCCATTTCTTCTATCGAAAAGTTTCAAAATTTTCGTCCTCTCTTTCTAACAGATATTTTTCCATCCAGCACAAAATTGTTCTGATTTAAGGAAGAATCTTACACTAAATTGTTTTTCTCAACAATATAACGTGGGCGACGCTTCACTTCAGAGTAAATTTTTCCAACACTCCCTATCACGCCAAGAGCTACAAGAATGGCTCCGCCAGTAAACCAAAGAGAGACAAGCAAACTTGTCCAGCCTTGTATGGTTCGTCCTTCAGCATAAACCACCACAATGGCGTAGATGATTGCCCATAAAGAAATAAACATAAAGATCAGTCCGAGATACGTAATGTGAGCGCAGGGGGCGCACAGAGAAAGATGTATCCCGTCAACAGCAAAGCTTAGCATCTTACCAAAGAGGATATTTCGATACCCCAGCTTGACGCTCCTTTCTGTCGTGAGAACTATCGCGGTTTGGAATCTAAGGTTCTTACCATACCTCGAAGAAAGAGAGTGCGCTCTGAATATTCTAACAAGCTTTCGAGGCAGACGACTCATCAGTCGGAAATCGGCATGATTATAGAGTACATCACCTCCCAACCTCTCACCATTTTATAAAATGTTTGTGCCGTTGTACGCTTAAACCATGTGTCAGTTTTACGAGCATGGCGAACACCATAAACAATATCTTTTCCCTCAAGAAAACGCTGAACCATTTCATAAATAGCTTCAACATCATCCTGCAAATCAGCATCAATAGAAATAGCTGCATCTGCATGATGTCTGCCCAATCCAGTCCTGCCCATAGCGCACGCTGGTGCCTCACATTATGCGCTAATCTCAAAACCGCCCACGTCTATTCTTTTTGCGAATAGGTTTCGATAAGATCCCAGTTGGAATCACTCTGATCCGTCATCAACATAGAGAATACGAGTATCCACTGCTTGATCTGCCTTTAATTTCTCACACACAGAAAGCAGCACCTCATTTGTAGCAGACAAAACGGGCTCCTCGTTATAACACGGAACAACTATAGCAATTTGCATTTTCCTGTTCTTTTTGGGGTTTCCAATGCAAAGGTAATAAAATCATAAGAAGTTCAACTTTTATGGCTCATACCAAGTACAAACTTTTCACTCTCAGAAGCTCTCAATGAGATGGCTTTTGTCGGAAGGTTTTCTTTCTTACCTAAAAATTCATCTTATATTTGCAGTCGAAAATCAAATTAGCTCATGGCTCATAAGATTGAATTAACAAAACATGTACAACACAACTGCATGGTTTTGCTTGCTGAACTCAGTCAAAAATCTATCAGGAAAGTTTCTAACGAAGGATGTAGCTGTATAGCTTGCTCTGCTGTCAGTACGTTCAATAGTGCCATGATAGCTTATGTACAACAGCATAATGATAGTCCCCCATCTCTCCTTGGAGTTTTGGGGGACACTTATTTACAGATATGAGCTAGACAGAAATAAATGGTTTTATAAAACCTCCTCTATATTTAGAAAGTATCTCGTAACAAACAATACAATATGAGTTTAAGATTCAGAGTCGTTGAAGACGCTTTTAAGAAAGTCCCCTGTAGAAGTTGTAGCTCCCAAGGAGCGACCATCAGAATACTACGCTAAGTACGTCTTCAATCGAGAGAAGATGTTTCACTATCTCCCTCAAGAAACGTTCAAACGCTACTGTGAAGCCATTGAGCAAGGCACTCCGCTCAACCTCAATGTGGCCGATTCTATTGCGCAGGGGAATGAAACGTTGGGCAATGGAAATAGGGAGCGCACTCATTGCACCCACTGGTTTCAGCCACTCACCGAAGGAATGCAGAGAAGCACGACTCCTTTTGTTGAGCATGATGGAAAAGGAGGTATGATTGAAGAATTTAGCGGTAAAGCTCTTGTCCAGCAAGAGGCCTGATGCTCTCTTCATTCCCTAGCGGTGGTATTTCGCTCCACCTTCGAAGCCCGCGGTTATTCAGCGTGGGATCCTTCTTCTCTGTTTTATCATTGGCGACACACCGATGATTCACGGTATTTATTGCCTACACGAGAGGCTCTCGACCATAAGGTGCCTTTTGGAGAAATCTCTTGCCGCACTTGATCAAGCTGCAGACAGGTGTTGCTCAACATTTCTATCCTGAAGTAAAAAGTTACAACAAACTTGGGCTGGGAGCAAGAATACTTCTTGGTAGATGAAGATCTTTATAGTGCTCTATCCTGATCTCCTGTTGACGGGCCGTACTTTAATGGGGCATGACTCTGCAAAGAACCAACAGATGGACGACCACTACTTTGGTTCTATTCCCGAGCGTGTGCGGCATTCATGAAGGATTTAGAAATCCAAGCTCTTGAACTCGGTATTCCTTTGCAAAACACGTCACAACGAGAGTTGCCCCTAACCAGTTTGAATTGGCTCCCATCTGTGAGGAATGTAACTTGGCTGTGGATCACAACATGTTGCTCATGTCGCTGATGAAACGTGTTGCACTGTAAGCACGGCTTCCATTGTTTGCTCCACGAAAACCGTTCAATGGCGTGAATGGTTCGGGTAAACACTGAAAACTGGTCACTCACTGACAACTCGCGTGTTGCTCCGACGCACCAGGCAAAACGTCTGAAGAGAATTTGCGCTTTGCTGTTTTTGTGGTTGAATCGATTATGGGTGTTACCGTCACAACGGATTACTCAAAGCCTCTATTATGAGTGCCACGAACGCTCATCGTCTCAGGGCGCTAACGAAGCTCCTCCAGCCATTATTTCTTCTTTCCTCGGACAACAGATTGATGACTTGCTCGACCACATCGAAGTTTCCTCCAAAGATGAATTCTTTACGCTTGAAGGAAAACACGGATCTCCGCCTCAGATGTTCCTCAGATTCCCGAACTCATGATCGACTCTACGGATCGTAACCGCACCTCACCTTTTTGCCTTCACGGGAAATCGCTTTGAGTTCCGTGCTGTAGGCTCAAGTGCCAACTGCGCTAGCGCACTCATTGTGCTGAACACTGCGGTGGCTGAAGCTCTCACTCTCTTCAAACAGCGTGTAGATGCCTTGATTGAGAAAGGCGATAGCACAGTCAGTGCGATTCTTGACGTTCTTCGTGAGGACATCAAAGAGGTGCAGCTATTCGCTTTAGCGGCATAGCTATAGCGAAGTGCAAGAAAAAGCTAAAGAACGGACTGATTGCGCAAGTTGCCCTCTCATTTTTGATCGCTACCTGACGATGCTACCGTTCGAATGTTGAATCCATGAATGTTATGAATCTACACGAACTCAAGGCACGCAACGAAATCAAATGGAAACTTACTATAAGAAACTCCAGATTGAAGCGCGTGTTCTTGGCGACCTTTGCCTCAATCATATCATTCCTGTAGCTACAAAATACCAAAGTGCTTCGTTGATAATGTCTACAAAAATACAGCAGACATTCCAGCTGACCGCGCTAAAAGAACTTTGTGCTTATAATGTCGACTTAATTGAGAAAATCAACAAACACCTCAACTTCATTGCTGAGAATGTCGACTTGATGGTGGAAGAACGCAAAAAGGCAAAACAAAATTGAGAGTGAACGCGAAAAAGGCCATTATCTCATCATGACAAGATAGAACCTTCTTCGATAATCATCCGCTATCACATCGATAAACTCTGAACTTATCGTTGAGGACGAGACGTGGCCTCTCCCCAAATACCGTGAGTTGCTCTTTATTCGCTGAAATAACCTCGTAGAACGAACACAAACGAACAAGAGAGATTTCCTTACAAGGCTATCTCTCTCTTGTAGATATAATAAAAAGTTCAATTCAGCCATTTCATAAAACGACTATTGTTTTTGATACTTATTCATATTCCAATTTGCACTAGTGCAGCAAAATTATCGTGCAAAGTACTTCGGAATTAGAAAAATCATCCCAATAGTAATAATAATTAGAGATGACCCAGAGCGGCACACTCAATCCAGAAAGTTTTTGATACTTCCATAGTGAACATACACTTGCTCGTGGCGTACTCGGTGCTCTTTCCCGTCCAACAACACAAAAGCCAATACTATTTTCGTAGATGCGAATTTCAGAGAAAGATTGCTTTCTCCGCCACAAAAATGAAAGTGCCGATGGCCAGAGTATAAGCGCAACCCAAAAACTCATTGATAAGAAAATTTGCATTTTTAGTGCCTCCTTGGACACCACAAACAGAAATCGCAAAATCGGTACTTCTGTTTGGATAAAAGAGAAACGCGTTGCAAAGAAGTGGAGATAACAACAGTCCACACGATGACTACTCCTTTCCATTTACCTTTTTCCCTGCGTATTGGCTCATATCCAATACGTGCTTAGATACCAATATATCTTTCCATTCCTAAAGTTGTGTGTATGTAGTAACATAAAAGATATGCACTTGAGCTCACCGCGTATAGATTGCAAAGATAGCAGGAATTTTCGCTCGTTCGGAAGTCCACTCTGTTTCCACTGCGAGCGTCTGTGTCTTTCATCCATTCCTGCGTCTGTTGTTATGCCCGCTGCCAAGCAGAGTCAGGTTGTTGGTGAACAGGCATCGAGATATATCGTCGAACATCTTTTTGTTGCGATGATGGCGTTTCGATGAACAGCTGCGTTTGATGCTCACGCCGCGAAAACCCTCCTCAGATGCTTCAACTTCTTTTGGCGCTCGAAGGATCTATAGGCAGATAGCCATGAAAAGCAAAAACTCTGCCCATTGAAACCGCTGGCCATAACGGCCAAGATGATACTCAGAGGACCAACAAGCAGGACGACACGGAGCCCTTCACGCTGACAATGGCTACAATATCTGCACCAGGATCGGCCACAGCAGGGCAACCCGCTTCGCTGATAACACCTACGCTTTCTCCCTTGCGCAAAGGAGCTAAATACAAAGCAAATCTATCAATTTCGGCGTGCTTTCCATGGGATAGAGTGCAGTTCATCGATATTTATCTCGCGATCCACCTGTTTGAGAAAGCGGCGAGCGGTGCGGATTTCCTCCACAATGAAATGGCGAATACTGAGAACTTCCTGTTGCCAGGCAGGAAGCACTTGTTCTATGGGGGTTGCACCTCAAGGTGCAGGGAATCAGATATAATGCGGGAGAAGATTTCCATACTTTGATTTGACTAAGAATGAATGATAAGAAATTTAGGAGCGAACTTTCGGAAAAATATCACTAAACTTCTTCTTTCCCTTCGCATAATAGAGCCACAAAAGGCTTTTGAGGAATGCGCTCGGGAAAGGGATTAGTATTCCCCTTTACCTGAATGGCTTTTCGCCAAATTTTTCTTGGCGAGATAGGGTAAAATCAGATTTCAGCCGGTGAAACTCACAGCGCGCATCATAAACAGCTTTGGCGTGTTTCAACCATCGGTAGCTAGCATTTTGCAGCCGCCACATAATCAAGAATAGCTCTTATCGCGCTGACGGGCTTTAGCCGCTTCGGGCAAATTCTTATAAAGCATCAGCAAAATTATTGCGAAAATTGAGGAAGGTTTTACGCGGATGACCTGCATTGAGTTGCTCCACCACCAACATGATAAACAACGCTCTCAGGCACACACAAGGCCTCGACCGCGACTACGCAAACGCCAGCAGAAATCACTCTCTTCCATGTGGGCAAAGAAGCGCGCATCCAGCCCACCTACTTCTGTGCCAATCAACACTCGCGCACCATCAACGCTGCTCCAGTAGCCCAAAAGATGGAGTTATATCATCATACTGTCCATTATCTTTCTCGACATCAGCAAAAGACGGCCGCGGCAGAAAGGGTAACCATATTTATCGATAAAACCGCGAGGCACCAGCATATTCAAAACTATCGCGCTCACGTTCGGCCAACAATTTTAGGCTGACATGCAGCCACCAGGATGCTTTATCCATATAGTTCAACAACGGTTGCAAACCCAATTCGGCGTGACTTCCACGTCTGAATTTAGCAGCAGATAGTATTCAGCTTCCACCTGCTCTAAGGCTTTATCATAACCTTCTGCAAAACCATGTTTTGTCCAAGAGAATGAGTCGGACGGAGGGAAACTTCTGCTTCAACATTTCAACAGAATCATCTGTCGAACCATTGTCAGCTACAATCACTTCGGCTTCTTCACTATTCTGTATCACTGAAGGAAGAAACTTCTGCATCATGGCCGCCCCATTCAATTCAGAATAACAACTGCAATGCGTGTCATTACGTTCGTATTTGTATAAAAACTAAAAAGGGACTATTCGGGCAAACTCGAATAGTCCTCTATTTTTATTATCTCACCGTCAAAGCCCTGCCCGTCTGCTGTAAAGTCACCCAGTGACAACAGAAACGGTATTGTCGGGCATCTCAACACCTAAAGGCAATTCAACGCGGATATAATTATCTGTAAAGCCATGAATAGGATGTCCTGGCTTAGCATGCTCCCAAGTACGGGGCGTTCTTTCCCTATAAAAGTGGAATAGAACCCTTTGCGCTTTTCTTCCGAAAGATTGAGCAAACGCTGGCTGCGTTCGCGGCGAGTTTGCGGCGACACTACATAGGTATCTCCAAAGCCTTTGTGCCTCAGCGCTCGGAAATAGCTAAAAACGTGAAGTTGGGCAATGTCCAAACTCTGATAAAAACTCATAAGCCTCTTCGAAGAATTCATCCTTCTCACCGCGCGTACCGACTATAACATCCACACCGGATAAAGGCATCAGGAATGGTCGCTTTCACTCGCTCCATCTTCTGACGGAAGAAAGCTGTATCATAGCGGCGACGCATCAGCTCGAGGAACATCGTCCGAACCGCTCTGAAGAGGAATATGGAAATGCGGCATAAAGGCACGCGAATGAGCACAGAAATCACAATTTCGTCAGTAATCAAGTTTGGTTCGATAGAAGAAATACGATAACGCTCAATCCCTTCCACCTGATCTAAAGCCTAACAAGGCTAAAGAAATCTTCGCCCGTAGAACGACCGAAATCTCCAATATTTACACCAGTAATAACAATTTTCTTTTTCCCGCCTTCTGCTGCCACAGCTTCAGCTTGGGGCCACTAGCGAGCAATAGAACCATTCGGCTCGCCCGCGAGCAAAGGGTATGGTGCAATAAGTGCAATAGTAGTTGCAACCATCTTGCACCTTTGATGAAATAGCGAGCATGATCGCCACGTGAACAACTGGGAACAAAAGTTTGTATGTCCTTTGTTGGAACAGCATAAGCCTCTGTGGATATTCTCGCCCTGCTCTAAAGCCATGCGTTGGGCCAGTCCTTCTGCAGATAGTGGATACCATTTCCTTTCTGTTCCATACCCACCACAAATCCACTCCAGGAAATTTTGGCAATCTTTTCGGGCTGCAACTGCAGCGTAGCAACCCAAACAACAACAAAAGCTCCAGGATTTTCACGAGTTAAGGCGATTGATAGCCTGCCGACACTTATGGTCAGCAACATCTGTAACGCTGCAAGTATTTACAATACAGATATCTGCATGCTCCCCGTCTCGCCGCAGGCTCCACACCATATTTACACAGCGCATCGCTTAGCGAAGACGTCTCGGCAAAGTTCAGTTTGCAGCCCAATGTTTGATAGGCAGCTTCCCTTTAATATATTATATGTATCCAAGGAAATAATCTCTTTAAAAATTTCACTTGCAGAGATACAAATAAAGTTAGCGATTAGCAGAAAAGAGGGTAATAGCCCAGAAACACCCATTTTTGATAGGTATTAATATGCAAAAACAGCTTTTTATTGTTAAATCTGCATTTTTATACTAAAATAATTACCCAAACTCTTGCATGGATATAAAAAGTCCGTACCTTTTGCATCGTTTTAATAAAGGCAATTGATTGTTTTACATTTAAAAATTTCAAAACCAATGAAAAAGTTAGTTTTCATGCTCGTAGCTTTTCGCAGCTATTTTCTTTCGTTTGCGGTAACAAAACAGACAACAACGCTGCTACTACCGATTCTGATAGCGCAACCTGTTGATTCCCATGAACGATTCAGGTTAAGGCTGACAGCACTAAAGCTGCTGATTCAGTTAAGACTGACTCTGCTACTCAGACTCCTGCTGCTTAAGCAAAGCTACCTACATGGAAGATCAGCCCTTCAAGCTCAGCTTGAAGGGCTTTTTGTTGTAAGAAAGCTCTATCCTTTACGAAAAGAAAAGGGAAATGTATTTTCACTTCCCCATCTATGCCTAATCTTAATTGCTAAGACACAAAAATATCCTTATAGCGTTTGAAAATTTCCTTATTGTGTCAGCTGACGCAATAAGGATGTCAGTCAGTATCCTTATTGTATTTGAGAATACAATAAAGACGCTGACCACTTAGATAGCCTAAGCTTCATAACTTTGCTTAATTTCGTCCATCACAAAAAGTACTTTCGATGGAACCTAAACTTTCTATTCCGCCCAGCGTATTGATGACAAAACGACTGGTAAGCACGCATATCCGTGGCATGAACTCGAGTAGATGAGTCATAATTACCAGATATATTATAGCATTCCGACACTTCTGGAATGTCTTTTTATAACATCTACAAAACTCTGCGCTATATCGCGATTCATTTGTTTAAGCTTCACTTGACAAAAACACCGTGAATCCCTGATTAAAGCTTTTTCTGCATCAAGAATTGCAATATATTTCTTAATAATACCATCGCGTTCCAAGCGTTTTTAAGCGTTCAAACACAGGGGTTGTTGAGAGGTTTACCTCATGAGCCAACTCTTTTTGTCGTCATCCGTGCATTCTGCTGCAACACGCGCAAAAGTTGCAAGTCTGTCTTGTCTAATTTGTCCGTTCCCATTATTTTTCTTTTTACTGTGCATTGGGACAAGCAAGCGTTCACTTTTATTTCTCTATCCTGCAAACAGAAAATTCTATTCAAATAGGAAGAAAAAGAAGCGACTTACTTATTTTCCTTTTTGTGAATGCAAATATAGTATTATTTTTCAAATCATGAAAACCACTTGATATTTATTTCTATTATTTCTTACCTTTGCAGTCAGGAACAGAAACAGGATAACAAATAAATACAATAATTATGAGTAACAAAAATGGCATTTTAAAACGCTTCAGCTTCATGTAGGTCAAGAGCAAGCAGACCCAACAAGCGACAGTCGAGCAGTACCTATTTATCAGACTTCTGCGTACGTTTTCACGACTTCCAGCATGCAGAGGATCGTTTCTCACTTAGCGATGCAGGCAACATTTATGGTCGTTTGAACAACACAACTCAAGGAATCTTTGAAGAACGCATATCTGCTCTTGAGGGTGGGGTTGGTGCATTAGCTGTAGCCTCTGGAGCTGCAGCTGTAACCTCACGCCATCATCAACATAGCTAACCAAGGCGACCACGTCGTAGCATCTAAAACAATCTACGGTGGAACTTACAACCTCCTAGAACACACGCTACGCCGTTTTGGAATTTCTACGACCTTTGTAGATTCAGACGACTTGGAGGCTTTCGAGAAAGCGATTCAGCCCAACACAAAACTTCTATATATTGAGACGCTTGGTAACCCCAATTCGAACATTACAAATATCGAAGCCACTGCTGAGATTGCACATCGCAACGAATTCCCTCTTGATTGATAATACGTTTGGCACTCCTTATCTGATACGCCCCATTGAGCATGGAGCAGATATCGTTATCCATAGCGCCACAAAAGTTTATCGGTGGACATGGCACGTCTTTGGGCGGTGTCATCGTTGACGGCGGCACATTCAACTGGGCAAAGAGTGATAAATTCCTCAATTCACTGAGCCAGATCCTTCATATCATGGTCTGAAATTCGGAGCAATCCCGCCCCATTCGTGACACGCATCCGCGCACTCATATTGCGCGACACGGGTGCAGCTATTAGTCCATTCAACGCTTGGGCACTTCTACAAGGACTTGAGACTCTTTCTTTACGCGTAGAGCGTCACGTTGAAAACGCATTAAAGGTTGTGGATTTCCTCCAGCAACATCCGCTCGTGGAGAAGGTGAACCACCCGAGTTTGCCCCACACATCCTAATCCACGATCTTTATCAGCGCTACTTCCCTAATGGAGCTGGCAGTATCTTCACCTTTGAAATCAAGCAGGCAAAAGCTGCACAACAATTCATCGACAGCCTGCAGATTTTCTCATTAGTGGCCAACGTGGCAGATCTCAAATCACTCGTCATTCATCCTGCTACAACTACCCATTCACAGGAAACTCCAGAGGAGCAAGCCAGCCAAGGCATTTTCCCAGGCACTATCCGCCTCAGCATCGGTACGGAACATATCGATGATCTTATTACTGACCTCAAACAGGCCTTTGATAATGTAAAATAAAAGAATATAACTTACAACTTCATAGCAGAAAGGATTCTGTTCCCCGCCTTTGCGGCAGGACAGAATCCTTTCTTTTGTTCAGAAGTGGTGTAAGATTTCTCAATCCATGCCCTCCATATCGGTCTTCGTTGTCACTTGGCTGGACACACCCGGATTACAACAGAACCATCATGAGAAACACTTACAGAAAAAGCTGGACCTTCACCATCCAATCCTGGCTGGCCTATTTGTGCTCCCCAACACAATCGTTTGTGCCGAAGAATGGTCCTTATCAAGAGCCATTCCTTTGCATAACATCTCGAGCGGCGTCATCAGCAGAAATTTTATCGACAAAGTCTTTTTGTAAACGTTCTTGTAAACATTTCTTCGCCGTCACATAGAATGCGCACATCCACCTTATTGTCGTAGAAAAGCACATCCATCTCGTCTTTAACAGTTGGCAAACTCTTATCAGTCTGTCGGTTCGTTGTGATTTCAAAAACGTGGCCTCCTACGCGCAACGTATCGGTGCGATTGAGTGGAGTAGTCGACTCGTTAACTCCTCCCGTTGTAGCTGCCGCTAAAGACTTTTGAGTTGCATCTGCTTCGGTCTTATTCTTTTTGCCACAACTGGCAAATGTTAATACAACAAGACAAGAAGCAACAAGAAGTATCTTTTTCATTTCAACACTGACATTTATTTATGCGGACAAAGTTATAAGATTTTACTGAAAAAGATAAGCGAAAGTTGTAATACCACTAAAAATCTTGTACATTTGCGGAAAATATCAACCTAAACACAGTTAATTATGAACAAATTCAGACACACCATCCTCTTATTGGCGCTTCATCGTAGGACCTACGGCTTACGCACAACATTCTCACCCTTTGCTCGGCATTTGGCAACAAGAAATGATAACACAAGAAGGCAACCGCATACTGATTCCTGTATGGAAAAATCATCAGTGGCGATGGGACGTTCAGCGTCATTCTTATGACCAAAGACAATGGGCGCACAGTACAGACCATTGAGGGCAACTACGTCATCAACTCGGATAAGACTTACACTGAACAGGTCAAGACCAACGTTTTTGACCCTCAGCAGAAAAACACAACAAATACGTTGAACTATTCCTTTGATACGCCCGACCGACTACGCATTGCATACCACTTGCAAGGTAGAAGCGTTCCTGCTACAGAATCTTGGGTACGTGTCAAACTGGAGAATCCATTTGGCCAAGGCGATAAAATAACCAAGTAAAAAAGTAATTAAGCAACTAAGAAGAAAGAAGTCCCACTAATCTCAAAATACTTATGAGATAAAGAGGAACAATCTTTTGCTTTTCAAAATACATTTTATGATACAAAAGGAGGAAAGCTGGCAGAGATGCAAACTTCCTCCTTCTGTCTTCTCTAAAGCTCAGCAGTTCTCGATTTCCGCTCTTACTATAACGGAAGCGCCCTTACGGATTTCCACGTCGCAAACGTTCTCATTCTTATCTTCCCTAAACAGTAGCAACGTGTCGCCACAATAGCTCTCATTACAGAACTGAAGTTCTATGCGACGTATTTGATGTGTTCGATGATAGTCGGCCGAAAGAGAGATTGAGAATCATCTCCAAATAGCGCATAGAATTGACATGTCCGTTAATATCCAAGTCGCTAAAACCAGCACGATACTGACAGACCGGCTCTTCGCTTTTCACCCTGACGCGTCCTGCTCCAGAGATAGGAAAATCCTCCTTGGGCAGAAGGACAGAAGTAAATCCGCCGTCAGAAGTTTCTCCAAATCAATGGGCTGCCGCGTTTTTGTAGTCGATAGCCGCCCAAATGCTGAAACCATACCCCATCGGTTTGCCGTTTTCGCCTCCAAACGGAAGAGGCGCTCCGTAAACTGGCGGTAAACCTCTCGTCACCCACGTTGAGATAGTATAATGTTCAAGCGTTTTTGGGCGATCTTCAAATGTTAGTACCAAGCGCGAGAGCACCCAAACGAGATTGTTCGCAATGAGTTGCTCATAACCAAAACCATGAGCCGTGGCGTGCATACCAGCACAACGCAAAATCTGATTTCCCAAGAAACTCAGGCTCACATGTCCCGTGGCATCTTCCGTATAAGGTTCCACACATGAAGCCGTAACAGCCTATATTTTCATTTTCCATAACTATATTTGAGCATGTGGGACAAAGAGAAAGACAGAGCTGCAAGTGGCCAAAAATTTCGTTTATCACCCGACCTCGCAGGCACATGTAAACCTCCAACTTGTCCTATATCACTGATTTACTACTTTTGCAAAGTTAAGAAAAAGTATTAACTTCGCAAACGTAATTCTTTACGAGCAGAAAGGCTTCTCCTTTCCGCTTGAACCCTGAAACATAAAACACTTATGAACAAATTACTTGTATTGGCCACCTGTGCCGTTCTTTCTGTGGGCAACGTTGCAGCACAAAAAGCGATTCGCTCAATCTGAAGGATATCATCAGCAGGTCGTTACTACGCGCACCGTATTTATGGTAGTGCGCCCTGCCAATGATGGCAACAGCTACACTCAACTTTCGGAAGACTCCGCCGCATTATTCGCCGCTCCTTCAAGAATGGTGAAGAAATTGGTACACTCTTCGATGCCAGCACAGCCCGTGGACCTATCAAACTGGAGCACATCGATGGCTATATCATGTCACCTGACGAAAGTCACATCTTGCTCCAGACAAAAACGAAAAGCATCTACCGCCGCCTCATTCACAGCCGAATACGTACATCTTCGACGTTAAAAACAACCGCTGCACCACCTGAGCGAAGGCGGGGCTGCAGCAAGTGCCCGTTTTCTCCCGACGGAACGATGATTGCCTTTGCGCGCAAGAACAACCTTTTTCCCTCGTCAAGCTCCTCTTCGACAACGCCGAGAGTCAGATTACGAAAGACGGAAAATTCAACGAGGTACTCAACGGCATCCCTGATTGGGTCAACGAAGAGGAGTTCTCCACAAATTGCAGCTTCACTTCTCGGCACAGCAAAGTGTTGGCGTGGATTCGCTATGATGAAAGCAAAGTGCCCATCTATTCTATCCAGGAATCTAAGGGCTCTCACCCCACTCTCGAGCAATACGACGAATACCCAGGTACATACGACTACAAATATCCTGTTGCAGGTGCGAAAAACTCAAGTTTCTGTCAAAAACCTTGATATAAAGAATCGCGTAACACGAACGATGGCCGTCCCCGTAGATTCCCTGACGGTTATATTCCCACGCATACAATTCACGAGCGACCCAGACCGTCTGGCTGTGGTCACGCTCAACCGCCATCAGGACAGAATGGACATTTATATGGTCAATCCACGTGCCCTACGGAAGCCAAACTGGCGCTGCGCGAGAATGGCACCAAATATATCTCAGAGAGTGCCTACGATGCCTTGACTTTCTATCCAGGACAATTTACTTTTATCTCTGATCGTACCGGCTACCAGCACGTTTATCTCTACAACTTCAACGGACAACCCGTGCGGCCGCTCACGAAGGGCAACTACGACGTGACAACTTTCTATGGTTACGACCCGAAAACGGGCAACTGCTATTATCAGTCGGCACAGGAAAGCCCGTTGCGCCGTTCGGTATATGTGAACGATAAAAACGGACGTACGCGCAAAACTCTCCACTGAAACAGGGTACGAACAGCGCTACCTTCTCCAAAAATTTCAACTCACTTTATGAACGTGTGGTCGAACACCACTACACCTTTTATGTTACCACTCAGCGCGAGTGGCAACGGAAAGACACCTGTCTCACACTTTGGACAACAAAGAACTGAAAGAAAAGGTGGCATCCTTCACGGGCCAGCAGGAATTCTTCACCTTCACTACGAGCGAGGGCGTTCAGCTCAATGGCTGATGCAAAAACCTAAAAATTTCGACGCCACAAAGAAGTATCCCGTCATCATGTACCAGTATAGCGGTCCTGGCTCTCAAGAAGTGACCGACAACTGGAAGATAGGTTTCATGGAGGCGGCATCTGGGAAAGCTACATGAACGAGCAGGGCTACATCTTCGTCATCGTTGACGGACGCGGTACGGGTGCTCGCGGCTCTGAGTTTGAAAATGCACCTATCTGAAACTTGGAGAACTGAGTCCAGATCAGGTCGAAGCCGCACAATATTTCGGGCACACTCCCTATGTTGACAAAAACCGCATCGGCATTTTGGGGCTGAGCCTTCGGCGGATTTAACACGCTCATGTCCATGAGCGAAGGCCGCCCGCATTCAAAGCTGGTGTAGCTGTGGCTGCTCCCACCAATTGGAAGTACTACGACACAGTTTACACAGAGCGATATATGCGCACTCCAAAAGAAAAACGAAGGTTACAATATCAATCCAATCAACCGCGTAGAGAAGCTCCACGGTAATCCCTTGTTGATTCACGGAACGGCCGATGACAATGTCCACTACCGCAATTGTGCTGGGAATGGGCAGAGGCAGCTGTTCAAGCCAACAAGCAATTCCAAATGCAAATCTATACGAATCGAAATCACTCATCTCAGGCGGAAACACACGTCTCACTTGATGACGCGCATTTCCGAGTTCTTCAAGAACAACCTCTAAAGTGGTGCAGACCGGCAGAACTAAACTACAATCAGTAGCATCCTGCCCAACTTCCACACATCTATTCTATCCACAATGCCTCTTGAGCATTGTGGATTTTCTTTTTCATAAACAACAGTTTCACTACATAGCAAACCGCACATTTATCATAGCGTAAAGAAGAAATACTTTTTGTCAATTATTTTCGTATTCTACACCTCCAAGAATGCCGCGAAATTCAACTTTTCTGTCAGCAACTCGAGAAAACGCAAATTTGAAACACCACTAAAAGGAGCTTTTTCTACTTTCTATACTCACAAATTTTATTTTCTCCTTGAGAAATTAAAAATACAATAAGGGAAATTTCAAATACATAAGGTTATCGACTGACATCCTATTGTGTCAGCCGACAGAATAAGGAGAAAACGCCCAACTAAAAAGAAAACCACACTATTTTTATGTTGTAGAGCATAAAAACAAAGAAAAATCTAAAAAGGACAATCCTGCCAAAGCCTTTTCTTGCGATGATTCACTCATTTAAGTGCTCTACTCGCACTCTAGATTGAGAAAACCATTTGTAAAAATATCAGACAGTAAATTAAACCCATCAAAACGTATAGGGTTCAAATTGTCTTGTTATAAACCTGAGCAAACATATTTCTCTCGCGCTTACTGATGCCCAAACTTATTGCCAACGTCTCCCACTGTCTCACACCTTGTCGTACCTCCTCTATAATAGCACAGGCATCATTCTAGCTATCATATACTCTCCGCAAGAATCTTGTAAAATTTGGAGACTAGCATCATTGGTATAAGAATTGATGAGCAAACTCTGACAGTTATTCAAGAGTGGGGTCATATCGTAAGCTGGAGATAGAGTCCAACCACGAGAAGTCAATACGAAACCATGATTGCGAAAGTGGTCATCACTATTACCTATAGCTATATTAAAAAGCTACACGCCGAAATAACTGAGAAAGATTCTCACCACATCACAACAGTTCTGAAGAATAAAAATCAACGATATCAAGATAACCATTCCCCGTTTTAGCATCACAGCCATCAGATAGTCCCCAACAGGGTCATGCGATAGCAAATGAATTCGCCTACCACTATGCGTCTCGATCAAACGCAGAGAAAGAAGCGCATGATATTTCGCTCCAGAATTTATCACACGCGTTTCCAGCAACAACTCCGCACGCTTTTGCTAACAAATGGCTATGATGCTCCCAAAGGGCTACATCATAATCATCCTTTCGGGAAGGGAATTTAGCTATAAAGTTTTCCGCTCTCATCCACGACCTTGCTTTAGGACGAGCTCCTCCCAAAGAAGTTCCTGGAAGAACAAGCTGTTGAATCCATTTTTCTCGGGCAACAAGTTCTTTTCTTCACTTCTTTCTAGTGCCATACTAGCCACGACCAATGTACGAATATCGGTCAAAGAAGGAATACGAAAAATTCTCCTTACTATTGATAAACTCTCCGTTTCTTTTCTGTCGCAAATCTAAATCCTCCCATGCGGAGAAAAATCATCAATTCCTCGTCAGATAGTCAAAAAGAAGATAGGCTTCTTTACTGGTCGCTTCTCCTCTGCGGCTTGTATCTGTTCACAACGATTTAAGAGTGTCTCGTCCCCAGCGGTCGGGCAGCACATCACTAGCAGCCAAAAATATCTTTTTCCAGTTGGTGTACTGCGTACCCACATAATTATTGATATCTGCACCCAACATGAGATTACCATACGTCGCCAACCAATTCTCATCAAAACAAAATGAATAAGAACTAGATCCACGTGAGAGATTCATACCCAAGCTGAGCCGATCAGAAGAGGACTTTCCAACCAATCAAAAGTCGCCATAAACAAACAACCCATTCATCTCTTACACTTTTTAGATGCGCGCTGCCGATGCTTAAGGAAAGATCCTGCAGCCCTCCCGAGCTCATCCTTTTGCGCTAACAGTAAAATGTCTTCCTCAATTGCAGCGCATACAACACACGGAGATAAATACCTATGGCCATTGTTGGTGCGCCCTCTCCACTCTGCTTGATGGTGACAGGGGAGCAAGTGGCGCGATCTGCCACCTGCGCGACACTCAGATTACGACGTAAACGAGCAAGTCGGATTTGCTCACCAACTACTGCATCTTCTGCTCTAATTTACGAGGAAGCTTTGTTGCCATTGTAGTCTTAATCATAAACTAACCTTTTATTATGAATACAAAATAGGCCTTTTCATTCATTTTTATGTTAGGTTACGTAAAACAAAAGAGATAAAAAGAGACAGTAAACTTATTCAGTCACAAAATCGAAAAACAAGAAGGAACGGCTCCAACTCTACATGTTAGTTGGAGCGCACCATAATTAATAATGACGAATTTAAAGCCGGTTGAAAAACATTTGATTGAAAATGTGCTGTGGAGTTTCGGTGAGCAGCCGTAAATTAGCCTTGTAAGACAGCGTTTCATCATCTGATTCTTTGCTTTCTGGTAGAGACTTTCGCGCTCTGCGGCTGTCCATGTTCCTGACCTCAGAATGTGCGCGTGCGCCTCTATCTATAAAATGATTGTCGAGAAGTCCCACGGCGGGCAAGTTGAGAACAGCTGTATCTCCTTTGGCCGTAAACCATTGTTCGGGAGCTTTTCGACATATCTACGCCTAAACGAGGTACCACCATAGATGGCGACAACTGAGATACTGAAAGTGCGTTCTTTTTGGCAGAGTTCGGCCATTTCCCTCAGTTCTCAAAGAAAGAAATTTACTGCCCGATATTGCGAATGGCTCGAATCTCTTCAGGCGTCACATCTATTGAGGTCGATTTCTCCATGCGGGAGACTGGCCAACTTATTACCACTATCATCGCGGCATTGACGGAAAACTATAGCGGCTACTACGAGGCAAACATAATGAGCCATATTTGCCAGCCTTTTATCATTGTGTAGACTATAAACTGCAAAAATAGGCAAATTTGTCCCAAACCTTTTAGTATATCTTGCCGAAGCCAGATGCTTGCGGACGATTATCAAGTTCATTCATAGCGGATTATTGCAAACGTTGGATGGTAATGTTCTTTTGTAGTGACTCTGGCGTGAGGTCGCGGCGGAAAGAAATGGTGGCATTGTGCTCCGAATAGCCCATTCGGTGGAGCATAGGGAGCGACACGGGCCGCTCCAGTCTGCGCCGAAGCAAGAATGGCGGATTTGTCCATGTGGCTGATACGCTATCCTTGACGAGCGAAGCTCATCATCTCTTGGTCCGAAAAAGCGCGAGCGGAGAGGGTCACATATTGTCGAACTGCTGCGTGATCGATTTTGGGAGGCTGCGACAATAATTTGAGGGTCGGGAAGCACTAGCAACAATACCCGAATCGGAACGCTCAATATTGGCCTGACTGAATGAAGCAAAGTCGACTAACCTTTCACAGATGACATCTATAGGTATAGCTATCTTGCGTTCGCCCAAACGAGTAGGTATAGAAAAACCTGTCGAGCCCAAATTTCTACTATTTGGGGATCATCGCTATAAGTTATTATTCTATGATATTGGTATTCCGTAGTGTAAAGCCGCGCACAATTGCTAATCTGATGCACGAAAGAGCCGTTGTATCTACTTTTACTGTGTCTGACACTTTCTCTTTCTGCCGTATTTTTCTCCTTTCCCGCAGGCGGAAAAAGAACGAGAGGAGCAAGCAGACAAAAGACAGCAGAAAAGGAGGTCGTTTGGCCTTAGCAGCTATTTGTCTTGTTTTTGTTCATCTTCGTCTTTTATATCTTTAAGCACGTTGCAAAATTATATATCTTTCAACGAACAAGTGATCGCTGCCTTACTTTATTTTCCACAGGAACACAAGTAAGAGAAGCTTTCAGGAAATTCAATTACCCATCCAAAATTCAACAGGAGGAAATGATAGATTTGCTGATTTGGTTGCTTAACTTTGTACCCACTTTTCAACAAACATGAACGAAGGTCAACTCCAAAAATCAAGCATGCGCTATAACATCGTGGGCAACGACGAAGGCTTTGAATAGAGCTATTGATGGCGCCCAAGATTGCTCTGTCGCATCTCTCAGTCCTCATCCACGGCGTGAGAATGGTGTGGGTGCGGAGGTTTCTTCCGCATCATTCACGACCATAGTGCCACGCAAGACAAAGAACATTTTGCGTGAACTGTGGAGCAATCCCTGAAGGCACTATTGACCCTTGAACCTTCGGGCATGAAAAAGGAGCTTTTACGGGAGCCATCGAGAAGCGAGAGGGGATATTTCAGTGCGCCAATGGTGTCACTCTTCCTTGACGAAGTGGGCGAACTACCCTTGCAGAACCCAAGCAACGCCTTCTGGCGTGTATTGGAAACCGGCGAATATATTCCCGTGGAGCCAGCGAAGTGAGAAAAACAGATGTGCGCATTGTTGCCGCTACCAATGTTAGCTAAGGAGAGAGCTATCAGAGAAGGAAAATTCCGTGAAGATTTGTACTATCGACCCAATAGCGTATCCATTGCCGTCCCTCCTCTTACGCGAGCGCGTGGAGAAGATGTGGTACTACTTCTTCCGCAGTTTGCCCTCGGAGATGAGTCGAGAAAGCACAACATGCCGCCCATCCGCCCAACAGAAGAAGCACGCACATGATAAAGGCCTACTCATGACTGGAAACGCGGCAATTAGTATATTGCCGAGAACATGTCTGTAATTTAGCGGAAGCAAGGAGATAACGACCAGAAATTTCTTAAGTACATCTTCCTGAAGAGCTAAAGCACAACTCAGTTGGCTGGTTGTTGAAAAGAAAAGACAGAACGTAGTTTTGAAAACTGAACGAGAAATATTGTATCAGATATCTTTCGGACCTTCGACGCGATGTGACAGAATTGAGGTGGTCACTGGATCTCTTGCACGGAGTTAATGGCCATCAGAAGCTGTAACGTCAGAAAGTAGTGACATTACGTTGCCATCGTAAAGACGATCAGCCGATGAAGGTTGCACCTTCCCATTTTGATGATGCGGAAGAAGCAAGGACAATGAAACGCTACAGCCCTCTCTACTGAAGACCAAGAAAAGCTTTCGATTCAAAAAGCACTGGAACGTAGTGGTGGCTACCGTAAGTTGGCAGCTGACCAACTGGGAATCTCTGAACGTACGCTCCATCGTAAAATAAAAGATTGTTTGGATAAGTTAAGCTGACAATCTCATCTGATTTATTGCTATGTATGATGCTGTTCACGCCGCTTGTAGCATCAACACCATTTTCCACTGGAACGTCCATCAACCACGATGTAATCAAGTCTCATCCAAAATAGATAATTCTGAATCGCGCACCTTACGCGCGCGCCTATGGAAAGCAGCATGTTCAACAATAAGTTGCAGGACATCTATACAATCAAACTCGCCTGCGCCTCGTTAAGCGTGTGGAGAGACTCTCCATATCTCGGGAGAAATAACGCATACGATCAATATAATAAAGCTGTATCTGCTACCGGCTATGCCCTCACAAGTTCTGCAGCCAGGCATGACGGTTAATATCCGCTCAAAACAACAAAAACAAACAGGAAAGTTGGGAGAAACACTTTTCTGCCACTACTCAATATGATTCTTTCACAGCAGCTGGCCACCGTTCAAGAACGCTTTGGTAACGGAAATGAGTAGCCGACCTGACGGATCAGATATTTAACGCCACTGTTGCCGACTGGTAATTTGACTGTACTCCATTATATAATGCCGAATGGAACATTGCGTCATACAGGATCATCCAGAACGTCTCGACAAAGATCTCTCTCTACAAGCTTCGTGAACCTGTGGGGCGCTACCCACTGAGGCTGCAGCTCGCCTTATGTTCTTGCAGAATCTCTTCGCTTCACGATCCCAGCTTTGAGAGGAACCACGCCGTGCAGCACTATTCCTGCCCGACCGCCGTGTTCTTTCATCTTTTTCGAAGGCTCTCCGTTTGACATCAAAAACACACCGCCGATTGAACAGTCCACACCGCTTGCGCAACCCACATAATCGAAGTGAGCGTGCCACCCTCTCATCGACAACTATCTGCAAGAAGATCCTACACACTCGAAACACCGCATCGACAACCCTACCGCTGCTGATGCAACAACAGATTATACGGCTTTCCTTCTACAACTCGACGATGCAGAACCCGAAGAAGAAGAAAACCGTTCTCCCTTCTTCGACTCCGGAATCAGCGTAGCAAGACACTCGTGGAAAACTTCATTGCAAAACCAGGTCGCATTGAACTGGAAAAGAAGAACCTGAATTACGCCTGGAACTTCCTGAGGAATAGAGCGACACGAAGGAATCAGTGAGAACTTTTTCACGGAAACACTCGCACGTATCTATATCAAAACAAGGACGGTTTGAAAAGGCATTGAAAATTATCAGAAAGCTAAACTTGGTTTATCCGATGCTTACTTGCAGACCAAATTAGGTTCTTAGAGAAAGTTATCGCAATAAAACATAAAAATAAGATAAAAATGTATCAAGTATTCGTCATTCTGGCTGTAATTGTAGCCATTCTGCTGACGTTCATCGTACTGATTCAGGAATCTATGGGTGCGGTCTATCCAACTTTTCTGCATCAAACGCTATCATGGTGCACGCAAAAACAACTGACTTTGTAGAAAAGAGCCACTTGGACTTTTGGGCTGCTTTTGTTTGTTGTTCTGAGCGTTGCTACAGTCTATGTAAAGCCCGAGGCATCTAGTGCCAGCACCGTTGTGACCGACATGAAGTTGCTAATATGCCTGAACTTCCTACGCAACAAAAAGGGTGCAGCTCCCTGCTGCTCCTGCACAGCAGGCTCCGGGCTCAAAATAAACTCATTTTGCTCACTGCAAGACAAATGTTTTGATCATTATGCGAATCTTTTCAAGAGAGACCTCGCACATCTCATTACAACAGTTTCTTTTCACCAATCCTAAGAAAATGAAAATAGCCATTGTCGGAACAGGATATGTTGGACTGGTAAGTGGAGCTTGCTTCGCTGAAATGGGCGCGTTGAGGTGACCTGCGCATGACATAAATCAAGAAAAGATTGAGCAACTCAAAAAGGTGTCATCCCTATCTATGAGCCAGGTCTAGATGAGATGGTGCTCGCAACCATAGAGAAGGCCGTTTACACTTCAGCACCTGAAGTGTGCGCATTGCATAAGCGATGTAGAAGCGGTATTTAGCGCTGTAGGAACACCTCCCGATGAAGATGGAAGTGCCGACCTTTGAGTTATGTGCTCAATGTGGCACGAGGTGGGACAATATATGAACCAGTATCTTGTCGTAGTCACAAAATCAACCGTCCCTGTTGGAACGGCAGCTCGCGTAAAGGCAGCGATCCAAGAAGAGCTTGACAAACGCGGAAAGAATATAGAGTTCGATGTGAGCTAGTAATCCTGAATTCTTTGAAAGAAGAAGTGCCATCAAAGACTTCATGTCGCCCGACCGTGTAGTTGTAGTGGAAAGCGAACGCGCCCGCGAATTGATGACGAAACTCTATCGACCGTTCCTTCTCAATAACTTCCGCGTGATTTTCACAGACATTCCGTGCTGAAATGATAAAATATGCAGCCAACTCTATGCTGGCCACGCGTATCCTCTTTCATGAACGACATTGCTAACCTCTTCGAACCTCGTTGGAGCTGATGTAAACGCTGTTAGAAAAAGGTATAGGCTCTGGACACATCGTATAGGTTCAAAATTTCTGCCCTGGATGCGGCTACGGCGGCTCTTGCTTTCCCAAGGACGTAAAGGCACTCATCAAAACAGCAGAACAAAAAGGTTATCCCATGAAGGTTTTGCAGGCTGTAGAGGCGGTTAACGAAACCAAAAAGAACGTTCTTTTCAATAAGTTAAACGCCTACTATAATGGCAACTTACAAGGAAAGACTATCACTCTTTGGGGCCTAGCCTTCAGTGCTGAAAACCGACGATATGCGAGAAGCTACATCGCTCGTCACTATCAAAAAGCTCCTCGAAGCTGGATGCACAGTTCGCGTTTACGATCCTGCTGCCATGAACGAGATGTCGACGCCGTATCGGCGATAGTGTCTACTACGCACAGGATATTTACGATGCCACATTGATGAGTGATGCGCTTCTGCTCCTGACCGAATGGAAACAATTCCGCCTACCATCTTGGGAAGTTATTCGCCGCTCAATGAATCGCCCCTGTAGTGTTCGATGGCCGTAACATTTACGACCCATCCGATATGCAAGCAGCAGGCTTTGAATATTTCTCCATAGGCCGTTAAGCAACTCTTACACAAGAATCATTATCCTAAAACTATCAACGGAAGGTTTCATCCCTATCTCGTTGATAGTTTTTGTCATTCTACAAAATCTCTATTCAGTCCATAGTTCCTTCTCTAAATTCATCGACTAAACGCAGAAGACGATACGTTTCTCAAACCTTTTTCTTGTCCGACTATATTATTTTCCTCGGGAAATTTGTTTTATCAGAAAATTAGATATATCTTTGCACAAGTTTCCAATGGAAAATAAAATTTAGAACTGAATAATCCACTAAAAGAAAAGTGAAACTATGAGTGTACAAAACTTAACAACCCTCGACTTCAAGAAGCAGATTATGGACTTCGATACGAACCCGCAAGAATGGAAATATCTCGGCGACAAAACCAGCTATTATAGATTTCTACGCTACATGGTGCGGTCCCTTGCAAAGCTACAGCTCTTGTACTCGAAAAGATTGCGGAAGAGTACGACGGACGTATCAATGTATTCAAAGTAGACGTTGACCAAGAGCAAGAACTTGCTTCAATCTTTGGCATCCAGTCCATTCCCTCCATTTTTATTCATCCCGATGAATGAAAAACCTCAAATGGCAACAGGTGCAATGCGACAGAGCGACTTTGAACGCGCAATTAACGACATTCTGCTTAAATAAATTCGTCTCAAAACGTAGGAAATAAATGAAACACCTCATCATTGGCGGCGTAGCGGGCGGAGCAACTGCTGCAGCCCGCATCCGCCGCATTGACGAACAGGCAGAGATTATCCTTTTAGAAAAGGGGCCACATATTTCGTATGCAAATTGTGGCCTCCTTATTATATAGGTGGCGTAATAGCTCAACGTGAAAAACTTTTTCGTTCAAACTCCCGAAGCTTTCGGACGACAATTCAACGTGGACGTACGCATTTGCAGCGAGGCCATCACCATCCATCCCGAAAAGAAAACGGTAACAGTGCGCAAGGTCGATGGATCTTGCTATGAAGAAAGCTATGACCGTCTTTTGCTCTCACCTGGTGCTACGCCTATACATCCATCATTAAAGGAATTGACCTTGAGGAATTTTTACTCCGAAATGTGGAGGACACCGATCGTATCAAAAGCTACCTTCAAGAGCACGAAGTGAAGAATGCAGTTGTCGTAGGTGGAGGTTTCATCGGGTTGGAAATGGCTGAAAACCTCCAAGAAGCAGGTGAAAGGTTTCCATTGTTGAAATGGCCAATCAAGTCATGGCGCCAGTTGATTTCTCCATTGCATCATACGTTCATCGCCATCTGACGGATAAGGGCGTTGCTCCATATCTTGAAAAAGGCGTAGACCACTTTGAGCAAATCGACAATCGTATCCGTGTTTGTCTCGCAAACGGAGAAAAACATAGATGCCGACCTCGTACTGCTCTCCATCGGAGTTCGCCCTTCCACACATCTTGCTGCCGAAGCCGGCATCCGCGTAGGACGTGGCATTCAAGTGGACGAATATTTAGAAACATCCATCCCCGACATCTTTGCTGTGGGAGATGCAACCGAATTCCCCACCCCATTAGCAGGAGAAAACTGGCTCAACTATCTGGCAGGTCCTGCCAATAGGCAAGCGCGCATTGTGGCAGACAATATGGTAAGGGGCAAAGTAGAAAAATACGAAGGCTCCATAGGAACTGCTATTGCAAAGGTTTTTCGATCTCACAGTAGCTATTACGGGAGTGCCCGCAAAGCGATTGAAGCAAGCAGGAATTGCGTATGCTAGCTCCACAACTATTTCGGCGGCACACGCTGGCTACTACCCTGGCTCATTCCGCCTAACAACCAAACTGACTTTCGACCCCAAGACAGGACGCTTATTTGGTGCACAATGCGTGGGACATGATGGAGTGGATAAAACGCATTGATCAAATCGCACTTATCATCAAGAATGGGGGCACTGTGGAAGACCTCATGCGCGTGGAGCAGGCTTATGCACCGCCTTTCTCCTCTGCAAAAGATCCAATAGCCATTGCTGGCTATGTGGCTCATAATATCATAAGTGGTGCAATGCCTGTCATTTATTGGAGAGAGATAGATAGCCTCGACCTCAATAAGACCTTCCTTCTTGATGTCAGAACTCCAAGCGAATACAAACTGGGCACAATTCAAGGGGCAGTAAATATCCTGTTGAACGACCTGCGCGAGCGCATCAACGAACTAACAAAGGACAAAGAAATCGTAGTGTTCTGTGCAGTTGGACTACGCGGTTATTTAGCACTGCGAATCCTTCAGGGGCATGGTTTTGAGAAGGTGCGAAACCTCCCCAGGTGGGTATCAAATTTACTCCCTGCCACTGCACCTATTTCTATTGCTCCGACTCCGAAGAAGCAGCCAGAAATAAACACTACAAAGCCCTGCATATCTACTCTAAAAATAGATGCCTGCGGACTACAATGCCCTGGACCTATCATGAAACTAAAGAAAGCTATGGACCAAGCACAGGTTGGCGAACGCATTGAGCATTGTATACAGACGTTGGATTTTCGCGTGATGCCGAGGCGGGTGTCAAACAACAGGAAACAACTTCATCACAAGTACACAATCCAAAAAGGTTATCACACTGTGGTCATCGAAAAAGAACGCTCCAGTAGAATGCACATCTCACACTGCCAGCAATAGCAAAAACAAAAACGCTGATCATGTTCAGCGACGACTTTCGACAAAGCTCTTGCCACCTTTGTTTTAGCAAACGGGCAGCTGCCACAGGACATAAAGTTTCTATTTTCTTTACCTTCTGGGGGCTCAACGTTCTCAAACGCGAAAAAGAAACCAAAGGTGAAAAAGATTTCTTCGGTAAAATGTTTTCGTGGATGCTCCCTAAAAGCTCTAAAAGCTTACACCTCTCTCAGATGAGTACTGCTGGGCATTGGCGATCGGCTCATTCGTTACATTATGCGCAAGAAAAACATCAACTCACTTGAAGAGTTGACTGCGATCAAGCACTCGCCAACGGCGTAGAATTTATTGCGTGCCAGATGTCGATGGACATGATGGGAATAGACAAAAGAAGAATTCATCGATGGAGTAAGCATAGGCGGTGTTGCCACTTATATGCAACGTGCCGAAGAAGCAAATGTTAATCTCTTTATTTAAAGAACAGACATGGACAAAAATGTATTTGCCACTTGCGCAGTATCTATCGTGCTATCACAGGCTTTTGGAACAAGAAATGCAAAAGCTTCATGGTATAAATATCAACGAAAGAATGCTCCTTTGCCTACTGTCCGAAAAATAAAAGTTTGACATCGGGCGAAATTAGTTGAAGCCTTAGGTTTGACGTGTTCCAACACTTCAAAGATTATCTGCGCTGTTGAAAAAAGAACTCATCTTGCGGTGTTATGGGAAGGCTGACAAACGCGAAATGTACTCTCACTATCAGCAGCAGGCAAAAACGACTTGAAGAAATGAAAGACTGCGATTGGGAACTACCCGAAATTCTTACACAAGTTCTTGAGAAGACAAACAATGAATAGGAGGCAAAAATCATGGAGAAAGTGCAAATAAACGCTGAAACTATCATCAGTTCCTCACAGTTTTCCTTCTCCCTGTTTTTGACCTTTTATAAAAATTCTCGATAACTCTCAATCTCTATCCGCAACGCCCAACAATAGGTGTTGCGGATTTTTAGAAACACTTTCATGCGTGACAACAAGCTTTTGCACTATCGGTTATTGTCACACCGTTGTCACAACCATAATCACAAACTCTTTTCAACACTTTTAACTATCAAGCGTGACAACGTGACGATGTGACAACGACAAAGATGCGGGAAAGAGCATATCTCCGTCATAATTTCTTCGCTCCTTATCATCACAAAAATACAATAAGCGCGTCAGCTGATAGCCTTATTCTGTCAGCTGACAGCCTTATTGTATTTTCAAACGCAATAAGCGATATTTTTGAGTCGATAAATAACACGCGCCACTGTACTGAAAAAGGTGAAAAATCTCCTAAGAAAGTTGCAAAAATTATGGTTCAGAAGTACTCAACCAAGTGCTTTCATCACCAAAATCGAACTCCAACTGAATCCATTCGGACTTTTTCACGTCTTCCTTCTTCGGTGATGACATGGAAAGACCAAGTAGGCGTATAGTGAGGTGCCGTTTTTGACAATAGTTGTTTTGCCAATGGGAGTATTTGCTTTTTTGTGCGCAATGGTTCTTGTCGTGTCAAACTGCGGGTGATTTGCGTAAAGTCAGAATATTTCACTTTCAACGTCAAAGTTCTACCCTCAAACTTATGCTTCTTGATGCGCTCCACAAGTTCTACGTGACGTGGTATAATTCGACAATAATAGACGCCTGTATATGTAAATCTTTTTCAAAAAGTACGCTCACATCCAACAGATTTGGCCTCACGCTTGTCACCACGGGGCGTTCATCAATACCACGTGCAAAAATTATAGAACACTGTGCCCCATTTTTCCAAAGTCGCGTATCAGACTGTGTAAAGAATATTCGCGCAGTTGCTCCCCTCTATATATTCCCATCTGATGAAGGCGCTCAGCCGTTTTAGGTCCTACGCCCCAAAGTTTTGTAACAGGCAAATGAGCAATGAAGCGGAGAGCTTTATCGGGATGAATAGTACAGAGTCCGTCAGGCTTGCGATAATCCGATGCTATCTTAGCAAGCAATTTACAATAGCTCACACCTGCCGAAGCTGTCAATTGGAGCTCTTCTTGAATACGGGTCTTTATTTCACGCGCAATATCCACTGCCAATTCCATCCCTTTTTTGTTTTCCGTCACATCCAGGAAAGCCTCATCAATACTCAAAAACTCTACTTGATCCGTATAATCATGGAAAATCTCACTTATCTGATGATTCACAGCTCTATACTTCTCAAAATGGCACGGAACAATAACTAGTGACGGGCATAAGCGTTTGGCCACTTGAACAGATTGGGCAGAATGTACGCCAAACTTACGCGCCTCGTAGCTAGTAGTTGTGACAACGCTACGCTCTTCATCATTGCCAACAGCCACAGGTTTGCCACGCAACTCTGGATTGTCGCGCTGCTCAACGGCTGCAAAAAGCAGTCCATATCAACATGGATGATTTTCCGCTCAGTGGTCATTCTTTCTGTAACCTAAGATGCAATAAATGAAGTGATAGATCTACTTTTGCTCTGTAGGGCAAAAAGTTGGCCTTTTGATGCCAAAGCTGCAGAAACCATGCACACAGACATAGAAGAACTCTTCGCTCAACACGAAATACGTCCAACAGCCAATCGCCTTATCATAGCTAGAGCACTATCCGAGGCGTCCCACCCGCTCTCGCTCTCAGATTTGGTACAAAAATTCATCCATCGATAAATCTGGTATTTTCCGAACTCTGACCATTTTCCGCCAACAGCATTTGGTTCGATGTGTGAAGATGGCAGCGATAGCGTGAAATACGAACTTTGTCACGGCCATTCCGACACATCAGGACGAGATGATGATATGCACGTTCATTTCTACTGCGAAGAGTGTCATCAAACCTATTGTTTGGAAGAAACGCCTATTCCGCTTGTAACAACGCCCGAAGGTTTTTCATCAAAGTGTCAACTATATGATGAAGGGATTTGCCCTAAATGTAAGAAAAGATAGATTGCAGCAACAGAGAGGGGCTACCTATTCTTCAAAAACGAAAGGGGCTATATATTCCGCGGTTTTTAGTCCCAAAACTTATTCTTTACTCAACGTCTCCCAAAAAGGATTCAAGATCTTCGTCAAGTCCTGGCAGCAAATTATCATCTATCTGAATCAAATCATCATCTACCAGATAGAGATTAGCCACAGCAGAATTGTCGTCGTCGAAGAGTACAAAAGAATAAGGTTTGAGTACATTCAGAGAATCCATTTCTTCTTTAATATCTAAAATGGCTTCTTTTAGCACAGGTTGGATACGTTCGTAGAAATCTTCCAAGTATCGCCAGCCATTCTTCCACAACGCAACGAGTCAGCTCTGTATCGTTGTCATCAAAAATCAAAAGTTCCCCACCTTCTTGCTTCACTTGCAAAATGATATCTGTCATCGGGTAATTCTCCGCCTCAAGGGGAAATTTCGACGCGGCATCTACGCAACGCACGCTGTATTTGTTGAATTGTTCCGGACATAATAACTATTCTTTTATAGGGCGAAGATACGGATAAATCTTATACATCCATAGAATTTCAAGTAAAAACAGTAACTTCGTGGCATACTAAAAGCTTATATTTATGACTATTTTTCATTTCTACGCAACGACAAGAGTTTTGTGCGTTGGAGCTCTTCTTTTCTTGCTCCTCCTTATGCAAGCTCAAGAGAAAGAAAAGGTAATTTCTCCTGCCTATTCGTGGCGAGGCTGCATGCTTGACCTTTCGCGTCATTTCTTCACCACTGATTTCTTTACGGAAGCAGATTGATTTCTTAGCCGAACACAAGATTAACCGTCTACACCTGCACCTTACCGATGCGGGAGGATGGCGCATTGAAATAAAGAAATATCCACGCCTCACGGAGATAGCAGCATGGCGCACGGAGTCAGATTGGCACAAATGGTGGATAGAGCGGAGATCGCCGCTATCTGCACGAAGGCGATTCAGCAGCTTACGGTGGCTACTATACGCAGGATGAACTACGCGCTTTAGTGGCTTATGCACAAGAGAAGGGAATCACCATCGTACCCGAAATTGAGATGCCAGGGCATAGTGAGGAAGTAACGGCCACTTATCCCGAACTGAAATGCGTGGGCAATGAAGGAGCACAAGCGGATATGTGTCCATCCAATGAAGCCACTTACACTTTTCTTGAAAACGTTCTGCAAGAAGTGATGCAAATCTTTCCATCCCACTGGATACACATCGGCGGCGATGAAGCCAGTAGAGATACTTGGCTGAAATGTACGCGTTGCCAGCAAAAGGCGAAAGAACTGGGTTTTAATCATGTGAACGAACTACAAGGTTATCTCATTCGACGCATACAGCGTTTCCTCACTCAGAACGGAAGGGAGATGATTGCGTGGGACGAAGCATTGGAGGGCACCACGCTTACAGGAGCCACCATCATGGTATGGCGAAATGCTGCGGCAGCTCGCCAAGCCATCCGTCAAGGTAACAAGGTTATCATGAGCCCCTACGAGTCATTGCTATTTTGACTACATCAAGATGCACCCTACCTCCAACCCACACGGGAATGAGGTGGCTACAACACGTTCAACAACGTTGCTAGTTTTGACCCTGCAACAGGATTGAGTGCAGAAGAACGTAGCTACATTCTTGGTCTGCAAGAAATCTGTGGACAGAATTTATTGAAACGCCAGAACATGCAGAATATATGCTCTATCCGCGGGAGTTAGCCATCGCTGAAATAGGACTAAAAGGACGCATTAGCGATATTAGCCATTTCCGACAAAGCATCATTCGCCAATACTCGCATCTCGACAGTTTGGGCATCCATTATTTTCGATTTACGCAAAGAAGTTGGCGAACGCCCTGAAAGTCAAACTCCCAAACGCTCTCAAGCTAATGATATAAAGGTGGTCTATCACCGACCATTTAGTACATACTATCCAGCGGGCGGAAATGAGGCACTCATAGATGGCATTTATGGCGGCTGGAGTCACACCGATGGCCGTTGGCAAGGCTTTTGCCAATCCGCCGACACGATACAAAAGCCCTACTGCATGGACCTGACGCTTGATCTTGGCAAGGTGAAAGCAATTCACAATATAGACATGGAATTTTTTTGCAGAATAGTGAGGCGTGGATTTATCTTCCAGAAGATTTTCCGCATCTCTATTTCTAAGAATGGGCGCAACTTCCGTGAGATTTTCCAAAAGGAACACCGCGTGAACCTAACAGCAAACCGCTCTACGTTCATTGGAGATGGGCAGGAACAAAAAGGCACGCTACATCCGCCTCAAGCACGCGCTCCACGCCCTGGGGAGTGGGTTTTCAGCGATGAAGTTCGCATCAATGAAGAAAAAGCAGAAATGCGGAACAAAACCATATTAGACTGTCACTAAGGTAGTCTAAAAATTCAAACTCCTGAATTAGCAATCAATAGTAGTTGCTCTATCTTAGAAAAAAACTGCAGACTTTTGCTTACACAAACTAAAAGTAAACGACAATTAAACGCCTATCTTTTCATGAAACAAAAGAAGTTTTATTTAGCAGAACAAGACTTTACCCAAAGCAATGGTATAATATATTGGCAGATATGCCCAACAAGCCTCTGCCTCCTCTCAATCCCGCCACTGCAAACCGTTATCTGTCGAGGATTTGACACGTATCTTCAATCACGAATGTGCCAAACAAGAACTCGACACAGAGCACAAATGGATAGACATTCCTGAAGAAGTGCAGAGAAGTACACCTTCTATCGCTCTACCCCACTTGTGCGTGCTTACGCCCTGAGAAAGCTCTCGGTACAAAGGCACATATCTATTTCAAAAACGAATCTGTCAATCCGCTTGGCTCTCACAAAGTCAATTCTGCCATACCTCAGTGCTACTATTGCAAGCAGGAGGGCGACACAAATGTAACAACGGAAACTGGTGCAGGGCAGTGAGGGCGCTGCTCTCTCCTATGCTACACGTCTTTATGGCTTGGAAGCGGCCGTTTATCAGGTGAAACTCACCATGCAGCAAAAAGCCTTACCGCTCCATGATTATGCGCACTTTCGGAGCTACCGTAGAGGGATCTCCTTCCATGAGTACTCGCGCCGGCAAAAACATTATTACGCGCGACCCTCGCCATACGGGTTCACTCGGCACAGCCATTGGTGAAGCCATCGAACTGGCCACAACAACGCCAGGTTGCAAATACACGTTGGAAGTGTGCTCAATCATGTCACGCTTCATCAAACCATCATCGGATTGGAAGCAGAAAAACAAATGGAAATGGCGGGAGAATATCCCGACAAAGTTATCGCGTGTTTTCGGTGGTGGGAGCAACTTTGGAGGTCTCGCCTTTCCTTTATGCGCCACGTATTTGACGGCACTCACCCCAATACGGAATTCATCGCAGCAGAGCCCGAAAGTTGCCCTAAACTAACGCGCGAAAAATTTGAGTACGACTTTGGTGATGAGGCTGGTTATACGCCTCTTCTGCCCATGTACACACTGGGACACGACTTCAAGCCTGCCAATATCCATGCAGGCGGCCTCCGCTACCATGGTGCAGGAACGCTGGTGTCGCAACTTTATCAAAGATGGACACATGCACGGTGTGGACATTGCTCAATTAGAGACTTTCAATGCTGGTCTACTTTTTGCACAAGCGGAAGGTATCATTCCTGCACCTGAGAGCTGTCACGCTATTGCTGCCATTATCCGAGAGGCAAAGCCAACGAAGAAGGGACAGCACCAGTTCTTCTCTTCTGCCTAAGCGGACACGGACTCATCGATATGCCTTCCCTACGACAGCTTCATCTCTGGCGATCTGCAAAACTATTCACTCAGCGACGAAGAAATCAAAGAAAATCTTACTAAAAATACCACACGTTGATATCTCGTAGAGATTTGCAGTACGATAAAAGGATAACAAAACAACATGGTGTGTTTATCTACAAACCACGGAATAAGCACACATCTAAACAGAAAAGAGATATGTTAGGAAATTTCACTTATCACAATCCAACCAGCTCTACTTTGGCGAAGATGCACTCAATGGCCTCGCCGAAGAGCTTAAGATGACTGGCCCCACAGTAATGCTCACGTATGGCGGGGGCTCAATAAAACGTAACGGCATCTATGATAGCGTGATAGAATTACTAAAAAAAGCAGGCAAGACTATTGTGGAAGATGCAGAGTCATGTCGAATCCAACACTGGAAAAGTTGCACGAGGGCATACAAACAGCGCGCAATCAGAAAGTAGATTTCATTCTCGCGGTAGGTGGTGGTTCTGTGGCCGACTACTCTAAGGCGGTGGCGGCTTCAGCCCACTTTGACGGAGATTACTGGAACACATTTTTTGTTCAGCAGCAAAATCCGCCCAAAGAACAAAAGATTCTGCCCGTTGGATGTGTTCTGACGATGGCTGGAACGGGAAGTGAGATGAACGCAGGAAGTGTCATCACGGATGCAGAACACACAGCCAAACTTGGACATGTCTTTGATGAGCGTTTTAATACCGCGTGTTTTGCCATTCTCAACCCGCGTTTCACCATGACCGTTCCCAATGAACAGATGAGAGCAGGTATCTTCGACATATTCAGCCATATCCTTGAGCAGTATTTCTCTGGTACAGACGACAATACCTCAGATTATATTGCTGAAGGATTATTGAAGAGTTTGATTGTGGCAAGTCGCAAGGCTGTGGCAGATCCACAAGACTATGAAGCTTTCGCTCCAACATAATGTGGACTGCTACTTGGGCATTGAACACTCTCATTGGCTGCGGTAAACGCCAGGACTGGATGGTTCACATGTTTGGCCACCCATTGGTGCTTACCCCATGCTCTCACGGTTTTGCCTTTATCCGCAGTTTCTCCCCTATTATAAACACACTCCCTTTGCCGTATCTCGCTTCAAAACGCTTTGCCGAAGAAGTGTGGGGCATCTGCCCTTCAGGAAAAACCGACCATCAAGTGGCGAAGAAGGACTTGCTGCCATGGAAGCCTGGATGAAAGAAATAGGACTTCCTCTGACTATCAGCGAGATAGGAGCAACAAACGAGATGCTTGAGGGAATTGCTAAAGGCACGATCATCCTCGATAGTGGTTACCGCAAACTCACCTTCGAAGAGGTCGTAGACATTTTAAAAGAGAGCATGTAGCTTACTGCAAGTAGGCTCCGATTAAAGAGAGCTCTCCTATTCATGGAAACATCAAAAATTAAGGCTGAATCTTTTTAAAAGAAGATTCAGCCCTTTTAGTAAGAGGAATTTTAATCTTGGCATAATTTCAGCACAACCATGCACTCTCTATAAAAAGCAATATTTCATCGTCACGTTGTCACAAACTTTCATAAAATTCTAATGAATATCCCATTACGAGTGTGACAACAAAATTCAGACAGCAATAATTGTTGTCACACTTAGCTTTGTTGTCACCAGCAGATACAATAAGGATGTCAGCTGACGGAATAAGGATGCCAGCTGATAGCCTTATTGTATTTTCAAACACAATAAGGATATTTTAGGTTTCAATATCAGCATATTTGCTGCTTGGGAAAATCTTTCGCGCCGTAGTTTCTATCTCTGCTTTTTAGTTCACTTTATCTAAAACCACATAAATTGTGTCAACTACTCGGCCTTGCTGGGCAGCGCCATTAAGACGCTTGGCAACATTTGCAAAGTCTTTATCAAGCACGGTGACATCGTCCACGAAAATAATCGGTCTCGCCGCGATTGGTAAAGATATTTTTGAGGCCCCAAACCTCGTGGTATTTCAGTTTCACTTTCCACCCCTCAACTTGTGCTTGATAGAGCAGCTGAATCAAGGTCTTGATCAGTACGGTCGTTGTCGAATGAGAAAAAGAAAAGGGCGCCACTGGGTGTTCATACCCGTTTGTGTGTAGATTTAGGGCGACCTTCCCAACTATCCCATATCACGCCCTTGCGCGTGAACTCTATAAGGTTCCTACCTTTTTCTCCATTGGAATAGTTTTTCCTTGCAACTGCTCATCCCTAAGGCAAAAGCCATGAGCATAAGGGCATATAAAAGTTTTTACTCATACTGATTCTCTTTTGACTGCGACAAACTTACAAATTTCCGCCGACCAAACAAAAGTCTGTGCCGGCGGAACTCATCTAATCGTTATTGAAAAATTGTTAGATTTCAATTTCCATCCCCATAAGGGGAGCGTGCTGTGCCCCCATAAACATCGGTCTCTCCTAAAAGCTCCACTGGGAATTGGGCGGCGGATAGTTATTTTTACAGCCTTTGCGGGATCGAAATAAACAAGGTGAAACACATCGGTTTCAGGAATGCCATAGAGGGCACAAAAACTTTCCTTGCTCACAGCTTGTGCAGCTTTCACTTTCCCTATACGTCTCGAAAGTCCTTAAAAATAACATCGAATGTTAGCTCATAAGGCCCTGAGTTTTTGCTTCGAATGACAGAAGCTATATCTATTAGTTTCATGATTTCACAAATAATATTTTTCAAATGTCCCTCTCAGAGGATAAAAATGAAGGGACAATGATACCATTTTCTTATAGTTCTAACAAAATGTATGGGGAACGGCTCACAAGGATCTGCTACGCGCAATAGGTGATAAACGTTGAATTCAAACACCTCCCATGCGGCAGTCGCTCGGCGAAAAGGGGAAGGCCAGATTTCCTGCTGTGGAGATCGCGCCCTCATAGCCGTAATGCAACATCGTGCTGCGCGCAAACGAGGCAGGAGCGTATTGGCCTCCTCTGCGTGGGGCAACGGCTTCAATGATTATGAGCAACTCGTCGGACGAGGATTCCGGGCGTTTCGGGGAACATGTGCATGACGCCTTTCTTACCGTAGACTTTGAAGTCGAGCCATGTATTCCGACTATCTTTCATATTGAAATTATCTTCCACCTACTACGTCACCACGAATAACTTCGTCTATCTGACTAATCATAACGGGATCGTGTGTAGCTGCAGGCTGAAATGGTGCGGTATCCACACGGCGCACACCTTCCAATTTGACATAATAGTCTTCCGTAGGAACGAACTCTGTACCTCGAACTTCCACTCTGGCTATCACTCAACTGCGTGAAAGTGGTCTTATGCAAGTCGATAGCACCTCCAGGGCCGGGCAGTTCGTAAGGATTGCTTTTTCTCATAAAGTGAATGAGCAGCAACGGAGAGCGTAGTGCATTTACGTTCAGGGTTGAGCGGTTCTACCACAAAACTATCCTTGCGGAGTGTTCCCAGCATGCAGTCAGAGCCACTTCCTGGCAAAGCCGTGATAGCTGCACACTCCAAGATTTTTCCCATATGGATGGCGAGCGCTTTAGGAAACCCTTTGCTGATGGCAAGGGCTGAAAACTCCACACGGATCGTAAGAGCGGCCTGCGAGAATCACTTGTGCTCCCATTTCTAAGGCCTTCATATATGGCTCTTCGCCCATCTGTCCCACGATATGAATACATTCGTCAACATTCCTTCGGTGAGTTCTGGAGCAGGGACCAAGCGGAGTAACGTTTCCTTTGCGCAACTCTGCTTTGATAAAGTCCTTTTCAAACTCCAGCATCAATCACGGCCATCTTAAAATGGAGATGTTGCTCACGTGCTATTTCGCGAATAATATTCACCGTAAGCTCTACGTGTGGACGAGCACCGCAACCGCCAGCTGTACCAATCATCAGGGGATTCCCTCCTCAGAGCAGCTGGAATCATAATAGAAAGGTCGCGTTTCACTGCATTATTGTCTGTAAAACTATGGCCCGCGCCCAAATAGTATGGGCCTGGGTCTGTCGAGCCTGCATCGCAGGCAATGACATCTGGGTGACGACGCATTCCTTCCTTGAAGGATTGCTCTGGAAAGCCATAGCCGAGAATGGCCGTTGGAGATAAAACTTTCAATTCTTCCATAACAATGCCTCCTTTTTCTACTTTGCTGCTCTGACGTGCCAATATGCGAGCCATCTCGTTATATAATCATATAACCCTCGTCCACTCCCATTCCTGGTTTGGCAAGATACTGCACGGGACGAGTGGCCATAGCAATGTGGGCACATACTTCTGCTGAGCGGTTTGTTTCGTTACAAGTACCACCCAAATAAGCGCCCATTCCATGTTCTTTGCAATAGAGCACAGCTTCTAGAGTGTTGTTACCTCCCAAGTCGGGCGTTTTGATTTGTGCCATGTGGCCAGCTTTAGCTTCTGTGAAGTCGCGCACATCTTCAAAGGTGTTGCACCATTCATCGGCCACAATCTCAGCGTCAGTACCGATATCCTCCATGTGGCGACGGATAGTGGCCAATGCTTCTATCTGAGCTTGTTTTTCTCCCATATCTACTGGCCCTTCCACACGCAGTTTGAAAGGTTTTGCCACTTCTGCCAATTCGGAGATATACTCGGCAATGCGTTTGAAATCATTATCGAAAAACAATTCCGAGCGTTCCGTAAACATCTATGTGGAACACGGGTTGATAGTCGGGGCGGTCGTTTCTCAATCACTCTATTGCGAAGCCATTCAACATAAGCGCGGATTTTCTCACCTTGCCAGCCCACTTTGTCCTCTACGTGATTGAAAAGCGCGTGAGGTAGATGGCAGCTGTCTTCATAATCATCTTATCGGCATTGAGGTAGCGATCATCGCCCTGACTGAGTGAAGATGGAATCATTCCTCCTAACTTTTTGTGCCATACTCTTCGGCCACAACTTGCCATAAGTTTGTGCTGACTCTGGCCACTGCATCCAAGCAGGCTTGTGTAATGCCGTAGCGGATGGCGGTATGGTAAACCTTACCAGTAGTAGGCGACACCATTTATCTACGATGTCAGCCAACTCGCGGAAGGTGGTATTTCCAAAACCTTCGTAATGCGGGGCTATTTCCTTTTCAATGACGGGTATAAAGTCTTTGGCCAAAAACAGAGGGTCGCGACCACCTGCACCGAGTATTGCACTGCGGCACAATCGCCATGAGCCATTTGGCCATCTTCGAGCAAAAAGAGAACAGATATGGATTCGCCAGCTTGGCGAACGCTGGTAAAGCCCTGGTGTAACAGGCTCGCCTGTATAGAAGTTGCCATCGTTGCGCGCTCCAGCTTTTGATGGCGCGCTGATCGTCAAAGAAAAAACCTGTTTTCCTGCTGAGCAAATCACTTTCTTGATTTTCATAGTGGTATCAATTATTTTGTTGTGTTTTGGGTTATTTGTGTATGGCAACCATCGAGTGTCTATCCAATCATTATATCTCTGTTTCAGGACGTCCCACAAGAAAGCCCTTTTTCTATGGCGTAGACGTCGTCTATCACCATTTGCAAACTAACGGGGCGACCTTCGTGCGCGCACGTTCTTCAAAGTCGCTCTCGATGAAAGTCTTTCCAGAGCCTGGGAGAAAGGAAGATGCCCCATTTCTAAGATGCGTATTGCACCTTTATCATCGCGTGCGGGGAGTACCTTACCGCGTTGTTGCGGTTAGGCGCAAACGGATGTCAGAACGCCGGCTTCAAAACCAGCTACTGCGCGAGTGCCATATCACCTGCCCAGTTCCTCTACCTTATCGAGATACATTTCATTTCGGCTCAATGATTTCCGACTCTTTGATAACTTCAGGTATGTTGCGGAGATCTTGATCGCGAAGCATTGAAATGAGCTGTTTTGTTGCGCGAAGTCCCGAAGCATTGGCTTCTTTCGTCGGCACGCCATAGGCCTCGTGTGGGGTCTTTACGATAACTTTCGTGGCCTTTGCTAAAGCGGCAGCGACGCTCCCCAACTGATAACGCCGAAAGGCTTTGGATTCGTCTTGGGGGAATCCGCCCATCCATTGGTGGAACACGGTTGTGATGCGAGTATCGTCGAAACCGTACTTGTGCATATACTTCTTGGCCATTCGATCCAAGGCGCGGATGGCTGCAATGTCTTGTATCAAATTGCCGCACTGGCCAAGCCTCACAGTTAAATCCTTCACGCCTCGGTCGCTGCGAGCAATCGCTTCGATAATAGCTACTGAGTTACTGATACACGGCGGAATCAGCGTACCCGTCAAAGGGCCAAAGGGTTCGCGATCGATGCTAACGCCAGCTTCTTCATACATACCAATGAGTCGGTCTGTATATTTGCCAATGACGAATAGTTTTTGCCACAGAATGGTTCTTGGGTACGGGATATTATAAGATACCGCCACCTTCATAAGAGGTGAAGCCGCCAGCCATCGTTATTTCGGTGAGCAGTCGAGCATCGGGCGTACCGTGACGCACCTGTACTGGATTGCGGAGCGCAGAAGTAACAATGCGGCGAGATATTAACACCGTAATTGACAGCAGGAAACCATTGAGCATGGAACGGCCCGAGATTTTACTTTTCTCAATGCCCACTTCTACTTCATTATAGCGATTTAAGCGCGTATAACTGTCAATGGTAGTCGGCAGGAGGTCGGCTCCGCCTTTGTCCTCAAGAAATTGCAACAACTCTATCTGCTCGCGATAGAGTGCCACACCTGCACGCGGCTGTATCAACGTTACCTTGTCAGCAACTGCCTTTTGAGTTTTTGTCCAAAACGTTTTTCACGAGGAATCTGAAGCTGGTAGTCAACAGCATCTTGAAATTTACCCACCACCCGTGGGCCACATAAAGACTTCTTGTCGCTCGGCCTAGATTCACTCTGGAATTCTTTTCGTTTTTAGTTTGGTTTCCATATTGGTATTATAAGATTATTAGTTATACTGAACAAGAGCCTTTTCCACTTCCTTCAAAGTAGCTTTCATTAGTTCGAAAGCCAATTCGGGATTTGTTTGAGAGAGTAAGCCCATTGCGGCAAATATATATTGCCCATCGAGCATGAGGCGTGGACGGCGCGGTTTAGCTATCTCGGGATGGCGCAGATCATATACACTGCCTTTTAGAATCTCTTCTGGATGACTGCTGCCTAAGAGTACGCCACCAATGCCTATCATAAGCGGCACCTGCATCAGTCTTTTCCTTCCAAAGTGTGCATCAATCCGAGCGAGTATAAACATCGGCCATGCGCCCACAATGACGCCTCAACGGCACAGAGACGGCCATGCGCCCCAGCAGTTCTTCCATTTGTTTTTCTTCGCTATCGGCTAAAGCCAGTGTTTCGGGCTGGGCCACACAACGTTCCACCCAACTGCGAAGTTCGGCAGACGGATTTTCCATCTGCTCCAACACATGAGGAAGACTATAACTGCATACCCAGTCGCCTTCTACGGTGCGCTTACTCCAAGGTTCTGGAAGCCCCTTAGTAAGCGTACTTTCCACCGTTGGCTCTCCCGAAGCCATGGAATGGACATCCGTGGTAGCACCTCCCACATCAACGGCCATCACGTCGCCCAAACCTTCTGTTGCTCCGTTCCTCGACTCAGTAGCTCGCAGAGCTGCAACACGGCAAGCGGTGGGAATAATTTGGTGAGGTCTGAGCTTGCACCTTTTTGCGCCTTTGGCTTCAACGATGCGAGATGAACAACTGCCGAATGGCATCGCGTGCAGGCTCAATATTGAGTCGGCTGAATTCAGGCATCTGCATTCTCCGTCAGCACATAGGGTTTGCCTGCGGCTTCAAAGATTTCGACAATGTCATCGGTCGCACTTTTGTTGCCGGCAATGATGGTGGTAAAAGGGCGCTCAATGGAGCAGAGACGGCGCGCATTGGCCGTTATCACTTCTTTGTTGCCCCATCCGTACCGCCACAGAGCAAACACGAGGTCGGATTCAAAATCGTAAATTTTCTTGCTCCTCACGTTTGCTTATCTCGTGAGGCAAACGTCTGCATCACTCGCTCCTGCATGAGGGCGGCAGTGCGAGCGGCTTTTGCTGTCAGATCGGAACAAGGCCGAGCGCCACCATCTTTAATCCGCCGGCGGCTTTTACCCTGAGACGAGCATATCGTCCCATACGAAATCGCCCAACACATCCAAGGCGCGTTGAAGTCCTGGGTGACATCGTCAGCTATCGTCGTGAAGGCGCGCGCCGTGCTCTACAATCTTTTTCGCAAGTCGCCATCGATGGCTGTCACTTTCGTGTACGTACTGCCCCTATGTCGACTACTAAATATTCTCACAATGGAGTACTTTCAGTGGTTGTTCCAACAGTTGTGGCAGCTTGTCGAGATCTGAGTCTTCCCATCTTCCACCATTTCGACCGCTGGTTCTGTCAGTCCCACAGCTCTACGGATATCAACGAGCGTACATTCTATCGGGGTGTTGGGAGGATAAACATAATCGAAGCCCATCTTTGCACGGAACGCGCTTCCAGCATCTTTTGAAGTCTTGCTTACTCACCCTACGAGAGTTACCTCCTACGAAGAGAGGTAATCCTTTGAGACCAACCTCATCACACTTTTCGCGGAACCCCATACAGTCGATCTCGCCGTGTCCATAAAGAGACGACACAATGATGGCATCAGCTTGCGTTTCAACAGCTGCCTCTATAAATTCTTCCTGAGAGACCATCACACCGAGGTTTACCACGTTGAAGCTCTTTTGCTTCAGCGTTAAATCAATAATCTTGTGCCTACGGCATGGACATCGGCTCCAATAACGCCAATGACACTGTTTTTATCCATAGCATAATCTTTTTATTAGTGAAGGTCTGCGGACGAAAAGCTTCGTACGTTCAGCGAGCACAAACTCGCTTACTCGAAAACTGCTAATTCTTTCCACTGATACTCACTGTCGGTTATTTTTAGTGTCAGATTAACATTACGCTGCCTAATATAAGGCGTTAAATTTGAAACTTTACATTTTTCAAAGGTGATACTTTCTTTTTGCCAAAAATCTGCTTTTCGGCATGTTTTCACAAACTTTTATACACTCTTCGGAGGAAATAAGGAGAAATCTTGACGAAGAGGAGGAAAAAGAACTGGAGCTTGTATTTTTGTCAAAATCTTCGTATTCTATAACCCTGAGAATCGTTTGAAATCCAACTCAAACGCCTTCGGCCGAAAAGAACGCCGTTTTTGAAACACCACTACAATAAGGCAATTTCTAATTCCTCAAGGAGAAAATAAAATTTCTATAGGCGGAATTAAAATTCCTATAAAGGGAAATTTCAAATACAATAAGGATATTAGCGGACACAATAAGCAAATCAGCTGACTTCTTTATTGTATTTTCACCCCAAATAAAGCTAAAAGAGATTTTTAGGGGAAAAATGCAGGTTTCTTTTGAGATGGTGAATCGGATTTTTAAGAAAAAGAAGAGCACAACACTGCTAAGTTTAGCTTTTGAAGTACTTTTTCTCGCGCTAGATTGAAAAAGTAGTTTGTCAAATAATCAGACTGTAAAGCAGAATAAATTTTACAGCAGTACTAAGAAAGACTTTACGCAGATTTAGTGCGAACAAAGAAAAACGGAAGGGAGAAGGTGGAAATCTCCTCGAAGAGGGAAGAAGGAGAAGAGAACACCTCAGATATTTTCTCTATTTTATATATAGGAGTGATTTTATTACAGACGAAAAGGATTGGTTATCGTTTGTTTTTCGTAACTTTGCAGCCGAATGCGCAAATACTTGTACATATTGATTTTTGGTTGCTCGCGTTGCCATTAGCCGCCCAGTCCGATTCGCTCAAAGCCAGTCTCGCTGACATGTGCTCCAGGCACGAAGAGTTACGAGCTTTACGGCCATACGGCTTTGCGCATTCAAAACACAAAAACGGGCGACGACTGGGTATTTAACTACGGATTTTTCTTTCCAAGATGTCGGCCGCTTTACCTGGGAATTCACGCTCGGAAAGGCCGACTATATTCTCGGAGTGACAAGTTTTCCCTGATTTTTCAGCCGAATATACTGAGCGACAACGCCCCGTGAGAGAACAAAAGCTCAATATCTCTTCCCAACAGGCGGCAGAACTTTTTCCAGAATCTTGTGCTCAACGCGCAGCCTGAGAATAGAAGTTATCGTTACAACTTTCTGCGTGACAACTGCACCTCACGGGCTATCGACATGATAGGAAAAGTGGCACCGTTCGCCCTTCCTGCTGATAAGCAACCATCTACGACCCATAGGGATATCATTCATAGCTATACACAGGATTCTCCGTGGTTAGAATTTGGACAAGACCTCATTCTGGGATGTGACGTGGATACACTGCTAAATCAGCACGCACGAATGATGTTCCCCTCTTGACGAACAAATGCTTACGCAAGCCACCACAAAAGACAGTTTGGGCAACAGCATACCTTTGCTAAAAGATGAAACGATAGTAGTAAACGTGCCACGAGCTGCGGCTTCTGCCACGCCCTTCACTCCACTCATGGTAGCTATACTGCTCTTATGCTCTACTGTAGCACTTTAGTTGGACCGAACTCCGCACGGGACGCGTTTTTCGCCTTTCGATAACACGCTAATGCTGGTGCAGGGCTTGGCAGGTTTGGTGGTTTTTGTGCTGTTCTTCTTCTGCTCAACCAGCGGTAGGGAAGCAACTGGCTCATAGGCGTCCTCAATCCGCTCCCTCTTGTTTGGCTTCCCATAAAAATAATGCGTGAACGCCGAGGCTTACAGGACTATTATCTCCCCTTATATGGGACACTTGCAGCCGTATTTACACTGGTTGTTGCTGGCCTACAGCTACAAACAATCCCTACAGCCATGCTGCTTTTGGCATTGTGTTTGCTAATGCGTGGGCTTATTTCTATCATCCGCTGGCGATGCAGACCGCTGCTTGCTGGCACTTCTTCTGACAAATGACTACAAAACAAGGACGATTCCTCATATCCCTTCTCACCGCAATAACGGTGTTGGCTGCTGCAGAACCTGCAGCGGCTGGAACGGCTGTTCCGCGTCTTGTAGTGAATATACTTGTTGACGGATTGCGTAGCGATTACGTTCAGGCTTTCATGCCGCTCTACGGGGCCTGATGGCTTCCGCCGACTAATGGGACAAGGACCTGTCTATTCACAAGCAGAAAAATCCTTCGGCTTTAGGCCGACCACGCTGCAACAGCAGCAACTATTTCCACAGGTACACCCCCTTCCGATCATGGCATCATAGGTCTGCGCTGGACGGACCGCAAGACGTTGCGCCCTGTGTCCCTGCACTGGCACCAACGACAGTCCACATATCTGAGCGTCTCCACACTGGGCGACGAAATGAAAAATAGCTACCAACGGGCGGGCCCTCGTCTATTCCATAGCTCCTTTTAAAGAATGCGCTATCCTAACGGGGGCCATTCCTACAGATGCTACTGTATGGATGGATGCACGGACGGGACGCTGGACTACTTCAGCATATTTCGGAACGTTGCCTTCATGGGTACGCGCTGAGAACAATCAAACGCTGCCAACGCTTTGGGAAGCCGCTCAACGAATTGGTGGGTAATTTCAACTACTTCCCCTCGGGAGGAATGAAAAAGCCTTTTGCCCACAAACTCACGGCAAATCAGCTGCCGACAAGCGGACTTGAGAACGAAATGGTGGCTCGCCTTGCATCAACGGCTATAAACGGCAGTATGTTGGGGCAGGGACGAAATTTCGGATCTCTTATCGCTCACATTCTACGCTGGCGGAAAGCCGTCGATGGAACTACAAGATACGTATGTTCGTCTTGACCGCTCGCTGGCAGAACTTTTTGCAGGGCCATAGACCGACATATCGGTTTGCAAAACACTTTGATAGCTCTAACGTCTACTGGGACGTCCGAAGAAGACGAAGAAGAAGATTTACACAAAATATAACGTGCCGACGGGGGCATTCGACATGAAGCGCTCAGCTTCCTTGCTCAATATGTACCTCGCAGCAGTCTATGGACAAGGAAACTATGTAGAGGCGTGCTACGGACGGCAGATATACCCTCAACAGGAAGTTCATAGAAAACAAGCAAATCAATCTTTGGCGAACTTTTAGAACGTTGTCAGGATTTCCTACTGCAACTTGACGGCGTAAAGGATGTTTATACCTCACAACGCCTCATACAAGGAGCTTGGACGCCAGGCATTAGCAAAAATTCGCAACGGATATAACGCGCGCACTTCGGGCGACATCCTCATTGAGGTGGCTCCCGGTTGGCGCTACACCAATACTGACGATCAGAAAACCAACAGGTTCGGGCAACATATATCCCGTTTTCCTATCATTTTCTTTTGGTTACGGCATCACCCACGAGGAGGTAACAACGCCCGTAACCATCGACTACATCGCCCCAACACTCAGCAAGGCGATTCGTATTAGAGCCCCGAACGGTTGCAAGCTACAGCCGCTCAAATAATGGCTACAATTTGTTTGTCGCAAGTGAACGGCGACAAACACCTCGTTGCTACCACTCATTCATATATATAGTGACGCAACATTACAACAACTTTATTTATTCTCCATTTGATAACAAAAATACAAATATGGATATAATTAAATTCCTTCAAAAAGCTATTCGGCGACGAAGAGCCAGCGCGACATGAAGCTGATTCAGCCGCTTGTAGAAAAGATTAAGGCCGCCGCCGCTGAGATTGAGGCGCTCGACAATGATGGCCTTCGAGCTAAGACGCAAGAACTGAAAGAAAAAGTTCAACACTCTGCGGACGACATCAAAGAAAAGATAGCCGAGCTCAAAGCAAAGATCGAAGAAACTCCCTATTGAGGGACCGCGAACCGATTTTCAATCAAATCGACAAACTCGAAAAGGATGTTCGAACGCTACGAAGAAGCACTCAACGAAGTTATGCCCCGAGTGTTCGCTATCGTTAGGACACGGCGCGCCGCTTTACTGAAAACGAAATCATAGAGGTGACAGCTAACGACTTCGACCGCGAACTGGACTCACCACACGACTTCGTCACCATTGAAGGAGAGAAAGCTCTATAAGAACCACTGCGTTGCTGGCGGCAATGAGGTAACGTGGAACATGATCCACTACGATGTTCAGCTCTTGTGGTGGTGTTCTGCATCAAGGTAAAATCGCCGAGATGGCTACGGTGAAGGTAAGACACTTGTACTACGCTGCCCGTCTTCCTCAATGCACTGACAGGTAACGGGTTCACGTGGTGACGGTGAATGACTACCTCGCCAAGCGTGACTCTGAATGGAACAGTCCCATATATATGTTCCACGGTTTCAGCGTTGACTGCATCGACAAACACGAACCTAACTCACAGTCGCGCCGTCAGGCTTACTTGGCTGATATTACATTTGGTACGAATAACGAGTTTGGTTTCGACTACCTTCGTGATAACATGCAATGAGCGAGCAGATCTCGTACAGCGCGGACATAACTTCGCGATTGTCGATGAGGTCGACCTCAGTGCTTATTGATGACGCTCGTACGTCGCTGATTATTTCTGGTCCTGTACCTCAGACGACGACCAGATGTAGAGCAGTATCAACCGCTGGTAGAACGCCTAGTAAATGTTCAGCGAAAACTCGCCACCGAGTATCTTGCCGAAGCAAAGAAACTGATTGCTGAAGGAAAGACAGAAGAAGGCTTCCTCTCCCTCTATCGCAGCCACAAGGCTCTGCCTAAAACAAACCGCTCATTAAGTTTCTCTCCGAACCGGGCGTAAAAAGCTGGTATGCTCAAGACGGAAGAAATCTATATGGAGAATAACAACAAACGAATGCGAAGCTGTCGAGCCGCTTTTACTTTGTTGTTGATGAAAAGATGAATTCTGTCGACCTGACGGATAAAGGTAGTGCTTGGTTGGCTAAAGAAGTGAACAACGACAAACTCTTTGTCCTCCCCGACATTACCTCTGAAATGTCGGAAGTAGAGGCCGACAACGCTGGTGAGCAAGAGCGCGTTGACAAGAAAGACCGAAAATGCTGGCTGAGTACGCAATCCAGAGCGACCGTGTACACACTTCCTGCAGCTCCTCAAAGCCTACTCCATGTTTAATATCAACGAAGAATACGTTGTTATGGACGGACAGGTAAAAATCGTGGACGAACAGACGGGTCGATATGGAAGGCCGCCGCTGGAGCGATGGTCTTCACCAGGCTGTTGAAGCTAAGGGAGCATGTGAAAGTAGAAGCTGCTACACAGACCTTTGCTACCATTACTCTGCAGAACTATTTCCGTATGTACCACAAACTCTCCGGTATGACAGGTACTGCATCTACGGAAGCAGGTGAGTTCTGGAATATCTATAAGTTGGACGTGGTGGAGATTCCAACAAACCGCCCCATCCTCCGCAACGATATGAACGACCGCGTATACCGCACGCAGCGTGAGAAGTATAAGGCCGTTATCGAAGAAATCGAAAAGATGCGCCTACATAAGGCCGTCCTGTGCTCGTGGGTACCACTAGCGTTGAGGTCAGCGAGCTTTTGGGCCGTAGTGCTTGATTTGCGTCGCATCCCATCAGATTCTTAATGCAAAACTTCACCAACAGGAGGCAGCAGGGTTGTTGCGCAAGCAGGTAAGAGCACATTGGGCAAGTCCTATATTGCCGCCGATGGTACTGCGTTTGGTGATAAGCAAAGTGCCGAACTATATCAGAAGAGCATCAATGCAATACTCCGGGTGAAGTTCGCGAAGAAGAACGCCTCTTGGGTGCAGTGACTATCGCCACAAACATGGCAGGTCGTGGTACCGACATCAAACTTTCCGACGAAGTAAAAGAAGCTGGTGGTTTGGCCATCATAGGTACGAGCGTCACGAAAGTCGCCGTGTCGATCGCCAGTTGCGTGGTCGTGCCGGCCGTCAAGGTGACCCAGGCTCTTCAGTATTCTTCGTAAGCCTTGAAGATAAACTTATGCGCCTAGTTTGCTAGCGAACGTATCGCCAAAGTTATGGACGAAACCTCGGTTTCAAGGATGGCGAGATGATTGAAGCTAAGATGGTGAACAACTCCATTGAGCGCGCACAAAAGAGTGGAAGAAAACAACTTCGGTATCCGTAAGCGTTTGTTGGAATATGATGATGTGATGAACAAGCGGCGTACTGCCTAATCTACGAGAAACGCCGCCACGCCCTCATGGGGAGCGCATAGGCATGGATATCTCAATATGATTTGGGACCGCATTGTTACCATTATCGACAGAGCAGGCAACGACTACGAACGCTGCCGCGAACGGTTCCTCGACATTATGGCGATGGAGTTCCCTTCACAGAGGAAGAACTGCTCAATAAGAACCGCGACGAACTCAGGAACAATCTTTCCAAGCAGCAGTAGCCAATTTCCCGCCGCCGTACAGACCGCTTGGCCGAAGTGGCTATGCCGTGTCATCAAGCAGGTGTATGAAAACCAAGGCGAGCAATATGAGAACATTCTCATTCTATCAGCGACGGACGCCTCGTCTATAACATTCGCACAAATCTGAAGCAGGCTTTACGAAAGCGAGAGCAAGGAAGTGACACGCGACTTTGAGAAGGCCATTCTACTTCACAACATTGACGATGCTTGGAAAGAGAACCTCCGCGCTCTCGACGACTTGAAGAAATCTGTGCAGAATGCGTCCCTACGAACAGAAAGACCCGCTTCTCGTCTTCGACTCGAAAGTGTGAAACTCTTTGACGACATGGTGGACCGCATTAATAACAACAGCGTTAGCACTTTGATGCGTTGCCAGATTCCTCAGTAGCATCCCGAAGAGGTTCGTGAAGCCGAGAGGGGATGTTCACGAAAATCAGAACTATACTACCAATCGCGGTGGCGAGACCCCATGGCTGATCGATCGGCGGGCTGCAGCAGGACAGGACACACGTGCTCAACATCCGCAGCGACCTCATCGTGAAAGACAAGATGCCGGGCCGCAACGATCCTTGTCCATGTGGTAGCGGCAAAGTTTAAGAACTGCCACGGCAAAGGGCATCGTTTAATACATGTTTTTGATGATTTAGACTCATTGGCCTAAACAACATCTTCATATTTGCAAAGACAGCACTCCCCTCAGCGGGTTGGTGGCTGCCTTTTTCGTTTTCAACCTTGTTGTCGGAAGCATCCGAAAGTTGCCTATCCTCCTACTATTACCGCCTAATTCTTTTACATATACCAGCTGTAAAGAGAAGAGTTTCTCTAAATCAAGTCACAGACCTCGGTTTTTATACATTGCGAAGGATTCGCCGGAGAGGAAAAACTCTGTTCCCTCTTCAGAAGAGTCTTTTCAATAAGGAAAAACTTTTCGATATTCTTTTTTTACCGAAAAGCAGAAAAGAGGAATCTGTAATTTTCCTTATTGTATCCGTCAACACAATAAGGATATTCACCAACTCAATAAGGAAACCAAGCAGCAACCTTATTGTATTCATCACTCAGAAAGGAGATAGATATGCACAGCACATAGAAGGAGGGAAAAGAAGCTCCCTCAGCCACTACAAAATTCTGTTTACAAAAGTCGGTAAATGCTATTTTTCCTTATTCTTCCACAAATTCAGCCGCATTCACGCCGACACCAAAGAGGGCGAAATCGGCACGTAAAGGGTCGTCGGGAAAAACTTCAAGTAAGCGGTCGGAAAGTCCTCTTTACGGCCGACATAGAAGAAACAGTGCGAGAGATACAAGTCCGAGGTAGAGACGATTTGCAAAACATGGGTATCAAAGGGAATAGAAGAGCGCTTGTCGATGAAGGGTCATAATCCCAAATCCACGGGAGAAGCATCACGCACCATCAGCGCAGAAACATACAGACACGCTTACAAGAAAACGTAGTGAGTTTTCGGTACCAAATACCTACATCCATCGACAGAAATAAGCAGTCGCCTCAACAGCTTGCAATCCTGTTGTGGCACGTTGCCGCACAAACTCACCCAGCGTTCCATATTCATGCAAGAGCGCATAAAGTCCCCTCCAAGAATTGGCGTACATGATGCCACTGGTCGAGGCGATAAAAACAACGCGCCTCATCGGGCACATCGCAGCGGAAAGTTCCACTTTCGCAGCCAAGTATCGAGTTGTCCGGCAGAAACATCAGACCGAATACGCGGGAAGAATGGTCGCCATTGCCATACACTCAAACACGGAAGCTATGAAGCCCATCAGACTCCTGATTACTCACGCCCTCCACCTTGTGCATGAAACAACTCAGGGTCTTCCGTCAAGAATTCAGACACTCATATTTCTTAGCTGCAGCATCCAACATTTGCAGTCAAACGCTCTTTCCTATTCGCTTTTTCCCATACGGCCGCACATTACGATTTTTGCAAAAGAGCGAATCAGAAAGTATCCACATTTATTTAGTTTCACACACAGACCGAAGTAATTCATTATATTTGCACACAAACAAAAATAGAACACAATGAAAAATCACCAAAACTACTTTTTCCTGCTCCTCCTCTTGCCGCTGACAGTCGTGGCTCAAACAGAACAGAAATATCTGAAAGGTGCAGTTCCTGTTACATGAACAAGGTGGTGGTCTTCAGCCATACCTACGATGTGCCTAACACAAACAAAACCGAAATTTTTCAAACGACTCACCGACTTCACGCAGCAGCAACTCATCAGGAAAAACGCACTACCACAATGCCGCATTGTGGAGAACGACGAAAACCAACGGCCTCTTTGGCTGCACGCATCGAGAGTATCTCTACTTCAAGAAAAAGCATGGTGACCCATCGCACGCGCTATTCTATGATGTTATCTACCAGGTAGAGGACAACAAATTACGGTGTCTGCAACGACTCCATTATATATATGAGCCAGAAGGACTCCCAACGACAAGTTGCAAGATTACCGCGCTGAAGATTGGATTACAGACGCTATCGCGCTCAATCCAAAAGGCCAATTGACCCGCATGGCTGGAAAATTCCGCCGCTTCACTATCGATCGCAAAAACGAGATATTCCGTGAAGCCGCCAAAGCCGCAGGCGCACAACTGAAAAACAAGAACAGTTGTCGTGAGAGGAATAAGAAAAAGAACAAAAGACTTCAAGAAAAAGTTGTACGCACGGGATGTGAGCAAACTCTGTTCACATCCTGTCTTAGCTACAGTATAGGCATTCTGCAAAGATTTCACTAATTTTGCAGGAAATACAGATTTTATGGCTGCACGAAAACCCGCGGTACTCTATACCAAAGAGGAAGTGAAAGCTCTGACTGATTGGCTCGTGGTGCACAAGAACCAAATGCCCGATTCGCTGAGAGCTCGACCAGGCGACAATTATTCCGGATGTAAAGAAGACGTGCCATCTCATGAGCGAAATGGCGCTGGAATCGCTATGAACGTCCCGGACTGAAAGGTCATATAGAAATTCTTTTTCGCATTCAAAAGAAGCTGCAAGATCTGGGAATAGGATAGCAATAGAACACAATGAACAACGATAAAGTATTAGTAGTATTCAGTGGCGGACAAGACTCACCACCTGCCTCTACTGGGCAAAAGCCCACTTCAAAGAGGTCTCACGCACTTGCTTTCATATATGGTCAGAAACACGTACTGGAAGTGGAACTGGCAGAGAAGATAGCCAGAGAAAGCAGGCGTACATTTCGACAAAAATGGACGTGAGTTTCATCGGGAGTTTGGGCAAAAACTCGCTGACAGATACCTCTCTGGAGATGGATCAAGAAAAACCGCTAATAGTTTCCCTAACACGTTTGTACCTGGGCGCAACATGTTCTTTTTGAGCATCGCTGCTGTCTATGCACGCGAGCGCGGCATCTTCCATCTTGTCTGGGCGTTTCACAAACAGATTTCTCAGGCTATCCAGACTGTCGAGATTCTTTCATCAAGAGCCTTAATGTGACGCTGAATTTAGCCATGGACGAACAGTTTGTTATCCACACGCCACTCATGTGGCTGGACAAATGCCAAACATGGGCGCAAGTGACGAGCTGGGCGTGCTGGACTTGGTGCCCCGAAACTTTGACGTGCTACAATGGCATAGCAGGCGATGGTTGCGACAGCTGTCCCAGCTGCAAATTGCGTAAGCATGGCCTTGACGCCTACCTCAAACTCCAAAGCAGCAGGTAAGACACCTTTCGGTGATGCACCCGCAGAATAAAAGCGACCAGCAAAGAATGGTCGGATTTATATTCCTTTTATAATATATTACAGCTTCAAAATAGAAAACGAAGGTCTGAACACGCTGGGGCGTAAGACCGAATACAAAGACGATTATGCTCCAGGGTGTTAGAATCTTTTGTCAACAAACACCCGACAACGATTACTGGGTACGCTTTTAACTGCCCAGAGTTCACCAGTCTCTGCCCCTATCACGGGACAGCCTGATTTTGCAGAAATTCGCATCAGCTACATTCTGATGTACGCATGGTGGAGAGCAAGAGCCTCAAGCTCTATCTTTTCAGCTTCAGAAATCACGGCGACTTCCACGAAGATTGCGTGAACATTATCATGAAGGACCTCATCAAGCTGATGGATCCAAAATACATCGAAGTGACGGGTCTCTTCACCCGCGCGTGGCATCAGTATCTTTCCCCTAGCCCAAACTATGGTCGAAAAAGGCTGAAATATGAAAAAGCTTGCTGAATATCGCCTCCAGCAGCATGATCTCTAAACCTTAACTCTCATGGCACCTCTCGCAAGCATTGGTAGGTTTGTACTGAAACATAAGTATCTCTTTTACACTCTATTCTTCCTTCTTGTCATTGGACTACTCGACAACAATAGCCTCTTTTTATCGCTATCAACTACATCAGCGTAACCAGGAGATGCTCGAACAGATTGCAAACTCACGACAAACAATACGAAACGAGACTCAAAACGTATGCGGAATTATCTCAGAGTCCGAAAGCTGTGGAGGACGTGGCGCGCGTGAGCCTTGTCATGAAGAAAGATAATGAGGACGTTTACCTCATAGAAGAAAAGAAATAATAATGGAACGACTCTTTCAACTGGGAGGTATCCTCCTACTTATTGGTGCAGTACTCCCCATCTTTCTTAGTCAGGAGAATTTCATCTATGCAGCAATAGTCTACACAGTGGAGCTATCCCTTTCCGTTGTGCAGTTTCGCCAACACTACAAGGGGCAGGACATCGTGATTCGTCGCCTACGTCGACAACAGGTGTCAGGAGCTATCCTTCTGTTAGTTACAGCAGTTCTGATGTTCACGGAATACTTTCACATCACGGCCGCTGACAGGCGATTTATGGAAACTTTCTCTCTGCATCGCAGCTATATTTGAAGTTTACTCCGCCTTTCGCCTCTCATCCCTTAATAAGGAATAAGTACAGATAACTCTCTCGAGCCACTCTTCTAAAGGTCGAAGATTCGTTAAAAAGCCTTGGGACCAATAGTTAAATGTACTACAAAACAACATTTTCTACCAATTAGGACTAACCATTTTTCATTGCCGCAATGTATATCTTTGCAACAAAAGAAAAAGACATGCGACAATTTTTGTGCCTACTTATATCCAGCTTGTTTCTGACTTCATGCACGGAACAATACAACATAGCTGGTGATTGACAGTACCCGTTCTGGACGGGCGCATGCTCTATCTGAAAGTAACGCCCAATGGAGTTACGTCAGAAAACATCGACTCTTGAAAAGTGATACACGGCGATTCAACTTCTTTTGGGGCCGTGGATTCTATCGTACTTGCGCAAGTGTGTATGGAGAACGAGAATGTGATGCCGATTGTCTTGAGGAATGGTAATCTCACAATATCTGTGGATAATCTTGGACAGCGCGTATCTGGAGGGCCGTTAAACGACCGCCTCTATCAAATTCTACCGACAGAAGAACCGCATTGACAACGAGATGTGGGAAATACAGGAAAAAGCCATTAAAAATGATGAGAATGGGTTATTCCATGGATGTCATCAACAAGAAGTTTGGGAAAAAGGCCGATGCGCTCAATAAGAAATCAGAAGACTTGAAACAAACTTTATTGTAGAAAACTCTAATAATGTTTTAGGTCCTGGATTCTTTATGATTCTGTGTAGTCAGTACCGACCCTGTTATAACAGAACATATTAACAATATCCTGCAAAAGAGTTCCTACGTTCTTCTCAAATCCCTGCGTGAAATCCTATATTAATAGAGAAAGCAAAACCAATGAGTAAGCCTTTCAACAAATCTTGTGTATATAATTAAGGAAAGAATAGCTTTCTCCTCTTTATCATGCCTTTTACCTTTACTCACCAGACGTATTTTTCTAAAAATTTTGCCTATCGGATGGATTGGAGTATCTTTGCCAAGCAAATAGCTTCGTATCAGAATGCAGCTTACAATTGATATAGGAAGCACACGCGCAAAGTCGTCGATATTTGATAAGGACAAACTTGTTTTCAAACAGCGGACCGATAACGATGAGGAAGGAAATTCTTAATCATTCAGAAATTCAAGCCTACGCGCTGTGCATTCTCTAATGTTGGCATGAACACCTACTTATCACGAGAGGCCTCCATCGCTTTGGTATCCCAGTGCTTCGCGTTGGGTGCAACCACTCCCTCACCAGTACACAATCCTTTTTCCAACATTAGCGGTGACCGCTTGGCAGCTATTGTCGGAGCAGTAACATTACTTCCCCATCGAGAGCTACTCGTGATTGATTCTGGCACCGTCACCTATGATTATATGAGACGCTGATGCAAAACCTCATTGGAGTAACATATCGCCAGGGCTCATGCTCCGCCTAAAAAGCCATGCGCTGATCATACGGCACTCCTTCCGCTGATCCCTATTGAAGGAGAAGTACCTGACGCTGGCTACGATACTCCAACGGCAATGCGTGTAGGTGTTGTTCGTGGCCTACAATACGAAATTGAAGGATTTATCAGAGATTATGCCAAAAACCACCCTCAACTTGAGGTTTTTCTTTACGGGTGGCGACAGTTCTCTCTTTAGCAGCGATTTGCAACAACGCATCCATATAGAGCCACAATTAGTGGCTATTGGACTTAATCGCTTGCTCTTATCATAAAACTTATTCATCCGAAATTTAGACCTTTCAGAATGAAATATCCGCTACTTATAGCTTCCGCCCTTGCCCTTACGACAACGGTAATGGCCCAGAACAATGAGCAACTCCTTTACTCCCGCTATGGTTTTGGTTTTGCTCAACGATCGCCACAGCGCAGCCTCCACCGCCTTGGCTGGCACTGGTTACGGCTGGCGCGGGGGGTACAGAAGTAAACTTCAAAAACCCCGCTTCCTTTTCTGCAATCGACTCTCTGTCCTTTATCTTCGATGTCGGCCTCTCGTTGCAAAATGCTAACATCAAGCAGGGGAATCAAAGCGTTAATGCTCGCAACACATCGATAGATTATATCACAGTAGGTTTTCGTGGCGCACACTATGAGGCTTTTCCCTTGGCATGATACCTTTTTCTACCATCGGATACAGCATGAACGATAAACGCACATGGACAGCTTCGACAGGAGATGTAACAGAGACAAAGCACACAATGGTAATGGAGGACTCAGCAAGTATACCTTGGTGTGGGCTGGGAACCTTTTAGAGGTTTCTCGTTCGGTGTAAATGGTGGCTACCTTTGGGGCGATATGGAACACAATATAGTGGCTTCATACAGTGACCCTACTATCAATACGCGCCGTAGGGACTTACGATGACACGTCAAAACCTATACGGTGAATTTTTGGTTTTGCAATACGAACAACGTATTGATAAAAAGAACTCCATCATACTCGGCTTGGTCTCACGGCCTTGGACATAAAAACGCAGGGGCTATGCAAATTACTATGATCAGCAACGACAAAACAAAGTCTATGTAGGAGATACTCTCTCGCTCCGTAATGGTTTTGAACTGCCTCATACGTTTGGTGTAGGACTTACTTGGAACTACAACAATCGGCTCCGTGTTGCAGCCGACTATACACTGCAAAAGTGGAGCAAAGTACAGTACCAACGCTATCCAGATCTACTTCGGTTACACCTACACGGCAGAAACTGGACAATTTACAGATTTGAGTAAATATTCCCTCGGAGCAGAGAGTATGTCGTCAATCCAGATGGTTACCGTTGGTATAATCGTATTCGCTACCGCTTGGGAGCAGCTTATACTACTCCCTATACAAAGGTGAACGGAAGTGATGGCCCACGCAACTATCAAGTAAGTGCAGGCGTCGGTATACCAATAATTAATAGTCACAGTAATCGTTGTGTTCTCAATTTGGCAGCAGGATTCGAACACGTAGCTCCACAAATCAGTGGCTCTCTTAAAGAAAAACTATATGCGCGTCAGCATCGGTGTGACATTTAATGAGAGTTGGTTCAATAAATGGAAAGCTCAATAACATTCTATAGTCCTCGGAATGCAATTCAAAACATACTTAATGAAAATCTGTCAGCAAAGCCTTCTCCAAAAAGGTTTTGCTGCTCAGTTTTATTACTATTTCTCTCGTTCCTTATCTTTTCTTGTAACCAAGACGCCCTCCTATCAGCCATTTGGACCAGAAGCGCGACTCAGCCGCTATAATGACAACAATAGGAGTATCTAAGCTCATCTCTGATTCGGGTTATATGCGTTATCGCATCATAGCCGAAGAATGGCGCGTCTATGACAAAACAAACCCGCCACGACAGGAATTTCCCAAAGGAATATTTCTCCAGCGATTTGACAAAAACTTCAAGATGGATCTCTATATCCAAGCAGACTCCGCTTGGTGCTTCAATCAAAACTTGTGGCGCTTGAAAGGACATGTAGTCATAAACGATATGGAGAAGCGTACATACTTCCATACAGCAGAACTTTTTCTGGAACATGGAGGAACATAGGTTCTACTCCAATACATATATGAAGATTACGCAGCCTGATAAACAAATCGAAGGAGATCGCTTTACTGCCAACGAGCAGATGACGGAATATCACGTTTACCAGAGTAAAGGTTTCTTCCCTAAACCAGAAGAAAATGGACAAAATAAAAACAGACAAACAGCAAACTCCTGATTCTGTTTTGCAGCAGATGCGTCCAGCTCCCACTCCTATTAAAAAATAGACAATACAAAGGGAAAGTATAAAATTATTTTTCTACCTTTTGCCAGTCATAAAAATGAAAATAAAATAAAATCTAAATAACACAAAATGGCAGCTTTACAATCTATTCGAAGCAAAGGACCTCTGCTGATGGGCTTCATCGGCTTAGCTCTATTTGCATTCATTGCCGGCGACTACTTCAAGGTGTTCGATGTTTTCTCGAACGATAATCGCCAGACCATAGGAGAAGTCTATGGCAAAAAGTTAAAGTTCGAGGACTATCAGCTCAACTCGACGAATTAACCCAGATGCGGAATTTGCAAAGCAAATGCAGACGCAAAAACCCTCAGGCAACACTCACAGAACAAGAGAAGAGCCAGCTCGGACAGCAAGTATGGACTGACTTTGTTCGTAACACTACCATCGAGCATGAAGCAGAAAAAGCAGGGACTAGAAGTAACTGAGGAAGATGTTCAAAACACTCTTCGCACAGGTCAGGCTTCTAGCCTCCAGGTTCTAGCTCAGATTTTTCCCAAGCCAGCAGGGCGGCCTCGATGTTGCAGGCTTCCAAAAGTTCATTAAGGAGTATGACCCAATATGGCCAATATGCGCAAGCAGGGCACAGCAGCAACCAGGCATGGCTGAATATATCGAGCAGTACCAGAAAAATTCGTAAACTCTGCGACTACAGCCTTGAAAAACTGCACGAAGAAGTGTTGGCCAATAAGTTCTATTCTCTGCTTGGAGCTTCGGTTATCGCAAACAAGAAATCGCTAAGGTAGAATATAACTTCCGCAACACGCAGAGTGAGGGCAGACGTTGAGCCATCCCTCTATCCTCTATCCCCGACAGCCAGATTAAGATTGCTGATGCCGACTTGAAGAAGGCGTACGATCAATACAAGGAATCTCCCATTATCAAGAATCCTGCTCGCAGTGCAGACCTTCAGGTTCTCGACATTCAAGTAAAGGCTAGTGCAACAGACCGTGCAGCTCTCGAAAAGAAATGCAAACTGCTCAGCAGCAGCTGCAAAACGGTGCAGACCCAGCAACAGTCGTTAGCAGCGCTAATTCTAGCGTTCATTATGTTAATGCAGCACTTGGCGAGAACGCTTTTGCTCAAATGTCTGATGTACAGCAGAAGCTGGACTCTATGAGCGTTGGCCAAGTGAAACCGATGTACTACAACCCGCAGGACAATACGCTCAATGTTCTCAAGCTTATTGCTAAAACGCAGGCTCCCGACTCTATCCTATACCGCGCTATCGGCGTAGCAAATGCTGATAAGGCCAAAGAAACAGCTACCGCCGACAGCATCTACAAAGGCTTTGCAGGGGCGGTGCTAAGTTCAGGACCTCGCTAGAAGTATCAGCAGCAGCGACTCCTCTTGGATTGTAGCTTCACAGGCTGAAAACCTCAATATGCAAGCCGATGATGCAACTTTCATCACGCAGCTTTCTAGTGGTCCAGGTCTGAAGCTCGTCAAGCTCTCTCAGTACACGATGATTGTTGAGGTGCTTCAGAGCAAGAAGCCCGAAACGAAGTATAACGTAGCTATTGTGAAGCGCACACTGACTTCTCCAAGAAGACGCACAATGATGAACTCAATAAGCTCAATATGTTCTTGGCCAAGAACCGCGATCTCGATAGCTTCATCAAGAATGCTGGTAAGGCCGGTTATATTCTCCGCTCGATGGACGCATACTCTCAGAGCAATCTCCAAATCCAATCACAGATTGGTGGCGAAGGTGCCAAAGACGCAATGCAGTGGGTGTCTCGACTAATGCTAAGGCTGGTCAAATCTCCAAGCTCTATGAGTGCGGTGCAAACAACGACCACTTGCTGGTAATTGGTGTAAGCGCGATCAATGATGGCGACTATCTCCCTTGGAGAACAAGACTGTGAAAGATTTCCTTACACGCGTTGTTCGTCAGCAGAAGAAGGCAGAAATGATTCTTGCACAAACTAAGAACGTTAAGAATATCAACGATGCTAAGAAGCAGAAGGGCGCAATCAACGAACAGCTCCACAACATTGCTCTCCTTGGTCAGCCAGCACAGCTCCAGGCTTTAGGCGTTTCTGAACCTCGTCTGACGGGTGCTATCTACCGCACAGCTAAAGGCCAGTTTACTGGTGCTGTTCATAAGGAAGGTGCTGTTTACTTTTGCACGAGTAACCAACAAGGTGAAAGGTGCTGAGCAATTCAATCTCCAGCAGCAACAGCAGCAGATTGTTCAGCGCATCTTCAGCAGCATTGTTACTCAAAACTACTTCGGCGGTGCTCAAGAAGTCCTCCCTTGCACTCTCGTTCAGGAACAAGGCCATATCAAAGACAATCTCTACCGCTTCTTCCGCTTCTAGGATTAAGCAGTAATCATATCAAAGCCCGATGCAATTTTTCCGCATCGGGCTTTTTCGTGTCTTCAAGGAGAGAATTCATACTGTCTATAATTTTAACAATTAACTTTTCCAATCTAGTGCAGAAAAACAGAGCAAACAAACTTAAAAGTGAAGAAAGAAAAGTAAGAATAGACCTGCTACACGGAAAAAGAACTTCTAAAAAGAAATAGCCGAAAAAGAGGAAATATAGTGTCAGAAGAACGCATTTTTCGGACTATTTTTGTTCGAAAACTACAATAAGACTACCAACTGACATCCTTATTGTGTCAGCTCATTCCCTTTATTGTATTTGAAATTTCCTTATAGGAATTTTTAATTCCGCCTATAGAAATTTTATTTTTGCCTATAGAAATTACAAAATGCCCTGTTTTACTGACATCTCAAATTAGTATTCTTTTCAGCCAAAGGGGTAATGTCCGAAAAAGTGTGTAAGATTCTCCTCGTCCTTGCCCTCATGCTTGGGGTACCCCAAGCATGAGGGCAATTATGATGTTGATATTTCTTTGCCATTTTACCTGATTTTCCACTCTCCAAAAATACGGTAGCCGTCTTGCATACGTCCCTTCCGTTTTCTCCTTGGCAACAGATCCCAAGAGATAAACCACAGAGGCAGGGGAAGGCATCGCCCACGCATGAGTAAGGTGCGCTTATAACTTCTATTCAGTCGTTCCACCCAGTTAGTAGAGTAAATCATTCGACGCACACTCTCGGAGAACCTCAAACTAGGTAAAATAGGCCGCGTTGCGCTCATTGCCCAAACGGGCAAAGGCTCAGGTACTTTTTACCCCAACGCTGCGCAAAGATACGCAAATTCTCACTAGGCCACAAGAGGCGTCATGTCGGTATGCTCCATGGGAAAGAGTGCTTTGAGTTCCTCGCCGACCTCGGCTTTGTCTTTCGAGGAGACGGTGTTCAACACTTTCCGTTTGAAATGCACAACGCAAAGTTGGTGCAGTGCCGTGGGAAAAAGCCGAACATACCGCATTTTTCGATGCCGCTCAAAGCATCGGATATAATCAGTCGATTTGTTTCACACCGCGTTCCTTGAGGGCTTGCAACTCCATTTCCCAAAGCAATCGCGCCTTCTGTGGGTGATTTACTACCGTGAGCACCTCGCGACTCCCGTCGGGCAGTAGTCCCAACATCGTGTAGTAAGCCTCCTTAGAGACGCTTCCGTCGCGACGTGTGGAACAGAACGTGGCATCGATGTAGACAGCCAAATAGTGAGGAGAAAGTCGGCGGGAAAGCCACTCTTGGATTTCCTCATAACAAGCCCCGGCCAGATAACTCACCTGCTGTTTGCTATAAAGGTGACCGTAGATGCGACGCCCTATCTCGGCAATGTCTTCACAGGAAAGTCCACGGGAATACAACTCGTAAAAAAGCTGCGTGCGCTCACGCTCCTGAGAGGATAAAATACCAAGAATGATTGGTTGAAAAGCATTGGAGCGCGTACGAGGGATGCGAAGTTGGAAACTCCAACCATGGCCCCGCCAACGACGGGGACGGAAACCATTGGCTTGTTCACCCGCATGTTCCGCGAGAAAGAGGGCGCGCTCCTGCTTGGAAAAACTATCCAAAAGCACACGAACCAACTCATTAAAACCTGCCTCACTTGAGGCCATTTCAGAAATTAATTCCGATCTTTGTTCTCTTGTAAGCTTCATTGTTCTTTCTTTGATTTTTTTATTCACTACAAATATAAGAACTTTGGAGCTCATACACTTTTAGGACAGTATCATGCCAAAGGTGTGTAAAGTTGATTTTTATGCGATTCTCAGAGCTATAGGATTAGAATATTTTTGACAAAAATAAACAATTATCAAAAGCCATAAGCATATCATTCATTTTCAATTATAAGTATGAGCTAAGAGACTTCCAGTAGGGAAAACATAGCAGCAAGTGGCGGTAGTAAGACATAAAAGCGACAGACAACATGACTATTGGCTATTTTTCTTTCTCTTGAATAGAAGTCAAAGGCAAACCACAGGAACTGTAAAGAGAGGAGATTTGAAAATTCTGCTTAATAGAACGTGAAAAATCCTCGATAAATTGGCAGTAAAAAGAAAAATAGCCTTAACTTTGCTTTTTAGTGTGGAACATAACAATTCACAAAATGCCGATAAATTACAGTGCAATAGCACAGAAAAATTGAAGAAGGACAGATCGATAAAGCCCTGCAACTCGCGGACGAAGCCTTGAAGTCCTCCCCGCTGATGCACAGGTGCTGTATCTAAAAGGGCAAGCTTATATGAAGCGCAGCGAATGGGGACAAAGCCATCAGCTGTTTCCGCCAATCGCACCAAGCCGACGGCAATGCTGCTGCAGCTCAAGCCGAAGAAATGCTCAATGGCATTATGGATTTTCTACAACAAAGATATGTACAATCAATAACGACAAAAAGCCAGAGAAAGGAAGATCAGACCTCTCTCCTCTAGCTGTAATACATAACAATTATGGGTAAAATGAAAGGCGCCGTCGTAGTGGACGAGAACCGTTGCAAAGGTTGCAACCTTTGCGTGTATAGCGTGCCCCTACACATTCGCTTGCGCTCGCCACGGGCGAAGTAAATCACAAAGGGTATGCCTTCTGCAAGCAGTGGATCTCGATGCTTGCACTGGATGTACCAGCTGCGCTATGGTATGCCCCGATGGGTGTATCACCGTTTATCGAAAAAGAGGAATAACCATGGCAGAAGAAAAAGAAATCTTATTAATGAAAGGCAACGAAGCGATTGCTCACGCTGCCATCCGTTGCGGATGCGATGGTTATTTTGGTTATCCCATCACACCGCAGTCCGAAGTGCTCGAAACTCTAGCTATGCTCAAGCCGTGGAAACCACAGGCATGGTAGTACCGCAAGCCGAAAGTGAGGTAGCATCCATCAATATGCTCTATGGCGGTGGTGGTTCGGGCAAACGTGTTATGACGTCCTCGTCCAGTCCTGGCGTAGCTCTCATGCAGGAAGGCATCGCCTACATGGCTGGAGCGGAAGTTCCTGGCCCTCATCGTCAATGTTCAGCGCGGAGGTCCTGGTCTGGGCACGATTCAGCCCTCGCAAAGCGACTACAATCAAGCAACGCGTGGCGGTGGCAATGGCGACTACCACGTTATTGTCCTTGCTCCGAACTCTGTGCAGGAAATGGCAGATTTTGTGGACTTAGGGTTTTTGAATTAGCTTCCGCTACCGCAACCCAGCGATGATTTTGAGCGATGGCGTCATCGGACAGATGATGGAAAAGGTTATTCTCCCACCACTCAAACCGCGTCGCACCGATGAGCAGATCTACGAGAATGTCCTTGGGACTGCCAATGGTCACGATCTAAAAACGTGGTCCCAACGTTATAACTGCTGGAACTCGAACCTGCGGCAATGAGAAGCGCAATCTCCATTTGCAAAAGAAATATGCTGAATGTGAAGAAAAGAAGTGCGCTTCGAAGAGCAATACTGCGAGGATGCAGACTATATCATAGTGGCCTTCGGTTCAGCATCTCGCATTTCGCAAAAGGCTATGGACAATATGCGCGAGCAAGGGCTCAAGGTGGGCCTCTTCCGCCCCATCACATTGTGGCCTTTCCCCAGTAAAGAGCTCAAGCGACTCAGTGAAAAGGTCAAAGGAATGCTGGTGGTTGAAATCAATGCTGGCATGATGGTCTTTGATGTGCAAGCAGCAGTGGAATATAACATCCCTGTGCAACACTTTGGCCGTCTCGGAGGTATTGTTCCCGACCCTGACGAAATCGTTCAGGCCATGGAGAAACTCAGAAAAGTTGCTAAATAAAACCCACCTATGAATTTTAGACGAACAACGTTTCCTCGAAGAAGTGCGCAATGGTCGCCACAAGGAAGACGAACAGCAGCAACAAAAAGAACGGAAACTGCTCTTCATTCGCAATATTATGAATAGCGTGTTTATCTTGTTGTCGCTCATCGCCATGATAGGAATGGCCTACACATGGTACGCTGAGAATGAGCATATCCGCCTCCTCAGCATAGGGTTAGGCGTTGTTGCCGTCCTTATCAAAAATGGTGGAAACACTCTACGCATGACCACAACGCTCCGCCGTCCCCACGGGCTGCAACGTCATGCACGTAGCAATAAAGAATAAGCGAACACTTGTCCGCTATAATATCAGCAAATTATCTATGACACGAGAAGAAATAATTCAACCTGGTAATCTGGTCTACCAAAAAGCCTGAATTGATGAACGATGTGCAAATGCACTATTGTCCAGGTTGTTCACACGGCGTTGTCCACAAACTGGTGGCCGAAGTCATTGCCGAGATGGGCATGGAAGATAAAACCATTGGCGTAAGTCCCGTAGGCTGCGCTGTCTTTGCTTATCGTTATTTGGACATCGACTGGGGAGGAAGCAGCCCACGGCCGCGCTCCTGCTTTGGCCACAGCCTGCAAAACGCCTCTGGCCTGACCACCTCGTTTTTCACCTACCAAGGCGATGGCGATTTGGGTTTGTATCGGATTGGCCGAAACAGTCCACGCGCTCAACCGCGGGGAGAATATCACCATCATCTTTATTAACAACGCCATCTACGGTATGACAGGCGGACAAAATGGCCCCGACAACACTCATGGGCATGAAGACCGCAACGTGTCCCCTCGGCCGCGATCCCGAACTTCATGGCTATCCGCTGAAAATCACTGAAATGGCTGCACAACTGGAAGGTGCAGCCTATGTGACACGTCAAAGCGTTCAGAGCGTGGCAGCTATCCGCAAAATGCAAGAAAAGCCATTCGCCATGCGTTTGAAAAACTCTATGAACGGCAAAGGCTCTAATCTCATCGAGGTAGTGTCCACTTGCAACTCAGGTTGGAAGATGAGTCCCGTCAAGGCCAATAAGTGGATGGAAGAACACATGTTCGACTACTACAACATTGGCGACTTGAAAGACAGCGAGCTAAACACTAAAACGAAATTCTTATGAAAGAAGAAATCATCATAGCAGGTTTCGGTGGTCAGGGTGTGCTCTCAATGGGTAAGATCCTTGCGTATGCCGGACTGATGGAGGGAAAAGAAGTCACATGGATGCCTGCCTACGGTCCAGAGCAACGAGGCGGAACGGCCAACGTCACCGTTATCATTTCGGACGAAAAATATCGTCACCCATTCTGAGCCAGTACGACACCGCCATCTTGCTCAATCAGCCCTCTCTGGACAAGTTCCAGCCAAAAGTGAGTAGGAGGAACTATCATCTACGATAGCTTTGGCATCATTGAGAAAACCTAAACGCGAGGATATCAATAACTTCTGTCTCGATGCCATGAACACCGCGGCAGAGATGAAGCTCATGAAAACCTTCAATATGATGGTGCTCGGAGGTTTCCTCAAACTCCACCCCATTGTCAGTATCGAGAGTGTTATGAAAGCCCTCAAAAATCGCTCTCGAAAGACACTGGGACTTACTCCCCATGAACGAACAAGCCATCTTGAAAGGGATGGAAATTATCCACAAACAATAAACAGAAGCATTATGTCAAGCAAAAGAAAACTGAAGAAAGCAATAAAGAACATCTGTGGAGACCTCTTCGCTGACTGTGTAGCACTGAGTATGTAGCCAGCCAGAAAACGATGAGAAGCTGAAAGAACTCATGGCAATGGTTATGGTTACATATCAAGACTATGTAGCTCGCCTGAGCCACGTTGAAAAAGGCCAGGAAAAAGTCTTTCAAAAGCTGCGCTGAATTCACGCAGCAAGCCAACAAAACTCTCCGACGAAATCATTAAAGCTTAAGTCCCTAATAGGACAAAATGATAAGTTGCGGCCACGAGCCGCCATTGAGTGGCGAGTGACAAACAGCAGCCTTACTCCGCTGAAAGTTTGTCATTCACCACTTGCTGTTTTCATCTTTACCGTTTTTAGAGGAGTCGGACTGGCAGAATCAGTCGGACTTTCTTCTTTACTCTGCTATTATAAAATGTTTCCAAAAACTTTGTCATTATCTCTTTTCAAACGTCTGGGATGGAAGGAGCAAGTAAGTGTACCCAACCGCAATAAATGTATTATCTGCGTAGCTCCACACACCAGTAACTGGGACTTTTTCTCGGAGAACTCTATTATACCGCTAAAGGCAAAAAGGCAGGCTTTCTGATGAAGAATAGTTGGTTCTTTTTGGCCCCTCGGCTCTTTTTCTTCGCTACATTGAGGTATCCCTGTGGAAAGAAAGAAGCACACCAGCCTCACGGACGCTGTAGCCGAAAAGGCCCGTCAGAGCGAGTATTTCCATTTGGCTGTCACTCCCGAAGGTACTCGCTCACGCGTGGAGATATGGAAACGTGGTTTTTATTTTATAGCCCTAAAGGCCAACATTCCTATCCAACTCTACGCCATCGACTGTGAGCAACGCCGCATCGTTTGCACGCGAGAGATTTTCCCTAAGGAGGAAAACGTAGAAAAGGACATGAAAGAAATCATGGACTACTATAGCGGCTTCAAAAGGTCGTCATCCCCAGAATTTTCAAGTAGAAGACATTCAGTGAAAAGAATCTTTACATACCTATCCCTTGCTGTCCTCAGTCTGACTGCCTTTGCACAGACCGAGGACACACTGCTTCCGACGCTATCCAAAACTATTTCAATAACTATCGCATAGAGGGCTATCACCCTGCTCAATCTATGCAGGCAGATAGTTTTCGCGTCGATAAGCAACAACGGCTTTATATAGCATCTTTGCCAACGAACCGTTCTATTCTCAGCCCTTTACTCCACAGAGCGTCAATCGTATCTATCGCGAAATGCCGCGCCTTTTCCCGCAACCCTCATAACACGTATCGCGTAGTGGTCTTTGGGCGCAACTCGCAGCAGATTGAGGACTTTAATCCCTAATATCTACCGCACAGCCAAAGCAGATGCCAATCGCTTGTGGGGAGACTACAATGGTAATCCTTGGGTGCAAAACACCTCAGCCCCCTACGCTCCCCCACAAAGGTCTGGCTAACCGTCACTTAATGATTTGGCCGAGCCATGGGCGCTATTTCACGACGGCAGTTGGCAATGGCAGCGACCTTATCTCTACTGCACCACAGAGGATATGTTCACTCAATCGTTTTGTATATCCCTACCTCTTCCCCATGCTCGAAAATGCTGGGGCCATTATCTATTGTCCGCGTGAGCGCGACATACAGCAGAGCGAAGCCATCGTGGACAACGACCGCCCACACCTCATGGGCGACTACTCCGAGACATCTTCTGGTACAGACCATTGGGCCACCATCGCCACAGGTTTTTCTACCCCGACGGGCCTTCTCGTCGATAGTATCCAACCTTTCTCCCTCGGCACGGCCCGCACGATTGCCGCCACCACTAAGAAGTTCGGCACTGCCTCTGTAGCCTGGACGCCGCGCATCCCTCACGCTGGTCGCTATGCCGTATATGTGTCTTATTCCAGTCAGCCCAACAGCGTCCCCGATGCTCACTACACAGTATACCATAAAGGGCAACGCATGCAGTTCAAAGTCAATCAGAAAATGGGAGGCTCTACGTGGGTATACCTCGGAACTTTCGATTTCGACGAAGGAGAAAAACTGGCAGACCGCGTAGTTCTCAGCAATCAGAGCAACTATTCTGGCGTGGTCACTGCCGACGGCGTACGCTTTGGCGGCGGATTCTCCCAAAACGAACGTGGCAATGCTGGCACAAGTGGTCTACCCGTTTCCTTGAAGCTGCGCGCTATCAAGCACAATGGGCGGGACTGCCCGACTCGTTATACAACACCGAAAAATGGAGCTAACGACTACAACGACGACCTGCGCGTGCGCGGCAACTTCACCAATTGGCTGAGTGCGGGTAGCATCTATAATCCCAACCCCACTTATTCTGCGCGCCGCGACAGTCTGCATGTTTCCTCTCAGCAGAGTCAGAAACTCGTTCCGCTCGAACTGGCTCTTGCCATCCATAGTGATGCCGGTGTGCGCAAAGACCGCAGTATCTTCGGCACTTTGGGAATCTGCACCACCACGCTCCCCAGCAATGGCGACACATATTATAACAGTGGACTTTCGCGCTATGCTTCACAGGATCTGGCCAACATTCTTGTGTTCACGCTGACGAACGATCTCGGCCTATTATGACACCACGTGGACGCGGCGCGAAGTGTGGGATCGTAATTATGCCGAAACGCGATGCCCGAAATTCCCTCGGCCATCTTAGAAATCATGTCGCACAGAACTTCTCCGACATGAAATTTGGCCATGACCCCTCGTTTAAGTTCCAAATTGTCGCGCAGCATCTGTAAGTCCTTGCTCCGCTTTGTCAATTACGAACACGGCATCAAAGACTGCATTGTTCAGCCGCTCCCCATTCATCAATTTTCCGCCCTGCTCTCCGAGAAGGACAACACTGTACAACTCTCTTGGCAGCCTACTACGGACAAACTCGAACCTTCTGCTGTCCCAACGGACTATATCGTCTATACCGCCGTTGGTGACGGAGCGTTCGACAACGGGCGACTTACTCAGGGAAAACGTCCCTGACGCTTCCCATCGGCCTTGGCCGACAATACAATTTCAAGGTTGCGGCCGTCAATGCAGGGTGGGCAGAGTATGCCTTCGGAGGTACTGAGTGTCTACAAAGCAGCAGAAGCCACGGCACACCTCCTTATCGTCAATGGTTTCGACCGTGTGAGTGGTCCGGCATGGGTAGAACGCAACGATTCTCTCGGCTTCAATCTTCAGGAGGATATTGGCGTACCCCTATCTCTATACCACTGCTTTCGTGGCCGTCAAACGGATTTCACTCACCCTGAAGCGGGCAATAACTCAAGTGCAGAACTGCAAGGCAAGACCTTGGCGGAAACACCTTCGACTACCCATGCGCACGGCCAAGCCATTGCTGCCGCGCACAAGTACAGTTTCTCCTCAGTTTCTCGCGAAGCGCTCACCAAACGGACTGGAATAAATACGACCTTGTTGATTATATCGCAGGATTGCAACGTGATGTCCCTACAATCTCAGCCACTACAAAACTTTTTGATGAGGCTATGCGAGAAAAATATCGACTTACGCACACCACGGAGGTAACCTGCTCGTAAGCGGAGCCTACATAGGGCGCGACATGCAGCAGGGCGATGAGCGCAACTTCCTGAAAGATGTGCTCAAAGTATCGTTTGCTGGCATCGAAACTTATGGCGGTGACAGCATCAAGGGACTCAATCTTCAAATCCCTATTTATCGCGATTGGAACGCCGGAACATTATGCCCTACAGAATAGTGACGTCCTCATCCCCACCTCTTCCGATGCCTTCAGTGCCTTCTCCTATGCGGATAAACAATCGGCTGGAGTCGCCTACAAAGGGCGGCGGCGGGCAGCCATCACAATGGGGTTTCCTTTACCTCTATCAAGGGCGCGCATCTCCGCAGCAAAGCCATGAATGCCTTGCTCACTTTCCTCCTCCACAAATAAGAGTTGAAACACAGCGTGGGTGTGTCAAAAGAATTTCCTTCTCACGACTCTTCCCGGCACAGCATTTCTCGTCTCGAACAGTACTTCTGTTCGGGATTTTTCATACTTCTTCACAAAAAATCGAAAAAGTTTTTACCCTAATTTATTTTTCTATCTTTGCACAGAAACATACTCAAACAGAAAAAAACAAACCATAGAACAAACACAATGTACACTATCCAACTCAACGAAAAAAGGCTCACGCCATCTCGACATTAGTGACGATAACCTCAAAACTATTCAGAAATATCATCTCTTTCGTGATCTCGTCGACTCTCACGGTTATGTCACCGAGGATGTTCTCACCAAACTGCGAATGACTGTGCGTGCACTCATTGCTCAAAACGAGAAAAACACCAAGGACTTACTCGACCTCTGTATCGATGTTATTTACCACAACGACATGAAAGCTTTTTGGGGCTGCACAACCCTCATCTTGCTCTTTATCGACTGGGAACAAAACCACCAACCTATTACTGACGAGCAACTGCCGCCAGAAGTATTCTGATAGCTTCTAACCCTCCACAAAAAGTCCCACTCTTGCGAGTAGGACTTTTGCTTTTATCCGAATCTTCCTATCCTATGAAACACGCCGTCCTTGTCCTTTTTCTTTTCCCATAACACTTTGCGCCCAAGAACGCTATATCAGTTGGACCGACTTTGCCGATACATATTTCGATGAACAAAGTAGCGAGGAATTGCAAGAACAGCTCGAACAGCTCTATCTCCACCCGATGAACCTCAACACTGTCGTCGGGACGACCTCTTGCGCTGCCGTTTCTCGATGAAGCACAGGCCGACTCCATACTGGCCTATCGCGATCGCCACCACCAATTTCTCACGCTGGGGAACTGCAATTCATCACCGGCCCTCAGCTATACCGATCGGTGCTATCTGAGCCTTTTCCTCCAAGCCAGGCCACTTCCTCAGCAGGTAGCTCCATTGAAAGTGCGCTTATTTGGCGGCCGACACGAACTGGAAACACGTCTCGACATACCGCTCTATCGGCGACGAGGTGAGCAGAACGGCGCATATCTCGGCAGCGGACTCTACAACAACCTGCGCTATCGCTACGATTGGCACCGCCGAGTGCAGTACGGCCTAACCATTGAAAAAGGATGCAGGCAGAACCCATCGGCCGTTATCGCAATTATCTCTACGATGCCCTTTCGGCCTATGCTCACTATCTCTCACCCAACAATCGCTACGAACTCTTGGCGGGCGACTACACCGTGACCGTTGGACAAGGGCTTGCTCTTCGGCTGTGCCACCTATGGTTCTAGCAACACTCCTCGATGCGCCGCACCGAACGACCATGGTATTACACAACCACTCCAGCATGAGCGAAGCACGTTTCTTTCGCGGCGTGGCAGGCGGCATCCGAAACGGTAATTGGCTGCTCACAGCTTTTCTCTCCTATCACCAGTTAGACAGCAGACAGGAAGGCGACACAGTGCGTTTCCTTCCTCCGATGGCTATCATCGTACTGCGCGCGAATTGTCGCGACGGCGCAATGTGGACAATCTGACGGCTGGTGGACAACTCTCTATCTCCGCCCCACAATGGCGCATAGGTGTGAGTGGGCTGATACTCACTACAATCATTTTTCTCCATCCAGAGCAGCGCGCTTATACGCAGTATTTCATGCGGGGAAAAGGATGCTGCCGGATTGTCCGTAAACTACTACCTCCACTCCCATCGCATCACGCTGAGTGGTGAAGCTGCCGCCGACCGCCGCTGCATCTTGCCACAACCAATACGTTTGTCTATTCTCCCTCCAGCAGCTTGCTAATTCACATTGCAGCACCGTGCCTTTGCTCCGCGCTTTGTGTCGCCCCACGGCGATGCACTGCAAGAAGGTTCTCGCTGGCAAATGAAATCACGGTCTCCTCTTGGGCGGAAAAATACAATGGATTTCGCCGTTTGGAACTCTGAGGTTATGTTGATTTCTTTCGCTTTCCTACATCTACATTCCGCGCTACGGGGGCATCGCAAGGCTTCGATGCTATGGCGCAACTGCTCTGGCAACTGAAAAATGGCGGCCAACTCTTGCTACGCTACCGCACTAAAACAAAGCAGCAGAACATTCCCAAATATGCAGGACTGTTGCAATATGCCACAACCCACCGACTACGCGTACAACTGAACCTACGGAACGACCACTGGGAACTACATCCCGCCATTGATATTGCGCTGGCGGGTAAACAGACCACGGGCAACACGCTGGGCTGGATGCTCTCGCTGCGCACAGGCTTTCGCCCCACCTCCACTTTGAAGTTAGCCGCATTGGCAGCAGTCTTTTCACCGACGATTATGCCAGCGCTTGCTGGTTTACGAACCCCTATCTGCGCCATGCAGGTGGTTTCGGTGCGTGCTATTATCACGGTCTGCGGGCAGTGCTCCTCGGGCAGTGGCAACTCACAAAAACTGGGACATAGGTGTGAAATATAGTTTGCTTCACTATTTCAACAAATCCGCTATCGGAGCAGGGCGAACAACTCATCTCTTCTGCCTCGAAGAACGATCTTAGCCTTCAGCTTCGTTGGCGTTTCTAAACAGCCAAAGCAGAAACCTTTTCTCTCGCTTATCTTTACAACGGCTTATTTTGAAATAGAAATTCCGAAATGCATTGCTGTGGAACAAAAGAATTGTGATCATTTCAGCATCACTCATTCGCCCTTTCTCTTGCAATGTTTTTGGACTATTAGCAGAAGGCGTTTGAGAGAAAGAGAGGTTTTGTTTAATTCTGAATGATATTCTTTGCAAAAATCATCTGCAATACAATAGATTTCCGTAACTTTGCTGACAGTTTCATGAGGATTATTTTTGTTATATGATTGATTATCAATAGTAAATATACAAAAAAACAATCCTCTTTTAGGCTTCTATTGAAACTTTTTGAGGAAAAAGAAGAACTGCTTATCCCGAATTGGGGTAGATAATTTCAATTTAGCACTGAATTATTAATGGTACAAAATTCTTGGTGAAATGGAAGCGAATAATATAATAAATGGACTAAAACATTTGTCTGAAGGACTATTCCTACCTGAAGAATGGATTGATTGGTGGAAACAAAATGAAAAATTTGCGAAACAATTCTTGTCATCACGAGTGGTATTTAAAAGATAAAACCTAAGATGTCACAAGGCTTAATCGGTGCCACACTAATATCTCAAAAATGCGGCTCGTGAATACTTGAAATCTATAAATCAATCTTATAACGAGAATTCACAAATTAATTATATGGAAGGATGGAGCAAGCAAATAGATAATATCTCCTTGAACTATGATAAAGTTTATATTATTGATTTTGACTTGAAATTTACCAAATTGAAGCTAAAAGTTACCCTAACTTGTTTGCAGCAATACTTACTGCAATATGATGTTGTGGAAAATAATCCAACTGAAGAGAAATTAACCTCATCACCCTTTCATAAATTATTACATAGTGATATGATTGCGTTTTTGTTGTATCTCACAATTGAAAATGGAGGGTGTTTTTATTGGTTTTTAACATGTTAGAATTGCGGGAGGAATATATCAAAATTGGTGAATTATGGTTTGAACAATGATGGAGATGAGTTATATATTAAACCTCATGAAACTTCTGTATATTTTTCATGATATAGAGAAAAATCAAATCCGTATCATAAATAAATCATTTAATTTATTCATTGAAAATGATTTGAGTCGTTTTGTTTCTGAAAATGTATAGTCTTTTTCCTCTGTATAGTTCAATTATCTTGTTTATATATTATGGTAATGCTCAAATCTATAGTTATCAAATAATCATCTGATTATCAAAAGTAAAATATGACTTTACATAGAGTTCTTCAACATTCTATAGTTAGTGGTTCTTTCCTCTATAACCGAGCCGGAGAGATACTGCAAGTCTTGCGTCCGGACAATCGCCAAACAACCTACGAGCGAGATGCTTTCGGGCGTATCAACCGTGCCGACTTCTCGATGGGTCTTGGGAGGTATTCTCGTACGACAAGGGGGGTGGCTTCATTTGAGAATCTCTTCTTGCAAATAAAAACAAACAAAATGGAGTATTACAATCTAGATATAGATTATACACCTAGCATTACGGGAAAAAGGGATGGGGATGTGGCTGTGGCGAAAAAGAAGGTATCGTTCTCTAGCAAAGAGCAGGAAAAAGAGTTCAATGATTTTTCATAAACAACTACAAGAATAAAAAGCAGAGTTATGATCACTGATTTTCAATTGTTTTAATACAAAAATAGATTCATGATTACCTCTTCCCTAGAACGAAATCTATTAAACAATTAGATTTTTATGGCTTTTGGTCCATACATGAACATGGGGTGCAGTTTTTAATAAGTCATAGAGTCTCATGAGATAATTGCAAAATATAGATTGCCAATACACAATAAGATCACAGCAAAAATTGACACTTTCAGTCAAAACTATTATCTAGTGGGGTTCTATGTTACCTGTAAGCGTATATGATTTTAATAAAAGCACCTTTTTCGACTGCAAGAATGGACTTCAAGTCAAATTTAAAGACACCGAGGATTACGAAGCAGCCGATTATGACAGGATTACCGCGAAGCCCCAAAGGCTATTCACTTAAAGACAAACTCGAATATGATATCATTAAAACCACAAAAGGCATATTCTTTTTTTGTCTGAAATAATAAATGAGTTTCAGGAGAAAAATTACAGGATATCAAATAATAGATGGTATATTAGAAACATAGTTGTATATACGTATCTTTCACTCTCTACGGAGTTCATTGAGAAGAGACTCCCAGAAGCGATTCGCAGGTTGGAGCTGTCTCCACATACTTGTCAGTAGTCTAGTATAAGATTAAAGGAGATATTGAATTGGATCTTGAACAACAGATTTTTGTAAAACGCTGTAAATGATGGAAACATATCAAAAACAAAGGATTTAAAGAAATGTTGGAGAGAATTGGATAGCATAGTTCCAACGATAGATAAAAATAGGATCAGGGTTTGAAGATACTGAAAAAGCAGCTTTAGCCTTGTTTTTATACTTTAAGGAGGAGGAAGTGTTAGATCGTCTTGCTTATATTAGAAGTATAATTAGTATTGAATTAGAGCACATATTAGGAACTGAAAAATTTAATAACTTCATCGAACACGAAGCAAAAATCTTGAAACCTCCTATAATAAATCAAGGGACGAGTTACTCAGCAATGCTAAGCAAATAGTATCCGACTCTACTTGATTAAAAGACTCACGGCAGGTTGCTCAAGGATGAGAAGAACTACTATCGCTACGATGGGGAGGGCAATCTTATCCTCAAGAGCACTCGCAATGTCTTGGAGCCTCCCGTGATGCCACAACCCAAGGATTGGCTTGATAAGCTTTTCACGCGAACCACGCCCAACGACAAGGACTTACAGGCACATTATGGCTGGCAACAGGAGATACCGCTTACGAGTGGTACGGTAATGGTATGCTCAAGAGTGTACGCACACCCGAAGGTGCCACCATAAGGTTTGAGTACGATGCCTTGGGCAGGCGTACCCTCAAAGAGACACACGACACATGCCATCGCTATGCCTGGGACGGCAACGTGCTGCTGCATGAGTGGAGCTATGACAGGCGAGAAAAGCCGAGAATGGAGAAAGATGAACTCGGGCGCATCCGCTATGACAGGCCAGAACCGTACACCAATCTCATTACATGGGTGTATGACGGTGGTAGTTATACCCTGTGGCAAAAGCTCACCGAGGAGGACAGCTACAGTATCGTGCAGGATTATCTGGGTACACCTATTCAGGCTCTCGACAGCAAAGGGTGAGGTGGTTTGGGACTGCATCCTCGACATCTATGGGGATGTGCTGGAACTCAGAGGAAAACGAGACTTCATACCTTTCCGTTTCCAAGGACAATACGAAGACCAAGAAACAGGGCTGTATTATAATAGGTTCAGGTATTATTCGCCTGAAACAGGTAATTACATCAGTCAAGACCCAATAAGATTAGCGGGGGCAATCCCACTCTCTATGGCTATGTGAGGATACGAATAATCAGATAGATGTTTTTGGATTAGATTGTACTAAAAATAAAAAAACAGCTTATTCTGGAAATAGTAGAAGAGATGCCTTTAGACAGGCTAAACGAGATGCTGGAATACCGATGGGTCAACAACCGAAGAAAGTATATTATACTGACCTTATGGATGGTCATGGAAAGCCTGTAATGGGTAAAAACAATAATCCCATTCAAACTAGGAATTATGAATTTGCTGGTAATAATAGTGAAACCATTACTTTTCAAGAACATAGTTTAGGACATATTAAATCCAATCCAGGCGATCCTGCATCTAAACCACATTTTAATATAAGAGACTCCAATTTAGGTACAGGACATGTTGATGGCACTCACGGACACTATAATTTTTAGCAAGAAATATGAATATAATAGAAATAATAACTAGGAATCATTTTTCTAAAACAGATATATCCTAATGGCATAATGGATATTTCACTAGTCTCTTTTTCAACTGACTTGTCTAATTATATTTTTAACTATCAGAACAAGTATAAAGCCTTCTGTAGAAATTGAAAAATGGGGGCTATGGCTAAAAGATTATGATACAGTTGAAATTGAATTAAGAAATAGCTTTTATTAAAAGGGATGAAATGTCAAAATTGGTCGCATAACAATAGAAATATATGCCAGGTAGAAATAAAGAACCAAGAAGATGGTCTAAAAATAATAAGATTTTTACGACAATAATTCAAATTGGTTATTGGAACTAGAAGTTTATGGATTAGTTTTCCAAGGGTGTAAGACTTATATGAAAGAGGGTAAAAGATTATTATGCACAATAACAACTGTGTCGAGGAGCCAACCTACAAGGTGAGGTTGTTTTCAGTCACGATAAAAGAGGTCGTGTCATTAAAGAAGAGCAGATACTCCCGAACGGAGGCAAGGCAGACAGGATTGCCATTGAGCATGAATATGACCAATGGGGCGGACACAGGGACTGCGGAGTTCTCTCGGAGCGAGCAGAATACCTCCTACACCCCACTTGGGGAGACGGAGACCCTCCATGCCCGGCAGTCAGAGGAATCAGACGCTTGGGAAAGCCGTATCCGCTACGATGAGAGGGACGCGAGATAGAACGCTTTTGCCACGGGTGGCGTGCGCATTACCTCGGAATACGACTTTGCGGGACGTCTGAGGCAAGGGTGTACCTATGCGGGGACGGAATCGCGTGGACACCGCTTCTATGCATGGAGAAGGAACGACAGGTTGCTTTCCATGCGGTCTCACCTGAGGAAGTCTCCCGTGATGTACGACTATGACAGCTTCGGTATCCTTGTCGGCGCATCGCTTGACATGAGCGAGTATCTCTTCAAGACTCCGACATCATCGGAAACGTCTATCGGGACAGGGATGCCAGGGGACGTGTCTATGACAGGAGCGAAGGCTGCTCAAGGATGAGAAGAACTATTATCGCGTACGACAGGGAAGGCAATCTTATCCTCAAGAGCACTCGCAATGTCTTGGAGCCTCCCGTGATGCCACACATGCAAGGATTGGCTTGACAAGCTTTTCACGCGAACCACCCAATGACAAGGAACTACGGGCTCATTATGGATGGCAACAGGGAGACACCGCTTACGAGTGGTATGGCAACGGCATGCTCAAGAGCGTACGCACACCCGAAGGTACCACCATAAGGTTTGAGTACGATGCCTTGGGCAGGCGTACTCTTAAAGAGACGCACGACACATGCCATCGCTATGCTTGGGACGGCAATATGCTGCTGCATGAGTGGAGCTATGACAGGCGGGAAAAAGCCGAGGACACAGCAGGATGAATTGGGGCGTATCCGTTATGATGAGACAGGAACCGTACACCAATCTCATTACGCATGGGTGTATGACGGTGGTAGTTATACACCTGTGGCAAAAACTCACCGAGGAGGACAGTTACAGCATTGTGCAGGACTATATGGGGACACCTATACAGGCTCTTGACAGCAAGGGAAATGTGGTCTGGGACTGCATCCTTGACATCTATGGAGATGTGCTGGAACTTAGAGGAGAAAAGTGCTTTATACCTTTTAGATTCCAAGGACAGTATGAAGACGATGAGACGGGATTGTACTACAACCGCTTCAGGTACTATGATCCAAAGACCGAAACTACATCAGCCAAGACCCCATAGGTTTGGCAGGTGGACTAAGTGTATATGCTTATGTTCACGATAGTAACAGCTTGACGGACGTTTTAGGGTTAATGCCTATTAGGGGAGGAAAAACGGCTGGAGGTATGTCTCGCTCTACTTCTAATTGGCTCACAAGGTATGGACCTGCTGCAATGCGTGACCATCATTTAATACCGCAAGAGATGCTAAATAATAAAGGCTTTATGCAACAGTTGGATAAATTAACAGGAGGTAAAGGTGCAGAATACTTACATAGACAAATCGCCACAATAACAAACGGATTACATCAATCTGTGCATACTAATGGTTGGAATAGCAACTTTAAGAAATGGACAACCAACACTAATAATAAATTTTCTTTGAAAGATGTACAAAAGCAAATAAAACAAATGATGAAAGATTACAATATTCCAAAATCTTCGAGAAATTTTGCATATGGATGTCACTAATATAGAAAATAAATTCAATAAAGCTTTGCGCCTGTTGGATTTAGAAAGAGAAGAAAAGAGCTTTGGATATTTTAAATGAAATAATCATAAAAAGCTCAAAAAGAAAAAGATGCTCTATTCGTGCAAGTTGTGTTTTTAGGAGAACTTTTTCAAAAAGGGAACACAGAAAAAGCACAACAATATTTATTAAATGTCATTAATACGCCGTATGAGAAAAAATGATGTTGTGGATTATGAGAAAGATGTAGCTGCTAGCATACTTCATCAGATAGGGTAATTTCATACTGTAGGCAAGGCTTCCGACATCATCGGAAATGTATATCGAGACAGGGATGCCAAGGAACGCCAATATGACCGAGGGGAAAGTTGCTCAAAGATGAGAAGTTCTATTACCGCGATGACGGTGAGGGGAATTTGATACTCAAGAGTACTCGCAATGTCTTAGTTCCCCGGTGATGCCACAACCGCAGGATTGGCTTGACAAACTCTCTCGCGGACAACCCCCGAATAAGAAGGAACTACAGGCACATTATAGCTGGCAGGAAGGCGATACCGCTTACGAGTGGTATGGCAACGGCATGCTCAAGAGCGTACGCACACCCGAGGGTGCCACCATAAGGTTTGAGTACGATGCCTTGGGCAGGCGTGACCCTTAAAGAGACGCACGACACATGCCATCGCTATGCCTGGGACGGTAACGTACTGCTGCACGAGTGGAGCTATGACAGGTGGGAAAAGCCGAGAATGGAGAAAAGATGAACTCGGGCGCATCCGCTATGACAGGGCAGGAGCCGCATACCAACCTCATTACATGGGTGTATGACGGTGGTAGTTATACCTCGGTGGCAAAGCTCACCGAGGAGGATAGTTATACCATCGTGCAAGACTACTTGGGTACGCCTATGCAGGCTCTTGACAGCAAGGGAAATGTGGTCTGGGGACTGCATACTTGACATATATGGCGATGTGCTGGAACTCAGAGGTGAGAGAAACTTCATACCTTTCCGTTTCCAAGGTCAATACGAAGATGGGGAAACAGGACTGTATTACAACAGGTTCAGGTATTACTCGCCACATACAGGTAGTTACATCTGCCAGGATCCAATAAGGTTAGCTGGGAATAATCCTACAATGTATGGGTATGTTGAAGATGTAAATGGTTGGATAGATCCGTTTTGGATTGAGTGAATTTAGTGCAGCATTAAAAGCAAGTAATTTTTGGGGAAAAAGTTAATGGAAATATTTCAAAAACATCAATAATGGTTAAAGGCGCAGAAGTTTATAAGATTACGAATAAGGTAGATATAGCAGGGTCAATAAGGGCGATTATTTTCATATGGACACATTACACAAAAATCCTTTTGAAATAGAATTGTATGATAAACAAGGAATGCATAAAGGTGTCTATGATTTGGATGGTAATAAAAATAGGAGAAAAAGTAAAAGGAGAAAAAATAAAATGTCGTTAAAAATATAGATAATTTGGAAAAATACTTTTGCAAGAAATAGAGGCAAAGGGGGAAAAATACATTTATGTATAAATTACATTATGAGGGTATTCTAGAATATGAAAAATTAGATAGTCTTTTGGATAATTGCAATAAGGTTTTTGATTTTTATTATAGTAATGGTAAAAACAAGTAATTACATAGAAATAGCAAGAGGAATTGTGCTGATGTTTGAACATTTTTATTTTTGCTCTATTGTCATAAAGACAAAAAGATGTTTATAAGATAAAAAAATTATAAGAAAAACGATAAGGACAAACTTTTAGATTATTATTTTATTATGCGAGAATTAACAGATAAGATAATATTTTGATATTTACGGCAAAGCTTGCTAAGGCGATAGCGTTTTTTTGTACCGTTCATGTATCAGGGTAAGGTGGTCTGGGACTGCATTCTTGACATATACGGGGACGTACTGGAACTCAGAGGCGAGAGGAACTTCATATCTTTTTAGGTTCCAAGGACAATATGAGGACCAAGAAACTGGGCTGTATTATAATAGGTTCAGGTATTATTCGCCTGAAACAGGTAATTACATCAGTCAAGACCCGATAGGATTGGCTGGAAACAACCTCTACACTGTATGGGTATGTGAGAGTTGCAATCAAGAAGTAGATTTATACGGTCTATTTACTTTCGTTACTAAGGAAGGATTTTTATTATAGGTATAAAAATTAAGATGCCATTTGACCTTCCTGTTCAGAGATTTGGTCAAGTCCCAATGGGGAAATAAGACCTTGGGGACTAAGGGTAGAACAAATAAATTTGTTAATAGGACTTTTGTAGCAATTAAGCCTGAATGGAATCCTTTTAACACTCTATAATACAGGAGTCATACCTAAAAGGTACAACTGTCACATTTGGTATAATTGGACCGCAAGGTTTAAAAGTATCCTGGCGGGTTATTACAATTCAATGTAAATAATAGCGATATAAAAAGATGTTAAAACAAAAGAAATAGTAAGATGCAAATAGAGAGCATTCATAATTCATCCGATACTCCATGGAAATTTCCTTCACAGAAAAAAATAGGGGAATATACTATAAGGTTTGAAGATTTGGTTGAATTCGCACAAGGTTCACCTTTGATAGGATACTATACATCAACGATAATAAGATTGGCAAGCATGACCTTTTTGGTGCACCATTCTTATTAAAAGGAGACTATTTGTATATACCAAAAATTTACCCGACGATTTTTGGATGTCAGGATTTATACTGTGCAAAATAAATGTTCGGACAGGGCAAACAGAAAAACATGAGTAAGATTAAGTCATTAATATATTTGCATTGTGTAGATAATGGCAAGATTCTATATTATACTGATTATAGTAAATCAAAAGAAGAAGCATGTGCTATTTAAAAAATGTTGTTATCAGAATTTGTTAAAGATAGAGACATACTAGGAAGAATGCTGCACCAAGAAAAACGGTGTTCTATTGCCCTCCCAATCCGCACCCGAATGAAAAACCGCAAGTGCTGACCGATGACCTCAAGCAACGAGTTACAATCAAAAAAGAGTCGTACACCAATCTCATTACATGGGTGTATGACGGTGGTAGTACACCCCGGTGGCAAAAGCTCACTGAGGATGATAGTTATACCATCGTGCAAGACTACTTGGGTACGCCTATACAAGCTCTTGGCAGCAAGGGTGAGGTAATTTGGGACTGTATCCTTGACATCTATGGAGATGTGCTGGAACTCAGAGGTGAGAGAAACTTCATACCATTTAGGTTTCAAGGAATGTACTTCGATGAAGAAACAGAACTTTGCTATGTGCGACACCGATATTATAGTTGTGATACAGGTACTTTTAACAGCCAAGACCCGATAGGGTTAAAAGGAGGTATGCAACTTTATGCATACGTTCACGATGTAAATAGTTGCGTGGATACAATGGGATAGAGTTCTAACCCTATTACATTTACAAGTAGTAGCGGACAAACTAATCAAGTCAGCATCTGCAAAAAGGCAGTCTATCCCGCTTAATTATACCTACTTAATATTATGACTATATGGTGTAACACCGTTGAGTATCAATATTTTTACAGAGAAACAACAAAAAGTTCTATTTTTCTTTGGCAATCACAATCAAATGCTTATATTTGCGAGCAGCCTAACAACTTGAAAAATAAAACAGGTATAAAATATAAATAGCATTATGAATATTGGGAACCAAATTAGAGATAGACATATAGATTTCATATTGCTAGAGTTGAACTCTATGTTTAGAGATGATACGGAATTTATTTTAGATAAATGAAATATTACAATATTTTAACGGCTTTTGCTTTTTTTGTTTTTTACAGCTGCAAGAATTCTGGTCAATTTCAAAAATGTTATTAAACCTAACACATATAGTGTTAAAGAAAACGAATCTTTGTATGGGGCCCTAAGGATATTGCTTCATATTTAATAACAGAACAGCATGATGAGTTTAGGACTGCTGTCCTAAACTGTTTCTACAAAAATCACAACGACTCAGTCGCAGCATAAAAAAGTAATGGAGTACACTTGGCAAAACCCATTCAGATAGTTTACTCACTGTTTGGTATCTTCCTTCTATGGATTCGCTTCTAGTATTATGTCATTTAGAATACTCTATTTATAACCATTATTAAAATCAACTCTTTATAATAAGAGAAGTATTATTTTTAAGGACTTAAAAGGTGATATGAACATTTGGGAATATATCTATGTCAAGTTTTATAAAGTTCGTAGACCATTTAAATATAATCCTCACTATCCAGAATTTCGGCAAGGGAAATTAAGATGATCACTATCTCAAGTAAAAATTACATAAATGAAAACATACTTTTATTCCACAAAATGACAAGATATCATTTTGTGATAATATATTTTATTGGCTTTGGCACAATACACTCCAAAAGAGGTTTTTCCTGATCGTACTTTTGCTATAATAGCTGTTCTTCAATTTTCTTATATAGTGTTCTTTGTAATAATGCTATTAATTTTACTAAATATAGTAATAGAGAGAAGTATTGCTGATAGTTTTGAACTATTGAGTAGCCCATTGTTCATATTATTTGTATTTTTAATTCTTATCAATATGAAAATATACAATGAAAAACAAATATGAAAAACTACAGACACACTTCAATAAACTCTCATTGAAGGAAGTGAAGATTTATAAAAAGAAATTCTTCTACAGTATGCTTATAAGCGTTATAATAATAGTCATAGAATTAGTGCAACACTAAGAAAAGTGAAAATTCTGACATGGCAAAATCCTGAGCAACTTTTTGTTGCTCAGGTACTTAAAAAGTTTAATTTATAATAGTGTTGCGGAATTAAGGGATAACAAACCTGTAAATATCAAGAAATGCCTAAATCATTAATATTCTTTTTAATTACATTCATTTTTGCTTTTTGGATGTACAAGAAATAATGTGTCGTCAGATCATCAAATGTTAGAGAATTTCAATCTCTACGAGTCTGAATTTGAGATTGAGAAAAATTTCTGTTAAGTACGATGGATTTCATTATCCCCTTATGACGAAACAGATAGTACAGCCTATGTTATTTCATCTAAAGATAAAAAGGAATTGGACTCTTTAATCAAGAGACTGGATATTATTAGTATACAGTATGATGGGATATCAGAAGTATGCTTGCTCTTTCATACATGGGGTGTTTCTATCAGCGGAGGGTACAAGGAGTATGTCTATACTCCAAATCTTGAGGATCATATAAAGAACTACGATAAAGAGGTTGCCTTAGATCCAGCACTGAAAATGTATATCGTAGAAAGAATTACGGAGGAAGATCTGGATCAAGTTGCTCAAAAATATTCTGCAAATATAGAGTTATATCGTCCTATAAAAATAGTTGGTATATACATCTCAGTCGAGAGAATTGATTCTTGAGATGTATGCTATTCTTTTATGAGGTAACGTAAAGATGGATTTGTTTTGATGCGCTCCATTTCTAATTCTATCAATGACATAACCTCTTGTTTCACCTGCTTATAGTTGGCTTCGATAGTCTCACGGAGATTATCGGAGCCATCTTCATTTATGAACTCTGCGATGATGGGAATGGGCTGATAGGCTTTCATCTCTGCAGAAACCTTAGCGGAATCCACCCAATCTCTGCGTGGAAGATTTTTCTGCTCGATGCGCTCATCGAAGTTGTCGGAGACAGCTCCGACAAACATGCCTTGTGTGAGGTTGGAGATTTGGATAAGGCTATCGAGTTGCGTGGAGATGGAGGTAGACTTGTCGTTGCGGTTGATGGTCATAGACCGACGTTGCTGGAGGACTTTTCCGAAGCGTTCGGAGAGCGTTTTGGCTGTTTCTCCAACTACCTGCCCCGAGAACACGTTACCCACTGTGTTCTGTATCACCTATACTCTCTTTGTCGCCATAATCACGGGTAAGTTGTGAGAAGTCCTGAAAGCCCAAACATACGGCAACCTTATTGCTTCGTGCAGTAGCTATGAACCCCAATTCGGTTTAAGAAACTCATGAAAGAGCGTTTCTTAAACCGAATTAGGAGTAGATAGAAATATTTGAAATTCCGAAAAAGTATTGCTGTGGAATAAAATAAAAATTGTGATCATTTTCGGCATCACTCATCCGCCCTTTTCTCTTGCGATGTTTTTGGACTATCGGCAGAGGAGGATGAGAGAGAAAGAGAGGTTTTTGTTTAATTCTGAATGATATTCTTTGCAAAAATCATCTGCAATACAATATATTTCCGTAACTTTGCTAACAAGTTTTTATATGAGGATTGTTATTTTTGTTATATGATTGATTTTCAACAGTAAATACACAAAAACAATCCTCTTTTAGGCTTCTATTGAAACTTTTTGAGGAAAAAGAAAAACTGCTTATCCCGAATTGGGGTAAATAGATACAAAAGGATGCAAGAATATGAAAAAGAAGAGGAAGTTATAGAATAAAAATATATAAATTCGCAAAAGCCAAGATCAAGTGTCGAACAAGAAGTAGCTATTTGATAAATACATTATTAAAATATAATCCGTTTGAACAACAAAATATTATGAACTTAAGATTGTTCCTTGTTTCTTTTGCTTTATGTTGTACTTCTACATCATTTGCAATACATCCTGACAGCATCAATCATCATCTAAAAGATTATCAATATCTAACAAGATTTACTGAAGCTAATCTTGCTACTTATCCATATATTCATAAAATGTATGGTAAGGAATATTCCAGGCTTAAAAAGTCGATCAAGCGACATTTACTGGAAGGTCAAGATATAGAAACCGCAACTTGTGACTATGTATTTTGGTTTTTCTCTCAATTCGATACGCATTTTATAGTTGACCGACATCGATTCTGGCAAGAATATGACCGAAGGGTCCATCCCAAATATAATGAGAAGATGGAGTATGACCCTCAACCCCTTGCGTGTATGCTTGATGCAGATACTTATCTGGTAAGAATACCATCTTGCAGTGGTCAGAGTCCAACTTACGCATGGGTCGATAGTGTTGCCCAAACATATAAAAAGGATGAATTGTCCATATCTAATTTTTAGATATTCGAGGTAATTCTGGGGAAATGATGCCATTTGGGAACCTTTCCTTGAGATACTCACGCAGACCATCAACCAAAGAAACCTTGGAGAGTCTTATTCAGAAACACCCCCATGAACAGGGAAGTACTCATGAAACAAGGTGATACAAACATCGTAGAGAGAGCCCGCCAATCGAAAGCACAGTTTGTACCATTGTCAGAAGAGAACAATAATGAGGATATGCCTTTCATAGCAAGCCATTTAAAAAGGCGGCAATTCTCGTTGATAGCAGAACAGCAAGTTCTGGAGAAACCTTAGCTCGTTTTTATAAAAAGACTATTGTCATCGTGGAAAAATATATGGACAAGACAATACCAGCGGAGCAAAACCTGTCGGGTAACATCCTCCATTTCAACTGCCACATAGTGGGATTACTTGCTATTATCCAGTTTGCGTTGACGAAGACTTCGCTTTAGTATGTAAAACAAAAGAAATAGGAATCAAGCCAGATATAAAGATTCCGCTACCACTTCCCGCCTCTCTCAAAGATAATATTGACACATGGGTCGTATGGGTTGCAAAGAAATTGAAATCAAACTGATATCATAAAAACGTCTCACCCTATGACCCAAGAATACAACTGATAGACTCACGACTTTTGCACACTGCTCAGGCACCCATTGCGAGCAGGCTGGAAAATGCCTGCGCCACACTGCCTACAAGATGCTGGCAGGGAATAGGAATGAAACCTATACGATGGTGAACTCTGCCGTGATAAAGGGTGTGCAGCCCTGCCCATTCTTCGAGCCCGACCGCAAGGAACGCTTTGCGTGGGGCATCTCTCGAATTTATGACAACGTGCGAGCAAGCGACCTTCGTGGTGTAAAAGCTCAACGTTATGTCCTGTTTCGGCTCTGAAGTTTATTAACCCCAATCCGGTTTAAGAAACGCTCTTTCATGAGTTTCTTAAACCGCACACGCATCCTTTCGGCCTTGTCCTAACACCGAAGTATAATTGTTTCACGCAAATTATAGGTTAGAATAAAGTGAGCTGTTTTACACCCTGCTTTTCTTCCCTCTCAAACTCCATATTGATAGAAGGTTTGGTGTCGTAGAAAGCATATGCAGCAATGCCAGCTAAAAGGTTAACGATGAAATTAGAGATACTTCTATGGCGTGTGTGAACTATCTGTGCAACGTTCTTCAACATATCATTGATAGTCTCTATGATACTTCTCTTGCGAAGCATGATTTTATCATGCACATCCATTAATCTGTTCTTCATATTAGTTCGTATTCTGTTACGATGTGCACACCTCTATCAAAGATTGAAGCAAACAGTGATTGAGAGATATAACCTTTATCAGCATATAATTTTCCAAAACAAATCCTTCGTCAAATCGTTGAATACTTTTTGGATTACGGTCGTTTACATTGGCTCTGGTTAGAGCAAAATTGAGTAGTTCTCCTCGTTCATTACACAAAAGATGAAGTTTGAAGCCATAGTACCATCCCATAGTACTTTTTCCTTTTTGGGCGTATCCTTTGAATACGCGATTACAGGGATTGTCTCTTATTTTTCACATACTGGAATACGTGTAGAATCGATAAAGGTTATTCCTGTACACTCGCCCATTAATCCCAGTTTGAGAAATAGCAATAAGGGTATTGCAACACGAGGTATACGCTCAACAAAGCGTGTATAAGAAAAGTAGGTCGGGAAACTCTTTAGTTCTCAGCAAACATAAATGAGATAGAAATGTTTTGAAATTCCGAAATGTATTGCTGTGGAACAAAAATAAGAATTGTGATCATTTCGGCATCACTCATCCGCCCTTTTCTCTTGCGATGTTTTGGACTATTGGCAGAGGGATTTGAGAGAGAAAGAGAGGTTTTGTTCAATTCTGAATGATATTCTTTGCAAAAAATCATCTGCAATACAATAGATTTCCGTAACTTTGCTGACAAGTTTCATAAGGATTGTTATTTTGTTATATAATTGATTATCAACAGTAAATATACAAAAACAATCCTCTTTTTAAAGCTTCTATTGAAACTTTTTGAGGAAAAGAAGAACTGCTTATCCCGAATTGGGGTTAGTAATATTTGTGTAAAACTTATAATGAATCAAGATATTGCTTAGGTTTCATCCTGTGATATTTGCAGAAAGCCTCTGTGAAATGACTGAGGTTAGTATATCCAACTTTATAGCCTACTTCTGACACCGAGTAGAGGCGAGTGGAAAGCAGTCGTTTTGCCCATTCCATCTTTTCGGATAGGGCATATTCTGCGATGGCTTTTCCAATAACCTGCTTGAAGCACTTTTGTAATTTGGAACTGCTCATATTGGCTTCACGCGCCAATTCGGGAATACTCGGTACATTACTGAGACTTTGAAGAATCTGGCGACGAACACGGAATACTGATTCAACATCATTCAAGTTTAGGTTGGCAAGAGATTTTACTTCCGAACGTTTTTCGAGCTTTTCAAGGAACATTGTCAGTAATTCCATAGTTTTTCCATGCAAATGAAGCGTTGAAAAAGGATTGTCGATTTCAGTTATAGACTTAATGTTATCCAAGACCTGTTGCATTGCAGGTGTAATGGTCTCAAACAAATAAAAAGCCTTGTCCGATTGGAGAAGCCGACCGATATAGGTTTCATGTGCTGCATCAATCTTTTCAATCCAATCCTTATTGAAAGTCAGTGTAATATTTTCGTATCGTTTCTTTGGAGGAAAACTCCACTCAGTCGGGATGCTACTTGAAGGCATGAAAATGCCATCAAGCGTGTCCACTCCGACCGTTTTTGTACTTGTTCCAATTATCTGCTCGTGTTTATGCTCATTGATATAGAACATCACAGGAATCCATTTCGAGTTTTCCACCGAGCGACGTATCATAGTTATCGGTTCGTATGCGACGAAACTGATATAAAGTCAATGTTAGCCATGGCAGAGGATAATATTGTTTGAAGAATCCACTACCAATATAAGAAGGAATGGTAAATCCATCATTTATTACTGATGTGCCAAATTGTTCGGCAACCATCTCCATCCAATCTTCAGGCTTATTAATTGCACAAAATTCTATGGTCATTTTATCATGTCTTTTTGCAAAGTTACAAACAAATACGGATAAAAACTTGAATTATTGCAAGTTTTTATCCGTATTACTCTCAAAAAAGAACCAATAGCTCCATGAGAAATGTTTTTAATGAGAGTTTACTCAAATGCGACTAAACTTGAAGGAACTCCTATGGCAGTAACAATTGGCTTTTGCGAGCATTCGCCTGTCTTGGTATTGTAGGTGTAATACCCCGTACCATTGTTACATATCATTCCAAAGACGATGAAGTCCTTGTAGCGAGTTATAGCAAAAGAGCCATTGCTATCGGTCATTGGCAAATCAAGTTTTTCGATGGTTTTGTTCCAAATGTCGATTTTCACAGGTTGGAAGTCTTTCTTGAGTATTCCAAATTCTGTATCCGTTACTTTCACGCAACTATACACAATACCATTACCTGCATAGAAAGACTTAATCATATACTGCCCTGTTTTGCCTATTCCTTTTATGGTTGTCTTCGATAGGGTTGAAGAGATAATCGCTATCCCATTTGTCGCTTCCTTTGCGGATACGCAGGAAACCTTCCTTATCGGCAACATTGAAGTTGTTACCCGCACTGTAAAAGTAGATGTCACCCGCTCATCTATGAATGCGTCAGAATGGCGGAACAATCCTACAACACTTGTGCGGTTATCTTTGATAACTTCAGTCTTTTTCGTCTTGAGATCAATGATAGCTACCTCTGCTCCAGTACCCGGTACGGAGGTATGAGGCAATGTGAGCTGATTGAGGGCAACATACATCTTTCCATCACGGATGACATTACAGCCGGGATCAGGATTATTGTCTTGAACCGCATAAGATGAGAGGTCAATTTCATCTTCCTTTTGCAATGTTGAAGTATTGATTAACGCAATTTTTCCACGTCCGTGCAAAGCAACGTATGCCCGCTGTTCATCAACGAAGTTAATTTCTCCGGGTTGAGCCATCTGTTCAAAATGTCATAGTACCTGCTTCTATCAGTTCTCCATGGGCACCTCTTGTAAACTTATGTATCTTATCCCCGAATTTCCCTTCGGGTACAAGTGACTGTATTACCCTTAGCAAAGAGGTAGCAACCGAACCCGAATTCAAATGCTTTCTTATTGTCGGTCAGCTTGAGGTCAAATCACTGAATGTCCCTACATAAGCACTTTTGTCCACATAATGCACAAAGGTGAAATGTTGCTGCACCTCTTGAGGAGTAGGCGTAGGTTCATCATTTTTGTTACAAGATGTCAGCCCTATGAAGCCGACCAGCATAGCAGAAAAAGCTATACGATTGAAAATTGTTGTATTCATCTTTTTATATTTGTTAAATTAGAAAATTCCTTTTGAGAAGACATATCTGAATTTGAGGTGAAGTGTCCGTCCTGCCAATGGTTGGCGGAATTGGTCTCAAACTTCTTTGTTCATTATATTATGGCATTCAAAGGCAACGGAATATTTGCTTTTTGTAGGTCAATAATAGTCCTATGTCATTGACGAAACTGCGTGGAATACGTCGTTTCTGTAATTCAGTAAGCTCCAGAAGTAGAAGAACTCCTCAGTAAATTTTCCGTCCCAGAAAGCCTTAACATACCAATTCTTGAATAATCGGTTTGCTGTGATACTCCGCCCCGAAGTTGGCGAACAAATAGGGAATGTTCGGCAGTCGCAATCCTTTTGTCGGATTGGGGGCTTGGGTACCAGGTAAATAGTTCAAAACATCGCGCACATCCTGATAAGTCAGATTTCCGTAGGCATAGACCGTTGGTAATATGTCCAGTTTTAATTCGGTTTCTATACCTTTAATATGTACCTTTTCTGCGTTCACATACCCGGCTGCCATATGCTGTTTCATCAGTTTTATCATATCGCTTACCTGCATATAAAAGCCGTTTACTTCAAACTGCAATCGTGATAATCCGAGGACATCATTTTTGTCTATTAAGAACCCCAGATTGAAGTTGTGGCTTTTCTCTGGTCTCAATCCAGCAGCAGGAAAGGTGATGATACCATCACCGAATAGTTCTTGTGAATTGGGAAGGCGTATTGCCCGCTGGTAAGATGCTTTCAAGTGAAACCCTCTGAAGGGTTCGTATTTTATTGCCTCTATCCAACCGATTTGTGAGGGTCGTATTGTTCTTTTTCTTGGAGCCTCAATCATCTCGTATGAAGTCAAATCTTCTATCTCGGAATGGAGGTGGAAATACTTTTGCAGAGAAACATATTCGTCAGTTTCTTGTCAAAGGTTTTGACTCAAAGTCAACCCCGAAACGACACTGGTCTTTTTGCTGGGAAATCCTCCGATAACAAAAACCTGCATGCTGACTTGCAATGTTGTCGCTCGGTAGTCTTCTGGCATAGTTAATAAGTGTGTTCAGATTCAAACTGTGATTGGTGGACAACTTGTAATCAAAATTGATACGTTCATTGATTTCCAAGCCTTTGTCATTTGAGTTGTGAGGAACATCTCCTGTTTCTCCCTGCCCATTCGGACTCGGATATATGTTTCCTTCGAAATCGTGATTAACTCGTGCCGTATCCACAAAATTGTTTTGTTGTATGTGAAAGGGAGAAATGGGACTCAAGATTAAGGCGGTCGTTCAGCATTCCGCTTTTTATCAGTTTGTTTTCAACATAAACATTCCAGATTGGTTTTCGGCATGTTGTATGTTTTTAAGATACCTTGGTTTCATTGAAACGATTGTACTCCGAACTCGGTACTAATCTCATCGAACCAAAGTTTCGTGAAAGCAATTTTTCCCCTTCAACATATACAGAACGAAAAACGGTCATGGTCACGTCTTACCAACAGATTTTTCTCTCAGGAACTCTGAAAGAGTAGTCATTCTTTGCAGATGTATAATAACCTCCCGCACCGAGTAGAATGCCACTCTTTGGAAAATTCTTGCGAGAGAAGACACTTCCTTTGTGTGTTTGGTAAGATCCGAATTCATACGAGGCATCTAAATAATCCGTACTAAACTCTTTAGTAACGATATTGACAGCTCCCCAATCCATCACATCCGAAACGGGCGGGTATGATACTCTTATAGACTTCTATTCTTTCTATAATGTCTATCGGAATTTCATCAAGAGAAAAAGCCCCGTCAGAAGTACTCATTGGTATTCCGTCCCATAAGATTTGAATGCGGTTTCCTTCCAATCCATGAACAATAATTCTCGAACTGCTTCCCAAACCGCCGGTCGCCCAACTTTCAAACCTATGGTTTTTATTCAAAACGGTTTCTAACGAAATAGATCTGCCTTGAAGTTCTTTCGCATTTATTACAGAAACTGCTTCAGGCGACTCTCTGAGAACTTGTGCTTTTGTTTTTCCGAAGACCACTGCATCTGCTAACTCTGTTGATTCAGGGAGTGAGTCTTATGGTATAACGCTTCCCATTTGCAGTAATCGTATCGGTAATGGTCTGATAACCGACATAACTTACCATAAGCATAAGTTTTTGATTACTTGATGCACTTAGTTTTGCAATACCTTTCCTGTTTGTAGTCATACCATTTGTGTACGTTGGAGCATTCAAACCTTTCCAATGTACGGCGGCAAATTCTATACTGTTCCCCATTTTTCTGCATCAATAACTTTTTATTTCTGTTGGTTGCAGTTGTGCAAACATAGGAAAAAGACCACAAAGATAGAAAGCCGACAAAGGAGCATTCTTTTTGTATAAATGGACTATTGAGCTGATTGACATATCATATTTGTTTGTGAGATTCTGTGCAAGGTACTTACCTGCCGAGCAAATAAATAACCCTATTATCCACGCTTATACCCCTGTTGTGTTTATATGCGAGCAAATTGTTGTTTTGGGGCAGTGTAATGCTTATTGAGGGCATTTTGTTCCTGCTTGTTGCCGTACTTTTTGCAGCAGAAAAATCAAAACGACACATATATGGATAAACAAAAAGTCAGACCTCTTGATGAGGAACAGGGAGAGCCGCAGCCTGCTCTCAATGCAGTGGTCATATTGCATCTTATTTTTAGGTACACTCCTATACTGCTGGTAGTGTGGGCAGTGGACAAGCTGATGAATAGCACACTCTCTCCCATAATAGTTTGGGGTATTGGAGGAATAATGATACTATTTGCAATGCTTCGAGGCGTATTCTATGGAACCTCGATTTGGCGCGCACACGGTCGGCTTACAATGCCTTACACGATTGAGGTTGCGTATCATAAGTCATTTGCAGCGCTTGCCGCTCGGTTTTCTTTCAAGAACGGAAAGTTGGCGACTTGGTGAATATTATTAACCACGATGTGGAACAAATTGAAATTTATTTAGCATCATGGATTGCCGAAATCCTTTCGGCTACTCTTTTTCCAGCCTTACTCTGGGTAATCATTATGGTGTTAGACGCTGGCGTTTGGGGCTGTCGCTCATTTCTCTTTGCCTGTGGCATTTCTTCTGCAAATGGCTGTCAAAACACTTTGGGGAAAGAGCTTTCAACACTTTATGGAAAGTACGCAAAAATGTCGGAAGACCTTTTTGGAATATGTGGCTACCATATCGGTAATCAAAGCCTTCGGTAACGAGGAAAACAGAACGGAACAGGGTACTTGGTGGTATGCGCGACTACATCCGTTGGGTAAAGCGGAGCATGTTTAGCGTTACCGTTCCCATGACATTGATAACGATGTTCTTGGAAAGGTGGTATCGTGGTAATGACCCTTATTGGACTATGGATGATGAGTTCAGGAGAATTAACTGTAGCCCGTTTTATTCTTGCCCTGATATTGGGTGGATTGTTCTCGTCCTCTTTTTGCTAAGTTGGCAACATTCCAACATTTCCAGAATCGTCTATGGTCAGTCGTTGGCAAAAGTACAATCCATTACAGAGGTACAGACAAAGGAAACTGCTGACAAGAAAAACGAATACGACACAAACAGATGTTTGTTTCGAGCATGTTACATTTTCCTATCCAAACAAGGAAGACAATGCGCTGAAAGATGTATGTCTTCAATTTCGAAAGAAAGTCATACAGCTATCGTCGGCGAATCCGGATCGGGAAAAACCACATTGGCAAGTCTGATGATGGGGTTCTGGCAACCTCAAACAGGGACTATCCGACTGGGAGGAGAGAATATTACGGAACTCTCCGAACGTAATATCGCTGATTATTTTTCGATGGTACAGCAGGAGGTTTTTCTCTTTAACACAACTATTCGGGACAATATCCGTATGGGAAAAACCTACCGCCACACAAAAGGGAAGTGGAAATGGCAGCAGAGCGTGCTCGTATTCATGATTTTTATCATGGGCTTGCCGAATGGTTATGATACGCTGGCAGGCGAAGCCGGCATAAAATTCTCTGGCGGAGAAAAAACAGCGTATTTCCATTGCTCGAATGTTGCTCAAAGACTCTCCAATAATTATTCTTGATGAAGCCACTGCTGCATTGGACGAGAGAATGAGAAACTAATCAAGAAGCTCTTGATGAATTGCAGCGCAACAAGACCGTCATTACCATTGCTCACCGTCTCAATACTATTCAGGATATGGGCGTATTGTTGTGATGGACAAAGGGCAGGGTTGTGTCAAAAGGAACACACCAAGAACTGATGAAAGACTGTTCTCTGTACCGCAATATGACGGAAACGCAAAGAGCAAGTAAGTAAATGGCAATTAAAGAGAGGAGAATAAGAATGGTACGCAATATACTGAATGAATTGACCGCTAGCGGAGTTCGGCATCTAATTATCTCCGCACTGTTTTTCGTGGTTTATGCCCTTTGTGGCACGGCGATAATGCTCACAGTCTTGTTTCTCATCGACCGTCATATACATGGAGAAAGCATCTCTTTCATTTCGGCAGCATGGGTACTCGGTAGTCTGCTGGTCTTGAAAACCATATCCAATGCCATTGCCGATATGAGTAAGCATTTTGCCGGATTTGATCTTGTGGAACGTATCCGCGAGAAAATCATACTGAAACTGAAAATGTTCTCACTCGGCTTCTATACCAATGAGCGTCTGGGAGAGATAAGTACAATCATTCACAAAGACGTTGATAATATGGAAATGGTAGTAGGACATCTATGGACACGGATGTCTGCCGACTTCATTGTAGCTCTAATACTCGGTATTGGACTATTTTGTGTGGATTGGCGCATGGGATTGACAATGGTAGCCATTCTCCCCATTGCCCCTATTTTCTCTGTATCGGGGTATTCGCTCGGGAATGAAAGCACAGGAGGAATCACAGGATAATCTGGCAGATATGGTCAGCCTCTTTGTTGAATATGTCAAGGGCATCCCAGTTTTTGAAAGTATTTGGAGGAAAAAGGAATGTTCCGTGACGGACTCGACCACTCTGTTAGTGAATTTGGTGAAAGCAGTAAGAATATTTCTCGTTTGGCAGCTGTAGGTGTGGGCAGATACACTTTTCTGATAGAATTGGCTTTCGCTCTGATGGCTACAATCGGTCTTTGGTGGACACAGCAGGGGGAACTTTCTCTTTTCGCTTATTTAATGTTTATCATCGTCTCAAAAGAATTCTACAAACCTTTTGTCAATATGGAGAATCATTGGTTGAATTATATCAAGGTAAAAAGATAGTTACGGACGCATTTCCCATTTATTGAATGCTCCTGTTATCACCAATCCTGAACAGCCGAAAACAGCAACCCATTTCAATCTTTCCTTTGACAAAGTGGATTTCCATTATGAGAAGGAAGGTTTTTGAGATGAAAAATCTCACGTTCCATGTTCCCGAAGGACAGTAACGGCACTTGTTGGCTCGTCAGGGTTCAGGTAAAACAACCATTACCAACCTGTTACTCCGTTTCTGGGAACCGCAGACCGGCAGTATCCGTATCGGTGGTTTAGACATTCGAGAAATGGACTATGATTATTTACTCGAGTAAAATCAGTGTGGTGATGCAGAATGTTATTCTCTTTTCAGATACCATTGCCAATAATATCAAAGTAGGGCAATCAACATGCTACGCAGGAAGAAATCGAAGACGCAGCACGTAGGGGCGATGATACACGACTTTATCATCAATCTGCCAGAAGGTTATGAAACAAAAAAATCGGAGAAAACGGTTTGGGGCTATCCGGAGGTCAGAAACAAAGGCTTTCAATCGCTCGTGCGTTCCTCAAAAGATGCTCCCATCATTCTTTTGGACGAGATAACAAGCAATGTTGACCCTGTCAATGAATATAAGATACAACAGGCAATGTCTTCCCTTATCCAAAATCACATGATCTTGGTCATTGCCCATCATTTGCAAACCATCCGTAATGCTAATCAGATTATTGTGATGGACAAAGGACGACTTGTAGAGAATGGGACACATGCAGAACTTGCCGCAAAAGACGGAATGTACTGCAAATTGCTGTCTATGCAATAACCTAATCAATAAAAATATGGAGGTATGGGTTTGATCCATACCTCTCTTTTACCACTTTCATCCATATCAACACTACAAGTATGCAGTTATTTCCAACTGCTAACATGCACGTTTTCTTTGATTTACCTTTGCCCATACACCGCTATTGGTGTCATTAAATACATTGTAATATGGACGAAAAACAAAGATCAAGAAGAATGCTACTGCCATCGATGAGTCGAAGACTGATTGGAAACAACTCGACGATCTCGGTCTTTCCGTGAAAGATTGGAACAGTGTGGAGAATTGGAAAAGATGCTCAATTGGCAGAAGAGCAATCTCTTGACGATTGCCGTACCTTTTGGAGCTTGAAGAGCGGCAACAACATAAACAACAGCAAGGCGTGCCCCACATGCTCTGTGGGCTGGAACTTTCCGACAAACAGCGTGAAGCCTTGGATAGCGGTCGCACACTATATTTAAAGAATATGGTGGATAAGCAGGGACAACCTTTTCAACGCATACGTTCGCATGGACAAGGAACAGAGCCGCCCACGTTTTTATAAATACCCCAATTCGGTTTAAGAAATTCCCTTTCATGAGTTTCTTAAACCGCACACGCATCCTTTCGGTCTTGCCCTAAAACCGAAGTATAATTGTTTCACGCAAATTATAGGTTAGAATAAAGTGAGCTGTTTTACACCTTGCTTTTCTTCCCTCTCAAACTCCATATTGATGGAAGGTTTGGTGTCGTAGAAAGCATACGCAGCAATGCCAGCTAAAAGGTTAACGATGAAATTAGAGATACTTCTATGGCGTGTGTGAACTATCTGTGCAACGTTCTTCAACATATCATTGATAGTCTCTATGATACTTCTCTTGCGAAGCATGATTTTATCATGCATCCATTAATCTGTTCTTCATATTAGTCCGTATTCCTGTTACGATGTACACACCTCTATCAAAAGAGTGAAGCAAAAAGTGATTGAGAAATATAACCTTTATCAGCATATAATTTCCCAAATAAATCCTTCGTTAAATCGTTGAATATTTTTGGGTTACGGTCGTCTACATTAGCTCGAGGTTAGAAACAAAATTGAGTAGTTCTCCTCGTTCATTACACAAAAAGATGAAGTTTGAATCCATAGTACCATCCCATAGTACTTTTTCCCTTTTTGAGCGTACCCTTTGAATACGCGATTACGGGATGTCGCTTATTTTCACACACAGGAATACGTGTAGAATCGATAAAGGTTATTCCTGTACACTCTCCCATTAATCCCAGTTTGAGAAAGAGCAATAGGGGTATTGCAACACGAGGTATACGCTCAACAAAGCGTGTATAAGAGAGCAGATCGGAAAACTCTTTTTAGTTCTCGGCAAACATAAAAGAGATAGAAATGTTTGAAATTCGAAAAAGTATTGCTGTGGAACAAAAAGAATTGTGATCATTTCAGCATCACTCATTCGCCCTTTTCTCTTGCGATGTTTTTTGGACTATCGGCAGAGGGGTTTGAGAGAAAGAGAGGTTTTGTTTAATTCTGAATGATATTCTTTTGCAAAAATCATCTGCAACTACAATAGATTTCCGTAACTTTAATGACAAGTTTCATGAGGATTTGCTATTTTGTTATATAATTGATTATCAACAGTAAATACACACAATCCTCTTTTAGGCTTTTATTGAAACTTCTTTTGAGGAAAAGAAGAACTGCTTATCCGAATTGGGGTAATATATACCTTGGAATATGCTTCTAAACACAACTAAATGGAAATTTTTCTATAAATGAAGGTTTTGCAGAGGTCTCAGTATATGAAAAATAAGTTAAAGAAGCAATTAATTCCTATCTATTAAATCTTTTAATGATAGATGTACAGCAACCTACCTAAAAATCTATAAATTTGTATTTAATTCTTGAATCATTAGTAATGAGATAATCGGATAACCCATTAGTTAGGTATGAAGAAAGAGATGCTGTTGATGGCTATCATCACGTTGATTATGAGTCACAGGATGCCGCAAAAAAACAAGGAAAACAGCGACCAAATGGTCTACGCAGTAACGTCTCCTTGGGTAACCAATACACAAGTTTCAAAGGACTATGTGGCCAATATTAAATCGCGAAAACATAGAAGTACGTGCACAGCAGGAGGGAATTCTGCAGCAAGTCTATGTCACTGAAGGGCAACAGGTGCGAGCCGGTCAGCCTCTTTTTCCGCATTTCGATTGTTGGAGCGCAACAGAATGTGGCGCGGGCAAAGGCAGAAGCCGAACAAGCACGCATTGAACTGCAAAACACAACAACGCTAACGAGGGGACAAGTTATTTCGCCCAATGCACTAAAAGATGGCTAAAGCGAAGCTCAATGCAGCCTTGGCAGATTATAAATTGGCACAGATTCAAGCACGGTTGTAGCTTAATCAGCGCCCCCTTTTACAGGCGTTATAGGAAGTCTTCCGAAAAAGATTGGAAGCTTAGTGCAGAGTGGTGACTTGCTCACTACACTATCCGACAACTCGTCACTCAACGTATATTTCAACATCTCTGAACCCGAATATATAGACTATCAGCAACATTCTGCCGAACGAAACAAAACTTCCTTTGATGTTGATTCTTGCCAATGGAAGTACCTTTTTCAGCTAAAGGCTACATCCAAAATATAGCTGGTGAGTTTGACAGTAGCTCTGGAACATTGCTCTTCGTGCCCGCTTTGCCAATCCGAAAGGCTTGCTTCGCAATGGCGAAACAGGCACAGTGCGCATCAATATGCCTTTACAATGTGTTGGTAATCCCACAACAGGCCACGTATGAAGAGGAAGACCGCCGTTATGTGTTTTGTTGTTGATGGCGCAGGCTATGCACATTCACGTGAGATTAAAGTGGCTTTTGAACAACCAGAGGTGTTTATTATCGCCGAAGGAGTGACTGCCAACGACAAGATTCTATTGAGTGGAGTGCAGAAAGTGCATGATGGTCAACACGTAAAGACGCGTTATTACACACCAAGTGAAGCCATGAAGCGTGTTCAACTGAATGCCGACTAAGGCTTTCAGGTGGCTTTTCATCACACTTTTACACCAGAAAAAAAGGTTCTCACACCGTATTATTTCGTGATGAGAACAACCATATTATAAGAAGAAAAAGACGCTAATAAACAGTCAATATGTTTCAAAAGTTCATTCGAAGACCAGTACTTGCCATCGTTGTTTCATTGGTAATCGTCTTCATTGGCATTCTTTTCGCTGTTCAATTTACCCATTACTCAGTTCCCTTCTATATCCCCTCCAAAGGTTAATGTGGTAGCCGATTATCCGGGAGCCAACAATGAACTGATGATTAAGTCAGTGCTTATTCCTCTTGAACAGGCACTGAATGGTGTGCCGGGAATGAAGTATATCGAGTCGGATGCAGGCAATGACGGCGAAGAGAGATAAACAGTTCTCAAACTTGGTACAGATCCCAACGTCGATGCTATCAATGTGCAAAACCGAGTGTCGGCGGCGACCAACAAGCTACCGCCAGCAGTTGTGCGCGAAGGTGTGAAAATATCTCGTGAGAGCCTAATATCCTCATGTATATCAACCTATATAGCGATGATCCTAAAGTCGATCAGAACTTCCTTTTCAATTATGCGGACATTAATATCTCACCCAGAACTCGCCCGCGTTGATGGCGTTGGAGATCTTGATATCCTTGGAACGAGGAGCTTTGCCATGCGTGTTTGGCTCAAGCCTGATAAGCTTACAGCCTATGGTTTGTCTGCAACCGATATTACAGATGCCTTACAACAGCAGAGTATTGAAGCCTCTCCAGGCAAGCTTGGGGAAAGTTCGGGCAAGCATGCACAAAGCTTTGAGTATGTGTTGAAGTATCCGGGACGCTATACAACGCCTGAAGAATACAGCAATATTGTCGTGAAATCAACTCCTGATGGGCAATTTATCGGACTCAAAGATGTAGCAGATGTGAGCCTTGGGAGTGAGGTTTTATGACATATATTCTACGTTGAATGGTCACCCATCCGCAGCCATAACACTGAAACAAGCCTATGGATCGAACGCACGACAAGTTATCCAGAACGTGAAGAAAACTATGGCTCATCTTCAAAAAGACATGCCAAAGGGCATGCATTATGAGTTGAGTTACGACATCAGTAGATTCCTTGATGCCTCTATAGAAAAGGTAATCCACACACTGTTTGAAGCCTTTATACTCGTTGGTTTCGTTGTATTCTTGTTCCTTGGAGACTGGCGTTCTGCCCTCATTCCATGCCTTGCAGTCCCTGTTTCGTTAATAGGTAGCTTCGCAGTCATGAATGCTTTTCGGTATAACGCTTAATATGATATCGCTCTTTGCCTTAGTAATGGCGATTGGAATCGTGGTCGATGATGCCATTGTGGTAATCGAAGCGGTCAATGTAAAGATAGCCCAAGAAGGCTTAGAACCTTTGGAAGCCACGCAAAAGGCAATGAAAGAAATCAGTGGAGCCATAGTAGCCGTGACATTGGTTATGGCATCAGTGTTCATTCCTGTAGCCTTTATGGGTGGGCCAGAAGGCATGTTTTATCGGCAGTTTTCAATCACAATAGCATCTGAATCGTGCTTTCGGGCTTCACAGCCCCTAACACTTACGCCCTCGCTTTGTGCGCTAATATTGACTCGAGAGCGTGATAACCACATCAAAAAGACGTGGCTTAATCGTGCACTTGATAAGTTTAATACGGGTTTTGACAAAGGAATCGGCGGCTATCGCAACGTGCTTCAACACACTGTTTCGAGGAAGATTATCACGCTTCCGCTATTACTTTTGTTCTGCATTGGAGCCTTCTTTATCAACAATTCGTTACCTTCGGGTTTCATTCCTCAAGAAGATCAGGGCATGATTTACGCTGTAATTGAGACACCACCTGGTGCTACTATTGAGCGAACGAATAAGGTTGCACATCAACTTGCGAGTATAATTGCAAAGGAAGATGGCGTAGAAAGTGTGTCTTCTTTGGCTGGATATGAGATCCTTTCTGAAGGAACCAGCGCCAACTCTGGTTCGTGTTTGATTAATCTTAAGCCTTGGAAGGAACGCAGTCGGACGGCAAAAGAGATTATCAATGACCTTGAAAATAAGTGCCAACAGATAACAGATGCCAACATAGAATTCTTCGAACCACCTTCTATTCCAGGCTATGGTGCGGCATCAGGTTTCGAGCTTCGACTCCTCGATAAGACTGGAAGTAACGACTATCATGCTATGGAAAAGGTCAGTAAGAGCTTCGTTTCAGCTCTTAATAAGCGTCCAGAAATAGGCTCAGCCTTTACCTTTTACTCGGCCAGTTTCCCTCAATACATGCTCCGAGTAGATAATGATATTGCCGCACAAAAAGGCATTACACTTGGTACAGCCATGGATAATCTCTCCACATTGATTGGTTCTGACTACGAAACGGGCTTCGTTCGATTTGGTAAGCCCTATAAAGTCATCGTGCAAGCCGACCCAAAATATCGTGCTTTTCCACAAGACTTGATGCAGTTAAATGTAAAGAACAACCAAGGTGAAATGGTGCCTTATGCCGACTTCTTACACATGGAAAAGGTATATGGAATGAGTGAGATGACGCGACATAATCTATATAATTCTGCCGAAGTTACAGGCTCGGCAGCAGCTGGATACAGTAGTGGTCAGCTCATCAAAGCTATCGAAGAGGTGGCTACTTCGACGCTACCTCACGGCTATGATTACGACTTTTGCCGGCATCACTAAAGACGAAGTAGACCAAGGAAACCAAGCGTTGATCATCTTTATTGTATGTTTAACGTTCGTCTATCTCATCCTTTCAGCACAATATGAGAACTTCCTTTTGCCACTTCCTATTATTACTTGTCTACCCGCGGGCATCTGTGGAACATTTATTTTCCTAAAACTCACGGGATTGAAAAACAACATCTACGCCCAAGTTGCTATGGTCATGCTGATTGGTTTGCTTGGAAAGAATGCCGTGTTAATGGTTGAATATGCCGTGCAACGCCACAACTTAGGCAAGAGTATACGTGCAGCGGCCATCGAAGGTGCGGCAGCTCGCTTCCGTCCTATACTCATGACATCGTTCGCTTTCATAGCCGGCTTGCTGCCATTAGTATTTGCTCATGGTGCAGGGGGCTATTGGAAACCGAACCATTGGCACGGCAGCTGCGGGTGGAATGCTATTCTGGAACATGCTTCGGACTCATTCCTTGTTCCAGGGATTGTATTATATCTTTGGGCGCATGGCCGACCATGTAAAGATGGTTCGTTACCAACGAAACAAGCCATTGACTGAGGAGAAAGACAAACGATATAAACTTGAAAATGATGAAAAGAAATAATATTTTCCTTCTTATTCTGCTTGCCATCGGAGTGTCATCTTGCAAGACTCCCCAAGCGACGCAAGTCAATAGTCGCACACGTTTGCAGCTACCCACGCAATATAATGGTGATACGCTAACGGCAAAGACTACGCCTACGTCATGGAAAATGTTTTTCACCGACCCACAACTCAAGGCACTTATCGACTCCGCTTTAGTCAATAATCAAGACTTAAAGATAACATTGCAGCAGATAGCTGTAGCAAAAAGCGGAATGATTGCAGCCAAAGGAGCCATGCTCCCATCGCTTCCGTGGGGCAGAAGTAGGGAGTTAGAAGGCCGGACGATACACAAGTGAGGGTGCTGGCAATGCTTCCACCGAGATGACTCCAGGAAAACTCATCTCCGATCCACTCATGAACTATCACCCTGGGCTTTGCCTTTGACTGGGAACTCGACCTCTTTGGCAAGTTGAAGTCAAACAAAAAAAGCGGCTGTCGAGCGTTATTTGGCAACCTTAGAAGGCCAGAATGCCGTACGCGCTTCATTGATTTCACAAGTCGCAAGCAATTATTATACCTTGTTGGCCTTAGATAACAAGCTCGCACTTATACGCAAATACATCGATCTTCAGCGTCAGGCGGAAAAGATAGCAGAGATACAAAAGGAGGCCGATAGCGACACAGAACTGGCTGTTGAGAAGTTCAAAGCAGAACTTGCAAAGGCGCGTTCGCAGGAGTTTCGCATTGAAAACAAGAGATTACCGAATGTGAAAATGCACTCAACTTACTGCTCGGTCGTTACCCAACACCTATTCAACGAGACGCCAAAACAGTTGTTGAATGAAGACGTGAAAACAATCGTTACAGGACTTCCTTCCAATCTTTTGAGCCACCGACCCGATATCCGTCAGGCTGAACATGAACTCGCTGCAGCTCATTGGGACATAGAAACGGCGCGCAAAGCCTTCTTGCCTTCGGTAAACATTAGTGCCACTTTGGGACTTGAAGCCTTTAATCCCACCTACCTAACGCGTATGCCAAAGTCGCTCGCTTACAGTGTTGTGGGAGGATTAACTGCACCTCTTATCAATCGAAAAGCTATCGAGCTAACTTCCAACAGGCTGATGCCGCACAGCTACAAACCTTATATGAATATGACAAAACACTGCTTACAGCTTATTCAGAGGTATGTACGCTGCTGTCAAAGAACAAGAATCTCGCCGCCTATTATGCGTTAAAAGAGGAAGAAGTGAAGACTTTGGAACACTCGGTTGAGGTATCTCGTCAGCTTTATATGAACGGACGAGCTACTTATCTCGATGTACTTGAGGCCGGAACGCGATGCACTTGATGCCCAAATGGAACTGCTTGAAACACGCAAACAGCAGCTTTCCTGTGTCGTAGACCCTATATAGAAGTCTCGGAGAATAAGGGTCATCAGGCATAAAAAGCAAATGATTTTTGGAATGATTTATCTCGCAATCACTATATATAGAGGCAAACATATTTGTACGTTGTCAAACAAAAGTGCACAACTGTAAATGTAGTTATTTATGCTGTAATATCATTCTTTTATTCTCAGAAATTCTTTTTGTTGATTGAATTTTTTTGCTGTATTGTTTCTCTTATCCTTTTTAATTTTCTCCCTTGGCCTAAATATACCTCTCTTGGTGTAAGATTATCCAACGATTCATGAAATCTGCTCTCATTATAGTATTTCACCCACCCATCAATGGCCTTTTCTAATTCAGAGGGACAGAAATGATGATTTAGTTTTATTGCTGTCCGGTAAAACTTTTGCAAGCAACATAAAATTAGGGCTGACACTTCTCAGGAGGTATCAGCCCTTTTTGGTTATCTTTGTTTTTGCTAAATAGTCGAACTCACGTTATCTTACTAATCCCAATTGATATAAGCTACGGGATTGGAACTACGGTGATTTACTACATTATAGACACTCTTTCCAAGATAGGGTGAATCTTTGTCTTCCACGCCCTCAAATTCCCATCTACCTATAAGTTTGGGAGAGTATTACTGGTTATATACCATTTTTCTGGAATGAACACGCACTTCACTATGTCGGGTTGACAACTCCAATGACATGAGGTCGCCAACTGGGCACGGTTTCCGTTTAAACGCCAATAGTGCCTTGTGGCATCATATAGCGATTCTAATATGTTGTAAGTCTTGCCAATATTGACACAGACAATCCCTATCCTTTCTTCAGCGGTTCTATAAACTCCATAGTCTTTTATCTTTTCATTATTTCCCATTGCTTTTTCAATAAAGCGTTTTTGTTCTTCTTGCAAAGTAAACAAAATATTGCTGTCCAGCAAAAGTTTTACACGACAAAAATAAGGCTGAAACCCTCTTGTAGGATTCCAGCCTCTTTTTGTTACTGCTTGTTGCAAAAACTCTAGTAACATGAGCAAAAGTACATATTTTTACCGGACAGCCGGTCTATAGTCAGGTCATAAAATTGCTGGATAAAGCCAAATTTCTTTACAACACTTATTTCTCAAACACAGAAAGACCGCAGAAGCTCGAGCCGCTGCGGTCTTTCGGATAAGATAGGGAATATGGATATTAGAGACGCACCTTAGCAATCAGTTTGCGAAGTTGGCCTTGCCCAATGATAGGCGCATGAGCGTCTTCTGGATAAACGAGGCAGAACTCGCCAGGTTGCACCTGGAAGTAGGTTTCTGCCGGAGCCGAATAGAGAGCAAAGTCTTCTGCCTCATTGAAAGGCGCGTCGCTCTGCCCGAGTGTACTGAGTGGACTGATACCTATCTCTTCCACACCACTTAGTGGGAAATGGATGTCCATGTAAGCTCTATGCACTTCCAGCTTCTGTTCGTCGCGAGGTCTTGAGTGTGGCATCGCTAATATTTATAAAAAGGTCGCTGCCTTGCAGTTCGATGCGCCCCGCCTCCACCTTTGAGGAGGTCGTGAGCGCACATAGTCGAAGAGTTTTTCAGTAGCGGATGCAATGCGTAGTAGCGTTCCGCATCAGATACAGAGGATAAAATCATAATGATAAAAAAGAAAGATGGGGATTCCGAAAATCCTCCATCTCCCCCTTTTCGGGGAAAGGCCTCACTTGTTCCCACAATGAGGCTGGAAGACTCTTCCGCTTATGGGAGAGATAGAAGGACGATTCGCTTTGTTATTTCTGTTCGCGATTACTCAACTCTTCCAGCATCTTCCAGCAGTTGAAGAGACCACGGGGAACGTGGAAGCAGCCTTTCCACTTACCGCCCTTGAGCGGCAGCAGGACTTCGCCACGGCGATTCAGATAACCGTACCATTCAGGATATTCGGGGTCGGCAAAAATGCTTCCATGTATAGTCGTGTACGCGCTCGAACCATTCGAGACACTAGGGTTGCCCGTGAGCTGATACCCTTTGAGCATGGAGATGAGCGTTTCGATATGTACCCACCATAGTTTTTGGTCGAACTCCAACTCATGGCGCGGTTTGCCCAAACGATCCATGAAATAAAAGATACCGCCGTACTGCTCGTCCCAACCATATTCCACTTCGGCAAGACTGAGTTTCAACGGCTTTTTCTAGTGAGGTCAGGGGCGATTCAGACGCTTCCCTAAGTCCATAGTAAACCACGTTGATTCGATGGCATGACCGGGATTGAGTTTGCGCCCATCGAAACTATCAACAAGTTCTCCATCCTTTCCCAAAGCCTCAACCACCAAGCCGAGTTCTGGACGATAGAACACATCAAGCACTTCGTGTAAGCAGGTGTCAATGGTCTGGCGCAAGAAATCAGGTTCTAACAAAGGCTCAATCTCCAGTGCAACGTTACAAAGGATCATGGGGAGGTCGAACGTTTTTAAGCCACGTGAGCCAGGAACGGCCTTGTTCCAACGAGCCTTTGGATTGTCCACGCGTGAGAGGACGATGTCGAAAGTTTTGCGCGCAATCTCCTCATACTCTTTATTGCCCGTTGCGATGGCCAACTGACCAAAAAGCGATGACAGCAAAGGTATAGGAGAAAATGTTGTAAAGGCTCTACGAGCGGCTGTCCCTCACGGTCGAGGGCGAAATACCAGTTCAGCTGGCCATCACGGCCGTATTTCTTCAGAAATTCCGCCCCTGAACAGCGCAATCCAACCATTCTTGCTTATGTTCTACTTCGTTATAGAGTTTTGCAAACATCCACACCTCGCGGCCTTGCAGCCAGATGAATTTGTCCGTATCGTAGACTGAACCGTCGCGGTCGAGACAAGTGAAATAACCGCCAAACTCATGGTCTTGTGACTTGTCAAGCCAAAAAGGAACGACCTTATCGAGGCAGTTCACTCTTATACTGCTCCGCCAATGTTTTGAAATTTATCATATCTAAATTTGTTAGAAAGTCTGCCGTATTCTCTCGGTAAGAGATACCCTTTTCTTTTTGGCGATAAAGGGTGGTGGCAGACTTTTTACTGAATTACATATTAGCTTCTGCCCGTTATTTTTCTTGAACCAACTTGGCTGGGCGATATTGTTTTTGCCCTTTAGGGCTGAATAAAGTATATCCTTGTCTATCTCGATCTCTTTGGGCCACCCTCTTCCAGAAATACTCGAAATAGTTCTGCTCGAAAGACGCATATTCTTAATATCAAGTTGGTTAGAGGCTTTATCCGCTTGATCAGACAACTTTTTCAGTACCAACAGAAGAAGCTATATCGGTAATAAGTGAAGCAAGTCCCTCACCTGGCATAGTGGCTGTTCCTTCATAGAGAACAAAATAACCACCAAACTCATCATCTTCATCCGCAGCAATAGTGTCGGCCGTAACTGTGAGACTCAGAACTAAATCCTTCCGTCTTTTTCTGCATCACGAGAATTTGTCGCTTTCCAAAACTAAAGGAACTACCATGATTCTTGAAAAGAGATTCCATTTCTGGAAGGAATCCGCGCACCGATTCCTCGTCGCTCACGGCAGTCTTCGAGACTTTCGATAGCTTTCTTATTTAGCAGTTTTGCCACTTCGGGATGCTTCTCGAAAAAGCATAGAGCCCACTGTCTGAGGTAAATCCTTGCAGCGTTGAGCCACATCCTTCCAGTTTTCAAGCTTCTGAACTCACCAAACTCATTCAGCGAAATTCAGCTTCAAAGCCTTTCAGTTTCCAAAAATGAAAGCCTGCAACTGTGCCTGTGAAATCGACCGATGAGGGTCAGGCTTTAGTTGAAATCAAGTGAGGTATATTCCAGCGTGTACCCATCCTTTGTAGAGTCGGTCACCACCAATTTGGAAATCGCGCCAATAGTGTACCGTATTGACAGTATCATTCTTTTTCATTCACACGAAACTCGTTATGAACATAAGTGTATTTGACACTGTCGTTCTTAGCAAAATAAAGCCACAACATCCACGGTTGAATCTGCGGTTGCCTCCTGCGCATAAGTGGTCAGGGACGAGAGAGCGAACAAAGTAAAGAAAACTTTTTCATCATAAGAAATATTTAAGATTTTACAGATTTATCTAATGTTTTCCAAGTCAAACCCACCAGCGTATTGCTTTCAGGGAAGAGGAAACTTAGGATATAAGCCACCAACACCGAAACTCCCATCGACACAAAGCCGAAGAGCAAGAAATTGACGGAGGTGAGGAAATTCATGTAGAACACGGCAGCCGTTCCGCACAAGAAACCGATGAGCGCGGCGCGAGCACCGATGCGCGGGAAGAAGATACCCATGAGGAAAGGCCTCCAATGCCACCGCTTAGCAGGCCAAGGATGGTGTTGAAGTAGTCGAGCAACGATTGGATATTTACCGTAGCCATCAAGATGGCGATGAGCATAGCCCACAACCCCTGTCGACCACGCCGGCCACACGAGCTATACGCAACGTAATCGAGGAACTGAGCGAGGGATAGAGTTTCTTAGAGGTCGATAGTGAAAGCCGTTGACACGGAGTTGATATTGGAGGCTATCGTACTCATCGTGGCGGCAAAAGACTGCAGCAATGAGCAGGCCGGCAAGACCAGCGGGCAACTGGCTCATCATAAAGAACAGGGAAGATAGCGTCAGTCTTAGCCATCGTCATGTCCATGGCCGCTGGGTGGGTCTTAAAGAATGTGTAGAGGCCTGTACCGATGGTGAAGAAAGCGATGGTGACAAACACACTCATCAAGCCGTTTGTCAAGATACCGCGGGCTGCACTGCGCTCGTCTTTCGTTGTGAGATAGCGCTGGATAACGGTTTTGATCGCTGGTATAAGAAATCAGATTGTTGGCCAAACCGCCTAAGATAACCACCCAGAAACAAGCGTTGCGATAGTCGAAGGACCAATCGAAAAAGGCGGAACTTATCATTGTCCCAAGCCAAGCGGAAGAAATCATCTGCGCCCTGTCCCGTGTTCACAATGAGATAGCCTGCGGCCAAGAATGCGCCACCCACAAGGATAATGCCTTGAATCACATCGCCCCACACCACGGCTTTCACACCGCCCATCGTGCAATACACACATAGTGATAGCGGCCATGAGGACAATGCAAATGTAGATGTTGATACCAGTAACGGCTGTCATAGCTAGCTCGGTAAGAACAAAAACCAATGCTGTGCGAGCCACCATAAAGACGATGAACAAGAGACTGGGCCAAGAGGCGTGTCGTATGGTTGAAGCGTCGCTCCAGATACTCGTAAGCCGTTGTCACATTAAGGCGGCGGAAGAATGGGAGGAAATACTTGATAACGGGAAACTGATGAGCAGAATACAAATCTGCATCGGATAGTAGGTCCAATCAGTGGCGTAAGCCTTGGCTGGGATACTCATATAGGTGATCGCCGAGAGCATGGTGGCGAAGATACTGATACCGGCTGCCCACTGGGGATGCGGCCACCGCCCTTGAAGAAGTCCTCGCTGCCCTTTTTGGCGACGCATGAAATAGAAGCCCAAAGCGATCATCGCAATAAGATAAGCGATGAGTACGGCCCAATTGAGCCAACCGAAGCGGGCTGTATAGGTCATCGTGACGGCGGTAACATCCGCGCTGCGTATGCCCGGCTTCGATTCGCCGTCTACAACAATCAATGCTGCTGCCCATTGCCGTCGCGGAAAGGCACAACGGCTGCTCCAGCCCGCGCGATGCGGGGATTCTGAAAGACACGTGCCCAGGAATCGGTGATAGTTTGATACACCAATAACTGGTCGTTGAACTGATACCATGCTGCAGGATGAAGCATATACTGGGTTTGCGCCTCTTTCAGAGCTGCACTCGGATGTTCCGATAACTGCTTACCACGCTGAATGGCTTGTTGGAAGATTTCTCTATTGACGCCGCCAAAGAAGAGAATGTGTCCGCTACCACTCACCACGGCTTGTGCACCAACAAGGGGCTTGTGGACTGCTTGCTCCCTCGGGCAAGATGGGCGAAGTGGGTTCCCATGTATTGCGTTTAGGATTGTATACCAAACCATTATCGGCGATGAGATTGGTAGTAGGGTCGAAACCGCCAAAGACATAGAAAAAGAGGGCCAAGTGCTCCATTCTGAACAGCACCACAGGACTGCACACGCCCAGCTCCTGGCAGATTGGGCAGTTCTTCCCAGCCCTGATTGGTATGTCCCATCGAAAGACGGAAAGCTTTATTGGAAGGACGACCATCCGTTTGGCCGCCAGCCACATAGATATAGCCATCGCCGAATGCGCCGGCCATTTGGTCAAGGGCAATAGGCAGTGCGGGCAAGGTCTTTATGGAAAGTTTGCCATGCTGCATCTGAAGCAGAAAAGACACTTTTCTCACTAACTTTTTCCATCCTGTGTACCACCGATGCAAACCACACCTTCGGGCGTGGAGATACTCACACCATAGGCCAATGGCTTAGGTAAGCGGCCAACATTCACCCACTGCTTTCCAGTCAAAGGAGCAGCCAAGGCCAGCACAGTATCGTAGTATTTCTTAGCTCCTCCCAAAGCTGCGGGAACTTCTGGGAAATTACAGCCACCAGCCACTAACAGATATTTGTCACTGACACCCGCGAAATGGCCAGAAAGGCCTTCGGTAGGCGTATTAAAGAGAGGTTGCACCGCCTCAAAGCGGACGTCGTTGAATTGCTTTTTCTTCCTTCTGTTGAGCCAGCAGAGTCAATGGCAGAATAAGGAGGAGGATAAGTAATCGGTATCGTTTCATAATGATGATAAAAGAAAAAGAGGGCTTCCTGTCTGAAACAGGAAGTCCCCTTATGGGGAAGATGAGAGGGGACTTTCTAATTATTTATTACAATGCTCAAAGAAATTGATAGCTTCAAGTTCTTTCTTCAACTGCTGTTCTTCCTCTTCCGTAACATTTTGGAAAGGCGTGCGGTTCTTACCGAGATCTAAGCCAATGAGCTTCATAATGCGCTTTCCACCTACAATATTGCCACGGAAATGGCAGATAATATCGATGACATCTTGGGCGTAGTTCTGCAACTCGCGTGCCTTTTCGAGATCACCCTCTTCCCACGCTTTCTGGATGCCTACGAGGCAACGGCCGTTATAGTTGGTTGTGCCACCAATGCCGCCTTGCGCGCCGCCCATAGCCAGACAGGGCAGAATGGTCTCGTCCTGACCGTGGAGCATATCGTACTTATTGTTCTTATAGCGCAAGCAACGGTTGTATTCGTACATACTTTCAAACGTGTACTTGATACCTGCAAAATTGGGGATACGGCCGCTTTCGTCAATGGCTTTCAGAAAATCGTACATCGAAAGGAAACAACCGTTGAAAGCGGGGATGTGATAGAAGAAGAAAGGCAGATTGGGCGCACCAGCTGCAATCTCTTCGCAATATTTCACTAACTCTTCAATCCGTCCGATACGGGGGAACGGAGTTGCCATAGCTCCGATGCCCCACGCCCCTATCTTTTGTGCGTGTTCGGCCAAGCGACGGCTACTCTTAACCATAGTTGAGCCTACATGAACAATGACTTTGAAATCAGCAGGAACGGCCTTTACCCAGGCTTCAGCCAGCTGCATGCGCTCTTCTTCGGTCAGCATATAGCCTTCGCCCGAAGAACCATTGATAAAAACGCCTTTCAGCCCATTGCGCGCTAAGAGAGCGGCATATTGAGGGATGATGTCATAGTTTACTTCACCATTAGGCAAGAACGGGGGTAAAGGGAGCGTCGATAAGCCCTTGATTTTTCGAATTTCATAAAAGTATTAATTTCTTATGTGCTCACAAAATTACGGATATTTTTATAAAAAGACGATTTCTATAAGAGTGTTTTTCCCGTTTTCCGTATAATCTGTTGACTTTATCCTATTTCACTCAGATGCTTCGATAGGTTTTCTTATTTTTGCACTTTCAATCCTAATTTTGTTTTTACCAATGACTAAAAATTCTATTAGCGGCCACCCTGTCTATCCTTGCAGTCAATGTCATCTTCGGACTGACTGTGCCGTTCATGAAAGTTCTTAGCGACGGATGGTTAGAACCTGTCAGTTTGTTGGCCGTTCGCGCTTTCTTCGCCATGCTGATTTTTCTGGCTGGTTTCTTTCTTCGTTCGGAAAGAGAAAGTGTCAGGACGCGAACTTTGGACTATCCTTATCGGAGCGCAATTAGGCTTTGTCCTCTCGCAATACTTCACTGTTCTGAGTCTCAACTATACCAGCGCCGTCTATACAGCCATTGCCTTGGCCTGCACCCCTATTATCTCACTCTTACTGGGGGCTCTTTTTCCAACACGAACGTATTACGACACAGAAACTCATTGGCGTGGTACTCGCACTGGGCGGTGCCCTGCTGATGATACTCAAAGGCCAGTCGGCCACTGCTGGGGGCGAACGATGTGCTCGGCATTTGCTTAGCACTACTTGGCGGTCTGTCCATCGCTATCTACTACATTATTATGGGTGGCATATCGGAGCGTTATTCTGCCACGACACAAATGAAATGGACATTTCTCTTCTCAGGCATCGCCCTTTTCCCCATCGGTCTCTATCAGTTTCCGTCGCAGGCGCATGTACATTGGCTCACCAAGCACAAGCGTCATCGGTATCCTCGCCTTTGTCATTCTCTTCTCCACCGTCCTTGCATTCTTCCTCCTGCCTTTCGGAATGAAGAGCCTCCCGCCACCACCGTCAGCATCTACATGAATCTCCAACCCGTCGTTGCTGCCACGGCCGCTATCTTTATGAAGCAAGATCATTTTTCCTTCGACAAACCCATTTCCGCTCTCCTCGTCATCCTTGGAGCGTATCTCGTTACAAGGGGTCCCCAAAAACCAAAAACTTAATCACTTTTGAAATACAATTACGCATTATATTCAACAAAAGATGTATATTTGCCCATATAATAATGTTCACTATGGAGAATTATAAAACAAATAAGCGTGAATATGTAAAAGCCTGCAGGCGAAATCATCTATGTTGCTGCAGGACTATTACAAAGAGCTCAGCGGAAATGCCGGCAATATTGGAGCTGGCGAAGGTGCTAGTGACACAAGAAAAAGAATGGCTTAAAGAAGAAAAACGAACATTCATGGGGAGACTAAGCAAAGCAACGACTATAAGCGACAGGACTTATCAGTAATAGATATTTATCAGAGTAAGTAAATCCAGTTACTCTGATTAGGTCCCTTTCTTTTCCGTACACGGCACTACAGAAAAGTTCTGCAATGCCGCATCTCATGTAATATCTTTCTTTATCCAAGATATTTGGTCAAAATTTTAATATTATCTGCCTCACGCAGACGACGAAGTGCACGTTCCTTAATCTGACGAACACGCTCTCTTGTTAGGTTGAGAGAATTAGCAACTTCTTCCGCAGTCATTTCAGTGCGACCAATACCAAAAAGCATCTTCAAAACTTGACGCTCTCTATCATTCAATATCAGCATCGCTGAATCCAAATCGGCAGAAAGAGATTCTTTTTCCATCTGATTGTCCGTTCCAGGTGCACTCTCATCTGTCATAATGTCAATCAGCGAATTAGAATCATCATCTTGGAAAAGGAGCATCCACGGAAACTTTCTTACCATTGGTACCCATTGCTTCACGAACTTTATCAACATCCGTGTCCAAAATGTCAGCTAATTCTTGTACAGAAGGACGACGTTCAAACTGCTGCTCAAAACTTACAATAGCTTTCGTCAGCTTGCTCTGAAACCCTACCTGATTTAACGGCATTCGCACAATACGACTCTGCTCAGAAATAGCCTGCAGAATACTTTGGCGAATCCACCATGCACAGCATAACTGATAAACTTGAAGCCTCGAGTCTCATCAAACTTCTGTGCCGCCCTAATCAAACCTAAGTTACCTTCGTCAATCAAATCGTTCAGTGCAAGTCCCCCTGATTTTGGTACTGCTTTGCAACACTGACAACAAAAACGCAAATTTGCACGAGTTAATTTCTCTAATGCTTCGCGATCACCTTTGTGAATGCGCTGTGCCAGTTCTACCTCTTCATCAGTGGAAATAAGCTCCTCACGGCCGATTTCAACCAAATACTTGTCCAAAAGCCGCACTCTGGCGGTTCGTAATACTTTTATTTATTTTTAATTGACGCATAGTCACTTACTAAAACTTTGCAAAGTTAAGTACTTCCAATGAAGTTTGCCACTATTTTTAAGCATTTTTGAGATATTTCTCTAGTCACACTTGTAGGCAAAAGAGGCTTCTACAGAATAAACTGATAGAAGTCTCTTATTTGAAAAAGGCGGTGACCTACTCTCCCGTCTTGTGGACAGTACCATCGGCGCGACCGGGCTTAACTCTCTGTTCGGAATGGTAAGAGGTGGAACCCCGGTGCTATAAACCACCTAAATAAGTTTGACATCATTGCACAATCTAATTCAAGATACTTAAAATAAAGCTTTCGTCCCTTGATGAATCTCATCAAGTAACACATTTAATACACTACCCTAAAGTACCTCTTCAGTATAGCTGACTCTGGAGGACTAGAAGTTTCGGGCAATTAGTAATGCTCGGCTTTGCCATTGCTGACTTTACACCTGCATCCTATCAACGTCATCGTCTTTGACGACCCTAGAGGAAATCTCATCTTGTGGCGGGCTTCGCACTTAGATGCTTTCAGCGCTTATCCCATCCAGACTTAGATACCCGGCGGTGCAACTGGCGTCACAACCGGTAAACCAGAGGTCTGTCCAACACGGTCCTCTCGTACTAGTGTCAGAGCCACGCAAATTTCCTACGCCCACGATAGATAGAAGACCGAACTGTCTCACGACGTTCTGAACCCAGCTCGCGTGCCACTTTAATGGGCGAACAGCCCAACCCTTGGGACCTTCTCCAGCCCCAGGATGTGACGAGCCGACATCGAGGTGCCAAACCACTCCGTCGATATGAGCTCTTGGGAGGGATCAGCCTGTTATCCCCGGAGTACCTTTTTATCCTTTGAGCGACGGACCTTCCATACGGATCCGCCGGATCACTATGCTCAAGTTTCCTTCCTGATCGGCTTGTCGGCCTCCCAGTCAAGCGCCCTTTTTGCCATTACACTCTACGGCCGGTTACCAATCGGCCTGAGGGGCACTTTAGAAGCCTCCGTTACGCTTTTTGAGGCGACCACCCCAGTCAAACTACCCACCAAACGGTGTCCTCGCAATCAGCGAGTTAGGGAACCAGACAGTGGAAGGGCCGTATTTCAACAGCGGCTCCACACACTGGCGTGCACGCTTCATAGCCTCCGGCCTATCCTACACATCCCTTGCCCAGTTACAACGTTAAGCTATAGTAAAGGTTCACGGGGTCTTTTTCGTCCCATCGCGGGTAATCGGCATCTTCACCGATACTACAATTTCACTGGAATCATGGTTGAGACAGCGTCCGGATCATTACACCATTCGTGCAGGTCGGAACTTACCCGACAAGGAATTTCGCTACCTTAGGACCAGTTATAGTTACGGCCGCCGTTTACCCAGAGGCTTCAATTCAAAGCCTTCTCTTGCGATGAGCTCTCCTCTTGACCTTCCGGCACCGGGCAGGTGTCAGACTGTATACTTCATCTTTCGATTTTGCACAGCCCTAGTGTTTTTGTTAAACAGTTGCCTGGACCCATTCTCTGCGCCCTACATTGCTGCAGGGGACCCTTTTTCCCGAAGTTACGAGGTCAATTTGCCTGGTTCCCAACCATGAATCTTCAAGCGCCTCAGTATATTCTACCCGACTACGTGTGTCCGTTTACGGTACGGGTACCTTATGGGTTTAAGCTTAGCGGATTTTTCTCGAGGGTCTGTTTACCTGCGCTATTGCGCCGCCGAAGAGCTTTGCATACTTTTCAAGTTCAGCTCAGAAGGTGGATTTGCCTGCCTTCCCTCATCACCTACACTCTTTAACGTCCATTTCCGTCAGAACGCGGCGAGTGTCACTGCTCCGTCTCCACATCGCCCCATAAGGTAGTGACGGAATTTTACCGTCTCTTCCATCGGCCTCGCCTTTCCGGCTTATCCTTAGGTCCCGACTTACCCCGGGCCGATTAACGTTGCCAGGAATCCTCTAGTTCTTGCGGCGAGGGGCATCGCACCCCCTTTATCGTTACTTATACCTACATTTGCTTTTCCAAGCGCTCCAGCATGAGGTCATCTCATACCTTCAACGCACTTGGAATGCTCCCCTACCAAACCTTACGGTTTCGCATAGCTTCGGTGAATGATTTAATACCCGATTATTATCCATGCACGGTCTCTCGACTGAGTGAGCTGTTACGCACTCTTTGAATGAATGGCTGCTTCCAAGCCAACATCCTAGCTGTCAGCTGAGACCACACTTCGTTAGTTTAACTTAATCATTACTTCGGGACCTTAGCTGATGGTCTGGATTCTTCTCCTCTCGGGCACGGACCTTAGCACCCGCGCGCCCTCACTCCATGGCTCTTAACTGCGCGCATTCGGAGTTTGTCCGGACTGATAGGGCGGTGAAGCCCTCGCATCCGATCGGTCGCTCTACCTCACGCAGTAAACACCATAGGCTGCACCTAAATGCATTTCGGGAGTACGAGCTATCTCCAAGTTTGATTGGCCTTTCACTCCTACCCTCACCTCATCCAGAAGCTTTTCAACGCTTATTGGTGCGGACCTCCATCCAGTGTTGCGGACTTCATCCTGGACAAGGGTAGATCACTTGGTTTCGCGTCTGCCTGGACAACTCAGCGCCCTGTTGAGACTCGCTTTCGCTTCGGCTGCGGGACTTCTAAACCCTTAACCTTGCTGATACCGGCAACTCGTAGGTTCGTATGCAAAGGCACGCCGTCACTCCATAAAGGAGCTCCGACCGCTTGTAGGGCGTACGGTTTCAGGAACTTTCACTCCTCTACACGAGTGCTTTTCACCTTTCCCTCACGGTACTGGTTCGCTATCGGTCTCTTACGAGTATTTAGCCTTGGCGGATGGGCCCGCCAGTTCACACAGGATTTCTCGTGTCCCGCGCTACTCAGGATTCTGCTAGCTTCCTATGGCTTCGAATAAGGGGCTATCACCCGCTACGGCGCAACTTTCCAGTTGCTTCTTCTCACCATAATTCTTGCAACGACGCGGTCCTACAGCCCCACCAGGGACCGGAATCGATGGTTTGGGCTCTTCCCTGTTCGCTCGCCACTACTAGGGGGAATCATTTTTATTTTCTCTTCCTCTGGTACTAAGATGTTTCAGTTCCCAGCGTTCGCCTCCCGCATTCGCGGGATAGTGGAAGGTTTGCTCCACTGGGTTTGTCCATTCGGATATCCGCGGATCAAAGATCATTTGCATCTCCCGCGCAGCTTTTCGCAACTTATCGTCCTTCATCGCCTGTAAGAGCCTAGAGCATCCACCGTACGCCCTTTTCGTGCTTCGCCCTGACCTCGGACTATAACGCTATTTATGTTACCATATTAGCATCATAGCAGTCAGATATACTGAAAGTGTACTTTACTTTTTCAGTGTTTTGTCTACCTTACTTTTTGCTTGTTAGATTTGTGCAATATGTCATAGATCGCTTTTCTCTTTATGTCGAGAAATAGTGGAGAATATCGGTTCGAACCGATGACCCCTGCTTGCAAAGCAGGTGCTCTAGTCAACTGAGCTAATCCCCTCAGTTTTTAAGCTTAGAAGTAGTCCCAGGCAGAGTTGAACTGCCGACCTCCACATTATCAGTGTGGCGCTCTATCCAACTGAGCTATCAGGACTGGCAGAGAAAGAGATCCAACTATGCTAAGACTCTAAAAGCTCAGCCTCTTCTTTCTCTTCTATCTGTTAGAATTTGAAATAACTTTTCAGTCGAGAAGTACAAGATAGTAAAAAGTCTCTCTTCAACCTTTTCCTATCCATACTTTCGTTCTCCAGAAAGGAGGTGTTCCAGCCGCACCTTCCGGTACAGCTACCTTATTACGACTTAGCCCCAATCACCGGTTTTACCCTAGGCCGCCCCTTACGGTCACAGCTTTCAGGCACCCCCGGCTTTCATGGCTTGACGGGCGGTGTGTACAAGGCCCGGGAACGTATTCACCGCGCCATGGCTGATGCGCGATTACTAGCGAATCCAGCTTCGTGGGTCGGGTTGCAGACTCCAGTCCGAACTGAGACCGGTTTTAATGGATCAGCGCCCAGTCGCCTGGTGGCTTCCTCTGTACCGGCCATTGTAACACGTGTGTAGCCCCGGACGTAAGGGCCGTGCTGATTTGACGTCATCCCCACCTTCCTCACATCTTACGATGGCAGTATCCACGGAGTGCCCAGCACAACCTGATGGCAAACGTGGAGAAGGGTTGCGCTCGTTATGGCACTTAAGCCGACACCTCACGGCACGAGCTGACGACAACCATGCAGCACCTCCAAGCAGGTCCGAAGACAACGGGCGTCTCTGCCCATCTTCCTGCTAGTTCAAGCCCGGGTAGGTTCCTCGCGTATCATCGAATTAAACCACATGTTCCTCCGCTTGTGCGGGCCCCGTCAATTCCTTTGAGTTTCACCGTTGCCGGCGTACTCCCCAGGTGGAATACTTAACGTTTTTCACTTGGCAGCATACATTATATCGCACACTGCGAGTATTCATCGTTTACTGTGCGGACTACCAGGGGTATCTAATCCTGTTCGATACCCGCACTTTTTCGAGCCTCAGCGTCAGTTGCACTCCGGACATATGCCTTCGCGATCGGAGTTCTTCATGATATCTAAGCATTTCACCGCTACACCATGAATTCCAACATCCCTGCGTGCACTCAAGACAACCAGTTTCAACTGCAATTTTACGGTTGAGCCGCAAACTTTCACAGCTGACTTAATCGTCCGCCCTACGCTCCCTTTAAACCCAGATAAATCCGGATAACGCCTGGACCTTCCGTATTACCGCGGCTGCTGGCACGGAATTAGCCGGTCCTTTTTCTGATGGTACACTCCAGAGGCGACACGTCGCCTTTTATGTTCCCAACTAAAAAGCAGTTTACAACCCAGAGGGCCGTCATCCTGCACGCTACTTGGCTGGTTCAGGCTCTCGCCCATTGACCAATATTCCTCACTGCTGCCTCCCGTAGGAGTTTGGACCGTGTCTCAGTTCCAATGTGGGGACCTTCCTCTCAGAACCCCTACTGATCGTCGGCTAGGGTGGGCCATTACCCCGCCTACTACCTAATCAGACGCATCGCCATCCTTTACCAATAAATCTTTAGTTGCAACAAGATGCCCTCATCGCAACACTATCAGGTATTAATCTTACTTTCGCAAGGCTATCCCTGAGTAAAAGGGCAGGTTCGATACGCGTTACGCACCCGTGCGCCGGTCGACGCCCATTAAAAGCAAGCTTTCAATGTCGTTTCCCCTCGACTTGCATGTGTTAAGCCTGTAGCTAGCGTTCATCCTGAGCCAGGATCAAACTCTTCATTGTAATTATGATTTTGTTTTTATTTTCTGTTTTACTCAGAACGTCCGTATCTATAAGAAAAATTAACGGTTGATTTTTACTTCTTCTACCCGAACATGACACATTTCTGCATCTTGTTCTCTTTTTTCTTGTACTTCTCTTCTTAAAAGTTTATGTCAATTCTTTCAAAGATCACGTTTGACAACCTCGGAGGAGTAACCCTCGTTTCTCGGTTGCGGATGCAAAAAGTACTACGAGTTTTTGGAATAGCAGCCTATACACTACTTTTTCGAAAAAGTTTCAAATCGGGGATTTTTGGGGAGAAAAACGATGGGAGTCTCTGAAGAAAAACAAGGAATTATTGAGAAAAGGACGAAAAAGATGTGGTTGGACTGATCGGGCGGAGCAGAGGTGGCGAGAGACGAAGGAGCTAAGAGGGAAGGTATCAGCTCAAACAGAAGTGAGTATTCATTTATCCTCTCTTTACAAACTTTCACACATCAAAGTCGTCAAAAACAATATAGGGCTGGAGACGCTTAAAATCTTCAGGGGGTAAAAATGCTCGAGAGACTTAAGTCACGCCAACTTTTTATTGGGCCAAACTTTCTTACATAGTTCATTATTTCTTTAACCTGTTCATAGTTTAAATATGGATGATGAACAAGTTGCTTAAAAAGTACTCTTATTAATATTTAAGGTCTTAACTGGAGCGTTAGATGCCACTTCAAACCACTTTTCAATCCCCTCAGGTAACCCATCCACCTCTTTTTATCTGATTACGAGAAACAAAAACCTCCAAGACGTTCACGATACCGACATATTTTAGAAGCATAATAACTCCCCACCCAGGGATACGTTTTAATTGAGTTGTATCAACAGTATTAAGATCCAGAATAGTAAGCTCCTTATACTTTTTGAGGATAGAGGCTCGAATGGAATCATTTCGCCGACGAGAGTCGGAAAATGATTTATCTTCGAGATTCCACACATATATATGGCCTTAAGCGCTCAAAAATCTGCTTTTGTAAGTCCATATAAACGTTTAAAGTCATCTGGAGAACGCCAGCGTCCCCCCTTCCGTCTATACTTTAAAGCATTATGAGCCATCCAAGGCTTTAAGCCAAGTCGAATAAAAGTTACAGAATCACACATTAGGATCAAAAAGGGAAAGTCTGCTTTACAGCGCCACCATTATATTGCGCATAACGACCTCGATACTGCCTCTCAACACTATCCTGTTCCATTTGGAAAGAGAGTACAGAAAGAGAATCCTTTAAAGGCAAGCTCCCAGTAGATAGATTAGGACTTAAGAAATAATACGCCACTCCGCTGCCGACCAACAACACCAGAACCAAAGCAATAAAAACCTCGACGATCAGCTTCTGGCATCAAACGCCAATACTTCTACTCATAGATATTGGATTTATCCGATTACTGAGGCAAATATAAAGGAATCTATATTTTTAAATCCAAATTATCATTTAGGAGAGGGTGTGAAAGTCTCGTAAAGTACCATCATCATAAAAAGACACGAATCTCTCTTACTTTTACGAATGTCAATTATTTCAACTTCTTTATTTTGTTCTATTTTTACTCCTCTTTGTATATAAAGAACGATCCTGCACTAGAGGTTGCTCTATAGCAGGTTCGGAAAAACAAAAAGCCCCAATTCTGCCTGAGGAGAAGAAGCATTCACAAAAATCAGACTCAGGAGCTTCAGATACCACTTGTGCTGGCTACAACAGAAGATGACTATCTCCCTCACCAAATAGAAAGCCAATTTATATTTATCTCGGGAAAAGCTTTATGAATTGCTTGAACATGGTTATTTGTAGGACGAGTCCTACCAGTAAATATACTTGACAATGACGCAGCAGAAATTCCCAATTTAGCAGCAAAATCCTGTTGGGACATTTTGGCATCATCCATAATTTGTCGAATACGATCCTTCATTTCCATAACTTTTTCAATCATTTATTATTGCACAAATAGAGAGCTAAGCTCATTTTAAAGGATAGAAGTCTCTCTCCTCTCCTAAAAAGAGGCTCCTTCTAAGCATTTACAAAGATAAAAATCATTTTCCTAAATAAACAACATTTACGAATAGAAAAACAAATCTATTAAATTAGAATTTTTAAAACTGACAATTTACATTTTAACAACACAAATTACACGTTTTTCATATTGCACTCTGAGTATACATATACAATTTGTAGATATTAAGACTTATACTATATTCTTGGAAAATAGAGCCCTTTAATTATACATTAATTAGTTATCACCATACATAGCTCTTAAAAATAGAGCGATAAATCTACTGTATAAGTAAACAAAACCAGATATTCTCATAAAAACAATATCAAACAACAAGAATAACAAACTGGTTTTCAATAGATAAAAACACGATATCGAATAAAAAAATAAATATCTTTTTGTGTATCATTCCTTTTCGATTTATGAATTTATATTTATATATACTTATATTCAGTGTGTAAAGATAAACAACAGAGGATATATTTTTAATAATGTAAATATATAAACTAAATATACAAATCAATATATACACTTGAATTCCACAACAAAACTTAACGCACAATATTTAGAGAAGGAATAAGACTACTTCGCTCAATTTATTCATGAATCTAGGCGCGAGATAAAGAATTCTTTCTCCCACGATTCTCAGAGCGCTGAAAAACATCTTAACTGATTATAAATCAATAAATACACATAGAAAAAAACATGCATCATTATTGATAACTAAAAATGAATAATCCACTATTTTGCAATCTATAGGGATTACAAAATAGATACATAAATAAAAGAAATAGGTCCGTTTTTAGAGATTAAAACACTAATAGAATAAGGTAATTCACATTTTTGCAAGAATAGAGTTTCAAAGAAGAGGAGTTGTGCAGAGATTTTTACGTATTCTAGAGAGAAAGCAATTGAGGCGAGAATAGCAGATTCTCGCCTCAATTGTACAATAATATCATCAAATAAAATATTGACGAAATAGGCTTTAGTGAAGAATAAAAAGAGAAGTTCTTTTAGTAGTTCTCCAGATGAGATCGTAGCACCTTCTACACCTTTTGAGCGAGCATCTGCACGTCGGATCTCCCCTATTATTTGCATCACTTTCACGCCGGAATAATTTGCCATTGCAGGGAGGATATTTTTCCTCACTTGCCATTCTGTAATACCTAAAAAGGCAGCCACTCCCCTTTCCGATTTATCTGGAGAATAGTAGGACAACATCAGATTTTGGAAGAATTTGAAGACTGTAGGAATTATTCTATTTATCAGGGAACACTTTTTGAGTTTTTGTCAAAATAATTTTGCAATTTGCATTGCTTTTAAAAATGTTCTTTGAAACGAGCGCATCTTGCAGCTCATAGACATTGTAATCATACTTATCCCTATATTCTCCGCCACCAAATCCTTCGACACTTTTTACATCCTTCGGGCAAAGCAATACAGAGTTTATCCAATTCGCCAGCCATACGACTCAAGTCGTTTTCCAACATGAGCCGCCATCATTTTCTGAGCATCAGGATCGATCCCCACCTTCTTACGTCGGAGATAATCTTCTATGAATTTAGGCAACTGGAAATCCTTCAACTTTGGAGAAACGAACAGGACGCCCGTTTTCTCAATGAGAGATGCTAAGCGTTTACGGCGATCCAGTATTCCATTTTTATAACAAAACACCAAGACTGTGGAGAGCTGCGGATGCTTTAGATAGTGTTCCAAGCGTTCCACTTCTTTAATATTCTGCGCCTCTTTCACCACCACCACTAAAGCGTTGTGCTCCCATGGGAAAAACCATTGGCAGCATCAATAACATTAAAAAATAGTGGTTTCTGCCCCAAAGAGTGTGATTAAATTAAAATCTCTCTCTTCGGGATTCAGCGCAGACTGTACGATAAAATCAGCCAAGCGGTCAATATAATAGCTCTCTTCTCCTTCCAGAAAATAGAGCGGCTTATAATTGCCCGCTTGGATGTCTCTCACAATGGCTTCATAAGGAACTCCTCCTTGATTCTTAGTAGGAAATGCCATCGTTTGTATGTCTATATTATATATATGTTACCAGTCATATTTCAGGTGTCGCACCGTCTTACGCTGACCGATGATAAGTTTCATAGCTTCGATACCTATGCGCACATGAGTCTCAGCAAAGTTTGCCGTCACCTTGCGGTCACTCTCGCTCGTCTTAATTCCCTCGGCCTCCATGGGATTATCAGACACCAGCAACAAAGCGCCTGTTGGGATATGATTGTAGAAACCGCAAGTGAATAGAGTTGCTGTTTCCATATCAACAGCCATAGCACGCGTTTCGCGCAGATAGCTTTTGAAGCGATCATCATGTTCCCAAACGCGGCGGTTTGTCGTGTAAACGGTCCCTGTCCAGTAGTCCTGATTGTTATCGCGCAATGTTGTCGACACAGCACGTTGCAACATAAAGGCAGGAAGCGAAGGAACCTCAGAAGGGAAATAGTCGTTAGAAGTACCCTCACCGCGAATACCAGCCAGCGGAAGGATATAATCGCCCAAATGCGTTTTTCAGAAATACCGCCACACTTACCCAAGAATAAGCAAGCGTCGGTTTCACTGCACTCAGCAAGTCCATAATCAGCGCAGCGTTTGGACTACCAATCCCGAAGTTTATCATTGTGATGCCGTTAGCTGTAACGGCACGCATATTAGAGGTCGTTTCTTCTATAGGCACACCGCTCAACTCACAAAACAAATCCACATAATGATTGAAATTGGTCGAAGGATATGTCCCCCAAAATCTTCCAGCGGCAGACCAGTATAACGCTGGAGCCAATTGCTCACGATTTCTTCACGCGTCTTCATATAAATAGTTTTTATACGCATTTTCGGCGGTATACAAAGTCTGTAAATCCGCCGAAATACTTAATTTTGCAATATATTTATTGATTTGCAAAAGTAAGAAAATGATTTCACTTAATCTGCCAAACTTTAATATTAAATTACGCCGGCGAGATGACGGGCAGACTGAAATCCTCGACTTTTTGCGGCAACGCTACATTCGCCTAACCCCTGAAGAATGGGTTAGGCAGCATTTTACCCACTTCCTCGTTGAACACAAGCACTACCCTGCAGGGCTCTTGGGCAATGAAGTGAGCCTCAACGTCAACGGCGTTGAGCGACGTTGCGACAGCGTACTCTTCAATCGCGAAGGAGGAAACCCACGCATGATCATCAGAATACAAAGCTCCCAGCGTTCGCATCACGCAAAAAGTCTTCACGCAAATCCAGTTCGTACAACAGTGTGCTCCATGCCGACTATCCTCATTGTTTCCAACGGCCTAGACCACTATATCTGCCGCATCAATTATTCCGACTTCAGCATTCATTTCCTCCCTGAAAATCCCCGACTACGTAGAACTCTATTAAGCTAATTTGGTGGTTTCCCCACTTTCGTTTATCTTTGCCCATACTAAAACTAAGATGAAAAATAAAGTTTTTATATGGCAACGATTTTATGACTACACGGTCAAAAGACCGTAAGGGTGCTGACGTACCTCTCCGTTCCTACGAAGGCGAGGTTTTACTCATTGTCAACACTGCAACAAAATGTGGATTCACTCCTCAATACGAAGAACTGGAAAAACTATACGAACACTTCCGCGGTAAAGGCTTCCAACTGCTCGACTTCCCTTGCAACCAATTCGGCCAGCAGGCTCCAGGCACTGATGCACAAATTCACGAATTTTGCCAGCTCACCTATGGTGTCGACTTCCCACAGTTCAAGAAAGTAAAGGTCAATGGTCCAGATGCAAGCCCGCTCTTCCTCTTTCCTACAACAGCAAAAAGGGCTTTGCTGGATTCGATATGAAAACACCCCATTGCTCCCATTCTCGACAAGATGCTGAGCGAAGCCGACCCTGACTACAAAGAGAAAGCCGACATCAAATGGAACTTCACCAAATTCCTCATCAATAAGCAAGGCCAGGTAGTAGCTCGCTTCGAACCTACCGCCCCCATTGCCAGAAATTGAAAAGAGCATCGGAGCTCTACTAGTATAGGTAAACTTCAGAAATAAAAAGGCATACTTTAAGCCGCGCAAATCTAACGTCAGATTTGCGCGGCTTTCTCTTCGGAATTTCCTAAAAATACCTTTAGGTGCTATAATGAACAACTAAGTTTTATCACTCATCCCAAAGATTGGGGTGAGCAGGAGAACTCAGATCCTTTATCGGATGAGTTCTCATCGTCGAAGATCCTTGTCGGGTCTGACCACCGCCACCAGGACCAGCACCGCTACCAATAGGGACGGAGATATCAAGGATATGACTCTGAAGGTCAACAGTCACAACTTCCATTGCAGGGAGTTACATATATTTTTGTTTTCATTGTATTCACTTGTTTTTATTTCTTCTCTTTATCGCCTCTACCCCAAAAACGCCATCTGTAAAGCATCGGTACCATTGGGGAGAAGACAGAAATCTCTTATTTTCTTGAGAATTCTCGTTCCCTCTTTTCCGAAGAAGCGGAACGAGAATAGAATCAGAATTTATAGAATTTCTTACCGTTTACAATATAGATTTGTCCACGCTCCAGCTTATTGTAGTCCTTGCCCATGAGCTTGCCATCAACGGAATAGAAGGGATACTTACCACTGTGCATATCCTTTTCTATATCGCTTTCGAGCTGGTTGATACCAGTCACATTGCTATCATCGTCACCATCAGTACCATGACAAAACTTCTGGAAGCAGCAGCTCCCGTAGGACTGCTCACAAAGCAGCGGAAAGGAGCAATATAGTCGTTCTCTACACCGTCTTGCACTGCCCACCACTTATTACCATTCAGATAGTAAGCTTTCTTGGCATACGCAGCAGCATTGTCAATTTTCTCAGTAGTTCCATAGAACTTCCAGTCGCCAGTTTCAATTCCTATCTGACCGGCAGATTCTACTGATGGCGATACAGGAACTTCCACATTGTGCATCACGGGCAATTTGTGTGGTTGTCCATCGGTAATTCTTACAAGGTATGGTTTGTTGGCAGAGAGGCGTGTACCCAGAGGCACTTCACGGAAAATAAATGCCTTGTCACCATGTGCATCTAGTCCTTTCTTTACAAGCGTATAAGCACACATTCCAGCAGGCAGATCCGTAGGATAAGGCAAATAGAGCGTGCTGACTGCTTTGCCGGTGGTGACATTGAACTCACGATCGTATTGTGCTTCAAGTGCAGTGAATGCGATAGGTACACGATATGGCAGACCATCAGCAACATAGAAGTATTTACACTTGCCATCCATGATGAAATTCTCGCCATCAGAACCTCCAAAAACTGAAGGATTAAAGCCTGCCTCAAAGCGTTGATCAAAAGTTGCTACTGGCAGTACGGGGTTTTTGAAATTGTGTTTCAGAAGGCAAATATATAAGTGTATTGATAGATGTGTTTTGCAAAGTTTGCATATTCGTTTTTCCTCCCATCCGTTACGCGAGAAATTTATAAGCAACATTAGAGTCTCCCTTCACGTTCGTCAGCATCAATGAACAATTTTGAGCATCTATATATAACAAACCTTTATCGTCTCGCCAGTCATCATGATGGTTAAAAAGCCGACTTGGTGCAAAATAGCTAGGCCATGTCCCCATTCTAATACCATATACACCAGTACGTGCAAAACGGATTACCAGTAGCTTCGCCCTCACGTAAAGGTTCTAATGTTGAAGGCAAAACTGCCTCACCAGTAATTCCTTTGTTATCAGAAAAAGCCCCCGCACCAATATACTTTTAAGTGATGGTGGAATAAAAGCTATTTGCATCACCTTGTAACTTTGTACATTCTTGGAATGCGTCGTTCTCAATTCTCTTTAGAGAAGCTGGGAAAGGAGTAACATGTGTAAGTTCTAGACACTGACGAAACGCCTCTGGGCCAATTTCTTCTAATGCTGAAGGCCATGCAAAATCGGAAAAACACGAGACCATTGAAGGCGGAATATCCAATTCTTTTCACTGTATTAAGCAACGTTACCTTGGAGAGCTTGATGCAAGCGCCACAAAAAAGAAGGAATTTCTGTTGGTGTGCCTTCTACAGTCATTTCCTCAAGCGAAAAAGACATGTAGAAAACAACCTTTTTCCTATACAGTAGCAGGAATCGTAATATGTGAAGGAATGGTTGCCCCTGAAAAAGCGTAATCTCAATCTCTTCTATATTTAGAGGGAACACAAGTGAGGTAAGGCCAGACAATTTCATATTCCTAAAACATAGAGTAGGTATTTTCTTTACTTCTGGTAAGAATGTAATAGAAGTGACATGACTGACATCAATATCAAAAATACGTTCCCAGATATGCATACGTATCGCGAAAAAGGCTGAAGGTTCTGGACCTCCAAACACTAAGTGAGTAATCTTTGAGAGATCCGTAAATGAGGAATAGTATCCGAAAAACAGGAAGGTCCAGCACTCTACCTTGCAGAATCTGTAATATGTTGTTGCTGAGCTAACATCGTTAAAGTACCATCAAATTGACAACCATAAAAAGCGTTAGTTACGGAACGTAGCGTTGAAGGCAGTGTCAAGTCACCACGCATGCCACCACATCCATCGAAAGCGTAGTCTTCTATCTTTTCTATACCTTCCTGTAATACTAAGCCCGTCAAGCCTCTACACCCTGCAAATGCCCTAGGTTCAATAGTCTTTACCGAACTTGGAATTATTAGTACTCCTGTTAATCCTGTACACCCGAGAAAAGCCTGCGATCCTATTACTTTTAGAGTATTAGGGAAAACTACAGAAGTAATTTTTCGTAGTTTGAAAAACTTCGTTGGGATATACTCGTAACTGTATAAGTTACTCCGTTATGTATTACAGACGCAGGAATGGTTAACCCACCACTCAGCGTGGTTGACGATGCAGTTGTGCCAATAATTGAGGCTTCTCCATTGGAATAAGCAACGAATCTCCATTCAATTCCGTTGGCTATGTAATTACCTCTTGCAGTTTCAGTAGGCTCTTGCGCCTGCAAATTTACAGACAGCGCAAACATCAGCGTTAATAATAAAATTTTTAATTTTTTTCCATTCGCTTTAATTTAAATAAATAATATTTGGATAATTTGATTTTTCAAAAAGTAGTAATGGGATAAGGGGATAGCATAACTTTCCTTTATCCTAAAACGAGATTAGGAAAAATTCGCATTATTTAATATAATATTCCCTGAATTATGTAAAAATTGAATATACTATAAGTTCTAATTCTATAAGTTAGGATAACATTAATTTATTTCGGGCGCAAAACTATATATATATATATATATATATAGCCAAATGATTTTTCTAAAAATCATAACAAAACAAAACCACCGCCACTTTTTAACAATTCGGCAACAAAAACAAACATTACTCTATCGCATATTAGGGTACAAAACAATATTCTTCCTCCGTCTGATACTAAAATTTGAAGAAAACTACTTCCAATATATTCTTTAATCCGTACACATAAGCCCTCCTTCCCAGAGTCTTATTGCAGAAAAAGCTTCACAAGCAATCTTTTCCATTCTTAGAAAAGAAATGCAAATGCAGTAAGGCATAATCGAAAATATCCTATTGCGTCAGTCCACGCCCTTATTGTATCCATATCTCACTGCCATATTGCGTGCTCATCCACCGTCCCCAGCGGGGACACACCATGCGTAACCGCGGGTGATGCCCGAAGGGTGAACCCGTGGAGAGAGAAGCCCTCCCATCCTCCGACACCGGCGGTGTCGAACAACATCCACACTTGTTACTCTCCCTCAACGCTTGCAGTGCGACGGTTCCTGCGTCGGATAGTAGTACTGTCTCTTGTCCACGGGTTCTCCCTCGCTCCGCTCGGGCATCACCCGCGGTTAAGCATGGTGCGCCTCCACCGGAGGCGTGAGATACTCTGCTACGGGCGCAGTGGCTGACTTGTGCGCAGTGGCGTGAGACACGCTGCTCTGCTGCGACTCTGTGTGGCGGTCATAGTGTGTGAAGTTGTCCACAGATTGTACACGATATGCAGGACGGAATTCTTCTGCGTACGCACCCTCTGTTTCCGGCGGAGACACACCATGCGTAACCGCGGGTGAGGATGCAGTGCAGAGCATAGAGGACAAGTGGAAAAAAGCAGACTTCCTCCGTACGCACCCACTGTCCCCGGCGGAGACACACCATGCGTAACCGCGGGTGAAGATGCAGCGCAGAGCACAGAGGACAAGTGGAAGCAGACTTCCTCCGTGCTCACCCACTGTCCCCGACGAGGACACACCATGCGTAACCGCGGGTGATGCCCGAAGGGGGTGAACCCGTGGAGAGAAGCCCTCCATCCTCCGACACCGGCGGTGTCGAACAACATCCACACTTGTTACTCTCCCTCAACGCTTACAGTGCGACGCCTCCTGCGTCGGATAGTAGTACTGTCTCTTGTCCACGGGTTCTCCTCGCTCCGCTCGGGCATCACCCGCGGTTAAGCATGGTGTGCCTCCGCCGGAGGCGTGAGATACTCTGCTACGGGCGCAGTGGCGTGAGACACGCTGCTCTGCTGCGACTCTGTGTGGCGGTCATAGTGTGTGAAGTTGTCCACAGATTATACACGATATGCAGGGCGGAATTCTTCTGCGTACGCACCCACCGTCCCCGGCGGAGACACACCATGCGTAACCGCGGGTGAGGATGCAGCGCAGAGCATAGAGGACAAGTGGAAAAAAGCAGACTTCCTCCGTGCTCACCCACTGTCCCCGGCGGGGACACACCATGCGTAACCGCGGGTGAGGATGCAGCGCAGAGCATAGAGGACAAGTGGAAAGCAGACTTCCTCCGTACTCACCCACCGTCCCCGGCGAGGGACACACCATGCGTAACCGCGGGTGATGCCCGAAGGGTGAACCCGTGGAGGTGAAGTCCTCCTCACTCTCCGACACCAGCGGTATCGAACAACATCCACACTTGTTACTCTCCCTCAACGCTTGCAGTGCGACGCTTCCTGCGTCGGATAGTAGTACTGTCTCTTGTCCACGGGTTCTCCCTCGCTCCGCTCGGGCATCACCCGCGGTTAAGCATGGTGCGCCTCCGCTGGAGGCGTGGGATTTGCGGAAACAACTGTCTCCGCCGGAGGCGTGAGCGATCTTGCTCTACCACAGTCGGGACTAACTACAGCTCTCTGTTTAGATATAAAACGGTTCTTTGTTTTTCACTCGTTCGTAGACTTCGGCCAATTCTGTTGCAGCTTTTTCCATGAAAAAGTCCTTCAAACGCTGGAGCTTGTCTCTCAAGCAGCGAAGTGCGTTGTGCGGAATCAGAGAAAAGAAGTTCCAGTTGCTCGTTTAAATTCGACCCCGTTTCGTCCATATCAAAATAGATAGCAGCATCTTGGGCTATCTCTGGAAAACAGCTTTTTCGGTTCAACACAACAGGGGCAGCCAGCCATGTATGCTTCCAAAATGGGAATGCCAAAACCTTCGTAGATGGAAGGAAAGATAAAGCACTCGGCATGATGATAGAGCGTGAGGAGTTGCTCATCGGTGGCATGGAAATGTACTATGCGATCGGCAATTCCGAGCTCTTGGAAAAATTCCAACTCTTTTTGAGAGAATGGTGCTTCCGTACACACTAATTTCAAATCCTGATGGCGCTGCAAGAAAGATTGGAGATGGCGGACCATGGGGCAAAAATTCTTGTAGGCGGTCCGATGCCCCACAAAAAGAAGATATTTGAAATCGAAAAGAGGCGTTTTGTTGTATGCAACCTCTTCGGGTGCACCGTGATAGATTACGATGATGCGCTGCTCAGGAACGTGCAATAAATCCACCAGATCCCGTTTGGTATTTTCCGATACTGCAATGATATGAGCGGCGTGCTTCACGAGTTCGCGCTTACGAGCAATTTGCATATCACCCTTCTTAAAGAACAACTCAGGAATCATATCGTGGACGGTGAGAACAAAAGGTTTTCCATGAAGATGCTTCAAGAAATACATATCGAAGAAGGTGGGGTGGAAAACATCATAGCGGCCTTCTTCCAAACACTGTATGGCGTAGCTTCGATTGATACCCAGCGATGTTTGTTGAGGAAACAAGCTGGCAAAAGAGCTTAAAGAGGTCGTGCTTCAGAGGAAACTTGCGTTGGCAGATGAAATTGTTCTTCGTGAGGTGGCACGGATGTAATCCTTCAACAAGGTGCTTGCTGCGGAGGTGAATATTATCGCTTTCGCGAATGGCTATCTCTGCCTGAATGTTTTCGGGCATATTTGCCAGTAGGTTTGCAAAGCAGTTGGACACTCCGACAAGTTTCTGAATGTAAAAAGCTTGATAATCAAAGAGTACGTTCATTGTTTCTTTACTCTGAAAAGCAGAAATGGGTCCTCTTGCCATCAAAGACAAGAGGACCATAAAAAATATTAAGCTTCAGCCTCGGGCACTGCAGGCTCTTCAGCTGCTTTGCGAGTGGTGCGGCGAGCAGATGTGGCAGAAGACGTTGCGCGACGGCGCTTTGGTTTCTCCTCAACAGGCTTTTCAATCTTCACACCAGCCAACTCTGGATCTACGAGGATACGCCCACAGTATTCGCAAACGATGACTTTCTTGTGCATACGAATGTCGAGTTGGCGCTGGGGCGGAATCTTATTGAAGCAACCACCACAAGCATCGCGCTGTACGTAGACAATACCCAAACCATTGCGGCTATTCTTGCGGATACGCTTGAACGCTCCTAAAAGACGCGGCTCAATGAGAAGTTCGAGAGATTTTGACTTCTCGCGGAGTTTTTCTTCCTCAGCCTTAGTTTCTGTTACAATATCTTCAAGCTCCGTACGCTTTGCAGTCAGGTCTTCCATACGCTCGTTGATGATTGCATTGCTGGATTCCATAGAAGCGTGGCGTTCGTCAATGGCTTTTTTCGCCTCGTTGATTTTCTTTTCTTGCAACTGCACTTCAAGTTCTTGAAACTCTATCTCTTTGTTGAGCATATCGAACTCTCGATTGTTCTTCACCGAATCAAGCTGTTGCTTGTAGCGAGCAATAGCCTCTTGAGCAGCTTTGATTTTTTCGTGTCGTTCAGCGATATCTGCCTTAAAAGCTTCAACGTCTTCCTCTTGCTTCTTGATACGTGTCTTCAAACCCTCAACTTCATCTTCGAGGTCTTGCACTTCTATGAAGTTCACCGCGCAGTGTCTTGATTTTGTCAATCTCCGACAGCGTGGTTTTGCAACTGATACAGATTTTTCAGCTTCTGCTCTACGGGCAGTTCAGCGGGATCAATTTTCTTCGCCATAATTGTATATTTATATAAATGTATTCCTATTATATATATTGTATCGGATTGGTTGTATTGGTTGTTTCCAATAGTTCGAGCGTTGGAAATGCCTGTTGGAGCAATCGACGGAGCAATTCAACCGTGAATTGTTCGCTCTGATAATGTCCCATAACCCTATCCAGAGTTGCTCATCATGGCCGAAATACTGATGATAGTGCATTTCTCCTGTCAAGAACACATCGGCCTCACGCGCTATTGCAGCATCCAAAAGGAAATCTCCTGCTCCGCCACACAGCGCAATACGTTTCACCATGCGTTCGGGACCTCTATTTTGCTTGTAAGCAGTCGATACCAAAGGTTTTCTTTACGCGATGCAAAAATCCTTTGGAGCTTCAGCTTCTGGGAGTTCTGCAATTACTCCGCTTCCGCCTGCCCACAGGCTGCAAAAAAGAAACATTTTGTAGCCCCAGTTTTTCAGCTATCATCCAGTTCACGCCCCCGCAGCATTGTCGAGATTGGTGTGAGCAGAATAGATAGCGACATCATGCTTTATAGCTAAGCGCACGCAACGCTGAACCATATCACTATCCGAAACGCATTTCACGCCACGGAATAAAAGCGGATGATGGCTCACTATGAGTTGACAACCCTTTTCGGCTGCTTCTAAAAACAACGTCTTCAGTGACGTCTAGACACAATAAGACCCTTGACACTTCCGCCTCTGTTAATCCAATCTGCAAGCCAGCGTTATCGTAGCTTTCTGCAGCGGCAGGGGCGCGAACTTTTCAAGGGCCTCGGCTACTTGCTTTATTTTCATATTCTGCTTGCAAAAATACAATTTTCTTTTTATTCTTACACCTTTTTCTGCCATCAAGAATGACTTTTGCCGCTAAATGTCGCAGAGTTGTCTCTAACTCTTCTCTTTCTTTTTATCTCATGCCTTTTATTCCTCAACAAATCGAACATTTCACACGTCGAGCATCCTACTAAGGTTGTCCTTCATTTCGCCTATTTTGCAAGCTCCGGTTTACGTTTCAAACATTCACTTTTCTATCAAAAAGGAGTCTTTTATCAACTTATCATACGTTTTTCGTTACGTCTGTTTTACAATCTATGTAATAAAAAGTATAAAAAAATAAGCAAAAAGACACATTAGCACTTGCATACTTAGGAGAAAGTTTCTACCTTTGCATTGTCAAACGAGAAAGGAAGTGACACAGGACTGTAGAGGTGCAACCTTTCGAGTTGACTGCACACAAAAAGATGGTGTTAGTAATTGATTAGGTATTAAAAATGTGTGTATGTTTCATAGGTTTTACCTTTTGGTAAAAGGTTTGTAGTTTAGGTAACAAGTTAGATGTGAGACTCGAAGATGAGTCGTGATTGAAGCTCCTGTGTGCTTCAATTCACTAAGAAGAAGGGCGGAAGCCCTTTTTATGAGCAAAAAGAGAAAGGACTATTAGATAAGCAAAAAGAAGAGGAAAAAGATATTTAACAAAGAGGATTGTTTTTGAGACAAAAGAAAAAGGAGAATCTTTTCAGCATTCTCAGAGAGTTCATTAGGAAACACTAACTCCCCTACTCCTATAAAACCAGAACAGGCGCCTTCTCACGAAGACCCCTGTTAGGCGAAAAAGTGACAAGGTCACCTTTACAATGTAGTTATCCTAAAAAAACTTTTACCAAGAAATAAACTTTCAAATTTCGTTGACTATCTCGTGGAGATTATTCTCCTCCATCAGCAGCCTTACAAGCTCTTTTGCTGAGGATTTCACATAGCTGTCGCGCAACCAATGAACACAACCTTCCATCACATTGCCTTGAACATCTATCGGAATTGATACCAAAGACCGATCCCCACGGATAGTTTTCTTCTGAGAGTACTGTGACGAACTGTGAATTTCGCACTAGTTGCAGAATAGCAGGAACGGTATTCAGTACAGCTCGTACATGATAGGTTATATCCGTCTTACTCAGAATCGCCTCAAATAGATCTCGTGCTTGCATTCCATGGGTCACCAAGACCATATCGAATGGCAGTAAATCTTTCAAGGAAACCGTCTTTTTTTATTCGCCAATGGATGGTAGCGGTTGACGATAGCCGAGAGCTTACGTTTAAAAAAGCGTTTTACTCTCTAAATTTGGATACACTCGTTCTGGCTTAAAAAGCCAACGCCAAATCAATTTGGCGATTACACAAGCGCTCCATCACATGGTCCGTCTTCTTGTAGTGAATGTCGAGCTTTACTCCCTGGATACAATTTCATAAACTTTGCAAGCACTGTGGCCAACATTGATCCGAAACTGTATGACACTCCTACGCGGAGCACACCTGCTTTGAGGTTTTTGTATGTCGGAGATGTGATCGACGCAAACTTCTGCATCTTGCACAGTCTTCGCAGCATAAGGCAACATTTCTACGCCCATTTCTGTCAGTTTCACACCTCGACTCGTTCGGTCGAAGAGCTGTACTCCCAACTCATTTTCCAACTGGCGAATTTGCTGAGATAATGTGCTCTGGGTGATACAGAGGTCTTTGGCTGCCTCTGACACACTGAGACGTTCTGCCACCTTTATGAAATACCGTAATTGGCGTAATTCCATCTTCTCTTAGTCCTCATGCACATCAAAAATAGCGAAACGATGCTCCATGAATGGAGCGATGACGCATTTCTGTGCGAAAAAGTGGAGGGCATTGCAAACCACAAATGTCGTTACTATAACGGCGACCGAGATACCAACAATAGCATTTGCCATAACGTTACCTTCATTTTCTGGTTGCAAAAGTACGCCATGCTGCAAGCTCCACAAGTGTTTCTACAATCTTTTTATCTATATCTGCTATCGTCAAAACCGATAGCTAAATCAAAAACAAAGTGCGGACATTGCAAGTTCTTTTTGAGTTTCCTGCAAAGTCCGCCCTCTCTTATACGCGAAATTATTCGTAAATCTCTTTCAACTTTGCAGCTAGCTCTTCTCCGTGAAGATTAGCAGCTACAATTTTTCCATCAGGACCCACTAGCAACATAGCAGGGTATAGCATTGATTCCATAGGTGCGCCCTGCAAGCGTATCCCAGTACTTCAAATCAGAGAGATGATGCCAATTCAGCCCTTTGCGCTGAATCGCTCCCACCCAATTCTTATGGTCGCGGTCGAAGCTCAGACCAACAATATCGAAAACCTTTTGCGTGGTACTTATCATGAGAGTGCCTTCACCTGGGGCATTTCACGCATACAAGGTCCACACCAACTAGCCCAAAAATCAATCAACACATAATTGCCTCTACCTACATACTCGGAAAGCTTATGCTGAACACCAGCGGTATCGGCCAACTCTATATCAGTGAACATCACGCCTGGTTGCTGACGTTTCCAGCCTTCAACACTCGCGCGCAAACGCTTGAGCATTCCCACATTCATAAAAAGCAGCATTAGAATCGGCATATCGAATGATGTCTGCCTTGTCCATGTCGTTGTAATGAGAACTGATGAAATAAGCAGGGAAAATGGACTGCATATTCTCATCACATATCTTTTTCAAATCAGCAGTCATGCCCGCGATGGCTTTCTCATAAGCACTTTCAAGTTGCTGCTGCATAGATTCGGGCATTTCTTTCCCTTCTCGCTGATACTTGCGCACTTCTCCCTAACACTTTCTGAAACGCGTCGGTGTGAGGTTTTTAGCTGCAATATAGCAGCAGAGAGCTTTTCGTTCTCACTCGTACCTGCTATAACATTTTTCACAAGATCAGCAGTTACATTCCCGTCCAAAAATAACTGGAACTGAATACTCTCCATCCTTAGCAAAAAGCATAGCGAAGAGTTTTCCCTGTGCATCGCCTGAAAAAACTAAAGCGGCCATCCTTGACCACCGCACTATCGGGCTTTTTGATCATTCTGCGACTCGAAGTTGTAGAGGTACACCTTCGTGAGTTCCTTAGGAACTTGTCCTGTAACAGAATACTTCTGTGCAAAGCTCGGCACGGCTAAAAGCGCAAGTGCCAACGCTGCTATTTTTCATATTGATCAGTTTGAATATTACTTTTTTTGCAAAGATAACGTTTTTGCTACATACCCACAGCTTTTATCTATGTGTAGTGATTCCAAAAAGAAATACACATAAAGCTAAGAAACGTAAAACGCCTACCCCCGAACAACTATACTCTAAAAACAGAGACAACTTATCTTGTCTATTTACATTCTCCTTATCTCATATACACGTTCTATAGTCATAATATATAATATAAGGACGAGGATGGAAATGTATTTGAACAATCTTAGAGTTGTAACTATCTCCTTTTTGGAAAATGATTCCTGCAAAAAGGAAGGAGCAAGGAGGGCTTCTGCCCACAGCAAACACTCTCAGCCTTCTCTCATCTCAAACGCCACAAGAAGACCTCAAATAAGAATCATAAGCACTTGTTTTACAACATAGTAGGAAAGAGCAAAAATACAATAAGGCTGTCAGCTGATAGCCTTATTGCGTCAGCTGGCTTCCTTATTGTATCAGCTGACACAATAAGGATATTTTTAGCCCGCTTTAAGAGCTTCTAAAACCACCCTAAAATAGGCATTTCTCTCTCCCTTTTTCCAATGCGCATCCTTATTGCATCTTAACGGAAGAGGAACTAAAAACTTTGCTTTCGTTTGGGAAAATCGGCAATAATTATCTAACTTCGCCACAAATATAATAAAACACCATTTCGACTATGGATAGAAGCGATAGCATTGTTATCATACCCACATACAATGAGAAAGAAAAACATTGAAAAGATAATCCGAGCCGTTCTTGGCCTCGGCCCACACGCGTTTAACATTCTCGTCATCGACGATGGTTCGCCCGATGGCACTGCCGCCATTGTAAAACGCCTCATGGAAGACGAGTTCAAGAACCGTCTCTTTATCATAGAGCGCCGTGGCAAACTCGGACTGGGAACTGCCTATATTGCAGGCTTCAAAATGGGCTATCGAACAGAAGTACGACTATATTTTTTTGAGATGGATGCCGACTTCAGCCATGACCCGAAGGACCTGCCGCGGCTCTCACGAAGCTTGCGCAACGGATGGTGCAGATGTAGCCATAGGGTTCGCGCTATGTGAGTGGTGTCAATGTTGTCAACTGGCCGATGGGACGCGTGCTCATGAGCTACTACGCTTCTAAATATGTACGTACCGTCTTGGGCGTAAAGCTTCACGACACAACAGCGGGATTCAAATGCTATCGCCGCCAGGTGCTCGAAGCCATCGATCTCGATGCCATCCGCTTCAAAGGGCTATGCTTTCCAAATAGAGATGAAATTCACGGCTTATAAGTTAGGCTTCAAAATCAAGGAGGTGCCTGTCATCTTCGTCAATCGCTGCGAAGGCACGAGCAAGATGAGTGGCGGCATCTTTGGCGAGGCACTCTTCGGCGTTATGCGCCTGCGCTGGGCAGCAATGACCGGACAAACTCAAGCCGAGAAAGAAATAAGCAGAATGCCCCTCCAATGGGGCGTTTTGTGGTTTTAATGATTGCTACAGTTGTGATAAGCAATCGTCACACTCTTTTTATCATATAACAGAACTATGCACAAAAAGAATTCAAATAAAGAATGCTATCATTGTTAACGAGGGCCGACAGTTTGTCGGTTCTCTTTTGATAGAATAACAACCAAATAGGTCAGATTTTGGAGGGAAAAGACGCCGTTCCAGATGAGCCTCCCATGGAAGTGGTAAATGCTGATGGGTGCTACCTGCTTCCAGGCGTCATTGATGAGCACGTACATTTCCGCGATCCAGGTCTGACGGAGAAAGCCGACTTCGAAACGGAGAGCTACGCTGCCGCGGCAGGAGGCGTGACAACTGTTTTTTGATATGCCCAATACGCTCCCCACCACCACAACCCTCGAAGCTTTCAGCGAAAAATACGACATGGCAGCCACAAAGAGTCGTGTCAATTTCGCTTTATTTCGGAGCAACGCTCAGCAACTATGAACTATTGCCACAACTCAAGTGGCGCAGCATTGCTGGCGTGAAACTCTTCATGGGGAGCTTCCACGGGAAATATGCTCGTCGACGACAAAACAGTTCTCCGCTACATCTTCGAAAAACTCCTACGCTTTTGATGGTACACTGCGAGGATACGCCCACTATTGCTGCCAACATGAAGAAGTACAAAGAGAAATACGGAGCAGATCCAGACATACGCTATCACGGGACTCATCCGGTTCTGCCGAAGCGTGCTACAAATCCACAGCTGAAGCAGTGGCCCTGGCGCAGGAATACGGGACGCGACTTCATGTGGCTCACATTTCCACCGCTCGCGAATTGGAACTCTTCAGCCCTACCAATCCGAAAAATCACAGCGGAAGTATGCGTGCCGCATCTGCTCTTTTGCGATGAAGATTATATCCGATTAGGGCAGCCGCATCAGTGTAACCCGTCCATCAAAACACGCGCCGATCGCGATGCACTGCGCCGTGCGCTCAACGATGGCACCATCTCAACCATCGCCACCGACCATGCTCCCCATCATCTGAGGGGACAAAGTGGGCGGAGCAGCACGTGCTACCTCGGGAATGCCCATGATACACTTTTTCCTTACCAGCCATGCTCGGACTCACCAATGAGGGTGTGATCAGCATCGAGCGCCTTGTGGAACTCATGTGCCATAATCCAGCCAAGATTTATCAGGTGGAAAATCGCGGTTTCTTGCGCGAAGGCTACAAGGCCGACCTCGTATTGGTGCGTCCCAATGGTCCGTGGACACTCACCCCGAATCAGATTCGCAGCAAGTGCAATTGGAGTCCATTGGAAGGCCATACCTTCCGTTGGCGTATTGAGAAAACATATTGCAACGGAGACCTTATATATAATAAAGGACACCTCGTGGACGAAAATCTCCACGGATTGCCTGTTAGCTTCTCCCGATGACTAAAGAACTGAAATACTACGCTCATACGTTGGCCGAAGTTATCAACTGGCCGTTCTTCTTCAACGCCTGAACCTCCAACCTCGCTTTGCTGGCGTGACGGCCGTTCATAACTGCCCAGCTTGCCGACAAGAATGGATCAATAGCTTCCCTGAAGAGGATAAGGCAGCAGCCAAAGAAGCCTCAAAACTATTCGATGACGCCATCCGCATGATCAACCGTCTCGACCTCACGCACAAAGGTTTTTGCCTGCTTCGGACTCTATCCAGCTTGGTCAGAGGAAGAGGATATTATCGTGGAGGATTCTCGAGGACGATGGAGCATTCCCTTCCTTAGGGCAGCAGCATGTTCAGCACGCTGGAGACCCTCACTTGTGCTTGGCCGATTTCATTCGCCCTCGCGAACTCTACATCAAGGACGATATAGCTTCAGTAATGGGCATCTTCTGCGTCTCTTTTCATCGCTCCGATGGTCAAGTGGAGTCGTTTGCTGACGATTATGAGCGTATGCTCTACCAAACGGTCTCGCGACCGACTGGCCGAAGCCACGGCCGAACTGATGCACCGCGATGTGCGCCGCATCTATTGGGGATATGCTCCCCGACGAACAGCTCACACACGAACAAATATGGAATGATGAATACCAAGGCATACGTCCGGCTGTGGGCTATCCGCAAATACCTGATCAGTCCATTATCTTCTTGCTCGATGAGATTCTGAACTTTGGACGCATCGGTATCCAACTCACCGAAACGGGCATGATGCTGCCGCACGCCTCGGCATGCGGACTGCTCTTCGGCCACCCTAGCACATACTATTTTGGGGATTGGACGCATTGGCGAAGATCAGTTCCAAGACTATGCGCGCCGCCGCAATCTCCCCTATTCCACAACTACGCAAATTCTTATCACGCAATCTCGAATGATAGCTCGTATTCTTATTTTGCTCATAGCCCTACTGACTTTGCCGGCTTGGGGTATAGACCGCCTCGTTTTTCGCAACAAATGGCCGCGCTGGGCACGCCTGCTTTTTGCGCTTCCCCATCTGCTCTTGCTCTTGGCTCTAACATTCATGGCCATCAATGAGAGCTACACCATGACAGCTGATGCCGTGAAAGGTTTTTCTGCTTTCTGCCACTCTCTGCCTTGTTGTGCCCGAAACGCTCACCGCCTTATTGTTGCTCATCGGTCGAATAGGGAGAAAGCAGAATATCTTTCGACGTAGCATGACCGTTAGCGCGTACCTTGCCGGAGCATTCAGTTTCATACTTATGCTCTATAGTTTCACACTGAGGTATAGCGCATACAAACGAAACAATTTACGTTTACTCATTCTTCTATTCCGCCACAATTCAAAGGCTACCGCATCGCGCTGATCTCCGATCTCCATCTCGGCACTCTCCGCCACCATCAAGATGTGGTGCAGCAAATCGTCGACAGCATCAATGCGCAACAACCGGACTTGATTGTCTTCGCGGGCGACTGGTGAACTATCACGTTCGAGAGATAGAGCCTTTCCGCAACATCCTCAGCCAGCTCAAGGCGCGGGATGGCGTAGTGAGCGTTATGGGGAATCATGACTATCTGACTTATTTCCATTGGAACAGCTCTGCCGAGCGCCTCGCCGCTGTTCGTCAGCTCCAACAAGAGGAACGCAATATGGGCTGGAAGCTCCTGCTCAACGAGAATCTTATTCTTCACCGCGGCAACGATTCTATTGCCGTTATCGGATTGGAAAATCACGGGAACCGCCCAAGCTTTCCCCGTCGTGCGAAACTACAGCAAGCACGCAAAAATGTTTCTCCCAACTGCTTCCAAATCCTGCTGCAACACGATCCCAGCTATTGGGATGCACAGATTCTACCACATACTAACATTCCGCTCATGTTCTCTGGTCACACCCACGCCATGCAGTTTCAGATTGGCAAATGGTCGCCCGCAGCATGGTTCTATCCACAGTGGAGCGGCCTTTACCAACAAGGCAATCAAGCCCTCCTTGTTTGCCCTGGCGTAGGTGAAGTGCTCCTCCCCTTCCGCTTTGGCGCGTGGCCCGAAATAGACATTATCACATTAGCACATTAGCACATTGACACTTGACACATTAGCACATTAGCACATTAGCACATTGTCAAATTAGCACATTTCCCAAATGTAGTCGCATTTATCAACTCCTCATCGTTCTGCCCTCGGCATTCTTGCCACAATCCTAACAGCACTCGCCACCAGTATTGGTTGCATGGTGAGCAGTGCCCACTTTTGGGGGCTACTATCCCGCAATGCTTTGGGTCGCTTCATCTGTCGCCTCCTATTTCTCCCCATCCACGTCACTGGTCGCGAACACCTTCAGAGTGGTCAGAGCTATGTTTTTGTGACAACCATCAAGGCCCGTTCGACATTTTTCTCGTTTATGGTTTCTTGAACCGCAACTTCAAATGGATGATGAAAAAGTCGCTCCGCCAGCTTCCTCTCATTGGCTACGCCTGCCAGAAAGCCCACCACATCTTCGTTGACAAATCAGGACCAAGTAAAATCAAGGAGACCTACGACCACGCCCGCCAAACGCTACAAGGTGGCACCTCACTCGTTGTCTTCCCCGAAGGAGCGCGCACCTTCACGGGACACATGGGTATCTTTCGAAAAGGAGCATTCCAACTGGCTGATGAACTCAATTGCCCATCGTTCCCATCACCATCAATGGTTCGTTTGATGTACTCCGCCGTCAGGACGGCTTCAACTTTGTGAAGCACCATCCGTTAGAACTCATCATCCACGCCCCCATCTATCCCTCAGGAAAAGGCACGCAGGACATCCGAACTACCATGGAGGAAGCTTATCAAACTATCATGAACGACCTTCCCGCCCAATATCAAGGTTATGTTCGCAATGATGATCAATAACAATTTTTTACCATTGAGAAAAAGAACAATCGCAAAAAAGTTCACAGAAGTCTTGCACATTCCAAAAACTTTATAATACTTTTGCACTCGCATTCCAAAAGGAACGCACACCAATAACATGGTGCCCATAGTTCAGTTGGTTAGAGCGTCAGATTGTGGTTCTGAATGTCGTGGGTTCGAATCCCACTGGGCACCCAAAGAAAACAAGCGGAAATCTCTTATAAATAAAGAGTTTCCGCTTTTTCTTTTCTCTTACTCACATAGTAGAAGTTTCTATAAGCAGCTTCTAAATATTACAAGTAATACAAAAAAATGTTTTAGCACAAAACTTTTAAAGCTAAAAACAAGGCACTACAATAAAAGCTACATTTTATATCCACTGACGAAGAGATACGTAAAAAGCCGCCTACACTCGTGTGTAGACGGCTCAAAGAATTCTTTTTCCTTGAAATATACCGAACTTTAGAACGATGCGGCATTTAAGTCCTTTTTTATCTGCTCAATGCAGGAGGACAAACGTTCGTAAGTCTTCTCACCAGCAGTTTTCACTCCGCTGGTGTATTGGCGCATCAGCGAGGGATTGATACCTGCACGTTTAGCAATGTCTGACACGTTGAGGAAACTGAAATAATTAAAGAACGATCGTAAATCATATTTGTACTCAAAAAGATAATTCGCTATACCTTTTATCATCAGGATAAGCCTCACGGTATTCTTCCACCGCTCTTAGAAAATCCGCCTTTGCTTCCGCAACGGTATTACCGTCTCCATCGATAAGGGCATAATCTCCTATGGCTGTTTCGCTGTAGCAGGAGTAGGTGTTATCTTCTCCATATTCAACCGTTACTAAAATCTTCTTTGCCATTTCTCTGATTTCATTCGTTTACACAAATACAGAGTTCTTAAAATACGTAACACACTAAAAATTTAAAAGGAGCAGTATTGCTCAGACAATTAACGCCTGAGCAATACCTTATAATAGAATAGACGAGACAGCAATAAAGGAAATTCTAACTTACTGAGAACTCTCGTATCTATAAAATTCGAGTTGTATTTAATAATGAATGAAAGCGCGGATGTATACTTTTTCATTAATGTGTATCGAACGGGTTCCATCTGTATAACCAGAATTAAAAAGCACGTGCGATTCCTGTATTAAAAGTCAGAGTAATATGTACTTGACCAATAATCCTTTAAATTTGAAAGTAGAAGGTATGGGTGAAGAACCTCCTGCATCTGCAAATGCTTTATTGACAACGTGATAATACCAAGCCCGATAAGAGCTATAAGCATTCACCTCTGTGTCCGTTCCAAAGCCAACATAGAGGTAAAGATTCTTCCAGTCCGTATTGGCGCCAAGATACCATCGTTTCAAATTCGTTACAGCCACACCCGGATCGTAGTGAGCAGCATGATAGAAGGCTGGACAGTTTGTAGGCTCATTTGCCTTGATCGTTACTCCATCTAAGCTTCCGCTTGCCTCCCATGTGAAATGTTCACCAAGAGAAGTTTCTGAAATCTGGTCTTTTTGACTTGTTCGCTCTGATACGGGGTTGTTGTAGACGTTTCTATTTGCAGTCCAAATATCGGGATTACCATTGTTTGCATCATGCAGGGCAATGGCTGAGCGGTCTGTTTCGCTGATTACTAACGCAATAGGTGTGCGCGTACCCTTGTTGCGAAGAAAATCCACTGAACCATCATTGAATAGATACTTGAAAACCTTGGTGAGCTTCACATTCAGCAGATACGTCCCATTGGCCTCTAAGGTTGTGCCGTTGTAGGAAGTGAGTGTACGTCCCACCAAATCCTTATGGTAGATCTTGTCTCCTTCGGTAAACTTCAACTGAATAGACGTGCTCTCGCTCGGCAAGAGATAGTGGTAAGTGCTTGTTTTTTTGAAGTATAAGTTTCTTGGAAGAAATTTTGATTAGTAGCCGGAAATTGATCCGGAGTCTCTGCCAGTGTGCCTGTTTCGATGGTTGTATAAGTTCCTGTGATAGGATCATATTTTGTCACGGTAGGAGTTTTCCCACTGTTGTCAACAATCATCGCTTTCAACTTGGGGATATTCACCATGGCCTCCAGACCAACACGGACACGCAAGCCCACATGATTCATAACAAAAGGAACTCTTGCTATGGGTTCGCTAATCGTCATCACAGTGCGGCCAATTCGTGCCGTTGCAGCATTGGCTTTTGACACACTTATAACGCCTCCCGAATAATCAACTTTATCGTTGAGACAAACAAAGGTATAAGTTCCAGGATCAAGCTCCATAACATCTCTGTTAGCAAACTTACCCGAAGCCACCGTGGCATTGATTTGGCCCTTCAAGGTGCCAGCAGCATCAAATGCAAGCACCGTATACCTACCACTGCTCAATGGCGTAGTGGCGCGTGTTGCTATATGCGCGGCAGATCTTGACAGAGCAGGAACGCGGAGAGCGCCTCTATCTCTTGTAACACTTACTTTCACCCAATACGCCATCACCTAAATCTGTCGTATCGGTAGGATTGGGCATACTGTTAATCTTACGCCCTCCCATCACAACTTCTTCGCCAAAATCGGGTTCTGTCAGAGTGAAACTAACACCTTTCGTCGGCACCGCATCAGGATCGTTATCGATGAGGTCGTTGCTGGAACAGCCCACAAGGATGCTGGCAAACAGCAAAAAGCATTGCTGATGAAAAATTTCCGTGATATAAAAATTCATATTTTGTCATTGTTGTGTATGGAACCTGCAGTGCCCCATACATTACTTTATTGATTGAATACGCTCTTAAAATTCTACTTCTCCCCCACTCAATCCCCTTTTCTTCCTTAAAAATCTGATTCGGAAGAATCTACAGTGGTTGGGCAGTGGAAACGGCAAATAACTGGACCGTCTCTACGGATAAACTTTCGAATGAAGGTTTGAGATATTCCTTTTTCATTGTTCTTATGTAGGTGTAAAAGATTGGACTCTTCCAAAATCTTGACACCTTTTTATTGCATACTGCAATAGTGAAAACATCCCTAAGCTAGAGTATTCTTTCTCAAAATGCCTCGCACTCTATTATTAGACTTACATTCTAGCAACATACTCTTAGATAGTCAGAATATAAGCTTTCAAAAACGTTTCTTTCAGCATAATATTTCCTTATAAACAGTTATTCTTACGCTTTTACAGAATTGGCATGCAAAAATACATCTTTTTACATACTACCATGCATCTTACTAATATTTTTCTTTTTGTAATTCTCATAAGATTAACATAATAGCCAATTCAGGATAAGCCTCACGGCATTCTTCCACCGCCCTTAGAAAAATCCGCCTTTTGCTTCCGCAACGGTATTACCGTCTCCATCGATAAGGGCATAATCTCCTATCGGTGTCTCACTATAACAAGAGTAAGTTTTATTCTCTCCATATTCAACCGTTACTAAAATTTTCTTTGCCATTTCTCTTTGCTTTTTATGAATTTCTCTTTTTATCTTTGCGGTGTAGATTGATGGTCGCATCGGGAGCGGGGCTCCCAAAAGGTAGCATATTGCAAGGTTCAACTCCTTCGCCAATCTACTTAGGGGTTTAATTGCCCCTATTTTATTTTTCTCATATTGCTTCGTACTCATATTTCCGGTCCTCCCCGAATTTTTGTCCATATCTTCTCCCAATAAATCATTTTTTTGTTGCCACGTCGTCACAGAGAAGATAATCAATTGATAAATAAGATTTTGTTAGCGTGACAAGAAGATCAGAGATATCCGCGGATTCAAATCTTCTCTTAAAGTTTGCTCGAAAAAGATTCTAATGTTTTACCATAATCATATTCAGCTTTTACCACGTTTTGAGTTTTTATATTTGTCTCCTATCAAATATTCTCTTTATATTTGCCATAGATTGCTGGGTACATCTATAGCAAGTCTACCTTAAAAAGCGATTTCCTGAGAGATCGAGTATCTCCACATTCGAAATTACGTGCAGAAAAACTTGAGCACACAAAAGAAAGACGCGAATAAAAAAAGAAACAGAGGTAGAATACTCAGTAAAATACAAACAACTAAGAATATGAAACCAACCAAAGAAAACACACTTTTACCTGACAATAAAACAGGTATATTTTTGATCAAATCATAGAAGGATCAAAGAAAGAGGAATATCGAGAAATAAAGGATACCACCTACAAGAAATACCTAGAAGTGAGCGAGCAAGGTTGGCCACTATTTGACACAACTTTGATCAGTGAAGACGATGAGCTACTGGCGATCTCTGCATCTGGAATAATGGTGTTTATCCTTATATCCCCAAACAGAAATGGGAGTTTCTCCATCTCGCAGTTGGCTATGCCAAAGAGCGTGATACAGCCATTGTTGAAATCACGGACATCACTTTTCAGCCGCTCTTGGATAAGAAAGGGAATCCTGCACGCTTCTCTGTTGATGAAAAATGATACGGCTAAAAATTGATGCAGAAGGGAATCTGTGCTTTTGGATGGCAGTTTTCCATCTGGGAGAAATAGTAGAACTTCATAGGAAGTAAATCGTTCTTCGCACATTCCCATACTCCTCTCTCTTTACTGTCTATAATAAAGGAGGGATGCAGCTCAAGGAGTTAATAACTTAGTGCAGATTAGAGTAAGCTAGCTTTGCACTGAGATTATATATTTGTAAAAATTGAAACCTTTTTAACTGACACTGTGTTTTTCTAGCATAGATTTTGTAAGCAAGAAGAAAGAAACCCTTCCATTGACGGTTCAGAGGTTAATATTGGGCAGGGAATATGAAAGTAAACACACCTCCCATTGGCAGATACTACCTTAAGTTCTGACATAGTGACTAAAGAATTCCTATTAATCTCCAGCAGTGAGATACTGGGGAACGGAAACTTCGCACTTATCTGCCAATTCTCATTCAAGTTACATTTATTGTCTGGTGGCTTGGGAGATGAGAATCAATAGACTCTGCAATACCTTTTGCCTTCTGCGACAAAACTTGATGGTGTGACTCTTTGACATACTCCCGCCCAATGAAACCTCAGCTTTATTGTTTTGCCCAACAACTTGAGGTTGTTAGGGCGAAAAGCCATGTTTGATGATAAGAGTTTATTGAAGCTTCCTATTAGTCCTTAATTCGCTCCATTTTTTTCATCCTTTATAAGCATCATTTTGCTTGATTCTATAGTTCCACATTCAGCTCTGACTCTTTTGTCCTCGGCTGTTGTGTGGTTTAATCTCTTGTTCTTTTTATTTGCAGGGAATGCTGTTCTCTTTCCTTATTTCAGTTATATAGTTATTTTCAGCAAGGAGAGATTTTTCTATTTCCGCTTTCTTCTTCTCTATCAGTTCCCTGGGTCATCTCTGTTCTCAGCGCAAGAAGAATATCTCCATTGTCGCTAAGTCAAGAACTTAGCTTCGGAAGTGTACTTTGCCTTGACGAAAGAAAAGTTTTCCCAACACCAAGGTAGCGCTTACGGGCGCAAAGTTAGAAAAAGTTTTTTTAGTTTAACAAGCTTTCTACAAGATAGAGTTTTGAGAGATTATTGGCATCTTCCACCAGACATTTTAGGTAAAAAGAATAGGCAATATTTAGTAGATATTTCCAAGCTCTTATATACATAAAAAAACACCGCGCTTTCTAAATTCTTTTTTTCTTGCTTATTCTGAGAGAATAAAAAAATGCGTTTTTGTTCTTAATTTTAACAGAAAATTTGCACACGAGCTGCATTACTACCTCTGAAACTACCTAAAACAACTTTTTGGGCAATGAAAAAGATCTACAATATAGATAAAAAGCAACCATACTTCACCTACTTTTCATGCACAACAAAAGATAACTAACATCAGCTCCATTATTTTTATAGGAGAGAGGCATGGGAAGTTACCATCCCAAGTTTTTGTTCACTTAAGATGTGGAGTACACTTTTACAAGAAAAGTCGTAGTATTAAAACTATCATTTTGAAACATTACCATTTATCTGTCAGCCATGTACGATGAGAAAGTATTATCTTTGCAGCGAAGATTAAAACTTTATGAGCAATGAACGCAATTAAACTTGACATCACGAAAGCTGCTCAGTTTCTGAACGCTGACGCAGTGGCTACTTTAGAGCCCGAAGTAAAGAAGGCTCACGAATCACTTGAGAACGGCACCTGCCAGGGTAATGACTTCCTCGGTTGGCTGCATCTGCCTTCCAGCATCACTCCCGAATTTTTGGCCGACATCAAGGCTACAGGCACAGACGCTTCGTGAAAACTGCGAGGCTATCGTAGTGGCTGGTATCGGTGGTTCTTATCTCGGTGCGCGCGCTGTTATCGAATGTCTGAAAAATAATTTTGAAGAACTAACGCCTCGCATTCTCTTTGCCGGCAATAATATCAGTGAGGACTATCTGAGCGAACTCACCACTTATCTCAAAACTCGCAAATTTGGCGTTATTAACATCAGCAAATCGGGTACTACCACCGAAACGGCCCTCACTTTCCGTTTGCTCCGCAGTCAGTGTGAAGAGCAGCGCGGTAAGGAAGAAGCACGCAAAGGTTATTGTTGCTGTGACAGATGCTAAAAAGGTGCTGCCCGCGTAACGGCCGACAAAGAAGGCTATAAGAGCTATGTGATCCCCGACAATGTTGGCGGTCGTTTCAGCGTGCTCACTCCCGTAGGCCTCCTGCCCATTGCTTGCGCAGGCTTCGATATTGAAGAACTTGTACGCGGTGCTCAAGACATGGAGAAACTCTGCCAAACAGCTCCTTATGCTGAAAAATCCCGCAGAACAATATGCCGCTGTTCGCAACCTGCTTTATCGTGCAGGCAAGAATATCGAAATTCTCGCCAACTATCAACCAAAAGCTCCACTACGTCAATGAATGGTGGAAGCAGCTTTATGGAGAGAGCGAAGGCAAGGACAACAAGGGAATTTTCCCCGCTGCTGTAGACCTCACCACAGACCTCCACTCTATGGGTCAGTGGATTCAGGAAGGTGAACGCAACATCTTCGAGACGGTTGTTTCTGTTGAAAAGTCAAAGTACACTGTTCTCTTCCCCCACGATGAGGAGAACCTTGACGGTCTGAACTTTCTCGAGGGTAAGCGCGTGGACGAAGTCAACAAGATGGCAGAGCTGGGCACACAGTTGGCTCACGTAGACGGCGGCGTCCCCAATATCCGCATCAGCGTACCCGAACTGACAGAGTACTACATTGGTCAGTTGCTCTACTTCTTTGAGGTAGCTTGCGGCATTAGCGGAAATTTGCTGGGCGTTAATCCGTTCAACCAACCGGGCGTTGAGAGCTACAAAGAAGAATATGTTTGCACTGCTCAACAAGCCAGGCTATGAGGCTGAGAGCAAAGCTATTCGTGAACGTCTGAACAAGTAAGAGATACAACGTACATCCCCTTCGTCTTCCCACGTGGGAGGCAGAGGGGATTTCTCGTTCACAAATAATGACTCATACCTATAATAATATAACAGCCCCTGAATCTTTCCTCACGGAGAAATTCAGCGAGGCTGTTTTTGCTTATTTGGAACAGAACGGCTTTTGAGCATTTTTGTCTGAAAGCCGTTCTTTTCGACATGGACGGAGTTCTCTTCGACTCAATGCCTCAACCACGCCAAAAGTTGGGCAGAAGTGGGACAACGCTTCCGTTTGGGTATAACAGCGGAGGACGCCTACCTCCACGAAGGGCGCACAGGAGCTTCTACCATCAACAGCTTTGCCCGCCGCGACTGGGGCCGAGAGGCTACAACGGAAGAGATAGAGGAAATCTATGCCGAGAAGTGCCGACTCTTCAACAAATGCGAGATGGCGCAGAATATGCCTGGAGCTGAACGTGTCCTCAACGCCGTGCGCGATGCAGGACTTCAGATTCTCGTGGTGACGGGAAGCGGACAGGCCTCACTACTTGAACGCCTGCAAACCCACTATCCTGGTTTTTCAATCCCGATCATATTGTATCGAGCAAAGACTGTCGCCACGGTAAGCCTCATCCAGATCCATATCTCTTAGGACTGGAGAAAGCTGGCGTTCAGCCTTGGGAAGCTCTCGTTGTGGAGAATGCTCCCTTTAGGTGTTCAAGCTGCCCACGCGGCTCATATATTTACTATCGCCGTCAACACAGGACCGCTCCCCAACGAGACGCTCCGCGATGCTGGCGCAAACATCCTGTTCCCTCCATGACGGCTTTAGCCGATGAATGGAGAGGCTAAAACTTTTTCTTCCGAAGGGGAGACGGTTTCTTCCCTACTCGGATTTCTCTGAGAAAATATCGTAATCCCCACTCACTTTGACTCTCAACGAACTTCTTCCGCTCTACGCCGCCCATCCACAAGTAGCAGCATTGGCTAAAATAATTGGAGAAAGCAGTCCGCGACTCACTTTTTGCGACGGGCTTCACGGCTCAGCTGCCACAATGGTATTTGCCGCCCTCACGTGCCGACGCATCAAAGGAAAGCCCTATCTCTTCGTCCTCAATGATGAAGAGGAGGCGGGCTATTTCTATCACGACCTCACACAGATGCTAGGGTGATAAGAATGTGCTCTTCTTCCTTCCAGCTATCGCCGTGCTGTGAAATACGCGCAGCGGGATGCTGCCAACGAGGTGCTTCGCACGCAGGTACTCAATGCGTTAGCGGACAGAAGTGAGCAATATCTTTTTATCGTTACCTACCCCGAGGCATTGAGCGAACGTGTTGCGCCAAAAGTTTCGTTTGAGTCGCGCACCGTCAAGATTCAGGAAGGCGGCAACTACGACCTTCCGCAGCTCGAAACGGCAGCTGCTGGAGCTTGGTTTCCGCCGCGTGGACTACGTTTACGAGCCTGGAGAGTTTGCCGTACGCGGTAGTATTTTGGACGTATTCAGCTATTCCTCCGAATATCCTTACCGTGTCGATTTCTTCGGCGATGATGTGGAAACGATTCGTACGTTTGAGGTGCAGACACAGCTTTCAAAAGATCGCTTAAAAGATGTTGCCGTAGTACCCGAAATGGAAGGAGGCAATTCGGATTTAGTACCATTCACAGACTATCTTCCCACCGATGCTTTGCTTGTGGTGAAGAATTGGGTTCTCATTACTGACACCATACAGAAGGTTTTTCGATGAAGGGTTTGCCAAACAAGCCTACATCGAGAAAAAGGATAGCAAAGAACGCCCCGAATGGGAAATTTATGAGGAAGAAGAGGAGTCACGCCGCTCCACTCTCACGGCAGGCCCTACAAAGGAGCTTGACAAAAACCGCCTGCTTGTGTCGGGACGCGAACTGGGCAAAGCTCTCCTCGCCCTGCAACGCATCGAGATGGGTAACACTCCGTCCGATACGCCAAAAGGCTCAACTGCATTTTCAAAACGCAGGTGCAGCCCATCTACCATAAGAACTTCGAGATGGTCAGGACTTCGCTCAACGATTTCCACAACCGCCATTATCGCATATTTATTGCTGCCGACAGTGGGAAGCAGAACGAGCGTCTGACAGAAATTCTGGCCTCACTTCCCACTGACACCACAACGCCGACCTCTACTCCGTCGGCCGATACACCTCTTTTCACCCCGTTCTGAAAACCTTGCACGAGGGGTTCTCCGATGAAGACTTGCAGGTGTGCTTCTTCACCGACCACCAGATATTCGACCGATTCCACAAATACAACCTAAAGAGCGATCACGCCCGCGATGCCAAGATGGCCCTTACGCTGAAAGAGCTGATGCAGTTTCAGCCAGGCGATTTCATCGTACATATCGACCACGGCGTGGGACGCTTTGCCGGATTGGTGCGTATGCCCGCTGCCGATGGTACGCAGCAGGAGATGATTAGCTGACCTCACCAAAACGACGACATCGTCTTGGTGAGCATCCACTCTCTCATAAGCTTTCCAAATACAAGGGGCGGAGGGCGAAGCTCCCAAACTGAGCCGCCTGGGTACGGGAGCTTGGGAAAAACTAAAGGAGCGCACCAAGAAGAAAAATCAAAGACATTGCTCGCGACCTCATCAAGCTCTATTCGAAGCGCAAAGAGGAAAAAGGCTTTTGCCTGACAGTGCCGACAACCTACTTGCAAAAACGAGTTGGAAGCCAGTTTTGCTTACGAAGACACGCCCGACCAGCTCAAAGTGACGCAAGAAGTGAAAGCCGACATGGAGAGTGCAAAACCAATGGATCGTCTGGTTTGTGGAGATGTAGGCTTTGGCAAAACGGAGATTGCCGTGCGGGCAGCGATGAAAGCTGCAGCCGATGGGAAACAAGTGGCTGTGCTCGTGCCTACAACCGTTCTGGCTTTGCAACACTTCAAAACGTTTGAGAAACGCTTGAAGAACTTCCCCGTACGCGTGGACTATCTCTCGCGTGCTCGTACGCCGAAACAGGTGCGCGAACTCTTAACTGATTTGGCCGAGGGAAAAGTCGATATCCTTGTGGGCACTCACAAACTCATCGGCAAAAGCGTGAAATTCAAAGACCTGGGACTTCTCATCATCGACGAAGAACAGAAATTCGGAGTAGCTGTCAAGGAGAAACTCCGCCAGCTGAAAGTAAATGTAGACACACTCACCATGTCGGCCACACCCATTCCGCGCACCTTGCAGTTCTCACTGATGGGGGCGCGCGACTTTAGCGTCATTCAAACGCCACCCCCAACCGCCGTCCGATACAGACGGAGGTACACACCTTTAGTCACGAGATAATTGCCGATGCCGTTAATTTTCGAAAATGAGTCGGAACGGACAGACTTACATCGTTACTCACCGTGTCTCGGCGCTTAACAATCTCAAAGAATTGGTAAAGAAATATGCTGCCTGACGCCCGCGTGGCTATCGGTCACGGGCAGATGCCTCCCGCCGAATTGGAGAAAATCATTCTGGGCTTTGCCAACTACGATTACGACGTACTCATCTCCACCACCATCGTGGAGAATGGGTATCGACATCAGTAACGCCAACACCATTATCATTGATGCCGCCAACCATTTCGGGCTGAGCGACCTCCACCAGATGCGCGGCCGCGTGGGTCGCTCGGATCGCAAGGCGTTTTGCTACCTCCTGCGCCACCTCTGGCGCATTTGAGCGAGGAGAGCCGCCGCCGACTGCAAGCCATCGAGGAGTTTAGCGATTTGGGCTCGAGCACACATCGCTATGCAGGACCTCGACATCCGCGGAGCAGGCAATTTGCTGGGTGCGAGCAGAGCGGTTTTATTGCCGACTTAGGGTTATGAAACCTACCAAAAGATTTTTGGCAGAAGCAGTCAGCGAACTCAAAAATGACGAGTTTGCCGAGTTGTACAAAGAAGAGTTGCAACACTCGACCTCACAGGCGACTTCTTTGTAGATGAATGCAATGTGGAATGCGATCTGCATGCATTCTTCCCTCGAAACCTATGTGCCAGGAGCCAGCGAGCGTATGTTGCTCTATCGCGAACTGGACGGTCTCACTACCGACGAGCAAATTGCGGATTTCCGCCAGCGCATGACCGACCGCTTTGGGGCGCTTCCGCCCGAAGGTGAGGAACTGTTGCGCATAGTACCTCTGCGCCGTCTTGGGCGCAAGGTGGGAGCAGAGCGACTGACACTAAAGAATGGGCGCATGACACTTTATTTCGTTTCGAAATATGACTCGCCATTCTATCAGAGTTCCACCTTCGACCGCCTCATTCAGTATGCCACACAAAACTATCGCACCACTGAATTGAAAGAAAGTGCGGGCAAACGCCGTATGGTTATCAAAAACGTTCCCACGGTGGAGCGCGCTCTCAGTCTACTCCAAAAATCACGGAATAAGGCATTGCGCATTGTGGGCAACTTCAGCTCTGAAAACTACTTGCCCATTCTATACCTTCTTGCTCAAAAATGGTTAGAGAATCTACGAGAAGTGCCGACTTCCTTGTTCTGCCACACGCCTCGCGCGTTCTTTGGCTAAATATTATTCCTACTAAAAACATTCTCTCTATCAATATGAATCTAAAAACACTTTTCTGCTCTTCGGAGAAGGCTAAGCGAATCAATCCTCTCTACTTGATTGGCGGCCACTTCTTGTCGTTGTATCTCATCATTGGTTTCATCCTGCGCATCGTGCTCATGGCCTTTTCTCCAGCCGATGCCACTTACACGGCGATGGGCATATTGCGCGGTCTCACCGTTGGACTTCTGTCCGACTTTGGTATGGGACTGCTGCTCCTCATCCCGCTCTTTGTTTTCTACATAGGGCTCAACGAATACAAATATAGAAGTACGCAGCCTTCTCCATCTGCCTGCTGCTCATTGCAGGATTGGCTTATGCCTTTTGGCCTGGATCTATTTTCCGCCAGTATGGTGGCGGTGCTCCGCACATTGCTCAAATTTTTCTTGGGATGGAAACTCCTGAGTTTCTCCTCCGCGCCTTCATTCCGCGCATACGCAAAAGCATGGCGTGCCTGCACGCTTTATCTCACATGGGGCATCTATATACTGTTGTTATTAGTGGTCTCTGCGGGCGAGTTCTTTTTCTGGGAGGAATTTGGCGTGCGCTACAACTTCATCGCCGTGGACTATCTGGTCTATACGCACGAAGTCATCGGCAACATCATGGAGTCCTATTCCATCGCTCCTTTAATAGCCGTCCTCCTACTGATCACGCTGGGCCTCATCTTGGTGGTCGTGCGCAAACGCCGTTTCCAGTTGGAGGGGAATTACAACCTCCGCCGCTTCGGCTTTGAAACGTTGCTGGCTGTGGTGCTTGTTGGGGCGGGCTTTGGAGCTACCTCACTGACGCATAACCTTGACGCCAACAATCAGTATGTCACGCAAATCGAGCAGAATGGCGCGTACGACTTTGTGAGGGCTTTCTTGAACAACAAACTGGAGTATGACAAGTTCTACACGATGCTCCCACCGGCACAATGCGAGGCGCTCTATCGCCAGCAAACAGGCTTGGACAGCCACGGGACAAAACAACTCTCAGATGGGCAAGGAGCAGAGAAATGCAATATCGTGCTGATCACGGTGGAGAGTTTGAGCGCTGACTTCCTCACGCGCTACGGCAACAAGGAGGGACTGACGCCAAACATTGACCGGCTGATGACGCAGAGCCTTGTTTTCGATGAGTCTTTACGCGTGCGGAAATCGCACCGTGAGAGGTTTGAGGCTCTTTCGCTTTGCATCCCACCTCATGCCGGAGAGAGCGTTATCAAGCAGAAGAACAACCGCATGGGCGCACTCTCTGTGGGTTATCAGCTCAGTAAGTTGGGCTACACCATGCAGTTTCTCTATGGTGGCTACAGTTATTTCGACAACATGGGCGACTATTTCTCCCACAATAATTATGAGGTGATTGATCGCTCCAACATAGCTAAACAGAACATCACCTTTTGCCAATATTTGGGGCGTTTGTGATGAGGATATTTTTCAACAAAGGCTTGGAGGTGTTTGATGCCGACGCAAAAACAGGTAAACCTTTCTTTGCGCAATTCATGACGACAAGTAATCACCGCCTCTACACTTATCCTACGGAGAAAAATACATGTCGAAGGAAATCCCTATACGCGCAACGCTGCAGTGAAGTACACCGACTACGCCATCGGAGACTTCCTCAACAAGGCCGCGAAGAAACCATGGTTCAAGAATACGGTGTTCATCATCATTGCCGACCACTGCGCTTCGAGTGCAGGCAAAACCTCGCTGCCACTGGAGAAATACCACATCCCGTGCCTCATCTTCAGCCCCGGACGCATCCAGCCACAGATTGTGAGCAAGGTGTGCTCGCAAATAGACATTTTGCCCACACTCTTCTCCATCCTTCACCTCCCGGCTAAAGTTAGCTTTGCGGGCAACGATATTCTTTTCGCCCAACTTCAAAGAGCGGGCTTTCCTCGCCACCTATCAAGATTTGGGCTACTATGAGAACCACGTTCTCACAGTGCTTTCGCCCGTGAGGAAAGTACAGCAATACGCTGTTCGCCCTAATCCCGATGGCACTTTTGAGGAGACGCTACTCCCAAAGCAGGACGTGGGACTGACGCAAAAAAAGCAGTAAGTTTTTATCAGACGGTGAATAAATAAAAAACATCTTCTGCAGCCCTTCCCCACTTGGAGAAGGGGCTGTTTGCTCTCTGTTGAAACCTTCGCTGCCCAGCTTCTCCCTCCCTACTTGAAAAATCTGCCGCACCACAAGAAACTTTGTAGCAACAATTGTCACAAAGAATGTAAACAGAATTCGTATTCTAACAAGGTGAGAATGACTTCAAAACCCAATCACAGAAAGTGGGACATCAGATAACTCTGATTCGTCTGACTCGTCCAATAAGCCTCATCAAAAAATGCAATAAGGCTATCGACTGACGCAATAAGACTGCCAGCTGACAGCCTTATTGTGTTTTTGAATAGAATAAGGAAAAACCACACCTTTTTCGACACATAGAAAAACTGAAATTATAAGAAATCGACTCATTTCTCTTCTGTTTCTCAAGAAAAACGAAATACGCGTTGTGCGATACTCCAGTTTTTATGTTTTACAGCAGCTTCCTCAACACATCCTTAGGGCAACTCTGCATCAGAACAAAAAGCAGAGTGTAAAGTATAATACCTCCACAAATACTTCTTAATTCTGCATCACTCCACAAAATTATAATGTGTACCTCTCCTATTTTTGGCGCACAGTTTGCAATAGGTGCAAACAATTAAGAAGCAAACAAGTGTTGCCATCTGAGAACAGTTCGCCATTCGGAAACACGCATCAGACAAAATGACCTCACATAGCAGAAACTAAAAAGAAGGGGCCGTATCTTTGCCCTTCCTCCAGAAAGTTTCGATAAAGGAACAACAAAAATATCTTTTTCTCTGTCAGGTTCAAATTTTTGGCACGCCTCTTGCAAATAAGATAAGCAAATCACAAAAGAGTGTGTGGAAACACCACTCCAATTAATATGAATAATAACAAAATAAAAATACAATTATGGGAAAGATTATTGGTATAGACTTAGGTACAACGAACAGCTGTGTTGCCGTATTCGAAGGTAACGAGCCCGTTGTTATGCTAACAGTGAAGGCAAGCGCACAACTCCTTCTGTAGTAGCATTTTGTTGAAGGTGGCGAACGCAAAGTGGGCGACCCCGCAAAGCGCCAAGCCATCACGAACCCAAAGCGTACGGTTTATTCTATCAAGCGCTTCATGGGTGAAACCTACGACCAAGTGACAAAAGAAATTGCACGTATGCCCTACGAGGTTGTAAAGGGAGAAAACAACACTCCGCGCGTTAAAAATTGACGACCGCCAGTACACTCCGCAGGAAATCAGTGCAATGATTCTTCAGAAGATGAAGAAAACAGCCGAGGACTACCTCGGACAGGAGGTAAAAGAAGCTGTGATTACAGTTCCAGCTTACTTCTCCGACTCCAGCGTCAGGCTACTAAAGAAGCTGGTCGATTGCCGGCCTCGAGGTAAAAGCGTATCGTGAATGAGCCTACTGCGGCCGCTCTGCTTATGGTTTGGAGAAGTCTAAGAAGGACATGAAGATTGCCGTATTCGACCTCGGTGGTGGTACGTTCGATATCTCTATCCTCGAATTGGGTGGAGGCGTATTTGAAGTACTCTCAACAAACGGTAACACTCACCTGGGTGGTGACGACTTCGACCATGTTATCATCAACTGGTTGGTAGAAGAATTTAAGAACGATGAGGGTGCTGATTTGACGCAAGACCCGATGGCAATGCAGCGCTTGAAAGAAGCTGCTGAAAAAGGCTAAGATTGAGCTGTCTTCTACTACGACAACCGAAATCAACCTGCCTTTACATCATGCCAGTAGGCGTGTGCCCCAAGCACCTCGTTAAGACGCTGACACGCGCTAAGTTCGAGCAACTTGCTCATCAGCTCATCGAGGATTGTAAAGTACCTTTGCCAGGAAGCACTGCAAAGCGCAGGCCTCAACACTAGCGATATCGACGAGGTGATCCTCGTGGGTGGTTCCAGCCGTATTCCTGCTGTTCAGGAAATGGTGAAGAACTTCTTCGGCAAAGAGCCCAGCAAGGTGTTAATCCAGATGAGGTAGTAGCTGAGGGTGCTGCTGTTCAGGGCGCTATTATGAATAAGGAAGAAGGTGTAGGCGACATCGTTCTCTCGACGTTACCCGCTGAGTCTCGGTATCGAAACGATGGGTGGCGTTATGACAAAACTGATTGAAGCCAATGCTACCATTCCTTTGCAAGAAGAGCCAGGTATTCTCAACGGCTGAAGACAACCAGCCCGGAAGTGACTATCCACGTGCTCCAGGGCGAGCGTCCAATGGCCGCTCAGAACAAGAGCATCGGTCGCTTCAACCTCGCCGGCATTGCTCCCGCTCGCCGCGGTATCCCTCAAATTGAGGTAACGTTCGACATCGACGCCAACGGTATCTTGAACGTAAAGTGCCAAGGACAAAGCTACGGGTAAAGAACAGGCCATCCGCATCGAAGCATCTTCAGGCTTGAGTCAGGAAGAAATCGACCGCATGAAGGCAGAAGCACAAGCCAACGAAGAGGCCGACAAGAAGGAAAAAGAGCGCATCGACAAGCTCCAACCAAGCTGACTCTATGGCCTTCCAGACTGAGAACCAGCTCAAGGATCTTGGCGACAAGCTCCCCGCAGACAAGAAGTCTGTCATCGAGGCTGCTCTCCAGAAGCTGAAAGACGCTCACAAGGGCTCAAGACATCAACGCTATCGATGCTGCTATCAAAGAGCTCAATGATGCTTGGCAAGCTGCCAGTGCAGAAATGTACCAGCAAACAGGCGGTGCTCAACAGCCCTGGTGCTGACGCCGGTTTCAAGGTGGTGCTCAGCAAGACACTCAATCCAAGGACGACATCCAAGATGCCGACTTTGAGGAAGTGAAGTAAGAGTGCTAACAAACACTAATGTAAAATAAGTAAATCCCAGTAACTCTCAACAGTTACTGGGATTTTTGATCAGATAGATAAAAACGGATATCTATCGGCAATGCATGAGAGAGTGTCTAATAGCACGCATATCAAGGTATTAGTAAAACCAGCTTTGACTTCTAAGATTAATGATCGAGAAATGTTCATGTAGGATATAGACTATTCATAATGATTATGAATAAAATGAAGAAACACAATATTGAGAAAAAAATAAATTATTATTCCATTTTTATATGCTATTTCATTTCATATCTTTGCACTATCAAAAAGAACATTGAACGCGATGGATAAACCAATGAATCGAATCAAAGAAGTGCTTGAGGAGAAAGGCATCAAGCAAAACCTGGCTTGCCGAAAAACTCGGCAAGAGCTTCAGCATTGTCAATTCCTACGTCTGCAATCGCCGCCAACCCAGCCTCGAAACCCTTTTCCAGATTGCAGAGATACTGGAAATCGAGGCAAAAACAACTGATGAAAATTCGAACTATAATACAAATCAATAACTATGTCAACAATAACAATAAAAAAATATAGGCCCTATAAAAGAGGTTGTAGAGATTTCTCTCAATAGGATTAATGTCTTTATGGGACCACAAAGTAGTGGTAAAAGTACCATCGCAAAAATTATTAGTTTTTGTACGTGGGTGGAAAAAGATGTGGCGACAAGTCAATCTCTTTCCGAATATCAAGAAAATAAAAACATATTTCGGAGAACGTCTTGAGTCTTTTTCATAAGATAAAAGGTTACTTTTAATTCTGATAGTTATATTCACTACAAAAAGTGAGGTCGTAGATATTGTGTGGGAAAATGAGGAATGTTCAATCTCATGGGTTGATAAATATGCATACAAACGTAGTAAAAATAGCTTATATCCCTTCTGAACGTAATATGGTTATTCTTCCTGAAGCAAGAAAATCAGAATTTGGGAATACTAATATTAGAAGTTTCTTGTTTGATTGGTTTTGAAGCCCGTAAGAAATATTCAAATGAAAATAATTTATCTAGTTTCTGAATCTTGGTGTTAACTATTATTATGTTGAAGGAAGTGAAGAAGACCATATTAGAGGTAATAATAATGATGCCGAGTATGATATCCTCTTGTCAAACGCATCAAGCGGGTTGCAGTCTATTACTCCCTTAATTGCAATGATTGAATATTTGACAAAAATGGATATATGATGAAGATACTATTTCTTTTTGAACAGGATGAAAGAAAACAACGGGTCAACAGAATTCTTGCGGTAGAAAAAGTGTTAAAAACCTTATTATGATAAGGATGATTTACCTATAGGAAATATACAGAACTCGTGAATTCTTTTTAACGAAAAACTCCACGAAAAAGGAAGAAAAAGCAGTTAAAATATTTTGATGACTACAAAACCATATCAAATAGTTTTGTTTAAAAACAACGAACTCTCAGTTTATTATTGAAGAGCCAGAACAAAATTTGTTTCCAGAAACTCAACGAGTTTGGTGTATTACTTCTTGCAAAAAGTGTTTGAATAAAGAGGGAACAGATTAACGCTTACAACACATAGTCCGTATGTGCTTTATGCATTAAATAACTGTATGATGGCAGGTTTAGTCAGTGATAAAATGGAGGCAAATGAATTAAAGCAAACTCAAGTGTAATCAATCTAAGATCAATCCTGTAGACGTATCTATTTATGAAATCAGAGAAGGAGTTGTAAGAGGAACCATTCAAGGAGAAGATGGACTAATTTCTGATAATTATTTTCGACCAGAAAATGAAAAGACTTGATGGATGACTTTTATTTAATGCTTAACCACTACGAATAATGATACGAACAAATATACAAACCTTTTTTTCTCATCATTTGAAAAATTGCCTCACCACATGCAATTCAATATATGTAGCAGACTATACAGAACAAACAAAGTTGGCTGGAATTAAACGAGCAACAGAGTTGTTTGAAGTCTCTCCACCGAGTGATATAGACTATTTCACGGTCAACAATCCATGTAATTTGGAGATGGATGGTATTCCTTTCGATAACAATAGCTTTACTCGACCCAATGGAAAATCTTTGTCTCAATGTGAATGTGTTATTTATCCTCATAGTAGTAATGATGAGTCTTGGATTCTCTTTCTTGAGTTAAAGTATAGCTGCAAGCCTGAGAACAACAAGAATAATTTAAACAAAGCTCGAAAAGCAACTATTTAAAAACACAATATTACTATGGGTCTCAAGGTGTTTTCGATAAGAATAATACTTGCTACTTATTAGCTTCTGTTGCCTATGCAACGCTCCTTTTACTAATATTAGTTTAACCCAACCTTACTTATCAGCAATGAAGAAGAGACATAATGTGGTAATACGATTCCAGAATTCGGTAGAGATCATAGATGATAAAAATTAAAGTGTAGCTTAAAATAATTTTTTAGTCAAGGAACTTATGATAATTTTCCAAATGTTAGCGACTATAGGAATTCCTTTATTGAAGCAATGAAAGTCTTGAGGCTATGTAAAACCGATTCAGCCGTGGAGTGTATCGAGTTCAGAAGGAGTTGGAAGAAAACGGTAACGGGCAAGCTTCTTTTGATTTTTCATTGATTACAGCTTTTCGAGTAGTAGAGAACGTCTCTCAAAAAAATATCTTGAAGAAGGCTTTGGGGGAGAAACATCCCAAGAAAAAGCACAGAAAAGTCCAAGAAATATAGAGGATGAAATATTGGATGAAATAAAAAGACTTTCCGCAAGTTACAAGGAAAGATTTAGCAAAAGGTTAAACAGAACAGAGGATAGTATTCGTTATTATCTAAGGAGGATGGTTAAAAGAAGGAGTTATCAAGCACGAAGGCTCTACAAAGGCAGGAAAAGTGGATAATAGTCAAATAGAATTGTACATAATATTGAGCGGTCTTTTATTGCTTGTATTGGTTGTCGTGCTCACAGGAGCACTCCTTCCGAGAATCAGAACGAAGACAAAACAGTGCATTTTGAATACTCCTGTTAATGTCGTTTTTGCTATCGTGACCAACAATCAAGAATGGCATTACGAAGTTCTTTGGATGATTTGGAGATCATCCGTCTCAAGGGATATTGAAGAATGGGAAGAAACTGCCAATGGCGTAACTATCCGATTCAAGACACTTGAGAAAAAGACCGCATTCTTTCTACAGTTTTGAGATGGATAGTAAAATGTTTGCAGGAGAGTGGCAGGCAACATTCGAAACCGATGGAAGGAGATAAAACTCTATTCACTGCAACAGAAAAGATAGAATACAAGAATCTGTTCTATCGTTTGGTTGGGTATGCTTTTATGGACTTAAACAAGTTTATGACCACATATCAAGAAGAACTTACAGCTCGAATAGAACTTGAAAAAGCAGAGCAATAAAGGCAATATAACCGATTGTTTGCAATCAATTTCAGTAATCATATTTGTACCATGTAATTACAATCTGCTGTAAATCAGTGTGGGTTTGTTTTGAAGAAGTGAAGTAAAAGCATAAACAAACACTAACTAAATAGAAGAAAATCCTAGTAACTCTCAACAGTTACTGGGATTTTTGTGTGCACTAAATTCTCTTTGCTTCCCTTTTACCTTTCCATACAATTATTTACTATATTTGCAAACAATCATATAATATTTATGAAAAGTTCAAACAACAGAATAAAAGAGGTGCTTATCGAGAATGGGATTAAGCAAACATGGCTTGCGAGAAGTTCGGTAAGAGTTTCATTATTGTCAACTCTTACGTTTTGCAATCGTCGACAGCCAAGCCTAGAATTGCTATTTCAGATAGCAGAGATTTTGCAGGTTAATCCAAAGGAGTTGATTAACACTCCCAGATGAGTAATAAGAAGTTTTTTCGATTTACATCAAGAATAGAGTTCAGACATAATAAAAGAATCATGGCAAAACAAAAATACAGCTGATATTGGATTTGAAAAGGAAATATGGAAAGCAGCAGATTTGCTTCGTGGCAATCTTGATGCTTCCGAATATAAATCGGTAGTATTGGGATTGATTTTTCTAAAATACATCTCCGATAAGTTTGAAATCAAATATCAAGAATTAGTCAATAATGGTGAAGGATTCGAGGAAGACCGCGATGAATATATGGCGGATAATATTTTCTTTGTTCCATAAGAAGCACGGTGGAGTGTGGTAGCAAAAAGCAGCCCTATACACCAGAAATAGGTACGATAATCGACAATGCGATGCGTCTTATTGAAAAGGAGAATCTCCGTTTGAAAGGCATTCTGCCTAAAAATTTCGCCCGACCAGAATTAGACAAAAGGCGTTTGGGCGATGTGGTAGACTTTAGTTTACCAATATTCAAATGAAAGAACATGGAGATTCCAAAGATATATTGGGACGCACATATGAATATTGTCTTTCTAAATTTTGCAGAAGCAGAAGGGAAATTAGCAGGAGAATTTTATACACCTGCTTGTATTGTTCAAACACTTGTCGAAGTTCTGAAACCTTATCACGGACGAGTATATGATCCTGCTTGCGGATCTGGTGGAATGTTCGTACAGTCTGCCAAATTCATAGAGAGGCATCAAGGAAATATCAAAAGATATTTCTGTCTATAGTCAAGACAGCAACCCTACGACATGGAAGATGGCTCAGATGAATCTTGCCATTCGAGGAATTGAGGCTGATTTGGGCAAGTTTAATGCAGATACATTCTTTGATGACCAACACCCCACATTAAAAGCAGATTTTATCATGGCTAATCCGCCTTTCAATCTCAGTGATTGGGGAGCAGACAAGTTGCAAGATGATGTGCGTTGGAAATTTGGCATTCCACCATCGGGCAATGCCAACTTTGCATGGTTACAACACATGATTCATCATTTATCTCCCAAAGGGAAAAATAGGTATGGTATTGGCAAATGGTTCTTTTATCTTCACAGACAGGAGGGGAAGGAACGATTCGTGAGAATATCATCAAGGCCGATTTAATAGAAGGTATCGTTGCCCTACCCTCACAGCTGTTTTACACACAGGTATTCCTGTTTCTCTATGGTTCCTCAATCGAGAGAAGAAACAGAAAGATAAAATTCTGTTTGTAGATGCAAGAAACATAGGGAACAATGGTTGCTCAGCAAACTTCGTGAGCTCCAAGAAGCAGATATAAAAAGATTGCAGACACTTTTGATAAATATAATAATGGTACACTTGAAAAATGAAAAAGGTTTCTGTGCAGTTGTAGCCCTTGGCGATGTGGCAAAACAAGACTATATTCTTACCCCTGGACGTTATGTCGGCATTGCAGAACAGGAAGACGATGGTATTCCTTTTCAAGAGAAGATGGATAAACTCACAAACTCAGATTGTCTGATTTATTTGCCCAATCTCATGATTTGGAGGATGAGATACGAAAAACAGTTGGCAAGCATAGGTTTCACTATCAAGTAAATGACTGCATGTTCTTCCATATTATCAATTCATTAATATAGAAGAACATGAAAAGAAAAACTGATTTCAGAAATTAGCAATGCAATGGCAGAAGTATTAAGCGTAGAGCAAATGGCACAACTCAATGGAGTATTACTGCAAGCTATCAGTAAATACTCCATTACGGTAGAACGACGAGTTGATGCAGGAGAACAATGTATCTAACGAACGTCTGTTAGAGATATTCTTGTCAGCTAAGCAAGTTGAAGGTTGCACCACACCTACCATAAAATATTATGGCTCGACCATTAATCAGCTTTTCAAGAAAATGCCTAAAAAAGTTACGAACTATACAACAGAGGATATTCGTGCTTATTTGGCTGTATTTCAACGGAAACACAAATCGAGTAAAGTTACAATAGACAATATCCGTCGTATCTTTTTCATCTTTCTTTTTCATGGTTAGAGGATGAGGATTACATCATTAAAAGTCCTGTACGTAGAATACACAAGGTTAAGACAGGAACACAGATTAAGGAAGTCCTTACTGACGAAAATTTGGAACAACTGCGCGATAACTGTACAAGGGTACGAGATTTAGCCATGATAGACCTATTGGCTTCTACTGGTATGCGTGTTGGAGAACTTGTAAAGCTCAATCGTGAGGATATAAACTTCAACGAGCGTGAGTGTATTGTTTTCGGTAAAGGTAACAAGGAACGTATCGTGTATTTCAATGCTCGTGCAAAGATTCATTTGCAGCAATATCTCGCAGAGCGAAAAGACAGAAACAAAGCATTGTTCGTGTCTCTTGCCAAACCACACAATCGATTACAAATATCAGGAGTAGAGACAAGGCTAAGAAAGATTGGGAGGCTTTCTAAGATTGTCCGTGTCCATCCACACAAGTTCCGTCGGACACTTGCGACTATGGCTATAGATAAAGGTATGCCCGTGGAGCAAGTACAAAAAAACTCCTTGGGCATGTTAAAATTGATACAACCATGCACTATGCAATGGTCAATCAAACAAACGTCAAACTCTCTCACCGCAAATTCATCAGTTAAATCAAAAATGCAAATGACATATTATACATATAGGGCCTATCAAACGCCATTTTATAAAAATAAGCAGATAAATGATAATTTAGAGCAGCAGGCACAGGCGTTGTTCAAATCTTGGTTCGTGGATTTTGGAGCCATTCAAAGATAGAAAAATTTGTGGATTCTGAACTGGGAATGATACCTGAAGGATGGAGAGTTGAAGAATTGGGAAATATAACAAACTCAATAACAGAGAAAGTTGGAAACCGAACAGACGTAAAAGTTTTTATCCCCAGTCAACACAGGGGAACTACTTCTTTCAGAAGAATACTCACAAAGCAAGTATATAGTAAAAAAACCCTTGCTGAAATATATTATGGTGGCGCTAAATGATTTTTCATACAATCCTGCTCGTATAAATATTGGTTCTATTGGAATGAATACATTTGATTTCAGTGGATGCGTTAGCCCTGTTTACGTAGTCTTTAGATGTGAGAAAGGATACCATCATAACATCTTAAAACTACTAAAGAACTTCAAAGAAGAAGTCAACACAAGAGCAATCGGAGGAGTAAGACAGATCTTGAGTTACAAAGATTTCTCTTTAATCAAAAATTGTTTATCCGCCAAAAGAGGTTGTTGAGCAATTTAATAAGATTTACAGTCACATTATGACTTTGATTATATTTTAGAAAATAAAGACTTCATCAAACAAGAGATATACTCTTCCCCAAACTGATGTCTGGCGAGCTGAAAATTAATGATATAAACAACTAAATTCCCATTTATGGAAGAGTGATACGAATACACAATAGGCGATAGTACTGTAAACATTTCAGACACATATTCCCAAAAGATACGTGCGATAAAAGCGTTATACCTATAGACACGTCAGATATTACTTGAAGGAAAAATTGATAAGATCTCAGAGACTCCATATATCATATTACCAAGTGAGAGCTAAAGACGTACCTTCAGCATGGGGATATCATTTATTCAACCGTAGATACGACTGCACGCATATGCCTACATTACAAATCCGCACAAAAATATCTTACATAGCCTCTACAGAAATTGATGGTTATAAGTCATTATCCCACATAAAGATCTTACCGATTCTAGTTTATATACTACGAACTGATGTCAAAATAAGATTGTGGCATATCTTGCCAATCTGCAGGCAATCAGTATCAGCTTATCCTTCCACAGCATCAGACATTTGTCGAACTTGAAATAAAAGCTCCCTTCTTTGCTGATATATCACAACAAAAGCTGCAAAACATCCCTCTCTTCCCTTCGATTCCAAAATCGACCTCAACTCGACGGATAAATGATAATTTAGGAGCAACTGAGGCTCAGGCGTTGTTCAAATTATTATTTTATAGATACCCCAGAACTTTTAGGTGAGTTCTCTGTCGGGTCGTTGGCAGATACCGCTAATTATGTGAATGGACTTGCGATGCAGAAGTATCGTCCAATTAATGGCGAGAAGGGGTTACCAGTATTAAAAATAAAAAGAATTGGGACAGGGCAGAATAGACTCTTTCGTCCGATTTTTGTTCAAATGAAATTGATTCGTATTACAAGTGTATATGATGGTGATGTTATATTCTCATGGTCAGGTACTCTTATGGTAAAAATATGGTGTGAGGGAAAATGTGGACCTAACCAACATCTTTTTCAAGGTTAGTTCAAAAACAACACCTAAATGGTTTTTACTATTTTTGGACAAAACATCATTTAGATAATTTTTATTAGAATTGCAAAGGATAAGGCTGTCACTATGGGGCATATTAAACGAGGAGAACTGAAAAAAGCAGAAGTTCTGTTCCCCAATAATAGTGTAATGAAAAATTAGATATTTTAATGGCTCCATTTCTAGACCAGATTATTGAAAAAGAGTGCGAAATTAGAAAACTAGCTTCTATTGCGTGATACACTCCTTCCCAAACTAATGTCTGGCGAGCTGAAAAATTAATGATATAAACAACTAAATTCCCATTTATGGAAGAGATGGATAAAGATACACATTAGGCGATATAGTCAACGTAAATACCGCTCAATATTCCCCAAAAAGATACGTGGATAAAAGCGTTATACTTATGACATCGGATATACCGAGAATAAAATTGATAAGATTCAGGAATTTGATTGTTCATCTGACCAAGTAGAGCAAGACGTGTTAACATGGGGATATCATTTTATTCAACCGTGAGACCAAACCAAAAAGCATTATGGCTACGTACAAATCCCGCAAAAAATTTTATTGGTATCTGAGGTTTTACAGTATTATCGCCATAAAGATCTCACTCGATTCTAAGTTTTATATACTTACTGGTTAAGCCTAAAAATAAGATTGTGGCATATGTTCGCAATCTTGCATGAGCAATCAGTATCAGCTTATCCTTCCATAAAAGCATCAGACATTTGTGAACTTGAAATAAAGCTCTCCCTTCTTTAGAATATCAAACTAAAGCTGCAAAGCATCCTCACTTCCTCGATTCCAAAAATCGAGCTCAACCGACGGATAAATGATAATTTAAATTAATATTAATTATGCAGTGGACAAGAGAATATATTGCAAAAGAACCAAGTCTTAGGACTTTTTGAAACGCATATTTCAACAATAGAAAACAATGTTGAGATTAATCCTTCTTTATGCGTTGAAGTAAGCAAAAGTCTGACAGAAGCACTTTGCAAAAACAATTCTCACTAATCAAAAATACAACGTACAAAGATGATATTTCATTTAATGGTTTAGTAAAACAGACCTTAGAACATCTTATAGAACAGACTGGAAAGGAAATAGTTGGTCTATCTGAACTATGCCGTAAAAATTTCTACTGTCGCCCAATCAATTGCAGAGATACGAAATAATGCAGGGATTTGCTTTCACATGGTTTGGATGTTTTGCATCCTCAGATAGACAAATCACTATCCCTACTGATATACAAAAACAACAGATGTACTCTGTGGGTTCATTTTACATTTTTATTTCAGTTATGCCCACCACGCTAACCAAAGATTAATTTATCAAGATTGCGAGTGCTTTAATGATTGGTTTGATGAAGAAAATCCATTAGAAGTAGGAGGCGTACACTTATCAGCATCAGAGGCTCTTTACAACTTAGATTATCAAGCTTATAAAGCTAACTATATAGATTATTTAGAATTTCTTTTTAGAAATGAATGAACAATAAAAATAAAAATACAATGCCCTTCACAGAAGATAATTACGAAAAAGCACTGATATCCCTCTTTGAGGGAATGGGCTATCAATATTTGTACGGTCCAAATATTGAAAAGAGACTACTATGTGCCATATTATGAAGCACAATTAGAAGAAAGTCTGCAAACTGTTAATCCAAAGAAGCCACATGCAGCTATTCACGAAGCGATTATCAAATTACGCAATATTGATATGGGTAGTTTGGCGCAGCGTAATGAAACTTTTACAGACTATTTACAGCATGGCATAGAAGTCTCTTATTTCAATGGCAAGGAAATGCGCAATGAAATGGTTTATTTGATAGACTTTGAGCATACGGACAAGAACACCTTTCAAGTTATCAATCAATGGACATTCATTGAAAATGCAGAGAAACGTGCCGATATCATTGTATTTGTGAATGGTTTACCATTGGTTGTTGTAGAATTAAAAATCACCTTCCCGTGAAGAGACGGACGCTTCAGAAGCATATCTTCAACTCCGCAATTATATGAAGGATATACCATCGTTGTTCGCTTTCAATATGTTCTGTGTTATGAGCGATTTGGCTCTTTCCAAAGCTGGGACAATTACCAGCAAAGAAGATCGCTATATGGAATGGAAAACAAAAGATGGCAATTATGAAAGTACGGAATTTGCCGATTATGATACATTCTTTGAAGGAATATTTCAAAGAGAACGACTCTTAGACATTATCAAGAACTTTATCTGTTTTTCCAAAGAAGAAAAAAAGGGAGTGCCAAGATATTAGCAGGGTATCATCAGTATTTTGCAGTGAAAGAAAGCCATCGAACGTACCAAAACATGCTACAGTTAGCAATGGTAAGATTGGTGTATTCTGGCATACGCAAGGCAGTGGTAAGTCATTGTCAATGGTTTTCTATGCCCACTTGCTGCAACAAGAGTTATCACAGCCCACTATTGTTGTGATTACCGACCGCAACGATTTAGACGACCAACTTTATACCCAATTCTCTAAATGCAAGGAGTTCTTGCGCCAAACTCCAATGCAAGCCAAAAATCGAGAGAATCTAAAAGAGCTATTGAGTGGACGAGAAGCTAATGGCATTATCTTCACAACCATGCAGAAGTTTGAGGAGTCTAGCGAACCTTTGTCAGAGAGAAGAAATATTATCGTGATGACTGATGAGGCACATAGAGGACAATATGGTTTTGAGGAAAAAGTCGACGCCACTACAGGTAAGGTCTCTATCGGCACGGCAAGAATCATTCACAATTCACTACCCAATGCTTCATATATTGGCTTTACTGGTACACCTATCTCTACCAAAGACCGAGATACCGTAGAGGTCTTTTGGTGATTATATTGATATTTATGACATGACGCAGGCGGTTAATGACGGTGCTACTTGTCCTGTATATTATGAGTCCAGAGTTATCAATCTAAATCTTGACGATGCAACCTTGCAAGCCCTTGATGACGAATACGAGCTGTTGGCTGAAGAAGGTGCAACGATAGAACAGATAGAGAAAAGCAAGAAAGAGATGTCACACTTGGAAGAGATACTGGTGCACCGGCTACCATCGATTCTCTTTGCCAAGACATTATCAAACACTATGAAGAAAAACCGTCAATATGAATTGACTGGTAAGGCAATGATAGTGGCATATTCGCGTCCCATAGCGATGAGCATTTATCATCGACTACTGAGCTTCGCCCAAAAATGGACGGATAAAGTGAAAAGTTGTCATGACGGGCAGCAACCAAGACCCAGAAGAATGGCACGACATTATCGGAAACAAGCAGTATAAGAAAGAACTTTGCCAAACGATTTAAGGATGACAACGACACGATGAAGATTGCTATTGTAGTCGACATGTGGCTCACAGGCTTCGACGTTCCCTCATTGGCAACTATGTATGTTTACAAACCGATGAGCGGACATAACCTAATGCAAGCCATTGCACGAGTGAACCGTGTATTCAATGGCAAAGTGGGTGGATTGGTTGTTGACTATATCGGTATTGCCAAGGCCTTGAAAGAAGCGATGCATGATTATACGGGACGCGACAGAAAGAACTTTGGAAACCCAGACATCAAAGGCGTGGCTTTTTACAAAGTTCAAAGAGAAGTTGGAAGTGTGCCAAGACTTATTTCATGGTTATAATTATAGTAAGTTCCACACAGGGACAGATGCCGACCGCGCTAAATTAATCAAAGGTGGTGTAAACTTTATGTTGGCAACCGATAAACAAGAACAGTTACCGCTCTATATGAAAGAAGCTGCCTTGCTGCACAATTCCATCACTCTTTGCCGAAGCCTGTTGAATGAAGAGCAACGCTTCTTAGCTGCATTCTTTGAAACTGTGCGCACTTTGCTCTCCCGAATGACAGGTAAAAGGAAAAGTTACGAAGAAAAGAAATTAATGCTCGTATCAGTGAATTGCTGAAACAAAGTGTAAAAAGTGAAGGTGTAATCAATCTTTTCTCTGATGTTAAAGCCGAATTTTCCCTCTTTGATACAGCCTTCTTAGATGAAATTTCTAAGATGAAAGAAAAGAATATAGCTGTAGAACTGCTCAAAAAAACTATTGGCGGAGAAAGTGGCACTCTATCAAAGACCAATATTGTGCAGTCAGAGAAATTCTCTGACCTGCTCAATCGCTCTTTATCCAACTATTTGAAAGGATTACTCACCAATGAAGAAGTTATACAAGAACTTTTGCAGTTGGCAAAAGATATTGCCTCGGCTGATTCAGCAGCTAATGAACTCGGCCTCACTCCCGAAGAAAAGTCATTCTATGATGCCTTGACCAAACCGCAAGCAGTTCACGACTTCTATAGTAATGAAGAATTGGTAGCTATGACAAAAAGAACTTACTGACTCTCTGCGTAAGAATCGCACTATCGACTGGCAGAAGAAAGAATCAGCCCGTGCCGGTATGCGCAGAATGATTAAACATCTTCTGAAAAAATATCATTACCCGCCAGAGGAAGCTGCCAATGCATTGGAGACTGTCATCAAACAATGCGACCAGTGGACGGATAATGAGCAAGAGAATTATTCAACAAAAATCAGCCAAGATGTACGAAATCCACGAGGATGACATACTAATGGCAGCAGAACCATAATATATGAAAAAAATCAGTTTGGCTTAGTAAAATCTCTATAAGGGCTCGGCAAAAAGAATTCTTCGTAGAAGGCACAACGTAAGAAAGAAATCAAAAGGAAAAGAGCCTTAGCACAAGGTGTTTGTAAGGAGGAACTTAAATGGAGAAATATTTATAAACGAAATTTTTATGATTACATAAAAATTCCTGCTCCCGATAATTTATCTTTAATAGATAATACTGAATCAGTACTTCATTTTATATCAAGACTAAGAGAATGTTTTGAGAAAAAAAGTATTTATTAATTTGTCTCGTGTAAGTAATATTAGTGGGGATGGAATTTTAATATTACTATCCAACCTCGTTCTTTTCAAAACAAGAAAGATTAAATTTAATGGAAATTATCCAAAAAGATAAAAACTAGGACAAAACTAGAGAAGACATGTTTTTATGATGCTATTTATAATTTTTAACTACGCAGAAGAGAGTAAATATGATCTTACGAAAAATGACATATTTACACATGCACAGAAAAATGTAGATTCTCAACTTACAGCAGACTTAATAACAAAAACTCTGCATATCTTTGGGGAGAAGAACGACGTTGCATCAGGGTTACAAAGAGTATTCTTGGAACTAATGCAAAATACCAATAACCATGCTAGTAAAATTATAGGTGATAAATATTGGTGGCTGAATATGGAAAAGAAGAAGGACCCCAAGAGAATTTGCTTCTCTTTTTATAGATTATGGTATGGGCATCTTTAAGAGTTTAGATAACAAACCCATTACTGATAAATTATATGATTGGGTAAAGAAAATTTCTCCGTGGTGTAATCCACAGAATCATGCAGAACTTTTTACATTTTTGTAGGCACCTTTTCACAAGACTGTAACTGGCAAAGAATATAGAGGTAAAGGCATCCCTGGTATTTCTAATCGCTTAAAAACTGGGTATATAAGCAATTTAGTATTAATCTCCAATGACTCGATGGGTAAACCCAACGAGGATAAATATGAAAATACTTGACAATAAATTAAATGGAACTTTCGTTTATATAGAAATAGATGCACAATGTAAGAATCTACCCTTAGCAGTATAAATTATGAAATATTCTATAGCAACACAATTTTCTAGAGTACCATCTGCTCGCAATGAAGGAGAGGGGAAGTACTCTGTATCAGTTTAAGAAAGATAATATATCCTTTTATTAAAAAGAGTGTATTCGTAATCAGGAAAAAGTTTATAATAGATTTAGATGGTACAGCTGGTTATGGGACATCTTTCCTTGAAGAAGTTTTTGGGGGTTAATTAGAGAAGAAAAATTAGACTATGGTGCGGTGTGTAACACTTTTAGTGATAATCTCAGATGAAGAACCAGAATTGAAAGAAGAATGTTGGGAATATATAAAAGATGCATATGAAAAAGTTAATATACTTATAATTTTTCATTAGGTTGGATAGTCGGACTAATACTTTCAGACTTAAATTTCTCTTCTACGATAACAAATTTAATATATTCGAGCTGCTGTATTTTATCTGCAATGCATTGCTAACAATATACATAGCTTACATTATCAGCCAAAGTATCGAATCAAAAAGGTGAAAAAAAGGTATTATTATAGAAAAAGGCTAATGAAATTGACGAATTATTAAAAAGACTTTACAGGAACAAGTTTGTAGAGCGTAATGGTAAATATACCATAAAACAACCTCACTATTGTTGGTCAATCTAAAGTTATCAACATGATAATAAATCAAACAAGAAAAAGTGTAAAAAGATATTATAAAAGATATAGAAGATTCAGACGATTTTAAACAAATAAATATACGCAAACTGGTGAGAATATGTACTAATAGCCAACCCTGGAAAGAAGATGTTATAAAATGCGAAAATGACGTAATGTCTGAAAAAGTGTGTAAGATTCTCCATGTCTTTCCCCCATGCTTGGGGTACTCAAGCATGGGGAAATTTGTGATGTTGATATCTCTTGCCATTTTACCTGATTTTCCACTCTCCAAAAATACGGTAGCTGTCTTGCATACGTCCCTTCCGTTTTCTCCTTGGCTACAGATCCCAAGAGATAAACTACAGAGGCAGGAGAAGGCATCGCTCCACGCATGAGTAAGGTGCGCTTATAACTTCTATTGAGTCGTTCCACCCAGTTAGTAGAGTAACAGTTTCGACGCACACTTTCGGAGAACCTCAGATAGGTAAACAGGCCGGCAGTTGCGCTCATTGCCCAAAACGGGCAAGGCTCGGGTACTTTTTATTCAACGCTGCAAAGATACGCAAATTCTCACTGAGGCCATAAGAGGCGTCATGTCGGTATGCTCCATGGGAAAGAGTGCTGAGTTCCTCGCCGACCTCGGCTTTGTCTTTCGAGGAGACGGTGTTCAACACTTTCCGTTTGAAATGCACAACGCAAAGTTGGTGCAGTGCCGTGGGAAAAAGCCGAACATACCGCATTTTCGATGCCACTCAAAGCATCGGATATAATCAAGTCAATTTAGTTTCACACCGCGTTCCTTGAGGGCTTGCAGCTCCATTTCCCAAGCAATCGCGCCTTCTGTGGGGTGATTTACTACCGTGAGCACCTCATGACTGCCGTCGGGCAGCAGTCCCAACATCGTGCAGTAAGCCTCCTTAGAGACGCTTCCGTCGCGACGTGTGGAACAGAACGTAGCATCGATGTAGACAGCTAAATAGTGAGGAGAAAGTTGGCGCGAAAGCCACTTGGATCTCCTTATAACAAGCCCCCAGCCAGATAGCTCACCTGTTGCTTTGCTGTAAAGGTGACCGTAGATGCGACGACCCACCTCGGCAATGTCTTCACAGGAGAGTCCACGGGAATACAACCTCGTAAAAAAGCTGTGTGCGCTCACTCTCCTGAGAGGATAAAAATACCAAGAATGATAGGTTGAAAAAGCATTGAGCGCTACGAGGGATGCGAAGTTGGAAACTCCAACCATGGCCCCGCCAACGACGGGGACGGAAACCATTGGCTTGTTCACCCGCATGTTCCGTGAGAAAGAGGGCGCGCTCCTGCTTGGAAAAACTATCCAAAAAGCACGCGAACCAACTCATTAAAACCCTGCCTCACTTGAGGCCATTTCAGAAATTAATTCCGATCTTTGTTCTCTTGTAAGCTTCATTGTTCTTTCTTTTGATTTTTATTCACTACAAAATATAAGAACTTTGAGCTTCACACTAGGACAGTATCAGCTTCTTGCCTTCAACCTCTTTTAAATTAAGTGCTGACAGCAGATACAGGGTCAAGTTTTATCTTTATCTCTTCGCTTATTCTTTTCGGCATCGCTCTCTGCATCAGTAAGACCAACAACTTGATCGTTATCACTGATGCCAACACTAATGTTCCGCCTTCGCCATTAGCAAAGGCAGATACACTTTTAGCCAACTCTTTGGTCGCTTGACTTCGAGCTGCTGTTTCTTGTTGTAGGCGGTTGCTTCGCCAATTAATACAGATATATCCATTGTCATTCTTTTATTGCTTGCAATTCTTTACCTGCAAAAGTACCGTAAGGTTTCTTTTGAAATTTCTCCTTTTTATAATAATCCCCTAAAGCTTTTAATATTGCATCGACATCATGTTCGTTTTCACAAGGAATTTACCATCTTTATCTGGCAGATTATCTCCATACTTTTTGCAAAATTTCTTTTCATTGATTTGATTTTAGTGGGAGTTAACTCTTTGTATCCTCCAATTCTTTCAACTTTAATCAATTTTTGTGAATAGAAGGTTTCTTCTCAATTAATGCCTGTAATTTTTCTCCACCGATAAAGCTACCACTTTTTATCATGTCATCAATCAATAGTTATAGCTTTTTCTTTATATTCCTCTTTGTAAACCGACCATTTGTCTCAAAATATGCTTTTTAACAACATAAAAAGTCTCATCAACAAAGATGCAATCTATCTGTTCATCCAAATTTACAGTTTCCTCTTTAAGTAATGTCAACTGCTGACTTTGAGTGTTGAATTTTTGTTTTCAACCAACTTTTTAGCTTTTTCATCAATGCCAACTTTACTTGGTAATATCTTACGAAATGTAAAAAAATCTTTTTATTGCTATCAGTACAATAGAATTCGAGACAATAAGCCCATAATTCTTCTTTTCATCTGTAGTAATATTTTGCAATACTCGTAATTCTCTGTAACTTTTTGTAATTGATTAGTTACTACATCTGAAAAAAAGAAAAACTTTGTTTTGTATTGTATGTAAATAGATGTTCTGTTTCATCTGACAGAACATCATAGTCAATCATTTCAAAAATTTTTATTTATGATTTTTCTATTTGGTTTAAAGAAGTGCTATAAAGAGCCTCTTGAACCTCCTTATTACAATCTATTTGATAAACCTTAAACAAATATTTATCTCTTAAACGACTACGCTTCGCAACCCAGGCTTAACACCTCTCGTCACGAAGTATAATTTAGAATCTTTTTATTGCAGAAGATTTTATTAATTCTAATATATCTTCTAATGTCATATTTTTATCTTTTATATCCATAATAAAGTTGATAACCTACATTGTAAAGTTTGGCTGTATCATTTTTCCTCTATAAAATTATCTCTTGATATAAGAATCCCTTGCCGTGAAACATCTCCATCTTTTATACTTTATGTTAAAAATAGAATATTTCATACTAAGGGATTGGATTTACTAAAATAAGTTTTGAACGAACATACAATTTATATACTACATAAAAAAATACACAATACTGTAATGTTGTCTGCAAGGTTTGAATAATCATTAAACATTATGGGAACTATATAAGTCGCTACATATGCTAAAGGTTCATCATTCATACTTGATATTTCTGTACTTTTTACTATATTACCATTCTCAACCTTTTCATCAATATTTTTAAAAAGTGATGTATGTTCCACAAAACCATAGCATGTTAGAAATAGGCATGCTGTAGCCATACCGAAGTGGCTCATAAAAATTTATAAAGGTTCCAAAATGCAATCCGCCCCAAATAAGAAATTCTGAATTTGAGAGAATTTGTCTAACAGCAATTAGTAAGAACAACGGGTATATATGATGAAAGGAACAGAACTATAGGTGCCATTCCTACCATCGAATTTACTTTTGTATGTGAAATTATTTTCTTCATTGATATTTTGTCATATTATTTTTGATTTGACAAATTGCAGCTTTTAATACTTGCATGCAAATTTTAGCTGTATGCTCATCAGGATAAAAACCTGTACTCATCTGTTGATATGGATGAATATAATTTCTAAAAATCCCTAAGAACATGACTAAATTCTTTAACATCTTCATGCAAAAGTCCTATGCTGAAGGCTACATCTATAAATTGCGATAAAGTCCAATTGTAAAAAGCCTAATACTTTCCCATCCTTTTTAGGAGCAGAACTTGAACTGTTAAATTCCCTTGGAAAAATAGGAAGCAACTCCAAGAAGAATACCTTCCAACAAACTGCCACAGATGATAACAGAAGAAAGATATGCTTTTGTTTCAAAACATAATTTCATCTCTGTAAGCCGAGCGGCAATTATCGGCTTTTACATGTTCTGTTATAGGCAGAAAATCAGCTGACACATCAGAATATTCCACACTCAAAAAGTCAGCTTCTTTTGTTGATGAACTTTTCTTACCACATTGATTGTTTATTTCTTCAACGATGACGCTTTTCGTCAACATGGTGTATTTCTATAGCTTTGCCAATAACTGAAATTTTCCAACCGTCAAAAAGCCAAATATTGATTAAACTCATTTATTAAAGTGCCTAATTCATTATATTTTCCAATAAAATTTGAAGGTGAAAAAGACATCTTTTATAATTTTATCTAATTCGGGAGAACCATTTATAGTTTATCATCTGTATATATCCAGCGAGAAGGAAATCCGCCTCCATATCCATAAGTATCGTGAAAGCCATATTTATTGAAAAAGGCATACTAAATGTTGGACCACTCCTATAAGTGGTCTTTTCATTAATCATATCTCTTAATTCTTGTAAAGTCTTTTTCTGATAATATCATATTGCCGTTATATTTAATTTTATTCCTACTATACATTCCTCCAACTTATCAAAAGTCGTGTTAATAAACGTATATCCAATCATCTTTTGTCGTATTAATGGATTGAAATTCGTATATTGCTTGCGAACAAAACCTCAGTTCAAAAAGCCAGGCGGAGAGCCTTGCAGTCGGCATCATCTTCATCCGTTTGTTTTGCCTCTTTGCCTGTGATAGTCCGCACCTTGACAATCTCATATACATCACGTATTCCATTTCCTTTGATGTATGGCATAAAGAAAGTGAAGATCTTGCAGGGCGATGGTTGTCGGGAACTGTTTTCCAGAATAATACAGAGTTGCAGTTCCGTCTATAAATGCTTGAAACAGCCTGTTGTCCTCTTTCACCAATCCAATAAGCACACGGTTGCCTACCTCCACATACGCACCCTTTTGCGGTATGACATGAGCAATGGTCTCATATGATTTGGTATGTATGAGTTCATCAATGAAATTCTCCAAAAGTTTTTCTGTTCTCTACATCCTTAGGGACGAAGAGGGAAGGCTCCGATATTCACTTCCTTGATGGTCTTTATAGAACTTCGACACAGCCACATCATTCGGCTCACCGTCACCAGGGAAAGAGAATGTAACCGCCTATAACCTCTTTTTCAACGCATTAGCGTCATAGTCTTTGTAGTATATGGCATCACGATAGCGGTGCATCTGATTGATGGCATCCTCTGGCGGTACATCCACGCCCTTGTCTTTGCCGTCTATACGGTATTTCGCATCAAAGAGATAGGTCATCTTCATGCCTTGCTGCAAGTCGTTCTTGGTAAGCTGCACTACTATGTCTGGTTTCTGCGGTACGGTCGGCACAACCAGGTCTTTCATGCCCACATTGTCATTTTCCGTGTCGGCATTCTTTGGGTTATATACCAATTCTGCCAGCTCCATGCCATCCTTGCGGAACAATATGCGTGAGTGTTCACCTTTTGCCAAGCTCCCAAGAGAAGATGCTGTTCATCTCCATACGGTTGCGATGTTCCACATCTTCATTCTCCAAGCGCAACTGTGCCTTTGACAATATGGCTCACTCTATGAAACACCATATCTCATAGAGCGTTGCTATATCCTTCGTCTGTAAGCGATACAAGCCGTCATTCAGCGAATAGGCTCTTCTCAGCAAGTTCCATGTACGGTATACTTGGCTGTAGCCCATTGCCTTTTTGCAGCACCATGCTCTCTTGGCTTATTCCCTTGAACCTTCCTATTGTTCTGAAGAAGGGATGATGTTGCAGTCGTTTCAATGTTTCCGAGGTTGCAAGCATGGCAGACTTCATCGTGCCTGAAGCTGTCCTTTACGGCCTCAATGCGTTGGCGCAGATCCTCATACCGCTTGCTTATCTGATGAAGTGCAAACTTCAGGAAGCGGTTCTCTTGCGTGTCGTTAGATAGTATATGTTGCTCCACACGATAGAGGTATGCAGGTTCCTGGCGATGTTCTGCCAGTCTGTTCTCTATGTTATGGGGAGTTTGCTTTCAGCTTTGTCCGCTCTCAGATACGCTTCCTCACCATGAAGTCTGTGGCGAGGTCGGTCAATGATGCTTTTGCAGGCTTTTTATGAATTTCTGTTGTTCTCCTCAAACACGCTCCACCAGACGATGTCGGGATGCTCGCCGTTTTGGTCGGGTGAGAAACCATGAAATGTGCGTCGCATATAGTCCAACGACAACATGCGGTATTCTCGCTCTATATCCTCCACGATTGTGCGCCAATGCTCATAGTAGTCGAGCTTTCGTGCTCAGAACTTCAAAACCGAAACGGAAATGCCCTTGTCTCTTTGTCTACCTTATATATAATCTGTATCTCGCTTCGTCCGATCTCGTTTCTTGTAGTTGATGAAACCAGCCAAGATGTGACGACGAAAGCGAAAAAGCGGTCGTTGTCGTTTTGCAGGATGGAACCAAACTGAGCGTCTTTCACATTGTCTTTGAACTCTATCCAGATGGGATAGTCGGCATGTTGTCGAAGAATGTGGCGGGAGCAGGAAACACCTTGCTCAATGTCTGTTTCATGGTCGGCATCCAATGTCCGCTTTCACAGACACGACACCTTCCGACCAAGAGTAAGTGGAGTAGAGTTTGTCCTCGCCCACGTTACTCTTAGCCTTGTTCCAAAATGCCGTCGAACTTTCGTACATTCGACAATCATCGTAAAGTCTTTATGCTCAATAGTCAATAGTTCCATCCGTATTGCTTTTTAGCTCCAAAAACTTGTATATCCCGAAACGAGTTTGGCTTTCATCTTCTTCAGTTTCGCCAGAGATATGGACTTTACTGTATTCTCATCTCCTGACACAGTCTCTCAATCCGTTCTTCGATAGCTCTTGCTTAAATTGTCAAGTAGTTCGTCGCTAACCTTTCGTGTCGTCACCCTCAATGCGCGATAGTACTTTCATGCTGGTAATCTCGTCCAAAGGCACGAGCCATGACATACCCTTGTGCAAATCGTTGTCGTTTTTCTCCTTCTTGAATACGGCAAGTTGTTCACCACATAGAGCAAGAACTCGTGCGTGTGCGGTAGAGCCACCTTGAATGGAGTACCTTCCAATACGTCATTTACCTTTATGCAGATAGCCAGTGCAGCATGTCGCAAGACATTGGTGTAGCTGTCGTATACATCCACGCCTTCAACGGCAGAACCGATAAGCTCTGCCTACCCAACTTGCCAATGCTGTTCGTTACGTTTGGTCAGACCTGCCATGCAAACCACTTCGTTCATCTCAGATAGTCATGGCGCGGTCGAGCACCTTGTGAGAGAATGAGAACGTTGTCTCATCCATATTCACCGTGCCTCACGACTATGAGGTTTTTGAGGATGCTGATTCCATCATTGATAAATTGTTGGTTTAAAAGCGAATAGCCTTTTCTGGTGGGCAGTCAGCAAGAAGTTCACGTACAAGATTTTTGTACCACAGCTTTTGGTACAAGTTCTTCTGTTTCTTTGCTGTTCTGACCTGTATTCAGGATAACTATAGGGTCTGTTGTTACTAGTGCCGTCCTCATGACTCTTAGCGAGACTCTATCACGACTCAGATATTCAGCAAAAGTATTGCTCTACTGGTGCAAGGTTCATCTCGTCCAGGCACAGGAAGTATGGCGTTTCAGTATCTTCCCATGCTTTAGCGATAAATCTCAAAAACTCTCCAGCCACAAACTTGCTTTTGCCGCTGACACGACTCATATAACCAATCAAGTCACTTGAGTCATGCCAATTAGGGCTTTCACCTGCACCATCTGAAAGTTCTTAGGGCTTTTTGAGTCTTGTAATCATCTGTGCCTTCGTTTCCAACAAGCCCTTGCCAACTCGTCGCACTATTCGGCTTTTTGCCATGTTCCGGAGATTCCATGCAAGCAGGAGGAATGGCTTGGATTTAATGGCTGCTGATATAAGAACGATAAATATTTACTACATTTTCTAAAGTTTCTGCATGTTTAATATCCCTCAGTCTCATTCATTTATAGAATTCAAATAAGGTCTTGAGTCAAACATATTCACAAAATTCTCGAAAATATCTTTTTCCGGATGGTTTTAGGAACCGATATAGATAAATGAAGCCTGATTTATATCTGCTTTATAGTTTCGCACGAGAACATTTCAGAAATTTTTCTTCCTTTAAGTTTGATCATTCGCATAATCATAAATATTTTAAATCTCTTCGAGAGCCTTCGTTTATCAAGATTTGTTTCAATCTGAAATAATATACCCTTTAGGTTGAAGTTATTTAGTCCCCTTGCCATTTCATCTTCTTTGGTAAATATAGAAAAATAAATAGTAACGAAAACTGATGTTTCTTTGCGAAAATAAAATGGCTTTTTATATTCGTCTAAAAAAGACTCTAGCTGTGGTTTAGGACGATCAGTCCCTGTTATACTAATATTAGTGTATGATATTAGTATAATCTCTTCATCATTTATTTTGTAAAGTTCACTCCAATCTTTTCTGAAATCGATTTTTCATCAAACTCAGAATAGTCAATTTTTACCCAATTGGAGAAATTTTCTTTAATATATTCCTTTATGCGAGTTATAGAATCCATTTATATGTTATAATTAGTTATAATCAAATGCTTACTTTCCGCTTTTGAAGCGATTTCTAATATTTACTCGCATACTTCTTTAGAGTATTCTGCTTTAATATATGGTCCATACAATTTTTGTGAGTTGGTCTTTCCTATTATCATCAAAGACTCTGCTGACAAATTTTCGAAAATCTTTCGTCAATTTTTATTTGGCTCTGTTCCAAAAAGTCATTCTCGCCAACATTTACCATAATCAGTAAAACACACAATCATATGGAGGATCCAGAAAAACGAAAGTCTTTGGTTGAACATCTCAAACACTTTAGAGTAATCCATTTGTGTTATTTCTGTTCTTCTCAATAATGCCCTATGCTCTTCCGATACAATTTCGGTATTAAAATTTTTATATCGACCAAAAAGGAACATTAAACTCACCTTTAGAATTGAATCTCAACATTCCCTGAATATGATGTTTTATTTATAAAAGTAATACAATGTTGCATCTAAATATTTTCAATCTTACCATTATACATATCTCTGAGTAAGTAATACAAAGCTTCATTCTTATTTTCAACAAATCCTTGAATATCCTCAGATTTTTCAATATTTCATATTCTATTTTGATTGGATTGATAAATACTTTTCCAAACAGACCAATTCTTTCTTTAACTGTTCATAGTTATTTCTGAACCGCCAAATAGAAATCTGATGAGCTTGGGGTTTATGCTCATTGATCAATGCCAACTGGGGTTCTAAATAAAAATATAGGGCAGCACCACCCAGCAAAATGGTCTCGACATATCTATCGTAATCATGAGGAATAAACTGCAAGAAATTCTTTTTATTTCTTTGCTTTTCCTCCACGATATTTGATAATTGGTTTCACATGCGTTGTCTTCCTTAAATTCTTCGAACCTGCACCAAGTCGGTCAATTCTACATCTAATATTTTTAGCAATCTGCATCAGATTGCCTAAATCAGCTGACTTGAATTGGTACACCATTTTTGATATGGTTGTTTGGTCTCACCTAATTGTTCCGCCAACCATTTGTTCGTCCGCTGCTTTTCTGCAAGAACTACTTTTAATCTATTTAAATTTTTACTTGCCATATAGTAATCGTTTCTCTTGGCAAAGATACTGCTAATTTCTATATATATAGAGAAAATCTAAATAAAATTTATGGCTTATCTCGCAATAAAATGAATTAAATTCTATCATTAAGCATGTGTTTTTGTTTTTGCTTAATTAAATTTTATTCATATTTGTACCAATAAATGCTAATTTATTGATTACCAATATAGTTTATTTCGAGGAAGTAAAGTAAATGCATAACAAGCACTGATTAGTAGAAGAAATCCCAGTAACTCTCAACAGTTACTGGGATTTTTGCGTACTCTAAATACTTTCACTTTCCTTTTTACCTTTCCATACAATTATTTACTATATTTGCAAAATAATCATATAATATTTATGGAAAAGTCCAATTAATAGAATAAAAAGAGGTGCTTATCGAGAAAGGGATTAAGCAAACATGGCTTGCAGAGAAGCTCGGTAAGAGTTTCATTATTGTCAACTTCTACGTTTGCAATCGTCGACAGCAAAGCTTGGAACCCTATTTCAAAGACCCGATATATTACAAGTCAATCCTAAGGATTTGATCACTACGAAGGATGACAAATACAGTATCATTTTTAAAACAATAATATGATAACAGATTTCGAAGAATATATCCGACAGAGCGAACCGCATAAACGAGAGAAAGGTTATGTGGCAGACGGCTATTGGTTTACAGGCTGTTGATGGCTTAAAAACTTCCTGACTATCTGCGTGAGACTGCTCGACAACATATTGAGGGAGACATCACAATAGAGGAAGTAAAGCAGTCGTCAATAGTTATTATAAGTCAAAGATTGCCCGCAAAAGGTGTAGAAGATAGACAGAAGAGGCTGATATGCTCGGCTCGTATCACAGAATTGCTATCCGAGCAGAGTTTTACGCCTCACCATTAGAATATACTTATCATTCATCGCCGATTGTTTCAGCTGCATTTATAACCACGCAGGTAAGATAAGAGATTACAACATTACGAAAAAGGAATGGGTGCTAAATGGAGAAACGGTACTGTATGCAGGTGCAGACAGTATTCGTCAAACGCTGGATTACGACTTTGCCCGTGAAAAAGAATACAATTATAGACAGCATGCACACAATGGAAGCCGTGAAGCATATCGTTCAATTTGTATCAGACCTTTGGCAAATCATCCATTCGGAGAGGGAAATACTGAACGACAGCGGTTTTCGCCATTACATCTGCAGTACATTTGGCTTTTGACATCAGCAACGAAACTTTTGCTAACTATTCGTGGTACTCCGCAATGCACTGGTTCGAGCCAACTATAATAATATTCCTAAAGGTACTATGCGACGACATAATATCTTGAAGCGTTCTTCCGTAACCTGATGTTAGTGAGCAGAATGAGTTGAAGAACAGGTATCTGGCATGTATCAGCAGAAAACCAAAGTGTAACAGAATGTTCCAAAGTGCAACATTTGCACTTTGAGTCGCACTTTAGAAGAACTGGCATTGCTCAACTTCATTAAGGAAAAGCCGAATGCAACGCAAAAAGAAATAGCGGCACATATAGGAAAATCAGAACGAACGGTAAAGACGCTGACCGTAAAAATTATCTCGTAGCAAGGTCATTCTTGAACGCAAGAATGGTCTGGCGTAATGGCTATTGGGTTATACAGTCAAACGAACAAACCAAATTCTATCTATGCGGAAGCGCATAAAGAACAACATAAAATCAACTCGCTTCTTCAACGACTCGTGAAGTAAGAGCAGTATGACGACGAACATAATAAGTGTGGCTTCGTGTTGACATCATTGCTGCGATTAACGAGCAAGATGATTACCAAAAAGACGAGAAACTATTGAAGTATCTGAAAACAAAGTTGAAGAAGGAGAATAACGAACTGGTTAGTGTCACTAACCAGTTGAAGTTATAAGCCCCAGATGGAAAAACGATTGACAGATACGTTTGATGCAGAGGGCGTAACTCTTCTGGCAAAGCATATCAACAATACTAAGGGCTACTGATCTTTCTTGACTGGTTCCTCTATAGTGATAACACTATTGACGGACAGAGCAAGAAGAAAGCCTACCAACTCTTTGAGAGCGACCTTTTAAAAAACGGCAGAGCCTGGGAGCATTAAGGTCTGCACAGATTCACGCTGTATCTTTTTTGGAGGATTATACGATTTTGCAGGACAAATCCGCACAAAAACATATCCAAAGGAGGTTTTACCTTTGCCAATTGTATGCACTTCCCCGAAACGCTGCAAACAATAGAACGAATGCCCGAAACAACCTTTTGATGAGATTATGGACAAATATATTGAAATGAAAATTCATGCCAATGAGTACCATGTGAACTCGTTCGCAGATGGTCGAGTGCAGCCGAATTTATGCAATGTTGCTCATCCTTTTATGGAGGGTAATGGTCGCAGCACTCGCATTTGGCCTCGACCTCATGCTGAAACGTTCTTCAAACGGTGTGTAGATTGGAGTCAGATAGATAAAAACGAATATCTGTCGGCAATGCGTGAGAGTGTTTCTGATAGCATACACATCAAGGCTTTGGTGCTACCAGCACTCACTACAAAGATTGATGATAGAGAAATGTTTATGAAGAGTATTGATTATTCGTGGTATTACGAACAAAATGAGTAAGCAAATTAATATCGTTATCCACTAGAAGCAGCCAAATGCTTTGAAACTGTCATTGCAAATGCGAGCAGTGGACGGATAATGAACAAGAGAATTATTCAACAAAATCAGCTAAGATGTATGAAATCATGACCATGATATGCTAGATGGTGCAGATCGTAAAAATATAAAAATAAAGATAAGAAATTAATTAGTTTTAAAGGAGAGAAAAATGCGGTTATCAGAATCATAGTATTAATTTTCGTGATGGATTAACATTTTTAATAGGAATAATGGATCTGGCAAAACAACAGTTTTGAGACTTACAAGGACCATTAACTCCATCTTATTTGGATCTTGCTCAAATTGAATTTTCGACTATTTCTGTTCAATTTACAAACAGAGAGGAGAGTCTAATAGAGTCTGTTGTTTGTAGTAATGATGAAATAATTTAAGTATAGAATATACTGACTCAAAAACGAAATAGATTTATAGATGAGATACCACTTTGTACTCGTAATATAAAACAAATATCACAGTGGTCGTGGATCTCATAGATTTTGAAAAATTAAATAGAGTCATTAGTGATTTTGATGATTTAGCAACTGTAAAGAAAATTAGAGATTTCAAAAACTCCCCTTTTAGGTTAAATAGGAGAATTATGGAAAATAGCAGTCTCATCCTATTGAAAGGGAGTTTATGTCTCGGAGAAGAATGCAGCAAATTGAAAATATTATCGGAGACTGTTGATAATGCGTTATATGATATACAAGAAATGTTCCATAATAATATAAGAAGAACTGCACAAAGTCAGTTTCAATTGTCGGATTTATTTAAAACAGGTATTTGAAGAATCTTTTAAAGTAGTAAAAATATATCGATTACAAACATAGACTATAGTCTCTGAACTTACTAATTTTGCATAATCGACACTTAAATTCTGTTATTCAAAACCTGATGTGAAAGATTTGATGACACAATTTCTGACTATTTTAATGGGATGAAGAATGTTTTGCAAATTTAACGGAAACATCAGCTTTACAAGAAGATAAAACCCCAATCCTGCATATTATAATGCTTTACTTGAATGGATGATTAATCGTTCTCAGTTAGAAAAATAGGATAAAATAATAAAGTATGCAGAGGAATATGCTAAGAATATCCAAAATTTGAAAGCACCTATAAATAGATTTGTAAACAGTGTGAATTTATTTTTGTCGAAAGTGGAAAAGAAATTGAAGTAGATGAAAGAGGTGAAATAAAAAGTGAGGTTGAAAAATACAGTAACTCTATTTTTGATTTATCTTCTGGAGAAAAGCAACTCAATTCTTTATTTGCACATATAGCTTTACAAGTGAAATAGAGAGGCTAGTGTGGCAATTATAGATGAGAGCCTGAACTATCCTTACATAAGTTGGCAAGAAATTTTTATAGATGCACTACAACATGCTAGCCCTGAAACACAATTTATTATAGCAACTCATGCACCTGCAATTTCGCTAAACCTGAAAGGAAAAATATGTGTGAGGATTTAACAAAATATCTAATAATGGGAATAGATTTTTCTACAGAAGTACGGGCTAAGCTTTGCTAAGTTTTTACCCAATACCGCAATACTATAAATATCTACACAGAAGATTGCGGTAAAGATAAAAAGTTTTATGTAACATTGTTTAAACGATTATTAAATGATACAGATATAATAATAAACGATATTTATCCTTTGGGCAATTGTACAAATGTTATTAATGCTTGTAGGAAAGATAAAAGTACTTCACCCAAACTATATATAATAGATGGGGATATTTATAATATGAGTGCGCCTAGAGATACAGAAGAAAACTTGTTTGTACTTGATGTTATTGTATAGAAAAATTATGTCATGATGAACAAGCTTTATTATAAAGTTTATAATGAGTTAGATCCTGTACATAGTGAAGACGAAATATTATTAACTATAGTAAAATGATGGAAGCAGCAACAACTCCCTTTTGATGAGATTATTTTTCGATATTTCTCCATATCCAAAGAAGTATTGACAAATTTCGTCTGAAAAGTGCAACATGTTTTTATCAAATATTGGTAATATAGAGATATCGAAGATTGATGATGAAACTGCGGATATTGAGGTACAATTAGAAGACGGGGGATTATCAGAACAAGAATTGTCTAAAAGTAATAAAGGAAAAGAACCTATTATTTCCAGACTGTTATGAAAGTCTTTTTAAAAATATGTTTTGGCAAAGATTATCTGATACCATATATTTGTAAATTTTCAGAAAATAAGTTATTCTATCACTGGTCTACGCAAAGAATATTGGAAATATCAATATTCCAAATTTTGTAAATTAGACAGATTGGAAAAATTGAAAACAGCAATAAGATGCCACAAGGTGATTACATCCAAGATTATTTCTAATCAATACTACTCAAATTGAGGAAACATTTTGTACTCATAAGAATGTAATTTATTGATAATCAATGTAGGATATATTTGAGGAAGAAAGTCCCAGCAGTACTAAATTATTGTAAATTTTCTTCATCTACCCTATCACCATTCTATAAATTCCGTAATACTACAATAGGTAGACAATGATTTCTCGCATAACTCTCTCCCTATAAAAAGCGAGATTTTGTTGTCACGTTGTCACAAAAAGGTGGAACTTTTTGATTGTTAAAAACTTAGATGGTGTGACAACAAATTTTCATTTCTAATTTGTTGTCACATCGTTGTCACGCTCGTACTAACATATTCAAGATGTTAGCAAGGAAGTGTGACAACGTGACGATGTGACAACAGAAAACAAGATGAGGGAGAGAGAGGGAGAAAGGTGCATAATGTATGTTTTTCTTATTAATATGCTCCAATCCAATAAGGGCGTCAGTTGATAGAATAAGGATGTCAGTTGATAGGCTTATTGTATTTCTGAAAAGCAATAAGGATATTTGTGCTTTTTGCTGTTGCGCGTGTAGTTTCTTCTCAGAAAATATTTTTCAGAAAAAGATTCAGAGGTTTCACCATAGAGTATATATATATATATCAATATATTACACTCTAAAAGCTTCAGAAAGGAAACTTCAATAAAGTTGCTCGAATAAATCAAAGAACGATTGCTGAACAGAAAGTGGCGCTTATTTATGAGACAGAGCAAGGAGAGCTGCCTATTTTTCTCCTACGCTATAAGGAGATTTAGATAAAGAGAGACGAGTTTTTAGTATCTTTGCAAACAAAAAGGGATTGAGCATCTGCATAACAGAAAGACCAAGATGAACAACCTTAGACTTAAGTTTCACAATCAAAAAGAGATGATAATATGCAAATACTGCTGGTCTTGTGCTAAAATAATGAATGCGCAGACGAGTACGCAAGTGTTCTGCACCTCGCGCCCATGCTTTGAAGTTGAGGCAGAGCGCTTTGCGCTGGAGGTGAGCCAATGGGATGTGGAAGAGGTGAGGAACGCACTGAATTAGAAGTCCACAACTGGCGGCAGAGAACCTCTTGCGCTACCAGTCGTCTGTCGAGAAGAGGATGAGAAAATGCCTGCTATTCTGGCCTATTTCGGATCAAGCTTACAAACACTTGAAAGCGGCAGAATTTTCGGCCGATGATTTCCGCTTTGCACAAGAACATCTTTTCATCACTTCGTTTCTCTACGGGCTTCTGCGACCGCTTGACCTCATCCACCCCTACCGCATAGGAAGGTAAAGTTGTAGCTACGGAAGAACGCACCATGTTCGACTTTTGAAGCCGCGGCTGACGGAAGAACTCATCCGTGCCGTGGAGTCCGACGAGTGGTATCTCTTGCATCTGGCTACAAAGGAGATGGAGCACCCTTCGATTGGAAGCGTGTCAAGAAAGAAGTGCATGTGATTCAGCCCACGTTCTACATTGAGAAGAACGGCTGCATGGTTTCTCCCGCCATGTATGCCAAGAGTTGCCGCGGTGCAATGACGCGGAGATTATAAACAAGCAAGAGACCTGCGCCAGTTAGTCTCGAGGGAGAAAGCGTAGAAGCATTCTACAAAGAATTCAAGACGATTTAGACATTCAATTATAACCCTAAATGCGCTCCGCTTCAAACTGCAGGAGAGAGCATTCCTCATAGAGAGAAGAAAAGGGGCCTCAATTTTAAACTTACAATGATGGAAATAGGGACAAAAGTTGCCGGAAGTGCTGGGTGCAGACCAGGACGGCAAAGAATGGACAATGAGCGAGCTGAGTGGCTCAAAAGTAGTGCTATACATTTATCCTCGCGATTCTACCTCGGTTGCACCAATCAAGTCCTGCAACCTGCGCGACAATTACGAACGTTTCCTTGCGCAAGGCTACAAAGTGCTTGGATGCAGCATTCAAGACGAGAAATCGCACAAGAAGTTTATCGAAAATATCAACTCCCCTTCCCGCTCATTTGCGGACACGGAGAAGCGCCTGTTGAAGCCCTCGGCGTGTACGGAGAAAAAGAAGATGTACGGCCGCACCACAATGGGCGTGTTCCGCACCACATTTATCACTGATGAACAAGGCGTTATCACGCGTATTATGGACCCCGAAAGAAACTACAGGTGAAGAAGCATTCCGCACAGATATTGGGAGAATAATAAAGTCTTCATATAACTCATTTACTGTAAAGGTGATATCGTTTCACCTTTATAGTATTCACTATAAAAGAAGCATAAGACAAATTTCAGCTACGTCTTATTTTATCAATATTTTTCTGCAGTCTATAACCTCAAGAGAGGCTCAAAAATCAATTTCTTCGCCTACGACTGAGAAGAACACCTATTTTTGCATCGTAATAGGCCTATTTTCAATTTCTATAGGGCAAATTCAGAATTTCTCGCCGAGGAATTTTATTTTCTTACTCGAGGAATTGAAAATACAATATAGAAAACTCTTGGATAGAATAAGGATATTTCGATAGAATAAGGCTGTCAGCTGACAGAATAAGCTAAAAACGCATTTTTAGAGAAAAATCCCCCTTTCTTTTAGCATTCCGACCAATCAAATTAAGCAAGACAAGCGAACAGGCCGATAAAACACAAAAAGGTTGTTTCCGTTTCTAGAACCAGAGAATCGCTTGTAAATTAAAGCTCACAAAAAGAAGAAAGTAACCATGATAATTTACATCACAGAGTTATTGTTTTGAGAATCGTTCCGTCCAAGACGCACACTGAGATTTCCGTTCTCCAACGTGCAGAACGTGGCGGGACGCTGTTGTTTCCTGGGAAGGTGGGACTCACCCGTGTTGCAAATCACCCTACACCCTGCTCGTCACGTTCCAGTTTCCACAGATGGGTATGCCCATAAATAAAAACGTCGAAACCGGCACGCGGCAAATTCTGCTCACCATACACATGACCGTGAGTCAAGAATATCCGTTGCCCGCCCTCAACAAGCAGCGCATAGTCGCTAAGTATCGGAAAATCGAGCAGCATTTGATCCACCTCGCTATCACAGTCTTCCACGAATGGCCACAATGCGATCAGCCAAAGGATTGAGCCGCTCCACAATACCTTTAGGGTCTAAGCCTTCAGGCAAACCATTGCGAGGACCATAATTGATAATATCACCCAAGATACAAAGCATATTGTAATGCTCCTTATGGAAGAAATCGAGCACGTGCTCCAAAGCCGGCAGAGAGCCGTGAATATCAGAAACTATGAGGTATTTCATACACATAAAAATACGGATGTCGCCTCCTTTGAGGCTTTCCACCCATGATGAGGTGCAAAACTACAAACTTTTTCACTGATAATAGGCTTTATTTCCTCTCATGAGTATTTTTAGCAGTTAAGTATGGAATTTAGAACAATAGTTGATTTACCCAAAACAGTTCTAACGGTGACGCCCCCAAGCCGCGTCCTGCTGATAGGGTCTTGTTTTTGCCGACAGCATAGGTGCTCGCATGAAGGAGGCTCTCCCCGACGGACAAGTGTGTGTCAATCCTTTTTGGCGTGCTCTATAATCCTGAGAGCATCCGCATGGCGTTGGAAATTTTGCTGGAAGGCTCGTTGTTCTTTCCAGACGCCTACATCTTCAAGGGGCGCGATGGGTTTGTGGCACAGTTGGCTTCATTCCACGCATTTTTCCCGCCCAAGAGCGCATCGATTGTAAGCGAAAAATTATGGAGGCTTTTGAGAGGCGTCCACTTTGCACGCGAAGCCGACATTCTCACTATTACGCTGGGCACCAACCACGCCCTATCTGCACCGCACACAAGGCTATGTGGTGGGCAACTGCACAGAAAGAGTTGGCCACAACGTTTCAAGAACAAATCATAGACCTGAAACAATTTGCAACGCCTGGAATCCACTACTCGAAGCTCTTGCGCGTGAACTCCACGGCTGAAAGTGCTCTTCACCATTAGTCCTTATCGCTATGCAAAATATGGAATGCACGGCAACCAACTAGCAAAGTCTACACTCATGCTATCTGTTGACCGACTTTGTAGCGGCCAATGACAACGCGCTCTATTTTTCCTGCCTGCGAAATCGTGACAGACGAGTTGCGCGATTATCGCTTCTTCGATGCCGATATGCTGCATCCTTCGGCCCAAGCGTCCGACTATGTTTGGCAACGTTTCCGCGAATGGACGTTCTCTTCCGAAAACGAGCCGACAAGCACAAACGCTGGAGAAAGAACGCCGCCGAACCGCTCACAAACCCATAGCTGCAGATAAGCCTATGGCAGAAAGAACCTCGATTATTTTAGGATAAAAGAAAACAAAATAAAAATACGTCTCATAACGGGATAATAATTATGCATTATTCTCTTGAAAGTTATTGCGCTCATTGGAGCGCGTCTGTCGAGCCATCACTTGGATGCCCAAATCGACTGGTTGCTGACGGACAGCCGCTCTTTAGCCTTTCCCGAAACGTCGCTCTTTTTCGCCCCGCGCACGAAGCGCAACGACGGCCATAAGTACATCGCCGACCCCTATCGCCGCGGTGTGCGCAACTTGTTGTTGGAACTGTCCCTGACCATTATGAGGAACTCTATCCGAAGCTAACTTCCTTTTGGTTATCTCGCCGCTCAAAGCTCTCCAGCGATTGGCCGAACGCCACCGCGAAGCTTTCTCCATTCCAATTATCGGTGTGACAGGCGCAATGGCAAGACGATTGTTAAGGAATGGATCTATCTAGCTGCTATCTCCTTCAATGGTTGTCACCCGCTCCCGCGCTCCTACAACTCACAGGTGGAGTGCCGCTTTCCGTTTGTTTGCTCAACGAACAGAGCCAGATAGGTATCTTCGAAGCGGGCATCAGCCAGCCCGATGAGATGCAAACCCTGCGCGCCATGATCCAACCCACCATTGGCGTAATGACCAATATCGGGCAAGCTCATCAGGAGAATTTTGCCACTATAGAAGAGAAATGCTTGAGAAGCTGAGTCCTTTTCAAAGATACCAATATCCTCATCTACGATGGTGACGACCCCGTGATCTCCGATTGTGTCCAACGCTCGCTCTATACGGGAGATCTATTGGCATGGTCACGCAAAGATGCCGATAGTCCTCTCGTTTGATCCACACCATTAAGAAGAATGAAACTGCACAGAGATAGCCTATGCCTACCTCAAGAAAAACTATGAAATGACGATTCCGTTCGTTGACGATGCTTCTATCCAGAACGCTCTCAACGCGCTGGCCGTCTGTCTCACCTCCACATCACCCTGCCGCTATTGCCGAGCGCATGAAGAAGCTCGAACCTGTGGCAATGCGCCTAGAGGTAAAACAAGGCGTAAGGGGCTGCACAATCATCAACGATAGCTACAACAACGATGTTAACTCACTCGACATCGCACTGGACTTTATGAGTCGCCGCCCCTGACCAAAAACGGAATGACGCGCACACTTATCCTCAGCGACATCCAGCAGAGCGGAATGAGCAACGAAGATCTCTACGCGAAAGTGGCAGATATGGTCCACTCGCGCGGCATCAACTCGCATCATTGGTGTAGGCCCTCAGATTTCAGCCGCCCACTCCGCGTTTACAATCAAAAAGCGCTTTTTCCCTTCTACCGAGGCGCTGCTGGAGCGGCGTGCTCAACGAGATACAACACGAACTCGTATTGCTGAAAGGTGCACGCGAATTCAATTTTTGAGGAACTCACCGAACTTCTCTCCTTGAAAGTGCACGAGACAACGCTCGAAGTGAACCTCGAAGTCTTTCGGAGAATCTCAACTTTTACCGCTCGTTCATGAAGCCCGAGACAAAGCTCGTTTGCATGATCAAAGCATCAGCTTACGGGGCAGGAAGCGTTGAGATAGCTAAGACGCTGCAAGACAGAGGGGTTGATTACTGGCCGTGGCCGTGGCCGACGAGGGCGCAGACCTCCGAAAGGCGGGCATCACGGCTAACATCATCATCATGAACCCCGAGATGTCGTCCTTCAATACGCTGTTCGAATACGACCTTGAGCCGGAGGTTTACAACTTCCGCTTGCTCGAAGCACTCATTAAGGCGGCACGTAAACAGGGTATTTCTAATTTCCCCATTCATATTAAACTCGACACGGGCATGCACCGCCTGGGCTTCAATCCTAAGACGGATATGCCGCAACTCATTGATCGTCTCAAACATCAGTCGGCGCTCATCCCACGCTCCGTATTCTCTCATTTCGTGGGTAGCGACAGTCCAAAATTCGATGAGTTCAGCGCACAGCAGTTCAAGCTCTTCGATGAGGGTTCAAGGCAGTTGCAACAGGCTTTCTCCCACAGATTCTGCGCCACATCTGCAATTCGGCGGGTATCGAGCGTTTCCCGAGCGTCACCTTGATATGTGTCGCCTCGGATTGGGTTTATGACGGCATCGACCCTATCGATAACCACGTCATCCATAATCTGTCGTCGCTCAAAACTACTATCTTGCAAATTCGCGACGTTGCGCCGGGTGATACGGTAGGTTACAGTCGGAAGGGAACTATCACGCGCCCCAGCCGCATTGCAGCCATCCCCATTGGCTATGCTGACGGTCTCAACCGCCACCTGGGTAATGGCCATTGCTATTGCCTTGTCAATGGACAGAAGGCTTACTGTGGGAAACATCTGTATGGATGTGTGCATGATTGATGTCACGGACATTCCTTGCCACGAGGGCGACAGCGTTGAGATATTTGGCGACCACCTCCCAGTAACTGTGCTGAGCGATGTCTTGCAGACGATTCCCTACGAGGTACTCACAAGTATCAGCGAACGCGTAAAGAGAGTGTATTTCAGTAAAAACGCCAAGATGATAGAGATAGCCCTTCATCAGCTTCAGTTCTACGCCTTTCACGGCTGCTTGCCGCAAGAGCGCGTAGTGGGCGGTGACTACACCGTTGATGTGCGCCTCATTCTCCCCGATGCCACCACGGCCATAGAGGAGGACGATTTGAATGGAACGGTCAATTACGCCAGTGTCTGTGAGATTGTACGCGAAGAAATGGAGCAACCCTCCAACCTCCTTGAGCACGTTTGCGGCCGCATCAACCGCCGCCTGCTCACTACTTCTTCCGCTCATCAGTGTCGTCACCCGACGCTCACCAAAAGTAAACCCGCCCATCGGTGCCGCCTGCCCTAGGTGCGAGCGTCACGCTGACAACGAAGCGAGAAGATGTCTAAATCACACTTTTTCGAAGACTAAAATCACACTTCAATACACTTTTTCGAAGATAAAAATAAGGAAAAAAATCACACTTTTTCGAAGATACAAAACAAGAAATACTACATTTTTCGAAGATAAGTCTACAAAACTCGCCGCCTATTCCAAGATGGAACAGGCGGCAGAACTTATTTTATGAGGTATATACGCTTGTCACTATCCGCAACGGCTGGCGCCGCAGTTTTTACAGATCAGGCAGCCTCTCGATAAACAAGACTTTCGTGACCACAATTGGGACATTTCAGACCTTTAGCAGCCGTACCATCTTGTATGTACTTCTTCAAGGCGCGCTCAACACCAGCTTTCCACGTGTTGATGCTCTCGCTCTCCATCTGCATGGAACTAACAAGTTTGATAACATTCTCAATCGGCATACGGTAGCGAAGGATTCCTGAAATCAATTTGGCATAGTTCCAGAACTCTTTGTTGAATTTCTCAGACAAACCTTCTACTGTCGTTTTATAGCCGCGCTTGTTTTTCAAACTGAAATCGTAACGATGCATTCCATCTTGTCCAGCAGCCTTAATAATGTGCCCTTTTGTCACACTCTTGGGCAATACGATACCTTCGTCGTCATCCTGCAAACCTGTGAAGATTTCGTAGGGACGTCCATCGAGCAACCAACAAAAAGCCACCCATTTTTTTCTTTGTTATTTTGGAAACGAACGACATCACATTCCAGTACATCGGGGCGCTTCTCCACCACTTCAGGAGGTTGGCAATCTTGAGTCTTTTTCTCTTTCTTCTTGCTAACGCTTATCATAACTCCCGAGCGACTTCCATCTCGATAAATCGTACATCCTTTTGCAGCCACTACGCCAAGCCTGCACATAGAGGCGGTCAACAAGGGCTTCATCAACATTGTTCGGAAGATTCACAGTAACAGATATGACTGTGGTCCACCCACTTCTGAATCTCTCCTTGCATTGAGACCTTCATCAGCCAGTCCACATCGTTTGCCGTAGCCTTGTAATACGGTGACTGTTCCACCAGGTGGTTGATTTCCTCCTGCGTATAGTTCTTCTCCGTGTCTATGCCGTTGGTCTTCATCCAAGTGAGGAACTTATGATGGTACACGATATACTCTTCAAAAAGCATCACCCGTTTCGTCAATGAAGTCGATGCGCACCTTTGGATCATTCGGATTCACCTTGCGGCGACGTTTATAGACGGGCAAGAAAACAGGTTCAATACCACTCGTAGTTTGTGTCATGAGCGACGTTGTACCCGTGGGGAGCTATCGTAAGACAAGCTATATTGCGGCGACCATATTTCACCATGTCTTCATAGAGCTGTGGGTCGGCTTCTTTGATACGAAGGATAAACGGATTTTTCTCTTCACGCTTTGCATCAAAAATCTCGAAGTGGCCACGCTCACGAGCCATCGTAACGCTGGAGCGATAAGCCTCCAGTGCAAGCGTACGCTGAACTGCCACAGCTTGGTCCGTTGCTTCTTGAGTGCCATAGCGCAGAGAGAGAGCTGCCAACATGTCGCCCTCAGCCGTGATACCTAAACCCGTGCGTCGCCCCATACCAGTTTTGCGTTTGATTTTTCTCCCAGAGATGTCGCTCTGTTTCTTTGACCTCTTCAGTCTGCGGATCATCTGCGATCTTATTGAGAATCAAATCTATCTTCTCTTGTTCCAGATCGATGATATCATCCATCAGTCGCTGCGCCTTAGCTGCGTGGTCGCGGAACTTCTCGAAGTTGAAAGAGGCCTGCTCCGTAAATGGATTTTCTACATAATTATACAGATTGATGGCCAACAATCGACAGCTATCATAGGGGCAGAGTGGAATCTCTCCACACGGATTCGTGCTCACCGTGCGGAAACCAAGGTCGGCATAGCAGTCGGGGGATACTTTCGCGTATGATTGTGTCCCAGAAAAGTACACCTGGTTCAGCGCTCTTCCATGCGTTGTGAACAATCTTTTGCCAAAGTGCCTGCGCCTCTATTTCTTTGACCACTTTCGGGTTGTTGCTATCGATGGGGTACTGCTGCTGGTATTTCTTTCCTGCAACAGCGGCTTCCATAAAGCATCATCAATTTTTCACACTGACATTTGCGCCCGTGATTTTACCCTCTTCAGTTTTTCGCATCGATAAAGGCCTCACTATCGGGGTGCTTGATGCTGACGGACAACATCAGTGCGCCGCGTCGGCCGTCCTGCGCCACTTCACGCGTAGAGTTGCTGAAGCGTTCCATAAACGGCACAATACCCGTTGAGGTAAGGGCGGAATTTTTAACTGGAGAACCCTTCGGACGAATCTGCGAAAGGTCGTGACCAACGCCACCGCGACGCTTCATCAGCTGCACCTGCTCTTCGTCTTCCTTCATGATTGCGCCGTAGGAATCTGCATCGCCATCAATGCCTATCACAAAGCAGTTGGAAAGGCTCACTACTTGATACGGATTTCCAATACCCTGACATTGGCGAACCTGCGGAACAATATAGCGGAAATGGTCGAGAAGTTCAAAGATTTGCTCCGCCGACAGCGGGTTTTCATACTTTTTTTCTATGCGAGCAAGCTCGTTGGCCAAACGCCTGTGCATATCAGCAGGCGTTTTTCTCGTAAATATTGCCAAACGAGTCCTTGAGAGCGTATTTATTGACCCACACGCGGGCTGCCAACTCGTCACCAGCGAAGTATTCGAGGGACGCTTGAAACGCTTCATCGTAGCTGTAGATTTTTGTTCCACCTTATGAAGATTTTAGAGAATATAATTAACGTGTTATATAAAAAGAAGAGCATCATCTCTTATTTATTTCTGGAATAAAACTCTCCTCTCTTTTTCGGAATGCAAAGCTATACATTCCCACCCATATTTCCAAAAATCTTCACGCATATATTTATCAAAAATCCTAAAAAGTTTTCCAAAACAAAACAAGCAAGTTTTGATTATCAAATACTTACAATCAAAGCCTGCTTAAAAAGTTTTCTATTTTAAAAAGTCTAAACCGCAAACAACTCTTTTAAATCTCCCAAAACCAAAGACTTACAGTGAGTACATAGGACATAATGCTCGTCTTGTCGCACAAAGGATTACAGTTTGAACTCCTAGAGTCAGCAATTACTCTTCTTCGTTCTTTGGCTGCATGGCAGCAGTAATTTTCTGCTCTATTTCGTCGCAGAGTTCAGGGTTATCAGTCAACAATTTCTTGAGAGCCCTCACGCCCCTGGCAGAGACGCGTTTCTCCATAGCTAAACCAAGAGCCGCTCTTTGTGATAACGCCATATTCAACGCCCAAATCGGCCACCTCGCCTATATGGCTGATACCATTTCGAAAGTAATTTCAAATTCGGCCTTGCGGAAAGGAGGCGCCACCTTATTCTTCACCACCTTAACGCGCACTTGGTTGCCCACAGCTTGGTCACCGTCCTTCAGTGTCGTTACGCGGCGAATGTCCAAACGTACACTGGCGTAGAATTTCAGTGCGTTACCGCCAGTAGTCGTTTCGGGATTACCGAACATCACACCGATCTTCTCGCGCAACTGATTGATAAAGATACACGTTGTGTTGGTCTTGCTGATAGTCGACGTAAGTTTACGCAACGCTTGGCTCATCAAACGAGCCTGCAAGCCCACTTTATTGTCGCCCATATCGCCTTCTATCTCAGCCTTCGGGGGTCAGAGCGTACGGGTCAACGACAACGACATCCACAGCACTCGAACGAATCAGCTGATCCGCAATCTCGAGTGCCTGCTCACCGTTGTCGGGCTGAGAAATCAGCAAATTGTCGATATCAACACCTAATTTCTTTGCATAGAAACGGTCGAAAGCGTGCTCGGCATCAATGAAAGCAGCGATGCCGCCTTTCTTCTGTGCTTCAGCAATAGCGTGGATAGCCAGCGTAGTCTTACCAGAACTTTCTGGGCCCATAGATTTCGATGATTCGGCCTTTGGGATAACCGCCCACGCCCAATGCAGCATTCAGCGCAATACTTCCCGTTGGAATCACTCCTACATTTTCAATTTTATCGTCGCCGAGCTTCATAATAGAGCCTTTTACCAAAATCTTTCTCGATTTTTGGCCATCGCGGCTTGCAGCGCTTTCAGCTTTTCGCTGGCTGCTGAAGCTTCCAATTCTTCTTTTTGCCATATAAGAAAAGGTATGTGTGCCCCCACCCAAAGGTATCGTCGTTCGCTCTACCAAAAGGAACGTTCAAGAAACCTACAGCAGTCCCACCATGTCTCCTCAAAAGAGGAAAATTCCGAGACCACCCACAGAGGGCTTTTTAGTTTATAAGTTAATATCTATTATTTTAGGAATCATTCATAGGCTCTCCCCTACTTGCTCCTTTATGAGAGAAACGGAGGGAACTTTTCGAAGCAACAACTCCTTAATGATGCCTTACAGCTCCAAGTCGCCGCCGAAGATTTCGTGCCAAGGCAGCCCTTGCTTGTTGAGCTCTTCCATGAAAGGATCTGGATCAAACTCTTCCACGTTGTACACACCGGCTTTCTTCCAAAGTCCCTGCATGAAGAGACGTGCACCGATGCAAGCCGGCACACCCGTGGTGTAGCTCACGCCCTGCATACCTGTTTCTTCGTAAGCAGCTTGGTGAGAGCAGTTGTTGTGAGACATAGTAAGTTTCTTCCTTACCATCCTTCAAGCCGCGAATACGGCAGCCGATACTTGTCCTCGCCGTCGTAGTTAGAACCCAGTTCCTGCGGATTGGGAAGAACGGCCTTCAAGAATTGCAGTGGCACAATTTCTTTGCCCTCATAATTGATAGGCTTGATGCTTGCCATACCGATGTCCTGAATCACGCGCAAGTGAGTGAGATACTCCTGGCTCAAAAAGTCATCCAGAAACGACCGCGGCGAATTGTGGGGAAGTTGAGCACGAGGCTCTCCAACTCTTCGTGGTGGAGGAGGTAGCTCTCCTTCGGTCCTACATTGGGATAGGTCAGCGTCTTATGAATTTCGAGCGGCTCGGTCTCCACCCATTTTCCATCTTCATAATAGAGACCTTTCTGCGTAATCTCGCGGATATTGATTTCTGGGTTGAAGTTAGTGGCAAAAAGCTTTTGTGGTGATTACCAGCGTTACAATCGACGATGTCCAGATACTGGATTTCATCGAAATGGTGCTTTGCAGCGTAAGCCGTGAAGATGCTCGTCACGCCCGGATCGAAGCCGCAACCCAGAATAGCCGTAAGTCCGGCTTTCTCGAAGCGTTCGCGGTAAGCCCACTGCCAGCTGTAGTTCAAAATGAGCCTCATCTTTCGGCTCATAGTTGGCCGTGTCCAGATAAGAACAACCATATTCCAAGCAGGCGTCCATAATGGTCAGATCCTGATAAGGCAGCGCGAGGTTCATCACCAAGTCGGGCTTGAAACCTTCAAAGAGGCGCACCAGCTCGGGAGTATTGTCGGCATCCACTTGTGCCGTTTGGAAATTCTTTGCACGCTCTGCGCCCACTTTTTCTGCTATCGATGCAACGATTGCATCACACTTTGCCAGCGTACGACTGGCTATCATTACGTCTGTAAAGACATCTGCATTCTTAGCAACCTTAATCGCTGCAACGGTAGCAACACCACCTGCACCGATGATAATGACTCTTCCCATATCGTCTGTTTTTGTTGATAAATTATGCGCAAAGATAACTTTTTCGGTGATATTTTTCCAACGCACTTATTGAAAAAGACAGCCTTCTTTTCTGTTACTTTTGAGAAAGCCTGCAATCGAGCAAAACTCTCATAGCTAAAAGCGAAAACTCTCTTACTGTCGCTTTCCTTTACATTGGTAAAGGATGAGAAAAGTCTTAATAAAACTAAAACACAAGCTTTCTGCTGACAATCAGGCCAGGTGCGCTAAAAAAATAGAGGAAAAAATCGGGACTTTTCTCAAAGATTCCCTCATTTTCGAGGGAAAAAGTCGACTTTTTGTCGGATTTAGCAAATTAAAAAGCCTATTCGTCTCCGCAAATTTCCTTATTCTGTCAGCCGACAGCCTTATTGTATCAGCTGACGCAATAAGGATATTCGTGAATATCCTTATCAGACAGGTCAGACGAGGTCGGACTGTACTGAGGACTCTTTACTTTAACTTGAATTTCAAGCTATTCTCGGCACGCTAAAACACGAAAACAATTGACAAGAAAAAGGGACTGCACAAGGCAAGCTACAAAAACGAACTGCACCTAAATTCCTTTACGGAATAGGGATGCAGTTCGTTGAGAAATATCTAAAGAGAGAGCTGTCGCAAAAGGCAGCACACAAAAACTTACTTCATGAGTTTATCGCCACCCTGGATATAGAGTTGGCCTCTCAACAGAGCGAAGCTGACGTCCGGAGAGGTCGTAAATAGGAGTGGCATTGCTACTAGAGAGCCGTCTTGCCAACTCCCGTAGTCGCGTTTTTCAGTCAGCACAAACACTTTCGTTTCGTAAGGCTTTCAACTGCCCCACGGAGAGTACTCCGCTGATTTCTTTCTCTGCGCCGCTCAAACGTCCTTACTCATGTAGGTCGCCGTAGCGTTCATATAGAGGGCTGAAAGCGGGAGAGCGGGAGGTGTCACCACACTTCCGCCACGATTGACCACGGCCACTGCTTTGCGACCTTCGGTTAAATCTTTCAGATAAACGTCGTAGCCCGTCTTGGAAAAGTTCGTCGTACCTGTACTTAGGGTCTTCATGTATTCTGCCTGCTGACCGAGCGCATCTTGATTGATGGCAATGATGACGGGATTCTTCAGCGTGGCCAAATCATCGGCTGTAATGAGCGGCTTAGGAGTGTGCCAGCTGAGCTGTTGCTCTCAGCTGCGGGCGTATTGCGGAAATCGCAAGAAAGAGAAAGCGGACTGGCAAACATACACCAAAGGCTCATCTGTGAGCGAGCTTGTTCGGCCGTCAGTCCAGTGATGACACCACCGTTCTGCTGATGGCCAACAGTATAGTTACTCGGACCGCCCAAACCATGAAGGCCGATACACATCATATCAAGATCGTTGAAGCGGTTAACGCCGGCATACATCCACAGATTGCGTACAACATCTGTTGCACCCAACACACCTGGAAGACCGAAGCTACCTACCCAACTTTCGCGTACGTCTGACGTGGCACGCCAACTACTTCCGCCGGCCTCTGCGCCCCATGTCCAAGGTTTGTTGGAACCCCATTCGCAGATATTAAAGACAAAGGGAGTGCGACCCTACACGCGATTCATTGAGACGCTTGACGGCTGCTCCCATCGCCTTATAACTGGCGAATGCAGCGCTTTCGCTATTGCAGAAATCGTACTTGAGCATATCAACGCCCCAACTGTCGAAAAGGGCAAGATGTTCTTTTTCAAAACCATAACTACCAGGCTGATATCTTTCGCAAGTCATGCTACCGGCATCACTATAAATGCCGATTTTCACTTTAGGATTGACGGCTTGACACGCGGCCTTAAACCCACTGATTCCGCTGGGGAATTTAGCAGGGATCGTAAGTAAGTTTCGATTTATCGCTTTCTGGTTTTGCCCAGCAGTCGTCGAGCACGATGGTAGAATAACCTGCATCGATAAGCCCCTTATTCTGCATACCTTCCACTACGGCTAAGATTTTGTCGTGGCTAATGGCGCGGGCAAACCAGTTCCAGGTGAGCCAGCCCATCATCGGTGTAATGACCGACTGCAAGTGGTTGCTAACCGTGAGGGCGCACAGCAACGCTGCTTTCATCGCCGTCGGTAGTTTTCAGTTTTCACCACATAGCTATACTCGCCTTCTGCCTCGGGGGCTTTGCCGTATACATACTTATAGGCATTTCCAACAGTGAGGCGGTCGTCGTAGAGCTTCAGAGAGGTCAGGTTGCCAAAGTCGACGCCCACCACCGTTTCTCCTTCGTTGGGCACAATCTTGTGCATAAATTCTTTGCCAGGTTCAGAGAACAACATTGTGGCACAAGCCAACGAGCCAGCCGAAGGATCTTCGATGAGCCAAGCACTGTTGCCGTCGTCAGCACGCCACAAATTGAGAACAACATTTTGGGACACGCCACCCGTAAAGTTCCAAGCAGCCGAAGCTCCCGAAGGTTCAGAGATTTCGCCTGGCAAAATACTCACACTTGCCCCATCGCGGCGCAAACGCAGTTGCCATGTTTTGGCCGAAGCCTTAGAGGTTTCCACCGTCACTTTGCTTTCGCTCTGCTGCTTAGCCGTTGAACCGATAGTTGCAGAACTGTAAGAAATCAAGTTGCACTGGTTTTGGTCATATATATATATTGTCCCAAACAGGGCCGTATCTTCAATCAGGAGAAAACGATCTGCGGCCGATTTCTTGGTAACGCCCAATAGATTTCCGCCGTTTTGTCCCAACATAGGCTGCGGGCATCTTGAGCAAGTAGGGATATTTCTCTTCCGCCGTGGGAGATGCCGTCAGGGTTGAACAATTGTACGAAATCAACGTTTGTTTGGTGGTTGGCATTATCTACCACAAGCGTGTAGACATAACCGCCGCCGCATGTCACAGATACTTCACTCGCATCGACATAAGCCGCACGAAAATGCGTATCGCCTTGCGCATTCACGCCACGATACTCCGTGTCGCCCACCTTGATAACAGCATTGGAGGGCATTCCAGCAGAGAAAAGTGTCCAGGTATGCTCCACATCGACGGCCGTAAAGAGCCAGCGACTGCCAGCATCCTTAGCACCATTGTCCTGCCAAAGACCCAAAGAGACATTACCGTCCAAAGGATTGTCAGAACCGATGCCCTTGAACCAGTTCAAATACTTCTCATTGGTACCTCCCGTGGTGTAGGGCTGAATCTGATAGTATTCACCAGCATAATTATCAAAACGGAAGTAAGCTCCTTCGGGTTTTTCAGCCGAAAGCTGAAGGAAGCCCGTTTGATTGTTATAAGTGGCAGCCTTCGTATAGCTCACCCATTTACCTGCCGTTACGTTGTAGAGGTAGTAGGCGTCCGCCTTTCCTTCCACGGCATACATGGCAAAAAAACAGCGCGATTGGCTGGTGTGGAAGTAGGTGCCAGATTTTTGTTTACATAATAGCCCTGACTGTTAGCAAGGATGTAACGGTGCTCCGGCCTACCAGAAGCTGGATCCGTCGTACTCCCTGAATGGCATCTGCCCAGCCAGTCAGCGCGGCCAAGCAGAAAAGGAGCAAGCACTCAAGTTTTAGAGATAGTTTCATAAGTTTTTTTATTTATTTGATGTTAGATATTTCAAGATTAAATGCTTCCACAAAGGGAAAGAAGGTAGAAAATGAAGCCAACCCCTATCAGCGCGATAAAAAGGAGTCGTCCATGCTGCAACTTCCTTATTGCCTTTCGCGCACAAATAAAAAAAGAACAGAGAAGGTGGGGAATGCCGTCAGAAACATTAGGGCACTAACCGCGTAGGCCTTTCCGACACAAGCAAGCCTTTGGGAAATCTCCCGCCAGCTGCGTCCTCACCTTCTCTGTAATTATCATGCAAATTGCTTCCTTTAATGCCGAGCGCATTCATCAGCGAATATCCAAGAATTTCCTGCATAAAACCACGACCCGCTACGGGTTCCATGGCGAACAGTGTTATACTTTTTTTGTTGCGGGGCTTGAGCTATGCAACGCTTGATGGCTGCTGCTGTTTCCTCGCTATCCATATCCCCGACAATCATCAGGCGTTCCGTGGTGGCGGATTTGAGAAGTTCGTTGAGCGTATGGAGAAACATTTCCTCAGAACTACTCAATTCGGGCACGGCTGCACTGAGGAGCGTGAACTCTCCCAGCGAATCAGTAAAAGCCTTACCGTCGAGGTCGTTGGCATAATGAGCGGGAACAAAATGCTTGAGAGCCTGGTTCTCCTTCTTATGAAGGAAAATCACCTGTATAGCATTGTTTTCCCAGTCGGAGGCCTCCGTCGAGCGCCAAGCAGTTCAGCCAGCGTGGCAGGTCTGCTTTTGGCAATCGGCGGTTGAGCATCCGCTCAAAATTAGCCGTAAGATTCAGCACGACATCATCAACATGATCGGCATCCACAAGGATTACGTTGGTGCTGAAAGTCTGTGTAGCGCGCTCCGATTGCGCACTTGTTTTATTCATTGTCCTCTGTAGCGGGAGCTTCGTCCGCAAATTCCGTTACGCCGGCTTCGATAAGAATATTATACCACTGTGCCAATTTGCGCATATCACTAACGTGGACACGCTCGCGGTCGTAGTTTGGCAGAGCGGTAGCCATGAAATCGCGCATTTCTGCCTCAGAGGCATGCTTATAATCAATGGACGCTTTCTTACCTTCGGTGGCCTTGAAGATATTATCAAACACCTGTGTCAGGGCTACGTCGTCCTCGTCGGTATACATAGAAACATCATTGAGGGAAGTAACGCGATCGCGACCACCAGCCGCAGAGCGCTTTTTGTCCAGTATGTTTTTCTACGATGAGATTACCATGACCTTGAGCAACAAGGCGGAAAAGACCGGGACGTCCGGAGATGAGAGAATAGTATCCTTCATTTTCTTTCTTTTATTAAGTCAAAAATTTGGTTTGCGAAGATATATATATTTCTGGAATTGGAGAAATTTAGTGCATACTTCTGTTGGCGGTGGCTTCCTTTGAGGCTTCTGCCAACAGCTGCTGGAGAAGACCATCGAGGTTGGGCGGAGTGACGCCGTCGTTGGAGATAACAAAAATCTGCACGAGCAATTTTTCCGACTCGGGCATCTGGAGCGCCATCCATTTATGGACGGTTTCGAGCGTAACATTATCACGCTGTTGCACACGAGAAAGGCGCACGTCATCGGGAGCACTCACCATCACCGTGCGATGGACAAGTTGGTCGAAACCACTCTCGAAAAGCAGCGCACATTCCATAAAAACCACATCAGCTGCTTTGCCGAGTGACCCACACCTTAAAAGCATTGGCCACGCTGGGCCAGACAATTTCATTCACGCGGGCCGCGTTCTCTGCTCCGCGGCAGAGCCAGCCGCGGAGAACCGACTTCTGCAAAACTCCTTCTGGCGTGTATAGCTCCTCTCCTATCAAGTCCGTCAGTTGCTGCCGCACATCGGCATCGGCAACAATGATGCGCCGCGCTTCCTCATCGCAATAGAACACGGGAAGCCTGCTTCCGCGAGTTGGCGGCAGATATAGCTTTTTCCCGCTACCTATACCGCCCGTCACAGCTACACTAAAGGGGCAGTTACTCATCGGTTGCTGGAATTTCCTCGATGACATATTCTACATCAGAAGGAGAGATGCGCACCTGCCGAATACCTGTGGGGATGGTTTTCAACTTGAGATGGCAGCGCGGAGTGGGGTTGTTGAGCAGGTCCTCATAGTTGATGACCAATACAAAACTATCGCTTGTGATTTGCTTGTACATGGCCATGCCTACTTGGAAGGTGACGTTCACTTTGGAGGGGAAAGTGCGCAACACCTTTGAAGCGGGGAAATTCACCTGCTGAACTGGCACTTGCACTGTCTTTTCCACCAAACGGTCGACGCCTATTTTCAATTTAACTCTATTAGGAATAAATTTAACACCAGGGATAGACTGAAGTTCAACATTCATCGTCGTTGTATCAGAAACATTGCGCAGATAAACACCTTTGGTGGTCACGGCCGTTAGCGTATCGAGGATACTACGACGTGCATACACCGTGACAGAATCAGGCACGGCGTGGATGTATGAAAATATAGTAGCGATTAGCTGCATCTATATCGCCTTTGAAACGAACGGGAACGCGCTTGCGCTCACCATAGTGAAATAGAACTCCAACGATTGTGGGCGCAAGCCCGAAAGAGATGCGCCTGCTGGCAATTGGGGCCAGAATTTGGCGCGATAAGTCGGTGACGGGAACAGAGCCGTAGCCGTTGCTACCAGCATAAGTAGCAAACTCAACGGTGATAGGATTTTTGCGCCGCCATACTCATAAGCAAGCTGCCCCCAGCCTTTGTCGGTGACGGAAACATGGATATACTCTGGCAGATCGGAGGTGATGACCACATTCTTAGGGGACATGGACAAGACGGATAGGGCACTTCATAGTCGCGCCGGTAGGTATCATTGAGTTTTGTAAATACCCAGAAGGTGGTGCTTAATGCCAAAAAGAACAGAAAAGGTCAGAAACTGCTTGTTCCAAACCTTAGCGATGCCCAACTTTAGAAGTTGTTTTTGCTCGAGAGGATATTTCCATCAGAGATTAAAGAATAAAGATCGAAAAGCCCCTCCATCCTTCGCTGAAGAGGAGCGCTCCGTTTCCTCTTTCAAAGAGGACGCTGAGCCCTCCCTTCGCGGGGAGATGGAGGGAGCTCTGAGAGGTTCCCCTATTTATCGATTGTTGCTAGTGCCCTTCGGGATGATAGCACTCTTGTCGAAACGGGATATCAACGCCTGTAGCCACGTTCAGAATAATGGTGTTCGTGTCGTTATCAATGCGCTTGATAGTTCCCTGGATTCCGCCAATCGTTACCACATCGTCGCCCGCCTTCAGAGCATCGCGAAATTTCTGGATTTCCTTCTGCTTCTTGTTTTTGAGGGCGAATCATGAAAGAAAATAAACAATGGCAAATAAAACGGCCATCATGAGGAGCATGGACACCATTCCTCCATCGCCAGCTTGAGCGCCCTGAAGGAGAACTAAATTTGGAGTAGTCATATAGGGTTTTTAAGTTATGGTTTTCAATTTTAATTATATTTCCTGCTTTTGCTTTCTTTCCGCAGCGCTGAAAAGGAAGAAGCGTGGTATCCTTTGGTACATCACCTCAGAAGAGGAAGACGCCAAGGATTTTTACTTCATCAGTTCACCTTTTTCTTGAGCGACTTCACCACATGGTCAAGAAGCCCATTGATATAGCCTGCACTTTTTGGTGTGCTGTAGATTTTAGCAATGTCGAGATACTCGTTGAACGTGACGCTCAGCGGAATTTGCGGGAATGTGAGGATTTCGGCCAAAAGCTATCTGCATGATGATGACATCCATGAAAGCCAAGCGGTTGAACTCCCAGTTCTTAGAATTTTTCGCGAATAAGCTGGCGAACTTCCTGAGCTCGCTTCAATGTTTCAACGAAAAGAGTTCCTGCAAAGTTTTTATCCTCCACGGCAGCATAGTCGGGGAGAAGTTCTGCTCAGCAGTACTATCCTCCTTGAAACGTTTGATGGTTTTCATGACGAAACTATCAACGATTTCTTTTATCATCATTCCAATAGAGGCTATGTTCTTCGAGGAGCGAATCAAAATCCTCATATTGCAAACGTAAGTTTTTGTAGAGCTTACGTATCAGTTCGCGGTCGGCCTCATAACTAAAGTCTTCTTTCGTCAGATAGTTCTGATAGAGCTCGCTCTCAATCATAGTGGTATAGAGCTTCTTCACGAAAAGCTGGTTCCTCTGGCCATTCTTGTTTTTTCTCTCGATATTCGCCCAGTGCTTTATTGTCAGCCAGCTGCACAAGGAATTTGTTATCAGCAAATTGCCTATCGGGTGACAGACCGCCTATTTTTGTTCCTAAGCGTTCTGCACGAGCCGCACTCGACTCCGCTCTACGTTCTCCATAAGCTTTCAGATCGACAAGCATAGAAAGGAGATATTTATAGAGTTCATAAGCCTTAGAAAGACTGAACTTCAACTCTTTCTCGGCCACATCCAATGTTTTACCATCGTTCTGGTAAAACGCATACACTAGCTGAACCACTTTCAGCCTTATCAATTCTCGATTTATCATAATCATCGCTGTGTGGCATTAGAGCCCTAACACGTTTGCAAAGATACAAAAATGCGGAGAGAAAAAACAAAAGGCGAGAAGTCAAAATCTCCTTATAAATGCTTCACTTTTCCAAAAGAAAGTGCTAAGAGAGTGCAATAACAGGCATAGAAGAGAACTATTTTTGCCGTGGTTTAGTGATTAAAAGGGTAGCACACATGAGGGCTACCTATATAGAGAAGGCACTAAAATATCATGACAACAAAAAGTTCAACAAATAGATCAATTTTATTGACAGTCAGGATTCACAAAATAGAAAATGAAACAAGGAGGAAAAAGGAACACAATAAAGATGTACCACCTCACGCCAAAGCGACGGAAAGAACGAAAAATGAAAAAGCCACTCGCAGGCAGACACCAACGAACAAAAGGAACCCACTGAATGACACTTGCCATCCCGCCTCAGATTTTCCCGAAGAAGCTCGACAGCTGACAGAAGAAAACGACCAAAAAGCATAGTATTTTCAAGAATTTCTTTATTCTGTCAGCCGACTTCCTTATTGCGTTGAGCGGCTTCCTTATTGCGCTACCCGACAACCTTATAGCATTTACAAATTGCCTTATTTTACCCGCCAGCTTTCTTATAAAAGCCACCCCTACAAGCCCATTCAAAGAATACACAATAAGGAAACAATAAGCCTCAACAATGCGTTATTTCAGACTGTACATAAACAAGTTGGATTTTTATCGCATTCTCGAGTCCATAGAATTACGTAAATATTTACAACATACAGGAACAACACTCCATTATATATATACGCTGACAGAAATAAGCCACAGCCCCATTTGGCCATTCGAGAAAGAAATGGTAACTTCGCGGCCGATTCGGAAATTGTCCGAGACCCAACGAAAAGGGAGGCTCCCGTGCGATGGCGAATTAAGCAATTAATTTAGAGTAACACATTTAAAGACAAACAAGAAAAATGAAACAGATTTCTGTATCTGGTGCAAAGCGCGCCAACTTAGGTAAGAAAGCAACGAAGGCAGTACGCCGCGAAGGTCTGATTCCTTGTAACCTCTACGGTTTGCAGAAGGACGCTAATGGCAACCCTGAAGCTATCGCTTTCACTATTTCAGAGAAAGAAGCTAACAAGCTTATCTTCACTCCCCACATCTACCTCATCGATATCAACATTGACGGCGAAGATCACAAGGCTATCATCCGTGAAGTTCAGTTCCATCCCGTTAAGGACAATATCCTTCACCTCGACTTTCTTGAGGTACACGAAGAGCGTCCTATCGTTATCGGTGTGCCCATCCAGACTAAGGGTCTTGCAGAAGGTGTTCGTGCCGGTGGCCGCTTGACCACACTGATTCGTAAGATCAATGTAAAGGCTCTCTATCAGGATATTCCCGAGAAGCTCATTATCGACGTTGCACATTTGCAGCTTGGCAAGAGCATCAAGGTTGGCGAGCTGAGCTTCGATAAGCTCGAACTCGTTACTCCGAAGGAGGTGAACGTTGTTAGCGTTAAGATGACACGTGCTGCCATGAGTAACGCTACGGCTACTGCTGAGGCTGGTGCATAAGGTTAGCTTCAGCATTACTCTGTCAGTTAAGACAAAGAACATATTTAAGCCCGGAGCTCATGGAGTTCCGGGCTTTTTCAGACTTTCCCTCAAAAAAATTCGGGACAAGTGAACAAACAAACGAAATAATATGAAATTCTTAATCGTAGGTCTCGGCAATATTGGAGATGAATACGACGGCACACGCCACAATATAGGTTTCCGCGTGGTCGACGCTTTGGCCAAGACGGCCGGGAATGCAATTTGAGGACAAACGCTACGGCTTTGTTGGAACGATGCGCGTGAAAAACCAGATACTCGTTCTGCTAAAGCCCTCCACCTATATGAACGCCAGCGGCGATGCTGTGCGCTACTGGATGAACAAAGAGAATATTCCATTGGAGAATGTGCTTATCGTGGTAGATGACCTCTCTCTCCCTTTGGCAAACTGCGCCTAAAACCCTCTGGATCGAGGCAGGCCACAATGGTTTGAAAAGCATCACGCAGCAACTGGGTACTCAGCAGTATGCTCGTCTACGTTTCGGCATTGGCAACGACTATCCGCGCGGTGGACAGGTGGACTTTGTGCTCGGTCAGTTCGGTACTGAAGATTTGGCCACAATGGACGAACGTGTCGGCATAGCCTGCGAAACCATCAAGGCTTTCGCATTAAGCGGCATCGACTTCGCAATGAATAATTACAACAAGAAATAAAATGGAAGCACGATTGGACAAATGGCTCTGGGCAGCTCGCATCTTCAAGACGCGCACCATAGCTGCTGATGCCTGCAAGAATAATCGCGTACGAATCAATGATGCCGCAGCCAAGCCAGCACGAACGGTGAAGGAGGGCGACATAGTGAGCGTGCGCAAGCCACCAGTGACCTACACGTTTCGCGTAAAGCAAGCCATCGAGAAACGTGTGGGAGCAAAAACTCATTCCCGATGTGTTGGAAAATATCACTGACCCGCAACAGTATGAGATGCTCGAAATGAGCCGTATCAGCGGATTCGTTGATCGCGCTCGCGGCACGGGTCGGCCTACAAAAAGGAGCGCCGTGCCATCGACGACTTCATGATTCCTGTTGCCTTTGACGACAGTTTCATGGAAGACGGAGACGATGACTGACGCCCCTTCTTTAGGGAGAAAAGACTTACTGTACTAATACTTTCTGTCCAGCGGTCAGATAGAGACCAGCAGGAATACCGCTAACGGTCTCTACGCTTTGGGTCAGACGAACGGTGCGATAGAGGCGGCCATCAATGGTATAGATTTGTACCATTTGTGGCGCGCTGCTACTAAAGATGATGCAACCTACTCCGCCGGCTGCACTCACATAGGACTTATCGGAAACCTGGCGCAGCCCAGAGGTGGTAGGATCGAAATTATACTTTCTGTCGAGCGCGGGGATGCGAGCCTTGATCCACTTCTTCATGTATTCCACGTCCTTTTGGATTCCACCGTGATACATAGCCCAATAAGAACCTTCACGCTGATCGGCGCGACTGTCGCTAAAGAGTGTGGCGTATTCTGTGATACGTGCTACCAAACTATCAGCATCTATCTTCTTCGACAAACGAAGTTCGGCATAGCGGTCGGCCAGCATTTGCGACCAGTTAAGATAAGGACTTTGCTCCAAGCGGTTGTAGTAGGTAAGACCTCCAGTATAAGCGCGGCGCACTACCGACCAATCGGCCGTAGGATCTCCCTGGTCTCTGTTAGTACCATCCCAACTACGTCCCCAAGTGGCATCGAGGTCCCAAGGTACTATCGTCAGCTTCTGGCCATTATTCTTCTGCAAGTCATAAAGGGCATAATCATATTTTTACCATCGTTGTCGTAGGCAAAAAGCAAGTCGAGGAAGAGATAATAATCGCGCAAAACAGGGGAGGTCCAGATAAGACTCAATACCTCTCTCAAATTCGACATCAGAAGCCGTAGCACAGAAATTGATAGCATTGTAAAAGTGGTCCCCAATCAATCTTCTCGCCTTTTTTTCAGGTCGGGGTATTTCAGTTCCCATTCACGCCAAGAATCATAATTATTACTATAATAAAGCCGGCTTTCTGCCTGTTGTAGAAGGATAGCCCAGTTCGTGGCCAAAAAGGACTTCGTAGCTCCATTGTCCTGACTTATAGAGCAAGCTGTGTATAGTGTCGCCTTCCGACTTCTTCAAGCGCAGTTGCTGACGGTCTATCTTCTCCGTCATACAATAAAGGCCATGGTAGGCACCATTAAGGAACACTTCCACGAATTCGCCTCGAGTGTAGGGTCGAATCTTCTTTTTCTCAAACTGTGCGTAATATGGTTCGGTGTGGATATCCTTCCACAAATCTGTAGAAAGGCGATTTCGCATACAAGCCTTATCAATCACCATTGCATCTAAAAATCCAATTGTTGTCAGAACGTTTACCGAGAAATTCTACATTTTTTTCGATTCGCCATTAGCATCATACAATTTAACGGCATACGACTTCTTCTGATAGTTGGTTGCCGAAGCGCCACGGATACGAAAGTCGGCCACATAGATAGAATCGTAGCCAGTGACGCCAGGATCGGTCACGCGGATGGAGCCGCGGGTGTAAGAGTTCTGATTGGTTGAGGAAACGTTCATTTCAACAATGGGAAGAAACGTCATCTGAAGCGGAACGGAGGCTACCACACTTCCGTTGCGACTTACAACAATAGGATAAGTCTTTCCACAGTCTATGCCGTGGATTGTAACAGTTCCGCCGTCCGAGAGCTCTTGTCCGTCGAGCGACAGCGTTACACCTGGTTGCGCGGACAACGTTACCGCTGCCGAAAAGTCGCGACCGTCACGATAGCGCTTGCGGGCAGAGAAAAAAAGAAACTTCCGCTCAGACCATCGTAAATATATTTTATGAATGGCGGAAATATATCCAGAGAGTTTCGATGCGTGTTTTGCCGTTTACTGTTCCTGACCGATACCGTCACCTGTACCATCGGCATCAGGCCCGATATCGCATGACAGTTTATTAAAAGAATTTGTTGATCAACCGCATTGAAAGATGGCGTTCATTGCCTTCGCTGCAGAGGTATTGTCCAGAACGTCGCAGGCATCAATTTGTTGTTTCATTAACCGACAGCTTCATTGCGGACAGCGCGAAGAGCACATCTCAGATAACTTAAAAATTCACTAAAACAATATCACATAAATAGATATATACTATTAATGAATCTCAAAATCCCTAGAAATAAAGATATTAAATTAACACCTCTATACTGGCTGAAATGATAATTATACTAAATATTATATTAAGGATATACCAAAACCAATAACCATGAACTGTGATATTCAAAATAGGAGAGAGCAGAGAATATTGAGGATTAGCAGAGAGAACAGGTACCTCTCACCAATGATTGCCTCCCACTGATCCGGGATGCCTGAACTGAAACACTGACAGTCCACCATCCAACTGCACCAGGCTGAGGCAGGTCAAGACTGATGACACCAGATAAAACAATCGATGATATATATCATGATATACAATCAGTGACCACTGCAACTGCACCTGTCGGCACCATCCCAGCCTCACCACCACCTCAATGTTGAAAATAAAACATAAGATGATTAATTGAATATGAATTAAATGTATCTGATGAAATAAAATACTGTGTCCTGGAAATGGTCCAGTATTAATCAGGGGCCTTTGAGAACAACGCCCCATCCACCACCTGATCAAGACTGGCACATTGATGATAATATGAACACATCAAGAATGAAACTGACTGTTTAACATGATCAAGAAGATTTGTCTGAATTATCTGTCAAAACTTTTGGTGTTTAGTGAAATGGAATAACAGTCAACGTCATTATTCTAGAATGGGAGACGACGATTTAAATAATACGAATATTTCTCTCAACGCCTGTCGAACGAAGTCGACGAAGATGCCGGCTGGCGAAACCGGTACCTGGTGTTCCAGAAGTCGCCTGCTTTGCCACTGCACGATAATCGCCGACATCATCCGGCATCCAATCATTACGTGAAACCCGAAATTACACCAGGTTACAGGCACCGGCGGAGAACGTGGACCGTCACTGTGGCTCCCAGTTCTGGCGAATTGTCATAATTGCCTGGCCTGGTCATCACCATGCCATGAATGATTAGAGGTTTGATTGAATCGCTACAGATGTTCAGCATTCTGATCATATGTCTCAATAATCATGGTATGTTTTTCTAATTTACTAACCATCAGCGATGCCGAAGCTGAACGTTGACGGCACCAGCACCATCCATTGATGGCAGACCGGCGATCTTCGCTGAAGGCGAACTGCTGCGATGTGAACACGCTACGCCAATCATTTTGATCATGGCGGTTCTGCGAATAGTTCTGCGGCAGGCAATACTGAATAAAATATCTCGCCCCAGCAGTGGCAATATTGCCTCATAAATTGCGTTTCCTCACACCAAAATTATCATTATTCATATGCAATAAATATGCAAGATCACAAAAAGTAGTGATTTAATATTGATCTTTCACGGTCAGACCGAGTTTTGATCGACAATCAGAAGAAGTGAGCAACAGTAAGTTACCCTTTATTTTGTTGCCTGCAGAAAATACTGTGCCGAAACAGAAATTAACAAAAACAGCAACGGCATCTGCATTTGTCAATATTGAACGGATTACCGCGAACTGATGAATATTTATATCGATGAGAAACAGCCAATGAAAGAGCGAAGGTGATGTTATATCGAGATTAACTTAATTTGAAGAAGATCTATCGCGCTGGCAATGCGCAGATATCTTTCTAGCGCGATTGCGTCATTTGATCCTGACAGCTGTGCCCGGACCTCGATTCTCTGATCCACATCATTGTCTGCTGTCACCAGTGAGGATCCAATATTGAGATTTCGCTGCGCTTAAAACCCCTATATGCAATCTGTGCGCTTCCTTATCGACTATATCAACGGCGATGTATATTACAAGACACAGTATGCCGACCACAATTTAGTGCGCGCTCGCGCACAGTGGAAGCTCTTTGAGAGCGCAGACCAGCACGAAACGGAAATGGAAATCTTCATCAAGCAAGTGGTGGGTCAGCGTGGCCCTGCTGGTCAGTACAACAACCTCTTGAACACTTTTTGAGGCATAAAAACAAGGCTTCGTGCCTTCACTTTATCTCTATACAAGGGAATTTCCACCAGTTGAAATTCCCTTTCTCATGTACTTAATAGCGCCTTCTCGCCCAAAAACTTGACAAGTAGTTTTCTTAAAAGAGACTGAGAATGCAGCTATCTTGCCCACTTTTAGATGGTCAACGCGCATCCGTGCCTTCGTTTTTCAGAAAATTCCCATCCAGAAATGGCATTGCAGTATTGTAAGCGTATTTTTCAGTACCATTTCACTCAAAATTTTCCTTACCCTGTCAGCTCACACAATAAGGATGTCAGCCAGCGCAATAAGGATACTCGCCAACAACCTTATTGTATCTGCCAACAGCCTTATCAAATGAGTCCGTGCAGGCAGGAACGGAATAAGCCACCATATCTTCCGCTGATTTTTTTACGCTATTCTTGAGAACCGAAAAACTGCGAAGATTATTTACGGGGATATACTTCCTTTGGTTTTTAAGCTCACGAATGGATTGACGAATAAGGCGAATGGATACGAATTTATATTTTCAATATCTCATTTGTGAGTACTTATCGAAAAAAAGAAAAATTCGTGCTCATTCGCCTCCTTCGTGAAAACTTCGTGGGCCAAAAGCTCTTCTCTTCGCGGCTAAAACATAGAAACCGCAAGACCAATCCGCAAAAAGTTGTACCTTTGTCAGCAAAGTAATCATATACCTTGATAATGTCACACAAAAACTTACAAGCCGCAACACAAAAGCCCCGGCAAAGCAGACGCCAACAAAGCGCCGTGAAGCCTAAAAAACAGTTTTGTTGGAATCCCTTTATCAAAATTTGCGGCTTCGTGTTGTTGTTCGTTTTTTGCACTTTCATCTATGGCGATGTCTTTGTGCGCGCACAGCAAGATGCCTTTGTGGTGAGCGATGCCACATCTATGAAGTTCCTCACCGATACGCCTTTCGGCTATCTCTTTTGGTTCGGCCGCTATCTGATGGTGGTGTTCAAATTGAAATGGGTGGGCGGGCTCATTCTTCCGCTCTCCTCACGGCCATCGCCTGCCAGTTGGATGCCATTTTTCCGTATCCCTGCTCGCTGGCGGGGTATAGCCTTCCTTCTGCCCATCGCCATCATGACCTACATTGTTGAACTGGGCACCAATCTCTACTACAAAGCCGAACCGAGCCGCTTGATGCTCATTCCATTCTTCACACTGGTGGTCCTCATCGTAGTGGCACAAATTGTGCGTTTCCTCCGCCGGGGCAAAGAGCAGTCCGAGACAAGCAACAAAGGACTACGCATCGGTCTCCTATTGGCCGTTGCTGGTTTCGCGGGGCTCTATGCCGATGCGATGTATCGCCATCAGAACGATATTCTCGGAGCTAAGATGCAGAACAAGATGATGGAGCAAGACTGGGAGGAATGATCGATGATGCTATGTCGGCACGCCGCCCCACTCGCACCGTGGCCGCCTACCACGCCATAGCGTTGCTCCGCACCGATCAGCTCTTGGATCGCCTTTTTGAAATCCCCTACGACTATCCCGATGCTGGTCTGAAAAAGATGGACGGCAGTGAGGAGTATGGACTGCTCCAGGCGGATTGCGACTTTGCCGCGGGACTCGTGCAACCGGCCTATCACTATGCCTTTGAGCGCATCGTGATGGACGGACCTACCACGCGCAACCTCAAGCGCTGTGCGCTCTGTGCCATCCTGACTGGTGAGAAAGAGCTGGCCGAAAAATACCTCGATATATTGAAACACGTGCCGTTTGAGCAAACTTTTGTGAATCGCTATGAACCGATGCTCAACAATCCTAAGCTCATCGATGAAGACTCGGAGTTGGCAGGTGTCAAGAAGTTTCTCCCGAAAGAGGATCTTTTCGAACAAAAACTATCGTCAGCCTGTATTCTGGGCTACAATCTCGGTGTGAACAGGGGTTCCAACGAAACGCTCATCACCTCGGCTGCGGCGTGTCTCTATTCCAAAGACTTGGTGGCATTGCTCCCACGTGTAAATTTTATGATGCAAAAATGGAATGCCCATTTCTCAAAACCATGCAAGAGGCCCCTCGCCTGCCTCGCCATCAAGCAAGGCTATCAGGACGTGGTAAAAGCAGTATGGGAGTGAACCAAATGATTATGGCCAACCTCCAATCTTTCCTCATGGCGGCCCGTCCCTATACAAAGGACAAGGAGGCTCTACGCGCCAACTTGAAAAAGGATTGGTTGGGCACTTACTTCTACTATTATTTCTGCGAAAACAATGAAGGTAATGTGGACAACAACCATAAAAACAAAGGACAGGTCAACTAAATTGCTCAACTGAATTATGAAAAATATATTTCTTTTTGCTCGCGCTCTTTGCCTTTGCTTCCTGTGCCAAGGAGGTGAGCATTCTCAAAATGCCACCCCGTGAAGGAGGTGGCGGTATATACCCCGACTACCGCGACATCACCATTCCGCCCAACATTGCTCCACTCAATTTCAGGTGACAGCAAAGGGAGACAACTTTGTGGGAGTGATCCAAGGACAAGGCGTGCAGCTCGTGGCAGGGGGTAATAAGGATGGAAAAACTCTTCCTCGACAGCACCGAATGGCGCAAGCTGCTCACGGCCAACAAGGGGCGCGACTTGAGCGTGGAACTCTATGCTGAGCGTAACGGCCAGTGGGTGAGTTTCCCGAAATATGTTATCCATGTAGCCAAAGAGCCTATCGACAAATACCTCTCTTATCGCCTCATCGAACCCAGCTACGAACTCTATCGCCAACTGGGCATCTATCAGCGTGATTTGGAAAAACTTCGAACAAACGCCGATTTATGAAAACAACCGTACGTTTGATGAAAAGGAGAACCATTGCATCAACTGCCACAACTATCAGGCTTACGACACGAAGCGTATGCTCTTCCACGTCCGCGCCATACACGGCGGAACAATGCTGATAGAGAACGGAAAGATTGAGAAGCTAAACATGAAAAACCGACTCTACACTGGCCAACACCGTATACCCAACGTGGCACCCAACACGCAACTGGGGTGGTTTTCTCCCAGTAACAAGACGGGACAGGCTTTCCACATGATCAATAAGAATAAGATAGAAGTGGTGGACTATGCCAGCGACCTCGTTTTCTATGATGCGGACAACAACAAGCTCTCAAATATTTTCAAAACCGATGATCATTTTGAGACATTCCCTTGCTGGGCTCCTGATGGCAAGAAACTCTACTATTGCGACGCTTATGTACCAGATTTCAAAAGGACTGCCCGACAGCTTGGCCATCAATCGCATATTGGAACGCCACGATTCTGTGCGCTATAATATATATAGTATGACATTCGACGAGAAGACCCGCCGGTTCGGACCACCACAATTGGAGGTGGACTGTACAAGTATGGGCCTCAGCGCAAGTGTTCCACGTGTCAGTCCCGATGGACGATACTTGCTCTTCACTCTCGGAAAAATACGGCCAGTTCCACATCTGGCACAAAATCAAGCGACCTATGGATCAAAGACTTAACGACCGGAGAGATTCGCCCTCTCACGAAGCCAACAGCCCTGACGTAGACAGCTATCACACATGGTCGAGCAACGGCCGCTGGATTGTCGTTTAGCAGTCGGCGCATGGACGGCTCTTACACGCGCCCCTTTATTGCCTACTTCGATAAGGAGGGCCGCGCCCACAAAGCTTTCGTCCTACCACAGGCCGACCCAGAAGAAAAACAAACTATTACTCAAGAGCTTCAATGTTCCCGAACTCACACGAACAAAGGTGGAAGTATCGGCCGACAAGATACGCGAAGCAGTCTACGATGACAAACACACTAAAAAAAGTGGAATATTCGCCACTTGGGAATAATCTCCAATTCTCCGCAAGAACCCAGAAATTCTTGCGGAGAATTGCCATCTATAGGCTTCATTTCTTAGAAAAACTTCTTGCAGTTTCTTCTGAACTTTTCTTAACTTTGTGCTGTCTATCAAGAAAAACTAAAACCCTAACTCAAAATAAATGACACTCATAAAATCTATCTCTGGTTTCCGCGGCACCATCGGCGGCCACACTGGAGATACACTTAATCCGCTCGACATTGTAAAGTCTGTAACAGCGTATGCAACCCTCCGTGCTGCAAAAAGTTGGCGGAAAAGTACAGAAAAAAATTGTCGTGGGACGCGATGCGCGCATTTCAGGTGAAATGGTGAGCCACTGTGTCTGCGGCACTCTTATGGGATTGGGCTTCGATGTAGTCAACATCGGCCTGGCCACTACTCCAACGACAGAAATAGCTGTTCCTGCTGAAAACGCTGTGGGAGGTATCATCCTGACGGCTTCTCACAATCCCCGACAGTGGAATGCACTCAAGCTCCTCAACGAACTTGGAGAATTTATCCCCCAGCTGAGGCAGCAGAGGTGGTTCGTCTGGCCGACGATGAACGTTCCTTTGTCTACGCCGATGTAGATGAACTCGAAGCTACGAAGAAAAAATATCTATGACCAATACCATATTGATATGGTCAAAGGTTTGGAACTAGTAGATGTAGAAGCAATTCGAAACGCTAAGTTCCACGTCTGTCTCGACACTATCAATTCCGTGGGTGGCATTATCCTACCGAAACTTCTCGACCAGCTGGGCGTGACTTATGACATACTGAATGGTGAGCCCAACGGACAGTTTGCTCACAATCCAGAACCGCTGCGCAAAAAAATCTGAATGAGATTTGCAGCGTGATGAAAGAAAACACTACGACATCGGCTTTGTTTGTGACCCCTGATGTAGACCGTTTGGTTTTCATCCAAGAAGACGGTGAAATGTATGGAGAAGAATACACCCTTGTTACTTGTGCTGACTGGGTTCTCCAACACACGAAAGGAAACACCGTTAGTAACCTCTCGTCCACCCGTGCCCTGCGCGATGTGACAGAGAAAAAACGGTGGACAGTATACCCTTCTGCTGTGGGCGAGATTAACGTCGTGCTGAAGATGAAGGAAACCAACGCCGTGATCGGCGGCGAGGGAAATGGCGGAATCATCTATCCAGCAGCCCACTATGGTCGTGACACATTAGTTGGTATTGCCTTGATGCTTACCTATATGGCAAAGTCGGGCAAAACGCCTTCGCAGCTGAAAGCACAGTATCCGCTCTACGCTATCGCAAAGAACCGTATCGATTTGCAGCCCCCAAACTGACCTCAACGCTATTCTGGCTGAAGTTAGAAAAAGAGTTCGCAAAAGAGAACCTTACTGAAATCGACGGTCTGAAGATTGATACCATCGACAAGTGGGTACACCTCAGAAAAAGCAACACCGAACCCATCATCCGCATATTCTCAGAGGCTCACACCATTGAGGAAGCCGATGCTTTGGGCAAGCGACTCATCGACATCGTTGAGAAAAACGATGAACAAGCAAGCCGCCGGTTCTGACAAAGCCTAATACTACCCGACGCGAGGAGAATGTCTCTGAAAAGGCATACTCCCGCGTCAATTTGTATATACCCTCTCTAATTTTTCACAATCCTTTCTTTTTATAACCCTTATCTCCCGCTTTATGAAAAAAAGAAAACCCAAGCTGTAGCCCTACTCTTTGCTACCTATGGCTGCAGCTGCTCAACGCTACAATATAGTCTACATCATGACCGACGATCATACGGCGCAAATGATGTCTTGCTATGATAAGAGCCATATTTCCACTCCCAACTTAGACCGCATTGCCCGCGACGGCGTTAAGTTTTGATTAATTCCTACGTGGCAAATTCTCTTTCGGGTCCTTCACGCGCTTGCATGTTGACGGGTAAACATTCTCACAACAACGGCTTCACCAACAACGAGCACGGCATCTTCGACGGATCGCAACAGACCATGCCGAAGCTTTTTGCAAAAGGCCGGCTACGAAAACAGCCCTCATCGGTAAGTGGCACCTTATCAGTCTGCCCACTGGCTTTTGACTACTGGAACATCGTTCCAGGACAAGCAGATTACTACAACCCTGATTTCATCACGATGAAGAACGACACTGTGCGAGAGAAAGGATACATCACCAACATCATCACAGATAAAAAGCATCAACTGGTTAGAGCACCAGCGCGACAAGTCCAAACCTTTCGCGCTCTTCATCCATCATAAGGCCTGCCACCGTTGTTGGCTGCCCGAAATCAAGTATCTCCACGAATACGAGGATAAGACGTTCAAAGTGCCCGAGACTTTCTACGACGACTACAAAAGGCAGAGCCGCAGCAGCAGCTCAGGAGATGAGCATCGCTTCCTCCCACGACATGGACATTGTCTATGATGACAAAAATCTATACACCTGGGGCAGCCACGCGCCTGACAAATTCGTACCTCAGCATGATTGGACGCATGGATTCACGCGACCGTGCCGATTACGACTGCTTCTATGACAGTATTACAACCGACTTCAAGCAGCGCAATCTTTCTGGGCGCGAGCTGGCCGAATTCAAGTACCAGCGATTCATGCGCGACTATGCCAAAGTAACAAAAGTCTCTCGATGATAACGTAGGTAGGGGTACTGGATGAGCTCAAACGTCTCAACCTGCTCGATTCAACCCTTGTGGTCTACACTCCGACCAGGGATTCTACATGGGAGAGCATGGATGGTTCGACAAACGTTTCATGTACGAAGAGAGCCTTAACACGCCGCTCGTTATGCGCCTTCCCGCTGGCTTCAAAGGGCGCGGAGAAATCAAAGAGATGGTACAAAATATCGACTATGCCCCAACTTTCCTCGATTTGGCGGGAGCTCCGATTCCAGCCGATATGGACGGTGTTTCCCTCCGCCATTGCTCAAAGGACAACACCCGAAGAATTGGCGCAAGAGTATTTACTACCACTTCTACGAGTATCCTGCTGAACACAGTGTCAAGCGCCATTACGGCGTACGTACGGACCGCTGGAAACTTATTCACTTCTACAATGACATTAACGAATGGGAACTCTTCGATTTGAAGAATGATCCGCACGAGCTCCATAATATCTATGGTCAGCCTGGTACGGAGAAAAATCACGAAGGAACTTCGCAAGGAGCTTCATCGCCTACAAGGGCAATATCGTGACCCTATCGAATCGCAACTGAAATAGAAAAGTGCTAATCCGCGCGGTCTGCCGCTCGCGATTAGCACATCAAAAGACAAACAAAATAGTGAAGACAATTTATTTAGCTGGTGGCTGCTTCTGGGGCACTGAGCACTTTTTCAAACAGATACACGGAGTGGTCAATACAACCGTGGGCTATGCCAACGGCAATACGGAAAACCCAACTTACGAGGAGGTATGCTCCGACACAACCCACTTTGCCGAAACCGTAAAGGTGGAATACGACGAGAAGAAAGTACCTCTTTTTCTTTTTTTGCTCCGTATGTATTTTCCTGACAATCGACCCTACGCAGGTCGACGAACAAGGAGCAGACAAAGGTTCACAGTACAGAACAGGAATCTACTATGAGGACGAAGCCGACAAAGCCATCATAGAGGACGCCGTGGCCGAGGAAAGTTTCGCTTTCTCTGATCCGATTGCCACAGAAGTAATGCCACTGAAGAATTTCTATGCTGCCGAGGAATATCATCAAGACTACCTCGACAAGAACCCAAGTGGCTACTGTCATATCTCCCCGAGCTCATGAGAAATGGCTCGCGAAACACAGCGTATCGACAACTAATCCGCCTATTCATAGGCTCTCCGCATCAACATCCGCCACTCACCCTGGCGGATGTTTTTTGTATTATTGTGTACGAACCACTGACAAAATGTCACTCTTATTCCATTTGGCGCGGCCTTTGTCTTATTGTGTGGCAAAAATAATAAAAAAATAAAAAGTTATGAACTTCGATAATTTCACAATTAAAGCACAAGAAGCCGTACAACAGGCTGTCAACCGTGCACAAAGCGGCGGGCAACAAGCTGTTACGGCTGTACACCTCCTGGCAGGTATCCTGCAAGTGGGGGAAAACGTCACACAATTCCTTTTCGGGAAGATGGGCGTCAACAGCAATGCCTTGCAGCAGGTTGTGGACCGCGAACTCCAAAAGTCAGCCCCGCGTGAGCGGCGGTGAACCCTATCTGGACCGCGATGCCAACGAGGCTCTGACCAAGGCAACAGATATAGCCAAGAAAGATGGCGACCAATTCGTAGGCCTCGAGCCTCCCTGCTCGCCATCCTTAAAACCCAAGGTTTGGCCAGCCAGATGCTACACGATGCAGGCGTCACAGAGAATGGCTTGATTGCTGCCACCAAAGAATTGCGCGGTGGACGCAAAGCCGACTCTGCTTCGAGCGAGGACACTCTACCAAGCACTGGGCAAATACGCCCGCAACCTCGTGGACGAAGCCCGCACAGGCAAACTCGATCCCGTTATTGGTCGCGACGAGGAGATTCGCCGCGTTCTGCAAATCTTGAGTCGCCGAAGCAAGAATAATCCTATCCTCATCGGTGAACCAGGTACGGGTAAGACGGCCATAGTTGAAGGCTTGGCACAACGTATTGTTCGTGGCGATGTGCCTGAGAATCTGAAGAACAAGCAGCTTTTCAGTCTCGACATGGGCGCACTGCTGGCCGGTGCAAAATATAAGGGAGAATTTGAGGAACGTCTTAAGAGCGTTGTCAATGAAGTGACCAATTCCAACGGAGAGATTATCCTCTTCATTGATGAAATCCACACCCTTGTAGGCGCGGGCAAAGGCGAGGGAGCCATGGACGCTGCCAATATCCTCAAGCCGGCTCTCTCACGTGGCGAAATCCGAACCATCGGAGCCACCACACTGGAAGAATACCAGAAGTATTTCGAAAAGGACAAGGCACTCGAACGCCGATTCCAAAACTGTCATGGTGGACGAGCCAAGTGTGGAGGATGCCATCAGCATTCTGCGCGGTCTGAAGGAACGTTATGAGAACCACCACAAGGTGCGTATTCAGGACGATGCCCTCATTGCCGCTGCCCAGCTCTCTCATCGCTACATCTCCGACCGTTTCCTCCCTGACAAGGCCATAGACCTCATGGACGAGGCTGCCGCAAAAACTGCGAATGGAACGCGACTCTCAACCAGAAGAGCTCGACGAAATCACACGACGCTTGCGCCAGCTCGAAATTGAAAGGGAGGCCATCAAGCGGGAAAAACGACGAGCAGAAACTTGCTGCCCTCAACAAGGAGATTTCTGAATTGGAGGAACGCGAAAAAGGACTTCCGCGCAAAGTGGGAAGGCGAGCGCGAATTGCTCAACAAGATTCAGGACAACAAGAAACAAATGGAGCAACTCAAGTTTGAGGCTGAGCGCGCTGAACGTGAAGGCAACTACGAGCGAGTTGCTGAAATTCGCTACGGCAAACTAAAGGCGTTGCAGGATGAAATCGACTCCATCCAGAAGCAACTCCATCAGCGCCAAGGCTCAGAAGCTCTTATCAAGGAGGAAGTGACGCCCGACGATATCGCCGACGTAGTGAGCCGCTGGACAGGAATACCCGTCAGCCGAATGCTGCAAAGCGAGCGCGAAAAACTGGTACACATGGAGAGCGAACTTCACAAACGTGTCATCGGACAGGACGAAGCCATCCAGGCTGTAAGCGATGCTGTTCGCCGCAGTCGGGCAGGTCTTCAAGACCCCAAACGCCCCATCGGTTCGTTCATCTTCTTGGGCACTACGGGTGTTGGTAAAACAGAGCTGGCAAAGGCACTTGCCGAATACCTCTTCAACGACGAAACGCTGATGACGCGTATCGATATGTCAGAGTATCAAGAGAAGTTCAGCGTCAGTCGCCTTGTTGGTGCACCTCCGGGCTATGTAGGCTACGAAGAGGGCGGACAACTCACCGAGGCTGTTCGGCGCAAGCCCTACTCAGTGGTACTCTTCGATGAGATTGAAAAGGCACATCCCGACGTGTTCAATATCTTGCTGCAAGTGCTCGACGACGGCCGCCTGACCGACAATAAGGGCCGTGTGGTCAACTTTAAGAACACCATCATCATCATGACTTCCAACCTCGGTAGCCAGTTCATCCAACAGAAGTTCGAGGCTATGCGCGGACTTCCCGACGCTAAGCAGGCCAACATCCTTGAGGAAACGAAGAGCGAAGTACTGGAGATGCTGAAGAAGACCATCCGCCCCGAGTTCTTGAACCGTATCGACGACATCATCATGTTCCAGCCGCTCAAGAAGGACGAAATCGAACTCATTGTTCGCCTGCAAGTTGAAGCCGTCATCCGCCGACTCGCCGAGCAGGAGGTACAACTCACCGTTACTCCCGATGCCATCGCGCTCATCAGCGAAGCTGGTTTCGATCCCGAGTTTGGTGCTCGTCCCGTGAAGCGTGCGCTCCAGCGGTTGTTGCTCAACGATTTGAGCAAAGCTCTGTTGAGTGGAAGCATCGACAAGAGTCGCCCGATAACGGCTCAAGCCGAAGGAGACCATCTCACTTTTGTAAACAAGTAAGGCTCTATATCTCAAAAGCCGCGACAGTATCTCCTGTCGCGGCTTTTTATGTTTTGTAAAATAACTTCTCAGTTTACGCAGGCGAAAATCTTACAAAATCGAAAGAGCAAGAGAGAGGGCGTAGAATAGTCCTATTTTTTTCGCCTGTCCAATAAGGATGCTGGCGAACGCAATAAGGCTGTCAGCTGACACAATAAGGGTGTTGGCCGACAGCTTTATTGTATTTTCGAATAGAAAAAGGCTAATCAATGGAGCAAAAAAAGAAAAGAAAAAAAGAGTCGCTAAAATAAAAATAGATATTTAGATGAAGAAAAATAGAAAAATCGAGCTAAGAAAAAAACTTATCTTCGTAAAAAAATTGAGGAGAACAGCAGATGAAGCTGGCTAAAAAGGAAGGACAGCTTTGTCAAGTATTTGGGGCCGTTTTTCTTTTTATAAAGAAAAGCCTCGTTCTTCCACTTCGCTGAATCCTCCGAATTGAGTAATTTTGCAACAGAACAAAGAGAATGATGAACATGAACCCATTAGAAATTATTTACAAGTACTACCCCGACGACAATGCTCTTCGGCGGTTGCTCATCCACCACAGTCAGCAAGTTGAAAAAGAAGGCGCTTGAAGTTTGTAGCAAACATCCTGAACTGCATCTCAATGAAAAACTCCTACGCGATGGAGCTATGCTCCACGATCTTGGAATATTCTTGACCGATGCACTGGGCATCCATTGCCATGGCCATTTCAACTATCTGCTCCATGGCATGTTGGGAGCAGAACTCATGCGCCGAGAGGGCCGTGAAGACCTTGCCCGCATCTGCGAACGCCACACGGGGACGGGCATGACCCGCCAAGCCTTCAGAGATCACGGAGTGGAGCCTCCCGCCACAGACCTCTGTCCCGAAACATTGGAAGAACAGGTGATTTGCTATGCTGATAAGTTTTTCTCTAAAGTCATCCCGAACGTGAGCGTACGGTGGAAGAGACAGTGAAAAGTCTTGAAAAAATTCGGCGACAAAGGTGTAGAAATCTTCCGTAAATGGGTTGAATAATTCGATTGAGACAGTGCTGAAGGCTGTTAAAAAGAGTGAGAAAAACGGCCTAATTCTATTAGAATTAGTATCTTCGCCCACTAAAAATTGATCAATTCAGGTGAGAACCTTTATAACGATACTCTTATCGTCACTGATGGCCTTGTGCGTGACAGCAGGCATAAAGAATGGCCTCTACTATCAGCCCCTCCTCTGCCTCAGCGACCGACACCACTCGAAAAGCTACGCCCGACACGGCACTTATCCGCCAACGCCGGGCACAGATGGACTCGACCTTTCGCGCTACCAAAGCCATCACCATCGACTCTGTCCGCACGGACACGCTACGCACGGACACGCTGCGGAAGAAGCGTGGCGGCTTAGAGAAACCTGTGGACTTTGCAGCCGAGGACCCTGTTGTTTACGATGCTGATACAAAACTGGCGTTTCTCTTCGGCAAAGCAGAAGTGAAACATGAGAATATGACGCTCGACGCGGGCCATATCTCGATGAATATGGACTCAAGCCTTGTCCACGCTAAGGCCATTGCCGACACGGCTGGTGTGCTCGAGCAGAAACCCTCATTCAAGCAGGGGCTCAGACGAATATGTGAGCGAGCAGATGAGCTATAACTTCAAGACGAAGAAAGGTTTCATCCAAAATGTCAATACCACACAGGGCAACGGCTTTTATCCAGAGCGAACGCTCCAAACGTACTGACGACGGCACGCTGTATTTGGAATCGGCCAAATACACCACTTGTAACGCTAAACACCCCATTTCTTATCTGAAACTATCGCGCGCCAAGGTCATTCCGGGCAAGGAAACCGTCTTTTGGTCCGGCCTATCTCGTGGTTGAGGATGTGCTGCTCCCCATCGGCATACCTTATGGTTTCTTTCCCTTTAATAAGAAATATTCCAGCGGTTTTTATCATGCCGAGTTATGGCGATGAGACTGTCCGCGGTTTCTATCTCCGCAACGGTGGATACTACTTTTGCGCTCAACGACTACATGGACTTGAAGCTCCTGGGGAAATCTACACGAAAGGCTCCTGGGGATTGAGTTTGGAGACCAATTATAAGAAAACGCTACAAGTATAACGGTACTTTACATCTCTTATCTCAACACGGTGGAGGGCGAAAAGAATTTGCCGGACTACATGAAAACAACGAGCCTCAAGGTGCAGTGGAGCCACACGAAGCGATGCTGCCGCCGGCGGCAATACTCACATTCTCCGCTCGCGTAAACTTCGCTTCAGAAAACTATGAGCGCAAAAATCTGGAGAGTTTGTACAACCCGCTCTCCTATACGCAGAGCACGCGCGCCAGTTCGGTGAGTTTCAGCCATCTTTTTCGGGCATCGGTTTGTCGGTATCTGGTTCTTCCAACCTCACGCAAGACATGCGCACCAGTACTATCTCCATGTCGCTCCCCTGATTTAAATTTCTCGCCTCTCGCTTCTATCCGTTCCGCCGCAAGCATCAAGTGGGGAAAGAACGATGGTACGAAAAATTTCTCATGTCCTACACGGGACAATTCAGCAACTCCATATCAACGAAAGAGGACCAGCTGCTCCATTCCAACCTCATCAAGGACTGGCGCAATGGTATGCAACACCGCATCCCTATTGATGCCACGTTCCAGCTCTTCAAATACATCAACATCTCCCCGAGTTTCTCGTTCAACGATGTGATGTACACCAATCGCATCATGCGAAACTGGGATGCTACCGCACTGCGCGAAGTGGCCGATACCACCTATGGTTTCTACAATCTCTACGATTGAATGTGGCCGAAAGTGCCAACACGACACTCTATGGATTCTACAAACCTTGGAAGAAGCTCTTCGGCAGTAAGATTATTGCTATCCGCCACGTCTTTAAGCCCAACGTCAGCTTCAGCTATGCGCCCGACTTCACCACCTCACGCTACGGCTACACGCGGCACTACTGACAAGACCGACGCCAGTGGTAACGTGGAGCGAGTGCCATATTCTCCGTACCAAAGTGGCATTTTCGGTTATCCTTCCAGTACGAAGCAGGGAATGGTCACGATGAGCGTCTCCAACAACCTTGAGATGAAGGTCAAGAGCGATAAGGACACAACGGGCTACAAGAAGATTTCGCTTATCGATGAACTTTCGGCTTCGCTCTCCTACAATATGGCGGCAAAAACGCGCCAATGGAGCGACCTGACAACTCGCTCTACGCTTGAAGCTCACCAAGAGCTACACTTTCTCTCTTGCAGCACTCTTTGCCACTTACGCCTATGTCTTCGACAACAAGGGCAATGTGGTGGTGGGCGACCGCACCGAATGGAGCCACGGACGCTTCGGACGCTTCCAGGGCATGAGCCAAAACATCTCTTACACGCTCAACAACCAAACGTTCATTAAGTTGCGCAACCTCTTCGCTGGTCACCGCAACAACACAACAGAAGAGACTGCAAACAAATCAGACAACGACGAGCAAACAAACGTGGAAGATGCCAACATCGACCCCGATTTGTTGGCCACAAAGAAGAAATCGTGCAGAAAGAAAAGGCCAAGGTCGACAAAGATGGCTATCTCCATTTCCAACTGCCGTGGTCACTCACGCTCTCCCTATGGTATCACCATGTTTGAGAATCGCAACAAACCCATCAACCAGCGCACCATGCGCTATCCTTTCGGGTTCACGCAAACGCTCAATGCTTCGGGTAACCTCCGCCTTCCGATGGATGGAACATTACCTTCTCCTCTGGTTACGACTTCGAGCAGCACCGCGTTTCCATGACAACGGCATCACTTTCTGCAACTCCATTGCTTTGAAAATGTCGTAACGTGGTACTCAGGCCCTATACTTCGTTCAACTTCACCTTCCGTGCCATTGCCAGCGAACTTGCTGATGCTCTCAAATGGGACAAACGCAGCAGCTACTCCAGCAACATTGAATGGTACTAACAAACAACAACACAAAAACAAAAGGGTGGCCATCTGAATGCCCCTTACATATATGAATATGAAGAAAATTGTTTTTATCCCTTTTTGCTCTTGCAGCCCTGAATTGCTCGGCGCAGAGCGTTTCGCAGCTCTCGAACGCCTCTTTGATGTGGATCAGCAGATTCGTAAAATCGAACCCCTTGATAGCCTTATCGAAGCACAGGACAGTGTGAACCGCTCGGTACTCAAAGAGTTCATCGCGGACTATAACCCTGACAGCTGCTCCGTTAAAGCCAATCAAGGACTTTACTTGGTTCTGTCCCACTCTCCATTGGCTTTCCGCCTGCCGATGGCTCACCTCATCGAACAAGCATGGCAGAAAAAACGCCTGGATGCTTTCTATTATGCCTCCTTCCAAGACGGCATACGATTTGATCAGCTCGAACCGCAAATCTATGGTACACAATTCATGGAGATGAATGGGAAAAACGTATCTCTGGCCTGTTGCCGACGCTGACAAACTCGACGAACGCCGTGCCACATTAGGCCTACCTTCGGAACAAGCCTATATTGACGAACTCTCAAAGCGCCATCCCGAATGGAATTATACATGGGATCGCACGCTCACTATTGAAACCATACTAAACGCTCAATAAAAACTCATTTTTCATACGTATGAAACACATTTCATTGATTCTATCCGTAGTGGCAGCCGGTGTGCTGACCCTTACGAGCTGTAAAAGCGAATTTGAACAGCATGTTATGCAGTTTGCACCTATGAAGCCCAACATGGTGGCTTATGCTGACCAAGCATCAGATACCATCCATGTGCTCTCAACAGATGCGTGGAAACTGACAGTCGATAACTCTTGGTTGGCAGTTACTCCCAACGAGATGACACCTAAATACAAAGGTGCACTCTACAATACGTTGCTCAAACTGGCCTTTACTGTGAACACCGACCGCCTTACGCGCCAAACAATTTTCCATGTTCAGGGTGGGCACACCATCAATATGCCCGTGGTTCAAGTGGGTTGGCTCAACATTTCCTCCCCTGCAGCCACCTACAAAGACCCTCAACAACGATAAACTGAACGACAGAGCATACTACAAGGTAAAACTCGATGCCAAAACAACGGCTCTACCTTTCTACTTCACTACTTACACCAACGGCGCAATGGTGCAAACGAATGCTGCGTGGATTCAAGTACCCACGGCCGCTCAGACAGCGGGCTATCACCCTCTCTCGCTCACCATCACTCCTAACACGACCAGAGTGAAGCGAACTGGACAAATCACGCTGACCTCTGCGGGCATCACCGACACTATCGAAGTGGTGCAAGCAGCAGCCAACTAAACCCACATTCTTACGGCATTCTTTGCCGTCTCCCGTAGCGCGAACCTTTCTTACCTCCCTTGCGTAAACAAGGTTCGCGCTTCTTTCTATGTTCACCTTCAAAACTCACCCACAATGAAACACACGCTACTTTCATTTCTCCTCTTCTTCTCCCTCTCCCTCTCGGCACAAAAATCGCCGCTTCCGAATCATGGAGTATAACGTCGAAAATCTCTTCGACACTATCCACGCGCCTGGCAAACAGGATGTGGACTTCACGCCACAAGGGAAATATCGTTGGACAAGCAACTTGTACCACGCCAAATTAGGGAAATTGGCCCGCGCCATTGTTGCTGTGGGTGGCGCACCTCCCGCCCGACGTCATTGTGCTTTTGCGAAGTGGAGAACGACAGCGTTGTCCGCGACCTTTGTCGCCACACATCGCTCTGCCGCTTGGGCTACGAATACATTGTGACCCACAGTGCCGACCGGCGCGCGGTATCAATGTGGCGGTGCTCTACCAGCCCATGGCGTTCCGTCCCTTTGAAACTGATACACTGCGTATTGCTTACCATCCTGCCACCGAAAAACCCACACGCGATGTGCTGCGCGTGAGTGGCCGAGTGGCTTCGGGCGACACACTCGATATTATGGCCGTCCACTGGCCCAGTCGTGCAGGCGGACAAGAAAAGACTGAGCCTTACCGCATCCGGCACTGCGCAACGCATCCGAGCCGCGGCCGACAGTTTGATACAGCACCGTCTGCGCCCTGCCTCGTTATCACGGGCGATTGCACGATGAGTTTCACAACCGCAGCCTGAGCGAGGGATTGCACGCCTTATTGCCCCAACCACCATTTTGCCGATACATCGCTCTACATCCTTTCAGCCAATCTCAAAGGACCCGAAGATATTCGCGGCACTTATAAGTTTCGCGGGGAATGGAACCAACTTGACCAATTCAGTAGTGAATGGTGCGCTCTTGCAGGCTGCAGAAGGTCTCCGCACCACGCCTTCCGCTTGTCGGATTGTCCACTTCCCTTCCCTGACCGAACCAGATTCCAGCGGCGGCCTCAAACCTCGCTACACATTTGTAGGTCCTCACTATCACGGCGGTACTTCCGATCATCTCCCTCTCCTGCTCGACCTCTACGAGTGAGGGCAACTCACAAGAAAAAGACCTTCGCAATGAGCAATAGACTAAAAATTCCTAAAAACTTTTTACATACGAATTCTTTATTTCTCTTTTCTCTTTCAAAAAGCTGTATTATCTTTGCATCAATAACACAAAAAGCACACAAATGAGCAAAGTAATCATACCTAAAGGTTATAAAGCACTACTCGGACGCAACGACACCGAGCAGGGCATCAAAGAGATAAAAGAATTTTTCCAAGCTAACTTAGCTACGGGACTGAAGCTTCGCCGTGTCACTGGCCCACTCTTCGTGCAACGCGGCCTTGGTATCAACGATGATTTGAGCGGTGTGGAGCGTCCCGTCTCCTTCCCCATCAAAGATTTGGGCGACACGCGCGCCGAAGTGGTCCACTCGCTGGCAAAATGGAAGCGACTGATGTTGGCCGACCAGCAAGTGCCCGTGGGCTATGGTATATATACCGACATGAATGCTATTCGTGCCGATGAAGAGCTGGATAATCTCCATTCCCTCTACGTTGATCAATGGGACTGGGAACGCTCTATCAGCAGAGAGGACCGCACTATCGACTACCTCAAAAAGACTGTCAAGAACATCTATTATGCTATGCTCCGCACGGAGTTTCTCATCTGCGAACGCTTCCCACAGCTTCGTCCGAGTATGCCGGAAAAGGTGCATTTCATCCATGCGGAGGAGCTGCGCCAACGCTTTCCAGAGCTGACACCCTAAAGAACGCGAAGATCGGATATGCAAGGAATACGGTGCCGTCTTCATCATCGGTATTGGAGGTCCGCTGGGCGATGGTAAGCCCCACGATCTGCGCGCTCCCGACTCATGATGACTGGACCAGCATCAATGAGGAAGGAACTGCGGGACTGAATGGCGACTTGCTTTTTGTGGTACGACACGCTGGGACGCTCCGTAGAAATCAGTTCGATGGGTATTCGTGTTGACAAAGAGGCCCTGCTGCGCCAACTCAAAAGCTACAGGCAAGGAAGACCGCCTCGACTCTATTTCCACCAACGTTTGATGGACGGCACACTGCCTCTCTCCATTGGTGGAGGTATTGGGCAATCGCGACTCTGCATGATGTATCTGAAGAAAGCCCATATCGGTGAGATTCAAGCCTCTATCTGGCCCACTGAAATGCGCAAGCAATGTAGCAACGCTGGCATTCCACTCATTTAACATCACATCGGTTCTCCCCTACAGCGCGGCGAGAACCGATGATTTTTGCTAATTCCAAATAAATCCTTACTTTTGCAATCGTCTTATAGGACTATGGCTCCGTAGCTCAGTTGAATAGAGCAATGGTTTCCGGTACCATGTGTCATGGGTTTGAGTCCCATCGGAGTCACTTCTTTTTATCTGGCAGGAGAGTTGGAACAATGTGTCCTTCTCTCCTACTTTTTGTATAACACAAAAAAATACAAGTATGAAAAAGTCTTCTTTCCCTTGCGTTGCTCGCTTTCGTGGCGAACACCAGCAGTTGTTCTATTACGCTGAACACTAACGAGAAAAAGCCACAGAAAACAGTTGACCGAACCTTCAATCTGCGAGACTTCCAAAACATCAAGATGGAGTCCGTTGCCAACGTCCGCTTCACGCAAGGCAACACCTATAAGGTGACGGCCACGGCCTTTCGCCCTGGTATCGACACCATTTATGTAAAAGAAAACACGCTTTATATCACTACACGGCGAAATTTGAAGAACAACAATTCTCGTTGCACTCATTGATGTGACAGCTCCCAATTTGAGAAGTCTCGAACAAGAAGGCGTGGGCAATTTCACCTGCCAAGCGCTCAACACCAAAGATTTAGATATCAGCCTCGAAGGCGTGGGATCTGCCAGCTTCGGCAATGTCAGTTGCACGAGCCTTGAAGTGGACTGCGAAGGCGTAGGCAGTCTTAGCAACAGTCATTTCACCGTTTCGGGCAATGCTTCGTCTCGATTTCGCGTGTAGGTTCGGGCACATTCTCTGTGAAGAGCAACAACTGCAAACTGGAGAGCAGCGGCGTGGGTAGTGTCACGGCCACGGTCAATTGCAAGAGCGTAGTGGCTAACTGCAGCGGTATAGGCTCTATCACCTTGAAAGGGAATACCAACAAACTCAATAAAACAAATTCCTCCTTGGGAAAAAAATCAACACGAAAAGGATTGGAAGTAAAATAAGAATAGAAAAATAAGTTTTTCCTGAATTCCCTCCACATCTCCTATGAGTAGCAACGCTCAGTAGCTTTCTATTTCGAAAGCACCGAGCACACGCTTTCAGAAAGGATATGGAGGGAATTCTGTAAATAGGCATTAAGGAAAAATATCTCTTATTGCGTCAGCTGACACCATAAGGCTGTCAGTTGACATCTTTATTGCATTTTCAAACGCAATAAGGAAAAATAAGAGGCACTGAAGTATAGCTTAAAAACTGCTTGGAACAAAAATTTTTGTTCACACCAATACGCCAATTCCTCGGCAAGGGGAAATAATGACAGTCCCCTATCTGCAAGGGAAAAAGACTTTGCAGATTGTTCAATAATTCCGTCGGTCATTAGTTTGCAAAGAGCTGTTTCTACTTCTTTCTGTGTTCGATCCTCCATTTCTTGAAGAAGTTCTTCCAACGTTGCCGAATCCTTTTTCCAACTATATGAACAATCCACAATAAGTCCGGTTCGCAAATTCTGGCAAGAACATTGCGAATCGGACATTTTGGAAAAATTGGGGTCTCACTACCATTCCAATTTTTTTCGTTCAAAATAACACCATCACCAGCAGGTGAATCATTTTCAGTAAAAACTATTGGCCTTATATTGGATGCAAAGCATGAGCATCTCATCTTTTGCCTGTATTCTTCAAGGCACGCTTTGCCAGCAGGGAGCTACACGAATGATGCTACCTTCTGAGCACGGGAAGATTTCTCCGTCCACTTGTACTCGCCCTCACCCTTGAGAATGAAATAGAGTTCTTCGTGGGTCTTGTGAGTATGAAGGAAGCCACTGTCTTGCCCAGGAAAAAGGGTTTGAAAAGAAAGCTCACTACCTGTTGCCTGCAAAGCTTGTCCCACAAATACTTTTCCAGGAATCTCTATATCGCCCAATGGGAGGACATAGTCCTTGATATTGCTGAATTTACCAACATTTACTGCCGTAAAGTTTTCACCTGCCTTGATTGTTTCTACTTTGTTTCATAATGTCTTTGTTTTTATTAGTTGTTTGTTTTCGTTCTTTGTTTGTTTTGACGATGCAAAGGTATTATGTTTCAAAAGGTTGTACAAGAAGGCACGAAGATGTCAGTCGGTTACCAAAAAGTAAGTAACATTGAAAACAGTGCTATCGTTGTATTTCACTTTTAAAATAGTTTAACAATAATTCTCTCAAGACTATAAAAGCGTAATAGTTACTTTTTGTATAGTAATGTAATATTTTAACCTAATTATTTAGCAATGAATAGAAAACGAATTGCGAGATGCACTTTATCCCAACTGCCCGTGCGCAATGTTTTGTCGAGGGTGGGCGACAAATGGTCTATGCTGGTATTATTTACTTTAGAGGCAAACGAACGACAAAGATTCAAGAACTACAGCAATATCCCCGATATTTCTCAAAAAGATGCTGACTGCAACTCTAAAGATGCTGGAGGCCGATGCCCTTATACTGAGAGAGGCCTTTCTGAAATTCCTCCTCGCGTGGAATATTCGCTCACCGACAAAGGTAAGAGCCCTATTGCCACTCATTGATAACTTATTGGTTTGGGCAAGCGAAAATATGGATGACATAATAGAAGCTCGAAAGAATTATTTATTAAAATAAAGTTGTTCTTACAAAGAAAGCAGTAAATCCCACAGTGGTGGTTTTCACTGCTTTTTGTATTTTCGAACGCTTCAGGCCTCAATATCTCCAGCGCCAATACTTGCGGAGGCGAAAGAGCAGGGGGCGGAAGCGGAGGTGCTTGCGCAAGAATGATGAGGAGGACGGCAACAAGGATGAGCAGTATGCCTGCGGCAAGGCGGAGAGAGAAAGCTTCGCCAAAGAGGAAGATGCCGATGAAGACAGCGGTGACGGGTTCGAGTGCGCCCATGATGGCCGTTGGTGTAGAACCCTGTATCGTGGACGGCAAGGACCATGAGTACGAGGGAGAGTACGGTGGGGAATATCGCCATCCAGAAACCCATGAACCAGTGCCAAGGCGTGTGGAGCATCATCAGATGATTTTCAGGACTGACAAACGACCAAAGCCACAATGGCCAACGTGCAGACGAACAACACATAGAAAGTGAGCTTCACGGACGACATGCGCAGCGAACTCCTGGTTGACAACGATGATGTAGAAGGCGTAAGTGAGCGAGGAGAGCAGAACGAGGATTACGCCCACCAGACTCGGTGTGGATTGGCCGTCACCGCGATAGAAGCAGCGCTACGCCCACGAGCGATAACAGAATGGAGACGACCGTGGTGGGCGTTACCTTTTCTCGAAAGACAGGGCCGCTGAGTACCGCTACCATAACGCTAGACAAACAGCAGTGTCGAGGCGATGCCGGCAGCCATGAAATGAAAAACTCATATAGAGCGAAAGGGCTGAGACCGCAAAGAGGAGGCAAATCACAGAGATGATGCAAAACTCTTTCCGAGTGATCCGAAACGATTTTCGCTGCGCAGGAGCAACGCGCCCAGCAGAAGCGTGGCGATGGAAAAAGCGATAGAACAGCACACTGGACGAATTGAAGCCGTCGGCATACAAAACGAGGGCGCCAACGGGATTCGTTCCATAAAAGATGGCAGATAGCACGCCACAGATAGTACCTTTTAGTTTTGTTGGTCATAATGATTGTAGAAAAAGGAGGAACTCTTCAGTCCCTCCTCATGGAAAGAATTCCTGCCGACTTCGCCAGCGGGGATATTATCAGCCTGTTTCCTCCACCATTTCCGAAATGGTTTGCATCATAGAAGTTTTCATCAGTTCTTCAATGCTGAGATGCATACGATAACGCCAATAGTGGTGAGGATTGGAAGGCAGATTGATACGTTCGGCATCGGCATTGGGATGGCGATGTTCTTCATCCACAGAAAGCCAATCCTGAAGGCTCAAAAATACAGAGCATGGAGGGGCAATTGAGATGACGATAAACAATGTCGCGTGCCAACCATCCCGGCAGCGGATGAGGAGCAATGCCTTCGCGATAGAGCACTGTATTATAATAGGCCTGTGAGCGGTCCATGTCTTCGTCCCACCATTGACGCAATGTGGGCATATCGTGGGTAGAGATAGTGCTCACAGAGCGGTAAGGATTGGCTGGGAGAACGCCGAAACGAACAGTGGGATCTTTTGGCATCGACTGTATCTCAAGACTCAGGGATGCGCAACTCTTGGATGACCCACGCCACGCAGGCTGGCACCATTCCGAGGTCTTCTGCACAAACGAGCATCCTTGTGGCGTTGACCAATAGAGGCAACTTCTTCATGGCCTCGCCATACCAGAACTGATTATTACGACGATAATAGTAATCATTATAAAGGCGATTGAATGCGGCCTTGTCGGAATCATAGAGTGCTTCATAAATGAAGGCGAGACTGTACAGTAATACGCGGGTGGAACTTGTTGCTATCATTGCGGTCGCGCACAAAGAGCACGTCGCTGATGAGGGCATAGAGTCCATCACGCAAGAGGATATCCTTCTCACTCGTACGACCTTCAAAAAGCAGCTTCCACCTTGCTGTTGTGTGTCATATTCGGGCTTTATCTCCCAAAATATCGTCGTGGAGCATGATTGAGATAAGTGTCCTCGACCTCTAGTGCATACTCATGGAAAATTCGGTCGAGCACCCAGTCGGCGATGAATGGCTTAGTGAATAATTCTTCTGGAAGTGGAGGCCGTAAGACTCTCATCTCTTCTCGCGTCATACCGAGCGAGGGCGCGAACTGTCCGAGCAATCCGTGGACAGCATGGATGGGTATTTCCCAAATGCGGAAGAAACCGGAGCACACTGATCAATGCGGTAGGCATCAAAAATACTTCTGCATATTCTGGAAACGGCGCACCCACCAGCGACAACCATCGGCTATCACTAGCATCCCAATTGTAGGTGGGGAAACCCCAGTTCTGTCCGTTAACAGAGAAATCGTCGGGTGGAGCACCTGCCTGACCGTTGAGGTTGAAATAGTTGGGTTCCATCACACATCGCAGCCGTGGCGGTTCACACCTATGGGGATGTCGCCTTTGAGGATGACGTGTTTCTGTCGAGCATAGTCGTGAGCGGCTTCCATCTGTGTGCTGAGCAGGAATTGTACGTAATAGTAGAACGCCACGTTCTTCCAGGCCGCTGTATTGGGGAGTGGAGAGATTTTCTTTCTTTCTCGTCCCACACTTTTATGGTCGGGCCATTGAGAGAAGTCGGCCGTTCCATTCTTGTCGCGGAGATAGCAGTACTGCCCATAAGGCACGAGCCACTGCTCCGTTTCTTGGAAAAACGCCTCAAAGGCTTTGGCTCTTCATCACCTTATCGCCTTCCTGAGCAAAAGAGTTCGTGAGATATTCCGTCTTGGCTGCATTGACGCGCTCATAGTCGATTTCGGGCAACGCATTCAGTTCTTTGCGCAGCTCCTCAAAGTGGGCGGCGCGCTTCTTATCCTGAGCGCGGGCAGCTGGGTGAGATCGACATACTGCGGGTGGAGAGCAAAGATGCTGATACAGCTATAAGGATAAGAATCGGTCCAACGGTGCGAGATGGTAGTGTCGTTGATGGGCAACACCTGTAGCACGCGTTGACGCGTGGCACTTACGAAATCTATCATCTTGCGCAAATCACCGAAATCTCCACACGAAACTGCTCTGAGAGCGCAAGGAGAAAACGGGAATGAGTGTTCCGGGCCATGCGATGGTTCGGGATGGGGAAGAAAGCCTGGTCTAATTCATAGACTACCACCTCTCCTTTGGCCAACTTAGGAAGCGTGATGAGACGATTCTCCTCGTTTCCCAAAATCGGACTGACGTGCGCCCTTCTTTGGTTGTCTGCACCACAAACTTAAATTCGAGTCTGCCATCAGTACACTTATCGGCATCGAGGTCTAAGATCCACTCGTTGTAGTTGTGCTCTGTCATGGGTAGCACCTTCTCTTCTTGCCAATCTCCCAGCAAGGCGTGGCTCCCGATAAGGCCAACCACTCATCAGAACGCAACTGCGGCGCACGCACCTTGAGGCGCACCGTGTGGGCATAATTGTCGCGCTCCAGAGCTGCTTTCTCGCGGCGATTTGCACATTCGGTGAAAGCCGAACTATAAAGATAGGAATCCTCTGGAATATCCATCCAATGGTCGTAAACGTGATAACATTTGGCGTTTGCTACTGAAAGTTCGAGGCGGTGCGTTTCGGCTGTCCATTCCACGGCACGGAGCCCGCCAGCTGTCTCAACACTGTAGAAATAGTTCAGCACTGCGCCCTCACCTTTCAGTTTCAACTGTGCCTCCCAATGTAGGCCATCGAGCGTGTGCATGATATATTTTTTGTTGTCGCCAACAACGTTTACATAGAGCTCTTCTCCATAGGACGTTTTATACTCTAAATGAAAAATACTTCCATATATTTAATGCTTATATAATTCGATGTAGTTATATTAAAAAGGATGATGAGCTATTTCTCTCCTCGAATGAAAGAAACACAGAATGCTCCAAGACAGAGGAAGATACCGGCCACAAACATCATGTTGCTCTGATGAGAACCAACAAGCGTCAGTAAATAACCACTAATGGCCGCGGCAACAATCTGCGGCACACAGATTGTTCCATTAAAGAGACCGAGATATGCACCCATGTGACCGTAGCCTTGCAGGGCATTGGTGACAAAAAAGTGAACGGCATGGCGAGCATGGCAGCCCAGCCGGCACCAATCAGGAGGAACGGAACGAAGAGCAGATACTGGTCGTGGATGAACGGCACCATACCAAAACCTATTCCGGCAACCACCAAACTGATGGCATAAGCCACTTTCGATTGCGAAAGCGAGGCAAGATCAAGTGCCCAAGCCACACTTCCCATGGCTTGAACGGCAAAGAGAATGCCCACCCAGTTGCCGGCTTCTTGGTAAGTCATGCGTACTGGTATCCGTCGTATTCCAAACTGTTTCGGAGATTGCACCCGGCGTATAATTCCACATATAAAGGAAACCAGCCCAACAAAAAAACTGAACAAGGCCTACTTTCCAAAACGTGGCAGGAGCATTCTTCAAGAGCGTCAGCCAGTCGGCCTTTTTCCTCTTTCACCTCTTCCTTGGCTTCATTATACTCCGCATACTCAGCAGGTGTCCATTCCTTTGACCTTCAAAACCGTGTAAACAACACAGAGAATCAAGATAGCTGCACCTACATAGAACGACCAAATGACTGTATCGGGCACAACGCCCTTGGGAGCTTGGTTCTTCAGTCCTATCCATGCAAAAACGTAAGGAAAGACAAAAACCTACCACATTGCCGGCATTACAAAGAAAACTTTGGATGGAATAGGCTCTGGCTTTTTGTTTCTCGTTCACCATGTCGCCCACCAACATCTTGAAAGGTTGCATAGCCATATTGATGGACGTATCAAGGAGCATCAATGCTATCAAGCCGAAAAATCATCGCTCCACTCAATAGTGAGGCCGAACGAACCCGCATTGGGCAACAAACACATCACGGTTACGGCAAAAAGCAGCGCCTATAAAGAGATAAGGAATGCGGCGCCCGAAACGCGTCCACGTTTTGTCTGCTCAGTGTACCCACAATGGGCTGAACGAGAAGTCCCATGAGCGGAGGAAGAATCCAGAAGTAGCCCAAACTATGCGGGTCTGCTCCCAGTGTAGCAAAAGATTTCGTGAGATATTAGCCCTTTGTAGGGCATAAGCAATCTGTACGCCGAAGAATCCAAAAACTAAGATTCCAGAGCTTCCAAAAAGTTTAGATTAGGTTTTTGTTTCATATAAAAAAAGAGTTTAGTTAGTTATCCTGAAAACATAACGAGGAACTATCAGCAGAGAACCGCCGTGGCATAGTTCTCTACTCATAGCTCCCTCGGTATCACGTTGCGGAGATTCTGGAAAATCAATACTCCACTTTGTCGCCTTTTCCTTCCATGCTTCTGAAAGTTTTGAGAGCTTCGAACGCAGCATATTCTCCGACTTCAAACGACGCTCGGAGGCTTCAAGATCGAGTTCCTTATAAATAAAAAGAATCGTCGAAACCAGCATCCGCCGCATCGTCCTTATTGCAAGCATAATACATACGGTCGAGATGTGCCCAATAAATAGCTCCCTAAGCACATGGGACACGGCTCGCAACTTGTGTAGATGTCGCAGCCACTAAGGTCGAACGTGCCCAACTTTTGTCCAGCAGCGCGGATACACTCACTTCAGCATGCGCCGTAGGGTCGTTGTTCGCCGTCACGCGATTGACCCCCGTAGCAATAATCTCACCGTTCTTTACAATAACAGCTCCAAATGGGCCGCCACCGTTTTTTTAACATTTTTCATCAGAGGGCGTATCGCTTCTCGCATGAAGTCTATCGTTTCCATTATTAAAAATCAAGACGTTTGTAGGCAAAAAGTAAGAAATAATTTCTATTTTTGCAAAAAGCATATAAATAAACGTCAAAATATGGATATTGTTCAAAGATTTCTTGAATATACGACATTCGACACACAATCTGCCGAAGACACGGGTAAGACGCCGAGTACGGACAAACAACTTGTCTTTAGCGCTTCCTGCGCGACCAGCTCGAGGAGATTGGCTTTGAAGACATAGAACTGACTGACGAAGGCTATCTCTATGCCACACTCCCAGCCAATACTAAGAAGGACGCCCCCGTGGTAGGTTTCATTGCCCACATGGACACCAGTCCCGATGCCTCGAGCTAATATCAAACCGCATATTGTTAAGAACTACTGACGGTGGAGATATTGAGTTGGAAAAGGGAGGTCTTGTTACAAGTCCTAAAGTTTTCCCCTGAACTTCGCCAACATATCGGTGAGGACCTCATTGTTACCGATGGCCACACCCTGCTGGGTGCTGACGACAAGGCAGGTATCGCCGAAATTGTCCAGGCTATGGTTTATCTCAAAGAACATCCCGAAATCGAGCACGGCAAAATCCGCGTAGGCTTCAATCCGGACGAAGAAATCGGCTTAGGTGCCCACAAGTTCGACGTTGAAAAGTTTGGCTGCGAATGGGCCTACACGATGGACGGCGGCGACATTGGCGAATTGGAATTTGAGAATTTCAACGCAGCAGCCGCGAAAGTAGAAATCAAAGGCGTTAGCGTACACACAGGCTATGCCAAGAACAAAATGGTCAATGCAACGCGCGTTGCCGTAGAGTTCATGAACCTCCTTCCGCAGGACGAAATCCCCGAGCAGACAGAGGGGTACGAAGGTTTCTTCCATTGCCTCGGCATTGAGTCCGCTTGTGAGAATGCCGCGATGAGTTTTATCATTCGCGACCACGATGCTTCAAAATTCGAAGCCCGCAAACGCACCATTAAGGAAGTGGCAGCGCAGCTCAACGAGAAGTATGGCGAAGGCACTGTCAGTATCCACATCCACGACCAATACAAGAACATGAAGGAGATGATAGATCCCGTCTACCACGTAGTGGACATCGCCATCAAGGCCATGGAGGAAGCGGGCGTCAGTCCTCGCATCCAAGCCATTCGAGGCGGAACAGATGGTGCGCAGCTCTCCTTCCGCGGACTGCCCTGTCCGAACATCTTCGCCGGTGGGCTCGACTTCCACGGTCCTCACGAGTTCCTCCCCATCCGCAACCTTGAAAAAGCGATGGAAGTAGTAGTGAACATCTGCCGCATCGTGGGCAACTTCAACGAATAAGAAACTTTTTCTCATAGAGCCTCAACCTTTGCTAACAAACAGTTGAGGCTCGTTTTTTTATCTTCCTATGTCTGAACTTCCACAACTCGTATCCGATCTTGCACTCATTCTGATTGTAGCCGGAATTACCACCCTTCTTTTTAAGCGCCTCAAGCAGCCTCTCATCCTGGGCTATATCCTGGCCGGCTTTTCTCACAGGTCCTCACATGACTTGGGTACCCACCGTGTCCGACATCAAGCAGTATCGACACATGGTCGAGCATTGAGTCATCTTCATCATGTTCACCCTCGGCCTTGAGTTCTCTTTCAAGAAGATTGTGAAGATGGGACTCCCGCCCTATCATTGCGGCGGTGAGTGTCATCACGTTTATGATCACGATAGGCTCCCCTTGTGGGCGCAGCTTCGGGTGGAGCCATGAACAGCCTTTTCTTAGGCGGCATGCTGGCTATGTCGTCCACGACTATCATTTACAAAGCCCTCGACGAGTTAGGCTTGCGGCAAAAGAAGTTTGCCAACGTCGTGCTGGGCGTACTCATTTTGGAGGACATCTTGGGCATCTTGCTCATGGTGATACTCTCGGCAATGGCCGTCAGCAGCCAGTTTGAAGGCACAGAACTCTTACAAAGTTTCTTGAAGCTCGGCTTCTTCCTCGTGCTTTGGTTTGTGGTGGGCATCTTTATTGTTCCACTCGTTTTGCGCCGCAACTCCAAGTGGATTGGTAAGGAAACGCTGCTCATCGTAAGCGTAGGCCTGTGTTTTCTCCCTTGAGTTCTCGCCACCAAAGCCGGCTACTCTTCGGCCTTTGGTGCGTTTATGATGGGTAGTATCTTGGCCGAAACCATCGAGGCAGAAAGCATTGAGCGCGTAGTAGCCCCTCGTCAAAGATCTCTTTGGTGCCATTTTTCTTTGTCAGCGTGGGCATGTTGGTAGATCCCTCTATTCTTGTAGCCTACTGGCAACCCATCTTGGTCATCGTATTGGCCATCATCATCGGGCAAGCTCTTTTGGCTCGCTGAGCTTCCTCATCTCTGGCCACACGCTCAAAGTGAGCATGCAATGCGGTTTTTCGCTCACCCAAATAGGTGAGTTTTCATTCATCCTTGCTGGCCTTGGCGTCAGCTTAGGCGTGACGAGCAAATTCTCTACCCCGTGGTGGTAGCAGTGAGTATCATCACCACTTTCACCATTCCCTACCTCATCAAATTGGCCGAACCCGCTTACGGCTTCGTACAGCGACTTTTTGCCCAAACTGTCACCCGCCGATTGGAGCAGCGCGGTGTCCTCGAAAGACAAAAAGCCGCACACCCTGGAAGAATATGCTGACCAGTCAGTTCATTATCACGGGAGCGTACCTGTATTGTCGGCCGCCTTTGTGACCATATCATTCTCCACGGTGCTCCCGCTCTCGCGGTATCTTTGGTCACTGGGCGGGCAACATCCTGAGCGGCATCATTACTTATGTGGGTGTGAGCATTTTCCTACGCCCCATCGTGACGAAGAAATACTTTTCTCCACAGGTGGAAGAATGGCGCGAGGAACACTCCACGCTCAACCTCATACTTTTCAACATCACGGTGCTTATACGCTTTGCCATTGCCACTGCTGGCGTTTTCTATATCATCGAATTTCTCTGTCCGCTACAGTGGTATTGGAACGTTCTGATTGCTATCTTCCTCACACTCAGTTTTGTGCTGGAGAAATTTGCCGTCCACAATCATTTCGCGCTGTGGGTGAAACTCATTTCCATCCGCTTGAGCGCACCTTCACCACCAATCTGCGTTCGCGTGAGATATGCAGCAGCCCGCCGACCAGGCTATGCCAACACGCTGCAAAGGCATGACGTCCACCTCTCCGAACTGGCCCCTGCCTGAAGACTCATCCTGGGTGGGAAAACACTGCGTGAACTCCAACTGGGGCATCGCGACAGTGTGCACGTTGCAGCCATCATCCGCGGCAACAATCGCATCAACATCCCCGATGGTGAAACCATGCTCTTCCCTGTGATCGCATCGAAGTGATAGGTGATGATGAGAGCTCACAAAATCTGTCGAAACGAATGAATAGTGAGATAGCAGAAGCCACGCCCAACGATCAGAAGCATCATCTCGATATCGATCATTTCACCATTCACACGGGTTCTCCGCTTTGCGGCAAAGACCTCTTCGAGGCCAATATCCGCACGGACTTCCAATGTTTGGTAGTAGGGTTCGATAATGACGACGAAACGAGTAATGCCATCGATGTGCCTTCGGCCGATCGTGTCATCCATGCAGGCGACACCATTTGGCTGGTGGGCGAAAGCAAGGATTTGAAAACGTCTCCGTCAATACAGTCTCCCGAAAAAGAAAAAGCAGGAATAAGAGCAAAAGCAGATCGGACGGGTCGGACGGGTCCGACTAATCCGACACAGTTCAAGCCAGCAGGCACTGGCTCAAAAATACAATAAGGCTGTTGGCCTACGCCTTTTATTGTGTCAGCCGACAGAATAAGGAAAATCAGCTGAGAGAATAAAGATATTTTTTGTTACATCCCCCAAAACGCGGTATAGCAGGTCTGAAAAATCGCTCGTAACTTTGCTTGTTCAAAACATAAAACATAACAACTATGACATTAAAAGAACTCCATATAGGTCAGACCGGACGGGTGACAGCCGTGGGAGGAAAGGGCGCACTGCGTCAGCACTTCCTCGACATGGGCGTTATTCCAGGTATCGACGTGAAATTGGTGAAATATGCACCAATGGGCGACCCGATGCAGCTACTCGTGCATGGCTACGAGCTAACGCTCCGACTGGCAGATGCTGGAGAAAATCGACATAGAGCTGCAAGAAAACCCCGAACCACAGAAGAGCCAACATAACTTCAGTGTCAGCTACGGCCATGAAGAAGCTCACCCTGGTTATGGTGAAATGAACCGCTGGAAGGTCACACGGGTGAGCATAAACACATCGTCAATGAGAAACTGACCTTGCGCTTTTGGGCAATCAAAACAGCGGAAAAACTACGCTCTTCAACCAACTGACGGGCGCCAATCAACATGTGGGCAACTTCCCCGGCGTGACAGTAGACCAGAAAACGGGAATTATCAAAGGCCATCCCGAAGCCACCGTTACCGACCTGCCTGGCATCTACTCCCTGTCGCCTTACAGCAATGAGGAAATTGTGAGCCGAGAGTTTATCTTCAACGTCCACTCTACTTGCACTCATCAACATCGTGGATGCTTCCAACATTGAACGCAACCTCTACTTGACGATGCAGATTCTGGAACTGGGCATCCCCACTGTCCTGGCGCTCAACATGATGGACGAGGTGCGCAACAACGGCGGAACGATTCTCGTCAATGAGTTGGAAAGCCGGCTGGGCATCCCCGTTATCCCCATTTCAGCACTGAAAAACGAAGGTGTGGCAGAACTCGTGGAACACGCCATTCATGTGGCGAAATACAATGAAGGTCCTGCTCGGAAGGACTCTGTGGTGCCCACGAACACGGAGGAGCGGTACATCGCGCTATTCACGCCATGACCCATCTCATCTACGACCACGCCGAGAAGGCACAAATCCCAGCACGCTTCGCCGCCACGAAACTCCTCGAAGGCGATGCACTCGTGAACAAAGCCCCGCAACTGGAGGAAAAACGAGGAGGAAATGATGGAACACATACGCCAACAAATGGAGGAAGAGCGCGGACTCGATGCCGCAGCCGCTATTGCCGATATGCGCTACAGCTTCATTCTGTCAGCGTGTGCCGACACGGTGGTGAAAACCGCAGGAGAGCAAGGAGCACGCTCGCAGCCGGCGCATCGACACGATACTCACGGGGCGTTGGACAGCCTTTCCCTGCCTTTCTCCTCATTATGGCGGGTATCTTCTACATCACTTTCGACCTCCTCGGCACTACACTTCAGAATTGGTTGCAAAAGGGTGTCGACTGGTTCACCGAAGTGAGCGATCAAGCCCTTTACTTCTGGAACGTCTCCCCATTCTCCACGATTTAATTATCAGAGGTGTCTACACGGGTGTAGGCACCGTCATCAGTTTCTTACCCATCATCATCATTCTTTTCTTCTTCCTTTCCATGCTGGAGGACAGCGGCTATATGGCACGTATTGCCTTTGTCATGGACAAGAGTATGAGAAAGCTCGGCTTGTCGGGTCGAAGCATCGTTCCCTTGCTGATGGGCTTCGGTTGCTCCGTTCCGAGCGTGATGGCAACCCGCACGCTGCCCTCCGAACGCGACCGCCGCATGACGGTGATGCTGACGCCGTTTATGAGCTGCACCGCCAAGCTCCCCATCTATGGTTTCTTCATCGCGGCCTTCTTCCCCACAATGGCGGCCTTATCGCGACAGGGCTTTACTTGCTGTCGATTTTTGTGGGCATCATCGTGGCACTCATCATGAAGAAGCTAGCATTCAGCGGCGAGGCTGTGCCCTTTGTTATGGAGCTTCCCAACTACCGTTTGCCTGGTGCGCAGAGCGTTTTGCGCCTCATCTGGGACAAGACGAAGGACTTCATCCAGCGTGCCTTTAGCATCATCCTCGTGGCAACGATTCTGATATGGTTCCTCCAGTCGTTCGACTTCGGTCTGAACGCTGTGACCGACTCAGAACAAAGTATGCTGGCACACATCGCCAATCTGATAGCCCCCATCTTCAGTCCGTTGGGCTTCGGCAACTGGAAGTTTGTTTCTTCTCTCATTGCCGGCTTCATGGCAAAGGAGAGCGTGGTGGCCACCATGACGGTGCTCTTTTGGCAACACAGCAGGATTCCACGCTGCACTGGCTTTCCCCGCGGCCATCTCCCTGCTCGTCTTCTCTTTGCTCTACACGCCGTGTGTGGCAACTCATCGCCACCGTGAAGCAAGAAATGGGGCGCAACTACGCCATTGGTCTTGTGTTCTGGCAAACGGCTATCGCTTGGCTGTGCGCCCTCATCGCCTACGGCCTTGCCCATCTCATTTTCTAAAACATTCATCGTATGAATCTACAAAGTATTCTCTTGCTGCTGCTCATCGTGGCTATTGTGGTGGGTGTGCTTTGCAAAAAGATTTTTGAGCATCGACACAACAAAAAGAAATGTGAAACGTGTCAGGCTCAAGGCTGTGCGCTCAAAGAGCTCCTCAACAAGGAATGAGGGCCACAAAGAAAGAGACACCGCTCCACAAGGAGTTGGAAGAAACTCTTAAGCATTTCACACAAATCAGTATAAAAATCCGTCCGCAACCTCTCTTAGTGAGTGCTGCGGACTTTTTCTTTGCGTGCATATTAGTGGCAGCAAGCAATATCCCACACAGCATCATTTACTTTCCACAGAAAAAAAGCAAATAGATGATTCTTCTATGTAGTTCGCTCAAACAAGAAAAAGTAAAGACAAAAAGAGGATAGAAAACGCAAAAGTCCACTTTCCCTGACTAAATATTCCCATTTTGTTAGGCATTATTCATAGTATTTAATATATTTGCCGCAAAATTTTTCCATTTATAACTCAAAATTCATTTTGTTATGAGGAGTACTATAGTAGCAATGATGATGTTTCCACTGGCTATGTATGCGCAAAACGTTACGTTGCCTTGGACACAGACATTCGAAGAGGAATCCGCCTTCGAACGCTTCACAGTGCTTGACGCAAACACAGACGATCAAGCCTTCAAGTTTAATCTCATATCTCAGGCCGCTTCTTGTGCGCGCACGATACAAGCCGACGACTGGTTGTTCAGTCCGACGGTAGCGCTCAAAAGCAGGTAAGACCTATTCGCTGGCCTTTTGTTGTCAGCGGAGAGTCGCAGAATGCAAAGGAAACCTACGAAGTGAAAATTGGTCAAGGCACCACGGTGGACAATATGACCAAGACACTCATAGAGGAAAAGGAAGCCCCAGAAGATTATGTTGAGAAAGCCACAGTGAAGACCACTTTCTCCGTTGCTGCCGATGGCGAATACAACATTGGTTGGCACTTCAACACCGCTTTCCAGTTCAACGAAGGTGCACTATATATATATAGTATAGAACTCAAGGAGGAACTTGCAGCAGGGGCTCCTACAGCCGTAACGAACGCAACGGTTACGCCCGCTGCCAACGGTGGCAACTCTGCCGTTATCAACTTCACTGCGCCCAGCACCGACCAGTCGGGCGGCGTTCTCACCAGCTTGACAAAGATTGACGTTTATCGTGGCGACCAACTCGTTCATACTTTTTGAAAATCCGCTGCCAGGTAGCGCACTGAGCTATACTGACACCAATGTGCCCAATGGGACAACGACTTACAAACTCGTACCCTCCAACGCACAAGGTCAGGGTTCGGAAGTGAGCGTGAGCGCATTTGTGGGCGTTGATACGCCTGCTGCCGTTGCTAAGCTCAATCTGACTTACGCCAATGGTAAGGCGCAACTCGCTTGGGATAAGGTGACGACTGGCGCCAATGGTGCTTATGTGAATCCCGCAAGCGTCACCTACACACTGAAGCGTGGAAAAATCCACCGAACTTGCTCTCCGCATTAACGGCTAACACCTATGAGGACACGCCCACAGTGCCAGAACAGCAGGAATTGCTCTACTACAGCATCACGCCGAAGAATGAAGCCGGTGAAGGCAAGGTGACATACTCCAAGATGGTGGTAACGGGTAAACCCTACACACTGCCAATGTTTGAATCCTTCAAGAATGGTAAGATGTCCAACTTCTGGTTGGTTGACTACAACAAGCGTGTTCGTTGGACCCGCTGAGCGACGAAGGCAGTTTCGCACAAGACGCCGACCGCGGCTTTATCGCCTTCACGCCGATGTTCGATGGAGAATGGTCGCGCTTGGAGAGCGGTTTGATTGATCTTGGCACTGCCAAAGAACCAATGCTGACATTCTACTACAAGACCTCACACACAAGCTGAGGACACATTGGTTGTATCGGTTTCCAAGGACTATGCAGCTCTTGATACCATTAAGGCCATCCTGATGCAGACCACTGCAACACGTCAGTGGATAAAGGTGGAATTGCCTTTGAAGCAATTCGTGGGTAGCAAAATTCATCCAGTTGGCTTTCGACTATAAGGGACAGAGCAATGCAAGCAATATCTACCTCGACAACATCAGTTTGGTGGACCGTCAGGACAACGATCTCAAGGCCGAACTTACTGAAGCTCCTGCTCATCTGCGCGTGGACTACCCCGCATCTGTCGTTGTGAGCGTGACCAATATCGGTGCTAATGCTGCCAACGACTACGACGTGGTGCTCTACAACGGCGACAAGCGTTTGGCAAGCATGAAGGGTGCAGCCGTTGCACAAGGCAACAAGGTGGCAAATACGCTGACGTTCACTCCGCAACGCGACTTAGGCGATGTTGCCAACCTCTACGCAAAGGTGGAATTTGCTGCCGATCAAGATTTGACGGACAACACGACCGACACGGGTGAGTGTGAATGTGAAATATCCTTCCCACCCCGCAGCAAAACAATTGCAAGCTGTTGCTGGCACCAACAACAAACTGACATGGGGAACTCCCAACGCTCCGCGCACACAGGACGAACCTGTCACTGAAAGCTTCGAAGACTACGCTGACTTTAGTTCTCAGAACATTGGCGACTGGTCGCTCTACGACGTAGACAACCACACCGTTTACGGCTTCAACGAATCCAGTTTCCCAGGTATGGGCGACCGCCAAGCATGGACAGTGTTCAACTACTCCGCAACAACTCCCGCCAGCGGTCCAGGTTGAAGGGACACAGCGGCAACAAGTTGCTCATTTCCTTCGGTGCTCCTCGCGCCGTGACGCAGAACTGGCTCGTTTCTCCCGAACTTCCCGGTAAGGCGCAGACCATCTCTCTGTGGGAAAAGGCATACAAGGGCGACAACAACGAGACTTACAGCGTGTACTACCCACTACGGGTTTCAACCGCGCCGACTTCCAGCTGATTACCGACGCCTGCTGTGGTTCCGACAGACTGGACAAAGGCAGAATACAACCCGCCCGAGGGTGCTAAATACTTTGCTATCGTGGCATCCAGCAAAGACGGTTTCGCCACACTCATTGACGACATCACCTTCTTGCCCGATTCTTCAGCAGCACAACAGTTGACGCTCGTGGGCTACAACATCTATCGCGATGGCGTTAAGGTGAACAGCACACCGGTTCAAGGCAATCAGTTCACAGACACCATGGGCGGTGGCCAATACACCTACACCGTAACAGCCGTCTACGACAAGGGCGAATTCGCTTCTCCAACGCTGCCAAAGCTGAAGTTGCTTCGGGCATCGAAACCGCTGAAACGGCAACGGCTGCCGATGTAAACGCTCCGCGCTACGATCTCTCTGGCCGCCGCGTTGGCAAGACCTTCAAGGGTCTCTACATCAGCAACGGCAAGAAGCTCATCAGCAAATAATAGATTCATATCTACTTTATCATCTCAACAGCTGCACGATGACAACACCGTGCAGCTGTTTTCTTTTTCCCCACCATCAGCCTCCCATTCTGACAGCACCGAAAAATACAATAAGGATGCTGGCAAAGAGAATAAGACTGTCGGCCCATGCTCTTAATGTGTCGGTTGGCAGTCTTATTCTGTTTTCTCACCTCCTCCCAATCAGAACGCAGAGAAGAAACAAGGTGGGCAACATGAAGTTAGCCTCTTTTCTCAGCCTATTCCTTTTCGATTTTCCCCTTCCTTATCAGCAGGAAGGAGCAGAGGAAAGCACACAAAAGAACGTTTCTTTTTGCATTTCCCTGGCTTTTACACTACATTTGGGGGTATAAAAAGACATTTGAAATGCCTAAGTTTAAATACTTATCCAAAATAAATTCACCTGCTGACCTTCGACAGCTACGCGTTGAGGAACTTCCCCGCCGTGTGCGAAGAATTGCGCGCCGACATCATTGAGGAAGTGTCCCACAACCCAGGGCATCTCGCTTCGAGCCTGGGCGTTGTGGAACTCACCGTAGCCCTCCACTATGTGTTCAGCACCCCTACGACCGCATTGTGTGGGACGTGGGACACCAGGCCTATGGTCATAAAAATCCCTGACAGGCCGCCGCGATCAATTCTACACCAACCGAAAGCTCCACGGCATCTGCTCATTCCCTACGCCTCGCGAGAGCGAATACGACACATTCACCTGTGGTCATGCATCCAACTCCATCTCGGCAGCCTTAGGTATGGCCGTGGCTGCGCTGAAGAAGGGCGAAGTGGACCGCCACGTAGTGGCCGTGATCGGCGATGGCTCCATGAGCGGCGGTTTGGCCTTCGAAGGTCTCAACAACACCAGCGACACGCCCAACAACATGCTCATCGTTCTGAACGACAACAACATGAGCATTGACAGTTCGGTGGGCGGCATGAAGCAATACCTGCTACATCTGCACACAAGCAGCAAATACAACAGTTTGCGCTTCCGCCTCTCTCGCCTGTTCTACAAAATGGGGCTGGCTCATCGAGGACCGCTGGCGCGCCGCCATTCGTTTCAACAACGTTTTGAAGTCGCTGATTGCCAATCAGCAAAATATCTTCGAGGGCATGAATATCCGCTATTTCGGTCCGATGGACGGACACAACGTTATAGAACTCGTACGCACGCTCCAGCGCATCAAGGAGATGGGCGGCCCAAAGTTGCTCCACATCCACACCATCAAAGGCAAGGGCTTAGCCCCCGCGGAGGACGATCCCACCGTTTGGCACGCCCCTGGTAAGTTCGACCCCGACAGCGGGGAGCGCGTGGTGCAGAACAAAGCCAACCAACCGCCCAAATTTCAAGACGTGTTTGGTGAAACCCTCGTGGAACTGGCACAGCAGAATGAGAAAATCATCGGCGTGACGCCCGCCATGCCCACAGGGTGTTCCATGAACATCCTGATGAAAGCCCTGCCTGGCCGCGCCTACGATGTGGGCATTGCCGAAGGCCACGCCATGACCTTCAGTGCGGGTATGGCCAAAGAAGGCATGATACCGTTTTGCAACATTTACAGCGCCTTCAGTCAGCGCGCTTACGACAATATCATCCACGATGCTGCCATCTTGAATTTGCCCGTAGTGCTCTGTCTGGATCGTGCTGGCATCGTGGGAGCCGACGGTCCTACGCATCACGGCGTGTTCGACATGGCCGCATTGCGTCCCGTCCCCAATCTCACCATCGCCTCACCCCTACGACGAGCAAGAGTTGCGCCGCCTCATGTATACGGCACAGCTGCCCGGCAAGGGTACTTTCGTGATACGCTACCCCCGCGGATGTGGCCGCCTGACGGACTGGCGCTGCCCTGCTGGAGGAAGTGCCCGTGGGCAAAGGGCGCAAAATCAAGGACGGAACCGATCTGGCCATCGTCAGCATTGGGCCCGATTGGCAACACAGCCGCCGACGCCATTGCCGAAGTGGAGCAAGAGACGGGCAAGACCATCGCGCTCTACGACCTGCGTTTCCTCAAGCCCCTCGACGAGGAGCTACTGACAGAAGTGGGCCGTCGCTTCAGCCACGTCATCACCATCGAAGACGGAACAAGGGCTGGAGGCATGGGCAGTGCCGTACTCGAATTTATGGGCGACCACGACCCGCCCGCACGCATCCATCGCCCTCGGCTTGCCCGACGAATTTGTGGAGCACGGCAGTGTGGACGAACCTCACCGCATCGTAGGGCTCGACAAGGACAGCATCGTCCGCGAAATAAAAAAAGAAGATTATAGGAAAGCTCTTCTCCCTAAAAAGAGGAGCGCACAACTCATTCTATAGAAGATTATGAAAATTATCATTGCTGGTGCAGGCGCAGAGGAACTCATCTGGCCAAACTTTTCTCGTTGGAGAACCACGACATCACGCTCATTGATGAAGATATGGGCCGACTGATGGACATCGGTAACGACTTCGATATTCTCACGCTCAACGATGACCCATCCTCCATCCATGTGATTCATGATGCTGGAGCGCGCAATGCAGACTTATTCATCGCTGTTACTCCCTGACGAGGCACACAACCTCACCCATTTGCATGCTGGCCAAGCAGTTGGGGGCAAAGCAAACAGTGGCGCGCGTGAACAACCATGAGTACGCGCTCGAGAGCAACCGCGAGCTCTTCAGCCAGACTGGTGTGGACAGCATTATCTATCCCGAAATGGCCGCTGGTAAGGAAATCATGGACAACATCCGCCGCAGCTGGACCCGCCAGTGGATTCCGATGCTCAACGATCAGCTTGTGTTGCTCTGCATCAAAGTGAGAACAGGAGCGAGGATACTCAACGTGTGCCCGCGATATTTCCAAGCCCGACAGCCCCTACCACGTTGTGGCCATCAAGCGTAAAGAGGACACCATCATCCCCCACGGCAACGACTGCCTACTCGACCAGGATGTGGTCTACTTCATGACAACGGAACTCGAGGCGAGCTACATCAAAGAGATTGCCGGAAAGCAGGATTATCCCGATGCGCAACGTTTTTCTTCTTGGGCGGCGGCAACACCACGGAGAGAGCCTTGGCTTTCCTCCCCGACTATATGCACGCAAAAGTCTTCGAAACCGACCCGCGCCGCATCGAGCATCTCCAGTCGCTCTATGAGGACAACCGCATCATGTGTATCAACGAAGACGGCCGCAATATCGACCTGCTCGAAGAAGAGGGCATCCATCGGGCACAAGCCTTTGTGGCCACAACCTCGAGCAGTTCGGAGAACGTTTTGAGTTGCTTGAACGCCAAAAAGCTCGGTGAGAAAGACTGTGGCTTTGATTGACAATTCCAACTATGTGACGATGGCCCAAAGCCTCGACATCGGTTCTATCATAGACAAAAACACTGGCCGCCGACAAAAATCTACAACCGCATACTACGGTCGGACGTGACAAACGTGAAAAAGCCTCATCATTGCCGCAGCCGATGTGGCGGAACTCGTGGTGAAGGAAGGTTCACGCGCCACGCGCCACCCTGTTCGCGACCTCAATTTGCCTTCCACTGTAACCCTGGGCGGCATGATGCGCAATGGCGTTGGGTCGCTCATCAATGGTATGACACAGTTGCAGGCTGGCGACACGGTGATGGCCTTCTGCATCGAAGGAAGCATCAATAAACTCGGAAAAATATTTTAATTAAAAACACCCATAGTAATCATGTATTCAGATTTCATCCTTGGTCTTTAGTAGGACCCTTTATCGTGCTCTTCATCAGTGGCTACGTGAAGTATTATTGGAACAACCGCAAAGGCGGCACATTGCAGAAACCCATTGAGGGAGCCCTGCGCGAACCCGATGCTTGGGAGAGCAAGAAGGCTGCCCTTGAGCAGCAGTATGGTCCGATCACGAAAGAAGCGGTGTAGACCCACCACATCGACGACGTGAGCGACAACGCGTTCTTCTTCGATGCTTCGCGCACACTCCTCCTTATGAATTTCCCCATCAAGTACGACTCCATCGAGCAATACAGCCTTAGCTTCGACGGCGTTTATGTGCTGAAAGTTTGGGTGGAGGGACTTCCGGGTCACTATCTCACGCAGAGCACCAACAATGCGCAGGCTGCCAACGAACTAAAGGCAGAACTGGCACGCGTGGTGGGCGAAGACAAGCTTTTACACCATCACCGAGAAGTGGAACTAAACTTCCTTCTGACACACTAACGGGCGAGGACGACTTCCAGCAAGGAGGGGCATCCTCGCCCCCTTATTTTGCACTTTTTCAGAAAAGGCGTAACTTTGTCGTGGATAGTGCATGATTTTCGTTCGATTTGTTCCACAAAATGGAACTCCCTCGATAGGTCCAAAAACAAAACAATATGAACTACAAAAATAATCTGGTCCGTCCTCGGACAGTTGCTTTTCCTCGAAGCCGTTATCCTCTTGGGCACATGGGGCGTGGCTTACATCTACCACGAAGATGCCTTTGCTCGCTCGGTCTTCCCACCTTCCTCAGCATCCCTCGGCGGCATGTTGCTAAAGTTTGCAGGACGAGGATTTGAAAACCGCATGGGGCGGCGCGAGGGCTTCTTGATAGTGAGCTCCACATGGGTTTTGTTCTCCGCGGTGGGCATGCTGCCGTTCCTGCTGAGCGGCGCGGAAAGTCGCGTGAGCTGTGCATTCTTCGAGGCCATGTCCGGATTCACCACTACGGGGGCCACGGTGCTCAACAACATCGATTCCCTCCTCATTGCATCAACTTCTGGCGCACCCTGACCCATTGGGTGGGCGGTGTGGGTATCGTGTTCTTCACCATCGCCATTCTGCCAAACATGGGCGTAGGGGAACAGAAACTCTTCTCCGCTGAAGCCTCGGGACTAAACATCGGAAAACTCCATCCACGCATCCGCACCACGGCTCGCTGGATTGAGGCCTCTATTTCTTCCTCACAATGGCTTGCGCCGTGAGCTTATATTTCGTTGGCATGACCCGTTCGACGCCATCTGCCACGCGTTCTCCACTCATGGGTACGGGAGGTTTCTCCACCCACCAGACGAGCATCGCTTTTGATTCTATACAGATTGAATACGTCCTCAGCCTCTTCATGTTCTTTTTGCCAGCATCAATTTCACGTTGCTATATTTGGCCGTCATCAAACGCCGCTGGAAGGACGCTTGGAAGGACGGCGAATTGCGCTGTTTCCTGCTCATCCTCGTTAGTGTGGCCGTAGTGGGAGCTCTTGTGCTCCACCTCGTGGACCACCGCCCGTGGGAAACAGCCATCCGACTCAGCACGTTCCATACCATATCCATACAGTCAACAACGGGATTCACCACGGAAGACTTCATGCTGTGGCATCCTCCACCTGGATGTTTGTTGCCTTTATCACGATGGTGGGAGCCTGTGCTGGCAGCACGAGTGGCGGTATCAAATGTATCCGCATCCTCACGATATGGAAAGCCATCGTCAATGAGTTCCGCCTCATCCTTCACCCTCATGCTGCTTTTCCCTGCTCCGCATCAACAGTCAGCCCCTTCCACCGGCCGTGGTTCGCAACGTGTTCATATTCGTGGCCTGCTATTTCGGCCTCACCTTGTTTGGCTCCATAGCTCTCATGGCGATGGGGCTCAGCATGATGGACGCTGTGAGCTGCTGTATCACTACGCTCTCCAATGTGGGCCCTGGCTATGGCCATCTCATCGGACCGCTCGACTCTGGAACGTTCTCCCTGATGCCGCCCTCTGGATCAACTCTGTTCCTCATGCTGGCCGGCCGCTTGGAGATTTTTCTCTGCTCCTCCCCTTCGTTCCGGATTTCTGAGGGACAACTAATAACAACTTTTTATATGAAGAAAATTCTCACCGCAATGATGCTTACCGCAACGATGGCTGCTAACAGCCAAACGGCGGGCTTCCGTTACACCGACGAGGCCTTTGCCGACATTCAGATGCTTCGCTACAAAGTGGAAGGCTTCGAGAAGCTGACCCTCCGCCAGAAGACCCTCGTCTATTATCTCAGCGAGGTTGCTCTTCAAGGCCGCGACATCCTCTTCGACCAAAAACGGACGCTACAACCTGCGCATACGGCGTATGCTCGAAACGGTCTATACGCAATATCGCGGCGACCGTAACAGCAAGGATTTCCGCGAACTCACCACTTACCTTAAGCGGGTGTGGTTTGCCAGTGGCATCCACCACCATTACGGTTCGGAGAAGTTCCAACCGGGCTTCTCGGAGAAATGGCTCCGCCAGACTTTGGCCGATCTCAACTACTCGCTCGACGAGGAAATCTTCCCGTCATCTTCAATCCGGAAGTGATGCCCATGCGCGTCAACCAAAAAAAGACGGCGATGACCTCATCCTCACTTCGGCGGAAAACTACTACGGCCCGGGCGTTACGCAGGCTGAAGCGGAAGAGTTCTACACGCAACGCAAGGCCGTCAACGACCCGCACCCCATCATGATGGGCCTTAACAGCCGCTTGGTGAAGGAGGACGGCGAACTCACGGAGCAAGTGTGGCGCGAACACGGTCTCTATGGCTCGGCCATTACGCGCATCATCGATTGTCTGCAAAAGGCTCGCCCCTTCTGCGACACTGAGAAGCAGCAACACGTCATCGACAAGCTCATCGAGTTCTACCGCACCGGCGACCTCCGCACCTACGACGCTTGGTCCATCCTTTTGGCTCAAAGACACGGAGGACCTCGTGGACTTCACCAACAACTTCACGGAGACTTACGGCGACCCGCTCGGCATGAAAGCCAGCTGGGAAGCTATCGTCAACTTCAAGGACATCGAGGCCACACGTCGCACCGAAACGCTCAGTGCCAACGCTCAATGGTTTGAGGACCATTCGCCCGTAGATGCTCGCTTCAAGAAGGAGAAGGTGAAGGGCGGAGCGCGAAAGTCATCACAGCGGCCATCCTCGGCGGCGACCTCTACCCCTCAACGGCCATCGGCATCAACTCTGCCCAACCCGACTGGGTTCGAAAGGAACACGGCTCTAAGTCCGTCACCATCGGCAACCCTGACCGATGCCTACAGGCAAGGCGGCGCACGGCTCGGGCATGGACAAGGAATTTGTCATCGACGAGGCTACGCGCCAACTCATCAATCGCTATGGCGACATCACGGACGATCTACACACCGACCTCCACGAGTGCCTTGGCCATGGCTCGGGAAAACTCCTCCCTGGCACTGACCCCGACTCGCCTCAAGGCCCACGGCTCTACCATCGAGGAGGGACGCGCTGACCTCTTCGGTCTCTACTATGTGGCCGACCCGAAAATGACGGAACTTGGTCTTACGCCCGATGCGGAAGCCTACAAAGCGCAGTACTACACCTACATGCAGAACGGCTCGCTCACGCAGCTGGTACGCATCAAACCGGGCAACAACATTGAGGAGGCTCACATGCGCAACCGCGCCTTCATCGCCCACTGGGCTTACGAGCATGGCCGCGACAAGAAGGTGGTGGAACTCGTGAAGAAGGGCGGAAAAACTTATGTTCGCATCAACGACTATCCTGCTCTGCGCCAACTCTTCGGCAAACTCTTGGCTGAGGTGCAGCGCATCAAGAGCGAGGGCGACTACGAAGTTGCTCGCCAGCTTGTGGAGACTTACGGCGTGAAGGTGGACCCGAAACTCCACAAGGAAATCCTCGATCGCTACAACAAGCTCAACCTCAAAACCCTACAAGGGCTTCATCAATCCTGTTTACTCGGCTGTTCGCGACGCACAAGGCAATATCACTGACGTGAAACTCGACTACACCGAGCCTTACGACAAGCAGATGTTTGCCACAGCCGCGACTACAATACGCTGCCGGATGTGAATGAGTGAGCAGCCAGTTAGCTGAGGTCAGACGAGTTTGGACTGGTCGGACTGGTCCGATTTCTCCGACTGCTCCAAGATTTAGCCAAAAGCCCTTTCGCTTTTTGCTGAAATTCGCTGAAAAATATCTTTCGCGCCCCAATATTCTGACGTAAGGAAGAATATTGGGTTTTCTTCTTCTTTTTATCTTCTTCTTTTATAGGGGTGGGGGGAATATTTTTTTCTTCTTCTGTTTTTTTCTTCTTCTTGCGATGAGTGACAGATGAGTGCAAGATGAGTGCAAGATGAGTGCAGATGTGTGAGCGATGTGTGAGTGATGTGTGAGCGATGTGTGAGCGATGTGTGAGTGATGTGTGAGCGATGTGTGAGTGATGTGAGCGATGTGTGAAAGGAGGAGGCACACTGAAGGCGAGAAGCGTGCAAGAGGAAAAAGAGGAGAAAGGTTGTTGCCCCTACTTTCAGATGGCAACGAGGAGCAGGAAATTAGCAGAACTTTTTTTACAACACACGGCCTCACTCCTCCCTCTCTCAACGAGAGAGAAAAACGACATTTCTGCAACGAGAAAAGCAGCCAGAAAGAGAACTAAAAATTGCGGTAAGATTTTTATACTATTTTTTCAATGGTCTTAGATTGTCAAAGAACGCTTCGAACGGGATATTGCACCGTTCACACCACAAAGATACAACATTCCCCCTGACTCTTCCAAACATTTCCTCCCTTTTTCCCTCTTCTTCTTCCCTCCCCGTCAGCATCCTTATTGCGCCCATCGGCTTCCTTATTCTGTCAAGCCACAGCCTTATTCTGTTAGTCAGCACAATAAGGCAAGCAGCAACTGTAGAAACACTTTTCTTTAAACTTTTTATTTTTTTCTTTGTTATGTCTTAGGCTTTTTACATATATTTGCAAGCAACTTTTTACCCAGAAGAACATTACAACAGAATAGTTTATCACTAAAAAAACATTACACATGAAAAACAAAAAATCGTTTTATTAGCATTGCTCCTATTGGGCTTGATGTCGTGTGCAGACAAGTCTGAGAGAGTCATTCAGGGAATACCTTTCCAAGAGACCAAAGACGGAAAATGGAGTATGATTTCTATGGAGGATGGCCAAGTGCTCTTCTCTGAAGAATTCAAAGAAGCACCTACAGTGGCCATCGAAGGTCGCTTCATGGTGAAAAACAAAGAAGGCTTGTGGGAAATCTATACCGCCGAAAAGAAACCTAAGAAAGTGGGCAAAGAATACGTTTCTGCCACGAGCTTCTGTGAAGGTCATGCCTTGGTGGTTGAACGCAACAAACCTGTTTCTATCATCGACAAGGAGGGGCAAACGCTCAAAGTGCTTGACAAAATTGATGGAAAAACTGTGACAAAAGTAGCTTCTTTTTCTGAAGGTTATGCTGTCTACCGAACCGACAAATACTTTGGTGTGATTGACACTGATGGGAAAAGCGTGATTCCTGCAAATTACTGTTATATAAGCAGCTGCAGTGATGGAAAATTTATTGCTATTGATAAGAAATACGAGCAAGAGGTTGAAAAAGGCGAAAAAGGAAAAAGTCAAAATATACGTTCTCGACACTAAAGGGAAAAACTCTTTGAATTCAGTGGCGGAAAATACGATGATATCAGTGAACCTGGTTTCCAGGATGGATATTCAGGAGTTGCCATCAAAAAGATGATAAGAAATGCTGGGGCATCATCAACGACAAGGGCGAAGAGGTTGTTAAACCCTCAGAAAAGATTGAAGAGGTTGGTACTATCCATGGTGATAAATTCATCTATAAAAAGAAGATGAATATGGACTCATGAATATGAAAGGCGAAGTTCTTATCCGCGCTAAATATGATGTCTTATATTTTGATGGAGACAATCTCTGGGCAGGTCAGAAAGTGGACGGAAAAAGAGTTGAATTTCAAATACAAATATATCAACGAAAAAGGACGAAGAAATTTTCAAAGAGGACTACAAAGAGGCATTTTCGTTTCGATCTGTTCGGTGATAAATACACTGTAGTAAAAGAATCTGACACACAATACACGCTCATCGACAAAAAAAGGGTAAGCCCTTAGAGAAGCTCCCCTGACATGGTAAACATCAATTTTTTTCGATGGGCGACGATTGGGTGGAAAGTGATTTTGTAGATCTCAATGAGTTAGTGGGTGCTCTGGGTATAACGCCGAACGGCATTGACAAATTATCTTTCAATTCTACGGTTCAACAAGTGGTGGCTCAATATGCAAAAAGAAGACAATGCCGGCACGAGCGAACATCCGGGGACAGATCCGTATTGGTACGATAGCAAAAAGAGAGTTATCTTATGATAAAGCTTTCATCTCCATCCCTGTGAAGATTGAGATAGGATTTCCAGACAACATTAGCCGCCAAACCTACCGCACCGAACGCGAATATTATGAATACTTCTATTATGATCAAAGAGTGCCTACAGGCTACGCTTTTTAACAACATAAAACTGAGCTATTTTTGCTTTCGCTATTGGTAATGCAGGAAAGATGAAAGGCAAGATGAAAGACCTTTTTCAGCAAAGTATGCGCAAAAATTCAAGCAAATGGGAACTGTTGTGAGAGAAAAACAATGGGGCTGCTATCATCGCCATGAACAATGGTTGCACAGCCTTAATCTTGAAAGGAAAAACTTCGGTATCGGCTCTTTGGGGTAAGAATGATGGGATAAAGAATTTTGATATCAGCAAATACGCGAATATCAGCGAGGACACTACGTCGGAGAATTATTCCAGCGATGTAGACACTGATTTTTTTCAGACTCTACGGTTTTAGACAGTGCAGCAAACCATCGAGTGAAAAAAATAGCATTCTCCTCGAGCAGAAGCAAAACACTACGAAACATTGAGAGCACATTGAGGCAAGAATTACGCCTTGTGGTTTGAAAAATAAGGGATGCTCTAAATGGAGCATCCCGTTGCTTTTTATCTATCCGAAATATAGGAAATCGGCAGATAAGCGGTATGAGATTTCAGGTTAGAAAAATATACTGAACGCGGGCCTGAAGCACATTGACGTTCTTCTTCTCGAGGTCGAAGTTCTTCACCGTCACAAAGTGATAGTTGAGACGGAAGGTAACGTACTTGTTCAGGAAATAGGAAAGACCTACGCTGACATCGCTCATGCGACCAGCTTTGGAGAGATCGACACCCGGTAAGCCGGCAGCAATAGCGGCCTTGTTCTTAGCGTAAGCATCGCCGTCGCGGAGGTTCAGATAACCATAGCCGAGCATAACTTCAAGGTTCTTGTTATCGGGATTGTCAACGCCAGAGCCTGCAAAGTTGTACTTGTAGTTACCTGGATTAACAACGATGCCACGTGCCGAAACATAGAAGCCGTCAGTATTATAGCTGTTGCCACCTTCGCGAGCAATGTGTGACCAGTAGTACTGGCTGGAGAGCTGGAAGTTGCGGTAGAGACCTTGGAACTCAGCTGTAAACTTATTTTCCCAACGTGCATCGGTGAGGGTTACGCCTGTTGCTAGGGTTTTGTCCACCACGGTGAGGTAGCGTTTGTTGTAGCCAATGGCAGCATGCTTGCCCTTAGCGGTAGCCTCAGCTTGCACACGGTTCCAAGAGAACCCCACGTGGAAACCATAGTCCTGCGTCATGATGGGACGCCAAACGCCACGAGCAGCCAGCGTGTAGCCCTGACGGCCACTCTTGTCGGTGCTCTTTGTCAGCGCGGAGTTGTCAGCAAACGCACCATACTGTCCCCAGAATGGCTTGTTGTAGATAGTGTGCATCACACCGATGCGGCGGCCCACTTGATACACGTTTCCTTCTGGCTCGTCCATGTATTCTTTCTTAGCAGAGCTGTAAGCAGAAGAGAGACCGAAAGGCACGGTGTAGTAACCGGCACGGAGGAAGTTATTTTTCTGGAAACTATACTGGAGGTAAGTGTCCTTGAGCGAAACGCTATTGTTGGTATAGCTCAAATCGCCGCGGAAAAAGCTTTATTTGCCATAAGTGGCCTTAACACCCACGCGAATATCACGAACAGCCACACCATCGGTGAGTTTGCCGTCCTGAGCTTCAGAAGCATCGTTTTGCCAATAGGAAGCAGCATCGAAGAGAGCGCGTCCCGTCATCTTAACGTCAAGCTTTTTCCTGAGCTTGAGCAGCTACGCCGCAAGTGGCAGCAAGGGCGAGAGCCAATACTGATTTTTTTCATATATAGATATTGTTATTTTTTTGTTATCCAGTGAATGTTGTTATCCTTTTTCTGAAAGGAGTACGGACACTTTTTGTAAAGAGCCGTCTCCTAAAGGGTTGCGAAGGGGGACTTATTCAGCGTCGTCCTCGATCTTGTCGTAAGCGCGGATAGCTTCTTTCAGACGCTTATTGAAATCGCTGAAGTTGTAGAGACCGTCAGCATTGCGAGTAAGGCCTTTGAAGTTCAATGGGTAAACCATCGGTGGGTTCTTCAGGTTGAGCATCTGATTTTGGCGCAACTGGTCGGTGGACTGATAAACGATGTTTACATCGCAATAAGTCTTACCGTCTTTGCCTACCCACTTCTCGATAACTACCTTACTACCTATCGGAGTCTTCTTCTCGATACTGTTGGGGAGAGAGTATTCCTCCACGCCGAGGGCTGCCGTTACGGAAGCAATGTTAGAGTCGTGACCGCAAAGGAAAACGAACTTACGATTAGCAGCATTCAGCTCGTCGTACATATACTGCAACAGTGGGTGAGCCACATTAACAGCCACGATGGGAGCTGCAAACAGCACATCGCCATAAACGTCCTTGATCTTTTGCAATCTTGGTCCAATCTTCCAGAGAGAGCTTGTTGCCAAAACCTGCCTTGATAGCATCGGGCTCTTCATAGTACTGCAAGATGAAAGCATCGGAGCAAGTGTTGGCATCCTTGAGAGAGCCCTTCATGCGAGGTTCTTCGCCACGCTCCAGCAGAATCTGTGTGTTGTAGTTGTCGAAATCTTTGATACCACCCTTAGCAGCACCGGGAGAGTGAGCCAGGTCGAGCGTCTTAGCTGTGATAGCGTAAGCGTCTTTCAAACCTTCGTTGATACCTACGATACCTTTCTTGCCACCCATAGCCTCGATTTCCTTCATGGCCTCAGCCTTGAAAAGAGTCGCTAATCTTTGTGAGACGTGGGAAGAATACGGGGTCCATCTTTGAGGGTGTGTAGCGATGGTTCACATTCACGGAAGCCACGGGGAAGAATGCACCGGTGAAATAGCGCGCCGTAGCGATACAACGCTGCATAGAGTTAGCATAGATATTCACCTCATCCGTCGTGGGCACGTAGTTCTCAGGGAAGAGTTTACTATCAACGGCCCATTTGCGGAAGTACTGACCGAAGATGGTTTCCAGCACACCGCCCTTGAGCGTGAGTTGAGAAGCATCGGCCGACCAGTCGGTCCAGTGGTGAGGAGTAGCAGTTTCGAGAAGAGAGCCCTTCGTTGAAAGCGGGGCACGGATATTGTGACGACTTAGAACTACAACTTCTTTGAGCTGATAACGATTCTTGAAGTCGTCAGAACGCAATTTCTGAGCAACTGAAGCCATCGGAGCGAGCCACATCATCATGGCTGCCATAGAAACATACAAGCTGCATCGCACGGATGATAAAATGTTTGTTTTCATTTTAAAAATGACTTTTATTTTTAGTTAAACAAAAAGAGAACACAGTCTGCCAAAACAGAAGGGTTCTCTAGGATTACGATCGCAAATATAAAGTCTACTTTGCAAAACAAACAATAAATCCACTAATTTTAACATTTCAAAAATCCCACCTTATAACCTTTTGTAAGATTTCAAAATAGTCTTTAACAAAAAAGAAAGGAGGAGGAAACAACAGGAGGAATGCGGAGTAGAACCGCAAAGAAAAGTCCTCTTTTTCCTAAAAAAGAAGAGCAACGGACTGATTTTTGAAGAAGAAAAAAGAGGCATAAACACACTGTCAGACCGGTTACCCCCATCGACAAAGAAACTGAAAAATGGCCCCGCGGAGAACTACAACAGCCAATTTGCCCCATCGCGCCCAACAAGAGGCAGAAAAAAAGCTCCAGAAGTCAGCTGATAGATGACTTCTGGAGCAAAAGTTATCAAGAAAGTGGGTCCTTGCGCGAATATCCTTATGGCGTTTGAAAAATACAATAAGGCTGTCAGCTGACAGAATAAGGCTATCAGCCAACGCGCTTATTGCATTTTTCCCCTACGCATAGCTGCTGCATACCGCCGAGGACATAGTTCACGCCAAAATAGGTCATCACGATGCTGGAGGAAAGCCACGAGCATATAGAGGTGGTAGACCATCGGACGGCGGAAGGCGGGGAGGCTCTGCGTGTGGAGCACTACGGCATAAATCATGAAAGTGATGAGTGCCCATGTCTCCTTGGGGTCCCAACTCCAATAGGCCCCCCAACTGATGTTGGCCCAAATGGCGCCAATGAAGATGCCCAGCCCCATGGTGGTGATGGAGGGGTAGAGAAATAGGCGGCTCAACACCTGCAAGGCTTCCAAGCGTTCGGCGCGCAAGTCGCGCTCAGCCTTCGAAACGGTGTTGCGCGTCAGGAAATGGATGATAACGGCCGTGAGCGCACAGATGAAGGTGAGCGACAGCAGAGCGTAGCTCATCATGATGATGCTCACATGAACCGAAAGCAACGGCGAATTGAGCACGGGCATCATGGGGCCAATGGCGGGGTCCATCTGATTGATGTGGCTCACCAAGAGGAAGAAGCCGCTCAGCAAGAAACCAAAGACGAGGACAATGCGGGCTTTTGCGATAGGGCCAAAAAGGCTCAGCAATTCCACAAACCATGCCACGGAGAGCATCGACTCATAGCCATTGCTCAACGGCACATTGCCCGAAACAATCCAGCGCAGGGCCAAACCAAAAGTGAGCCCTAAGAACGACACGACTAAGAGGGTGAGCAGCGCATAATCGGCCTTGCGCGACACTGCTTTTATCATCTTTTCGCATCAAGCGGCGAATGGTCAGGAACAAAGCCAGGAAACCCAGTGCGAGATTGGCCATGGCCAGTATCGTTGTGAAAGGCACCACGTTGTAGATGCGCTCGGCCTCTACCTGCGTGGGCGTGGGCAGACTCTTTCCGGCATTCTGCTGCTGAAAGGCGAGAATCTTATCGAGAACGTGGTTAGCTCCCGACACATTGCCCGAGGCAATCTGGTCGTAGAGCAGAGGGAAAGCGTTGCGGAAGAAAAAGGATGTTCATCTGCCCCAGAGAGGACGGCAGACTATCGGCAGGACTATACCAAATGGTGTTAGCTCCCACTGTGTGGGGAAAGATGGTGAGTACACTCCCCTCTTGCAAATACATACACACTTGCAGTTTGGCGTCCATCTCAGCGCAAGCTTTATGGAGGGCATCGGTCTGTCCCTCAGCATATTCATGCGGGCGTAAGGGCCGAGGATATAGTTGCCATCGCGGAAGAAGGAATGAACACTCTCATAGTCGGACAATCCAAAATGTTCGCGCAGTTCGCTGCTCTTCACGCGAATGATGGGCTCGTTGCGCCACTCGCGGGGAAGAAGATCCAGCTCGTCAGCACCTGTTCGGGTGTGAGCCCTTCATAAGTGCGCTTGCCGTAGAGTTTCTTCACATAGTCGCAAGCAAAGGTCTGAACGGGACAAATGCGGTTGTTGTAGCTGATGAACAGTCGGCCAAAACTTATCGGCTGTGGTGCGGTCCACCGTGGTAGCGGCCTGGCTCGCAGTGGGTAGCATCGAGGAGAAAGCCACCAGCACAAACATGAGTGCGCTCTTGCGGAGCAGCGGATTCTTGAGGAGGCGGCGGAAAGTGGCTTTCGGATCAAGGAGCAACCAAATCAGCGAGAAGAAAAAGGAGCGCGTACCCAAGATAGGTGATGGGCAAGCCCCAGGGATCGCTGTTCACACTGAGGTAGCTTCCGCGCGCATCGGTGTCGTAGCTGGCTTGATAGAAACGCACGCCGCGATAAGTGTACACTTTGTTCATCGACACTTGCGCAGGCTGATTCTTCGCACCATCAATGATAACGAAGTTTGTTACATAGTCCGTAGGCGCCAGCGTTCCAGCGGTATTGACCACCTGGAAGCGGGAGAGTTTGGACATAGAAAGGAAGGTCGTGGCTTTCTGTCTCGGTCATCGATGTCATCACAGAATACTGGTTCGTGGGTTGGTCGCCGCGCAGGTGTACCGTACCTTGAAGGAAGTGGCGTGGGTGAGCCACGCACCCAACAATATCACAACGAAGGAGAGGTGGAGCAAAAGTAAGCTCCACTTTCTCATTCTGGCGTTGCACTATATAGAGAATTCCAGCAGCAGTGAACACAGCCCACAAGAGGCAGAACCACCAGCTGCCATAGAAGTGCTGATTCACGAAGGTGGTGTCGTAGATGTTTTCAATAACTGTGATGGCAGCCAGCAACACTACTACCAGCACATATAGAGTTATAACTATTTTCTTTAGCATTGTTATTTTTCGTTATTCTGAATGTAGTCATTGGCATCAGAGAGGGCCGCCGTGAGTTGCTCAAAGGCCTTGATGGCTAAAGGCACAGAGGCGTCCTTGCAATGACTAACAAAAGGTTTGGGAATGGCCTCAAGCGATTTCTTGCACTCACAAGAGCTTCCTCCACCTTCTGGCCTTCTGCTGCAGCATAGGAGGCAAAATAGGAATGGAAAGAGGCTGTGCCCTTCTTGAGCGGTGCACCATACCACACATTGGAGATGCTGGCAAGATTGCGCTCCAAATCGTCGAGCGAGGTCATGCTATATGGCGACTCAATATAGGTGGAGTTTGGAGGAATAAGGTCTGTGTAGCTTCGTGTAGGCTATCTCGTCGGACAGTCCGCCCATGCCGTGATCGCCCGTAAGGAGTGCGGCGGCCAACTGCTTTGTGGTATAGGCCTTGAGCATATAGGTGTGATAGTCCGACTCATCGGGAGCTGTATAGGGTAAGGCGTGTGTCCCAACAATTGTTTCAGCTCTGTGTCGGCAGCAGTCCAACCACAACGGACTTGTGCCAAGCGCAGGCGCAAATCGGCAATGAGCAACTGTGCATATTGATTTCGCGAGCTGTCAGGTCGCTAACATTGCGCACCTTGCCTTCGCGATAGAGGATGTATTCAAGTCCATGAAAACCTACGATGGATGATGGCAAACCGCTGACAGTTTCCAACTGGCTCCCACTGGTCATGAGTTGGTCGAAGGATTGGTGATCGAGCGGCCATTTATTGATATCGGCATCAATATCAAAATGCGAATTAGGCCCAAGGAAGAAGGCTTCAGTCTGCTCATAGAGAAGACGCATACGCAGGAAGGTTGCAGCAGCTGTATTGAGCTGTTGTTGCGTAACTTACCATAAGCCAAGGCATTGATTTGATGGTAGACTGTGTCTGCTGTGGCCGATGTCAGACTATTATAATAGTAGAACAAGTCCAGGTTAGGGCCATGGCTTCAGCAAGCACTTCTGATTGCTTACCGGAAGAAGTTCCATTGTCATTACTGCAAGAGGAAAGTCCACAAGCGGCAAACAGTGATATAACGATTGTCCAAAAGATTTTCATTGGAGATAATATTAAGAGATTAGAGTGATAAAAAGCTCCCTCTAGCTTCCTCCGGCAAAGGAGATACACTGGTTCCTCACATAAAGGCGGTAACGGAGTATCTTCCCTAGGGAGAATGATAGAGGGAGCTGTGAAACTTTCCAGTTAGGAATCTAAATTAGATAGCATTGATGAATGCTACAACAGCGTCGCGGTCGCTCTTTGACAAACGATAGAACTTCTGCGCAGCAGCGTAAGCATCGCTTTTTTGCTATATCCGTGCCACATGATGGCTTCTACAACGGTCTTAGCGCGGCAGTCGTGGAGGCGTGAACCTTCACCCGTTTCTTGCGTGGAAAGACCACGACCCCAGAGCGGAGTGGTACGGCACCAGCCAGTGCGAAATATCGTTGACCATGTGGAGCTTATGCTGAACTAAGTCGGTATAAGGCCAGATAACGGTGTTATCGTAAGTGGGGAACTTAGCGTTAGGATGTGGAGCTATATAAGCCTTGCTTGCGTTGTCAATCCAGATGTTGTCCTTCTTGATAGTCCAAGAGGGGCGGTGGCAGTGCGTACAGCCCATCTGATAGAAGAGCTTCTTACCACGCTGCACTTCTGGATTGTCCAGATTACGTGCCTTGGGCACACCGAGACCACGGTGCCAAACGCCGAAGGAATAGTAGTCTTCATCCGTCATCTCTTCGCGACCGTTCCAAGGTGCGGCATTAACGATATACTTCTCATAGTCGGCGCGCATCTCAGGGAGTGTTTCTGTTCAGACCGAGGAGCTTGTTGACAAGTGTCTTGATACTGTCTGTAGAACCATCGCCATAGTAGGGATGAAGCAGAGAAGAGAAGCTGCCGCCTTCTCTCTTGATGGCTTCAATCACATCGGCATCTTCGCTCATGGCCTTAGCCCAAGCTCGCTGTGGTGTAGAGATAGTGACGGTCGGAACGGGTCACGTTGGTGATGTTCCATATTGCGTTGCCACCAGGGCCATCGAGCAATGTGGCACGTGTCATACCGTAGGTGTATTTCTTAATACGTTTCTGACCATCTGCCAGCGTGTACCAAGCAGTGTTTGCCCAGTCGTTAGCGGCATGGTTCCACATGGCGGGGTTCAACTGAGCGAAGCGAGCTTCGCGCTGGTACTGAACGCGCATAGAGTCCTGACTGATGGCGTCGATAAGACCCGTACCGTACATACCGATAGTGGATCTCGAGGCGCACCTCATAGTTGGTGGGCAGCGGTTTTGGTATTGAACGCAGATTGGGCTATTTGCACGTCAGGATAAGAGAGTTCGTAAGTTTTCGCCATCAGGGAACTTATTGCCGTGCTCATCCGTTGCATTCTTCCACGTAATGGTGATGCCCTTCTCGTCAACAGGTGCTTTGAAGGGGTGCATAGCCTGAGTTTGCGGCATACCCGTCACTTCTGTGATGTAAGAGTTAGCAGCATAGGGCTTGCCGTTTCCGTCGACACCTGCCGTTGGGTGATAAATCACGAGCAAGTAGCCGTTGCCCATCTTGTTAGCGTTGTACTCCGTTTGACGCTTTCCGTGACCGTAAGAAGGGTGACAGAATTCGCAACCAGAGCGGACCCAAGCTGGACCAAGTCCCCAGAACGGACGTGTAAAGAGGTTGGCGTTGTGTTCAAAGAAATTCTCGCCATTCTTAAACGTGATATCCAAACCAGCCATCTCAACAGCGGGGGCAGGATTTGAATAGCAGCCCTGCTCATTACTGGTGGTTCCTTTCTCACCTCCCGGCAGCCATTCGGCTTGCGAGAAAACGGCGAGGGAATCCTTGTGATAAGTGGGCCCTACAGGTGTGTCGGTATTGTCCGAACAAGATGCTGCGGACAATGCGGCCATACCCATCAATAAGTAGGATGATAAATTTTTCATTGCATATTATTTAGGCGCGAACTCCCGCCTACCCTGTTTAGGGTAGACGGGTATTCACACTGAATTAGAATTTAATTACTTGTCGTTTTTATTTTTTTCTTCTGCTGGATGTATTCATCAGCTGCCTGAGAGCCTTTGTCAGCTCATCGCAAGCATTGATAGCTGCCAGCACTTGAGGGTTCTTATAGTTGGCTACGAACGGAGCGGGACAAGCTTTGAGCTTAGCTTGTGCGTTGTTGATAGCGTTCTGCACCTTTGTGCCCAATTCGGGTTGTACTTCTTAGTAGCTTGCGAAGGACATACTGCTGCGCTTGTTGGCATCAAAGCCACCGTTCCATACATTGTTTACGCTCTGGATGTTGTCCCAGAAGTCGGTCAGTGAGTTGTGAGAGAAAGGAGACCTCGATGTAGTTAGGATCAGATTCTTTGTTCTCATCGTTCGTACCTAGACCGTAGGGCTTACCCATCTTAGTCTGACCTACCTCGTCAACGATACCTACACAGCCGTGGTCACCACTGAGGATAGCGGACACTGCACTCTTTGATAGAAGTGTAGAGACTACCTACCTGTCCGGCTTTCTTCATGTTTTCGCCGTAAGTGATAGTAGAGCTAGGCATTGAAGTTTTTCTCCCGTAGCTTCGAGAGCTTTCTTGTGAGCTTCTGTACCACCAGCCCAGCACACTTCGAGTTCGAAGATAGAATACTTCAGGTCACCTGCAACTGCAACAGAATACTTCAGCTCATCAAGTGCATTGATGTCCGTGAAGTCAACGCCATCGTTGAAGTTGTCGTTACCGCTGTTGAAAGAAGAAACCTTACGAGGAGCGCCATTACGGAATATAACGAACTCAACAGCGTGGAAACCGAGGAGGTTCTGGTTGAGGTTGTTGTGAGCGTACTCGATGTTTGCTTCGTCATCAGTGGTAGTGATATTCTTCAGCAGGTTGGGGCTTGACAGGAGGTTGTGGAGAGCCGTCAGGTCAAGGGGCCAAGTGTCGATGTGCGGGTCGATGTTGTAGTCGCTGGCAGCACCGAGCAAGAAGGCTTCACTCATCTCATAGTTAGCGCGCGTAGCTTTCCAGCTCTCGCAAGCCTTGTCTCACCATAGCTTGGGTGGCCGTACCTTTCTCCACTGCATCGCGGAGGGTCTTCATCTGCTCGTAGAAAGTCTCTGCATTTTTAGCCATGCTGGCATAAGTGGGGTTGATCGTGTTGTCCACGTAAGAACCGAGCACCTTTTGCAGATACCCTTCTTCCTCAGTAAGCGTCTGAACATGGTCGGGATCATCGCTACTGCAAGAATTAAAACCGAGAACGGTTGCACTAGCTGCTGCAAACAGCATAGCATACATGAAAAATCTTTTTCATTGTTGTGTAATATAAAAAGAATTATTTTGTCTGTTGAAATCACGCTTTCGTTAGAGGAAGAAGCCCTCGTAAGCAACGCCAAAGTTGAGACTGGGCTCATTGTTATAAGGCGATTTGAACATACGTACACCGTAGTCGGCCTTGATAACGATTTGTGGTAGCGGATAGTAGTTGAAACCAAAGGTCAGCTTATTTCTTTCCTCATAGGGATAAGGTGCTTGACGATGGTCGCGGATGTAGGGGGTTATAGTAGTCAACGACCGAAGACATACAGTTTCTTCTCGTTAGCACGAAGCTTGTCGAAGCGTGAGAAGAGGTCGTAACCAGCTTCAACGCCGAGGGCTACAGCGTTCTTGCCCACTTCTGAAGTACTGTAAGGACTGGTCTTTGTGCTACGTCCTGAGAGGGTTTTCACGAAATAGGCATCAGCGAGATGTCCATAAGTGGCCTGAGCGCGCACAATCCAGTTGTATTTGTTCAGCGTAAAGTCAACGCTACCTATCGTAACAGCGCCTTTGAGTTTCTCATTGGCATCGTTCATCAGCGTATTGTTGATAGAATGGCCATAGTAGCCGCTCACACCTAAGCGCATACCTGGCATCGCATACCAGTCGAGGCGCGCTGCCATGGCATATTTGCTGGCAGGAGAGAACTCGAACGCACTGTGAGGACCTTTCTTAATCCAGCCGTCACGGTCGAACTGCATGGCGTCAAGTCCCTCGAGGAATTGCAATTCATACTTGAAGTTGCGATAATGTCCCCACAAGCTCACACCCGTCTGGTGCCAAGTGGAGGGCAGAATTGTGTTCTCGCCTTCTGGACGGTATACCGTGAAGAAATTGAGCGGTTCGTGATGACTGTTGTTAAGACCAACGGGTACTACGATATGTCCGGCGCGGAGGTTGAAAGCACGAGAGAAGGACTTCTGCAACCAGAATTGCTCCAGCTCCACTTCGCCGCCTTTCTCGGTTTCTACTTCCCATTCGCCACCTTCTTCGTATTCGCGTTCGTAAGCCGAACCCGTACCGCCATGTTCAAACTCAATTTCTGAACCCATGCTCCAGCCTTTTTCCGAAGTCGTAGCCCAAATAAACTACTACGTGGGGCAAATCAAAACGTCCGTGACTCTTGCCGTTCTTATACTTCGCCGGATTGGCATAACGATAAACATTGTCGCTATAAAAGTTGCGGGAATAAGCCACTTCACCGTATCCACCGACACTCAAGCGATTGCCTTTCACATGATTCATCACTGAATCGGCAGCATTGATTTGAGCTGAAGCTGTCATACTCAAACCCAAACCCAACACGCCTAAAACGAGTTTTAACTTTTCGTTCTTCATCATAATTATTGTCTAATTCTCTTTTATCCTACGCAATCTCTCACCAAAATTTGAGTAAATTTCAGCTGCTTTAATTTTCGTGTGCAAAAGAACAAAGATGTGGCTATTTACAATACCCCCAAAAAAGGTAAATAAAAAAACTAAGAAGGAAGAAAAAAATACTATCATCGTTCTGCAAAAAGAGTGAGTTTTTAACCTGCTGAATTAAGGAAATGCGCTTGTAGAATAGTGGTCAAAAATATCCTTATTGCGTTTGAAAAATACAATAAGGATGTCAGCTGACGGAATAAGGATGTCAGCCGACGCCCTTATTCTATTCACACATATTCCCTTCCTGCAAAAACGGACAAAAAGAAGGTGGCTCTCTTTCGGCTTTTCATCGTATCTTTGCAGCCATGGAACTACAAGAACAACTGCGCCAAATCAAGTGCGCACTCCATTCGATGATGAACGGCCCTATCTCGCAAGCCATGCGCAACAAGGGCTTGACCTATAAAGTGAACTTCGGCGTAGAAAAACCGCGCCTGGAGGAATATGCTCACGAACTGCCTACTACCTATGAACTGGCGGCGGCTTTGTGGAAAGAGAACATTCGCGAATGTCGACTGCTGGCTGGCATGCTGATGCCGGTAGAGGATTTCCCTGCCGACCTTGCCGATGTTTGGGTGGAACAAATCCTCTTCCCTGAAGAGGCCGACAATTTGGTATTCCATCTGCTTTCGCGCACGCCTTATGCTTCGGAACGTGCCTTCGTATGGCTGGCCGACGAGCGCCCTATGTTCCGCTATGTGGGCTACCAGCTGCTGGGCCGCCTCTTTACCGAAAAAGAAAGTGCCCAACCGCCGAGATATGCTTGAATACCTCGACCATACCACCACAGACCTCCGTTCGGACAACACAATGGTGAAGCAAGCGGCCTGACGCAGCTTGATGAAATTCATGGACTTAGGCATCGGTCAAGAACGCTTGGGAAACCAAGTTTTGGACAGTGTGGGAATGTGACAACACGATCCTACAGAAAAGTCCTCTCCTTCTCCCACAAAGAGAAAAGACGCTGATTTTTCAAAATAAGAAAATCCCTACTCCTTTTGGAGCAGGGATTTTTAGAGGGTAAAGGTGGTGATTTGCAGGGCTGAAGATAGCCGTGGGACAAACCCGCCACACGGGAAAAGCTCAACGATTGCGAGCGGGCTTTATGGGCTTTATCGGCTTTATGGGCTTTATCGGCCGCTTGGGCATATAGAGTTTCACGGGCTTGGCGTCTGTGCCCCACTTCGTAGGAGTAGCACTCATCTCTATTTCCAGTACGCCGCCCTCCATGAGTTGTTCGTGGGTAAAAAGGAGCGGTGAGGGCAACGCCATTGAGGCGCACGCGACGAATGTATTTTGTTCTGACGGCTGTTGCCAATGGTGCGCACCGTGAACTGACGATTGTTGGGCAGAGAGATGCTCACTTCGCCGAAGATGGGGCGACTGATAGTGTAGACAGGGCGGCCGGGGCAGAACTGGTAGAAGCCCATCGCATTGAGTAGGGTACCAGGCCGACATCTGTCCACAGTCCTCATTGCCGCTTAGGGCCGTTCGGGCCGGCATAGTAAAGGCCGTAGAGAATGCTATCACAGAGTTCCTGCGTGCGCCAAGGTTCACGCATATAATTATATAGGAATATCGTCCCATGTCCGGGTTCGTTGCCGTGGGCATACTGGCCAATCATGCCGCTAATATCTGGGCTGACATTGTCGCCCGTCATCTTGCTGGACATCACAAAGAGCGAATCGAGCTTGTGGAGCATCTTCTTGCGCCCGCCAAAGAGAGAGGCAAGCCCTTCAGGGTCCTGCGGCACGAACCAAGTCCACTGCCACGCGGTGCCCTCCGTGTAGTCGTCCATGCGGTGCGTACTGCTCACGGGGTCGAAAGGCGTGCGCCAGTTTCCCTTTGAGTCCTTGCCGCGCATGAAGCCCGTTTTGGCATCGAAGTATTGACGATAAGCCTGCCCGAACTGCTGATAGCGGCGCGCATTGGCCGTGTCGCCCACAGCCTCAGCCAGCTGACTGATACACCAATCATTGTAGGCAAACTCTAAGGCGCGCGCCACGCTCTCACTGGCTTTGTCGAACGGTATGTAGGCTTGCGTATTCTTGTAGTATTTGGCGGAAGGTTCGATTTCTTCCATCTTCCAACGTGGGAATACTGGAGCGATGCCCGTTGTGTCGTACTCAGCGCAGCGCAGTGCATGGCGATAGGCGCGCTGAAGGTTGAAATTGTGGTAGCCCTTGGTGTACATATCGGCCACGAGGGACACGTAGTGGTAGCCAATCATGCAAGCTGTTTCGTTGCCTGCCAGCTCCCACTTTGGCACTATTCCCAGCTCGTCGCCCTTGCGGATAAGGCTGCGAATGTAGGCTTCATTGCGCGCGGGGTCGATGATGCTGATGAGCGGATGCAAAGCGCGGTGAGTGTCCCATAGAGAGAACACTGTGTATATCGGATCTTCCTGCAATCCTTGGTGCACTTTCAGGTCCATTCCCAAAATAGCGACCATCGACATCACTGAAGAGCATCGGCTCTAATTGGGCGTGATAAAGAGCCGTATAGAAAATTTGGCGAACAGAGTCGGCATTGTCGGCCATGTCTTTAATCTGTATTTTGCTCAATTCATCGTTCCAGAGCGCACGTGCAGCAGCACGGGTTCCGTCGAAGTCCCAACCGGGTTGCTCGCAGCGCAGATTGTTCTGTGCGCCGTTGTAGTCGACATAAGAAAGGGCCACGCGACAGAGCAACTGCTTCGTGTTGGTTGACACGTCCTTGAAATGGAGCACCAGCTTGCAGCAAGGATAGTCGCGATTGGCTTCGCGCACGGTGTCGCGTACTACTTCGTAGGTGAAAGGCTGAGAAAATTCGAAAATGCCATAGATGGGCTGATTATAGGCCCAACCCAGCGAGCGGTGGAATACGCGCATCGTGTGATCGTTCAACTGTTCGTAGTCGAACTCCAGCATATACTGATTCTGGTTGTTATAGTCGAGGTCGAGAATCATACCCGCGTTTTTTTCCCCTCGGGGTAGGTAAAGCGATACAGAGCCGTTCGCTCCGTGGATGTTATCTCAGTTTTGATTCCGTAACGTTGGAGAAACACGGAATAGTAGCCCGGTGTTGCACTCTCCTGCTGATGACTGAATTCAGAAGCAAAAGGGCAGCGATATTTTCCGCCTTTCTCGCCCACATGCGCCAAATCGGCCGTGCCGGTGAAAGGCATCAGCAGAAAAATCGGAAAGCGTCGGCGCAGCCCGTACCACTCAAGCGCGTTTGAGAAAAACCATTGATGGTCTTGTCTTCATAGTAGTAGCCCGAGCAAGCATCCCAACCATGGTGGCGCGTGTCGGGCCCCGGCTGAATCATACCATGCGGAACAACGGCTGCAGGGTGTGTATGGCCGTGTCCGCCCGTACCTATAAACGGATTGACATAGGAAGCCAGGTCGCTTGTCTGGCTCATCGCTGCACAACTCAAAGCGGCAGCCAAAAAGGCTAAAGCTATTTTCTTCATAATTAGGAGTTTTCTTCGCTCCAAAGATAAGGATATTTTTTTCACTTCCTATCCGCCCTTCTCCTTTTTTTAATACATCGAACAACACAAAACACATGTTTAAGAAGAGAAAGGAAGAAAACCGAGTTTTATCAGTTATGGTAGCTAAAAATGAGGTATTTCTCCACATATTTATTAAAAAGGTTATTGAAACTTGCATTCTTCAAAAAGGTTTAGTTTCGCTCCATCAATCCAACAGGCGTTTGTCTGTCTAAAAGCTAAGAAACAACTCATTATATTTTTATAATCTAAACATACGCTTATGAAAAGAACTTTACTCCTTTCGGCTCTCGCAGCCTTCGGCCTTGCTTCTACGGCTCAAACCCAGCTCCAAGAGGTGAACCTTAGTGGCCGTAACGCGGTGACTACTCTGTCGCTCAACCAGAAAGCTGTGAACAAAGCAAGAAAGGCGCTCCAAGCCAACAAGATGGGTGCCCGCATCACTTCCACTGCTCCTTCCGCTTTCTACGCACGTCCAGCAGGCTGCTTCTGGGCTGGAGCCGACAACCAGTTTAACGCGTACCAAGGCTACCTCATTGCACCAGCCAACACAGCCCTTTCCTTCCAAGGCATCATGGTGGGAGAGAAATGCAAATGGCTGTACGCTGACCCTGCACAAAAAGGTCACTGAAGATCAACAAGAGTACACTTATCTCACGAAGGAGATTCAAGGCGGTACCGACTCTGTGCTGACCGTTACATATCCTGCTGTTGCACTGCCCGCCCCACAGCTCATTTGCAGCAGCAAGGGTGGGTTCGACTCCACTCAATGCTAAAACAACAGCAGATACATTCTCACTGGGAAATATTGTTGTTTACGGTGGTGGCGCATTGCGCAGAGAAACGCTTTACCCTTCTGTAAATTATGACGTACGCCGTTTGGCTGGCACTATCAATATTAGCGACTACTTCGGCTTTAACAGCGATAAAGCCAACAGCAATATCACCCAAACTTTTTGGTAAGAAATTTGGCAACCAAGAGCTGAAGGTGACAGCAGCCTATGAGCTCTTCTTGTTCAACAGCTCTGCACCGGCTTACATCTTAGGCGGGGAAGCTATGTTCTATGCTGATGGTACACAAGAGGTGAAGGCTTCTGATGTTGCCGTAGACCTTGTTCCACTTGAAAACGGGCGTCCGGCCAGTGAGCCTCTGCAGGCTCAGCTGACAGCCGATAAGGTAACTCTCATCCCTGCAAAAGGTCAGCAAGCTGCCATCTATGTGGTTCACTTCTCTGCTAAAGAAGCCATCGCTGCCAACCAGGCTCTGATGGTTCGTGTGCGTCCTTCCGCAACGGGCACTAAGGCTTTCAGTCCAGTACCTGTAATCTCTCAAAGGAATGTCTGATGGACAAACTGGCTATGGAGCTATTTCGTTCTCCCTACAACGGTAAGGACTACAAGGATCTGCCTCTCTCAATCAACATCTTCCAGTTTGACAACGAGGGCAAATTCCATGCGTTCAACTGGGGCATTGGTCTTGATCTGACTTACGACCAAAAAGAAGCTAACGCCTATACGGGTATCACAACGCCCAATACTGCGGTTCGCGTATCCAATGCTACTTATGACCTCCAAGGTCGTCGCGTTGAAGCTCCCGCCAAGGGTCTTTACATCCAGAACGGCAAGAAAGTTTACGTGAAATAAACAGTTCGTTGAACGACATAAAGAAGCCGCTGCACTCTTCAGAGAGTTGCAGCGGCTTTTGTTGTGTGGAAGGAAAGTCGGGAGAGAAAAATTTAGGGACGGCCGAAGACTTTTTTTCATAAAGTTGAAGTCGTTCAACCGAATATCTGCGCCGGCCATCACCACAAAGCCCGGTTGGCGCACATTGCTCCAAATCGTAGTAGCGCGTTGCGGTGAGGTTCGACATATCCACATAAGCCGTCCAACTCTTTTGCTGCCCACTTCAGTTTCAGGTCGAGAAGAGCGTGCGTGCCGTAGGGATGGAGCTGTCCCGTACTTTTGTGGTTCTCATAGACAAGGTAGTTGCCCTCTCTGCGCTGCACGCGCAAACTCCAGTCGGCTCCCAACTGCTTTATATATATTATGTGAGAGTTTGAGCACAATTTGTGGCGCAGATATTCCAGCGCATAATTGATTTGAAATAAGCTTCTCCATCGCGGCGATTCTGATGGATATAAGCATAGCTCACAGCGAAACGCTCCAACGGCTGATGCTGGCCGAGCAACACGCGGAGGTCGGCATCCATCTGTAGGCTAACGCCCACGTTATCAAGGTTGAACGAAGTGGCATGAAACTTATCCGTGGGCGAACGCATCACCCAGTCGATCATGTGATTTCCACGGTTGTAGAAAGCTGAGGCCTGCGCCTTAAAGCCTTTCAAAACGTAGTCCGCTCCACACGGAACGAACTATTCTCTTCAGCTTTCAAATCCTTGTTGCCCTCCTGTGTCGGACTCTTATAGTAAAGGTCGGTGAACGTGGGCAATCGCATCGAGCGGTTGAAGCTGGCAAAAAGTTTGAGGCTCTGCATCGGTCGGTAAGCCACATCCACGCCCGGATAGAAACGCAGTCCGCCGCGCACGCTCGTATTGGTCTGTCCCATGACACCTGCCGAGAAAGTCCAATGGTTCAGCACCAGTGTGTGTTCCAAGAAGAGCGAAGTGTTCGTGCGATGGTCGCGGTGCGTGTAGAAGCTATTGCGCTGGCCGTGGACGCGGACAAACTTCGACGAGTCGACAGGAAGTCCAAGATTGGAGCTCTGTATGTCCTCATAGCGCAACTCCACGCCGAGAAGCGTACGTCCGGCAGCCCAGTCGGTCCAAGCATTGAGCCCACTGTTCAACACGTTGCCGCGATGGAAATTCTCAGCTTTCTTCGTGCCTCGAATCAGTTGGAAATGATCCACATTGCGCGCCCAGCTGAGTTGTGGAGAGAGATGGATGCGCCCGCTCCACTCGCCTTGCAGCGCCACCATGAAACGGCGCGTGGCCTCCCACTGATTGGGAAAGGCAGCAGAATAGAACGTGTTAGCTCCAAAGTCGTTCCACAACGCACTGGCTTGAGATTTCAGCACAAAAACGCGGCAGGCTCAGGCGGCCTGTCCAAAACACCTTGTTGGTCTTGTAGTCGCCATTTTCAACAGCTCCGTCCGAACGCTGCATAGAGCGCGACAGCGTCATATTGAAGCGCTGCCAACGATGGGAGGAACGCAATTCTTCGCGGAACGTACCGTACGAACCGCCCTCAGCCTTCAAGAAGAGAGCATCGCCCAGAGGCTTCGTCACAATATTGATGGCACCACTAAAAGCCTGCGAACCGAAGATGCGCGAAGCAGCCCCTTGCAGGATTTCAATGTGATCGATGTCGGAAATATTAACAGGGAAATCGGCTGCATTATGGCCTGTTTGAGGATTATTGATGGGAACGCCGTTCACAAGCAGCGTGATTTGGTCGAAAGTGCCTCCATCAATGCTGATGTCCGTCTGAATACCAAAACCACCGCGCTGACGGACATCTACACCCGCGGCCAGTTTCAATACGTCGTTCACACTCGTGACCCCCGCAGCCGCAATGTCCGCGCGGCTCAACGTGGTCACCTGACGGGCTGCTACCTGAGCAGCCAAAAGGAGCTCGCGAGGCCGTTACCTCGGCGCTGTTTAGCACTACGGTGTCGATGCGCCCAGCTGGAACGGGGCGTACGTCGGACAACGTAATGGCAGCGGAAGCCGTTGTGACTGTGGCCACACTCAGCACGCCCACCGTCACTTCTCGCTTCAGAACGGAGAAGAGCGCATAGGACTTGCGGCTGAAGTGGTGGAATACCACCGGCTTGAGCTTCAGATTTGTTGAATTATTCATGTGTTTTAATAGAAAAAAATAAAGGGGACTTTCCTCCCGCGCTGCAAATTTAACATTTTGCCCCGAGCCAGCAAAAGAAGGGCTTCTGGAATGGAAAAAGCGGAAAGAACTCATCACTATAGAGGAAAAATATAGAAAAGCAAAGAATGAGCTATATGTGCAGAAAAGTTTTTCTTTTTACCTTTCGAGAGCATAGACGATTTGAGCACAAAAGAAGTATAAACCACTACAAAACAAAGCTTTAATCACATATCCTCTTCTTATTTACAAGCAATTCTGAGAGAGCAAAAATATCCTTATTGCTGTCAGCTGACACAATAAGGCTGTCAGCTGACGCCCTTATTGTATTTGAAAAACGCAATAAGGATATTTTTTCGTTCGCTGCAAAGAGATTTTTCTCCCTACACAAAGCCGTTATGAACCAGCATGGTTGCCCAATTTCGAAGAATCGAGAAAATAAGCGTTTAAATTCATCCGTTTTTCCACTGAATAGCAAGAATTTAAGGACACAATAGAGCAAAAATCCTCGTCATTGGGGAAGGTGTGAATACAACTTGAGTGCCATTTAACACAGAAAACAAGACTTTAAGGCCTTGTTTATATGTTTCATAACATATTTTTAGTGCTAAATAATAGATTTATTGCCTGCGAAATTTTACCATAACACATTATTACTCTTACTATTATACATGTTATTAAACATGTTTTTATGACAGAAAAATAAATTTCAAAAACATCTTCTTTTTGTGGATTTTTAAATATAATCAATATCTTTGCATTAACAAATACCTGTTGCATAAATTATAATAACACAGTGAACTATGGCAAACTCCAAAAACTATTGACACGGAGAAGTTGTCTTATGCTCGAATTAAAGATGACATAGCCGACCAGCTTTTTCGTTCGAATCATCCAGAAAATTGGAGTGGAGAAACTTTACCGAGATCCAGATTATTCAGCCCGTCAACTGGCGATTGATCTGAAGACCAACCCTGAGATACATCTCTGTGGTGGTGGCCCTCACACGGGCGACAATTACAACGCTCTAGTGAATAACTACCGTTTGCGCGATGCACGCAAAATGCTTTCCAGTCCTCGCTACCGCGATCAATCTGTGGAGGAAATAGGTCTGCACTGCGGCTTTTGCCTCTCGCCAAGCTTTCTACTCTGGCTTTCCATCGAGAGGAAAAATGACTCATGACAGTACCGAGTGCAAGCTCTCGGCACAAAAAGCAAAAAAAGGATTGAGCCAATAAAAGAGGCCATCCACTCGCCCTATGGCAGAGGACAGGAACCACGCTTTGGCAATAACAGAAATCTTAAATATATAACTAGGTACTGGGGAAGGCTTTCCCCTCCCCGCTCATAAATCTCTTTATATCCAACAAAGACTATGTTAGATACGCAAGAACGCGAAAAAAATCATCCGCTTGGTACGCCATTGGGTTGTACCCTGCCATCGGATGTACCGAACCTGTCTGCGTGGCACTGGCAACGGCAAAAAGCTACGGAACTACTTGGACAACGTCCAGAACGCATTGAAGCACACCTGAGTGCAAATATCCTAAAAACGCCATGGGAGTAGGCATTCCCAACACCGGCATGGTGGGCCTTCCCATTGCCATCGCTCTCGGAGCCTTGGTGGGAAAAGTCTGACTACGGTTTAGAAGTCCTTCGCGATGTCGACACTGCGGCTGTAGAAGAAGGAAAAAAATTCATTGCTGAAGAACGCATCCACATTGATCTGGCGCAAAACGCGTGCGACAAACTCTATGTCGAAATCTGTGTGACAGCTGGCGGCCATTCGGCCACAGCTGCCATAGCTCATGAACACACTCGCTTCACTCTCCTCAAAACAGACAGAACCATATTATTAGATGAACAAAACCAGCAACAGGGAAATAATGAGGTGAAGAAAGAAAAAAATCAGGGCTATCTCTCAAAAAGTCTATGAGTTTGCCACCACAACGCCGCTCGAGGAAATCCGATTTATCGACGAAGCACGCCAGCTCAATGAGAAAGCGGCACAACTTTCGCTCAAAAGGCAACTACGGCCATCGGTTGGGTAAGATTCTTTCTCGCCCCATCGGTCGTGGAATTATGGGCGACAGCATCTTCTCACACATCATCTCTAGCACATCCTGCGCTTGCGATGCCCGAATGGCCGGAGCAATGATTCCCGTGATGAGCAATAGCGGCAGCGGCAATCAAAAGGTATCTGTGCTACCAATCCAATTGTGGTCTTTGCGCGCGAAAACAACAATACGGAGGAAGAAATGATTCGTGCGCTCATGCTCGCACCTCACTGTCATTTATATAAAAGAACATCTTGGCACGCTTTCGGCTCTCTGTGGTTGCGTGGTGGCTGCCACGGGTTCGAGCTGCGGCATCACCTACTTGATGGGCGGCAACTACCAACAGATTACATACGCGATTCAGAATATGATTGCTAACCTAACGGGTATGATCTGCGACGGAGCGAAGCCCAGCTGTGCGATGAAGCTCACCACAGGCGTTAGCACGGCCGTCATGTGTGCAATGCTGGCTATGCAGAACGAATATGTTACGAGCGTGGAAGGTATCATCGACGACGACGTGGAACAAAGTATCCGCAACCTCGTGTCTATCGGTGCAGATGCTATGGACGAAACCGACCGCTGCGTACTCAATATCATGACGCATAAAAAAATAATTTGCATCACAAGTAAAAATAGCTATCCAGACACTCCTTTCTTGGAATGTGTCTGGATATTTTTAATTTTGCGTACATATAAACAAAATAGTCATATTTATCAATGAAGAAACAAATACTTTGCACGTTAGCCTTTGGTCTGACAATCAGTTCTTCAGTAATGGCGCAAACAGCCCTCTGCGGCAATGGTAGCAAAATGTCTACTCAACTGGAGCGCCTCGTAAAACAAGCCACAGCGGCAAAAAGCCCGCGGAATCAGTGCCACCCAACCCGAAGAGTTCTCCATCCTTATTGATGCGAAGAACGCTGAAGCTCTGGAGAAAGAACTCCAAGCTGAAGGATTCGATGTAACGGCTATTGATGACAACATCCTTTCGGCCACGCTCACTGCGGCACAGATTCAGCAACTCGCTACACGCAATGATATCAATATCATGCAGGTTTCGAGAAAGTTCCGTCCGCTGCTCAAGCAGGCCCGTCACGACATTGGAGCCGACAAAGTACAGGCAGGAACCAATCTCGACACGCCGTTTGACGGCACAGGCGTGCTCATCGGCGTGATAGACCAAGGTTTCTATCCCAAGCACTTAGCTTTCACCAACGCTAAGAACGAAACCCGCGTAAAAATGTGGTGGAGACGCGGAGCAAAGCCCACATCAGCCAATCCCACAACGGTTCTTCCCAACCAAGGCGATGGTCTGCAAGCACAGGGACACGCCACTCACGTTGCGAATATCGCTGGTGGACGCAACCTCGGCAATGATTTGCAGGGTATTGCTCCAGCCGCCGACCTCTACTTCATTTCTTCTTCGTTCGATGAGAAAGAAATGCTGGAGGACGTTCGCGCCATAGCACAATATGCGCAGCAAAAACAACCTTTCGTGGTGAACATGAGTTTGGGCGCACAGAGCGGCCCACACGATGGCACCACCACTACGACCGCACAATGGACCGCCTCTTTAAGCGATACAACGGTGTTCTCGTGGCAGCAGCGGGCAACGAAGGTGAAGACCCCATCCACGTTTATCACAAGTTCACGGCCGACAATCAATCGAAATCATTCCTTGTAAAGACGCTAGACTCTCCGAACAACGGAAATAACACCCTTCTTATTGGACAGTGCTGGGGAGACTATCGCAGACGGTCAAAAGCATGTAACCTTCCGTCCGTTCTACTATTATAATGGTAGAAAAACGTATCTGACCGACAGCCAGATTTCTACGCTTAGCGGAGGCGGTTTAGGTATCGATGACGACATCGACCAAAACAATAACAAGCACTTCTTCTCCTTCGTTTTGAATAGTGCTACCATCGAATCTATCGGAGGTAGTGATGCACACCCGGCGTTGAACTCACGGGCCAAAAAGGATGCCGAGGTCCACTGCTGGATGGAAGTTGAATATGGTGAATTTGACAACTCAGCGGGCGGTTTCCTCAGAGGCGACAGTAAATATCTGAGTAGCGAAGGCGGTGCCAACGTGCCGAGTGCTATTTCCGTTGCGGCCTACACCTCTCTACGCGTTTCACAAACTCAGAAGGCTCTACATACTCTCACCTGGCTATACCCCAGGTAGGATTGCGAAAATTCTCCAGTCCTGGTCCATGGCTGGGCGACTCTACCATCATGAAGCCCACCATTGCTGCCCCAGGAACTTTTCATACTTTCTGCTTTCAACCAATACGACCATGGTCTTGACGATTTGCAGGAAGAAGTAACACACAAACTGGTTATCAATGGAAAGACTTATTACTATGGTGCAATGAACGGAACTTCCATGGCAACGCCGGTAGTTACGGGCACAATAGCCCTTTGGATGCAAGCCAATCCTAAATTGACTTCTGAACAAATCGTTGAGATTCTCAAAAACGGCTCGCCACGACAGATACACCGGAAATGACACATGGACTCCTACATTTGGCTACGGAAAACTGGATGCTTACGAAGGACTCAAAATGGCTCTCACTATGGATAATAGTACGGGTATTAATCCGGTGGAATATACCAACCAGCCTGTCACTATCAACATGAAGCCCGAGGCTTGGAACATTCTCTTCAACAGCGATGAGAATTTTGCCCACATAGCTATTTACAACGTGAGTGGACAACTGCTGAACCAGCGCAACTTGCAAGGCATCAGCCGAGGCCAGGAGGAAAACCATCAGCTTGAGCGGTTTGCCCGCTGGCGTCTATCTCCTCAATGTCACCACAGCAAATGCCACGGTGAGCAAGAAGGTCGTTGTCAAATAAGTATAAAAACTCTCATAGGCCCTCGTCCTTCTGGATGAGGCCTTTTTTTATTTTAAGGAAATATAGGTATGAACAACTTTGTTTTTTTATAGTCCTACGGAGTTCGTCTTCGGTAAGAACACGGAAGAGCGAACGGGAGAAATGGTGGCGCGGTATGGTGGCCACCACGTATTGCTGGTGTATGGTAGCGAACGCATCGTCCACACTGGTTTGGCAGGCCGAGTGGAGGAATCGCTCCGTAAGGCGGGGATCGACTACACGCTCTTTGGTGGCATCCAAACCCAATCCCATAGATACAAAGGTTTATGAAGGCATCCGCTTAGGGTAAAGAAAAGCAGGTCGATATGCTGTTAGCTATTGGCGGCGGTTCTGTTATCGACACGGCCAAGGCCATTGCGGCCGGACTGGCTTATGACGGTGATTTTTGGGACTTTTATGCGGGTACGGCCGTTATTCAGACCGCGCTGCCCGTGGGCGTTGTCCCTCACCATTCCGGCTGCGGGTAGTGAGGGGCTCGGGCAACTCCGTTATCACACAAGTGAGTACAAACAAAAGATCAGCCTCCGAACGCCGCGCGCCCTGCGCCCAAAGTTTTGCTATCATGAATCCCGAACTCACCATGACACTCCCGCCCTACCAGACTGCGGCCGGAGCGGTCGATATGATGGCACATATCCAGGAGCGTTACTTCACCAATACGCTGCACACTGAAGTGACAGACGCGCTGAGTGAGTCGCTGTTGCGCACCATCATTGAGGTGACGCCGAAAGTCTTAGCAAGTCCCAACGATTATGATGCGCGCGCTGCACTGATGTGGTGTGGTACGCTGGCACACACGGGACTCTGTGGCACGGGCAACGAGGAGGACTGGTCCTCACATGCCATCGAACACGAACTCAGTGCGTTCTATGGTGTCACACATGGTGCAGGATTGGCAGTTATCTTCCCGGCTTGGCTGACATTCATGGCCGACCACAATGTAGATAAAGTGGCCCACTACGCACATAAGGTGTGGAATGTTCCTGCTACGGCCGACAAGCGAGCCGATGCGTTCGAAGGCATTGCGCGCTTAAAGGCTTTTTCCACACCATCGGAATGCCTACAAACATTGCTGAATTGGGCATCGACAACTTCGACCTGGAACTCATCAATAGCCATCTCCATGTGACCAAAGGGGAACTGGTGGGCAATTTTGTTCCGCTCAACGAGGCACACGCGTCAAATCTATGAATATGCCGTCAGAGGATAACCATTGCTCCCCTGCCCCACGGAAACCATCAAGGGGCGGGTGCTCATCATCAATGCCAGTCCGCGCCGCAAGGGACTCATCGCGCAAATGCTGGGAGAGATGCAACGCTCGCTGCAAGAAGCTGGTAAAGAGGTGCATCTCATTCTGAACGGCCGACCTACAAAATGAAGCATTGCACGGGCTGTATGTACTGCCGCAGTAAGCACGCTTGCTGTCTGCCCGAGGACGATTCCGTGCGAGTGCTGGAGGAACTGCAGGCGTGTGAACTCCTCATTATCGGCGCGCCCTGCTATTGGGGGCAACATCCCTGGCGAATTAAAAATTCTCTTTGACCGCCTCGTCTACGGAATGATGGACGAGGACAAACGCGGTATTCCCATCGGATTGATGAAAGGCAAGCGGGCGGCGATTGTCAGCACCAGCACCACATTCTGGCCGTTCAACATTTGGTTCCATCAAACGCGCGGCGTGATACGTGCCTTGAAAGAAATCCTGAAATGGAGCGGTTTCCGAATCTGTGGTACTCTGGAACGGGGCGGCACAAAGAAACACCCGCTCACGCCGAAGGACTTGCAACGCGCGCGCCGACTGGCACAAAAATCATTCGGTGAGAAATCACTAACTTTGCCGCAACAAACAAAAAGGATAACGCAATGGAAAAAATCAAAAAGATTGCTTTCGATTTCGGAGGAGTCATCATCCGACAGAACCAACAACAGGCCGTGGAACGCTTCAAGCAAATAGGATTGCTCGATGCGGAGGAGCGACTGGGTGCTTACACGCAGCAGGGGCATCTTTGGCGAACTGGAAGAAGGGAAGATTACGGCAGAGGGACTTCGTTGGCAACTGAGTTTGCTCATCGGACGCGCCGTGACCATCGAGGATTGTAGCTACGCTTGGCGAGGCTATTGCGACGGACTCCCGCAGCGCAATCTTGAAGCCTTACAGCGTCTCCGCCGCGAGGGTTATGGTCTTTCTATCCTTTCTAATACGAATCCTTTTCATGATGGGTTGGGCCTTGAGCAAGGACTTTGACGGCAACGGAAATTCCCTTGCCGACTATGTGGATGCGCTCTATCTGAGCTATCAGATGAAGGTGATGAAACCGTCGGCCGAAATCTTCCACCGCGTGCTCGAAGCTGAAGGCGTACGCCCCGAGGAACTCCTATTTGTCGACGACTCTTCCCACAACATTTCTGCTGCGCAGCAGTAGGGAATAGCCACCTTCCAGCCCGTCAATGGCGAGGATTGGACAGAAGAATTATTCCAACTGTTGCGCCTCCCCTAACTTTTTCAGACTTTTCCCTGCAACTATATGGGGCAACCTGCCTATGCAGCAACCTTTTTATTCTTTGCAAAAACAAAATATGAACAAAAAAGAATATCGCCGCAAAAACGAAGAATTTCTCGAAGAAATCCGCAAAGAAGAGGGCATCCACGAATTGCCCCACGGTATCTTGTATCGCATCACTAAGTCGGGCGACGGGACGCGCGATGTCGGGCCGCGCTCCATCGTAACGTGCTACTATCGTGGGAGCCTCATCTCGGGCAAGGTGTTTGATGACGCGTGGGAACGCGGCTATCCTGAGGCCTTCCGCGTGAGTGATCTCATCACGGGCTTCCAGATTGCTCTGCGCGCTATGCATGCTGGCGACCGCTGGACGCTCTACATCCCCCACTCTGAGGGCTTATGGCACGCGCTCCTCAGGAGATATTCCTGGTTGCTCTACACTCATCTTCGATTTGGAACTTATAAGTGTTTCTTAAAATTTAAAGAATATGTATCAGCTTATTGTAAAAACGCATCTATGCGCCGGTTGAGCTAACAGATGGTTATCGCATCCTAACCGACAAACTTTGGCCGCGTGGCATGGCAAAAAGAAAAAGCTGCCATCGACTATTGGGGCAAAGAGATTTCGCCTACCACGGGTTTGCGCCAATGGTTCAATCATCAGCCGGAACGCTTTCCTGACTTCACGGAACAATATGCGGCCGAACTCAATGCTAACCCCGATGCTCCAGCCTTTGTAGAACGCTGCCGCGAGCAACTCAACAGCACAACGTCACTCTCCTCTACGGAGCTAAAGACGACAACACAACCACGCCCTTGTCCTGCGCGACTGGCTGAAAAAAGCAGCTGTAAAAAGGAAAAGGAAGTTCTCGGACTGATTGGACTAGTCTGACCAATCCAACTAATAAGCAAAGCCCCTCCAGTTCTCTTTGCGAGAATACTGGAAGGGGCTTTTTGTTGATTCTTTTGAACGATTCCTATCTTAGAATGCCTTAAATCCTTGTGCTTTCAATTCAAACTCTTGTCCATCGCGTGCCACGAGTTGTGGGCCTAAGGCTTCACGCGTGATAGCTCCGATAACGGCCACATCCTCCATCGCCGCCACTTTCTCATGGTCGGTGAGTGGCACAGTGAAGAGCAGTTCGTAGTCCTCGCCTCCATTGAGCGCGCAGGTCGTCACATTCAGATTGAGTTCTTCTGCCGTCACGGCCGTTTGATAGTCGAGCGGGATGCGCTCTTCATAGACGCGGCAACCGCAATGGCTCCGCACGGCAGATGTGGAGCAATTCGCTCGACAAGCCGTCGCTGACGTCCATCATGGCCGTTGGGCGAACGCCAGCAGCGCGCAGGCGTTCCACGATGTCGCGACGGGCTTCGGGCCGAGGAAACGCTCGAGGAGATATTCGCGCCCTGCAAAATCGGGTTGCGCGGCTTCGGCATCCTGTGCGGGGCGACTTTCAAAAACGCGCTTCTCCCGCTCCATCAGTTGGAGTCCCATATAGGCCGCTCCGAGATTACCGCTCACACAAATGAGGTCGTTCTCTTTTGCGCCACTGCGATAAACAAGGTCTTCGGCCGATGCTTCACCGATACACGTCAGACTGAGAGCTAAGCCGGTCATACTGCTGCAAGTGTCGCCTCCAACGAGATCCACCTGATGACGCTCGCAGGCCAAACGCAGACCTTCATATATTTCCTCGACATTTTCCACAGAGAATCGACGTCCCAAGGCCATCGACACCACGAGCTGTCGGGGCGTTCCGTTCATGGCATACACATCGGAGAAATTCACCTGTGCGGCTTTGTAGCCAAGATGCTTCAGCGGTGTGTAAACAAGGTCGAAGTGGATGCCCTCCATGAGCATATCGCTCGTCACAAGCACTTGTTTGTCGGGATAAGAAAGCACAGCGCAATCATCGCCTACGCCTTTAATGGTCGAAGCATTTTTGTTCTCGAACTTATCCGTCAGATGATGAATCAGCCCAAACTCTCCCAGTTCTGAAATCTGTGTCATGATGATATATAAAAGATAAAAAACCCCTTCCGAAGTAGGCCTACGATGGGCCACACAGGAAGGGGATTTATAATGTTAGAAATAATAGCCCAGACCAACACGAACGCCGGCTGTACTGTTATCGCCGAAATGGCTCAAACTCATCTTGTAATAAACAGCTGGTTCAATGGTGAGGTAGTGATTGAGGAAGAACGTATAGCCCACCTCTGCTGGAATGTAAAGGTCAGTGCTTCCTTTGGTATGATGTGACAGTTCGGCACCAGCTCCAAGGAAGAGACCATTCTGCGTAATGTTGTAGCGAAGACCTGCACCAACGAAGATATCATCAACGGCTTTTCGTGTGCTGATAACCTGCATCAGCATGGACCATCCAGCGGTCGGCAATATAATAACCTGCATCCAACTGGGTCCGAAGCGGAAACGATCGGCCTTACTATAAGAAAAACCTAAGTTGGACAGAGAGGCATTCACGTACTTAGTACCCTCACGGAACTGTGCATTCGCGCTAACAGCAACGAAAAGCACGAAGAGGAAAGAAATAATCTTTTTCATGTAATTTCTATTTTAATAAACGCGAAGATACAGTTTTTTTCGTAAAAAAAGGGCGTTGATAAGAGAAAAAAAGGGGTACATACCTATTCTCCGAGCAATATAACGCTGTCCGTTTCCTTCTCTTAGGGAGAAAAAGAAGACCTACGAAAAGAATATAATACACCTCTAATTTTGTCAATAATTCACATATTCTATACCCCTGAGAATCGCGCGAAATCCAACTTCGACAAATTGTTTGAAAAATATTGCAAGGAGAAACGTTTGACTTCCTTATGGGAGTGCATCAGTTGGACAACGAAAGCTGAATTTTTGCCAATAAGTTCTACTTCTCTCATACTCTCCATCCGTTTCTGACAAGAAAAATCAGAAGCACGATGAGAGACTGCGCCGTTTTCCTTATTGTATCAGCCAGCACAATAAGGATGTCGGCCGAGGCGCCTATAGTATTGGCCGAGGCAATAAGGAAAAACGATGAAAAGGTAAGCACTTGCCTTTCTATTTCAGCAAGAGAGAATGTAAAAAGAAAAAGGACGGTTAATAGCTCTTATAAGATGCTGCTCAAACAAACCCAAAGCGCACGCAGTTCAAAAACTGCCCCATCGTTCGCCGGAGGTTGATTTCCACGCAGGGATGCACTTTGCCCGCTTGCTGCATCATATCGACGCCGAGCGGGCCGGCATAGTCCGCACCGAGGATTGGGGGAAGGTGCTGCTGCAGGCTTTGGCGCACGGCTGCGAGCACATCGGGCGAAACGCGCAAAAGTTCGGGCGAAGATTGGACAGATATTGCCCCGAAGGAGTGGTCTGGAAAACATTGAGACCTTCGTAGTGGAGTTGCCCATCTCGGTAAGAAAATTCCATCGCAAAATCTTGTTCATGCGCATAAAAAGGTTCTACTTCAACGCCACCTTGCTCGCGCAAAATCCGATGGACGCGCCCTTGCTGGGCTTCGGTGAGCAGGCCATTAACTCTAAACACGCCGCGCCCACTACAGCTCCACGGCGATTTCAATATGACATCTCCCCAGCATTGCAACGCGCGCTCCACAGCTTCAAAGGAACTGCAAAACTACGCTTTACCGAAACTCGCCGCCACATCAGCGCGAAGTAAGGGCAAGCGTAACAACCGTTGCCGCGAACTAAGTTGACGAATTCGCTGTATTTGTTCTTCCGAAGGCAATAGGCGTTCAGGGCACCTGCTCGCACCAACTGATGGCGAAGTAAAGGGTCCCAGCCCCCAGGCTGAATCTCCGTGATAGCCTCCCAATCCACGGTATCGCCAGGGTCCAACAAACATCATCTTCTTTAGCCCATGGAAACCGCTGTCCCGCAAAGCGTTCAGCCTGCAAGCGCGCGGCTTTCGAAGGATAATAATAAGGTGAATTAAGCCAAAGCTTCGTCGTGAGAAGGATTAAATATGAGGAGTTTCATAGAAAGGCAAGCATAATTAGGGGTGTTTTCCAACGCAAAAAGTAGCAGTCAGAAAAAGACAATATAAGGAGAAAAACAAGTATACACAACACCGCAGAAACGCCTATGCGAGCAAAGAAAGTCTCTGCCTTGCCACACTATAGATAGCGAAACGACATCAATAAAATTAGGAAAAATCTTTTACAGACTCTTTCATTTTGTAAAATGAATGCGAAAAAAGTCTTGCAAAGATAGCACTTTTCAGAAAAAAAGTCTTATCTTTGCGGGAAAACTATTATTCAAATTAAGGAGGCTCAATAGAGACCTATTTATACTATTATGTTATTCAGCAAAGAGACTTACGTTCAGCGCCGCCAGAACTTCGGAAGCTCGTGGGCGACGGCATCATTCTGCTCTTTGGCAATAATGATGCACCGATGAACTATCCTTCTAACGCCTATAAGTACTCAGGCGGGATAGCGCGTTCCTCTACTATTTCGCACAGCACCGCGAAGGACTGGTTGGCGTCATGGATGCCGACACGGACTACGAGGTTCTTTGCGGCAACGAGATTGACATCGACGACATTGTGTGGTACGGTAGCGTACGGTCGGTGGGCGACTTGGCGCAGGAAGCAGGTGTTCCCAATCATGCTCCTATGAGCCGCGTGGCCGACATCGTAGACGAAGCCGTTAAACAAGGACGTAAGGTTCATTTCCTCCCGCCCTATCGCTACGACACGCAGATTCAAATCATGGATCTGCTGCATATCCATCCGTCACAACAGCGTGCGGCTGCATCTTTGCCTCTCATCCAGGCGGTTGTTAAACAACGCAGCAAGAAGACGGCAGAAGAAATCGAAGAGCTCGAACGCGCTGCTGTCATTGGTTATAAAATGCACACAACGGCGATGCGCCTCTGCAAAGCCGGGCGTGACGGAGACAATTCATCGGAGGCACTATCGACGGTATCGCTATGGCCTACGGTTCTGTCCCTTCGTTCCAGAGCATCGTCACTATGCACGGGGAAATCATGCACGGCAATCCGTCGCCGCGCGCCCTTGAGGCCGGTCGCCTTATGCTTTGCGACGCGGGCGCAGAGACTAACGAGCACTACTGTTCGGACAATACGCGTACCACGCCCGTGGCAGCCGCTTCACGCAGAAGCAAAAAGATATTTACCAGATTGTGGTGGACTGCCACGACTTAGCTCTCGATGTGGCCAAAGCCTGGTGTTCGCTGGTGGGATGTACACTTCGATGTGTGCCGACTCGCGACGAACAGACTGAAAGACCTGGGCCTGATGAAGGGCGACACTGAAGCCGCTCTCCGTGCGGGAGCTCACGCGCTGTTCTTGCCTCACGGACTGGGCCACATGATGGGCATGGACGTTCACGATATGGAGGGACTGGGCCAGACCTACGTTGGTTTCGACGACGAAACCCGTCCAAATCGACCAATTCGGCACTAACTGTCTGCGCATGGGACGCCGCCTCGAAGAAGGCTTTGTTGTCACCGACGAACCGGGCATCTATTTCATCCCAGACCTCATCGACCTGTGGCGCTCTCAGCACACATACGATGATTTCATCAACTTCGACAAGGTTGAGGAGTACAAAGACTTCGGTGGAATACGCATCGAAGACGACGTCTTAGTCACCGCTGATGGTTGCCGTTTCTTAGGAAAGGATCGCATACCTTACCACGTGGACGAAGTGGAGGAATTCCTCGCTAACAGAGACTAAAAATTCCCTTATTCTCTCCATCATGGGACACCTCAATGATGCCGCCTAACCAGTGCGGCATCATCAACACTCACATACAATTAAAATTTATCTTTATATGAACAAAATCTCCTCCTTGCAGCTGTAATGATGCTGCTCCCAGGAACAATGGTCGCTCAAGAAAAAGCCAGCAGCGGCCAAGAATGACACGGTACAGTTTACCGTAGTGAAAGCCAACCCCATTACCTCCATCAAGGACCAGAATCAGTCGGGTACTTGCTGGGATTATAGTTCTCTCGGGTTCTTCGAGGGCTGAACTTCTCCGTCTCGGTAAGGGCACATACGATTTGTGCGAGAGCTTTGTGGCTTACCATGCTATATGGACCGCGCTGAGAAGGCCATCCGTATGCACGGCGATGTAAGTTTCAGTCAGGGTGGTTCTTTCTACGACGTTCTCTACTGTATGCGTCACTATGGTATTGTTCCTCAGAAGCTATGCCTTTCCCTGGTAGTCTCTACGGAGATAGCCTCTTCAACTTCAACACGCTCGACGCACAGGCCAGTGCTTACGTTAAGTCCATTGCAAATAGCCAAATGAAGAAGATTCCTCTCACGTGGAAATCTACGCTGAGCAATATCTATGCAAATTATTTCGGTGAACTCCCCAAGACCTTTACTTACAAAGGCAAGAGCTACACACCGGAAAGCTTCCAGAAGAGCCTCGGACTTAACCTCGACGACTACGTAAGTTTGACAAGTTTCACGCACCATCCTTTCTACAGCAAATTCGTTATTGAGTGCAGGACAACTGGCGCTGGGCGAGAGTTACAACTTACCTCTGGACGAGTTTATGACCGTGATGGAAAGCGCTTTGTCCGCAATGGCTACACCTTTGCATGGGGTGCTGACGTCAGCGAAAAGGGCTTCAGCCGCAACGGTATTGCAACAGTTCCTGCAAAGTCTTACAAGAACGACTTGACGGGTTCTGATGCTGCTCGCTGGATGGGTACAAACGGCAAGCAGATGAAAGAAGCTGACAGCAAGGACGAGACTGACTATCACACAGCAACTTCGTCAGACTGCTCACGACAATTGGGAAAACAACGGACGACCATGGTATGGTTATCTACGGTCTTGCTAAGGATCTAAAGGTAAGGAATATTTCATGGTGAAGAATAGCTGGGTGAATACGGCCGCTAAAGGTATCTTCTACGCAAGCAAAACCTTACGTTGCCTACAAGACGATGAACATTCTCATCAACAAAAACGCTATCCCCAAGGACATCCGCAAGAAGCTCGGTATCTAATCTGCCGACACTATATAAGTATATAAGACCACCTCTTTAGGGGTGGTCTTTTTATTGGACTGACGAAAAACGAAATTGGGCTGATGGCTGAAAAAAAGCCGACAATAAGCCAACAGAATAAAAGATGTATACGGATTCGAGAACTTTTGCGAGCAGCAATTAAACTTTTTCCGTAACTTCGCTACATCAAATGTCAAACAAAAATAATAACAAATAGAAAAAGGCATACTATGATTGATTCCCTTCTGAAGTTTCTCGATGCATCGCCCGTAAACTTTCTGGCGGTGAAGAATATTGCGGCCGAACTCGATAAGGCTGGCTATCGTCATCTCAACCCTGCCGAAGCTTTGGGCAATGTGAAAGCTGGCGATCGCTTCTATGTCACCAAAAACGACTCTTCCATCTACGCTTTCCAAATAGGTGCGCGCCCATTGGCAGAAGCTGGCTTCCGCCTGCTTTGTGCCCATTGCGACTCTCCCACGTTCCGCATCAAACCCAATGCTGAAATGACCTGCGAAGGAGGTATCGTAAAACTCAATACAGAGGTCTACGGCGGCCCCTATCATGTCTACGTGGTTCGATCGTCCGCTGACGCTTGCAGGTCGCGTAATCCTACGCGGCAGCGATGCCCTACATCCGCGAACGATGCTCATTCACATTCAGCGCCCTCTGCTGCAATCAGCAATTTGGCCATTCACTTCAACCGACAAGTGAACGACGGCGTGAAACCTCTCGGCAGAAGGATGTGCTTCCCCCTACTCGGCATCATCAGCAACGAACTGGAACGCGGAAATCTCCTTATGAATGTCATCGTGGAAGAACTGAACAAGCAAGAGCACGTGGACCGCAGCGACATCCCTCGACTTTGATCTCTACTTGGCCGATACTGCCCCGCGTGCACCTTCGGAGTTCACAACGAGTTTATCTCTTCTGGCCGTCTGGACGACCTTTTCTATGTGCTACGCCGGACTAACGGCACTACTCCACACGCCTGCCACCGACACAACGCAAGTGCTGGCCATCTTCGACAATGAAGAAACGGGTTCGCAGACCAAGCAAGGTGCAGGAAGTCCGTTCTTGGCATCGATGCTGAAGCGCATCTGTTTCGCGCAGAGCGGCTCGGAGGAAGCATTCTATCAAGCCATCGAACAAGCATTTATGATTTCGGCCGACAACGCTCATGGTTGGCATCCCAACTACAACGAGAAGTACGACCCAACAAATCACCCACAGTTGGGCGGAGGTCCAGTCATCAAGTTCAACGCAGCCCAGAAATACGCCAGCGACGCCGTCACAGCGGCTGTCTTTGCCCGCATTTGCGAGGAAGCAGGCGTACGCTTGCCAGCGTTTTGTGAATCATAGCGATGTGGCGGGCGGTAGCACTTTGGGCAATATCTTAGCATCTTCGCTCCCTCTCCGTGGTGTCGACATGGGCAATGCAGTTTTGGCCATGCACAGTTGTCGCGAAACGGGCAGCGTGGCAGATCACGAATACTGCGTCAAAGCCTTCGAACGCTTCTTCGAGATGTAGCCACAAGCTAAATGAAACACCTGCGGCGAGTACAGATATTTCCTCCTTGAGAGCCTTCATAGCTCTCAGCGAAAAGATATCTGTACCCGCCGCAAAACCATTGTATGATGATTGCAAGAGAAAGAAAACCGACCATGGTTTCCTTTCACAGGAGCGATTACTTCACGATGCGATAATAGTTTTTCTTTGCGCGGTTTTGCTGGACGCGGTTCTCCATCGGCATAGCCCAAAGAGAGCGCACCTACTCCGATGGGTCCGTCGGGCAAAACCGAAACGACGCATCAGCGCCTTTGCCCTCATCGGTAGAAAAACATCTGCAATTCGCGATTTATCCAGCACGAACCCAAACCCACCGCATGCGCAGCCAGCATCATATTGCCCAAAACGAGAGGGCATCCTGCACCGCGTTGGGCCATTGCTCTGGATTAGAAGCAAAGACCAGCACGAGTGTCGGAGCATCATAGTGGATTCCCTTTGTGCCCATCACTTCAGCATTCATCCGAATGAGTTGTGCCTTTATCTCCTCATTCTGCACAGCCACTATCCAGGGGTCTTGCAGGCCCCTGCCCGTGGCTGCATAAGTGCCCGCCTCGAGCACAGCCGTGAGCTCGGCATCGGTGATTTGTTCTGCTTTATACTTCCTTACGCTGCGGCGCTCATGAGCGCTTTCAACACTGATTTTTCCATATCCGAAAAATTAAAAGACTGATATATTCTTTGGTTTACAAGCACAAAGTTACGCTTTTTCCTCCGTTTTGTCCCGCGCTCTGAAGTGGAAAGAAAGTTACAGGAAGCACACAACAGAAGAAGAAAACAATGTATTTTTGCGCAAAACGCACAAAATGGAGAAGCAACGCTGCCCATGGGGCAAAAGCCTTAGAGAAAGATTTCTCCAACGCTATCACGATGAAGAATGGGGACTGGCGGTTCACGACGACCGTAAGCACTACGAATATTTAGTGCTGGAATGTATGTCGTGCGGACTGAGTTGGGAATTAGTACTCGCAAACGCGAAATTCTGCGCAGCTGCTTTGCAGAGTTTGATGCTGCTCAGTGGCCACTTTCACAGAGGTTGATGTGGAGCGCATCATCCAAACGGAGGGCATGATACGCTCGCCGCGCAAGGTGAGAGCCATGATCAGCAACGCACAGGCCTTTCTGAAAATTCAGCAGGAGTTCAGCAGCTTCGACCATTATATATGGTCGTTCTAAACAGTAAAAACTTTTGTTTATCCTTCTCATGCTCATACGCCCGTTACGCGCAACGCCCTCTCCGACCTTGTGGCCAAAGATTTGAAGCAACGCGGTTTCAAATTTGTTGGAACAGTGATCATCTATTCTCACCTTCAAGCCATCGGCATCATCAACGACCATCAGCCCATGTGCTTCCGCTTTGCTGAAGTGTGCCAACACACCGAAATAGAGGTACAGAATCAATAAAGACTACTCTTTTTACCCTCCAAAAAGAGTGAGTAAATATGTTTATAACATATTAATATAAAAACGCATCTTTTTGTTTTGTTGCAAAAGCGTACGTATGTTTTGCAACAGGCAAAAGTGACAAAAGGAAACCTTCCTTTGGCATATAAGCCTCATTAAGTCCATTAAATGTGAAACTAACACAGTTTTTAACCCAAACTACTTACATTATGGAAAACGAAGTTGTAGCAAAGAGAACAATAGGCGAGCGCCTTTTTGCACTGGCACAAGACTTCGGCAAACTACTGAAGACAGAAGAAATTCTGGTGGGAACTGTTCATCATGACGGCCGGAATGTTCGTTGCGTCCATTGCCGTTTATTTCTTTCTCATTCCAAGCAAGCTGATTGTGGGTTCCATCATGCAGGACTCTCGCTGGTGATTGGCAAATTGTTTCCCATCCTCTCGGTCGGTAACATTATCTTTGTGATCAACGCCATACTCTTGGTGCTTTCCTTCCTACTCATTGGCAATGAGTTTGGAGCAAAGACGGTCTATACAGCCCCTCATTCTGGGCCCCTTCATAGATTTGCTCTCCTGGCTCTTCCCGATGCAAGAATCTCTCTTCTCCACAACGATTGCCGGAACAGGGCAAGTCATCGCCGATCCATGGTTTGACCTCCTTTGCTTTGTGCTCATCTTGAGTGCCTCCCAAGCCATCCTCTTCAGCATCAATGCCTCAACGGGCGGGTTGGACATTTTTGGCAAAAAGTGTCAACAAATACATGCACATCAATCTCGGCTAGCGGTCAGTATTGCGGGAGGTGCCATCTGCTGCACAGCATTCCTCATCAACGATGTGGGACTGGTCATTATAGGCCTCTTGGGAACGTGGCTCAACGGCATCATCGTGACCTACTTCATGGGAGAGATGAGTTCCAAAAATTCGCGTTTACATCATCACGGATGAATACGAGAAAATCATCAAATTCGTCACAGGCTACATTCATCGTGGTGTGACACTGCAAAAGAGTGATTGGGGGCTACAGCAAGAAAGAAAAAGATGGAACTCAAAATCATCCTCGATCAAGATGATTATGCGCGGTTGATTGACTTTATGGCCAAAAGAAAACATTCAATCTTTCATGGCGGCCGACAAGGTAGAGTGCCATCATGGGACTGGAACGACAAACGTGCTCAAGCTATGAGCAGAAAGCAGGCTTGCAAAGAAAAATGCCACTGATTCAACAACAGGAATAAACAAACAAGTGTGGCCACAGCTTAAACTTGTCACACAGCAGAAAGAATAAAACAGCTTCCAGAAATAGGGAATCGCTGCGTTATCTTAGTTTGGGGGCAATCCCCTCCCTTCTCTAATATCTCAATTACACAAATGCGAACCACCTTCACTATCCTTACATTGCTCCTTGCCTCTTCGCTCTTCGCGCAGAGGAGAAGCCCATCAGCATGCGCCTCGAAGCCCGCGGCGACTATAAGCGAGAATACGTTGATGGGCAGTACCAAAAAGACTTCTCAGGTTTCAAGGGCGAAATGCTTGATGTGTACCTGCAAGGCAGTATTGGTCAAAAATTTTCTTATAAATACAGACAGCGCCTCAACGGTATCAATCGCGACTACAACTTTTTTGATGCTACGGACTGGCTTTATGGCGTATTCGCCCAGCGAACGCCTCACGTTGATGGCTGGAAAATGGGTGGTACTAACAGGTTGTTGGGAATTTGATCCTGCTCCAATAGATGTGTATCAGCTCGGGGAGTTCTGCTACCACTTCCCTGTTACAACTGGGGCGTCAACGCGATAGTTTCCACCAAGAAAGGCAACGACAAGTTCATTTGCACAGGGTGTGCGAAAGCCCATTCCGCCGACAATACAAGCAAAAAGCATGGAGAAGCGGGCGAGATGTATGCCTTCAACCTCGTATGGTATGGCAATCATGGTTTCTACCACAGTTCATCGTCTCTGAACCTAATGGCTTACGCCCCTGGTCGATACATCAGCTACCTTTGTTTGGGCAATCGCTTCAATATCGGGCGCCACATCGAATGGGGACATCGACTTCCATGAACCGCGCTGCATCGGGTCAACCAGTATTCTTCCGCGACTGTTCCATTATGAGCCGCTTCGCCTATCGCTTTTCACCGATGATCAGTGCCTTTGCCAAAGCCAGCTACGATGTGAATCGCACGCACACCGATAAGGATCTCGGACTGAGCCAAGGAACGAAATCACGCGCGTAGGTGCTGGTGTGGAATTTTTCCCACTCAAGGACGACCGCGTCCGCCTGCACGCCAACTACAGTTATGCTTTCGGACACAACACCACGCCCCATGCCGTGGTACGTCCCAAACAATCGTATTTTGATATTGGACTAACGTGGAGAATGAAAATACTTTAAATACTGATGAGATGAGTGTGAGAATTTTTCGTGTATGAAAAGTTTTCTCGTAGAACTTCTTCGACGATTGACCACTGTGAAGCCCTCAATCCTCGGAGAAGTTTTTCTCTGTTTGCCGAATAGATGAGAGTTTTTCTGAAAGCCACACGTAAAGCAGAACTGGAGATGGGAAAATGCAAACAAACAGGCTGCTCATCGAAGTAATATCAGTCTTCTCTAAATCAGACTTTACAAAAACACATCAACGAGAAATTATTCTTATTTTTCACTTTCAATTCTTCAGATAACCTGCATTCAGAAATAACTTTGCAGACAGAATATTCAGGTTATAAGAAATTTCTGATTTATGGAGAAACAAGTGTTTCAAACAGATTCTCGTTCACGGTGGAATCGGTTTAAATGGTCGTTTAGAGTACTGCTTACCCTTGTAGCTATCCTGGTGCTGATATTTGTTACCATGTTTATTTTTGAAGATTCTCCACATCTTCTTTTTCCATCATGATTATCGCAGCGTGGTAGCAGCAGACAAAACCGCTCTTCAAAAAGTAATTCCACAGCTACAGAATACAAATCTTTCCGCGACTACATCACTGATGCCAAGATGCACTCAATGATGCGCATCAATTCCCGCCATCAGCGCTTTGTGGGACATGGAGATTCATTGACGTCTAAATACATGGCGGAATGGACTCTGCCCAGAAATCGGAATTCGCGCAGCTTGGTATGTAAACTGGGATAAACGTGCCTTCTCATCTCTCAAAAAGAATCTGCCTCATCTTAATCTCATCATGCCTGAATGGTTCTTTCTAAATCCAAAGACCAATCGCCTTGAAACGCAGATTGATACTCGTGCGTTAGCACAAATGCGCAGAACTGGAATTCCAATTATGCCAATGCTGACCAACAACTATGGAGAGAAATTCCGCTCGGATGCCATCATGAAAATCATGCAGACGTCCAAGCAGCGCACAGGCCTTATCAACCAGCTCACTAACATCTGCAAGAAGAACAAGTTTGCCGGGTATCAACATCGACTTGGAAGACTTACAGATAACAGACAACACGATTCTCACCAACTTTGTCCGTGAACTCTCTACAACCTTTCATGCCAACGGCCTATATGTCACGCAAGATGCTAGCACCATTCAATGAAGACTATGACATAGTGAATCTTGCGAAATACAATGACTACATTTTTCTTAATGGCCTACGATGAACACAACTCAGGAAGTGATGCCGGCCCTATAAGTAGTCAGCGGTGGATAGAAAAAGCCACAGACTGGGCCGCGCGCAATATTCCCAATGACAAACTTGTTCTTGGTCTGGCCGCGTACGGCTATGATTGGACACCACAGGATGGAGGACAAACGGTATCCTTCAATCAAGCCATATCAACAGCACTGGATGCCGAAACTCGTGTACACTTCGACAATGACACTTACAACCTCGATTTTTCGTACGTTGATAATGCCGATAATGTGCTTCATCGAGTATTCCTAACTGATGCCGCCACCATCTTCAACACGATGCGCTTCGGTACAGAATATGGCCTTGGAGGCTTCGGACCTATGGCGTCTGGGAACAGAGGATGACCGTGTGTGGAACTTCTACGGCAAGAATCTCTCCCGTTCAGCCATTGCCAAAAACCAATGTGGCCGCCATCATGCAGCCCACAGGTAAGGACGATGTCAACTTCATGGGAGAAGGCGAAGTGCTAAGTGTGGAAACTGAACCACAAGCTGGAAAAAGTGGCCATCAGCATGGACAAAAAAATGCACAACTCATTGCAGAAGAACACTATCTGAAACTCCCATCAAACTATAAGGTAAACAAACTCGGACATGCAAGAGATAAAGAGCTGGTATTGACCTTCGATGATGGTCCCGACAGTCGCTGGACCCCAGTGTACTCAAAACACTCAAGCAATATCACGTGCCGGGGAGCATTCTTTATGGTAGGTCTCCAAATGGAAAAAGAACCTGCCGTTGGTGAAGCAAGTGTATGAAAAATGGTAACACCATAGGCAATCACACCTTTACCCATCATAACATGGTGGAGAATTCGACACGCAGAACTTACATCGAGCTCAAACCGACCTCGTATGCTCATCGAAAGCGTGACGGGGCATAGTACGGTTCTCTTCCGTGCGCCTTACAATGCAGATGCCGACCCAACCGATCACGATGAAATAGAACCCATGATTCTTGCCAGCCGACGTAACTATCTCTTCGTGGGCGAATCCATCGACCCCAACGACTGGGAAGAAGGATCACTGCTGAGCAAATCTATCAGCGTGTCATCAATGGCGTTCATCGAGAGGATGGGCATATCATCCTTCTCCACGATGCGGGAGGGACAACACGCAAGCCCACCATCACAGCATTACCTCGCATCATCAGCCAACTACAGAAAGAAGGCTACCACTTCATCTCGCTCGAACAATACTTAGGGTATGCCGCGTCAAGAGCTGATGCCGCCCATCCCGAAAGGAAAGGCCTATTATGCCATGCAAGCTAACCTATCTTTAGCCGAACTTATCTATTCCTGTGGCGACTTCCTCACCGCGCTCTTCATTGTGTTTCTAGTGTTGGAGCTTCTTACGTCTCGTCTTTATGTACATACTCATGTTGCGCGAGAAACGCAGTGAGCGACGGCGCTCCTACCCAGAACTGTCCACAGCCAATGCTCCACGTGTAAGCATCATTGTCCCGGCTTACAATGAAGAAGTCAATATTCTCCGGACCATCAGTAACCTCTTGGAACAGGACTATCCTGTTTTCGACATCATCTTTGTGGATGATGGCAGCAAAGACAATACATTAAAGAACGTTCAGGAAAAAGTTTAGTGATACGCCAGCTGTTCACATCCTCACACATCCCAACGGAGGAAAAGCATCAGCACTGAATTTTTGGAATCTCGCATACCGATGCAGATTACGTAGTCTGTATCGATGCCGACACTCAGTTGCGCAAAGATGCCATTAGCAAACTCATACGCCACTTCCTCAGTGATCATTCTCACCGCATTGGAGCCGTGGCCGGCAATGTGAAGGTGGGGAACGTCCGCAATATGCTCACCTATTGGCAGAACATAGAATACACCACCAGCCAAAAACTTCGACCGCATGGCATATTCTAACATCAATGCCATCACAGTGGTTCCTGGTGCCATCGGAGCTTTCCGCCGCGAAGCTATTCTTCATGCTGGCGGCTTCACCACCGACACGCTGGCTGAAGATTGCGATCTGACAATGCGTATCATTGAGAAAGGCTACGTCATAGAGAACGAAAATGATGCAGTGGCACCGACAGAAGCGCCGGAACGCCTCAACCAATTTGTCAAACAGCGAGTGCGTTGGAGTTTCGGAGTACGCAAACATTCTGGAAACATCGCAAAAGCTCTTTTCAATAGTAAATACAAAGGCTTCGGATTATGGGCCATGCCCAATATGTTGATATTCCAATACATCATACCTACTTTCTCGCCCATTGCCGACCTGCTGATGTTGGCCGGACTCTTCAGCGGCAATGCGGCTCAGATTGCTTTCTACTATTTGATATTCTTACTTGTCGATGCCAGTGTCAGCATCGTTGCTTTCTGCTTTGAAGGAGAAAACCTCTGGCAGCTACTTTGATCATTCCTCAGCGATTCTTCTACCGCTGGATTATGTATTGGGTTCTCTTCAAGAGTTATCTCCGCGCCATTAAGGAGAGTTTGCAATCCTGGGGAGTACTCAAGAGAACCGGACATGTGGGCAACAGATAAAGACGGGATAAAGACGAGTATGCAAGGATTGGAAAAATAAAAAAATATTGTATTTTTGTATTCCATACTTGTAATACAATTTTTACTATGACTCAACAAGGAACAAATGAAGCCTTCAGGTTTGTCCACCAATCTTTCGACACACGCGAAGCCATTGATGAGGCCAAACGATGCCTCCACTGCAAAGTGCCACTGTGCCGAAAAAGGCTGCCCGATAAACAACAATATACCGGAGTTTATTCACCAGCTCTCGAAAGGGAACATCGGCGATGCCATGGCCATCATCAACGAAACGTCGGACCTTCCCGCCATCTGCGGCCGCGTTTGTCCTCACGAAAAACAATGCCAAGGCAGTTGCGTTCTCAATAAGAAAGGAAACCCCATACAGATTGGGCGACTCCGAATCCTTTATTGCCGATTTCGACACAAAGATGCAGTTCAACCGCGAACGTATCGTGCAGAAAAGTCGCGGTAAGATAGCCGTTATCGGTTCAGGCCCTGCTGGTCTGACGGTGGCGGGCAATCTGGCGCGCAAAGGCTTCTCCGTGACGATTTATGAAGGACAGAAAGATTTAGGGAGGAGTGCTGATGTTCGGCATCCCCGAGTATCGTTTGCCCAAAACCGTTGTGAGAGCAGAGATAGAAAGATAGAGGAGCTGGGCGTAAACTTCATCACCAACACCATGGTGGGAGAAAACGGCCTGACCGTTGATTCGCTCTTCACGCAAGGTTTCGATGCCATCTTCATGGGAACAGGTACGTCCGTCCCTATCGATATGAACGATGTGAAAGGTGCGCGCCTGCGCAGAGTGAATCAAGCCACCTATCTGCTCCATCAAGTGAACGCTTTCAACGAGGGAGCCATCAGTGCGCGCAACGTACCCGTCAAAGCAGGAGAGCGCGTGGGCGTTATCGGGGAGGAAATGTGGCTATGGATGCAGCCCGCACTGCCATTCGCCTTGGAGCTGACGTCACGATTATCTACCGCCGCACTGATGCCGAGATGCCAGCCATTCGAGCCGAGTACGAGGAGGCGTTGAAAGAGGGAGTGAAATTTTTGGTGAAGTCCACCGCCACAGAGTTTATCGAAGGACGCCGCGGCCGCCTGGGAAGCGTGCGCATCCACAGCGAAGAAGGCGACCGCATTGAACCGTTCGACCGCATCTTCTTAGCCATTGGTTCGCGCCCCTCGAGCCGAATTGTGGCAACTACCGACGGCATCGAAACAGATGAGAAGGGCTGATGTCAAAATTGTAGAACGCCCCTACGGTATGACCACTCGCCGCGGTGTTTTCGCAGGAGGTGACGTCGTGCATCGCCCACAAACCGTAGTGCTGGCAATGAAAGCTGCTCAAGAAGTGGCTTTAGGTATCGAAGAATACGTGAACGCTGTTAAGTTGCTCGAAGAAATCGAACAAGGAAGCAAATAAAAAGTCCCTGCTCAGTCCTCCTCTCCATCAGGAGAAAAGCAGGAGCGAAAAGTCAAGATACACCAAGCTAACAATATAAAACAGGAGGATAAAAAATGGAAACGAATAACACCGCGATGGACACCTTCCTCTTGGAAATACCCAAGGCTGATAGTTCACTACTAAAGTCACTCGTTAAACGAATGGGCTGGAAAGTGAAGGCTACAACAAAGCCTACGCCCTACGAACAAGCACTTGACGAGAAAGAGCACGGATGCGTCAATGAGTATGATTCCCCTGAAGAACTGTTCTCCAAAATGGGAATCTGATGGCATACCGACTCTTTACCACACATCAGTTTGAGAAAGACCTCAAACGATGCAAGAAACAGGGCTACCAATGGAGAAAACTGAAAGAGATTATCAGAGAGTTGGTGGCAAGCAGAAGAGTGCCCGGTAAGTTCAAACCTCACTTGCTCCACGGTAATAGAAACGGTCAATGGAATGTCATATACAACCCGACTGGCTACTGATCTGGGAACAGAACGATAAAGAACTTACCCTTCTCATGCTGAACACAGGAACATACGCCGATTTTGTTTGGCAAAACTAAAAGATAACGCCAAGTGGACATGCACTTGGTGTTTTTATGCCTTTCTTCCGTGATTTATAGACATCTGCAAATAGGGTATGTCGCTTCTGTCGGAAATTCAAAGACTGCACAAATGCTTCTCTCTTTTCCAACAAGCGCGAGGAGCATTAAAGGAGCAAAAGAAAAAGCTTTTATTGATTGCTCACACTGAGTTTTATCATCGAGAAAAAGACAAAGGGCATATCAGAATCATGATATACCCTTTTATTATTATCCGTTTCTCCAACAAGCCCCTACTTGGCTGAAGTTTCCGCATAGGGCTATTTGCTCGAATTCTTGAGAGCTCAACTCTTCAGTGCGCGCATGGCGTTGAGCACGGCCAAGACCATGACGCCAACATCGGCGAAGACGGCCATCCACATTGTGGCAATGCCGAAAGCAGCAAGGAAAAAGCACCAGCACTTTCACACCTATAGCAAACCACGCGTTTTTGCATCGCGATGCCCACGGTACGCCGCGCAAGCGCGATGGCCAGTGCCACTTTGGAAGGTTTATCGTCCATGATAACAACATCGGCGGCTTCGATGGCAGCATCTGAACCCAGACCGCCCATAGCCATGCCCACATCGGCACGTGCCAGCACCGGAGCGTCATTCATACCGTCGCCCACGAAAATCAAGCTCTGTCCGTCGGCTTTCGCTTCCAACAACGTTTCCACCCTTTCCACTTTTTCAGCAGGCAGGAGTTCCGTATGAACTTCATCAAGCCCCAGTTGTTTAGCTACATCCTCGCCCACTTCCCGACGGTCGCCCGTCAGCATCACCGTACGAGCGCACACCAGCAGCTTTGAGAGCTGCAACAGCTTTGCGAGCATCACTCTTCATTTCATCGGAGATAACAATATGCCCAAAGTATTCGCCATCAACTGCCACATGGACAATCGTACCCACCAATTCACAGGGTGGAAACGAACATTGAGTTGCTCCATCATCTTCGTATTGCCCACACAAACCGTCTTACCATTGACAACGGCACGCACACCCCTGTCCGCTCACCTCTTCCACTCGCTCCACAGTGCAACCGTCCTGCTCGTGGGAATAAGCCTCGCGCAGCGAAAACTGCAATGGGATGCGTTGAGAAACGCTCCACATGAGCGGCAAGATGCAGGAGTTGTTCTTCATCACACTGCTCGGGATGAATCGCCGTCACCTAAAACACACCGCGCGTCAGCGTACCCGTTTTGTCAAACACCACGGTATCAACTTTAGAAAGGGCATCCATGTAGTTAGAACCTTTGATAAGAATACCTCGACGGGAAGCACCGCCGATGCCGCCAAAGAAAGTGAGCGGGATAGAGATGACGAGGGCGCAGGGGCAGGACACCACGAGGAACGTCAAAGCGCGATTGAGCCACACGGGGAATGCCGTGGCGAAATTCTCTGCAAAAAGCGGTGGCAGTAAAGCCAGCGTGATGGCTACATAAACCACGATGGGCGTATAGACTTTTGCGAAGCGCGCTATGAAGGTTTCGCTCTTCGATTTGTGCTCACCAGCATTCTCCACAAGGTCGATAATCTTCGATGCCGTGGATTCGCCAAAAGTTTTCTCAACGCGCACTTTCACACGCCCGTCAGATTAACAGAACCAGAGATGATACTGTCGCCGGGATGGGCCATGCGGGGCACGCTCTCCCCTGTCAGCGCAACGGTGTCAAGAGTAGTCTCCCCTTCCAGTATGCAACCGTCCATGGGCACTCGCTCACCAGGGCGCACCTCTATGATTTCGCCCACGCCAACGGTTGTCGGCTCAACGGTTTGCACTCCTCCCTCGCGCTCCACATGAGCCACATCGGGACGAATATCCATCAGTTCGGCAATCGACTTACGGCTCCTATCTTCAGCATAATGTTCGAAGAGTTCACCCACCTGAAAGAAAAGCATCACAAAGACCGCTTCGGGAAACTCTGTGGCAGCTCCGGGCAAAAAACCAATGAAAAGCGCGCCGAGAGTAGCGATGCTCATGAGTAGGTCCTCATTGAACGGTTCGCGCTCCATGATGCCCTCGAGCGCTTCTCCCAGCACATCGTAGCCTGCAACGAGGTAAGGCACGAGAAAAATTAGCAACTGCTGCCACACGGGCAGTTCGAGATTATGGACAATAAGAACGGCCACCACTAACAGCAAGGCCGCAACGATGATCCTAAAAAGTTTGTTGTGTGAATGCATAAGACGCTACCTTTTATTTGTTCTGCTTGCAAAGGTAGGAATAAGGTTTTGCAACTCGGTTGCAAAGTTGCTGAGTAGCTCCCGCTACTTCATCTCTCGAAAAGCCCACCTCACCAGCGGAACGGCCAAAAGAAATGCCAGCACATCGCTAACGGCTTGGCAACACTCCACGCCCGTCAACCCGAAGTAGTGGGGCAAAAGGATAATGAGCGGAACGAAAAACAATCCCTGACGTGCCGCCGCCAAGATATTAGCACGAATGGTTTTTCCGACAAGTCTGCATCAGCATATTCGAGACTGTAAGCATCGCTATGAGAGGGTAAGAAATAATTTGATAGTGGAGCGCAGAAGTGCCCACAGCTATCACCTCTGGGTCGTTGCGGAACAGCGCGATGGCTTCCTTACTAAAGAAAAAGAGAAGTACAGCCCAAAACACGAGGGAACACCGTACCTACCTTCAAGCAGAAGGAATACCCTTCCTTGATACGCTCGTACAGTTTTTGCTCCAAAGCAGAAGCCACACAGCGGTTGGAAACCTTGACCTAACCCCACCACAACGCTATACACAAACATTGATATGCGATTGACGATGCTCATGGCGGCAATGGCTGCATCGCCATAGCCGCCCGCCGCAACATTAAGGGCACGGAGCTACGGCTGCCAAGCCTTGTCGCGAGATAGAGGGGTGCCGCCTGCCAAGATTTCTTTGATGTAGACGAGGGAGAAACTGATACGCTTTGCGGAGTAGCGGATGATATTAGGACTCGCGCGCGTCATCCGCAGCATCACGATAAATCCGAAGATATAGCCCACTACCGTTGCGAGGGCTGCACCAGCCACGCCCATACGCAGACCGAAGATGAAAATAGGGTCGAGCACGCAGTTGAGTACCGCGCCACTCACCATGCCATACATAGAATAGCGTGCATACCCCTGAAAGCGCATTTGATTGTTGATGCAAAATGAGCCCATCAAGAAAGGCACGCCGAGAAGGGAGATACCGAGTAGCTCTCCGTGTAAAGGTAAAATCGTGGGCGTACTACCCAGCATTTTAGATATAGGAGTGAGAAAAACAAGACCGAAAAACGGCCAACAAAGTACCGCAGCAAAGGGCGTAGAAAAAGGCTGTTGATGCCATACGTTCTGCTTTGTGGCGATCGCGCGCCCCCAACTGACGTGCGATGTAATTGCCCGAGCCGTTTCCAAAAAGAAACTAAAAGCTTGCACCACAAACGCAAGGGAAAAAGACCACACCGACAGCTGCCGTCGATTGTGTATCGATCTGCCCCACAAAGAAAGTGTCGACAATGTTGTAGACGTTCGTTATCAGCATCGATATGATAGTAGGCACAGCCAGTGTCCATATCACATGGTGTATAGGGCCCTTTTCGTCAGAAAGGCGTAATTATCTGTTACTTTCATCGCCTGCAAAGTTACAAAAAACACAACGAAACGCCGGAGAAATACTTCATCCTCTCCTCCGCTTCCTTATTGCCTGCATTGAGTAGTTCACCACTTCATTTGCCTTTTCCAGTTGTACCCTCTCCTTATTTGGCTCGAAATCCATAACTTTGCTATTCAGAAAGGCTTTGACGGTCGACAAAAGGTAGGGCCGAAGCAATCGCCACCACACAACAAAAGAACGCAAAATGAAACTCATCGAACTCAAGAGTCTGCAACAAGAGGGAGCAGAGATGTTCAGTGCCCTGACTGAAGCACAGTTGCGCAACCGCCTCGAACCCGACCGCGGCATCTTCATTGTGGAAAGTCCCAAGGTCATCGATGTGGCGTTGCGAGCTGGCTACACTCCCGTGGCTCTTCTCTGCGAACGCCGCCATATCACGGGCGATGCCGCAGATATCATCAGTCGGTGCGGAGATATTCCCGTTTACACAGGGGAGCGCGAACTCCTCGCCGGACTCACGGGCTACAAACCAACGCGCGGTGTGCTCTGCGCCATGCGTCGGCCGCAACCGCGCGCACTTGAGGACGTTTGCTGCAACGCACGGCGTATCGTGGTCATCGACAACGTGGTAGACACCACCAACATTGGGGCGATATTCCGTTCGGCTGCCGCACTGGGCATCGATGCTGTCCTGCTGACGCGCAACTCCTGCGATCCGCTCAATCGGCGGGCGGTGCGCGTGTCGATGAGGGTCGGTGTTCTTAGTTCCCTGGACGTGGCTCGACGGCCCAGTAAGTAGTCTCAACACTCTCGGCTTCAAAACGGCCGCTATGGCCCTTTCGGACAACTCCATCCCGCTCGATGCGCTCGAACTAAAAGCCATCCCATCGCTTGGCCATTATCATGGGCACAGAGGGCGACGGTCTCCCCACAGAAACCATTGCTGCATCGGACTATGTGGTGCGTATCCGGATGTCTCATCAAGTTGATTCGCTCAACGTGGCCGCTGCCGCCGCCGTCACATTTTGGGAGTTGAGAAGCTTCTCGCCCTGCACCAGAGGAATAAAGCAACTTGATGACAAATAAAAGGAAAACAGCAAAGCCCGCATTCTCTCTCGAAAATGCGGGCTTTGCTATGATGAAAATCCGTACCTCATCCACTTTTCTCAGCAAGGACATATCATGCGTAACCGCGGTGAAGAGCAGCTCAGTGGATAAAGGGCAAGTAAAAACAAACATCCAAGTACCCCACTGTCCCCAGCGGGGACACACTATGCGTAACCGCGGGTGATGCCTGAAGGGTGAACCCGTGGAGAAGACGCTCCTCATCTCCGACACCGGCGGTGTCGCACAACACTCACTCTTGTTACCGACTCAACGTTTGCAGTGCGACGCTTCCTGCGTCGGATGTTAGCACTATCTTTTGCCCACAGGTTCACCCTCGCACTGCTCGGGCATCACCCGCGGTTAAGCATAGTACGCTTCCGCCGGAGGCGTCAGTTACTCCTCTCACGACAACTCCATCTCCGCAAGTTTCTCTCCTCATCCTCGGTGCAGATAGGCAGTAAGAGATATTAGCTACTCTCACTTCATCCATCGCCATCGCCATCTCCTACCAAGAAAAATCCGTTTTGTTGTCACGTTGTCACAGACGATTGAACCCGCTGATAAACAAATGCTTATAAGCGTGACAACAAATTTTTATCCATATTTTTGTTGTCACTGTTGTCACGCCTGCAATATATACATTATCAAGCAGTTAAATTCTGGGTGTGACAACGTGACGACGTAACAACAGAAAAATCAAACTATCGGGAGGGGAAGAGAGTGCTGTGCGACACCGCCGGTGTCGGAGAGTTGTGCCGTTGTCTCATCCACGGGTTTCACCCTTCGGGCATCACCCGCGGTTACGCATGGTGCGTCCCGCTGGGGACGGTGGATACATACAGGGAAGCTCTCTTTCTCAATCTTTCCCCCACGGATTCACCCTTCAAGCTGTCCCCGCCGGGGACGGTGGATGCATACAGGGAAGCTCTCTTTCCTCAATCTTTCCCCTCACGGGTTCACCCTTTAAGCGTCCTCGCCGGGGACGGTGGGTGAGTGAGACAAAAATACAATAAGGGCGCTGGCTGACGCAATAGGGCTGTCAGCTGACAGCCTTATTGTATTTTGCAAACGCTTATAAGGGTATTCACGCTACTGCGTATCGCACAAAAACTTTGGGATATGAAAAAGCTCCACCAAAAGAGTTTCGGTGGAGCTATATATAGGCTTGTTAGTTTTCCGCTTTAAGAAAGAGCTTTATACAGAGGTTTTTCTATTGACTACCAAAGAGATATTCAAAAATTTACGCTGTGGAAAACTTCGGTGGAAAACTTAGTGGAAAAACACTAAAACTTACTGATTACTTCTTTGCAACTTTCCATCAACCAAGTGGGGGTACTTGTGGCGCCACAGATACCTACCGTTTCGGCATTGGTGAACCACTCTCGCTCAATGGCCGCAGGATTGTCGACGATATATGAGCGAGGGTTGACTTGCAGACAGGCATTGTAGAGCATTTTGCCATTAGAACTCTTCAAGCCGCTCACGAAAATGATGACATCGTGGCGTGCTGCAAAACTGCGAATATTGGGCAAACGATTGGCCACTTGGCGGCAGATGGTGTCGGCATAATGGAAGTGGGCCGGTTCGAGAATGTGGGTGGTGATATAGTCGATGACTTGATGAAAACCATCGAGCGACATAGTGGTTTGTGAGAACAAATAAATATCGCGACTAAAAATCGAGGCGTGCAGCTTCCTCCACACTCCTGAATAACAAGGGCGTGTCCCTCGGTTTGTCCCACAAGGCCGATAACCTCCGCGTGTCCACGCTTACCGAAGATAACGATTTGGGCTTCGGGCATTTGGGCGTAGACATTTTTCACGCGTTTTTGCAACCGCAACACAACGGGGCAGGTGGCATCCACAAGCGTGATACGATTTTGCGCTGCTAAGGCATAGGTAGCAGGCGGTTCGCCGTGTGCGCGCAACAGCACTTTGGCATCATGGAGCTGAGAAAAAACTGTTGTGCTCTATGGTTTCCAGTCCGGCCAAGCGCAATCGTTCCACCTCGCGATCGTTGTGGACGATGTCGCCCAAACAATAGAGGCGCTCTTTTCCTTGAAGTTCTGTTTCAGCCTTTTTGATAGCAGTGGTCACACCATGGCAGAAACCGGAACGACTATCAATTTCGATATTCATAAGGGCAGATTCATTAAAGAGAGGCACGTTTGAAAGCATCCAACAGCCATTGGCTTTGCTCTTCGCGGGTGAGTGTGGAATTGTCCAAAACCAGTGCATCGTCAGCCTGACGCAGCGGATTGAGTTCGCGGTGGGAGTCGATATAATCGCGCTCCTCCACATTTTTCAGAATCTCATTGAAATCCACTTGCTGCCCCTTAGCGGTGAGTTCGTCGTAGCGGCGGCGCGCTCACCTCCGCGCTGGCGGTGACAAAGACTTTAAGTTCGGCGTTGGGAAACACAGCCGTACCGATGTCGCGACCGTCCATGACGATACCTTTCTCACGCCCCATCTCCTGCTGCTGACGCGTCGCTGGCAATACGCACAAACGGCAGCGCAGCAATGGGACTCACATGGCTACTTACTCCATGCCGCGAATCTCATTCTCTACCACCTCGCCGTTGAGACAAACGAGCGGCAGACCCGTTGCAGCATCCAACTGGAAGTTGATATGCACCTCTCCCATCGCTGCTTCCAAAGCTGAAGCATCAATTTTCGTCACCGTGGAAGAAGCCGCGGCGAAGCGCAAGTGTGACGGCGCGATACATCGCACCAGTATCAATATAGATATATCCAATCTCTTTTGCCATAGCTTTTTGCCATCGTGCTCTTACCGCACGATGAATGACCATCTATGGCTACTATTATCTTTTTCATAAGTTTATTTCAATTGAAAATGTATAGGAACTGTAACTTGCACGATTGAAACTTTTCCTCCCACCTTTCCCGGTTTCCAGCGCGGCATCTTCTTACATGCCTCCAAGGCTGCGGCATCGAGTTCGGGGAGAGCTTGCGAGAAATTTTGGGTTCTCTTACGTTGCCTTTTGCATCTACCAAGAAACACACCTCAAGGTCGCCTTCTTTCTTGGCATCTATCGCGCTCTGCGGGTAGGCAACGTTTTCGTCGAAAAACTTCACCAACGCATCAATACCGCCAGGAAATTGCGGCATCTCCTCCACCACTTGAGTGGGCGTGAGCTGTCGGCCCTCATCGGGAAGATCCTCGCGCTCAGCATTGTGGGCAGTGTCGGGAAGGTTCACCAATTCATCATCATTAACCGTCAGCGTTTCAGGGCCTTCGATACCGAACTTGAGTGAAGGGGGAATGTGATCAACGATATCGGGCACGGTCATTTTATCTCCTTCGGGCCTACCCTCCGAGGCACAAAGCGTCCGGCCGCTATGGCTTTTGATGTTTTTCTCTTGGTCCAAATCGAGCGGTTTGAACTGTGTGAGCTGCTCTATCTCTGTGCCGGCTTGACGAATCTGATAGTTGATATAGCTCATCACGGCCAAGGGGACAGCGGCACAAAGGAGGGTGATGCCTAAAACAATAGAAAGTGCCCACGTGAGCCGCCTGCCAGCGTTCTTTCTCATCACGTAAGCACCATAATCCTTGTTCCGCCCTTTGGAAGACCAGATTACACCATTCCTTTGATAATAATTCGTCTCGAAACACGTTATATAAAGGTAATTTTTCACCCGTTTTTAGGGCTACAAAAAGTAGTTCAGATTTCGGGATTTCTCGTATCTTTGAACACAATTTCAGTTAAAGAATGAAAAAGGTATCATCTATATAATATTATCACTACTGTTACCGCTCAGTTTGCAAGCTCAAGAATCCACATCCTCTTATGACGTGTTGAAACTTCCTGTTTCGAGCCATGCCTCTGCCTTGGGTGGCGATAACATTTCTAATGTGGAGGATCGCCCCGATGTAGGGTGGAGCAATCCAGCCTTACTCTGGCGTGACGGACTACAGCGTGGGGTTCAACTTTTATGACATACGGCGCGGGAAGTAAGTATTTAGGCTTTCAAGGCGTTAAGGCTGTTGGGCAACGCCATACGGTGGCACTGATGGGGCAACTGATGAACTATGGCGAGATGAAAGAAACCGATGAACAAGGTAACACTTTAGGGAACGTTTAACGCTAATGATATCATTCTGGCCGTGGGCTACAGCTATTTGCTCTCCGACCGCTGGGCTGGTGGCGCGAACGTTAAGATGGCTTGTCCGAGCTACAGCAGTTACCACGCCTTCGGTTTGGGCGTGGATTTGGGCCTCAACTATTTTCGATGAAGAACGCGATTTCAGTGCATCCTTCACGCTGCGCAATATGGGGCGCAACTCAAAGATTTCTACGAAGGGCACTCGGGCCACTTACCTTTAATATGACCTTAGGGTTTACAAAAGGACTGGAGTCACTTCCCGTGAGATTGAATGCTGACGCTGACGGATCTGACGCGTTGGAAAAAGTTACTATTTCCATGCCTCCGACGAAGGAGAAATGAGCAATATGAAAATGGCGTTAAATCATCTCGTTTTGGGTGTGGATGTTTTGCCCACCGACTGGCTCTACTTGAGTTTGGGCTACAATGTGCGGCGCGGCAACGAACTAAAAATCGGCTGGTGCATCAAAGTGCGGACCCGGACATCGCAGGTGTTGGACTTCAACTCAAGCGCCTCAAATTCGGTGCTTCATACGCTAAATATCATGTAGGTTTTCTCGCTGCAATTCAGCGTGGCCTACAGTCTCGATAATCTGTAATTCCAACAACAACTATGGAAACAATCCTGAACAAAATAGAAACAGCTCGCTGCAATTCCCCTATCCTCAACAACCTGAGGGACTCTACGAACCCATCCGCTATGTGCTCTCCATGGGAGGTAAACGCCTGCGCCCGACACTGACGCTTATGGCTTACGCACTCTACAAGGAGGACACGGAGCGCACTCCCCCACTGCCATTGGCTTGGAGACGTACCACAACCACACACTGCTGCACGACGACTTGATGGACAATGCCGATATGCGCCGTGGCAAGCCGACGGTTCACAAGAAATGGGACGAGAACACGGCTATCCTCTCGGGCGACACTATGCTCATCATGGCGTTTCAACACATCCTCCGCACTGATTGTCACCGCCTCCCCGAGGTGCTCAACCTGGCAGCGCGGACGATGCAGGAAATCTGCGAAGGACAGCAGTACGACATGAACTTCGAAAGTCGTAACGATGTTCGGGAAGAGGAATATATCGAGATGATTCGCCCTAAAAACAAGTGTAAGCTACTGGCTTGCGCTCTCAAAGCGGGGCGTTGATAGCCGATGCGCCCAAAGAAGATTGTGAACAGCTCTATCAGTTTGGCGAGAAAATCGGACTGGCTTTCCAGTTGCAAGACGATTATCTCGATTGCTACGGTGATCCCGCTGTGTTTGGTAAGCAAATCGGCGGCGACATCTGTTGTGCAAAAACATTTATGCTTATCAATGCGTTCAACCGCGCAACGAAGCAGAAGGCAGAGCTCAATCGTTTGCTCAACGAGGTGGACGAACGCGAGGAGAAAGTGGCGGGCGTACTGGCTCTCTACGATGAATTGAGATTCCCACACTCTGCCGCGAACGCATGGAAACGCTCTATGCCGAAGCGCGTCGCATCTTCGACAGTCTGCCCATCGATGCTGAGCGCAGCAACCGTTTGTGGAACTATGCCGAGACGTTGCTCAACCGTAAGAAATAGTTCCCCACTCTGATTCTCACAATATGACGTTTATAGATACTCACACACACCTCTATGGCGAAGAGTTCGACACCGATAGAGCCGAAATGGTGGAGCGTGCTCGTGCGGCAGGAGCAGAGAAACTCCTTTTGCCGAATGTGGACGAAGAGAGCATCGGGAGGATGTTGCAGATGTGCGACGACTTCCCCGACCTTTGTCTGCCAATGATGGGACTACAACCAGAGGAGCTTCCTGCTGATCCTTGGCCGCTGGTGGAGAAGATGAAGCAGCTGTCTACACCACACCCGATCGCTACTGCGCTGTGGGCGAAGTGGGTATCGACCTGTATTGGGATCAGAGTCGCCGCGAGGAACAGATAGAAGTGTTTCGCGAAGAAATCCGTTGGGCTAACGAACTCCGCAAACCATTGGTGATTCATGCGCGCAATGCTCATCAAGATATTGTTACCACACTTCGAGAAGCGGACACCTCGCAAATACCTGGCGGTATTTTCCATTGCTTTGGCGGAACAACAGAAGAAGCGCGCGAACTGCTTACCTTCGAAGGTTTCTATCTTGGCATTGGTGGCATCGTGACATTTAAGAAATGCACACTCCCGCCGTACTCCACACGTGTGTTCCCCTCCACCGAATTTTGCTCGAAACGGATGCACCCTATCTCACGCCAGTCCCCCATCGCGGCAAGCGAAATGAAAGCGCATACATCCCGCATATCATTGACAAGATAGCAGAGATTTACGACACCACAACAGAGGAAGTGGCACGCATAACAACAGAAAACGCACGAAATCTTTTTGCAATCTGATAAAAAAGTTGTCTAATATTTGGAGAATTCAATAACTATACATATCTTTGCACCCGCAAATAAGCAAGGTGCCTTAGCTCAGTTGGTAGAGCATCGGACTGAAAAATCCGTGTGTCCCGGTTCGATTCCTGGAGGTACCACTTATAGAGAGAAACTTCGATACTCTCTTTCAAAACAAATATCGAAGACGGTGCCTTAGCTCAGTTGGTAGAGCATCGGACTGAAAAATCCGTGTGTCCCCGGTTCGATTCCTGAGGTACCACTTTAAAGAAGCGATATTCCTCACAGAATGTCGCTTTTTGTTTCTATACATTTTATTTTTACGATTATGACGAAAAGAACTCCCCCTTTGGACAGATGAAAATCATATATGTGATGGACCCTTACTGCTCTTGGTGCTACGGCGGGTCTCCCAACATTCTGAAGCTTTATAACACTTACCACGATGTGGTCGACTTCGAGCTATTGCCGGCAGGAATGCTCCGCGGCGAATATGAGGTACACTACACGCCAGAAATGGAGCGCGCCACACTTCGCTCTATGGAAAAGGTGCAGCACGATACGGGGCGCGAAATGGGCGAAGACTATTTGCGCGCACTGAGCGAGGAAGACGCTCTTTGGAACAGTGAAGCATCGTGCCGTGCCATAGAAGCTGTCAAACGAATAGCTCCCAACAAAGCTTTTTGCCTTTGCTGATGCGCTACTTGCAGCACGTTTCCACAAAGGCCTCCTTTTGGACAATCCTACTCTCTTTGCTGAAATTGGAGAAACTATAGGTATCAATTCCGAAGAGTTCCTCCGCGAATACCTAAAAGAGGAAGTGAAACAGGCTGCCGAAGAAAGCTACAACCGCGTCAACGACTACGCGAAGTCTACCCCACCCTCATGCTCATCAACGGCACAGACCGCTACAAACTCGAAGAAGGCTATGCTCCATACGAACTCTTAGAAGAACGCCTCCTAAAGATTCTGACGGGCAAGCCCATTGCAGCGGAGGACACAGAAGAGGACGAGGGAAGACGAAGCTCCCGCCACGGTTGCCACGATGGGTGTGCTATTTATAGATTTATTCAACAAAATAACACACCTAACTTTCAGTTCTATTTCTCCTGAATAATAAAAAATTAGCAGCCACACTCCACGAGAAAGACAGACGAAGAATACAGAGAATTATATCACGTCTAATTGAAAAATGTACATTGTCAATAAAAATAAGTATCTAAGTCTAACTTCCTTTTTTAGATTTTTCAAAAATCATTTTTCATGCAGTCTTTTAGATATAACCTAATCCTTTTTAATAAAAAGGGTTAGGGTTATCTATAATCATAGACGTTAATATAGACGCATGTAAGCAAGGAGAGCAAGAGGCTCTCGGAGATTTATATAAGGCATATTCCAACAAACTAAGGGGAATATGCCAACATTACGTAAAAGATGAAAGCACAGCAGAAGATATTTTTACACGATGCTTTTATCATCATCTTCACCTCTATAAAAACACTCAAAGACAATTCGAAATTAGAGGGATGGATGATAACCATTGTCAGAAACCTTTCTTTAAGATACCTTCAAAGCACTGGGAAGGACAACATTTCCCTTTCCTCTTTAGAAGGAACAGAGTTTCTCGGAACAGACAGCGAGGAGACAAAACACATAGATATAGAACTCTTACTATCGGCCATAGAATCCTTACCAGAGGGAAGTAAGGGAGATATTCAAACTTTCGGTTTTGGATGGTCTGTCCCACAAAGAAATAGGAGAACTGCTTGGCATCAATCCTCATAGTTCTTCCTCGCAACTATTTCGCGCAAAGAAAATGTTGCGTGAGATTCTTTCCAACTATTGGGCACTACTTTTTATTGCCTATCCTAACACCAATATATATCTATTTCATAAAAAGATACTATTCCACGAAAAACTCCTTATGGAATAGCAACAGCCATGAGACTCTCGCAAGAATCAGACACATATTCAGAAAGAACCAAAAACGGCAAAAACTGAACAAGCAGAAAGTTCCAAATCTTCAAACAATAACGGGAATAAAAACACTCTTCCTGCAAGAGCTTTTTGCACCTCACAAAAATTCTCTCTACAGATTAAAACAGACAGCATATCATCCAAAAACAACGCTGCCTTTCTGTGTCGATTCCTTACATCAGTATTTAGCTAAGAGTATTACAATTAAGGATACGCTCTACCGTATTCCACAGATTCCTGCAAATAAGACCATGGCATTGAATAGGAATACAAACCTCAATATCAACCACAAGAAGAAAAAGCCCATGGACTTTCAACTTTGGTTTTTCTTCAAATACAGGTGCCAATGGAAGCATGTCAAATCTGGGTTATCTGTCAGTAGTGGACTATGCCAACGGTGGGGCAACAAGAAGACTATACACATGGGATGATCTTGAAAACTACTTAACTCGAAACTCTGCCTTGATGGACTCTATTGAGAGAGCAAAGATGTCTTGGATTGTTCAGAACAATAAAACAAGCGGAAAAGTATCTTTAGGAGAGAAAGTACACATTATCGCCCCAAAAACTTTTTAGTATCTCACTCAGCAAACAGCTAAGCTCTCGTTGGACTTTCGGAACGGGTATTACCTACGCAAACTAAAATCTGATTTTGAAAGTGAATACAACAAAGCAGAAATTAGTAAAACCCAAAAGATTGATTACTTGGGCATACCTTTACGATTGACCTACCGTATATGGAACAAAGGACGCTTCTGCGATACACAACAGGGGGCGTAACATTTGAAATGCCCTATCAACAGTTCGCTTGACAAGAAGTATATCGTAACGGCTGATTCTTCATTTACTCTAAAAGAGGGAATCAAGCCTCGTTCTCAATGGTCTGCAAACTTAGGCTTTGGCGTGCAGTATAAAATATTCAAACCGTTCAGCTTGTATTTAGAACCCAACATGTTCTATTATTTTAGAAACGGCAGCGGCATAGAAACATATCGCACAGAGCACCCATTCTTCATAACAGTACCTTTCAGGGTTACGACTTACCTAGTAAGCAAAACTCTCTTTTAGTGTGGCTCTCTAAAAGCTATGAAACAATGGGAAAAAGCAGCGGAATTCCTCGGCTACAGAGGAACCAGTTATTCGTAAGGAGCTGCCTGAGGATCCTTTTGAAGGCTTCATCAAGCAGGATGAAGATGGCTTGTTCCTGGTTGATCCATCCAAGCTCAAGACAGAAGAGGATTATAAGAAGGCAACAGAGATGTTTTGTCCTGTACTAAATAAGTTGACAGTTCATAAACTCAAAAAGATTATGTCAAGATTAAAGTACAGCGAAACAGAGAAAGTTCTGTTGTTGCGTTCTTACCTAGAGAGCGGTATGGACGCTAAAAACTTTTCACGTAGTCGTGGAGTTCCTATACCACCTTCCGCTATATTTGCAAGCAATATGGCACTCCAGATCTCTCAACAATCGAACGACTTATGAAAGAAACAAAAATCCCGAATACTGTCGATGAACTCCAATCTCAACTCTCCAACGAGCGCAAAGCCTATGAGGCAGAGATTAAGCGCCTCAAGAAGGCTCTTTCTGAGTCCGAATTGCGATGTTTAGCCAACTCCACCATGATAGATTTAGCGGAGAAAAATGTTTAATATCCCCATCCGAAAAAAACGCGATGCCAAGTAATCAATACTTTGTCTCAGAGCCAGGAAGAGGTACGTCCGCGCGGCGTAACATCTCCTTTCTCTGCGATTATCTTGGCATAAGTAGACTAGGTTATTACAAGTATATAAATCAAGAAAAAGAAGAGGAAATCCTAGGAACGAGTATCGTCCTTTATGCTACAGAACTGCGTAAGGAGCTCCCCAAAGCAGGCATGCGCGAACTCTATGAACTGTGTCGTCGCAAGTTCCAATATAAGTTCTCCATTGGTCGCGACCAATGCTACAATCTCTTCCGTTCCAACGGCCTGTGTCAGCGCTACCGAAAGCGGCCTAGGACAACCTTTTCAAATCATAATTATTTCATTTTCGGTGACTTACTTAATACAACCCTCAAAACTCAATCCCACCCATTTCGGTCAACTCTGTGTTGCCGATATCACCCTATGTTGCCACTCAACATGGTTGGGCATACTCTCACTGGTAACAGATGCCGCCTCAAGAGTCATAGTCGGTTGGCAACTCCATCCCACCTTATCCAGGACGGCCCCATAGAAGCCATGAAGAAAGCTATCGACTTCTATAGAGTCAATCATGTCAACCTAACAGGACTCATTCACCACTCCGACCCAGGCACTCAATACTGCTGCAATGGATACATTGCGCTATTGAAGACCTCGGAATAAGAGCCAGTATGACTCAAACAGGCGACCCTCTCCACAATGCCCTAGCAGAGAGAATCAACAACACCGTAAAGAACGGATGGCTCTTTGAAACAGAAGAAAAGAGCTTCGAGGAAGTAAAGCAACTCGTGCAAAAAAGCCGTTGATATATACAATCGAGTACGCCCCCATCAAAGTTTAGAAATGAGGACACCGCTCGAAGAAATGAAACGCTTATTAGAACAAGCAGCATAACAGAATGTCTCGCGGGGCTACTCGCCCCTGCCGACAGCACCTCGGTGTTTTTCATTCCTCAAGCAGCCACCGCAAAAAATGGAATGCCAAATAAATTAAAAATCATATCTTTGCCACCAATAAGGCAAGTGTCAACCTAAAAACAGATTTAGAAACAACAATGACAACCTCCTCTAAACTTAACTTCAGGAGCTGTCAACCAAAACATATTTTTAACAAACAGAACTGTCAACCTTTTTCAGTACAGAGCAGTTGCAACAAGCTATAAAGAAAAATGCACTTAGGGGAAAAATAAGAGTTATCACGTGATAAAGGTTTGCATAGTTTGTTAATTAGAGTTTTTTATTAACTTCGCAACGTATAGTAGCGATATGCTATCTTAACGTGATGTTTAAAAAGGAAGCGTTATGCTCGCTTGCAAAAGAAACGCGAGAAACAACAAATAAAAGCAGGAAGAAAGGTGATTGGTTTGTGCTATAAAGCGGAGGTTGGTTGCTCCTTCTAAGTTTAGGTATTTCTCACGTCTTCCTTTTGAAAATGTGGTATACCAGTGCCACGCTTCTTAACATTAAAATGCCTTTTGTGGTACTGAAAGGCAATAAAATAGTGTTATGAATCAATTATCTAAGATTTTTAGTAACGATTGGTGTTGTTGTCATTTTCATCATCATTTTTGGAGCTATTGCAGGCTCAATGAGTGATGCAGGAAGAACTCCTGAATATTAGGTTTAATTATTTTTGTTGCATTGATTGGAGCATTGAGGGCAATTTGGAAAAAGCCTAAGGATGAAGACAATAAAGACAATAACAATTTCTTCCATACTTCAAAAATAAAACTTATGCGTAATGTTCAAAGACTATTATCAGATATTGGGAATCTTGCCATCTGCGACAAAGCATGAAATAAAAAGGAGGCTTATAGAAAAAAGTCTTTTGCGATGGCACCCAGATAGAAATCCAGGTGTTGATGTTACAGAAATGATGCAGGACATCAACGAAGCGTATAAGATTCTGAATGATGATATGAGTCGGGCAAGATACGACAATGAGTATCAGGAATTCATAAGGCAGCGTGAAAACAGAAACCTAAAAAGCAAGAGTGTAAGTCGCAATCATGGAATTATGACTATAATGTTCATGATGAGGATTTGAAGCAAGATATTAACCAAGCAAGGACATATGCAAAAACATAGTTGATGAGTTCCTCAAAAACCTGAGAGAGACTTCAAAAATGTGCCGCAAATGGAGCATGGAATGCTTCTTATGCCTATATCATAGGAGGCATTAGTGCAACTATTATATTTGCATTAATCAGGTCATGTCACTAATCTAGAATAAAATTATGAACAAAAATTTATTTATTACGATTTCAATTTCCATTGTATTGTTAATTTCATGTGGGGAAAAAACAAGAATGGACTTATAAAAATTATACAAGTGTCGATAACGTTTATAGTGTTGATATTCCTTCTGATGCAGCACAAGACAGATGCAATTCGAATATGATGAGTTTTGAAGAACAGCAATCACACTTGCTCATTTTTGATACAACGAATATCAGAGAGTAGTATTGAAGAATACATCAACAACAAAGATATTACAAACAATTCTTTTCAATTATGATCTTTTTGATTCGTCAGACACTACTTCTTTCTACAAGATTACAAGAGGGCACAACATGTGGTCATCTTATGACCTATTTATGCTTAAAAAGATAGATGGTAGTAATTATCTTATAGAAATTAATTCTCCTGTTTTGGGGCAATCGAAATGATTGATATGATAAAAGCATATCTATTCATCTATGAAACGAAAAGATACAGAAAAGAAAAGAAAACTACCGCTGTGGATAAAGAAGGAAAGCAAGATAATCCTCTTGAGAGAACGTATTCAACCAAATTCTATTCTATTAAATACCCAAAGCATTGGAAAATTCAAAAACAATTAGACGAGATGACTGAAGTTTACATTGGATATCAGCCAGATAATTTTGATTTACCATTGTCCGCTTTGAAAACGGATTATTCTCTTTCTGATGTTATTGCTGAAGCAAATGAGAATGCCCGTCAAGCAGGATTTAGAATCATAGATGAAAAAGCAGACGAAGATTGCCGGTGCCAAATGCTATAGGGCAATTCAAGAGATTAATATTCAAGGACAAAAAGCGAAACATATCTCATATACCTTCAAGAAAGGTGATATGTTATACAATGTCAAGTTTGGTAGCGTTACAAATGACAAACAGGAAGAGCTTGCTTTCTGATATTATTAAATCATTCCGTTTTTAAGTAGAAAAATGAAAAGGAAAAAGTTATTACCATTCTGTTACTTCTAGTTAGCGTTGTAAGCTTCTCACAGAGGACGTTGAAACTTACGGATGTTATGCTATTTTTGTGGCGACACAAAATTAACAGTTTCGGACAACTGGTCAACATCTATAGCAGAAATGCTTGGCATAATTCATGGAAAAGAAACTAGATTCTATGAACGATTTGGTCAAAGAAGCCCCCTCGACATTGACTATTGGACCTGGAAAAATGAACGTTATGGAAATGGCTACTTAGACAAGTATTATTATCTGAGAGAACAGAATGATGGTTTATCTATTAGTTTGTTCTACAATAGTGAAGAGTTGGAACTTTTATTGGAGAACAACACTAATATGTATGTCTTCGTAGACCTAAGCAGTCTTATGCTATTTTACTGCAATAATGCAGATGAAGGTGTTACTTCTGTTGAACCAGTTGGCAATACATTAAGAAATAAAAAGTTATAACAGATATGATTATGTCTTAATTCCTCCGAAAAAGTCGGCAGAAACATCTTTCTATAGTTTACAGAGTCTTCCTATATTCCCGGCTTCACTCCCAAAAGGTACGATTATTCAATATAGTGTTTTTCGTATGCTTTTTCAAGCAACCCATGGGACACTATAGAAGACATGATTCCTACAAGGAGAAGAGATGGTAAGAAATTGTCCGTGAGAAAGACGGAGTTTATTATTTTTCTTTGCGTAGCTAATACTTGAGTTCTATATCATTTGGATATAATAATGCTATAGGATTTGAGTCTCGATATCATTGCAAGTTATATTGATACCTCACTATAATTGCCAAAGAATGTTTCCGATTGGATGTCGTCTCCCCTATGAGGAGGCAGGCACATCTAACCAGAAACATTCAAGGATGAGCACTTAACACCGCCTCCCTCGGAAATAATCCAAGATCATTAACTGTCGTGTCAAGTACTCTCGGTGCAAAGGTACGAACAAAATGGCAGAGTATTTGCTGGAATGAAAAGAAGTTCCAAATCTTCAAACAATAAAGAGGATAAAAACACTCTTCCTGCAAGAGCTTTTGCACCTCACAAAAATTCTCTCTCACAGATTAAAACAGACAGCATATCATCCGAAAAAACAACGCTGCCTTTCTGTGTCGATTCCTTACATCAGTATTTAGCTAAGAGTATTACAATTAAGGATACGCTCTACCGTATTCCACAGATTCCTGCAAATAAGACCATGGCATTGAATAGGAATACAAACCTCAATATCAACCACAAGAAGAAAAGCCCATGGACTTTCAACTTTGGTTTTTCTTCAAATACAGGTGCCAATGGAAGCATGTCAAATCTGGGCTATCTGTCAGTAGTGGACCATGCCAACAATGGTGCAACAACCAGACTATACACATGGGATGATCTTGAAAAACTACTTAACTCGAAACTCTGCCTTGATGGACTCTATTGAGAGAGCAAAGATGTCTTGGATTGTTCAGAACAATAAAACAAGCGGAAAAGCATCTTTAGGAGAGAAAGTACACCATTATCGCCCCAAGACCTTTAGTATCTCACTCCAGCAAACAGCTAAGCTCTCGTTGGACTTTCGGAACGGGTATTACCTACACCAAACTAAAATCTGATTTTTGAAAGTGAATACAACAAAGCGAAATTAGTGAAAACCCAAAAGATTGACTACTTGGGCATACCTTTACGATTGACCTACCGTATATGGAACAAAGGACGCTTCTGCGCATACACAACAGGGGGCGTAACATTTGAAATGCCCGTAAACAGTTCGCTTGACAAGAAGTACATCGTAACGGCTGATTCTTCATTTACTCGGAAAGAGGGCATCAAGCCTCGTTATCAATGGTCTGCAAATTTAGGCATTGGCGTGCAGTATAAAAATATTCAAACCTTTCAGCTTGTATTTAGAACCCAATATGTTCTATTATTTTAGAAACGGTAGCGGCATAGAAACATATCGCACAGAGCATCCATTCTTCATAACAGTACCTTTTCGGGTTACTGACTTACCTGGTAAGCAAAACTTTTTTTATCGTGGCTCTTCTAAAAGTTATTACACAATAGTTTTTAGAAGAGCCACACTCGTTTCGCTTTCAAAAACACAAGCAGAAAAAGAGCAGACAAGAAAACCATTTATTTTGTCAAAATAATTCGCAATCTACAAGGCCAAGAATGGCTTCAAAATCAAAATCTTTACTTACGGTTGATAAGAAGGCCTATTTTTCCATAGTACGAAAATAAGCCTATTTTTCATTTTCTATAGGGCCAAATTTTATTTTCTATAGGGCAAATTTAAATTCTCGCCGACAAATTTGAAATACAATAAGGAAAAATCGCGGACATAATAAGGCAGTCGGCTGACATCTTTATTGTGTCAGCTGACAGAATAAGAAAAACACTCTTTCAGTACGTTCTAAACACTGATTTTAGTAAAATCGACTCATCCCTCTCATTTTTCATCCCACAATTGAGTAATGCATCGCTAAAATCACCCCGTCAGTCTGTCTGAACACACATTTTTCATTAACGCTTTATAACATTCGCTTCTAAAACGCGAAGCCTCTTGTCAAATCAAAGCGAACAAAAAACTTTTTCCAGACATCTTATTCTCTACCACCGATAAACCTCTCAAGATGATAAAAACACCACAATTTTTATTCTGCAATTCCCCAACAATTCAATTAAAAACAGTTTCTTTTCTGAATACTTAAAAATCTTACAATTTTATTGCAGTCTTTCTCCTCTTTTCGGCTCTTATTAGATAGATAACAAACCGAAAAAGCATGTATAGTATTTACGATTATCTCCGTAATGGAATAGTTTTTATCAACAATGTAGTGCGCAAACAGCACAAAGAGCTTAGTTCGCTAATGATATACTCCACAACAAGCTGCCAGTCTCGTTGTCAACATTGTTCCATCTGGAAGAAGCCCATTGAGAACCCTAAGTTTAAACGATATAATCAACATCATGAACAGTAAGTGCGTCACAAAACGCACCGTAGTTGGCTTAGAAGGCGGCGAATTTATTCTTCACCCTGAAGCAGACAAGATTTTGAGTTGGTTCGACACACATCATCCCAACTATACATTATTATCCAATTGCCTTGCAGCAAAGAAAGTGATTGCTGCTGAAAAATCATCACCCCAAACATCTGTACATATCGCTCTGACGGCAACAGAGAAACCTATAAACACATGCGTGGACGCGATGGATATGACAAAGTCATTGAAGTCATTGAGGCGATGTAAAGACACAGTGCCTATGTCCTTGATGTTCTGCCTTTCTCCATGGAATTCGTTTAAGGATATGGAGCATGTTATAAACATTGCCCGAAAATATGATATTGATGTACGCATTGGCATTTACAACACGATCTCTTTTTTCGACACAACAAAAGGGTTGATGGAATCCAAAGATAAGAACTTCATCAACCAAAATACCAGCCTCCATACATCAAACAGAGGAGAACTTCGACTTTGTTGCCTTGTATGACGAATGGAAGAACAATAAGCTAAAAGCTTCGATGTCATAGTATTTTTAGCGAGTTGGTTTATTCATTCAGAATGGAAATGTCCTTTATGCCAAAAACTTAGATGTAATTTTGGGAAACATTCACGAAAAATACACTTGACGAAATATTTAATTCACGAGAAACCTGCAAAATCCAATGCGAACACTCCAAAGAATGTAACCAATGCTGGATAAACTATCATCGGAAGTATGATATAATCCTATTGAGAAATCTGGAAAGATTCCTGCCCAAACGGCTAATAGAATTGTTTTTACGGAAAAATATCATTGACGGATAACAAACATACTACTTACAAAGAACATCTCATAATATCATAAACGAGTATGAGATTTTTAGACAATATCATCGGCAGATATAAGAACATACGCAGCATGAGGGAACTAAATCAGACCTATACTCGGCAGTACGCGCTTATAGGTTTTTGGCAATCATTGTGTCAGCAATTTATTGCCAGTCATACAGCATCTTCAGCTACCACTGAAATACATCTGTTGCACTTCGAGAGAAAAGCTGCACTGATTTCTCAAAAAGTACAAGGACATCAAAGGAACTACGATCACTACAAGAAATCTTGCACGACGAAAGCATTGCTGGAGTTTTTGTAGCCGCCCATCCACAGTCGCATTTTCAGATAGCAAGTGAAGTCATCAAATCCGGAAAATCTTTATTCATAGAGAAACCGCCTTGTAGGGACGAAAGAGAACCAAAAGGTTTTAATAGATACTATCAAAAACAACAATTCACATATACACAATTGTCGGACTACAAAGACGCTTTGCCCCCGCCACCCAGATTCTGCAAAAGAGACTTAAATGTGAGACCAAACGACATTATCATTATCGGTATCTAACGGGACTATATCCAGAAGGCGATGCCTTGCTCGATCTTTTTTCATTCATCCCCTTGACTATGTCATCTTGCTCTTTTGGTCATGCAAAGGTTAAAGTGGCAGATATAATCAACAGTAAAGATGGCGGACAAACCTTATTTTCTATATTAGAACACAAAGAACTTACAGGAATGTTGGAACTTTCAACAGATTATTCCTGGCAGGAAGCACAAGAGCAGCTAAGTATCAGCACGGATAAAGGATTGTATATATTAGATAAAAATGGAAAGACTTGATTTCTCTCAAGACACTCTGCGGTATTAGGAATACCGTTGGAAAAAGTATTCGAAACAATTCAACGCTCGTCAATCTTTACGGAAGAAAATGCCTTTATTCCAACCGTAGGCAATAATCAGATCGTCACGCAAGGCTTCTTCTCCGAGATTAAAAACATTTGCCGATGTCGTAGAAAACAGATGCAAGAACACACATTCTTACAGCCTGGAAAGCGTCGAACAAGTTTATTCCTTAATAGGCGAAATAAAAGAACACACCAGCAAGAAATAACTCATAATACTTGTCCCCCTGCTTACTGAAAACTTTTGAGTGTCTCGACGAATATGGTTAACTTCGCGCCAATTATAACAACTAAATAGAGAAATTATCTCGCATGAAAAGAATTCTTTTAGCACTGATGATGCTCATCCCAATGGGGATGATGGCTCAGGAAATTGGTAAAAATCCGCAAGATACCATCTGCTGCCACCAATACGTTCTGACTATGTTTGCGAAACGCCTGCAGTTGTGTTCTCACATAAACCCCGTTTTGGCTAATTCAGACAAGAACCCTTACATCATTTGGGAAAAAGCGCGTTCTGACAAAGACGGCTGAAGGTCAGCAGGAGGCTCTCCGCATTGCTAAGCTCTGCCCCGACTTTGAAAGTGGAGGGAATGACGCACTATGTGAAGCAGATCTTCGACGTTGAAAAAGAACCGCACGAAAGCTCTCTTTCTATTTCTTCAAGGACGAAACAGAACTCGGCGATGAGCAGTTTAGCGCAAATGCTGGTTGGTACGATGTTCAGCCCGGCACTGTTACGGCTATGGAAATGGACTTCGTAAAACGCGCCATGGGAGTGAGTAACTTTTTAATGTGCTAATCAGTGCTAATGTACAAATGTGACGCGAGCAAGCTCGCTAATGTGACAATGTGTAATCGAGACAATGTGCTAATGACCCAACGGGACACACGGTGTAACGCACATTAGCACATTAGCACATTAGCACATACTAGCATTTAAAGCGACTCGTCGCCCCACATTAGCACATTAGCGAGCTTGCTCGCGTCACGTTAGCACATTATTCACCTAAGTTTTTATCTCACAATTGTCGAGACTTTTCCACAATAGCAAGGCTCTCCACATGGATACCTTGTCGGCGCAGTTCTTCACCACCCTGCTGGAAAGCTTTCTCAATGATAAAACCCATACCAGCCAGTGAAGCCCCCTGACTGATGAACGAGGTCGAGCACACCTTTTGCCGCATTACCGTTAGCCAAAAAGTCGTCAATGAAAAAGCACACGGTCGTTAGGACCAAGAGCAACGCTTATCCACTACAATCTCTATAAGAACGCCGCTTGGTGAAAGAGAACACCTCCGTCATCAAGAAGTTCTCCATCGTGCTCGGCACCTTCTTTTGGCAAAACACCACAGGCAGATTGAGCAACGACCCCACCAATATTGCGGGGCGCAATACCGCTGGCCTCAATCGTCACAATCTTGTTAAACTTTTTCGTTGGCAAACAAGCGTACAAATTCTATTGCGTACGCCTTCATCAGCATGGGATCCATCTGATGATTGATAAAAGTTATCCACTTTTCAGTATGTCCCCCTTCCAGGCAACGCCCATCGCGCATAATCCTATCCTTCAACTCCTGCATAATCCTTATTTTGTACTTGTATTTTGTAGCGAAAAATACGGCAAAATACAATAGCGCGCACGGATTTACAGAAAAACGATCCTCCACCGAAATCTATCCTCAATAAATCTCTACATTTTGCAAGTACACACACATCTCTCTTCGATGGAAACACCCAACATCCATAAACTCTTCAACATTTTCACGCCGACGCTCAACAAGGACGTCGATTTAGTGCTTCCAGCGGCGGAGCACGCGGATTGGCACACTATCGGAGCCATTCTGGCACTGGAAGAAAGGCGCTATTGCATTCATTCCGTGGCTGGCGCATCCATGGAGCACTGATTGGCGGCATTTATGCTACAGGGCATTTGGCAGACATACCGCAAATGGATGCGTACCATCGACCGCAGGAAAATCTTCTCTCACGGATTTCTCACTTGGTATCAACCACATTGTCAAAGGCGACCGCATCATCGACTACCATCAGCAATTCGTTCCCGATACGAATATCGAAACGCTCCCCATCCCTTTCCGCGCCATAGCCACCGACTACAACAGCGGGCGGGAAGTTATCTTCTCCCACGGTAGTCTCTTCCAAGCCATTCGCGCCCATATCTATCCCCACCTTTTTCCGCCCCGTTGAAATGGGGCACCGCCTCCTCATTGATGGCGGCATCACCAATCCGCTACCGCTCAACCGAGTGAAGCGCAACAAAAACACCTGCTCGTTGCCGTCAATGTGAGTGGGCACGACCTATGAAGAGGGCAGGCTCAACTCCGCCGAATGGCAAAAAGCACGACAACGCTAATTTCAGTCCGCGCTCCCTTCTCAACCATTTCCTTCCGCAAGACTCCTCCTCGGGCGATAACTACGTCACGCTCATTTCCCGCACCATGTCCATCATGATCAATCGCAATGCACGGATGGCTTTACAGATGACACCGCCCGACATTCTCATTGATCTCCCCATGGCACGCTACAACACGTTCGACTTCAAAAAATCCGAACGCCTCATCCGCCTTGGCTATAAAAACGATTGAAGCCATCGAGAAATACGAAGCTGAATAGAAGCTCAGGAGTGATAAAAAGAGAATATATGATTCATCTAAAAAAATTGTATATTTGCAAAGAAAACTAAAAACACCTATTAACAATTCATAATGGCAAATACTACGCAAAGAGAAGAACTACAAGCTGCAATATGGAAAAATTGCCAACGAGGTTCGTGGCGCTGTGGATGGTTGGGACTTCAAGCAGTTTGTTTTAGGAACTCTTTTTATCGTTTCATCAGTGAGAACTTTGTCCTTTTCATGGAAGATGGAGACGAGCATAGATTATACTCACTGGCCTGACGAACAGCTTAGCTCAGAAGGACATACACGAAGTTACCAAGGAAAAGGGCTGTTTCATTTATCCCAGTCAGCTGTTCTCCCATATTGCAAAGAATGCGAATACCAACCCTAATCTGAATACAGATTTGGCTGCAATTTTACGGCGATAGAAGGTTCTGCCAATGGCTATGATTCTGAACATGACATCAAAGGACTTTTGCAGATTTCGATATTACGAGTAATCGACTGGGCAACACCGTTGAAGAGAAGAACCGCCGCTTAGCTGCCGTCATTAAGGGAGTTGAGAGCTTAGACTGGAAACTTTGAAGATAATGAGATTGACCTCTTTGGCGATGCATACGAGTTTCTCATTTTCCAACTATGCAGCTAATGCTGGTAAATCGGGAGGCGAATTCTTTACCCTCAGAATGTATCTAATCTGATAGCACGCCCGCCACGTATGGAAAAAACAGAGGTGAATAAGATTTTACGATCCGGCTTGTGGTTCGGGCTCTTTGTTGTTACAAGCCAAAAACTCTTCGGTGAGTATTTTTAGTGAGGAAGGTTTTTCGGACAAGAAATCAATCATACCACTTACAACTTGGCACGTATGAATATGTTTCTTCATAACATCAACTACGACAAGTTCGATATTGCTCTGGGCGATACACTTCTCCATCCGCAATATGGCGACCAAAAACCCTTCGATGCCATTGTTTCTAATCCTCCTTATTCGGTAAACTGGGTGGGTAGTGACGACCCAACGCTGATTAACGACGACCGTTTTGCTCCTGCTGGCGTATGTAGCTCCTAAATCGAAAGCTGATTTTGCTTTTGTGCTCCATTCCCTCAACTATCTCTCCGCGCGTGGTCGGGCTGCCATCATCTGTTTCCCGGAATCTTCTATCGGGGCGGAGCGGAACAAAAGATAAGGAAGTATTTAGTAGACAACAACTTTGTAGAAAAGCGTTATTTCGCTACCTCTAACTTATTCTATGGTACAAGCATCGCGGTAAACATTCTCGTACTCTCAAAACACAAAACAGAACCCAAGACACAATTCATTGATGCCAGCGGTGAAGACTTCTTCAAGAAAGAAACCAACAACAATGTGCTGCTCCCCGAACATACAGACCGCATTCTGGACATCTTCGGAAACAAAGAAGAGGTGCAGTATGTGGCCACATTGATAGACAACGCTCAAATAGCCGAAAAACGACTACAATCTCTCCGTGAGTTCATACGTTGAGGCGGAGGACAAAGCGAGGTTATCGACATCAATAAGCTCAATAACGAAGTAACCGAAACGGTGAAGCGGATTGATACTGCGCGCGGATATTGATGAAAATCATTAAAGAGTTGGAGGGATGAAATATATGAGATAAATTGCTACAAGGGGCAGAAGTGGAATGGAAACCGTTGGAAATAAGTACTCAGATTAGTGGAATGTCTGGTGTCTCTAATAAATGGGCAAGTAGTGGTAATTGTAGATTTATAGATTATCTCAATGCTTATAAACATAAAAGATAGATATTCATCAGCTCCCTTTTTGCAACAGTAAAAGAAGCTAACAAACGGAGTTGAGGCAAGGAGACATCTTATTTACAAAGTGCTTCAGAAACTCCTGACGAATGCGCCATTTCATCAGTAATAGAGGATAAAAATAAGTAGTGGAATATTCTTAGATGACCATTTGTTTGGAATTAGAATTAATGAGAAATATAAAAGGTGTTATTGATAGTTCTTTCTTGAATTACTATTTTCATTCTCCTGATTTTAGGAAGACTGTTAATAAGGCTGTAAGAGGAGTGACAAGATTTTATATTTCTAAAGTTGCATTTATGAGATTGTCTATCCCCATCCCTCCTCTTTCTGTCCAACGTAAACTTGTCGAGGTCCTCGACAAGTTTACGGAGCTGGAGGCGGAGCTGGAGGCGGAGCTGGACTGCCGCAAGCGGCAGTATGAGTATTATCGCAACAAGTTACTAGCCTTTGATATGTTAAATACCGAAAAAGTTAAATAACATAACAGTTGTTCCTTTGGAAAAACTTTGCAGTGTCCTTAGAGGAAAGAGACTAACAAAAAGAGAGCTATATGATAAAGGAGACTATCCTGTGTTTCATGGTGGAATAGATCCCATTGGTTATTATAGTAAACCTAATCGAGAAGCTCATTCTACAATGATTATTAACGTAGGAGCATCAGCAGGAACGGTAGGATACAGCTCAAGAGAATTTTGGTCTTCTGACGGTTGCTTCTGTTTTTCTCATAACGAATCATTAAACCAAAGATATCTATATTATGTACTCCAAATGTATGGAAGGCTCAATAAAGGCTAAGGTTAGGAAAGCTGGTATACCTACTTTAGACAATAAAGTGATTGCCAAAATCAAAATCCCCATCCCTCCTCTCTCCGAGCAGCAGCGCATTGTGGACATCCTCGACAAGTTCGACACGCTTACAAGCTCCATCAGCGAGGGACTGCCAAAGGAGATTGAGCTTCGCAGAAAGCAATATGAATATTATCGAGAACAACTTCTCTCTTTCAGGCATTGAGAACATGCGCTAAACTTCTAAAAAGAAAATATACTGCCTATGGAGAATAACAAACCGCAGGTGCTGCGTGGCGGCACAGACTGGAAAAACGTTGCACTTCTATCAAAAGGCTGATGCGCTCTACCAAATGACTTTCGTCTTTTGCAAACGTTTCCCTACTCAGCCTATGGCGACCGTACTGTGGATCAAATGATTCAGCGGCACGGTCGGGAAAAACAAAACATTGTGGAGGGAAAGGAAGACGGCATGACCTCTACAGAAATGGAACTAAAACTGCTCAATGTGGCACGTAGTAGTTTGCAGGAACTTCGCCAAGACCATGAGGGACTATCTCCATACTCGTGGGCTAACGCTTTGGCAGAAAAACCATCCACGTTACAACGCTCTCTTAACCTTCTGCCGAGAGCATAACAACTATGCCGACTATGCTCCTTTGTAAACAAATGGACAGCGGAGGAGTTTTGCAATGCTGCGCTCACTGTGCCATCTCACAGATAAGATGATGTGCCACTACCTCGACTTCCTGCAAAAAACGCTTCGTAACAGAAGGAGGTATCAAGGAACGAATGCATGCCGCTCTGCACTGGCTACCGAAAGGAACAAGACCGAATGATGCAAACTCTCAAAGAGGAAAAATGCCGCCTTGAAAGCGGAGGTGGCAAGGCTCAGGCTGCTCGAAGAAAAAGAGTGAGAGGCCTAGGGGCCTAGTTATCCTAGGGAGCCTAGGGAACCCTAGGATAACTAGGGAACCCCAATAAATCAAGAAAAACCAAATCATGACACAATACAGCACCATTGCAGAATTGAAGAACTTCATCGTTCTCGACAGCTACACCAAAAACTCTATCGCTTGCGAAGCGCCGACAAGCTATCAAAGTGAGGCAGCTCTCGAACGCGAACTGATAGAAGATCTCCAGAATCAAGGGTATGAGCATCTCCCTTCTCTCATCACGCCAGAAGCTTTTTATTGAAAAATGCAAGAAAACAGTTGCAAACACTCAACGATGTTGTCTTTACCGATGCTGAATGGCAGCGCTTCCTTGATGAGTATTTAGATCGGGCTAACGATAGCATTACCGACAAAACGCGAAAGATACAGAATAATCATTTTTATGATTTCGTGTTCGACGACGGACATATCAAAAACATTTATCTGGTCGACAAGCAGAATGTAACTCGAAACAAAGTACAAGTAATCAACCAGTTTGAGCAAACTGGAACACAAGCCAATCGCTACGATGTAACCATTTTGGTGAATGGCTTACCCATGGTGCAAGTGGAACTAAAGAAACGTGGCATAGCCATCCGCGAGGCCTTCAACCAAGTGCACCGCTACAGCAAGGAGAGCTTCAACAGCGACAGCTCACTCTACAAATACTTGCAGATTTTCGTCATTTCCAACGGAACAGATACCCGCTATTTTGCTAACACAGTGAAACGAAACAAAAATAGTTTCGACTTCACAATGAACTGGGCAAAATCAGACAACACCCCATCAAGGACTTAAAAAGACTTTACTGCAACCTTCTTCCAGAAAAACACGCTACTGCAGATACTTCTCCACTATTGCGTGTTCGACACCAGCAACACGTTGCTCATCATGCGCCCCTACCAAATAGCTGCAACAGAAAGGTTGATTTGGAAAGTAAAGAGTGCGTACGAAGCAAAACAATGGAGCACACTGAAGGAAGAGGCTATATTTGGCATACAACAGGTTCGGGCAAAACCTTGACGAGCTTCAAAGCGGCCCTGACTGGCTACACAGCTTGATTTTATCGACAGTAGTTCTTCGTTGTCGATCGTAAAGATCTCGACAACCAAACAATTAAGGAATATCAAGACTTCGCCCGACAGCGTAAATGGTTCTGAAAGTACGGCAGGACTAAAGAAGAACATAGAGAAGGACGATAACAAGATTATTGTAACGACGATTCAGAAACTGAATAATCTGATGAAGAGCGAAAAGTGCGCTACCCGTCTATGAGCAGCAGGTAGTGTTTATCTTTGATGAATGCCATCGCTCACAATTTGGTGAAGCACAGAAGAATCTCAAGAAAAAGTTTAAGCGGTATTATCAGTTTGGATTCACAGGAACTCCCATCTTCCCGAAAAATGCTTTGGGAGAAGAAACCACGGCACATGTCTTTAAGCGAGAACTCCACGCTTATGTCATTACTCATGCCATTCGCGACGGAAAGTGCTGAAATTCAAGGTGGATTATAACGATGTGCGCCCACGATTCAAAGCACTGGAAACAGAACAAGACGAAATCAAACTGACAGCAGCGGAGAACAGAAAACTCTTGCTCCACCCCGACCGAATCAAAGAAGTTTCACAATACATCTTGCAAAACTTCCGAATAAAGACCCATCGAAACGAAGGAAACGGAAAGGGCTTCAACGCCATGTTTGCAGTGAGTAGTGTTGAGGCAGCCAAACTCTATTATGAAGAGCTCAACAAGCTGCAAAAAGAGAATGAGAAAAACTAAAAATAGCCACGATCTTCTCCTTTGCTCCCAACGAAGAGACAACACGCCATAGGCGATATTCAAGATGAAGGTTTTGAACCTTCGGCGATGGACCGCAGCGCCAAAGAATTTCTGAAAAAGGCAATAAATGATTACAATGCCACATTCGGAACGAGCTTTGGGGTGGACAGTAAAGCTTTCCAAAAACTACTATAAAGACTTGGCCAAACGAGTGAAGAATCAGGACGTTGATCTCCTCATCGTAGTAGGAATGTTTCTCACAGGCTTTGACGCCCCCACTCTCAACACACTTTTGTGGATAAGAACCTGTGCTATCACGGACTGATACAGGCTTTCTCGCGAACCAACCGTATCTATGACGCCACCAAAACATTTGGCAATATCGTTACGTTCCGAGACATGGAACAGGCTACGATAGACGCCATCACTTTGTTTTGGCGACGAAAAACACAAAAGAACGTCCTACTGGAGAAAAGCTATGAGGAATATCTCAAAGGCTTCACGGACCGTGAAACAGGCGAAGCAAAAAGGCTATGTGGATATTGTGAAAGAACTCAAAGAGCAGTTCCCCCAACCTGATGAGATCACTACGGAAGTGGACAAAAAGATTTTTGTAAAAACTCTTTGGTGACTACTTGAAGATAGAAAACATCTTGCAAAACTCATGATGAATTCACCTATCTCAAAAGAGTTACAAAAGATTGACAAGACAAACCCTGATGCTGTCAAGACATTCCAGGATCAGCACTTCTTGACGGATGAAGACATTACGGACATGATGGAGGTTGATGTGCTTTCAGAGCGCGCGGCACAAGATTATCGCTCCACATACAACGATATTCGAGACTGGTTTAGAAACGAACGAGAAGGGAAAGAATCCAGAGGAAACCACTATAGACTGGGACGATGTGGTATTTGAGGTCGATTTGCTCAAGTCTCAAGAAATCGACTTAGATTATATCCTTGAACTGGTGTTTGAACACAACAAAAAAACGAAAAGACAAGGACGCGCTGGATTGAAGACATTCGCCGAGTCATCCGAAGCAGTATAGGAAATAGAGCTAAAGAGGGACTAATCGTCGATTTCATTCATGAAACCGATCTCGAACAGATTCAGGACAAAGCAGATATTATCGCCTCTTTCTTTACCTATGCACAAGAGAAACAGAAGATAGAAGCTGAAAAAAATTAATATCTGAAGAAAAACTTGAACGTAGAGGCTGCAAAGCGCTACATTCAGACTTCACTAGCGTAAGTTCGAGCGAAAACAGGGACAGACCTGAAAGCGATTCTCCCTAAGATGAGTCCACTCAATCCACAATACTTGACAAAGAAAGAAAGCGTATTCCAAAAGATTGCTGCTTTCATCGAAAAATTCAAAGAGGTTGGTGGAGAACTCTGATTTCCTCACCTTTTGAAAAAAAAGATACCGTTCTACCTCGTGGGGTGAACGGTATCTTTTTAGAGTGTTCCAAATCGTACAAACTAGCAATGTTTCACTTGCGTATGATTAAGTTCTTAGCAAATACAAAAGTACGATTTCTGAACACACGCATGCAAACTTCCGTTTATGTTATAAAACACACAAAATCAAGAAACGCCCGTACAAAGGCGTTTGCAGCACTTTTTTTGCGCGCCCATCAAGCCATAAAATACTGCTTTATCGCAAAAAAACGTACAAGGATAGTTGACAGTTCTTTTATGGTTTTGTATCTTTGCAACATCGATAGATAACAAAAAATTTCTTAAGGTACCGTCAGTAGTCGTGAGACAACGTCGACGGACCTTTTATATAAAAACACAAGGATGGGCCACCCACCTGCTCCAACCTCACATTTGCTTTTCGCAGGGATGGGCAACTATCCAGAACTGAGAGAAACCGCTAAAATTGAATCTGTCCGCTTAGAAGTCTCATTCATCAACGCCTCTGAAGCACACCTGCAACACACTCTCAAGAAGAGGTGTTTATGCAATACCTCCTGCACAAATATCCTTATAGCGTTTGAAAAATACAATAAGGCTGTCAGCTCACATCCTTATTGCGTCAGCTGACGCCCTTATTGTATTTTTGAGCGCAACAAATCAGGCTGCAACTATGAGAAAACACATTCTCCCCAGAGTTTGTTTTTTTCTTGGTAAGAGAAGAAATAAGCTCATTGTCCACTCACTGTCCCCAGCGGGGACACACTACTGTAACGCGGGTGATGCCCGACAGGGTGAACCCGTGGAGAAGTGGAGAAGTGGAGAAGTGGAGAGGGAGAGTGAGAGGGAAGCCTCCGACACCGGTGGTGTCGCACAACACCCACTCTTGTTACCTCTCAACGCTTGCAGTGCGACGCCGCAGGCGTCGGAGTTCTCTGAGTCCATATCCCCACGGGTTCACCCTCGCTCTGCTCGGGCATCACCGCGGTTAAGCATGGTGCGCCTCCACCGGAGGCGTGAGCTACGCTGCGAGGATGCAACTGAGATAGTGAAAGGGTAATGTGCAGAGCTGAGATAGATTAGCCACGGAGACTAGTACAAACTTTTTATGATGAGAGTCGCACCCACTGTCCCCCGAGAGGAGACACACCATGCGTAACTGCGGGTGATGCCCGAAGGGCGAACCCGTAGAAGTGAAGAAGTGAGAGGGAGAATGGAGAGGGAGAGAAAAGAAACCTCCCAGCCTGCACCCACTGTCCCCAGCGGGGACACACCATGCTTAACCGCGGGTGATGCCCGCAGGTGAACCCGTGGGATGGTGATGCGATAACCTTTCCGACACCGGAGGTGTCGCACGCAACCACGCTTGTTACTCTCTCAACGCTTGCAGTGCAGACGCCGCCGGCGTCGGAGGTCTCGAGTCCATATCCCCACGGGTTCACCCTCGCTCCGCTCTGGGCATCACCCGCGGTTAAGCATGGTGCGCCTCCGCCGGAGCGTGAGCTACGCTGCGAGGATGCAACTGAGATAGTGAAAGGGTAATGTGCAGAGCTGAGATAGATTAGCCACGGGAGACTATAGCAAACTTTTTATGATGAGAGCCTGCACTCACTGTCCCCCAGAGGGGACACACCATGCGTAACCGCGGGGTGATGCCCAAAAGGCGAACCCGTGGAAGTGGAAGTGGAGAGGGAGAGAAAAGAAACCTCCCAGCCTGCACCCACTGTCCCCAGCGGGGACACTATGCGTAACCGCGGGTGATGCCCGAAGGGCGAACCCGTGGAGAAGTGAAGAAGTGGAGAGGGAGAATGGAGAGAGAGAAAAAAGAAACCTCCCAGCCTGCACCCACTGTCCCTCAGCGGGGACACACCATGCGTAACCGCGGGTGATGCCCGAAGGGTGAACCCGTGAGAAGTGGGAGAGGTGGAGAGGGAAGCCTCGATACCGGAGGTGTCGCACAGCACCCACTCTTGTTACCTCTCTCAACGTTGCAGGGTGCGACGCCGCCGGCGTCGGAGTTCTCTGAGTCCATATCCCCACGGGTTCACCGCCACAGCTCGGGCATCACCCGCGGTTAGCATGGTGCGCCTCCGCCGGAGGCGTGAGCTGTGCTCACGTAGCTAGGATCTTGATACGAGATAGTGACAAAGAGAAGCTACCGCTTATGTTTAGTTCCAATCTTCGAGGTTGGCGGTGGCTTCAATTTTGTTTTCCAAACTATCGGGAAGAGCGGAAAAGAAATCGAAACCTGTTAGGCGTTCCACTTCGTCAATGGTAGTCTACATAACTCCTTCGAGCGATTTCCTCTCATTTTTATAAATAAATCCGATAGCTTTGGGAGTGCCCTTCAAGCACGACACAACTTTGAAAAAGCTTTCGGGCACTACCACTTTATGCTCACCAATCCTTTGTGCTGACACCGATAGAGCAAAGGGCCACAAACGATGTAGATACCATCCCACGTTTTGCCCACGCACGGCACTGCATCTCCATTTCGTCCAATCGCCCGCGTTGAGATTGTGGTTTTGTGGGCAGATATTGGTGAACAAAAAGATTCCGCATGGCTTCAGCATCCCATTTGTTGTCTGCTGCTGGACACATGTGCCCACTGGTCGTAGCCAGAACGCATATAATCATAAGTGTCTACGCGCGGTGCTGGAAATGTCCTCATCAGCTTGAAAAGGATGCCCTTGCGCGACGCCGCACCTCGAGGCGTTGGGGCGTCAAGTGCCACGCCACCCAGTGCTGGGGATACGCATTGCGGGATTGTAAGAAACCGTATAGCCCACCCGCTGCAAGAGAACAGAGGAGACTATCGGGAGTGACGACAACGCAGAGCGAATCGAGCACCGAAGCGTCCACCGCCGTGGCTGAATCCGCCTTGCGTTACTATGTTTTGCGACACCCAGTTTTGCGCCTTGTGCCCTGAACTGACAAGAACTCAGAGCGAACGCAGTGAGAACGAGAATTTGTCCTGTTAAGATACGAGTAAGTTTCATTCTTTAGTAGATAACATTTTGCGAACGAATATAGCGCGATTTCTTGGCAGAGCCACTCCACGTTATTCCCTTTTTCCGAAACTCCTGCACACGAAAAATCCCTCGACTGGCGGAGCAGATGGGTTCATATTCTCAGCTATTAGCAAAAATTTGCTTCCCTATCAGAAAAGGACTTATATTTGCCAATGAAGGTTTTTGCAACCTCAAGAAAACAAATTGATACCAACTACATCCCCAATTTATACTATGGAGCAGGGAAAAAGAATCATTGAGTGTCCCCAATTTCAGCGAGGGCCGCAACCGAGCAACTATTGATGCCATTGCGCAGAGTGATTGCCGGCAGTCGTGGTGCGAAAACTTCGACGTGGATCCGGGTGAGGCCACCAACCGCACCGTTATCCCTCTGGGGCGAACCTGAAGCCGTTTGCGAAGCAGCGTTTAAGGCGGTGCGCCGTGCCGCCGAACTCATCGATATGCGGCAACATCACGGAGCACATCCGCGCATGGGAGCTACCGATGTGCTCCCGCTCATCCCTCGCTGCAGGTGTCACACTGGAAGAGTGTGCCGAACTGGCGCGCAACCGGCACAACGCTTTGGCGGAAGAACCGGCCATCCCGACCTACTGCCATGAGGCGGCAGCACTGAAGTCTGAACGCCGAAATCTGGCCGTATGCCGCCAAGGCGAATGATGAGGCTCTCACCTGAGAAAGTAAACGATGCCGCTAAAGCTCCCTGACTTTGGAGCGCGCCCTTCGATGAGGGCGTGGCACGCACAGGCTGTACGGCAGTGGGCGCACGCAATTTCCTTATTGCTGTCAATTTCAACCCTCACACGACCTCCACGCGCCGCGCCAACGCCATAGCGCGTTCGACGGAGAGAAAAGGGGACGACCGATGCGCGAGGGCAACACGCTGACGGGGAAGATTACGAAAGATGCCGAAGGGAAACCATCATGCAACCCGGCACGCTCAAAGCTACAAAAGCCATTGGGCGGTACATCGATGAATACGGCATTGCGCAAGTGTCTATGAATATGACCGATTTGAGCGTTACCCTCCACCGCGCTCGAGGAAGTGTGTCGCTGCGCACAGAACCGTGGCATACGCGTGACGGGAACGGAGATTGGGGACTTATTCCGAAACAACGCTCCTCGAAGCGGGTCGTCACTTAGAACGACAAGAACGCTCCACGGGTATTCCGGAGAAAGACATCGCAAATAGCTATCTCACTCCATGGGGCTGAACGACCTCAAGCCTTCCGCCCCGAAGAAAAGGTGATAGAATATGTGCTGGAGGCAGACCCCGGCACAACGCGCTTAGTGGACTTAACGGCGCGCGGTTTTGCAGAAGAGACATCGCGAGAATCTCCCGCGCCAGGCGGTGGAACATCCCGGCTATATGGGTGGCGCTGGGCGCTGCATTGGGAACGATGGTGGCGAACCTCTGCACACAAGCGGGGCTGGGACGAACGCTGGCAAGAATTTAGTGCATACGCCGACAAAGGGCAACAACTCATGGAGCAACTCCCTCCAGTTGGTGGACGAAGACACAGAAGCGTTCAACGCCATTATGTCCGCTTTCGGTATGCCGAAGGGGAACGACGAAGAAAACGCCTGCGCGCCGAAGCCATTCAGGTCAGCCACACTCTATGCCACGCGTGCCGCTGCGCACCATGAAGGCATCTTACGAGGGTTTTGCGCTCTGTCGCGCCATGGCTGAAACGGGCAACCCTAACAGTGTTTCCGATGCGGGCGTAGGGCCTTTGGCACCCGTGCAGCGGTGCGCGGTGCAGGTTTGAACGTGAAAATCAACGCAGCCTCCCTCCACGATCGCACCATGGCTGTACGCACTGACGGCCGAAGCCGATGAACTCATTCGCAAAAGCCGATGCGGAGGAAGCTGCCATTACCGCCATCGTCGAAGCAAAAATCTGCGACGAATAAATAGCTGATTCCGTGTGCTTCCACCTTATCGAGCACATCGGAAGTTCTTAATAATCCCAAACGGAAGCGAGTTCCGCTGAAAACCTCGCTTCCTCCTCTTTCTATCCCTCAAAAAGAACAACATGGAAAGCATGGATAACAATATAAGTCTCGAACAATTCCAGGCTGACATCCGACAGGGTATTCCCTGCCGAACTGCCGGAGCTACCTCCTACGACACCGCATCAATCATGCGCCGAAGCGCAAAGACATCCTCACACCCGATGAGAAACGCTTGGCACTGCGCAATGCTCTCCGCTATTTTCCAGAGGAACTGCACGCACAGTTAGCTCCCGAATTTGCGGAAGAACTCAAGCCAATACGGACGCATATATAGTATCGCTACCGTCCGCGCTACGCTATGTACGCCCGCCCCATCAACGAATATCCGCATCGCTCGGAACAGGCGGCGGCTATCATGCTGATGATTCAGAACAACCTCGATCCGCGTGTGGCTCAACACCCTCACGAACTGATTACCTATGGCGGAAATGGCGCTGTCTTTTCAGAACTGGGCGCAATATCGCCTCGTGATGAAATACCTCAGTGAGATGACCGATGAGCAAACCCTTGTGATGTATTCTGGTCACCCGCTGGGAGCTCTTCCTCCCATCGAGATGCGCCGCGCGTAGTGGTGACAAACGGTATGGTAATCCCCAACTATTCTCGCCCCGACGACTGGGAGCGCAGCAACGCTCTCGGCGTGAGTCAGTACGGCCAAATGACGGCTGGCTCCTATATGTTATCGGTCCGCAGGGCATCGTACACGGTACGACTATCACCGTGCTCAACGCAGCGCGCCGAGTGATGAACGGCGAAAAACAAGATGCCGCTTTTCGTTTCATCGGGACTGGGCGGCATGAGTGGTGCACAACCCAAGGCGGCAACATTGCTGGCGTGGTGAGCGTTGTGGCCGAAATCAACCCGAAGGCGGCAGAAAAACGACACGAACAAGGATGGGTAGATGAGCTTCATACTTCGCTCGATGAACTCATCCCCGCCATTCGCAAAGCTGTGGAGGAGCGCCGTGTCGTATCTATGGCGTATGTGGGAAATGTTGTCGACCTCTGGGAACGTTTGGCGGATGAAGGCGTTGAAGTGAATTTAGGGTTCCGACCAAACGTCGCTCCACAATCCTGGGCGGGTGGTTACTACCCCGTAGGGCTGACGCTGGAGGAGAGCAAGCAGATGATGGCAGATAATCCGCAGCAATTCCGCAAATGCGTGCACGCATCATTGCGCCGACAAGTGGCCGCCATCAACCGCCTGACGGAGCGTGGTATGTACTTCTTCGACTACGGTAACGCCTTCTTGTTGCAAGCTTCGCGCGCTGAAGCCGATATTCTGCAAGCAGACGGCAGTTTCCGCTATCCTTCTTACGTTCAAGACATTATGGGGCCGATGTTCTTCGATTATGGTTTCGGTCCATTCCGCTGGGTGTGCGCTTCGGGCGACCCGCGCGATCTTGAACTGACCGACCGCTTGGCTGCAGAAGTGCTGGAAGCTGAGCGCGCCGAAGCACCTGAAGACATTCAGAATCAGCTCGACGATAACATTCTATGGATCAAAGAAGCGGGGCGCAACCACCTCGTGGTGGGTTCACAAGCACGTTCTCTACGCCGATAGTGAAGGACGAATGAAGATTGCGTTGGCATTCAACGAAGCCGTGAAGCGCGGAGAACTGAGAGGACCTGTGGTGCTCGGTAGAGACCATCACGATGTCGTCGAACAGACTCTCCTTCCGCGAAACAAGCAACATTTACGACGGCTCTCAGTTCTGCGCCGACACGGCTATTCAGAACGTCATTGGCGATAGTTTCCGCGGTGCCACCTGGGTGAGCATCCACAACGGAGGCGGCGTAGGTTGGGGCGAAGTTATCAACGGCGGTTTCGGCATGGTGGTGGACGGTAGCGAAGATGCTGCGCGCCACATTCGCAATATGCTTTTTCTGGGACGTGAACAATGGTATCAGTCGTCGAGCTTGGGCGCGCAACAAAGGTTCGATGGATGCTATCCGCCGCGAAATGGAGCGCACGCCACAACTCCGCGTGACAATGCCGCACCTTGTGGACGATGCTGTCATCGATAAGGCGGCTTCCCTCTTCTAACCTCACTCTAAAACACACCAACATGGAAAAGATTCACGAAATAAGTGCCGAACATCTCTCCTTGGAGAGAGTGGCTGAAATCATATATAACAACTATCAGTTGCGCCTTAGCGAGGATGCTCGCCAGCGCATTGTTCGTTGCCGGAAATATTTGGACGAGAAAATAGCGCGTTCGGAAGTTCCTATCTACGGCGTTACAACGGGCTTCGGCTCACTCTGCAACATCAGCATCAGTAAGCACCAACTCTCCCAACTGCAAATCAATCTCGCGATGAGCCATGCTTGTGGCTGTGGCGACCGTGTGCCGCGCGACATTGTGCGCATCATGCTTCTCCTCAAGATACAATCCCTCAGCTACGGCTATTCCGGTTGTCAGTTGGTCACCGTGGAGCGCCTCATCGACTTCTTCAACGCAGGCGTTTGTCCGATTGTCTATATGCAAGGTCTCGGTGGGTGCATCGGGCGACCTCGTTCCGCTGGCGCATCTCTGCCTCGCCGCTCGTGGGTTTGGGCGAAGTAGAGTTTGAGGGACAGCAGATGAGCGGCGCTGAACTGCTGCAACTGGAAGCATTGGGGAACCCATCGCCTTGGCTTCAAAGCGAGGGACTCGCACTTCTCAATGGTACGCAGAACATGGCGGCGTTCGGCTGCTGGGCTCTCATAAAAGGCAAAACAGCTAAGCCAGTGGGCGGATTGCATCGCGGCTTTGTCGCTTGATGCCTACGATGGACGCATCGAAGCGTTCTATCATGCTGTTCATGCGGTGAGACCACACAAGGGCCAACTCGATACGGCTGCTCGTATCTCCCAACTTCTCGCTGGTAGTCAGATCATCGAAAAATCTAAGACACACGTGCAAGATCCTTATTCGTTCCGCTGCATTCCGCAGGTACACGGTACGGTGAAAGACACCCTCCAGTATGTGGAACACGTTCTCGACACTGAAATAAACGCCGCCACGGACAACCCTACCGTTTGCCCTGACGAAGACCTCATCATCTCCGCCGGAAATTTCCACGGAGAGCCTATCGCCCTCCCCATGGACTTCCTAACACTGGCCATGTCCGAACTGGCTAATATCTCCGAACGCCGCACCTATAAGTTGGTGTCGGGAACGCGCGGATTGCCCAGTTTCCTCGTTGCCAATCCAGGAGTAAACAGCGGTTTCATGATAACGCAATACACGGCAGCCTCCATTGTGAGCCAAAGCAAAGGTTTGTGCATGCCGGCTTCAGCCGACAGCATTCCGACCTCGCAGGGACAAGAGGACCATGTCAGTATGGGCGCAAACGCCGGAACGAAGCTCTACACCGTTGTGAACAATACGGAGCGCGCTTTTTAGCTATCGAACTCTTCAACGCAGCGCAAGCTCTCGAATTCCGCCGCCCGAACAGACATCTCCCGCGCTCGAACGCCTCGTGGCGAACTATCGACAGGTAGTTCCCTTTATCAGCGATGATGTCGTGATGTATCCCTACATTGCCAAATCAGTAGAGTTCCTCCAAACCCAGACTTTGCCCGACACCAGCCCTACTCTCTGATATGAAAAACTCTGATTCATAACATAGGCATCCTCGCCGGCATCTTGCCTTCGGGCAAAGAAAAATTAGCCGGTGAGGAAATGCGCTCCATCCAAACGATCCGCCATGCGTGGCTTTCTGATTGAAGATGGGTTGATAAAGGACTTCGGCGATGGCTCTCCCTTGCCTGCTGACGGCGAATACACATCCATCGACGCCCAGGGCGGTATTGTCATGCCCTCCTATTGTGACCCGCACACCCACATTGTGTATGCTGGCAGTCGCGAACAAGAATTTGAGGACAAGATACGCGGCCTTAGCTATGAGGAAATAGCGCGTCGCGGTGGAGGTATTCTCAATTCGGCCGACCGCTTACATGAGCAAACGGAGGAAGAACTCTTCCTTCAAGCCCAACAGCGACTCAACGAGATGCGCGCTGGCGGAACGGGCAGCGTAGAAATCAAAAGCGGTTACGGACTCAACACGGCAGACGAGCTCAAGATGTTGCGCGTCATCCGCCGCCTGCGGGAAACTTCTCCCCTCGAAATCCGTGCTACTTTCCTCGGTGCGCATGCCGTTGGGCGCGCCTATCAGGGACGGCAGAGCGAATATGTCGACCTCGTCATCAATGAGATGATTCCCGAAGTAGGACGACAGGGTTTGGCTGACTTCATCGATGTTTTTCTGCGACGAAGGTTTCTTCACGCCCGAGGAAACAGCGCGCATACTCAAGGCAGGTGCTCGTTATGGCCTGCGCCCCAAGATTCACGCCGAAGAGTTGGCCGCATCGGGAGGTATCGCCGTGGCAGTAGAGCACAACGCTCTCTCCGTCGACCATCTGGAGCGAATGCCCGACAGCGCCATTCCGCTCCTTCAGCAGTCCGATGTCATGCCCACGCTGCTCCCCGGCACGTCCTTTTTCCTCAATATGCCCTACGCTCCCGCTCGCAAACTCATCGACGCAGGCCTCCCCGTGGCACTCGCCACCGATTGGAATCCAGGTTCAACGCCTTCGGGCAGCATGAAGTTTATCCTCTCCTTGGCTTGCATCAAGCAACGCCTACTTCCAGAAGAGGCCATCAACGCCGCCACCATCAACGCGGCTTACGCCATGGGACTCAGCCAAACTCACGGCAGCATCACCCGCGGCGAGCGGGCAGCTCTTCAGCTCATCGATGCCCCCTCGCTGGCTTATCTCCCCTACGCCTACACTTCCAACCCCGTTCGAGAAGTCATTCTCTGAGAAGAATGAACCCCAAAAAGTTTTTATCTAACTTTTGGGGTTTTACTCTGCCAATATTTACAAATAATGCTATTCTTTCTCTATAAAACTCTTAAGTAATGTTTGGGTATTTGCTGGTAAATCTGTTTCTGCTACAACAAGATGCTCTCCAGAAACCCCATATTTTTAAAACCATTTCTCAAGTGTAGGGATAAGCTTTATATCCCTCTTTTCTTTGAATAAGGATTTATCTCAAAGACACCTATTTCAAGTTATCTAATCCCTTTCTTCCTACTATTAAAAGAGCCGTCTTCTTTGAGAGTTTGGGGGTAGGATATAAGAGTATGAATTTCCCTCTTTTATTTTGTTATCAGCTGCATACAGATAGCCATCAGTAAGAATTATCAAAAAATGTTTCGTGCGTTTTTATTAATACATTGAGCATCAACCTTCTTGCTACTAAAAATCCCAGATATCACATCCAATCCATTCGTGTTCAGCTATAGTCCCTATTGTATATTTGTAAAGGTTCTTCTGAAACAAGGCTTTCATGCTTTCAAGACTTTTCCTTTTTCAACTCCTTTTTAGTTGTGCCATATTTATATCTAATTCCCAGCCAAAGTTGCAATGTCAGAACTGTGTGGCGCAGGATAGAAGAACACTTTTAATCTGTTCTTACTTTGAAGAATTTGAGGCCCCATTGTCTGCTTCTTGAAATAATCAATGATATATCAATAGCAGCTGTATCTCGGCTAACTTGTGATGGTTGCATATCTCTAACAAGTCTATCAGACAAGTCAAGGTAGATAGAGATATTTAAGGGACGTTGAGTAGTAATATTATTTGTCTTTTTATCCGTACAAGACGTTACTCCCCCAATAATAGGCATAAAAATAAAATGATGCCTGTAGAAATTAAGTGCTTCTTCATTTTAGTTTAAAGAAAAAAGATATTAAAGTTTGATTAAAGGTATCGTTAGAAAGTTGTTGCTCGTCAGAAGATAGTCCCAAAACATTCATTTTGTGCCATCCACCCAGAAAAGAAATTAACCATTTCAGTCCCTAATAGCAGATTTATCAATGAGAACTTTATTAGAAATTTGTAGAAACAATTGACTCTATCTGATTATTCAATTCATGAACGCTTTTCTCCAAAGAACTTTCGTTATTCTTTTCCTGCTTAAGCAAATTTTGAGTGTCTTCGATAGATTTATCGATAGATTTTGTTCTAACCTTTGTTAAGATCCAATTTGTTATAGGCAGTCATTGTCATATCAAATACTATACCCCCAGATGATATATACTATAAAAACCACAGAAGATAACAGCCCAGCTATTGATATCACTTAATGCATCTGTTACGCCCATCAGTACTACCTAATGATGCCGTACCTATGATTACCTCTATTTCGTGGAGATGCTTTCCTATCATATAGGCTAATATTGCATCAAAGATAAATGTAACGGTTATTATAGCCATCATCTTTATATATTTAGTCCATGTTTCTTGTACACTGAAAAATGGAGAAAAACCTAATCCCATAAAGATAACAGGCGCAAATAAGACAAAACATAGTACTGTTGTACTTGCATTAGCGGCATTACTCAAGGCATTAGCATCAAACATTGCATTCATAACATTAGCGTCTTCCGCCCATTGCTTAAAGAAGGCGGAATAGAATGTTGAACTATAGAATAAAAAGATATAAGGTTAATGGAATCAAGATCGTCATTCCTAAGATAAGCTTAATCTTTGCTTCTTTTATTCACTTCGTATGCTTTACTTTTTGAGGGTGTCTTTCTCTTCTTTTAGCTCTGCAATACAGATTATGGTATTCTGCTTGCTGTTGCTTAGAAGCATTTATTTGTTGTTTCAGGTGTTCAATCTCATTATTTTTACAATTTATTTGAGTTTGTAGCTTACCATAGAGTACATCTTGAACTTCCTGATTCCTTGATTGTTCATTGTATATGTGCTGATATACAGAATGTAGATAGGGAACTAAAGTCTGCCTACTCCCATTTTGCTATTGCACACATTCTTAATCCCCAATGTCGGTAAGTTTCTTTTTCCTGTTTTGAATTAGGGTTTTTGCTCTATGCTGGATTCCTGCATATCTTTTTCTTTAGGACTACTGGATGAGAAATAGTCACGAACATTAAGTTTCATGATATTCATAATCAAAAATTCAAAATGGTTAGTAATCCGTTTTTCACTTACATTGTCTTGCACCTTTTTAAGCAAGAAGTCGACGAATTCGTCGGATAATTTCTTCTTTGATGCCAAATAAAATTGCATATCGTTTTAGTAATTTCTTCTCAAACTCTTCTATTACTCCATCTGCCCACGCAATAAGAGCAAGTTCGTAGAGTAATTTGATCTTGTCTTCTGGAGTTTGGGGGTATGAAAGTGGAAAAACTTTCTTCTGCAATCTCCTTGGTGATTTGTTCATTTGTTAAGCCATAATTCTCTACCCCTATACGATATAGAGTTTCCATTTCTTTAGGATGAGCAATCCCATCAGCCAAAACCATACGGTATAGCTCTAAAAACTGTAATTGTCTTCCTTCCATATGTTAGATATAATGATGCCCATCGTTCCCTAGAAGTAAGCCGTTATTAAATGGGAAAAGCGTGGGAACTATTGAATATAGTCTTCTCGAGGTTCTGGAAAAACCCACTGCTAAACTATAAACAATAGCCCACGCATTGAGGTATATTATTCCCTTGGGAGAGGGTACAATAATCCCAAGCGTGAGCGTATCGCCTACTGTCCCTAGCAGTTAAAATTTTTCCAGATTTCGAGAAAGGACAATATGTCAAACGCTCTTTTTCTATGTTGAACCCTTTATAACGCACACCTGCATACTAGATGTACTGGGAGTTCGAGGACAAAGATAGATACTTATTAAACATTTCTTTCCTATAAAAATTATATAATCAAGGTAAATCTACAATCTCAAAGAACGTTATCCTTTATAGATCAATAAGCTGTGACGTTTTTCCCGAAAGGGATGTATAAAGAATTAGTGCCTCGCTTAACTTTCAAAGTATGAATATTATCTCGGTAATATCTATAAAAAGGAACTTATGAAAAAGTTTTATAAAAAGTCGCTTAGTAGTCAAAAAAAGCGAAGGCTCTCTCCGCAAAATATCCTTATAGCGTTTGAAAATACAATAAGGGCTGTCAGCTCACATCCTTATTGCGTCAGCCCACGCCCTTATTGTATTTTTGAGCGCGACAAATAAGGCCGCAACTATGAGAAAACACACTCCTCCCCAGAGTTTGTTTTTCTTGGTAGGAGAAGAAATAACTCATTGTCCACCCACTGTCCCCAGCGGGGACACACCATGCTTAACCGCGGGTGATGCCCGAAGGGCGAACCCGTGGAGAACTCCACCTCTCCGACACCGGAGGTGTCGCAGCAACAACTCCCACTTTTACTCACGCATCTCTTTACTCCCTCAACGCTTGCGGTGCGACGCCGCCGGCGTCGGAAGTTGATGGTGTCTGCTATCCACGGGGTTCACCCTCGCCACAGCTCGGGCATCACCCGCGGTTAAGCATGAGTGCGCTCTCCGCCGGAGGCGTGAGGTACGCTGTGAGGATGCAACTGAGATAGTAAAAAGGGTAATGTGCAAAGCTGAGATAGATTAGCCACGGAGACTATACAAACTTTTGTCATATAAGAGCAAAAGAGACCCATTTTAGGTCTCTTTTTGTCACTTATGCCAGACTTTTTATGATGAGAGCTGCACCCACTGTCCCCAGAGGGACACACCATGCGTAACCGCGGGTGATGCCCAAAGGGCGAACCCGTGGAGAAGTGGAGAGGGAGAAAAGGGAAACCTCCCAGCCCGCACCCACTGTCCCCGGAGGGGACACACCATGCGTAACCGCGGGTGATGCCCGAAGGGAGAACCCGTGGAGAGACTCACTCTCTCTCGACACCGGAGGTGTCGCACAACAATCACTTTTACTCACATCACTTTACTCCCTCAACGCTTTTCAGTGCGACGCCGCCGGCGTCGGAAATTAGTGGGGCTGCTTATCCCACGGGTTCACCCTCGCCACAGCTCGGGCATCACCCGCGGTTACATGGTGCGCCTCCGCCGGAGGCGTGAGTTACGCTGCGAGGATGCAACTGAGATAATGAAGGAGTAATGTGCAGAGCTGAGATAGATTAGCCACGGAGACTACACAGACTTTTTATGATGAGAACTCGACCCACTGTCCCCAGCGGGGACACACCATGCGTAACCGCGGGTGATGCTCGAAGGGTGAACCCGTGGAGAAGTGAGAGAGAGAAAAAGGAAACCTCCCAGCCTGCATCCACTGTCCCCGGAGGGACACACCATGCGTAACCGCGGGTGATGCTCGAAGGGCGAACCCGTGGAGAAACTCCACTCCTCTCTCCGACACCGGAGGTGTCGCACAACAGCCACTTTTACTCACACATCTCTTTACTCCCTCAACGCTTTCAGTGCGACGCCGCCGGTGTCGGAGGTCTCTTAGCCCATATCCCACGGGTTCACCCTCGCTCTGCGCGGGCATCATCCGCGGTTAGCATGGTGCGCCTCCGCCGGAGGCGTGAGGTACGCTGCGAGGATGCAACTGATGCGGAGGAGAAGATGATTCATCCCCGAAATTGCACGGATATAATACCAACGCAATTCGGGGATGAGTCAAGAATGTTGTCACGCTATCTAAAAATCTCGCTATCAAAACAGCGCTGGTTATATCTGACGGAGTGACAACAAAAACGCAACTTTTTATTTTATGATCTTTTACCATTAACGATATAGATGCCAGACGGCAGCGATGGGAGCAAATCTGACGTGCCTAAGCGCTTTCCTTGCAATGTGTATATATAATTGCCTTGTGCCTTCTTCGTCTTGAGGTTGGCAATGGAAGTGGTTGTTTCGGGGCGTAGGTGACCCTCTATACTCTTAAACGTAGAAGTATTTGTTGCCTTAAACATCACCATTGCGGCACGTCCCGTCCATGAATATTGATTGTCTTTTTCATCGTCGTCGCATTGGTAAACGCCACCAGTCTGCGTAATCTCTGCCAAGTCGCATTGATATGGAAGGCATTTGAAGACGATTTTGGTTATCACCACTTTCTCAGGAGCAGTGAAGCTCACGGTGTTGTTTGTGTACCATTTGAACTTATCGTCCATTATGCGGTTCCAATATCGTGCGCTTATTTTTGACAAGAAAGTTTGATGCCATCTTGCTCGAGAGGTTTGCCATCTTCAATCTTCCCTACTTCGGGTTCGTCGCCCTGTGTTGAGGTTTCTATCCCCCATGGGTTAGTTGCAAAATTGAACACGGCCACGCTCTGTGCGAAACTCTGCATGCTTAAGACGCGATAACTGCTGTTAGTAGATATTTTCTCATTGTTGTATATATTAAAAATTAAATAAATTATTTTACTACTTTTTATTTCCTACCACATAAAGTCCCTTTTGGTAGTGAGGGCCAGATGGCTTTCAGTACCCAAACGAACGCCTTGCAGTGTATATATATCTGCTGTTTGCTCTTCTGCTGGATCAAGGCTATTTATGCCCGTCACAACCGTTGCAAAAACTGGGAGCGCCCCAATATTGAGCAGTTTTTATATTGTTCGATACTGGTCTCGGGCACTACTAAGGTCTTTCCGTTGGGCGTTTTGTTGAACACATTACCTTTCAGAACGGGTGGCGTTGTGGCATCACCAAGTAACCTTCGACAGGCTCGAACAATTCACAAGAGCATTCAGACCGATGTTTTTCAACGTAGAGGGGAACGTCACTTCCGTCAGTGCCGTACAATTTTGGAAGACGAAAGGCTTCAGTTCTTCTACGCCTTCGGGCAGCGTTATCTGTTGCAGAGCCTTGCAACCTTTGAAAGCCTTTTGATTGAGAACTGTGAAGCCCTTTACCCAATGTTACGGAAGCAAGCGCCGTGCAATCTTCAAAAGCCGAAGCTCCCAGCAATTCCAGACCTTCAGGAGTTGTGATTTCGAAGAGCGACGTACAACCATAGAATGCCAGTCCGTCGATTGTCTTCAATCCTTCGGGAAGAGAAATACCCTGATAAAACCTACGCAATTGTGGAAGGCAGAACGTCCGATTCTTGTCAGGGTTTTTCGGGGAAGTTTACCTTTTGCAAGAAACTACATTCGTCAAAAACATTGTTTCCAATCTCTGTAACCCCATTAGGAATGGTAATCTCTTCCAAAGCAGAGCAGCCATTAAATGCTCCGTCACCAATGCTCTCCAACGATTTCGGCAGAGCGATATTTGCTAATGCCGTACATTTGAAGAACGCACTTTCGCTAATTGCGGTAAGCCCCTCTTTGAGTTGCACATTGTTAAGTTTGTCGCAATACATGAACATGTTATTGCCCATGTTTTCGATGGTCGACGGCAAAGAAGCAGCAATCAACGAATGGCAGTTGGAGAAAGGCCGCTTCGCCCAATGTTTTCACGCCCTCTGGTATGACAATCGCCTGAAGCGCAGAAGCAAAGAGCCTCTTTGCTAATGGTGCGCAGCGTAGAGGGAAAAACGATGTTGCGCAACGGAGTTTCAGCAAAAAGCTTGATAGCCAATACCCACGATACCTTCTGGCAGAACGATTTGTCGGTCCTCAGGAATAAGTGCAGCGGGCCATGACACCACGACATTGTTTTCTATCTTCACTCCGTCCGGTATCGGCGTTGGTGTTTTGTTTGCCGCCATCAGAGTTTGAAGAGGATAGAATGTTGTTGGTCTTTCTCCCGCAAAAGCAGAAGTAGAGACTGCTGAAGCAGCAAACAACATTGAAAAAAGTAAAGTTCTTTTCATTTTTATAAAATTAAAATTGATGATTTATTTCTTTGGTTCATCAGTCGTGTGTGGCTGCTCGGTTCTCTTTACCGTTGCCCTTATAGATCAGTCGGTGTATCTTACCGCCTACACGATCTTCTTTATAAAGAACCTTTGCAGCAGACTTGTTGCTGACATCGATAATGAAGATAGATGCACACGCCGTTGTTTCAGCCTTTGAATCTTCAGCGGCCACATACATGCGGTTGGGATTATACGGATTAAAGACAATAGCTTTTACGTCATACTGCTGACCAAGACTGATGTAAGGAGTAGAAGAAAAGCTCTTCCCTCATAGTTCATAACATAGATATTGCCCGCATGATCGGCATAATAAAAGCAATGGGCGTACAGGATTTACGCCGACAACGAAGTGGGCAGAATATGCCCTGTGGCGTCCATCTCGCCCAACAAACTCTCTTCTGCTTTATTCGCCGTTGGGGCAAAACGGTAAACTGTTACACCATTACCACCTCGGCTACCTACAAGCAGCGCATGTTTAGGCTCATAGCGGTTGTCAGCATTTGCTTCAGCGTAACTACCATCGCACGCCAACAATGCCATCGGCGTAACTGGGCAACTTACTTTTCCCTCTACCATACCACGTATGCCGCCAATATAGATAAGGTGTTTAGAAGCCGTGTCAAAGTAAACGCGAAGCATATCCATAGGGTTGGTTATCAAACTGCAAGAGAGGTCCGCAATTTTTTTGCACCTGCGGGCAACTGATGACGACGTTTCCCCACAACAAAACGACGTTCGGGTGTCATAAGATAATCTTTCCCGTTGCCGGTGAAATAAACACTTCCGCCCTCTGCGCCCCAAAGTCGGTTTTGCATACCGAAAGGTACAAAGGCGTGATTCGGTGAAAAATCGGTTGCCGTTCCGTCGTAGTCGATATTACTTAACACGCTCATCGTACTGGCATTCAAAGCATAGATGCATCGCGGAGAATCGGTACCATGATGACTTCAAGACCTCCCGTATCGTCAATGTTATTCGGGTTGGTGATACACTCGCCTGTCCAGCAAAGTGCTAATGGCGTTTTACCTAACGAAAGTGTTGGATTGCTCTCTGCAAAAAAACATTGCGCACAGCAGGTGCTTCTTGTACATCGAGAGATTTGTACGCAAAGCATGGCGCCGTCTTTTTCCTCGGTAAAGAGTAGTAAGCCTTGGTCGTAACCGGAATATACATAAAAATGTGAAGTCGGCAAACTTAGCCGTTTGATCTTCGGCAATAACTTTCAGCGTCCCCGTGTGTTTGCCCAAAGTTGTGCATTCATAATCGAGCGTATCTGCCGTGCTCACCTTGTTATTGTCAATAATCCATTCATAGGTGGTTGTCTGCTTTTGTTCCTTCCGAGAAGTTAAGCACTGGTTTAAGCTTCAAATGCGCATTCTGCTTTTATGCTGTATGCTTTTTTTCTATTCCCGTCACAGCAACAAGTTTTTGCAGTAGGAGTTTCGACATTGTTAGGTTCTTTTATCGCTACATGCCGCGAAAAAGTGCTATTAGAAGCGGCAGGCATAAAGGAAATTGTAAATTTTCTTCATTTTTATATTGTTATTTTGAATTATATTTCACACGTCTTCTATTTTGATTCTAAGTTTGGAATTACACCTCCCAATGCACATCAGGGGAAGTTGACGCCCTCCTGTGGATGAGCCTCAAAATACGCCTTCACTTTTTGAAAATGCGCAGATATTCGTATTTGCGCTCGTTCATCTCTTTTTGAGTGACAGGCGAGCCGTTCCACTCGATAAACTTTTTGATACTTTTTCTTGTCATATTCGCCCAACCAATATGCCAGTTCTGGCCACCATATCGGCATATCGAGGCGATTATCAAAAACAAGTTGCATCTTTGACAGTTCGGCAATGATGGGAGGCAATTCAGTCTTTTCGCTGATACCAACAGTCAGCACGTAGAGACTATCTTCGTTCAGATTTCTCCGAAGAATGTTTATGCGGAGCGTGTCGCTTATTGCGCCAGCAGGTAATATCCGCTCGGTAGAGAATGGTTGAAAATGCACACCTGCTTTTGCTGTTGTTACCGTATCTATCACCTTCAAACGATAGCTTCTTGGTGATGTACTCGCCGAACCTACTGCTGTTAAGGGGATGCGTATCACCGTATCGGCAACGGAATAGGGATAAACTACCCATAGCGAGACGATAAGAAGCACGTTCAAAACTGATTCCCGATGCGCCTCGAAAAGAAAAAGCTTTCATCCTGCGTGCACGAACAAGCACTCAATGCCAACATAGCGTACAGGCACAAATGACAAATTATAGTGTATGCTTTTTCATTGCGGTTCGTATTTTCTTCTTCAGTCTTTATTTTTCTTCACTCTGAGGCAGCGGCAGTATGTAAGTTGCATCGTTAGGCTCAAACACTTTACTATTGAGTCCCTCCATCGGCATTTCCGAAGCGCTTGTAAGTAAAGAAGATCTGCCCCTCTCCCCAGTATTCTTTCTTTATTTCATCCACAAGCACTTGGCGGAAACGTTCTGGTGTAGCAATTTCTGAAAAATGAAAGAGGCTGCAATCCGCGAGCGGTAATCACAGTGTTGAGTGCATCGAGAGAAGCGTTGCGGTCAGTATCGTACAATGCTTCAGCCAGGATATAGTACATCTCGGGCAATCGTATCATATTTATTCCCGGTATTCTGCCCGCCTGCCACTCTTGCGTCTCTTCATAGTTTTTTTGTCGTACAGCTTGGTGAAAGCCACAATTGGCCGCCCCCAATTGGTTTGTGTGAAAGTATGCCTGAAAAACGATAATCGTTGTTGGTGGGTGTAAATGTAGATGTACTGAACAGACGTTTGTAATTATTTCGCACCATATTACAGGTGGCGGTACTACGCGCTGGATAGAACGTTTGCCGAACATCGAGATAAGCCTTTGGCGCATTGAGCACCCAAACACATTCGCTCGTGGCGGCATATCCCATAAAGAGTTGCAACACTTTCTCTTCTTTCACCATTCGGTAAGGCCCTTCCGTCACCTCTTTGGCATACCTAGCAGCTTCGCTCTTGTTTCCTGCCCAAATATATACTCTTGCTTTAAGAGCCTTTATTGCATAACGACTTACATACATTTCAGCAGGTGTGCGCTTGGCCGACGATGATGCTAACAAACTATCGGCTTTATTTAGGGTCGGCAAGTATGTGCTGGTAGCATTCGTCGACGGTGAGTCGTGGCGAGGGCTGCGTACTTGTTTTGGTGACATAGGGAATAGAAAGCTCGTGAGGACGAGAATAGTTCGGAGCAAACAAACGCAACATATCGAAATGTAGCATAGCTCGCAAAGCCAACGCCTCACCTTTATAGGTATCTAAACGTGCAAAAATGTTTCCCCTCGGCTTGTTGCAGCAAGTCGTTTATGGTGTACACTGCAAAGAACGCCGATTCCCAAATACGATCTATTTGCTTCCTTACGTCAGTGTCGCGATATTGCAAATCGTAAAGTTTTTGTCAGCGTAGTGAGTGCTGCCTCGTGGTCGTTGTAATACAACTGCGCAATCTCGTCAACAAATCCGAACGACAATTGGCGACCGTAAAGATTTGGCTTTGCCAATGTTGCATATATTCCTGTAAGTACGTCCTCGAAACCTTGTTCGTCGGCATACATCTTCTTTCCGTCTATTTGTCCGGGCGTGTCTATATCCACAAATCCGCATCCTTGCAACATTGTTGTTATAAAAAAACAAGCGGCAATAATAAAGTGACTATTATATTTCTCATATCTTTACATTCAGTCCTATTTCAAAAACATGTGCGAAAGGATAGGGCAAGTCCGCGCTCACGCTTGATTGTGGATAGATAAAAAAACTGCCCCGTAGAAAGCGAGATGCGCGCATCTGCAACGCGGCATACGCGACAAAGGTTGCTCGGAACTTGATATGCCAGCATCAACGATGTGCCCTCCAGCACATATTCTTTGGCAACAAACCTCGACGTTGGTGGCGTTGCTTCGCGCAAAGGCGATGTGCTTAAAAAGTGCCGCATTGCCTGGTTCCCGCCAACGACTGTAAAAACACGCCTATCTACATTGGTGAGAGGATCTGCTCCTTCCACTTTTGTGGCAAGCGTACTATTATATAATGTTGCGCCTAATCGGTAATTGAATGCTGCTGTAAGCGAAAAGTCTTTCCATGTTGCCGAAAAATCCCCATGTGCCTTGTACCCTTGGCAGGTATCGCCCACCACTTGTCGCTCATTATAGTCATAGGGTGTATGTATATTCACCATTTCTTTTGATAAAGACCTCTCTACCATTGGCAGGGTTGATGCCCGCAGAGCGCATCACTTTGAGAGCCGTGAGCGATTCGCCTTCCGCATAAAGCGGAACGGGCAAACGACTGTTCCCCTGCTTCACGTTGTCGGCATTGCGATTGCGTAGATAGTCGCTTATCTTCACTATTCGGTTACGGTTGTGGCTCATCGTAAAGGTAAACATTCAAGCCCAACGGTCTGCCGCTAAAAACGCGTCCTCTCAGCGAAAGTTCAACACCTGCATTGCGTATCTGCCCCAAATTCTCTTTTGCCATTCAGAAAAACCCGTATAGAGCCGGTTTGGCAACAGTCATCACCAAATCGTTGGTGGTGTTTAGGTAAGCATCGAAGCTTCCGCTCACACGATCATTTAAGAACGCGAAGTCGATGCCTGCATTACGCTTCAAGGGTGCGTTCCCATCTCAGATGGGTATTTGCCAATGCCGTTGGTACAGCTCCTATCTGGTTGTTGTAAATTAAATCCGAACGATAGCTATATGCCTGCCTTGCTTGATAAGAATGGAAATTCACGTTGCCCTCAATGCCTGCGCTGGCTCTAATCTTGAGTAGCGTTACAACTCCATTAGTCATGAAACTCTCTTTGTGTACGTTCCAACCTATGCCCAACATTCCAAAAGGAGCATATTTCTGCTGTGCACCAAATTTAGAAGATCCTTCACGACGAAAAAGAAGCGTCTATAAAAATAGCGGTTATCATGAGACGTACTGCGCATTGATATAGCCGCCCAACATGCGTGCACGATCTCGGTTGCCCTGCGGAGTAGACCCTTCGGCAAAAGATTTCGCCATGGAAGCATGATCCACCTTGTCGGACAACAGTCCTGTTGCAATGAACCCATCAGATTTTTGCTCTATGGCTTGTACGTTTGCTCCCAACGTAAGATTGAGCAGGTGCTGCCCATATTTGCCAAATGCTTTATTCCATACGGCAAAAAATACTGGACGATATATCGGCATGACGACTGTGCAAGATGTCGAAACTCCCCCGCTTTTGCTTTTCCACATACAGAAAGCGTTGCGACAGTGGTGAGAAAAAAAGCTCTCGTCATCGGTTTGTGTTTCGGTTAAAGCTGCAGTTCCTCTATTCGCAATCCGCCGCCAAGGTTCCATCGCAGGCGCAGACTGTTGCTCATAGTGCGGGCGCTACTATTGATATAGCTGCTCAAACTCTTCTCATAAAGAGGATTGGGTTTTCCAAAAGAAAGTTCGTTGTTTAATACCCCTGCTGCGGTATAGGGGGCATCATAGGATTAAGCAGTGCATAGTTACTGAAACTACCGTAAGGCACATCACCAGTCGTTGTACTTTCCACTCTACCCGTATATTGGATGAAAAGCCGTGTCCAGTCTCCATAGACCAAATTGACATACAGTGATGCCGTATGCCGATTGCTCTTTTGCATCACTCCGTTAGTGCCACTGTATCCGCCCACGAGTCGATAACGAAAAATATCACTACCGCCCATGAACGACAGGGTTATGCTGATGTGTAACGCCGGTACGTAGCGGCATGCGCAACCAATTGGTATTCACGCCCGCTTTCACACGATCCAGTTTTTCGTAATACACTTTCTGTCGCTCCAAGTCAGTTTGACTACTGCCTTTCAAGTCGCCATAAATACCAGCCATGCGTTCGTATTCCAATTTTTCTGCAGCATTGAGCAGACGATAAGCCGAAAGGTCCGCAACAGACAGTTGGTAACGCCCATCGTAATCAACCTGCAACCAGCCAGCTTTTGTGGGCATCGAAGTAATCACAACCACACCATTGGCCGCTTTAGAACCGTAATATGCAGTAGCAGCGGCATCTTTCAACACCGAAACTTGCTTAATCGACGCAGGCTGCAAACCAAAGATCACGCGCACATCTGTTTCCACTCCATCGAGAATAAACAACGGCAAATTAGTACGATCGCCCTCCACAAAACTGCTGCGTCCACGCAAAACCATATCGGGAATATGGTTGGGGTCTGCACCATATTCATTATTGGGTATCAGTTCAAAACCCGGAGTATTGTTCTTGATCATATCCAGCAGGTTCGTATTTGTCTGCCTGATGAGCGTCTCATGGTCTATAACAAAACTCGCCCCCGTATAACTTTCTTTGCGCTTATTTACATACCCCGTAACAACAGCCTCGCTTATCTTTTCCGCCTGTTCGTTGAGAACAAAAATGATAAGTAGTACGACTTTCCGACACTTTCAGCACTGTAGCTTTATACCCCAGCAACTGAGCAGAAAGTTCAACAGCCGTTGCAGGCAACTTGATAGTGAAAAAGCCCTTTTGCATCGGACTGTGTGGTAGCCAATACCTTTTTTGCCATCTGTAAAGCTTTTATAGAAACATGCTCCAAAGGCGTTCCGTCGTCAGCATGCACCACGCCGCTTACCATACCCTTTTTGGGCTGAAAGCGGCAAACAGAAAAAGATTAAGACAAGTATATAAAGGCTACTTTGAAAAAGCAACGAGATATTATCATCACCTAATTTTTACGAGTTTTATTTATTGGCAGTGCAAAGGAGCTACCTTTTTCTAAAAATGGGGCAATACCCTCAAGTTGGTATTCTGTGAAGTAATCTTTGCAGCAAAACCACACAACAGCACCTCTCTTTCGGACGGCTGACACTCGGCAGGACAAACGGATCGGAAGAATCAGGAGAGCAACCTCTGTTGTTCTCCCACGCCGGAATAAATAAAAGCACTTAAAAGCCTCTGGAATAGGCAAATACGGCTGCGATATGTGCCATCGAAAAATATCCTTATTGCGTTTGAAAATACAATAAGGCTGTCAGCTGACATCCTTATTGCGTCAGCTGACGCCCTTATTGTATTTTTGAGCGCGACAAATAAAGGCCGCAACTAAGAGAATACACACTCCTCCAAAGAGTTTGTTTTTCTTGGTAGGAGAAGAAATAACTCATTGTCCACCCACTGTCCCCAGCAGGGGACACATCATGCGTAACTGCGGTGATGCCCGAAGGGCGAACCCGTGGAGAAGTGGAGAAGTGGAGAGAAAAAAGGGAAACCTCCCAGTCCGCACCCACTGTCCCCGGAGGGGACACACCATGCATAACCGCGGGTGATGCCCGAAGGGTGAACCCGTGGAGAAGTGGAGAAGTGGAGAAGTGGAGAGTGGAAGTGGAGGAGAATAGAGAAACCTCCCAGCCGCACCCACTGTCCCCAGCAGGGGACACACCATGCGTAACCGCGGGTGATACCCGAAGGGCGAACCCGTGGAGATGTGTAAGCGCATCTCCGACACCGGCGGTGTCGCACAGCATTCACTCCGGCTCACGCATCTCTTTACTCCCTCAACGCTTGCAGTGCGACGCCGCCGGCGTCGGAGTCCCTCCTGTACCCCCACGGGTTCACCTCGCCACAGCTCGGGCATCACCCGCGGTTAAGCATGGTGCGCCTCCGCCGGAGGCGTAAAGTTACGCTGCGAGGATGCAACTGAGATAGTAAAGGGTAATGTGCAGAGCTGAGATAGATTAGCCACTGGAGACTATACAGACTTTTTATGATGAGACCCGCACCCACTGTCCCCAGCGGGGGACACACCATGCGTAACCGCAGGTGATGCCCGAAGGGCGAACCCGTGGAGAAGTGGAGAGGGAGAGAAAAGAGAAATCTCCCAGCCCGCACCCACTGTCCCCAGAGGGGACACACCATGCGTAACCGCGGGTGATGCCCGAAGGGCGAGCCCGTAGAGAAGTGGAGAGGAAAGCCTCCGACACCGGAGGTGTCGCACAACACCCACAAAGACAATCTATCCTGCAAAAGCATAAAAAAACACATCCAGTAACAAAAGTTTTTAGCGGATAGCCGTTGCCGAGAAAGAATATAAGCTATAACTTCGCACAACATCAAAAGATTAAAAACTTTTAACCAATGAAGCTCCACGCATTCAAATATATCCTTTTCGGCATCTATGGCGTTATCCTCACTAACAGTTCATGCTATATATCCCGATTCTGTTCTGCAACAAAAAAATGCTGATTGAGGAACAAACCTTTCTGACTAAGATGAAACCAGGTTTGCAACACATGCAGATGCTTGCGGTTCGTGCGGCCATGCAGGGGTAATGATTCGGACTTGCAAAAATAAGAGAGAGCAGAAATCAAGCACCGACACTGCCAGAAGATGTCAAAGCGTTTTACCCATCGCCAAATATCTGTTTGTTCTCGCCGAAGAAAACTTCCACACGCAAACGCCCCATACTGCTTTATTTTGCACGGCGGCGGATGGTGTTTTGAAGTATTAACAGTTGCGCCCGCTTCTGTGCCGCTGTTGCCGTAGAGGCAGACTGTGTTGTTGCCGCGCTCAACTATCGCCTCGCACCTGCTCACCCTTTCCCTCTCCCACTTGAAGATTGTCAGCAAGCCATTTCCTTTCTTAAAATGCATGCGGAAGAGTGGAACTGCGACTCTACACAGATTTCCATTGGAGGGGATAGTGCAGGAGGAAATTTGGCATTAGCCACAACCATGTCTGTACCCAATATCTTCAAAGTCATTTCCATCTACCCCGTAACAAAACTCTTTACAGAGTCAACGGCTTCGTGGGAAAAGTATGCGAAAGGATATGGGAATGATGCAGAACTGCTTGAAGCGTTCAATGAGGCTTATGCTCATCACAACGAACAGAAGCCGCTTGCGTCAGTAGGTTTATGTAGCGATGAAACTTTGAGGGCACTGCCTCCAGCACTCTTCATCTCTGCCGGTCACGACATTCTGCTGGATCAAACTGCCGATTTTGTCAAACGCTTGCAAAGCCTGAAGCATCCCGTAACGTATCATATCTACCCAACCGCTTCGCATCTGTTCATCACCGTTCCTGGACAGCCCACAGCCTTTTCCGAAGCAGTCAAAACCGTTAGCAATTTCCTCAACGGCATTCAATGAAAAAGGATAACTCCTCCTCCCTTACCCCCTTGTTTTCTATTAAAAAAACGCACGTAGATGTTAACTTAACAACGCTTCTACTAACAAAAAACACAAATATTTTGCAAATTCTTTTTACAAAACACAAAAAAACAAAAAAAGAATTTACATTTGCAAAAACAAAAAGAACCAAGAGAACAACTGCTAACCCTAAAAAGCACAACAAATTAGGCACAACCATAAGAATGAACAGGCACAAAGAAAGTACAGCTTTCATAAATATACCGTTTCTCCCCTCAAGATTCCTGCTTACATTTCGTAAGCATCTACACGATGTAAGCATTTCAAACAAAAAGGAACTAAAAAGCCGTACCCCTTTTATTATGCCCTAAATGTCGCCCTGATTAAATTTGCATCAATAACAAAAACAAACAATCACAATGGCAAGATTTAGGATCACAACCAAGATGATGAAAAACTCCAACGGAGTTCGCATCGAACCAGGCATGACTGTTGAAGTCGTAACTCAAAGTATGAATAATCCCCTTCTCACCAATGGTGGTCAAGCCGTTGCCGATGCTTTCATGCGCATCTATGGCATAGATATCAAGAAAGCAGGTGCCTTAAATATGGTTTATTTGAATGTGGAAAAAAATTAAACTAAAAATGGAAAAATATAGAATCATTACGCAACATCGCTGAATATTTAGGATTAAAAAGAGTATTGTTTCTGAAATAGAAGCCATAGACTTACGCGCTAAACAAGAGAATGCAAGCCTTATTTTTGAGGAAAAAGAAGAACTGCTTATCCCGAATTGGGGTTAATAGGCTGACATCTAATAGTTCTCATTAGCTACAACTGTTAACAAGCCTTCTACTGAACATATTTTACCAAGCAAATATTTCGTAATTATATTCTTTAGAGTAGTATCAATATATACTTTTCATTGTGTTTTATTTACTTTATTTCATTATTATTTTGCTATTCCCAATAAAAATTCCCTATATTTGTGCCATGTTTGGTGGGCACTTTACAAACGACTCACCATTCATTGCACAAAACTTTTGCAAACGAGGTTATTCGACCCGGTTAAATCTGGAAAATTCAACTAAGAGTCGTCATTAATCGAGTTTAGGCAGGTTCTGTGCCCTATCCTATATGGGGGCATGGACTGTCTTTACTTTATTTTGACTCAAGGTGTTTTTCCAGAACCGAACCGGATAAATAAAGATAAAAGCGGGCCGTATCCCCTTTCTTCTTTATCCTCATCTAATACAAAACATAACTAAAAAAACAATATTATTATGGCACTATTCAAAATTACCGTGAAGATGTCAAAGCACTGTGATGGCATGGTTATAGAACCAGGCATGAGCATCCAGTATGCTTCGATGTTTTCAAACATTCTTTCAAACGACAAAGAACGAGACAAAATCAACACTATCTTCTTCAACCACTTTGGTGTAGACCTAAAGAAGATGAATGCTTTAAACCCTGCGTATTTAAATGTAGAAAAAAATTAAACTAAAATGGAAAAATATAGAATCATTACGCAACATCGCTGAATATTTAGGATTAAAGAATATTGTTTCTGAATTAGAAGCCATAGACCTACGCGCTAAACAAGAGAATGCAAGCCTTATTTTACCTTTAGTAGGTGAATTCAGTTCTGGAAAGACAACACTTATAAATGCTCTCACAGATAGCAAAAAGTTAGAAACAGCAACAAAACCAACTACTGCTACAATTTTCGAAGTACATTTCGGTAGTGAATCTTGCCATGCAAAAATTGTGGATGAAAAGGGAGAAATTCATGATATTGTAGATCTTGCAGAACTAAAGAACGACACCCTTGCAGATGCAAGAGTCGTAACAGTTTTTGATACTTCCAAAACAATACCATCAACCACAATTTTAGTTGATACTCCGGGACTTTCGTCTCCAGATCCTAAACACAAGCAAACTTTAGTAAACTTTCTTCCTAAGGCAGACGGAATACTGTTGGTTACAGACATAAACCAACAGATTACACGATCTTTAACAGATTTCATTGAGACGATGAAACTCTAAAAAGGCCTATATTCCTAATCCTCACAAAGAGCGATACAAAATCTGAAAGTGAAATAGAAGCTGCAAAAATACATAAGTGAGAACTGCAAAATCCCACTAAAAACAAATAGCTGTTGTATCTGCGACAAACAACACGCTTGAAGAATTTTTATGCTCTTATTGACTCTATTCAAAAAGACAAAAAGGAAATCCTCAAACAAGTTGATAACCAACGTATCAAAAACATAATAAATACGTTGACGAATCATATTGGCGAACTTATGCAAGCTTCCATGTCTGATAAGGACTTAGATGAAGCTATTAGGAGATGTCAATATGAGTTAGATAAAATTAGTCGAAATATTGATCGATTGCTCAACTCTATGTCTGATGATATCGAAGAACAAGAGACAACTATTTCACGCAAGTTTGAAGATACGGTTTATACCAAATTAAATGGATTGATAACTGGACAGAGTAAGAATTTCGATGGAGAAGCCATATCTATCATCAACAGTACTTCAACTCTATTATTGAACGACTATAAAAACAATATTCAAACAATACTGAGAGAGCATGCGAACAAGCAAAAAGGATTCTGAAAATGAAGTAAATCTCAACTCGTTAAAAATCTCGACACATCTTCCATTCAAATGGAAGGTATAAGTTATAATCTTGATTTGAATTCGATGGGACATGAGTATGACGGAATGATAAAAAACAGGAGTAATTGCAGCTGCAGTAGTTGGTGCGGTAGCTGTGGTAGCTGCTTCTGGAGGAACAGCAGCGGCAGCTGCAGCTGGAACTGGAGCAACAGTTGACAATGTTATTGACGTAGCAGATACAGTTAGTGATGTCGGAGTATTATCTCTAATCAAAAAGCCGTTGGAAGAATTGAAAGAGCTGCTGGATTTGTTGCAAATGCCGCTGATCAATATAATAACTTTAACAATTATAATCAACAGATGGGACAACAAATGGGAAGCAATAAAGGACTCATTGATTCGATGATAGGATTTGTTACAGAAAGAACAAGGTCAAAACCTCAGAGATCAAGAGCTATTAGAAATTATATAGAATCTTCCTTAGCTCCCGAATTTAAAATGCAATTAAATAATATCTCTAAGAATCTCATAAACTCAATACATAATACTCTTCAAAATGAAGCATCTGTTCTAATTGGTCAAAAACAAATTCTTTAAATCAGCTAAAATCTGAAATGAAAGAGAAAAAAGCTCTATTCGACCAACGTATGGAACAACTTCGTGAATACAAAAACATTATTATTAACACTCTAAACTTTTTATGGAAATATTAGAATTATTAGGCGGTATCGTCATCGGTGGTGTTGTAGGAGTTACACTTAAAGATAAACTTCTTGGAACACAAGAGAAAAAAATTCAGCAAAAACAGCGAGAGATTGATAGCCTCTATGCTGAAAAACGAAAAGTATAGTAAGCGCAATAAAGAATTAGAGCGCATAGTAGAAGATCTTTTAACTGAATTGAATAGAGTTCGCAGAAAAGCCCAAAAATGCGGATAGTGAGCAGGATGATATTCAAGATGAACTGGATAGTGCCAAAAAGAGCTGAAAAGCATTCGCTTACAAAAATGACGAATTAGCACGTAAGGTACGAGAATACAAAACGACTTATGAGTCTCAAGAAGCAGAAATTGCACTCCTCAAAGAAAAAAATTAGGATAATATGGAGACGACAACAATCCTCTATATAATACTATCCCTGATAATCGGGGGTAGTATCACCTTTGTTCTTAAAAAGAACAAACGCATTTCTGAATTAACCAGTGAGAACGCATCTCTTTTATCAAAAACTATCTGAATCGGAGAATAAAGTAAAAAAGATTTCTCAAGATTCAGAGAAAACGATAGATGATGTGAAAGAAAGATATAAAACTCTGCTAAATGAGACACAAGAACAATGTAAAAAAACTCGACAAGCAACTAAAAACGCATTGGAGGGAATTGTGGATGAATCCATAAAAAGAGCAATTGGCAGAAGTTGAACAATTAAAGAAAAAAAGATTATAGATCTTGAGGAAGAAATAGAAGAAAAAGAAGACGATGTCTCTACCTTGAAAAAGAAAAATTAGAAATAAAGACTCTGACCTCTCTGATTTACAAGATTCTCTCGACAAGGAACGGCGTTCTTCAAAAGAACTTAATGAGGAGCTTTCATCTGTTAAAGATCAACTAAACGAGAAAGTTGAGGAGCTCAAATTAAAGATGGGATCGCTTGCTTTTCTTCAAGAGATCTTATCTGCAAAAGAGATAAGCACGAAAAGATATCACTAAATTAAATAAAAACATTGACTTTTTTTGAGTCTTTTTATAAAAAGGACAATTTACGACTTTAAACGACAATCTTTACTCAACTTATAATTTGAGTTGGAATAATATTAATGGCAAGGCAGGTTTTGAAAATAAAAAGAGCCTATTTTCACGATGCATTTGATCAGTGGGCTTCTACTAAAAAGAAAGAGTTGGCTTGATGGCAAAACAACTATCGCATTTGTTGGAGAATTTTCAGCAGGTAAAACATCAATTGTGAATAGAATTCTATCTCAAGATAATCCAAACATCCCACAATTACCTGTTAGCACTAAAGCTACTACTGCCATACCTACCTATATTTGCAGGTGGTTCAACGGTATCATATAGCTTTATCTCTGGAGATGGCAAGAGAAAGACAATACTCGAGGATACTTTCAAAAAAGTTTCAAAAGACATTCTTGATCAAGTTAAGGGCGTATCTTCCTTAATTAAGTACTTTGTAATGACATATGAAAATCCAAACCTCAAAGGATTGAGTATATTGGATACTCCGGGATTCAATTCTAATGATAGCGAAGATCGCGACAGAACAATCGAAGTCATTAACGAGTGCGATGCCTTATTTTGGGTGTTTGATGTAAATGCAGGTACTGTTAATCGTAGTTCAATTTCAATAATCAAGAGAAATTGAATAAACCTCTATGTAGTCATTAATAAGGTTGATACTAAAGCTGATTCAGAAGTACAGAATGTTGAGAATCTCATAAAGAAGACGTTATCTGATGCGGGATTACAGGTTCAGCAGTTTATTAAATTCTCTTCTAAAGCTCCACTTACATCGATAATGAACCCAATAAAAGAGGTTAACAAAATAACCACTCGTGACACCTTTGTCTCTGATGTAAAAACGGATCTTGAACAGTTACTAAACATTCTAAATGAATCTGTAAAATCGTCCAACCAATTATATACTAATGCGTCACAAGAAGGAGAGAATATTACAGACCAGATCCTTGACTGCATGAAAGCTCTTCAAAGGGATTGTGAAATTGCATACAATATTCCTAAATGGGTAGAACATATTTTTAGTTCGGATCGATTTGAAATGTCAGCCCAGGAGGGTAATCGCCTTCAGAAACTTTTTGGAACAAATTGCAGATGACAGAATTAAAAACACTTGCACAAAAAGTTTGATGAACAAATGAACAAGACTGCTGAAATACAACAGAAATGGTCTGATACGTGTGACTTAAAGGCTGCTTGGCAAAGGTCAATAATTGCTTTGAACAATACAAGAAAGTAACAAAAGAGATTGAATAAGATATGCAACAAAACTTATTTGAAGAATTGCAAGCAAAAGAAAAACGAAGTTGATTGAGCTTGCTGATAAAAGCAGCTGAATTTGGATGGATTCCAACAAAGAAATCCAATGATGCGACAAAAAGAAATACTATTTCTCTTGAAGAAATAAAAGAAAAGTTAGAGAAAAGACACTCTCACTATTGGTGTGATCGGACAAATGAAATGTGGAAAAATCCACTTTCCTAAATTCTTTTTGTATTTGAAGACGATGTTTTGCCTGCGGCAACAACTCCAATGACAGCAGCTCTTTCCGTTATCACTTATGGAGAAAAAGAGCATATCACTGCCGAGGTTCTACACTAAAGACGAATGGGAAGAACAAAAATACAAGCATCAAGAGACGAAAACGATGCAGCAAATAGTCTTGATGAATCAAAAGATAAAGGCAGCCAAAGAGTTAGTTTCTAAAGCAACAAAAATTAGGTTCTTCATTAAACGATCTATTAGGAAAGACGCAAGAAGATAGTTTCAATAATCTCATAGAATATGTTGGTGCAGATGGAAAATTTGTATCTATAACAAAATCTGTGACCATATATTATCCAAAAAGATTATCTAAAAGGGGTTGAGATTGTTGATACTCCAGGATTTAACGATCCTATTGTATCTCGTGAAGAAAGAACAAAGGACTTTCTTAAGAAAGCGGATGTAGTTATTATGATGCTTTATGCAGGTAGACCCTTTGATGCAACAGATCGTGATATTATCTTCAAGAATGTGCGCCAATGCGGAATTGGGAAAGTACTAGTAGGTATCAACAAATACGATATTCCCTATTGTAGTGAAACTAATCCTGAAGATGAAAAATCGAATTAAGGGAGTATGTAAAGGCTGAAATCAGAAAGGCATGCAGAGACTGTAATGACAATACTTTGGTTGAAATCCTCAATGATGTAGAGCCAATTCCACTTTCTGCTGAGATGGCATTATTATCAAAACTTCCAATGAGCAAGATAACATCTACAGAGTCACTAAACTTTGCCTTTAAAACGTCATTGCTCAAATTTTGGAATTAGCACACAAGCAGAACTCTACCAATGGAGCCATCTCAATGATTTCATCTCTGCAGTAAAACGACTCATTGAAAAATGAAAAATAAAATCTTATTTGCAAAGCCTCTAAATGCAATTATGGCTGCAGGCGACAAGAAGAAATCTGATAACGATAACGAGTTAAACTTAATAAATAGTAAGATTGAATTACTTCTGATGCCTGATTCTGAGATTGACGAGAAAGAAAAAAATTTTGCCAGAGCAAACAAACGGCTTACAAAAAGATAGAACTCATTAGGGTGAAGATTTACATTACAACATTAAGGAACTTGTACGTAAAGGTAAAAATGAGCTTGAAGATATCGTAGATGCTTCTTGCAAGCGAATGAAGAGTATCATTTACAATGATTGAGGGGCGAATGAAGAGTTTTGAAAGTATACAACCTAAAACTTAATGAAGAGCGCCAAGTATTGATAACTCGACATCTGAAAAAGAGCTACAGAGAATCTTGCAGAGGAAGGTAAGAAGAAAATTATGCGAAGTATTAGCGATTTCTTTGCTGATTCCGAAGACGTATTAATGAAGTTTTTACCAGACTCTGATTCGAGAGAGTTTACGAAGGATGCACAGAGAGGTATTGAACTGGCTCTGGAAAAATTCTGATCTTTTTTTCTTGTAATAAGATGTCGTGGAATATTCCCAATGGAGTGGTAAAACACTTCCTAAATCACAATAGTCAAGTAGCTGAAGCTGAGAATTTCATCAATTCCATCAGTAGAGATTTTAATCCAAAACCATACCTCGAAGTGGCGTTTGCAAAAAGATGAAATTATTAACTCTATAAAGAATAAATATATAACAAAAGCTGATAGAACCTCTTCAAAATCAGATAAAAAGAAATACGAGATCAGAAAGAAAATAAAGAGAAAGAGCTTCAAACTGCTAAAAATAGAAGAGAAGAATTAGAGTCTATAAAAAAACGATCATCGCAACACAAATTTCTAATTTTTCAGACCTCAAGGCCTCTATTCTTTAATATTGAGAAAGACTCTCACTTGTACATATTTCCACATCAGTAACTTCTAACCCTAACGAGTCAACAGCTAATCTATGCTGTTGACTCGTTCTATTTTATGCTTCTTCAACTCGTTCCTGTTGGTGTGGATGTAAAGCATAAACTCATCGAAGACTAAATATATTTTACCGTTCATGGTCATGAGGTCCAACATTGTCGGAGAGTTGGATACGGTCGAAACCTTCAAATGAAGATTTGGGGACTTTGTAGTACTCGCCTGCTTTCTCGGATGTGATGTACAGATGCGTCGGGGTAACGGCATAGAGACAGGGGCGGAAGTCGTATTCAAGATGTTGAAACGGCTTCACAATCTGGCAATCATGATGCAGCCATTTGTCGTATGTAGTAACAACGTCCTTTTCTGTACAACGCGTGAGAAGAATCTTTGAGGGCCACACGCCGGAGTGCATAAGCCGAAGTAGTGGGAGCTGTTCGGGAATATAGTCCAACATATCTGTATGATACCACACATTGTCCGCATCGCCATACTGCAAACCTTTCATTCTATGCTTAATGGCTTCGGGATGGAGCATATAATAGATAAGATTCCTCGCTGGAGTCCTTGATAATTAAGAGTGTATAAGTGATACCCGTCAGTTTGTTTTCAGAATCTTTGTGCCAATGGGTCATAAAATATGTGCCAGCATTGAGAGCTTTCTCAATGTGCCAAAAGCTCGTATTGAGAAGCCCTCCTCCACACTCATTCCAATACCCCACAATATCCAAATCAACTGAATCCTCTTTCATCCTGTCGGCTAAATCATAAAGGAGATCGGCATTCATGTATGACATATAGGTATCGAGAATCTGCTGCACGAGAAGAGTAACTTCAGCCGGGTTTTATGCCGCTCTTCTCTTGCTCTCGTGATAAGGGAAGTTTACTAAAAACAAGTCATCGTTGATAAACTTCTCCATTAGCAGCACTGATATTTTCATACTGTCGAGAAATATCATTCACATCGCCTTCTTTAGAATCATAGCCTGGGACAACTTTCATCAGCATCAAAACCAGAAAGGGAATACTAATATCTTGCTCTACAATTTTGCGCATAGATAGCTGCTTTCTGCGCCTATATCGGTAGTCACATTGGGCGAACAACAATAAGTCATCAACTCAAGGGCGATGTTCTCGGGTTTTGCACGACGATACAGATTTGCATGAAAAAACGCCACGCTCTCTTATATTGAATCAGAACATCATCCAGATTTACGAGGTTATCTGTTTGCAACCCAACTTCCACTTTTAGGTCTCTAAAAGTAGAGCGAAAGTTTCTGATAAGAAGCAAAACTTCGCTTCATACCGTTACTGTGTATCGAACGGTTGTCGAGAAACTCTTCCAACTCCGCCATTGTGTTGTAAACAAGGCGAGTATTCGCTATCGTTGTCAGCCATTCTTCATACTTTATTTGCTCCTTCTTCATCGTTTCCTTTTTGTTATTGCAAATGTACTTCGAAATCTATCTCAGCACAAATAGCACAGAAGATTTCTACTCAAAAAGCACGTAATAAACACAAGTACAATGTATCATCCTACAAAATAGGACACATATTCTTTCCCTTTCACGCATTCTCTCCTCTAAGTTTATTGGCAGAGATAAGGCACTTCGATGTCTGCATTGAATGCAATTTTATGAAGTCTCAGATTTTCCCAACTTCTTCATTCTTCACATTAACAAATAAGACAAAAAAATCTCACCTACCCTTCAGAGGGTATCCGTCCATTTCTCCTCATAAAAAAGCGATGAATGGCGTAGCAGAAAGGCTTTTGTAAGGGAAGAAGAGATACCTTTCTGCTATGTCCTTTCTTACGGGTTCTGTTCATTTTTCTTTTAACATATTCCGCTCTAAATGCCCATAATGGAGTATTTAGTTTTTAAGACTCTTTGCAATTTTGCACCGCTTAAAAACATTTACAAAAAACATGAATATTAAAAGTTTAATCATGCCTTTAGTGGCATTTTTGCTTTCTGGGTCTCAGCTCCTGCAGCGATGACAACGGCCTTCTTACAGTTCCACGACCCTGAAGAACACGGAACTCATGAACATTCTGAAGTCAAAGGGATACACTTTTTCCCAAGATGGAAAGTTAGAAATCAACGATTTGGTTAAATCCACTGTTTCGCTCGACTTAAGCGGAACAAAACTCTCCGACTTCTCTGGACTCGACATTCTACCCAATCTCAAGGAGGTTAAACTCTCCAATAATGGCTACGGACCCTACTTTCGACTTCGCTCAGCTGCCAGCACAAATTACCGGTGTAGATTTGACAGACAATGATATTTATGACTTTGAAGGACTGGTGAATGTAAAGACGGAAGAGAATGAGTGATGAAACCATACACAGCTGCACAAAATCACGAAATTGTACTCTGCCACAGACGGCAAAGTTCAACATCAAAGACCTTGTGCGTTTCTATCGAGAGAAGAAGGCTGAGATTGAGTCTGGCAGTATAGACGTGAAGATGGAAACAGCAAAAAGGCAACTTGCAGAAATACAATACCATTCGCGAGATACCTGATGAGAATATAAGGGCTAATTTCAAAAATACTTTTCAAGTATCTTTGATAAGGACAGTATTCATATAGACATCAGTAAGCGGTTAAGCAACAAAAGATAGGTTGAATAACTGTGCATTTAATGAGTGGTATGGAGTTGCCACTGCTAAAAACACTGGAAGGGAGTACAATACATTGTGGACAATCCTTATTGGGACGGCAAAAATTCTTTTTGTAAGCCTGACAAACAAAGTGAAACTCCCTGTACCTGAGACCCAGTAGCGGTCTCATGATCTTGACATTGACAAACGTGGATGCCTCTGAAGGCATCAATCTTGAGGATGCTACAAACATGACAGGTATCCAATGGGTAAATGTTAGCGGTATTAGCGTAATAGATTTAAGCCATAGTTCCCTGTTTGGTCAGAGAGCGATTGAGCAGGGAACAGAATGGTCCCTGATGGTTCCTCACTTGTTTTTGTAGACTGCCCAGATTTGAAAAAGATAGCTTTACCAGAAAAAAGCGGGTTGCGATCTTATATGATAACATTTGCGAATATGAAGAGTTTAGAACAGGTAGATTTGTCCAAGTTTAAGATGATATCTAGTTTGGAACTTGGCGGTTTATCTCCGAATTGTCGTGTTACCTATCCGAAATTGACGGAATTTCATACCTACGATAAAAAAACCGCTTTTGCGTGTACGCAAGACGTATTTGACAGACAGGAAACAAAAGACTTTATCAAGAAGTATCGCGAGGTCTTGATCGGTGGTGGTGGCTACATAGAAGATGGAGTTGAATGGTCATCACTAATTAATAATTAACAAAACACAAAAAAGATGAGACATTTTTTAATTTCTACCATATTGACGGTAATCAGCATCTTAGGATTTGCAGTAAATTCTAATGCGCAGACAGGTACTTACAATGGTACGTTGAGTAACATTACTATGAATGGGAAATTATACAATAATGCTACAAATCAGAGCTTTACATTGACAAGCGCTGGTGGTAACCTGTATGATTTGAGAGGTACAGTGGGACCTATTGGCAAGATGCCGGGAAAAATCAAAGTAGAACTTAAAGTTTCTATCAACAATGGAGTTCTTACAGCAACGACCCCCATAGGCGGTTATGCCGGTAAATTGAGGTTGTTGAATGGTGGATTACCCATTAATATTAAATTATCCAGTTTTACAGGCTCTCTTGTAAATAATGAACTCCACTTCGTTCTTGACACATACGCAGGTTGGAAATTCGCTCCTGTCTTCCTGCTTCTGTTACGTTTTGATGGAACTCTTCAGCTCTAACAATGAAAAAGAAAAGTACACACCTCTGGCTTCTGGGCATTGTGGTCCTCTTCCTTTTTGGACTTTCCGCTTGCAGCAGCGATGACGACTCAGAGAAGAAAAACCCCACAGAGGAATATATCAAAGCGGCAGAAAACTGCTCAACGGCAATGTTGTTCTGTACACCAAAGCCACGATGAATGGGGTCGACAAAACACTGCTACCCAAAGGGTGCCCCACCAAATTCAATTTTGAATGGACGAGTAGCGACACCTTAAAACTCTCGCTCAATGGCTTCACCGTGGGGAATATGCCCTTACCATTTATTTCCACTGCTTATGTAAATGCATGGAACTCAACTCGTGGGGAAAAGGACGAGTACAAGGGAAGCGGCTGGATAAAGTTTAAAAGGAAAAGACGGACAGGTGACCGGTGACCCAAAAGACAATTCGGCAGTAGAGAAAGGCAGCGGGGGCTACGGTTGTGGCTACTAGAATGTGAAAACGCAAGAAATCAATTTCATCGTCAATTACAATATGATGAATGTGCGCTCCGAATGTTTCTTGCAAACCATCGACAAGAACCTCATCAAGCACTATGAAGAAGACTTCAAACGCTATGAAGAAGAGCTTGCCGAATACAAGAAACAACATGGATTGTAACGACTCGCGGAATAGCGCATGATAACTGGAAGAGGAAATGAAATACGTTCCTCTTCCTTTTTTCTCTCTACGCTACACAGTAGGTCTCGACACGGCCGAAAATATCCTTATTGCGTTTGAAAATACAACAAGGCTGTCAGCTCACATCCTTATTGCGTCAGCTCACGCCCTATTGTATCCACGCCTCGCAGAATATAGCCGTGCCCCTCCGCTTCTCGGAGAGAGAAGGAGGTGACCACGTGGAGGAAAAAGTTGAGAGCAGAGAACGTCCATGTACGCACCCACTATCCCCGAAGGAGACGCACCATGCTAACCGCTGGTGACGCCCGAAATGGGACCCTGTGGGGACTCCGCAGAGTGTCCCTCCAACACAGGTGGGGTCGCACAGCAGCCTCTTTCCCCTCCAGAGTTTTTGATTTTTCTGCCAACATTACCACAAATCCACTACACTTTAGGGGTATTCACGCTCACTTTTTCTTCAGAATAGTGATGAATTCCTTACTATACGGCCTCCTCATAAATGAGGAGAGGGTTTTTAGAAGAGAATTTTCTGCCATTTCTTCCAACTTTTGGATTCTTTTCAGTGAAAAAAATCCCCATAAGAGGGTATTTAGAATCTCTCCAAATCTGTGCAATTTTGCAGTGGTTTCATCCACTGATAAAAAGTGAGTGAATTATTAAAACTTAGCTTCTCTAAGGTTTTTCGCATGATAAGACGATTCATACTCATGGCTGTGCTGCTTCTCAGCATGGCCCTAACAATATCAGCACAGCAGGTTGTCAGCAGCAACTATTTGAGCCAATTCACCCGCATCTACATGAATGGAGAGAAAGTGGACGCAAAGGATTTCACCACGAAAAGTGAGTCGGTCCGGTTCTTCCATCAATCTCCACATTGATGCGTTCAAACTGGGACGTATGCCGGGCAATGTCACCATCGATGCCAACAACATTGTGCTGAAACCCGATGGTAGTTTCAGCCAAACAGTTGACAAAGGCATCCTTATCAAGATTCTTTGGAAGCGTACGGCATATAGCGCAAAAGTATCAGGCAAGATTGTCAACAATGTACTGAATTTCACTGTAACGAGTATCAACGCTTCTTATTTGGGAATATCGTTCATGGCGAGCATCAGCTTCAAAGGGACGAAACAAGCATAAAGAACAAAACACGCGCAGAGTTCTCTCTAAAAGCGATACAAACAAAAACCTCAAATTCAATAAAGAATGAAACATTTAAACAACTATATTTTTGGCAAATATCAAGTATCTACTCATTTTTGGCTTCTTCCTCTTACTCGGTTCCTGTTCTTCAGATGAGAATTTAGACAAGAAGGATACGTCTGAAACTTTGGTGGCTGAGGCTAAGAGCTTCTTGAATGGAGATTTCGTTCTCAACACACGTGTTTTTGATGAACAGCGTAAACAAAACCTTACTCCCACAAGGCTGCCCCACGAAGGTCAATTTCAGTTGGAGCAAAACAGACAAGAACGCCCTTACAGTTCAGTTAAACGAGTTTACAGTCGGACAAATGCCCCTTGTCATCACGTTTGCTTGTGATGCGAAAATCATGCAGCTCTCCTCGTGGGAAAAGAAAGAATATAAGGGAGATGGCTGGATAAAGTTTCAAGGTGCAGATGGCCACCTGGTGGTCAACAACCAAGCCAAGAATTCCGTATCGAAAGGTAGTTCGGTAAAGGGCTTCCACAATGTTAAGACGCACGAAATCAACTTCATCATCGATTTCAATATGATGAACGTAAGCTCCGAATGTTTCTTGCAAACCATCGATAAGAGCCGCACCAATAAGTATGAGGAGGAATTTAAAAAATTCGAAGAAGACCTCGCTGCCTATAAGAAAGAACACGGCTTGTGAGGAGCCGTGAAAAAGAAATAAAGTGATAAAGGGTAGTGGGAAATGAAGAATTTTTCACTTCCTTTTCCGAAACAAACGACTATGCAAAAGAAAATCATACTATTTCTACTCTTCTGCCTCGCCTGCTCTATGAACGTTTTGGCGCAACACAAGGGTGAAGGTGACTGTGGTAGAAAGGCACTACGGCATCCCTTTGGCAGGCGCACTGGTGAGCTTTTCTACCAACAAAGAACTTACCCATGCCGTCAAGGCGGTTACAGATACCGATGGTAAGGCGCTTCTCCATTTGGAAAACGGGTGATATGCCCCACTATTTTTATAAGATAAGTGTGACGGGCTATATTCCTATCACGGGCTCTCTCCCTCTTACCGAAAACGAACTCAAGGTGGAGATGAACGAGGACGTGATGTATATCAACGAGCTGTAGTTACGGGTTCCAGAACAGAACGCCCCGTGAAGCTCTCCCCCATCACCACGCAGGTGTTGGGCGGAAAGGCACTTGTGGACGCTGGGTATAGCGATCTGCAACACGCCTGCAACAAGAAACACCAGGAATGAACATCCAGAAAGTGGAGCTTCGGCAACAGAAATCTCTATGCAGGGACTCGATGCGCGCTATGTCCTGTTTCTCCAAGACGGAGAGCGCATGACGGGCGATATGGCAGGCAATCTCGACTACGAACGTTTCAACCTCCACGCCATCGACCGCGTAGAGATTGTGAAGGGTGCGAGCAGTACGCTCTATGGAAGTCGCGCTTCGGGAGCGGTTATCAATCTCATCTCTAAAAAGGCCACAAAGCCGCTCGATATTCAAGCGGGTATGAGATGGGCACAAAGGAATGAGCGCAACTACAAGAACCCACAGCCCAAGGACTTCCTCTATATGTTTGAGAAAAACAGCGACCGCCCTAACCTGCAAGCGTGGGTTTCGGCAGGGTATGAAGCAGGGAGCATTCACCTCACAAACGGATGTGTTGTACAGCGAAAGCGATGCGTTCTATATGTACCAGTCGGAACACGACAAAAAAGTGTACACAAAAGAGGCCAACCCATTCCTCCCCCACGACATCACACTGACAGGTGCGGCCGAACGTTCGCCCATGGGTATTGAAGGTACGGAGCACATCTCTGTGGCGCAGAAGTTCTACTACGAACCCAGCGACAAGCTCTCCTTGCAGGTGTGATGGCTCTATGTTTTTCCTCAACTCCTACGATTTGATTCAGGACATGACGTTCTCGCAGAGTCGCGACTTTATGGCGGGAATGAAAAGCAAGATACGACGTAAAGAATTGGTTCTCTGTGAACCTAAGTTTGCACGGCGATTTCTACGACCGCTTTAAACGTCATGAGCGTATCGACGAACGAAAGAAAGTTTACAAAAGTCGTATTCTCGAACCGCGCCTCACGCTGACAAGCACCTACTTTGCCGCACACAGCATGATCTTTGGTGTGGAACACACTACGGACGACCTCACAAGCGACCGCTTTGTTTAATCGCAAGATGACCACCCGCTCGCTCCACGAAACAGAATACTTCTGCAGGACGGTGGACACCCAACGACCATTGGATGCTTTCCACGGGTGTGCGCACCAACTTCTCCAAAAGCTTTCGGTCACTGGATGCCGAAAATCGGTGAAGTTCTCACCTGACAACCATTGGGCTATCCGCGCCAACTATTCTATGGGGTATCGCGCACCGAGCATCAAAGAACTCTTCTTCAACTGGGACCACTTAGGGTATGTTCCAAATCAGAGGTAGTGAGGAGCTCAAACCAGAAAAGAACAACTATTTCTCCATTGGTGCAGAATACAGCAAAAGACACGCTTTTTCATCAACGTGAACGCTTGCGGGAATTTCTTCCGCAAAAGATAGAAGGTATCTGGCACATCTATGATATGCAGTACAACTTCGATACATCAACCTCAGCAGTCAGCGTATGTTGGGCGTTGAAGCACTGCTGAAGTGGCGCATGACGGACAACTTCACGCTCAACGCCACATATAGCTATGTGAATGTGAGCAAGCAGAATGGCATTCAGGTGAAATACCACTTCGCCTCATGCTGCAACGGGTAGTTTCGACTATGTTTTCAGTCGCCTCCCAACTATCGTCTGAAAACCATCTTCGAGTGCTTCGCTCATGGGCGAAAAGAAATTCGACGTGCAAGATCGCGGTGGGTGGAGGAACACAGAAGAGCTACGATGCATATTTCCGTTGTACGCTCCCCGCCTATGTTTTGTGCAACTTGGCTGTGGTGCAAACTTTCACAACAAGGTGAAAGTGACGCTGGGTGTTGATAATATCTTCAACTATGTGCCTCACACTTTGGGATCGGGTATCACCATGTTCAACGTACCTGCCACCTGCGGAGCAAGAGGATACATGCAGCTGGAATTCCTCGTCGACGACATTGTTAAATCATTAAAACGTAAGAATGAGACACTTTCTTTTTACCATAATAGCAGCGGCCGCTCTGCTAACGTCCTGCGTTGATTACGACTCTGAACCTTTCACGGGAAAGTGCTCCCACGCACCACGGGCTACTCCACAGGTGTCACCAACGATTGGCTCTATATCAATCTGCGCACGGGGCAAATGTTCAACCGCAACAAGGTGAATGAAGACATCACCGAAGGAGAACAGAAAAACCGCCTTGATTGGGACATCGCTTTCTGCGGATACCGCCTACGCACCAATAGTGGGACTTCGGGCAACGGACAAGGAGCTGCAGCCGATTTGGGCAACGGGCAGTATGAGAAATGGACTACCGTGGCGCAACTCCTGCTGATTTGCAATGGGCGGTGGACGACCATTCGGTTTCTATCACCATGTCGCGCAACGATTGGAACAAATACCTCATTGCCAACCATCTCAACTTTGAAGAAAACCCTCGGTTCGACCCTAACAAAGGACCAGCAACGACTCTGACAGATGCCAACCCCATCCTGGCAAAAGGCAATGACCTTTACAGGCCCTCCTCCCGTTTATGCACCATCGTTCCACACTTACGTTGTGAGAACCGCCGACGGAAAGCGTTATTTCAAATTGCAGCTCATCAGTTGGTACAAGGCCGACACTCAGATTGGCGACACGGGCGGACAGATTAGTTATTATTGTGACGAATTAAAAATAAGGAAAATGGAAACGAAAACGAAAAAGAATTATTGGGGAAGAACCATCGCTTCCTTTCTCCTCGTTCTCTTCTCTATGCCGTTGGGGGCATGGTTTGATGATTATGATGGAGAAATTTATGAGCGAAGGCGCGATGCACGTTGCAGGCTTCATGCTGGGCTTTGTGGGTTTGTGCATGGTCATCATAGGCGTCTTTGTCAAGGCGACACGCGCCAAACGCTTTGGGGACTCATCGGCGGATTACTGTTCTGGACAGGTTGGGTAGAGTTTCTTTTCCTCTACTACGCTCGCCGCTACGGCGTGAATCCTGAAATCGAGAATGGAGATAGTTGTGACAAAGCCGGAATACCTCATCTTGCCTGCTTCCCTTTGGTATGTGGATGATGATGATGGTGATGTACGTCTTCAGCACGCGTAACGGTTGCGACTTCATCACATGGATTCAGAAAGTATGTTTCAAGGACAAACGAAGGTTATCGTCACGCAACCCATGACGCGCCATACAAGTATCGTCACGCTTTATGAAATCAACATGATTCTTTGGGCGCTCTATTTGCTCTTGATGTTCTGCTACGATAAGAACTTTCTCGGCGATCACCACCCCATCACGTTCCTCGTGGGAGTGGGCTGCTTAATCGGTTCCATCTTCATGTTTAAGAATCAACTCAAGTTGGCTTCTTGGGGAGCTAACATCCGTATGTCCATCGCTACGGTCATCATCTTCTGGACACCCGTAGAGATTTTTGGGACGTATGAATTTCTTTCACGAATTTTGGGTAGAGCCTGATAAGTATGCTTTCGAGATGAGTAGCATCCTCGTTGTTTTTCATCGCCTTAGGCATCTATCTCTGGCGAAAAAGGCGCAGTGAAGAAACGCACTAACGCTCCTCAAACTCCGGCAGGAAAAAGAAAAATTAAGAGGCACGCCTCCTCCACACTTTAAGAAGAAGAGGCGCAAGGCGCAATGAGACTCAAGCTTTTCAAAATTAGTATAGAATGAATCGTACACCGATGTACAGCTGGTTGTGCATCGGTGTACCATTTTCTTCCTTCTCTTCTGCTTCTCCACAAAAGAATAAAAGCAGAAAAATTCATATTTTTGTAATCACGTATAAAAAGAAAAATAAAGAAATGAAAAAGGCGAGCTTTAGCAAGCACCTACAAATGGTTTGGGACCGATATTGGGTTTCTTCATCATCATGTTCTGCAGTGTCGGGACTGGTGTTGAACCATGCTGAACTTTTCTCAAATGTCAATATCAGTCGCTCCGTACTTCCTTCCGACTATCGCTACACACAATGGAACGGCGGACTTCTGCGGAACCATGCGTTGGCAAAAGCAGGTGTTCATCTATGGCAATAGCGGCATTTGGCAAACGGATAGCACGGTGTCGTCCGTCACAGATTTCAACCAAGGGATCACCCCATGGGGCCGACTTCCGTCAGATTCGCGGCATGGTCACTACGCCCGCTGGCGAAGTCTTTTGCGCTGGGTCAGTATGGGCTCTATCGTTTGCAACCCAATGGGCGATGGAGCGAAATAGTGCTGCCTCGAAGAGGGCGAAAAACTAAGCGACATCACCACCCTGGGCGACAGCCTCATCGTGACGGGTCGCTCACACATTTTCTTGGCTCAATCGCCCCACACGAACTTCACCCGTATCAGTCTGCCGCGAGCCTCCACCGACGACGGCAAGGTATCGCTATTTCGCACCATCTGGCTCTTACACAGTGGGGAGCTTTTCGGAATCGTGGGCGTACTCTCGTTGATAGTATCGCAATCGTCCTCATTTTCTTAACGCTAACGGGCGTTGTGTATTGGTTTCTCCCCCATTTGGGCAAGGCAGAGGACGTTTGCTGCAACGCAAACTTTCGGCATGGCACAAACCACATTGGAACTCTCACTATCGCCCTGACACTTTTCCTTTGCATCACGGGATGGATGTTGCGCCCACCAGCACTCATAGCTCTTGCTTCGGGCAAAATTCCTCCCATCCCTTCACCACCATGGATAGCAACAATCCTTGGCATGAGAAGCTCCGCACGCTGCGCTATGACACCAATGAGCAGGAATGGTTGCTCTATTCCTCAGAAGGTTTCTTCTCTCTCAAGGATTTACACGCACAACCGCAAGCCGTGACTGTGCAACCGCCCGTGAGCGTGATGGGCATCAACGCGCAGGAGAAGGACGAGCATGGGCAGTGGCTCATCGGCTCTTTTTATGGTATGTTTCGCTGGGACAGGAAGAAAGGCACTGTGACCGATTATTTCACGGGGCGCCCCGCCGAACCCATTCGCGGAATCCCTCTTGGGAAAAATGCCGTGGCGGGGTTCACCTCTCACATCGGTAAATCTCCCATCGTTGTCGACTACTATCGCGGCACTCCCTGCCCTTCCCATGCCTTCGCGCATAGCTTCTCTCCCCATGTCGCTGCGCAATGTTTGCATAGAAATCCACACTGGTCGCATCTACACCTTCTTGGGCAAAGGCACACTCTTCTACATTTTTCCTCATAGGTTTGTCCCTCGCCTGGTGCCTTTGGACAGGTTGGAAAATTCGCTACCCTCATCGCCGGACAAAACGCTAACGGCACATATCGCCACCTACAATAATTGTCCTTCCTTTCGCACAACAACCAGCGAGGGAAGGATACTTTGTAAAAATACAATAAGGGCGTCGGCTGACGCAATAAGGATGTCAGCTGGCAGCCTTATTGTATTCTTAAATTCAATAAGGATATTTACGCGCCCAACCACGATGCGCCCCTCCCCATAAAAATTATTTTTCTAAAATTTTCTCGAAAAAAACTTTGGAAGAGATCTTACGGGAACCACTCTTGAGAAGCTTATATAGCTAAACTCTTTCAGCGTATGATTTTTCCTATCTTCATCTAAAGAATAATAAATATATATGCTTTTTATACTATTATATAAAAGAAGTAATTTTGCACACTGATTTTACGAAAAGAAAGAAAGAAGAACTATCTGAAAAGAAATATCATGATGCAGGAAACGTTGTGAATGCTGATATTCTGACAATATAGTTAGAATGTGAGCGTTAACAATTATGAAAACCTTCAAACAACATATCCCTCTCTCATTACTATTCAAACAGACTTGCAGTATGCAACAAAAAGGTAACAAGATTTTGAAGAGTCCAATTCTTTTACACTTATAAAGAAAAACAAGAACAATGAAAAAGGAATATCTCAAACCTTCATTCGAAAGTTTATCCGTAGAGACGGTCCAGTTATTTGCCGTTTCCACTCGCTCAACCACTGTAGATTCTTCCGAGTCAGATTTTAAGGAAGAAAAGGGATTGAGTGGGAGAAGTAGAATTTTTAAGAGCGTATTCAATCAATAAAGTAATGTATGGAGCACTGCATGTTCCATACACAACAATGACAAAATATGAATTTTATATCACGGAAATTTTCATCAGCAATGCTTTTTGCTGTTTGCCAGCATCCTTGATGGGCTGTTCCGGCAACGACCTCATCGATAACGATCCTGATGCGGTGCCGACGAAAGGTGTTAGTTTCACTCTGACAGAACCCGATTTTGGCGAAGAAGTAGTGATGGGAGGACGTAAGATTAACAGTATGCCCAATCCTACCGATACGACAGATTTAGGTGATGGCGTATTGGGTGAAGTAAGTGTTACAAGAGATAGAGGCGCTCTTCGCGTTCCCTGCTCTGTCAAGATCTGCGCGCATATAGCAACACGCGCCACTGCGCCATTGAGCAGTGGTAGGTATACGGTGCTTGCATTTGATGCTGCTGGCACCTTGAAGGGCCAAATCAATGCCACGGTGGCTTCGGGGAAGTTTGCTAACAGAGATGTCATGGAGCTTGATCCCGGAACTTATACTTTTGTTTGTCTCAACAATAAAGTTGATTATTCGGGAGGCGTTATAAGTGTGTCAAAAGCCAACGCTGCAACGGCACGAATTGGTCGCACTGTGATGACGATTAGCGAACCCATAGCAAGAGTTCCTTTTCGTTATGAATCATGTGGGCTTGCGTGTCTGTGTTGGTCTGAGGCCATGGTGAATATCCCAAGTTGAAAGCGATGATTGTTGACAACAGTGGGAAAACTCCTACCGTGACAAAAATATGATCCTATTACAGGAACTTATACAACCATCGAAACAGGCACACTGGCAGAGACACTCGGATCAATTTCCGGCTACTAATCAAAAATTTCTTCCAAGAAACTTATACTTCAAAAACAAGCACTTACCACTATCTCTTGCCGAGCGAGAGCACGGCTATTCAGTTGAAGTTTACCGAAGGAGATAAGATCTACCATAAGGATTTGGTGGGACGCACACTCACTTCCTACAACGGCACAACCTTAGAGGCCAATGGGACGTATCTGCTGAATGTGAAGCTCACCAAGGTTTTCAAGTATCTGTTCAATGATGGTTCAGTGGATTTTCTTCGCAACAAGGGCACGCGCACACCCTATTGCGTTAGTAATCAGCGAAACAGACCGCTCAGCCATTGCCCTGCATGATGCAAACAATGGTAATCCCGATATTTGGACTGCAAATAGAAACGTCTACAACAACCCAGTGTCAGAGCGACCCAGTCGGAGGGCTCAGATTTCGGAGACTTCTCTTGGCGAACATTTCACATGGGATGCCAGCAGGGAGTTTAGATGGAGTAACGATCAAGGCAAATGAGCCTACAAACTGTCCAGCCTTCTATCATGCTGCTCACTACAATCCGGGTGTGGCTGTAACGAATTTGAAACGATGGTATCTTGGCGCCAATACCGACTGGAAGAATGTTTACCTCTATGTTGGTTTTGGAACGAACACAAGGGTGAATGCTGATAGCTATATTGAGGCTTGGTATTATCACGTTGTGGATAAGGCCTTTGAAGAAGCAGGAGGCACTACGCTCAGTGTCAGAGGAAATGAGAATGGTAAAACTTATTGGTCAAGTACCTATTATTCTGACTTTGACACAGGGTTAGCGCAAGTATTCAAGAATAACACAACCGATGGGAACCATTCTTTAGGCGTTTATGATAAAGTCCTCATCCGCGCTTTCATTCACTATTAAAATCACATAAGCTACAAAGAGCCTTTCTACAGATAAAGAAATCAGCAACACATTCAAGTTGCTGGATTCTGGATAGTTAGAAAGTCTTAGTACAATCTGCCTGCAGGGAGTAGAGAATATTATGGAATGGAGCGAAGTTGGCAGCATCTAGCGGCTTTCGTCTTATCATCGGTCTTCTTCCCAACGTAGACAGGGCGGATGGGATGCTCCTGATCCTTGGAAGGGACACCACACGCACGGCATTACCTGAACCAAACATAAGACCAGGCGTTGTGGAATATCCTCTACCACGAGCAGTAGTATTGCCCAGTGAAAAGAACTATTGTTTGCAACATCGACGATATTCCACGTTTGCCCCTCTAATAGGTCTACGCCCTGCGATAGGAATAAACAGACCTTTGTTGGCTATGACAAGTGCAGACACGTCTCTATATTTTCCAAAGTTTTTCTTCCTGTAGGGAATTTATCCTTGGGTCCAGCACTATGTATGGGGTTATCACTAAAATAGGCACCATACACCTTATTGCCTTTATCCGTATAGCAGAAAGCAGGAACAATGGTTGAGAGCGTCACCAAGGCATCAAAATCAGCCTCAGTTGGATACTGATAATGATAGTTATGATTGCTACCTTCTGTCCAGTATTTCACAATATCTCCATGAGTTGCTTCAGACTTCGTTGTCGTTGCAGTAACATTGATCAGACCTCCTCTACCTTTATAGTATTTCCTTCCATGTTGTAGGAAGTTCCTTGCAGATAACAAACATCATTAAAATTTAAGGCATCTGCATAACTCCCCATTGGAAGAGATCTAAATCATTTGCAGTTTGGGCAAACTGGCCATTGTGGTTGTCAATATACCAATGTTGCGAACCTAAATCATCGTAAGAGATAGCTTTTCCATTCCATTTGTTGGCGCTTGTTGGATTCTCGCCGTAGTTGCTAATCCACCATTGTGCAGGTGCGATACCCCAATACACGTTCGAAGAGTTGTTGGGGTCGACATAGCGAATGAAGTTACCGTTGCCCACAGCACACCATTCACCTCCACATAGGGTTTGAGGCATCACCTTCTGCATGGTGATATTGGAGTGATAGTCATAGCCCTTATTGAACACTTTCTTTGCCGTCTTTGTATAGGTTGCGGTTGGAGTGTAAAACAGTAATTGAATTCTGTTTCAGCATTATCAGCTAAAGCAATCCACACATATCCATCTTTTGCGAGGCTCGACCGATCTTTAATATCAACATTGATGATTCGCTCCTTTTCATCTTCTGTTCCAATAAGCTTTCCGTCCTGCATATTGAGCACATCATAAGAGCGTAAATTATTTATCTTTACGCTGCTAATGTTTTTGATGATATTGCCGTCAGCATCTTTGAATCTCATACCCCAGATGGTCACCAATCGGTTCAAATTTGTATCGAACTTGAGTTTACCTCCTTCAGCGGGTACTTCAGACAGTGTAGCAACGCCCCAATTATAGTCGAATTTCTTATCGATAGTGGCGAGCGTACCGTCTTGCTGCTTCATATCGAGCGAAACAGTACTTTTTAATTTTGTTGTCACTAACAGGGGATATGGAAATAACCTCCGTCCTCATCTTTGGTTGAATCGGGATTTACCTGCATCACCGTCTTATCGCTCTCAAGAGCATCTCCCGGATAGAAGAGCGAACTTATGTCCTTGCTGTAGTTTGTTTTTACTTACAACAGAACCTAAGAAATCAGATTTTTATTACCACCGTTCACAGCAGTCAGCATACTATAGCTTGTGGCTGCACTCTGATTGTTGTCGTTGAGATTGTAAATAGAATTTTGTCGCCTTGTGCCCAAAAAGGATAATACGTTGTTGTTCTCGTCTAACTTTAGTGTACGCGTGCTGATTTTTGAAGGGTTCTGGCTTGTAGTCTCTCCCGCAAAGCTGTTGCCTGCAGAGAGTTCCACCGGATAGGTATAGCCCTTGCTTTCTTCTAGTCCTATATTTTCAGAATCGCTACATGCCGAGATTCCGAAGAGTGCTATCGTCCCCCAAAAGTAGGGATAAAAAAGTTTTTCTTTTTCATCTGGTGTAAATTGTTTTAGTAGATCGGGAATCATTCCCAAAGATTATCATTGTGAGTTTCTTTCTCCCAGGAGTTCTGTCTCCGTGTTAAATCATCTTCTCCACCATGCGTAGGATCTCCTTTGGAGATGCCTGCACTCACCTCTGCAAGAATAGGCTCATTATCCAACCAAAATTCTTCGCATTTAGGCTGAACATAAAGTGTTCTTGTTTTTCTTCATAACTTAATCAAACATTATTAATTACACTCTCATTATTATTCTCCGTCAATAATAAGACGATATATAGAACAATCTCTTCACTCATCATCACTAACAGCGCTATAAAAAATACGCACTGATTATTAACGCTTTATATCAAAAATAGAACTCTATCTATTCAATGTTTCATCTTTATATACCGTGAAATCGATGCAAAGATACTATTATAGAATAAGAAAGACAAAAGAAAAGGATAAATTCTTATTTATTAGAATGAAAGCGCTTGCACACATCCTGACCTTTCTTTTCTAAAAACTCTCCGAAAGGAATGAATGAAAAACACAATCATATAGAAAAGCATCTATAAGCCAGTATCATCAAACATGTACTTGAGATGCTTTTCTATGTTGCGCTGCGAAGGGGCTCTTTCTCCCGCTATTTTGTACCCTTTGTTCTGTGTCAATTTTCCGTTAAGGTCAAGCACGCTTTGAGGGATGGGGAAGACAGTGAGATAGGTATGAGTGTCGAACTCGCCAAAAGCGAACGAGGTCGTTGCGGCGCCAACCTTCCACATGAGTTCGAGAAGTCGCTCGGTGAGCAGATTTGTCAGCGTACACGAGCGGAGGGGCATTCCAGCGCGGGCGCGGACGGCATCAAAGGAGGCTGAGCCATCATCGCCATTGCGCACAAGAGCTTCAGCCTGCATGAGTAGCACATCGGCATAACGATAGAGCACAATGTCGTTATTCTGTAATCTCCCCATCGGAATAAGCCTGGCGATCCACTTCATATTTCTTCATGCGCGCACCCGCTGTTTTGTTCGTAGGGCGATCGGTGAGGCTCTGCAACACTTCGAGCGGTTTGTAAACGAGCGGCTCGCCATTGTCGAGCATCACCACCTTCCCATCCACACTGACCGTATCGGCAAAGAAATCCATCGCCCAACGCGTGTCGAGATTCTCCGTACCGTAGCCGAAAGCACGAACGGTGGAAGAGTGGCCGATGTGCCGTTTTCGGCACCCATGCAAAGGCTGAACCGTGGACATAGTGGCGACTGCGGAAGAGATAATCGAACTGATTGGCATAGAGAAGCTTATCCATCGGAATGACAAAAATGTTTTCAGCTGAAGTTTCGTTCTGAACGGAGAAGTTCTTTGCAGGATCGGCTTCAAGACTATAACCCGCCGCCGTGAGTTTTTCGCAATAAGCGATAGCAGCCTGCCAAGCATTCAGTTTATGCCCATCAACTTGGAAGAACAAACTGCTCCCCGAAGGGACGGTGAGCATCCGTCCAATCATTGTCGGCATACACTTCTGCATTGAGATAGAGTTTGGCTAAAAAGAAACCACATCACAGGTTTTGTCACTCGCCCGTAATATGCTCCCACATAGTTGCTCCGCTCCATAGAGAGATTGGGCAGAGCAGCATTGAGCTCGTTCAGGATAAAGGCGTAAGTTGCGCTGCGATCTGTCTGCCCCGTTGTTTCAGGAGTTTCGGAATAGTTGGTCACGAGTGGCACACGCCCGAAGAGGTCCATGATGTGAAATAGTACATTGCCCGAATGGCACGTACCTCTGCCGTATAACTCTCATATTGCGCTGAAGTCAGCACATTGCGATTGCGGTCTATTTTATAAAGCGAACGATTGCAGAGCATCACCACCTTGTAGAGATAGTTCCAAGTGTTGTGCAGCGGCTTTTCCGAAGCTGTCCACTGATGGGTGTGCAGGCGTTGCCAGAAACCACCATCATACCAGTCGCCGCCACGAATGGGTAGCATTTGCTCATCCGTTGTTAGCGAATTGAAGTCGTAAACGCCGCGCGGCGTCCCCATCAATCCCTGACTATCTTGGTTTCCTCCGATATAGTTGTACAAATTGTTCACAAGATGAAGCTCCACACCAGCAGCTGTGGCGTAAGCTTCCTTTTCCGGCAGCTGCCCTTTGGGATCCTCACTGAGGGCAACCCGTCAGCAGCAGGCAAAGTGCTATGGTAAAGAGCGAATTCTTCATAATCAGAACTGTATTGAAAGTCCGAAACTATAAGTGCGATAAATGGGATAGGTGCGTTTGTCGTCAATGCCAATAGTGCTATTGACGGCATAGCTATTGATCATCGGCGTCAGTCCGCTGTAGCTCGTTATTGTGGCGAGATTGTTCACCGACATAGAGATGCGCAAACTGCTGATATAGCGCGACCATTTTTGCACGGGGATGTTCCACCCCACCGTCAGGTAGTCGAAATTGAGATAGTTTCCACTCTCCAAACCAGTAGTCGGAAGCTATCTGGTCAGTAATGTTGGCGGCAGGCGCTTTCGCCATCACGTTGTAGTAAGGGAAGCTGGTCATGTTCATGTAGGGTCAGCGCAGTGCCGTTGTATATCTTATGCCCGAACGCGCCATTCATTTGCAGCGCCACATCGAAGTTTTTGTGGCGGAAACTAATGTTCGAACCGAGCGTCATCTTTGGTGTGGCTTGTCCGGCAATGTAGCGGTCGCCACTGTCGGAAAGGTCTACTTTTCCATCCCTATTTAAATCGGCAATATCATAAGCATAACTACCATCGGCACGCTTCACAAGACCTTTGCAATGGGGCAGATAGAAAACACCCAAGGGCTGTCCAATAATTTGATAAACGATATTGTTGTCGCCACCGTGAAGCCGGCACCGTTCAAGCCGCAATGGGCGTCACCGTAGGGGGCTGACAAATAGCGTCCTTGATAGTTTCCACTCAGCGATAGGGAGTTTGTTTTTCTGGAACGACACGTTCACATTAATGTTCAGTTCCATATCCTTGCGCTGCAAGGGGTGACGCCAAGCCCAAATTCAAAACCGCTATTGCTCATAGAGCCGAGATTCGCCAGCATTTGTGGATAAACGAAAGGAGGTACGGGCACATCGTACATATAGAGCATATCGCGCGTGCGAGAGTAGTAGTACTCCGCCGTCAGCACCACGCGGTTTTTCCAAAAGCCCATATCAGCTCCCACATTGAAGGAACTGCGCGTTTCCCACCTCAAATCGGGGTTGGCATTGGAGAGGATGCCAAACGTGGTGGCAGTGTGCCTTTTCCAAGAAATCACCCCAACGGGATTGAGCAGGAGGAGCGAATTATAGGAGCGTATGCCGCCCGTATTGCCCGAAAGACCATAGCCGGAGCGCAGTTTCAGCGTATTGAACCACGCTGTGCGCATTTGGGGAAGCGTATTGAGCACATCCCACGTTGCCGACACGGAGGAAGAAGCCCCATTTGTTGCCCGAACCAAAAATGGAAGAACCATCGGCGCGGATGTTGCCCGTCAGCGTGAACAAATCGCGGTATCCATATTCGGCTTGTGCCATAAAGGAGGTGGTATTTGTGTTTTCATAGCTACTGCCTGTGCCGCCATAGGGGGCGCAGACTGCCAGCTGCCAGATTGTCGAAACCGAATTCGTTACTGGTGAAGCCTTTCACGGTGGTATAGAAATCGCGCTGTTCGAGTTTTTGCAATTCGGCAAAGAAGAGCGCACTCAGTGCATGACGGCCAAAGGTGTGACTCAACGCGCTTCCAGATTGCCCAACCAGTCTTCGCTCTTGAGTTCGGAGCGATAGGCCTGCCCTTGTGCCCACAACCAGGTGGGGGAGATACTGTCCGTTGGAAGAGGGTTGTAGGAATAAGAGCCGAAAAGCCGAGAGGCTCACATCTTTCGACAGGCGCGCTGTCAGTCGGAGATGGGTGTTAAAATTCAGGAGCTTATCCTTGTCTTGTTCATTAAGGAGCGCGCCTGGCGGTACGATTTGTGAGGCTTGCGAGTGCGGTCCCAACCGCCTGAAGCCTTAGGGGCATAGCCGAGGGTGGGATTCTGCGCGGCTGTGGAGTAGAAGAGTTTTTGCACGTCAAAAGATATTGTCCTTCTGCATCGAGGTGCCGAAAGAGTCCCATGTCGATTTGTAGCAATCCATCGAAGGCGCGTTGCATCAAATCGACCTTTGCGGCAAAAGTGTTGCTGCCATGAAGGCGAATGATAGAATTATGGTCCATGCGCGCCAAGGAGGCTCGATAGTTGGGTTCTCACTGCCCCCGCTGAACGCTAAATGATGATTTTGGATAAAACCTGTGCGCGTGATGGCGCGCTGAAAATCGGTGTTGAATCCGCCGTCAGGGGAATTGTCAGTCCGAGGCGTGCCACTTCGCTCCTATACTGTGCTGCGGTGAGCATCGGAAGGGTTTTATAGACGGATTCCAGTCCCTAGATTGGTATCGTAGGAGATATGAAATGATTGCCCGCGCCTTTCTTCGTCGTCACCTGTATGACACCCGAAGCTCCGCGCGAACCGTAGGGGCGGTCTCTGCTGCGTTTTTCAAGATGGCAAAACTCTCAATGTCGGCGGGGAAGATACTATTGAGCGCGGAGAGGTCGCTATATACCCCATCGATAATCACCAAGGGATCGTTACCGCCCGTTAGAAGTAGTACCGCGCACGCGCACCGAGGAAAAGCATTGCCATGCGGTCAGCACCGCTCGAGTGATATTCACACCTGCCGCCTGCCCACTGAGTGCCTCCAGCGGAGTGCCCACTAAGCCTTTGTTCATGCGGTCGCGGGTGATGACATCTGCCGAACCTTTCTGACCGAACAATATACTATCTGTGTACAACTGCGGAATGGTGGTTTGTGCCACGGCGGACACTCCCAACATTTCCGACACCAGTAACAAAAACGACAGTTTCGTTTTCATGTGCGTCTGTTTTTAGAGGGTTATATATATCCTGAAGAGACCGACAGTTTTTCTCGCTCATATCCTTTCTTTTGCGAAAAATACAACTTTTCTCAAAATGACACACAGAAACGTTAATCAATGTATAAATAATGTGCAAAAATATCTCCTTCCCACTACCACAGCAACCAGCACCAACAACGCCTCTGGCGGAGGCGCACCATGCGTAACCGCGGGTGAATCCTTCGGGCATCATCTGCTGGGAATAGGGGGTGAGCGCAACGCAATAAGGGCGCTGGCTGACACAATAAGGGCGTCGGCTGACAGCCTTATTGTATTTTCAAACGCAATAAGGATATTTACAACGACATCAAAGTTTCCACGAAATTCAACCAATCTGCTTTAGAACAAACCACTTCTTTCTTCTGCTATTTATATCGTTTTTTTACACCTTTTCTTTCTTTTCCGAAATTTTATTTGCACTTTTGGCACACAGTTAGTTTAGTAGGATTAATTTCATGACAGTTATTAAACAGATAAACTTAAACGATGCACGACACTACTCATCGTATGAGGTACCAGGAACAGATGGAAATCTTTTTATAGACAAATTCCACGATATAGACTTCAAGGAAAAAAACGTTACAACTGGGCTTCATGTTCTTCGTGTATTGTAAGCAAGGAACTGTAAATTTAACCATCAACGATACAGCCTATCATGTGCAACCGGGCGACCTCATTGTAGGCCTCAACGAACTCACCATCACAGAAACAAAGCCGAGCGAGGACTTTCTGGGGCGTATTGTCGTTGTTTCGCAGAATTATTGCCGCGAGAGCTTCGTGGGAATTCAGAACCTTTGGCCCAATCTTCTCTATCTCTACAACCACCCCGTTATCCGCCTCACTCCCAAAGAGCAATCGCGCGTTGCCGACATCCTCACGCTCTTCCTCGAGCGCATGAGCGACACGAGCTACGCCTTTCACACCGAAGCCACACTGGCTCTCTTGCGCCTCTTCTATTTCGACGTTTGCAACATGCTACAGGTGCGCGTGGGCAAACCCGATGAGGCCTCCATGCGTAGCTATGACATCTTCAACAAGTTTCTCCGCCTAGTGCAAGAAAACTGCCGCCGAGAACGCAGCGTGCAATGGTATAGTGAGCAACTCTGCCTCTCCGCAAAATATTTCTCCGAGGTGGTGAAATCCGTGAGCGGTCGCACCGCGGGACAATGGATTACCAACATGGTGGTGCTCGAAATAAAAGGCTTGCTCCTCGACCCCGAACTATCCGTGAAGGAAGTGGCACAAAAACTAAACTTCCCCAACCAAAGCTTCATGGGAAAATACTTCAAAAACGCCACCGGCATTTCTCCTTCAGAATACCGAAATTCATAAAAAAACGAGACTCAAGGCTCATACATACATTATAGGATGCCCATAGGAAATGGCGGGATATTAAAGAAAAAGCAAATGGCAGAAGTGAACAAAACTATATTGATGGGTGATACGCAAAAAGATTGCGTAGCCTCGTTGTAGTTTTTGCACCTCGAAAAAGCGGAAACTTCCTTTGCTTGGATGATTTCTCGCTAAGAATGAATAACTTTGCGCACGCAAACAAGCAGATTCTATCTGATAAAAGAAAAATGAACTCTAATCTGAACATCCACATCGGCTCACTGCTCCATGCCCATCGACGCTTGGAGGATAGTTGCCAAACTTCACGGTTTCGCAACTCATCTTATCGTGTGCTTATGGGATTGTTCCGACGATGACACGTTTTTCTTTCTCTGACAGATAAAAATGATGTGTTTTCACTGAAAAATAATTTGTCAAGAGATAAAGGACAGTCGGGAAGCCCAGAAAGCTTTTCCGACTTTTTGTGCCTCTGCAGCGCAGCTTCCTTTATCACTGACATGGCACCTTAAAAACAAGATTTTCAAAAACAATAATGAACAAAAAGATTCCTATCATAGCCATGCCAGTCAACAAGAATGCGTGAATACGGTACAAAACCATGACAAATGCTTAAGAAACAGATACAGAAGATGGACAATAGAGGATTTGGTTGATGCTTGCTCTGATGCTCTCTACGAGATGGAAGGCATCGACAAGGGCGTTTTCGATGAGAACGGTGCAAGGGAGATATTCAGATCATGAGATCGGACAAACTTGGATACAACGCTCCTATCGAGGTGTATGAGAATAAGTTCTATAGATACGCCGACCCTGAATACTCTATCAATGAGAACCCTCTGAATACAGAGGACTACGACCTCATGGAAAAGGCGGTATGCCTCATCGGTGAGATTCCCGAAAGCGAAACCGCGAAAGAACTGAAAAGTGTTCTCTCAAAACTAAAAAGGAAAGTTACTATTCCTTCTGTAAAAACTTCCTAATAATCACAAAAGGCTTCCGAAACCATCTATATATATAGATAGTGCTCGAAAGCCTTTTTCTTTGTATGGTACTCCAGACAGGACTCGAACCTGTGACCTCCTCGTTCGTAGCGAGATGCTCTGATCCAACTGAGCTACTGGAGCATAAAAAGAAGGGAGTAAGATGGGACTCGAACCCATATCATTTCAGACCCACAATCTGACACTCTAACCACTTGAGCTACCTACTCCATGTGTTGTGACGAGGATGGGACCTCGAACCCATAACCTGATGCTTCGTAGGCAACTGCTCTAATCCAATTGAGCTACCTCGCCATTTCTTAAGGGGAAGCTTGCGGCTCCATCCGCATGAGCTATGGACTGCTTTTAGCCGTTCGCTCGTTCTTCCTTTTGTTTGACGATGCAAAGTTAGAAAGGGGTTATGCAGCCTTTTTGCGTAACAAAAAGATTTCATTTTTGTAGAAATTTCATAGTTAAAGGGAGCAACTCGGGCGGGCAGAAGTGGATGCTGTGCGACACCGCCGGTGTCGGAGGAGGGGGGGCGGCGTCACCACTCCACGGGTTCACCCTTCGGGCATCACCCGCGGTTAAGCATGGGGTGTCCCCGCTGGGGACAGTGGGTGAGTACGTGGAGTATACTCCGTGGCCTCTCTTCCGCACATCATGAGATATCTATGTACTTATCTGTAGACACACTCAGCCATGCCCTCACTACCGCAGCAGCCTGCACCGACAACGCCTCCGGAGGAGGCGCACCATGCATAACCGAGGGGGATACCAGAGCAATAAGTGAGAGAGAACCCGTGGGAGAAGTGGACAGAGGACACTCCGACGCCGGCGGCATCGCACTGAAAGCGTGGAGGGAGCAACTCGGGCGGGCAGAAGTGGATGCTGTGCGACACCGCCGGTGTCGGAGGGGGGCGGCGTCACCACTCCACGGGTTCACCCTTCGGGCATCACCCGCGGTTAAGCATGGTGTGTCCCCTCCGGGGACAGTGGGTGAGCACGTGGGGTACTCCGTGGCCTCTCTTCCGCGCATCATGAGATGTCTATGTACTTATCTGTAGACACACTCAGCCATGCCCTCACTACCGCAGCAGCCTGCACCGACAACGCCTCCGGAGGAGCGCACCATCGTAACCGCGGGTGATACCCGAGCAATAAGCGAGGGGAACCCGTGGGAAAGTGGACGAGAGGACACTCCGACGCCGGCGGCGTCGCACTGAAAAGCGTGGAGGGAGCGATTCGGGCGGGCAGAAGTGGATGCTGTGCGACACCGCCGGTGTCGGAGAACGGCGTCACCACTCCACGGGTTCACCCTTCGGGCATCACCCGCGGTTAAGCATGGTGTGTCCCCGCTGGGGACAGTGGGTGAGCACGTGGGGTACTCCGTGGCCTCTCTTCCGTGCATCATGAGATGTCTATGTACTTATCTGTAGACACACTCAGCCATGCCCTCACTACCGCAGCCGCCAGCACCGACAACGCCTCCGGAGGAGGCGTACCATGCGTAACCGCGGGTGATACCCGAGCAATAAGCGAGGGGAACCCGTGGGAAAAGTGGACAGAGGACACTCCGACGCCGGCGGCGTCGCACTGAAAGCGTGGAGGGAGCGGCTTACACTCACGCGAGGGCGGAAAAGCAGCACTTCTCCCTACCAGAAAAATAAGCGTGTGAGCTGACGCAATAAGGATATTTATGAGCGCAACACCATGCGCCCTCTCCCGATAATATTTGAAAAACTCCAGATTTACCAGTATCTAAAAAGGCTCTGTATATTTCCTTTTTCTAATCTTTGATATCTAGGTAGACTGATCTTCCACCTGTTTAAGGTCTTTTTCGCGTTCAGCCAGTTTCTTATCAGCGCCGTTATAGGGTTTATATTTATCAATCTCCATAAAATGCCCTGGCAGATAACGCCCATCGGCAAGCAGAATACCTTGCAGAGCAAAAGGCTCAATTCGGCGTATTTGCTTCTGAAGAGCCTTAAAGATTCGCAGCTCCTCTTTAGTATAGTTGTCGTCCAGCGGATGGAGAACAAAATGCCCTGTTTTGTCTATTTCTGCAAAAAGTACGGTGAAACTCGTCTACTTTTTACATCTTTCATATATATGGAAAGTTCGTGCGCCAGCAGAATATAGGCCGTGGCCATATAGTATGGATTGTCCCAGTCGCCTCTTGCCTCGTCACCCCCCTTAACATAGCTTATAGCGCGAGAAACATACGGCGATGTTAGGACGTTTTGATCAAAAACAATGTCTCGACAACATCCGTCCTTGATAGCTAAAAACGCCGTCCTGCGACAAGCTGTGAAACCCACATAGGGAAAGTGTGTCCAGCAATCAAGTGAAACCCATCTGGGATGCGGAAAGGAAGAACTTTAACGGTTTTACCGCCATCAGTCGTCAATTCTTCACTACCATACCGGCGAACGGCCTCGCTCCAAGCCACAGAATCTTTTTCCCTGTCGTTGCATTACATAAACCTGTGATACGCATAACTCTCCAACTGCCATCTTTCAGATTCAACGATATCCATTGAGGAACTACATTGTGTTGTTTGAAAAAGAGTGAATCCGAACAAATCGGAGAAACAAACCAATTTATTTCGCCTAATAGTTCGTGAGGGTATAACAGTTGTTTTACCTCCACTTTCTATGAAGTTCTTGTAAGTGGTTTTGATTTCTGCCAAGGGCACTGTTGGGCGTGCGAAGATCACTTTCATACTGTCGTTCCACGGCTGCACATTCTGAGCAAGCAACATACTACAAGAGAGGGACAACAAAAGCAATAGATTCATGATTCGTTTCATGACAGGAGATTGTGTTTATTTCCTTTGAGTGCAAAGATATATATAAGAATCAAAATCATCCATTTTCTGCTCTCGATCTGAAAAGTTTTTATTTTTTTGCAGCATGTAGTTATCTTTTGGGAATTTAATTTTCCAACTTTACGTTAGAACAATGAAGCTCTTTCTTTATAAACGATTGAAGTTCTTTTTACATAACTTTGATCTAAAACTATAGTGAGAATAAAAATCAAACCATTATACCGATAAATACAAAAAGTGAAACAGAATTACATTCTAAAATGTGGTTGCTTGCCGCCTCCTGTGCAGTAGCCTCTTTAGCATGAGGCAGAGCCCGTAGGGAAAAGATGTAGCACGAAAAATCGCGGCAAAGTATGTTACAAATCCCGAAAATGCAGCAAACAACAGCTCTCACACGGGCTCCGCAAACTGATACGCCTCCGGCCTATTATCTTTTCACGAACACCAGCAACAACCAGTTTGTCATTATTTCAGGCGAAAGCCAATTGAATGAGTTGGTGGGGTACAGGACGCTGAGTGCTGACAATGCCAAGAATCCCATTCCCGAAGAATTCAAAACGATGCTCCAACGCTACGAACGAGTGGTGTCGGCAGTGCGCACAAAGACGTCACAAGTTCCCGCGGCAAAGTTTCCCCAAAAACGAGAAGTGTTGCCCTTGCTCACTTGCCACTGGGAGCAGAATTATCCTTTTAATCAGTACACCCCAAGCAGGGATGGCGTGAACACGCCAACGGGATGCGTGGCTACTGCCACTGCCCAACTTCTATATTTTCACAAGTGGCCAAAGGCGCGCCCCGAATCATACATAAAATCGGAAGGTTCCGAGGCGCAGAAGAGTGCCGACTATCTGTGGGAAGATATGCGAGACAGAGCAAAAGATATGAACACGAGAGGGGGAGATGCTGTAGGCGTGCTGATGAGAGATGTGGGCAAAGCTGTCCATATGTCTTACTTCCGTCTGGGAAGCAGCTCCAATCTGCATCGTGCGATGGAGGCTTTACGCAATGATTTTGGATATTCTGTACGCCATGTGTATAAGGATTATATGCTGTCAAGTACTTTTCAAGAAATTCTGCTCAATGAACTTGCCGATGGTTACCCTGTTTTAGTTTGCGGAGGTTCACATGTTTTTGTATTCGATGGATACGACAGACGTGGATTTGTACATGTCAACTGGGGCTGGGGAGGAGAATTTGACGGATACTTTGATATCAATACTATCTACCTTAATGTCAGCGGATTTGGATTGAGAGATGGAAAGTTTTATGAAGAAATAGAAGTTGTTTTTGCGCATCCCAAAGACGGACAGCATAAAGAGTTTGCCACAACGCGAGAGATAGAGACCAGAAGTGCCCATGCCTTTACGATTGCCGAAAAGGATGTGGAACGCGGCACGGTGCTGAATGCCAAGATAGAAAAATTGGTAGCAACAACCCTATCAATGGTAGTTTGGGCCGCTTCACGGGAAAGGTGGCACTGGGGCTTTATGATGATAAGGGAATACGAGTGAAACTTTTTCAACTCCATTCAAACAGGACTAATGCTCAGTAGTATTTTTACAACGACAAGTATAGAATTTAACAATCTCGATTTTTGCTGAGCTCCCCAATGGTACTTACACACTTAAGCCTCTCTCCAATGAGCTGATAGAACAGCCCTCCACTTATTCGGGTTGGCAGCCAATAGCTTATGCAAACACACAAACGGTGGAGCTGACGAGCAACAGAATCATAGTGAAAGATATTCCGGCTCGCGTTCCGCTTGCGTTAGAGCGCAAACCCGAAGTGCTGGCTCCGCTCTATCAAGGTAGCGGCGACCAAGGCATGATAGGTATAGTAGTCCGCAATGATGGCTGGGAAGAAGTGCGCGGAAGCCTCTTTGTAGAGTTTGAGGGAAAAGATAACGGCATTAAATTTACTGCTCCTAATCAGGAATTTGTGTGTGCTCGACGCCTTGAAACAACCGCGATGCATGCTCCCATCTTAACATCTTACGCCACAAATGGAGTTAGCAATGCTCTGCTTGCTGGCCGTTACATGTCAGCTTCTTCATCTCTGTTGACAAGGGCGACAAAACTTTTGAGAAGATTCCTATCACAACGGATACGCCGATAGAGATAGAAGTGCTACCCAACACTGCTCCTACAAACTCAGCATCAAAGGGATTGATTTCCTTACTAACGGAAAAGTAAGCGACCAGCAAGTGTTCGATCCGAAAGAAACACAAACATTGGGACTGATGGCACTTGCAGAATTGCGCGGCAGTAAGGGGATATTCCGGTGCACTGCGTTATCGTGCGATGGATATTGATGATGGGACTTTCACCGAACTCGGTTCAAAATCTTATGTTTCTTTCCAACCCTTCGCCTACATCACTCCTAAGAGTACGCTGGTTGAATTCCCTCTCAATCATCTGAAATCTGGACACACTTACGAGGTTCATGTAGAGATTGATAAAGATGGACAGTGGACGGATGTATGGAATAACGTAACTCCTCGTGTGCAGTTTGCCGTGGAGTCTTCTTTGAGTACAGATATTTCTTCCGTAAAGACAACCTCCAAAAGTCCAGAAGTGTATAACCTCCAAGGTGTTCGCATTACGACTCTTACTGACCAATTACCCAAGGGCATCTATATTATCAATGGGAAGAAAGTGAAGAAATAAAAAGCAGTAGCCATTCCACTTCCGAAAACAAAACTCAGTACGAAATGACAAAAAATTCTATATACAACTACTTGCGCTCATCGCTATCCTCTGCTACCCTATCAACCTCAGAGCCGACGACTATAGCTTGGCACCTTCTACAGGACGAAAAGGTGTATGTACCCATCCATGCACAGAGCGCGAAAGGGCAGCTCTCTATAACCAATTACGGCAAAGCTACGGTTCAAGATTTCACTTACACGCTCTCTTTCGAGGGAAGACTCCTGCTGGAGAAAAACACATCATGGAAGAGCCGCTGCCGTGCATGGGAGTAGCTACCGTTGAAATAGATGTGTCGCCTTATGACCAGCTCTCGGAAACTGAATTGCAGATAGAGATTACGAAAGTAAACGGCGAGCCCAACAGAGCCACCATCCTACGCCACTCTTCCCAGAGTCACCGTTACACAAGTGCCCCACCGAAGAGTGGTAGTGGAAGAATACACGGAATGTGGTGTCAATACTGCCCACGCGGCATTGCCCTCATGGAGAATCTGGAAAAATACATACCATGACGACTTTATCGGCATTGCCATCCATGTGTCCGATCCTCTAAAATGTGCTGACTATGCTTGGAACGCAGCAAAAGTTCAGAGCTACCCCACGCTCCAAAATGAACAGAAGTCGCACACTGACATACTACACCGGCACGAGTGAATTCGAAGAGGAAAAGGCGATGGGAGCCGATATGGACATTGACGTTTCCGCACAATGGGACAAGCAGAAAGAAAACATAACAGTAATGCCAAGTGTCACCTTTCGCGTCTCCCCAAAAAGAGTCTGCATACGCCGTGGCCTATGTGCTGACGGAAGACGGAATGACAAAACCCTCGTGGAAGCAAAAAACAACATCTTCGCGGGCGACGCCAGCCTCCGTGGCATTTCAGCAGAACTAGATAAGTTTATCAATGCTCCATTTGCGGTAAAAGGTCTCCCAACAACTTCACAGCAATTGCAGCAAAAGGCGTTTACACTCCTACCGAAGAAGACTATATCAAGACTCCCATAGAAGTGGACAAGGCACAAAGTTTCGAGCACGTGTTCAACATCTCTAACAACAACCTACTGCAAGACAAATCGAAGCTAAAAGTGTGCGTATTGCTCATTAATCTGAACACAAAGAAAAATTGAGAACGCCGCTAAATGCAGCATAACCGATGCTATCTCCACAGGTATAACCTCTACAACAGAAGAACAGAAACGCACTGTTGAAATAGCTCGATACGCTCGATGGTCGTCGTATCCAAGCTCCGCAAAAGGCCTCAACCTCGTGAAATATAGCGATGGTCGTGTCGCAAAGAAATCGTGACACGCTAAGGACTTCCTGAGAAAGACAAAAAGATATATTCTCTAACACATTCCTTATAAATAGTGTCCCTAAAAGCTTATATACTTTTTAGGGACATTTCTTTATCTGAAAACCCCAATTCTCTATACAATAAAAAGCAGCATGCGTTTCACTCTCCTGGGAGACTAAAACACCAAGCATGATTGGCTACCAATTGTTTTGAAATGAATAACTTGCCCTTGCGCATAGGGGCATTCAGTCAGGTTTGACGATGCAAAATTAGAGAGCTTTTGATGTTACTCCAAGAGGCAAGGATATGGCGGGAAGTATAGGGAAAAAGCAAGGATGTCAGCGACTATCAAAAAAACGCTCAATATACATTCTAAAAAGTAGACTATTTCAGGGCAAATACACATTGTTTCTCAATCATCATTGATTGTTTAAGAGATTACTTTTATGTCTTTTTCACAGGAAAAATTATTTCCCAGTAGCGTGAAAGTTCCATTTTCCCTCGTTTTATTCATTATAAGTTCATAGCTTTGTAATCAATATCAAGAAAAAACAATCATCTAATGAGACAGAAGAAAGAGCATAGCAACCTTATCAAGGAGCATTTGAAGAAGCGAGGCATCACCCAAACATGGCTCGCTAAAGAGTTATGCAATTTTACTCACCTATTAGGCAAGTTATGTACTGACGATTACTATGAATGCTTGCGTTCTATATGACAGTTGATAATCTGATATGACTTTTGGGGTATCCATAGATATTATTAGTAAAGAAAGGATAAAAGAATATGTGGCCAGATAAAGAAACTGAGATTGACTACCTAAATTTTTGGTTACATGGTAAATCTGGTTTGCTAATATAGCAACCAATAGAGATTGTCACCATCAACAATAGGGCTGTATGGCGACTGGGGCAGTGGCAAATCCAGTCTGATGAAATTAGTTCAAAAGAAGATTGAAGAGAAGTACCCTAAGGACGAGAAAAAAGAAAGATACTATTAAAACCCTATGCATAGAATTTAACGGTTGGCTTTTCGAAGGATATGAAGACACCAAGACCTCTCTTTGTGGCGCGATATTGGATGCACTTGCTGACGAGAAACGCTTTAGCAAGGAAGTGACAGATTATGCAAAAGAACTGATAAAGAAAATTGACATCAATAAAAATCTTAGGGAAAGGAGTCAAATATGGATTGGATTTATTTCTGTCTGGAGGTATTGGGATGTTGACCGATTTGTCGCTAGTGGTTTACTATCTACCATTAAGTCTAATGCAGGTGAAGTTCAAGCGAAAGATATAGAAGAGATCCTTAGTATGCTTAAGAAGAACGATAAGACACGGACAGAGATCAAAAAAATTTTCGAAATGAGTTTAAAGATCTGCTGAAGAAGAGTAAGGTGGAAAATGTCGTTGTGTTCATTGACGAACTTGACCGTTGCCTGCCCGACTACCGTGCTTGAAGTTTTTGAAGCCATGCGATTATTCCTATTTGTAGAAGGCATGTCATTTGTTATAGGCGCAGATGAACGCCTGATACAGTATTCCATAAAAGAGCAAATACAAAGGGTCCCAGGAAATAATTTTGGATATTGGGAAAGAGTATCTGGAGAAGGTAATCCAATATCCGTTATACATTCCTCAATTGACACGAGCTGAAGTCAATCAGTACCTTGCTTGTCTGTTGTTGAAACAAACGCTGTCTGATGAAAAAGTTTAAAAATACTAGGTATAGTCTATACTTTTGACCCCAGATCAAGACTTTTCTATGGACCTTATTAGTGACAAAAACACCAGATCTTACAGAGAATTGCAAACAAGAAATGGCACTTGCGCGACAAATTTCATCTGTATTGGCCCTAGTATTAATGGGAACCCTCGACAGTGTAAGCGTTTTTTTGAATACATTGTATATGCGACTTGAACTTGCCAAATCGAGGAATGTTACTCTTGATAAGAATATATTAGCTAAACTTATGTTAGCAGAATATTTTAATCCAGAATTTTTCAAAGCTGTCACAAAAACCTGAAAAATAGAGAACTTTTTCAAAAGCTTTTGAAAAAGGAGAAGAATTGAATGATAATAATCCTTTCGCCACGTGGAGAAAAAAAGACTGGGTGAAAAATGGATGCAAAATGGTACACGATTAGATGATGAAAAATTAGACAAATACGTTTATTTCGCAGATGTTAAAAACCGTTATGGAAAGTCAAATCTCGATCAGTTGAGTCCTACTGCCCGCAAGTGTTATGAACAACTTGTTGATGGGACTGAGATGAATAGAAATCTTGCTCTCGAAACTGGTTGAAAGACTTGCACCCGGAGAAAACCATCATTGCATCAGAAGTGTTTGCCGTGATAGAAAATACGTCAACTATGAATGTGGAGGTACTAAGGTCTTATACCGAGTTTTGCATGAAAGCAGGGAATGATTGAAGAAGCATTGAAGAAACTGATGGAGCAACCAGTAAGTAAATACAATGCTATTGCTTACGGTCAATTAACTCCATTTATCACGAGGTTATCGCCTGAGGAGGTAAAGAATCTTAATGATTACCTTTCGACAAATGAGGGAGGTGAAGAGAACCATAGAGACAGGCACAATTAAATTCAATTAAACCATTTAATAAAAATAATGGGCACATCAAGCTTATATGGCGGTCCAAAGAAGACATCTTTATTGCCATCTGATTATGATTCTAATGTGAGTCCAGAACAGGAAGCTCCTGCAGAAGATGCACCATTCATGAGCTGTACCCACTGAAGACAGACCAGAAGAAAAAGAATCTCAACAGGACAAGCCTGAGAATGAAAAGCCAGAGGGCCAAGAGAATGAACAACCGAACCAACCCTCTGCTAACTGGGGTACGGCACGCGGTTCGATGCGGAAAGCCATGAACAATGGAAGCAGTGGCAATATCAAGAGTGCTATAAGAAATTATACCAAAGCACTTGGCGGTCATACTAATGCTACGCGACAGGCTACGAAGGTTCGCAGAACTGCAGGAATCCTCTACTCCTACTTTGCAGGAACTCCTGAAAACCATTCGTCAACGCCTTGTAGAGATAGGGATACGGTTCGATGGAAGGGCTACAAAAGACATCTTTAATGATATATGCAGACTTATTGCCCCCTACCCAACGACCTTGAAGACTCACTGACAAAATAAAGCCCTATGGGAGACTTTTTGCTGATGTGGCGGCAGATCAGAGCATCGACCTTAATCAACTTGAAAGCTTTAATGAAGAATTACTGCAACGATTAGTGGGGGGATTGATAAAACATTATATTTTTGACAAATTGTTACTACAATCTGAACAGACTGCACTTAAGAACTGTGAACAGATATCAGGTCTACGAGAGTTGGAGAAATCCATTAAGATATACATTGATGGGATAGTTGACGGTGTTGTTCCTGACATTATTAAAGTGGGTTGAATCCTGCGGACTTCAACCGTGCACTGGAAACATTGTGTGATATTTCTTATCAACAAATGGAGGAGTTGCGATGAAAGAGAGTTTTGTTTTACGTTGTCAGAACATGATAGTTTTCAAGTTGATGGATCAAGAAGGTAAATATCAATGATTCGTCAGCATTCCAATATACATTTTGGAATCCAAATGCTGGTTTGGGAAAGAAACAAATGTATGTTACGCCCTGGGCTTTACCGATGAGGCTCTAGACTTATTGTACATATCCCTTATGGTATTCTGTGTTGACAGGAGTGTGAGTCGTAAAAACAGGAAGATGCGTGGACTCGCGACGTTGAGCTGTACATACCGGTAAAGGCTTATGAGAAATGGGAATGTTGCAAACCGATTCTTGTAAATGCACTCAATTTCCTGACAGGTGATCACTGGACGATACATTTCAGAAAAAGAGCAACCATAACAGAGGATGAGGATAAGTACATAAGGGGAGGTACCGTTATCGTAACTCGGTCAGAAAAGATTGATACAGATGTATTCTGTATGCTTTCTGGGGGATTAGATTCATTCATTGGTGTTATTAATTTGCTCAAAGACGGGAAGAATCCTATATTTGTCAGCCATTACGGTGGGGGCAAGGGAGTGAAAAATTCCAAGACAGAGTGGTTAGCTTATTGAAAGACCAATATTCTATTGTCCCAGAACGATTCTTCAGGTTTTATGCCGCCTCACGGGATGGTGTGGAGGACACAACACGTTCCCGCTCGCTTATGTTCTTTGCCCATGCCATTGCTATTGCTTTCAGGTATGGGGCATCATGTTGACTTGTATGTACCGGAGAACGGTGTGATTTCGTTGAATATACCCCCTGACCGTTATGCGATTGGGTAGCCTCAGTACACGCACGACTCACCCGTATTTCATGAAAAATGCTTCAAAAATCTATTAACAGAGTTAGATATTGAAATTTCGTTAGTCAATCCTTTTCAGATGAAGACAAAGGGGAGATGATGAAAAACCTGCAAAGATCTTGATTTCCTTAATACCCATTATAAGGAGACATTGTCTTGTTCACACCCAGACCAAGGACGCTGGACAGGAGAGGCAGTAGGGGCATTGTGGAGAATGCCTGCCTTGTACCGATAGGGAAAGCGGCTATAAAAGCTGCAGGGTTAGATGATGTCACTACCTATCGACACCTTTTACGAAACTAAAAAACAGGAGTAGAGGCATTATCTTCTTATAAATTGGGATTAACAACCCAGAAAGACAGCCATGCGGCTATACAGATGTCGGGGCCAATAACAGAACATATAGATGATTATGTCAGTCTTTACGAACGAGGTGTCAAGGAATTGAAAAAAATCTAATTAACTCACTTTAATGGAACACCTCTACGATACCCATTTCCATCTAGATTTACAGAAAGACCGAGTTGCGGCTATTCGTGAGATAGAAGAACATCAAATCTATACCATAGCTGTCACAAACTTGCCAGACTTATATAGAAAGGAATATTGCGAGATAGCAAGCAAATATATTAGGCTAGCTCTTGGATTTCATCCGGAGTTACTTCATCAATATAAGGGCCAAATTCCATTAATGTGGGAATTCTTGCCTGAAGTGCGTTATATTGGAGAAGTAGGCTTGGACTTTGTTGATACGACTTATAAGAGCGAACAGATAGCCTTCTTCAGTGAACTGATAGAAAGATGCCGTTTTTGATGAGAGACAAAATAATAACGATCCATTCACGTCGTGCCGTACGTCAAGTTCTGAGAATTATTGGTAATAATTATAGGTTTAAGCCTATCCTTCATTGGTTCACAGGTAGTAATGATGAACTACTTGAGGCTGTAGATGCTGGATTTTATTTCTCCATCAATGGAGCAATGATGACTTCTAAAAGATTTATCGCCTTACTTCCATTAATCCCTAAAGAACGATTATTACTGAAACAGATAGTCCATTTACATATTGCCAGAAGACACACTCCCATACGCTGGACAACATCATGCGCCTTATAAAAGAAAGAAAAAGAAAAATGTTGATCTATGGTGCAATTTAAGACGATCTTGTCGTAATAATAGTATTCTCACGATATTGATTTAGAAAGAATCAAGTTTGCGAAAATAGTTGTGTTAATTCCCAAGAAGTTTTGTAACTCTTTTGAGATTACTTGTTTTCGGGTGTAATAAAAGGTGTAAATCACGTAACCCGTTGATTTACACCTTTATTGCTGGAGAGAGAGGATTCGAACCCCCGGTGCCTCTCAGCACGGCGGTTTTCAAGACCGCTGTAATCGACCACTCTACCATCTCTCCTTTCAGTCGCTTGACGCGATGGCTTTTAGTCGAAAAGCGGTGCAAAGATAAAGGTATTTTTGGATACAACAAAGGGAAAAGGCATTTATTTTATATGAAATTTAGTTGATTTGCCCCAAAAATGGAACAGGGGACACTGATTCGCGCTCCAAAGCATGGGGATTTCCTTTTCAAAAGGTGTTGGGAGGTTTAAGGTGGAGGAAACAAGATGGGAGGAGTATTATACCGCGAAAGGGGTAGTTGAGACAGGAAAGGCTTTGTAATTTTGCAACCACCAAAAGAAATGAGAAGTTTAGAAATATATTCATTAAAAGAAAATAACAAAAGAAAAATTATGAAGAAGACATTAGTGGTGTTTGGTTCCAGCACCGGAACTCTCGAGGGCATTGCAGAAGACATTGCCAACAAGTTAGGAGCCGATGTTAAGAATGTATCAGAAATTGATGCAGCTTTACTCGAAGAATATGACAACCTGCTGTTGGGCTCTTCCACTTGGGGGCGCTGGCGAAGTTCAGGACGACTGGTACGATGGCCTCGAAGTGCTGAAACAAGCTAATTTGGCAGGCAAGACGATTGCGCTATACGGTTGCGGCGACGCTGAAAGCTACGGCGACACGTTCTGTGGTGCGCTGATCGAGCTCTACAACGCAGTGGTTAACAGTGGTGCCAAACTGGTAGGTGCTGTTGATGCATCAACTTATAACTATGTAGGTCTGAAGCCGTTATTGATGGTAAGTTCGTCGGCTTGGCTCTCGACATCAACAGAGGACAACAGTGAGCGCATCGCCAATTGGTTGGAAGAAATCAAAGGCAGAGTTGGCTTAATCTCTTTCCGAAGCTTAGCTGGACACATTTGTTACCCGACCCTGACAGTCCCTACTCGCGGCATTCCTTTTGTTTAAGGAGTTTGTCAGAAAGACGATTCCGCTTGCGGAACGAGATAAAGGGGCTGGTCCCGTAACTCTCAAACACATTTTTATTATGGCAAAGTTTGAAAAAGGTAAGATTTTCGTAGCAAACGATTTGGTAGACTATGCAGAAGGTGGCGTAGTAAGTAAGGAATTGGTACACAACAATGCTGGTAGCGTAACGCTGTTTAGCTTTGACGAAGGCCAAGGTCTCTCCGAACACCTCGCACCTTTCGACGCCTTCATCAAGTGACTGATGGCGAGATGCTACTCAACGTTGAAAGGCACGGACAATCGCATCAAAGCCGGCGAGAGCTTCATCATTCCCAGTGGGGCACGTCACAGCGTAAAAGCTGAACGTCCCTTCAAAATGATTATTACAATGATACGAGGGTAGACACGAGGGGGACGACAACAAGATACAAGGGACGAGCATAAGAGCGGAGATGTTTTCTTCAACCAATATCTCGTACGAGGTGACTTGCAAAATCGTCCCCCGCCCTTTGTTATAAAACAAAAGAAACAATGAAAAATCAGAAAAATTCACGCAAGAGAATCCTCGATTCAAGAGGTAACCCACAATAAGGGTAGAAGTGACACTCGAAAACGGTGTAATGGGTCGCGCCAGTGTTCCCTCTGGTGCTTCTACTGGTGAAAACGAAGCTCTCGAACTTCGCGATGGCGACAAGGCTCGCTATGGTGGTAAGGGCGTTTTGAAAGCTGTTGAGAATGTCAATAACATTATTGCTCCCGCGCTTCGTGGCGACAATGTGCTCAATCAGCGCGCCATCGACTATAAGATGCTCGACCTCGACGGTACGCCGACGAAGAGCAACTTGGGTGCTAACGCCATTTTGGGCGTGAGCTGGCTGTAGCTCAAACGGCTGCTAAAGCCCTGAATATGCCGCTTTATCGCTACATTGGTGGCACTAACACCTATGTACTCCCTGTCCCGATGATGAACATTATCAATGGTGGTGCTCATAGTGATGCCCCCATCGCCTTCCAAGAATTCATGATTCGTCCGGTAGGTGCAAGTTCTGAGAAGGAAGCTATCCGCATGGGTGCAGAAGTGTTCCACGCATTGCAGAAGGATCTCAAGAAGCGTGGCCTCTCCACTGCTGTGGGCGACGAAGGCGGTTTCGCACCAGCTCTCGACGGCATTGAAGACGCCCTGCAGAGCATCGTCGACGCCATTCGCAACGCGGGACTACGAACCGGGCAGGACATCCGCATCGCTATGGACTGCGCAGCGAGCGAGTTTGCCTCTGTTCGCGATGGTAAGTACTACTACAACTACAAAGCAACTCTCCAACGGAATGCCTAAAGATCCGAACGGCAAGGAACTTTCCGATGACGAGCAGATTGCTTACCTCGAAGAACTCATCACCAAGTATCCTATCGACTCTATTGAGGATGGTCTCGACCAGAACGACTGGGAAGGTTGGAAGAAGCTCACCGCTGCCATTGGCAACCGCTGCCAGCTTGTGGGCAGATGACCTCTTCGTCACCAACGCGTTTCCTGAAGAAGGGTATCGAACTGGGTGCAGCCAACTCTATTCTGATCAAGGTTAATCAGATTGGTTCGCTCACCGAAACTCTCGAAGCCATCGAGATGGCTCACCGCCACGGCTACACCTCTGTAACTTCTCACCGCTCGGGCGAGACGGAGGATACTACGATTGCTGACATCGCTGTGGCTACCAACTCTGGACAGATCAAGACAGGTAGTATGAGCCGCACCGACCGTATGGCTAAAGTACAACCAGCTCATTCGTATCGAAGAGGAACTGGGAGCCTGCGCAGAGATGGCTATGAGGGCTTAAAAATCGAACTTTTTGAGGCGGACACTACTATCCGTCCTAGAAAAATACTCAAAACGAGGTACAAGAAACGAAGGGTTTTCCCTCCACTTGTGCCTCGTTTTTCTTGAGTGCTAAAAGCCATCTTGGAAAATGGCAGAATTGAGAAACACACTCACCGTAAACCACTGACAAACAAGCGCATAAAGAGGGGCGAAAATATCCTTATTGTGTCAGCTGGCAGAATAAGGGCTGTCAGTTCATCACTAATAAGGCTGTCAGCGTGACAGCCTTATTGTATTTTATCCCCTCATATACTTGTTCTTTCCTACCTCAACTCTTGTATTTCGCAGCTCACAACTTCTCCTTATCTTTGCATAAGAAAATCAAAAAGAAGAAATATGACATCTGATATTATCTGGGGAATACTCATCCCCTCATAGGCACAACGCTGGGTGCCACTTTGTGTTCCTGCTCCGAAAAAGAGTTGAGCACTCTCCGTCAATCGAGATGCTTACAGGTTTTGCCGCGGAGTGATGGTGGCAGCCTCTGTGATGGAGCCTTCTCATCCCGCCATCGAGCAAAAGTAGCCAGATGGGGCGGTGGTCCTTTGTTCCAGCCGTCATCGGCTTTTGGGTGGTATCCTTTTCTTGTTGCTGCTCGACAAAATCATCCCCCACCTCCACGCAGGAGCCGTTGCACCAGAAGGTCCGAAGAGCCATTTGCAGCGTACCACGATGATGGTACTCGCCGTCGTACTCCACAACATCCCCGGGGTATGGCCGTGGGAGCTATCTACCCGGACTCTTGGGCGGCTCCAGCAGCGTGACGGCGGCGGAGCTCTGACGCTCTCCATCGGTATTGCCATCCAGAACGTGCCCGAGGGAGCTATCATCTCGATGCCACTGAAAAGTGCGGGGAATGGGAAAGCCGAAAGCCTTCCTGCGGGCTTCCTCTCGGGCGTGGTAGAGACCCATTGCGGCCGTCCTTGTGCTCGTGGCTACAAGTGTTTTGCTCCCTGTTCTCCCCTACACGCTTGCCTTTGCAGCGGGTGCAATGATCTATGTCGTAGTGGAAGAGCTGATTCCAGAGATGTCGGAAGGGCCCTCACTCCAACATTGGCACCATCTTCTTTGCCGTGGGCTTCAGTGTGATGATGATGCTCGATGTGGCGTTGGGATAAACCGTAGAAAAAAACAGAAGAAAAATGATGCTACTTCGAAAATACCCCTTCAAGGAAAACACCTGGGGAGAACAATTGCTCTATGCCGCCATCGTTTTTCCTTATTCTCTATTTGCTGCGCCCTTTCGGACTGGCAGCTGCCAGGCAACATCTTGCTGCCGTGCCTCGCATCGGGCCTCATCACCTTTCTCCTCGAGATGGTGCTACACTCGTTGCACGGCAGGTGATGAAACACAAAGCGAAATGGACCATCCTCGATGCCAGCGTCGCCACTATTCTGCTCGTCGTCTTTATCGGCGTGGGGAATTTCGCCTTTTTGGGGTTTGTATTTCAGGGTGAGTCTGTTCAATCTCTCCTTGCTTCTCACTTTCCTCTATTGGACCTCATCATTGGCCTTTTCATCACATTCATCTCCATAGGCAGTAGCTACAATCGCATGCTGCGAACAGAACTCGCTTCTATGCTCAACAAAACGGCGGAGCAGCAAACCGACATCCGCGTGAGCATCCGCGATGCAGCTGTGAGGGACAAGCTCTGGAGTTACCCATCAACGATTTCCTCTTTGCCGAGTCGGTGAAACGACATTGTTGTCCACTACAAGCAGCAGGACACCGTTGCCCCGAACGTTCCGCCTGACCATTGCCGAACTCATGCAGCAACTCCCCCTACGACAATATCTTTCAATGTCACCGTTCCTTTGTTGTCAATCTCAACAATATCCACGAAGGCCAAGGGCAATTCCAACGGCTATGTCCTCACGCTTGCTCCATCAGGAAAGCGACTGTACCCGTGTCGCGCTCCTATGTGCGAGCTCAAAAACGTTCTTATAAAAACAGAGAAAGAAAATCGGATTTATCAGCTCAAAGATAGGTCCGATTTTTGATACTATCCACAGAAACCACTAGTTGTTCGTCCCAAAAATCGCTGCTCGTCCCACGCAGTAGTTATTTCTCCCAGAAAGTGGTTGTGCGTCACAACTATTTGCATGGTATTTTTCCCTTACATAATTTTGTTGCAGGAAATCGAACTGATACGGCCGTTTCTCCTTCGATCCAGATTCATTAAAAAGTTCCACTAAAAACAACAAACATGTGCAAAACTATCATTTCAAACCTCGCCATCGCCTTGTTCTTTATCGCAAGTATGAGGTTTCTCCGCTTCGGCTCAAACCACCAAGGAAAAAACCGCTCGACATGAAGCAGCAAATCAGCGCTTGCCTTAGTCAGATGCAAGCTCCCACGCCCGAAAACCTCCTCAACTGCATTGCACAGATGGAGCAAATAGAGGCACAATTCCCCGACAGTGTACAACCAAAAGTATCAAGCAGCTCGCCTCTGCCTCATCTTTTGCTGTGATGAATCCCCAAAACGACCAGGCCGACGGCCTCGTCAAAGCAACAGACCGACGCATCGGTCAACTCGAAAAGATGAAAACAGCTCACCCTCCGATGTTTACACACTGCAAGGTTTCTACCTCACTGCGCTCATCGTGAAAAACCCGATGAAAAGAAGGCCCTGTCTATTATCGCGACGCACTCGACTGCTTTCGACAAAGCGCTACAGCTCGACCCTAACAACGCGTTTGCGCGACAACTGAAAAGCGCGCTTTGTGGAAGAAGCAAATCGGATTATGGGAACGAAATAAAAACCTCTGTCGGACTGGTTGGCGTCCTCAGCGCATTACTGAATGGCTCAGCAGTCCGATTTTCTTTCTTTGAACTTTTCCGCTTTTCTTTCTCGCGGAAAAAGTTTTGCTATCGCAGCTAAGACAGAATAAGAGGGCGTCCTAAAAATCTATTTTCACATCGATGCCTACTGCAACGGGCGCGTATATTGCGCATAGCGGCGCGACATTGAGATAAAGGACATCTCGCCATAATGGGCTTTTTGTCAGATTTCTCGCCCAGAAATCAACACTCACTTTACCAGCCAGCTCCACTCCCGCGTGGGCATTGAGCACTGCATGGAACGGACAGCTAAACGTATTGGCTTCGTCCCACCAAATACGCCCCGCACCCACCATTTCCAGCTCCAACAGTGAAAGGCCTCAAAGAAAGCGTTCGATAAAGGTTGGCGGAAGTCGGCCGAAAGCCGCAAAGCGTGTGTTCGGAGCATAAGGCATGAAAATTTCCTTTATAGTTCGTTGCGTGCATAGCCCTTTGGCCAGTCCGAGAAAATACTGCGTAAAAGTGCTATGTGCCCACCCATAGGAGGCTTGCAGGCTCAGGCGGTTGTCGAGGAGGGAAGAGCGCACGCTCAGCTCCACTCCGTACGTTCGGCTCCGCCCTGCGTTCACATCTCACGCCCCATACCGCTGGGCGAAAAACGCGCCATCTGCAAGTGGTGGGTACTCAGAGAAAGGCCGCAGCATCAGTTGCAGCGCGCCTTCGAAGAGCGTGAGATGAGTGCCCAACTCGTGGTTCCAACTGTATTCAGGTTTTATAAGCCAATGCGGACACTCACCTCTCGGGCATATTGGCAGCAATCATACCGCTCATGCCAGCAGATGGCGCTTTTCTCGGCTCTCGTCCGTCAGGCTCGGCGGCGTTTGCAGCGTAGCGATGCTGTAGTCGCGCACTGCCCCATGATATTTCGACGTAGGGAGGTTTTGCGCAAAGGTCGCTGTAGTTCTCCAGATTGTAGCCACCGCTGCGATACCCCTTGCTCACTGCCCAATAAACATTTCCGATGCCGCTGGGCAAATCATACTGCAATGCCACCTTCGGAATGAGCTGCCAACTGCCATGATGGCTTTTTCCGGCCAGTCCTGCTTCGTTCGTGAAAGGCTGATTGATGTCGAGCCCAAACGTAGGCATCTGGAGTTGGAAGAGATAGTTGTAGGGGCGCGCAGGAGAATTGAGCGTCAGCGCATGGCGGTCGTAGTCGAGGCGAAGTCCGGCTGTGAGCGATAGTCCCTCAAGGAGAAAGTGGCGGAAAGTGGACTGATGGAACAGTGCCACGTTCATTCCCGGGTTTTTCAATGAAGCATCGAACGGCAAACGGGAGTCGGTGAACTGCAAAGTAACGAAACTCGGCATCACACTGCGGAACATTGAATTGAGGAAGTCCACTCCGCCCGCATAGAAATTGACGGGGCAAGTGGTGCGCTTATTCTCGTAGAGAAAAAAGCTCCCGTGGTCCACGTCCAGTGGCGCCCGTCGCTACCTTTGAAGTTCAGCTCTTCGCTCACGCTGTTCATCCGCTGTCGCTGCTCTAAGGAGAAAATGTCCGCGCGGATGTAATCTTGGTCCATAAACAGGCGGTCGCGGAGATGGAGGTAGGAAGTGATGGCCGAAAAGGTGAACTTCTTGGCTTTATACTCTACGTTGAGTCCCGTATGAAAAGAGTCCGCGGCGATAACTGCTTTGGCGATTCTGGGAGATGAGTTGAGGAGATGAGGATAAGGCTCAAAGCTGGTGGTTGAACCGAGATAGTAGTAAGGGTTACTATTCTCATCGCTATAAAGATAGGCCGAACTAAATCGAACCGCAGGCGGTCGTTGGCACATAAACAGCTCGAAAGCGACCTCCGCCCTCGTTGCTGCCATCGGCCTTGCGCCCTGTTGTCGTATTACGAAAGAAACCAGCACTCCCCGCATGAGAGTCCGCTCAGCGAGATGTCCAACCCCGGGGCAGGGTGAAGGAATGTGGTGGCACTGATGCGCCGCCCCGTATCTGGCCCAGAAGCACCCAGACGTACGGTCGTGCCGTTGTGTTGCGAGGGATCGGCCGTGAACACACGCATCAAACCGCTCATCGAACGCGCCCATAGAGCGTTCCTTGCGGTCCGCGCAGGAGGTCGATACGGTCAATGTCGAGAAAAAGAAAAAGTCGTAGCAAGCTTTATCCGCAAAGGGAATATTGTCAACGTAAAGTCCCACGGCGGGCGTATTGATGCGCGACCCCACACCGCGCACATAGATGGCACTCGTAAAGCGCGAACCATAGTTGGGCATATACACATTGGGCGCAAAAAGCCGAGAGATTCTTCACAGCCTCAATGTGGTGGAGCGCTATCTCCTTTGTGCCAAACACAGAAGCCGAGACAGGTTGGTGGCGAAAAGCTGTAGTGCTCTTTCGGAGAAGCCACAACGACAGCTTCCTCAATATCGTATACCCGCGAAGTATCCACAGGCGTGTCTTCCATAGTGCTCGCACTCACCGTTAGCGGAAAAACCAACGCGCCGAGCAGCAGTTTGTTATGCCTCATCTTAAATTGTTATTTTTGTTTCGCTGGCAAAATTACATTTTACTTGCGCTCGAAATCCTTATTTATAGGGACTTAAAACAACTTAATGCTGTCGGAACACACTCTTTTTCCATCTTTTTACACATTAAGGCAATAAAACATAGTGACTACTACGCTATAAATTCCTAACTTTGCACAACATAGCTCTTCAAAAGGAAAAACAATGAAAGATAGTTATAAAGAAGTAGACCGTATGTACGACGTTCTGTGCGACGAACACCATCTCTTTCAGATGCTAAGTCGCTTCGAATACCTCTGGGCTTCGGCGAGAAAAATGTGCGCGAAGTGTGCAAAGAGGTAATGTCGATGTCACTACGTTCTTGGCCGTAGCCAACTACGTTAAAAGTGGGGCCAGAAGTAGCCTCTTATTATGCTAGATAAAGTTAGCGCGGCTGCCCTTACGGACTATCTCAAGCGTGCCCACTCTTATTTTTCTCGATTTCCAACTCCCGGACATTCGCCGACGCTTGGTGAGTTCTATCAACTGCTCCGATGCCAACGAAGTGGCATTCCTCATCCTTCAGTTTTTCGATGAGTTCATGCGCGATGTTCGCCACCACATGGAAGCAGAGAATAAGAAGATGTTCCGGAGTGTAGACCAGTTGTTGCAGGGCGGCTCTATTCCCGATACCGTAATTCTTTACAGTTTGCTCACTCCAACGAGAGCTTTAACCACAAACTGCAAGAGCTAAAGAATCTCATCATTAAATACTACAAAGGCGACGGGCCTAACGAACTGCTCAACACGGTTCTTTTCGACCTCTTCAACTGTGAAGAGGATCTCCAACTGCATCGCGGCGTTGAAAACGACCTTTTCCTCCCGCTGTGGAACTCCTAATGGAACGAACCAGGGGACAGCCGCTCCAGAAGAACGAGAATGACGAATCGCTCTCTGAACGCGAACGCGAAATAGTTATTTGCATTGCGCGCGGCATGAGCAACAAAGATGTGGCAGACAAGCTTTTCATCTCTATCAATACAGTCCTGACCCACCGCAAGAACATATTCCGCAAACTCGACATCCATTCCATCTCCGGCCTTACTATTTACGCCGTGGTAAATGGCCTTATCACGCTCGACGAGATTCGAGACCGGAAATAACACATTCCTCATCCCTTCTTTTTGCAAAGGAAAGAAGGGGTTTTCTTTACCCCTCCCCCAGAGCCGCTCCACTTACTGGAGAAACATTGAAAGAGAACAATCAGCGCCTCCCTAATTGTCAAGCAGATTCTTATTTTACGAAGCCGAGAATCGCTTCTTTTGCAAAACTCCATAAGAGTTTCTCTCCCTTTCTCCTATGGAGCAAAGGACACAATAAAGCATATTCGCAGATACAATAAGGGCTGTCGGCTGGCTTCCTTATTGTGTCGGCCCACTCCTATTCTGTCGGCCGACAGCTTTATTGTATTTTCACGCCACAGAAGGAGGTAGAGATGAAACGTTTAGGAAAGAAAATGGCTTTTTTTATGTTGTAGAGCAGTTTTTCAAAAGCTATTTTCCCAGAAAAATATCGGAGGAGAAAATAACTAAACCCCATTCACCAGTAAGACCCACGATTTCGCGCTCCAGAAGGAGAAAATAGATTGTCAAATAATACGGCGGTAAATAAAAAAATAATCCGAAGGGTTCGCCCCGTCGGACTATTCTGCGAAATAGAATCAATAAAATTAGGAAAAAGCAGCTACACACAGAGATGCGAGCTACTTAGATTTTTCTCGAGCAGTTCGGGCGCGAAAGTGAGTGTAGCAACGAGACGAGCGTGGGGATGAGTGACCACCACCATCTTATTGCGCTTGCCTTGCACCTTTACGAAAACACCCTCCACACCATCGAAGTCGCCACCGTGGATACGCACGCGATCGCCGCGCTCAAAGTCGATTTCCTCCGGACGGAAGTAGAGTATCTCTTCCCCCGCTCCAGCCACTCGCTGAAAGGCGGCCATATCGTCATCGGGTACGATGATGCGGCGATGCGCCCGTCTTGTCGCATACAAAGATACTGCAAGATGCGACTGCGCTCCTTCACTTCCTGCACACGTTCCTCCGAGGCACGCACAAAAATGAGGTTGCTGATGGCGGGAATGCGCTGGCGCGTTTTTCGCCCTGCGTAAGTGCGCACCACCGTCTTCATCGGCACAAAGTTCTCAATGCCCCAACCGTCCAACATTTGCTTGACTTTCATCGAGCGGTTGTAAACGGCCGACATCGCTCACCACCGAAGCTCTTCCTTCGTGGTGGCTGCGGATATCTTCGTTTCTTTGGGAAATTCCTCTTTTTGTTCCATCATGAGTATAGTAGTGACGGCAAAAATACAATTTATATCCGCTTATCACTCCTCTTTGTCTTGCTTTTTCAGTAAAAAGGCAACAAGTGTATAATTCTGCGCAATAGAGATAAGGCGAAAATAACAAACGCAACAGCTGCGAGGAAGGACAGAAGAGAGATATTTTGCGCTCGGTGAGAGAGAAGCAAAATTTTAATGGAGGAAAGTTTTTGAGGTGCGCTAAAAGTCGTCGTAACTTCGCTGCTGCAATATCAAAATCATCATCCCCTATGATTCTCAGAACAAAGGAAAAAAAGCGTGATTGCCACCGATGTGGATCACAAGCTCACCCCTGACGAAGTGAACGAACTCTGCTGGCTTTATGGCGACGCCGAAGTGCTATCAGGCGAAAACCTGACGGGCCAATATGTTGGGCCGCGCCGCGAAAATGGTCACACCGTGGAGTACGAATGCCGTAGAGATTACTCAGAATATGGGTCTCCGCGGCATTTCTCGTATAGAGGAGTATTTCCCGTGACGAGGCAAGGATGCCGACCACGACCCGATGCTTCAGCGCCTCTATGACGGTCTCAACCAGGACATCTTCACCATTCATCACCAGCCCGCGCCCATTGAGTATGTAGAAAATCTCGAAGCTACAATGAGCAGGAGGGTTTGGCACTCAGCCCCGAAGAAATTGGCTACCTCCACCACGTGGAAGAACAATTGGGACGCAAACTCACCGACTCGGAGGTGTTCGGTTTTGCCCAAATCAACAGCGAGCACTGCCGCCACAAAATCTTTGGCGGTACGTTTATCATCGACGGAAAGGAGCGCGAATCGTCGCTCTTCAACCTCATCAAAAAGACAACAAAGGAAAAATCCGCATAAGATTATTTCGGCCTACAAGGACAACGTGGCATTTGCCCAAGGTCCGGTTGTGGAGCAGTTTGCACCAGCAGACCATTCCACGAGCGATTATTTCATCATTCGCGACATTGAGGTGTCATCTCTCTCAAGGCCGAAACGCACAACTTCCCCACAACCGTGGAGCCTTTCAATGGTGCTGCAACAGGAACGGGTGGAGAAATCCGCGACCGTATGGGCGGTGGCGTTGGCTCCTGGCCGATAGCTGGTACGGCTGTTTATATGACGGCCTACCCGCGCCTGGATGGCGGTCGCCCCTGGGAGGATGTGCTCCCCGTGCGCCAATGGCTCTATCAGACGCCCGAACAAATTCTCATCAAGGCTTCGAATGGTGCTTCCGACTTCGGAAAACAAATTCGGCCAACCGCTGATTGCGGGTTCGGTGCTTACTTTTGAGCATCAGGAAAAACAATGAGAAATACGGCTACGACAAAGTGATTATGCTGGCCGGAGGTGTGGGCTACGGCACCAAGCGAGATTGCCTCAAAGGCACGCCGGAGAAAGGCAACAAGGTGGTGGTTGTCGGCGGCGACAATTATCGCATCGGCTTGGGCGGCGGTAGTGTCAGCTCCGTTGATACGGGTCGCTACTCCTCCGGTATAGAACTCAACGCAATTCAGCGAGCTAATCCCGAAATGCAGAAGCGCGCCAACAACCTTATCCGTGCGCTTTGCGAAGAGGAGGTAAACCCCGTTGTTTCGATCCACGACCACGGCTCGGCAGGGTCATGTGAACTGTCTCTCGAATTGGTGGAAGAATGTGGTGGACAAATCGACATGGCGAAACTCCCCATTGGCGACACGACACTCTCGGCTAAGGAAATCATCGCCAACGAGGCCAGGGGCGCATGGGCCTCCCTCATCGACCAGAAACACCTCGAACATGTGCGCAAGATTGCGGAACGCGAACGCGCACCAATGTATGTGGTGGGCGAGACTACGGGCGATGCTCATTTCAGTTTTGTGCAAGCTGACGGCGTTCGTCCGTTCGATCTCGATGTGGCACAAATGTTTGGCCATTCGCCGAAGACGGTCATGGTGGACGAGACGGTTGTTCGCCACTACGAAGATGCCACCCTACGAGGCGCGTCATCTCAACGAATATCTCAACAATGTGCTTCAGCTGGAGGCTGTGGCTTGCAAGGACTGGCTCACTAATAAAAGTGGACCGTTCTGCTAACGGGTAAGATTGCGCGCCAGCAATGTCAGGGCGAACTGCAACTGCCGTTGAGCGACTGCGGCGTGGTGGCTCTCGACTACCGCGGCCGTAAGGGTATCGCTACGGCGCTGGGCCATGCGCCGCAAGCCGGACTGGCCAACCCTGCTGCGGGCAGTGTGCTCTCTGTGGCCGAATCGCTCACCAATATCGTGTGGGGCTCCTCTGTCTGAGGGACTCGACAGCGTTTCCCTCTCGGCCAACTGGATGTGGCCTTGCCGCTCACAGAAGGGCGAGGATGCTCGTCTCTACGAAGGTGTGCAGGCTCTGTCCGACTTCTGTTGCGCGCTGCAAAATCAATGTACCCACGGGTAAGGATAGTCTTTCGCTCTCACAGCAATATCCCAATGGTGAGAAAAATCATTTCTCCGGGTACGGTCATCGTGAGTGCTGGCGGCGAGGTGAGCGATGTTCGCAAAGTGGTTTCGCCCGTTGTTCAGAACAATCCGAAGACTTCGCTCTATCACATTGACTTCAGTTTCGACGACCTACGCCTCGGCGGCTCGGCCTTGCCCAAACGCTGAAGAAGGTGGGTAGCGATGTGCCCACGGTGAAGAATCCCAGAATACTTCCGCGATGCTTTCAACGCCGTTCAGCAATTGGTGGAGAAAAGGCCTCATCTTGGCGGGTCACGACATTAGTGCGGGCGGTCTCATCACCTGCTTGCTCGAGATGTGCTTTGCCAACACGGAGGGCGGACTTGAGATCGACCTCGACAACTTTAAGTGCGACGACCTCATCAAGGTACTCTTCGCTGAAAACCCTGGCGTGGTGGTGCAGGGTGAGCAGCGCCAACAAGGCAGTCTTTAAGAAAGTGCTCGACGAAGCCGGTGTGGCATACGTCAAACTGGGACAACCCACCGACGAACGCCACATTTTGGCCACAAAGGATGGTGCTACTTATCAGTTTTGGTATCGACTACCTCCGCGATGTTTTGGTACGAAACGTCCTATCTCCTCGACACAAAACAGAGTTTCAACGGCTGTGCGCGTAAACGTTATGAAAACTATAAGCAACAACCGATTGAGTTCAATATTGTTCAGCCCAACTGGAAGGGCACATTTGAGAGCCTCGGCATCACGCCCGAACGCCGCACGCCTACAGGTATCCGCGCTGCCATCATCCGCGAGAAAGGAACGAACGGTGAGCGCGAAATGGCCTATTCCTTATATCTGGCGGGCTTCGACGTAAAGGACGTGATGATGACCGACCTCATCAGCGGTCGCGAAACCCTCGACGACATCAATATGATTGTTTTTCTGCGGTGGTTTCTCCAACTCCGATGTGCTCGGCTCAGCGAAAGGTTGGGCGGGAGCTTTCCTCTACAATCCCAAAGCAAAAGGCAGCGCTCGATCGCTTCTATGCCCGCGAGGACACCTTGAGCTTAGGCGTTTGCAACGGTTGCCAATTGATGGTGGAACTCAACCTCATCAACCCCGAACACAAGCACCGCGCCCGTATGCTTCACAACGACAGCCACAGGTTTGAGAGTGCTTTCCTCGGCGTTACTGTCCCGACCAACCGCAGCGTGATGTTTGGCAGCCTCAGCGGCGACCGCCTCGGCATCTGGGTGGCACACGGCGAAGGCAAATTCTCATTACCCGAAGCAGAGGACAAGTACAACGTTGTCTTGAAGTATAGCTACGACGAGTACCCCGGCAATCCCAACAGTAGCGATTATAGCGTAGCAGGGTATCTGCTCTGCTGATGGTCGCCACCTGGCCATGATGCCGCACCTCGAACGCTCTTGCTTCCCCTGGCGAGTGTGGCACTTACCCGAGCCACGCCGCGCCGACGAGGTCACTCCTTGGGTGGAAGCCTTCGTGAATGCTCGCAAATGGATTGAGGAGCGCAAATAAGCCCTCCCTTCCATTTCTCAACACAATAAAAAAATGCTTGATGTGAAGAAAGAATTCAAGTTAGGCTATTAAAAATGAAGAAATTTCTAATTACAACTATCATCCTTGTAGGAATGGTGTCAGGTGCGAAAAGCACAAATATGCAAACAACAAACTAATTAAAACATATTATTTAAACATGGTATTTTTTCTCATCATAATAGTGGTCGTATGCTCTATTGCTGCGATTATTAAATTTGCATTAGGGAAGATAGTACCTCACAACCTTTTAATGCAAATTCACTAACAGAAGAACAAAAACAATGGCTTCAAAAAGTAGGTAATATTTTTCGAGAAAAATAAGGCATTGACATTCTTAGATGTTTATGTCGAGATGTGGAATGCCAAAAGAAATTGCATATTCTAAAGACATCAATGCGATTAAAGCAAGCATTCCCTTTTTAACAAAAGAAGAAACAAAACATGATGGTTACGATGTTTTTACTTCTTACCAATGGGCTATTGCAGAACGCTATAATTTTGCAACATGATAAACTACAAACCATTGATGCAGCTCAATATGGGTTACATCTTCAAAAAGAAGAGTTTGTTTATCATCGCATAAATTGTGTTACACTTCACCAAGAAAAGACCACTCGATATAATATCACCTATTCAGGCGTAAGATGGCAAAAGCGGCATAATGCGTGCTGGAAATATGTCCGTGATAGGTAGTGAGATTACACGTTTTACCCCAATGGACATAGGGGCGTTTATTCATCACAAACCAGCGTATTTTATTTGTTGGCAAACAGAAGAATATAACAAAAGTCCATTCCTGTCAAAAGTGTATTATATTACAATCTTTACCAAGATGGCATTTTTGGTGAACGTCCCCAACCATAAACCAATTCTATTTAAGTTCGAGATAGGTTACAATGCTAATCTCATTAGTGTAGAAGATGGATTAAACGAGGTTTTGTTATTGTTCTTAATAGAATAATTTCTAGCACAGAAACTCAAAATCTATTAAAAATAATTTTGCCTTTTCAAAATAAACGATGTCTATCAATGAAAGAAAGATAAACTTAGAAGGGTAATCTTCCATCAACTGGTAGAACTTCTCAAAAGGAAGTCCGAGTATTTGAGAACGCCCGAAGAAGTTTTGCCTGCAATCCGTAAAAATCGGAGGTTCTGTTGCCACGCATCATAACAACACTCCCGAATTGATTATGGCAAGATTATTGCAAGTAACACAATCAACAATCGAGAAGTACTAGGCGGATTTGCTATTAGTACAAGCGCAAATAAGCCCTCCCTTTTCATTTCTCAACACAATAAAAATGCGAAAATCCCTCAAAAAGATTTTCCGCATTTTTCTATTCCATAATGGGTCAGCAGAACAAGAAAAACGCCTCCACGAATAGACATTTTGATAGTGTCCCAAAAGACTTGAGCGCAAAATTTCCTTATTGTAGCGGAGGGGCAAAGAGGAAGCTGAATATGGGCAGAATCTCTCTCTCTCCCAGATGTTGTTTTTGTCTTGCCACGTCATCACATTGTCACACTTGAGGGGTAAAAGCGATGAAACGGTTTTGTGCTATACGCGTGGCAACAGTGTGACAACAAAATTTTCTGTTGTCACACGCACAACTTTATGTATATCTGCTCATTATCTCATCCGTGACAACGTGACAACAAAAAAATGATTTTTTTACGGGTAGAGAACAGGGTGAGATTCCCGCTCTTTGCATGATTGACTTTCGCTCTCCTCGCTTGCAGTGCGACGCCGCCGGCGTCGGAGGTCTCTTGAGTCCATATCCCCACGGGTTCACCCTCGCTTTGCTCGGGCATCACCTGCGGTTAAGCATGGTGCGCCTCCGCCAGAGGCAGGGACTTCACGAAGATAATGCTTACTATTTGGAAGAGGAAATACTACCTCTTCAAGTGTAATTATTATCCATAGACTAAAAATCAAATCGAGTGCAAATTTGGTGATTTTTCTTATATAAATCGGCTCAAGCTGAGCTAAAAACACATCAAAAAGGCTCTTTTTGAGCCGATTCTCTTTATATATATGAGTTTCGGGCATTATCTGCCTCTATATCACAACGGAAAAAAACGTGGGAGGTAATAGAAAAAGAAATTATGCGCAATAGGCTCGGCTCAGTATTTACATTATAATATAATAGCTATCTTTGCAATATGAGAATAAAAAGAAATATTAAAAGAAAAGGGTTAACTCTTTTCGCAACTTGCTGATACTATGGACGTAATCCGTCAAGCATTGAGTCGCCAAGTGGCAGGAAAGCTGTTTGTAGAAAAAGCAGAAGAAATTGCTACTGCTCTTAACGTGCCTATATAGCAGTGTTCGTTTCTCTAATGAAGTAGCAGGGGTGGGGAGGAACTTAGTGCAAGCATCAGATATCAGGGGAGTTCTTCAATACTACTTCAAAGGAGGAACTGAAACAATATGTAAACGATTTGTAAATTTTTGAATAATATGAAGAAGTTTCTGTTATTTTTATTGGTAGGAATATTTTTCTTATCAAGCTGTGGTGATAGTGAAGAAGAAAAAAAGCTATTACAAACGCCATCTACTACAAATATAAGGAAGAGGCTATTAACTCAGACACCTATGTCCGTTTTGAAGTACCATCTATTAAGATTAAAAGTAAAGAGGGTAGTGGGGATACTATAAAAATATAATGTTGAATTTGGAATTATGGAAATGTATCCAGACCGAAATGCATATTATAAAAGGTAATGCAGATGTAGTATCAATAGGACATTCGGCATTGAGAACAACTTCTTTTTATTATAGTACTTGTACTCGGAAAGATTTACCATAGAGAGAACAATGGGAACTAAAGAAAGTAACTTCTGTCGAGGAACTTGAAAAAATAGTGAACGAACTGAAAGGAGATTAATAAATGGGAAACAAGAACATTGTTAAATTATTCGACGACCGAAAGGTACGCACAATTTGGAATGAAGACGAGGAAAAAATGGTACTTTTCTATTGTTGATGTGGTTACGGTGATTAACAGATAGCGATAATCCGCAAACATACTGGAGAGTGTTAAAAATCGTCTCAAAAAGGAGGAAATGAAACCGTTACAAATTGTAACGCTTTGAAACTTCCTGCGGCTGATGGGAAAATGCGAAAGACAGATGTTGCGGATATGGAGCAACTATTCAGATTAATACAATCAATACCGTCTCCTAAAGCAGAGCCATTTAAGCAGTGGATGGCACAAGTTGCCAGCACACGCATAGACCAAATGCAAGACCCTGAGCTTTCTATCAACCAAGCAGTAGAGGATTATAAACGATTAGGGGTATTCTGATGCGTGGATTAACCAACGTCTGAAAAAGTATAGAAGTAAGAAAGCTCTTAACTGACGAATGGAAACGTGGAGGAATAACAGAGCAAAATTTATATGCTATACTTACAAATACAATTACCCGCGAATGGAGCGGGTTGACTACTCAAAGGATATAGAAGCTGAAAAGGATTGACAAAAGAAAGCCTTAGGGATAATATGACTAACGTAGAACTTGCTCTTAATACCCTTGCAGAAGCATCAGCTACCGAAATTTCAAAGCAGAATAATCCGAAGGACTTCAAAACTCATAATCAGGTAGCAAGACAAGGTGGAAGTGTTGCCAAAGCTGCACGAAAATCAATTGGAAAAGCAACTCGGACGTTCAGTTATAACAAAGAAAAGGCAAGTGATCACATATTGCCAAATCACAAAAAGAAGAGACATAGAAAAATTATATATAATAGTGCAGGAGATTAAAGAAAATAAAGAATAGGTTATGGAGAATAAATTACAGGCGAAATATGAGGGTACGTTAAACTTGGGTAATGCTCTCTTAGATGTAGCTGTGCTGAAAAATAGTCAACGTATAATTAAACAAGCTGCCGTATTCAAGGCTTTAGACCGCCCAGCGAGAGGAAATTCTCGTGTGATCGGGATACCCACTTTTATGGATGCCAAGAACCTACAACCTTATGTAAATGAGGATGTTAGAATGTGATCAAGAAAGTAGAATATCTGGATATAAAAAGGAGCATCTCAACAGGGATTTGATTGTATGATTTTACCTGCTGTTTGCGACGTGTATCTAAGAGCAAGAGAGGATGGAGTTTTGCTTCCCACTCAAATTGATACAGCACAAAAAGCGGAGATCCTCGTGCGTTCTCTTGCAAAAAGTCGGAATTATATCGCTTGTTGACGAGGCTACTGGGTATCAATATGAAAGAGAAAAAAATGAGCTACAGAAAATACTTAAAGCCTATATTTCTGATGAAATTCTAAAGTGGCAGTTGACATTTACTGACGAGTTTTATCGTGAAATATTCCGCCTTTGGGGTATTCCTTTTATTCCTAAATATATCCGAAATAAGCCATCGTTTGTGAGGTAAGCTTACGAATAAATACATTTTATGAGCAACTTCCAAAAGGGTGTTGTAGATAAAATTAAAAGAGCGAACAGGAAAGACAGAAAAAGGGAGACTGGAGGTATAAATGGCATCAATCTCTTACTCCAGAAATCGGTCGAGAACATCTAAAGAAGCAGATTATTGAGGGTTACAGCATTAATGTCTGTATCTCAATCAAAAGGAGCAGTTTGATGCCTTATTCTTGCAAAAATATAAGAAGATAGTTCAGCTGGAGTTGGAGTTTAATGAAGAATCCGAATGAAAAGTAGGAATAGTTTGCACATTTTAAGGAATATTATATATATTTGTCAAAAATACAACTAAAACTATTACAATTATGACAGCATTTATTATCATCGCAGTTATTTTTATTATCCTTATTTTCATATTGGCAACTATTGGAAACAAGAAACAACAGCAACGAGAAGAAGAATACGAAAAGTAAAATGAAAAGAAGAAGGAGCAGTTATTTCTCAGCATGTAAAAGTGTTATAACGGCTTTATCAGTATAGACGAGGAAAAATGAAAAATATATCTTGCTCTTTCTGGAATACGAGAGCAGAAATTTAACAGCTATTCTTTCTCCGATATATTAAGTTGTGAAGTAATATTAGATGATAATTCTATTTACAAGAAATCAACTATGAGAACAGTTGGAGGAGCATTGATAGGAGGTGCTTTACTCGGTGGTGCTGGTGCTATTGTGGGAGGATTGTCTGGGGCTTCTCGTAAGCAATCAAATATTAAAAAAAGCAGAACTCAAGATAGTTATTGAGGATATTTCCAATCCTAATTATAAATTTGAATTTTATGGGGGCAGGGATGCCTTCTGCCTTTAGAAAAGAGAAACTTGAAGAAGTGGAAAAGTGGAAAGATATTATTGGCATTATTATAGATAGGGGTTGATAACAAGTAATCATATATACTCAGCATAAATAAAGGGTAGCTTAACGGCTACCCTTTATTTATGTCCCTATTGGTCGGATTCGGTTCTATGAAAGCCAAACCCAACCTTTGCAAATGTCCTTTCTACATTCCTTGCAAAGGTGCAGCTATTTCAGTATATTTAAGATGATAAATATCTGAACTATCTTCTTGTATAGTAATATCCCCTTTTCACATAACCTTCCGCAAAAGCTTTGTTTTTTTGGCGGTAAAATCAGATACGCTATTATCTTCAACAGTAAAAATTAAGCGTAAAGTTTCACCCACTCATTTTGAGCAATCCGATATATTGCACTCCGTCGTGCGTTTAGGGGTATTTGTGATATACTCTTTTTAGTTTTTAATATCCACTTAATGTATCGAGAAAGTCTTCTCCTTTTGTGCCCCATCCTGTAAAGAGGCCCCTCTTCCCCCCTCTCAGTGCGACGCCGCCGGCGTCAGAGGTTGACGAGCTGCTTCCCCACGGGTTCACCCTCGCTTTGCTCGGTCATCACCCGCGGTTAAGCATGGTGCGCCTCCTCCGGAGGCGTGAACTACTCTACGAGTGCAACTGAGATAGTAAAGGGAGATTATGTGTACTAGGATAGATGGAGGAATCTCGAGGGTGTCTCCACTGTCCCTGGAGGGGACACACCATGCGTAACCGCGGGTGATACCCGAAGGGTGAACCCGTGGGGGAGGTAATAGATAAAGAATCTATGCGCAATAGGCTCGGCTCAACTCTTTATAAACAAAAGCCGAGAGACTTTAGACGAGGCTAAAAAATCTCGGAATAAGAAGTCGATAGCAATAGGGCGTTAGCCAACTATTGCAGCAGAAACAGGGCAGTTGATAGTGCCACTCTTGTAATAGTAAAGTACCGTCCACAACAACGGCTTTTGCTTTTGGGCCGGGAGTGGAGACGTTGATAGTTCCACCATCGAAAGTGAAGTCGCGATCCACCTTAATGCCGCGCGTCTTGCTCTCATCTGCCTGTCCCTTGTTGTAGGTAGTGCCCGTAAGCGTGATAGTAAGGGTTGGTGCGGTTCCAGAGGCGTTATTCACCAGCAAGTTGGTTGCAGTCTTTATGCCTTTTTGTCCGTTGCCCGTACCAGTGATGGTAATATTACCTCCGCTGATCGTTATCAGGCTATCAGCTTTGAGTCCTTTCACATCATGGGCGGCATCGAGAGCTATCGTCAGCGTTCCGCCAGAGATCATCACCTGTCCGTTGTTCTCATCTGTGGAATGGTTTGTTGCCGCCACATCTATGCCGTCTGATTTTACGCCCGCAATCGTGAGTTTTCCTCCTGCCATACGGAAATACTGTCCAATATGGAAACCATCCGTCACCGCAGAAGCCACATAGATATGCCCCAGAGAAGAATGCAGTTCGGTGTATTCGCCAGAAGCAAAGGCGTGTGCTTTGCGACCTGTCAGCGTCAGCGTGCCACCACCCTGCAAATTCGGCGTGTCCGCGAACATAGAAGCAGGCTTTTCTGAGAGCCAGAAGCGGCATCGGTCAGCGCGTTGGTCGTTCCATCAGCCAGCACCACTTTGATACGTTTGCCGTTCTGCACATTGATGGCAGCACCAGAGGAAGAAGTGAGATCCACCCCTTGGAGCGTGAGTCGCATCTTATAGCTACCCGTTTGCGTGAAACTACCATCGGAGCTTGTGCCGCTCAGAACGTAGTTGACTTCCTGCGTCAGACCTGCGGCTGCCGTGATGCTCACGTGCGCACCACTGACGGAGGCCGTCAGATAGGGGCAACATCGCCCGCCATAAACACGCGCGCACCGCCGTTGGAGTATGACACTTCCACCTGCCCTGCCGTGACGGGGCGGCTATTGACAACGATGGAATCAATATCGGCAATGGTATATGTGCGCCCTGCAACGGTTAGCGTTGTACCGTTGTCGTAGGTCATATCGGCGGCATCGGCGGCTGAAACGCCCACGCAAACCGAGCCTTGGTAGATATTGAGTGTTTGTGCCTCAACTGCCAAGGCGCAACACATTGTGATCAAAAGGAGAAAAAGCTTTTTCATCGGATGTAAACTTTAGAGGTGACACTCCAACACTGACGAGGTAGAGACCGCGCTCTAAGCCGCACATATCTCTTCTGTCCCGTTCCAACGCTTGCGGAAGTTGGTGAGCAAACGACCGTCAGTGGTGTACACACGAATGGTGGTGCCCACTGGAGCTGACACGCTAACGCTTCCTCCCCTATCGTGACGAGCGTTTGCCCATCTGTGGGATTGAGAACACCAGACACTTCGGAGGTGAAGAACATCTTGGAGAGATCCGTCAGAGCCAGAGTGGTTGTTCCTTCCATGCTGGTGGCGGTTAGTGTATTTCCAGAAAATGTTATCTTCAAACCATTAGCGGTTAGGCTTTTTCTGCGTTCCATCTGTATGCTGGAACGTCAGATAGCTATAAGTTTGTGCCTTTGCGCCCATCGTGAGGAGCAAAAAGGCAGCGAGGGTAAAAATACGTTGCATAAGCGAGTATAGAATCTCAAAAACTGAAAGTATAGCCAACATTGATGGCGAAGGAGTTGGCATCATTGTCGCCATCATCGCCATTGGTGAAGACATAAGCCAACGAAACAGAGTGCTGGCGCGCCACCTTCCAATCGGCGCCCAGAATCCAGCGGCGTTTGTCGAGGAAAAGCCATTTGCCAGATTGTTGCTAATCTCAAAGGAGGTGAAAGGCGTGATAGGACAGCGCGCTATGTTGTACGACACTCTGAGGCGTGAAACGCAAGAAATGCTTTGTTTTAGCATCTCTTTCCTTTGTTTTGCTCTCTCTGTAAGCATAGACGTTGTCGTTGAAAGAGCCTTGATAGGTTGCTCCCTCATAGGTGGCGGGATCGGACACTATGCCGCGGTATTTGTTCTCCGTCACCGTGACAGCCATGTTACGAGTGAGCTGATAGCGTTCGCGCAGAGAGAAGGTGAAACGCCCCACACGGTAGTTTCCCTGTAGCATCGAAATGGAAGCGATGCTTTGTGCGCCAATAGGATTGTTTCACGTCGTAGCCGTTCATCCCTTTGGAACTGTTGTAGTGAACTTCCTCCTCTGGTCCAGTATAATCGCGAATGAAATCATACCCCACACCGAGTTTCAGAAACTTAAGGAGCTATAGTCCATCCTACGCCCAAATCGGTGCGCGTGAGGGCGGCTCACAGCATCATCGAAGCGCATACCAGCAGAAGCCTCAACGGAGAAGCGCCCCAACTTCTTCTCTACGCTCACTTCGGGCCAAAGGCCGAAATCATCGGCGGCAGCGGGCAGCGACAGCATGGCGGCTACCAGTAATATAAATGTTTTTATTCAAACGCATTGTCGTCTTTGAGGTTAGTCATGCGTGATCCACGGTCTTTAGGGCGATCGGAATTGTCGATATAATAGACGCGGAGCATGGTCATATCTTTGATGAAATCCACAGCTCCACTTCCACACGCTGAACCTTCACGCCGAGTCGCTTTTCTAAGTCGGCCTTTGAGTTCTTCGCTCTTGTCGGGGGTGATGAGTTTGATATTATCATACTTCACATACTTGCATCCCACTTTCTTTGCAAGGCAAAAACGCTCTGACCCCCATACCACACCGAGGAAGATTACGTTTTGCCATGAGTTTCTCCAAGAGGTCCATGTGGGTCCGTGGAGCCATTCACCACGGAGATTGCAACGAGATAGAAAAGATAGGTCATCTCGCGAATGGCACTCTCTGTGCGATAGCGCAAAATACCGAATACGGCAAAAAGTCCCAATGCAGCACTAATCTCCATCTGCGATCCATTCATCAGATAAATCATCGTGAAGATGGCCACACTCAGAAGGATAAACTGAAATAGTAGTCGCGGCGATGACCTTTGGATAATAGAGAATGGCAGATGACCCATACCATTAAGCAGTTACGCTCAGTCTAAGGCTTAATTTGAGAGAGTTCGCCCTTCAAGGTTTCTTCAGGGTCGAGAGGAGGTGAGAAGCTCAGAAATGTTAGTTAAGAGAATCACGATGTTTTTAAATTTATATCGTTGATTGTCTTCAGCTCCCTCGCATAGCGATGCGCTGAATGGTATGTAATTTTTCTTTGATGAGATTTTGTCGCAAGGCATCGTTGGTAAGCGCTGAACCGATACAGTATTTGGCTAAATCCGCTGGGCTTGATGCGCAAAAAGGCGAAGGTGGTCGAGCACGGGCGAAGCCACGCGGCCATCGCGCTTGAGCTCTATGACGGCAACGTTCTCAGAGCAGCTCTGGCGTTGCGTTTCAAAATTGTCGAAATGGAGGTTAAAATCTATCGTCAGACGCTCCGTCTTCGCACGGTTCACCAGCGTGATGCGTTGAAAGCGGTTTCACGGCCGGAGCGAGATTGGCAAACGAGCCCCGTTTGTTCGTTGAGAAATTCTTCCCAGCTCCCTCTTCGGCAACGGCTTGAATGGAGGGCACTTCTATACGTTTCTTTCTGTGTCTTACCGTGATTATTTTTCTATTTCTAAAAACGACAGCTTCTGATTCCACATACGTTCGTGCCCTTACCTTCATGCGTGGTAAGCGGCCTGTTTCGTGAGTATGATAGAGAAGATGCTCGGTAAGTTCGTCCCAATACAGTGCGATACGAGGTGATGCGCAACCCTTTCACTTCCTGACAGAAATAGTCCTCATGGAGCAGCGCGAGTAGGCATATCAGCGTATTGGCGTCGGTAACAAACTTTTGATCCATACGCTTCATGAGGCGTATGGAGGACATTTCTCCAGAGAAATAGGCGACATTGTCTGCACAATACTCCTTAGTTTTTGTGTTTGGTGGTCTGTCATGACATTCCTTATGTATATGAATGTGAATTCAAGTCGCAAAATAGTTAAAACGCCTTGTCCGCAAACACTTTCTATGAAAAACGACAAGTGAAGAAGCAAAAACATATTCTCCCATGCTCCAAACCATCAGAAAAACAGCTATACGTCCTTTCTTTCATAAAAGCAGAAAAAGTTTTGAGAGTTTCGAGCGAACCGCTAACTTTGCAGTCCATTTCCTTTTGGAAACATAACATAACAACAATTTAAATTTTTAATTTTTACTACTATGGCTTATGTAATTAGCGAAGACTGCGTTGCATGCAGCACTTGCATCGACGAATGTCCCTCCGGCGCAATTTCCGAAGGCGATCGTTACTCTATTGATCCTAACTCTTGTGTTGACTGCGGTACTTGTGCAGACGTTTGCCCATCAGGCGCAATCGCTCCAGGCGAGTAATCCTCTGTTTCAACAAAACAACAGACTCAACGGCTCAAGTCGAATATGGACTTGGAGCCGTTCTTTTTTTATCGCGCCACTACAAAAGTATATCGTTCTTCTTCTCATGTTCCTTTCTGATTAGGAACAGTGCGTTTCAAACTACACATTCTAGAAGGGCAGAGCATACACAATAAATACCGCGACCCGCCGTTAAGTTTAGAGATATGACTCCACTCAAACACATATATTGCCTACTGCTCGCTATGCTGTTCGCCATGAATGGCATCGCTCAAGAGCGTAAAATTCAGAACAAGCCCTACATCGATGAGCGCCAATTCCATTACGGTTTCTTCGTTGGCGTTCACGATCAAGGTATAAAACTGCAAAATAGTGGCCCACATCGACCCCAATTCTGGAGCACAATGGACGGCGGAAAACGATGGGCAGAACTTCGGCTTCCAGCGTGGGCATCTTGGGCGATTGGAAACTGGCCTCTTGGCTAAACCTGCGCCTCTGTCCGGGGCTCCATTTCGGTTCGAAACACATCAAATTCCGCAACATCGCCGATGGGGAAACCAAGACACAAGACATGAAGTCCTGCTATATCGGAATGCCCATTGACCTAAAGGGTGTCCGCCCCGCTTCAACAACTACCGCCCTACGTGATTGCCGGAATTGCTCCCATGTACGACCTCACGAGTGGCAAACAAACACTGCTTCTGCTCCACGCCCTACACCACGACCCTTGGAAATAGGTCTCGGTTGCGACCTCTACCTCCCCTACTTCAAGCTCATCCCCGAACTAAAATTCAGCTTCGGCCTCAACAATATTCTCCGTAAGAATCGTCCTGACTTGACCGATTCTTCACAATATCTCTTCACACAAAGCGTTGACCGTGCCACTTTCAACATGGTCTCCTCTGCTTCTATTTTGAGTAGAACATATTGCTTAACAGAGAACTATTCTATATCCCAAAAATGTAGATGGATCCAAAACAATGTATGATAGTAGATTTGGAGCAACGTGATAATAAGCGAATGTTTATCACAGAGCAAGTATCTTCTATCAGTTTAACTCACAACGGCCTGTGGGCTGTTCGCTTCTCTCCTCAACGCGTATATTCAACTATAATAAAGCACGATTGCTGTACCTTGTTGCTCCTGCAAAGATAAATCTTAGCGAAAAGGGTTTGTACATCAAGAAGAGACATATCACAAACGCAACAGAAGTGCTACGCTTTACCGACGGGCGTTACACCTTTTATCGCGTCAGCTACGCCAATGGATATAATGAAAACTTGGAGGGGAAGGAGGTCTACATCACTGCACACCTATTGATAAGAATGGCAGCAACTCCATATGGGATTATTTATGCAAAATGGCAGCTGAAACTGGATTAGTGGCGAAAGATGAAGAAAACATACTCTCTAAGCAATTTGAGTTGGTGGATAGAATGCGCGATAACGTACCCTTAGCTCAATATCTTGGCGATAAAACCAAACTAACTACACACAATTTACCAAAATTAGTGCTCTACCCTTTCGGATGTAATGCTAGTCAGAAAATAGCTGTAGAAGCAGCTTTAACACACCAAGTAAGCATTATACAAGGACCTCCAGGTACTGGAAAGACACAAACAATCCTTAATATCATATCCAATTTACTCGTAGCTGGAAAAACCATACTTGTTGTATCTAACAACAACTCCGCGGTGGAGAACGTAGCAGAAAAGTTGGAAACAGAAGGGCTTGGTTTTATCGTGGCAAAACTAGGAAGTGTTAAGAATAAAAGAAGCTTTCACAGCTAACCAAACGTTCTATCCTAACATGACCACATGGAGGAGTATGGAAAAAGACTCTACAACTATGCGGCAGGCACAAGAAGCTCTAGAGAACGTGTCGCAAGGTTTTGATGGTCAGTTACGCCATGCCCAACTAAAGGCAGAGTATGATGCACTACTAAAGGAGACAACATATAAAGAAATGCTGAGAACAAGCAGTACAGATAACAAATGGCTCTATAGTAAGCCTTCGAGGTTGCTAATGAAGCTATTTAATCTGTACCAGATGAAGATAGAAAAGAACAACATCCAGGATTTCTATTCCGACTAAAATGGACTCTCTCCTTAGGCTATAGAACTTTTTCCTTTCTCAACAAAGAACCAAATATTATCACTGATAGTCTAGAAAAAGCTTATTACTACTCAAGAAAAACAGAAATCGAGCAAGAGCTACAAAGCATTGAATCAACACTTCAATCGATCAATCTCAAAGCAAAACGTGAAAGATTTGCGTTCGGCCTCTTTAGGAATATTGAAGAGCAAAATTGCAAAACGATATGGGTATGGGACTGGCGGACGAAAAGTTTTCTCCATCAAAGATATCAAAGCTCGAACAGAAGATTTCCTAAAAGAATATCCCGTTGTACTCAGTACGCATATTCTGCCAAGAGTTGTATAAGTAAAGATATAGTATTCGACTATGTGATTATGGACGAAGCTTCACAAGTGGATATAAAAACAGGTGCCTTAGCTCTTTCCTGCGCCACGAATGCCGTGATTGTTGGCGACGACAAACAACTTCCCTAATGTTGTAAGCCCAGAAGAAGCTACTAGCATTGAGTGCTATTCAGGCCAGCTATAATATAGACGACAAATACAACGCTTTTAACACATAGTTTCCTAAGCTCTTGCAGCGAAGTCTTCAATAATGTCCCTGTCACCCTACTTCGAGAACATTATCGCCAAGCCACCCTAAAAATTATTGAGTTCTGTAATCAGTGCTTTCTACAATGGAGAACTGATAACGATGACAACTGATAATAACGAAGAGAACGTACTAAAAGTAGTTCGCACCGTAAAGGGCAATCATGCTCGCCAGCGTTTAAACCAGAGAGATTGACGTTATCGCACAGGAGGTTATGCCGAAACATTCTCACTCTGACAGTGTGGGGATTATCACCCTTATCGCAACCAAGCTGATGAAATCAATAAGACGTTGTGTAAAAGACATCGCAAGCACAGTACACAAATATCAAGGGCGAGAATGCGACACAATCATCATGAGTACGGTAGATAATGAACCAACGGAATTTTCTGATGATGCAAATCTCCTCAATGTTGCCATTTCGCGTGCAAAGAATCATCTTTGCTTCGTTACCACGGGGCAATGATATGCCGCCAGAATCTAATTTGGCACAGCTCTATAGCCTACATAAAAGTACAACAACTTTGAAGTACAGGAAAGTAAGCTGCACTCCGTTTTTGATTTGCTCTACAAACAATATACAGCAGAACGATTGGCATACAAAGCTGCTCACCCTGCTATCTCTGAACATTTTTCTGAAAACCTTATTTATGATACACTTCTCACAGCTATTTCTGAATTAAATTTGATCAACACAGAAGTAGTATGTCATTATCCGTTATCAAAACTGATTGGAGATTGGAGTTTACTGACTAATGAAGAAAGAAGCTTTGCTGAAAACCCACTCACGCATGTAGATTTTCTCATCTATAATTCACTCACCAAACAACCACTTCAAATAATAGAAGTAGATGGGTGGAGTTTCCATCATAATAGTGAAGTACAGCAACAACGCGATGCGCTCAAAGATCAGCTCCTCACAAAGATCGGTCTCCGTCCATATCGCCTCTCAACTACCGCTACTGTAAATGTAGACACTTTTAAGACACTACTACGAGAAACAAAATGAAACTGGGATATATACATAGCAACAAAGAAGAACAGGCTCGGGTGTTGCAAGTTTTGAAGCTGACTTCGGAGTCGGTCGCACTTGAGGAGCTGGGTATTGGGCGTATTCGAGATGCTTTTGCCGACAAGATGTTTCCAGGTGTATCCACCTGCAAAAACATATAAAAATACTTTTCGCTCATGCCGCAGCTCTATCGCAAAGCTACGGAGAAACGCCACAACCGCCCCAATGAAGTGAAAGCTGAAATAATACGGTTGGAGAAAAATTATGACAAAAACCTCTATGAGGGAAGCACAGACAAACGGGGCATTACGGGGAGCGACATGATCAATAAGAACTCCAATAATTATGTAAAATACGACCCCGCCTACATCTACAATACGGGGCTGCAAACCTTTGAAATCTTACGTAGCACGCAATTGTACGAGCTTATTTTTCGGCTTCAAAAACTCTTCACAATGAACCAAAAAGCTATCAAGAGCGAGGATGAAGACACGAATAATGACACGGGAGAAAAAGCCCAATATCTTTCAGTTCTGCTCCTTCCCCAATGTTGATTATGATTTCACACAGCGGTGTTCTTTAGACCTTACTGCGGAGGATAAAGCTTTTATCATTGACCATATTCTTAATGCCAAAGAGTGCAAAAACACTTTGTTGCGCTACATTGTGGACAATCCAGATTTCCCGATAGCTGAAACTTTTTGAGCAAAACTCCGGCCGCTCTTCTTCCCGCAGATTTAGCAGAAACTCAAGACTTAGCGAGGCGCTTCGCCGACTTTATGTACATGATACATATTCGCTACAACTATATTTTCTCTCAATATCAAGACGAAGAATTGCGCACGCTCTTTGAGGAGAAGCTCGCGGAGTTTCGCAATAGCGGCACAGATATCGACAAGGTTCTAAATGCTATAACCATCAGTGAGAATAGCAGTAAGAGATTTTTGTAAAAACGTTACAGAACGGCTCTTTGCCAACGACACGCAAGAAGGAGGAGGCGTGACCAACTCATCATCAAGCGTGAGAGGGACGTCAAGAAATCGCGCCGAAAAATAGAGAATCCTGCTTACACCCTACAATCCTAAAAAACGCATCCACTTCTACAAACTTTCCTATCGATGGGAAACAGTGAAGATTTTTGCGGATGAACTAAGAAAAGACACAAAACCATGACGGATACTTTATGGAATGATATTGTCTATACCGAAGTGATGCAGAGCGATGGCTTTGTAGTGGATTATGCAATCTGTACCACTTATAGTCTGGATATGCCTACGCTGCTTTCGGTTCCCTTCATGTTGGGAACCATGGTAGACTTGACTGAGGACACCATGCGTTCGCCACACTTCATTTTTAGAAACTCATCAACTCGCTCCGCGGATAAATTTGCAGTGTTCTGTAATGCAGGGTGCATTGCAGTACCACCAGCCAACTCAAATTATACTCACTCCTGGAGCGCAGCGTTGTGCAAGTGACATTGCCCGCTAATGGTCATGGCTACATCAACTTCCACCCGAAACTTTGGGTCATCAAAGAAACAAAGCCCGAAACGAGCGAAAAGCAAATCAAGCTGGTAGTGCTCGCGCAATCTAACCTGTTCGCACTGATTTGGATGTAGTGTGCGAAATGGTTGGAAAAATCGAAACGGAACCTGCCACTGAGAAGGCACAGAAAAAACACGCCCCACTTGCCGACTTCCTCACATGGCTCATCGCTGAAGCCGATGGCCCTACGATGGAGAAGAATATGAGAGCCATTTTGCGAAGACATTCGTTACATCGAAAGATTCAATTTAGAGAACTCTCCTTTTGAAGATTATAACTTCTTTCCTATGGGTATCTCCCAGCACGATGAAACCACAGAATGCTTAGAGCAAAACATCTTGAAGCACGCGGCGGAGATGCTCATCATCTCCTTTTGTAGACCACAACGTGCTCAAGAAGATGGTGAACTGTACTCCCAACGCAAAGAAAACGTTGATTACAAGACACTCTTCCATCAAGCCAGATATGATACAAATGTTCAATGATGGCATCTATACGCCAAAAGATATTTTGACGGACAAGGAGGAAAAAGACGTGATAGTAGACTTGCACGAAAAAGTGTATTTCATCTCGTTCTCAAGAAGGCAAACCAAAGTTATAACCGCCTCTATCTTGGTTCTACCAATGCCACAACAAATGGTTTTTGGGCGCAATGTTGAGTTCCTACTCCAGTTGCAGTTTTCTCCCTATAAAACATCTTATAGCAAGTATCGCAGCGAACTGATCAACGACAGCGATGAATGTATGTTTGAAAAGGTGGTAGCAATCCCCGATGATGATACAACTAAGGAAGACGTACCCAACGAAATGGTACTGCGCACTGCCATTGCTGCCATACAAGAAGCAGAAATAAAGCTGTGCAACCTCTTTATTCCATCACCATTCACTGCCGCCAAAGCCAACTCCCCAAACAATCCCTTTCGCTCTATCCTTTAGGGTGCGAAGGAATAGAATCAAACTTAGCTGATGGAATGGTATTTACTGATTTGGAGCTATCTATGCTCACTGAATTCTATGTCATCCAAACAGGCGACTTACGCCGTGTGATAAAAATTCCAACAACTGAATGCCTGAAGAACGCGACAAAGCTATTTTCCGCTCTATTATCAACACCAAGGCAAAGTTCATCAACTATCTTTCCTCTCATGCTCACCGACGACATAGAACAATACATCGTGGAGACTCAGCTGTTGGAAAAAGAAAACGACAGCGACAAAGATCTCCACCATTGAACAACAAATCGCACTTCCCTCTACGAAGATATGGTCAGAAAAGCCTACACTCATCCCGAGCGTATCGCTGCCATTCGGCAACTTATCGATAAAGCAGAAGAAAACGTTCTCCCAAAGAATTTCGAAAAAATGTACGAGACGTTCTGAGGACGCTCTGAAACAGATCAAACACTCTGCATGAACCAAGACATAAAGATTTCCAGCGCGCCACTGCTGAACGCATTCCGTGCATATCTACAAGATTTGGGGCATCGCTGTGTGTTGTTGGCCGATGAAGTGGGCTAGCAAAAACCTTTGTTGCCCGACAGGTCATCCAGCTGGTGAGAGAGTGGCACAAGGAGATGAACGATGATTTCTTCAAAGTGGTCTATATCTGTTCTAATGCAAACATTGCCGACCAAAAACATAAAGAAATTAGGCATTGGCAACTCGTATGAGTATCAGCGATAGCCGCCTTTCTATGCTCCACATCGGGTTGGCTGAAAGCGCATCGCTCAGCAGCAGAGCACGGGAAATATGCCCTGAATCCACTCATTCCGCCTCACACCCACCACTTCTTTCCACTTCTATAGTGCGCAAGGCATAGCCGAAGAACGCGCTTTGATTTGTAACATCTTGTGCCGGATGGATCGTTTTACTGCCCATACGAGGTCAGAAATTTCTCAGTTGTGGCGTAAAGATTGGCAAGAACTTATCAATCGCTACAACCTCAGACATCCAAGAATGTGGAGAGGGACTATCTACAAGAGATCCATAAGAAACTACAAACAAAGCTCTCCAACGAAACGGCGAACCAACTCGTGGAGTTTGCCCAAAATGGCTGCGACAATCAACAACGCCCACCATCATCAACACGTTGCGCCGCATCTTTGCAGAGATAAGTATTAATATGCTCGATCCCGACTTAGTTGTCATGGATGAGTTCCAATCGCTTCAACTCGCTCCTGGAACAGGGCGAGGACGTACAATCTATGCTGGCAAACAAGTTCTTCGACGACAAACGCTCCAACACGAAGATTCTGCTGCTCGGCCACCCTACAAACCTTATTCTACACTCGAAGAGCTCAACACTGACGGCAAGGATGAACATTACAACGACTGTGAAAGTGATGGATTTTCTCTTTGCCAGCAAAGACAAGACAAAACAGTTTCAGCCTATTCATAACGCTATTCTGCTGCGCTCAAACGCACCGATGATGGTCAATTTGCAACCAATTATCACGGCAAAAAACTTGGCGGGAAGAACAACCATACAGCGTGATGTGCCGCACGGAGCGTTTTCAATAGTCATATCATCAATGATGACCATGTGGAGGATGTGCAGGTACTTCCTGAGGACATTCTTTCCTTTGCTGAATGTCAGCTGATGGATTCTCGGTCAAAGAGAATCCTAAAAATCAGCTTTGGGAAATGTTCCGATGGAGTATGTCAAAATCTTCGCTGTATCTGGCTTTCCTTCATGGACAAATACGAACTGAAGGAAAAAATAGTGAAGGCTCTACAACAATCTGATGCAAAAACATCACGAGATGGATACGCTGCTGCTCGAGTTCTGACATCGACAGAATATAGCTCCCTATAAAAGCCGGCAGCGGCAAACTGAAATATCTCCACGACCTTGTTTTTGGAGAACATGGCGAAAAGAAAAACACACTCTTGCTGTGGGTTCCGGGCTTCCTATCCCTACTACAAGGCAGGAGGACTTTTGAGACTGACGAAGCCAAAAAGTTTTTCTAAGATTCTACTCTTTCTCTTCATGGGAAATGGTACCCAGAATGATTTCCGTGATGATGTCCTACTACGAGGAGCTTTACACCTTTGGAAAATTGAGGAAAGCGATAAGAAAATACGCTATACCGCCCAGAAGAAGAAGAATCGTTTGGAGGATGATAGTCTTTTTACTTTAGAATACCCTACCAAACACTGGCTTCTATCTTTCCCCCGCCGATTTTCTACGGCGAAGAACCTTCCACCACTGAAAAGAAAATCAAGCTAGGATCTCAACAGAAATCTTCCGAACAAAAACCGCTCAGTTCCTTACCACAACACGGGCCAAACAATGCAGAAAACCTCCTCACCATCATGAAGATTCTCGATGGGGAGACGCCTGAAGATATTACCGATCTGTACCATACCGCCCAACGCCTTAGATGTGCTCACAACATAGCTATCGCCTCGCCGGCTGTCTGCGCCTACCGACAACCAAATAATAAACGACAACCAAATAATAAAGACGACGCCCATCGGGTGGCGAAAGCTGTTATTTCGGCGAAAGCCGTTATTTCGGCGAAAGCCGTTAGCTTCTGGTTTTCAACAAAACCCGAGAGTGTTGCCGTTATTGATGTTCTATACGGCAGCGAGGAGGACTACTACGAGTCCGTCCTCGACTACTGCGCCGTGGGCAACTTGCAAGCTGTACTCGATGAGTACGCCCACATGGTAGAACCCAACCTTTGGCGATGAAAGCATCACCGATGCGATCATCGGCACCAGCCATCTAAGCATCGACACCAAGGAGGAGAAAACTGCAGATGCGCTGCCACTTCGCCATTCCTTTTATCGACAAGACCATCACAGACAAACCGTGGCGCGCTCCAAAAACATCTCGCATGGCTTTCAACTCGTCTTTTCGTCCTTTCATCCTTCCACTACATCCATTGGGCAAGAAGGCTTGACTTCCATTGGTACGCCCGCAAGATAGTGCATTGGAATCTTCCCTCCAACCCCGTCGATCTCGAGCAGCGTGAAGGCCGCATCAATCGCTATAAATGTTTGGCCATTCGCAGAAATGTGGCAAAACCATACAGTAGTGAAACTTATCACAAGTGGGACGAACTCTTCGACATGGGATACGCCGAATTGAAAGGTAGCTATTCCGAGATTGTGCCCTACTGGTGCTTACCGATGGACCAATTCACGAGGCACAGCGCGAAAAGCTCGAACGCATCGAACGAATAGTGCCGCCTACCCACCCAGTCGCGACAAATATAAATACCAACGCCTCATCGATGTGCTCACTTGGTATCGTATGACTTTAGGCAACCCCGCCAAGAGGAACTATTAAACCTCTTGAAAAATATGCACCCTATCAGATAAAGCGACACAGAAACTCACCATGATCTCATGCCCCTATAACAGTGCAGAAGCAGAAAGTAGCCTCACGCCCTGCACACATAAACCATTGATTATAAACAACTAACATCTCAACTAGGGCGAAAAATATCCTTATTCGTCAGCTGACACAATAAGACTGTCAGCTGACGCCCATTGTATTTTTCAAACGCTATAAGGATATTTACGCCGCGCTCTATCGCACCTTTCTGCCCTTCCAGAAGGGCGGTAGAGCACTGGAGCGAATGATGAGTTAGCGGGCAAACGTGGACAGAAAAGCACACAAACGAGAGAGTAAGTGGGAGACTACTGTATGAAATTTTCAAAACTCCATACCTATAACAAATTCGGTGAAATCGGCCTTGGTGAGATGGGCTTTCACATCGCCGCCGAGATAGAAACCCTTCCAGCGCGGGAAGTGGTAGCGCAGACCGATGCGCTCATAGTAGGGCTTTTCCTCCCACTTGGCTTCCTGCCCCATTTGGCGGTGGAGATACACGCCTCAAGGACATAGCTAATGAGAGATGATGATGAGAAAACTTCATGGCGAGCAGCAAGGCCCTACCGACCACGGGGAGGCAACTGAATACCTGCTGCACGGTCGAGCGCGGCAATATGCGATGCGCCGCCTGCGCATAGTTGAGATCGAGCCCCAGGCCGCTGCCCAGCGCCGCGCATAGCGATACATGAAATTGAATTGCAGACTGTAAGTGGGATAGATACGGAAATGTCTCAGTGCGATAATCAACGGGGTGCGACGGAGGCGTATTATATTGTGTTTTGAGCCAATCCTCCAAGAGAGATTTTCCGCTCATGCCCAACTGCGCCCCAATGAAGCGGTGCACAAGGAGGACGGCGCTCCGCTCGGCCTGTTGCGGTCGGAGGTCTTCCGCGGGAGATGAAGGATAATAGAGGAGAGTCGGACCTCGGTCCCACTGAGTTTTCCCCTTATTGGGACGATCGAGCGCACCAATACTGTGGTGGCGAAAATTCCATGCCCAACTGCATCGCCCAATGCGGCGAAACCAATAGGAAGCGCAGTCCAGCACCGAAATAAATGTTCCAGCGACCTCAGAGTTCGTTGTCAACTATTATGCCGATTGTAGAAACGCGAAGCTATGCCAACACCGAAATTGAGGGCATAGTCCACCTCCCAATGGGGGCGACGGAGCAAAGGGCGCAAGAAACCGCCATAGAGCGTCCACACCTGCCCCATCCGCGACACATAACCGACAGGTACGGCCTGTCCTCATTCGGGTGCTGCTTCTTTGTGCATCGTCACATTACGGTAATTTCCCAAAGTAGACCAACGGAGAACGTCGGGTAGTTGTAGTCCGTCGCAAAGGAGTTCGGCATCCTCGGGGCGTGTGCGAGTAGTTCAGTGCCAGTCCTACGCTGATGTTCTTGTTCTCATGCAGCCACATCCGCTCGTAAGGGTCGATTTTGAAGCACACGCCCGGCATCACTTCCAGTGCCACGCCCAGGTGGGCACCATCGGGACGGAACGCTGGCACCGCGGTTTGAGCCACGGCGCAGGGAGAAAAGGGACAAAAAGAGATAGAATTTTCAATGTGTCTGAGTTTTGAAAGCGCAAGATAGGAATTATTTTTAGGAAAAGTTTTGACCCAACGAAAATAAACACGCATCTTGCGCAACATGATGCTATTGAACTTGACTGACAACCTAGCTTTCTGTCCTGCTGTGGCTGTGGCACGACACACCTCACATGGATGCACGGCAGGAAATCTACGCCGATCTCTCTATCGCGCGGCGGGGAGCTATATGTCTACAAGGAACCGCGCCAAGAGAAAAAGACACCTATACCTCGCGGCTATACTCCCATTGCGCCCGACTTTTGCGCGCAACGGTTCGCGCTTATTTGGATGCAGAAAACGGACTATGAGCGGCCGCGCCAAATCTTGCAGCGTGCTCAAGCAGCGGGAAAAACTGACAGCCTTGGGCCGAGAGGTGCTGGCAGAGGTGGATTCTGCTCGCCACTTTGGCACGAGGCCACTACGGAGAAAATCACGCGGGCTGGCATCGAACAGCATCGGGGCATTGCGCGCCGCAGTTCTATCGGCACAGAGATATTCGGCCGCGCCAAAACCATAGAGGTGGTATCAACGCCTTCGCTCCACTGTCAGCAATCTATGCAGAGCCAATGCACAATTATTGGCACCAATCCACACCTGCAATTTTACCGACATCGCCAGCCACAGTTGGTTTTCAGGCCCTCATCAGTGCCCACACAACAGAACTGTCCTCCGTTAATCCCTATCGGCTGATGGGTTGCCTTTTCAACGACAATACGATTTTATCCGCCAACACACGAGGCCTGCTCTCATTTCAACAGCTCTTCTTGCTGGCAGCCAACATCCAGAGTTTGATTGCCGCCTCGACCTTTCCGCATCTTCACGCGGGACGAATGCTACGCCTACTGGAGAGACGACAATCATAGTATCTTCCGAGAAATATACCCGAACACCGCGCCTTCGATGCAGGCAAAGAGGCCACAGAACTGCCCGTGAGTCGCATCGAGCAAGAAGCCCGTGCGAGCGTTGAGCGTCAGCAGCCGAGTGCAATGCTCTGCTTTGGCAACGAAGAGAATCTGCTGCGCTCTGCGAAGCGCTCAACCTCAACGGATGCTCATGCAAGCTCCCACTTCGGAGGAAGTGGCCACGCATTGGCGTAGCTATCAGCTTTTTTCCCGCTGGGTGCAAACTTGCAACTCGTGTTCTACTGTTCTCGGAAAAATCCAAGCATACTTGTGGAAGGTGTTGCTCAACGAACGCGAAACTCACATCCCTATCCCTTCCGACACTGCTCCTACTACGATTGGGAACAAGTGAAACTTTTTGTGCATCATGTCGAAGCAGTGAGCCGCCTCTATGCCTCCCTCATCCGAAAAGACCTACAAAAATCTTTAATTGTTTGCTTTTCCGAGGGGCTTACGGTATCTTGCACAATAATCAATCAATTAAATAGCTATCATGGCTCAACAAGAAGACGTGTCAAGAAAATAGTATCTCATTGTAAGGAATATAGGTTTCTCGTATTCCCTCCTCCGAACTCTACGACGGACCTCGGCGCTGCATATGACTACGGTCAGAACGGTGTAGAACTGAAAAACAATATCAAGCAGTATTGGTGGCAGAGCATGGTGCTGCTCCACGATAACATTGTGGGCCCTGACAGTGCCATCTTCATGCGCACCCCACCATCTGGAAAGCCAGCGGTCACGTGGATGCTTTCAATGATCCCCTCATCGACAACACTGCGACTCAAAGAAACGCTATCGCGCCGATGTTCTCATTGAAGATCAAATTGCTAAATACGATGAGAAGATAGAGAAGAGGTGCCAAACAGCAAAACGTTTTGGCGACAACTTCGACGAAGCGAAAGATCGCGAAACAAGCGAACGCGTGCTTGAGCACCAAGCAAAGCGTGATGCCCTCGAAGAGCGCTACAAAGAAGCTATGAATGGCACCGACTTGCAAGCACTCAAACAAATCATCCTCGACGAGGAAATTGTCGACCCCATTAGCGGCACGCGCAACTGGACCGATGTGCGCCAGTTCAACTTGATGTTCAAAACATCTATGGGCTCTACTGCTGATGGCTCAAGCGACATCTACCTCCGTCCCGAAACGGCAGCAGGAATTTTTGTCAACTACCTCAACGCAGAGAACGGGCTGCATGAAAATTCCTTTTGGTATCGCTCAAATTGCAGGCTTTCCGACGAGATCGTTGCCCGTCAGTTCATCTTCCGTATGCGCGAATTCGAACAGATGGAGATGCAGTTCTTCGTGAAGCCCGGAACTGAAATCGACTGGTTCAAAAACTGGAAAGAGATGCGTATGAAATGGCACCAGGCTCTGGGCTTCGGTGCTGAAAACTATCGCTTCCACGACCACGAGAAGCTGGCTTTCTACGCCAATGCAGCCACCGACATCGAGTTTAAGATGCCGTTCGGATTCAAAAGAAGTTGAGGGCATCCACAGCCGTACGAACTCACGACCCCACACAGCACGAGAAATTCAGCGGAAAGAGATCAAATACTCTGATCCTGAAACGAAAGAAAGCTAAGCACGCCGTACGTCATCGAAAACAAGTATCGGTGTGGACCGTATGTACCTCTCGGTGATGTGCCACTCCTACCAAGAAGAGCAGCTCGAGAATGGCGAGACGCGCACAGTGCTCAAACTGCCCGCTGCCCTTGCTCCGGTGAAACTGGCCGTATTGCCACTCATCAAGAAAGACGGTCTGCCTGAAAAGGCGCGTGAGATCATGAACGATCTGAAGTTCCACTTCAATTGCAAAATGAGAGGATACCATCGGTGAGCGCTCATCGCCGACAGGATGCTATCGGTACGCCGTACTGTATCACTATCGACCACGATACGCTGACTGACAACTGCGTAACGCTTCGCGACCGCGACACCATGCAGCAGGAACGTGTGCCCATCAGCGAGCTTCGTTCGCTCATCGAAGACAAAGTATCCATTACTAGCCTCCTCAAAAAATTGCAGTAATAATAAGCTGTCCCGCTCTCAGCCAATGAGGAGTGACAGATAACCTCTTCGACAATCAGCATTATGAAAAATCTTTTCAAAATCCTGCTGACGGCAGCAGCCTTGTGCTGACCTCGCCTCTTGCTCGGAACATCTCAATTCCGAAAACGACGATTTCGCCAACAACTGGAAAGGACAGAACACAGCTGCCTTTGCCGAACACATAAGAAGCAAGCCAAAGCGGCCATCGCTACGGCCAAGGCGCAGTATGGCTCCGATTGGGAGGCCCACTGCAACTCATCGCATCTATCGCTCTCGGCTTACATACGGACAATACGAAAGCCCCATCAACGACTCTATCTGCGTGGAGATTGTGAAGCAGGGGAATGGGCAGTGGATGCCCACCTATACCGACCCGTCATGTATGAACTATATGGTGCGCCTCATCCCTTCGGCCAACTATCCCACAGGAAACTCATCGACCATTCTGGCCAGACTAATCAATGAAGAGGACATGTTTCAGCACAACCCATTCAGCTCCGCGCCACTTCCTCGTGGAAGCGCCCAAATATCGGGTATGCAAACAGCTCTGCAACATGCATGACATCGGCGACCGCTGGCATCTATATCGCGATTTGGCGTGCGGATTCTAACAACCTGCTCGGTAGCTCCGTAGCCTGGCCTACTCCACGCTCGCTTCGATGCTTCAGAACTCAGCTATACGCGCGTAGGAACAAAGCTCTAACGCTGACACGCGCACAATATATAATAGCCGCAGTAAATGAATTTACTGCGGCTATTGTTGTATTGAAAAACGCCCTATTCAGCTTTATTTTTCCTTCAATCCTTCCGACAGATTTACAGGCAATTCCGCGACGCTGCTGGTCGTCGGTGAGGGGACGGAGGCGGCGGAGAAAAATCGGTGTAGTTGCGGCGCGATGGATAGCTCCAACGCGGCTTCGGCCAAGGCGGCGGCGCGGGGAAGGCCTGATAGGGCGCTCCGTGGAGTTGATGCATTCGCTCCAAGTGTGCCAATAACGCCGAGCAGATTCTGACGCACAAAGGTGCTGTCCTGTCCCCACGCAGGATCGAGGCGGTAAGTCTGCTGAAGCGTTGTGACGGGCATTCCCAGTTCACCTCCGGCATATCGCCGCGCGCTGCTGCGGATAGTCGAGATAACAGTGCTCGCCAGGGCAGAGCATGATGAGCTTTGTTGCACGGCTGCATCGATGGCCGTCTTTGTCAGACCGTGGCGCCAAGCTATTAGACAACACAGCCAGGTTGTAATGTTTTGAATTCCTGCTCGTACCCACATCGGCGTCTTCTTCAGCACCTTGAGTTTGGTCAATCAACGCGGTCGAAGAGATACTCGCCGCAACCGCCAGTTTGTCTGCAAATCCTTCCTTGCGTTTCAACTCCCGACAGCAAGTAATCGCTCCATGCGCCCAAAGGTGGCTGACCCGCTTCGTCGCCTCCCCAAAATGGACATAAGGAGCTGGGAAAACATCGGCTCAACCCGTAAGGACGTTTGTCGAGAAAACTCATAAACAAAGCGGGCTCAGCGGGCAGAGCAATTCGTTGCTCACGCCGCCATCGCCAAGCGAATGGGTACGGGCTTTTGGCACGACAGTTGCGGGAAAACAATGGACGGCAGCCACCCATGTCCCGGCAGAATTCTATCTCGGGGATAATCATAATACGATACCGCGCGGCGAAGGGACGAGTTCGCGCGATCTCGTGCCTGGGTGTAGAAACCACTCGATGCTCGGCATATCATCCATGCCCACACGGTCGGAGGCTTTCTGCGTGAGCTGCGATATTTTTGATTTCGATGCGCCAGCCTTGATCGTCCACCAAATGGAGGTGCAGCGCATTGAGTTTATAGCGCGCCATTTATCGACAAAGGCCTTCAAGTCGGCAAAGGAATGAAATGGCGCACGGGGTCGACCATCAATCGCGGATCTGCGTGCGTGGTTGGTCGGCAATGTGCAAGGCGGGGATTTTTCTCAGAGCGCGCCCCTGAGCCGTTACCGATACGAGCTGCTCGAGCGTCATCAGTCCGCGGAACACGCCGGCGGCTGTCTTGCCTTTAGGCACTCACGCCTTTTTGGGAAATGTCCAAAGTGTAGGCTTCATCATTGGGGAGAGAGGCGTCGAGTTGGAGCTGAATGGTCGGACCTGTCTTGCGACGCACTTTCATCATAGGCCGTGCGCTCTGCGAGTATGCGTTCGGCTTGCAACTTCTCGTTGTTCAATTCCTGAGGGCTTCACGCCAATCACATCGGCCCAACGGAGGGGACGATGGCGGATGCGTTTCCGCTTGCCGCTGCTCTCCGTTGCTTCCTCAAAGGTTTCTTCGGAAACACTCCAGCGTGAGCGGCTTGGGCACGAGAATCTCCTCGGACGGCACACGTTTGCCATTTCCTTTTTGCCAAAGAAATGTCGCCAGCCTGGTGCGCGGCGGTAGTCCTTGCGAGCCCGCTCCGAACAATGAGTTCCACGCGGCGGAGGTCGATACCGTCGAAGGCATTGTCGGCGCAAACGGGTGGCACAGGGGCCGAGAGGCGCACAGTGCGGAGGCTGCTACATTGGCAAAGGCAAAAGGAGCGAGGCGCGTAGTTCCCCAAAGGAGAGTTCGCGCAATTTGCTGCAACTGTTGAACGCTGAAGCCTCTATCACGCGGGTAGTGGCGGGGAAAACGCAAGCGCCCGCCGATGCCCTCTGCAGGCAAAAGAAGGCTTGACTCACCCACGGAGTCGAGCTGCAACGGCAAAACGAGCGACCGCAGCCGATAGCGCGAGTGCATGGCGTTGCGGGAATCACCGTGCAGTTGGTTTTAGAAAGGTCGAGGGAGGTTTCGTTCACCTTCACGTCGCGCAGTTGGCGGAAGTTCTGCGCACTGGTTGGGAGACCAAATGAGTAGGGCCAGAAAAAGGCGGAAAGTGTTTTCATGTTTATGCGTTACTTTTGGGGATATGCGAGATTATTGCGGATCGTCCATTGTCAGCGTGCGAGTGCCGTCCCCATTTTCCACGATATTGACGCGCACGGCATCCCCGGGGAGCATATCTTCGATGAGTTCGGGCCATTCCATGAAACAGAGGTTGCCCGAATAAACATAGTCCTCATGCCGATGTCGTAGACCCTCTTCTTCTTTCTTGATGCGATAGAAATCGAAAATGGAAGATAGGACCTTGCGGCGTGGCGTATTCATTGACGATGGCAAAGGTGGGAGAATTCACCCGTCGTCCGTACCGAGCGCGTTGCAGAGTTCTTTTGATAAACGTGGTCTTCCCTGCCCCCATTTTTCCATAAAAGGCAAAGACTTTTCGATCTGCCATAGCGGCGATAAACTGCTCAACTGCTTGCGGCATTTTCTCCAGCGAAGGGATTTGTATTGTTGTCATATCTTTCTGTTTTGTCATTTTTCGGCGAAGATAGCATAAAACTACAAAAATAGGAAAGTATACCCGCCGCGGATTAGCACCTTGAAACCGATATGAACCACTGAGTTGGACGATGTCCCATCGAGGCAGCCTACCAAAAGAAGTTTTTGTCGCGCTGGCTCTATCTGGGAAGCAGAAAAACGCCCATGGAGATGCGGGGAGGCACGTCCATAGGCGGAAGAAGTTTTACATACGATTCTTACAAGCAATCAGCGAATGAGTTTCTTTATCCTTCGATGAGCTGTTCGAGCGGCATACCCGTGCGGTCGCTCGTGGCTTGTATGTCCACTTTTCTATCATGAGCCGACCAAGCGGCGTATTGAGCATTTTGAATTTGGAATCCAATTCGGGCAAACGACTTTTGAGCGTGGGATATTGCGCAAGGAGATCTTTCAGGCGCGTTTTGTGGCGTGATCTCCGTCACGGCTTTGCGTTTCGGCAACTTCGGTTTGTTCTGTCTCAACTTGGGTGGGTGCTTCGGCAGCTGCTGGGGCATCGCCATTGCTCCAAGTGAGCAGCGTTTGCGAACCTTCCATAGCACGGATATGTGTACAATCCTGCATCATTTCGAGCACACCGCGGAAGTTGCCCTCCTTGTCACGCACAGCCACATATATAATATAGATGAACAATCCGGGCTTATTGATCCAGAATTCGGCCTTGTCCTGCTCGCCACTTCTGAGTTTGTCGATCACTTCGCGAACGATGTGGGCACTCTTGCGCGGATGGCAATTCATCACTTCGCGCCCGATGACGTTCTTACTACGCGGGAAAATGCGGTGGTCGGTGTCGGAATAGAAACAAACGAGTTCGTTCTCATCCACAAAGGAGATGTCGATGGGCAGGTGCTTGTAGATCAGATTCACCTGCTCCAGGGTGAGTTTTTCCCTGTTGCAACGTCCAGGATGTTGTTGCCTTTGTCAGCATAGCCATACTTAGCGAGCAGGGCTTGCAGGTCGTTGGCAAAATCGTTGTGAGCAGCGGGGGCAGCTTGCGGCTTCACTTCGGTAGCGGTATGCTCCACCTCGAAGAAGGCAAAGCCGATTTCCTGATCGCCACTCTTCATATCCTCAGATTCTTTCGGTGCTGATGAGCGCGAGATGTGGGATAGAGGATGAACTCTTCCTTCTGCATCAAATCGCGCGCATATAGCAACACGCGTTCTTGCTGCTTGATGAAAGCATCGTTGTCCTCGCGCAACAGGCGTTCGGCTTCTCTGATTTCATCGCGCACCTGTCATCGAAAGTCCACATCGTGGTCGGGCGGGTAAACCTTTCGCTCAAGCACGGGTAGAGCTGATTTTGCTTTGCGCTGTAGTGTAAGGGGTATTGACTGATTTTCTCGTAGAGCTCTAACCATTGGTTTTTAATCATGGATATTGCACCAAATCCTCCACCGCCAAGAGCAAACGCTTCATTTCCTCGTTCTCTTTGAGATAGTGCATAATGGGGTGGTCGGCTGGAAGATTGGGCAAACTATTGTCGATGGCATCGCCCAGCATATCTATCACGGAATGCACATCCTCGCGGATACATTCATCGCCGCTTTCTTCCGTCATCGTTTGTTCTATGTAGGCCACATGATAGGCACTAACTTTTTCCCCACACGTTCTTTGATCTGCTGTTGAGCTTCGGCAGCCGACAGTTTACCAGCTTTGAAGGTATTTTCTATCTCGAAAAAGCGCATTGAGCTTTTCTGTATCCATAGGTGGAAGGTAATCTTTCATTCTATTGTCCATATCGTATTCAATTTTATTATTTGCAAAAATAAGCATAAATCAGACAAGAAAAACGCTACACAGACAAAGCGAATAAAGACTCATCTGCATCTACCCCCTTTCTTCACTTCCCTAACATTTGCCGAAAAACAGGACGTTTATTCTTTTCCATCAAAAAGGTTTTTCTACCGTTCAATATGATGTTCCCAACGACACTATTAGCTCTTACTTCCTGACAATCAATAATACTTAATATAATGCTGTGTTTTAAGGTGTTGTTGAGGGAGAGAGCTGTAAAATCAAACAAATTAGATCCGAAAACTCTAAAATAAATATAAATTGCTCTAAAGTTTCCTCTTGTTACTTTTTTATAAATTGTTGCATAATAAAAGAACTCTTTATATTTTGCGACATATAGAATAAATCCCCTTTAATATACAAGTTTAACCGAAATTATGAAACGTTTCTGGCTCACGTTACTCTTTATGTATATTCTTCATAGCATCTTCTGCCCAACAACTCGTCTTTTGGGTCAGTGCGCGATGGATTCTTAAAAACTCCACTCGAAAAAGCTCGCGTAACGTTGCTTACCACAGACAGTGTTATCGTGCAAGATTCCATTAAAGTCACTCTGAATAAATCTGAAGGGAAACGTTGGGGCAGTGCCGACTTCTGCATCAAACTGCCCAAGAAGACCTCCACCTATCTGATTCGGGCAACCTCGACGGATATTCAGATGCTTTGGCAAACCCTTTCCCGTCAAAGCAGAAATAGATGATGCATGGGGATTGGATAAACCGCTCGAACTACGTCGCATTCGTGAGAAAACACTTGCATGGCTACTGTCACAGCCACAAAACTCAAAATGTTTTATAAAGGTGACACCTTGGTCTACGATGCGTCGGCCTTTGTTGCCGGAAGGCTCCATGCTTGACGACTTGATTCGACAAAGTGCCCGGAGTTACCAGCGAACGATGATGGTGAAATATTCGTCAACGGGCGTAAAGTTGACGAATTGCTTTTAGGTTCACGCTCATTTTTAGTGGAAACAGCAAAGTATTACTCGACACCCTTCCTATTATACCGTGAAAAATTTGAAGGTTTATGAAAAAGAGTGACCGGCAGTCGGCCGTTGGCACGAGATAGACCTAAAGACATACGTCATGGACGTAAATCTCAAAGATGCCTACCGAAAAGGTTATATTGGTAATGCAGAAGTGCCGGAGGCACAAAAAGAACACTGGCTTGGACGCGTGTTCTTACTGAACTATATAGATAAAGTCAGATTTACATTTTTGGCGAACGCAAACAATGTGAATGAAAAACGACATATCGGAGAATCAAGCAGTTGGAAACCGGAAGAAATGCCACGCTCTCAACTTACGACCAAAAGCGTAGCTGGTATGTGGACTATCAGTCGAAGGATGGTAATGTAAAAGAAAACTTCATGGTTGATTTTTTAGCTTCGAAAGACTATGAAGAAACTGTTCAACGCCGAGAATTATTTTTAGATGGAAGTAGACCATATTCCACTGTCAAAACATTCAGAACATCATACGAAAACCGTCCTTTGGTGAAAACAGTTTCAAGCCGACTATTCCGAAAAAATCTATACTTGATTCAGGTGTGGAATTTGTTTATAATAAATACAAAGGTAATAGCATGTCCATTTCAGAAGATTTCCTTGATAGCATCAACACTCGTTTGCGCAGCACAGGCTATAATGATGGCTATTCTTATCGCTTGAATATAGGCGGAATGATCTTCCCGAAAATCGATAATTTTCTTCGCTCATTGGATTTTGCATACGGCTTCAAACAGTACGAAGACAAGAACGAAACAGCTCGAGGCTTCATTACCGAACAGTTTATGAATCCGTCAACCCACACACAGTACAATGCCAACGACTATCACCACAGAGAAACCTCCGCAAATGTCCATCTTTTTTGGAATAGAGAGCTGAATAAGAACCTTCGGTTGGAGATACAGGATCGTCAAGAGTATACCAAAAAGTATGAGCGCGATAATCTATATCATCCCGACACGCTTGCTCTACCCTCTCAATTGGATGCCTTGGTAGCTATTACCGACCCTGGAAACTCCTATGAAAGCAATTTTCGAGAATTTTACAACGTACCGACTTTCTTTTTAAGATGGAAGAAATTTATTCCGGGACAATACATGAAGATGGAGTATATTTCTTGGAACTTTGTCTTTTCCAACATGTTAAGTTCAGAGCATCTATCGTACAGTCGCAACATATTACGCAGGAAAAAGAAGCGTATGTTTATAGCTTTTTCCCCTCGTTCAACTCTCAAGATTCTTCCAACAAAAACAAGGTGAACAATTGAGTTTCCAGCTGGGATATAACTCGAGCCCCGCCTCCATCTTCGATTTGCTTAACTACAAGGACGATGCTACACCACAGATTGTAAAACTCGGGAACCCCCACTTAAAAGGTTCTGCATCTACAACGTTCAGCATAAACTTTACCGACTGGGAAAGCAAGCGGAAGGGACAACAATACCACCCTCAATGGAAATTTCAGCTACTACCACCGACAAGTGGCACAATCAGTAATATTCAATCCGAAAAACTCTCAATACACCTATCCAGCCCAAGAACGTGCGTGGAGCTTATAACGCCTCGATCCGATTTGACTTCACCCGTTTCCTTGACAAACGACAATATGTGGTCTTGGCAGACGGATCTAGATGCCGCTTACCACCATTCCATTGACCATGTGATGCAAAACCGGCGACGACGGAAAGTACGCCCAATGCTGTCAATACGCTAACCTTACACGACGGGGTTTGGCTGCAATATCAATATAAAGATTTCAGCACAAGAGTAAACGGCGACTTCCGCTGGCGGCACTCTGAGGGCAAGATGCGTAACTTTTTCCATACTTAATACTTTTCGATTATCAGTACGGCATAGCAGCACGCTATACCGTACCCGTTATGAGAACGTCAGTGATAGTGGATGGTAACATGTATAGCCGCCAAGGATATGGTAGCAAAGACATCAACAGAAATGATTTCGTGATGAACGCTCCATTAGCCAGCCCCTTCATGAAAGGTACTGTTCGTCATAAGTGCTGAAGCCTTTGACTTGCTGCATCATTTGTCTTCAACCCAGTATGTCATCAACGCACAAGGGAGAACAGTAACATGGAATCGATCACTCTCAAAACTACCTTATGCTGTGCCGTCTATCACTTCAGCCGACAACCGAAAAATAGAAATTGAATGTCATTTAAATCATTTCCCTACTCACCAACAACAAGAAGCTGCCGATTGCGGACTCATGCTACTTGCGGATGATAGCTAAATACTACGGGAAAGTCTATTTTCATTCGCAAAATATCTACGCCGTTTAGTCGCTCGGTTTGCAGCTTATCTTTGGCTTGATCGCCGGCTGCATCATTCAGCTTATACTTCCTTTCCTCCTCACAAGCAACTGGTGGACAAGGGAATTTCACAGTAAATATTTAGTGTTCTGTACTGAATAAGGTTGTCAGCTGACAGCCTTATTAGGTATCGAGCTGGCTTCCTTATTTAGCGTCAGCTGACACAATAAGGAGGCAGTTAAGAGGAAACATACTCCTCCACTGTTTATCGTTGTCATGTCGTCACGTTGTCACACCCTGAGCATAACTAACTGAAAATATATGGATTGAGAGCGTGACAACAAGGTGACAACAAAATAAGTTTTTCTTGTAGTAGGGTGATAATAATCCCAATTCGGGATAACATTAAATGCTCTCGCATAGCTCGCTATCCCCTACTAATTTGACTGTTGAGATTTGGATTCGATCTCATCTTCCTACCAAAAATGTAATCCAGTTAGTCTTATTCTTATAAAAGTTCTGGGGGTCAGAGCAGCTCGGTCAGCAAACTCTTGAGATAGCTATCCAGAAACGTTGGCGAGTTCGCTCTTGTCATAAATGGTGAGCAGATTGACTTCAATACTTATGCTCGTGCGTGGAGAACTCATGATAGAGTTATCACCTGCACTGCCACTTGCTCTTGCCTTTCGATGCAATAGCCATCCTCACCTTGCGCATGCCATTGCCACAGGTCTACCCTGCATAGGGCCGTTTCTATGGCTCGACATAAAAACCTTGAAGCCGCTTTTGTGTGGGCGAATGGTATTTCTTCGCCAATCAGCTTGAACTGTCGCTACATCCTCGCCAAGATAAATCTCGCAGTCAGACGCCTTCTTCAAGTTCCTTGATGAAATCTTTCAGCCGTCTGCATTTTCGTGTCTTTTTCGCCATCGCCGTTCCCACTCGTCAACGGCGCGTGTCAATGTTTCTCTTCCACATTACGCCTTCCGTGCCTGCTCATCTCCTTTATAGATAGAGGTGGGAAGCCACGCCACGAAGCATGCTTAGTGCGCGCGTCGTATGCTCTGTGCGGTAGAGAGTTCCTCGTCAAGTGTTACCAAAATCTGTCGTCATATTCTTTGCCCTCTGTGCAAATATACAATTGTCCGTCAACAATTGATCCAAATATCAGAGTGAGGTTTTTCCGTGCTCCGCTGTGTATCAGCAGATGTCAAGAGCGAAGGGTATAATGCAAATCAAATGAAAGCAAAAGTAGAGTATCTGAAATGTATCAAATATTTGTACACTAATCCCAGAACTGCGAGAATAGTTTTGAGCATAACAAACTGAAAAAGTGGGTAATTGGAACGCAATACAACAACATGACAATGCTGTGACAACAAATATCATACAGGTAGGGAGTGAAAGCGAGAAGCAACAGCTGTTTGTCCACTGTCCCCAGGGCGTGAGGTTACCATACGAAAATCGGCAGCGGGGACAAGGAGTTAGACTCGAGAGTACGGCCGAACATTGCCTTTCTGATGGTACGCAGCATAGCACTTTTTCCTCGTTCCTCCTGTATCCATCTTCCTTTTTCGTGTTTGTCCGCACGCTTTTAGTGGTATAAAGAGCTGATCGCAGTGACAAATGCGTAAATAATCAAAACTAAAATACATAGCATTATAGAGACATTCAACCATAGGCAGACAGAGTCTCTGGTGCAGCCACAAGAGGCTGAAGACGCAGCCGGCGGCATTGTCATCCTCGACACTGCAAACGCAAAGAACGTCCCATCGAAAGGTGCAGGTGCTGCCGTGTGTGGTCACGCAACAAAAGACGAAATGGATCTAGGCAAGTGAGCAAGGTACTCATGGAAAATATAGCGGACTGGAAGTGGAACTGGACGGCGAAAAATTTCCTCATCATGCGTCAGAGTGACGTTTTGGCGAGTATGGTGAAATAATCGTTTCAAGAACTAGCATTGGCATATTTCAAAATAAAGATTTACCATGGCAAGATATCGGAATGCAATGTGGATGCGCGCGAAGCCTCCGCGAAGTAGCTAACATGCCTGTGCAAACGCAGTGAAAGTGGCTCGGCCCTAAAAGGTCGCAATGTCGGGTTATCGACAAGAAATTCGGTGCTCTGCGCATCACGAAAGATGGTCGTTACAGTGGCAAAAGAAATCAGCGAACTGGAAGACGGTTTCACGAATGCTGGCGCTGCAGCTCGTGGCGATGCGCCAGACCGTAAGACGGCGACGATGCGCGATGGTACTACGACTGCTGCCGTCCTGACGCGGGCCATCCTGACAGAGGGTATGAGAAATGTGAGCGGCTGTGGTGCTAACCTGCCTCGATCTGAAGCGCGGTATGGACAAGGCTGTGGCAAAAGTGGTAGCGGTCATGGGCGCGCAGGCTGAACAAGTGCGAAAGCTACGGAGATTGAGCAGGTGGCAAGCATCTCATGCCAATGGTGCTGAAATTGGTAAGCTCATTGCCGATGGTATGCGCGCTGTCGCGGATGGTGTTATCGCGGCGAGGACGCAAAGGGTCGCGACACGGTGCTCCAGGACTGTGGAAGGCGTGCAGTTTGACCGCGGCTACCTCTCTCCCTGCTTCGTGACCGATTCACGAAATACGGTGCAGTGACATGGACAGCTGCAGTTCTCATCTACGATAAGAAGATTTTCTATAACTTGAAGGATTTCCTCCCTGTAAAGCTCGAACCAGCGGCACAAAAGCGGCCGTCCTCTCTCGTCATTGCTGAGGATGTGGACAGAGCGCAGCTAACTACGCTCGTGGTAAACCGCCTGCGTGGCAGTTTGAAAGATTTGTGACGGTGAAAGCTCCAGGCTTCAAGCGATCGCCGCAAAGGCTATGCTGGAGGACATCGCCAGTGCTGACAGTGGCGTTGTTGTTGAGCGCAGAGAAGGGCTTGAAGTCTCGAACAGACTACGCTCGAAATGCCTATAGTGGTTCTGGCGATGGGTGACCATCTCTGCGAGAACACGACCATCGTGAACGGTGCAGGTCAGAAGAACCTGATTCAGGATCGTATCAACCGTCAAGAACGAGATTACTAACAGCACTTCTTCCCACCGACAAGGAGAAACTCCAGGGCGCCTTTGCAAAGAACTGAGTGGTGGCGTTTGCGTTCGCGGTGGGTGCCGTTTGAAACTGAACAGAAGAGAAGAAAGACCGCTGCGGTGACGATGCGCTCTGACTTTACGCGCGCGCGGCTATGCGCTCGAGGAAGGTATCGCATTGACGGCGGCGTGAGCTACATCCGCGCACAGAAGGCTCTCGATATGATGATCTGAAGGGCGACAACCGGGACGAACAGACAGGTATCGCTATCATCCGCCGCGCCATCAGCGAACCGCTCCGCCAGATTTGCTGCCAAATGCCGGCATCGAGGGTTGCTGTCGGTTGTGAACAGCGTTTCGCGAAGGTGGAGGCAACCAGGCTACAACGCCAGTAAGCACCGAGGAAGTACCGAACACTCCGCGCTGCTGGGAAGCTGTGGGCGCAAAGGTGGCTCGCGTTGCGCTTGAAAACGCTGCTTGCTGCTGCTATGCTCCTCCTCCACCTGGAGTGTGTCATCTGCGACACGACAGGAGGAAATCCTGCTCCCGCAATGCCCGCTCCCGCGGCATGGGCGGCATGATGTGTTTCAGCCGCTATCGCTTTGCGGCATGAAGAAAGAGTTAAGTGGATAAGCGGCTACGATGGTAAATCTATCCCTTTTAGATTTGAAAAAGAGAGAGGATGTACCGCAAGGAACAGAGTCGGCATGGACTTCTTCCTTGTTCTTTTTATACAGATATAACAGTATCTTTTACTTCTCCATTTGGAGACCGAGCTCATACCATCGTGACTTCCTGCGAGCTGAAAGCGTGAGAGGTAGTATTCCCAGAGGCCGAACCAAGGAGAGCAGCGAGCTTGAGAAGGCGATCGCTATCAAACAGCAAACTGATTTTTGCCGTTGCTCTTAGCTACATTTGCAGTCATAGAGCCAAGACCTAAGAGCGTGGTAAACTAGATCGTTTTGTTCTTGCTATCAAGGCGTAAGTGCCGCTGAGGTTGCGGCCGCCAACATTGGCCTTAAACATCTTGTCCTTATTAAAAGTGAACGTACAAGCTCCTGGCTATACCTACCTTACTCAACTTTTCATTGATTTCACTCCTCAATTTTATTGGCTGCCACTGCACCACCTGCCTTCTTCAAGAGATTCTCCGTTTCAAAAACGCAATCGGTACCTGATGTACTTCCAAGTGCCATACAGGTCCTCTTCTGTTACCGCCTATGTTGCCTAAGAAAGAGCTAAGGATATTACCAAACAAAGCCAGTAGTACCTCCACTTTTCTCACTATTATTCGTTGTAGTTGTCGTCCCACCAAGGATATTAAGCGCAGCGCTACTCGTTGTTCCGCAGGATGTCAGTGCGAACCCAGCAGCAACACCACCGCTGCCAAAAATACTTTTCTCTTCATGTTTCTTTAAATATTTATCATGTTTAGTGCCTGCAAATTTACACAGACTAAAACAGCTCACCAAATGAAACAGTCTCATCCCTCCTCAATTTTTGGAATAATTAAAAAGTATCTCAATCAAAAACAACAATACAGCAGATTATTCCAATCCTCTTCAGCCCAGATTCTCACTCAGAAGAAGTAAATCCGTAAGCCTCTACCTCAAACACACAAAAGAGACTCCATCAGATTTTGCTCTGATAGAGTCTCTTATTAAGGCAGCACCTACTCTCCCGTCTTGTGGACAGTACCATCGGCGCGACCGGGCTTAACTTCTCTGTTCGGAATGGTAAGAGAATTGGAACCCCGGTGCTATAACCACCTAAATAAGTTTGACATCATTGCACAATCTAATTCAAGATACTTAAAATAAAAGCTTTCGTCGTGATGAATCTCATCAAGTAACACGACTTTTTAATACACTACCATAAAAGTACCTCTTCAGTATAGCGACTCTGGAGGACTAGAAGTTTCAGGGCAATTAGTAATGCTCGGCTTTGCCGTACTGACTTTTACACCTGCATCCTATCAACGTCATCGTCTTTGACGACCCTTATGAGAAATCTCTATCTTGTGGCGGGCTTCGCACTTAGATGCTTTCAGCGCTTATCCCATCGAGACTTAGATACCCGGCGGTGCAACTGGCGTCACAACCAGTAAAACCAGAGGTCTGTCAACACGGTCCTCTCGTACTAGTGTCAGAGCCACGCAAATTTCCTACGCCCACGATAGATAGAGACCGAACTGTCTCACGACGTTCCTGAACCCAGCTCGCGTGCCACTTTAATGGGCGAACAGCCCAACCCTTGCAGGACCTTCTCCAGCCCCAGGATGTGACGAGCCGACATCGAGGTGCTAAAACCACTCCGTCGATATGAGCTCTTGGGAGGGATCAGCCTGTTATCCCCGGAGTACCTTTTATCCTTTGAGCGACGGACCTTCCATACGGATCCGCCGGATCACTATGCTCAAGTTTCCTTCCTGATCGGCTTGTCGGCCTCCCAGTCAAGCGCCCTTTTTGCCATTACACTCTACGGCCCGGTTACAATCGGCCTGAGGGCACTGTTAAACCTCCGTTACGCTTTTTGGAGGCGACCACCCTCAGTCAAACTACCCACCAAACGGTGTCCTCGCATACAGCGAGTTAGGGAACCAGACAGTGGAAGGGCCGTATTTCAACAGCGGCTCCTACACACTGGCGTGCATACTTCATAGCCTCCGGCCTATCCTACACATCCCTTGCCCAGTTACAACGTTAAAAGCTATAATGTAAAGGTTCACGGGGTCTTTTCGTCCCATCGCGGGTAATCGGCATCTTCACCGATACTACAATTTCACTGGAATCATGGTTGAGACAGCGTCCGGATCATTACACCATTCGTGCAGGTCGGAACTTACCCGACAAGAATTTCGCTATGTAGGACCGTTATAGTTACGGCCGCCGTTTACCGGGGCTTCAATTCAAAGCCTTCTCTTGCGATGAGCTCTCCTCTTGACCTTCCGGCACCGGGCAGGGTGTCAGACTGTATACTTCATCTTTCGATTTTTGCACAGCCCTGTGTTTTTGTTAAACAGTTGCCTGGACCTATTCTCTGCGCCCTACATTGCTGCAGGGGACCCTTTTTCCCGAAGTTACAGGGTCAATTTGCCTAGTTCCTTAACCATAGAATCTTCCAAGCGCCTCAGTATCATTCTACCCGACTACGTGTGTCCGTTTACGGTACGGGTACCTTATGGGTTAAGCTTAGCGGATTTTTCTCGAGGTCTGTTTACCTCGCTCTTGCGCGCCCGAGGCTTTGCATACTTTTCAAGTTCAGCTCGGAAGGTGGATTTGCCTGCCTTCCTCATCACCTACACTCTTTTAACGTCCATTTCCGTCAGAACGCGGCAGTGTCACTTCTCCGTCTCCACATCGCCCCATAAGGTAGTGACGGAATGTTTACCGTCTCTTCCATCGGCCTCGCCTTTCGGCTTATCCTTAGGTCCCGACTTACCCCGGGCCGATTAACGTTGCCCGGGAATCCTTAGTCTTGCGGCGAGGGGGCATCGCACCCCCTTTATCGTTACTTATACCTACATTTGCTTTTCCAAGCGCTCCAGCATGAGTCATCTCATACCTTCAACGCGCTGAATGCTCCCACCAAACCTTACGGTTTCCATGGCTTCGGTGAATGATTTAATACCCGATTATTATCCATGCACGGTCTCTCGACTAGTGAGCTGTTACGCACTCTTTGAATGAATGGCTGCTTCAAGCCAACATCCTAGCTGTCGCTGAGACCACACTTCGTTAGTTTAACTAATCATTACTTCGGGACCTTAGCTGATGGTCTGGATTCTTCTCCTCTCGGGCACGGACCTTAGCACCCGCGCCCTCACTCCATGGCTCTTAACTGCGCGCATTCGGAGTTTGTCCGGACTTGATAGGCGGTGAAGCCCTCGCATCCGATCAGTCGCTCTACCTCACGCAGTAAACACCATAGGCTGCACCTAAATGCATTTCCGAGTACGAGCTATCTCCAAGTTTGATTGGCCTTTCACTCCTACCCTCACCTCATCCAGAAGCTTTTCAACGCTTATTGGTGCGGACCTCCATCAGTGTTACCCGGACTTCATCCTGGACAAGGGTAGATCACTTGGTTTCGCGTCTGCCTGTAACAACTCAGCGCCCTGTTAGGACTCGCTTTCGCTTCGGCTGCGGGACTTCTAAACCCTTAACCTTGCTGATACCGGCAACTCGTAGGTTCATTATGCAAAAGGCACGCCGTCACTCCATAAAGGAGCTCCGACCGCTTGTAGGCGTACGGTTTCAGGAACTTTTTCACTCCTCTACACGAGGTGCTTTTCACCTTTCCCTCACGGTACTGGTTCGCTATCGGTCTCTTACGAGTATTTAGCCTTGGCGGATGGGCCCGCCGGATTCACACAGGATTTCTCGTGTCGCGCTACTCAGGATTCTGCTATGCTTCCTATAGCTTCGAATAAGGGGCTATCACCCGCTACGGCGCAACTTTCAGTTGCTTCTTCTCACCATACTTCTTGCAACGACGCGGTCCTACAACCCTCATCAGGACCGGAATCCCGATGGTTTGGGCTCTTCCCCGTTCGCTCGCCACTACTAGGGAATCATTTTTATTTTCTCTTCCCTGGTACTAAGATGTTTCAGTTCCCAGCGTTCGCCTCCCGCATTTTGCGGGATAGTGGAGGTTGCTCCGCTGGGTTGTCCCATTCGGATATCCGCGGATCAAAGATCGTTGCATCTCCCCGCGGCTTTTTCGCAGCTTATCACGTCCTTCATCGCCTGTAAGAGCCTAGGGCATCCACCGTACGCCCTTTCGTACTTCCTTGACCTCGGACTATAATATATATATGTTCACATACTACGCATCATAGCAGTCAGATATACTGAAAGTGTACTTTACTTTTCAGTGTTTTGTCTACCTTACTTTTTGCTTGTTAGATTTGTGCAATATGTCATAGATCGCTTTTCTCTCATTATGTCGAGAAATAGTGGAGAATATCAGATTCAGAACCGATGACCCCCTGCTTGCAAAGCAGGTGCTCTAGCCAGCTAGAGCTAATCCCCCTCAGGTTCTTTTTAAGCTAGAAGTAGTCCCAGGGCAGAGTTGAGACTGCCGACCTCCCACATTATCGGTGTGGCGCTCTAACCAACTGAGGCTATAGGGACTGGCGAAAGAATCCAACTATGCTAAGACTCTAAAAGCTCAGCCTCTTCTTTCTCTTCTATCTATTAGAATTTGAAATAACTTTTCAGTCGAGAAGTACAAGATAGTAGAGTTGAAACTCTTTCAACCTTTTTCTTATCCATACCTTTCGTTCTCCAGAAAGGAGATGTTCCAGCCACACCTTCCGGTGCGGCTACCTTGATTACGACTTAGCCCCAATCACCGGTTTTACCCTAGGCGCCCTTGACGGTCACAGCTTTCAGGCACCCCCGGCTTTCATGGCTTGACGGGCGGTGTGTACAAGGCCGGAACGTATTCACCGCGCCATGGCTGATGCCGCGATTACTAGCGAATCCAGCTTCGTGGAGTCGGGTTGCAGACTCAGTCCGAACTGAGACCGGTTTTGATGGATCAGCGCCCAGTCGCCTGGTGGCTTCCCTCTGTACCGGCCATTGTAACACGTGTGTAGCCCCGGACGTAAGGGGCCGTGCTGATTTGACGTCATCCCCACCTTCCTCACATCTTACGATGGCGGTATCACGGGTGCCCAGCACAACCTGATGGCAAACGTGGAGAAGGGTTGCGCTCGTTATGGCACTTAAGCCGACACCTCACGGCACGAGCTGACGACAACCATGCAGCACCTCCAAGCAGGGTCCGAAGACAACAGGGCGTCTCTGCCCATCTTCCTGCTTAGTTCAAGCCCGGGTAAGGTTCCTCGCGTATCATCGAATTAAACCACATGTTCCTCCGCTTGTGCGGGCCCCCGTCAATTCCTTTGAGTTTCACCGTTGCCGGCGTACTCCCAGGTGGAATGCTTAACGTTTTCACTGGCAGCATACATATATCGCACCTGCGAGTATTCATCGTTTACTGTGCGGACTGCAGGGTATCTAATCTCGTTCGATACCCGCACTTTTTCGAAAACCTCGGCGTCGGTTGCACTCCGGACATATGCCTTCGCGATCGGAGTTCTTCATGATATCTAAGCATTTCACCGCTACACCATGAATTCCAACATCCTGCGTGCACTCAAGACAACAGTTTCAACTGCAATTTTACGGTTGAGCCGCAAACTTTCACAGCTGACTTAATCGTCCGCCTACGCTCCCTTTAAACCCAATAAATCCGGATAACGCCTGGACGCTTCCGTATTACCGCGGCTGCTGGCACGGAATTAGCCGGTCGCTTTTCTCTGATGGTACCTCCAGAGGCGACACGTCGCCTATGTTCCCAACTAAAAGCAGTTTACAACCCAGAGGGCCGTCATCCTGCACGCTACTTGGCTGGTTCAGGCTCTCGCCCATTGACCAATATTCCTCACTGCTGCCTCCACGCAGGAGTTTGGACCGTGTCTCAGTTCAATGTGGGGACCTCTCAGAACCCCTACTGATCGAGAAGGCTAGGTGGGCTGTTACCCCGCCTACTACCTAATCAGACGCATCGCCATCCTTTACCAATAAATCTTTGGTTGCAACAGATGCCTCATCGCAACACTATCAGGTATTAATCTTACTTTCGCAAGCGCTATCCCTGAGTAAAAGGGCAGTTCGATCGCGTTACGCACCCGTGCGCCGGTCGACGCCCATTAAAAGCGAAGCTTTTCAATGTCGTTTCCCCTCGACTTGCATGTGTTAAGCCTGTAGCTAGCGTTCATCCTGAGCCAGGATCAAACTCTTCATTGTAATTATGATTTTGTTCTTTTTCTGTTTTTACTCAGAACGTCCGTGTCTATAAGAAAATTAACGGTTGATTTTTACTTCTTCTACCCGAACATGATACATTTCCTGCATCTTGTTCTTTCTTTTCTTACTTCTCTTCTTAAAAGTTTATGTCAATTCTTTTCCAAAGATCACGTTTGACAACCTCGGAGGAGTAGCCCTCGTTTTCTCGAGTTGCGGATGCAAAAGTACTACGAGTTTTTGGAATAGCAAAGACTATACACTACTTTCTTTTTGAAAAAGTTTTGAATGGAGGTTTTCAGGGAGAAAACCGTGAGGAGATCTGAGGAAAAGTGAGGAATTATCGAAATGGGCGAAAGGTGTGGTTGGACTGATTGGGCAGAGTGGAGGGATTGATGTCCTCATTATATATACGAGTGGTGGATGCTGTTCTTGATGAGTAGATAGATTTTTATCAAGAATGTTCCTTTACTTTTCCTCGTTGGAGAAGGGCGTAATTTGAGAAAAGTCGCAGGAATCGGGAGAAGTTGAAGAGACTTGGGCGTCATTACAATCAGGATGTCGGCCGACACAATAAGGCTGTGAGCGGACGGGCTTATGGGAGCGGCGGACACAATAAGGAAAAATGACGAAGAGATGAAGAGGCTTTTTCTAGGAAAAATAGTGCAGGAAAAAGAAGATTTACGTTAAAGATTGCAGTTTTTCTGATGGTTTTGCAAACTTTTGGGCGAGTGTGGATGGTGAGAAAGTATGGATTTTCAGGAAGAAAGAGGAAGTTTTGATTTTTCCAGACGGCAATCAGCAGCAAGATTCTGTCAAGTTTTTGAGAACATTTGATAAAGAGCGGCAAAGAAGAGAAGGCCAACGAGGCGGGCTTATTGAAATGATTAAAAAGAAAATAAGAGTACAAGGAAGAATACAGAAGAAGAATAAAAACGCAGTAACGAAAAGAAGGCATAGAAGAATGGGGCTGAGCTGGAGAAAAAGGTGGAAAGAGAGACCTGCCCACTTTCCACCTTTCTTATTATATATATGAGTTAGAGACCGAGATTATTTCCGAAGTTTCGCCACAGCCCACTTCCTAGTTTTTGCGTTTTCCGCTCTTGGGCATAACCGTAGCCATAACCATAACCATATTGACCATAACCGTAACCATAGCCGTGTAGCCATACCCCTTCTTACGCGATTTAGCGTCTGAATCGTTAAGTATAAGGCAGAGATGCGCATCTTCTTATCTTGATACATCAAGCTCGAAGAAGAGCCTTCTTGCATGCCCACACGCATCACATAGAGAGTTAAATCGGCCACACGATCAACGATGCTCGCATCTGCAACACCAAAGATTGGAGTAGTATCAAAAATTATGAAGTCATATTGCTCACGTGCTACAGCCACCAACTCTTCCAGACGATCACTCATCAGCAATTCAGCAGGATTGGGCGGTAAGATACCAGCCGGCAGGAAGTCAACGCCCTTCGTAAGACTATCCTTCACCACGATATCCTCCAACCGCGTTTGATTATCAACATCGACAAGCCAAGTGAGTCCCGCCGTACGACCGAAGTCGCTCGACAGCGTACGCTACGAATATCCGCGTCAATCAAGAGAACACGTTTGTTTGCCATAGCAAAGACAACAGAGGTTGCGCGAGATAAAAGCTCTTACCATGGTGTGGCGTCGTAGACGTAAGAACCATCACCTTTGCCGTACGGCGCACGAAGCTCAGACTGAAGCGCAACATACGGAAAAGCCTCAACGATAGGATCGTTTGCCGCACAATGAGTGATAAGTGCATCCTCCGACGGCGACTCCCAACGAGGTAATTCTCCCACAATTGCTGCCGTAACAACACCTTCAACATCCTGACGACCAGAAATAGTGACATCGAAAAGTTCGCGCAGCCAAAGAACCACCGCAGAGACTATCAAACCTATCAGGAAGGCGATAAACATGATCACCACCTTACGTGGTGAGACAGGAGAACGAAGGACCCAGCGGATTTTCTACCATACGAACATTGGCTTCATTGATGGTCAACCGAAGAGCCACCTCCTCGCGCTTGTTCAGCAAGTAAGCATACAGAGTTTCTTTGAGATTTTGCTGACGCTGAATATCGAGTGCTTTTCTAGCAGCCTGAGGAGCGTTGTTTACTTGCCCCATCAGCGAGTTTTCATTACTCCGCGCTGCATTAGCCTGCATCTCCACAGAGCGCACATAACTGCGAACAGAAGAAAGAATGCTTGTGCGCTGTGATGCTAGCTGATATCGAGATCGCGCACTAAAGGCGATTGCTCACTAGAGTTAGCTGCATTTTATTGCGCTCATTCATCAACTGATTGTAGGGCATCAATTCGGCCATTGAAGGTTGCTTTCTCCAGATTGATGGCAGGGATAATCTGCGTTCATTGAATTGTTCTGAAGAAATTCTTTCGCAGATAGCGCGCCACAGAAAGTTGTGTTTCGAGCTGCAAAGCCTGCTGACGGGCATCAGCGCTCTGTGCTGTCATAGCACCTGCCGCTTCTTTGAAAATCTATCACACTACTCTGCTGCTTGAAGGACGCCAAAGCGATTTTCCACGTTTGTCAATTCCCTCGCCCAATAAGCATCACACGCTTATCAATAAAGTTGGCCGTACTTGAAGCCACTCTATTTTTATTGTCAACAACATCCTGTTTATACAACTCATAGACCGCGTTGAGCAGGTCCTCAGCCCGCGCAGTATTTATATCTTGCGCTGAAAGCACCACGAGAGATGTCTCCTTGTCGTAGCACTGCAGAAATCTTATCCTTATATATTTTTGCCGCCATCTGAACAGGCATCTGAGATATCTCGATGGCCTTATTTTCAGGAAAGCGCGAGAAAAAGCGTAGTCTTATTGATTTGCAGATTTCTATAGGCGTTTTTCACCACAGTACCAGGCGCAGCACTAAGATGCTCCTTAAACATTTTTTCTTTTTCCCCGTTGTTCCATTGAAACGAACGAAGTTGGAAAAGTTTCACAGTACCATCGCTCTGAATCTTCGCCCTCGAAATTTATAAGATCTTCGGTTTTCTCTGGAAAGCAATCTCAAGGGACGATCCGTATAAAGCGCCACGGAATGAAGTCCCGCGCCCGTCGTGAATCCACGTCAAGTCCCAGACTATCTACAACACGCGTCATGAGTCGTTCAGAGGTAAGAATAAACATCTCATTCTTGAGATTGTCTCCGACACTGATACCATTGAGTTGCATCAATGTATTGAGTCCGTTATTACGCGAACTGCGCGACATTCCCCCACTGTTGTCATTGTCGTTATCCTCGAAAAGAATGACAGCTTGACGCTGGTAGCACACGAGGTTTACGAGCCCTGATAGATATAGCTCAACACGAGGCAGAGCGCCACAGAGAGAATAAACCATTTAAGATTAGCGAGGAACGAGTGCCCAGCACATTTTGAACAAGGGAATAAGCTGAATATCCTCTTCCTTATTCTTATTTTGAACGCTTCCAGACATTATTTATAGTTTTCTTTAGAGAAAATTGCATTTACACATTTGAGCCACAAAATTAAATAAAGGTTTCCAACCGCACAAAAATATCACTTGTATTTTTCCCTTTTTCCCAACAAATGACAGGGTATAAAACACAGAAACGCCACAAAAAGACAGAACACACATCTAACGCCAGAACTTCACAAAAACCTCCGGGGACACATTTTCCTTTATTGAAAGAGCAACTTAATCTTGTCATATTATGAATTATTTAGTATGTTTGCCCCATAAAAATACATATTTTATGACCTCTATTTTGATTATTTACACTGGTGGTACACTATCGGAATGATAGAAAAACCCCGTGACGAGGCGCATTAGAAAAACTTCGGATTTGATCGCTTCCAAAAAGATGGTGCCAGAAGTGAACCGCATGGACTACTGCGTGAAGGCTTTTTCCTTCGATCCCCTATCGACTCCAGTGACATGGACCCGAAGAATTGGATTGAGATAGCGAAAATAATCGACAAACACTACAACGACTTCGACGGCTTTGTTGTGCTCACGGCACAGACACGATGGCCTCACACCGCCTCAGCTCTGAGCTTCTTGCTGGAGGACTTGTCCAAACCCGTTATTATCACCGGCTCGCAGTTGCTCATCGGACAATTGCGCACCGACGGCAAAGAAAATCTCCTGACAAGCATAGAGATTGCCGCCGCCAGAACCCCGACGGCACGCCTATAGTTCCCGAGGTTTGCATCTCATTTCGACAGCCGACTGATGCGCGGCAATCGCACCACAAAGATAAATGCAGAAGGATTTAATGCCTTCCGCTCCTTCAACTATCCTTCACTGGCTCATGCGGGCATCAACATCAAATACGAACCGCACCTGATCTTGCAGCGGCGACTTCTCCCGCCCACTCAGCCGCACTACTTGATGGACGACCACGTCATGATTCTGACGATTTTTCGGGCATACGTAAAAGAATTCGTGGAGCATTTTCTCAGCGTCCCCAACCTTCGCGGCGTAGTGTTGAAAACCTTGGTGCGGGCAACGCCCCGCAAAAGCCGTGGCTCATTGATTGCCTAAAAATTAGACGATCAAGGCAGTTGTGCTGGCCAATATCACGCAATGTTCCGAAGGGCGTGTGGAAATGCGCCGTTACGAAACAGGTCATAACTCCTGCAAGTTGGCGTGGTAAAATGGCTGACCTCACGCCCGAATCAATGCTAACAAAGCTCATGTTCCTTTTGGGGCACAACTACGACCGCGACACCATCCACAAGCTTATGAACACGAGCCTTTGCGGGGAAATCTCCATCTAATTCTTAGTGATGAAAAACCACACACAACAGCAACATTTTCTACACGAAAGGGCGCGCCATCACGCATGGGATACCCTCTTCGCTTTATCCCTTCTTTTTCGCCCATCTCCTACTCACGGGTTGCGCTGGCAAAGCAAGCCGAGACCATAGCAAGGGGTGAAAGACGGCGGCATCCAGTACGCCCAGCTCCTCAAGATAGAACATGCGGACAGTTTCACCGTTTGCGATGTCATGGACGCATGGAACAAAGGGCGAACACTCCACCGCTACATCCTCATCCCACGCTCCGCCCGATGCCCACTCAATGTCCCAAAGGCACGGTTGTGCGCACTCCACTGAACGCGCCGTGGCGTTCACGAGCGTCCATGGGAGCTTGCTTTGCGACCTGGCGCCATGAAGCAGCTCTGCGGCGTGTGCGACTACGACTATATCATGCGCCCCGAACTGCGCCAGGCGGTGACCGGCGGAAAAGCTTGCAAACATGGGGAATGTCCACCCAACCCGATTTTGGAAAAAGATGATAGCGAGCGCTGCAGACGCGCTGCTTGTTTCGCCCTTTCAGAACGCCAGCTACGGCGGTGATTGAAAAAACTCAACATTCCCTGATAGAATGCGCCGACTATATGGAAGCCACGCCGCTGGGGCGAAGCGGAATGGATGCGCTCTTCGGGCTGCTCTCTGACGAGAGGCCACGGCCGATAGCCTTTTTCAAAATCGTGGAAAAAGAACTACACCGAACTGACCGCAACGGTTCAAAAACTCACCACACGCCCCACGCCGCTCATCGACCAAAAGTAAGGCGGCGCGTGGTATGTTCCTGGCGGCAAGAGCTACTTTAGGTAGCCTCACAAGGATGCAGGGCCAACTATTGCTTCGCTGACAATGCCGAGGAAAGCGGTTCTGTGCCCTCTCTTGCCCGAAACCGATCTTCCAGAAAGCACATGCTGCCGACCTCTGGCTCATCAAGGCGCGGTCCAACGGATTTGACCTACAAACAGTTGCAACAAGACTTTTCGCCCCCAACGCTCAGTTCAAAGCGTTCCAAGAACACCATATTTGGTACTGCAACCCCTATGAGTGCCCTATTTCGAGGAAGCCCCATTCCGCCCCGACTTCCTGCTGAAGACCTCATCAAGATTTTCCATCCGGAAATACTGCCCGACTATCAAACGCGGTATTTCTTTCCGATGAAATAACCCTCTTTTCCTTACACTTTTATGCCCGATCAACCGACGCGCGCCACCGACAGTACGTCTCCACAAAGAGATTCCCACGCCCGCAGGATGCTGCCCTCTCTGAATGCCGCAAGCGTAGGTCTACTCCTTTTGCTCACCACGGCCAATCTCTTTTGGGGTAGCATTGACCTACCAGCAGGCGAAGTGTGGCGAGGCTCTGACGGGTAACGACACTACGAGCGCCACGGCTTTCATCGTCCTGCAATCGCGCTTACCGGCTTTGCTCACCGCTGCTCGGCAGGGTGCTGCCTGGCTGTGGCCGGTCTACTGCTACAAACCATTTTTGCCAATCCGCTGGCCGACCCGAGCATTCTGGGCGTCAATAGTGGCGCAGGATTGGGCGTTGCCATCGCTATGCTTTTACTGGGCGGCACATTCACGGCTGGCGAACTCACACTGAGTGGCTTCCTGCTCACCGTGGTAGCTGCTTTCATAGGGGCCGCCGTGGTCATCGTACTGCTCCTCATCTTCAGTCGGCGGATGCCTGGAACGCTCACGCTGCTCATTGCGGGCGTGATGATTGAGTTTCATCACCTCTTCGCTCATTTCGCCCTCAGTTTCTACGCCACAGCGCAAGGCGTGCAGAGTTTCGTGATTTGGGGACTGGGAAACTTCAGTGGGGTCACGCTGGAGCGACTCCCTCTCTTCGCCACCGTTATCTTGCTGACGCTCGCCGCCACCATCTTCATGGCCAAACCTCTAAATGCCCTCCTGTTGGGCGACAACTACGCGCAAAATCTGGGGACAAACGTAGTGGGCAGCCGGACCATCGTATTGCTGCTCACGGGACTTCTGACGGCTGTTGTCACTGCTCTATGCGGTCCCATCTCATTCATCGGACTGGCCGTACCTCATGCCGCGCGCCTCACATTGCGCACGAGCGATCACCATCGCCTTTTGCCCGCCACCATGATTTGGGGTGCCAACGTGGCGCTGCTTTGCAATGTCGTGAGTCTGCTACCTGGCGATCGCGGCACGCTACCCTCAACACACTCACGCCGCTGCTCGGCGTCCCGATGGTGTTCTATCTGCTGATGAGAAGGAGGTGATGGAGGAATGTGCTAATGTGCTAATGTGCTAATGCGACGCGAGCAAGCTCGCTAATGGGCTAATGTGCTAATGATGATGTGCCAATGTACTAATGGGGCGCGAGCAAGCTTGCTAATGGGCTAATGTGCTAATGAGGGAATGTGCTAATGAGGGAATGTGCTAATGAGCAGGTACTGCCTACGCTCACACAAATCGAAGAGAATTAATTGTTTTTTACAAGATGTTTTTCAATACCTTAGTTTTGTAAACAAAATTCTTACTTTACAAGACTGAGACTCACAAGAAAACCAGTCTTTCGATAATATCCTCACAACACCCCTCCTTTTGAAATACAGACAGAATACTGCAATCCGTCGATACAATAAGGCTATCGGCCAGCTTCCTTATTGCGTCAGCTGATAGCCTTATTGTGTTCGCCGACACAATAAGGAGAAACACAAAAAGAACAGAACCAGCCAGGAGCATCTCTCCGCTTTTTCAAGAACATCCTTATTCCATCGACCACAATAGTGAAAAATTGAACACTTCTATGGTTTTTTATTTTCACTCCTTCCTCATTTTTCCACCCAAAAAGATTCCGCCGCTCGCTATTTGCATAAGTAGTATTGTCAAGAATAAAGGTAGTAAATAACCACACAAACACATCCCAAAAACAGACTAAAAGTAGGCTTCAATCCACCAAAAACAACAAGGAAAAAGAAGACAACAAAAAGAAGACGAAAGAAGAAGGCCGATGATGCCTACAACAAGGAGTGGCGACAGACAGAAAAGGGAGAAAAAGAGTAGGAACTAAATTTGTATATACAATAATAAATAAGTAAATTGCAACCTAATAGCTCCATCAGGACACAGAACTCCCCCAAAGGAGCGAAGTTCTATAAATGTGAGCACTAAATAGAATTACGCCGTGATAGAACCTTTTTCCAGACACATGAGTATCTCGTCAGTCATTTGAAGACAGTAGTTCGTCGCACATTGATGGACAATATCGACTGGAGTTACCGCATGATAGCCATCCGTGGGCCGCGAGGGTGTTGGACGAACGAGCTTCTTACTCGAGTTGCCAAAGGAATTTTTCGATCCTCAACTGCACCAAGCCCTCTATATCAGTGCCAATAATTTCTCTTCCAAGGACGTGGCCTGCAAGAGCTCGTCCACGAATTTGTGGACCGTGGAGGCAAGTGCTGATTATAGACCAAGCTTTCAAACTCCCCAACTGGAAAGACCAGCTGGTAGAGATATACCACGCCTACCCTTATCTGCGCGTTGTTTTCTCACAACGAGCGTACATGGCGAAGGAGCAAATGCCAACCACGAACTGGATCGCATCACGCAGTTATGTGCTCCACGGCTTCTCTTTCCGCGAATACATCAACCAGCAGACGGGCCTCGAATTGGGAACTTACACCCCTACCGCAGATTCTGGAAGGACATGAGACTATCCTCAAGGCCATCCTCCCAAAAGTACGTCCGCAGGAACATTTTCAGGACTATCTGCATCACGGTTACTACCCCTTCACCTCGAAAACCGCAATTTCACCGAGGCCCTACCGAAGGCGATGAACAACATGATTGAGTGGACGTTCTCTTCCGCAAACAAGTGGAGCTGAGCTATCTATCGAAGATCAGAAGTTGCTCTATCTCCTGGCAGCCAACGGCGAGAACAACGCGCCCAACGTGTCGAAGCTGGCAGAGAAATCCAAACAAGCCGTGCCACTGATGATGAACTATATCGAATATCTCGAAGAGGCGCGCCTCATCAGCACGATTTACCGAGAGGGCAATGAATATCCCAAAAAGCCTGCAGCCATCTCATCTCACGACTCAATCTGGTGTATGGCATGCAAGCACCAGGTATTACGACGCAGAACGTGATGGAGACATTCTTTGTGAACGTGATGTGGCGGCACCACAAAATCAACAGTACCCGCCGCGACGGCGTTTTTCGCTATTGATGGTGTCACCAACGTATGTGTATGCGACCGTTCACGCCGCGTGAAGAATACCCCCAACACATATCTTGCCGCTATCAGACGAAGTGGGCCGCGACAACGAAATCCCCATTTGGTTGTTTCGGTTTCCTCTATTAGTCTGTTCCCATACAGCGAGCCGAGCACAAGAGGTTCGGCTCGCTAACTCTACATGGCAGTGAGTCTGCCAAACAAACGACAATTCACAATTTATATTTTCTATAACTTATGGCAAAAGAAAAGAAATTTATCACTTCTGACGGTAACCAAGCCGCAGCACATAGTAGCCTCACATGTTCTCCGAGGTTGCTGCCATCTATCCCATCACGCCATCAAGTCCGATGGCCGAACACGTTGATGAATGGGCCGCACAAGACCGCAAGAACCTTTTTCGGTGACACCAGTTTCCGTTCAGGAAATGCGGTCCGAAGGAGGTGCAGCAGGTGCCGTACACGGTTCACTCAAGCTGGTGCACTGACCACTACGTTTACAGCTTCTCAGGGTTTTGCTCCTGATGATCCCGAATATGTACAAAATTGCCGGCGAATTGCTGCCGTGCGTTTTCCACGTATCCGCTCGTACGTTGGCCACTCACTCCCTCTGTATCTTCGGCGATCATAGTGATGTCAGTGGCTTGCCGCCAGACGGGTTTCGCTATGCTCTGCGAAGGTAGCGTGCAGGAGGTGATGGACTTGAGCGCCGTTGCCCACTTGGCAACCATCGAAGCTCGCGTACCTTTCATCAACTTCTTCGACGGTTTCCGCACCTCTCACGAATATCAGAAGATCGAGGAGATAGATCAAGAAGAACTCCGTCCGCTCGTGGATCAGAAGGCTCTCTCTGAATTCCGCGCTCGCGCACTCAGTCCTGAACACCCTGTGGCACGCGGTATGGCAGAGAACCCCGAAACCTTCTTTTGCACATCGCGAAGCTTCAATAAGTACTACGCTGCCATCCCAGGCATCGTTGAGAAATACATGAAGGAAGTGAGCCGCATCACAGGTCGTGAATACAAACTCTTCAGCTACTACGGTGCAGAAGATGCTACGGATGTTATCATCTGTATGGGTTCAGTGACCGAAGCAGCTCGCGAGGCCATCGACCACCTCATGGCACAAAGCGCCGCAAGGTGGGTCTCATCAGCGTACACCTCTATCGTCCGTTCAGCAAGAAGCACCTCCTTGCAGCAGTCCCCAAGACTTGCAAGCGCATCGTGCTCGACCGCACGAAGGGAGCCTGGGGCGAAGGCGAACCGCTCTATCTGGATGTGAAGGAAGCCTTCTACGATCAGGAGAATCGCCCATTGATCGTTGGCGGCCGTTATGGTCTCGGTTCTTGCGACACCACCCCGACAATGATTATCAGCGTTTACGACAACCTCGCTCTGCCTGAGCCTAAGAACCACTTTAGTGTGGGTATCGTGGACGACGTAACGTTCGAGTCACTGCCCTTGGAGAAAGAACAGGCTCTCGGCGGCGAAGGCATCTTCGAAGCCAAATTCTATGGTCTGGGTGCAGATGGTACGGTAGGTGCCAACAAGAACTCAGTCAAGATCATTGGTGACAACACCAACGTATTGCCAGGCCCTCACTTCAGCTACGACTCTAAGAAATCGGGCGGTTTCACCTGCTCTCACCTGCGCTTCGGCGACACGCCCATCCGCAGCACCTATCAGATCAAGACACCCTAACTTCGTGGCTTGTCACGTTCAGGCATACCTCCGTATGTACCACGTGCTCGAAGGTTTGCGCGACAACGGAACATTCCTCCTCAACACGATTCATGAGGGACAAGAGCTGGTAGACTTCTTGCCAAACAACATCAAGAAGTACTTTGCTGAGCACAACATCACCGTTTACTATATCAACGCTACGAAGATTGCACAAAGAGATTGGCCTCGGCAACCCGCACGAACACCATCTTGCAGTCCGCATTCTTCAGCATCACCAACGTCATCCCGTTGACCTCGCAGTGGAACAGATGAAGAAATTCATCGTTAAGTCCTACGGCCGCAAGGGGTGAAGACGTTGTTAACAAGAACTATCAGGCTGTTGACCGCGGTAGCGAAATACCAGCAGCCGACAATGATCCGCATGGGCAAATCTTCCCGCTGACGCTGAAGAGAGCGCGATGAACCAGCATTCATCAGCGAGATTGTGCGCCCCATCAATGCACAGCAGGGCGATAAGCTCCCGTTAGCGCTTACGAATGGCGTAGACGGTACATGGCAGCAAGGCACTGCCGCTTACGACAAACGTGGTGTGGCAGCTTTCGTTCCCGTTTGGAAATCAGAGAACTGTATCCAGTGTAACAAATGTGCCTTCGTTTGTCCTCACGCAACAATCCGTCCGTTCGTCCTCAACGAGGAAAGAGCTCAACGGCTTCAAGGGCAAAACGATTGACATCAAAGGCTCCTGCAGCTCTAAAGGGCATGCACTTCGTTCAGCAAGTGGACGTACTCGACCGTCTCGGCTGCGGTAACTGTGCCGATGTTTGTCCGGCATGCGTGGCAATAAGGCGCTCGAAAATGGTTCCGTTCGACAGTCAGCTCGACCAGGCCGACAACTGGGACTACTGCGAGAAGAACGTAACATCTAAGCAAAACCTCGTAGACATCAAACAAAGCCCGAAGAACAGCCAGTTTGCTACTCCGCTCTTCGAGTTCTCTGGTGCTTGCTCAGGTTGTGGTGAAACGCCTTACGTGAAGTTGATTTCTCAACTCTTTGGCGACCGTGAAATGGTGGCTAACGCAACAGGTTGTTCTTCATCTATTCTGGATCTGTCCTTCAACTCCGTACACTACCAACGAAAAGGGGTCAAGGTCCAGCTTGGCTAACTCACTCTTCGAGGACTTCTGCGAATTTGGTATGGGTATGCTGCTCGCCAACAAGAAGATGCGCGCTCGCATCTCCACCCTCCTCGCTCAGGCTTGCGACGGCGCACCCGAAGAGTTCAAGGCAGCAGCACAGGAATGGGAAGCAGGCAAGGACGATGCGGCAGCAAGTCGCGCAGCAGCCGACAAGCTCCTCCCATTCATCAAGGCGGGTAAAGAACACGGTTGCCCAGGTTGCGCACAGCTCGATGAACTCAGCCACTTCCTCACGAAGCGCAGCCAGTGGATCATCAGTGGTGACGGTGCATCTTATGACATCGGTTACGGCGGTCTCGACCACGTGCTCGCTTCTGGCGAAGATGTAAACATCCTCGTACTCGACACCGAGGTTTACTCCAACACCGGCGGTCAGTCTTCTAAGTCTACTCCTATCGGCGCTATCGCACAGTTCGCAGCAGCTGGTAAGCGCATCACGAAGAAAGACCTCGGTTTGATGCAGGGCAACTCATGGCTACATCTATGTAGCCCAAGTGGCAATGGGTGCCGACCAAGCACAGTGCCTCAAAAGCCTTCCGCGAAGCAGAAGCCTACCCCGGACCATCACTCATCATTGCTTACTCACCGTGTATCAACCACGGCTTGAAGGTGAAGGGCGGTATGGGTCGCAGTCAGGCCGAGAAAACTTTCGTGCCGTTGAATGGCTACTGGCATCTCTGGCGCTTCAACCCCGAATTGGCTAAAGAAGGCAAGAATCCGTTCACGCTCGACTCTAAACAGCCCTAACTGGGACAAGTTCCAAGAGTTCCTCGACAACGAGGTTCGCTTCTTGTCACTGCACAAAGCTCTCCCGCACAGGCCGATGAGCTTTATGCCGAAACAAAGAAGGCCGCTCAGCGCCGCTACGCTGCTTATGTCCGCAAGACTCAAGAGGACTGGAGCAACGAAATCTAGTGACACTTATTCATCCCTTTTATATAAAAGGCGCAGCCCGTTATGGACTGCGCCTTTTTCTTTACATATTTTGTTTCTTGAAAAATATCTTTATTTTTGCTTTTATAAAAAGTTCTAGACTTATACCTCTAAGTTAATCTTCTTACTACAATGAAAACACCCAAAAACTATCTCACACATCCGCGCACTCAACGACTCGTTTGAATTTCAAAGCAACGAAGAGCACCAACAAGGTGTTGCTAAATGGCTGCCGAGTTTGCCGATGCTTTTTGGCATGAAGGAATACGGGGAACTCGCTCGGACTCTACTACGACAAGGGAAAGAACAAGAAAGCTTTCAACAACACATCAAGAAAGAAAGTGGCTTTCAACCCAACATCAAAGTAAACGGTAATTACCATCATGCCTATGTGGGAGCACTCCCTACTAAAGAAACATTTCCCAAAACTTACGCTATTCCTCACAAACTGCATTGCAGGACATCATCGCGGTTTATATGACGCTGGCGATGAGAAAGAATTGCTCAAAAACTTGATTCCGCAGGATGTCACGGATGAGGTTCCACAAATAGACATACAACTGCCACAAATCAAACTAGAAGTTGCAGATTTACACCACCTCGAGCGAATGTTGTTCAGTTGCCTTGTTGATGCGGATTATTTGGACACAGAAAACTTTATGCAGCCTGATCAAAACACGTTTGAGAGGAACAAAAAGCATCTATGTCTGAATTACTCCAGAAATACAGCTATGGGTCGATACTCTAAAAGAAAATCAGAAGATACTCCCGTCAATCACATTCGCAATTATGTGCAAGAACAATGCGTTAGTGCCAGCAATGCGGAAGCAGGAGTTTTCAGTTTGACTCGTCCCCACAGGTGGAGGAAAAACACTATCTTCTGTACTCTGGGCTCTGAATCATGCTGTCCGTAATAACCTCGCAACGAATCATTATCGCTATACCTTACACAAGTATTATAGTTCAAACAGCAGCACGTCCTAAAAACATTTTTGGAGAAGAAAATGTTTTGGAACACCATTCTAATATTGACTACAGCAACAATAAAGATTCCAGAACTAACAAACCGCTTGCTGCTGGCAACAGAAAATTGAACTACCCCATCATCGTTACAACCAACGTACAACTCTTTTTGAATCATTGTTCAGCAATAGACCGTCCGCGTGCAGAAAACTACAACAACATAGCCAAGAGCGTACTGATTCTGAGACGGTACAAACTTTGCCCATCGATTTTCCTCCCGCCCCTATCGTTGACCTCTCAAGACGCTAAATCGAGTACTTTGGCACATCCATCTTTTACTACTGCCAGCCAACCCCGTTTTAACAGGAGAACTCGAAGGAGAAAATGCGCTCATCAAAATCAAAGGATTCTCTCATATCAAAGAAATAGTCCTTCGGATGCTAAGCTTTATGACAAGCTGCGCAGAGTAGATCTCAAAATTGACGATTCCGCAAAGATTACGAGGAGATTGCAAACGCAAATCACTCAACACAAACGAGTGCTCGCATCGTTAATACGCGCAAAGATGCAAAAGAGATATTTGAACGCCTACCTAAAAGAAGGTATTACGCTGCACCTTTCACGCATGATGTGCCCTAGCACATCCGAGAAACAATTGAGCAGATAAAAGACGCTCTATGAAGAAACACGAAATTATTCGTGTCGTTGCAACTCAGCTGATAGAAGCTGGCGTTGATATAGACTTCCCCATCGTTTTCCGCCAACAAGCTGGACTCGACTCTATCCTCCAAGCGGCTGGCTGCTGCAATCGGAAGAAAACTCAAACGTGGAATTACACATGTATTCAGTCTACAAAATCAGTAACTCTACCGCGAGGTTTTATTTCTAGGAACCAATAGTGCCCGTATGGCTTTGAAGGAAGACTCTGATTGGTTTGCTCCTGCAAAACTATGCAACAATACTTCGCCAGCTCTACTCCCGCACACAAACTTTTTGATAGTAAAGATATAAAAAGCCTGCTCTACAACTCCTATATGCAGTTTGAAACAGCAGCAAAGGCTTTCCAACTCATTGAGGACAATACAATTCCTATCATCATAAATTGGGAAAAGACAGCCTTAGCCTTATTGACGATGTTGAAAAGTTCACCAACTATTCACGAATGAAACAACCCGCACAATACACCGTCAGCGTTCGCCAACAGGACTTTGACAAACTGAAAGAAGCTGGAGCTATAGAAGAGCTGTTCCAAAACATTTTTGTTGTTAGAGATAAACTGTTCTATGACGAAAAAGTAGGCCTTATTACCACAAAACCACTGGATTGAAGAAATACTAATAAAATAAATAATATGGAATATCACGACAAAGAATTTTGTCTGGAAGTATGGGGACCACTTGCCTGCTTCACGCGCCCAGAACTGAAAGTAGAGCGCGTTAGCTACGATGTAATTACGCCCTCTGCTGCCGGAGCTATTTTCGAAGCTATCTTTTGAAGCCTGCCGTCCGTTGGGCAAATCACTCCGAATAGAAGTGCTCAACCCCATCAAATGGATCAACATTCGACGCAACGAAGTGGGGCTGTCGCTTCTGCAAAGAAGAATGCTTCCTACATCTTCATTGAAGAGAAGACAACACTCACTGATGCTGAGAGATGTTCGATACCGAAACTCTATGCCAAGTTGGTTTTTATTCCCCAAACAGAATAGAAAATATCTGGACACACGCAATCCCGAAATAGATAGAGAAGAAGCAGAACTTCCACAAAGACGAGAACCCAGGAAAATACAATGCCATGTTTGAAAGACGTGCAAGTAAGGGACAATGTTTTAACCAGCCGTATCTCGGCACTCGAGTGTGCAGCTTCCTTCCGCCTCGTCCTCCCGGGAGTCGGAACAACTCACACTATTAATGAAACGAGAGACTTAGGACTGATGCTCTATGATATGATTTCGAAAACATCCAGTACATCCCGATGCTATGTTTTATCGTGCTCGCATGGAAAATGGCGTAATAAATGTTCCACTAAAAGATAGTGAGGAGGTACTAAAATGATTCTAAAAGCTTTATACGACTATTACCAACGAAAATCGGAAGAACTACCTGCTTTCGGCTGCGAACTAAAGAAATAGGCTTTATTCTTGTATTGCCACAAGGATGGCAATTTTCTACGCTTTGAAGACAGACGCATTGATAAAAAGAACGCATCGAGTTTTTTGGTAAAAAAACATGTTGGAAGAAGTAGTGCCCCAATTGCCAACCTTTTATATGACAATTGCTCCTATATCCTCGGATATTCAACAGAGGGAGATATCGACTCAAATGCAAAAATATTTAAGTGTCTTCAAAGCTAAAGTAGAAGAGCTCTACCACAGCTTCTAATAATAGCGCGGTTTCTGCAATGGAGTTCTATCAAAAGATCCGCAGAAAATCTATTGAAAGTACAAAGCAGATCCATTATGGCCCAGATATCGAGAAAAATCTCAACAAGAAATATTCAACCTTTTCTTTTTGTTAGAAGGAGAAACAACAATTGTGGCTGCTCAAAAAGACGTGATAAACGCTGATGAAGAGGAGGAAATGAAAAAGAACAGCTATGCCTAATTACGGAAATCACGGAAGGCTGTAGATGTAACAACTGCAACTATGATTGCAGGTGGCCAAGCAACGGCTAAATTAGTTGCCTTTCAAGTAAACTCCGGCTATGACTCTTACGGGAAACAAAAAGTATTCAATGCTCCAATTTCTCAAAAGGCTGAATTTGCTTATACTACAGCATTAAACCACATACTATCAGCTAATTCTCGCAATAAATTCTTGTTGGTAATCGCACTTACCTGTTTTGGGGTTCCTCAAATAGCAATGGTAATCAAGAAACAGAAAGCAGCATTTTTGCAATGTTTGGCTTTAATGATTCAGAGGAAGAAGATCCCAACGCACGCATTTACCAAATTCGAAAAGTATTCGAAGGAATCTATTCAGGAAGTATTGAGACCGATTTGGACGACCGTTTTTATATTGCTGGACTGGCTCCTAATGCTGCACGCATAGCGATCGTTTATTGGGCAGAACTTCCGCTAAAAAGAATTCGCTCATACCATTCTTCGACATTTTGAAGACATGGACATCGTTGATGCACGAAAAGAGAAAAAGCTATACATGGGATTAAAAATCTATACTGGCTACAGTAACCTTGGGAGGCAAATCGTCTGAAGCAACTCCTAACCTCCCAGACGCAGTAATCAAAAGTATCTTCCAAGGCCTCCCTATCCTGATACTCTTTACCATAGCTGTCTTCGCAGAATTCGGGCAGAACAGTCTATAAGCATCACACGAGCTGCAATCTCAAGGCATACTTAAACAGAAAACACAAATCAAAAACCTATACAAATTATGTTGAACAAAGAGAACACCAACCAAAGGCTACTTATGCGGCCGCTTGTTTGCAGTCATTGACAAACTACAAAATGATGCAAAACCACATCCACTCCATCCGAGAGCGCTACATGAATGCTGCAAGCTCCACCCCGCAACGGTTTTTGCAACCATTTCTTAACCTATCGGCTATTCATGCAAACAACTTAAACAATGAAGGAAGTCGTATTTTCTATGACAAACTCAAGCAAGAAATCATCTCTAAGATAAACGCTGATGGCTTCCCAGTCCATCTTGATTTACAAGACCAAGGACGCTTCTTTGTGGGCTACTACCAGCAAATGCAGTCCTTCTTCTTAACAGAAACAAAACAAACTGAAGAATAAACCTAAAACAACTATATATTATGTCAGAATTAAAAACAGAATTGATTTCGTTTACATCTTTGATGTACAAGACGGCAACCCTAATGGTGACCTGATGCAGGCAATCTGCCTCGAGTAGATGCCGAAACAAGTCGTGGTATCGTAACGGACGTTTGCTTGAAACGAAAGGTGCGCAACTATGTTCAACTATCAAAGAACCGCACGCAAGGATATGATATTTTTCATTGAAGAGAAAGCGTGCTCAACACACTGATTGATGCTTCCCACGAAGATGAAACAGTTAAAGCAGCTGATGCGAAAAAGCAAGACAGCAGCAGCTCGGGACGTGATGTGCAGCAAATACTACAGACATTCGCACTTTTTGGAGCCGTAATGTCTACAGGAAAAATGCCGGACGAGTTCGTGGCCTATCCAATTCACTTTTGCACGTTCCGTAGATCCCATTGTTCCAGCAGAACACTCCGTACAAGAATGGCCGTTGCTACAGAAAGAGCTGAAAAGCAAAATGGCGATAACCGCACCATGGGTCGCAAAGCTACAATCCCCTATGGTCTCTATGTTTTGTCATGGTTTCGTATCGGCCAGTTTGGCAAAACAAACAGGCTTCTCGGAAGAAGACTTCACACTCTTTATTGACGCGCTCAAAGGAATGTTCTGATTGCGACCGCTCTGCCGCACGTGGTTTGATGAGCGCACAGAAACTCATTCTCTTCCGCCACGATTCTGTTTTTAGGAAATGCTCCTGCTAACAAACTCTTCGATTTGGTCAAAGTGGAAAGAACCACGGACAATGTTCCCCGCTCCTTCTCTGACTACCAAGCTAACGATAGATAAGACTCAACTCCCTGCAGGAGTTAGCGTTGAAGAAGTCATCTAAATATATGTATGCAGAAGACGATATACTCATGTTGTCGGGGGATACAGCACTTCAAGTTCTGTCCCCGACAATGGGCTTTAATCCATTTAGAACAACAATGGGAGGATAATCGTCTGACAACAGAAGGTAGCCTGATGCACCGAAATGTGGACGATCCGTTCTATCGGCAGAAATGCGGAGATAACATTTGCTTACGCTCTGTTCATATCGCCTCCAAAGAACTGGGACTATACGGAATAGCAGATGTAATCGAACTTCATCCTACATCCAATGAAACTAACAGCATACAACATCCCAAATATCCTGGACTGTGGACGCCGTTTCCTATTGAATATAAACACGGCAAAGCCAAAAAGAGACAGAGAGACTGATGAGGTACAACTAACAGCCCAAGTGATGTGTCTGGAAGAAATGTACCAGATTCAGCTACATAAAGCGTACTTCTTCTATGGAGCTATCAAACATCGGCAGGAAATTGAAATAACAGAGCATTTACGAACCATCGTAAGAGAGATAGCAGAAAAGATGCATCACATATTCAATAAGGAACGACTCCCCGCTATCAACCTTCAACACCATTGCCAGAATTGCTCACTCAAAAATAATTGTATGCCAAGTTCTGCTAAAGCTACAAAAGTTGCAACCTATCTCAATAAATATCTCTATGAGAAAACTCCTTAACACACTCTATATCACTACGCCAGAGGCCTACCTCAGCAAAGACAGCGAGAATGTTGTAGTATCTGTCAAGCAAGAAGAAGTTTTTCAGAATTCCCATTATCAATATAGAGAGCATCGTCACTTTCGGCTATAAGGGAGCCAGTCCTGGCCTCATGTCCCTTTGTGCAGAAAAAGAAGTATCACTCACATTTCTTTCTCCAATAGGTCGCTTTATCGGACATTTTCAAGGGCCAACACGCGGCAATGTCCTGCTCCAGCACAATATCAAAATGCAGACAACGAAGAATGGTCACTACAAATCTCTCGACTACTCATCGCTGCCAAAATACGAAACTATCGCAACATTGTGCAACGCTGCATACGTGACTATGGCTCATTTCCAGAGATAGAACAAATTTCAAAGACTCTCAACTTCAGGAAAAAATGAAGCTCTACAAGCTGATAACAAAAGACACACTAAGAGGCATAGAAGGCATTGCAGCAAACGAATACTTCTCCATCTTCCCCAATCTAATCACACAACAAAAATACAGATTTCCCTTTTAACGGTCAGAAATAGACGCCCTCCAAAAAGATCCAGTTAACACCTTACTTTCTTTTTGCATACCTCTTATCGCCAACGACATAAAAAGCAGCTTTAGAAAGCGTAGGGTCTTGACCTACTTACGTCGGTTTCTTCCATGCGCTACGCCCTGGACGAGCTGCCTTAGCATTAGACTTAATGGAAGAACTTAGAGCCCTATCTTGGTGATCGCTTCGTCCTATCTCTCATCAATCGCAAACAAATCACTCGGGCCGACTTCCTTCAACAAGGTGAAATGGTATCCTACCCACCGACAAAGGACGCAAAGTGTTTCTTACAGCATGGCAAAGTCGAAAACGAGAAACCGTCTACATCCTTATCTGAATGAAAAATAGAAATCGGTTTAATTCCCCATGCCCAAGCTATGCTCCTTGCACGATACATACGCCACGACATCGATAACTACCCGTTTTTCTTAATTCCCTAACACCATGAAACTTCTCATAACCTACGATGTTGAAACAATCACAAAAGAAGGACAGAAAAGACTCCGCCTTGTAGCAAAAGCTTGCAAAGACCACGGGCAACGCGTTCAAAATTCAGTTTTCGAATGTGACGTTGATGAATCCCAATTTGTACTTCTCAAACATAAACTCGAAAATATAATAGACAAGGAATCTGATAGCATCCGAATCTATCATCTAAAAATAATTCACAACAAAGCACAATAATTATAGGTAAAAAATTACGTCTTATAACGTAGAAAGTCTCTTGATGATCTAAAATGCGAACCTTATGCTCCACATAAATCATCGCAGTTTCGCAGTCTCAGATTATCAACTACTTAACTTAAAGGAAAAAGTCAGAAAGTTTATTCAAAGGAAATCTACACCAATACGTTCGCAAAACGTACCACATATTACCCTGACTTTCAGCCCTTTCCTTTTTATACAGTCGCACCCCGCCCGAGGTGCGTGGATTGAAAACAAATATTGCCTCACGCGGGCGGTGCTGAGAGGTCGCACCCGCCAGGGGTGCGTGATTGAAAACGCCCCTATAGGCAAGACAGTACAGGTATCTCGCGTCGCACCCGCCCGGGGTGCGTGGATTGAAAACATCTATATATAGAAAAGTGACACACTTTACCGTCGCACCCGCCCAGGGTGCGTGGATTGAGCTGATTCTCAGGCTCGTTTACCTGGCTCTGCGTTGTCGCACCCGCCCGGGGTGCGTGGATTAAACAAAAACAAGTTGCAGAACAAAAAGACGCAGAGCGTCGCACCCGCCGGGGTGCGTGGATTGAAAACTCAATCGAGCGCTACCGCTGCTAATTTGATGATGTCGCACCCCGCCCGGGGTGCGTGGATTAAACGTGAGACTCACCATTACTCCATACTAAACTTACGGTCGCACCGCCCGGGGTGCGTGGATTGAAAACACAGTTGCAAATACCAACCAATAAATATGAATATGTCACCCGCCCGGGGTGCGTGGATGAGACTACTTCAAAATCTGGGTATTCTGGATTAAAGGAGGTCGCACCCCGCCGAGGGTGCGTGGATTGAAAACAAGTTATATTGGTGAAAAAGGTGATTTATTTGGTGTCGCACCCGCCCGGGGTGCGTGGATTGAAAACCGGGAAATCACTAATTTACGTAAACAAGCGAGTCGCACCCCGCCCGGGGTGCGTGGATTGAAAACTATGAAGATATCGAATTTGCTGATACTAACAATTTTGTCGCACCCCGCCCGGGGTGCGTGGATTGAAAACTGAAACAAACGGATGGTCCGCCATGGTTAGCGTCGCACCCCGCCCGGGGTGCGTGGATGAAAACTATTCGTTTTTGGAGAGTGCGTCCCTTAAATTTGTCGCACCCGCCCGGGGTGCGTGGATTGAAACTTCCTCCTCCGCGCGTAGATATTTTTTTGCGTGCGTCGCACCGCCAGGGGTGCGTGGATTGAAAAGCAAACAAAAAGCTTGTCCGTTTATTTGTATGACGTCGCACCCCGCCCGGGGTGCGTGGATTGAAAACTATATCCTGCGCGGATCGTATTCGCGGCTCTATATCGCACCCCGCCCGGGGGTGCGTGGATTGAAAACCGGAAGTGTCTTTGCATTTGCCGCAAATTGTAGGTCGCACCCGCCCGGGGTGCCGTGGATTGAAAACAAAACGGGCAAAATATTTCATTCGCCACGGATTGCGTCGCACCCGCCCGGGGTGCGTGGATTGAAAACTTCATCGGATGAATACTGAAATTGATTCAGCTACGTCGCACCCGCCCGGGGTGCGTGGATTGAAACCGCTTTATAGTTTACTCCCTGCTCCAGTACAGCAGGTCGCACCCGCCGGGGTGCGTGGATTGAAACGCTTTTTGTCTCTCGCTCTGATGTGCAAAAGTTGTCGCACCCGCCGGGGTGCGTGGATTGAGCATTACCTCTATTATGCTAAAAACATTGTAGACCCGTCGCACCCCCCGGGGTGCGTGGATTGAAACATCATACCACAAAAGATACAAAATAAAAACTATTTGTCGCACCCCCACCGGGGTGCGTGGATTGAAAACGATTATGTCCCTATTGCTCGGCCTTAAGTGTGTGTCGCACCCCACCGGGGTGCGATGGATTAACTACCACTTTTCCCGCTGCTCACAGCTATCCTCTGTCGCACCCCACCCGGGGTGCGTGGATGAAAAACTACAAACAATGAAGAGCCACAAGTGACAAGTGGTGTCGCACTCGCCCAGGGTGCGTGGATTAAAACTTTTGTCTCCTACAAAAAATACTAATAAAGGCTTAGTCGCACCCCGCCTGGGGTGCGTGGATTGAAAACAATTGCTCAATGACAACTGCAAACAGAATCAAGGGTCGCACCCCACCCGGGGTACGTGGTTGAAACCACGACGGGTCGATGTAGAGGACAAATTCGAGGTCGCACCCCACCCGGGGTGCGTGGATTGAAAGCTCGAGGTTGAACAGACACTACAGAGCCAGGAAAAGGGCGCATCTCGCGACAAAGATATTCTCCTATTCGATTTAATGGAGCTTTTCATTATCGGTATTAATAAGCACAATTTCCCCTTTTTCTCTTTATTAGCAATTTTTTACACAACGTTTTAGAAATAGCGTTAACTGCTTCACATTCTCAAATTCTCCTTTCTCAAATTCCATATTAATTGAAAGGTCGTGTTATAAAAATTATACACCACTAATACCTATTAAGACGTTTACAATAAAGTTTAAGCTAAGTTACCTTGACAACAACGCCGATCAAAGGAGAAGGAATTTTGTGTATGTGAGCAATAAGTTTAAGTTTATCATTCTCCTCAACTATGAGATGAAACTCAAGAATGGGAAAACAAGGTCCTAAACTTCATCACGACACAAAAATTGAACAAGAATAAGAGGTTTGAAGGGAGCAGGTTTGACAGAATATAAAACTCAGCATGACAGGGACTATCGACACCCTCATAAGGCTAAGCCTCCTCCGTTCCAAGCTATCACGTCTCTACCATGCTGAACTTTACATTGCAAATGTAATGATTATCTTCGATAAAAAGTAAATTATAATCGTTGAACCTTATGGCAAAACCAAACTACATTTACGATAATGATACTTTCTATCAGATGGTACAAGATAGTGCAGACAGACATTACCATCCTTGCAGTTTTTGTTTTATTTTCGTATGTTTTGCAATAGTTATCTAAAAAGAAATAAAAACTCCCACGTTAAACCGCGGAGCAAGAAATCTTCGACTTATAGCCTTGTTGTGAAAAAGTCTTTCACATCGTATCTGCCGCAAAGATACAGAATAATTTTAAAAATACAAACATAAAAACCTAAAAAATGGAACAAAAACACTCGGACTTGATCTTGGTACCAACTCTATAGGCATTTCTCTACGCAATCCCGCTCTTGGAGAATCTCAAAAGAGCAACTAGAATATTCTCTTCAGACATCTTTGAAGCAGGTGTAGGAACGGACAAAAGCGGAGGAATTCTCCTACGCAGCACAGCGCACGACATTTAGAAGTGCTCGCCGCCTCAAACTACATCGCCGCCGACGCCTGCAGGCCACGTTGCGCCTATTGATGGACCACAAGCTGTGTCCGCTTTCAGAAGATTCCTATAAACAATGGAGCGTTTATGATAAAACACAAAATCTGAAACGTGAATATCCTATTGGAGATGAAGGCTTCAATCGCTGGATAAAACTTGACTTCAATGCAGATGGTAAACCCGACTACACCAGTCCGTACCAATTGCGCTGCGAATTGGCTACCACGCAACTCGACTTCTCCTCTCCCGAAAACAAATTCAAACTCAGGCGCGCACTCTATCATATTGCTCAACGGAGAGGTTTCAAGAGCAGCAAGGGGAGACGATTGCTGAACAGGAGAAAAATGAGAAGTTCAGCGCTAATAGCGACGATCTCGAACAAGAAATGAAGAAATCGGAGATGAAGTGCTCAAAAAGGTCTTCGAGAACTACTTGAAACACAAGGCTTGAAGACTATCGGCCAAGCTGTTGCCTACTTAGAATCGCAAGGTACGCGCATCCGCAACAATGAAGATATCCAAAGCAACGCGCGATCTCTACGAAAAAAGTTACATACATCTTTTAACTTCCAGAAAGAACTCAGCATGAAAGCGAACTCTACAAACGACTTGTCAGCACAAAGAAGGGCGAAGGTACCATATTCTATAAGAACCCCTTGCGTTCTCAAAAGGGACTCGTTGGGAAATGTACTCTCGAGCCGAAGAAGGGACGTTGCCCCATCGGCCATCCCGAATTTGAGAAGTTCCGCGCGTGGGCGTTTATAAACAATATACGCTATCGCCGCACTATGATAGCGAATGGCAAGAGCCCACAATAGAAATGAAAGAAAGACTCTATCGCGATGTCTTCACCGCCCGCGTCAAAGCAGATTTCCTCTTCTCTGAAATTCGTAAGTGGCTTGAAAAAGAACTTGAAGTCCAACTCCATTGGGACAACAATAAGAGCCTCCGCACCATCAACTATGCAGACAAACAGAATGTTGCAGGATGTCCCGTCACCGCTCGCCTCGTCAAACTCTTAGATACCGATTGGGAAAAGATTCCAACAAGAAGGAAGGAAAGAACACAAGACACACAGCAAACAACATCCCACAAAACACACGGTTTGCTACAGTGCCTTAGATATTTTGGCACGTCTGTTTCCAAAGCAGATGAGTTGGAAGATGTGCAAAGTTTTGCCAAAAGATTCGCTCCAATGGGACGACGAGAAGTGCAAACTATTGCTACGCGTATGGACGAGTATTCCCGCAAGGCTATGCCATGCTAAGTCTCAAAGCCATCCGCAACATCAATCGTATGCTGTGCCGCGGACTAAAATATAGTGATGCTGTAATGCTCGCGAAAGTGCTTGAGATTGCTGGCATGAACGAGAGCGATATTGACACACTCATCGAAACTTTCAGCAAAGACCTCAAAACAGAAGTTGATCGCACGAAAGACATTTATATCATCACAAACTCGCTCATCGCTGATTATAAATCACTCTCCTTTGAAGATCGATTTGCAGAACACGATACAAGCTATTGCTTGCAGGGAGAGTGATAAAGAAGACATCGTTCAACATATCATCAAACATTTTTGGAGAAGTCACTTGGGGGCTCATGGACGCTGAAGAGCAGGAAACGCTGATGGACGAAGTGGAACAGCTCTATCAAAACTTTTTCAGCAAAACGAAGCGTAATTTCTATGATATCCCAACCTATGCTAGTACGCTCCGCGCGTTCGCTGTGAAAAGTTCCTCATGTTGACGAACAGGCATCGAGCAAAGCTCTATCATCCCTCACAGTTGCATCCCTATCATCCAGAACGCGATAAAAACTGTCCCGATTCATGGCGTTTAGGTACACCTAACATTGGGTCCATTCGCAATCCTGTTGCTCTACGCACTCAACATACTGCGCCGAAAAATCAACGCGTTGTTAGATGCCAATATGATTGATCCCCTGAGACTCGCGTTGTGGTAGAGACAACGCGAACTCTCAACGACGCCAATATGCGCTGGGCCATCAATCGCTTCCAAAAGAGCGCGAAGAACAAAAATAAAACCATTCGTAGTATTCTTGAAAAAGAATACACAACACGCGCTATCAGTGAGACAGACATCGACACCGCTCGCTACATTCTTGAACAACGCGAAGAGCATATCTATCGGACGGAAAAACAGGAGAACTTCAGCATGGATTCAGCTTCAACATTGATGCAAGCGTTATAAGCTCTGGTTGGAGCAAGGCGGAATCTGTTTTTTATACAGGAAAAGTCATCAACCTCACCAACCTCTTCGATGAGTAACGCCTTTGATATCGAACACACCCCTGCCACGCAGCAAATCGTTCGACAACTCAGACGCCAACCTCACCATTTGCGACGCACATTATAATAGGTACATCAAGAAGAACATTCTCCCCGCGCATCTACCTAACTTCGAGCATGACCAGACCATCAATGGCACACTCTACACCGCCATTAAGCCACGTTTGGAAATGTGGAGAAAGCGTGTTGAACGACTCAAAAGTTAATGTAGATTTTTGGAAGAACCGTACACGCCGTGCACAAGACAAAAGACACAGCGACTATTGTATCCGCCAACGCCACCTCTGGCAAATGGAGCTGAATTATTGGCACGAAAAACTATCCCATTTCGAGATGGAAGAAATCAAAGAAGGTTTCCGCAATAGTCAGTTAGTGGACACAGGCATCATCACACGCCATGCAACACTTTTCCTCAAGAGCCTCTTCAAAAATGTGGAGGTACAGAAAGGAAGTGTCACAGCTGATTTCCGAAAAATACTGGGAATCCAGAGCGTTGATGAAGTAAAGAATCGCGACAAACACTCCCACCATGCCATTGATGCCACCATCTAACAACTATACCTATTGCTGCTAAAACGCGATCGTATGCTAGAAATCTTTCTTAGAATTAAAGAACTCAAGAAGATTCTTTTGTTTCTCTAAGGACACAAATAAACAGCAAGAGATTATAAGTCTCAAACCTAAAAATTACAATATGAAATAAATAGTTGTCATTTAGGGTAACGACATCGCACTCTCTTCCATCGTACATTGAAAACAATATTATCATTCGACATCTTCGCAAAAGAACAGACACAACAAAACAGCTCGTCGCACTATTCGTATCAGAGGAAAGAAAATTTATGTAACCGATCATCATGGAAACAAACATAAAAGTGGAGTTCTGGTGACTCTATAAGAGGAGAACTTTCAGGTCAATCATTCTATGGTGCTATTACTCAATGGAAAGAAAAGACAAATCGTAACGAAACAACTAATCACAAGGAACAGAACATAATTGATCCAACCATCTATTATGTCATCCGAAAACCATTAGTTTTCAAAAACAATACCAGTGCTCCAGGCTTCTCTAGTTGGGAAGATCTTGAAAAACAGATTGTGAATAAAGCACTCACTTACCAATGATGAAAAAGTCAGTTTTGCGAAGGAACTTCCTTTAAAGAAGCATGTGGACAGCCTATATATAGCTTAACAGAAAGGGAGAAAAAATAAATGTATTACGTCATATTAGATGCTACGTCTCGCATTAAAAATCCTATTGCAGTAAAGAAGCACACCTTTCTATCAAGTAAGTCATATAAACAAAATGTTTATGCTGGTGTTGGAGGGTTTATATAGCAGCAGCAGAATACACAAATGGGAATAAAAGACAATTCGTCATATATTCTTTGAAAGATATTGGCAAAAACAAGAAAAAGAACAATGAAATAATTCCTAGCAAAAATTCTTAATGGGACGAAAACACTAACACTTCAGCGGCTCTTACACGCTAAAGACTCAATTTTATATATGAGGAATCTCCTGAAGAATTAAAGAAACTTTCAATGACAGAACTTTCAAAACAGCTGTATGTAATTAAAGGTTTTGAAGCTGCAACTAACACGTATTAAAAGCAGTTAATCATCTTTACAATATAGACGAAATAGGAGACTATAACTGACTATCAAAAATTTGCCTATCACAATCAGATTAAGTCTTAATAAACTCAAGTTCCTTCTTCATGGTTGCATTTTAAATTTACAACAAGTGGTTTAGAATTCTTAGATAAATGATCAAGAAAACGCTCTACTTTGGAAATCCTGCTTACCTCAACCTCCGCGACAGACAGCTTGTTCTCCGCCTGCCTGAGGTTGAGCAGGCTCAAATCTCTGCCACCTTCAAGCAAAAAGCGGAAGGACCATCCCGATTGAAGACATCGGCATCGTCGTATTAGATCATCAGCGCATCACCATCACACAAGGCCTGATGTGGCAAAACTTCTCGACAATGAATGCGCCGTCATCACCTGCGACGAACGGCGGGACGCCCACAGGACCGCTTCTTCTCTCACTGGCAACACACTACAAAGCGAACGCTCGCCAGCAAATTGAATCATCTCCGCTCCGCAAACAATTATGGCAACAAACCATCCAGCAGAAAAATCCTAAACCAAGCCGCTGTCCTGCAACGCTGTAGCCACTACGAAACACGATGTATGAGAGTTTGGAGCGAAGAAGTAAAGAGCGGCGACACGTCCAACTTAGAAGCCCGTGCTGCTGTCTACTATTGGCAACACTTCTTCCCCACTCATCCTCTTTTCGTTCGCGACAGAGAAGCAACAGATCCTAACCAACTTTTCAATTACGGCTACGCCATCCTGCGCGCAGTCATAGCCCGCGCTCTCGTAGTAAGTGGACTTCTCACTCTCGGCCTTCACCACCACAACCGGTATAATGCCTACTGCTTGGCCGATGATATCATGGAACCTCACCGCCCCTTTGTCGATGAATTGGTATTTCAGTTAGTAGCTCAATACGATTTCTGGGCAGAAAACGCAATACTAACAACAGAACTCAAACGAGAGTTGCTCTCTATCCCAACGCTAGATGTCATCATCGGAGGTAAGCGCAGCCCACTGATGGTGGCAGCTGGCATCACGACAGCCTCACTCGCCAAATGCTTTGCAGGAGAACAACGCAAACTGATCTTTCCGCAATTCGCATGAAACGCTTTAGTGAATATCGCATTATGTGGGTATTAGTATTCTTCGATCTCCCTACGCTGACAAAAGAAGAAAAGAAAGCATACACCGAATTCCGCAAAATCTCCAGCGGGATGGTTTCATAATGTTCCAATTATCCATCTATGCCCGCCACTGCTCCAGCATTGAGAATGCAAAAGTTCACATCAAACGTGTCAAATCTTTCCTCCCCAGATCTGAAATGTTGGCATTATGAGTATCACAGACAAACAGTTTGGAGCTATCGAAATTTTCCAAGGAGCACGCTACAAAGCTCCAAACGCTCAGGACAGCAACTCGAATTATTCTAACAAAAAGGTCTCACCCTAATGGTGAGACCTTGCATCATTTTTCTATCTGCAATTAACACCTATTTGATTATAAATCAAACTTCGCAAGCATCCAGTTGTGAACGATAATGCAAAGATACGATTCTGAAAGCAATTCCAACCGTTGCCATTATTTTGATTTTTGCGCTTTTGTTGTGAACGATAATGCAAAGATACGATTCTGACAGCAATTCACAACCTTTACTGGAATCTTCTCTGCCGCAACCTGGTTGTGAACGATAATGCAAAGATACGATTCTGAAAGCACTCACAACGCTGCTAATGCTTGCTCAAGGTGAGCGCTACTGTTGTGAACGATAATGCAAAGATACGATTCTGAAAGCAATCACAACTCAGCGGAGCCAGTGCTGCCGGAAAAAGCGTTGTGAACGATAATGCAAAGATACGATTCTGAAAGCAATTCACAACGGCGCATGGAGGAGTAGAAACCGTCGCGCAGTTGTGAACGATAATGTCTAAAGATACGATTCTGAAAGCGATTCACAACTGTGGCCTCAATTTATCAGTAGGACAAATGGTTGTGAACGATAATGCAGAGATACGATTCTGAAAGCAATTCACAACCAACCTCGTTATTCAGGAGTATAAAACAGCTGTTGTGAACGATAATGCAAAGATACGATTCTGAAAGCAATACTAACACAACCTAATGACCATGTTAAATTAGATATGTTGTGAACGATAATGCAAAGATACGATTCTGAAAGCACTCACAACAGCTCTTGATAAGCAAAAGAAAGACGCAGGTTGTGAACGATAATGCAAAAGATATGATTCTGAAAGCAATTCACAACAGATATTATCGTGTTACTGTCATCATTAAAGTTGTGAACGATAATGCAAAGATACGATTCTGAAAGCAATTCCACAACCCTTGCTGTATTATTTCTTCTCGTGTCATAGTTGTGAACGATAATGCAAAGATACGATTCTGAAAGCAATTCACAACCCTGTTTTGACTGGCTTGGCTGGCGATTATGTTGTGAACGATAATGCAAAGATACGATTCTGAAAGCACTCACAACGTTATGTTGATTGTACAACTCTTTGTTGTTGTTGTGAACGATAATGCAAAGATACGATTCTGAAAGCAATTCACAACGGTAATTTTTTTACCTGCAACATTCATAAGAGGTTGTGAACGATAATGCAAAGATACGATTCTGAAAGCAATTCACAACTCGAGCAATTGCGGAAGTAGATGCTATGCGGTTGTGAACGATAATGCAAAGATACGATTCTGAAAGCAATTCACAACAATTTGCGTACACATTTAAGGGCCCTAACAATGTTGTGAACGATAATGCAAAGATACGATTCTGAAAGCAATTCACAACAACGTACTTCGCCTTTACTCTAATCGTGATGTTGTGAACGATAATGCAAAGATACGATTCTGAAAGCAATTCACAACTGTGGCCACAGTTCATTTCTCCACAAATGGTTGTGAACGATAATGCAAAGATACGATTCTGAAAGCAATTCACAACCCTGTCCGCACTTATTGTAATTGCGCTATAGTTGTGAACGATAATGCAAAGATACGATTCTGAAAGCAATTCACAACAGTATCTCACGACAAAAAGACTGAGACCGATGGTTGTAAACGATAATGCAAAGATACGATTCTGAAAGCACTCACAACGCGTATACAAGAGATACAAGCAGACAATCAAGAAAAGTTTGGTCATCGGAATGCTGAATGGGTTTTAAAATTTTAGATTAACAATACCAAAAGATTCAAGAAGAGATTGTAAATTTGCGAAAAACAAGATATTGATGCTGATGCTCTTTTTAATAAAGTAGGAAAAAGAAACTCATATAAATGAAACAAACGCTCGTACTTCAGATGTTCGTCGACTCTCTGGGAATATACTTCTTTTTAGTGATGATCAAGTTCACTCTCTTGCAGCCTTTCTTGTTAATTATGTTTATTTACAAAAATGCGCACGAGAGCGCAAATATTGATTTTAGATAGTATTACGGATTAGCAAAATTTCGAGGTTGCGAACGATAATGCAAAGATACAATTCTGAAAGCCCCAATTTAAACCTTATGCAATAATAAACCAAAAGACATTCGATACGGAGATAAAGAACGTGCATAAAACAAAGCCGCCAAAAATAATTTGCTAACCCGATTACGGTGCTACTCTCTCATTTCAACGGCTTTACGCTGTAAAGATAAAGAGAATATTCGATAAAAAGCAAATTATAATCGTTAAAAAGATATGGCAAAACCAAAACACGACTATGATAGCATCGACTTCTACAAGCGAATAGAAGGACTTGCAATGAACGGATACACGGATGAGGAGATAGCAAACGAACTCAACTTGTCCGCTGACGTGTTTGGGGCTATGAAGAACGGAAACTACCAGGATGGAATGATGAAGAAAAACAAACGTCGTGGAAGCGAAGTTTATAGGGTCTTAGCGCATGGTCGGACAAAGATAGTAGCTTTACTTCGTGGTGCATATATCAAAGGTGCTTTTGGTGGAAAGAAGACAAAATCAAAGGTTGTTAAGTTCGTCCAAGACAAGTGCGAGTGTATGGGGCAGGATAAGAAATGCCCCTATTGCGGCGGCACAGGGGTGGATAACGCTCACTGATAAGGCGGTTGTGCAAGAATCAGAAATATTGACAATAAAGATGCAGGACTGACCGAGCAAGACCTCGATATTATCGGTGTGAATTTCCACTTCCAGACAGAAGAAGAAAACACCATCGCTGATGAACTCGAAACACTCATGGAACCCATCAGAGAAGAAAAGACAAGCAGAAGTAGCACAAAAAGCAAGCAGAAAGAGCGGAGAAGGTTGCTCACATGAAGCAAGTAAAAAGAAGAAGTGAAACAAGCTGCTACAAAGGCGGCCGCCAACATGAACGCTTATCTTATGCTATCATTCAACAATTGGGACGCAAAGGCGGAGTTCATGAGAAGTTCGGGTTTAATCCCGATGAGAAGTTTCTCAAAGGTGAAGTATTCTCTGAAAAGATAGAAACGCTTTTTAACTGAATAATGGGTGAAGACATATTGATATATAGATTAAATGATAGCAAACGGAGATACACAAAAAGACCTACAAGGATTTGCAGATAAAGTCCTTGCAGGTGGAAAAGTAAGAAAGTCCGTGTATATTTTTCGGAAAGACCAATAAACCGAATTGGGGTTAGTAGTAAAAACGCAAAATGTTTTTGGTAATTGATTACTTTTTGTCATCTTTACATTGTCATTAAGACAAGAGTTCATTTACATCATGAAACATTCAGAGTTAATTCGCGTGTTAAGAAGGGCTGGCTGCCTTTTGAAGCGACATGGTGCTTCGCATGACATTGGATAAACCCAAAAAGAGGGCGAGAAATCAAGCGTACCGAGGCATGGAAGTAAGGAAATCAAAGAAAAGACTGCAAAATCAATTCTTGAAGACCTTTTGAATGAGTAAAGAGTGCCGCCATCCTTCATGGATGGCGGTATCTCCTTACAGAATGTGTACATGTACAATTGGACTTTTAATATATAAACAATAGAAGGTATGTAAGGTAGTTTGCAAAAAGTAGAACAGAGACTGGAGACAGGAATTTCTCTTGTTACATGAAAGTTGGTAGTATTAATGTAGGAGTATTAGGACAAGGGAATACTGCAAAGGCGGCCATTGCCGATATGCTCCGAGGTTGGGAAGACATCAAAAACGGACTTGAAAGATGATGGGGGTGGTGTTCCTTCCATAGATATTGAATACACCTTTGATATTGGTGCCTTTTTCAATTACTACGACTTTATCAACGTTGCTGGCGTATCACGGGAGATAGGTATTAGTCCGGCAGTTATGCGACAATATGCCACTGGTGCAAGGAAACCGAGCCAAAAGCGAAAAACACGGATTATTGAAGGCGTTAAATCACTCGCAAAGAAAAATTGAATTAACGAGTGTCTATTGATAAGAAATTGAATATTTCAAATTGTAAAATGAACTCTTTTGAGGTTCATCCCCGAATCAAAATCACTACAAGCATCTTTTAGGTGGTTTCGGGATCGGTCTGTGCTAAAGTTGTCCTGATTATGGTCTTTCTCCATACGTCCGATAATGCCAAAAAAGTTGGTGTCGCATGAGTTCTCTCAGTCTCCTTTGCTCCTACTCTATGAGTTTTATGAAATCTTTGCGCCCACTTATTTTTCAAAAATAAATAGTATATTTGCATGGGATTTACAGAGAATTCATTCTCTTGTACTTTCCACCTGCGCCAGGGGTGTTCCATGAGAAACCCGGCTTTTTATTCTTTGTAGATAGATGAGACTCATCCATGATGAATAGTACTATGCCCCATTCTAAACAACTGCATCTGGTATTCATTTTTCAAGGTGATCGATATAAGCCCTCAGAAGAAGCGTTCGGCATTCGGTCCATCATGGGATTACTTTTTCTTTAGAAATGAGAGTATTTTTGTTCGTAACTTGTTATGTTGCAAAAATATTGTTATCTTTGCAGCGTGTGAATGTCGAAGATTCGGCGCGATAACTTCAAGCTTTCCTTTCACACTTTCAAAAGGTGGCTTCGGTCACCTTTTTTATTTTTCTAATTCAGTCCTTATTATTTCATTCGTTTGCCTCGCCTCTCCAGAGAAGAAATCATAGCCTTGTCAGTGTATATTACATAGCACTACTCACTTATGTATAATACTTAGGACTCTATTCAGCGTGCAAGCTCATATGTCAGCAGCATACAGGAAGAAGAGAAGAAGAGGAAGCAAGGGAGGAAGAATAAAACACCGACATGTGAAAATCCGCATCGTTCCTCTGCAAAGAGAGCAATAACTTTTCAAAACACAAAAAAGTCATAAAGTGCAACGGAAACTTCATGTACATATCCCTACGAGGATATAAAAAAGAAAAGCAATGATCCGTCGCCTTCCTCGTGTGTCTCGCGATAAACGCGAGACGAAGGATAACTTGATACATTGCTTTAGGGCAAAAGTAGCAATAACTTTTCAAACACAAAAAGTTACGAATAAAATTCTCTCTTTTCTAAAGCGCTAAACAATAATGCACACAAAGATACGATTCTGAAAGCAATTCACAACTGAAGGTTAACCGCACCTCGCACTGCAAATATACGGAAAAATCTGTATAATCTTCTTTTTGCAATTTTGATTGTCTTCAGCAGAAAAAGGCGAAAAACATATCATTAATTTCATCGTCCATAGCCTTATTGCGTTTGAGAACAGAATAAGGCTGTCAGCTGATAGCCTTATTCTGTCAGCCGACACCCTTTATTGTAGCGGAGCTGATGATAGGAAAGCCGAAGCAAAGAGGATTCATTCTCCTCTCTCGCGTCGTTTTCCTGCCGTCACGTTATCACGTTGTCACACTTCCATTATAACAAACTGGAAACAAGTATGGTGCACAGGGTAACAACAGCGTGACAACAAAAATCAAAAACACAAATCGTCGCCACACGTCTAAACTCCTGTTTATCAACCCATCAGCACTTCCGTGACAATGTGACAACAAAAAGAGAACAGTTTCGCTCGTGGAGGAAAAAAAGCGACAATATCCCATGCAGCATTCTGTGTCCTCTCCACGCTACACACATACAGCTCTAATGTAAATATATAGGGTGCAAAAGAGATGAAAGATAGAAAGGAGGAGAATGATAAAGTTTTTACGATTTTATTGCAGATTTTATTAACTTTACTTGGCATAATAAAATATAGTATATATATTTGCCTATCCAACTAAAGTTAACATCTATACAACTACTTAAATCATGCAAACAACACCGATGCTTTCGTTTCCGAAAGCAATAAAAAGGCATTCCGCGACTACGCCGTCTTCAGTGGACGCTCGCGCCGGTCGGAATTCTGGTGGTTCGCACTATTCAACACGGTTGTGACCATGGGTTTGCAGTTTGCATTTTTCACGATCTCTGTTATCACGGGACTTGTTTGGGTAAAATTCCTTGTTTATCTCTATTCTTTGGCAACACTCATTCTGTCCTTCGCCGTCGCGGTGCGACGCCTACATGACACGGGACGGAGCGGCGGTTGGACTGTCGGGCTTTTCTTCTCGGCAATTCCAATGATACCTACTCTCCCTTTGGCCGTATGGAATGGCTATATCTGGGCAGTAGTGATTCTCTCTCTTTGCGCTCTGATCTGCTTAGCTCTCAGCATCACCATCTTGGTGTTCTGCGCCAGCGATTCGAGTACATACAGCAACAAGTATGGGCCTTCGCCCAAATATATAGACTAATATCTACAAAAGTCAATCAAAAATTTAATTATTTCGAGGAGCGCTACATTGCGAAATGTGACCTCCTTTTTTCTAAGAAATGGTACATATTAGGAAGGAACTGAAAGAGAGAAAAACTGACAAAAAGAGTATGAGATACCACTTTCTTCTGTGTCAAAATAGTTGGAGACATACGCTTCTGTAGGAATCCATGTGCTCCGCATCTAAAAATTCTTTAATTCCTCAAAGCTACCGTTTTTGGTGTATTTTGCGTAAGACTTAACGCACAAAAAATGTATCACAGACTTTTTCTATATCTCCTCGCCCTTCTGCTGCTGCTCGCCAGTTGCAGCAGTGGCAAAAATCAGCACAATCATTCTAAGCAGCAAAACCCCTGCCGATACCGTGGTGGACGATGCGCTCCGCCAGCAGCTGGCGGACTATGTCGAACAAAAACAGCAAAGCCGACCATTTTGGGACTTTATGTCCTACGACCTCACGGCCGATAAGCCCGTTTTTGGCTATCGCGAACAAACCCCGATGCCACCGGCTTCGTGCATGAAACTCATCAGTGGCGTGGCGGCTATGCACCTGCTCACAGACAAAATACTTCTACCGCACCACGCTCTACACGAAAGGACGCATCCTCAACGGCGTATTGCAAGGCGATGTAGTGCTACAAGGCAGTCTCGACCCGCAACTCTACGCTCCCGACCTCGCCATGTTCACCAACGCCCTGAAGCGCCGCGGCATCCAGGAGGTGGAGGGCAACGTCTTCTTCGCGCCCGTCCACGATGAAGTACCCACGCCCGAACAGCATTGGGGCCTGGCGACGTAGTGCTCCCTCAGTACGGGATCTTCTACCAACCGCGCCCCACCATCTTGCGCGCCCTCCGCAACGCACTGCAGCGTGCCGGCATCAAAGTGGACGCCGCACGAGTGGGCATAGGCACAGTGCCCCATGGAGCGCGCCGAATCTTCCGCTTCAGCCGCCAAATGGGCCTCGTCCTCAGGGCGGGCATGGCACAACAGTAGTAACACGCAGAGCAACGGCCTCCTCATACCCTCGGCTTAGAGTCGGCACCCAGTGCATCCGCAAATCCCGACCGCCACGACCTGCGCCAGCGCGGCGTGGACTATATACACCGCTTTGTGCGTGAGCAGCTCGATAGCACTGGAACAAATACCATCCACGACGCTTGCGGCCTCTGCTCCGAAAATCGCGTCACAGCTAGAACTCCTCGTTAAGACCCTGCGCTACGCCTACCACCATCCCGACATATTCCGCATGATGCGCGCCCACCTTCCTATCTCGGGCACCAGCGGCTCTTTCCGCCACATGATGGAACGCAGCACAGCGCGCGGTAAGATTCAGGCCAAAACCGGCACACTCACTCGCCCTTACGGTATCTCCACACTGTCGGGCTTCTGCCGCGGTCGCAACGGTCATCTCTTGGCTTTCGCCATCCTCAACAGTCAGATGTCTATCCTCGATGCCCGCCCCATTCAGCAACGGCTCTGCGAAATCATGATTCAGTAGGGAGAAGGGAAACAATGGAAGAAGCAGAGGAAAGCCCAAAGGCTTTGCCTAAAAATCCGCCCGCTCTGCCGATAGGCTTATTTGGCGTTCTTATCACAATATCGTATTTTTGCAGTCAAACCAATCATTATGTTCGAAATAGAAAAAATAGAGAACCGCGTAGAAAAGGCGGTGCTCGTTGCGCTCATCACCAAAACGCAGGACGAACGCCAAGCTAACGAATACCTCGACGAGCTGGCTTTTTCTGGCCGAAACGGCTGGCGCGGAATGCGTCAAACGTTTCACGCAGAAGCTCGATGGGCCCAATTCTGTCACTTATGTGGGCAAAGGAAAGCTCGAAGAGATGCGCCGCTGGATCGAGTCCGAACTCGAAGCGGAGCGGGATGTAGATATGGTGGTCTTCGACGACGAACTCAGCGCGAAGCAGATCCGCAACATTGAAAACGAGCTGAAAGTGCGCGTCATCGACCGCACACAACTCATCCTCGACATCTTCGCCATGCGCGCCAGACGGCGAACGCCAAGACGCAAGTGGAGCTGGCTCAATACAAATATATGCTGCCGCGCTTGCAGCGCATGTGGACCCACCTCGAACGTCAGGGCGGCGGCTCTGGCTCGGGCGGTGGAAAAGGGTCGGTAGGACTTCGCGGTCCGGTGAGACGCAGCTCGAGATGGACCGCCGAATCATCCTCAACCGTATGGCACTGCTCAAAAGTCGCTTGGCGGAAATCGACAAACAAAAGCGCACGCAGCGTTCCAACCGCGGCCGCATGATTCGCGTGGCTCTTGTGGGCTATACTGAACGTGGGAAAATCCACGCTCCTCAACCTCGCTGGCCAAGACGGAGGTGTTCGCCGAAAACAAACTCTTCGCCACGCTCGACACGACGGTCCGAAAGGTGGTTATCGACAATCTGCCGTTCCTCCTCTCCGACACCGTGGGCTTCATCCGCAAGATTCCCACCGACCTCGTTGATTCATTCAAATCCACCCTTGATGAGGTACGCGAGGCCGACCTCCTGCTCCACGTTGTTGATATTTCGCACCCCGATTTCGAGGAACAAATCGAGGTGGTCAACCGCACGCTGGCCGACTTGGGTTGTGCGGAGAAACCTGTCATTATTGTGTTTAACAAAGTGGACGCTTACACCTGGACGGAGAAAGAGGCTGACGATCTCACGCCGGCAGGTAGCGAGAACGTGAGCCCTTGTGGAACTCCAACAAACGTGGATGAATAAGATGGGCGAGAATTGTATTTTCATCTCCGCTCGAGAACGCCTCAACATCGACGAACTCCGCGACTTGCTCTACAATCGTGTGCGCCAGCTTCACGTTCAGAAATATCCCTACAACGATTTTCTTTTCAATCAGTACGACAGCGACGGCCGTCCGCTCTGATTTATTCCCTTATATCCCTAAAAAGCCGAGCCAGTTTGCAGCACCTTCTCTCGTTTCCGTGCCGCGGCTCGGCCTTTTCCCACCCATTATGCAAGAACAACATTCTCGAACCCAACTCCTCTTAGGGTCGTCCGGCCATCGATACGCTCGAAGGTAGCAGCGTGGCGGTTTTCGGCGTAGGTGGCGTAGGCGGCTACGTTGTGGAAGTACTCGCCCGCAGCGGCGTGGGCGAACTCGCTCTTTTCGACAACGACCGCGTGTGTTTCTCCAATCTGAACCGACAAATCGTGGCCCTTCATTCCACTGTGGGGCAATATAAAGTGGATGCGGCCGAGGCGCGTATCCACGACATCAACCCGCATTGCATTGTCCATAAATATCCCACTTTTATCTTCCCTCAAATGCCGACGACTACGATTTGAGCCAATACGACTATGTGGTGGATTGCATCGACACGGTCACGGCAAAATCGAACTCATCAGCGTTGCCACCAGCTCCACGTGCCTATCATTTCAAGCATGGAGCTGCCAACAAAATGGATGCAACGGCCTTTCGCGTGGCGGATATTACCAAGACAACAATGGACCCTCTGGCGAAAGTTATACGCAAGAAACTTCGCACTCTGCGCATACCTCATCTCAAAGTAGTGTATAGCGAGGAGCAACCGCTCCGTCCGCTCACCGAGGAGATGCCTGCCGAAGCAGTCCAAAGCGTTTCCCGCCGCTGCTCAGGCTTCTGCCGCCTCCTCCCCCAACCTCTCCGCCGGTGCTGATGTGCCCAACGGAGCGGGGCGGCGTTCCGTTCCCGCCAGCAACGCTTTCGTACCGCTGCTGCGGGTCTCATCGCGGGCGGCGAAGTGGTGAAGGATCTCCTCCGTTTGGCCGAAAACCCTATCGCATCGCGCCTGCCGACGCAGCCAACAACCCTGCCGCCCAAGCTGCGGCCGAACGGGCCAAAGCCCACCGCGAACGTGTCAGCAAAAATCCACAACAAAGGAGAATGAAAGAAGTTGCCTGCTTCTCCAACTGGTCTGACTAATCCGACCTGTCAGACCTGTCTGATCCGTCCGACTCTTCCGACTTCTCCGACCCGTCCAATTCTTCAAAAGCACCAGCTATTCAATAGAAAGCCCCGAGCATTCAGCGAATGTTCGGGGCTAAAAATTATGGAGTTGATAAAGATTACTTGCAACTGCCGCAAGTGGGTTTGATTTGTTTGAAGAAATCATTGCCCTTATCGTCGACGAGGATAAAGGCTGGGAAATCTTCCACGCGAATCTTCCACACAGCTTCCATACCGAGTTCGGGATATTCCACACACTCGATGCTCTTTATATTATTATAGGAGGGATAGCTGCTGGGCCGCCAATAGAACCGAGGGTAGAAACCGCCGTGCTTCTGCAGGCATCGGTCACCACTTGCGTGCGGTTGCCCTTGGCAATCATCACCATCGAACCGCCCATACTCTGGAAGAGGTCTACATAGGGGTCCATGCGGTTGGCAGTAGTCGGACCCATAGATCCGCAGGCCATACCCTTCGGCGTCTTTGCTGGACCAGCGTAGAGCACAGGGTGGTTCTTCAAATAATCAGGGATACCTTCACCGGCATCAATGCGGGCTTTGATCTTAGCGTGGGCAATGTCGCGCGCCACAATGATGGTGCCGCTCATGCTCAAGCGCGTGCTCACAGGGGTACTTAGTGAGTTCCTTGAGCACTTCTTCCATCGGTTGGTCGAGGTCGATTTTCACACCGCCGCCTTCGCCTGCGTTGCGGAGTTCCTCCGGAATCAACGCGTAGGGATTATCGTCGAGTTTCTCAATCCAAATACCGTCCTTGTTGATCTTACACTTAATGTTACGGTCGGCCGAGCAACTCACGCCGATGCCTACAGGCAGACTTGCGCCATGGCGGGGCAAACGAACCACACGAATATCATGGGCAAAATATTTACCGCCAAACTGAGCACCAAGTCCTATCTTATAGGCCTCTTCGAGCAACTGTTTCTCCAGTTCGAGGTCGCGGAAAGCGCGGCCAGTCTCGTCGCCCGTGGTGGGGAGGTTATCGTAGTAGTGAGTGAAGCCAGTTTCACGGTCATCAAGTTCTTCTCCGCACTCGTACCACCGATGACGATACCGATATGGTAAGGCGGGCGAGGCAGCCGTACCGAGGCTCTTCATCTTTTCAATGAGGAACGGAATGAGCGTAGGTTCGTTGAGAATGGCTTTCGTTTCCTGGAAGAGATATGTCTTATTGGCCGAACCGCCTCCCTTCATCACGCAGAGAAACTTATACTCGTCGCCTTCCTCAGCTTCGATGTCGATTTGTGCGGGCAGGTTGCAGCGCGTGTTCACCTCCTCAAACATAGAGAGCGGCGCATTCTGTGAGTAGCGGAGATTCTCCTCCGTATAAGTTTTATAGACACCGCGTGCGATAGCCTCAGCATCGTCGAAATCGGTCCAAACGCGCTGTCCCTTTTCTCCGTGAACGATGGCCGTACCCGTATCTTGGCAGATGGGGAGCTGACCCTTCGCTGCAATTTCTGCATTGCGCAGGAACGTGAGTGCCACGTATTTGTCGTTGTCAGAAGCCTCCGGGTCGCTCAGAATCTTGGCCACTTGGGCGTTGTGGGCGGGGCGGAGCAGGAAAGCCACGTCGCGGAAGGCCTGATTGGTCATGCGCGTCAGGGCTTCGGGTGTTACTTTCAGGATTGTCTTACCTTCGAACTCGCTGGTGCTGACGCCTTCTTTCGTCAGCAGATAGTACTCCGTGTCGTCCTTGCCGAGCTGGAACATAGGAGCATACTTGAATTCCGGTGTTTGTGCCATAATGCTAGGAGTTATTTAATGATTATGTTGCTGCGAAATTAAGTATTATAATTCAAATAGGAAGATGGTGAGGAGAAAAGAGACAGAAACGCACAAGTGTACACACAGTAAAGACAATCCGGCAGAAACGACACATTTGTAAAGGCTTTTCCTTATTGTATTTCTGCTTTTTATGAAATTTTTGTATCTTCGCCACCATAATTCATTTTAACAAATTACTAAACACCAACAAATCTATGAGAAAAATTGTTACTCTTGCTGCTTGTTTTGCTGGGCGTCAGCTCGCTGCAAGCGCAGGTTTTTGCCGTCGTTCTCTACGGCCGACAATCCAGTTTGGTACCACGTTCAGTTTAAGACGGGTTCCAACTGCTTGGCGAGACCAAGGGCGCGGCAACGCACTCAAAAACTGCGACAAAAAGCAAATGTCGATGCACAGAAATGGGCCTTTATTGGCACGAAGGACAACTTCGTGTTGCTCTCCAAGAAAGGCAACTACGTTAATTTCAATAGCTCAAACTTCACCACCTCCGCTACTGGCGTTGCGCTGAAGATGGTGGAGAGCACCAACGCTGCGGCTTCCGACTGCTGGGAGATACAGCGCAAGACATCGTCACAAAGCATGAACCAATGGGGCGGCACGTCGGCTGGCGTGAACCTCGGTGAGTGGACCGCTGGCGACAACAACAATCCCGTTCGTTTTGTGGCTACTGAGGCCAAACTGCCTGTGTTTAGCTCCGAAACGTCCTCTACTTTCTATTTCGTGAAGTTCTGCCAAGGTGGTGGCTATTTGGCCGATCAGGGTGCAGGCCAGAGCGTGCAAATAGCAGCTGCCGACCCCATACCAGCGCAGAAATGGAAACTCGTGGGCACTCAAAGCAATTTCCAACTCGTCAACGAGGCCGGACTCTACGCCTATGTGGACGGAACAGGCAATGCCGCACGCATCAAAACGCGCACCACGCCCGACGCCAACGGCTTCTCTCTGGTAACAACAGGTGTGGCTGCATTTAGCCCTCAACTGGGAAATCCACGCCAACGGTATCAGTGGCAACAACGCTTTTCAACCAATGGGGCGGTGCGAACTGGGAAATGAGATTGGTTTGTGGGCGGCTAACGACGTGAACAACCCCTGTGGAGTTTGTCCTGCCTGAGGACATGACCCTACGCTGACTACAAGGTGGAGGGCATCGACCCCGCATCTGTAAGCGGATTGTCCAAACTCACGCTTTGGTACACACAGCCCGCTACGCTCGGCGGAACATCGAACAACTGGATGGAATATTCCTTGCCCATCGGCAATGGACAGTTGGGCGCGAGCCTCTTCAATGGCGCTTACAAGGACGAAGTACAATTCAACGAGAAAACCCTCTGGAGTGGTTCGAGCACGGACAACGGCAGTTCCTACGGGGGCATACCAGAACTTCGGCTCCCTCTTTGCCGAAGATTTGAGCGGAGATTTCGATTTCGGCTCAGATAAGAAAGTGAAAAACTATTATCGTGCGCTCGACTTGACCCGCGCCATTGGTTCTACACACTTCACCAATGCTGACGGCAGCAAGACCTACGACCGCACCTACCTTGCCAGCTTCCCCGACCGCGTTATTGCAGTGCGCTACGCTTGCAACAAACCGGGAAGTCTCTCCCTGCGCTTCACGCTCAAACCGGGCGTAAAAGCCAACCTCTCCTATGCCGATGGCGAAGGAACGTTTAGCGGCAAACTCACCACTGTAACATTCAACGCTCGCATGAAGGTGGTGCCCGTTGGCGGTACGATGACCACGGATGCCAACGGCGTGGAGGTGCGCAATGCTGATGAGATTTGCGTGTATCTCGCTGCTGGTACTGATTTCGATGCTTACAAGACTACGTATATCAGTAACACCGCTGCTCTTCCCAGCACGATGAAAGAGCGCGTGGACGCTGCCGCACAGAAAGGTATGGCTGCCATCATGACGGATCATGTGGCCGACTATCGCAACTACTTCGACCGTGTGGATTTCTCCCTCGAAGGTTCGGAGAATGCTATACCCTACCAACAAACTGGTGGATGCTTACTCAGCTGACAATACTGGCGTGAAGGGTTCTTCCCTCATGCTCGAACAGCTCTACTTTTGCTTACGGTCGCTACCTCGAGATCGCTTCTTCACGCGGTGTGGATCTGCCCAGCAACTTGCAGGGTATTTGGAACAACACCAACACTCCGCCTTGGGCTTCGGATATTCACTCCAATATCAACGTGCAGATGAACGACTGGCCGGCAGAACCTACGAACCTGAGCGAGATGCACCTGCCGTTCCTCAATTATATCACCAACATGGCCATGAATCATGGTCAGTGGCAGAAGTATGCCAAGGATGCCGGCCAAACGAAGGGTTGGACTTGCTATACACGAGAACAATATCTTCGGCGGTGTAGGGTGGTTTCATGCATAATTATGTCATCGCCAACGCTTGGTATGCCACTCACCTCTGGCAGCACTATCGCTACACGCTCGACCGCGACTTCTTGCTCAGCGCCTTCCCCACAATGTGGAGTGCTTCGCACTCTGGATTGAACGCATGAAGCTGGCTGCCGATGCGCACTTACGAATGCCCCAGCGAATACTCTCCCGAACAAGGTCCTACGGAAAATGCCGTAGCTCATGCGCAGCAACTCGTGGTTGAGCTCTTGCAGAACACCAAAGACGCTGCCGACATTCTGGGCAACGATGCTAATATCTCCGCTGCTGATAAAGCAAAATTGGAAGACCGCTTGGAGAAGGCCGATAAAGGTCTCGCCATCGAAAAATATACGGGCAAATGGGGTTCTCCTCACCACGGCGTGAGCAACGGTCAAGACCTTCTGCGCGAATGGAAATATAGCTCCTACACGCGCGGCGAAGATGGCCACCGCCACCAGAGCCATCTGATGTGTCTCTATCCTTTCAATCAGGTGACACCTGGTAGCCCTTACTTCAAGGCTGCTGTCAACTCTCTGAAACTCCGTTCCGATGAATCAACAGGTTGGTCTATGGGCTGGCGCATCAACCTCTGGGCGCGCGCTCAAGACGGCGACCACGCTCGCGTGATACTCCACCGCGCTCTGCGCCACGCTACATCGTTCGGCACAAACCAGTACGCTGGCGGTATCTACTACAACCTCTACGACGCACACGCTCCGTTCCAGATTGATGGTAACTTCGGTGCTTGCGCAGGTATTGCAGAGATGCTCATGCAGAGCGCAACGGACACCATCGTAGTGCTACCCGCTCTCCCCTCTGTTTGGAAGGCTGGTCATATCAAGGGCCTCAAAGCCATCGGTAACTACACGGTAGACATTGCATGGAAGGCAGGCAAGGCCACTCGCATCACGGTGACGAATGTGAAGGGACAAGCTGGAACTGTGAAGTATCCCGGCATTGGTCAAGCCAACTGCTACATCGACGGCACGAAGCAGCCCGCTGGCGCAAACAGCAACACCGTTGCTATCCCTGCTCGTCAGGGTGCCGTAGTAGTGTTCGACATCGACGGCAGCTACCAGCCCACGGGCGTCAGGCAAGTCACAGAAAATGCGCCGCTCTTCACGGTCGAAGGCCGCACGGTGACCCTCAAAGGTACTGACGTTGAAAGCGTGAGCGTTTTACGACCTCCAAGGTCGCAAGTTTGTGCAGACCGCTAAGCGCACATTCACTATCCCCGCCGCAGCAGGCAACACCGTTGTTCTCCAGCTGGGCAACCATTCCTATAAGGTGGCTCTCTAACACGGCCCACCTCTCAGCGCAAAAGAGCGAACCCGCCCCGTAGCAGGTTCGCTCTTTTTCTATGACAAGTGCCACGCTCTTTCTTGCCGCGATGAAGCCTCCGCTGATGCAATAGTGCGGACCGTGGATCGCCTTATTACGTTTGAAAATACAATAAGGCTGTCAGCTGACATCCTTATTGTGTCAGCTGGCTTCCTTATTGTATTTACGAGGGCAATAAAAGGGCTGAAAAATCCGCAAAATTTCCCTTGCTCTGCTTGGGCATCAACCCGCGGGTAAGATTGTGAGCTTCCGCTGGAGACGAGATTTCCGCCTTCAAACTACTTATTTATGATGATATAGATGAAGGAATTGGGGTGTTCCTTTGGTTAAAAACAGAATTATGACGTATTTTTGCAAACAAACGATAAGAGAATCGAACCACGAAAGGGGTTCGAGGCTTTATTTTTCAATAGGTAGCATATCCTAAATACAATGAAACAGTTTTTATCACCCTTCTACTCCTGACTTGCACGGTGGCGAGCTGGAGCAAGACCTTCAAAACCATCAAAAACGCCCTAAGGTGACGGCTTGTGCAATCCCTTTCAAAGAAAAAATCACTGTGCAAGAAGTGGTCTTGACAGATACGGCCACCACGCTTCACCTTTGCATCGAATCGCCAGCAGGAGATCCGTTCATACTCAACAAGAGCAGTTATCTGAAAGATGAAAGCGGCCACAGATATGCCTTGCGCTCGGCTGAGGGCGTCGTGCTCGACCAACCGATTTCTTCTCCCTAAAAATGGCCCGACTCAATTCGCGCTGCATTTTTGCCCCCATGCCGCAACGTGTCGGTATGTTCGACTTCATCGGGGGAGACGACTTCTATTCGTTTATGCTCCTCGGTATCCACGACAAAAATACCCCACTCACCACGCCCGGACTCGAAGCACTCACCGAGAGCCATCCCTATGTGCTGCCAACGGAGTGGTTCAGAACGATTCCATCACCATTCGCGGCCGCATCATGGACTATGATGTCGCAAAAATTTGGTTTCAACCACTTAGAATGTTACTACGAAAAACATTTTTTTGAGAAGGAGCAGGAATTCTCATGCTCAATATTGCGCCGGATGGGACTTTCGAGAAAAATTCTCGGCGTGCTATCCCGTGAGAGAGGCTTTCTTCGCGGGCAATTCAATATAGCGTTCAGCGAGATTCCTTTCTTTGCCCGCCCAGGTGAGACCATCGATGTGACAGTGCAGAAGAGACGCGCGGGGGACAATATGAGTGTCAGTACAACAACGGGAGTTGCAAAAGAGATGGAACGATGGCTCAAAGCGAAACTCCCATTCAATGGCATCATGAATGCTCTACGCTATTTCAATGGGCCGTTTAGCCAAGCGCAGCCCCTTGCGGAAACGCTCTGGAACAATGCACTGACCCTGCTGGCTCTTACGAGCGAGCGCGACAAGTTCACTCCGATGGAAGAGCAATTGGCCTTGGCTGATTTGCAAGTGAGCTTTGCCAGTGCATTGATTGAATATGCCATGAACCGTGAGGATGATTTTTCAAAAAAAGCAGAAGCCAACGGACAGAAGGAACTCACTGGAGCGGACAGGGGCCGAAAGGGACGCGCTGAACGATCCCAGCAATTTCAAACTCTTATCGCGCATACCTTTTTCGACAATCCTTTGCTGACAGCCAGTAGCTACTTCCCCACTCTCATCAACCGCCTGCGCTTCGCCCCTCCCGTATTTTCAGGGCAGTTTGCGTCCCTCGGAAAGATGGACAGCGTCAAGATAACAGCCGATATTCAGCAGAAAATTCTCAACAACAAGCGCGCGGCACTGAAAAACTAATGGGTTGCAACGACAGCAACCTGATGCTGCAAATCTGCATCTACAAAGACATTCAGGAAAAACTCTCAAAAAGTGGCGCAACAATGAGGCGCTCATCCCTGGAATACTGGCCGACACAAGCCTCACAGAACCAGAACGCTTGGCCGAGGCGGAAAGTCTGCCCGCGCTCAACAATATGCTATCGCCCTACTTGAGTTCTTTCCTCCCCTTCATCCGCCAACAAGCCGATCTATTCTGTTCGGCAGCCATGATGGAACAAGACATCGCTACCCCTCCCCCGCCAACAATGCAGCGGCCGAAAGGATTCGCCAACTATCGGCGCGCTTCCCGGGCCGCTACCTCTCATCGATTTCTGGGGAATGGGCTGTTCCCTTGCCGTGCCGCTATCCAGAGGAGTAAGGATTTGCGCGCCAGCATTGCGCAACGCAAGGATGTGAAACTCATCTTCATCGCTGCAGAGAACACGCCGCAGGGCAGTGAGGGCATATCAGAAATATGTGAAAGAATGAGCTCGCCGACGAGGAGTGTATCTGTCTTTCACCAGCAGAATACAACCAACTGTGCGAACTCTTCCCGCTTCAACGCCATTCCGCACTACGAGACCATCACCCCTGAGGGCTACCGCGTCAGAGAAGACCTCAGCATCAACGCTTCCACAATTTTTGACGATGAGTTTTGCACGCCTCAAAGAACAAGCCCAATCCGCTCAACCCGCCGCTATCGTTGTGCCAGCCGAAGCTGTAGAGGGAATGATTATCAACTTCGACGAGAAATAGGATCACTCAAAAAGACAACAAGAAAAGGCTTCACCCCAAACGGAGGTGAAGCTTTTTGTGAGCGGTCTCTAAAGAGTCCGCTTAGAGAATAGAGGTCTCGCTTAGAAGCTTACGCGGAAGCCGAGCTGCATGTGCCAGCGGCTGAGGATATCGCTCTTCGTGAGACGTGGGTTGTTATACTGGTAAACCGGCGTATAGTTGCCATCAGCACCCTTCGTCATCTTAGAAACCATCAGCGGGCTTACGTTGTAGACATTGCTATACTGAGCGCCCCACTTCTTGTTCAGACAGTTGGCGAAGTTCATGATATCGAAGGTGAACTCAAAGTTGCAGATGTTCTTCCAGTAAATCTTCTGACCGAAGTGGAGATCAATCTGGTGTTCCCATTCAGTCATGTTAGAATTACGTTCAGCATACTGTCCGCGGTGGTTCTTAGCGTAGTTATCGCCTTCGATCCATTTTTCAAAAGCTGCACGGTTTTTATCAGCATCCATAATCACCTGACCCTTCACAATGGTCGGCGTGAAGTTCATCAGCGCGAGTTCGTCCTTCGTTGGGATGTAGAGGAGGTTGTTACCCTTCTGTCCGTCGCCGTTGAAGTCTTCGCTCTCGTTCATTGAGAGACTGTAGCGGCCACCATTAGAACCGTTGTAAACGATACCGATCTGCGTGCTGGTCCAGCCGTTGAGATATTTCGGAGAAGTCCAGCCCACACGTACCATCACGCGGTGAGGAATGTCGAACTTAGAATAGCCAAGTTCACCCTTACCGTTGGTGTCGCGAGAATAGTTGTACTTCCAGTTAGAATAAGCAACAGAACTTGTACCATCGTTCACACTCTTAGAGTGTCCAAAGGTGTAGCTTGCTGCGAGGTCAAGGCCGAAGTTGAAAGTCTTTTTCAAAAGAGTGCGCTGAGGGCGTAGCTGTAGCCGCGGTTCGTATTCTTCAGATTGATGATGCTGTAGTAGTCAGACTTTTCACTGTTGTAGTAGGGGAACAGCAGAGTTCTCTTTGCCAGGCACAGCATAGGTCTTTGCCACTTGATTGATGGCAAGGTTCTCGAAGAAGACGTTGTTCATCGTCTTGCTATAGATGGCCTCGAGCGTCATCTTCACGTCGCCGGGCAGCGTGTGTTCGAGAGCGAGGTTAGAGCGGAAAACCTGTGGGTACTTAAACTTCTTGCTCACTACAGCAATGTCGGGTTTCTGGCTCGTAGCGCTAGAGTTAACCACATCTGTGAGAGCCTGCTGGTAGTTGTTCATACCAGGCACGTTCTTAGAGATAGTGGTAGATTTCATTTCTACACCATTACTATTGAAGGCGTTGCTGAGCCATACGAAAGGCACACGACCGGTGAAGATACCCGTACCGCCGCGCAGGAGCGTCTTGTGGTCGTCGGTGAGGTACCAGTTGAAGCCGAGACGCGGACTAACCATGAGTTTCGTGCTAGGAACGACACCTACCTGAGCATCCAGATTCTTGCTCTTGGCATATTGGTTGAAAGTTTCGTTAGCCGTTGGTTTTGTTGAAAACAGCAGGCAGATCGATACGCAAACCATAAGTCACGTTGAAGTTGGAAGTAGCGTTCCATTTGTCTTGCGCGTAGAAACCAAACTGGCCTGCCTTGATGGCTGGAGAATACTTCGTGTCACCGCCGGTGAGAGATGGGTCGGTGTACTTATAGTTGAATCTGTTGGGCTTATCGTTTAGGAAATCAGTTCAAATTATCGAAAGTCCAAGAACCATTAGCAGCCTGAATGAAGAGGTTAGAAACCCTGTAGATTTCGTTGTGTGTACCGAAAGTCAGCGTATGGCTACCCAAGTACCAGCTGAGGTTGTCCTCCAACGTGTAGATGTTCTGGTCCAGTCCGTTGGCTGCAGAGCTATATTCTGTACCGATATTGAGGCCTATGCGAGTTGAATTGTCCGCACTGTACACGTTCTGAATCAATACCGTTGGACCTTGGTAGGGTGACTCGCGGTGGTCGCGCACGAAGCTTGCACTGGCGCGCAACTCATTGTAGAAAGCTATCACTGATGCGGTTTGTCCATTCTGCAACAATGTCGTTGGTCTTGTTGTTATAGCGGTAGCCCGAATTAGCGAAAAATAGCTGGTGGCACCAACAGCATAGCCGTCTTTGTAGCTATTATTGTGCTGATAGCGCAGTGTGAGGTGGTTGGTCTCGTTGATATTCCAGTCGATGCGGCTCGTAATGCCGAGGCTGTGGCTCTCAACGTTGCGTGGGCCGAAACTATCACGAATGCCCGTCAGCGCATAGTAGCGGTCCACTACCTGCTGTGCCACATCCGTTGAGATGTATTTCTCGCTATAGCCGGGGTAGATGTTGTTGGGATAGCTCTTTCTCTTGTTTTCTACAGAAGCGAAGAAGAAGAGTTTGTTCTTGATGATCGGACCGCCGAGCGTTCCACCGAAGGTGCGCTCAAACTGATCGGTGAGGGGCACCTTGGCATAGTCGCGCACAGCACTGTACTTACCATACATGCTCTGGTTGTTGAAGTAGGAGTACGCACTTCCGTGGAAATCGTTCGTACCCGACTTTGTCACTACATTGATACCGCCACCCGTGAAGCCGCCTTGGCGAACATCATAAGGAGCGATAACCACCTGGAGTTCCTGAACAGCATCCATGGAGATGGGGTTTGCACCCGTTTGTCCGCCATTGGTACCATCAGCACTCAAACCAAACACGTCGTTGGCCACAACACCGTCGATCTGGAAACTGTTGTAGCGATTGTTAGAACCTACGAAGGAGATACCGCCACTCTTGGATGAAACGGCCATCGGCGTGTTCTTCACAATGCTTGCCACCAGAACGATCAATCGTTGGGATGTTCTGCATTTTTGCAGCGTGAAAGTTCTCGCCTGCTCCCGTACGTGTCTTGCGGTTGGCCACTACCGTTGCTTCGCCCAAGTCAGTAGATTTTGGCGACAATGAAGCATCGAGCGGGAACATATTGCCGAGTTCGAGATTGATGTTCTCAAACTTCTCTGCATTGTAACCCAGGTAGTGGATAGCTACGGTGTAAGGGCCGCCCGGACGCATACCTTGAATGGTATAACGGCCATTGGCGTTGGTCACTGCGCTGTAGGTCGTTCCTGAAGGGACGTGAGTGGCCTTTACCACTACTCCTGCAACTGGTTGGTTGGACTCATTCAGGATTTGACCGCCCAATGAGGACGTAGTCACCTGTGCCTGAACGCAAACTGCAACTGCAGTGCGTCAAGGCTGCCAACAATACTCTTTGATAGTATTCCATAAGAAATAAAAAGATTTAGAATGTCCTTTAAAACTTAGAGGGAAAGGAATTAAGCCTCTCTTGCAGCGGGTTGCTCGAACCTGCCACTTTTCCACGCCGCGAAGTTACGCGTTTTGTCAGAAATTAAATTCTTTTGGGCTTTTTAACAGAGAAAAAGAGAATAAAGATGCTATTCTTGCCCATCAGACAAGTTGAAACTTACAAATTGTCCGATGCAGTTTGCAGTTTTTAAGGTTTTTCACTCTTCTGAGATTCTTTGCGCATCCCTGCCATCTCGATGATGCCGCCTTGAGGTTGACAACGGTGAACTTTGCCTTGTTCAGGATTTCAGCACCGCGCATACTGCGTTTGCCCGAACGGCAATAGATGCCCACGATGCGTTTGCGCGAGAGAGCCGCTTGTACCTTTTCGAGAAAGTCGGGTTGCTGCACATCAATGTTCGTGGCGCCTGGAATGTGGCCTTGAGCAAACTCTTCAGCTCGTGCGAACATCCAAGAGCTGAATATTGCCGGTTTGCAGCAGTTTTTCAAAACTCATTGGCATTCACGCTCTTGATACCTGGAACGGATACGCTGCAAGATGCGAGAGAGAGAAGCAGCCCTGTGGCTGCAAGGGAGAATTTTCATAAATAACTACCGTTTTTGCGCCACCTATCAGCCTTGCCAATGGTGCGCGTGATTTATCGAAGCAAAGATACGGGCTTTTCCTAAATATTGCTAACTTTCGAGGAGGAAAAAGCCAAGGGAACGGCTTTTCTTTCTGAAAACTCAGCTCATATACTCCTGCTAATCAACCCCTTAAACCACCCTGTAACATACAATAAGGGATGTCAGCCGACACAATAAGGTTATCAGCTGACACAATAAGGAAGCCAGCCGACAGCCTTATTGCATTTTTGCCCTGTTGGACCAGTCGGACGGGTCAGGGCCAGGTCGGACGCGTCGGACCAGTCCGATTTTCAAGTAAAGCGGCCTCTGAGCTGCCTCTCTTTTGATTGAATAAAAGAAAAATCTTACTTTTGATGTTACAAAAACCTAAAGTCCTGCGTTAGCTAATGTAAACCAACCACTCTGAATGGCTCAGAAGTTCCTAACAGCGACGGCTCGAAAGAGGAAGTACTCTCCCAGCATTTCAGCGCCTCCGGCGAGGGCTGCGACGCCTGCCTCCATGGTGGGGAGAGCGTGGCGAAGATGCTTTGCAGGATGCTTTCATCCGCCTCTGACCCGCCGCACAACGTTGCGTTCCGAAGAGGAGGCCGGCCGACTGCTCACCACGACGTAAAACATCTCAGCATCGACCACCTGCGCCAGCAGCAGCGGGAAGCCAGTGTGAGTCCGGCCGAGGCCGACGGAACTGAAGAGGACGCGCCCGATGTGGAAAAGCCGTTTCCAAGCAGTGGAACGCATCGTGGCCTCCGAACTCTCCCACTCCAGCGCGACATCCTTCGCCGCCACGATTATGAAGGCCAGGACTATGACGCCATTGCCCAGAGCTTGCAGATGCAACCTGCGGCCGTTAGGGATGCAACTCTCACGCGCTCGACGCACACATTCGAGAAATTTACAGAAGAGATTATGAAGATGAATAGTAAAAAACTTGGACGAACTCATCAACCGCTATTTTCGACGCGGAAACAACGCTGGAGGAAGAGCGCGAACTGCAACGGCTCATCACTGGCCCCTACGCTGCCGATGCGCGCTATGATGAAGTGCGCGCCGTGATGGGCTTCACCGCCATGGGGCGTAAGCTGCGCCGCAAGTCGCACCGCTCCATCCGTTGGTGGCAGGCAGCCGCAGCCGCCGTGGTGGTGCTCATGCTCGGAGGTGTCTATACCATTCAGCAGGCTCACCCAGACGATGTTTGCATCGCCTATGTCAATGGGCGCAAGGTGACGAACCCCTGACGAGGTGGTCAAACTGATGCAAAAAGAGATGCAGGCCGTGAGCAGCCCCACAGATGCGCCCACGCCGGAGAGCCAACTCAAGGATATGCTTTAACTACGCTAAACCAATAAAGTCATGCAACGCATTCTGATGATTCTTATAGCTCTAATGAGCGTGGTGCTTCCGCCCAGGCCCAAGCAGGACCAAATATTGCCTCCATCTTTGAAGGAAGCTACTCCACCCGCCAAGATGCCACTTCGGTGCAGTTCTCGGGCAGCAGGCTCAAGGCTTTCAATCTGAGCCTCTCGCGCAGCCTTTCGCTCACTCCCTCGGCGGCCGACACCCGACAAATAGAAACTGCCGTGCTTCGCGATGCGGCGCATGCTGTATCAAAAGAAGAGGTGAGGAAGAGTGAGTCATGTCTACTACGGTTTCTGACAAATCTCATCCGTGGGTGCTGAAAACCGTTACATCTTCTATCGGAACAACTCCTATCAAAACGGGCTCTGACGGACGACTCACCCTCATCTATTTGCAGGGACGAGCCACAGCGGCCGAACTCAAACGGATGTTTGGTAAATAAAACAAAGAAAAATAACAATAAAACCTTATGAATATGAAACTCAAAGCTTTCCTTGCCCTGACACTCATGGGCACACTGTCTGCAACAGCACAAGTGACAACCGACACAGTGACCACCGTAGAAAACGCACGCCGCGTGGTGGTGACGGGAGCGGGACCCAGTGGTCAACATCGACATCTTTGGCAATGGCACAGACCCCACGTTCCGCTACTCCTACTCTAAATCGGTAGGGAAAAACTCGAATCGGTGGTCCGTCAGCGCGGACGACTGGGACTTCAACATCCTCTTTGGCAAGAAGAAAAAGGAACAGGAAAGAGTCCAATAAATGGCAAAAAGAATTAGGCATCCTTGGTCTGGCAATGGGCTGGGTGGCCACTCCAGGAATGCCCGACGGACTCAAAGCTAAGATGAGCAAGTCTGCCGAGTTCTACCTCGACATTCTCAACGTGAACTTTCAGCGTCGCCACCATGCATTGGCCATTCACACAGGTTTCTATACCGCTTCCTTGCGCCACGAAGGCAAGCAACTGCGCTACGGGCAAAAAATGCCTCCCACGGCCTCGCCCCCGAAGCCCTATCCCGCTGGTTCGGAGCCTAAATTTTCTCGCTCTTCCTCACGACCAACTACCTGGGTTTCAGCTATCGCTATACGTTCCGCCACGACTGGTTTGTGGGTCTGCGCACCAACCTCCACTATGCTTGGAGAGCCAAGGTTCGCTCCGAATATTCGCTCAATGGGCGCGACTTTATGGAGAAGATGAAGAACATTCGCACCAATCGCGTCTCGGGCCGATATCATCGGACAAGTAGGTAAAGACTTCGTGAGTCTCTATGTGAAGTACAATCCTGCCGCATCCTCCAAGATGCCACTGGCTCTGACGACTCTCGCCGCATATCCATCGGCCTCTCCCTCGGTTTCTGATAATCAGCAGCTACCATAAAATCAAACAATAAGATACTCCCTCTTTTCATTTGGCTTCGCCTCTCCCCGACGGCGAAGCCTTTTTCGTTACATTCTTCTATAAATTTTGCTGATGTGTCCTCAAAAAAACTCCGCAAACCTTATTGTTTAGATCTCGCGAATAGAAGCAATCTGAGACCACAGCAAAACCTTCATTTATAGAAAAAAATTTCCATTTAGTTGTGTTTTAGAAGCATATTCCAGCGTATATATTGGTATAATTGATGCAGTCAAACGATTATTATCATCTATAATTGTGTCCCATTTCCTTTTATTTTGAGAGCATTGGACACAATTATCCCACTGGCATTCGAAATAAGTTGTAGGCAACAGCCTCCATAATATGCTGTGCATGTGTTTAGTGTAGGCGATTTCAATAATACCACGGATTGGATTCCAATCGATAATTTTTATCTATCTGAGAAAGGAAGGTCTGCTTGACCTTACGCTGACAGACTAATAGGTCAGCAAAGCTGAGAGAGGAGAGTTGCTGTTTCATACTATAAAGGTACGAAATAAATAATGATATAAGCAAGTTCCCTAAACTAAGAGTTTTGCAGAGGTCTCATGTTATGATTTCTCAACAAGACAGATGAGAAACCCTATAAATCATAACAAATTACTATTACAATTTCACTATTTTTAGGTATTGCACATTATTTGATAAATACATACCTTTGCAGCCACAAATTAAGGGTAATATTTTTGATTAATTATAAACATTTAAAAGAATAATAAAACAATGAAAAATTTTTAAAGAATTTCATCGGCCTCGCTGCAATAGCTCTCTGCCTCGGCTTCGCTTCTTGCAGCAGCGATAATGATGCGCTTCTATAGTAAGGTGGCAGTTGACAATTCTCAGCTCAAAACCCTTCTCGAAAGCAAAGGATATGCATTCGACGAGAACGGCAGAGTTGCTCCTTGACGACAAAGCAACCAGCACTACTTCACTCGACCTTTCAGGTACATTTTTGGTTGATACCGCCGCCCTGAAAGAACTTTCTGTTTTCCCTAATTTGAAAGAGTTGAACCTTAGTAACAATGGCTATGGTCCACTTTTCCATATCGCTTCACTTCCTTCACGGATTACAGGTCTTGACTTGCAAGGCAATGACATCTATGACTTCGACGGCTTGGTAACAGCCAAGGTTGAGAATGATGAGGTGAAAGCTACTATCCTTCATGAGTTTACAAAACTTTATCTCCCTGCTTCCTGCAAGTATAATGTAGAGGACTTGATGCCTTTCTATACTCAGAATAAGGCAGAGAACAAGACTGTTGACATGCAAATGGTAAAATGATAAGGGCTCTTTGAGAAGTATAACACTTTGAGAGAGATTCCTGATACATATTTGCTGCTTATTTGAAGAATTTGTTTTGCAAAGCATCTTTGTGGATGATACACATATTGATATTAGCAAAGCCATTGGCTACTACTGAAGTGAATGTAATGATTGCATTGGAACAACACTCTCAGTACAAAGACATCGCTCAGATTCAGTCTATAAGCGGTATAGAATACTTTATCAACAACCCTTATTATCCAGACTTTTTCTGTATTAATGCGTTACGCAAAGAATACAGAGCCATATACTGTTGCATATATTGCTCCACGTGGCAATATTAAAGGACTCCATTTGTTAAACACCAACACGCTTAATGGAATAGACTTGTCTGGAGCAACTAACTTGGTTTCAATACAATTGGAGCAATAACAAATCTTTGAAAACCTTAGATTTATCAAAGACTTTGATTTGCAAATCAAAACTTTGAAGAATGGGATACAACATTAAAGAATGGTCTTTTATATTTTTGAATTGCCAAAATTTGGAAGATTTAGTGTTGCCTACTCCAACTACTCCAAATAAAAGATATATTAGTAATCTGCAATTAATGCAGTTGCCAAATCTTAAAACTGTAAACTTACAAGATTTTGATGGTTTTGAATTCTTGGTTTTGATAGGCTTTAGACAATTGTAAGATTACATACCCTGCAAACATGCTGTATGCTTATGGCAAAGAGAATTTGGAAACATCAACAATACCAGTAGAACTTGCTGTTTCTGAAAAATGTATTCAACATGAAGAAACCAAAGCATTTATAACAAAATATAGAGCGCATCTTCGAGACATATACATCATATAGAAAATTTGGTGCTTATAAATGGAGTAAATATCTTTAAATATTTTAATAATTAATTTTATTGGTGTCCGATAAAAACTTTTAGTGCATTCATATCTTTTTAATTCAGAATAATAAAAACGGGCTGATTGTTTTGTACATTCAGCCCTTCTTATTTCCTTTTGTAGTTGTCAATATGAAATAAGAGGAGCAAAAGTACTACATTTTGTCGGAGAAACAGGTCACTGTAACGAAAAATATTAATGAGAAAAATCTGCTGACACACTTAATGGCATCAGCAGATTTTTGTAGCACTATTGAGATATTAGAACAGATCCGACGCTCTTGAGAGTTGTGCTTTTCACCTCCTCAATTCGTTGTGGGTGAAAGCCCTACTGACGTGGACGAGGGCTATGGTGCGAACTTCCGCATTGTCTTTGGTCGATACTCGTGGCTGGAGTTCCAGTTCAGGGCCGCCGCCGAAGACCTTTTCCTTTACCCAGAAAATGTTTGTTGCCATGTTCAGGAACGCGGATTCTTTCGGGCGGCATCCCCGTGAGAGATATTTTCGCGGATTTTGGAAACCATTTTGAGAGAGCCTTCTTTGAGTCCGAGAGCCGTCTCGAGGCGCGTGGCCTCTGTGTGGAAACGCTCATCTGCTCGCAGAGGTTGCCTAAGATGTCCTGTAATGGCTTCTCTGTCGGTGATAAAGGTCGTTTCACGCCCGATATATTGCTAGACGTCCCAGCTAATGGGGCTGACATTGTAGGCCGTTGGGGAGTTCCGCAAGGCTTGGGTGCGCGCCGCTACCGAGGAACTGGGTTGCTGTGGAAGGACGATGCGCGGATGCGCACCCACTTCGCTGCTGTCGCCCCGCGCTGTGTCGGTGATAAAGGTCGTTTCACGCCCGATATATTGCAGACGTCCCAGCTAATGGGGCTGACATTGTAGGCCGTTGGGGAGTTCCGGCAAGGCTTGCGCGCCGCTACCGAGGAACTGGGTTGCTGTGAAGGACGATGCGCGGATGCGCACCCACTTCACTGCTGTCGCCCCGCGCTGTGTCGGTGGGAGCAAGAGGGGTGGCGGAACAGTTCCTTTCTCTTTGCAGAGGCGTGGCGCTGTGTGGTAGCTTTTGTCCTTCTCGCTCGATGCGGCAGTATGACGAATTCTGTGCTCCATCGGGCGGAACTGCTATCGGCATAAGCAGAGCTGGCTGTACCCACCAGGTTGCCAAAGAAGCATAGAGCAGGATACCGACAAAGCATTCTTGCCTGAACGCTTACTGGTAGAAAGATGAAAGCCGCCCTCAGAAGTCGTCATGGTTTTTCTCGCGACGGCGAGAAAAATATGAGCGAAAAGAGAGGAGCGGCTTTCATCATCGTTGGGGTAGTTATATGTCTATTCCCAGCCTGCTGCGCGCATAATTTTGCGGGGAATCTCGGTGTTGTCGATTTGTCCTGCAAACTGCTCAGCACCTACCCCGACAGCGTAGACTCTCACGAAGCCGTTGGAGTGGCTGCTGCCTGCCAGCCGATGAGACTGTGTTCGTCCATGATTTGGCTCGCAGTGTAGGACACAGGGTCTACTGGAATTGTAGAGGCTCTTCTTGTTCTCCGAAGAGTTATCGACCAGTTGTTCGTCAGCCTTTGTGGAGGCGTTCGGTTTGTGCTTCCCGTCAGTTCGAGACCTCCCAGAAACCAAAGTTTGTCTTTCAGATCCTGGCGCACTACTTCCCAACTGGACGCGCTGCCCTTTTCGCGGCGCAAAGCAGCGAGGTGGCGCGGATAGGCAAAGAAGGTTGTCTTCTGGTGGAGGAGCTGAGTGGAGGGGCATATTTTCCTCTGCCGAGGGACAAGCCGCCTGTTTCGTGGTCGGCGGTGACAACGATGAGCGTAGAGTCGGGCTTTTTCTTGTAGAACTCGTAAGCAATCTGAACACAGCTGTCCATGTCGATGAGTTCATGGATGAATCCGGCACCATCATTAGAGTGGCAGCCATATCAATCGTGCCGCTCCCTCAATCATCAGGAAAAGCCATTGCGTTCCTTTTTGGCGTTCGGTGAGAAAACGGATGCCCGCCTGCGTGATTTGCTCCAGCGAGAGATTTTCTGGTTTGCGGTCGAGTTTGTAAGGGATGGCATAAATCGTTCTGCTTACTGTCGCGGAGCGGCTGAGGAGAATCAGCTTCTTCTGTCGGTTGGCCTGCTGGAGAAACTCATCATAGCCGCGCACAATTTTATACCCATTGTCGGCAGCCTGCTGATAGAGGTCCTTATCACCGTTCTCCGATTGATGTTTCAAGATGTCGGAGCCCGCGAAGAAGTCGAAACCAGAGAGGGTGAGCTGTCGTCCAATTTCATGGTAAGCATGACGCTCTGGCACATGGGCGTAGAAAACGGCTGGCGTGGCGTGGTTGACCCCACTGAAGTGGAGATACCCACAGCAGCCCCGTGTTGCTGCGCGTGCCAAGCCACACTGTTGATAGGCGTGGTGAGGTCGGGCAGCACCCGACAGCGGCATTCTTTGTCTTAACGCCCGAAGCTAAGGCCGTACCCGCTGCGGCCGAGTTTGCGTAACACCGCTGGAGGCAGAATAGCGGAGACGAGCCCCAGATAAGGGAACTGCGTGAAGCAGAGCGGTTTCATGCCGATACGTCCTCGCGGGCAGCCAGGAAGGTTTCGGCGGCATTGACCTGATTAACGCCACATGCCATCGCCAATGAAATAGAATACATATTTCTAGCCTTGGGCTGCGCCATTGCCACAAGGGTTAGCACAGTCAGGGCATAATGTGAGAGAAAACGTTTGGGAGTCATTTGTTAGTTCTTTTTATCCTCGCGGTAGGCACTCTCAATGTAGTGGAGGCGGAGAAGGGGTATCACAGATACGTTTCACGTCGTCAGTGTCGTGGAGGAGGAATTCGATTGTTCCGTCGAAGATACCATCGTTGGTGTCGAGGGAGATGTGCTTGATCACCAAGTTCTGCTCACTGTTGTGGAGCACATCGGCAATGGCATAGAGCACGCCGTGGTCGTCAACACCTTTAACATGGATACAGACGGGGAAATAGAGAGTTTTTGTGGGTGTCCCACTTGAGCGCGATGATATTATTGCCATAGCGCGTTTTTGAGTTTTTGCAGCCGGGACAACTGCGTTTGTGGATTTCGAGCGTATTCTGGGGCGTGATATAGCCTAAGACATCGTCGCCGGAAATAGGGTGGCAACACGGCGCTATGGTACATTTCTGCAATGTGTCCTCGTTGAGCACAAGCGTTTGCTTTGCGATTGAGGCCGCGCACAAAGTCCTCTCACATCCGTGGAGTTGACCTCCGCTTGCTTCTTAGGTCCGATGAACGGCACATAGCGTCGCCAGCCTGTTTTGCGTACTTTCCCAGTGAGGGCATCCACATCGGGCTGTCCCAGCTCAATTTTGTTGCCCCCCAATGCCAGTGCCAATTCATCGCGGTCGGCCAATTCGTGGAAACGGCGCAGGATGTCGATATTGGTACTTGTGGCTTCAATATCTTGCTCCTAAAGAAAAGCTGCAAGGCGTTCCTCACCGATGCGCATCTTCCGCGGTTTTCACGACGCAAGATGGCTTGAATCTTTCCGCGCGCCTTAGCCGTAGTGGCGAAATTGAGCCATTCGGGTTTCACTTGCTGCTCGCGGGAGGTGAGAATCTCCACTTGGTCGCCGCTCTTGAGACGGTAGCTCAGCGGCACGAGCTTATGGTTGACCTTTCACCGCAAAGCAGTGGGTACCGAGGGAAGGAGTGGATATGGAAAGCGAAGTCGAGAGCCGTGGCGTTGTTGGGCATGGTCTTGATTTCACCTTTTCGGCGTGAAGACGAGGATTTCTTTTAGAGAAGAGGTTGAGCTTGATGGTGTCGAGCAGATCTAGCGTGTCGGGCTGCGGGTCATCAAGGATTTCTTTTGATGGAGTCGAGCCATTTGTCGAGTTCATTCTCGTCGTAGTCGGCATCCTTATCCTTGTATTTCCAATGTGCCGCAAAAGCCCTGCTTTCGGCAATATCGTTCATGCGGTCGGAACGGATTTGCACTTCAATCCATTTACCTTTGGGCCGACATAAACGTGTTGTGGAGAGCTTGATAGCCATTGGCCTTGGGCGATGAGAGCCAGTCGCGGAAGCGCGTAGGATGGGGACGATAGATTTCGTTAGGCCCGCATAGATGCTGAAGCATTCGTCGATTTCTTTCTGCGATCGAGCGGAACGTAGACAATGCGAATGGCCAGAATATCGTAGATTTCGTTGAACGCCACGTGCTTGTTCTGCATCTTGTTCCAGATGGAATAAGGCGTCTTTATGCGCTGCTGAATCTGATACTTGAAGCCCATGCCGTCGAGCAGTTCGCGGATGGGCGGCACAAAGTTGTCGAAGATTGAAGTACGGTCGGCCCGTGTGGACGCCAGCATGTCCTCAATCATTTTATACTCCTCCGGGTGTTCATAACGGAAACTCAGGTCCTCCAGCTCTGTCTTGATCTTGTTGAGACCTAAGCGGTCGGCCAACGGGGCGTAGATATAGAGCGTTTCGCCCGCAATCTTGTACTGCTTCGAGGGCAGCATGGACGAAAGGGTGCGCATATTGTGGAGGCGGTCACTGATTTTGATGAGGATTACGCGTATGTCGTCGCTCATCGTGAGCAGGAGCTTCTTGAAAGTCTCGGCTTGTAGCGAAGCGCGGTCGCCGAAGATGCCACCAGAAATTTTTGGGTGAGTCCTTCCACGATATTGGCCACTTTCGGACCAAAGAGGTGGAGAGGTCCTCATTAGTATAATCGGTGTCCTCTTCCACATCGTGGAGCAGAGCAGCACAGATCAGTGGAGCCTAAGCCTATCTCTTCGCAGGCTATTTGCGCAACGGCGATGGGATGGAGTATGTATGGCTCTCCTGAACGTCGGCGCACACCTTTGTGGGCCTGCTTGGCAAAATTGAAAGCCTTGGTGATGACATCCACTTTCTTGCGGTGGTTGGTCGGCCAGATAGGTATCGAGCAACTTTTGGAAGGCTGCACTGATCATTTCCTCATCTTTTCAACCCTGAGGTGTAAGTTTTTCGTCGTGTCGGTCATCATGATTGTGAAATTAAGGGTGGAGAAATGGCTCAGAAGTGGTTGTGCCGTTGCTTATTTCACTTTGAGTTTTTGTCCGGGTTTGATTTTCGAACCAGAGATCTTGTTCTTTTTCTTGAGCTTCTACTGTGGTGTTGTTGCGCTTAGCGATATCGGAGAGTGTGTCGCCTTTCTTGACCGTTGTAGAGGAGTTTTTCTCTGCTTTCTTTGTTCTCTGGTATCTGCCGTCTTGCTGTGGCGTCCTTTACGCTTGTCGCTCTTGCTGTTGCTGCGATTGTCGTCGCGCTCATCAGTCCGGCTGTGGCGCGTATTGCGCGTGTGGCGGCGTGCTCCGCTCTGCTCTCGCGGTTGCTGGAGGACGTTATCTCCTGTCGGTCTGCATGGCTGGAGCGACTGCGTGTGGTGCGCGGTGCCTCTGTTTCGTCCACTTCCACTTCGGCACGCTGCGTCAAGAGTTCATCCGCGCGGTAGTTGTGAGACACTCATCGCGCAAGTCGATAAACCTTTCTGTGGCGTCCTGAGGTAAGGTGAGCGAGGAGAGGGCAGAGAGTCCCGGAACAATATCTGTTTTGTACTGCGGATTGAGTGCGCGAACAACTTCGATGTCTACTTTGCAAAGTTCGGCCACCTGCTGCATGTGGAGCGTGCGGTCAACGAGCACCGTGTCCGTCAGTATCGGATAGCGACTCTTCATCGGTGCGATGTTGTGGTCGCAGTAGTTCATCACGTAGTTAGCAGCTATGAATGCGGGCACATAGCCGCGTGTTTCATTGGGCAGGTAGCGATAGATTTTCCAATAGTCGCGTTCTCCGCCCGTTCGGCGAATGGCTTTGCTCACTTGCTGAGGCCCTGCATTGTAGGCCGCAAGGACGAGGTTCCAATCGCCATAAATATTATAGAGGTCTTTGAGATACTTGGCTGCAGCCCAACTGGCTTTGTAGGGGTCCATGCGCTCATCAACGAGGCTGTTTATCTTCAGATCGTAGCGGCGGGCTGTAGTGATCATAAACCGCCAGAGGCTGGCGGCTCCAGCACGGCTGATGGCCGTTGGGTCGAGACCTGATTCAACAACGGGCAGATATTTCAGTTCGAGCGGTAGGCCGTAGGCGTCGAGTGCTGCCTCGAAGATGGGGATATAATAGTTGCCCGCACCGAGCATATAGCTCACCTTGTTGCGCAACTCTCTGTGTAGCGGTCGATGAACTTTTGCACGATGGGGATTGTAGGGCATCTCCATTTTTGTAGGGCAAGCGTTGCAATCGCTCGCGGTACACTTCCGGAGCGTATGTCACATTGTAGTTTGAGGTGGTTGCGGTGGTGTCAACGTAGAGATACTTTTTGGCCAACCATTTCTGAAGTTGGACACTCGTTGCTATTCATACCTTCAGGTATGTCGAAGACTTCATCACGGTTGGTAATGGAGTCGTGAACTGTGATTTCGCTTTGTGCTGCGAGGCCTGCGGGAAGAACCGTCAGAGCCAATGTGAGAAATATCTTGTTGATTTTGTTCATACTGTTCTTTAGCGTGTGCCCCACGATGCTAAGGGGGCTGTGTCCCAACGTAAAGATGTTCGTTGGGGTTAGAAATTAAAACTACAACCGATGCCGTAGGAAGTTTGGTGAATCAGAGGTGTCGACTGCTGGATAACGGCTGGCTGGAGCTGCATACTCAAGTCGGGCGAAATGTCGAACACAGAGAGCTGAGCATCTACAGGCGTCGATTACGCTCAAGATGTAAACGCCCACGAAGGCAAAGGCACTCATGTCGCGATAGCGGCGATAGCGGTTTTTGCGGTTTTTGAAGATGGTTTTGAAGCGTTCTTCCTTCCCCGTGATATCGTAGTTGGGAGGAAGCATATTCAGATACGACTTTGTGTTTGGGTCGTCGTCCATAATGTCCAGATAGGCTTGCGAATAGTCGCGGTACATCTGCTGGTTCCACATAAGGGCGTAAGTACAACCCAAGAAACCACCGTAGAAGATAGGCAGTTTCCAGTATTTGCGATTATAGATCTGTCCCGCACCTGGACACTACAGTGCCAACCAGAGGGCGCGCTTAGGATCGGGAACAAAGGCAGCGTTGGCGGCCTTTTTGAGATTCTCCTTCGTGATGCTTTCCGCCATCTTTCGCAGGCGTGCCGTGTCGGCTGGCAGCTTTCCCTCTTGTGCCTTCTTGACCGTGTCGGTCAGCATCTCAATGGTTTCGCCCTTCAGCATTTCTGCCTCAATGGCTTTCTGCTGCTTCTTGGCTTTTTTTGCTGATAGTTTTCACGGACGAGACCTTTGTGGAGTCGTCCACAATAAGACGTGCTTGCGCCGCTCCCTTCGCAGGTGCAAGGAAAGCGGCGACAAAATAATGAGGATGTATTGCGATAGCGTTTTTCGTCATTGTTGTTAGGAGTGGCCAAAGGGCCTAACTTCTCATCTTGTCGAACATAGCGATGATTTTTTTCCAATTCTTCTTCGTTGCCGAAGTTGATAGTGATTTTGCCTTTTGCCTTGCTGTGAACAAGTCATCTGCACCTTGGTTTGGAAGAAGTCGCTGAGCCGACCTTTTAGTTCGTTGTATTCTTCAGGCAAGCGGTTCTTGCGGTTGCTCAACTGGTGCCGACCGCTCTTCACAGTCTCGCCAGCGTTGAGGGCCTTTACCATTTCTTCCACTTGTCGAACGCTGTAGCCCCGTTCCTGCACTTCTTTGAACAGTTTCAGCATCACGCTGGGCTCTTGCGCTCCGAGAATGGCGCGGGCATGGCCTTGGTCGATGGATTTGTTGCGCAGAGCCAGCTGCACAGGGCAGGAAGTTTGAGGAGACGCAAGGCGTTGGCCACCGTGGCCCGCCTCTTACCCACTTTCTCGCTCAGTTCCTCCTGCGTGAGGTGGTACTGCTCGATGAGCTTTTTGGTAAGCCAACGCCACCTCAATGGCGTTGAGGTCTTCGCGCTGGATATTCTCCACCAGCGCCATTTGCATCATATTTTCATCGTTGGCGGTGCGGACGTAGGCGGGAATTGTTGTGAGACCTGCCAATTTTGAAGCGCGCCAACGTCGCTCACCGGCAATAATCTCATAGCTCTCGTCGTCCATCTGTCGCAGTGTGATGGGCTGGACGATGCCCAACTGGCGGATGCTTTCTGCCAACTCCTCCAGCGCGTCTTCGTCAAACTCATGGCGGGGCTGGTTGGGGTTGGGGACAATCCTGTCAACAGGGGATTTCGTTGATAGACGAACTGCCGCTGGTGTGTATTTCGTCGGCCGTATCAATCAAGGCGTCGAGGCCTCGACCCAATGCGGGGGAATTTCTTGTGTACTGGCATTGTTTTTTCTTTTGTTCTATTCTCAGATGAGCTAAAGAGGCGAACCGCCCCGATAAGCCTTTCTCTGAGGGTGCTTTACTTCTCGCTCGTTTGTTTCTCTCGCTCTATGAGTTCGCGGGCCCAGCGACAAATGGTTCTTTGAACCAGTGGATTCCGCATCGTAGAGAATGGCGGGCAAACCATGGCTGGGCGCTTCGGAGAGCTTCACGTTGCGCTGAATAACGGTCTTGAACACCAGTTCCTGGAAGTGGCGCTTCACTTCGTCGTAGATCTGGTTGGCCAAACGCAGGCGACTGTCGTACATCGTTAAGAGGAAACCCTCTATCTCCAATCTGGGATTGAGCTTCTTCTTGATGATGCGGATTGTGTTCAGCAATTTGCTGATTCCTCCAATGCAAAGTATTCGCACTGCACGGGAATGATGACAGAGTCCGCAGCCGTGAGACAGTTGACCGTGATCAGTCCTAACGAAGGACTACAATCAATGAGAATATAATCATAGAGGTCTTTGACGGGTTTGAGAAGCTCGGAGATTGTGTACTCGCGTTTTTGAAGTTGAGCATCTCCACTTCAGCCCCTACCAAATTGATATGGGAAGGAACCACATCCAGACCCTCAATTTCTGGTTGTGTAAATGGCTTCGCGAATGTCGCCGCGATTCACAATACACTCGTAGATAGACGTGTCTATCTCGTTGAGGTTAACACCTAATCCGGAAGAGGCGTTGGCTTGCGGGTCAGCGTCGATGAGGAGAACTTTCTTTTCGAGCGTTGCCAGAGAGGGCAGCCAGATTCATCGAAGAGGTGGTTTTTCCAACACCGCCTTTTTGGTTCGCTATTGCGATGATTTTTTTCCCATGGGTTCCAATTCGTTATTTAGGTCGCAAAAAATAACAAATAATCGTGGAACACTCATGGATAATAGCCTTTTTAGTATTTTTGCAACGTTTTTGTGGAACGATAACCTTTTGCCCGTCGGTTCGCTTACGGGATTTGTTTCTTTTTATGACAGAAAATAGACCCTATATTCTTATCTCCAACGATGATGGCTACCAAGCTGGTGGCCTTAACTTTTGATCGACACGCTCAAGTCCGTGGCCGATTTGTTAGTGGTAGCTCCCGACGGCCCGCGGTCAGGATTCAGCACCGCCATCACATCGGCCCACCCCATTCATGCCGTCCTCATTCGCAAAGAACCGGGCCTGACGGTTTATGCTTGTTCTAGCACGCCAACGGACTGTGTCAAACTGGCTCTTAATCGCTACATCGAACGCCGCCCAGATCTCGTTATAGGTGGTATAAATCATGGTGACAATTCCAGCGTAAACGCTCATTATTCGGGCACAATGGGCGTGGTGCAGGAAGCTGCCATGCAGGGCCTCCCTGCCGTGGCTTTCTCGCTTTGTGATATGAGTGCAAAAGCAGATTTCACGCCTTTGCGCCCTTATCTGATCGACATCACGATGAAGGCTCTCATGGCGGGTCTGCCAGAATTCACTTGTTTGAATGTAAACTTCCCAAATGTTCTAAATTTGAAGGCGTTCGCATCTGCCGGATGGCGCGAAGTCGTTGGGAAAAAAGATATCAAAGATTTAGACAATGCTGGGCGCAGCGGCAACTGGTATTGGCTCGTAGGCGATTGTCGCGAATTAGAGCCTAATGCGACCGACACTGACCGCTGGGCGCTCTCCCACGGCTATGTAGCTATTACGCCGACAACCCTCGACAACACAGCCACACGCTTGATGCCGATGCTGAAAAGTCTGTTTTAATTTTTCCCTCAGACTGGTCGGACTGGTCGGACCCGTCGGACCTGTCCGAGATAACAAGCAATCCCTTTATGCGCTACTTCCTTATTGCTGGTGAGGCCAGCGGAGATTTACACGCGGCCCATTTGATGAAAGCTCTGCAAGCTGAAGATCCCGAAGCTGAGTTCCAATATTATGGTGGAAACAATATGCAGGCCGTTGCGCCGGGATGCTTGCGCCACTACGAGGACTTGGCTTATATGGGTTTTTATTCCTGTATTGCTCCACGCTCGCACTATCTTGCGCGGGATGCGGCAGTGCAAAAGAGCAGATCAGAGCTTATCGGCCGGATGTGGTCATACTGGTGGACTATCCAGGCTTTAATCTCTCCATCGCGCGCTTTGTTCACGCGGAGCAAATCTGCCCTGTGTTCTATTATATCTCCCCTAAAAATCTGGGCTTGGAAGGAGCGGCGTATCAAAAATATCCGGCGCGACATCGACCGCCTTTATTCTATCCTGCCGTTTGAGGTAGACTATTTCAAACGGAAAACACAACTATCCCATCACTTATGTAGGCAATCCCACCATGGATGAGGTGGATGCTTTTTGTCCGTCAGCACGGACTGCCTGCTCCCAACGGACGCACTCTCGCTTTGTTGCCTGGCAGTAGGCGGCAGGGAGGTGGCGGACAACCTCTCGCGCATGCTCTTGGCGGCCGCTCCCGTACTTGCGGAGCGCGATATGCTGGCTGAGATTGCCGTTGCTCCAGCTTTGCCGCTCGATTTCTATGAGCGCATCATCAGTGCGTCGGGCGTGGAGCGCAGCAGGGTAAAACTGGTGGAGAATCAGACTTATGCGTTGCTGTCGCGCTCAACGGCGGCTCTCGTCACTTCTGGGACCGCCACGCTCGAAACGGCTCTGTTCCGCGTTCCACAAGTGGTGTGCTACTACATCACGTTGGGGCCGCTCTTCCGCCTACTGCGCCGCCTCTTTTTGAAAGTTCCTTTCGTCTCTTTGGTCAATCTGGTGGGCGGCGAAGAGATTGTGCCCGAACTCGTGGCCGATGAAATGAACGTTGGGAATGTTCGCCGCCAACTGGAGTCTATCCTCCCCAATGGCCACTGCCGTGAAGCGCAGTTGCAGGGGCTATGAGCGAATGGCCAAGATTCTCGGGCAACCCGGCGCTCCCGAACACGCTGCTCAGGACATGGTCAAGGCGCTGAAAGACAAGAGAAACGCCCAATAGTCCGCCCTCATCTGTCTTCTCTGAAAAAAGTTTCTCCCAACTCGTCCGACAGATCCGAATCGTCGGAGTTTCCATAAAAGAGAATCGCCACCGCTGGCTGATTTTCTGCTCTCCTAAGAAAAAAATTGTGTAACTTTGCCTCAACATCACTAATAACACTATCCGTTATGCAAAAAACTCGCACATCTTTTTGCTCAAAAACTGCTTCAAGTTGAAGCTATCAAACTGCAACCCGAAGCTCCCTTCACTTGGGCCAGCGGCTGGCTCTCTCCGTTCTATTGCGACAACCGCAAAGTGCTCGCCTTCCCTGACGTGCGCTCTTTCGTGAAACTCGAATTGTGTCGCCTCATCCTCGAAACTTATCCTGAAGCTGAGGCTGTGGCTGGCGTGGCTACGGGGGCTATCGCGCAAGGGGCTTTGGTGGCCGACGAACTGGGACTCCCTTCAGCTATGTCCGTTCAAAACCCAAAGATCATGGAATGCAGAATCTCATTGAGGGACAAGTGGCTCCTGGTGCTAAAGTTGTCGTGGTGGAGGACTTGATTTCCACGGGCGGCAGTAGTTTGAAGGCTGTGCAGGCTTTGCGCGACCACGGTTGCGAGGTGCTCGGCATGGTGGCCAGTTATACCTACGGTTTCGAAGTGGCTCGCAAGGCGTTCGAGGAGGCTAATGTCGAACTCACCACGCTGACCAACTACGAAGCAGTGGTGGAAACAGCTCTCCAAACGGGATATATCAGCGAGCAGCAAGTTCCCTGCTCCACGATTGGCGCAAAGACCCCGCCAACTGGGGCAAGAAATAAATGGCAGCCTTAGTCTTTCGTCGGGAAAGATTCGATGTCCGCCCCTCCCACGGGGTAGGCTCGGCCCGATGAGTGAGCAATTCTTTATCATCATATAGCCCTTTCGCGCGCTCTTATGGAGTGGTGGAAGGGCTTATTAGTATCCGTTTCCTTATTCCTCGTATCTTTTTATTATCTTTGCCGCCCAACAAATACAATAAGAATATGGGATTAAGCAAATATGAAAGCGAAGTGAAACATGTGGCGCAGCCGCAGCAGCAACTATACGAACGTTTCAGCAACCTACGCAATCTGGAGGGCATCAAAGAGCGTCTCTCCGATCCCGCCGTACAAGAGCGCATGGCGGCAGAGTTGCCCGCCGACAAGTTGGAGCAGGCTCGCCAGCAGTTTCAGAACGTAGAATTTACGGAGGACGCCATCTTGCTCACAACGCCTGTGGGAAAAATCACCTTCCGCGTGGTGGAGCGCGAAGAGCCCAAACTCGTCAAGATGGGGAGCGAAGGTAGCCCCATCCCCTTGACAATCTGGATTCAGATGCTCCCAACGGATGCTTACTCCAGCAAACTCCGCGTCACTGTAGGGGCGGAAGTCAATATGTTTATGAAAGGCATGGTAGCAAAAACCTCTCCAGCAGGCTGCCGATGGATTGGCCAACATCTTGAGCGTACTGCCATGATGCGCAATTGGAGTTGGGCGGTGACGCTTGCAATCCTCTTTTTACTCTCGGCGTGTTCGTCCACGCCGGAGTATGCTCGCGTACGCGCCTTCTATCGTTGTGCCAACGTGGCGGGAGCTCCGGCTCTGATGCACGCCTTAGCTCCCAACAGCGGTGTGTTCTGCACCATCCGTTTCTCGGGAAGTATGAGTTATGTGGACTATATGAACACCGCGGGCGAGCGGTCGCGCCAGAATCTCTCGGCAGCTGACAAGTCCTACGGTATGCCGCAGTTTATCGCCGGCTTTATCGTGGGTCAGCTTCCCACGGCAACGCTCTCTGGCAAAGGACTGGTGGCCTCACGACTTGGTATGCCCCAATTGCTACGCTTCTTCTTTCATCCAACGCTCTTTGGAATTCTCCACACAGGATGCCACCCTCGTCCATTGCAGTAGGTGCCGACGCATCTACAGCCTTGCCAACGAAGGCGCCGTGGTGGAAAATGCGCAGAGCGAAAAGGATAAGAAACTCTATCAATACCACATCCAATACGGCAATAATGCGATAGTCATCACCAACTGACAAAGCATAACAATCAATAAAGGCTCATTCCCCTTATAGATAAGAGGATACGACTTGTTGCAGGGTATCTTTTTATCACTTATACTTCTTACAAAAGCTTTTAGCTAAATAGAAGCTTAAAAGAGAATATACATTTTGCTATTAAATAAGGCTTTTTAATTGTATATTCTCTTTTTTTCTGAAAATTACAAACAAAAAAAGTATTATATATTTGCAACATACATATATAATATCTATTTTTGCAAAAAAACCAAGTTAACAATATACAGATTTTTTGAATTATGTATAAGTCCATAAGTTTTCAATAATGAAAGTTCATCTTAACGCTCGAAGTTAAGTGAATATATAATTCTTTATCTAAATCCTTACATTATGAAAAAGATCTTTCTTTTAATTGTACTTCCTTTAGTGATGGTGTTATTCAGCGGCTGCAAGGAAGATTCTTTCTATTTGGATGATTACACTGAGAGTAAGCATTATGTTAATTCATACGTGCTGCCCAACACCATGGTTGTAGAACCTGCTAAGACTGTTGAGGGTACGCCTGAAGGGTTGAAAAGTACGCTTTGATGGGGTTGTTCTGAATCATTTCGCTGGTACGTATGATCCCGGCTTTCTTCAGATTGCAAAAAGTTAATGGTGATACGGCATACAATAAGGAGATAAGACACTTCCGACAGGAAGCATTAGGGAACACCCATTCGCAGTATCAATGTCGTAGCACTTGACAATATGGACGCAGCACATCCTGCTGGTGGTTCGCTCAATGATGTACTGACAGTGAAAAAGCGTTCCACTCAATGACTATTTTAAGCACCATTATGACAGAAAGTTTTTCGTACGAATCAAGAGCAGATTCTAAAGTTATCAGCAAATCAAGTGTTAGAAAAAGATGTGGGATGATTCGTTCTTACATTTCTATTATACAGCAAATCCTGCTCTTGTGCTTCCACCGTAGAAGTCACCATTGAACTACAAAATGGAACAACCTTAAAAGACTAGGAGCGATCAATGAATGTACTTTTTCATTCATTGAGCTGATATAAAGAGGAAAGTAGCCACAACGAAACAGTGGGCTACTTTCTTTTTCTGATAATTTTCAAACAGCAGCGTAAAGAGAACTCCTTTTTCCTCTTATTTATCATATAAAGATACGGTTATCTCAATTTACCTCCCGAAAATTTGTCAGTTTCCGAATCATAGCTTATCTTTGCACCCAGTTCTGCCCGAATGGTGGAATGGTAGACACGAGGGACTTAAAATCCCTTTGGTCAGTAATGGCTGTGCGGGTCTCGAGTCCCGCTTCGGGCACGGAAAGTCTCCCAATCACCTCGTGTGGGGCGGTTGGGACTTTTTAGTATTTGTTGGCAGAATGGTGGCTCAGAACTTTCGGTAAGTGCCTTGCCTTCGTCCCTCCGATAGGGCTGCTCAACGCTCCAAAACATGGAATTCAACGATTATGGGAAGAAACAAATTTTCAGCAAAAGGAAATAAAGGCTATCAGTAAGCTGTTGCGCAGAAAGAATGCAGGCAACCGCTATCAGCAGAAGCTCATACGCCATCAGTTGCGTGTGGACTACGAATTCAACATCTCCGACTTCAACGAACCTGGCAAGGCGTTTGGCGAAGAGGATTTGCAGGCTGCCATCGACCGCGGGGCAATCCAGGTGCTCGACGATGCTACCATCGAAGCGATGAAGGCGAAACGCGCGCGCGACAAGGCACAAAGAGAGACCGAGCAAATGCAGGATGCTGTGGACACAGGAGAAGCCACCGACTGGCAAGAGGCTATGCGCGAATGGCAGGCCTGGGAGGACGGACAGAAAACGGAAGAATAACGACAACAGCCGTATGGAAAAACTTCGCAGCTATTGATTTCGAAACGGCCAACAACCAGCGCACGAGCGTGTGTAGCGTGGGCGTTGTCATCTATGGAATGGCGTTAAAGTGGACCAGTTCTATTCGCTCATCAAGCCCGGAACCCGAAGTTTACAACTACTTCTGTACGCAGGTGCATGGTCTCACGGAGGCCGACACGCAGAACGCGCCACTCTTCCCCGAGGTGTGGGCCGAGATTGCGCCCCGCATAGAGGGCTTGCCGCTTGTGGCGCACAACAAAGCCTTCGACGAAAGTTGCTTGAAAGCCGTGTTCCGCTGCTATCAGATGGACTACCCTGATTATCCTTTCTATTGCACTCTTGCGCGCTCCCGACAAGTGTGGCCCGAAGGCTCTCACACCCTCGACCTCATCGCAGCCCGCTGTGGCTACGACCTGAAAAACCACCACCATGCTTTGGCCGATGCTGAGGCCTGTGCTGCCATCGCGCGGGAGATACTGTGAGAGATTCCTTTCCTTTACCTTATACGACGACACCTTGTGTCGTCTTTTTCTACATTACTTTGAGCATTCTGGCTGCATAAGTGAATATATCCCACTATATTTGCAGACGATCCTTACATAATAAGAAATGGAAGAACCCTATCACACTGGTGGTCGTGGACTGCCAATACGATTTCTGCCATCCCGCGGGCACGCTCTATGTGAAAGGGGCGGAAACAGCGGTGGAAAATATCCTCCACTTTTATTTCAACGACGGACAACATCGCGGAAGTGATTTTCACCGTTGACTGGCACCAAGCCAAAGACGATTCGTTTGCTCCGCAAAGGCGAGGCCGTGGCCGCCCCATTGCATACGTTTCTCACAGGCGCGCAGATCGACCCACGCCTCGTGCAAGCCTGCTTGATCGCGACATACCTTTTCAGGTGATACGCAAAGGGGAGGTGAAGGAAACCGAAGAGTATGGGGCTTTTCAATATATCTTGGAACTCGCCCATGGCAAATACCGCTTGGCCACTATGACCGACGAGGTGATTACGACCAACAGGCCCATGGCTATTTGCGGCGTGGCGGGCGACTTCTGTGTGCTGGAAACGCTGAAAAACCTCGTGAAGCGCAATTTCTCTGTCCGCGTCTTTGCCCAAGGTATTGCTTCCATCGACGGCGATAGCGCCTGGACGACTATGTACGCCAAGAGAACTTGGAGTACTGCTGAGGAAAGTTTTTAGTCCACGAATGGACACGAATAAGGCGAAGGAACACGAATTTTTTTCTTATTACTTAGCTTAGGTAGTGGTTTTCGGACTGGTCAGAGTTGTCCGACTTGTCCGAGAGCTTAATAAGCTAAAAGATATAGATTTCGTGTTTTTTTCGCCTTATTCGTTCCCTCGTGGGCTAAAAAATCCCTTCGAAAAAATATCTTTTATTGCGTCAGCTGACAGCCTTATTCCGTCAGCTGACGCCTTTATTGTATCCGCTCGCACAATAAGAAAAAAATTCGTGTCCCTTCGCCTTCTTCGTGTCTATTCGTGGGCTAAAAATCCCTTTCGTGGGCAGAAGAAAGCAGGGAGCAGAGCACTCCCCACTACCCCACGCTGCCTTCGAGACTCACACTAAGGAGTTTCTGGGCCTCAACGGCAAACCCATCGGGAGCTTATTGATGACATCCTTGGCATAGCCATTGACGATGAGGTCGACGGCGTTTTCGGTGGGGATGCCGCGTTGGTTGCAATAGAAGAGCTGGTCTTCACTGATTTTTCGAGGTCGTAGCTCGTGCTCCACAACGGCGTTGTTGTGGTGAACATCGATATGGGGGAACGTGCGCACCGCATTTATCGCCCAACAGGAGCGAGTCGCACGAACTATAGTTGCGCGCACCCTCCGCATGAGGACCGCATTTCACGAGTCCGCGATAGGAATTCTGGCTGTGGCCTGCGGAGATACCTTTGGAAACGATGGTGGAGCGCGTGTTGCGTCCGAGGTGCACCATCTTTTGTGCCGGTGTCGGCTTCCTGGTAGTTATTGGTCACGGCCACGCTGTAGAATTCCGGCTTGGCTGTTGTCGCCCATCAAGATGCAGGAGGGGTATTTCCATGTGATGGCCGAGCCGGTCTCCACCTGCGTCCAAGAGAGTTTTGAATTCTCCCCGCGGAGCTGTCCGCGCTTTGTGACGAGGTTGTAAACGCCTCCCTTGCCCTCGGCATCGCCCGGATACCAGTTTTGGACGGTGGAATATTTCACTTCCGCGTCTTTATTGACCACTATCTCAACGATGGCAGCATGGAGCTGGTTTTCGTCGCGCATCGGAGCGGTACATCCCTCCAGATAGCTGACATAACCGCCGTCATCGCATACGATGAGCGTGCGCTCAAACTGTCCTGTGTTGCGGGCGTTGATGCGGAAATAAGTGGAGAGTTCCATCGGGCAACGCACGCCTTTGGGAATGTAGACGAAAGAACCATCGGAGAAAAACAGCACTGTTGAGGGCGGCAAAAGAAGTTGTCGCGATAGGGCACGACAGAGCCGAGATATTTGCGGACGAGTTCGGGATTTTCACGAATGGCCTCAGAGATACTGCTGAAGATGACGCCTTTCTCTGAGAGGCGTTCCTTGAAGGTGGTTTTGACGGATACAGAGTCCATCACAGCATCTACAGCCACACCGCTCAATGCCATACGTTCTTCGAGAGGAATGCCCAACTTGTCGAACGTGCGCATCAGTTCGGGGTCGATTTCCGTCTTGCCGTTCGGCTTTTTCTTTGTCGGGTCGGCGTAGTAAAGAAAATGGCTGGTAGTCGATCTCTGGGAGGTTGACGTGTCCCCAAGTGGGTTGCTTTGAGTGTGAGCCAGTAGCGATAGGCCTTCAGGCGGAAGTTGAGCATCCATTCCGGTTCCTCCTTTCGGCGGGATATTTCGCGGATGACCTCTTCATTGAGGCCGCTATCGATGATATCAGTCTTAACGTCCGTGGTGAAGCCGTATTCGTATTTTTCTCGGCTACACTGCGGACGAATTCATTTTGTTCTGCCATAATGATTGAGTTTTCGACCAGCGTTAATGCTTCTTCGGCTTATCGCTGGTAGTTTTCTTTCGATGAGTGGACTTTTGCTTGTGGCTAACATCCACCCAAACTGTGTCGCCTGCCGTTTGCTGAGCGCGCAGACTATCGGAATCGACGGTCGATGAGGATGCCTCCGTAGAAGCATGGTCGAACGCCCAGCCGAGGAAGTCTTTGCAGGGAGCATAGAGGTAGGATGTTGATGTCTTGCTCTCGTCGAGGATGCGGAGACCTCCCATCACGTTGAGGACGCAGCTAAGGAGAATGAGATATTTCACTACGCTGACGCCCACGCCGAGAAGACTGTTGGGAAGCCTGAGGCACATGCCTTTGAGTGCCTTTGTCACGACCTTTGCCACAAAGCCGAGGGCGATGGGCACGATGATCAAAGGATGAAGAAAAGCCACGACGCTGGTCATCATGTTGGTCTGACTGCCATCGACGGTGAGGGTATTCGCCCAACGTGGAGTAGAACGTGGCGGCCACAAACAGGCCGAGCAAGAATCCGACGGCACTGGCGAGCTGCTTCACAAAGCCGTCGTGCCAACCGTCGTAGATGGCCCACAAAAGGACTATAAAGTAAGAAAATGTCCAACATTCTTGTTCCTATATATATTATATGTGTAGAAAAAAACGGATGAAAGGATTGGGAGAGAATCCTTTTCCAACCTTTCATCCGTCAGTATATCAAAAACTGTGCCTTTTGAGTGTTGGCCGGCCGCTCCCTTCTCGCGGAGAGGGGCTTGCGGCAAGTCAGCAGATCCGCGTGCTGTTTACTTCAGTTTCTGCTTGATTTCGATTTCTTCGTAGGTCTCGATGATATCGCCCTCCTTGATGTCGTTGCAGTTGGCAAGGCTGATACCGCACTCGAAGTTTGTGCTCACTTCCTTCACATCGTCCTTGAAGCGTTTCAGGGGCGTTGATGGCGCCGGTGAACACTACGATACCGTCGCGAATGAGGCGGGCCTTATCGGTGCGCTTCACCCTTACCATCGGAGACATAAGCACCGGCCACAGTACCCACCTTGGAGATGTGGTAAACCTGGCGCACGTCGATGGTAGAAGTAACCTGTTCTTTTGACAATCGGCTTCAACATACCTTCCATAGCCTGACGCACATCGTCGATAGCGTCGTAGATGACGGAGTATTGACGAATTTCGACACCTTCCTTATCGGCCAACTTGCGGGCTGCCTGACTCGGACGAACCTGGAAGCCTACGATGACAGCTTCTGAGGCTGCCGCCAGCGTCACGTCGTTCTCGCTGATCTGTCCCACGCTCTTGTGGATGACATTGACCTGAATGGTCGGCGTGCTGAGCTTGATAAACGAGGTCGGAGAGTGCTTCGACAGAACCGTCCACGTCGCCCTTGACGATAGATATTGAGCTCTTGGTAGTCGCCCTGCTTGAGACGGCGGCCGATTTCATCGAGCGTCAGCATCTTCTGCGTACGGAGGTCCTGCTCACGCTGGAGCTGTTCGCGCTTAGATGCAATCTCGCGCGCTTCTTGTTCAGAGGACATCACGTGGAACTGGTCGCCGGCCTGCGGTGCGCCATTGAAACCGAGGAGCGTAGCGGCCGCATGGGGGCCACCTCCTGGATGCGCCCTCCGCGCTCATTGAAGAGCGCTTTCACGCGGCCGAAGTTCGTTCCGGCCAGTACGATGTCGCCCTGACGGAGCGTTCCGTTGCTCACGAGGACTGTGGCAGTGTAGCCGCGGCCCTTGTCGAGGGTGGATTCGATAATCGTACCCATGGCGTTGCGGTTCGGGTTGGCCTTGAGTTCAAGCATATCGGCTTCGAGGAGTACTTTCTCGAGCAATTCCTTAACGCCGATGCCTTTCTTGGCACTGATGTCCTGACTTTGGTACTTACCGCCCCATTCTTCCACGAGGAAGTTCATCGCTGCCAGGCTTTCCTCGATCTTATCGGGGTTTGCAGCAGGTTTGTCGATTTTGTTGATGGCGAAAACGATAGGCACATTGGCCGCCATAGCGTGGTTGATGGCCTCTTTCGTTTGCGGCATGATGTCGTCATCGGCTGCAATGATGATGATAGCAATGTCGGTGACCTGTGCACCGCGGGCACGCATGGCCGTGAAGGCTTCGTGACCCGGCGTATCCAAGAAGGTGATGTTTCGGCCGCTATCGAGCGTCACGTTGTAGGCTCCGACGTGCTGCGTGATACCACCCGCCTCACCGGCAATAACGTTGGCGTTGCGGATGTAGTCGAGCAATGATGTCTTACCGTGGTCTACGTGACCCATCACCGTGACAATCGGTGCGCGGGGGCTTGAGATCTTCTTCAGCATCTTCCACCTCGGCCACTGCATCCTGCACCTCTGCACTGATGTAGTCCCGGTCTTGTAGCCAAATTCCTCGGCTACAATATCGATGGTCTCTGCTTCGAGACGCTGGTTGATGCTGACCATCATACCGATGTTCATACCACGTAGCGATGACTTTCGTTACGGGAACATCCATCATCGTTGCGAGCTCGTTGGCTGTCACAAACTCGGTGAGCTTGAGCACCTTGCTCTCGCTTTTTCTTCCCTGACGTAGCTCTTTCTTCCTGGGCGCGCACTTGTTCGCGTTTCTCCTTGCGGTATTTTGCACCTTTATTCGTCTTGGACTTATTAGTGAGGGCGTGCGAGCGTATCGCGTACCCTGCTTTGCTACATCTTCGTCGCTAACTTCCTGCTTCACCGGAGCTTTACCGCGGCGATTGTTCTTCTTGCCGCCACCCTGGTTGTTGCCGTTGTTCTTAGCGTTGTTATTGTTGTTGCGATTACGGTTTCCACCGCCACCTTGCTGATTAACAGCCGCGTTAATATCCACGCGCTGTCCACCACCGATGCGGTTGCGTTTTTCTTTTTCTCCGTTAGCGTTTTGCTGCTTGTTTTTCGCGCTCCTTGCGGCGTTCTTCCTTCGTTTTCTTCTTGGGACGCGTGGACGCGTTGATAGCTGCCAGGTCGATAGTGCCGAGCACCTTCGGGCCTTGTAGTTCGGGCGTTGATTTGAGTTCGAATACGCCGTCCTTCACTTGGCCTATTTCGCGGGCACGTTCTTCCACGCTGGCTTTCTGCTTCTTCTGTGGTTCGGCTTTCGCCTCAGCTTTGGGAGCAGGAGTTGCAGGAGCCCTCAGCAGGTTTCTTCTCGGGTTGTTCTGCTTTGGGCTGTGGTTTTTCGGCCTTAGGGAGCTGGAGCCGCCCTCAGGCTTTTTTTCTCCTCGGCAGGCTTCTCGGCCTTGGGAGCTTCTTGCTTGGGTTGCTCGGCAGGTGCTGCAGCTTTCGGTTCGAGGTCAATCTTGCCCACCACCTTCGGCCCTACCTGTGGGATTTCGGTTTTGATTTCTACCGCCTTCTTGCGTTCTTCCTTGGCTTTCTCCTTTTTGCGCTGTTCCTGTCGCTTCTCTTCTTGTCGAGTTTGACGCAGTTTTTCAGCTTCGTTGCGGAGGTGCTCATCGGTTTGAAACTCTTTCTTCACCAAGGAGTACTGTTCGTCCGTCAGCTTCGTATTGGGGTTTACTCTCGAGCTTGTGACCTTTCTTTTCCAGAAAGTCGACGACGGTTTGCATTCCGACATTTGAATTCTTTTGATAACTTTATTTAATCTGATAGCCATGCTTGTTTGTTAAAATGAGGTGCAGCGTTGCCGCGGGATGTGCTAATGTGCTGCTATTGATGGTTTGTTTTTGTGCTGTGCCGATGCTTAGTAATGTGTTTATGCCTTTGTTCCGAACAAGCCCGCAGGCCCTTACCACATCAGCACATTGGGTTCGTTTGCCGAACCTTACATCAGCACATTTTTTGACGGTCTCACGCTCGTTATTCTTCGAACTCGGCGCGAAGGACGCGGAGCACGTCGTCGACGGTCTCTTCCCTCCAGGTCGGCCTTTTCGATGAGCATTTCGCGAGGAGCATTGAGCACGTCCTTAGCTGTGCGCAGACCGATGCCCTTGATAGCGTCGATGACCCACTGCTCTATTTCGTCGTTGAACTCGTCGAGGTAGATATCGTCCTCCTCGGGTTCGTTGCTGTCCGACTCGCGGAAGACGTCGATGGTGTATTCTGTCAGCATGGAAGCCAACTTGATGTTCATACCGCCCTTACCGATGGCCAGGCTCACCTCTTCGGGATTGAGATAGACCTCTGCTTTCTTGTTTACCTCGTCCAGGATGATGCGATTGACTTGCAGGACTGAGTGCGCGCTGGATAAAGAGGGCGGTGTTCGTGGTGTAGTTGATCACGTCGATGTTCTCGTTGTGAAGTTCGCGCACGATACCGTGGATGCGGCTACCCTTCACGCCGACACACGCTCCAACGGGGTCGATGCGGTCGTCGTAGCTCTCAGCGGCAATCTTTGCGCGCTCGCCCGAATGCGGGCAATGCGGCGCAGACTGATAAGGCCGTCGGCAATCTCGGGGATTTTCGGCCTCGAGCAGACGCTGCAAGAATGCAGGACTGGTACGGCTCAGGAAGATTTTCGGGTTTCCGTTGGCATTGTCCACGCGGTCGATGACGGCGCGCACGGTGTCTCCCTTATGGAAGAAGTCGCGGGGAATCTGCTGACTCTAGGCAGCAGCAATTCGTTGTTCTCATCGTCAACGAGGAGCGTCTCGTTCTTCCAAGTCTGATAGACTTCGGCAGAGATAATCTCGCCCACGCGATCCTTGTATTTGTTGTAGAGCGCATCGTGTTCGAGTTCGAGCACTTTGCTCGCCAGCGTCTGGCGGAGCGTCAGGATGGCGCGGCGGTCAAACTTAGCAAACCTCGATGGGCTCACTCACTTCTTCTCCCACTTCATAATCTTCATCGATTTCGTGGGCTGCGCTGAGCGCAATCCGTTTGTTATCGTCGGTCACTTCGCCGTCGGCCACGACTTCGCGATTACGATAGATCTCGCAGTCGCCTTTGTCGGGGCTGACAATCACGTCGAAGTTTTTCATCGGAACCGAAAAATCTTGGCGATGACATTACGGAAGCTCTCTTCGAGAACGCTCACGAGTGTCGTGCGGTCGATATTTTTCGTCTCCTTGAATTCAGAGAATGTGTCGATGAGACTGATTGTCTCAACTTTCTTAGTTGCCATATATTGTTTTGTTTTGCTTTTTTCTGAGAGAGAGGGAGTCTTTTCTGGTGGGCTCAGACTGGTCCGACGGGTCCGACGGGTCGGAGGTCCTATTGAGAGGACTGCTCAGACTGGTCCGACTGGTCGGACTTGTCGGAGATCCTCTTGAGAGGACTGGAGCTCTGAGAGAACTACTCCTCTTGATACCAAGAGACTAACAAGCCGCTTGGGGACCTGTTAGTCTACTTGAAATCGATCAGGAGGCGGGTCTCCCTTGATGTCGGAGTATGGGAATGTATAGTCCACATCCATCATCTTGGGGCGCTTCTCGCCTTCCAGTTTCTTTTTCTCCTGAACCGTGACCACGCAGTGTTCGGGGGTCACTTCCTTTGAGTAGGCCGGAAAGTTTCTTTCCTTCACGCGTCAGCACTTCCACGCGGTCGCCTTGATGAATTTCATACTGTCGGAGCACCTTGAAAGGCTGACCGATGCCGGCACTGCCCACTTCCCAGTTCGAAACCGTTTCCTCGCGATCGAGATGAGCTTCGATAAATTTGCTCAGCTCTACACAGTCTTCAATCCATACGCCGTCCTGGTGGTCAATTTCTACCACAATACGATCGTCAGTACTGACAGTGAGGTCGGTCAGAAAGTAGTCCTTACCGTCCAACCATTCGTCAACCAGCGATTTTACTAACTTTTTGTCTATCATGTAATAGGGTTGTTGTCCTTAAAAGAAGTGAGGAACTTTTGCTAAGTCCCTCACTACGACACCGCAAAATTACACATTTATAATATAGTCTGCAAAATTTTTTCGCAAAAAGTGTTTTTCTGGCAAAAAGCAAGTCCCTGACCCACTCAAAAGCGGTGCGTCGGTAGCCTTATTGTGTTGAGCTGACGAATAAGGCTGTCAGCCGACTTCCTTTATTGTGTCAGCTGACAGCCTTATGGGATAAATCGGACGAGTCCGACTGGTCAGACTGGTCCGACCAGTCAGAGACCGAGAGAGTAAGGCACGGCTTCGCCTTTCTCCAGGGATTTTTCACATCCAGAATGCGCTGGTTGCTACTTCCGCGAAACGGGAGGTCGGTATCGCGCAGTGCCTCAACATATCGGCCGTCCACGAGAATATCCAAAAGGCGCAGGAGCGCGAGTTGGGCCTCGTTGCGAATGAGCTGCTCGAAGGTGTAGCCTGTGTAGCACCAAATGGTTTTGTCAGTACGGCTGCGGATGGCTGCGGCCAACTCGCGGAAACCTTCGGGCTGAAACATCGGGTCGCCACCGGTGAATGTGACGTTGGCGAAGGGATCGCTTTCATTTCGGCCATGATTTGCTCTGTCGTCGTCGGCGTGCCGCGGTGGATGTCCCACGATTGCGGATTGTGGCAACCAGGACACTGATTCTCGCAACCAGCACAATAGATGGAGGTGCGGGAAGCCCGGACCGTCCACCATTGTGTCGTGCACCATCTGAAGTAGGGAAATCATTGCGCCGTGAGGGTTAGTTTTCGCCGTCGGCAGGCGTATCCACGTGGGTCACGCGGTCGTGCAGTTCGGCGAGTTTTCCAGAATTCCAGCGGTCGGTTGTGCCCACGAGGTAACCCGTGATGCGCTGCAAAGCGGTCCACATGTTGGCTGCCACACTTAGGACAGGTTTCCAGATTGGCCTCCGCATTTTCGTAACCACAGTCCATGCGCAGCGATTGCGGTTGTGATTCGCAGAGCCGCAACTCCATATTGTAGCGGTCCATCATGTCCACTACGCTCTGCGATCACCTGCGGGTTGTGTGTGGCGTCGCCGTCTATTTCGACATAGAAGATATGGCCACCGCGCGTCAGGTCGTGGTAAGGAGCTTCCACCTGGCTTTGTGGAGTGCCGAGCACTTGTAGTAAACCGGCACATGGTTAGAGTTCGTGTAGTAGTCACGATCCGTCACACCCTCGATCAGGCCAAATTCTTGCGGTCGCGCTTTGTAAATTTGCCGCTCAGCCTCCCAGCCGGCGTGGCCAGGACAGAATAGTTGTGCTGATAACGCTCGCTAAATTGCTGGGCATCGATCGCGCATATAGGTCACTATGCGCAAGTCCCAACTGCTGGGCTCTTCACTCGCCGTGGTGCTGACCGATGAGCGCCTTGAGGCATTCCGCCAATCCGATAAAGCCGATGCCGAGCGTGCCTTGCTGATGACACTTTCAATAGAGTCCTCGGGCTTGAGGTGGTCGGCATCAATCCAGAGATACTTGCGAGCAGCGGGAACTGCTTTCGCCATGGCGGTTTTCTGGAATTGCAAACGCTCGTCGAGTTGGCGTGCTGTCACCCTCAAGCATATTGTCCAGCTTGGAGAAGAAGGTGTTGATACGCTCTTCCTTATTGCTGATACCCATACATTCTGATGGCCATACGAACGATATTGATCGTGGAGAAACCTCAGATTGCCTCGCGCCACGCTGGTCTTTTGGTCCGAAACGATTTTTCGAACACACGCGTGCGGCAGCCCATAGTAGCCACCTCCCAAACGATAGCGTTCGGGATCGTCGGCACGCCAAGAGGAGTGCTGATTGAAAGTGGCATCGAGATTGAGGAAATTAGGGAAGAAACGGCGCCGTCACCCTTGCAAGCTCAACTGATAAAGGTCGTAGTTGGGATCTTCGGGCAAATAGTTGACACCGCGTTTCTTCTTCCAAATCTGAATGGGGGAAGATGGCGTCTCCCCATTGCCCACGCCTTCGTATGTACTCTTGAGGATTTCGCGCATAACGCAGCGACCTTCTGCACTCGTATCCGTTCCGTAGTTGATGCTGGAGAACACTACCTGATTACCGCCGCGCGAATGGATGGTATTCATATTATGAATGAAAGCCTCCATGGCCTGGTGAACACGGTTAACGGTCTTGTTCACTGCGGTGCTGACGCAGGCGCGCCTCGCCCTGTAAACCTTCGAGGGAGCGCAGCTCATAATCATCAACGGGAGCATCATATAGCAGAGAGTGACTCACCCGTCAGTGCTTCCAGATTCTTCAGTTCCTCTTGATAAGTGGAGCGCACGTAGGGGGCTGATAGAAATCGAAAGCAGGGGATGGCCTGACCGCCGTGCATCTCGTTTTGGCAAGTCTCTAAGGAGATGCAAGCCAACACAGCTGTGGTCTCGATGCGCTTCGCTGGACGACTGCTGCCGTGACCTGCTGTGAAGCCAGTGCTGCAAAATGATGTCGAGCGGATGCTGCACACAGGTCAAACTCTTTGTGGGGTAGTAGTCCTTGTCGTGAATATGAAGCACGTTGTTGCGCACAGCTTGGCTTTCTTTCGCTTAGAGGTAGTCGTCCACGAAAGGTTTTGGTTGTTTCCGAAGCAAACTTCATCATCATTCCGGCCGGTGTGTTCGGCGTTCATATTGGCGTTTTTCGCGCGTGATGTCGTTGTTCTTGGCGTTGACGATACTATAAAGATGTCGCGCGTCTTTTGCCTTGCGCGCTATGCTGCGCTGGTTGCGATAGGCGATATACTTCTGCGCCACGTCCTTGCGCTTACTCTTCATCAGCTCCTTCTCAACGGAGTCTTGAATATCTTCTACGGTCATTTGACCTTGCCGCGGAAGTTTACATGGTCCGTAACGAGGTTGATGAGGCTTTCGTCCTCACCCTTGTCTGTGTGTAGCATCGCCTTTCTGATGGCTGCCTGGATTTTTGTTCGTTGAAACCGACGATGCGTCCGTCGCGTTTCACTACAGTTTGTACTCATTTCTCTCTGCTGTTTTTAGTAGGGTTAATTATTGCCTCAAAGCAAATCCGCCATGGCTTAACTTTTCAGCGACGCGAAATTACGAAATAGATTTTGAAAAATTATCGTTTTGGATAACTTTTTATTGTACTAAATTTTTTAATATACTAATAATCAATATTTTAATTTTTATTTTGGAAAACTTTCTTATTTTTCATCTCAACAATAGTTTTCAAAAATAAAAATCAAAAGGTGATAACGAATCCACATTTATGCTCACTTTTATCACCTCTATACTACTCTTTCATAGACACTTTAGAAGCGTTTTGCTCACTATGCTATCCTTCAGTAAGTGGACTTCTTTTATCGCTATCTCTTCTTTTTATTGTATCTTCGCGCCCACATATTTTAATAGACCTATAAATTCAGGACATTTTCTTAATTCCCTCCGCAAGTGGCGCAGGGCGGGTCAGATGAACAAATAATAATTTCTATAATAACAATCACACTCAATGAAACATTTCTTTCTAACACCCTCGTCCATAGTACTGGCGCTGAGCGTTGGCACTACGGCTCATGCGCAGACGGGGCAAGCACTGGTCAATCAGTACTTGCAATCGGGCGGCGTGTTCCGCATTGTCGGGAATCGCACGGCCAACTATGTGATGCAGGAGTACAACGGTGCAGCAAGAACTGCCCCACTCTCCGCAACGGACTACTCCCAGCATGGCGTGCTCCGCAAGTCGGGCAATGGTTTCTACCTCAAAAATGCGGCACACGGCCACCACCAAGGAAAAAGACTCACCCAACGCCGCAGGCTCTTACGAACGACGGCACGCTCTTTACATCAAGTACAGCGCAAAACAACACGGGCAACAGCACCTTTGTCACACATCAGCACTAAAAGCCGACTTCTCCGACAAATCTTGCCTACACGACGATGCGCAACACAACGTGGTGAAATGGTACGCGGGAGCTTCGCAGGACAACATGCCGTCCGACTGGACTTTGCAGCCGGCCACGGACCCCAACGAAGCGTACCATCGTGGGCAACCTCAATCAGGATACGTGCCAACGCCGACGGCGAACACTTACTACTACCTCGTGAACAAAAAGCTACCGCGACCGCGTGATGACAGAGGCCAGTGGGACGTCGACCGTTGCAGCAAAGGCGGTGCAGACAAACAACTTCGCGCAAGTTTGGCAGCTCGTCTCTAAAGGCGGGAATGACTATGCCCTCGTCAATGTCCTGACGGGCAAACGCATCAATAATGTAGGCGGTCTGTCGCAAGAATATACCACCTCCACCAATGGAGGCACTTTCACGCTGGCTAAATTTAACGATAAATGGACTGCCACCTACACACTGGCCGATAAGGGCACCACGCGAGGCCTCCACTGTTCAGAATCGCAGGGCTATTCCGTTGTGGGCTGGCACACCAACGCCGACGCCACAGGATGGTACTTCAAAACGGCTACCGTTGATCCTTCCGCTCTGGCTGCCGCACAGGCTGAATACCAGTCGCTGAGCACGCTGCAAACAAATACCGCGGCTTACACCACAAAATTGGCGAAGTATTTCACCGATGGTTCGTGCTCCGAACTCAAAGCTCCCTACTCCACCATGTCTGCCGCCAATCTGACAACAGCGCTGACGGCCGATGGCTTCCCCGAAACCATTCGCCAGATGGTTCTCAAAGTGAGAAACAACAGCTGGGAGGTCTACAAGGCTGGTTGGAACAAAACGGAGAAAACCTTCCGCGTGGGTACTTACAAAGCCTATAGCTATGGTGGCTACGATGGCTGGGCGAAAATCCTAAAACTGGACTACAGATTAGGCCAACTGACAAACCCCACGGGTATCAGCGTGAAAGAGTACGACGTCTTGCAGGTCTCATGTTGCAGCATACCGACCGGACAGAAAGTGAAGCTCGAAATCGTAGGCGAAGGCTCTGCATGCGGTACACAGATAGGACTCTAAAGAAGGCTACAACGTGATCTCTTCACCGGCAGAAGGCACCGTCTTCGTCAACTACGACGTAAACAATATCATCAATCCGAACACTTTCACGCCGCCTCAGCACTTTACGCCCGGTTAATGTCACATCGAGGGTGGCACAGTAAACGGCTATTTCGACCCGACACGTGGCGACAACGACACGGATTGAGCTGATTTGCAGCAATATCTGCTCAAAGGCAGCAGCGTCTTAGACCCTCAAGACGGAACAACTCATCTTCCACATGAACAAAGACCGCGTGACGAGCGCCCTGCCCTACGGAGATGACGAAACTCCTTATTGCCTGGAACACGCTCATCGACTGGGAGCGCGAGATGATGGGACTGGAGGAATACAAGGGCTACTTTAATAGTATGCTCACTTGTACGAGTATCGACCGTAGCTATATGTTTGCCTCCAACTACGGCACTTACTACAATAATGGTACTTTTGTCCACCATCATGAACCCCAACCAAATGACCACCAGCGGTGGTGCATCAGGGGCCCGGCCCATGAAAAACGGCCACATCCATCAGAAGCTCATCAACATGATTGGCCAAACGGAAATTTTCACCAATCTCTTCTCCAACATTGCCGTATTCCGCCAAGGTCACAACACGAGTCGCGCCACATCAACTGCCACAACGCTGAAGAACATGGCCAATGGCGTGTTCTGGAACGACCGCGGCCTCTGGGAACGTGTCCATCTCTCACTATCAGCTCTATTCTTCTTCCACGCCACAGGTAAGGACACGTCCTTCTATCCAAACCTCTTCAAGGCTTTCCGCAAAGGTCCTGAACTCAACCAGCGGGCCGAAACTTTCGTGCCGGCTACGGAAGACTATCTGCGCTTCTATGAAACAGTATGTAAGGTCATCGGCTACGACATGACGGAGTTCTTCCAAGCTTACGGTTTCTTTGAGATTCCGACGATGCAAGAGTACACACTGAACGGCACCACACAGAAGGCCTACCACGTAGGGGACTACTCTAACTACTACATCACGATCACGCAGCAGATGATTGACGAATCCAAGGCGCGCGTAAAGGCGATGCACTCACCAAGAACGGCGGCAACGCTGCCTTTATCGAGGACCGTATCACAGCTCCCTTGGCCACCTACGAAGGCCACCAGCCGGGCGAACTCAAAAACGGCATTCAGCGACGAAGACGAGAACCTCATCGGCAAGCATGGCGATGTGGGTCAGTACACCAGCTTCGACCAACCGTGCTCTGCCTACGAGTTCACCACCTCTGTCACCGATCCCAGAGCTGTCCAGGCTGTGGGCACGGGCGCAGTAGGCTTTAAGGTTTACGACAAGGACGGCAACCTCGTCTTCATGGCCAACACCAATAAGTTCACGCTGCCGGAGAGCCTCGTAGGTCAGCCCTACACCATCAAGGCTGCCCAGGGCAACGGCGAAGATGTACTCATGACGAAGGGCGAAGACCGCAGCACCATCACTTGGAACGTGGTGGACAACAAGAACAATGTTTTACACACGTTCACCACTAACGACCTCACGAAGGGCTCTACGGTGACGACCTACCCCGCTGATATGCAGGCTTACACAAAACGCTTTGTAAACTACGTTCCTGCAACGCCCAACGTGGTGGCTAATGGTAACACAGTGGTCACGGTGAAGTATAATTTCACAGGGTCCATTCCAGCCGAGCACAACAACCGATTTGCGCTACTACCACATCAAGGTGCGCGATGGCTACATCAACTAGCACGGCGAAAGCTCCCTATCTGCTCACCCCCGCCCCCAGTGCCACGAACAACAGTCAATGGGCGTTCATCGGGAACCTTTCGAGGGCTTCCGCATCCTCAACGCGGCAACGGGTACGCAGCAGTCGCTCACCTCGGCACTCACCTACAACGGCGGCAACCCTGTTATGGGCACCACCGAAGACCGTTGGGAAATCATCGCCAACCAGAACGACGCTTCGGGCAAAAGCTTTAGCATCAAGGTGAAGGACAAAACTGTTATTTCAACAAGTACGCCAATGAGGGCTACTTGAAATACTGGCAAGCATCGGCAAACGATGATGCCGGCTCTAATGTGACCGTCGAAGCGGTCTCCTACCGCTGAGGAATTCAACGGTTATTTCCGTCTGAAGAACAGTCAGACTAACAAATATATCATGCTGGGCGCTGACGGCAACTTCTCCGTAACGGGCAACAGACCGATGATGAATCCTTCCAACGTTTTCTTGCTCGAACAGAACACGGATGGCACCATCCGCATGGGTCATGGTAACCGCTATGTGGCCAACAACTCTTTCAAGGCTACAGATGCACAGGAACAGGCCTATCCCATCCTCCTCGCTTTCTGTTCGAACGCCAACAGCTATGCCATTTATGCCAAGGACGGCCACGGTCTGGGCAACAGCTATTGGCAGAATAGCAGTTCAAGCGGGAGCAAGTCTCCAGCTTCCAAGCAGGAGATGCTGGTGGTTCGAAATGGAAACTCGAACCAGCCACTACGCTCATCCTCCCGCTCATCCCCTTTGAGAATGCGGCTTACAGTACGGCCTATATGCCTTTTTGCCTACACCACGAGCAACGGCGTAACGGCCAACATCATCAGCATTGCGGGCAGCACGGCTAAGACAACGGCCATCACCACCGTCCCCGCCGGAACGGGCGTTCTGCTTATCAGTCCGTCGGCCGAAGTCACCATGGCCACGCTCAACATCGTTGCTCCAGCTCCGGAACTCACGCAGACCAATGTCCTGACAGGGTACGTACACGCCGCAACCGGCCGATGGTTCGCAATACACCTTTAGCGCTGGTCCGGACCAGGATCGCTTAGGCTTCTACATCTACACTGCTGGTGCGCCGCTCAATCCTTACCGCGCTTACATCTCTGCCGCTTCTGCCTCTGGCGTTCGCGCTTTCTTCCTCGACCCACAGACGCTCACGGGCATCACATCTGCCACCGAGGACAACACGCAGAAGGACATCTACGACTCCAGGGTCGCTGTCTCGACAAGGTGAGCCGCCCTGGCCTCTACATCGTAAAACGGTCAGAAGCAACTGAAACGTTACATTCTTCCTTCTTTCGAGAAAAGAAGGAAGCGCGAAAATCCACTTATATCAACAGCAGCCACGCAAATTCAAAACATTGCGTGGCTGCTGCTTTTTCAAATCCTTCCCTCACAAAGAAATTTTGAAAATAGCCACTTTTTCGTACCTTTGCCCCAACAACCCCCAAAGTTGCAAACATCATGAAACAGCGCACACACATTTTTTTCTTTTTGCTGTGTTTCTCCCTCGCTCTGCCTCCCAGCCATAGCGCAGCATGATATTGAACCAGATTCCATAGTCCCTGATGAATTCATCGCTATCGACCCATTGAGCAATGCGAGCCGGAAAAACAAATCTCCAGCGATAGCCTACGCCTGCGGGTAGCAGAAAAATCCACAAAGCGACGAAGCGTGGCTCGATTTGGCCAATGCCTATATCAATGAATCTGCTGACCCGCGCTCATCACTGAGGCTCTACTGAAAAAGCATTTCCCTACCCCCGATTCCTGAACAGCAGATAGAGGAGGCAGCATGGTATGCCCACTACTCCTTACGGGAACGAAGTCTCCTTAGTCCCTAGAACAGGCTTTGCAACGCCTACCGCTCAACGTAGTCATACGCAGTTATTTGGCTGCGGCTCGCTTTTTCCAACCAAGACTACGACCGCGCCGAACAGCTCGATTCCATCAACTACGCCTATATTCTCCATCATCGCTCGGATGATTTCGTGGATGCACTAAGAGGGGCGGCCAATCGCGTGGCAGAACATGTTTCGGAGAGGACGATAGATGCTGCCACCTGCTTTTATCGCGCGTTGCAACGCCGCAAACTTCTCAATGCAATCATCCCAAATTCAAAAGAGGCAGCACTTCTGGGAACGGCCTCATCTCCAATTTGCGCCCCTACGCCAACGACTTCTATGCGGCAGAAAACGAGGCGCGTCAACGAGCCGGACAGCAAACAGAGGATTTCACCACAGCACTTGTCGATTCGGCGCTTACGCAATTCCTTTTCAACGATACGATAGACATCGTCGATGCTTCCGCCTATTTTTTCAGCCAATGGAATCATTTCGACAGCCGCGTACAAAAGATCGCCGAAGAATGCTTCATATACTACACCGATAAGTATCCCTTGATGTTCAAATGGTTTCTGTTGGAGGGCTTCGTTCTTCAAGAGCTCCACAACTATACACAGGCGTCGCGCTATCTATCAAAGGCTTACTATCTCTGTCCTACGGGCAAAAATAGCCAGTCAGGTGGCTTTCAACTCACTACCTGGACAATCAGCGAAAAAGCCATAGAGTTTACAAAGAAAGCCATTGCCCACTTGAAACACGATGGCTACGAACGCTTCAATATGTATCAGTTTTTGAGCAACCCTCTACGGCGACATGGGCACTCACTGCGCAGCGATTGCTGCCCCTCAATAAAAGCCCCTGAAGATAGAGGCCGACCAAGTCAACATCACTATGTTGGCTATGGCATATTACCAACGTGCCATTTTCCGCGTCTATCAAGGGTATGGCCGCAATAAGAAACTCAACACACAGGCCTTGGCCGACTTGCGTGAAACCTTTCTGCATGGTCATGAAATCTACGATGCCCCCGCATTTTTCTATGGTACGGATGGCTGCTCGACCAGCCCCACAAGCCTCTCCCTACCGATTCCGTCAGTCAGTTGCTCCAAGACAGTTGCCGCACATGGGCTTGCTCCTCGAAGGCGACATGATTGCTACCCAAATCCCTCGCCCGCCATTTTTGGGGCGATTCAGCCCCTGCCCGCCAAGAGATGGACGCCCTCATCAGCGATCAGACTGTCGATCTCGACCTTGGCGAAACTGCCTCGCTTCTATGCGCTCCAAGTGACACAAAAAAGCTGAAGAAATTCTCCAGCAAGCCATCGAAGATAAATGGATTTCTAAAACCGCCGTCCAGCATCATCCTTAGCAAAATCGCTCAAAACATCCGCCTCTTCCTCATATTTTCATAAGCACTAAAAGCCCCTGTAAATATCCTTATTGTGTCAGCTGACGCAATAAGGAAACCAGCTGACGCACAAGGATGTCAGCCGACAGCCTTATTGTATTTTTGAGAACGAATCAGAGAAGTCAGAGGAATCGGATTTCTTCCGACCGGTCCGACCAGTCCGACCAGTCCGATTTCCCAGTAAGCGATAGCTTGTTTTAGGCATACAAAAAGTCGCCATCTTCGATGACGACTTCCTATTTTCTTCAGTCGGGGTGACTGGATTCGAACCAGCGACCACACGCCCCCAGACGCGTACTTCTAACCGGGCTGAGCTACACCCCTGAAGAAATAGCTTGCGGGAACTTATATAGGGATAGTTCCTTTTAGCGAGTGCAAAAGTACCATAAAGAATGGTACGAACAAAATAAAATCTCAACTTTTTTTCCATAAAAATCGCTTTTTCGCCCTAATCTTCGCCCCTACATATCTTTATTCTTATGGTCAAGATAGAAAACAAACAGCTCATTGCCACCTTTTCAGAGAAAGGTGCAGAGACAACAAGTTTGAGAGATGCCCAAACGGGGCGCGAGTACATCTGGCAGGGCGACCCCTGCTTTTTGAGTGGCCACAGTCCTATCCTTTTTCCCCCATCACGGGTGGCCTTTGGAACGGTGAGAGCCGCGTTGGCAACCGTGTCTACAACATTCCGAAGCATGGTTTTTGCGAAGAATATGACCTGGCAGGTGGGAGAACAAAAGGCGGAGAGCGTGACGTTCTTCCTCGAAGCTACGGAGGCCACGCGAGAGGTATTCCCCTATGCGTTTCGCCTCGAAGTGTGCTACCACCTCGATGGGCGCACACTGAAAGCCGACTTTAAGGTAAAAAATAAGGGCACAGAAACTATGTTTTTCCAAATGGGAGGACATCCAGGACTGAACCTGCCGGACTACAAGGAGGGCGGAGGTGTCTGTGGCTACATCCGCCTTTACGGGCAAGGCCGACCATCTGCTCCGCGCCGGCGAACAAGGGTGTATCATCATGGAGGGAGCAACGCCGGCGCGCTACCCTATTCCGCTGACAGAAGAAGGCCTCGTGCCGGTGTGCGTAGACACTTTCCGCAACGAGGCCCTTATCTTGGAGCGTCAGGTGGAGGCTGCCACGCTGCTCGACATGGAGAAGCGTCCCATAGCCACCGTACGCAGTACGGCTCCCGTCTGGCTTTTCTGGTCGCCACAAGGCGTCCACAGTCCGTTTGTCTGCTTCGAACCGTGGTACGGCCTACCCGATTTGCAGGGATTCAGCGGCCCTATCGCGGAACGTGCCTTCATCCAGCAGGCCGAAGGCGGAACGACATGGACAGGAGGGTATGAGGTAGAAGTATAAACCTGAAATTGCTCACTACACTTATTTTCCAAGGGCGGAGGCAGCCAATGCGCGTGCTTCTGCCCTTGCTGGTTTTCCGGTGGCGGTGAGTGGCAACTGCTCCACCCGCACATAGTGGCGCGGACATTCGTAACGCCCGAGGTGCTCACGACAGTAGCGCGCCAGAGCAGCCTCATCGGCTTCGCCCGCATAGAGCAGCGTGACGGCTTCGCCATATTTCTCATCGGGCACGGTGGTGATCTGAAACGGCACCTCCAAGGCGGCGAGGCGGCGTTCTATCTCCTCCGTTTGCAACTTGATGCCGCCCGAACATATCACATTGTCTTTGCGCCCTAAGATGCGAAACGTGCCATCGGGGAAGAGTTCGGCGCGGTCGTTGGTCTCAAGCGGTGTGGGACAAACGGCGGGGGCTTCGATGCGCAAACAACCGTCCGCCGTGAGGGAGAGTTTCACGCTGTCGAAGGGTTTGTAGTGCTTATCGGCCTCTGGCTCCATTCAAGCGGCGCAGCGCCACATGGGAGAGCGTCTCCGTCATGCCGTAAGTGCTCCAAACGGGATGAGGGAAATCGCGCAGCTCTTCGGCCAGCGCTCCACCGATGCTGCTGCCGCCAATGATGAGTTGGCCCACCTCGCGAAGTAGGGCGCGCTCGCGCGGCACTTTCAGCGTCTCGAACACCCTGCATCGGGGTCATCGCGGCAAAGGTGGGCGCGGTGGTCAGCGTCTCAAACGGATGGGCGGAGGGCTTGACCACCACGAGGCGCAAGCCGTGGGTGAAGGCACGCACGCAGACCATTTTTCCGGCGATGTAGTCGAGCGGCATACAGAGCAAAAGCTGTGTCGCCCTCCTTCAAACCTAAGAAACGGCAGGTCATATCGGCACTGTGGCGCATCCTCTTTCTCCACGCGCAAGAGTTTTTGGCTGTCCGGTCGAACCAGATGTTTTCACCGTCAATGTGGGTGTTTTGCTCTCCCATTCGCGTCGAAATTCGTCCACTTGTTTCCGAAACGCTTTTTGTCCCGAAATCCTCCATCCAGAGCCTTTCGCCGCGTATCTGCAAGGTAGTGGCTTCAAAATTGTTGGTGAACAACTGCCCCGTACCTAAACCCTGATGACGAACGGGCATAGGCGGCAACTGGCTCACCCATTGTGCCAAGGCGTTGAGTCCCACATTGCTCTCCAGCGCACTCGTCACCCAGTAGCCCACGCCGCGTTTGTCGGCCTCCATCATCCATTCCTCGCAACCGCTGAAGCCTCCGTGGAGAGGGCTTGAGGACGATGTACTGCGGGCGTATCTCGTCGAGCAGTCGCTGCCGCATAACGCGGTCGTTGTTACCGATAAGTTCCTCATCGAGGGCGATGGGCAACGGCGTATTGCGACAAAGTGCGGCCATCTCCTCCCATTGGTTTTGCCGAATGGGCTGCTCGATGCTGTGGATATGGTAACGGCTCAGCTTTTTCAATCGGCGTGGCGCTTCGTCCACCGAAAAACCGCCGTTGGCATCGACGCGCAGTTCGACAGTTTCGGGCGAGAAGCGGGCACGCAGGCGGCGGATAAGGTTCAGTTCGCTCTCGAAATCAATAGCCCCAATCTTCAGTTTCACACAACGGAAACCCTCACGGAGTTTTGCCTTCATTCGTTCCATCATCTCATCGTGCGACCCCATCCACACGAGGCCGTTGATGGGAATTCCCTCCGCGCCACGCGTAAAAGGCGTGTCATAGAGCTGGAGATAATGCCCCGTGAGCGAGGCTTTGCAGAGCGAAAAGGCCATTTTCAAGACCGAAGAGGATGGACGGTGGCGGGCGAAGCGCCTCCGTATCGAGCCGTCCAGCCTCCACCACCTCGCGACAGATACGCCGCAGCGTTGCTTTGTAATCGCCGTTGTAGTCGCAACTCAAATTGGGGAGCGGGGCACACTCTCCCAGTCCGCGAGCTATACGCCCTTCAGCTTCATAGGGTGAGATCGAGATACCACACCTTCCGCTCTTTGTAAACACCGCGCGAAGTACCCGCCGGTTGCTTAAAAACAAAGGGTGCGCGGAATGATTCTGATGTTCATGGGAGTTTTGTTTTAGGAAAAGTTCTCTCGACGGGTCGGACCAGTCAGACCAGTCCGACCAGTCCGATTTTCTCCGACCCGTCCGATTTCTCCGACCAGTCGGACTTGTCCGAGAACCACAGCCGTTTGTTGGTCGCCCTCTTAAGGCAATTTCGGGAATTTCTTGAAATCGGGTTTGCGCTGAGGAAGGCGCGCCCACCTTCCTGCGCCTCATCGAGCATATAATAGAGCATGGTGGCATCTCCCGCGAGTTCCTGAATACCTGCTTGTCCGTCGAGCTCGGCATTGAGGCTGGCTTTGATCATGCGCAAGGCCAGGGGCGAATGCTCCATCATCTTCTCCGCCCAGCGTACCACCTCGTCCTCCAGCTCCTCGAAAGGCACCACTTTGTTTTACCATGCCCATGCGTCTGCCTCTATGGCCGAGTATTGGCGACACATAAACCAGATTTCGCGCGCTTTCTTCTGTCCCACGATGCGTGCCAGATAGGACGCGTCAAAACCAGCGTCGAACGAACCCACTTTCGGGCCTGTTTGTCCAAAGATGGCGTTGTCCGAAGCTATGGTGAGGTCGCACATGAGGTGGAGAACGTGTCCTCCGCCAATAGCGCGTAGCCGTTGACCATCGCAATGACGGGTTTGGGCAAAGAACGTATCTGTTTCTGCACGTCGAGGACGTTGAGACGGGGCACGCCATCGCCACCGACATAACCGCCGCGACCTTTGACATTCATATCGCCGCCCGAGCAGAAAGCCTTATCGCCAGCACCCGTCAGGACAACGACACTGATTTCGGGGTTCTCCCGACAGATACGAAAGGCATCGCTCATCTCCCCACCGTTAGCGGCGTGAACGCATTGCGCCAGCGCGGCCGGTTGATAGTGATCTTGGCGATGCCATTATACATTTCAAAACAATATCTCCTTATACTCTTTCAAGGAGGTCCATTCTCTTGTCATAATTATAGGGTTTTTATTTTTCTTATTGGGAGTTGGGAGTTTTTCGGACGGGTCGGACCAGTCGGACCAGTCTGACCTGTCTGAGAACAGCCTTCGCTGCCGGTCAGTCTCACAAAAAGCTCCAGAATTTGCGGGCCTATCGGCAGGAGCTGTCAACAGGCTTTTGGAGAGCAGCAGCTGCCTCGGAGGGCGTGGCGGCATGGAGATAGCCACAGTTGTAGCTAAGGCAGATACCCGCAGCTGTGGCACAGTTGCGCCCCGCAATATATTCTTTTGTGGGCAGGCGAGTTCGGACAGTCCCGGCAGATGGCGAAAGATGCCGCCACCTCCGTTGTTGAGGAGCACCACCCGCAGGCGGCCGTCGAGACGAGTATTCCAGAGCGCGTTGGCATCGTAGAAGAAAACCCAGATCTCCGATGCAGAGGAGAGCTGTTCCTCGGCGCGGAGCGAATAGCCCGCTGCAGCAGACATAGACCCCTCAATGCCGTTGACACCTCGGTTGCAGAGAATGGGGAAACGGCCGCCGTCGAAGAAAGGTTGGGCATTGCGCACTACGCTACTATTGGCCAAGTGGAGCGAACCGATACAGTGGTGCGCCACCGCCTCGGCCACGAGTTGCAGGGCCGTTGTGTCCGTCAGTTTCTTTATTGTGTCGCGCCGCAGAACCTTTGTGTCAGCTGACGGCCTTATACTGTCGGCTGACGCAATAAGGGTATTTTCGAGCAGCGCGTTGATGCGGACCACCGCCTCCTTTTGTTCCATCGGCGCAGCATTGAGTTGCGCGAGGAAGTCCGCTAATGTCGTACGACAGATGCGGTGGAGGTGGAAGAAAGTATCGGGCATGGCATCCGTCGGCTCTGTGCGAATCACGCGCAAGTCAGGCTGTAGGCGCAAGTGTTCCTTCACGTCCTTATTGATGAGATTGCCCCGGCCGAAATCAGTAGGTCGATGTCGGAGAGCAAGTCTATGGCCATTGCGCAAGGCGTTCATGCGCTCCGTTCCGGGGCAGTTGCTGAGCAATTCGGGGAGCACGATGACGCGCCCGCTCTTTGCCAGCCGTTGCACCTCCTCCGAAACGTTCTCCTGCTTTGCCCAATGAGCAAGGCGGGGCAGCGCGCGGCGGCCACCTCCTGCAACGCCGCTTCCAAGTGGGCGGGAGCGGGGCGAAAGTCCTCCAGAACGAGGCGTTCCTCGGGCAAACGCTCCTCCTCGAAGCGGAAGAGTGGCGGCGTAAGCGGGATGTTGATGTGCAGGCCGCCCACCGTGGCGGCGCGTTGAGAGCAGCGCCTCGTTCATAAGGCGGTTGCAGTGCCAAGCGTCGGCCTCGCTGCGCAACTCTGGCAACTGAATCGTTGGCGTATAGGGGCTGGAGCGCGCCGACCTGCGGCAGCGTTTGTCCGTCCAACTGACCGAGGAGCATCTCTGGCCGGTCGGCCGACACCACAAGGAGCGGCACGTGCCGATAGTAGGCCTCAGCCACGGCAGGCAGCACATTGAGCAGTGCAGAACCGGAAGTGACACACACCACTGTGGTGCGCCCCCGTTCGGAGGGCGATACCGAGCGCCACAAAGCCGGCCGAGCGTTCGTCCGTTACGGGCCACATCGCTCAACTGCGGTTGGCAGCAATAGAGATTGTGCACCAACGCGCCATTGCGAGAGCTGGGACAAAACCACGGCATCTGAAACGCCAAAAGAAAGAAGAAGGGAGGTGAAGATGGAAGCAGCACTCCGCCCCATGTCCTCGCCTGAGGGGGAGGCCGATGAAGGAGAGACCGAAGTCGCGGAGGCTTCGGTGGAAAAATTTTCCTACACTGCTATATTTTTGTTTCATTTGTATCGTTCGTTAGCCTCAAAGAAGGTTATCAGGTGTCTTATTTTTGCGCCCCAACAGCGCTATCTGTCGCACTACTATTCGCCCGAAAGCGTTGCGGGAGGAAGGCGCTGTGAGATGCTCGAGCGGAGCTGCCATTTTGCGCTGCGTTTCCAGCCATTCGTCCTCTCGTTGCTCTCGAGGAGGAGTCCGCCGCCGGCGTGGAAAACGCAGGAGGAGGGCATCACTTCCAGGCAGCGCAGATTGACGTAAAGGCGCGTTTCGTGGAGCAAATTGAGCGGGCCGCAGAAGCCGGCATAGTAGCGGCGCGGCTCTGGCTCACACGCAAGAATGGCTCTGCGCGCGCGCTCCGTTGGCACACCACATACGGCCGGCGTGGGGTGTAAGTGAGAGAGCACAGCTCCTATGCCCAGACCAGCAGGTAGCAGGAAGCGGAAACCGTTTCGAGGTGACAAATGGCCCCTCACTTTTGCGCACGTATGTCTCACTCTCCTCTGGTTCAATCGTCAGCTGGCGGAGCTGATCGCGAACATACTGCGCCACGAGGCGCTGCTCGCGGCGATTTTTCTCGCTCCACGCATCGAGGGGCACACACGCCCGTCCGCACAGGCCATAGTACCCGCTAACGCCATCGTCTGCCACGCGCCGTTTTCGTGCGTAAGCAGTCGTTCGGGGTGGCTACCAGCCAGCAGCCCGTTTGAGGGGTTTGAAAAAGCGATACAAAAGCAGTGGGATGCGCCGCACACGCGGCAAAGAAAAAAACGTTCTAACGCTTCGTTAGAAAGAGGAGGGATGGGCATTGTGGCTGTGCGCGCCAGCACCACCTTATCGCACTGGCCCGTCCGCAGCACTTGCTGCATGGCGCGAAAAGGCTTGTCCGTAAGTTTCGCGGTTCTCGCTGCGCCGTGCCGCAGGCAGCACGAAGGTCGCTCCCTCGGGCACAACGCCTTCTCGCACCGCTTCTGGTCTCGAGCAAGACAATGGGCGTTGTTTCGTTCGGCGTGAAGGGGCGCAATGAGGAATCCTGCTCGCCCATCGGCTTCTTCTACCGACGGCAGTGTCCCCACTGCTCCCTCGCGGAACAGTCGGACATACGAGCGTTTGCCCGGCAGACGATAATAAGCAAAACTTGGCATATCGCGAAAGTACGAAAAAAGCGCAAGAGTAGGGGCATAATCTCGCGTTTTTAGTTGCGTTCAATGCTTTCGGGCACCGCCTTACGACTTTCAGCCATGAACTTTCCAGTCGAAAAGAGATGGAAAAGAAAGGAAACACACAGATTTGAGAAGAAGTGGGAGGATATGGAAAAAGCCACAAACTTGTGCTGAATTTTTGCAAAGTTTGTGGCCAAGATGTATAGCGAATTATCCGCTGTCACATTTTATAGTTCGTTCTCACTCAAAGGGCCAAGGCAGGATGCCATAGGTGCGAGAAATTTTAGCAATTTTCAGGCTGATTGTTCCATTGTTATTCGTGAAAAACTGAAGACAATAAGAATAATAACTAACAGATGTTGATGTCCAGTAGTAGCCGCTCGAACCGACAGATTCTAACTTCGCAGGAAAAACTGGGAGAAGAGGCTATATAATCCCCTGCTGCCGGCAAGTAAAATAGTTGCCGTTTCACTGGCCGAAAGCACGCTCTTGTCAATAGAGTTCTTTTGGTAAGTATGGTCTGTATTTAACACATCATAGTTAGTTCCATCGGGCGCCGCAGTACTCATCGCTGCCTCTGTCGTAGAGTTTTCGGCCGCTATCACTGCTTTTTCTTCAACCACAGCCCACCTTTTCGGAGATGTCCCATAGAAAACCATAGTTCGTCACCATCCCAGTGTGGATTTCCTTTTCGGCATACCAGCGCATGAGGTTGATATTGGGCGTAGCTTTGAAGCGATCCGTTTTGGGTGCTATCTTTTTGGTGCCCGCATCGGCATACCATCTGAGGCGATCGCTGGATGTCGGTTGTCCTGAATGACTTTCGCCGTTCATTGTAGGCTGCCAAGGATCGGTAGAATCCCACTCGTGGCCACTCCAATAAGGCTCTTTGGCATCCCACATGGAATAGTCGCGAGCACCATATTCTTTCAGCTTGAGATTCGCCGACAAATCATAATAAGTATTAGCGGCGTAGTTGAACGATGGGAAGCGCTTGGTGATAGTGCCTTCAATGTTGTCAACATTATCCTTGAGCCAGAAGCGCACTTTGAGACGGTGCGTGCCAGGCTTCGATCACCATGTAAAGCACCATTGAGAGAGCGGTCGGGTGTCGTATTCGTCGAGGAGAAACCATCGGCGTGCACCCGTACCTTGGGTGGTCAGAACGATAGTTTTAGAATTGCCGTTGCCTGTCAGGCTATTTGTTGCAGGGTCGAGCGTGTAAGTGCCCGCCACTTCATCCTCTGCCAGAACTTCTATCTTCGTCAGCGTGCAGCGCTGCAGAACGGCATTGGTCGTATAGGGCTGAAAAACGAGCACCGCTGCTTGATGGTCGAGACGGAAGTCGAACTCATTGGTTGTGCCGCGGCGCGTGGCATCGGCAATACCGCAGTCGCCAGCGTCTCCGATGCGGAGAGTGGTATTGCGCGATGTTTGCGTTTGCGCAGTACTGATACTGACTTGGTCGTTCGTACCGTTCTTTCCGGCGTAGTATATCTTATATGTATTGCTGGCTGTGAATGTTCCGCACTTTGAATTCGGAACGCTGCGGAATGGGCATGAGCGGCATCGACTGCATTGTTGCCCGCTGCCACTGGCCGTTGTCGTCCTTCACAAAAATGCGGGTCGCCCTTCCCCAGAAGAAGTTGCCCGTGGTGTAGTCCATGGATGTGCGGGCGGCTGAGGAAGTCGTCGGCGTATCGTTGGTGGCAGGTGTTCCCGCCACGAAAAGTTGTCAGCGTTTTTGAGCTGTTGCCTGTGGGAGTATTGGGGCTTAATTCTTCGCTGCTGCAAGCTGCTAACAGAAGCATGGCACAAAAGAGCGCAGCAATCTGAGGTATGTTTTATTGAAGAGCTTGATCATAATCTTTTTGCTATTATTCGGTTTCTCAATATCGTTGTTCACATGCTTCAGTCTTCCCAGAGCTGAGAGGCATTGCCAGCGTTCCATCCTTGTTGTCGCGCATCCTCGGCTTCAGGGCCTGTTCCGTGTTCCCTAGAATTGTGCTGGCCTGTACCGGGCGACATATTCATAAGTGGGGTTTCACAAAAAGGAATAAACGGCGATAATGGGTGAGGTATACGTTTTCTCTCATGATTATTTCTTTTACCATCTGTAATAACACTATTTATTGATAGATACAAGGGAAATGTAGTTCTGTTTTTCTTTTCTACAAGAGGCGGAGCACGCTTTGCTCGAGCCTTGAGCGGAGAAACTTTCTCATTTCCAACTTAAAAAGCGCGCAAATATATGGGTTATTCTTCACTCAGTCGAATGAAAACAGTGCGAAATCTTCATTTCTGCTATTTAGAAACAAAGATTTCGCACATTTTGTAAGACATAGTTAGCGACTTTTGAGCTATCTCCCCACTGCCGTAGCAACGATGGTGGTGGGCGTCATAGAGGCAAGCAAACTGACCTGGGGCAATGCCCTGAACATCTTCGGCGGAGATGATTTTATAGCGCCCGCGACTGACGAGGAGACGGCCGGGGGTGAACTCGAGTATGGCGCACCTTGAAGGTGATATCGTATTCGCCGTCCGCCGCAAAAGGGGTTGAGCGTAAGGAAATTGGGCTGACCTCACGAAGAACTCTGCGCCCGTAGGCGGCTTGCGTCTGGAAACCGTGGGATACATAGATGATATTGCGGCGAATGTCTTTGCCCACAACGTACCACGGGCCGCCGCCGAAGCCGAGGCCTTTGCGCTGGCCGATGGTAAAGAACCAATAGCCGGGGTGCTTACCGATGATGTTGCCGGCTTCCTTCCACTACGAGGCCTTCTTTCCTCACCGAGATATTTCCGTGCGAGTTCGGAGAAGCGTATTTTTCCCTAAGAAGCAGATGCCCTGGCTGTCGTGGCGATGTGCCGGCGCTGAGGTGTCTCGCGTTCGGCAATGTCGCGCACTTCTCCTTGAGGAGATGGCCGATGGGGAAATCATGATTTTGCGCAGTCCGAGGTTGTCGAGCTGTGCGAGGAAGTCGGTCTGATCTTTCACAGGGTCGGGACTGGTGGTGAGCCACACGTTGCCGTCGGTGTCGCGTTCGGTCTGGGCGTACTGGCCCGTGGCCACGCGGTCGTACTCATGTCCCACGCGCTGTTCGAAGACCCCGAATTTGATGTATTTATTGCACATTACATCGGAGTTGGGCGTTAGTCCCGCCTTTAGGCGATCCACGATGTAGCCCACAACATATTCCCAGTATTCCTTTTGCAAATCGATAAGGTCGAGGCGACACCCATATTTTCGCGCCACGGTCGACGCCATTTCCCCAGTCTTCCTCAGCAGAGCAATCCCACCTCCTTCAGGACCTGAGCCAATTTTTGATATAGAAAAGGTCGGGCGTGATGCCTTGTTCTTTCATCAGATGAACGGCCACAGCACTGTCCACCCGCCACTCATCAGTCCGGCATATCTCATAATCCGTTGTTTTAGGCTGCAAAGATAATAAAAAGACGGAGAGAGGGATAAAGCCCAGAAAGCCCCTACAGGAAGCTCCCTCCACCTCCCCCATAAGGGGAGTGCTCGGCTGCCACTAGTTTGGGTTCGGACGGGTCGGACTTCTCCGACTGGTCCGACCCGTCCGACTGGTCCGGCACCCAATCCCCCAAGAGTATCTCCGACTGGTCTGACCGGTCCGACCAGTCCTACTTGTCCGACCTCCAATACAATAAGGCTGTCAGCTGACACAATAAGGATGTTGACGATTACACATAAAGCTGTCAGCTGACAGCCTTATTGTATTTTTCTTTTGTATCTTTGCAACGTGAAATATTGGCACTTTTACGCGCCAGAAGCATTTGTTTTAGGATGAAAGCTCATCGATCTGATTCGACAGAACTCAAGTACGGCCTTTTCCTTCGAGGTCTGCCACCCAAGAAAGGGAGAGGCATCGATGGACTGCAACGCACTATCGAACGCCTACGCGAGTTCGACCCGAAATATATCAATATCACGACGCACCACTCGAGTATGTCTATTCCGAACAACCCGACGGCCTCGTTCCGCCGCTCTCACCCCTGCGTCGCCGCCCAGGCACGGTGGCGGTGGCCGCCGCCATACAACACGAATACGGCATTACGGCTGTGCCACACATCTCTGTCAGGGCTTCACACAGGAGGAGACGGAGTATGTGCTCATCGACCTCAGTTTTTTGGGCATCGAGAACCCTCCTGTTGCTGCGCGGCGACAAGCCTCGCGACGAAAAAGATGTTTTGTGTACCACGCGGGCGGCTATGCACACACCACCGAACTGCAAGAACAGGTCAATGCTTTCAATCGAGGAACATTTCTCGATGGGTCGCCCATCGAAACTGATGTTAATTTCAGCCACGGCGTGGCCTGCTATCCGGAGAAACATGAGGAAGCGCCCAATCTGGAGACCGATTTTGCCTACTTCCGCAAGAAGGTGGAACTCGGAGCAGACTACGGCGTGACGCAGCTCTTCTACGACAATGCGGCTTACCTTCGCTTCTGTCAGCGCGTGAAGGAGGCGGGAATGGATGCCGGTGATTCCAGGTATCAAACCGCTCACCCGCCTTTCGCAACTGACCTCTGTGCCAAAGACTTTCCACTGCGACTTCCCCGAACCGCTGGCGCGCGAAGCCCTCAAATGCCACACCGACGAGGAGGCCAAGGCTCTCGGCATAGAATGGGCCGTGAGCCAATGTAAAGAACTCATCGCTGCTGGCGTACTGAGCATCCATTTCTACACAATGAGTGCCGTGACAGTGTGGCTCAAATTGCAAAACAAATCTATTAAGTTCTCAAGAAAATGAACATGGACGAGGTCATAGGTCAGGAGGGTGTGAAACGCCTCTTACTCCGCCAGTTGGAGGAAGGGCGCGTGCCTCACGCACAACTCTTCTGCGGCCCTGCGGGAAGCGGAAAACTTCCCATGGCATTGGCTTTTGCCACGGCGCTGCTCTGCCAACAACGCCAGGGACTCACGCCGTGCGGACATTGCAACGACTGCGCCATGACGGCCCACTTCGCGCACCCCGACCTCCACTTCATCTTCCCCATTTTCAAAAAGAGCTCCTCCACCAAAAGCCGTCAGCGACACCTTTATCTCTGAATGGCGCACACTGCTTTCTGAAACGCCCTGGATCAGTCGCAACACATGGAACGACCGCCTTTGGCATCGAAAAATCAGCAACCTGAAATCTACGAAAGTCAAAGCACAGAAATCATACAGAAACTCAGTCTTGTGGCACAAAAAGCCGGCGGCTACAAAGTCGTCATCGTATGGCAAGCCGACAAGATGAACCTCCTGCTCCAACAAACTCTCAAAACGCTCGAAGAACCTATCGGGCGCACGGCCTTCATCCTCGTGAGCGACCAGCCCGAGAAGCTCCTACCCACCATCCTTAGTAGGGTGCAGCGCATCGACTTCCCTGCGCTCCGCCAAGAGGACATAGAGCAGGCTCTCTGCCGCCAGCGTGGCCTTCAGGAGGCCGACGCGCGCACCATTGCCCGCAGCGCGAACGGCAACTACACACTGGCACTTCAGCAGCTCGGAGTGAACGCCGATGCGGCCACGTATTTCGATATGTTTGTGCCCCTCATGCGCCGCTGCTATATGCGCGACATCAAAGAGCTTTCGCGCTGGAGCGAGACGGTGAGTACCTGGGGACGAGAGCGTCAGAAGCATTTCCTCGACTACTGCCAGCGACCTCATTCGCGAAAACTTCATCTACAACTTCCGGCAGGCGGAACTCAACTACGAAAACGCAAAAAGGAGGCCGACTTCAGTCGCAACTTCGCGCGTTTCATCAATGAGCGCAACGTCATCGGTATCATGGACGAATTTTCACTGGCACAGCGCGACATCGAGTCCAACGTTAATCCGCGCATGGTCTTCTTCGATTTTTGCCTTAAAATGATTGTGCTACTCGTTAAGTGAAGTGCTATCATCGGCACCAGTCGTAGACATCTTAATAATAGGAATAGAAAACAATAAAAATAGTGCACACGGCTATCTGACGTTTCAGCTTTTAAGATAAGTGCATAAAGCAACAGCAACTGCGCCCACACATTGCCACATTAGCGAGCTGACTCTGCGTCACATTAGCACATTAGCACATTGACAAAGATGCAACACGAATTTGAAAACAGCTGAATGCTTGAGAGGCTTCTGCGCCAAAGGGTGCGGACGGCAGGACAAGCAGCTCAATACATACGACTATCTGGCCGACGTGCCAGGCAATGCTGAACTCTCCGATATGGTGGAGGTTCAATTCAAAAACACACGCAAGGGATACTTCCGCAACGACAATCACCTCGATTTGGCGAAGGGCGACATCGTGGCCGTGGAATCTGCGCCAGGTCACGACATCGGCGTGGTCACACCCACGGACAGCTCGTACTCTTGCAGATGAAGAAAGCCAACCTCAAGCCAGATGCCGAAATCAAGCGCGTAGTATCGCAAAGCGCGCGAGATGGACATCGATAAATGGAACGAATCCAAGGCGCTGGAGGAGGATACTCATGATCCGCTCCCGACAAATCGCGAAGGAGTTAGACCTGGACATGAAAAATTGGCGATGTGGAATATCAGGGCGATGGGAATAAAGCCATCTTCTATTATATCGCCGACCAGCGCGTGGACTTCCGCAAGCTCATCAGGGTCTTGGCCGATGAGTTTCATGTGCGCATCGAGATGAAACAAATAGGTGCGCGCCAAGAGGCGGGACGCATCGGCGGCATCGGCCCGTGTGGCCGCGAACTCTGCTGCGCCACGTGGATGAAAAACTTCAACAGCGTGAGCACCACTGCGGTGCGCGTGCAGGACATCTCCCCAAATCCGCAGAAATTGGCGGGACAGTGCGCCAAACTGAAATGCTGTATCAACTACGAGGTGGACACTACATGGAGGCGAGTCAGCAACTGCCCGACCGCCGCATAGAACTGGAAACGGCCGATGGCATTTTCTATTTCTTCAAAGCCGACATCCTGGCGGGCCTCGTCACTTATTCGTCCGACAAACGCTTGGCGGCCAACCTCACGGTGATATCTGCCGAACGCGCCAAAGAGGTGATGGAAAATGAACAAGCGGGGCGAGAAACCGCTACAACTCTCCGAGGAAACGGACAACGAACCGAAACGCTCCGTGGATCTCTTGGAGCAGGAGAGTCTCACTCGCTTCGACCGTAGTCGCAACAAACGCCGCGGCGGCCGCAAAAGTCCACGGGCGAACGCCCCAACAACGGTGGCGAAGCGCGCCAGGCCGACAACCGCCCCGATAATGCCCCCAACAAGCGGGAGGGCAGAGGGCAGCAACCGCCCTGCGGAGGCTGCCCAGCCGACCGCCGTAGCGAGCAACGCCGCACTAACCGACCGCGCCCCGACCGCCGCAACAACCGGCCGCGCGGACCACAGAACCGAAACAACCAAGCTGCCGACAACAATGCTCCGCAAGCCTAAGATGCTCTCCGCTGGCCTCGTGCCGCTCTTTTCGTCCTGCTGCTCCTCATCGTTGTGGGCTGTGGGCAGCGCCGCGTGGAAACATACTGCTTCCGCGCCACACCTGTGGACGGATGGGAAACAACGGATTCGCTCTGTCTTTCCCATCGACACGGTCCACCAAGCGGGCCGCTACCGCCTCAGCATCGGTGTGCGCACATCGGCCGCCAATCCCTACCCCTTCCAGACTCTGGCCTTGAGCATCACCACCCGACTGCTGGGGAGAAAAAGCTCAGCGCGACACGGCCCTGTGCAGCCTCACCGATAAGGACGGCGACGTCAACGGACAGGGAGTGAGCCTCTATCAATATGTCTTCCTGTCGACGAACTTCACCTCGAAAAAGGGCAAACGGGTACTATCACCGTGCAGCATCTCATGCGCCGCAACCTCCTGCCGGGAGTGGCCAACGTGGGAATACGCCCTCGATCGCATCCCCTGACCCGTGCCGACACCAACAGAACGTTGCGCTGAAAAAAACACTTATATAAGTCTGCGCGACTTCCCCGAACACAACAAAGAATCATTCCTCATTCAAACAACAATGACAACCGCTGACTATCTGATTATTTTCAGTAAAATCCTGGGAGCACTGGCGCTGCTCATCTATGGTATGAAAGTAATGAGCGAGGCCCTTCAGAAAATGGCTGGCTCACAACTCCGACACATCCTCGGAGCCATGACAACAAACCGCCTGACGGGTATGCTCACAGGTACGTTTATCACCTGCGCCGTGCAGTCCTCCTCGGCCACCACGGTGATGACTGTGTCCTTCGTCAATGCCGGACTTCTCACGCTGGCACAGGCCATCTCCGTTATCATGGGTGCTAACATCGGCACAACGCTCACGGCGTGGATCATGTCCCTGGGCTACAACGTGGACCTCACCATGGCCGTGTTCCCGGCTTTCTTCGTGGGCATCATCCTCATCTATTCCAAGCGATTCCGCTACATTGGCGACTTCTCTTCGGCATCGCTTTTTCTCTTCTTCGCCCTTTGTCTTGCTGAGCGCAGCTGGCACCGACCTCGACCTTCAGCACAACCCCGACGCCATCAACTTCTTCAGTTCTTTCGACACCAATAGTCGCTGGACCATCATCCTCTTCCTCTTCATCGGCACACTCATCACCTGCCTCGTGCAAAGCTCTGCCGCCGTCATGGCCATCACCATCCTGCTCTGCTCCACAGGCGTCCTGCCCATCTATCTGGGTATAGCCCTCGTCATGGGTGAGAACATCGGTACGACAGCCACAGCCAATCTCGCCGCACTGGGAGCTAACACGCAGGCGCGCCGTGCTGCCCTTGCCCATCTCTTTTTCAACGTCATCGGCGTCACATGGGTCATGTGTCTGTTCTATCCTTTCGTGGACATGGTTTGTTCCGTTGTGGGCTACAACCCCGCCGACACCACCATCAGTGTGGCACAGCGCGCCGCCATCCTCCCCATCGTGCTGGCGGCTTTCCACACAGCTTTCAACGTCACCAACACGGCCCCTGCTCATCGGTTTCATACCACAACTCGAACGCCTCGTGTGCTTCGTTCTCCCCACCAAGGAAGACAGCGATGAGGAGGACTTCCGCCCTGCGCTTCATTCAGGCTGGCATCATGAAAACGCCCGAGTTGAGCGTGTTTGAGGCACAGAAGGAAATCTCCAGCTTCGGCGAGCGCATACAGCGCATGTTCGGCATGGTGCAGGACTTGCTTCATGAGCAAAACCCCGAAAAGTCCGCCAAACTCGTGGAGCGCATCAAGAAATACGAGGTTATCAGCGACAGCATGGAAATCGAGATTGCCAAATACCTGACCATGTGAGCAACGCCCATCCCAGTGACGACACGAAGATGAAAAATCCGCAACATGTTGCGCGAAATCAGCGAGATAGAAAGCATCGGCGACAGCTGCTACAACCTGGCACGCACCATCTCCCATGGCCGCGAAAGCAACGAGCGCCTCACGCCCGAACTGCGCCAGAATGTGGAGCAAATGTTCAAGCTCACCGACGAGGCTTTTAACGCAATGAACTACACCTTCCAGCACAACCGCGAGAAGGTGGACGTAAACAAATCTTTCGAGATTGAGAACAACATCAACGACCTGCGCGAGCGTCTCCGCGACCAGAACATCGACGATGTCAATGATCATAAATATTCCCTACGACCTCGGAACGGCCTACCTCGACATCATCCAAGAGTGCGAAAAGCTCGGCGACTATGTCATCAACGTGGTGCAGGCCCGCATGAATTTGAGAAGGCAATAAAAGGAGAGGAGACCCACTCCAGCAAAGCTCAGACAGGTCCTGATTCTTCTGACTGGTCCGACTGGTCAGACTGGTCCGACCAATCCGATTTCTCCCTCAAAAAGGCCCTCCGACTGGTCCGACCAGTCCGACTAGTCCGAGCCCACCAAAAATGCCATAAGGCTATCAGCTGAGGCCATAGGGTTATCAGTTCACAGAATAAGGCTGTCAATCGACAGCCTTATTCTGCTTTTTGAGCAGAAGCTCTTTCAGCTCTCCCATAAAAAGAAGAGATAAAGAGAATTTTTGAGAGGGCAGAAAAGGCCTCATTCCAAAAAGTGACACAAATGACAGTTTTTGGGAATGCCCTAATTTCTCCTGATTGATCATCTGGCGTGCCAGACTTATCAGAGGAGCAACTAAAGCGCTAATTCTACTTATCTATAAGCGGAAACCTCCAACCTCAAGAAGGCACACAAAAAATCTCCGATGAGTCGGACGAGCCGGACTAATCGGAGATGTAAGCAAGTGGAAGCGAGCACCCCTCATGGGGAGGTGGAGGGGGTTTTGAGCGGGCGGTAGCCTTCTGCCAGAACAGGAGTAGCCTTCCTTTTCCCCTCTTTATTTTTATCCACCAAATATTCTGCAATCTGGACAGCGTTGAGGGCTGCGCCTTTGCGGATTTGATCGCCAGTGAGCCAAAGCGTCAGGCCGTTTTCGTTGGCCAAATCTTTGCGCACACGGCCCACGTAGATATCGTCCTTACCGGCACTATCGAGCGGCATGGGATAGACGTAGTTCTGCGGGTCGTCGACGAGTGTCACACTGGGAGCAGCGGCAAGCACCTTGCGGGCTTCCTCCACTGTGATGGGCGTTCCGTCTCGAGCCATACGCCTCGCTGTGGCTGCGGAGCGAACTGATGCGGACACACGTGGCGCTGGTCTGCACATCGCTGTGCAGGATTTTGCGCGTCTCGTTGTACATTTTTCATTTCCTCCTTCGTGTAGTCGGTTTCTGTGAACACATCGATTTGCGGAATCACGTTGTAAGCCAACTGGTGGGGAAACTCTTGATGGTCTCCACCTTGCCCGTCTCCAAGAGCTCTTTGTACTGCTGCTGGAGTTCGGCCATCGCGGCTGCACCAGCTCCGCTCGCGCTCTGGTAGGAGGCGATGTGGATGCGGCGAATGTGGCTGAGTTGTTCGAGGGGTTTGAGCACCACTACCATCGCGATGGTGGTGCAGTTGGGGCTGGCAATGATGCCTCGGGGGCGGTTGAGCGCATCTTCAGCGTTGCATTCGGGCACCACGAGAGGCACGTCCTCGTCCATGCGGAAGGCACTGGAATTGTCGATCATGATCGCGCCATATTTCGTGATGGTGTCAGCAACTCCTTCGAGGTGCCTGCTCCGGCACTGGTGAAGGCGAAGTCCACGCCCTTGAAGTCGTCGTTATGCTGCAAGAGTTTCACCTCGTATTCCTTACCGCGGAATTGATATTTCGTTCCGGCACTGCGCGTGCTGCCGAAGAGCAACAGGTCGTCAATGGGGAAATTACGTTCGGCCAAGATGCTGAGAAGCTCTGACCCACTTTGCGCCGCTGGCACCAACGATGGCTACTTTCATACGTTCAGTCTTTTGATTTTTAAGGGTTGAAATAACTCAAAACGATCATTTGCGGGGGATGATGCCGACAAGATGTCGTCTGTGGGCGCAAAAATAGAGATTTCGGGAGGAAAAGCAGGGAGTGTTGCTAGAAAATTAGGTATCTTTGTACACTTTAACACCAGAAACGCCTAACAATGAGCATCTCCGTGAGCCAATACTTCCCGATTACCGACCCGACGTGGATATTTTTCATTGTCTTGAGCATCATCCTGCTCGCACCGATGGTGCTGGAACGCTTGCGCGTGCCGTCGATTGTGGGCATGATTCTGGCAGGCATCGCCATTGGTCCTCACGGTGGCGAAGTGCTCAACCGCGACGCATCGTTTGAGCTCTTCGGCAAGGTGGGGCTTTATTATATCATGTTCCTTGCCTCTTTGGAGATGAACCTCCAAGATGTGGAGAAAAATCCGCTGGAAGGCCCTCGTCTTCGGCCTGCTGACATTTGCCATCCCGATAGTGGTGGGCACGGCGGCCAACCTCTGGATACTGGGCACAGCGGCAGCCACGGCGGTTTTGATGGGTGCGATGTACGCTTCCCATACGCTCTTGCCCCTACCCCATTGTGTTGCGCCACGGCGTGGCGCAGCGACTGAGCGTTAACCCAGCGGTGGGGAGCACTATCGTGGCCGACACACTCACGCTCCTTGTGCTGGCCGTGGTGGGCGGTATTCAAGGAGCACACCACAGGGATGTACTGCGTGGCTGGTGTTAAAAATCATTCTCATTGGTGCGTTTATCATCTATGCTTTTCCGCGCGTGAGTCTGGTGGTTCTTCCGCCGGGTCAACGATGGCGTGGTGCACACATCTTCGTTCTGGGCATGGTCTTCTTAGGCGCGGGACTGATGGAGATTGTGGGCATGGAAGGCATTCTGGGAGCTTTCCTCGTGGGCTTCGTGCTCAACAAACAAATCCCGGCCACCAGTCCGCTGATGAACCATATCGAGTTTATCGGCAACGCATTATTTATCCCCTATTTCTTGATTGGCGTGGGCATGCTCATTGATGTGAGCGCGCTCATGGACCTCCGCGCCGTGGAGGTGGCGGTGGTGATGATTGTGGTGAGCATCATTTCAAAATGGGCAGCGGCTTTCGCAGCGCAACGCCTTTACGGACTCTCCAAGCTCGACCGCCGACTGATGTTCGGCCTTACTACGGCGCGCTGCGGCCACACTGGCCATCGTCTTGGTGGGCTATCGCATCATGATGCCCAACGGGAGCGACTCTCGGTGAGGAGGTGCTCAACGGCACGATGATTCTGATCTTGGTGACGTGTATTTGCAGCTCGTTCACAACGGAGAGTGCCAGCCGATTGCTGGCGGCCTCTTCGCCAACAGTTGGGCAGAAAACCCACACGGAAGACCGCCTGGTCATCGCCTCTCCAATCCCGACACGGTGGATCCGCTGGTGAATCTCGCCTTGATGCTGCGCCGTCCGAAATCGGCTCTGCCCCTCTCGGCCGTCAACATTGTGTTGGAAGGCAACGAGGAGCGACAACGGCAGGGGCGCAAGGACTTGGAGCGCGCAGCGCATATCGCAGCGGCGGCCAACGTGAGGATGCTGACCCACAGCCGTTGGTCGGTGAATGTGGTGTCGGGGTTGACGCACGCCATGAAGGAACTGGACGCCAGCGACCTTATCATCGGTCTCCACCAGCGGGCGCGCATTTTCGAGACCTTCTCGACAGCTCTCCACCGACCTCGTCAGCTCCGTGGACCGCCAGATCATCGTGTACCGCTCTTTCATGCCCATCAACACGGTGAGGCGCATCCACCTCGTGGTACCGAAAAAGGCGGAATACGAGCCTTATTTCGGACTCTGGGCCGAACGCATCGCACGCCTCTCGGCACAACCCAGTTGCACGGTGGAGGTTTACAGTGGAGAGATTACGCTCAACGCCGTGGAGGAGTATTGGAAAAAGAATCGCCTCAACGTGGCGGCGCAATATCATGTGTACCATTCCTGGAAGGACTATCTGCCGTTGGCGCACAACGTGAAGACGGACCACTTGGTGTGCTTTTCGTCTTGGCGCGACAGGGCAACATCCGCGCCACAATTATATGGAGCAACTGGCCACGCAGCTGGAGCGTTATTTCTCCTCGCGCAACCTCATGCTCATCTATCCTGCTTCGCTACCGCGGCACTTACGGCAACACCAATGTGCTGGTAGCAAAAATAATTGAGTATCGGAAAAGTCCGACCAGTCAGCCCCGTCCGACAAGTCCGACCAGTCCGACTCTCTCTTACTAAAACAAAATCTAAATATGAAACGTGCTTTTCGTCTTTTTCTTTATCTCCTGAGCGTTCATGTGGCGGCTCTGGTGTTGCTCAGCGCGCTGCGCTTAGTGCTATATATTGTGATGAGTGAGCAGGTAGGCCCTGAGGCCGCATCCGTTTGGCCAGCGTTCCTGCGCGGCGTTTGGTTCGACAATGTGGTGGCTTGCTATGTCATGTTGCCGGCACTCGTTGCGGCCTTGGTGGCTACGGCGGTAGGGCTATTTCCGTCGGCCGCTGCTGCGGGGCTTGAACGTGTGGTTCGGCGTGCTTTATAGCCTGGTGTTGATGTGCTCGGCGGCCAATATCCCCTACTTCGCCTATTTCTCCCGAACGCTCAATTCGAGCATCTGGGAATGGAAAAGCTATGTGGGACAAACGGCCGGAATGGTACTCGGCGAGGCGTCGTGGCGCAAACTATATCCTGCTCTACATCGTCCTTGTGGCGCTCTTCTCCTCCCTGCTGTGGTGGCTGGGAAGGCGCACGGCGCGGCAACTTGAACGCGTGCCGGCGCGGGGCAGATGGAAAGGCGTGGCACCGCTCTTGCCGCTCATCGGACTGTGCATTTTTGGCATCCGTGGGCGCATGGGCTACAACCCCATCAAGGTGTCGGCGGCCTACTATTGCGACAACGCCATTCTCAACCAGTTGGGCATCAATCCAGCGTTCTGCCTCACTGCGCTCTACGCTCGATGATGCGCGGCCGGAGAATCAACGCCTCCACCTCATGGACGACAATGAGGCGGTGCGCAATGTGCAGGCTTACCTCGGACGAGAGGGACTGCCGGGCGTTTCGCCCTTGGCGCGCCGCATCCAACCGGAGGGAGAACCCACGCGGAAGAACGTGGTGGTGGTGCTGATGGAGTCGATGAGTGCTAAACTCATGGGGCGTTTTGGCAATCCCGGACCATCTGACGCCGCACCTCGATTCGCTCTATCAGCATCTCGCTCAGTTTTTGCCAATTTCTACTCGGCAGGAAATCATACGAACAACGGAATTTTTCTCCACGCTCTACGGTTTTCCCAGTATCTTGAAACGCAACGCGATGAAAGGCACGGTGGTGCCGCGCTACGAGGGACTGCCCACCGTTCTGCGCGATAAGGGCTACAGCACACTGTTCTTTATGACCCACGAGGCGCAGTACGACAACATGAACGCGTTCCTACGCACCAATGGTTTTGAGGAGATCTACTCGCAGGAGAACTACCCGCGCGAAAAATTGTGAACCACTTCGGCGTGGCGGACGACTATCTCTTCTCCCTACGCCTTGCCCATCCTGCGCCGCAAAGCCCAGAGCGGGCAGCCTTTCTTTGCCACGCTGCTCACCATCTCCAACCACCCGCCCTACATCATTCAGCCCTATTTCCACCCGCGCCACAAAGACCCTGCAGCGCGCCATTGTGGAGTATGCCGACTGGGCGGTGGGCGAGTTTATGAAAGCTGCCGCGCGCGAACCGTGGTTCAAGAACACCATCTTCGTTTTCTTGGGCGACCACGGCAAAAACTCGGCGCCGACGGCTATGAGGTGGAGGAGAGTTTCAACCACATCCCGCTCATCATCTACAACAGCGGCTCACCCACAGAGGAGCGCCACGACTTTGCAGGCCAGATCGACGTGGGCCCCACCCTCCTGGGCCTGCTCCGCCTGCCCTACGTGCAACGCAACTTTGGTATCGACCTCCTGCGGGAGCGTCGGGAAATGATGTTCTACTGCGCCGACGAGGTGATGTGCCCGCGATGCCAACCATCTCTATATCTACAATCCCTCTGCCGCGCGATTTCTGCTACGACACTTCGCGCCCCGGTTTCCACCCTGTCCCGATGTCCGCCCCCTACAGACGTTCTAAAATACCTCTTCTCCACTTTGCAAAGCGAGAAATTGAAGTAGAGGTGGGAGGAGAAGGGCTACCAGTGATTACTTTATCCACAATAGCCTGCTGCTCACTGCTGAGTGCGACGCAGATAGATGCGAGTAGTCTCAATGCTCTCATGCCCCATCAAGTCGGCCAACAACGCTATATCATTGAACCTCTCCAAAAAAATTCTTAGCATACCGATGGCGAAAGGAGTGAGGGTAAACGACATTGGTGTTTAGGACCATAACGCTCTGCATATTTTTGAGTTGCTGGGCTATTCCTCTTGTCGTGATACGCTCTCCAAAAACGGTTGCGGAAAAATATAGCCGTAGTTTGCTGTATTTCTTCAAACCACTTTTTAGCCTCATCCCTTAAAAGCTTAGGAATAAATAGTCGTCTAACCTTTCCGCCCTTGAATAAATGTCAAAGTAACCGATACGAACATGTTCTACTTTTGATTTGGATAAGCTCACTAACACGAGCGCCAGTAGCGGTTAGGAAACGTACTACAAAAATACCACATTAAATTCCTCCTCTTGTTTGAGTCTTTTTGAGGAAGATGTAATCCGCTTGACTGATCACATTTTTCCAAGTAGGTGCGTTGCTGAACCTTAACTGATTTTTAGGCGAAGCTTGGTTTTTCAGCGTGTTCCAAGAACTTATTCAGTGCTTGGATACGGAGGTTTACTGTTTTAGGCTTAAACTGCTCAATGAGATTAGCTTTGTACAAAAAGTAGGTTCCGCTTGTTCAGTGTTTTGTATTTGATGAAATAGTCATTTACAGCATAGACGTATGCTGAAATCGTATTCTCCGCCATGTTGCCCTCTCTGAGAGCTGTCTTTGAATGATTCTACCATAATTGTAAATTTTAAATTCAGAGAATATCCCCTTTATATATTATGGTAGAATGCCTGAATTCCCCACCTTATGAGAAGTTTTCCGACAGCAGGTGGTTTTGTATAGATGACGAGATACCGTTTGAGATTCCGAAAGGATGGGAATGGTGCAGAGTTCGTCATGTTGCCGAGATTGCACGAGGCGGTTCTCCGCGACCAATAAAAGATTTTATTACTACCGCATCTAATGGTGTTAATTGGATTAAAAATTGGCGACACGGAAAAAGGTGGAAAAATACATTAATGCAACTCGAGAGAAGATAAAACCAGAAGGTGTTAAGCATGGTAGAATGGTTTATAAAGGGTGATTTTCTGACTAATTCAATGAGTTTTGGAAGACCCCTATATTTTGAATACGGATGGGTGTATTCATGAGCTGGCTTGTTATCTCCTTATTCGCGAACCTATCATCAAGTTATTTATACTACCTTTTATCGTCTCCTTTGCATTTCTCAATTCAGTGGGGTTGTTAGCGGAGCCGTTGTCAAGAATCTCAATAGCAATAAAGGTTGCGGATTCATTGTTCCACAATGCCGCCATTTCATGAGCAAGAAAAGGAGTTGCGCTCAGGCTAGAGTCAATATATCCATTAATAGATTCATTTTTCAGTCTACAAGATTAAAGGATGAACTTGATTTTACCATTAAATCAAAATTACAATCGATTCTACAAGAGGCTATTCAAAGGCAAACTTGTTCCACAAACTCAAACGATAAGCCAGCGTCAATTCTTCTTCAAAGCATTATGAAGAGAAGAAAAAGGCTTGTTAAGGAAGGGAAATTGAAGAAGAAAGACGTAGTTGATTCTATTATCTTCAAAAGGTGATGATAACAAGTATTATGAGCAGTAGACGGAACAGTTATCCAAATTGAATCAGATTATGACTTTCCAAATACATGGGAAGTGATTAGACTTTCTCATATTTGCAGACCTCATTGATGGCGAAAAAGAAAGAAGGTCAACATATTTGTCTTGATGCTAGTATTTACGTGGCAAATCTACTGGTGCTCAGTTGAACAAAGGGAAGTTTGTGACCAAGGGAGATAATATCATTCTTGTAGATGGGGAAAACTCTGGAGAAGTTTTTGCTGTGCCCCATGATGGATATATGGGAAGTACTTTCAGCAACTTTTGGGTAAGTGAAGCTATGCACCTACCATACGTTCTTTATTTTATTCAATTCTACAAGGATTTGCTTCTGTAATTCAAAAAGGTGCAGCTATACCGCATCTGAACAAAGAAATATTCTATTCCTCTTGATCGGTATTCCACCATATCAAGAGCAAATAAGAATAGCAAAACGTATTGAAGAACTCACTAACAAGATAAAGGGCTAATCACCCTTTATTTTGTTGAAGACTGCTTCTATTTTTTTTACAATACGTTCTTGTTCCTTTAACGGTGGCAAAGGAACGATTGTATTATGAAGTGCTTTTGAAGAAAACCCCTGTATTCCTATACCCTTGCCACCTATTAGTCCAAAACAAGTTATACATATAAAAAATGTAGAAGAAGTATTTAGTACATAGAGGTAAGTATGCCCTTTAATTTATGAATATGGTTTTTGGAGCATAATTGAGGAATTATTTTGTCCAAATACAGGAGCGACCGACATCGCCTCCCTTCATCAAACTAATAAATCCCTTTTATTGCTTGACAACGCTCAATCTCATTTTTCTTCAAAATGGCATTCTTTTTCAAATTTTCAAGCCTAAATCCATCCCAATATAAATTAGAAGTTGTGATGTACTCTATATGGGTACCTACAGAATTACTTTTTATTCAATTGCTTTCCATTATTATGAGCAAATAAATAGCTGATTCTTGTCCAAATCCAGCTATCAGGTATTTCAAATGGAATTTCATCAGTTATATCAATGAAAGGTCCTTTCCTACCTGCTCATAATACTTGTTATCCTCACCACGGAAGATGGTGCTGTGAGCCAGGTCTTTCTTCTTGAGCTTGCCCTCGGCATAGAGGCGTTGTTTCTCTGCCTGTATCTCTCGTAGGAGGTCTTCGGCAGTACCATCTTCCTCGCATTGTGGCACGAGCTTACCCTCTATGGCGTATTGTAGTACGGACTTCTTGAGACTGCTCTCGGATGTTGCTATTGAGCGCTCATTCGACTCTCGAGCCTGCCGTACTGCTCAACGGTAGCATTAATTCTTCAATCTTTGCCACAATGCGTTGCTGTTCCGCAAAAGAGGTGGGAGAGGAAATAAAAAGGAAGATACATCTCGTATTGATATATTTTTCATTAGTGGAGTATATTGCTAATTAGATCTGTGATAAATGGAGATTTAAGGGAGTATGTTAGCATGCTCTGAGTGAATCTTTTTATTACTCGAATGATTGCTACTCGTTGGTTTAAATACATTCTTTCTGGGACTTCGAATACACTTTTGCCTACTGTGCCACCACCGTCATTGCCAATAATATGTCTTTTGTTTGTATTTCATATTGAGACAATATTTTTCTCCATTGTGACCTTGTAACTGGTTATTCACCCAGCCTTGTTCATTAAAGTCAGATATTCGAACTAATGCGAACACCTTGTGATGATTTCAGAGACTCGCTCGAAACGCATAGCCTCCAATGATAAGGGCAGTCTCTCTCAACCGACACCACACCCAGCCCTTTGGCGAGGTCAAGGAATCTCTCATCGATGCACTTGACCTCGCCCGTGAGGGCAAACTTCTCTCTCATAATAGGAATTGTCTCACCACGATAAATGATAGATTCTTTCTTATCCTTCTTGATTTTCCCCTCCTTTATAAGTTGTGCTTTTTTTCTGCGCGAATCTTTTCAAGCAAGACTGAGGCAGGCTCATCATTAGGGTCTTGCGGTACAAGTTTTCCTGTATCGCCCACTGAAGTATGCTATTTTTAGTTGTTTCCCTGTCATTGTTCCTAATACTTTCTTCTCTTACACCTAACTCTGACCTTTACTCATAGCATTGGTTACTTTGTGAATACATATTTGTTTCATGTCCATTGATATATGCACGTAAAGCAGATGTTAGCTGTTTTACGATAATTGGCTTCTCTAAGTACTATTGGTAGAAAAATTCACATCACGACGATTTATGAATTTGGTGCCTCCGCCATCATTGATAGAGGATATTACAATGTCAAGAATCATACTGCGTAATTCTTTTGCTCTATCACTTTCCGTAAGGAGCATTCCAATATTATGAAGGTCTGAAATTAAAGAGACTAGTTGAGTCGTTTTGCTCCCGACATTTATGACGGGAGCAAACTGTAACTTTATCTCTTTCAGTAATTTACCTTGCATAAAATATAACCATTATGTTTTAATTCTTCTTCATTTTTGAGCTATATATCGTTCAATAGTCCTTTCTTCCACTCCATAGAAGTCTGCCACCATGTCAACCAGTATTGATTTTCAAATAGTAAGGCTTCTATACCCATTTTCTCTTGAATGACAGTTATAGCAAAATGATTATTTAATATATTTTGCCGTTCTATTTTTGATACTGTTAAATCTTTCATTCTTACTCTCGATTTTGATATTCATTCCTAAGATCTGCTGTATCTCTGCCAGCGTCTTATCGATCTCTTCGTCAAGAGCTTTACGCTTCTTGTAGTAGTTGGCCAAGAGTTCAGCAGGAGGAAGGATTTCTTCCTCATCCTTAGGGAACTTGCATTGATCAAAATTGAAAATCCATTTCAGACAATTCTTTTGGCTGTAAAGCAGCGAGCTTTCTGCCCCAACTCGTCCGAGGATATTTCCTTACGATCGTTCCACCAATCACAGATAGGGTTGGCAATGCTCCAACTCTCATTGACTTTGTCTTGGAAAAATGCTTATACCCTCTGGCATGTCAAGACGATAGAACCAAGTTCTGTCAGTAGAGAAACCTTCTTCTGCTCCCTCTGCCCGTTCATTGTTGAAGAACAAGATATTTGTGGCGATACTGGTATAGGGTGAGAAGATGCTACCAGGCAGACGAATGATGGTGTGGAGGTTAAACTCTCGAAGCATTTTTTGCTTGATGGCAAGTTTTGCACCATCTGTGCCAAAGAGAAAACCATCAGGCACTATGACTGCTGCACGCCCATTTCTTTTCAGCCTGTACATGATAAGTACCATGAAAAGGTCTGCCGTCTCACTTGAACGAAATTCCATCGGAAAATTGCTTTTTAGAGGCAGCATCAGTAGCTTCCACCGTATGGAGGATTCATCGCTATCACGTTTACCTTGTCTTCCTCCTTGAAATCGGACATCTTTGTGCTCAGTGAATCACAATGGTGGATATTCGGAGATTCTACATCGTGCAGGAGAAGGTTAGTGATAGACAGAAGGTAAGGTAGAGGTTTCCATTCCTGCCCTATAACAGCCTGCTGGTAGAGTCTTCCATCATCGGTGGTTTTTACTTGTTTCTGTAAATAATTCAATGCCGAAGTGAGGAATCCACCTGTTCCTGATGTAAAATCACCTATGGTTTCGCCAAGTATGGGGGAAAGCTGCTGAATGATGAAATCAGTCAATGCACGAGGTGTGTAGAACTCTCCTGCATTGCCTGCCGATTGGAGGTCTTTGAGTATTCCTTCATAGATGTCACCAAACATGTGGCGGTCTTCTGCGTCATCGAACTCTATCTCATTGATTACATTAACGACCTGGCGCAGAAGGATACCATTCTTCATGTATTGGTTCAAATCCTCGAATACCTCTTTTTACGATAGCTTTGCTACGAGGAGTGTCGCGTGTGACCTCAAGCTCTTTTCAAGGTGGGGAACAATTGGCCGTTGATGAAACGAAAGCAAAGCATCACCCTGTCATGGCTTTACCATCTTTCTCGTCTATCGCCCAATTCTCCAGCGCAATTCTTCAGGAATGATGGAGTCAAATTTTTTGGAATCTTTACTCGCCTTGTATTCCCATGTTTCCTCTTGGGTGTCATACACCTTTAGGAAAAAACATCCATGTCATCTGCTCAATACGCTGTGCATCGCCATTGATACCCGCATCTTGGCGCATAATATTTTGCAGGCGCTTTACTATATTATTTTACTGCCATTCTTATGCTGTCTTATATATTTCGTTTTCAAGATCTTTTTAATGCTTGTGCAAATTTATCTATCCCTCCAAATAATTTCACAATTTTCTGTGGTTTACCTATCTCTATTAAATGGAGCGGTGTCGAGAATATCAGAATCTTCAAGGTTCAAAAATGCCATAATCCGCATATTTATCAAGAAGAGCCTCTAATACCTCTCGTGCCTTACCTTCATATTTGGCAAAAGTAATTCCGCTTTCTTGACATTGTTTGCTCTTTCACGCCTTGCTATAGGCGGCTGGTCGAATGCCACATGACATATCACATCAAAGATATCAGCATGTGCCAATGCTGGATTCTTTTCTCTGACAGCATCAACAAGGACGCTATAGTCCTTCAGTTCATCAACGATTGCTTTCTTACGCTCTGCTTCTGTCCAATTCTTTCACAAAAATCGTTTAAGGTAGCATAACGCTTTCGAATCTGTTTTGCGCGTAAAGTCGGTGATACTTTCAGTACGCATGGTTTTACCATCTTCGCCAAGAACACTCACAATTTCCGTTGTTATGGAAATTTTTCTTACCCTTCAACGAGATACTTTAATGTGAGGCTCTGTGGCAACGCTTGATGTTCCTTCTCCTCCTTCAGTATAGTTTTTTCCTCCTTTTCCCTGTGGTGGTTCAGGGTCGCCATCAAACTTTGGATCTTTGAATTTAGCAGTGGCATTGCGGAAATCCAATATTTCCAAATGCCATTTTCCCTTGTCAGTTCTCAGACGCGTACCACGTCCAATGATTTGTTTGAACTCCGTCATAGAGCCAATTTCCTTTATCAATAACAATAAGTCCACAGGTCTTGCAATCCACACCAGTAGCAAGCAATTCAGATGTTGTGACTATTGTAGGGATAAAGTTGATCAACATCTATGAAGTTGTCCAACTGTTTCTTTCCCACATTGTCATCCCCCGTTATGCGCATAACGTAACGCGCATCTTTTTTGCAAAGGTCTGTATTCAGATTGACCAACAAACTTCTCATAGCTTCTGCTTCCTCTATGTCCGTACAGAATACAATTGTTTTGGTCATTCTTCCAATCTGTTTCAACATCTTGGTAATACGCTTGGCAACAATCTCCCTACGTTTAGTGAATGCAATATCTCTGCCTATATCCTTACGCTCATACAAACGCTGCATTATATCTCTACCCAACAAATCTTTCTCGTCATCATCTGGCTTGAAACCTTGGAGGTCTATGCTAACATAAGAGTTCGTTACTCTGTAAGGGGCCAGGAAACCATCCTGTATTCCCTGTAAGAGAGAATAGGTAAACACTGGCTCACCAAAATAATCCAGATTATTGGCCCCATTCTCAGCCTTTGGTGTAGCAGTCATACCAATTTGGGTTGCTGTATTGAAATATTCCAGCACCTTGCGCCATGCGCTATCATCCTTAGCACTACCTCGATGGCACTCATCAACAATGATAAGGTCAAAGAAGGTAGGTTGAACCTGTCTGAAAGGATCTTCCTCCTTCTTCATAAGAAACAAGTTGATGATACAAGGCCATATGAAACTTCGTAAGCAGAGTCGATGAAGCACCTTTTGTATTTTTGTCATAACCTTTTTGAAAGGTTTAAAAATCCTGTACCATCGTTTGGTCTATCAGAATGTTTCGGTCAGCAAGGTATAGTATCTTTTTCTTTTGCGCCAGAAGCTTTCAGACGATGAATGATTTGAAAGGCGGTGATGGTCTTGCCTGTACCCGTAGCCATGACTATCAGCACTCTGTCCCTACCCTTAGCAATAGCTTCAACAGTACGCTCTACGGCAATACGCTGATAATATCGAAGTTCATAAGTATATGGGTCTGAATAGAATGCTTGATCTACAATTTTCAATGCCTCACTGTCCAGCTCCTTGCCTTTTGATAAGCCGTTGATACAAAGCATCAGGCGTTGGAAATTGTTCCAGTGAAAGTTCGGTTTCTTTCCCGGTCAGAAAATCATGTTCTAAGAATCCGTCTCCGTTGGAACTGTATGCAAAAGGAACATCAAGAATCTGAGCGTATTCCATTGCCTGTTGCATGCCTCCCCCAAGAGGCTTGCTGTTGTCTTTGGCTTCTACAACAGCAATAGGCTTATTAGCAGCATGGAACAAGAGATAGTCTGCCTTCTTACCCGCTTGACGTGCGTGAACCTTACCTTTTGAATATCACCCTACCAGCAGTAAAGTAATATTCCATTCGAATATGCTCTTTTCTCCATCCCGCATTGTTTATTGCAGGTGTAATGAAACGCAACTTTATGTCTTCTTCGGTTAAATCTTTTTACTCATTATTCTTGATAGCTTCATCTTCACATAATCTTTTATTATGAGAAGTTTTATTTTTAGAAAAACTTATATAAGGGGAACTTAGTATTATTTTTGTGAGGATCTACAAGTCCTTTATATCAACTTTCAACGCTTCTGCTATTCCAAATAAATTTTTCGAGAGATGGTTGCGCCTTATTGGTACACCACCGAGAAAACAGTATTCTCAGTACAACCTATTTCATCTCGCAAGCCATTTGCCTGATAATTATTTAATCCTATTAATCGCCCTGATCTATTAATTTTTCTTTTCATTCTTTGTAGAACACATGACTACAAAGATACATTTTAAGGTCAACATCCAAAACGAAATCAGAAAGAATTCTAAATAAAGGATCTCATTTCTTATTTTTCTGTTCTCCATTGAGAAAAACGTCATCTCGATGCTCACCTCTTTCGGAGCACTTCTTCATGGAGAGAGGCTCTGAAAAAGGCTTTGAGGGGCCTTCCCTCTGTTTATTAAAACACCCTTATTGCTTCAGCTGAAGCAATAAGGGTGTTGGTTGATCAGCCTTATTGTGTCGACTGACACAACAAGGAAAGCTACATCCTTCTCAGCAATTTTTCGACTAGTCCGACTGGTCCGATGGGTCGGAGGTCCTCTGAGAGGACTGGTTCTCGGACTGGTCAGACTGGTCCGACCTGTCCGACTGGTCGGATTCTTTAGAGGAAGAGAGCTCTCTCCTACTTGTCATCTCTGGCACACCTTTGTCTTGGAAGCGGCGGGCTTGGCTGCCGCGGAGGGTGCCTTGATTGAAGAGGGCAAAGGCGAGGTGGTGGCTCGTTGGGAGCTTGGGCGTAGCCGCAGAGGGTGCTGACGCCTCCACGGTGCCGGTTTTTGGCGCCGCACGTTCCCATAGGCCGTGCCTCCGCGCATCGGCGGCGGGAGTGCCGTCCTGGCCGGCAATGGGGAGCGAGGGCAGGAGGTGGTTGTAGATGTCCTGATGCTGATAGGCATAGCGCAGGAGGCGGAGGAGGAGTTCGGGAGAGGCGTAGTTGAGAGCGAAAGGCCGCTACCGTCGGCAAACTGATAGTGGGCGGGATCGAGGCCTATGAGGCGCACGAAGCGTTGGAGGCGTTCCGTGGCGCGGCGGCGGTCGGCATAGGCTCGGCCGGACTGTGCGCCAATCTGATAGAACATGGACTCGGCGTAGAGGTTGTTGCTCTCCTTCATCAGCGCGGAAGAGGATTTGATCGATGGTGTGTTTGCGGGTGACGAGGGGGTGACGGCGGCTCCGATGCTCCCGCTGAGGGTGTTGCCTTCCACCACGATGCCGCTCTCGGCGAGGAGTTCGGCGAAATGCTCGGCGAAGGTGTCTTTGCTGTTGAAGAGCAGCGGCGTGAGCACGGGTTATCGTCGTCCCAGCACCAGCCCCAGCCGTATTTTTGGGTGTCTTTCATCGAGAGGTCGAGGATGATGTTGCCGCGCAGGGTGTCGATGCCCTGTTCGCGCACGGCCTGGACGAAGGCCAGCAGGTCGTCGCGACCGAAGAGCGGATCGAAACCGGCGCGCACGTAGAGATTGCCGGTGAGCACGCGGCCTGCGATGGTGCCGTCCATGAGCAGCGAGGTGGAATAGTTGTAGTCCACGCCGAGCTGGGAGAGTGCGGTGACGGCAGTGAGGAGTTTCTGGCAAGAGCCGGGGCGCATGGTTTGCTGTTCGTTAGAAGGAAAGAGGGCCGAATCGGCCGTGAGGTCATAGACATAGATGCCCACCCGCGTGCGCTGCAAGAGTTCGTCGGCGAGGAGGCGCTGCAAGCGTTCTTGCAGGGTGCCCGTCAGCAGGGTTTCCGCTGTCGTGTCCACCTCAAGAGAGTCGACAGCCAGCGTATCCCGCTCCCTGCGCCATGGCCAGCAGTGGGAGGAAGAATATGAGGGTTAGGAGTTTCCGCAACACAGTCCTTTCTTTTTCTATTTTGCGGCTGCAAAGATACTGCAAAGCCGCGGGAAAGCAAAGGAGGGAGCCTCTTTGCGTGGGGGTCGGACGGGTCGGACTGGGTCGGACTGTCGAGAGCCTCTTCATATTCGCTTTCATAGAATTTCGTGCTCTGCATTATGCTTACCGGTATCTTCACAACCCTAATGGATAGGACCATGAATGCAGACTATTTATGTATCCGAAAATGCTGGTCTTGGGTACATATCCAAGTCGACGTGTATCCGATTTTGCATTTTTGGATACATATTCTTATTGTCTGACAGATTCAATACTCTCTTGAGTCTTCAAGAGTTATAAGGTGTTTTTGATAGATGATTTTATCTGTTTGTATAATAATACAAATTATTAACTTTATTTCTAATAACATATAGATATATTTGCATGATTTTAATATCAATAAATACAAAAATGAAAAGTTTTTATCATCAATAAACAAGAATATGAAGAAATTATTTCTAAGCAGTCTCTGTTTTCATCGCAAGTCTCACGACTGTTGCGCAGACTTGGAACTTTGATTTGGTGGTGGTTATCTGCATAACCATTTCTCTATGAAGCGTTATAAATCAATAGGAAACAGTGGCTTCAAAGTGGAAGCTGTTGCCGACTACAAACTTTCATCTGGCTTTTGTTTTTCGTCAGGGTTTGGGATTCCCTCACAGAAAGGAGGCACTATTGAGGGGTATAAAAATAGGAGGTGCTAATGATGTACGCAAAGTTGAAGCGTTTCCGATGAATTATCTGACAGTGCCCCTCGTTGCTGGCTATAATGTGCAATTGGGGAAGCTTTTCGATTCTGCCACAAATTGGAGTTCATGCCGGAATTGGAGTTGGAGGCAAAGGACATGTTGAGGGAAACGATGGATGGGGAAAACACTATCGTGAAAGGATGAATCTGTTCAACACTCCCCAAGTGACACCTTACTGCCAGTTCAACAGGTACGATTATGGAGCAACAGTGGCTGTCAATATTGGATTATTCAATGTTTGACTAAAGTGCGTACTATGAGCATAGCCTGCACGAAATGAATAGTCTATGGGGCGACCCTCGTCATCGTAGTGTTGGTGTGTCGGTGCTATTTATGCTGAAATAACAGCATATAAGCTTGTGTAGGAAAATGGGCAAGTCCTTGGAGCACAAATGCTCCAAGGACTTGTTTTTGACGAGAGACTGGGAGGACTGGTCTGACTGGTCGGACGGGTCGGAGGTCCTCTTGAGGAGGGTGGGTTCTCGACTGGTCGGACGGGTCGGACTGGTCCGAGATTCTAACAAAGCACGGCGGCTGTCACAAAAATCCCGCGCCTCTGGGGAGAGGTGCGGGATGGTCTTGATTTTTCAGCGCTGGGCGTCAGCTTAGATTCCGAGCTTAGCTTTTACTTTTGCTGTTACATCTTCGCTGACAGCGGTGTTGATGAAGATGCTGTTGGCGCGAGCTGTTGCCACGTCCATGATGTAAACGAAGTTGCCCTCTTTTGCTACGTGGCCTGAACGGCGTCGAGGACTTTCTGCGTGATGGGCTGCATCTTCTGCTGCTGTGCTTCTTGGAATGCTTTAGCATTGTCCTGGCGAGCCTGCTCGAGTTTGTCGCTCATCTGCTGGAGTTCTTGCGCGTAGCGGTCTTTGATGTTCTGCGGCGTCTTTTCGTTGACTTCTTTTTGCTGTACTTGTCGTACTTAGCTTGAAGTTCCTTCTGCATATCGTCGAGGTTCTTCTGATACTGCTGACCGAGGGTTTGCAGCTCCGTCATGGCCTGCTTGTAGGCGGGCAACTGGCTGGCAGTGGCTTCGAGGTCGAAGTGAGCAAACTTCTGGGCGCTGATAGTGAGCGGTGCGAGGAAGAGCACCAGCATTAAAAAGTTTTTGATCATAGCTTTATTTTCTTTTTATTATTGATTTTGCGGGCGAATTTAGCAACTTTAATTGGAATAGCCCATTGGCTCAACACTTCGTTAGAAATATCTATGGAAGGACTGGCAAAAATGATGCCGGCAGTGTCGCTGCTGCGGTCGAGGACGAGTTGGAAGCCGCGGCGTTGTGCGATGGCTTTGACTCACGTTGTAGATTTCGTCCTGAATGGGCGCCACGAGGCTTTGGCGCTTCTTATAGAGTTCGCCTTCCGGACCGAAATATTTCTTTTTCAGTTCGCTGGCTTGCTTTTTCTTTGTCGACGATGGCTTGTTCGCGCTCTTTTTTTCTGCGCATCGCTGAGGAACACGGCCTCGTTCTGGTAGTTTTTATAGAGCGTTTTTGCTTTCGTTGTCGATGGCTTCCACCTCGGCTTGCCATTTTTTTGCTCACTTGGTTGAGCTGTTCGTTGGCGCGCTCGTATGCGGGATATTGCCCATGATATATTCCATATCAATGAGGGCAAACTTCTGGGCGTGTGCGTTGAGCGTGAAGGCTACAACCAGAAGCAGGAGTGAGATGATTCTTTTCATATTCTTTTTCTGTTGATACCGAATGAGGGAAAGGAGGGCGGATGGCTCTGTGGGGAGTTCTGCCAAACTGGTCCGACCCTTTTCGGTAGAGACGGGTTCAGGAGTGAAATGTTACGCTGCCGTCATCAGAAATCTTGGTTGAGAATGAAGTGGAACTGGCTGCCACCGATTTTCTGACCATTGGCATTGTAGCGTTGGAAACCGTAAGCCCAGTCGATGCCGAGCATACCCACTATGGGGAGCATCAGGCGCACACCGATACCGGCACTGCGCTTCATGTTGAAGGGTTGAACTTGCGGGCGTCGGTCCATGCGTTACCGCCTTCAACGAAACCGAGGACAAAGACATTGGTCTGTCCTTCGAGGAGGAGCGGATAGCGTAGCTCGAGGGGCCCATGCGGCTATAGGCGTAGGCGTTGTTGCCGTCGTCGCCAGCGATAGAACTGTTCTCGTAGCCGCGAGGCCGATGGTCTCGGTGGCGTAGCCGTAGGAATAGCCGGACATTCCGTCACCGCCCACATAGTAGGCCTCGAAGGGCGATTTCTTATAGCGGTTGTGGGCTCCGAGCAAACCGAATTCACGCGTGTCATAAGGACGGGGGCTTTGATGGCACCGGTGAGCGCGGTGAAGGTGCTGGAGCTTGAATTTCCATTTGTTGTATTCCACCCAGCGGAATTTCTCTTGCATCTCTTTCTGATACGTTGAACCTTTTGTAGTTGGTGGCCAGGTTCTTATAGTCCTTGCCGTCCCAGAGCGAGTAAGGCGGCGTGAAGGCCACGCTCAACTCGAGTTCCGAACCGCGACGTGGGTAGAAGGTGTTGTCCGTTGAGTTGCGGTTGAGGGAGAGGTTGATATTGAAGTTGTTACAGTTACCATCGTGGATGATGAAGTACTGCCACGACTTGAGCATATAAGCGCGTGAGTTGAGCTGTGCCGTAAAGGTGAAATAGTCGTCGGGCCAGCGCAAACGCTTACCGAAGCCAAGGGAGAGGCCGAGGAGTTTCACATACTTGTCGGGGTCGTACTAACATGTGTAGTTGTAGTAGTTGGAATTATTGCCGTAGCCCGAGAGGTAGTTGTAGTAATAGTTGTTGTAGTAGCTATTGTTGTAGTAGCTGGAGTTCATGTCGCTCTGCTTGGAGTAGGACAGCGTCACGGAGAGCTGGTTGGGACGTTTGCCGCCAAAACCATGGGTCGAGGAAGGAGAGCGAATAGGCCTGATGGTAGGTACCGTTGGTCTGCAGCGTTGAATGCCAGTGTCTCGTCCGTCGCCCTGCGGATGAATCCGATGTGGCGATTGCCCTTGGAGAAGAGGTTGCCGATGGAGAAGTTGGTAAACTTGATGCCGGCTTGTCCCACGATACCTGTGGGGCCCCAACCGATGGAGAGCTGCGCTGGTCGCCACCTTTCGACACGAGCGGATACGTGATGTCCACCGTGCCGTTATAGGGCCGGGTTTGATGCCTTTGTTCATACCGCTTTTGCAGAGCTTCGGCGTCGAACTGGTTCATCTGTGCCAGGGCCATCACGGAGCGTTTGATGGACTCCATGCTGAAGAGATCGCCAGGTTTGGTGTAGAGTTCGCGCCGCACCACGTTTTTCGTAGACGCGGTCGTTGCCTGTGATGTTCACGCGGTTGAAGCGCGCTTGGCGGCCTTCTTGGATACGCATTTCCAGGTCGATGCTGTCGCCCACCACATTCACTTCAGCGGGGTCGAGGTTGTAGAAAACGTAACCGTTGTTGTAGTAGAGATTGCCCACAGCGTCTTCGTCCTCGGAGAGGCGCTTATGGAGCAGTGTTTGGTTGTAGACATCGCCTTTCTTCATTTGCAGGATGCGCTCGAGCACGTCGGTGCTGTAGACCGTGTTGCCCACCCAACTGATGTTGCGAATGTAATATTTCTGTCCCTTGCTCAGGTCGAGGTACACGTCCACATGGCCGTCGTCCACCTTTGCCACGCTGTCGCTTTTGAGCACAGCGTCGCGGTAGCCCCAGGCGTTGAGTCGCTTCAACACGTTGTCTTTGTCCTCGTCATACTTCTCGGGAAGGAATTTCTTCGATTTGAGGAAGTTCAGCAGTGTGCGCTCATGGGTTTTCTTCATGGCGCGCTTGAGTTTGGAGGCTTCCTTGGGCGTCACGCCGGAGATATAGATGCGGTTGACGTGGATTTTGCTGCGCTTGTCGATGTCGATATTCACCAGCACGCGGTTGTCGGCCGTGGCATCCTCTTTCTGTTGGATGTCGACCTCGGCGTCCTTGAATCCTTCTCGTCGAAGTAGCGCTTGATGATGATCTTGGCACGATTCACCATATCGGGCGTAATCTGACTGCCGTTTTGCAGTCCGAGGCGCTTCTCGAGGTCTTCGCGTTCCGACTTCTTCACGCCGCTATAGCTGATGGAGCTGATGCGCGGTTGGGCGGTGAGATGAACGTGGAGGTAGATGCGGTTGTCCACGATACTATCGGCCGTAATCTTGACGTTGGAGAAGAGCTTCTGCTGCCAGTAGCGGCGCACGGCATCGGTGATGTCGGTGCCGGGAACGGCGTAGATCTTGCCCACTTCGAGGCCGGAGATGCTCTCCAAAAGGTCGTGGTCGTAGCCGGGGATTTCGTCCACGGTGAGACCGCCGAGGATGTATTTCGAGGGCGTGACACTATAAACGATGTCGGGCTGACGCTGCACATTGCTCACCTGTGCCTGAGCGGCGGAGATGCCAGCGAGGGGCAGGGGCGGCAAAGAAAGCCATAGTTTTGCGAGTGATATATTCATTTTTCTTCAAGATAGCGTTGGGGTGTGGGGTTATTCCTGCGTGAGCTGTTCGGAGGTCTTACCGAAGCGGCGTTCGCGACCTTGGTAGTCGACGATGGCGCGGTAGAATTCTTCGCTGCGGAAGTCGGGCCAGAACGTGTCGCAGAAGTAGAGTTCCGTGTAGGGCCGACTGCCAGAGCAGATAGTTGCTGGTCGCTGCTCGCCACCGGTGCGGATGAGCAGGTCGGGGTCGGGCATGAAGGAGGTGGAGGCTCTTGGCTGATAACGTCCTCGGTGATGTCCTCGAGGCGTAGGTCGCCACCTTTTCACGCGGCGGGCGATGCGGCGCATCGTTTCCGTTGCTCCCAGCGGGAGGAATAGCTGAGGGCGAGCACCATGGTCATGCCTGAGTTGTTGGCCGTGCGCTGCTCAGAGTCCCACGAGTGCGGAGCACTTCCTGGGGCAGGCGTGTGATTTCCCCGATCACGCGCAGGCGGACGTTGTTCTTCATGAAGAGTTCGTCCTCAAGGCTCGTCAACAGGAGGCCCATGAGCGCGGCCACCTCGTCGGAGGGGCGGTTCCAGTTTTCGGTGGAAAAGGTGTAGAGCGTCAGGAAGCGCACACCGAGGTTGGAGGCGGTCGTTGTGATTTCGCGCACGGCTTCCACGCCTTCTTGGTGGCCCATGCTGCGGTGCTGTCCGCGTGCCTTTGCCCAGCGCCCGTTGCCGTCCATGATGATGGCCACGTGGGCGGGATGCGTTCCGTATTGATTTGCTCTTTCAGTGTCATAGTGATGATGGGGTTGTGCGGCCGCGCGCTCAGTCCTTGTTGCAGGTGGGACATTTGGGCGAGAGGTCGTGGTGAAAGGGTGACGAGGGTTAGGTTATGAGTGGTCTTTGTTGCGAAATTCGCCCGACTTGATGCCGCGCGGATTGGCCAGACCTTCCAACTTGTCGTTGGGGGTGAAATGAAATGTCCAGTCGAGGCCCGAGATTCACGCGGGGGCTATTTTTCCATTTCACGCCGAACCCTATGGGGATATTCACCGTGGCCACTTTGCCAGCGTCGGAATAGGTCAGTCCTAATCCGCCTTGCAGGTAGGGCACGATGCGTCTGAAGCCCTGATAGCTCTTCACCCAGCCGTAGGGCAGGAAATGAAGTTCGAAGAGGGCGTTGAGGTCGTAGAGATTTCCCTTGGCCTCGTGGTGGAGGCGTGCCGTACCCGCGCTGGCGGGATTGGCGGGGTAGAAATCCAGGATTTTATCCGTGGTGCCACTCACTTTCAGGGTAGCCGCCACTCACTTTCACGGCCATACGCGGATTCAGTGGGGAAGCGGGCCAGCAGCGCGGCGGCCGGCGTGGGCGTACCGTAAAGCTTGGAATTGACGTCGTTCAAACCGAAACCGAAGCCGCCGCCTACGCCCAGTTCGAGGCGATAGAAAGCGTCGTCGTCATCGCCCGAGGCGGCATGGAGCGCGGACACTGCTCCGAGGAGGAACAGCAGCAGCACCAAGCGGCGAACGAGGGCCTGTGGGCCTTGCGCGTGGGGGCGAGGGTGAGCGGTGGTGACTGTCATCGTATGGGGATGAATATTGTATTTATATATGTATGCCTATGGCGACTTATTTGAAAAGCGTGTCTTCGTTTTTCCAGCCGAGGCGGTTGATGCGTCCGCGCCACACTTCGCCGCTGCCGGCACATATTATATATATATAGTTCTGGGCGTCCACCGTGACGGTCACGCTCGTTGCCCCACTGATGGTGGGCACTTTGAGTTCTTTCTGCAACCAGGTGTAACCGTTGTCGCGACTCAGATAGAGGCCGCCAAAACTGCCGTCGCTCTTCTCGCCTGTGAGCAGCAGTGCGTCATCGTAGCGGGCGAGGGTGTAGTTCTGAAGTGTGGGGAGATGGCCGCGGCGGTGGGCATCGAGCGGGAAGTTGACCCACCCGAAGGTGTCCGTTCCCGGAGGTCGAGGTCGCGCTGCCACAACACGGGCTCATTGCCACGCAGTCCCAGCACAACGGCTTTTTCGTAGTTCTTACTCACGGTGGAGGCGAACACGATGCCGGCGTTCTCGTCCAGAGGCAGCGGAGCCGAGGTCGAGCATCGGCTGTCAGGTCTTTCCGCCATCGGTACTGCTCACTAAGCTTGCGCCCGAGAGGGCCAAGAGGTGTTTCGTGCCACTGCCCACGAGTTGTGTGAAGGAGTTAGGCCCACCAGTGGAGTTCACAGGATTCCAGTTGATGCCGTCCTCGCTCGTCGCGAGCTGGTTGCTGGCCAAGGCAAAGAAACGGTTGCCGTGGCGCACCACGGAATGGGCATCGAGCGTGGCGGGTGTGATGGCGTGGCGGGTCCACTGCTGCGGACTGGCGGTATTGGCGGTGAGCACAACGGGAATCGTGCCTTCAAGACCGAAGGCATAGAGCGTGGACCTCACGGTGAGGGCGTGGAGCTGACGCACGGAGCTAAAGGCGGAAGAGTCCGCTGGCCGTGCGCTGCCATATCGTGGAGTCGCCCCATTCCTATGGACGCGGATGTCCACCTGGTATTTTCTGTTGGAAACGCCATCGGTGGCATACACCGTGATGATGCGCGGCGTAGAAATCGATGGAGTCTTTCTGATTCAGAAGGGTATCCTTCCCCGTCACCTTCGATTGTATCGCCACGGTGCCGGTGGCCGTAAGTCCGGAGAACACGATTTTTCTTAGCATCAGTGCCCACGGGCAGCGAATCCACGTTGAAGATGCGCTGGTTCACCTGGTCGATGGTCAGCGGATAGAGCGAACCGGTCACCTTGACGGTATAAATCGAGGTCGCGCCCACTGCGGGAGAGCGTATGGAGGTTGCGATTGAGTGTGCCGAGCGTCATCGCCTTCACCAGGCAAGCCCCCGATGTCAGGTCCTCCGCTTCGCTTTTTCGTATTACAGCCGACATTGGCCATCAACATGGTGAGTGCGCTAAGCATCAGCGCCATGCAGGGATTTCTTCATAATTTTTCTTAAGTAGTCCTCAAGCCTCCGCTCTCATGCGCCTCTCGCGCGCGTCTGCCAAGGAGTATTTTTATACAACGTGCAAAAATAGCATGTAAATTTCGCAACTACGAAATTTTTAATCTTTTGAGGGTGAGGTAGGTGGACGGGGAACACGAGATTTTACGAATTTGGCGAATTGAGCGAATTTGGTGGAAGGTGGACAGGGAATGCGAATTGGAGCTGAATTTTACGAATTGGGCGAATTTTCTATTATTCGTTTCCCATTCACTCAAAATTCACAGACCACAACTCAAGCTTATTCGTATTCGCTCAATTCGCCTAATTCGCATTCCTTCCCACCTTCCGCCAAAATTCGCCCAAAATTCGTGTTCCTTCCACCCTCCCAAAAATTCGCTCAATTCGTAAAATTCGCCAAATTCGCATTCCCTGCCCACTCAGCAATAAAAAAACACGGTATTTTTCATTGACAAATTTCACACAATCTCCCGTCCCCTTATCCCCAGCTGACACAATAAGGCGATCCACTGACACAATAAGGAAGCCAGCCGGTACAATAAGGCGACGGGCGAGAAAAAGCCTATCCATCGGACACAATAAAGCTATACACCACAAGAAACAGCCCACAATGAGCAACTCCCTGAAGATGCGCCCCATAATAATAAATCGTGACGAGAGTGACACACGCACAAAAAGTTTTTAACACTTAGAATATCGTTTACAACCCACAGAAAAAGCAAGAAAATAGTTGGCTAAAAAATTTGCATTTTCGAGGCCTTACCCTACCTTTGCCGAAGCAAAACAAACCTCCCACAGAGGTCTATCACTAACCCCAAAATCCACCCCTCCGGACGCGCGATGCGCCCTCACAACCCTCTAAAACCATCCAAGAATCATGACCTCCGAAGTTATCATCACCCGACCCGTCTGGGAAGAATATCGCCGCATCAAACCGCGATTGCGCCATTTGGCTTTCTGTGCTCTTATCGATTACCTCATGACTGGCGAACGCGCAGAACTATCGCAAAACATCAGTGGACCATTCAACAGATTGCTGGTGGCTTACGGCAATGGATTGGGCAAAAGAAACCATTTCTCAACTCACACATCGCTCACATCACTCACACATCGCTCACTCATCGCAAGAAGAAGAAAAACAGAAGAAAGCATCTTCCCCTGCACCCCTATCTTAAAGAAGAAGAAAGAAAGAAGAAAGGCTAATTCTTCCTACGTCAGAATTAGCTGCGCGAGACACAGCCGAAACAGCCATCAGAAGTTGTCGAAGAACCAGTCGGACAAATCGGACCAGTCGGACCAGTCGGACAAGTCCGAGCCCCAAACAAGAGGCAGCCGAGCACTCCCCTCATGGGGGAGCTGGAGGGAGCTCCTTCTCCCCCTCCACCCTCGACGAAGTTTGCCGCCACGTGGCGGCGAAAGGCTACAGCTTCGACCCCGTCGCCTTTTTCAGCCACTACAGAATCGAACGGCTGGCTCGTGGGACGCACAAAAATGAAAAATTGGCATTCGGCCTGTATCACCTGGGAACGCAACCAAAAAACTTATGGAAACTATCGACAATCTACCTCTGCAACGCGCCGCGACGCCGACCTCCAAGCTGGCCGCGAAACTGCCCTCGACGCCATCCGCCAAATTGCCAACAGTCATACTGAACTCCAACGGCGCTACCCTCCCTCGCGACATTCAGCCAGGCCATGAACCCCGATGTGCAACGCTTCTACGGTCGACTTCCGCTCTCGGATTGCATCCAACGCAGCGCACCCACGCTCCGCCAGCTCGACCAACTCTACGGACCTAACTCGGGCCGCGTGTGGATAGTGCCTCAGCTCACGCGCATCGCCGAATTTTGCGGACAAACAGCGCGGTGGAGCACGCTCCAGATGCAGAGCTTACGGCCATCATCCTCCAGCAATTCAGCCAACTCACGGTGTGCGAGCTCAGCTGGTTTTTCCAGCACTTCAAGGTGGCCGCTACGAACGCTTCTATGGCACGCCCGACCCCATGGTGCTCACGCGCAGCCTCCGCTCGTTCCTCTCCGAGCGCAACATGACTGGCAGCGCATCGAACAAGACCGCGCCAACGAAGCGCGCCGCCACCGAAGGCCTCGTGGGCATCGCTGCCCTCAGAGCTACCTCGCCCGCTGCCGAGAAGCTGGGAAAGTTTCGATATTAGAGCCCCCTCCACCTCCCCCATGAGGAAGCCCCTCCACCTCCCCCATAAAGGGGAGTGCTCGCTTCACCACTTGTTTTTGAAGAATTATCAGAGTCTAATAGTCATCCTGCTCTGAGCACTCCCCTCATGGGGAGATGGAGGAGCTTTCACCAGAATAAAACCATGCAAGACAATCTCTCAAAACTCTCCGCCATCGGTATGCTGATGGCAGGTGTCAACCTCACCGTCGCGGGCTTCATCGTCCCGCCATTGGGTGAAATCTCCGACAGCGTACTGTGGTTTACAGCCCAGACGCTCATCTACGCCGGTAGCATCTTCGGCGTGAAGGTCTACATCGACCACCAACTCAAAACTCGTCACTAACCTCTAAAAACCAACAACAACCATGAGAACTATCAACAACATCTTCGTGCATTGCACCGCCGCAACCTTCCGCCACCATCGAGGGCGCTCCGCAATGGCTTCCGTGCCCGCGGTTGGCACGCCCTGGCTATCACTACGTGATCGAGGGCCGACGGCACACTGCGCCGCCTCTGGGCGGAAGAACACCGTGGCCAACGGCGTGCGGGGCTACAACCAACACGCCATCCATCTTGGCCTACATCGGCGTGTATTGACCCCGAGGGTCGTCCGGAAGGACACGCGCACCTGCGCCCAGCGCACCACGCTCGAGGCTCTCCTCCCGCCTCCTCCTGGCACTACCCCACCGCTCGCATCCGTGGCCACCGCGAGGTGAAACCCAACAAGGCCTGCCCCAGCTACGATGTTCAGAGCGAAATCAAGAATTGGGAGAGATAAACCGAGCAGGATGTTCTCCGACCAGTCCGACCAGTCAGACCAGTCCGAGAACCCACCCCTCAAGAGGACCTCCGACCAGTCCGACCAGTCTGAGCCCACCAAGAAAGGCTTGAAATTTTCTTTCCTTTTTCTCTTGCACAATTCACTCTAAATTCCTATCTTTGTAATGTCTTAAAGAGAAGCTTCAGCAAGACACTAACCAAATCATTATCACTAACCTGCACCACAAAAACCCACGTTGAGTGGATGGTGCTTAAAATCATCAAAACCATGTTAAAGTACAAGTAATCCAGCGAAAGAATCCTATGTGACAAAAGCGTGAGTACTACGCCCAAGAAGTTGAACAAACTCAGATGAGTTTCGCTACCCTCTGCGACAAGATTTCACACTCCAGTACAGCCACTGCTGCCAGATGCTTCAGCCGTCATCAAAGAGGCCTGTGTCCCACGCCCTCGAAGCCTTGCTCGACGGTAAGAGTGTGAGTCTCGGCGATTTGGGTAGATCTCCACCACCATCAAATCGAAGGGTGCCCACTGCCAAAGGATTTTTGAGCCCAAACTCCTGCGCAACATCGATGATTCGCTGGGTGCGCCCTCACGCGCTTCCGCGCTGCCTTCGACCTCGAAAAGGCAAAGTGAGAGTGCAGAAGGTGTAAGTAAAAAGGAAGCCCCTCCATCTCCCCCATGAGGGGAGTGCTCAGAACTGGATGACCGTTGAAAATCAGACAGATCATCAGAACGCAAGTGGCAGCGAGCACTCCCCCTGTAGGGGGAGATGGAGGGGCTTTCTGAGGCTCTCTGGAGGGGAGTGCTCAGAGCTGGATGACCGTTGAAAATCAGACAGATCATCGAACACGCAAGTGGCAGCCGAGCACTCCCCCTTCATGGGGGAGATGGAGGGGCTTTTTCCCTTTAATCTTCTTTCTTTTTCTTTCTGCTGGGGAATCTGACCGTAGATGGCGAGACCTATGACAAGAAGAATGACGGGCTTCAGACCAATCTGAGTGCCCAGAGGCAGAGAGGCTTATCGGCAATCTCAAACTTACATTCCTTAGCAATCTCTTTTGGCTTCTTCACGGTGAGGTCAACATATTTCTCCTCTTTGTTGTCAACAAGAGCATAGGTATCAGTCGCCATAGTTCCACACAGGACACCAGAAAAGGGTGAAACTCTTGTAGCGAACACCGAGATTGAAATGGTCGCCCTCGTCGTTGGCAAAACTATCAGGCAATTCGTGGAGCGTTTTGAGAGCATCACCATTACCATAGATAATGACACCACGGGCGAAGCCGTCGTTGAACAAACAAATGCCACTACGAGCATCGCCAGCATTACGGAAAATCTTTTCATAGTTTTTAATTGTTTTAATGAATTGTTTAGAGATATGCAAATGTAAGTGAATTTCTCTTTCGCAAACAAGAAAAGAACAAAGAAATTCAAAATTTTAACACAAGAACCACTCTAATGCATACAAAAAGACAGCGGCTTCCCTCCCACTGGAGAGACTGTAAAGAAATGATTTAGAGCGGATCTACATCAAAATAGAGCTGCACGCCTTTGAGTTCGGGACGCGACAGGAGGACATCGCGAGCAGAAAGGAGGTGCGGCGGATGCTGGCCGCGGAGAACGTGGGGCGCACCTGAGCATCATCTTCCGAATATAGAGCGCTTGGATGCGCGCCACGGCAGGGACGGTCAGGACCGAGGAGGTCGGACTGGAAATAAGGGCGGATGCTCTGTGCAAACTTTTGTGCGGCGTCTTCCGCAAATGCGCTCATCGCGGTGGCGCACAAAAAATGTTAATGATGCGGCGAAAAGGCGGGTAGAAAACTCGCGCCGCTCGACGAGCTGACTGGCGTACGCATAGCGCGGTAGTCGTTCGTCACAATTTGCTGCACCACGGGCAGCTGGGGTTGGCGTGTCACGAAACACCACGAGGCCGCGACGACCTTTGCGCCCTGCGCGACCCGCCACCTGGCTGAGCATCTGAAACGAACGCTCAAAGGCACGAAGTCAGGGCACGTGAGGCTCTGGTCGGCATTGAGGGATGCCTACCGTGGACCCGCTCGAAATCGAGCCCTTTCGTGACCATCTGCGTACCGATCAAGATGTCCGTTTCGCCCCGCCCGAAAGCCTCGAGGATGCGTTCATAACTGGAACGGCTGCGCGTGGTGTCGAGGTCCATGCGAGCCGTGCGGGCTTCGGGGAAAAAGGCGCGCACGGCGGCTTCTATCTTCTCCGTGCCATCACGCAAGTCGCGCAATTCGGTGCTACCGCAGTTGGGACACTGCTGGGGCAGCGGATAGGGCGTTCCGCAGTAGTGGCAAACGAGGCGGCCCTGCTGCTGATGGTAGGTGAGCGGTACGTCGCAATGCTCACAATGAGGGTGTCCAGCCACAGGTGTGGCATTCCAAAAACAGGACTATAGCCGCGGCGGTTCTGAAAAAGGATGACCTGTTCGTGATGAGCCAGCGCCTCGCGAATCTCTTCGGTCAGGCGCGGTGAGAACGGGCTTTTCATAAGTTTCTTACGGCGCAATTCTTTGACATCTTCCACCACGATTTCGGGCAGTTGCCGATCACCGTAGCGCGTGGTGAGGTTCCACGAGCGATACTTCCCAGAAAGCGCGTTGTGATAGGTCTCCACGGCTGGCGTGGCCGTTCCGAAGCACGCGCGCACCGGTGGAACGCGCCAGCACGAGGCGGCATCGCGAGGCGTTATAACGCGGTGCAGGATCTTGCTGTTTGTAGCTCGTTTCGTGTTCTTCATCAACGATGACAAGCCCCAAGTTGCGGAAGGGCAGGAACAGACTGGAACGCACGCCGAGGATGAGCGGAAAAGGCCGCTCCGAGGTTGCCGCTGCCAGAGTTCCACGCGCTCGGCATCGGGAAACTTAGAGTGATACACGCCGAGTTTGTCGCCAAAAACACGACTCAAACGCGTCATGATCTGCGTGGTAAGGGCGATTTCGGGCAGGGAGATACAGCACCTGCTCTCCGCGCTGCAAAGCTTCCTCTATGAGGCGGATATAAATCTCCGTTTTGCCACTGAGGTAACGCCATGCAGCAGGACGGGAGTAGAGGCCGATTGCATGATTTCCTCATAGGGCCTGCCGCTGCGCTGGGTTGAGTTCTTTTTGTCAAAAGTTCGGGCAGTGCCTTCTGCGTTTTGAGTCGACCCACTTCGCAGTCGTAGACCTCCAAAAACGCCTTTGCCGACGAGGGCAGAAAGGGCAAACTCGGAAGCACCTGGGAGGCGAAGGAGATCGCGCCGCGCCACTTCCTCGAACAAGCCCATATTGGAAAGAGCAAAAAGCCGTGGAGGCCTTGGAAAACTCGAGATATTTGAGAGAAGTTCGCTCTGCTTGGGTGTGCCTTGAGATTTTCAAAAAGCTTCATTGAGGCGATTCTCATCCTGAAAGTCGGGGCAAAGCGCACATGTTTCTCCGTTTTGGGCCGATACTGCCGCGTCATCTTCTCTTCCATCACGACAGCATCACGCTCCAGCAAACGGCGCACAAGCGGCAGGGATATTGTCAATATTTAGTTCACGCTGCAAACTCGCCAAGCTCTCCTTTTTCGGTCGAAAGAGCGTCAGAACACGACTCTCGCGCTCCGTGAGGAGCATCGAAATCGGAGAAATCAGGATGCTTCCGCACCGCGCTCTCGCTCTCGAGTTTGAGGCCCGAAGGCAGGGGCGGCTTTCATGACCTCGCCCAGCGTGCACATATAATACCGCGCCATCCACTCCCAAAACTGCAACTGCGCAGGCAGCAGCAGGGGTTGCTCGTCCACCAGTTCGGCCACATCCTTCAAGGCGGACGCGTCGACGGTGGCAGCAGCGTGGCGCGGAGGCGGAAAACGATGCCGGTGTAGTACTTGCGGCGACCGAGCGGCACCACAACTCTCTACCCACGACAACCCGCCCAGCCAGCTCCTGCGGCGGGCGGTAGGTGTAAGGGCTGGCTCACGGCCAACGGCAACGTATGATATCGGCAAACTGGTTTCATCTTCCGTGCAAAGGTAATAATTAAATGTGCTAAGTAGGAAATGTGCTCCTGCGGCAATAAAAATATAAGGCGTATTTTGACAAAATCCGAGAAAATACTTATCTTCGCTTAATAATAGTGAATTATAACAAATAAATAAGGTAAAAAGATATGTTCGACGTAAAACAATGCCTCGCAGAATGTGAGGAAAAAATGGAAATGAGCGTGATGCACCTCGAAGAGACGCTGGCTCAAATCCGCGCCGGAAAGGCCAATGTTCACATCTTAGACGGCATCCGTGTAAACTCCTACGGTAGCCAAGTGCCACTCAACAACGTATCGGCTATCTCCACTCCCGACTCACGAACCATCGCCATCAAACCTTGGGACAAGAGTATGTTCCACGCCATCGAGAAGGCCATTATCGACTCCGAGGTGGGCATCATGCCGGAGAACAACGGCGAGGTGATCCGCCTGGCCATCCCCGCGCTGACCGAGGAACGCCGCCGCGCACTGACGAAGCAGTGCAACAAGGAGGCTGAAAGAAGCTAAGATGGCCATCCGCAGCATTCGCCGAGACGGTATCGACAAACTCAAAAAAAGCCGAAAAGAAGGCGAGGCGAAGACCTCCGCAAGGACGCTGAAAACGACCTGCAAAGATTCACGACAAAATGGTGAAGCAGATCGAGCAGCTCCTCGAAGTCAAGAACAAAGAAATCATGACTGTCTAAGCAAGCCTCTCTTGGTGGGCTCAGACGGGTCCGACCAATCCGACCAGTCCGAGAACCAATCCCCTCAAGAGGATCTCCGACCAGTCCGACCAGTCCGAGCCCACCCAAAAGCCCCTCCACCAACTATGCCAACCCTCACCACACACACTCACGGGCGGGTGGTACGCAGCACCGGCAGCTGGTACACCGTGCGCACCGACGACGGGCGCGAAGTGGAATGCAAAGTCAAGGGCAACTTCCGCCTGCGAGGCATCCGCTCCACCAACCCCGTGGCCGTGGGCGATGGCGTTAGCATCATCGAGGACGGAAGCGGAACGGCTTTCATCCGCGAAATAGACGAACGCCGAAACTATATCGTTCGCAAAGCCTCCAACCTCTCCAAGCAGAGCCACATCCTGGCGGCCAATCTTGACATGGCGCTCCTCGTCGTGACCATTGCGCGCCCCGAAACGTCCACAACGTTCATCGACCGCTTTCTGGCCAGTGCAGAGGCCCTACCGCGTTCCTGCGGCCATCTGTTTCAACAAAACCGACGACCTCTCCAGTGAAGAGCGCGAAATGCTCGACTACCTCACGCTCATCTATCGCGACGCAGGCTACGATGTGCTACATGTTTCGGCCGTCACCGCATGAGGGACTCGATGCGCTGCCCCACTGCTCACCAACCGCCTCACGCTCTTGGCGAGGCAACTCTGGTGTGGGGAAGTCTACCCTCCTCAACGCGCTCATTCCCGAGGCTCACGCGCGCACCGCCTCTATCAGCGACGCCCACGAAACGGGCATGCACCACCACCTTCTCCGAACGCTACGACCTGCCCCAGGGAGGCGCACTCATCGACATCCCCGGCATCAAAGGCTTTGGCACGTTCGAGTTTGAAAGGAGGAGTATCCATTTCTTCCGCGACCTCTTCAGCCTCTCCGCCGGATGCCGCTTCGGCAACTGCACTGCACCAACGAACCTGGTTGCGCGGTGCTTCAGGCCCTCGAAGAACACCGCCTTGCGCCTTCGCGCTCACTCAGAGCTACCTTTCCATGCTCGACGATAAAGATGAATCGAAGTATCGCGAGGCGTATTGAAAAAACACACAAGAACATCCCATTCATTCTCTCTAAAAACATCCCGACTCTTCGGACTCCACTGAACAGTCCGACTTGTCCGAAAAACAATAGCATTATGTCACCACTCCTCCTCATCGGCACCATCGTCCTCGTGGCCCTCTTGCTCTTCGCCATCGAGGCTTTCGTCACGCCTGGCTTTGGCGTGCCTGGCATCACGGCCTCTGCCCTCATCCTCGTGGCCGATGCCATCACTTTCTACCATTATGGCGCATTCATCGCCACCTGTGCCCTCTTCGCCTCCGTGGCCTTCGTGCTCTTCTTGTTCTGACTCGTGAGTCGCTCGCCCATCATCAAGCGTGCCGAACTCCACACCAACATCGACTCTACCAATGCCACCGCGGCACAGCTCTCTGTGCGCCCCGGCGACGAGGACGCGCTCTCACGCGCCTCGCCCTCATCGGCAACGCCGAGATAGACAGCAAGAGCGTTGAAGTGAAGAGCGCCGGAGGTTTCATCGATGAAGGCACCCCCATCCGCGTCATCAGCGTGCGGGACGCTCTCATCCTCGTAAGCCCGAAGTAGCACTTCTGCATCAGACTCATAGATATAAATATGCGTGCCTCCATTCCTTATATAGAACAGAAATTCAAAGAATACAACCAACTCATCTTCGGCAACCACCTCCCCGACATCCCCATCCGCCTCTCCCGCGCAACGACTTTCGTGGGGAAGTACCAACACCGCACGCGCCGCACACCGCTGGGGCGCATTGAGTCTACGATTTCCACCTGCGTTTTGGCGTGCTTTTCGACCTCACGCCCGAAGAACTCGACGATGTGATTATCCACGAAATGATTCACTACCACATCGCCTACCACCAACTCCACGACACAGCGCCTCACGGACTCATCTTCTGCAAGATGATGAACGACATCAACCAAACCTTTGGCCGCAACATCAGTATCTCACACAAACTCTCTCCCGAAAAAGTTTCCGCCGTGAAGCAGTTGCGCCAAACGGTACACGTCATCGCGGCCCTCCGACTCGCAACAGGCGGCGCGGGCATCAAAGTGCTCCCTCGCAGCCGCCCACGCATCGAGGCCTACTACAAGCGAATGCTCACACACCCCGAAGTGGAAGCCATCCGCCTTTATATCTCCGACGATCCGTTTTTTAACAAATACCCCACTTCCTCCACCCTCTCGGCCTACGAGATTGAGGAAAAAGAACTCGAAGCTCACCTCCAAAAAGCTTCTCCCTTGAAGCTACAGTTTTCAGAGGCCTGAGGGACTTTCTTGGTGAGCGCAGACTGAGCCTCTCTTGGTGGGCTCAGACTGGTCGGACTGGTCCGACTGGTCCGAGGTCTCTCGAGGAAGCTGGAGGGGGCTTTTTCCTCTGCTTTTTCCTCCGCTTTCCATTAGCTTTGACACCATTATGATAGAACTCCACGGAATCAGGAAATCCTTCGGCCCCCTCGAGGGTGCTCAAGGGCATCGACCTCAACATCGAGAAAGGCGAAGTTGTCAGTATCGTAGGCCCCAGCGGCGCAGGCAAAACCACGCTACTCAAATCATCGGCACACTCTACAAGCCCGATGCGGGCAGCCTCCTTATCAACGGTACCGACGTGCTGGCGCTCAATAGTCGCAAATTGGCCGACTTCCGCAACCGGCACATCGGATTCGTCTTTCAGTTCCACCAACTCCTCCCCGAATTCACGGCGCTCGAGAACATCATGATTCCGGGAATGATTGCCCGCCGCTCCCATGGTGAACTCCGTCAGCGCGCACTCGAACTCCTCCAGTTTATGGGACTTCAGAACCGTGCGGAACACAAAGCCCAATAGAGCTGAGCGGTGGCGAGCAGCAGCGCGTGGCCGTGGCGCGGGCGTTGATGAATCAGCCCGATGTGATTCTCGCCGACGAGCCTTCGGGTTCGCTCGACTCCACAACAAAGCCGAACTGCACCAGCTCTTCTTCGAACTCCGCGACAAACTGGGACAAACGTTCGTTATCGTGACGCACGACGAAGAACTGGCCCAACTCACCGACCGCACTATCCACATCATCGACGGCCATATCAGCGTGCCGCCCTCCAACCTCCCCGAAAATGAAGCATCCACAATCTGAGCGCCCCTAGCCTCTGCCACTGAGCGCACCTCCACCCTCCAACTGGGCAACTACAACACGCTGCGCATCACGCGCTTCACCGACCACGGGGCCTACCTCGACGGCGGCGAAGTGGGCGAGATTCTCATGCCCAAAAACCTATGTGCTGCCCGAGATGAAGCCCGGCGATGAAGTCCGCGTATTCGTGTATCTCGACCAGGAGGAACGCCTCGTGGGCACCACGGAAACGCCACTGGCACGCGTGGGCGAATTTGCCTATCTGCGCGTGGCGTGGGTCAATGAGTACGGCGCATTCCTCGATTGGGGACTCATGAAGGACCTCTTCGTGCCTTTCCGTGAACAGAAACGCCGCATGGAAAAGGACCGTTCCCTACATCGTCTATATCTACATCGATGAAGAAACGAGCCGCATCGTGGCCTCCGCAAAGGTAGACCGCTTCATCCAACCCACCCCCTACGGTCGCTACCACCGCGGTGAGGAGGTCGACATCCTCATTCAGCAGAAAACGCCGCTCGGCTTCAAGGTCATCGTGGACAATGCCTGGCCGGGCCTCATCTACGACAATCAGATCTACGAAGACCACCGCACCGGCGAACGTCTCCGCGCCAGCATCGTCACTTTCCGACCCGACGGAAAACTTGACCTTTCCCTGCAAAGAATCGGCAAAGGTCGCTTCCGCGATTTTTGCAGAGATTCTGGAGGAACGCCTCGAGGAAGCCGGAGGTGAAATTCCCTTTACAGATCGTTCTGATTCAGAGGACATTATGCGCGAGTTTGGCGTATCCAAAAAGACCTTCAAACGCGCTGTGGGTACGCTCTACCGCTCCCGCCGCATCGAATTGCTGCCCGAGAGCATTCGCCTAATAAAAAAAGTGACATATATTGCTGAGAAAAATCCTATATCAGAGGAAACGACCAGAAAATGCTAACCGGCAATTAGCAAAAATAAAAAGAAAGAAAAAAATTTTTCGCTTTTTTTCTATTATTTGTTTGTCTAAATCAAAAACGCTTCGTAATTTTGCAATGCATTCAAGGGAAAGAGGCATCCACAAAGCCCGCCCCTGTTGCTCTGATTTAGGAAATAGTTTTTCATCTCTATATAAGTTCTGTGAAGCTGCGGCACGTTGTGAAATGGGCCGCAGCTATTCTTTTGCCCTTTTTCTTGGTGGGATCGGACTGGTCGGACCAGATCGGACCAGTCTGAGAACCAGCTTTCTTGAAAAACCTCCGACCAGTCGGACCTGTCGGACCAGTCTGAGCCCACCAAAGAGAACCTCCGACCAGTCGGACTGGTCGGAGGTAGAGGAGATGTAAGAAGCTATTTCTTAGAACGAATATCCAAAAGCCTAAATAGGGAAGGATGAGGAAGCCATCCACGGAGTGGTCGCCGCCTAAGCCGAAGACAGGAGAAATTCCCACGCGCATGGAGAAACCACGGATGGGCTGCAAGCGATAGCCTATCGTGCCGAAGAAATAATAGGCCAGAAAGTTTCATGAGTATTACCAGGGACAACATAACCTGGACCTGTAGGGTCCCATATAACCGTCTTCGAGATATTCAACTTTTTCCAAAGATGAGCGCCACGGTCATACCGCCGCCCAACTCAAATTTACTTTTTCTTGCCGAAGAGGTAGTTGAACTCAGGAGAGAGCGAAAGCAGGTGGAACGACTCCTTTTCGCCAAACCAATCATTGGAGCCTGCATAAGCCCAGCCCAATCCGCCGCCAAAGCCCCAACCGCGGTTGCCTTTGAGGCGCGTATCGAAAATGGGCACTCAACCAACCGAAAGGGCCAAGTATCGTACCCGTCACGTTCTTCACGGGTTCCAAATTCAAAGTGGGTTGCAGGACTTTCAGGTCCGTTGCCGCGACCTCCGTGCGGGGAGGTATCGGGGCTACAATTGCCGCGTCTTTCGCTTGGAGAGACAAGGCCGCGCAAGCCATAAAGCTTGCCAGAATCCATGTTTTCATAACAGAACTTATTATTGATGTAAAAATATTCTTCTTCCGTTCCTTCCTCCGCGCTGCAAAACGCTGAACAGCTGCGGGGCAGATTTTCGTCAGCACTTCGGCGGGACTGTATCGCTCGCTAAGGCCCTACGAGGGACAGGTCATTCCTCCCCACCACGCCTCGATACATCTGCATCATCTGCTCGGCAAGGCGCTCTGGCGCAAAGGGTCTCGAGGGCCCACTGCCTACTGTCGCGACCTCGCTGTTGGCGCGCCTCGTCGTCGGCAAGGAGGGTGCGGATGGCGTGAGCAATGCTCTCTGGGTCGTTCGGGTTTACCAGCAGCGAGTGAGGGCCTCCAGCTTCGGGCAGACACGACACGTTGGAGGTCACCACAGGCGTACCACAGGTTGCGCCTCCACCACGGGCAATCCGAAGCCTTCGTTGAAGGAGGGGAAGACAAAGGCCGTGGCGCACTCATAGAGGTAGCGCAGCAGGCGATTGTCGTAAATATCGGTGAAAAGGAAGAACTTACGGCTCAGCTTATAGCGGCACACATAGGAATGGACCTCTTCGAGGTATTCTCGTCCGTTGCCCACGACCACCAGTGGCAGTTGTTCGCCAGCAGGAATGGCTTCGAGAGCACGAACGATGCCCATGAGGTTTTCCTACGGTTCACCGAACCCACATAGAGAAGGTAGTCCGTAGGCAGCTGCGGGAGGTACTGTTTCAGTTTCCGATGCGCCAGTTCTTTATTGAGTTCCGCATAGAAGAGTTGTTGAGCAGGCTGATAAATGACCTCCACTTTCTCTTCCTTCACGTTGTAGAATCTGCATACATCGCGTTTCGATAGCTTCCGAAATGGCCACGATGCGTGTGCCTCGCGGCAAGCATAGCGCGCCTTGAAGTCGTAGATGGCGCGGTCCCAGCGGTGGTACATCGCAGGAAAGGTGCGCCAAGCCACGTCGTGCATCGTCACCACTGCCGGAATTCGAGCAGCCCCCAAACCCATTGGTAGCTCGTGACTAAGGCCGTGGTAAAGATCAGCTTGGTCTTTCTTCAGCTCTTTGGCCAGACCATAGCCGCGCCAAAAGCGAACCGCGCACAAGTCCTTCGGGCATGCGCGTGCGACAATGTTCTTTGTGGCGATAAGGCTTCACCACGTTGGCATCCGAAATCTTAGGGGTATAGAGCAGGTATGTGTTATCCGGAAAAACGAGCCGTGAGCATATCTATCAGTGTCCGACTGTAGTTGCCCAGGCCTGTAAAGTTGTTAAAAAGGCGTTTAGCGTCGTAAGCAATCTGCATAGTTGTGAGTGTAAAAAAGAAAGGGGAAAAACTCGCAGCCTCGCTGTATCAACAAAAGGCATGCATAACCCAAAAAAGTGTAAAGGCGAGTTACCTTTCTTCACTGCAAAATTAAATCAGATTATGATTTCTCCCAAATTATTTTTGGTTCTTTTCACGCTCTTCTTTATTTTTGCCAGAAAGGGAAAAAGCGCAGCGGCGAAGCTCAACCTGCGTGTGCACGACAGCGTCCCCACTGATCTTCGCCCGTGGCTGCCGCCCGTCTTCGCTCTTTGTCGGGACTTGGCACACCTTTTTCCATCTTCAACACTGCCCAATGAAACTACTCATCAATCCAAAATACGAACGGGTACGCCCCTTCCTCGAAAAACATCGATGCCTACTTTGCCGAGGGCGAAGCCTGCGCGAGAGTCGCAACTCCTGCGCGTGTGTCAGTGGGAGGATTTGGAGCTCAACGTGAAGCGGTTTCGCCAGCCCTGTTTTTCAGCGCGTGGCCTACACCTTCCTGCGTCGCCCCAAAGGCTTACGCGCCTATGAGAATCCGTTTCGCTATCGCGGCCGGAGTAGATAGTCCCGAACCGGTGGCCTATCTCGAACGAAGAAAAGGAGGATTGATAGCGGAGAGTTTTTCGTCAGCGTGCAGTGTCCTTACACGCGTCGTTTCTATGAATTTGCCACCGCGCCGCTCACTCCTGAGGTCTTGCTGGTGGCTCGCAGTTTTGCCCGCCTCACGGCGCGCCTTCACGAGGCGGGAATTCTTCATCTCGACTATTCGCCGGGCAACATTCTTTTTTTGAGGTTATCGATGGCGAGCCGCATTTCTCTCTTGTCGATACCAATCGTATGCGCTTCGGAAGCGTTTCTGTGGCCGAGGGTTGCCGCAATTTCGCCCGACTCTGGGGACGCCCCGCTTTCTTCGAGGCGATGGCCGATGCCTATGCTGAAGCGCGCCACGCTTCCCCCGCAGAATGCCGCCAACGCATGCTTTCTGCCCGCCGAAAGTTCTGGAAACGCTACACACGCCGCCATGGTGCGCCCTTCGAGATGGAGCTATTGGGCTAGGGAGGCCTAGGATTCCTAGCAGCCCTAGGAGCCCTAGGGTTCCTATGACCCTAAACAATCTCTTTCGGCTTTTTTCCAGTAAAGATTTCATCCACTTTCGCCGCAATGATATTGGGCGAAATTTTCTGCATGCAGCGGTAGTCGCCGAAGCGGCAAGGCTTATTGCCGAAGATGGAGCAGGACGGCACGACAGCTCCTGCTGCACGATGTTTGCGCCCATTTGTCCCCAGCCCATAAAGCCCGCGTCGGGGTGCGTCTGTCCCCAAATCGACACCACGGGGCAGCCCACGAGTGAGGCCAGGTGCATATTGGCCGAATCCATCGAGATCATCGCATCGAGGCGGCCCATGAGTTGCAACTCCTGCCCCAGACCGCGCAGCATGTCGGAAACGAAGACGATGCGAGGGAAGCGGTCGTCCCATTCCTTGCGGATGGTGTCCATTTCGCGCGGCGTACCAAAGACAAACAAGCGCGTACTGGGGCGTTGCTCCAAGATGAGTGCCAACGCCTCAGCGAGTTTTTCCGGTAGGGTAAATCTTCCCGCGATGCGCCGCAAAGGGAGCCACGCCGAGGAGGTATTCGGTCTTTCCCCGCGGCCCTAAAAGCTCATCGATGAGAGGCGAAGCAGGCAGCGCGAGCCGCTGGAAGTTGAGCGTCACGTCCAGTCCCAAATGCGCCAGCACTTTGTTGTAACGCTCGAAGGAGGACGGCAACCGCCCATGGGAGGTGTGCGCCACGAGGCGGCGTTTTCTCCGCCCGCCCCTTGTCGATAGCGCCACGCGGAGGCCAGCGAAACTGTAAGATGCGGCGAATCACGATGGTTCGCAATACGTTGTGAAAATCCGCCACAGCATCCACGCCGTGACGCTTCAGCTGCCGCGCCAGTCGCTACAGTCCGCGCAGCCCCACATAGTCCTTCCGCAAATCCACGGGAAAGAAGTCCACATTCGGGGGTAGGTGCTCAAAGAGCGGTGCCACAAAGGGACGTGATACCACGGTGATGCGGAGGTCGGGTACTGCCGTGCCAGACAGTCAACAACTGGGACGGTCATGGCGATGTCGCCCAAGGCGGAGAATCGGAGTATGGCTATATGGCGCACAGAGATCTTATTTTTATACAATACAGGGTTGGTTTCGGGGTCGTTGTAGAGCTTCATCTGCTTGTAGAGCTTCATCACCTTGCGACCAGCAGCGAGGTCGTCGAGCAAGGCATCGAGCGCGCCGCAGAGGTCGCTCTTCTGTTCGAGCAACACGTTCAGTCGCTGTTCGGAACGCGCGCTTGTGGTCGGCCGAAGCATCGGGGCGTTCGGCTTGTTCGCGCATGTGCCAGATTTTGAGGCTCAAGATGCTCAAGCGGTCCACCGCCCATGCCGGCGTTTCGGTGTTGATGGTAGCCGTGGGCAGTGGCGTCACCTCATGGAAGAGAGAGAGGAAATAGCTGTCGATGAGTTCCACGAGGTCGGTGCGCTCCTGATTGCTCTTATCAATGCGGTGTTTGAGTGTCATGCCCTCCTGCGGATCGATTTCCGGGTCGCGGATGAGGTCCTCCATGTGCCATTGAGCGGCATCAATCCAGCATTTGCGATAGAGGTCGTACTCGATGGTTTTGCGGCGTAAAGGGGTTGGGCACTGCCGCATCGATACTATCGGTTTTGTGATAATCGCGCACAACCTGTTCAAAGATAGGCCATGCTTTTTCGGTGAAAGTCATATAAATGCTTTGTTAGTATTTGCGCAAAGATACTGTTTTTCTTGGAAAATTAGGATTGTATGGCAGAAAGGTGTGGCCAAAAGCGCGGGAAAATGCCCGAAAACGCGCGTTTTTCCCTTATTGTGTCAGCTGGCACAATAAGGAAGCCAGCTGACAACCTTATTGTATCGGGCGAGGCAATAAGGAAAAAGAAGATCCAAGAGAATCTCGGACGGGTCGGACTGGTCGGACTGGTCGGACCAGTCCGAGAACCAGCCTCCACAAGAGAGCCTCCGACCAGTCCGACCAGTCCGACCAGTCTGAGAACCAACCCCGCAAGAGGACCTCCGACCAGTCAGACCAGTCCGACCAGTCTGAGCCCACCAAGAAAGGAATCAGCCATTTTCCCCAATTTCTTCCTATCTTTGCATACAAAGACCACAAACCATGTCGGAACTGAAAACTTTACGGCTCTTGCCGGAGCTGCGCAGGGACGGTTGTGCTGCCAGCCTCGAAGAGCCTCTCAACCGCCTGCTCACTATCAATGCGTGCTTGCCACAGCCTGTCAGTCTGCACAACCTCAGCGAGGCCGACGACACCATTGTGATGCGGCGCGGACTCATGGGCTTTCGCTCCACCATCGACATCCACGGAGCGGGTACAGCCATGCGTTTCCTGACGGCTCTTTTCGCCACACGCCCCGGTGAGCGCGTGCTCACGGGTTCGGAGCGGATGCTGCAACGCCCCATCGGCGTGCTCGTCGATGCCCTACGACAGTTGGGGGCGGAGATGGAGTATGTCGGGAAGAAGGCTTCGCCCTTGCGCATCAAAGGCGGCGAACTCGCCGGCGGCGCGCTGACGGTGGAGGCCAATATCTCATCGCAATACATCTCGGCACTTCTCATGATTGCGCCCGTGATGCGCGAAGGACTCTCCCTCACGCTCGCCGGCCACATCGCTTCACGCCCTTACATAGACATGACGCTGGCCCTGATGCGCGATTTCGGCGCCATTGCCCACTGGACGACGGAGAACGAAATCTTTGTAGCTCCCGGCGGCTATCAGCGCACGGCGGACTACACCGTGGAGGCCGACTGGAGTGCGGCGTCCTATTGGTACGAATTCCTGCACTCTCTCCCGACAGCGAAGCGCGCATCGTGCTGCCACAATTGCAGCGCGAGAGTTTTGCAGGGCGATTGCCGCACGCGTGAGTTCTTCGAACCCTTAGGTGTGCACACGGCATTTTACGCCCGAGGGCGTGGTGCTCACCAAGAGGGAGGCCACAACGGGCCGCCTCGAACTGAACCTCAGCGCGCAGCCCGACCTGGCTCAAACGCTGGTGGTGACGTGCGTCATGCTGGGGCGACCCTTCTGCTTCAGCGGCTTGGAGAGTTTGCGCATCAAGGAAACCGACCGCCTCGCGGCATTGCTAACAGGAGTTGCGCAAAACTGGGTTGCGAGGTGACAGTGGAGGGCGACGCCGTGCTGCGTTGCGATGCGCCACAACCGGCGGCTGTTGCTTCAGCACCCATTGCCACCTACGACGACCACCGCATGGCTTTGGCCTTTGCGCCTTGTGCTTATCGCTGCGAGGGACTGGTCATCGAGCACCCCGAAGTGGTGGCCAAATCTTATCCTTCTTTTTGGGACGACCTCAAAAATTTTTGAACAACAATGAAATTTCTCATAGCATTTGCCATCGCTTCGCTCCTGATGGTATTCATCAATATCATCAACGCGCTGCGCCGAAAGCCGCGCACCACGGAGGAGAAAAGTATCGGAATTCGGAACAACCGCCGCACCTGCCCCTGCTGCCGATGTGCAGCAGCCGTCTGAACGCGAGGAGCAGCCGCGCCCCATCTGCGGATTGGGCGGAATGTGCAACCTGGATTGCCGGGTGGAGGACTTGAAAGAAGAGCCCGACTACTACGACGATGAAGAACTCGACGACTACCGCGGTAAGGCCTCCGATGCCTATACTGCGGCCGAAGTGGAACAGTTTGAAGAAGTGCTCACCACGATGCGCCCCGAAGAGGTTCACGGTTGGCTGCGCTCGTTGCAACTGCGCGGCGTGGCACTGCCCGATGCCTTGAAAGACGAGGCCTATATGATTGTGAGCGAACAAGCCGAAAACCTATGATTCTCTCCTACACATTTTTCCAACACGCCCTCTTAGGCGGTTTTCTGGCGGCGATGCTCTGCGCCGTGATAGGGACGTATGTCGTCACGCGCCGCTTGGTGATTGCTGGGGCGGCATGGCCCATGCCGGCTTGGGCGGAGTGGGCCTCGGAGCGTGGTTGGGCATCAGTCCCTTGGTGGGAGCTGCGGCCTTCACCCTCTTCTCGGGTTTCTCCATCGACTTCCTGAGCCGTCGCAACATCCGCGAGGACAGCGCCATTGCGATGCTCTGGACTTTCGGTATGGCGGTGGGCATTCTCTTTGCCTATCTCACGCCGGGCTTTATGAATGATCCTCGGCCTCACCTCTTCGGCGACATCCTCTCCATCTCGCGCCTCGACCTCTACATCATCGGCGGACTTACCCTACTGACGTACGCGTTCTATCTGCTCCTCGCGCCGGCTATCATCACTGTGGCCTACGACCGCCAGTTTGCCGTGACGCAGGGACTACCCGTGCGCCTCATCGAGCGGGTGATGATTGCGCTCATCGCCCTGACCATCGTGGTTTGCCTGCGCATGGTGGGCATCGTCTTGGTCATCTCGCTGCTTTCCATTCCCCAGCAGTCGGCCGCGCTCTTCACGCATCGCTTCCGCAGTATAGTGTGGCTCTCGGCCTTGTTTGGTTTCGCCGGCATCGTGGGCGGACTGGTGGTGAGCTACTACTCAACGTGCCCAGCGGGGCTTCGATTATCCTCATCTCGGTGGTGCTCTACTTCTTCTGCCGCATGATTCGGACAATAATACGCTAATTTTTGAGTTTATACAAGATAGACATCATCTCCCTCGTATCTTGAAACGACTACTCCTATATATATGTGTGATTTTTCTGCCTCGTGGCGTGCACTACGAAGCAGAACACGGCAGGCTCGCGCTTCTGGCAGGGCTTCACAGCAAAGTATAACACCTACTTCAACGGCCACGAGGCTTACAAAGAGGGGTGGATGCGCAGATTTCGGGCAACGTGGACAACTACACGGAGATATTGCCGTTTTTCCCCGTTGGCAACGAGGCTACGCGCAATATCGGCAAAAAGCCAGTTTGACCGCGCCATCACCAAATCGGAGAAAGCCATTCAGCTCCATAGCATCAAGGTGAAACCGGAGGTGAACCCCACGAAGAGCCGTAGCGAAAAGATGAAGCAGTTCCTCCGGCGCAAGGAGTTCAACCCTTTCCTCAAACACGCGTGGCTCCTGATGGGGCAGGCGCAGTTTCAGAAGGGCGACTTCTTAGGCGCGGCTTCCACCTTTTCCTATATCACGCGTCGCTATGCCGCCGAACCGCCCGTGGTGCAAGAGGCACGCACGTGGATGGCGCGGTCGTATGCCGAACTGGGTTGGTTCTACGATGCGGAAGATGCTCTCGACAAGGTGCGCCGCGACTCTATTCCCGCGCGCCTCGGCGGAGAACTGGCGGCTACTCGGGCCGATCTCTTGCTACGCCAGGAGCGTTTTGCGGACGCACTGCCCCTATCTCAAAACAGCCGTAAGAAAAAACACGCAACCGCAAGCTCCGCGCAAGACTCTACTTCTTGCTCGGACGGGTGGAACAACAACTCGGACACCGCGCCGAAGCCTATCGCGCACTGGGAAAGTGTGCGCGCCTATCGCCTCCCTACCAACTCGAATTTAACGCCCGCATCCTCCAAACGGAAGTGTTCCCGGAGGCTGGCGGAGCACGCAAGATGACGGCACAACTGCGGGGCATGCGCGTTCGGAGAAGAATAAGGAGTATTTGGACCAAGTTTACTATGCTTTGGGTAATATCTTCCTCACACAGAACGATACCGCTGCGGCCATTGCGGCTTATGAGCAAGGACGCACCAAAGCCACGCGCAGCGGGGCGGAGAAAAGGCGTGCTGCTCCTCCGCTTGGGACAGCTCTACTGGGAACGTGGGCGCTACGACAAGGCACAGACGTGCTACAACGAGGCACTGGGCATGATAGACAACCGACGGAAGGATTACGCCGAGGTGACGCGCCGCTCACGGGTGTTGGATAAACTCGTGCCCTATACTTCGGCCATTCAGTTGCAGGAATCTCTCCAAGCCTTGTCGCTGATGAGCGAGAAGGAGCGTAATGCTGCCATCGACCGCGTCATAGAAGCACTCCGACAGCAGGAGAAAGCGGCCGAACGCGCTCGCCGCGACAGTGCGGCCGATGCGCGCGCTGATGAAAAACGGTGAGGACGACGACAATCGGGGTATGCCCAACACGCCGCGCCGCCCACAAACGGCACAGCAGACGCAGGCGTGGTACTTCTACAACCCGATGCTGGTGCAGCAGGGGTAAGGAGGATTTCCGCAAACATTGGGGCAACCGCAAGAACGAGGACAACTGGCGCCGTTCGAATAAGACGGTGGTGCAACTCAATACGAACGCGGGGGTGGACTATGCTGCGCTCGATAGCATCGAGGCGGCAAGGGACAGCATCAAAGCAGCTGAGAGCGAACGCAAGGACAGCATCGTTGCGCCGACCGATGATCCGCACCAGCGGGACTACTATATGAAACAGATTCCTTTACAAAGGAACAGAAAAGAGGCTTCGAATCTCCTCTTGATGGACGCGCTCTACAACGCAGGTCTCATCGAGAAAGACGACCTCGAGGGACTTCCCGCTGGCAGCACGCACGTTGCAGCGCATCGTGAGGCAGTACCCACGTTTGAGAAGCTCGAGGATGTCTACTACCAGCTCTTCTTGCTCTCTCCCGCTGGGGACGCCCGAACGAGGCCAATACCTATCGCAACTATCTGGCTACGAAATATCCGAACAGCCCGACAACGCGCCGCATTCTCGACCCTGATTATCTGCGCCTGGGACGTGACGGCAAGGCCATCGAAGATTCGCTCTACACGGCTACTTACATGGCCTACCGCAACCGTCAGACGGCGGAGGTGGAAAGGAACTTCGCTCTGTCGACGGAGAAATTCAGTGACGGCATCAATCGTCCGAAATTCATTCTGGTTCACGCACTGTCACGCATCGGAAAGGCCGACAGTCGCGATGTGGCGAAAAGAGCTGCGCGAACTGGTGACGCGCTATCCGCAAAGCGATGTCAGCGAAATGGCGGGCATGATTGTCAACGGCCTCGAAGCGGGTCGCCGACCGGGTAGTGGGGCGTACAATTTGGGTAGTCTCTGGGAGCGTCGCACGGCACAAACCGACACGCTGGCCTTAGGGGCAAAAGCGAAGCAGAAGCTCTCGGCCGAACGCAACACGCCTTTCGTGGTGCTCATTGCTTACGCGAAAGATTCCATCAAAAGATAATCAGCTGCTCTACGACCTTGCCCATTTCAACTTCACGGGTTTCTACGTGCGCAACTTTGACATCAGCAAGGTGGAGGAGTTTGGCGAAGTGGGTGCGGCTCCAGCCACAGCGGGCGGCAGCACCTCGGCCACTAAAACCTGCTGGAACGAAGACGGACAAGACCACACCGGCGCAAGCAGCCACGAAGAAAGGCAGCCTGGTAGAGTTCCGCATCAGTGGGTTCAACAGCTATGACGAGGCCCATCAGTATGCGCAGGATATTTACCGCGATAAGCAGTTGCGCCCACAATTGAGACGCGCAAAGATGTTCTTGATTTCACAGAAAAACCTCGAACTCATCCCCGCCGTTTATAGCTTCTCCGATTATCAACAGTTCTTCACTAAGTACTATGCGCCTATGAAACTCAACCCAGAGCTTCCGCTCGACTTGGAGAACGCGCCCGTTGTGCAGAAGTACGAGGACGTTCGGCCTACCATCTACCCGTTGCAACGAAACCTACACGGACCGACAGCATCGACAAGGCAAAGGCGGACAGCATTGCCAAGGCGAACAAAGCAGCGCAGGACTTGCTGAACAAACAGCAGAACAAGCAGCTCGACAAGGACGAATACTATCTGCCCGAACAGCCCTCACAACCGCGCCGACAGACCGACACGGAGGGAACGGAGGTGCCCATCGAACCGAAGAAACAAAAAGACAACGGAAAAAGAAACAAGAGACGGAAGTGCCCGTAGAACCGACGAAGCCGGCGAAGACCGACACTGTGCCGGAGAAGAAGCAGAACGCGCCCGAAAAAGAAACAGGAGACGCCGCAGAAGAAACAGGATGTGCCGCAGAAGAAGGAGAATCCGCTCGTGCCGAAGAAGCAGGAGAAGAAAGAGGACTTCCCCGACGATTCGTATCCCATGACCAACGAGGAACGAAAAAGAAGCGGAGAAGCAGCAGAAAAAGCAACCCGTCCGACAAACTGAAAAGACGACGCAAACAACGCCTGAACGCAAAAAAACAGGACACGCCCGTTGAGGACTCTGAAGGTGGCTGGTATCCTGTGGAATGATGAGCAAAGCGGTGGGGACTATAAGGGTATCCGTGAATACAATAAGGATGCTCTTGGACAAGATAAGGAAACGCCCAAAAAGGATAAGGAAATCCGTGGACGGAATAAGGGAATCCCAGAGAAGGCTCAGCCTTTCCTGGAGAATGATAAGCAAAAAGGGAGAGGGCCTCAACAGTCTTCTCTTTCTTTTGCTCTAATGGGGCAGATAAGGCGGTGTCTCCTCTCCGCCCATTGGTGCTCGGACAGGTGCAAGAAAACCCATCCACTCAAGAGTTGGGACAGAAAAAGGTTCTCGAAATAGTCCAACAAGTATGACTAATTCGAGAACCTCATAAGAGCTTTGCTCACCCCTCTCCGGCATGGGAGAGAAGGAAAGCCTCTTAAATATCTTCTATGCTATAAATCTGATACGTTATCTCATAACCTTTTAGTTGTTCGAGGAGCAGCTCGGCCAGTATCTTGAGCTTGTCGAGGTCGGCCTCAACGGTGTCGGTCAACACATTGGCGAAGATGCATTGCATCGTGTCAGAGCGTAGTGGCTATGATATCGATGCGGCTCTCTTCGGCATTGTCCCACCATCCTCCGATAGTCCACGCCTCGTCCGCCTCTTGGAGCTTCTGTGCGAAATACTTACGCATACTTTGCTGCTTCAGCACCTCGTAGTCGTTGAGCACCAGTTGCTGAAGCCCTTCATAATCGTGTTGATAGATGTAGCGGTCGTTGTGGTAGATATAACGGAACCAGAAGCGGAGGAAGTTGTCATTGATGGAATAGCGCACGTTCTTGCTGCCCTGTTTGGAGAAGAGCGGCGTTTGTCGCGTGATGAGGTGGAAGTCTCCTCCATGCGGGTGAGATAGCCGCCTATTTCTTTGTCGAGCGTGGCTTCGATGGCGGAGCGCGCCGTAATGTCCTGGCGATGCAAGCCAAGATGGAGAAATAGAAAGTGTACTCCTTGCCCACGCCGTCTAGAGGATATTTCGCCCCTCCGTAATGTAGGGAGAACCCAGGCGGAGGATATGCTTGAGGATGTCCTCACAAGTGAACGCTCCAGCACGGATAAGTCCGTGGAGATAACGGGGAACGCCCCCTGTGAAGGTGTAAGCGGCGAGCAGGTCCTCCGGTGTGGCGTCGGGCTTTGCTGCCGTGATGAGTTGGCGAATCATGGCCGTGGAATAAGGCTTGATGTCGAGCCAGAGGTCTTGCCTATCTTTCAGCGGAGCTTGCTTAGCGTGGAACACCTTATCGATCAGTGCCGAGTCGGAACCCACGAGCAACAAACAGAGGTGGCTGCGCTCGCGGTTACGGTCCCAAATGGTTTTGCACTTCCCCATAGACTTTCGGGTTGATAACATAGAACTCCTGAAATTCGTCTATGATAATGTTGAAGTAAAGCTCTTGGGATTTGACGATAATAAATTTGAAGAGGCTTCGGAAGTCGATAAATTCCTCGTCGATACGGAGATTGAGCACTCTCCGCATTTCATCTAAGAAATCGCGGCAGAGAAGCGGTTCGGCCTTGCGCGAAACGGGGAAGTAGAGAGTGGGGTTGCCTTCTCGCGTAGCTTCCAGGACGAGTTGCGTCTTCCCAACGCCGGGGCGGCCTGTGATGACGGCCATCTTGGCACTGCTTTTTTGTGTCGGCCTCTATCTTGCGAATAGCTTCAAGCTCCTTGTCTCTTTTCGTAAAACGTCATGTTCGATAGTCTTTTATCAGTGCAGAATCGCGTAGATTTAACGCAGATTTCAGAACTAAAGGTTTGTTAATGGCAAAAGTAAAGAATAAAAAAACGGTTTACACAATTATTTCTCGCGCCATTTCTTGTTGTTTCTTAACAAAGTGTATAATACGGAATAAGTCCGTCTGGCAAAAATGCTGCCAGCAACGGACTTATTCTTCTGTGTCATTATTGGTGATTTCGAAGGGAACATCGTCGGGATTGAAGAGATTGGGGCCTTCACCTTTCTCTGTCTCGGCGGCTTCGCCCTCTGCCTCGGAAGCCCTCAGCGGGAGGCTCGGGGAAACGCGTGGGTTCGAGTTCCTCAACGCTTTCTATGGTGCAGGTGGTGACGCGCTTACCTTTGGCCTTGAAGCCCTTAACGGCAACAAATTCTTCCGCGTCGATTTCGATGGGGTCGCGGTAGGCATCGGGGCCGCCGAGCGTCACGCGGATGCGCGGATAAGGTACATCGGTCAGGATTTCCAACTTCGTTTTGGGATTGTCGCCGGTGAAACTCCAGTGGCGACCACCGCTGGGCGACTCGAACAGGGAAGCGTTTCACATAGAGATACCCGTTCTGGTCGGCGTCGTAGAGCACGGCGGTCCACGCCTTTGAGTCGACAAATTTTTCGACCTTCATAATGTCGCCTTCATAGTGGTTGTTGAGGTCGAAGTTGGTGGTGTAGAACTCGCCATTGCGGAGAATCACGAGGATTTGCTCTCCGGTGTGGAACTCGCCCAGATACTGTCCGCGCTCGTCGAAGTTGAGGCGGTTGACATCGTGGTCGAACCACACCTTACGTCCGCCCAAGGTGGAAACGCCATGGGCCTTGAGCGTGATGCGATGGACATCAAGACGCGTGAGCAGATTGCCGCGGCTACCACGACCCTTCACCAAGAGGTCGGAGAAGTCCTGTTCGATGAACTGACGGCGCAATTTCGGATTGGGCTTGAGCGTCACCTTGATTTGTTCGGCCTCGCCGTTGGGATTGGCCGTGAAATAGGAGATGCGACTACCGGGTTTGCCCTGCGTCACGTCGTATTCGCGGTCGTGCATGATACTGGTCACGTTGAAACGTTTCATATAGAACGCGGAAGCCTTTCCGTCGCGATAGACCACGTTGTAAATCGTGCGCTTGTCGTTCTTCTTGAACACCGCAATATGGATGATTTCCGCCTTTCGCTTCTCGGCTTTGGAACGTTCCGTCTCACCGATGAAAACTTTATCGGCCACACGCGTCACCTTATAAGTTCCGTCGCGATAGAAGATAATGACGTCGTCCAGGTCGGAACAGTTCTCCACGAACTCGTCCTTCTTCAAACTCGTCCCCATAAAGCCTTCGGCACGATTGACATACAGTTTCTGATTGGCCCTCAGCCACCTTCGTGGCCACAATCGTATCGAAGGAGCGAATCTCCGTCAGGCGCGGATGTTCGGCAGCATATTTGTCGTAGATGATCTTAAACCAGTTGGCCGTCACCTCCGTCATATTCTTCAAGTCGTGCTCTATGCGCTCTATCTCGGCCTTGATGCGGGCTATCAGCTCCTCGGCTTTCTCCTTGTTGAAGCGCAGGATGCGCGCCATCTTGATTTCGAGCAGGCGCAGATAGTCCTCACGCGTGATTTCGCGGTAGAAGCTGGCTTTGTAAGGCTCGAAACGCTTGCTCAGATGGGCCGTGACGGCGTCGAGGTCCTTTGCGTTTTCAAAGTCCTTGTCCTTATACATTCGCTCCTCAATGAAAATCTTCTCCAGACTGGCGAAGTGGAGACTTTCGAGGAGTTCGTTGCGGCGTATCTCAAGTTCGCGGCGCAGCAGCTCCTTGGTAGAGTCGACGTTGTGGCGCAAAACATCGCTCACGGTAAGGAACTCCGGTTTTGTTGTCGCGGATGACGACGCAGTTGGGGAGATGCTCACCTCGCAGTCCGTGAAAGCGTAGAGCGCATCAATGGTTTTGTCCGAAGAAGTGCCCGGCGTGAGGGTGTACGAGTATCTCGACCTTCGCCGCCGTATTGTCGTCCACTTTTTCGGATTTTTATTTTTCCCTTCTCGTTGGCGCGGAGGATGGAGTCGATAACGCTGCCCGTGGTCGTGCCAAAGGGAATCTCGCTGATAACGAGGGTTTTGTTGTCGAGCTTCGAGATGGTGGCGCGCACCTTCACCGAACCGCCACGCAGGCCGTCCTTGTAGTTGCTCACATCAATGCTACCGCCCGTCAGGAAGTCGGGGAAGAGCTGGAAGTCCTCGCCGTGGAGGTATTGGATGGCCGCCTGGCAAATCTCGCCAAAGTTGTGGGGCAGGATCTTAGCACTCAGTCCGACGGCGATGCCCTCTGCGCCTTGCGCCAAGAGCAGGGGATACTTCACAGGTAGTGCCACAGGCTCTTTCGCACGCCCGTCATAGGAGAGTTTCCACTCCGTAGTTTTCGGGTTAAAAAGGATGTCGAGGGCAAGCTTCGAGAGGCGCGCCTCGATGTATCGCGGAGCCGCTGCCGAGTCGCCCGTAAGGATATTTCCCCAGTTTCCCTGCGTGTCGATGAGCAGTTCTTTCTGACCGAGCTGTACGAGTGCTCCCCCGATGGACTGATCTCCGTGGGGATGGAAGTGCATCGTGTCGCCCACAAGTCCCGCCACCTTGTTGTAGCGTCCGTCGTCGGCACGCTTCATCGCATGAAGGATGCGCCGCTGAACGGGCTTCAAACCATCGGCAAGGTGGGGCAGCAGCGCTCCAGAATCACGTAAGAAGCATAGTCAAGAAACCAGGTCTGGTACATTCCCGTAAGCTGGTGCTTCCTTGTTTCGTCCTGCAAGCCCGTTGGCTGATAGGAGGAGTGCTCCTCCGGCTGTAAGTCTTTATCTTTTTGTTTCGTCGGACATGAACGTAAAATCAATCTGTTTTCACGGTCTATTGCGCGGTTTTTCGGTCACAATAAGCCAATTATTATGCAAAAAAATACAAAAATTTTCGCCCTTACTCTCGTTCATTTCCCGAAAAACCTATCTTCGCACCGCAATGTCGTTAGGGAAGGCTTGGGTTGCACTGTAGTTTCCATATCTGTCCTCCCTTCTCTCCTATCGCACATTCCGCGCCTGTGGCGAAATTGGTAGACGCGCCAGACTTAGGATCTGGTGGTTTATGCCGTGTAGGTTCGAGTCCCTATCAGGCGCACCACAACCCTCCCTCGACTGCTTCCCAGAAGCCGTCGGGGATTTTTATGTTTAGAAGAGCCCCCTCCGGAAAGCCCTCAGAGGCCCCTCCACCTCCCCCATGAGGGGAGTGCTCAGAACAGGATAGCAGTTAAGGACTGCGGACTAATCATCAAACACGCAAGTGGCAGCCGAGCACTCCCCTTTTATGGGGGGAGATGGAGGGGCTTTCTAAAAGAAGAGGTTATAACTTTCAATAAAGTGAAGATAAAACCGTAAAAAAATACCATAACTTTCACTTTAATGATAGTTACGAAGAATCAAAATTACACCTATATCTTTTGCACCCTATACGAATTCATCCGCTTGTTTAAGCCCTATTTAGAAAAGTGCTAAATACCCTATAATTTCAAAAAGAAAAGAGACCAGTTCTCCTTGAGCCTTTCATCCTCTCCCAACGGCCGTGGTGCAGTGGCTGGGAAAAGAAAAACTCGGACGAGAGGTCCGAGTTGGTGGATGGAAAAAAATGTGGCACACCACTATGATTTGGCACGCTCGAAGTATTTCTGACATTCCGCTTCATCGGCTCCGCGCGCGGCAGCATAGGCACGGATGAGGGCGCTATTGAACGCGTCGTCGGCTTGGAGGGCAGCCAAACTCTTGCAGCCTTTTTCTACGCTCACTTTGCGACCACATTTCATGTTGCCAGTGTCGAGTATCGAGAAGCGGTAGCGGCCGTCGATGCGGTCGAAAAGGATGTTGTCCGCACGGCAAGCTATGGGGAGAAAACCCTCCTCATGCAGGCGCGCAGCATAGCGGGCAAAACTTTCGAGCAGTTCGGCGCGCTCCGAATGGGGCATACCGAAGGCTTCGTGCAGAGAATGGCGATAGTTGGAAAAAAACGCCTACAAAATACATATTCTGGTCCATCAAATTGCGGCGATAAGCCACATAGGCCACAGGCTCTTGGGTGGCGAAACCGCGCTCTCGGAGCTATGCAGCACAATTGTAGGAGTGTTGGCCCTTCGAGGCCTTGTAGATGCGCACCGCCAAGCGATTGCGCCAGGAGGTTCGGTCGTAGTGTTTCACACAAAGCGTGAGTCCGTCAACATCCAGCAAGCGGATGCCATTATTTACCATTGGGAGTGTGCGACCAGTATCTTCAAAATGGTCAGCAATATTTACTAAATAATCGCGTAAGCGTTCGTATTTTGGGTTAATAATGAGGGGTCACAAGTATATTTGTTTTCTTCGTTATCAAGATGATTAGGGTGTTCAAAGATACTAAAAAAACTTTCTATGCTACAACCTTTTTAGGCGTTTCCTTTCCTCTGAAACAGAAGATTATACCATTTTTACTTGGTTGAAACGCGTTGTTTTCGTATTTTCGCGCTATAAAAACAGAAAAAAAGATTCCCTTATGATGGACATTATTTTTTTCAGACCTTTTCACAATTCAGCATTGAGCAAACTGCTGGTGCATTCATCGTGTTGATGGCTATCATCGACGTGTTGGGTTCTACGCCCATATTCCTCAACCTGCAAGCCAAAGGCCGTCCTATCAATGCCTTCAAGGCTGCGGCCATTAGTTTGGTATTGCTCGTGGCTTTTCTTCTATGCCGGCGATGCCGTGCTGCAACTTTTCCACGTCGACATCCAGTCGTTTGCTGTGGCGGGTGCACTCATCATCTTCATCATGGCTTTGGAAATGCTCCTCGACGTTGAGATTTTCAAATATGGCGGGCCCACGAAGGAGGCCACCCTTATTCCAGTGGTGTTCCCGCTGATTGCCGGCCCGGGCGCATTCACTACGCTGATTTCGCTGAAGGCTGAGTTCGCGCAAATCAATATCTTGGCGGCACTCGCCCTCAACATGGTGCTGGTTTACATCATCATCGCCGGCGCGGGCTGGGTGGAAGAACACGTCAGCAAGACTTTCATCTACATCTTGCGTAAGTTCTTCGGCGTGATTCTGCTGGCCATCTCGGTGCGTCTCTTCACTTCCAACGTGCTGCCGCTGATCGATAGTCTGAGCAAATAAGGGCTGCACGCCAACGCCGCTAAGGCGCAAAACGAACCGCGAGGAACGAGGTTAGACATCTGTGCTACCTCGTCCCTCGCTTTTTATGAAAGGCTGGTTTCCCAATGTGAGAAACCAGCCTTATTCTGAATGTTCGTATCGGACAATTGTCTGCTTAAATATATTAAACCTACAAGGTCAAATCAACGTATTATTCCGAGACAGGACGGACAGAAAGTCCGTAACCATTTCTGATCTTTTTCATACTTTGGATACACGCCCCAATTGTTAATGAACAAGCAGTTAGTTCCTTCGAATCTTGCGAAATGGCAGAACGATAAAAACCGTAATTAACACTACCATTCAGATAGCCGTCACCATGACGCCAACCCAAAGCAGGGAAATAGATCGTAGTAGTTGAACCGTCTCCCGTTTTGAAATGCCAACCCTGGTCGTAATTTCCCACCACGTTAAGCTCTTTCTTATCACTTTCGACATTATTCCCTGTAGTGGTAAAACCAGAAAAGGCATTGCTGGCAGGCATCTTGAAGCCAGCGGGACAGGGGTCGTAGACGGTCTTCACCACACCATTGTCATGGAAGCCTGTCTCAGTGTTATCCATCGACCAGAGGTTTACCTTCCAGAAATTATCAAACCAAACGTACTCATAGAATGTCTCAGGGTGTTGAATGCCGTTTTGAATGCTCATTTTCTGCCCACCTTTGGGCTTAAATGTACCGTCGATGATAGCTTTCTTTCCTGGAAAAAGCATCCTTACGTCCAAACTGATAGAAGGTAGAAGACATTTGTTTTATTTCGCCAGGGGTCTGCGTGATGTCGATATAAGCAAACTGTTTCTCACCATCGTTGGCGACAGTCTGTTCCACCTTCACGCGAGCCATGCGAGGCTGGTCGAAGGGAGACGCATCCCATCTCATATAGGCAAAACCAAGCGGAAGTTTGGTGAAGTTATAGGTAACGCCCGCTTTATTAACTACAGGAATCGTGTTGAGGGCATCATTCTGGGCGAACCACAAGTGCCACGACCATACAACCGTTCCGCCTTTCGTGACAGCAATGACGGCGTTACCGTTCTTAATCTTGTCCTGCGGCACATGGAACTGTACAAACTTTTTGTCGGCAGAAAGAAAAAGACTACTTGCTTCTACAATGCCGCTTTGGTCTGTCCAAACAATCTTTGCTCCATCGGGCACATTCGCGCCTCCATTGCTCTGCGTAATCCAAGGATCAGTAATATTCTTACCTGCATGATCCTTGAAGTTTTTCAAGACATCAGAGCCTGACACAGTGGTTTTTATAGGAATGTTCATTAGTAGCACCGCCCGTGATAGCGTTACCGTAAACCAACGGAATGCGGTAGTAGCCGGGGGCAGAGATGAGATAAGAGTTGGCAGTATTCTCAACAGTGGCCGCACCCGTGGCGTTGGAGAGGTTGTAGTAGTTGCCGGCAGCGCCCTTTGGTGTGGCATCTTGCAACACCTTGTTGTATTTATTGAGGCGGTTATCGATGGCCGTAGTGATAGTTGCAACGCCACTTTCGCCAGATGTACCTCCGTCGCCCTCCTCTTTGCTCAACTGGGTGAGCCAGGCAGGTTTGCTTGTGCCGAGAGATGTCCAAGTATTACCGCCGTCGGTGCTTTCCTCATACCCTACTACCTTCCATTTCACAGGCTGCTGAGTGTGAGTATTAAAATCTATGCGACAGCTCTGCACCGTATAGCTGGCTGCCTCTGTAGCTGTATAGTCCACCACAGGGGATTGGTCACGGAAAGCCAGTATATCCACGTGGACTTCTTCTGCGACAAGGCGTAAGTCTTCGTTGTGCCGGGCTTCCATGTGCCGGAGAGGTTGGCAGTGATAGCAGGTGTAGTGCTGTTGTCAAAGTAGATCTTTACACTCACGCCTGCAAGCGATTGCGGAATCATATAGAAAGTGAAATTATCACCATTATTACCCATGATGATTTGGTTAACGGCTTGCGAAGTGCTCACATTGAGCGTACCGTCGCCACCAAAGGGTGAACGTGGCGGGAGTGCTGAGATTGCTCCACGCAGCCCCCGTGCCGTCGGCTTTCGAGGAGAGCGTGTAGCGTCCCTTGCTCTGCGCGTTGACGATTTCCACTTTCGTTATCGTCTTGTTCCATGAAAGATTCTGCCCCACTTTGAAGCGCACTGCCGTCAGTGCGTGACGGAAATTGAGGTTCGTTGTCGGAGCCACGTAGCGGGTGGCATACTTCACTTCGCCGGAGCAGGCCGTCATGAGGGTCTTTTCTGATTGACCACCTTCGGCTCTACTTCGAAAATCAACATAAGGTGTAGATGTATAGCTCTCGGGGAGACAGCTGCAATTTGTTGTAGCTGGAAGTCACTAAAGGATAAACAGCATAAAACTTTCCATAGGGCTGTTCCCACGACCACAGAATCTCATTGACGAGCGTACCGTCAGGGATTTGTGTCCTTGTTGTAGAACCACGGCGTAGTGCTGAGGGTAGAAGTCGTTCCACGGTAGCCGATGGAGGAAAAAATGGTCTGCAGCGGAGAAAGTCTCAACAATATTCGCACGAGGGGCGATGCGGGAACGGTTTGCTGTTCCGGCTTCCGTGCTCGTCTCCGCCTTGCGCGGCATGCTTTCTATACCGGCCGTAGTGATTTCTATGAGGCAGGGTGTTGCCGTCACCACCCTGCACATCGAGCTTCTGCGAAATGAGGATCTTCAGGAGTGAGGTTCAAGGGGCGCAATCTGTTCTGCAAAAAGCAGCACGGCTCAACGAACTGCCGGACAGAGCACGAGCAGCAACTGATCGGTGCGCGCCGTTCTGCGCATTAGAGACAATATAGAAACCGTTGCGCCACGGTCGCCCTGATTGGTTGCATCATCGAGGTCATTATCGGAACAAGCGCCGAGGTCATCCCCATAATACAGAGAAAAAGCAACCGCCGCCTGATGCACCGAATGCTTATGGATTTGTTTGATATTCATATTGCTTGATTTTACTGTCGTATTACTCTTCGTTTTTCATTCCCACAAATTATTCTCAGAGAACTTCCGCGTTCCCGTAAGATCTGTGTCTTCATCGTCCTCTTCAGGAGGCGTGATGGTTACACTTCCGCTGCCTCCGCCACCAGGGCTTTACGGCAGGGACTAGAAGCCAAGAACGTAGTTTCGTCACAAAAAGCCACGACTGTGCTTACAGGTTTGACATACATTTTCTTCATATATTCGCATTTTTCCATCGTTCCTCTTCTTTATGTATCTAATACTATTTTGTGAAATTAAATACAAAAACACGGATAAAAGACAGACTTATTATGACAACAAGTCTGATACACAATCGCTGTTCTGTGTCTCTTCTTTCTATTATTTTCTGATTCAATTCACAAGTTTTTAGGATAGTTTTAATCAATTCCAACCGCAAAATATACACATATATATGCAAACAAAAAAATTTTTCAACAAAAATACATCAAATTACTAAAAAAACAGACAATTTGTCTAAAACACGTTTTTACATTTAGTAAGATGCTTTCCTTGCTTCGCGGATGCGCTGGCGGGCTGTTTCGATGATGGTGTCGATGCTGCGGGCGTAGTCGGCGGAGGAAATGTCGACTTTCACGTCGGGGTCGATGCCCATCTCGGTCATGCGCATCTCACTGTCGTACATGGGGCTGGCGGAGAAGCGGAGGGTCCAGCCGTTGGGGAGTTCGCTGGTGAACGGCAGGCCGGCGCCGCCGCCCGTGCGGTCGCCAATGACGGTGACGCGCGGCAAACCTTTGAGGAACATCACGAAACTGTTGGCGGCACTAAAGGTGCGGCGATTTGTGAGGATGCAAACGGGCTTTTGCCAGCGCAAACCCTTGAACGGCTCTATGCGGATGGCCTCCATGGGGGAGAAATCGTCGTGGCGTGGGCCTCGCTTGTGCTGCATATAGGCGCGCGTAGTGGGTTCGTTGATGAAGAGCGAGGCCAGTTGCTCTGCACTGGTGAGCAGGCCGCCGCTGTTGCTCCGCACATCCACAATCAAGCCGTCGCACATGGCCAGGGGCGCGCATCATTTCTTGCAGGTTGCCACTACCCAGAGGCGAGGCGAAGGAGGCGCAACGGATGTAGCCCACATTGTCCGAAAGCACACGGTAGCGCAGTCCGCTGCCCACGCGGAAATCTTCGCTGCGCCCGAGATAACGACGCGCGAGCGAGTCGGAGAAGTTCATCGGGAAATCGTCGAACCAAGCGCCGTAGCGCGCCACATCGTGGGCGGCACTGAGATTCACGTGGCCGTCGCGAAGCTCTGCCGTCATTCGGCGCAGAACTTCAAAAAGCTGTTCGCTCCGCATATCGTCCGTAACGCCCTGACGGTAGCGTTCGCGCACCGCCGCCCAGTCAAACCGTATTCCTTATTCTTATAATCGAAAAAAACAATAGTGTTCGTCAATAAGTTTCCAGCATGTCTCGAAGTTGCCCGTGGGCGTGTTGTTAGCCTCGTCCTCCGTGATGCAGGACGAAAGTAAGCCAGCGAGGAGCGAAAAGAAAAAAAGAGGGTAAGTGTTCTCATCGTAAGAGTTTATTTCAGTAGTCGCAATCGACGCGTATAGCCAATGACAAATTGGTTCTGCCAGTGGTGGGTTTTTGATATTATTGAAATGACTCTGCCGCACATCCGCCCCATAGCCCAGCGTGAGGCGCGAGCGGCCAACGGGAGGAGAGCGTGGCGAGAAAATGGAGCGAGGGCGCATTGCCCACATGAGAAACCACACAATTATGGTCGCGATGACCAAGACCGAACAACTCATAGTAGGGACTGCCCATAGGGCGGGCGAGAAAGCCAGTCCGGCGAGGGGCACTGCCACTTCGGCACGCGCCTGCCATTGCTGCCGCCCCACGTGGAAGTCATATTCCGCCAGCCCTGCTGCTGCCACATCCATGAAGAGCCTACCCTGCGCCGGATTGTTCCCATTTCGCGTGTTGTAGGTAACGCCTGTTCCGACCTCGACCAGCGGACCGAAAGCCAGGCGGAAGGGGCGTTGAAACAGACCTTTTATTCCCACATCCACCCCACTCCCATTCGCAGGTTGGCATCCCATTCGCGGCCGTCGCCCGACTGCCCGGTGAGATGAGCCGCATCGGCCCTGTAGTGCGCCACCACCGTCACGCGGCCGCGCCCCCAGTGGGCTGTGCGCTCCGTGCGATGGCTAACGAAAAAAATCCCGCCCGATATAGTCCTGCGGACTCAGATAAGTGTCGAGCACATGGGTGCGCCCAACGCCGAAAAGAGCCAGCTGTGGTCAACGGCTCGCAGCGTGTCGGCCCTGCTGTGCCGACAAAAGGCAGGGCGGAAAGTAAGAAAAAATGAGGGATAGAAAGTGTTTCATAACGGGTTGTAGGCAAAAGAAAAATGGATAGGATGATGCAGCGCGTGATTTTCCTTATTGCGCCAGCTGACAACTTTATTCTGTCAGCTGATAGCCTTACTATGCCAGCCGATAGCCTTATAGTATTTCGGACTGGTCGGACCAGTCTGACCAGTCTGAGAAAAATCTGACTCGTCCGATCAGTCGGACCAGTCCGACCAGTCTGAAAAAAAGTCGGACCAGTCCGAGAAAAAAATCGCTCTCAATTAGTTCTCCTCTTCCTCCTTCTCCATCTCGTCAACGCTCTTCATGATCTTTTCTCGAATATCAGTCTTCTTCAAACCGTTATAAATGAGATAGGCCAAGAAGAGAGCAGCGAGGCCGAAAAAGGACATAACCGAGTTCGTGGCTATAACGCATGGCCAATTTCACCACCTGCTCTTTGGTTTTGCACGCCTGGGATGCGCGAAATGAAAATAGCCAATGATGGCCAAGACTGTGTTCCATGCGCCAGCGCCCAAAGTGGTGTAGAGGAGGAACGGGCCAAGCTTCATGCCCGACAGACCTGCCGGAATGGAGATGAGCTGGCGAACAGCGGGCACCAGACGGCCGAAGAAAGTGGCCGTAGCCCCGTGGTCGCGGAAATACTCCTCTGCGCGCGCCACGCTCTCCTCGGTGACGAGGCAGAAATGCCCCCAACGCGAGCGGGCAAACTTATAGATGACAGGGCGGCCCAACCAGCGCGCCAGAAAATAGTTGACAAGTGCACCGACATCAGCTCCCAGCGTGGCGAAGACAACAACCAGGACGATGTTCATACTCGGGTCGCTCATCGAGAGCCACGCCGCAGGCGGCACCACCACCTCGGAAGGGAAGGGGATAAACGAACTCTCGATGGCCGCAAAGGCAGCCACCACCCAATAGTTGAGGTTCTCCAGAACCCAGGCAATCAATGTTGCGGAATCCATACTTTTCTGTCTTTTTCTTTTTTTATTTGTGGCACAAAGTTAATGGAAAAGGAAGAGACGGCAAAACAGCGGCTTAGCGCTTCTTCGGCTTGAGGGCAAACGAGGGGTATGAGCATTTCTTCCATAGAAATGCCGCCGTGTTGAAAATATTGCGATAGTATTGTGCGTAATAGTTGTAGTTGTTGGGATAAGCAAAAAGCGCGAACCTTGCGCGTAGATATAAGCGGTGGAGAGGTTGGGCGAGGGCAGGCCGAAGCGGCGAGGGTCTTTCATCTCAAACACTTCGCGGGCGTTATAGCCTAAGTTCTTGCCCAACATGGCGCAGGTTGGTGTTGACGTTTCTGTCGCCCACCACCTTGATGGGCGCGTCCACGCGGATAGAGCCGTGGTCGGTGGTGATAAAGGATTTCGTAGTCCATCTCCGCCAGCTTGGTGAAGAGCTGCTTGATGGCCGTGTGTCGGAACCAGCTAAGCGTGATGGAGCGGTAGGCAGCTTCGTTGGAAGCCAGCTCGCGCACCATTCGGCTTTCTGTGCGGGCGTGGGAGAGGATGTCGATGAAGTTGATAACAAGGACATTGAGCGGCGTCTCCGTTAGCTGCTTGATTTGGCCAAGGAAATGGTCGGCGCCCTGCGAGTCGTTAAGCTTGTGGTAGGTGAACTTCTCTTTGCGGCGGTAGCGCTCGAGCTGGTGACCAATGAGGTTCTTCGTTGAGGTTCTTACCCTCATCTTCGTCCTCTTCCACCCAGAGTTCGGGGTACATCTCGCGAATTTGCAAGGGCATGAGACCTGAGAAGATAGCGTTGCGGGCATACTGCGTGGCTGTGGGGAGGATGCTAAAGTAGAGGTCTTCGTCGATGTCGAAGTCGTCGGTGAGTTCGCGGCTCAGCTCGCGCCATTGGTCGTAGCGGAAATTGTCGAGCACAGAGAAATACTTTCTTTCCTTCACGTAGGCGCGGAAAGACACTACGCTTGAACACATCAGGACTCATCAGCGGACGATCGTCTGGGGGTATTGACCCAGTGCTCATAGTTCTTGCGGATAAATTTGGCAAAGGTGAGGTTGGCTTCCTCCTTTTTGCATGGCCAGCATCTCGTCCATGCTGCCGCCCGTCTCAGAGAGTTCTATCTCCCAATAAACGAGCTTGCGGTAGAGGTCCTTCCATTCCTCGGGCGTGGAGGTGTCGCTGATTTGCGCGGAGATTTTTCTGAAACTCCTGGCGGTAGCTGCTCTGCGTCACCTCGGCCACAATCTCGCGCTGGTGGATGTTCTTCTTCAGTGTGAGAAGAATCTGCATCGGATTGACAGGTTTGAGCAGATGGTCGGCAATCTTAGAGCCGATGGCCTGGTCCATAGGGTCCTCGGCCTCGTTCTTCGTCACCATCACCACGGGCACATTGGGCTGCACGTCCTTGATGCCGGCCAGCGTTTCCGAGACCTGAAAGGCCGGGCATATTCTCGTCGAGAAGAATGAGATCATAGGCGTTGTCGCGGCAGAGGTCGATAGCGTCCTGCCCGTTGGAGCAGCTGGTCACTTCGTAGCCTTTGCGCTGCAAAAAAGGATGTGGACATTGAGCATATCAATCTCATCGTCCACCCAAAGTAGTCTTCCTTGTGTCATATATTTCGTGGTGTGCTATTAATTTGGGATTTTTAGCACTGTGCATAAGCGCAACAGTGCCGCAAGAGGAGGTGTGCGCGAACCCATCCATCAGATTGAACAAACGAGATGAAGCTCACAATCCTTATCTTGCTTGTGTGCAAAAATACGAAAAAAAGGAGAATTAAGCTATTGTTACAGATGCCTTTTTGCCACCTCTGCCACTCAGATGGAGAATATCACAAGAAAAAGCATCAGAAATCATAAAAAGTTTTACTTCTTGTTGTATGTCCAAAGATTAGTAGTACATTTGTCGCAAAATTCCTAAATGCGGAATAAACGAATAATAACTTAAATATACAAAAGACAATGAAAAAGATTCTTTTTGTAGCTGCTGCTGCAGTTATGACTTTCGCTTCTTGCGGCAACAAAACAAATGGTAACAACAACGGTACTGATAGCATTGCTAACAGCACTGCTGACAGCACAGTTTATGCTGGTGTTCTTCCTGGTGCAGATGGTTCTGACTCTGTAACTATCACACTGAAGTCTGACAGCACTTTCACTCGCACTCACTCTGGCAGCCAAACTGAAACTGGTAAGTACAGCGTTGATGCTAAGAACATCCTGACAACTGTTGCAGGTGCTGACAGCAACTTCTACGCTATGACTCCGGACAGCCTCACTATGCTCGGCGCTGACAAGCAGCCTGCTGCTAGCGGTCTGCCTTACGTTCTGAAAAAGGTAGCTAAGTAAAGAAAAACTACACGCTATTAGCGTAACAATAAAAGCAAATACGCTCCTCTCTCTCCCTCTGTCCTCCGACAAGGAAGAGAGGATTTTTTGTGGGAATAAAAGTAGAGAAATACTTTTTTGTGCTATAAAAAATTTATTTATTTGTTGCACTGCAAGAATAAATACCATAAATTTGCACACAACCCAGAACTAAAAACAAATGAATTATGAGTAAAAAACTTTTAACCCTAACCCTCGCTATCTTGAGCATAAGCTTCGCCTTTGCCCGAAAGTAACAGTTCCAGAACCTGAATTCGCCGATCAAACGTATCTCCTTACCTCAAATACCGAATACGTAAAACTACCGAGAGAAACAGGCGTAGTAAAAAACAAAAAGCCGGTGCATCAGTATATCTGACAGGGTATCGGAAAAGTCAAAACACGCATCTCTCTACCAGGCACAACATCAAGCGTAGCAGCAAAACAAAGGCGGAGATGTACGTCTGATTATAAAAAGCTGCCAACAACGCAACAGACCCTAACTCTTTCATCAGCATCTTCAAATTTGAAGTAAAGGGAAAAGAAAGAAGAGCACAACTCGCTGAATCTGGCACATTCTCAGGCAGCAAGTCAAATTCCTTAGGCCAAATAGAGTTCCAAGCCAAGAAATATGGTACAAGCTCATACCTCATAGTCATAGAAAATCTTGAACCAGGAGAATACGGCATTTCCTTAGGAGATCCAGACAAATTGAATGAGAAGAACAGCATGAAGATTACCACCTTCAGCGTACAAAAAAGCCATAAAAAGCAAATACGAAGCCTTCACTCCACAAAGTGATGCTGGCAACAAAAATATCAGATGAGCAGTTCTTCCTACTCGTCTGATATTTTTTATTACACCACTAAAAGATTGAAAAAAACAGCACTACATAGGATGCAGAAAGCCCATAAAAAGTTGCCGCAAATATCCTTATTAAAGGCGGAATTAAGTATAACAAAAAAATACGGGTAAACTATCGTATGAGTTTAGAGGTTGGGGAAGTGCAACAAATAATTTTTAATGGCGGTGGCGTAAAGAACTAGCAAAAAGATGTTGAAACAATGGTAAAGGAAGCAAAACCGCGCAACTAATAATTTAGAGTGGGCAGAGAGCGCTCTCTTCCCTCTAATATTTAATGATGACTATGAGAAAAAAATACAATTAACATTATGCACTATTATAGTAACACTATTTGTGTGCTGTACAAATGGCAGTCGAAACAAGAATATAAACACATCCTATTCAATAGACGATGTAGTTGGTGATTTAGAGGCGATGTGTTTAACGTATCAAAAATAAAAAAATATTGTTTTTCTTTTAAAAGAAAGAACCAATACTTTAGTAAACGATTATCAATTAAAATTCTTGGGCTCATTGCAATTAGAAAATACACATTATGAGTTATTGCAAAAGACAATTTTGTCAGGGCAAGAATTTGACTCCCAAAGAGCTAGCGTTTCTATTGTGTTATTTTTAAATAATAAGTTATATGGTGAATTTACTGGTTTAAGCAATATTTATTCAGTAAATGTTCAATCAAACACAATTAGTATTTACAATAAGGAAACAAATTATACAACCAAATTTGAAATAACTGATACTATTCCTGTTCAGTTATTTATTCCATATACTATAAAGGATTCCATTCCAAGAGGTGATATCTTATATTTAAATAAACATACTAATCGTTAATTATTCTGCCTTTCATTAATCCATTCAACACAGCTTTTTTTATAAACACTAAAAATTGACTACGACAAGTTTGAGCATTTGTTGTCACATCGTCACGTTGTCACACTTTGAGTATAACCGACTGATCTTTTTTTCGAATAATTAAAAAGAATGTCCTTCAAGGATCTCGACAGAAAGTTCCCAGAATGCCTCCCTCTCCTGTCATAGAGTTACTCAGCCTCCCTCTCCCAAAAACAACACAAAAAGAGACTCCCATCAGATTTTGCTCTGATAGGAGTCTCTTATTTGAAAAAGGCGGCGACCTACTCTCCCGTCTTGTGGACAGTACCATCGGCGCGACCGGGCTTAACTTCTCTGTTCGGAATGGTAAGAGGTGGAACCCCGGTGCTATAACCACCTAAATAAGTCTGACATCATTGCACAATCTAATTCAAGATACTTAAAATAAAGCTTTCCTGTCGTGAGAACTTTCAGCAAGTCTACACGACTTTTATACACTACCATAAAGTACCTCTTCAGTATAGCTGACTCTGGAGGACTAGAAGTTTCGGGCAATTAGTAATGCTCGGCTTTGCCATTGCTGACTTTACACCTGCATCCTATCTACGTCATCGTCTTTGACGACCCTTGTGAGGAAATCTCATCTTGTGGCGGGCTTCGCACTTAGATGCTTTCAGCGCTTATCCCATCCAGACTTAGATACCCGGCGGTGCAACTGGCGTCACAACCGGTAAACCAGAGGTCTGTCCAACACGGTCCTCTCGTACTAGTGTCAGAGCCACGCAAATTTCCTACGCCCACGATAGATAGAGACCGAACTGTCTCACGACGTTCTGAACCCAGCTCGCGTGCCACTTTAATGGGCGAACAGCCCAACCCTTAGGGACCTTCTCCAGCCCCAGGATGTGACGAGCCGACATCGAGGTGCCAAAACCACTCCGTCGATATGAGCTCTTGGGAGGGATCAGCCTGTTATCCCCAGAGTACCTTTTTATCCTTTGAGCGACGGACCTTCCATGCGGATCCGCCGGATCACTATGCTCAAGTTTCCTTCCTGATCGGCTTGTCGGCCTCCCAGTCAAGCGCCCTTTTGCCATTACACTCTACGGCCGGTTACCAATCGGCCTGAGGGGCACTCTTTAGAAGCCTCCGTTACGCTTTTGGAGGCGACCACCCCAGTCAAACTACCCACCAAACGGTGTCCTCGCAATCTGCGAGTTAGGAACCAGACAGTGGAAGGGCCGTATTTCAACAGCGGCTCCACACACACTGGCGTGCATATTTCTTAGCCTCCGGCCTATCCTACACATCCCTTGCCCAGTTACAACGTTAAGCTATAGTAAAGGTTCACGGGGTCTTTTCGTCCCATCGCGGGTAATCGGCATCTTCACCGATACTACAATTTCACTGGAATCATGGTTGAGACAGCGTCCGGATCATTACACCATTCGTGCAGGTCGGAACTTACCCGACAAGGAATTTCGCTACCTTAGGACCGTTATAGTTACGGCCGCCGTTTACCGGGGCTTCAATTCAAGCCTTCTCTTGCGATGAGCTCTCCTCTTGACCTTCCGGCACCGGGCAGGGTGTCAGACTGTATACTTCATCTTTCGATTTTGCACAGCCCTGTGTTTTTTTGTTAAACAGTTGCCTGGACCTATTCTCTGCGCCCTACATTGCTGCAGGGACCCTTTTTTTCCCGAAGTTACAGGGTCAATTTGCCTAGTTCCTTAACCATGAATCTTCCAAGCGCCTCAGTATATTCTACCCGACTACGTGTGTCCGTTTACGGTACGGGTACCTTATGGGTTAAGCTTAGCGGATTTTCTCGGGAGTCTGTTTACCTGCTCTATTGCGCGGCCCGAGGGCTTTGCATACTTTTAAGTTCAGCTCGGAAGGTGGATTTGCCTGCCTTCCTCATCACCTACACTCTTTAACGTCCATTTCCGTCAGAACGCGGCAGTGTCACTTCTCCGTCTCCACATCGCCCCATAAGGTAGTGACGGAATGTTTACCGTCTCTTCCATCGGCCTCGCCTTTCGGCTTATCCTTAGGTCCCGACTTACCCCGGGCCGATTAACGTTGCCCGGGAATCCTTAGTCTTGCGGCGAGGGGGCATCGCACCCCCTTTATCGTTACTTATACCTACATTTGCTTTTCCAAGCGCTCCAGCATGAGTCATCTCATACCTTCAACGCACTTGGAATGCTCCCCTACCAAACCTTACGGTTTCCATAGCTTCGGTGAATGATTTAATACCCGATTATTATCCATGCACGGTCTCTCGACTAGTGAGCTGTTACGCACTCTTTGAATGAATGGCTGCTTCCAAGCCAACATCCTAGCTGTCGCTGAGACCACACTTCGTTAGTTTAACTTAATCATTACTTCGGGACCTTAGCTGATGGTCTGGATTCTTCTCCTCTCGGGCACGGACCTTAGCACCCGCGCCCTCACTCCATGGCTCTTAACTGCGCGCATTCGGAGTTTGTCCGGACTTGATAGGCGGTGAAGCCCTCGCATCCGATCAGTCGCTCTACCTCACGCAGTAAACACCATAGGCTGCACCTAAATGCATTTCGGGGAGTACGAGCTATCTCCAAGTTTGATTGGCCTTTCACTCCTACCCTCACCTCATCCAGAAGCTTTTCAACGCTTATTGGTGCGGACCTCCATCCGGTGTTACCCGGACTTCATCCTGGACAAGGGTAGATCACTTGGTTTCGCGTCTGCCTGTAACAACTCAGCGCCCTGTTAAGACTCGCTTTCGCTTCGGCTGCGGGACTTCTAAACCCTTAACCTTGCTGATACCGGCAACTCGTAGGTTCATTATGCAAAAGGCACGCCGTCACTCCATAAAGGAGCTCCGACCGCTTGTAGGCGTACGGTTTCAGGAACTTTTTCACTCCTCTACACGAGGTGCTTTTCACCTTTCCCTCACGGTACTGGTTCGCTATCGGTCTCTTACGAGTATTTAGCCTTGGCGGATGGGCCCGCCGGATTCTCACAGGATTTCTCGTGTCCCGCGCTACTCAGGATACTGCTATGCTTCATATAGCTTCGAATAAGGGGCTATCACCCGCTACGGCGCAACTTTCCAGTTGCTTCTTCTCACCATACTTCTTGCAACGACGCAGTCCTACAACCCCATCAGGACCGGAATCCCGATGGTTTGGGCTCTTCCCCGTTCGCTCGCCACTACTAGGGGAATCATTTTTATTTTCTCTTCCTACTGGTACTAAGATGTTTCAGTTCCCAGCGTTCGCCTCCCGCTTTTGCGGGATAGTGGAGGTTTGCTCCACTGGGTTGTCCCATTCGGATATCCGCGGATCAAAGATCATTTGCATCTCCCCGCGGCTTTTCGCAGCTTATCACGTCCTTCTTCGCCTGTAAGAGCCTAGGCATCCACCGTACGCCCTTTCGTACTTCCTTGACCTCGGACTATAATACAATATATGTTCACATATACGCATCATAGCAGTCAGATATACTGAAAGTGTACTTTACTTTTTCAGTGTTTTGTCTACCTTACTTTTGCTTGTTAGATTTGTGCAATATGTCATAGATCGCTTTTCTCATTATGTCGAGAAATAGTGGAGAATATCAGTTCAGAACCGATGACCCCTGCTTGCAAAAGCAGGTGCTCTATCAGCTGAGCTAATCCCCCTCAGGTTCTTTTTAAGCTTAGAAGTAGTCCCAGGCAGAGTTGAACTGCCGACCTCCACATTATCAGTGTGGCGCTCTAACCAACTGAGCTATAGGACTGGCAGAAAGAATCCAACTATGCTAAGACTCTAAAGCTCAGCCTCTTCTTTCTCTTCTATCTATTAGAATTTGAAATAACTTTTCAGTCGAGAAGTACAAGATAGTAGAGTTGAAACTTTTCAACCTTTTCTTATCCATACCTTCGTTCTCCAGAAAGGAGGTGTTCCAGCCGCACCTTCCGGTACGGCTACCTTGTTACGACTTAGCCCCAATCACCGGTTTTACCCTAGGCCGCCCCTTACGGTCACAGCTTTCAGGCACCCCCGGCTTTCATGGCTTGACGGGCGGTGTACAAAAGCCCGGGAACGTATTCACCGCGCCATGGCTGATGCGCGATTACTAGCGAATCCAGCTTCGTGGAGTCGGGTTGCAGACTCCAGTCGAACTGAGACCGGTTTTGATGGATCAGCGCCCAGTCGCCTGGTGGCTTCCTCTGTACCGGCCATTGTAACACGTGTGTAGCCCCGGACGTAAGGGCCGTGCTGATTTGACGTCATCCCCCACCTTCCTCACATCTTACGATGGCAGTATCCACGGAGTGCCCAGCTTAAACTGATGGCAAACGTGGAAGGGGTTGCGCTCGTTATGGCACTTAAGCCGACACCTCACGGCACGAGCTGACGACAACCATGCAGCACCTCAAGCAGGGTCCGAAGACAACGGGCGTCTCTGCCCATCTTCCTGCTTAGTTCAAGCCCGGGTAAGGTTCCTCGCGTATCATCGAATTAAACCACATGTTCCTCCGCTTGTGCGGGCCCCCGTCAATTCCTTTGAGTTTCACCGTTGCCGGCGTACTCCCCAGGTGGAATACTTAACGTTTTCACTTGGCAGCATACATTATATCGCACACTGCGAGTATTCATCGTTTACTGTGCGGACTACCAGGGTATCTAATCCTGTTCGATACCCGCACTTTCGAGCCTCAGCGTCAGTTGCACTCCGGACATATGCCTTCGCGATCGGAGTTCTTCATGATATCTAAGCATTTCACCGCTACACCATGAATTCCAACATCCCTGCGTGCACTCAAGACAACCAGTTTCAACTGCAATTTTACGGTTGAGCCGCAAACTTTCACAGCTGACTTAATCGTCCGCCTACGCTCCCTTTAAACCCAATAAATCCGGATAACGCCTGGACCTTCCGTATTACCGCGGCTGCTGGCACGGAATTAGCCGGTCCTTTTTCTGATGGTACACTCCAGAGGCGACACGTCGCCTTTTTTGTTCCCAACTAAAAGCAGTTTACAACCCAGAGGGCCGTCATCCTGCACGCTACTTGGCTGGTTCAGGCTCTCGCCCATTGACCAATATTCCTCACTGCTGCCTCCCGTAGGAGTTTGGACCGTGTCTCAGTTCCAATGTGGGGACCTTCCTCTCAGAACCCCCTACTGATCGAAGGCTAGGTGGGCCATTACCCGCCTACTACCTAATCAGACGCATCGCCATCACTTTACCAATAAATCTTTAGTTGCAACAAGATGCCTCATCGCAACACTATCAGGGTATTAATCTTACTTTCGCAAGGCTATCCCTGAGTAAAGGGCAGGTTCGATACGCGTTACGCACCCGTGCGCCGGTCGACGCCCATTAAAAGCAAGCTTTCAATGTCGTTTCCCTCGACTTGCATGTGTTAAAGCCTGTAGCTAGCGTTCATCCTGAGCCAGGATCAAACTCTTCATTGTAATTATGATTTTGTTCTTTTTCTGTTTTTACTCAGAACGTCCGTATCTATAAGAAAATTAACGGTTGATTTTTACTTCTTCTACCCGAACATGATACATTTCTGCATCTTGTTCTTTTCTTTTCTTGTACTTCTCTTCTTAAAAGTTTATGTCAATTCTTTTCAAAGATCACGTTTGACAACCTCGGAGGAGTAGCCCTCGTTTCTCGGTTGCGGATGCAAAAAGTACTACGAGTTTTTGGAATAGCAAAGACTATACACTACTGAAAAAGTTTCAAATCCGGGCTTTTCTGGGAGAAAATGATGGGTGCCTCAGAGGGGCGGATAAACCTAACAAATGCGTAAAACACTGATTATGTATATATTAACAAAAACAAACAAGATTTCTGGAAGCTTCTGGGCTTTTTATTACAACTGAAGAGGGCTACTATAATAATAGAAGTAAGCTTTGGCTTCCTATTGCGTTTGAAAATACAATAAGGATGTCAGCTGATAGCCTTATTGTGTCAGCTCACAGGCTTATTGTAATGGAAGCTATATTATAAGGAGTAGCGGAAAAGGTGAGAATCCATGTTTTTTTAGATACGGCTCTTGGTGGGTGTGCTAACAATTGGAGTTGGGGGCATAGAAAAAGCGCTGAAGTCCTCCAACTTCAGCGCTTTAGGTTAAGAATGGGATATGTGTTATTTTCGAATGAATTTCACGGAGCAGTAGTTGCCGTCGTTGTCACTCAGGCGAGCCACATAGATACCAACTGGTAGGTTGTTCACAGATTCTTGTGAGAAGCCTTCGGGGAGTTGGACGGTCTTCGAGGAAATCTTTTGTCCAGAGGCATTGAATATCTCCAGGCGGCAATGGGTATCGTATTCACTCTTGAGGGTCAAGGCCTGTCCGTCGAAGGCAATGCTTAAGCCTCCCATACGAGAGATGAGAGAAGGAAGGGAAGTTACCAAACTATTCTTATCGTCGGCATAAGGTTCAGCATACATAGTGTAAATATTTGCTGCACCAATGGTTGGTTTATCCATCAGATAGGCCTGAGTGCCTCCATCAGGATAAAGTCCGATAGATTGATCTCCATTGTGTAGTTTATAGGTGAGCGTATCGCTCCAGGTACGATCCGCAGAAGTTAGCATCACATAGCCTTTTTCAGCCGCCAGTTTGAAGTTGGCATGCAACTGTTTTTCTGAATGCGCTAGAAGCCCATACCACGAGATGGCCATGAGGCGGAATGACGGTGTTGATACTATCTCCGCCAGAGATGCGGAAGAGCTCGGGGTTGCGGAAGTCGTTGGTGAGATACATACCTTCTACATCGAGAGGTTCATCTGTGGTGTTGTACAACTCTATCCAATCGTCTTTTTCCCATACTCATTGACAAAGACGCTGTTTGAAGCACTGATTTCATTCACTTTCACTGGACGATTTTCAGTGTATGCCAAATCTTCAGCGTTGAGAGGTTCGAAACTTGCCACCAGTTCATAGCTCCCCTCTGCCGGCAGCTCATATACGGGATTCGTACTCACATAATCGTTGTCCGTTGCCGAAGATTTTAGTTCAGTGATGCGTCCCAATAAATATCGGAAGAAGGAGCTGAGACGTTGTGTACTTCAACAGCAATTACATTTTTCCCAGCTTTGAAGGTTCCGGACTGATGGTTATCGTAGCTTTATCGTACTCGTCAGCGAAGGTAGAAGCAGAAGTCGATGTATGTAGGCGTTCCGGGGTTCATGTTGTGTCGCCCACTTCTACTCCATTGAGATAGATTACGCACCCGTCGTCCACATTGAAGTTGAAGTTAAAGGCATCGGTCGGCATTGGTCGAGGCAGGGAGTGTGATGGTCTTTCTGAGAATAGTAAGTAGGGATTTTGTTGGCAGCATCCGCACCATAGCTGATTTTGCGTATTGAAGCCCGCCCCAGTTTTGGAGAAGCCCAACGGCGCGCGTCCTTGCTTCCATGAAGCACTATTATAGTTAGGTGCTTTCCAGTTTTGATCGTCCAGTGAGCCTTTATCGTAGAAGTCCCAGTTACTTTCTTTTTGAATGAGGGTTGGAGGAATTGGGCTGTACATTCTTCCATCCCGTGAAGCGATAGCCCGCAGGTGCTACGGCTTTGATCTGAATCGGCGAAAAAGGTGCACCTCTGAAGCTATTGGTTGGCACTGGGGTTGGTCATTGATCAGCAGTCGAGCCTCCGGCGGGTGGTAGAAAGATTCAGTTGTTCAGCTTCGACGCCATTGAGTTCCATCAAAGGATGAGCTTTCAGTTTGGCAATCATAGCCGCCTGACGTTCTGCCGTTAGTTTGTTTTTGATGGTTCCAGCAGGCCCAGAGGAGATTCCCTCTGCAAACATAGCTTCTTTGACATTGTTGACAGACTGTCCACAATGTGCGTACAGCGACTAGGTTCGAAGACGCTACCTGAGACAATACAGAACGCATCTATAAAAATGCTTACGGAAAGTAGCATTCTTAAGCATATTGCGGAATATGATGGTTGGAGCAGGTTCCCTTACGACAACGCTCCCAGGGCGTTCCACTGCGGTGTAGTACCTTTCTACAGTATTAAAGCATCTTGTTCATATCACCGTCAAAAGCACTATCGAGGTCAAACATGACGTGGTGCCATTTGCTTCCCTCAACTTTGCCTCTGAATCCTTTGATATTATTATGTCCCCAGTCGAGCGGTTCGAGATAGAGCAGCAAGCCCAATAGTTGCAATACTCATCGATATCGACCATTTTAGTGATACGCTCGTACACACTGTCTTCTGTGCAACGCTCGGCCAGCTGTCGCCAAAGTTTGAAGCTGTCGTCCGTTCCAGCCATCTGTTGATAGCCCAGCGAACCATCCATCTCGAATTGGTCTTGTTCGTCAGAAGACAAACCATAGTTAGCGAAAGAATAATGCTTATTATTCGGTTCACGAATATTCATCACACCGTTGTATTTCCCATTGACGTAGGTCAGAACGGGTTCGTAGGACTGTCCATCAATGTATAGTCCTGAAGAGAGGACAATAGTTTGCAGTGCAGGGTCCTTAAAACGGCCGAAACTATCATTACCGCCCGAACGCATCTGCAAGGTTTTTGTTGCGGATGAAAGGTTTGTCGAAAAGAACGGATAATCAAGCGTGTTCTCCCCATCATAGATATTGTTGGCTTTCAGCTTAAAGGAATGAGGCACATTACTCCTACTCCATCCTCCACAGATAGAAAGATTTGTTTCTTGTTTGAAGAGCGATTTGTTATCACGAGAGATAAGTTCCATGCTCTGGGTCTGTCCCAATCCATGTTCCAGTTGCGCGGTTCTACAGAGCCATTACCGGGTTTGCCATTAACACCTGTCACGAAAAACGCCGAGCGAATCGCCATAGAGATTTTCGGGAGCTGACACTGCAGAGGATGGGAAGCAAGTTTTGCTTATTGTCCTTAAAGAAAGAACGTGTCACCACATGGCTGGGAGTTTACCCTCCTGAAAGAGACAAAAAGCGGAACACGCCGCATCGCTCACGGTGAAATGTCCGTCAGTAGATGTCTCACCAGCCGTCCATGTTGGTGCTGAACCGTCCGTGGTGTAGCGCAGCGTAGTGTTTTGCGGAATCTTCACATCAAAGCTGATCGGGCCATTAATTCGCTGACTTGACACGCTCACTTCGGAGCTTCTTCACGTTTTTCGGCGAAGATACTTGTGGCATTCGTGCGGCCCGGCGTTGGCATAGCAGTTACAGCCCATTTGGTCCCGCCATCGGTTGTTCGTGCATAGGGAAGTGCGACTCATAGCTTTGGGATATTTCTGCTGGTGATAATGGTCCATCGGCATCACTGATATACAGGGTTGCCTTTACTCTCCAACTCAAAGCCAATTTGCGACTCTGCATATTGACTATGATGGTCGAACCAGAGTGTGGCAAATCCTTTTGCAGGAATCATCCCCACAGACTTTTCAAGGGCCCATTTCTTCAAGTTCGTTGCATCGTCACTGATGAAACAACGGCTCAAATCGACAGGTGAAGACGGCAGGGTTATAGAGTTCAATCCACCCTCCATAATTAAACGAGAGGATCCACGAACATATCCACATTGGGCCTGGATCTCGTTTATGACCAATGCCTGAAGTTTTCGGGCCTTCATCGACCCTATTTTTCTTCAGATTTTTGTGCCGCAAAAAGAGCACATGGACACTTGGAGCATCCATCCAAAAAGTAAAAAAATTTTTCTCATACAAAGATAGTCTTTGTGTTTAGATTATCCTAACACTTAAAAAGATTCATGTTTTTAATATATACCGCTGCAAAGTTACAGCGAATAATCTAAAATGCGAGAGTTTTATATTTATTTTTATAGTAAAAACTTCTCTTTTGGGATATTCTCAACTGGGAATATTCTCTTGTCGGACGATGGCAGAAAGAAATAAAAACGCTCTAAAAGACGGATCTTATTTATATACTTTTGGTGGGACGCTTCCCCCTTTTTTAGGGACTATATCAAATATAGTCCAGCACAGTTATATCAAGACACAAAAAGGCTGGAGAAAGAAATCTCCAGCCTTTTTATTCATTAGAATGCAAAGTTCTGCACCTGCTTTGAACTTAACGACCTTCTTAGCAGCGATTGTCATCTTCTCACCAGTTGCCGGGTTACGACCTTCGCGAGCAGCACGCTCTGAAACAGAAAGTACCGAAACCAACGAGAGCTACTTTGTCACCTTCTTTCATTGCACTGCGAGTTGCTTCAAGAGTAGCATCGAGCGCTTTCTTAGCATCTGCCTGGCTCAGCTGAGCGTTCTCGGCGATAGCTTTAACTAATTCACTTTTGTTCATTGCTATTGTATTTTAAAAATAATACTTATAAATTCCGTTAAATACAGGGCAAATATAAAGTAACTAAAGAGTTGCACAAATTTTTCGTATATTTTCTACTAAAACATACAAAATACACTTTTCACGGGAGAAATCTTACTTTATCTCTTATTTGCAGAGTTTTTGAGCTTTGTTGATAAAACTCTTGCAGAGTACTCGTCACCCAAACTTTGAGGCGACGCGCACTCCGCAAAAGATGTTATATGATGGTCACTTTGGCCACTATGCCACTGCCTGCATCGGCGGTGACCACAAGGATGTAGTAGACTCCCGTTGCCACTCGCTGTCCGTTTTGGTTGCAAGCGTCCCACACAAAGAGCCACCAATCGATCGGCCACCGGCTACTACCTGCCCGCCTGTGGTCATCACTTTCACTTCAGCGTTTTTCTGTCAGTCCGGTGATGGTGATATTCCCTTGATAGTCAGGATGGACGGGGTTGGGATATACTTTCACCTGTTGCTCGTCGAGCTTCTGGGATGGTCGCGTGGCTTTACCTTGATAGGAACACAAGCCTGCATCGGTGCCTATCATAACTTCGCCCGTCTCCGAATTGACCGCCAAGCTGTATATATTGTCGGAGAGTAGCGGCGTTTTAGCTGCTATGAAATGCGCTAAGATTTTTGTTCCGTCGGGGCTTACGAGATACAAGCCACTGCCGTAGGTTCCGAGCCACTTACGATTCGCGCCATCCACCGCTATGGCCGAAACAGCGACGTTAGCCAGCAGATAGTCGGCATAATTGGTGCCATCGTTGCGCGGCACTTTCACCTGCGTGATGGTAAAGTCCTCTTTGAACCAATCTGCCGGTTTTTCCACAACAAAAACGCCGTTTGCCGTTCCACCCAAAAAGCCAGCCACTGCGATCCTGCGCAAGGGCATAGACGCTGGAGATCCACCTGCGTTCCGTCCTCGTTGAGAGCGGCCGAACGATAGCGCTCGACATCGTCAGAAAGATTGGCGGGTGTGCCATTGAAATTCAAGCAGAAAGTCCCGACACGCGGTTGCTCACCGTACGGCGTGAAGCCACCCAGGTTGTTGTTGCCATCAATCAGCGTGCGCTCGAGCGTGAGAGACCATGCGCAACGAGGGGGAATAGACTTTTGCCCAAGAACCATCGGCCAAGAGCACGCGCAAAACGGTGTCCACTTGATTATTGACCATCCAGAGTTGCCTTGCTTATCATAGCTCAGGCCATCCAAAACGAATATAGCGTTTATTCCCATCGGGCACGGCCGACTGAAGGGCGGCATTGTCGTTGGAATAGTATTTAAGGATTGCTGATTGCGGAACTCATACAGTCCTGTAGTGCTGGTGGCGAAATGGTGGGACGCATCGGCGGAGTCCTGAATGACGCTCGTTATATCGCGGTAGACCACGCCCGTTTTTGCCGCAACGCCGGTTTCTTGGAAGGAACTCCAACGATTGTTTTCATAGGCCATCAACGTGGCGGGATGGTGCACTCGATCGTAAGGGTCGAGACGACCGCCGGCCACCAGCAGGCGCGGGCCAGCATAATACATATAATAACAGAGGTCGCGCTTCGGGGCCGTAGCCACCTATGGGTGTTTCCACAGCGGAGGGCACTTCCGCTGAGTTTGTAAGCTTGGGTTGTCCCTCCGAGTAGTCACCCAAAACGTTCCATTATTGGCGCGGCTGACTTGTTTCACGACGCGTTGGCAGCATAACTCGAGAGTTGGTCGGGATGAGTGGCCTCACAGACATCCACCTCGGAAGCGTTGGCAAAGACCGCCTTCTGAGCATCGGCATAAAAAGAGGTGAAGACAGATGCCGAAAGCTGACTAACTGCGAGGTTCCCCGCAGCGGGCGACCCCGTGAGGGCATAGAGACCTGCAGCAGAGGAATAGAAAAAGTCGGCCCGCAAACGGCATTAGCTGGAGAGCCGTTTCGCTGCGCGCCGTCCGCCAACGCGTGGCATCGGAGGGATTGTCGGAGAGCAGGCAATAGGTCAGCGCCCTATTCCGCGCGGCAAAAGGTGCCCCATTGAAGATAGCCGCCGCACGGCAGTTGGTTCCCAAGACATAGAGCCCTTCACCTCCCTCTTCTTGAGGTCGATGACGACAACGCCCGTACTGGTGGCCAACGCCGCCCAGTCGCCCGCCACATTGAGGGCGTTGAGCTGTGCTGTACCGTCGTTGCTCGTTTTGAGCTGCGGGATGTTGAGGATGCGGCCATTGTCGAAGAGCAGGTCGATATTTGCGTTAGCATAGACCAAGACGAGACAACGCTGCGTGGTGGAATAGCCCATCAGACTTATGGACTTATCACTGAGCCCTGTTGGCTTCAGTGAGTTGGCGCACCTCGGAGTCCGCTGGACTGTAAGAGAGCAAATTTCCATCATGAGAGGCGTAGACGCGATCGGCCGCAGGCTGATTGAAGATACCAGTTATGATAGGGCCGGAAAGAGTGTCCAACCATCGGTGGCCGTGGCCGAAAGCCGTGACGAACACAAGCAGCAGCGTGGCCAGAAGGATTGAGAGTTTGCGCATTCGGATAAAGGATTGTGGTGAACGGGGAGGGTGGCGTTTTATTTCTCTTTGTTGAGAAACTCTACGAGCTTCGCAACGGCGCGGGCGCGGTGGCTGATGTGGTTTTTCACCTCAGTGCCCAACTCGGCAAAGGTCTTGCCCGTTTGCTCGGGAGAAAAGACGGGGTCGTAGCCAAAGCCCTGTGTGCCGCGCTTTCTCTGGAGCAATCGTTCCCTCAACGATGCCTTCGAAGAGGTGCTCCTCCCCTTTCTCTATTAACGCGATAACGGTGCGGAATCTTGCGCTGCGGTCCGATTTATTTTTTAGTTCTTCGAGCAGAAGGGCGGTGTTGGCCTCTGCATCGTGGCGATCGGGGGTAGGCATAGCGGGCGGTGTGAACTCCGGGGCGACCCCCGAGGGCGGTCACCTCAAGCCGGTGTCGTCGGCAAAGCAGTCGAGACCGTAGTGGCTATAAACGTAGCGCGCCTTTATGAGCGCGTTACCTTCGAGGGTGTCAGCGGTTTCGGGAATATCGGTGTCGCAATGGATGTCAGCCAAACTGAGCAGTTCGATATGATTGCCCAAGATGGCGCGTATTTCTTCGAGTTTGTGAACGTTGTTAGTGGCGAAAACGAGGGCGTTTCATATTCTATTTCTTTAGGGGTGTGATGTTTTTACTATTTGGAGGGAATGCCCGAAAAGTTCTGCGGCCATATCGGAAAAGGACGACCAATAGCTGCCCAGGAGTTTCCGTGTGCGCGATAAGCAGAAGAGGTCGACCACGGCATCTTGCACTACCAGCGAGCGTGTCGCGCCGAACGCTCTGAACGGGCTGCGCCACGATGCGACCTGGAAAAGCGTTTTTCCAAACGGGTGCGAAGCGCGAGCGAATCGGTAGCGAGGAAGAAGCGGACGTTGGCATCGGCATCCACCTCCCGCTGCATGGCGGAAAGAAAAGCGGCATCGGTGCTTTCGGCTATGGGAGCGCACGCTGTCGGTACGGCGAATGTGGACGCCCACTACCCTATCCTCAAACGTACGGCAGAGGTCGTCGATGCGCTGCTGCAAAGCTGGCACGGGGTGCAGAAGTTGCGCAAAATGGGCAGCATAAGGCTGGAGGAACATAACCCGTGGACACATATATATTATTATAGGTGTCGATGAGTCGCGGCAAACGGCTATCGGTGGCTCCATTGAAATTGACGAGCTGGAGGTCGTAGCAGGCACGGCGCAACAAGGCGGGCAAGTGCAGGGTTGCGGCGCGACTGCGGCACGTTCCACCAACGCCGCTCGCCAATCAGGAGCGGCGTGAGCGGAGCTGTTGCGAAGAGGTCGGCAAAGTTGGCGCGGCATTCGGCATTGCAGGCCCAGTCCACTCGCAGGCTGACATCGGGGCGAAAGCGTCAGGGCGGAGAGCACAACGCGAAGCCGGTTGCACAGTCCGCCCTGAGGAACTATCGTGACTTGTTTCATTTTTCCTTGCCAGGCTCGTAACCGTTGAGAGTTGTCCATTCTGGCACCACGAGGTGCTCTTCTTCGGGCGTTGGGAGATTCTCGCGTTTCGGTGCAGCCATGGCTTGGCGTTTGGCCTTTATGCGATCGAAGCCGTAACCGAAGACGCCGATAACTTTCGACTGACTGACGAAGGCTTCGGGGTCGATGTTCTGAATGAAACGGAAGATTTGTCCGCTTTCACGCTTCTTGGCCAGCACCACTAGCACCTTGCGCGAAGCGTGGGTGTACCAGCCTTCACCATCGAGTACGGTCACGCCGCGCCCTGTAGAGGTGATGGCATCGGCAATATCGCCGTATTTGTTGGAGAAAATAAAGAACTGCACGGATTGTCGACCTCTATCCACCACGAAGTCCAGCAATATATTCGTAACGATCAGCGTGCAGTAGCCGTAGAGCAGTTGCGAGATATTGACAGTATTGAGGGAGTATACTGGAGGAAATGATGAAGATGTCGACAAACATAATCACCTGCCCCCAGTGTGACGTCTTTGTATTTGTTGATAATAGCTGCAATGATGTCCGTGCCGCCTGTAGAGCCGTTGGAGAGAAAGACGATGCCCAGGCCGATACCTTCGCAGGACGCTCCGAGAACGGTACTCATAAACGCGTCCTTCCGAACAATCTGTGGCATATTCTTATAGATAATATCAAACTCTCCGGGGTGGGCCATACCAAAGTTGATCATGAAGTCGTGTCCTAACTGGAGGAACAGGGTAAGCATGAGAACTCCATAGATGGTCTTGATGCTGAACCGCCAGCCCATAATCTTCACCGAGTATGAGCAGGAACACATTGACGGAGAAATACGTCACGGCAATAGGAAGCCCGAAACCATAGAAGAGGATCGAACCGATACCCGCAACGCCGCCCGACGTGATTTGATAAGGCAGCATGAAGCAGTTTACGCCCACGGCGTAGAGCGCGAGACCGAAAGTGATAAACAAGTAGTCTTTCAGTTCCAAGAACACTTGCTCTTTCGTGACAACGGGCTTATTAAAACTTAGCATAGCATTGTTTTAAGTAAGAGAGAGCCCCTCCCGCGAGGGAGGAGCTTTGAGATGTTTTTATTTGATGACGATATTAACGATGCGTCCGGTCACTACGATAATCTTCACAATCTGCTTGCCATCGAGATAGCGAGCTGTGTTCTCGTTTTCGAGGGCGAGCTTCCCACTCTCCTCCTTCGGAGCATCGGCTGCCACGTCGATGGTGAAGCGCGTCTTACCGTTGAAGGAGACGGACATGGTGATGGTGTCCTCCTCGAGGTAGCTCTCCGTCAAACTCGGGCCAGGGAGCGTTTACCACACTCTCTGTGTGGCCGAGGTCGGTGCCAGAGTTCCTCGCAGATGTAGGGGGCGAAAGGCGCGAGAAGGGCTACAAGCTGCTCTAACACTTTGCGACTGTGGCACTTCTGCTGTCCCAGCTCCGTTGTAGCTACCATAAAGGCCGGAATACTTGTGTTGTAGGAGAATTCCTCAATGTCTTCGCTCACTTTCTTGATGAGCTTGTGGAGGCTCTTGAGGTTGTCCTTCGTGGGTTCTGTTTCGTCGATGGTTTCAAAGAGGTTCCAGAAGCGGCGCAAGAATCGAGCGGAGCCGTCAACGCCGTTGCTGTCCCAGGGCTTACTCTGACTGATCGGACCGAGGAACATCTCGTAGAGGCGGAGGGTGTCCGCGCCGTAGCGGTCTATAATGTCGTCGGGGTTCACTACGTTGAACATCGACTTACTCATTTTCTCTACTGCCCAGCCGCATACATATTTGCCGTCCTCCAGCACAAATTCGGCCGTTTCAAATTCAGGGCGCCATTTGCGGAAGGCTTCGGTGTCGAGAATGTCGTTCTCAACGATGTTTACATCCACGTGGAGGGGCGTTGTCTCATACTTATCCTGAGTCCGAGGGCTCACAAACTTGTTGGTGTCCTTGATGCGATACACGAAGTTGGAGCGGCCCTGAATCATACCCTGATTCACGAGTTTGCGGTAGGGTTCTTCCTCGCAGCTCACGCCGTTGTCGTGGAGGAACTTGTTCCAGAATCGACTCTAGATCAAAATGGCCAGTGGCGTGTTCCGAACCGCCCACGTAGAGATCCACGTTGCGCCAATAGGCATCCACCTTTTTCGTCGACAAGGGCTTTATCGTTGCGAGGATCCATATAGCGAAGGTAATAGGCCGAACTACCTGCAAAGCCGGGCATCGTACTGAGTTCGATGGGGAAAAACGGTTTTGTTGTCGATTTTCTCGTTTTCAACAACGCAGCGGTTTGTTTCGTCCCACGCCCAACGGGTGGCGTTGCCCAATGGAGGCTCACCGGTTTCGGTGGGGAGGAACTTTGTCACTTCGGGAAGCAGGAATGGGAGACAATCCTCTGGGATCATCTGCGGCATACCGTCCTTGTAGTAAACGGGGAATGGCTCGCCCCAATAGCGCTGACGACTGAAGATGGCGTCGCGCAGGCGATAGTTGATTTTCACACGGCCCAGGTTGTGAGCGGTGACAAACTCCTTGGTGGCGGCGATGGCTTCTTTTCACCGTCAGACCGTTCAGGCTGAAGCCTTCGAGGCTCTCAGTGCCAGCGGCAGGACTGTTGGTGACTGTTCCCTCCTTGGCGTCGAAACTTTCCTCGCTCACATCAGCCCCTTCGATAAGCGGAATGATGGGCAGGGTTGAAGTGGCGCGCAAAGGCGTAGTCGCGACTGTCGTGCGCGGGTACTGCCATAATGGCTCCCGTGCCGTAGCCAGCCAGCACATAGTCGCTGATCCACACGGGCACTTCTGCTCCGGTGAACGGATTGATGCCATACGAACCTGAGAACACACCCGTCACACGGCGGTCGGCGATGCGCTCGCGCTCGGTGCGCTTCTTCGTGGCCTCAACATATTCCTTGACAGCTGCTTGCTGCTCGGGCGTGGTGAGACGCTCCACGAGTTCGCTCTCGGTGCTAACACCATGAACGTCACACCGAAGATAGTATCGGCGCGCGTAGTAAAAATCGTGACGGGCTCTTCTGCCCCTTGATGCGGAACTGCATTTCCGTACCTTCGCTACGGCCAATCGAGTTGCGCTGTGTTTCTTTGATAGAATCGCTCCAGTCGAGCGTGTCGAGACCGTCGAGCAGGCGTTGAGCGTATGCACTTACGCGCAAGCACCATTGCTTCATCTTCTGCTGCACCACGGGGTGGCCGCCGCGCTCGCTAACGCCATCAACCACTTCATCGTTGGCCAACACCGTTCCGAGGATCGGACACCAGTTCACCATCGTTTCGCCCAGATAGGCGATGCGGTAGTTCATCAACACTTGCTGTTGCTTCACGCTGTCGTAGCTGTTCCACTCCTCAGCCGTGAAACTGAGTTCTTCGCTCTGAGCCACATCCAGTTCGGCCGTTCCCTTTTTCGGCAAAGTGGGCCGTGAGGGTGTTCGATGGGCTGTGCTGCCTGGCATTTGTTGCAATAGAACGAATTGAACATTTTGGTAAAGGCCCATTGCGTCCAGTGGTAGTACTGCGGGTCGCAGGTGCGTATTTCGCGATCCCAGTCGAAGCTGAAACCAATCTTGTCAAGCTGTTCGCGATAGCGGGCAATGTTCTTCTCCGTGGTCACTGCCGGATGCTGCCCCGTCTGAATGGCATATTGTTCAGCGGGCAAACCATAGCATCATAGCCCATAGGATTCAGCACGTTGAAACCCTTCTGCCGCTTGTAGCGAGCATAGATGTCGCTGGCGATGTAGCCCAGCGGATGCCCCACATGAAGCCCAGCACCAGAGGGATAGGGAAACATATTCAGTACGTAGAACTTGGGTTTCGACGCATCTATCTCAACGTGATACGTCTTATCCTTGGCCCATTGTTCGCGCCATTTTTCTCGATTTCTCTAAAGTTATAATCCATTCTGATTATCGCGTTTTGTTATTTGGGGGCTAAATTACTTGAAAAGCCTGCACAAAGCAAAAAGGATAAACCACGATTTTTCGGCCACGCGCTTATTGTGTGCTCCAACTTTCTTACGCTCCGCTACCTTCCAAGCGAGATATTGCCCCACAGAATAAGGCGGCCGAAAAAACGCAATAAAGGCTGTCGGCTGACACAATAAGGAAAACCAGCGGATACAATAAGGGCGCCAGCTGACAGCCTTATTGTGTCAGCCAACGCTCTTATGGGAGAAATCGGTAGTCTTTATGGGTGCCATCACCGTTCAAAGGCGGTGATGACCCATGTAGCACTCGTGTTATTTCACAACCTTTTTCGCCGTTGATGATGTAAACGCCAGAAGTGGGCGTCAACACGCGACGGCCTTGCAGGTCGTAGATCTTATTTTCTTTTTCAGTCTGCACGGTGGGAGCTTCGATACCTGTTGTCTTGCCCTTGCGCACAAAGTTCCAAACGCTTGCGCCCCAAGTGTAGGGTTTCAGCAGGACATACTTCCAGGTGTTCACATTTGTGTACCAACCGTTCTGCGCATTCGGAATAACGATAGCGATGGCTTCGTTGCCTTGGTCCGTAGTGACGAGTTTCAATTCCCATGAATAAGCCTGCCCCAGCTTGACTCCCTGGTCTATTGCTGAAGAGGTCACATAGGCATAAGTATTTGTCAATTTATTGCGTAGGCGTACCGAACCGTTAGCTTGCTTCTCAATCACCAGAGATAGCTATCGTTGTTCTCCACGAGGGTCTTGGATTTCACTTCCTTAGCAACGGCATCGCCAGCGGCATATTGTGCGGTGAAATAGCCGTTTTGGATGTAATAATAGTAGTCGCTGCTCAAGCCGTCGAGCACAGAGGTGCGTTTCATTTTGCTGTACTGCTCGTAGAGGTCAGTATAGCGTTGGAAAAGTTTCACGGCTCACGCTGCCTGCAGCCACATCGGCCGTAGCAGGATCAACCACGGAAGAGCGGAGGAAGTTGAGGGCTTCGGCCGTAGGTTCGCCCACTTCGCCCGGACGACTATTGGAGAATGCGATTTGCCTTGTTGACAAGACCCTGAAGCTGCGCCATGAAATCCGTCACCTCCACGATGCGCCAGCAACCGGGATAACAAAAGAGCGGAGTCGGTGCCTGTCGTGGCAAAACCGGCTACATTCACAGAGAGAACGCCCTTGTTGCTACGCAGATTCAGGACACCGGCTTGATAGTCGTAGGGAGCGGTGGCCGTCATGGCTTTGCGCACGAACACAACGGTGGAATCCTTGGCGTTCAAGGCTGCTTTCGCATCCACATTGGCAAGTTGGAGTTTTCTTTCCGTTGAAAACCGAACGGAGCACATATCCTCCGCGCTGCTGCGGCTGGAAAAAGGAAGAGTTCCTCGGGCTCTGTCTGCGGCGTGTAGTGGATCTTCAGATTATCACCTACAGTATAGAGCGTAGAACCTGCAAAGCGTTTGCGATAGTAAGTAGACGCGCTCACGAGCTGATAAACCTTGCCTGCCTCGGGGAGCTTCACGTCGGCTTTCTTGTAGTTGGCAATCTGCTGCGTGAGGGCTGCGAGGTTGGCCACATTGGCTGTGTCGGCACGGAAAGCGTTGGCAGCCGCCTGCAACAGGTTGAAGTCGGTCTGTGCGGGGTAGCCCACTGCACCTGGATGGCTCTGCGCCAACAGTGTGTCGGCTTCGGTCAATGCTTTTTCAGCAGCCGTTTGTCGCGGTGTCTCAAAGAAATGTTTTGCGTAAGTGATTTTGAGCGTATCGAGCAAAGCTGCGTGAGTTTGCAAACGGAGGTAGAAATCAGTGAAACGGCGCTTTGCTTGTGGCAACCAAGACATTTCGCTGAGAGCCAGCAAGCGCGGATAGAGCTGATACTCAGCAGCAGCATTGTTGTTGCAACTCTCCGTCCAGAGACAGGCTTGCGCACCAAGCAGGAGCTTCTCCTTGCCGCTCACCATAGCCATGGGGTTCACGTTGTAAACTTTGTCAACGCTGTTCACGTATCCGTCGCCGTAGCCACCAATGTAGGGGGCGTCGATCTCTGTTTGAGCGGGCGACACCTGCAAGATGTCGAAATAGAGCGGGAAGGTGGGCGCGAAGATACTGGTGAAACCTTTCGCCACAGATGCTTTGATGCGCTCGGGCGAAGAATATGCCATCACAATGGGCTTGACTGTGTACGAATTTTTCCAATGGTTGATAAGTTCGTCCCAAACTACCACATCGCGGCCGTATTCTGTCTTGAGCCAAGTGCCGAGGGTTTCAACGAGCCAGGGCTGGGTTCTTCAACACCACTAAGACCTTCGTTTTTAATGCGGTCTTGGCACTGCTTTGTTAGTACGCCAAACGGTGGTGGGGCATTCATCGCCACCAAGGTGTATGTAGCGGCTGGGGAACACGTCAACAACGTGGCCGAGCACACACTTCAAGAAATCGATCACGCGGTCGTCGCCCACGTTGAGAACGTCGGTGCTGATACCTTTCTCAGCGCGCACCGTGTAGTGCTTCGTTGAGTCGCACGATAGCCAGGGGTAAGCCGCTACGGCAGCCACCATGTGGCCCGGCATATCAATTTCGGGGATAATTTCGATATTGCGGGCACGAGCGTAGTCCACAATCTCACGCAAATCGTTGAGGGTGTAGAAACAACCGCGTCCGTACTCGGTGTCGTCGAAGAAGTCAACGCCCTTAGTTGGGTCGTTGAGCGTCAGTGAGCGATTACGCACTGCGCCAACAGTGGTCAAGCGCGGATATTCGGGAATCTCAATGCGCCAGCCCTGATCATCGGTCAAATGCCAGTGGAAACGATTGAGTTTGTAAACAGAAGCCGCATCGAGGAGTTTTTCCACTTCTTCTTTCGTGAAGAAATGGCGCGACACATCGAGCTGAAAGCCGCGGTAGCCAAGTTGTGGGGCATCTTGAATGGTCAGATAGGGCAGTGTCCAAGCTGATTTATTGTCGAGCGTCTTACCATAGATGCTGCGTGGCAGCAACTGCCGCAAGGTTTGTAGTGCATAAAAGACCCCACCGTATGCACCACCTTCAATCTTTACGCCGTCGGCCTTGATTGTCAGTCGGTAGGCTTCCTGACCGAGCGCAGAATTGATGGCAAGCGTAACGGCGGGGTTGTTCTGTCCCGCGCCAGTAGTGGGTTGCTGTTCGAGGGTAGGGCAAAGCGATGCCCGAAGCGTGTTGCAGGTCATCGGCAAAGGTCTGGGCGAGCATCTTGAGAGAGTCGCCTGTACACAATTCCTTTGAGCGTATTCACGAGCAATGTTCCTTCGCTTTTCACTACGGAAGCGGGGTACGGAATAAGGGAAGGGGCGCTGGTAGAGTTCAAATTCTTTTTCTTCCACAAAAGCCACTACGGAGTTGGCATCGCCGGGAGAATAGAATTTGATAGGATTACCAAGCCCCATACCGCCCCAAACATTGACACAAAGGTTGCCCGTTTCGCCGTGGGGCTTGAGGGTCAGTTCGCCCTGGAATGTGGGTATATCGAAGCGAGAATTATTGCTGGCAGCATTGGCACAATAGAGTTCTGAACCCGAAGATCTACCAGCATAGGGTCAGTGTCTGACCGAGTTGATTGGTGAGCGTGTAGCCTTGTGCGCTTGTGCCCTCCACTTTCCACAGCTGGTATTCGCGTCGAGCTGCGAAACTCGCGATACAAGGCTGACCAACGGAGGATCCCGTCAGCACATAGTCGCCTTTGGTAAAGCGAAGGTAATACCAGACAGTTTTGCTGCTGGTACTGATGGTTGGGAAAGTGCCCGCCATAGCTTGGGGAGCAAAAAGCACCGCCATCAGAAAAAGAACAGGTAAAGGTTTCTTTTTCATTATAATTTAGTTTAGGTATTTGAATATTAGTTAGGTAATTTTTGCGATTAAGTGCACAAATGTACACTTTTGCTTACACACAACAAAACAATTTATTTCTTTTTCGAGGCATATAATGTAAAAGTAGTTTTTATTCGCTCAAAAAACGAGCAAAAAAGGCAGATTTCGTCCGTCCTTATAGCCCCACAAAAATATCCTTATTGCGTTTGAAAATACAATAAGGCTGTCAGCTGACATCCTTATTGCGTCAGCTGACACAATAAGGATATTTTTCGCGCCACGGAAGCTCGCGCTCATGGGTAGTATTGAGCCAGTTCGCACAACAATCGCTTTTTCTGACAAAAGGATACAATAAAGGGACACACCAAAGCGTGTCCCTTCTATCTTTTAATGAATTGAATCGCGGATTAGAGATTCGGATTCATTTCTTTCCATTCTGCTACAGGAGGGAATGATGCCGAGCGCAACAATCTCGTCGCGCATCTTGCAAAGATGCTCGTAAGATTTCTGCAAGCTTGCCAATTCGTCGGCAGTACCCTTCGGCTCAACGAAATGTACGCCCGTAGCGTCGATCGTTGTAGGCATAGCCATCATCACGTTCTTGAAACCGAGCGCGTCGTGGTTTACGTAGCAGCCTGCGGGCAAGGTGAACTTCTCGCCACCCATTGCAGCTTCAATCATCTTAACAGCGTTGTAGCGGGGCTCTGGAAAGAGCTACGGCCACGAAGCTTGATGATGTTGGAACCGCCTTGAACCGTGCGGTGCTTGATGTCTTCCCACTTTTCGTCAGAGAGACCCATCTCGCAAAGGGGCTTACCGTCTACCTTCACCTGAGATGCGAAAACAGCCATCTGCTCGCCGTGACCACCGTAAGTATGAGCGCCAGTCACTGCGTCCTGCTGAACTCCGAACTCGAGAGCCAAAGCCTGCTGCAAACGAGTAGAGTCGAGCGCTGCGAGAGAGGTGAGCTGGTTGAGCTTCAAGCCGGAGTGGATCAGAGCTGTCAGAGCTGTTACGTCAGCGGGGTTGAAGATCACCACAACGTGCTTCACGTCGGGGCAGTACTTCTTGATGAAATCGCCGAACTCAGCTGCAATTTTGCAATTGCCCTTGAGGAGGTCCTCACGAGTCATGCCTTCCTTGCGGGGAGCACCACCTGAAGAGATGATATACTTTGCGCCTGTGAAAGCTTCTTCGGGGTTAGTTGTCCATGTGATGTTTGCACCAGGGAAACCGCACTGAGCGATTTCGTCAGCTACACCGTGGAGACCCGGTTCAAAGATGTCATACAGACAAACGTTGGGAGTTAAGCCGAGCATCAATACGCTCTGCACCATGTTTGAACCAATCATACCGCCAGCACCGACGATGACCAGTTTCTCATTACTTAAATATGCCATTGGTGTATAAATTAAAAATTTGTTCGTTCAAAAGATGAGTATTTCTGCTCCTGTTTGTAGATACCGCAAAAAGTACCAAATTCTTTTCGGGACTTTCACAAGGAATACTCTAATTTTTCTTATCGAAAGGCCAAAAGGAATTGCGCTTTTGTCGTTTTGATTAAAAATCGTAACTTCGGCATGAAAAATAAGGCGGAGAACCTCTGTCACCCTAACAAATGCTTTCACAAAATCATCATGCTCAACGAAATCATAACAAAGCGCGTCGACGCTCTGCGCAACTGGATGGAACGCCACAATGCGCTCCAGGCTTTTATCATACCTACCGCCGACCCTCATAATTCTGAATATCTGGCCGACCATTGGAAGTGTCGGGAATGGCTTACAGGCTTTCACGGGCTCGGCGGGTATCGCCGTGGTCACTAAGGATGCTGCGGCACTTTGGACAGATTCTCGCTACTGGTTGCAGGCGGCGGAACAGCTCGAGGGAACGCCGTTCCAACTCATGCGGGATGGCGATGAGGGTGTGCCGACTCTGAAAGAATGGCTCTGCGCCCAACTGCCCTGCACGTGCCACAGTAGGTTGTTTCGGCGGCACAATAACGATGGCTGAATACACGGATTTGCTGGAGGATGCTTCCTACCAACTCACAGCAGCGGGGGAAGATCCTTTCGACGAACTTTGGACAAATCGCCCTGCCTTGCCGCAACGCCCCCTCGTATTGCAACCGCTGGAGTATACAGGTCTGTCAGTCGCTCAAAAGATAGAACTCATCTGAAAAACCTGAAGGAGACCGAGCCGCAGGCACTTCTGCTCGGATTCTCTGAAATCGCCTGGACGCTCAATCTGAGAGGCGACGACATCGAGTTTAACCCCGTCTTCATGAGTTATCTGCTCCTGCGCCGTAAGGGCAACAGCGTGCTTTTCGTGGATGAGCACCAACTCACGCCTACCGTCAGCGAATATCTCCAAGAAAACCACATAGAAGTACGTCCCTACGATGGTTGGAAAGAACTCATCCCCTCCGAGTCGGACTCTATCGCTATCCCCCACGAAGTAAACATCCAGGTGATGCGTACCGCATTAGACGCACACCTGAAATGCCCGCTCGTTTCTTCCCCGTCCCTGCGCTCCGCGCCATCAAAAACACCTGCCGAGCAGCAGGGATTCAGAAGAGCCATGGAGAAAGACGGCTGCGCCATGGTGAGATTTTTTTGGCAAAGTGGGGGTCTCTCCATCTCCCCCATAAGGGGGAGTGCTCAGCAAAGGACAAATGGGAAAAATGCCTTTCAAACAGCCTCGCCAGATATTTATGCTAAACTAAAAGAATATGCGCGAGAGAATCGAGCACACGCAACTGAAGCCGAGGAAGCCTTATGGCAAATGCTACAAGGTAAAAATTTAGGATTCGACTTTAGACGCCAACACATTATTGGAGACTTCATCGCCGACTTCGTTTGTTTGAAAAAGAATTTAATAATAGAAGTGGATGGAAGATACCATTCTAAAGAACAGCAAATAGAGATTGATGCTAACAGAACAGAGTTTCTCATTAGCAGAGGTTTCCGCGTTATTCGCTTCACCAATGAAGAAATAATTGCTAATACTGAAAGCGTTCTCAACAAAAATACGTTTTTGAACTCACAAAAGATGAATTTGGCCAGCTCACAGAATTGTCTATCGACTTCATGCTCACTTCCGAACGTGAAAAGGAAGAAGGTTTTTGTGGTCTCAGTTTTGCTACCATTGCTGCCTACGGCCCGCACGGAGCTATCGTACATTATGAAGCAACACTCAAACCGCAGTATCGATTCCTCACTGAGCACTCCCCTCATGGGGGAGATGGAGGGGGCTTTTTACCCTCGACAGCGGTGCGCAGTATGTAGACGGCACTACGGACATCACGCGGACGCTGCCGTGCGGACCGCTCACCGATGAGGAGCGGAGAGTGTACACGCTCGTACTGAAAGGCCACATTGCCCTCTCGTCGGCTCGTTTTCCCATCGGTACTTCCGGACTGGAACTCGACTATGCTGCTCGCCGCGCTATGTGGCAGGAGGGTACGACTTCGGGCACGGTACAGGACACGGCGTGGGTGCTCACCTCTGTGTACACGAAGGGCTCTCATCAGATACGGAAAAACGTGCGCAACTGCACCCTCGTTGGTTTCCGTCCGGGCATGACCATCACGAACGAGCCGGGTCTCTATGTGTCGGGTAAGTTTGGTGCGCGAATAGAGAACACGCTCCTCGTTGTCGACGATGGCGAAACCCCGTTTGGCCATTTCTGTCGATTCGAACCACTCACGCTCTGCCCTATCGATCTGCGCCCCATCGTGCGCGAAATGCTCACATCTGAAGAAATCTGCTGGCTCAACAACTACCACGCCGAAGTGCGCCGCCGACTGCTCCCTCTCCTCTCCGACCCCGCCCATCGCGCATGGCTCGAAGTGGCCACAAGAGAGTTCTAAGCATTGATGAATGAAATAAGAAAAATATCTTTGCGTCAGAAAGAAATATTTAGATGTATAAGAAGCTATAAGAAGCCCCCAGGCGCGTCGACAGACAGCATCCTCGGGGCTTCTTCATTTTATGAGGTCCTATTCTAACTAAAGAATAACATAAGAAGAACCTTTTCTCATCTTTGTCGTGCAGGGCGCCGCCGCACTGAAAAAGGTGGAGAAAGAAAGCTCGCACGAGCAGTGGTGGAGGCTGGCGACGCCGCCGGCGTCGGAGAGTTGTGCTGTTGTCCCGTCCACGGGTTCGCCCTTCGGGCATCACCCGCGGTTAAGCATAGGGGTGTCCCCGCCGGGGACAGTGGGTAAGCACGCAACATTGCAGAAGGGGTGGATGGCCAAGGGCGTGAGCGGATAGAATAAGGGTATGAACGGAAAAAGCTTATTCTATTCTCAAGCACAATAAGGGCGTGAGCTGACGCAATAAGGATGTGAACTGACAGCCTTATTGTATTCTCAAACGCAATAAGGATATTGACGACTTGCTTTATTGCTTTTTCCACTTCCTCGCTAAGAAGTTTTTAGAAAAAGCTTCAGAAACTTCATTATCTACTGTAAATCACTGATTATAAAAATACAGCGTCGATAAGAGCCTTCAGAAAATCTTCACCAAAGCTTCATTTCCTGAAGCTTCTAAGATCTATTCAGAAATAGTGATGACGTGGTGATTACCTCCCCTATTTTTTCGCTCACATCATAGCTATTGCCGTGCCAACTTATTCTCATCTGCAATAGCTTATATCCGCAAATGCCTATGAGCAGACATTGCGGATAAGGATTGTAGGCGGTCCAGAAATAGGCTGGAGCGTCGTTATTGTTATATGTAGAAATGCCGAAGTTCGCTCTTGACTCGAAAAAGGAGGGAGAGCTTGGCGGCGAACTACTACTCTTCTTCGCTCTTATTAGCGCGCTTGCGTGCCAGGTGGTCGAGAATCATCTTGCGCATACGCATCGACTTCGGCGTAACTTCAACAAATTCGTCTTCTTTAATATATTCGAGCGCTTCTTCCAAACTGAACACGATGGGCGGAATGATGCGCGCTTCTCGTCAGTACCGGAGGCACGGACATTGGTGAGCTGTTTGGCCTTTGTTACATTCACAACGAGGTTCTTTGTCATGGACGTGCTCGCCCACAATTTGTCCGGCGTACACTTCGTCCTGCGGATTGATGAAGAAGCGGCCACGATCCTGGAGTTTGTCAAGGGCGTAGGCGAATACCGTACCGCTTTCCATAGATATCATTGAGCCATTGGTGCGGCGCTGAATCTCACCCTTGAACGGCTCATAGGTCTTGAAGCGGTGAGCCATGATGGCTTCGCCCTGACTGGCTGTGAGCACATTAGTACGCAGGCCGATGATGCCTCGAGAGGGAATGTTGAATTCTATATCCACGCGCTCGCCCAGGTTCTGCATACTGGTCATCTCGCCCTTACGGCGGGTCACCATGTCAATCATCTTAGAGCTGAATTCCTCGGGCACATTGATGGTCAGTTCCTCAATCGGTTCGCAACGCTTACCGTCGATTTCTTTATAGATCACCTGTGGCTGACCCACCTGCAGTTCGTAACCCTCGCGGCGCATGGTCTCGACAGGACAGAAAGGTGGAGCACACCGCGCCCACTAACGAGCCATTTGTCGGCGTCGATTTGGTTGACGCGCAAAGCAAGGTCTTTCTCCAATTCGTGTTGCAAACGGTCGTTGATGTGGCGGCTGGTGCAGAATTTCCCTTCTTTACCGAAGAACGGACTATCGTTGATGGTGAACAACATAGACATGGTGGGTTCGTCGATAGCGATGGGCTCGAGCGCTTCAGGTTCGTTGAAATCGCAGATGGTATCTCCACTCGAAATTCTCCAAACCAACGATAGCACAAATATCGCCGCATGCACTTCGTCGGTGCGCTTGCGTCCCATACCCTCGAAGGTGTGGAGCTCTTTGATCTTTTGTTTTCTCTGTGAACCGTCGCGATGAACAATCGTAACGTTCATGCCGTCCTGCAGCGTGCCGCGGTGAACACGTCCCACGGCGATACGCCCCGTATAATTGGAGTAGTCGAGACTTGTAATCAAAAGCTGTGGCGTTCCCTCATTCATGGGAGGAGCCGGTATTTCTTTCAGAATCTCGTCCAGCAAGTAGTTGATATTGTCCGTCGGCGTGCGCCAGTCAGCTCCCCATCCAGTTGTTTTTAGCCGAACCATACACAACGGGGAAATTGAGCTGTTCCTCAGTAGCATCAAGGTCGCACATGAGGTCGAATACCATTTCGTACACTTCTTCGGGGCGGCAGTTGGGTTTTGTCCACTTTGTTGACCACCACGATAGGCTTCAGTCCAATCTGCAAGGCTTTTTGGAGCACGAAGCGCGTTTGAGGCATCGGGCCCTCAAAGGCATCGACGAGCAAGATACAGCCGTCGGCCATATTGAGTACGCGCTCCACCTCTCCACCAAAGTCGGAGTGGCCCGGAGTATCAATAATATTGATTTTTAGTGCCTTTATAGTTGATAGAGACATTCTTGGAGAGAATGGTGATACCTCGCTCTCGCTCCAACTCATTATTATCGAGGATTAGTTGACCCGTGGGCTGGTTTTCGCGGAAGAGGTTTCCGGCAAGCAGCATCTTGTCCACGAGCGTTGTCTTACCGTGGTCAACGTGGGCAATGATGGCGATGTTACGAATGTCTGTCATATTTTCTTTTATCTGATATTTACGGCTTTACAGGACTATTCCCGCCTACCGTTTCTTTTTCGGGGTGCAAAAGTACGAATTATTATGGAAAGAAATAATAATCAACCCCATAAAAAGCTTGAAGCAGTGGTATCCTTCTCTCCGTGAGGGGACGGCAAAAACAAGAAAAAGCGGCCAACGCAACGAACGCGCTGACCGCTTTTTAGAGAGGAGTGGATAAGATTTAGGAAACTGAAACGCCCTACTTATCCTGCGATATTTTCAATTGTTTAGAACACCACTTTCTTACCATTGACGATGTACACACCGCCCTTTTGGAGGGATTTCTGGGAGATGCGACGGCCTTGAGGTCGAAGATCTGCGGTGCGAGGTCGGTGGAGATAGCGGCATTGCTGATACCCGTTGTCTCGTCTGAGGAGATGGGCAAGAACTTACGCACGCCCGATGCGTTCGATACGGGGAGATAAGCTTTGTTGGCTGCTAATATTGCCTTAGTGGCTGTGCCCGTAGCTTCGGGGGCTGTTGGGCGAACATAGTAGAAGCCTGCCACTTTCTTTTGTAGGATGGATGCTGAGAACGTAGAACTTCTCATAATCATTGGCCGAGAGATTTTTGCTGAGGTAAGTACCTTGCAGCGCATTTTTCCTGCGCGAGCGGAGCGGCCGTTGGAGCAATGTTGAGCGTCATGTTCAGTTGTCCCAAATTGTGGTTGAGCAACAAGACGCCCGTACCTTCGGGCACTGTGCCGTTGCAAGCCTCGAGTTTTACAGTATGATTATCGGCCGCCAGCGTAACGAGGTTGGCCACAGCATCCGTTCCTCCAGGGTGTAAGCAAAAGGCATATAAGCCGTAGCGTAAGCCTGGTTTTCGCCATCGGGACGAGTGGACGAGAGCGTCCAAGTGGTCACGGGTTCGATGTACCAAAGCGAAGCGTCCGAACTGGTAGTCCACGCCACGATAGAGCCTGAGTTGTCGGCATGGATAGCCGGTTTTCCACCGTCCGTGGGGGTTCAAACACTGCAAGTAGCTAAGACCTTCGATTGTCGACACCACTTTATATTTTTCCGGCCTCCGCTTCGTTGGCGGTCACAGGGCTGCGGTGTAGACAGCAGGCGTTGGTTTCACAAACACCTGGTAGTTGCCGTTCTTCACCAGCCATGCGCCGTCGGCCGTCTTGCGGAACTGGAACAACAGGTTGAGGTTAGTGGCAGCTCCCGTAGTGGAAGCCTGCGTCAAGTTTGTACCATCAGTGGCCAGCGCCGCTGTGCTCTTCAGTTTGTTTGTCAGGCGATACCAGCCACCGTCTTGCAGTTCGATTTTCTCCACTTTATTGTAGAGCGCATCATAGGCTGTAGCAATTTTCTGTTGAGCTGCAAACGCGTTGGTCTCATTGGGCGTTGCCTCAGCGGTAGAAGCTGCCATTTCTGCGGCACTCACCTTCGTGGCGAGCGAAGCCACGCTTTCAGGCTTCACCATTCCCACATAGTTTCCATTGCTGCTCTGCATCCCTGTCATACGAGCGCGGAGAGCTTCTGCTGCCCTGCTTCACATAGGGAGCACGAGAACTGGTGCGGTCAAGGGACATACTGACCGTTGGTCAAGTCCTCCAGCGGGATTTGCTTGAACAAGATGTTGTAGCCGCCCAGGCCGCCACGTGCATCTTCTTCGTAGATGTAACCGATAGTGCCATTGTTGAGCAGTTCCATACCCGTGTAGCACGAGCCGATATTGCTCACCTGCATCCCCTTTGTCCAACCATTGGCCAGAGCCGCAGCCGTGGAGTAGTCGGAAGAGGTTGCCAATCTTTGAAGTAGACACCCACTTTTTCACGACGCGTGGAGAGTGTGATACTCTGCAATGCCACGAAGAGCTGCTTATTGTCGCTCACGCGGCGTGCTGGAACGATGAGGATTTCGCCGTTCACATTGTTCACCGCATTATTCATCGCCGTTGCGTTGGTCTGGAAATCCCAGTTGCCTTCACCTTTGGCGATGTCGGTATAAGTGAAGAGGCTGAAACCACGACTCAGAGAGCCACGGTTACGAACGCTCACCAGCACGCTACCATCGGGAAGTTCTTCCACCTTCGACTCATCGGCGCCCGTACTCGGCAACTGTGCTTTGCTGCCCAGAAGCTTCCATGTCGCACCAAAGTCGTCGGAGTAAATTACAAAGGTGGCGTTCTGTCGCGTATTATTGGTGGGATAAGCAATATAAAGGCGGTAGTAATCGCCCTGCTTGATATAGCGGCTCTGCATGATCTTTCCACTGGTGAGGAAGAGAGAGTTGGTCACACCACCTGCACCGTCCTTCGTCAGATTATAGATCTGATAAGTCAGCGAGTCGGCCGTCCAAGTTTGTCCGCCGTTCGTACTGCGAAGACGTACAACGTGCTGCGGCTCATTGTATTGTCCGTCAAAGAAAGAGGTATGTCCGCCCACACACATAACGAGCACGTTCTGCGCATTATTGCGATCCACAACGATGGAGGGATCGCCGAAACTGTAGTTCCATTTCTTTGAAGAAATGGGTTGGCTCTGGTCGCCGGCAGCAATGGTCTGGAATTGGGCATCCCAAGTTTGACCGCCATCGCTACTGGTCTTCAGAATGACATCATTATGGCCGTTGCCCATACCAATATCGGCACCGGTGCGGCGAAGGTCTACTGCCACGAAGAGCTTACCATCGGCAGCCTGACCCAAAGCGGGGATACGATAACCTGGGCCCTGACTTGGTATTGTCAAAGACTAAAGCTGTCTTATATTTAGCATCTCGTTGCTGTCAGTTGCTTGTCGGCCTCAACAGAAGCAGGAACAACCGTGATGCGGAGGTTCTGAACGAGCGCTATACCCGAGGTGACTTGGAACGGAACTGGATTGTAAGTTCAAGCCCGTCACACTGAAATTTTCAGCCGTTGCGGCAGTAGCCGATAGCGGTCTTTGAGGTGGTAACGTCCTTCACGGCTGCGCTGCCATTTTCGGCCTTAAATGTGAAAGAATAGCCCGTAATGACATATCCCTCGCTGGCGGAGAGCGTGTAGTCCTTGAAGTTGCTGCTGGCAAGTTTCACCGTCTTCGGCGTCGTGGTATTGATGAAGCCGATGTTGTTCTTGTTGCTCGCATTGGCGAGCGTCAGAACGGGATCGGTTCGAGTAGAAATCAGATAGGTGTTCCAGTTCTGTCCCGTTGTTTTCTTATCGTCGCGATAGAACGTACCGTGGTCGCCATCGAGCGCATAAGAGAGTTGGGTGTTGTAAGCGGCTTCGATGAGCACCGTAGAGCCGGCATCCTTGCCTCCAGTCCAGAAAGAGATGTTTTGCGTTTGTTCGTTCAAGTTCAGCGCATAGCCGTTGGCGTTTTGCAACTGCATATAGACGGGTTCCGTATAGGCGGAACTCAGGTTCGTTGAGGAAGAGAACCACCAAGTATGGCTCTTCGTATTTCCAGCCAATACCTCCACACGCGCCTCAGCTCCGTTTGTGGCGGGAGCTGTGGCAACGAGAGCTTTCGTAGTGCCGAGCGCCTTATTATATACTGTGTAGCCCTGTGTCTCACTGCCCACGAAGCACCAGAGTTGGTTGTCGGGCTGGGCCGGCAAACTGGTGGTTGTTGCACCAATCGAAACGGGCGCTAACTGAATGCTACCATCTGTGGCAGCGGCTGCCAGCGTGGTGTTCTTAAACTTGAGGGTGTACCAGCGCGTACCTTCTGCAAAGTTGTTGCCCACAATCGTAGTGGTCACAAAGGGGTGGCGACTGAGGGCTTTGTGAAGCACAACGTAGAAGTCGGCGGGTTCGATAGCACCTGCGCTCACGGTGAACGTTGGAGTGAGGTGAGACCTGCCAAGTGCACTTCTGCGCTATTGCTGGCGGTGCAGGACACCGCCGTAGCTCCCGCGGGGGTCACCGTGGCTGCCGCACGCGTGGAGGAAGTACCACTGAAGCCTGTAAACGTCATACCATAGGCGGTGATGTCCCAATCCTGGGCTGCAGTGAGTGTGAACGTATTGAGGTGGAGATGAGGTTTGCCATTCACCAGATACATATCGTTTCTGGGAGCAGAAAGGGTGAAGCCGGGGTCAGTAGACGTGCTGCTCCAGCGAGAGTGGTAAGTTTTCTGCGCATTAGAAGCCGTCCAACGTCCGAAAGCTGTACCGAAGTTGAGCACCTTCATATCGGTTTCCTCGATGAGGAAAGTAGAACCGTGGTCTTTTCCGCCATCCCAGAAAGCCAACTTGCCCTCACGATTGTTGAGGGCTTTACTGTTGCCAAACTGTTCGATATAGACGGGAGTTGTGGTTGTCGATGTGAGGTCACCGCTCTGTTCAAATTTCCACAGGTCGGTATAACCCGCAGGTACTTCAGAACTTACAATAGCATAAGACTGATCACCGGTGTTGCCCTTCATCGCTGTGGACGCCACGAGTTTTCCGCCAGCGGCATTATAAATCTGATAGCCACTGGTAGCATTGCCCACGAAGCACCAGAGGTCGCGACCGCCGTAGTTGAGGGTGCGGTTGGACAGACCGATATAATTGGCCGATGCAGCCTGACGACTCACTTGAAACTTATTGCTGTGGATCGTCATCGTGTACCACCGCGTACCGTCAACGGGCTTACCATTCGCCAAGGTCGTTGGTTGAAACGGCGGCACTACTGCCCACACTGCCGCGGCCACACTCAGCAACAGCAATGAGAGACATAGTCTAATTTTAGTCATAAAAAAGATGTTGGTTTTATTGATTAAATTGTAATTGTTCTGAAACTTAGGGTCGCAAAGATACATTTTTTTCATTTTGACAACCAAACATAGCAATAAGAAAACTAAAGAAATCCTTCGAGCAATCCGACCTGTTCTCGGACCAGTCCGACTCGTCCGACCAGTCCGACCAGTCCGAGCTCTCCCCTATCAGCCTCCCTAAAACTTTACAAAGCTGTGCTCACCAGCAGCCGCTAAAAAATCTCAACTTTTCCCTATTCTGACCGAAAATTTCTCTTCACACATTGAGCGAAACGGCTTTTTCTTGCAAAAGCTGACCTCTTTCGGCAATTTTTAGCCCAAAAGCGGACAAAAACGTCCTTGAGCGGTGTGTTGGTTTCCTTATTGTGTCAGCCGATACAATAAGGCTATCAACTAGCAGCCTTATTGGGCTGGCCAACAGCCTTATTATGGCGACTTGCAAGAGGTTTCTTGCAAGCGAGAGGAGAGAAGACAGGGCACCGTTTTGGGGCCACTCACGGGAGGGGGAAAAGTAAGAAGATTTTTGACTTAAAGAAAGCCCCTCCAGCTCCCCATGAGGGGGAGTGCTCAGTGGCCCTCTTGTTGTTGGTTCTCCGACAGGTCGGACCTGTCGGACTGGTCAGACCCGTCGGAATTCTTCAAGAGCTTTCTCTTCTCATAAAGAAAGGAAGAAAATCTTTGCATCTTTCCCTAATTTTTGTGCAATTATTCCACGCCTTTCCGTATATTTGACCCCCAAAAATATCAATCTCTGGATTTGATGGTGGAAAAGATTTTGAATTTCAATGATCTGACGGAGAACTTGCAGCAGCAGGGACGCCGTTGTAGTGTGGCGGTGGTCTGTGCCACGGATGCGGAGACGCAGTATGCCGTGTTGCGCGCGGGTGCGAGAGGGCTTTGTGACGGCTATCTTTGTGGGAGGCGAACAGGAAGTGCGCCAAAAACCCCGACTTCGCAGCTGTGGCCAACGAGGTGCACTTCGTGGCGGCCAGCGATGCCTCGCGAGGCGGCGGAAAAAGCTGTGGCACTGGTGCGCAGCGGTGAGGCGCAGGTGCTGATGAAAGGTTTGCTCAACACTGATGTCCTACTCCACGCCGTGTTGAACAAAGAGCACGGTATCCTCGCCAAGGGACGCGTGCTGACACATTTGGCTTGTGCGCAGTTGGACAACCACCCACGCTTGCTTTTCCTTACCGATGCTGCCGTCATCCCATATCCCACGCCCGAGCAACGCCGCGAACAGGTGCGCTACGCTGTGAGAGTGTGCCACGCCTTCGGCATCGACACGCCGAGGGTCTCACTGATTCATTGCTCCGAGCAGGTGAACGAGAAATTTTTCCCTTTCACGACCGACTATCCGCAGATTGTCGCTGAAGCCCAAGCAGGGGCTTTCGGACAATGTATTGTGGACGGTCCGCTCGACGTGAAAAACCAGTTGCTCGCTCGAAGCACTCCAACACAAAGGTCTGCACTCGCCCATCAACGGAGCGGCCGATGTGCTCGTTTTCCCCGACATCGAAGCGGGTAACACATTCTACAAGGCCGTTACACTCTTTGCCCACGCCAATATGGCTTGCATGCTGCAAGGTAGCGATGCTCCCGTGGTGCTCACCAGCCGCGGCGACAGCAAAGAGAGCAAATACTACAGTCTGGCACTGGCTGTGAAATCCATCCACAACGATAATTGACGTCGCCGTGCGGCATTGCGCCGTAGCGACACCCTAAAAAGATACGAACGTGAAGATTTTAGTGATAAACCCCGGCTCTACCTCTACGAAAGTGGCCGTATACCTCGATGAGAAACCTGCTTTGCTTCGCAACATCCACCATTCGCCGGAGCAATTGGAGCAGTATCCCGAACTGACCGATCAATACGAATTTCGCAAACAATTGATTCTCGACGAACTGCGCGCCATGGAGGTGTCGCTCAACTTCGATGCCATCATTGCGCGAGGGGATTGGCAAAACCTGTTGCGGGCGGAATCTACGCCGTGAATGAGAAAATGGTGACCGACACACGCAAGGCGCTCCACAAACACGCTTGCGACTTGGGTTGCCTCATTGCGTGGGAAATGGCAAAGGACATTCCCAACTGCCGCAGCTTTATTGCCGATCCGGGCGTGGTGGACGAACTCTCGCCACTGGCGCGTGTGAGCGGTTCGCCGCTGATGCCGCGTGTGTGCATTTGGCACGCTCTCAACCCAGCGGGCTATCGCGCGCCGCTATGCCAACGAAGTGGGAAAAGGAATATGAGGACTTGCGCCTCATCGTGTGCCACCTGGGCGGAGGTATCAGTATTGCCGCCCACGACCACGGGCGCGCCGTGGACGCCAACAACGCACTGGATGGCGAAGGACCTTTCTCGCCCGAACGAGCAGGTAGTTTGCCAGCTGCCGACCCTCATAAGGCTGTGCTTCAGCGGGAAGTTTACGCAGGAGGAACTCTTAAAGCGCATCGCGGGGCAGGCAGGACTGATGGCGCACTTGGGTACTAACAACATGAAGGAAATTGAGCAGCGCATCGCTGCTGGGGACGAACACGCGAAACTGATTGTGGACGCGATGATTTACCACGTAGCAAAGAACATTGTGGCCGAGGGGGCGGTGCTTTTCGGTAAGGTGGACGCCATCCTCCTCACGGGCGGTTTGGCGCATTCGGAATATGTCATCAAGCACCTGCGGGAGCGCATCGAATTTTTGGCTCCGGTGTATTGCTACCCTGGTGAGGACGAAATGTTGGCACTGGCGAGCAACGCTCTGGCGGTACTGCGTGGCAAACGCGAAGCAAAAGAATATGTGTGAACTTAGTGTGCGCTGACGGATTTACCCATAAAGCGCAAGTTGAGATATACAAAAACGGCGGGAGACATTGAGTCCCTCGCCGTTTTTGTATGTATGTGAGTTTAGCGAAAACGCCCGTTGGTGATTTCGCTTAGGGAGAAGCTGTTGAAAACAAGGGTGTAGTCGGCTTTGTGGGATGTTTCCTCATAGAAGATTCCAATTTTACCATTACCGAGGCGTTCCAATTCGGAATAGGCCGAACCTACTGACGACACTTTATAAGGGCCGGACCAGTTGGCTGCGAGGACGGCCGGAGAGGAATAGGCTTGGGCGGAGAAAGCTCCTTGTAGTAGATGCCCACATTGCTGCGGCCGGGACCGAGAGGGACAGACTGAAGGGCGACCCATGTTGAGCGGTTGTCCACAGTACGGCGCGCGGGAATAATGAGGATGCCACCGTTGGTACTGTTCTTCTGCGCATCAACGCCTTGATTGGTCGCACTGGAATAGGCCACTTCACCCCATTCGCCTTCAGCGAGGCGAGCGTTGCGATAATGGAAAATATTGAAATAACGGCCGCCCCAGGTGCGGGAACTGAGGGCTACATCGCCATTAGGGAGTTCTTCACATTTCACTTCGTCGCCTTTGGGGAGCTGGAGAGATGTGGATGCTACCCAGCGACTTCCATGTATGGCCAAAGTCGTCGCTATAAACAACGCGATTACCATTGGGACGAGCGCAGATGGCTGCATAGAGGCGGTAGTACTTCCCTATCTTCACCGTGCGGCTCTGGCAGATGCGGCCGGAGGTGATAAAAAGACTTTGGATAGGGCCGATCTGGCTCGTCGAAGAGAGAATAAATATCCTCCGTGATGTCGTCGGGAGCAGACCAAGTGCGTCCGCCGTCGTGGCTATACAACCGAGCCACACGATTAGGATTCTGACGCGTGGTAGAGGGCTGCGCCGTAAACGGTATTACCGCAAACGCAGAGCAGCAGGGATATCGCGACCATTGGGTGCGGAGACGATGGCGGCATCGCCATAGCCACAATCGGCGGCATGCTTCACGCCTGTACCTCGAATAATGGGGTACTCCGGCGACCATGTACGGCCGTTATCCCGTGATAAACGCCCGTGAAGATCAACGCGACCAAAAACCGATGTCGGCGCCACAGAGGCGATGAGTCGGTCACGGAGAGCAGGCGCTTCCCCTTGAGATGCGCGATGGCGGGAATACGATAGGGATGGGCCGAATCGGCTGTAGTGACGAACAACTCCTGTCGCTGTGCGGACAAGTCTAAGCCCAGGATGAGGGCAATAAAGAGGAGAAAATACTTCTTCATTCGGAAGAGGCGTTAGAGATGTATTACTAATTCTTATTGTGATGGTAGTAGCGATTCCCGCCCAAGAGGTGGGGCCAAATACTGCTTTGCGCTTTCTGCTTATCCTTGTTGAGCTCGGGATAAGCAATGCGCGTGTGATAAACGGTTTTTAAGCTGTCGATCAGTACGCGTTTGGCATCCTGAATATCGCGGAACGTGATGGGACACTCTTGAAATAGCCCGCCTGCACCTGTCCGTCGATAATCTTATTGACGAGGCCGCTAATAGCTTCTTCGGTGTATTCCTTGAGGGAGCGGGAGGAGGCTTCCACGGCATCGCACATCATGAGGATGGCTTGTTCGCGCGTGAAGGGGTTGGGGCCTGGATAGGTGAAAAGCTCATCGCGCGGCGTTTCGCCTGGATGGTTGTTTTGCCATTGTATGTAGAAATAGCCCGTCTTACTGCGCCCATGATGGGTCGAGATGAAATCGCGAATAGATTGAGGCAAGTTATTTTTCTGCCAGTTGCAGCCCCTGCGTCACATGGCTGATGATGATTTGTGCCGACTGCTCTTCCTTCGACATATCATCGCGGTCGGTCAGCGAGTCGTGGGGATTGACACCACTTTGGTTTTCGGTGAAGAAAGCCGGATTGAGCATTTTCCCTCATATCATGGAAGAGAGCCCCCGTACGCACGAGTTGAGCACTTGCCCCAATTTTGTTGGCCACCTCCGCTGCGAGGTTTCCCACCTGCATGGAGTGGTTGAACGTACCTTGTGCCTCCTTCGACATTCGGCGGAGTAGCGGATGATTGATATTGGACAATTCGATGAGCGTAACGCTCGATGTGTAGCCAAAGATGCGCTCAATGAGATACATAACGGGATAGGCAAAGAGAAGGGCCACACCTGATACGGCGAGATATACATAGCGCGAATGATCCAAATCGGAAATATTCGTGCTGGCGGCCATATCGTAGGCAAACTGCGTAAGCAGACCTACAACGACGACAAACAAAGCGATGCGCAGAATCTGGGCGCGCTCGGTCATCTCGCGCAGCGCGTAGACCGTGACGAAGCCAACGATGCTTTCGATCATGAAAAAAACTCGAAAGGACCTGTCAGACCGATCGACGTCAGGAGCAAGGAGGTGAGCATGGCCATCGTAGCCGTGCGCGAATCAAAGAAAACGCGAACGAAGAGCGGCACCATAGCGTAAGGAACAAGATAAACGCTGAACCAGTGCTGACGCACCATGATATAGGACAGAATCGGGAAAATCGTGATCAGCACATAGAAGAGGGCCAGTGTGCGAACATTCTCTGTGTACTTTGGTTGAAATGTGAGGAGATAGAGGGAAGATGCTCAGAATGATGAAGATGAGGAGTGCCTGCCCCGGCATCTGTTTCCAGAGGTTGTTATCCGTGGTGTTGAGGCGCGCACTCTCTTGCATATAGGAGTCGAGCACGAGTTTCAACTGCGGTGTGACGATTTCACCCATATCTATCACGCGCTGCCCCGCAACAATCATTCCGCTGGAAGTGATCACGGAGTTGAGCGCATCCTCTCGAGCTGCATCTGTCTTAGCTTTGTCGAACGTGAGGTTGGGCGTGAGATAGTTGTTGATATTGCAAAGTGCCAACACATCATGGAGATAGCCCGCTGAGTCGGCCCCATGATGGTTTCATAGGCGGTGCGCGTGGTGTAGATAGCACTGGTGGATTGCGTGACGGCATCTTGCCCTTCCACGATATGCACATTCTGATAGCGATGACTCACCAAATCGGACATCTGCGAGGGCGACATCACGCCAGTGTTATAGACGAGTCCCAACTGCTTTATCACATAGTTGGCGTACTTCTCTGGAACTGGGATTCGGCGTGCTTTGTAGTCGGCGATAAAGGCTTTAACCTGCTGCTGACCTATTGCGACGGACTTGTTGAAGAAGGGCTGAAAGTTTTGCAACACGCTGTCCTTCTCCATCTTAATGGCTTTCTCCGATTTGATAATGGGAAATTCAAAATCGGCAATCAGCGGCGCGTATTTCCAAGGCGTTCCCTCTTTTGTACTCAAAGACAAATTTGCCTTCACGGGGAACAGCCAATGTGAGCAATAGGACGCTGACGAGCGTAAAAAAAGTATGAGAGAGAGTTTCTTCACGATTCTAAAAAAATTTGTTTAGGCAAAGATACGAATTTCCAACACAAGTAACAAAAAGCCCCACGCGCTGCCCAATCTGCTGAAAAAAAGAGGAGAAGGATGTATCCACAAATCTCACTTTCCACAGTTTCTCATCGTGCGCAGAAACCGATGAAACTGCGTTTATCCATAAAAAGCTGCCACTCATATATATAATTATGAGTGGCAGCCAGATAATAGAGTACAGCCCGCGGCCTCACTGCGTGGTGGGGCGTGGGCGGGATCACATCGGATTAGTCGGCGAGCTTAGCTTTGATAAACTCACGGTTGAGGCGTGCAATGTTGAGCACAGTCTCATTCTTCGGACAAACGGCTTCACAAGCACGCGTGTTGGTACAGTTACCGAAACCGAGTTCGTCCATCTTGCTAACCATAGCCTTTGCGCGCTTAGCAGCTTCTACGCGGCCTTGGGGCAGCAGCGCAAACTGGCTGAGCTTAGAACTAACGAAGAGCATTGCAGAACCGTTCTTGCAGGCAGCAACACAAGCACCGCAACCGATACAAGTAGCGCAGTCCATTGCTTCATCGGCTGAATCCTTGTCGATCAAGATGGCGTTGGCATCCTGAGGAGCACCCGTGCGCACGCTGATATAACCGCCTGCTGCTTGATCTTATCGAAAGCAGAGCGATCCACCATGCAGTCCTTGATAACAGGGAAGGCAGCAGAGCGCCAAAGGCTCAACGGTGATGGTTTCGCCTTCCTGGAAACGGCGCATATAGAGCTGACAAGTGGTAGCTCCGCGCTCTGTTTTGCCATGAGGCGTACCGTTAACGTAAAGTGAACACATACCGCAAATACCTTCGCGGCAGTCGTGGTCGAAAACGAAAGGTTCTTGACCTTCTGCAACAAGCTGCTCGTTGAGAATATCGAGCATTTCGAGGAAGCTGGTATCGTCGGGGATATCCTTCATTTCGCGCTCGTCGAAGTGGCCGGCATCCTTAGGGACCATTCTGCTTCCAGTATCTTAGTTTAAAAAGATATATTCTTTGCCATAATGAAATTTCTTTTTAAGTGACGAGTGAATCGTAACGAGTGAGCTACAGAGTCGTTTGTGCAAGCGCACCTCGTCTTGTCACTGATCAATTAGACTTTATAGTTTCTCGTCTTAACTTCGATAGCCCTCGTATTTGAGCGGCTCTTTATACTTAACGGGAGAGCGTCCTCGCCTTGGTATTCCCAGCAGCTCACGTAGAAGCAGCCCTGGTCGTCGCGTTTTGCTTCGCCCTCTTCGGTCTGGTGTTCCTCGCGGAAGTGACCACCGCAAGATTCCTCGCGGTTGAGAGCGTCAATAGCAACGAGCTGGCCCATTGTGAAGAAGTCCTCGAGGCGGAGAGCCTTTTCGAGCTCGATGTTTACGCCATCAATGTGCGGAACAAAGACGTTCTTCTCGAACTCCTTCTTGAGTTCAGCCATCTTATCGAGAGCGGTTTGCAAACCTTCTTTCGTACGAGCCATACCCACGTATTCCCACATGATATGTCCGAGTTCCTTGTGGATGCTATCCACAGAACGCTTACCGTTGATATTGAGAATACGCTCTACACGAGCTTTCACCTTAGCTTCAGCCTTCTCAAATTCGGGTTCTTCACCCTGTGAAGCGGCCCACAGTGATTTGGTCGCTGAGATAGTGCTGTATGGTGTAGGGCAGAACGAAGTAACCATCGGCCAGACCCTGCATGAGGGCAGATGCACCAAGGCGGTTAGCACCGTGGTCAGAGAAGTTACACTCGCCAGCGGCGAAGAGACCCGGAATGTTTGTCTGAAGTTCATAGTCAACCCACAGACCACCCATTGTGTAGTGGATAGCGGGGTAGATCATCATTGGATTCTCGTAGGGGTTCTCATCGGTGATTTCTTCGTACATATCAAAGAGGTTGCCGTAGCGTGCTTCGATGGCGTCGCGACCGAAGTCTTCGATAGCTTGCTGGAAGTCGAGGAATACGGCGAGGCCTGTACCGTTCACGCCGAAGCCTGCATCGCAGCGTTCTTTAGCTGCACGTGAAGCCACGTCACGGGGAACGAGGTTACCGAAAGCCGGATAACGGCGTTCGAGGTAGTAGTCGCGGCGGTCTTCAGGGATGTCGCGGCCTTTGAGTTCTCCGCTGCGGAGCTTCTCAACATCTTCCTTGAATTTGGGTACCCAGATGCGGCCGTCATTACGCAGCGACTCGGACATGAGCGTAAGTTTGCTCTGCTTGTCGCCGTGTACGGGGATACACGTTGGGTGAATCTGTACGTAAGCGGGGTTGGCAAAATATGCACCGTGCTTGTAGGCTGCGATAGCTGCAGAGCAGTTGCAACCCATAGCGTTTGTAGAAAGGAAATAAGCGTTGCCATAACCACCCGTTGCCAAGATAACGCAGTGAGCGGCAAAAGCGTTCGATTGCGCCAGTAACGAGGTTGCGAGCGATGATACCGCGAGCGCGGCCGTCAATCATCACAACGTCGAGCATCTCATAGCGAGTGAGCTCAACAGTGCCTTCGTGTACCTGACGCATCAGCGCGGAATATGCTCCCAAGAGGAGCTGCTGACCGGTCTGACCTTTGGCGTAGAAAGTACGGCTCACCTGCACACCACCAAAAGAGCGGTTAGCCAGTGTGCCGCCGTATTCGCGAGCGAAAGGCACACCCTGTGCCACACATTGGTCGATGATGCTTGCACTTACTTCAGCCAAACGGTAAACATTAGCTTCGCGAGCGCGATAGTCGCCACCTTTCACAGTGTCATAGAACAAGCGGTAAACAGAGTCGCCGTCGTTCTGATAGTTCTTTGCTGCATTGATACCTCCTGTGCTGCAATGGAGTGCGCACGGCGGGGAGAATCCTGTATGCAGAAGTTTTTCACTTTGAAGCCCATTTCGCCGAGCGATGCAGCGGCACTGGCACCCTGCCAGACCTGTACCTACGACGATAACATCGAGCTTACGTTTGTTTTTCGGGTTAACGAGCTTCTGATGAGCCTTGAAATTAGTCCACTTTTTCAGCAACGGGACCTTCGGGAATCTTTTGAGTCGATTACCTTCTCCGTTACGGGAACGATATATTTATCAGACATAATTGTAATCGTTTGTTATAAGAATTAGCCACAGATGGGTTTGCAGCCCAGTGCAAAATAAACAACTACGGCAGCAAACATCAGCATAACGAGTGTTACATAAACGTTGCCGATGAGCTTCCAGCGGTTGAACCACACTTTGTTGTTCACACCGAGAGTCTGGATAGCACTCCAGAAACCATGGAGAGGTGGAACCACAGCGCGGCGAGCCATACGAGATAGAGCACAGCATAGATGGGATTGCCGAAGGTAAACTGAATCAAACCTGCGCCGTCTGTTGCTTCATAGTCGCCTACGAGAGCCATACCGCCATTGTAGAATTCTGCGCCCATCATGTTTGCCCAGAAATTGAACAAGTGGAGGAACAAACCCAAGCATACGATCAGACCGAGCACGAACATGTTCTGGCTGGCCCATTCCACCTTTGTTGAGTCTCCACCACTGCATAGCGGTTATTACCGCGCGCTTTGAGATTCTGCAGTGTCAAGATAGTGGCATAAATGAAATGGAGAGCGATGAGGCCCACCAAAAACTATCGTTCCTGCAACGGCATACCAATTAGATCCAAGAAACTCGCAAATCATGTTGTAAGCATCTCCGGAGAAAAGCGCCACAACATTCATGCAAGCATGGAAGGTGAGGAACAGAACGAGAGCAATGCCGGTTACCGACATGATAACTTTCCGTCCTACGGATGAAGTTGTTAACCACATAGAGTTTTGAAAATTAAATTATGTAATGTTTTATGATTGAGCTATCTTTGACATCTCCGTCCCCTTATAAATGAGGGGGCGTTTTTAATGCGCCGCAAAGTTACAGATTTTTGTAAACTCCAGCAATAAATAAAAAAAGAATAATAAATCTAAGATAAAGACCTACAACATTATGCTGCTGAAAAAGCTCTCAAAAAGCGAGAACAGAGGTTCTTATTAGCGAGAGGGCTGAATCTATTGGACGGATCGGAGCATGCCGCTTCATCATTCGCTCCTCAAAACTGCCCTTTTTCTTAACAAAGCCTTTTATGCAACGAGAACAAGAAAATGGTCTATCGAACAAGGATGCGGGAGAAAATCTTCTTCGGAGTGATGCGTTGCTCTGCTCCGCCACTCCGTTTCCTTATTGCGCAGGCTGGGAATTGTGCTTTTATGTTTATTTCCATGCGCTCTCTGTTGTCAGTACAATAAGGATACTGGCCGACAGAATAAGGCTATCAGCTGATGCAATAAGTGCGCTGGCCGACAGCCTTATGCTGCTGACGCACAGTCTTATTTCGTTGCCCTTCGAGAGAGCGAAGAGAATTGAGCATCTTATTTCGCATTGGATTTTCTTTTATTCTCGGAGGCGTAAAGTAAGAATTTCATTGACAAGAACAAAGCCTTCTTTCCGGCTCTTTTGCATCCTCTCTCATCTCAACAAACTGCCTTTGCGCGTCCCACTCTTCGTGCTGCGCTCCGCCACTTTTTCCGCGTGGCCTATTTTTCTTTTGCCAACCAAACAGAAATAAAGAGAAACCATTATATTTGCAATCATCACTCATATCTATTCAATTCACTATCTATGAAGCATTTGTTTACACTGGCCCTTATGGGATTGGCGAGTTTGTGCGCGAGTCCTGTTCAGGCACAAGCTCCAACCACGTGGATGCGTACGGTGTCCACAGCAACGGGTAGTTTCGTTAATAAGCAAAACAGCACCACCAGTGCGTACAAGTACAAGTGGAGCTCCACCGAAACCACCCCGCAGCTCACACTCGAGACTCGCCAACAACGATATGTGGGTGGACGCCAACGGCACCTACCACCTCTATCAAAACCACCTTTCTCTCAGTGTTCCGGACGGTTATGCCATCACGGGCTATTCGTTCAACTATACAGGCTTTGAAGGTTCATCGACCTCCACAACACGTGCCACGGTGACCATCACGCCTGAGAAAGGCGGCGCGGCTGTCACCTGCTCAGCCAGCGATGCTGCTGCAACGGTGAGCGTGACAGGCTTGGAGGAGAACACAACGCGTTTCTCCGTTTCCAGCACTGCTGCCAAAGCCAACGCCGTACCCACAAATTTCGTGGTGAGTATCAAAAAAACAGCCTCAGCCATCGAACGCCTCCACACCACTACCACCGCCAACGGTCGCTTTGCTGCCAACACGGTTTTGGTACACAGTGGCCGTGGGGCAAGGTCAAAGGCACCAGCACTTTCCCGCTGGTTTATACGGCCGACAACCAACCCTTCTCGCTGGCGCGCAGTTTCACCAACGCCGTGCCCGAAGCCCTTTGGTGTCTCGTAGGCGACAACACTGCAGGTTATCGCCTCCACAACCGCGCAGCAGCAGCCGACAGACTGCTGGTATCACCGCGCGAAATGAGCGGTACCACGGGCGGCACAGCCTATCCCGTTGTTCTGCCACTCGATGGCCTCAACACAACAACATACGAGAGCCTTTTGGAAATTAGAAACGTCGAGCGACTTTCCCGGCATGGCTGCTTTCTATCTTTTGCCAAAACGGAACGAACTACGGCGTTAACAACCGCGACAACAAATTAGCATTCTGGACGGGCGGCAAGGATCGCGGATCAGCCGTAGTCTTCACGCCCGCCGCTGTCGACTTCGAAGTGGGCAGCCAATATGGCGAGTTCAAAAATGCCGCTAATACGCTGGCGGAAACTTCTTTATGGAACTCTACACTCACTGCTCCGGCGGCATTGAGATTGTCCACTATGAACACCAGTTTCCAGCCCTCAGCCGACGGCAAGAGCTTCCTGCTCACCGATGCCATATCGGGCACTTACACCCTCTCCACTCCAACGATGGGTTTACATCATCGACGGCTATAGCTTCGACTATCCTTCCACGCTCACCGCTATCACAACCGCCGACGGAAAGGTTACGCAGCAGAGCGGCCACTTCGAAGTGAGCAGCGTTGGTAAGGCTTCTACAACTTTCACCGTAGCCGGCAACGGACAGGTGAAGAACTTCCGCGTCTTTGTTCGTCAGGCCGACGAGGGTGGACAATGCCCACACCGTGATTGTCTTTGATAACGCCACGAGCAAAGTGCCTTATCGCATTCCCTGCTTTTGACACAGATGCGCGACGGCCGACTGCTGGCCGACTGCGACTATCGTATCAGCAAAACGGATATTGGCTACAACAACCGCAACGGACTCTACCGTATCGACAACGTGATGAAAGTGAGTACGGATAATGGTCGCACATGGAGCGATACAGTTGTCGTGGCAAGTGGCGATGAGCACGCCAGCCAAGTTTGGCGCATCGGTTTCGGCGACCCAAGTATCGTGGCCGATCGCACGAGCGACAACGTCTTGATGCAGTGTGTGAGTGGCAAGGTGGGTTATTTCAGTTCAACGCGTAATAATCCGCAGCGTTGCGCCTTCTTCCGCAGCACCGACGGCGGACGCACCTGGGATCAGGGTACTGACCAAACCGAACAGATTTATGGTCTCTATGATGGTACGCTTCCTGGCAACGCACAGGTGGCGGGAATCTTCCTGACAAGTGGTAGAATCATGCAGAGCCGCTCTCATCAAAGTGGGCGACTTCTACCGTCTTTACATTGCCCATCCTTTGCGCACGACGACAGTGAATAAGTTTGCCACTTATGTCATCTATTCCGACGACTTCGGCCGTAATTGGAAGGTGCTGGGCGGCGCTGGCGTTATCCCTCCGATGCTGCCGATGAATCGAAAGTGGAAGAACTCCCCGACGGCACAGTACTGCTGAGTTGCCGCAACCAGGGTGGCGGTCGACAGTTCAATATCTACACGTATTCCGATCCCATCACAGCTGCTGGCACATGGGACAAGAGCACGATGCCTGCCAACATGACGGGCGGCCAAGTGAACGCCTGCAACGGCGAAGTGCTCGTGCTTCCCGCTCGTCGCAAGGCTGATGGCAAACAGCTCTTTGTAGCGCTGCAAACAGTGCCACTGAGCAACGTGCGCGAAAAAGGTGGGTTTTCTTCTACAAAGAACTGGCTGCTTACTCCGATTATAATAGCGGTGAAAAGATGGCCGCCAACTGGGTGAAAGGGTTGCAAGTGACGAAAAAATTCATCTTGCTACTCCACGATGATTCTTATGCAAAACGATAGTATCGGCTTGCTCTTCGAGGATGTGGCCTACAACGACGGTTACAACATAGTGTTCAAGAGCTTCAGCCTTGATTCTATCACAGGCGGCAAGTATACCCTCGATACCACCTCCCTCGCGACGCATATCTCAACGATGCCCTGCAACAGCGCCTTGCTGGAATCAAAACGGGAAAGGCTGTGGGAATGTACAAATCGGATGCGGCGCTCCGCCCCTTGCTCGATGCTTTCAACGCACAAAAGACCGAAGCCAATATGTGGGCGGTGATGGCCGCAGTACCTACGCTGGAGCGCGTCACCATCGAACCCGGGCGTCAGTACATGGTGTACAACAAAGTGAACCCTACTCATTTCCTTTCCGCCAATGCCACACAAGGTTCGCTCTACAGCGTGGAAAACGATTCGGCACAGGTTTTCACTTTTGAAAAGGATAGTAACGGAAACTACTTGCTCCATCACGTCAACACAGGTCTTTATGCGGGTAAGACATCTTATAGTACCCGCCCAGTGCCCGCAGTGAAAGCCAGTGAAGCCATCGCCTTTAGCGTGGTATCCAATTCAGAAGGGTGGAGCTTGCTCACTTGCACCCAACCCACGTCGGCTTCCTACGCCACGCTCAACAATTCCACCAGCGACAAGGTTCGCCCTTTCAACAAAACAGGACCAAGCTTCTTTTTGGTGCATCTATCCCAGTCCACGCACCATCACGGCTATCACAACGCCCAACATTTCTAAGGACGAGCAAAATCGCATCTACGACCTGCAAGGCCGTCGCGTTCAGCACCCCACGCATGGGCTCTACATCTTAAAATGGCAAGAAAGTGGCTGTGAATTAAAAATCTATTCCTCATTGATGGGATACATCAGTATCTCCCAAATAATAAGCGTCTACAAAGAAAGCCGACTGGCACAATTTACGTGTCAGTCGGCTCTTTTTGTACGCCTCATAAGAGAGTTTCTATTATCAGCAAAAACCCTCTTCCACGAGTTTCCCTTCAGAACAGAAGAAGCACGCTAATAAAGAAAAATCGGACGAAACGAGATGCGCTTACCTTTCAGTAATTCCTCGAAGCGTCCGACCTATTTGTTGTGAAGTATAGACATAAAAAGGGATACCACTGTATCCCAACCTTGTTAACCTTAAATCTAATACTATGAAAAACACGTTGCAAAGATACGGATTTCTTATTACCCTCCAAACTTTCTCAGAGAAAAACACGATTATTTAAGTTTATTTTTAGAAGTAAAGAGCTATTTTCTAAGATTTTAAGATAAAAAAACGAGTAAAAAAGGGAGGAGAAAAAACTTCGTTAGGAATAAAAGATCTATTCCTATATATAAATGTATTTCCGGAGCGAAAGGAAAGGAATGTGATTTGAATTGCTTACCTTCGCGCTATATGCAACGGTTCATTTATTATCTACAGCGCATCGGTGTGTGGTGTTGGCGCATTCGTCAGCGGCGGGGCTACAACATCCATTCTCCTTTTGCTTTCCAACTGGTGAAAGGAGTGATTTACCAGCGCGGGCGCTACTACGCCTATGAGCGGCTGCACCAGGAACGAAAAGGACAAGCACTTCCTGAACGTGACGACCGCTTACTCTTCCGTTTGGCCAATGATAGCCAACCGCGCACGGCCTTATTTGTTGGGCCCGATACGGCCGATGAACAGCTGTATGTGGCAGCGGCTTGTCAGAAATGTACTTGCTACAGCGCAGCCACCACCGAGGAAGCGGTGCAACAAGCAAGCAAGATGGGGCATATCGACTTCCTCTTCCTGAATACCTCCGAACCCATAGCCCCCCTACTCCAGGCACTCCTTCCCTACGCTGGTTCGCACGCACTCTTCATTGCCTATGGTATACACCGTTCGCGCGCTACACTACAAGCCTGGCGCGAATGGAGAAACACGGAGAGCGTGCGCGTCACCTTCGATCTCTACTGGTTAGGGTTGGCCTATTTCGAGGCACGACTGAACAAACAAGATTACACCATAAATTATTAGTACAATATGAAGATATACACCCGCAGCGGCGATAAAGGTATGACATCCTTGGCCAATGGTCACCGCGTGAAGAAATGTGACGACCGCGTAGAAGCTTCACGGAACGCTCGACGAGCTTTGTTCCCACATCGGACTCCTGGCGGCTATGTGTCCCGAGGAACTACGGGAAAAATCTCTACAATATTCAGCGCCGCATCTTTGCTATCAATGGCGCACTGGCACTCCTCAAAGAGCCGAAGGATTGCCCACGGCCGAAACCATTGAAGATATGGAACAACTCATCGACAGCGTGGACACATCGGAAGGTCGCTTCTGTGGTTTCGTCCTGCCGGGCGGAACGATGCCCGCCGCCCAAGCCGACGTTTGCCGCACCGTATGCCGCCGTGCCGAACGTGCCATCTGGCGACTGGGCGAAGAGACTCTGCCACACGAAACAATGGTATATATCAATCGCTTTGTCCGACTTTTTCTTCCTATTTGCCAGATATTTAAATAAATTTATGGGTTCGGAGGAAATAAAAATTATAAGATATTGTTTCTTTTCTTAGAAAAAGTCTATTTTTGCACGCCGTAAAATACGGGAAAAATAAATAACACATTAAAAAAACATACATAGATTATGTACTGGACGCTTGAATTGGCTTCAAAACTGGAGGATGCTCCATGGCCTGCAACAAAGGACGAATTGATCGACTATGCTATGCGCTCGGGCGCACCTATGGAGGTTGTCGAGAATCTCCAAGAATTGGAAGATGAAGGCGAGGTCTACGAAACCATCGAGGACGTATGGGCCCGACTACCCAACGAAAGAGGACTTCCTCTTCAACGAGGACGAATATTAATGACCTATGAGCTGAGCATCTCAGCTTAAATCGTTGAACACAAAGCGGAACAGGAATTTCACAGCAAGATTCCTGCTTCGCTTTTAGGCCAAAAAGTTTTTACAGAGCACGGCATGCAACTTATAAGTTGCATATTTCATCCTAAATATCTATATTTGCACCAGGAAACATATTATAGATGAAAATTTGTAAAGAGCTATAGCAGGATACAATCATCTTTGGGCTGTCAGAGATGAAGCAAAAGAAGCGGACGAGCTAACGATACTTTTCCGTAAGTGGAGCAATGCCAATTATTTGCTTGATTTCTTTCTTGCCCATATAGACGATCTACAAGGATTCTTCCATGTTGAGAAAAATAAGTGATGCTATTAAAGACACGATGGAAGATGCAAGAGTCCTCGAACGCCTAATCTTAGACTTTCCATACACCGAACAGTTGGACGAACTTTTCCATCCATTAAGTCTGACAGATAACAGAATTCATGAATTGACGCGTGAGAAAGCGCGCCATTGGGACAGAGAACGACATGCAAGTTGGCTTCGGATATATGCCATAAGAATAGAACCAAATGTCTACATTATAACAGGTGGAGCCATAAAACTCACTGCAAAAATGCAAGACAGAGAACATACTCAAATAGAATTAGACAAGCTCAATGCTTGCCGAAACTATTTGCAGCAGAAAAGGAGTCTTTGATAAAGATAGTTTCATAGATTGTTATGAGGAGGATTGATTATGAAAGAGAAAACATTAAAATTTCTTGAGAAAAAAATCTAGTAGCGAACCTTCCACATTTGCAGAGGAAGCAAAGTGGGAGGCAAGAGAATGAAGTGTGGCTTAAATGGTCGTAAGGCATCGCCATGAAGATTATTGATTATATGCAGGAACACAAACTCTCACGTGCAGACATCGCATCACGCCTTGGTTGTTCTCCGCAGTATGTCAGCAAGATATTGTCTGGTCACACAAACTTCTCATTCAAGAGTATAGCGGAGATAGAGAAGTGTCTCAATATTCGCATTATGGAAACTTCTTTCGCATGACAGAGTTGTTTGTATGAACCATTTGCCCATTTATGGTATTTCACCACGAAATAAAATGAGCGAAAAGGCTGACACAACTACATTATTACCTAAGACTTATATGCCTTGCTCCTCTTCAACGAGGACGAATATTAAAGAGGACTGGCGCTGGTGCGCCTCCTGCCGAATCGCAAGGCAATGGCGGAAACTTACCGTCGTTGCCTTGCTTTTTCAAAATGCTTCTATCGAGCAGTGGCAAAAGCTTCTTGAGCTTCGCTCTCTGCACCACTCGCTCCTCCCCGCACCAAAGCAACAAAACGATACATATACAATAAAGACCGTTTTTACGTTCTGATAATAAATATGACGTCAACGACTCACATACGTTTCCTGCTCGCCGCATTGCTCTTGCTGTGTGGCACTTCAGTTTATGCTCAGCAGGAACCAGCCTTCAGCCACTATTGGGACATGGAGCCGCAGTTCAATCCCGCTGCGGCAGGCCGCTCGGACCAGCTCTCTATCAACGCGGCTTATATGACCCACCCTATGGGCTACGATGATGCAGGCGGGTACGATGTATGCAGGGAGCTGACATGGCTTTTTCAGATAGGGGAGAACGCGCCACGGCGTAGGTGCTACATTCCAGAACGATGAAATCGGTTTGTTCAGCCACAAACGGTTTGCACTCCAATATAGCTATCACTTCCGCCTCTTTGGTGGCGTGATGAGCCTCGGCGCAGAAGCTGATATGCTCGCAGAGAGTTTCAAAGGAAGTAAAGGCGGACCTGGCCGATGGTGCTGGCTCCGACCCAGCAATCCCCACGTCTGACGTGACAGGGTTCGAAACTCGACGCCTCAGCAGGTCTCTTCTTCCACCGCAAACAATGGTATGCCGGAATAGGTGTGCAGCACCTCACCGCTCCTACCGTACTCTTGGGGAACGCAACCAGATCACCCTACAAACCGCTCTATAATTTTACGGCTGGATACAATATAAAAAAACACGCAGTCCGTTACTAACAATAGTGCCTTCGGTAATGATGCGCTACGATGGAACGGATTTTCGTGCTGATTTTACGGGTCGCCTCGTCTACACACATGAGAACAAACGCCTCTACGCGGGTGCCACCTATGCTCCGCAGCACAGCGCCACGCTCTTCATTGGCGGAACATTCCACGGTATCGACATCAGCTACGCTTACGAAGCCAACACCTCTGGGATGGGACTTGGCGCGGGCAATCACGGGCTACTCATCAGCTACCGTATGCCGCTCAATTTGCAGAAACGCGGCAAAAACTTACACAGAAGTGTTCGCTATTTGTAGACTACTTTTAAGAATATAGAAAAACAAACATGATACAAAAACTTTTTACAATACTCGCTTCCGCCTGCGTTGCCATGACGCTGGTTTCCTGTTTCGGCAGCAACAGAGCCATGAATAGCAGCGGAGAAGTAACAAGTTCACGCGGCACAACCGTGAGTGAGCCCACCCCTACGGTATGGTAGAGATTAAGCGCGGTCACCTGCGTACGGGTATCGAAAAACGACACGCTCTGGGGCAAAGAGATTCCAGCGCGCGACATCTCTGTTGACGGCTTCTGGATGGACCAAACGGAAGTGACCAACTCCATGTACCGTCAGTTTGTGACATGGGTACGCGATTCCATCTTCCGCGAACGCCTCGCTGATCCCTCTTTTGGTGGTGATGACCCTATAAAAATCACAGAGGACAAAAAGGCGATCCTGTGAAGCCCCATCTCAACTGGGCAAAAGCTCTGCCCAAAAAGATGGACGAAGACCAGCAGCGAGCTTACGAGAGTCTTTATCTCACCAACCCCATTGATGGGACGAAGATGATTGACTTCCGCCAGCTCAACTACCGCTATGAAATCGACGACTACGAAAAAGGCAGCACTCCGCAAATACCGCCTCAACCCCGAAGAACGCGATCTGAACACCGACCACACCGTTGACCCAGATGAGGTAGTAATGATCAGCAAGGACACGGCCTATGTGGACGAGAACGGAAAAATTGTGCGCGAAACTATCGAGCGTCCATTGAGCGGCCCGTGGGACTTCCTCAACACTTATATAGTGAATGTATATCCCGACACAACTTGCTGGGTGAACGACTTTACGAACGCCAACAATGAGATTTACATGAAGAACTATTGGTCCTCACCGGCCTACAACGACTACCCTGTTGTTGGTGTGACGTGGGAACAAGCCAATGCGTTCTGTGCTTGGCGCACGCAGTATCTCCTCAAAGGTCTTGGCCCTCAGGCACGCTACATTCAGCGCTATCGTCTGCCGACCGAAATCGAATGGGAATATGCTGCACGCGGTAAGGAACAGAATCCTTTCCTTGACGCCAGCCGAAGACGATAACAATACAAAAACAAACAAGAAAGGTTGCTACTACGCCAACTTTAAGCCTGATGAGGGCGACTATACCGATGATGGTAATCTCGTGACAAGCCAGGTGGGCACTTATGGTGCCAACTCCAACGGCTTGTTCGACATGGCGGGCAATGTGGCCGAATGGACAAGCACAACCTACACCAGTGCGGGCGTAAAAAGCCATGGCCGACATCAACCCTGAGCTGTCTTACAATGCCGCAAAGGGAAGACCCCTACGCCCTTAAGCGCAAGAGCGTTCGTGGCGGTTCGTGGAAAGACCCCTTGAGCCTGATTCGCCCGCATGGCGCACCTACGAATATCAGAACCACCCGCGCTCCTTCATAGGCTTCCGCTGCGTTCGCAGTTTGGCAGGCACTCGCACGGGTAAACTTCCTCGAGTTGGAAAGAAAAACTAAAGTGGTGCTCCCCTACCATCTACCTACACATACGATAATTTAGCACAGCAAAAAACAATGTCTAAAATAAATTTCATCATCCGCCTGCAACACTGGATGGACAGCGTACCAGGTCAGACATTTCTCAACTACGCATATAGCTGGGGTGCCGCCATCGTTATCCTTGGTGCGCTCTTCAAACTGACCCACCTTCCGGGCGGCAACATGATGTTGTTCGTCGGTATGGGCACAGAGGTCGTTGTGTTCTTCTTGAGCGCTTTCGACCGTCCTTTTCGACAAACAAGAGATTGGCAAAAGAACTCCCCAAAAACTACCTCACCGACGAAGAGATTGAAGCACGGATGAATGGGGACGAAGAGGAGGAAGAGGCCCCCGAAACCTCCACTTCAACAGAAACCATTACTCCGGCAGCAGTGCAACCAGCAACCGCCTATCAGCCTGCAGCAGCTTTTGCTCAACCCGCAAGTGCTCCAGTTCAGCAAGTAGCTGTGGCCACTCAGTCGCAAGCAGGCAATGCTCCCGCCGAAGGCATTAGCATTCCGCACGATGCAGATGCAGAACAGTTGGCAAGCATCATCCGTTTGGCCAATGATGAATTGCTCCACCGCGCGCAAGCTGTGCTCTCTCCCGAAATGGAGGAAGCTACAAAAGTATATATCGACAAACTCAACACGCTCAACGAAACATTGGCGAGAGTGGACGAACAGAATCTCAAACTCACCGCGACAGCGAAGAGATGGAGAACCTCAACCGCACCCTTACAGGCATCAACAAGGTTTATGAGCTACACCTCAAGAGCATCTCTCTGCAAGTGGGCACGATTGACGACATCAACAATCAAACCAAAATCTTGGCGGAGCAAATCCAACGCCTCAACCAAGTGTATGGTCGCATGATTGACGCCCTCACCGTCAACGTTGTGCGCAACGGAGGCAGTGTAGACCAAGCCCCGCAGCAATAATCCGCATGAGGGCATTCCCTCATTAGCACATTAGCACATTCTCACTCTGCATTAGCACATTCTAAAAAGCGGCCCTCGCTGCTCCGCATTAGCACATTCCCTCATTAGCACATTAGCACATTAAAAAAGCGGTATTAGCCGCTCCGCATTAGCACATTATTATAATGTCCAGCACTATCAAAAAGACCGGTTTCCCCACGTCAGAAGATGATCAATCTGATGTATGTCCTCCTCTTGGCCATGCTCGCATTGAACGTCTCCTCCGACGTGCTCAAAGGTTTCCGCCTCGTAGGCGACAGCCTGCAGCGCACCACAACCAACGCCGACAAGGAAAACCGCGACATATACGACGACTTCGCCGCTCAGATGAAGCTCAACCCCGAGAAGATTAAGCCTTGGTACGACAAAGCACTCAGCGTGCGCAAGATGTCTGATGGACTCTACAACTTCGCCGAAAAAATGAAATGGGCCATCGCTCGAGAAGCCGACGGAGCGGAAGGAAAGCCCGACGCCCTTAGAAACCAAGAGGACTTGGAGGCCGCCAGCCGCGTTATGCTTGCGCCAGTCAATGGGAAAGGTAAGCAACTATTCGAGGGCATCAATGCCTACCGCGACTTCATCCTACAATTCATCACCGATCAGCGCCAACGCGCCATCATCTCCTCCGACCTCAGCACCGCGGTACCCAAAAACGACAACACGCTATTGGGCAAAAACTGGCAGCAGTATATGTTCGAGGATATGCCCGCTGTGGCCGCCATCACGATGCTCTCAAAGCTCCAGAGCGATATTCGAAAGGCCGAGAATCAAGTGCTCCACACGCTCCGCGCCAATATCGACCTCAAAGACATTCGTGTAAACGAACTCAACGCTTATGTAGCAGCAGAGCGCACCACGCTCATGCCTGGCGAAGTCTTCAACAGCAAAATTTTTCATGGCTGCTGTCGACACGACACAACGCCCGCAGATTTTTCGTCAACGGCCGACAGATAAGTTCCTCTGGCTCTTATAGCTTCACCGCTGGAGCACCCGGCGAGTATAGCTTCTCCGGCTACATCCTCATGCCCAATGCCGCGGGCGACATCATACGCCGCAATTTCACCCAGAAGTACAACGTCATTGCGCCCCCCTCCGGAGCTACCGTAGCGGCCGACTTAATGAACGTGCTCTACGCCGGATTCAACAACCCCGTTAGCGTAAGTGCCAGCGGCATTAGTAGCGACAAGGTTCACTTAAGCATGAAGGGCGGCAGCCTCACGACACAAGGCAAGGGCAAGTACATCGCACGCCCCGCCGCTGTGGGACAGGATGTCACCTTCACTGTGACGGGCGAGGTCAACGGCAAGCAAAACCACCATGGGTTCTTACACCTTCAAAGTGCGCCGCCTACCCGACCCCACCGCCTATCTCGCCTTGGGCGACACCCGCTTCAAAGGCGGTCGCCTTACGAAAGGCGCCATCCTCAACGCTGGAGGCCTTAATGCAGCTATCGACGATGGTCTGCTCGATATCGAATTCCGCGTTCAGAGTTTCGAATGCGTCTTCGCAGGCCGCATGGGTGAACTTCGTGTAGAACGCTCCGCAGGCTCACGCTTCTCCGAGAATCAGCGTGAACTCATGCGCCAGTTGCGCAACGGCAGTCGATTCTACATTCGCGGCGTGGTTGCTACCGGCCCCGATGGCACCACGCGCACACTTCCCGCAAGCACTGGAAGTCATCATCAACTAACTCTCCGAAAACATAAGTATATGAAACGAATCATATTGTTCATCGCCGTCCTGATGGGACTCACTGCCTCCGCTCAGCCTCCCAAGCGCCAAGCTGGAAGCAGCCGCCCAGCAGCAACAGCGCACCCAGAACGCTCCGCGCGGCGTGTCCCTATCGCGACTTCCCCGTGGCTGCTGAAATGCCCACCGACGTTAGTTGGCGCCGCGACCCTCTATCGCCGCCTCAACCTCAAACAGGACAGAAACGCTTCGCTCTACTATCCCATCACGCCGCAGGAAGGACGCGTCAATCTCTTCACGTATCTGATGAAGCTCATCTTGCGCCAACAAGTGACGGCTTATGCTTACAACGTAGCAACGGGAAACGAGGATTTCAACCGCTCCAACGCCATCTCGGCAAAGAAAAATCATGGACGATCACTCCATATACTATACCGTGACGGATGGACGGATGCGCGTGGACGATGCCGATCTCTCGCTAACCGATGTGACGCGCTACTACATCAAGGAGAGCGTCTACTACGACCAACACACCGCCACTTTCCACACGCAAGTGACGGCGCTCTGCCCCGTCCTCGTGCGCGGCGATACCGACTTCGGCGGCGAGGAAACGGAATATCCACTTTTCTGGGTGAAATACAGTGATGCAGCCCCTTATTTGGGCAAACTGATGCTCATGGAGAGTTCGCTGAACAATGCCTCCACCATTTCCGCCGACGACTATTTCACGATGAACCGCTATGCGGGCGACATCTATAAAGTGGTGAATCTCCAAGACCGACTTTTGGCCGAAACTGCCCGCACGGATACCGCCCTGAAAGCAGCTCAAAACAAAATCGAGCAAGAACTCACGGCTTTCCACAACCATGTATGGGCGGGCGACAGCGTGAAGCAAGACACAACCCAAACCGACTCCCTCGCCACCGAAGCCACAAAAGCCAATATCTGGCCGCCGCGGCCTTCTCTCTCGCAGCTCTTCTGGCACCAGCCGCCGCAACTCCAACGTGAGCCGCCGCACCCCGCGTCGCACAGCAGGTCCGTCCACTGGCAACGCCACCTTCTCCGTTCGCCGCGAACGCCACTAAAATAATAGCAAGCAAGGAGACTCCGCGTCTCTTAAAAATATACCTCCCGATAGCCCACGCCATTGGGAGTTTTTTTTTGAAAGCGTGGAGGGTAACTCAGACGTGCAGAAGCGGGCTGCTGTGCGACGCCGCCGGCGTCGGAGGTTTGCGCTGTCGTCTGTCCACGGGTTCACCCTTCGGGCATCACCCGCGGTTAGCATGGGGTGTCCCCGCCGGGGACAGTGGGTGAATACGAGGGATACTCAGCTCAATTACATCCCTGCATATCGTCTATGCTCTTGCGGATACTCTCGTTCTCTACTTCGCCGATCGTCACTTCTCTCACATTCTCTATGGTATGTATGCTTGTGTGGATACCCTCACCCACTGCACCTCCTCCGCATCTACATCCACACAGAGTAACGCCTCCGGCGGAAGCGCACCATGCGTAACCGCGGGTGATACCCGAGCAAAGCGAAGGTGAACCCGTGGACAGGCAGACTACTCTGATCCCGACGCCGGCGGCGTCACACTGAAAGCGTGGAGGGGTAACTCAGACGTGCAGGAGTGGGCTGCTGTGCGACGCCGCCGGTGTCGGAGGTTTGTGATGTTGTCTATCCACGGGTTCGCCCTTCGGGCATCACCCGCGGTTAAGCATGGTGTGTCCCCGCCGGGGACAGCGGATGAGCACGAGGGATACTCAGCTCAATTACATCCCTGCATATCATCTATACTCTTGCGGATACCTCGTTCTCTACTTCGCCGATCGTCACTCTCTATAGTATGTATGCTTGTGTGGATACCCTCACCCACTGCACCTCCTCCACATCCACATCCACACAGAGTAACGCCTCCGGCGGAGGCGCACCATGCGTAACCGCGGGTGATACCCGAGCAAAGCGAGGGGGAACCCGTGGATAGGCAGACTACTCTGATCCCGACGCCGGCGGCGGCGCACTGAAAGCGTGGAGGGGTAACTCAGACGTGCAGAAGTGAGCTGCTGTGCGACACCGCCGGTGTCGGAGGTTTGTGATGTTGTCTATCCACGGGTTCGCCCTTCGGGCATCACCCGCGGTTAAGCATGGGGTGTCCCCGCCGGGGACAGTGGGTGAGCGCGAGGGAAGACTCCGTTCAACTCAGTCCCCACACATCGCCTCCTCCGCATCTACATCCACACAGAGTAACGCCTCCGGCGGAGGCGCACCATGCGTAACCGCGGGTGATACCCGAGCAAAGCGAGGGGGGAACCCGTGGACAAGCAGACTACTCTGATCCCGACGCCGGCGGCGTCGCACTGAAAGCGTGGAGGAGTAACTCAGACGTGCAGAAGTGAGGCTACTGTGACGCCGCCGGCGTCGGAGATTTGTGCTGTCATCTGTCCACGGGTTCGCCCTTTGGGCATCACCCGCGGTTAAGCATGGGGTGTCCCCGCCGGGGACAGTGGGTGAGAACGCTGTTTCGCGGGGGAGAGTGAATGCTATAAGCGGACGGGCGGACAGAATAAGGGTGCGAGTGGATAGACTTATTCTATTCTCAAATACAATAAGCGCGTGAGCAGAAAGAATAAGAGTTTGAGCAGAAAGGCTTATTCTATTCTCAAATACAATAAGGGCTTTAGCGAACGCAATAAGGGTGCGAGTTGATAGGCTTATTACATTCTCAAATACAATAAGGGCGTTGGCGAACGCGATAAGGGTGCGAGCAGAGAGGCTTATTCTATTCTCAAATACAATAAGCGCGTGAGCGGACAGAATAAGGATGTGAGCAAATAGGCTTATTGTATTCTCAAACGCAATAAGCGCGTGAGCGGACAGAATAAGAGTGTGAGCAAATAGGCTTATTCCATTCTCAAACGCAATAAGCGCGTGAGCGGACAGAATAAGGATGTGAGCGGATAGGCTTATTGCATTCTCAAACGCAATAAGCACATGAGCAGACAGAATAAGAGTGTGAGCGGATAGGCTTATTGCATTCTCAAACGCAATAAGCGCGTGAGCGGAGAATCTTATGGGATGAAACTTCAGAAGCTATTTGGGAAAACTCTGGAAGGAGAAAGAAAGGGGGAGATGGGCTGGGTGTAGCCGCTGTTCTGACCTATAAGAAAAGCAGTTCTGCTCGAGGGATGGGCAGAACTGCTTGATGCTGGTTGGTCAAAAAGGCGTGTGGCCGGTTTTACTTCGAGCTGAGTTTTGGGCCAAAACTGAGGTCGCCTGCATCGCCGAGACCGGGAACGATATAAGCGTCGTCGTTGAGGCAGGGGTCGATGGCGGCCGTCCAGAGAGTGACGTCGTCGGAGGGGAAGCACTTTTGGAGGTGTGCGATGCCCTCTTCGGCGGCAATGACTACACAGATGTGGAGCTTCTTAGGCGTACCGTTGTTGAGGAATGCCTTGTAGGCGAGTTCGAGACTTCCGCCCGTTGCCAACATGGGGTCGACCATGAGGAAAAGTAGAGCCATCGAGCTGTGGTGCGGCGAGGTATTCGAGATGAATCTTGAGATTCTCCTTTTTCCCTCTTCGCGATAGGGCAGCAACAAAAGCAGAGTCGGCTTGGTCGAAGACATCGATGAAGCCCTCGTGGAAGGCTAAGCCTGCGCGGAGCACAGTGCCGACAACAATGTGGTCGTCATAGGTTTCCACCTCTTTCACGCCGAGCGGCGTTTGGATAGTCTTTGGAGAAAAAGTTCAGTGTTCTACTCACTTCATAAGCCATGGCGTGGCCTATGCGTTCCAAATTATTACGGAAAAGAGTGCGATTGCCCTGCACGGTGACGTCGCGCAACTGGGCCATGTAGCAATTTATCACGGAGCTTGTTGCTCCCAGATTGATAACCTTCATGCGGTGTTAGAAATTTTTCAAATTGGGCAAAAAGTACTTATTTCTGCTTAAAAAGACAAAAACAGGGAATTTTATATAGAAATGTTAGAAAAAGGGCTGATGATGGGAAAGGAAGGAAGGGGGTGACGAGAATTGCAACATAAGGCTATCAAAGTTGGGGAGGAGAGAGGCTTTATGGGTAAATGTTGTTAAATGGAAAGGCTGTGCGTTCATTAAACACATTAAAACTTTTGTTTGATTGATAAGTATTTTTGCGCTGTGAAGAACTAAGATTTAGTTCGAGCACACCATATTGAAAGAGAAAAATTCATAAATTTAAATTCATATATTGTAATATGGCAACATTAGATTTGACCAAGTACGGTATTACCGGTACAACGGAGATCGTTCACAATCCTTCTTACGAACAGTTGTTTGAAGAGGAAACGAAAGCAAGCCTCCAGGGCTTCGAAGTAGGTCATCAGACAGAACTCGGTGCTGTAGACGTAATGACAGGCGTTTACACGGGCCGTTCTCCTAAGGATAAGTTCATCGTTGACGATGAGACTTCTCACGACACTCTGTGGTGGAACACTCCTGAGTACCCCAATGACAACCACAAAGCAAGCAAAGAAGCTTGGAACGTTGTTAAGGAGCTTGCAAAGAAGGAGCTTTCTAACAAGCGTCTCTTCGTTGTTGATGGTTTCTGCGGTGCAAACGCAGCAACTCGCCTTGCAGTTCGCTTCATCGTTGAGGTGGCTTTGGCAGGCACACTTCGTAACAAATATGTTCATCCGTCCGACAGCAGAAGAGCTCGAAAGCTTCGAACCGGACTTCATCGTATACAACGCTTCTAAGGCAAAGGTTGAGAACTACAAGGAACTCGGTCTGAACTCTGAAACAGCTGTTGTATTCAACGTAACAACAAAGGAACAGGTTATCCTGAACACTTGGTACGGTGGTGAGATGAAGAAGGGTATGTTCTCTATGATGAACTACTTCAACCCACGTCGTGGTATCGCTTCTATGCACTGCTCTGCTAACACAAGCATGGACGAGAAGGAAACAGCCATCTTCTTCGGTCTCTCTGGTACGGGTAAGACAACTCTCTCTACCGATCCGAAGCGTAAGCTCATCGGTGACGACGAGCACGGTTGGGACGATGAGGGCGTGTTCAACTACGAAGGTGGTTGCTACGCTAAGGTTATCAACCTCGACAAGGAAAGCGAGCCAGATATCTACGGTGCTATCAAGCGTAACGCTCTTCTCGAGAACGTAACAGTTGATGCTAACGGTAAGATCGACTTCACCGATAAGAAGATTACTGAGAACACTCGTGTAAGCTATCCTATCTACTACATCAACAACATCGTTAAGCCTATCAGCAAGGGTCCTCACGCAAAGCAGGTTATCTTCCTCTCTGCTGACGCCTTCGGTGTGCTTCCTCCCGTTTCTATCCTGAACAACGAGCAGGCTCAGTACTACTTCCTCTCTGGCTTCACCGCTAGGTTGGCAGGTACTGAACGCGGTATCACTGAACCAACTCCTACATTCTCTGCTTGCTTCGGCCAGGCGTTCCTCGAACTCCACCCCACGAAGTATGCTGAAGAGCTCGTTAAGAAGATGGAGCGCGTAGGTGCTAAGGCTTACCTCGTTAACACTGGTTGGAATGGTACTGGCAAGCGTATCTCTATCCGCGACACTCGTGGTATCATCGACGCTATCCTGAACCACTCTATCGAGACTGCTCCAACGAAGACTATTCCTTACTTCAACTTCGTTGTTCCAACAGAGCTCGCAGGTGTTGATTCTCACATCCTCGATCCTCGCGACACTTACGCTGACGCAGCTCAGTGGGAAGAGAGGCTAAAAGACCTCGCTGCTCGCTTCATCAAGAACTTCAAGAAGTTCGAAGGTAATGAGGCAGGTAAGGCTCTCGTAGCTGCTGGTCCTCAGCTCTAATAGGGTTTTCTGACCACACAACAACTAAATATTGATGGCGGCTTGTTTCTTCTTTCAAGAAACAGGCCGCTTTGTTGTTTTTACTTTTTCTCGTACTATACGAGGCTTTGGCCCAAATAAACAAGCACAGAAGTGGCAGGACACGGAAAATTACTTAACTTTGCCCGCATAGACAATCACAAAAAGCAGATCTCGCTATGAGACAAATCATCAAACATTTTACCGATGACGACCTCTATAAACTCACAATGTGTTGCGCCGTTATCGACAACTTCCCTCGCGCTCAGGTGAAGTACTCCTTTGTTGACCGCAACGACACCGTTTATCCAGCAGGTTTTGCCGATTTGCTCCTCGAGCAGGTGGCGATGCTCGAGAACGTTGTTTTCACCGATGAGGAGGAAACGTTTTATGCGCCGCCGCTGTAGCTACATCCCCGATTGGTTTTTCAAATATTTACGCGGCTTCCGCTATCGCCGCGAATGGGTGAAGGCGTGGCAAGACGAAAAGGGACATCTCCACGTGGATTTTGAGGGCGACTGGTCCGACACAATCCTCCTCGAGGTGAAGATACTTGCTATCATCTCCGAACTCTACTATATAGTGACAGGTGAAGACAGTCGCTTCGACTATCAAGACTACACCAACGCAGTTATGCCAGCCGAACGCCTACTGGGAGCAGGCTGCGTTTATAGCGATTTTGGCACGCGCCGCCGCGCTCCCTCCAAGCTCAGGACGTGGCTGTGGAGGCGATGAAAGACTGCTATGCGTCCAAAAGAATGGGAAGGTCGATTTGTCGGGACGAGCAATGTGTATCTGGCGATGAAGCACGACTTAGTGCCCGTGGGAACAATGGCGCATGAGTTTATTTGCGCTATCGGCGGCATGTACGGCCCTCAAATGGCCAACCACATGGCAATGGAAGCATGGCGCAACACCTTCCGCGGTGCACTGGGAACATACCTCTACGACTCTTTCGGTTGGAAGATCTTCAGCCTTAACTTCTCCGAGGATTTCGCCAACCTCTTCAAGGGTTTACGCATCGACAGTGGCGACAACCGCGAACAGCTCCAGCTGATTGTCAATAAATACAAGAGCCTCAACATCGACCCACTCAGCAAGCAGGTAATCTTTAGCAATGCGCTCGATACCGATCGTGCTATCGAAATCCAACAATACGCAAAAAGAACTCTGCATTCCGAGCTTTGGCATCGGTACGCATTTCACCAACGACTTTGAGGGCGTCGACTACCTGAACATCGTTATCAAACTGGTGGCGGTAAAAATCACCGAGTCGTGGCCGTTCTACAACGACACGTGCAAGATTTCGGAAGACAACGGAAAGCACACTGGAAAGCCCGAAGTGGTCAAACGATTCATGGAGATGCTTCACATCAACTAAACATTCTTTCCACCCAACGGAAAGAGCTCCACAACCAGCCGGCAGCTATAGGGAAATATCCCCTAGAGCTGCCGGCTGTCGCTTTTGCATTCTCGCGCATTCTTATTACATTTGCACCACAATAATCGATTATATTTTTAATATGCAACAAGAACTTTTCAGTAGGTTGCCCTACAAGGTAGCCGATTTGTCTCAGGCCGAGTTCGGTCGCAAAGAAATTGCCATCGCGGAGCATGAGATGCCCGGACTGATGACGTTGCGCGAGAAATACGGAGCTGAGAAACCGCTTCGGGGCGCACGCATCATGGGTTCACTCCACATGACCATCCAAACGGCGGTGCTCATCGAGACGCTCCTCGAACTGGGAGCTGAAGTGCGTTGGTGCTCTTGCAATATCTATTCTACGCAGGATCATGCCGGAGCAGCCATTGCGCAAGACGGCGTGGGCGTTTTTGCGTGGAAAGGCGAAACACTGGCCGACTACTGGTGGTGTACACTACAAGCCTTAAATTTCGACGACGGACATACGCCGTGCCTGATTGTGGACGATGGTGGCGACGCTACACTCATGATTCACCTCGGTGTACAAGCTGAAAAAGGATATCACCGTGCTCGACACGCCTGAGCGAGAGCGAGGACGAAGCCGAACTCAAGCTTATCATTCGCCGCGTTCTCGAAGAGCGCCCACAGTTCTTTAGCAATATCGCCAAAAAAACATGAAGGGCGTGAGCGAGGAAACAACAACGGGCGTACATCGCCTCTACCAGATGATGGAGCGTGGCGAACTCCTCTTCCCTGCTTTCAATGTCAACGATAGCGTGACAAAATCGAAGTTCGACAACCTCTACGGTTGCCGCGAGAGTTTGGCTGACGGCATCAAGCGCGCCACGGATGTGATGATAGCCGGAAAAACCGTTGTTGTGGCGGGCTACGGCGAAGTGGGCAAAGGCTGTGCACAAAGCATGCGCTCCTATGGTGCTCACGTCATTGTCACTGAGATCGACCCCATCTGCGCCCTGCAAGCCGCCATGGAAGGTTATGAAGTGATGACGATGGAAGAGGCCGCTCAAAGGGAAACATCTTTGTCACCACTACGGGCAATATCGACGTCATCTGCGTTGAACACATGGAGCAGATGCCCGATCAAGCCATTGTTTGCAACATCGGCCATTTCGATTCGGAGATTCAAGTGGCAGGGCTAAAAAGTTTCCTGGTATCAAGGTCACAAATATCAAACCGCAAGTGGACTCTTACCTCTTCCCAGATGGGCACCGCATCACGCTGCTTGCCGATGGCCGTTTGGTCAATTTAGGGTGTGCAACGGGGCATCCCTCCTTTGTGATGTCTAACTCTTTCACCAACCAAACACTGGCGCAGATAGAACTCTATAAGAACCACTACGAAGTGGGCGTCTATCGCCCTGCCGAAACAGCTCGATGAGGAAGTGGCACGCCTCCATCTCGAACGCATCGGCGTCCACCTCACACGCCTCACCAAAGCTCAAGCCGACTACATCGGAGTGAGTGTTGATGGTCCTTACAAGGCAGAACATTATCGTTACTAATATCCTTACACGAATGAATACTCTCAAAAATATCTCCCCGATGCTGCCGCCGTCGTTTTGTTCCTGCTCATCTCTCTGGCGTATTTCTTCACGCCGCTGAGCGAGGGGCTCGTCCCTGGCGGCCACGACGCACAGGCCTCCATTGGGCAAGGACGCGAAAATATGGAATACACGCAGCGAACGGGCGAAACCACACGCTGGGTCAACAACGTATTCAGCGGTATGCCTACTTACCAGATCGCACCGTCTTACAAGTCATCGTCCTTCTTGGGCTTCTTCCAAAAGATTTACGCCGTAGGGACGAGCAGCCCACTCTGCTATCTGTTCCTCTTCCTCTTAGGGTTCTACATCCTGCTGCGGGCGTTCAACTTCAAACCCTACCTTGCAGCATTGGGCGCAATACTCTGGGCGTTCAGTAGCTACTTCCTCATCATCATGGCGGCAGGCCACATCTGGAAAGTGATGACGCTAACGTTCATCCCGCCCACCATTGCTGGTCTCGTGCTGTGTTATCGTGGTCGCTATCTTTGGGGCGGTGTTGTCACAGCACTTTTCACTGCTTTCAGATTCAAGCAAACCACGTGCAGATGTCCTACTACTTCGTGTTCCTTATGCTCTTCATCGTTGTGGCTTACGGCATCGATGCACTGCGCAAGAAGGAGGCGAAAACATGGCTCAAAGCTACGGGTGTAATCCTCGTGGCGGGACTTCTCGGCATAGCTGCCAACTTACCCAACCTTTACCACACTTGGCGGTATTCTAAGGCGTCTATCCGCGGTGCGGCCGAACTCAGCCCGTTGCCGCAAGAGAAATCACAGAACACCAATGGTGGTCTCGATCGCGACTACATCACGCAATGGAGCTATGGCGTTGACGAAACGCTCACACTGCTCATCCCCGACTTCAAAGGTGGCGGCTCTTCCTCTATCCTTGATCGCCCTGATGCTACTGACCTCGAAGGCTACGATCAGTTCTATCAATGCGCGGGAGCCACACAGCAAAGCTCTCCAGCAGAGCAATCAGCAAAGCTACGCCTCCAGGACTTATCCAATACTGGGGTGAACAACCCATGACGGTTGGCCCTGTCTATGTGGGCGCACTCGTTTGTTTCCTCTTCATCTTAGGCCTCTTCTTTGTCAAAGGTCCAATCAAATGGGCGCTCCTCGAGGGGCACACTGCTCTCCTTCCTCTTTGCGTGGGGTCACAACAGTCCGGCGTTCACTAATTTCTGCATCGACCACCTGCCCATGTACAACAAATTCCGCACGCCTTCTAGTGCGCTCGTTGTCGGCAGAATTCACAATGCCGCTTCTGGCTATCATGGCGTTGGCGCGCATCCTCCGCGAACCTCGTTCGCTTTGGGCAAACTCGAAGAGAAAAAAGTGGGCCTCATCGTCAGCTCTCTCCTAACGGCGGGTCTCTGCCTCATGCTGACTTTATTCCCGAGTTTAGCAGGCAACTGCATAAGCAGTCAGGATCAGCAGGTACCTGACTACCTCACCAAAGCTGGCGGACCAGAATTCACCACGGCCTACTCGGGTGCTATCACGTCGATGCACCACGCTATCCTCAGTGCGTCCGCACTGCGCTCTTTCTTCGTCATCCTCCTGGGCGGTTTGGCTATTGGCCTCTACTATCTGCTCAATAAGAACCGCGAGAAGGCACAAAGGCGGATGGTGGCTCGTCCTCGTTTTAGGTGTTATCAGTATCGTTGACCTTTGGGGCATTGATAAACGTTACCTCAACAACGAGGTTTCACCGATCCTGTACAACTCCAAAATCTCACGCCGACAGCAGCCGACCGCGTTGTGATGCAAGATAAGGCAGACGGGCGCGTACTCGATATTTCGCAGGGCAATCCTTTCAATGAAACGAGCAACCACGAGTGGCTATTTCCACCAGAGCATCGGTGGCTACAACGCTGTGAAACTCCGCCGCTATCAAGACCTCATTGATCGTCAGCTCAACAACGAGATGAGTCGTTATCTCTCTGCTATCTCGGAAGCGGAAGGTGATATGACGAAAGTGCCTGGCGACAGTCTCGCACCTGTACTCAATATGCTCAATACGCGCTACCTCATCTTCGGAGCCAACGCCAACCAGGCCGTTCGCAATCCTTACGCCAATGGCAACGGATGGTTTGTCCGCACACTCCGTTTCGTCAAAGGTGCCGATGCTGAAATGGCGGGCCTCACGGGCCTCGATACGAAGCACGCTGCAGTGGCCGATGAGAAGTTCCGCGCCGTCCTCGAAGGCTCTCCGCTCGACAGCGGTAGCATACAGCTCACTAGTCGCCAGCCCAACGAACTCCACTATCAGGTGGCAACTCCAAAGGGTGGCATAGCAGTTCTGAGCGAAATCTACTACCCTGGATGGGAAGCCACCATCGATGGGCAACCCGCAGAGATTGGCCGCGTCAACTATGTGCTGCGCGCCATCAAAGTGCCTGCAGGCAAACATGAGTTGGTATTCACCTATCGCCCCGCGAGTGTATCCACCACTGAAACGGTAGCTTTCGTCTCCATCGCTCTCATCCTCGTGGGCTTCATCGCTGCTTTTTGTCATCGCGCTTCGCAAACCGCGCAAAGAAGAAGAACCAGCATAACCCTCGCTGACATATAAAAACATGAAATCCTCGGACAGCTCCACTGAGCCTCCGAGGATTTTTTTATTATTAGAGCTTTTAGGACAGATAAAGTAAATGTACACACAGAATAATAAAAATCCCTAATTTTCAGGAAAATCAAAAAAGGAAGGGACTGTACAGACAATGTGTACAGCCCCATTTACTACTTTTTAGAGTGCTAATAAAGCGACAAAGTCTTTATCGGCACTTTCTTGCGCAAAGATAGTGTTTACTTTTTAGCTCATGCAAATATTTCGCAAATATTTTTATTCCTGTTGCCTTTGCTATCGTCTTTTGAACTCTCTCACAATTCTTGTTCTTATTGAAAAGCTTTATCAACTCTTCTTTCAAATCTGCTTGCCTATTCCTTGAAACAATGCCAATCATATAATAGATTACTTTTATCGCACCATGAAGATTCTGATAATCTGCTTCTGCCATTCTTCCAGCAGGACCACGTCGTATAGATTTCGGCAATGCTATATCATATAAGACATTGCCATGAGCACAGTGATTTCTTATGGTACTAATCAAACTTAGATAGCTTTTCAAAGACTTTCAGCTGACATACATTGAAATGCTCACTTATATTTCTACGAATTTGTTGATCGTTAATCGCTTTAAAAAGATGTATGATCCCTCCTAAAGTCATAAACTCCAAAAGTTTTTCCACGCTGGAGCATACTTATCGTCTTCATTGTTTATTAACATGCCCTTTTCTTTCAGAAGGCATATTTGTTGGTCGATATCTATTGCTTCTTTTTCCCATCAAATATATTTTTCTTTATCTAAAAGCTTTGATATTCCCCTATAGCGACAATATATATAGATAAGCAGTTAGAAATGGGAAACTTTTTAGCCTATCCTTTATAGGGAAGCAGAATTTTCAAAAATTTCAATTCTATCTCAAATATAACAGTTTTTTTCAATAGATAGAGTTTTCTTGCAAGCCTGCACTTAAAAGAAAAATAGGCATTACCTTCAAAGAAAAAAAGCGCATTCGGTAAGCATATTTAATTCTTTTTGACAATTCAATATTTTCTTTATATTCTATCATTTGATTATGATCTTTAGGGGTCTCTTTGCCTCAAAAAGATGTCTTAGTTCAGGCATTTTTATACTGTTCAACTAGTTTTATTGCTTTCTCATAGTCCTCAGTTGTATATTTACCAGAATATTTACTCTCTATCTTATAGGTACTTGTATACTTTTCCTTTTTCCTCTTTTTGATATGAGAGCTCTGCTTTCACAATCTTATATTTCATCTCTCCATCTGCATTAAACTCACGCTATTTATAAGCATCGCTTTTGCAGAGATAGATTTAACACCTAGATATTTTGCAACTTCACCAATGCTGTGTACCTTATCTCTAAAAGTTCTGTTTTCAGCTATATTTGCATCCACATAACACTTCTGAATATATGGATGCTTACATAAAACTCATTCCCTCATAAAAAGAAGAACCAGACTTTATTTCATAGCCCAATTTTAGTAGTTGATCTATATCCTTCATAGAAACAACAGCTATATTGGGATCAAGATTCTCACTATCCTTTTTCCCATTTGTAATTTATAACACGCTCCCTGGAGCAATATATAATATATCTTTTAATCTAGAATCTTCCATAAAAAAATAAAATTAGAGCTATTGAAATAAATATAACAGCATACATATTCAAGCGGAATAATAACTTAAAAATTTTCTCATCTGATTTACGCACTTTTCTGCCTGCTTTTTCTGAAGCATTACAAAAAATATTATAAGCATAATCTATATCATCAGTTTTACAAAAACATATAAGTTATATTTCGACCCACTTCATCTAAACTCTCATAAACAGATTTAAAGAATATTCCAACTCCTTTCTTATGAGTTATTTTTCAACTGGCGTGAAACTACACATCCTCTCCTCTGAAGAAATTGAACAACATTAGGATGAATTGCTGGCAAATCATTCATTCGAATTAGCTTTTCGTACGCTGATTGATTGACAGAAGAATTTTTGTTCACTACTTATTTCGCCATCAATAACAAAAACAGAATTCTCTGTTGGTGTTTTTCCTTGAGACCACAATATACTATTCATATATAACTAAAATAATTTTTTTCAACTAAAGTTTCTATATCTTTTTATCTGTCAAATTGCGAGTAAAAATTTTCTTTTAATAAGTTAGCATAAGGTTTTATCTGCTACTTTACTTTGTACAATATTAATAATGCTTTCCCCTTTTTGATCTTTACCTTATCTACGTGTGAACCAATAATGGCATATCTTTAATAAGATGCCTATAAATATGATCAAAAGCGAGCGTTTGTTTGGTCCATGTAGTCATTGTCATTAAGATACCTCTGTAAATCAAATAAAAACATACAGATATCTTTATCCTTCAGAAAACTCTCATAATACGGCAACGTTTTCTTCTACCCTCCTATATCTTTTCCCGCAGCTATTTTTATAGATCTCGTACCTATTGTTAAGGTAAAAAGAATCATACTCTTCATTACTCGTTTGCTCATATTCCTCATAAGGTTTTCCTTGTAAGCTCCTAAGTAAAAGAGTTTTTTTCCAGATGCAGACATTCCTAAGACACCCATACTTTTTACCTTCTAATTTTTAGTTTTAGTTTCCTCTGGTAAAGCATAAATGAGTACTGCAAGTCCTCTAAGAACTCCAAATAGAATTGCAGGAATCCAGTTCCAAGATTCTTGCTGATGTAAATGGATCGTGATTGCTTCAGCCAATAAATTGATAAACATTACATTCATTTTTCTTTATAAATCAATTACGAAATTCTTCACACATTCAATATTAAGACAGGCAAAGAAATGCAAAAATATAATTAGAACATCTAGAATAACATATTATTTGCAAGCTTTTTAATCTTGATAAATATTTGCAAAAAAATAATCTATTTTCTCTAAAATAAAAAGCGTTTATGCAAATATTTGGTTCATCAAATAAACACACAAGTCCCACTAAAACTAAAAAGCGACAAATACTGCCCCTCACATTCACTAACGAGGACATAATTAAGCGCAAGTCGGCTGCCACAAAATGCCTATCCAAAAATTTCTTGATAGTGGCTAATCTATAAGGAAACGGTAGCTTTCGTCTCCATCGCTCTCATCCTCGTGGGCTTCATCGCTGCTTTCGTAATCGCTCTTCGCAAACAGCGCAGAAGAAGAACCAGCATAACCATCGCTGACATATAAACAGGGTTCATCCCCGAGTGCATAGGATATTTTTCTTTACTCATCAATACCTATACAATTCAGGGATGAACTCTATTTTTCTCTCCGCAATATCCTTAAGTGGGTATTGCGGATTTTAGTTGAAACCTCACACTGAAGGTGTGGAGGAAAACGCGCGGACATGGGCAGCAGTAGCTGCTGTGCTACCCCCTCACCCACTGCACCTCCTCCACATCCACACAGAGTAACGCCTCCGGCGGAGGCGCACCATGCGTAACCGCGGGTGATACCCGAGCAAAGCGAAGGTGAACCCGTGGACAGGCAGACTACTCTGATCCCGACGCCGGCGGCGTCGCACTGAAAGCGTGGAGGGGGTAACTCAGACGTGCAGAAGTGGGCTGCTGTGCGACACCGCCGGCGTCGGAGAGTGGGCTTTTCCTTCTATCCACGGGTTCGCCCTTCGGGCGTCACCCGCGGTTAAGCATGGGGTGTCCCGCCGGGGACAGTGGGTGAACACGAGGAAACTCAGCTCAATTCCATCCCTGCATATCCTCTATGCTCTTGCGGATACTCTCGCTCTCTACTTCGCCGATCGTCACTTCTCTATGGTATGTATGCTTGTATGGATACCCTCACCCACTGCACCTCCTCCACATCCACACAGAGTAACGCCTCCGGCGGAGGCGCACCATGCTAACCGCGGGTGATACCCGAGCCAAAGCGAGGGGGAAACCCGTGGACAAGCAGACTACTCTGATCCCGACGCCGGCGGCGTCGCACTGAAAGCGTGGAGGGGTAACTCAGACGTGCAGGAGTGGGCTGCTGTGCGACGCCGCCGGCGTCGGAGGTTTGCGCATCACTTCTCCACGGGTTAGCCCTCGCTTTGGCTCGGGCATCACCCGCGGTTAAGCATGGTGTGTCCCCGCTGGGGACAATGGGTGAGCAGGCTGTGTCGCGGGGGAGAGTAAATGCTATAAGCGAACGGGTGGACAGAATAAGGGTGCGAGTGGATAGACTTATTCTATTCTCAAATACAATAAGCGCGTGAGCGGACAGAATAAAGGTGTGAGCGCGTAGCCTTATGGGATTCTCAAACACAATAAGGGCGTTGGCGAACGCAATAAGGATGTGAGCGGATAGGCTTATTGTCCTACAACACAATAAGCACGTGAGCTGACATAATAAGGATTCGAGTGGAGAGGCTTATAGGATTCCTCAGCGCAATAAGGGGGCGAACTGACACAATAAGCGCGCGGGCGGATAGGCTTATGGGATTCTATAATGCAATAAGGATATTTATGATTATCGCTATTGTGCTTGTGCGCCTCTTCCTGCAAATGGTTCAAAGAAGCACCAGAAGCTTCACTGAACACGCAAATGTTTAATTATCAAGCAACAAAACTCTCAAAAAACCATAGTGCAGAGGCTCAGGCTTGGCGGACAAGAAGATTTGGGCCATTTTAGCTGTTTAGCGAACCGCCTTTATCATTCGGTCCTTCCATAAATATCGCGGCGCAGTTCCACCTTGGAGTAACCGTTAGATTGGAACATTTCCACGGTTTCTTGCCCGTAGAAGCTTGGTTGATTTCCATCAACACTGCGGCGGCGTTGAGTTGCTGACCGAGGCGCGCCAAAGCCCGATAGAACAGAAGGGGATCGGTATCGGGAACAAAAGAGAGCTGAGGCGGGTTCATAGTCCAAAAACGTGGGCTTCCATCTCCGCGCGCTCGCGCTCACAAATATAAGGAGGATTGGAAACAATGTAGAGAGCATCACTCGAGGGCGCGCTCGCCGCACTCTCATTTACCACTTCCAACACATCCGTTCGGCGAAAATCTACTGTAACGTCATTGGCTTGCGCATTCTGCCGCGCCACGGCCAACGCCCCTTCCGAAATGTCCCACGCCGTGACCTGCGCACGTGGAAACTGCTTAGCGAGAGATGGCAATACAGCCCGTACCGGTTCCCACATCGAGAACGGAGCAAAGGAGCCTCGGAGGGCAAGAGAGAAGCCACCCACCCACCAGCTCTTCCGTTTCCGGCCGAGGAATCAAGGTGTCGGGCGTCACGCGAAAGGTGAGGTTGCAGAATTGTGCTGTACCGATGGCGTATTGCACAGGTTCGCCCTGCTCTAAGCGGCGGAGAATTTTTCCCAGCCTTATTGTATCGTCTTCGGAAAATGCCGTATCTTTGCCCAGGTAGATGTCGGTGCGCGACAGGCCAAAGGCATCTTCCAACACTACAAACGCCAGGGCGCGGGCTTCCCGTTCTTCCACTGTCGGGACGAGCGTATCAACAATTTGGCGAAACACAGATTTCATAAGGCAAAAGGTAATGAATAAATCAAAAAGTACAACGGACACTTTCTATATGCGCCGCTGCCTCCAACTGGCTCGGCAGGGCGAAAACAGGCTGCTCCCAACCCGATGGTGGGCGCGGTGATTGTTAGCGAGGGACGTATCATTGGCGAGGGCTATCATGCTCATTGCGGACAGGCACATGCTGAGGTGAATGCTATCAACAGCGTGCGCCCCGAAGACCGTCCACTCTTGCAGGAGGCCACAATCTATGTGAGTCTCGAACCTTGCTCTCATTTCGGCCGAACGCCGCCTTGTGCCAAGCTCATTATCGATTGCCACATCCCGCGCGTGGTTGTGGGCTGCGAAGATCCTTTTTGCAAAGGTTCATGGGCGCGGCATACAGATGCTGCGGGATGCGGGCGTAGAGGTAGTTGTCGGCGTTTTGGAAGAAGAATGCCGCGCACTGAATAGGAAGTTTTTCACGTTCCATACTCACCGCCGTCCCTACATCACACTGAAATGGGCGCGCAGCAAAGATGGTTTTCTGGACCATTGGAGAGAGCCGCTCCTCAATACGGATACTGCTGCTCCCTTCCCCACCCAACCAGCAGAGGAATACACAAAAGAAGCAACGCCTCAAGCGGCGCAACAACCCGCCCTACTCTCCACACCGCTCACTCAGATGGCAGTGCACCATCAGCGGGCGCGGCATCAGGCCATCCTTGTGGGACACAGCACGCTGCGCCTCGATCGCCCGAGTCTGACGGGTGAGAGCGTGGGACGGAGCCGACCCGCTACCCGTTGTCTTGGGGCGCGTGGCCGAGGGAGAACTCCCACGCGGTTGGCAGTGCTTTGCGGACATCGAAACCATGCTCGATTCGCTCTTCCGGCAGAACGTGCAGAGCCTCCTCGTTGAGGGCGGCGCGCAAACCTTGCAGTCGTTCATCGATGCGGGCCTCTGGGACGAAGCGTGGGAGGAATTGTCGGCCACTATGCTGCAAAGCGGTGTGCCTGCCCCGCGTATGCCCTACGGCGTAGAGAGGAAATCGTCCAGAAATTCGGCGTTCCTTTTCAGTCATTGGACAAATAGTTAACAACATATTTTATATCATCATGAAAAAGTACTCTTACCCATTTGCCTTGCCCTTCTGACCTGGACTGGCGGCGGCTCTATCCTTGAAGCGCAGGCACAGAGCGGTCCTCACAAAGTGGTGGTTGCTAAGAAAAAGGCGACCAACAAAACGAACACCAATGAAGTGCGACAGTTCTATAAGCACTTCCTCAAAACCTATATTCTGGGAGGCAAGGATGTACACAGCAATCCGAAATTCAGAGCACACTTCTCCGAAGAGTTGATAGAAAGCTCCACGAAAGATTTGTGAGCGAATATGACGACGAGGACGGAATGGGCCTTGCCGTATGGCTCTTCCGTGGCGGCGGGCGGGATCCCGACGACGCCGAGATGCTGCGCACGCTTTCGGTACAGCCAGCGAAGGACAACTGGTATGTGGTCAAGATGACCTCCAGAGGAAAGCGCGACACCCTACGCGTGAGAATCGTGAAGAAGAACAAAAAGCTTCCTTATCACGGATGTGGAAAACCCCGATTGGTGAAACACGCCATAACGGCTTAAGCATAAGAAAGTCCCCAGTATTTGCAGATACCGGGGACTTCTCTTTTCTATTTGTCAAGAGCCACTAAGCCATCAGGTGCATAGAGCCAACGAAGTAGAGCACCAAGTAGCCGAGCACCATAGAGACGATACCCATTGTTGGCCCCACTTTCAGCATCTCGTTCTGCTTCACGAGGCCCGTACTGTATGCAATGGCGTTCGGTGGAGTACTGATGGGGAGACACATAGCACTTGAAGCAGCGATGGCAATACCAATAAGAATCGTTGCCGTGCCGCCGATAGAGCCGAGTGCACCGCCCATACCTTTGCACACAACGGCCAGAATCGGAACGAGCAGAGCTGCCGTGGCCGTGTTGCTAATGAAGTTGGAGAGGAAGAAGCAGATAAGGCCTGAAATGAGCAAGATAGCCACAGGGCTCCAAGAGCCAAATGGGATACTGTCGATGGCGTTCTCTGCCAGACCTGAGCCATTCATGCCGAGACCTAAAGCGAAACCGCCCGCTACCATCCAAATGACACTCCAGTTTATCTCCTGCAAATCCTTCGCCGTGATAACGCCCGTCACCGCAAAGACACCCATGGGCACCATTGCCACAGTGTTGGAATCGATACCCGTAATCTCCTTCGGAATGACCCACAGCAGGATGGTAACAATGAAAGTGGCACACCACCCACATACGCCAACCGCGGTGTACTTCACCCTGTGATGTGGAGGTCGATAGTTTTCTTTGTGAAGGGGAAGAAATAGAGCAACACGCGCCAACTGATGACGAGCAGCAGGATAACGAGTGGCAACATAAACATCATCCACGTGCCAAAGCCGATGTCCATGTTCAGCCCCTCCGGACTGTTGAGATACTTTAAAGGCAATCATGTTGGGAGGCGTGCCGATGGGCGTTCCCATACCGCCGAGATTGGCTGCAACGGGGATACTCAACGTCAGCGCAATGCGCCCCTTACCGCTGGCTGGGAGAGCGGCAAACACAGGGGTGAGGAAAGTGAGCATCATGGCCGCCGTGGCCGTGTTACTAACGAACATGGAGAACACGCCCGTGATGAGCAAAAAGCCCAACAGCACATTCTCGCTCTTGCGACCGAAGGGCTTGATCATGGAGCGAGCCAGCAGCACGTCGAGTCCCGACTTAGAGGCCGCTATGGCAAGGATGAAACCGCCCAAGAAGAGCATGATGACGGGGTCGGCAAAGGAAGCCATGACGTCCTTCGACTTGAGTAACTCGCCCACACCTTCACCCTTGAAAGGCAGAAGAGCATTGTTGGTCACAGTAAGACACATCGTGGTGATGATACCGAGCGAAGTGGCCCAGGAGGGATACACTCCGTGAGCCAAGAGAGCGTGGCAAACACGAAGATGGCAATGATGCGCTGTTGCACAACTGTCAGTCCGTTGATACCGAAAAAGTCGATAGGAAGATTCCAAACAATAGTGGTCACAAGGATGATGCCGACGAACTCCCAAAGTTTCTTGGGGAGAACGCCGCACTTAGGCCGGGGGTTTTCTCTTCTACCATAGTATTACGTTTTTAGAATTAGTTTGCGAAATATTAGATGGGCCAAAGGTAAAGACTATTCCATAAATTGCAAAGTGAAAAATAGCAAAAAGATGTATATTGCCGTAAAAAAACACAGGAGAAGCCGCTCCCTTTCCGACTTTTCGAACAATTCTGCGGGAGACTCCTTTCTCTCAATAGCGAAAAAGATTCGTTGTATCAAGCTGATTTACAACACCATAAAAGAAACCAAAAATATCCTTATTGTGTCAGCTGGCTTCCTTATTGTGTCAGCTGACGCAATAAGGCTGTCAGCTGACACCCTTATTGTATTTTTCAGCTTCTCCTTTGTAGAAATCAGTAGGTGAAAAAGGAGAAGAGAAAAAGACCCATCTTACCAAACAACGGCAGGGAGAAAGCCGCCAGGCGAAAAGTTCTGCCGAAGACTCCAAATGCTTGATTCTTGCTTTTTTGAGTTATTATTGTCGTTTATGTGTCAGATTCGGAGGGGAATCATTATTTTTGCAGAACACACATTTATATATAAGTATGAAGCGAACAATTCTCCTGATGGTTTTGCTGCTTGTGGGCTGTGCCGCGATGCAGGCGCAAACCGCTCTGAAATATGGATATTTACACTACGACTCGCTGCTGGTGAAGATGAGCGACTATGCTGCTGCACAGGAGCAGCTGGCAACGCTCCGCAAACAATATCAGCAAGAAACGGACTATAACGAACAGGGTTCAAACGGCAATTTGCCGAATTTCTGCAAGGCCAGAAGAATTTCCCGCAGAACATTCTGCTGAAACGTCAGCGCGATTTTGCAGGGAGGCTATGGAGAAAAGCATCGCTTTCCGCCAGTCGGCCGAAGAACTATTAAAGAAAGCTGCTGTCGACCTCCTGCAGCCCGTTCGCCAACGCTTGGATGCTGCTATCCGCGAAGTGGGCATGGAGCACGGCTATCAGTTTGTGCTTAATCTCGACAATAATACAGTGCCCTTTGTGCATCCGCAATTTGGAGAGGATGCCACGCCCTACGTCAGAGAAAAACTCCAGCGATAAACACCCTGAATTATTCCACACGCTGCGCTATATCCACAGCACAACAGAAGAAGAAAGATGTCTGAAGACTCTAATAAGCAACGCTATCCCATCGGTATTTTCGACAGCGGATACGGCGGACTCACCATTCTCCGCCAGATACGGCAATACCCTGCCGCAATACGATTATCTCTATCTGGGCGATAACGCCCGCGCACCTTATGGGGCCTCGTTCCTTTGAGGGTGATCTATAAATATACGCTCGAAGCCGTGGAGCTCTCTTCGCCCGTGGCTGCCGCTTGGTGATACTGGCGTGCAACACGGCATCGGCCAAAGCTTTGCGCAACATTCAGCAAATCGACCTCCCGCGCCTCGGGAGCAGACCGCCGCGTACTGGGCGTGATTCGCCCCACGGTGAGGCTGTGCCTGAGATTACACGGTCGGGACATGTGGGCCTTCTCGGCACACCTGGCACCGTCAACTCTGGTTCGTACAAAATGGAGATTTGCCGCTTGGAGAAATATGTCGAACTAACCTCGCTGGCTTGCCCCGTGTGGTACCGCTGGTGGAATACAACGAGTATGACTCACCCGGAGCCGACTATTTCGTGAAGAAACGCATCGATATGATCATGCGCCTCGACCCAGAAATCGACACGCTCATACTGGGTTGCACTCACTATCCTTTGCTTATCAACAAAATCATGAAGTATGTCCCCGAGGGGGTCCGAATCATCGAACAAGGCGAGTATGTGGCGCGCAGTTTGGTGAACTATCTCCAGCGACATCCCGAGCTTGAGGGCGCAGTGCAGCAAGATGGGGCAATGCCATTACCTCACCACCGAACAAGAATCTAAATTCCGCGAAACAGCAGCTATATTCCTCCGCGAATCCCACTTACAGGTGACGCAGATTGAACTACCGGAGGTGATGGCATAAAGTTTCCATAAAAATTTTGGAAGGGCCGGACGAAGCAATACGTACACACCTGCTCTTCCATTTATCTATCTTGTAAATACCTACTCACATGAAAAGAATCACCCTTCTTATGATGCTGCTCCTGAGCGTTGCTGGATTGCAAGCCAAAGACCTCGTAGTGGCACTCAAAAACGGACAGAAAAATCACTTTCTCCTTGTCCGACAACCCTGTCATTACTTACGCTGGCACTACGTTTTAAGGCAGTGGGCGGTAGCAATGAGTGACGACCGACTTATCGAACGTACAGAAATACTACTTTGTTGAATCTCCCACCACAGGCCTCAACGCTCCCACTACGCGCCCCACGCTGCAAAACGGAACGGCACATTTCAGCAGCTTACCTGCTGGGTACGCTCGTTAGCCTCTATGCCACCGATGGCCGTCTGCTGCATAGCGCAAAAAGCCAACAGCAATGGCGATGCTCACATCAGCTTCGGCCAATACCCCGCCGGCACTTACGTTATCACAGCTGGCTCGGCCATCATCAAAGTAGTAAACAAGTAAAGAACAGAATAATGAAAAAGATGCTTCTTGCAGCCCTATTCATCATGGGCCTTACCACTCCAGCTGCCGCACGGCACTACCACATGGTTGTGAAGCAGAAAGACGGGAAGACGTTCCGCATACCAACGGATAGCGTGAAGAAAGTGACATTTACAACGGGGGCTTCGGCTCAAGCCTCTAAGGTGTCGACCAATAAAAACGTGCAAGCAAAGGTGCAAACAAAGGTGCGCGCCAACGAGAAGGCAAGCAAAAGCGCAAACAATGGTCGCACTTTTTCGCAGGTGGTAGTTGCCAATCAGCGCAACCGCCGTGCGTAAGGCGATGAGCCACTAACAAAGAAATATCAACGGTGGCGCGACAAGCTTTTTACCTTTGCGCGAAAAGCTTGCTGCAACAAACCGAACACAAAACGCCTGCGGCGAACACACAAGCTACTCCCTTTGATGGGTAGGGATACTGCGTGTTCGCCGCAGGCTATTTTATTGTCGGACACTTGGGCTGCTGCTCTGTCCGATACAGCTGATAAAGCAGTGGATAAGGCGAAAGACGAGCCGCCAGCAGTTGCTCTGCGGCAAGTCTTACCCTTTTCGTCATCTTGCGCCTTTCTTTCCGCGCGAGGTGCGTTTCTTCTTCGCCGCCGGCTTTTTGCGGAGCAGGGGCGCGATGCCGACTTAGCCGCAGGTTTAGCCGACTTGGCGGGATGCGCCTTTTGTTCTTCGGTCTCCACGAGCGAGAAGTCGAGCTGTCGGCGGTCTAAGTTGGCGCGCTCCACGCAGATGCGCACCTTGTCGCCCAAGGCGTAGCGCTTTTTCGGAAGCGGCGGCCGATGAGGCAGAAGTTCTTCTCGTCGAACTCATAGTAATCGTCCTCCAAGCAGCGCAGCGGAATCATTCCTTCGCAGCCGTTCTCCGTCACTTCCACATAGAGACCGAACTCCGTTACCCCATCTATGACGCCATCGAACTCTTCTCCGAGGTCGGTCGCCCATCAAATTCTAGTTTTTGCTTGTATTTGATGCTGGCGCGCTCTGCCGTTTCTGCCAGTTGCTCCATGGCGCTGGCGTGTTCGCAGAACTCTTCAAAGCGCGGACCGTTGGCACTTCGGCCGCCCTCCGCATATCGCGTGAGCAGACGGTGCACCATCAAGTCGGGATAGCGACGGATGGGCGACGTGAAATGTGTATAGTAGTCGAACATCAGTCCGTAGTGGCCGATGTTGTGAATAGAGTAGCGCGCCTTCATCATTGCTCTTAGCGCCACCATTTCCACTCATATTTTCTTCGGGACGATTATGAACATCCTCGAGCAACTGGTTCAGACTCTTGCTCACCTCTTTGCTTGGTGCCCTCCGTCCTTAGTTTGTAGCCAAATCGGCCTATAAATCCATTCAGTTTCTCCAGCTTCTCTGGATCGGGAACATCGTGAATACGATAGACAAAGGTTTTGGGTTTCTATCACGAGCCACCTTGCCGATGCTTTCTGCCACGGAGCGATTGGCCAGCAGCATGAATTCCTCCACAAGTTTGTTGGCATCGCGCGCAATTTTTGAGATACGTAGAAATAGGATGGCCTTTGTCGTCGATTTCAAAGCGTACTTCTGGGCGGTCAGAAGCCTATAGCTCCGTTTTTGAAGCGTTTGTCGCGCAGGAGCTTTGCCAGGCGGTTCAGCACAACGAGTTCTTCTGCAAATTCTCCCGTTAGCGGTGCTCCCTCGGGCAGCACTTCTGGATGCTCGCCCGGCGTTTGGAAATCGGCAGCCGAAGCCTCGCCGTTCTGTTCCAAAATGTATTGTGCCTCCTCATAAGTGAAGCGACGATTGGAACGTATCACGGTGTGCGCCAAGTGCCAATCCAGCACTTCGCCTCTCTCGTTGATATGAAAAATAGTGGAATATGCCACCTTCTCCTCGTCTTGTCGCAACGAACAGAGTTGGTTGCAGAGTTTTTCGGGCAGCATCGGGATGGTGCGGTCTACAAAGGTAGACACTCGTGGCTCTATTGTAGGCCTCACGATCTATGGTATCGCCCTCCTTCACATAGTAAGAAACATCGGCGATGTGTACGCCAACTTCCACACAGCCTTACTGCTGGTGGTTTTAGGGCGCGCAGTGGAGAGCGGCAAGCCTTTGCCACTGATGCGACGTATGAGAAATGGCGTCGTCGAAGTCTTTAGCGTCGTGCGGGTCGATGGTGAAAGTCACGGCATCGCGGAAATCCTCACGCCGCTTTATCTCCTCGGCTGGAATCTCTACGGGGATGTTGTCCGCAGCCTGTTCCACCTTTTCAGGATAGGAATACGGCAGATTGTACTCCGCAAGAATGGCGCACATTTCTGCATTGTTTTCGCCCTGATGTCCAAGGATGTCGACCACCTTGCCCTAGGGGCTTTTTCGAGTCCTGCGGCCATTCCACGATTTTCACTACTGCCTTGTCGCCTGTCTTACCTCCTTTCAAGAATTTCTTTGGGATGAAGATGTCAGCAGCCAGCGAACGGCTGTTGGTGATAAGGAAAGCGAAGTTTCTATCCACTTTCAGCTCGCCCACAAAGGAGTCGTTCTTGTGTTCGAGTACTTCTGTCACCACGGCTTCTCGGTGTGGCCTTGTCGGCGGGCCAGCATGGTCACTCTGACACGGTCGCCATCGAGAGCATGGCTCGAATTGCGCTCCGTCACAAGGATGCTCTGCCCGCCATCGTCTGGAACGAACGAGTTGCGGCCGTTGCGCTTGCGCACAAACGTACCTTCCATCACCTGGGAGCGCACTGCGTAGCGGTAGTTACCGCGATCGTCACGGGCTATATAATCGTTGAGAATGAGATCATCAATAACATCGAGCATCAGCATTTTCTGCGGATGATTGGTAGCATGAAGTTCCTGAAAGAGTTCTCTCACCTTGAAATCTTTCGCTGGGTTCTGTTCGAAGAGCTCTAACAATTGCTGCACGACGTCTTTTTAGACAATCGGCGCGAGGTTTTCTTGGACTTTGCCATATAGATATAGTTTTGCGTGAGCCAGAAATAGCTCACTTTCTTGCAAATATCCTTAAAAAAAACTACTTCTCCTCTCATTTAATATAAAATAACGCAGGGCTGTGACAAATATTTCTACTTTTTGCAGCCTATGAAGAAAGAGATTAGAGCCATACTGCTGTTGCTCTGTGCCGCGTTCGCAGTGACACCCAAGCACAAGACATTGAAGATCCTGGTTCGGGCAAGAACCTGGAGAATGTGGCTATGCCCCACTTTGTGAAAGTGGAGAAGACGCTCTACAAGGGCGACAGTATCCCAGCCTATCCGCCCTCGTCGACCCTGTATATAAATATCCCCCGCTTGTTTTTAAGAACGACGAGGAAAAAGGAGCGCTACAATCGCTTGGTGGAAAACATCAAAAAGCTCCTACCGATGGCTAAAATGGCCCGATATACCATCATCGAGACCTATAACTATGTGGAGACATTGCCCGACAAGCGAAGCAGAGATGCCCACTGGAAACGCGTGGAGCAGGACTTGGTGAACGAGTACAAGTCTATGGTGCGCCGCCTGACTCGCTCGCAGGGCCGCTTGCTTATCAAGCTCGTGGATCGTGAGTGCAACCAGACGGGCTTGAGCATTGCGCGGGCTTTCCTCGGTACTGCACGGGCAAATTTCTACCAAAGCATCGGCTGGATGTTTGGCCTAAACCTCAACAAACACTACGACCCGAACGGCGACGACCGCCTGACGGAGCGCGTGTGCCGACTGGTGGAGAGTGGGCAGATTTAGGGAATGGGGTAATGGAATGTGCTAATGTGCTAATGAGGAGCGGCGAGTGCCGCTTTTTTAATGTGCTAATGCAACAAAGAAATGTGCTAATGTGCTAATGGGGAGCGGCGAGTGCCGCTTTTTTAATGTGCTAATGCAGCGAGGAAATGAGATAATGGCTAAGATAGACGCGTGGGAAGGATTTGTTTTATCGTCCAATAATTTGACAAGTAAGTCGGACGAAGTAGATGTTAAAAGGAAGGGATTTTTGCAGCGATTTCTTAGATAAAGTTTTGAAATAAGAGGGCTTTGATGAAGAACACCTAAGAGATGTGGAAATGCTATAAGGAAAAACGAGAAAAAGGAGGGAGAAGGAGGTGATTCTGTACCAGTAGATCGTCGATACAATAAGGTTGTGAACGGACATCCTTATTGCGTCAGCTGATAGCCTTATTGCGTGGGCCGACATCCTTATTGTATTTATCAACACCCTTATTCTGTTGCCCTTTTCAAGCAGCTCAACGTTGCGTTGCTCAGAGATTTTATCGAACAGCTCATTTTCGCGCCATTCTCAGGCTTAGAATCAGAAGTTTTTGACTTTTTAAAAAGAAGATAACAGGGCGGACGGCTCGGACAAGTCGGACAAATCGGACTCTTTTTGTGAGAGGAAGCGATGCGATAGAGCTAAAAAGGCGAGAATGGAGAGATTATTATTTTTGTATTTTGCAACATGCAAAGTCTTCCAACTCTTTACCCCTCCTCTTTGAGCCCAACTACACGAGGCTGTTTGGGGGCGGACATTATCTTACCAACTGGAAGCAGCTTCCGCATACCGAGACCCTATTGGTGAATCCTGGGAGGTCAGCGGCATTCCCAACTGCTCCAGCATCGTTGCTAACGGACCTTTGGCCGGCAAAACGCTCAATGAGGTCATCGCGGCCTACAAAGGGCAGGTGCTCGGAGAGGCCGTTTACAAACACTACGATGGGCAAAATGCCACTGCTCATCAAGTTTATTGACGCTCAGAGGACTTGAGCATACAGGGTGCATCCCGATGACGAAAATGGCCAAAGCGGTACACGGAAAGATGGGTAAGAACGAGATGTGGTACGTTATCAAAACGGAACCTGGAGCTTGTATCTATAGCGGTTTTGCGCAAGAGATTACGCCCTACGAACTGCGCCAGCGCATTGCTGACGGAAGCCTGACCGAGGTCATAGCACGTCATGAGGCACAACCCGGCGATGTATTCTTTATCCCAGCAGGTCGTATCCACGCCATCGGCAAAGGTATCCTACTGGCCGAAGTGCAGCAGAGCAGCGACCTCACCTACCGCATCTTCGACTACAACCGCCTCGGAATGGACGGCGAACCGCGCGAACTCCATGTCGACTTAGCGCAACAGGCCCTCAACTACAAGGTGGACAGTCAGTATCGCACTCGCTACGAAGAAAGAACAATAGTGCCACTCTGGTCATTGATAGTAATTTTTCAACGTCCGAGTTGTCAATTTCGATGCACCCTATTCATCGCGACTTAATCAAATACGACAGTTTCTTTGTTACAATGGGCATCAAGGGGCGATAGTTATATCCGTTTGCGCTCCACGGGCGAGCAAATCCTACTCGAGAAGGCTCCACCTGCCTCCTGCCTGCCGCCGTGGCCGATTGCGATATTATCCCCGCCAAATCGGGTGTATCGAATAAAAATCTTAGATGCGTTTATCAACAACGAGTACAACCCCATCAAAAACATTCTTCAAGCAAATCGTCAAATAAGAGACTAAAAAAACAGCAAATATTCCGACATTTTATTACATTTGCACCGCTATTACCAATTTATGGCCGTGTTATCTGCTACTAAAAGCCCTATTTAGCTGGGGCTTCGGAAGAGATGTGCATCGTCAGTCTTTATGGAAACAAATTCAACAAAAATACAGTTCACATAAGCGGAGAACGAACTTTGCTTGGGCTGTTCTTTCAGCTGTCTTTTTTTCTCCCCTTGGGCATAGTATCTTTTATCTACTCGCGACAAGCGGATAGCCTCTATGATGAAGAACGCCCCATGGATGCGCGCATGGCTGCTGCAACTTCACGGAATGTGGTCCATCATCAGCTTTATCGTGGGCACTCTTGCTTATACGTTCTTAGCCATTTACTTACATGTAAGTGGCATTTTCCAAATCTTCTGATAGCAGCGATAAAAGACGCTCAAAAATTTCCTCAAACGCAGTTGCCAATACGTTTGAGTTTACATTCATTAAGTAGGAATACCCTACAGGGTATCTCACCTCTCATTGGGAAGGCCTATCTTTGCCTATCCAAATTGCCGTATTTTACTATTCGGAATGAGAAGAGAGATATCGTTTTAACCATTATATTAGGGAGTGTTAGTATTGTGGGCTTCACGCAGAACGTGAGAGGCACCATTATGAGTGCCAGGACAAAACAGCCCATTATGTTTGCCTCTGTCACGCTCAAAGAAAGCCACCTCTACGCCTATACAGACAAATCCGGACACTTCATTATCAAAAACGTACCCAAAGGACCAACGACAGTAGTCGTTAGCTGTTTGGGCTATGCTTCGCACACGCAAACCATCAACTTTACGGGCAAGGACATCGTCATGGATGTGACGCTCGACGAGAACGACCTCAAACTCGGTGAAGCCGTAGTGGTGGCAAAGCGCAAGCGCGACGATGCTACAACAGCCTACTCCATCAATCGCACCACTTTGGACAACCAGCAAATCATCAACCTTAGCGATATCTCCACACTCCTTCCAGGCGGGAAGAGTGTTAATCCTTCGTTGATGAACGATAGGCGTATGTCGCTACGCAGTGCTTCATCGGAGCGCGGCAATGCTTCTTTCGGCTACGGCCGTTGAAGTGGACGGTGTGCGCCTCAACAACAATTCAACAACAGGGAGAGCTTGGGCGCCAGCACCCGCACGCTGAGCGCGTCGAACATTGAGGCGTGGAGATCGTTGCAGGTATTCCGTCCGTGGAATATGGCGATTTGAGCAACGGCATTGTGAAAGTGAACACGCGCCGCGGCCGCTCTCCATTTATCATTGAAGGCTCTGTCAACCAGCACACACGTCAGTTGGCCGTCAATAAGGGCTTTGGTGTGGGGCAGGACGGTGGCGTTATCAATCTTTCGTTTGAACACGCGCGTTCCTTTTTCTGATGCGGCATCTCCTTATACGGCTTATCAGCGCAACGCCTTTTCGCTCAACTATCTCAATGTGGTGATGAAAAACCGCCTACCGCTGACGGTCAATGTGGGTTTTCGCGGAAACATTGGTGGCTGACAACTCGAAGGCAGATCCCGACGAGCATTTGAATAGCTATTCGAAAGCGCGGGACAACAGTTTGAGCGGAAACATTCGCTGAACTGGCAGCTCAACCAACCTTGGCTCACATCATTACAACTGATGGGCGCGGCCTCATTCAGCGACCGCCGCTCAGAGGTATATTCCACGGCAAGCAGCGCATCCACACAGCCTTATCTACATACGCTCACAGAGGGCTATAACATTGCGGAAGACTACGACAAGAACCCCTCGGCCAACATCATCTTAGGTCCAACGGGCTATTGGTATGTGAAAGGTTTCAACGACTCAAAGCCGTTCAACTATTCCGTAAAACTGAAGGCCGATTGGAGCCACACGTTTGGCAACGTGAGGAATCTGCTCATGGCGGGAGCCGAGTGGACGAGTACGCACAACGGCGGACGCGGCACTTACTACGATGACTTGCGCTACGCCCCTACGTGGCGCGAATATCGCTACGATGCACAGCCCGCCATGAACAACATGGCGCTCTACGCGGAGGAGAAAGTGAGCGTCCCTACAGCAAAGGGCGGGCTCTTTGAACTGACAGCTGGTTTGCGCGAGGACCTTACCATCATCCGCCACTCGAAGTATCCACGCGTGAGTTCGTTGTCGCCGCGCATCAACAGTCGCTACGTATTCTTTTCTGGGAGAAAAGCATGGGTTTCCGACTTGCGCTTACACGCAGGATGGGGAAGAGTGTGAAACTTCCCAGTTTCCAAATCCTTTATCCCTCGCCCTCGTACCGAGATATGCTCGCATTCTCGTCCACAAGCGATGCGCAGAACCGTTCCTACTACGCTTACTACACTTACCCTTCTACAACGGTGAGCAACCCCAACCTGCGCTGGCAGTACACCCATCAATACGATGCGGGAATAGAGGTGAAGACACGCATAGCAGACATCAACGTGTCGGCCTTCTACAACAAGACGTTCCGCCCCTACATGGCCACCAACATCTTTTACGCCGTTCGCCTATAAATACACCACGCCATCTGCGCTGCAAAAGAGCGGTATCCCGTAGCCGACCGAGCGTTCAGTATGGACCACACAACGGGCGTTGTCACTGTGACAGACGTGACGGGCAAGCGCCCAGCTGTCACGCTCCCCATGAAAAACCGCTATACATACGTGACCAACGCCACTACGTAAATGCGTCGACCGTAAGCCGCTACGGACTGGAATGGATCATTGATTTCACGCAGATTCGTCCACTACGCACACAGGTACGCCTTGATGGTAACTACTACCATTATAAAGGTATGGATCATACACTCTTTGCTGATGTCCCACTGGGACTACACAACCGCCAGTCCAACGGAGCGCTCTATCAGTACATCGGTTACTACCGCGGCGGCAGTGCCTCTTCCACCGACTACACGGCAAATGCTGCCGTGACCAATGGAATGTGTCGAGCCAGTGAACTTAAACGCTTCGTTCACTACTCATATTCCCAAACTGCGCCTCATCATGGCTCTGCGCGTGGAGAGTTCTCTCTATCGTTATAATCGGGCGAAAACTTCGAAAGGCTATCTCGTTGAAAACGGCCAACCTAATCTCGACAAGCCTTATGATGGAAAAACGCGCAACCAAACTGTTGCCGTACTTCCCGAATACTATTCTACCTGGGATAATCCCACGGAAAAGAAACCTTTTACGATGCGTACCGCCAGGCGCGCGATAACAACCGCAACCTTTACAACGACCTCTCGCAACTGATTGTTCGCACGAACTATCCCTTTACGCTCAATCCCAACAAACTAAGCGCGTATTGGTCGGCAAATATCAGCGTGACGAAGGAGATCGGCGACCACGTTTCTCATCTTTCTACGCCAACAACTTCTTCAATACATTGCGCCGTGTACACTCGTCGCAGACGGGATTAGAGACGTCGCTCTTCGAAGCGGTTATGTTCCCAACTTCTATTATGGACTCTCGCTAAGACTCAAACTCTGATGAAACGTATCTCTTTACATACTCCTGACGCTCCTACTGTTGCTGCCCGCCGCATGTGCGGACTACGACGACACGATGGATGTGGTCAAAATCAACATAAAGCTGAAAAATCCCTGAAACCTATGATGGGCCACTGGACGGACTGCGCGTTGAACTGCTCAATACTACGGCCAGTACGTTTGTGAACTCTACCGACACGCAGGGCGAAGCTCACTTCACGGTGCCGGCAGGTATCTATAGCGTTCGTAGTTCGGCACGAAAACCACCAAAGATTATCGCTACTTCTTCAATGGTACGCTCAGTCAGGTGGTAGTGACCAGTGACTCGGCCCATACCTTCACGCTCCCTCTCACAATGTCGCGCAAGCTGCATTGTACACTAAAGAATAGATACAATAAAAATAATTAACAACATGAAGAAAAGAACCCTCCTCACTATGGTCGCAGCGGCCATAATGACTTTGGCTCCGCTCCACTCAGGCTTCATCCGCCAACGGAACGGAGACAGTGACCTATCTCGTGCTGACGCAGACCGACGGAACTATCAACAAGTTCTCGCTGAACGAGGCCCCCGTGCTTAGCTATGCAGGCGACAGTCTCGTGGTTACTTGTGGAAGCGACCAACTAATGACTGCGCTCGAAGGCCTCCGCGACTATTCGTTCACCACTGAGCAAGTGACGACGAGCATCAAGGACGTGCCCGCCACTGGCAGTACTTCAACAACTCCCGCCTCAAACGTAGCATTCAGCAACGCCACAATCAGCGGTCTGAAAGCAGGTGCTTTGGTACGCGTTTATAATATCAGTGGCGTGGCAGTAAGTACTCTCACGGCCGATGCTGAAGGAAAAGTGAGCGTAGACCTCAACAACCTCCCCAAAGGTGTGTACATCCTGAGCACTCCCAGCAAGAGCTTCAAAGTTCTCAACAAGTAAAACATTTTAGTAACAAACAAAAAACAAAATACATCATGAAGAAATTATTACTCTCCTTAGTGACCCTCCTGACAGTGTCACTCTCCGCCAACGCTCAGTCTTGGAACATGATCGTTACACATACTGACGGCACAACAGACACTATCTCAACCAAGGCCGTGAAGAACGTAACGTTCCAGCTCCGCGACAAAAAAACGTCGACCAACTCATTATCAAGGAGCTCTACACTTCGGGCGTTCCTTACGACAACGATGCTTCTAAATTTTTCCAAATGGATAAGGGCTTCATTATCATAATAACTGTCCCGACACGGCTGTTGTCAACAACTTGGCAGTAGGTATTCTCAACCCCTATAATGCGCAGGCACAAAACGGTTGGTACAGCGATGAGTCCAGCACCGAACCTTCTTACGCTTCTCAAGGATGGGTACCAGCAGCTAATGGTATCTGGTATTTCCAGCAGGCTTTGGTGCTTGCTCCCTACTCTCAAGTGGTAGTTAGCTGCATGGGCTCTATCGACAACACGCAGACGTACAGCAAGAGCGTTAATTACGCCAACGCAGACTATTATGCAATGTACGATCTAGAGTCGGGCTATAGCAACACAAAATACTATCCCACACCAGCCGATGTTATTCCATCTGCTCACTACTTAAAGGCAGTGAAATATGGTCAAGCTAACGCGTGGCCGCTGAGCGTGACGTCGCCCGCCTTCTTTATCTTCCAGACCAAAGGCGTTACCCTCGCGACTATGCCAATAATACAGCCAACATCGTTTATGAAGCTGGCAAACCAGCAACCCCAGTTTTTGCTTGCTTTGAAAGTTCCTACAGCGTGGGTCATTGATGGTGTTGAAGTATACCAAGACATAAATGTTGGCAAAAAGCAAGAAGCGTTTCACAGCCGACATAGACGCTGGTTTCGTAAAAACAGACTTATCGTCAAAGGCCATACTGTGTATCGCAACGTAGATGCAGCAGCCACAAAAGGCCATCGCAGGCAACGAGGCAAAACTCGTTTACGGCTACACCTTAGGTAATGACCCCAGCGGAATTGATGCTGAAGCATCTATCAAGAATGGTGCAAAGATCGTTTACCAGGACAGCAACAATTCTACGGCCGACTTCACGAACGCAAGCAGTTCTCTATTCGAGGCAACTAAATAAATGAAAAACTTTCATCATATATCATCTTGCTGGCAGGGACATTACTTGTTCCTGTCGGCTTGTTTTTCTCAAACGGCCGACAGCCCTGCTCCTGCGCGACTTCAACTTCGTGGGGGCGAGCGACGCATGGCTGGGAGGCAACAATGCTGCAGCACTCACGCTGGCAGAGTCGTAACATTTCGCGCGCCGAACTTTCAACCCATTATCAGCGTGGAGGTTTCGTCAACTACAACGAATCGCCACGCGCTTGGAATACTACGGGTCGCGTAGAGTCCTTTTACCGGCTCTCGCCGCGCATGGTTGTTTACGGACAGATGACTTATGATAGTTTTTCGGGAAGAGAAATGACGGGCTCTGCCTTTATCAGTCCCCACCGCAAGCCTTTCGACATTGCGGAGGACTCACTGACCAATGCGGGCAAAAAGCATTTCGATACCTATCACCTCACTGGCGCACTCGGCTGGCAAATGTGCGCGGACTGGCTATAGGAGCGAAGGTCGACTTCACTGCTGCCAACGCTGCCAAGTACCGCGACTTGCGCCACAAGACAAAGCTGATGGACCTCAACCTCTTGGCATCCATCTACGCTCCCGTAGGCCGCACGCTCAGCTTTGGCGCAAAACTATCAGTACCGCCGCAACACGGAGAGCTTCTCCTTCAGTACCTACGCGGGAAACGATAGGATTACTTTTTCCTTTATCAACTACGGCCCGTGGATAGGGGAAGCAGAGCAGTTCTCTGATCAAGGCTTCACCGCGCGCGGTTCTGAGCATCCCTTCCTGACCGAATATCAAGGTACAGGTGTACAAGCAGCCTGGACGCCCCTGCCCGGACTGAACTGGTACAACGACTTCTGGCTCGCTTACCGCCATGGATACTACGGGCGGAAGTCGCAATATTCCATCACCTTTATGAATCACAACAGCCACCTACTGGGCTACACCACTCGCCTGCAATGGTGCGGCAAGAGGCAGGAGCACAGCGTGGACCTCAACTTCACGCAGGAGAATCTCCGCAACCTGCGCAACACTTACCGAGGGTTGCTGAACCAATCGGGGCTTCCTACTACGAATACTATGATGCAGTGAAGACGGGAAACCGCCTGTGGCAGGATTTCCATGGGGCTACACCGCTCGCTGGGGTATCGTCAACGAACTCCCCTTTGGGCGTGCAGGCTGGACTGGATGTGAACCGCCGCAAGCAGACGGGCTACGACTATCCTTACTTCCGCCATCAGCAACTCACTCCGGACGGAAGGCTATCTGCAAGCTGAGCGCAATTTGCTCCTTCGCAGCGGTGTGCTTTCCTTGCACGGCAGCGTGGCGTATGCTAAAGGCCGTGGCGCAGCTTATGAGGATGGTACATTCATCAAACCCTCCGACAAGCAAAAGGGATTTCCCAGATGGAGGCCTTTTCTATCGAGAATATCTCTATCTGACTGCTCCGCAATACACCTTTGGAGGCGGTGTGGGCTATGCCTTCCATTTCCCCGCCACTCGCATGAAAACCTACATCAATCCTCGATGCTGTCCACCACAAGGCCAACGTGAGAAACGCCTTTTTGGCTGGACGCGACAATACGAGGGGTGACGCTCACCATCGGATGTGCGTTCTAACCCCTCAGCACTCATTATTATATCTCTCTTAAATGAAGAAAATTTTATCCTATATGCTATTCCTTACAACAGAAGCTACGGCACAAAACGTAGAGACCGACAGAAGCTTCCGAACTGGCAAAGCTGCCTAACGGCCTGACGTACTACATACGCCACAACGCGAAAGAAGCTGGTTTGGCCGATTTCTACATTGCCCAGCGCGTGGGTAGCATCCTCGAAGAGCCGCGCCAACGCGGTTTGGCCCACTTTCTGGAGCACATGGCGTTCAACGGAACGCAGAACTTCCGCGACACGCCCAAGAGCCCGAGCATTGTCCACTGGTGCGAGGCACACGGCATAAAGTTCGGTACAAATCTCAACGCTTACACCTCCGTTGACGAGACTGTGTACCACGTTGGAGCTGTTCCCGTTCGCAACAACTCAACGGTGGACTCCACCCTCCTTATCCTCCACGACTGGAGCCACTACCTCCTACTCACCGACAAGGAGATAGACAAGGAGCGGGGCGTCATCCACGAGGAATGGCGTACGCGCCGCGCCGGCATGGCCACACAGCGCATGATGGAGAATGCACTCCCATTATCTACAAAGGCTCTAAGTATGAGGACTGTCTGCCCATCGGCTCAATGGACATTGTGGACCATTTCCCCTATAAAGATTTGCGCGACTACTACCACAAATGGTATCGCCCCGATCTGCAGGCCATCATCGTGGTGGGCGACATCGACGTGGACGCCATGGAGAAGAAGATCAGGACGTCTTCGGCCCTATCCCTATGCCAAAGAACGCCGCCAGCGCGAGTACTTCCCGTGCCCGACAACGACAAGATGATTGTGGCCTCCTGAAAGATGCAGAGCAGCCCATCATGCTCGTGAATCTCTATATGAAGCGCGACGCAGCGCCCGACACGGAAAAGAACACACTGAAGTATCAGCGCGATGCCTACTTGACGACCTCGTGAGCTATATCGTGGGCGAACGCCTCCAACGAGGTGCAGGAGAGCCCGAGTAAGCCCTGCCTCAGCGCATCAGCACACATCAGGGCCAGTTCTCGTGAGCCGCTCAAAGGCAGCGTTCACTCTCTCCTTCGGCGCGCGCCAGGAAAACATCCGCGGCTCTTTCGAAGCGGCTGTGGGCATGATCGAGCAGATTCGCCAGCATGGATTCACGCAGGGCGAATTGGACCGCGCCAAGGCTTTCTACCTCGTTTATCAACAACCGCTTCAACCAGCGCGACGATCGCCGTAACAGCTATTTTGTGCGCAAGGCGCAGAACAACTTCCTCAACAACGAGCCCATCACAACAGAGGCCTACGACAAGCAACTGGCCGAACGCTTCGACCGCGAGGTGACGCTCCAGGACGTGAATGCTGCTATGCGCGAGGCCATCACCAATCGCAACCAAGTGCTTGTGGTCTACGCGCCCGAGAAAGCGGACTTCCACATCCCCTCCGATGCTGAACTGGAGAGCTACGTACTGGAAGCGCAGGCGCGCAAGTATCCCGCCTACCAGGAAAAGAAGGTGGACACGAAGCTCATTGAGAAACTGCCCAACAAGGGCCGCATCGTGAGCCAAAAGCCTGCTCACGGCACCACAGAACTCACGCTGAGCAACGGCGTAAAGGTGTATTTCAAGCCCACAGACTTCAATAAGGACCAAGTGACGTTGCGCTTCTTCGGAGAGGGCGGCTCATCGCTCTACCCTGATGCCGACATCCCCAACATTCAGTTCCTCGCCACAGCCATTAAGGAAGGCGGACTTGGAAAGTTCGACAAACTCGCTCTCAACAAGTATCTCTCCGACAAGACGGTGCGCATCAACGCCAACGTAGGTGCAGAAACGCAGAGCATCAGCGGACAATCCTCCGTGAAGGATGTGAAGACGCTCTTCGAGCTTGCACACCTCTACTTCACAGACTTGCGGCGCGACGATCAGGCTTTCAGTGCAGAACTCAACCGTATGCGCTCCTTCCTGACCAATCGTGAGGCCAGTCCGAAGGTGGGCTACAACGATTCGCTTTCGGCTATCGTTTACGGCAACTCGCCGCGCACTCAGCCCGTGAAGGCTGCCACGATCGACAAGGTGAACTACGACCGCGTGCTGCAGATCTATCGTGAACGTTTCAGCAATGCCTCCAACTTCAAACTGATTGTGATGGGCAACATCTCGCTCGAAACGCTCCGCCCTTGCTCGAACAGTACATCCTTCGCTGCCATCAACGGGCAAGAAGGAAACATTTGCCGACACCTACCCCAACGTGCGCAATTGCACCGAAACGCACCGCTGGACGAAGAAGATGAACACACCCATCTCAAAGGTGAGCATCATCTACACCTGGAACGAACCCCTACTCCGCTAAGTCCGACTTGCAGCTCGATATGTTCCGCCGCGTGCTTTCTGTGCCTATGTCGACTCTGTTCGTGAGGACAAAGGTGGTGTTTATGGCGTGAGTCTCAAAGCAGTAGTATCGACAAATATTCCAACCCACGCGCGCTGCTGAAAGTATCCTTCGACACCGACCCAGACAAATACGAAATGGTAATGCCCATCATCTACCGACAGATAGAACACATTGCCCAATCCAGGCCCTGCGGCTGCCAGCCTGAAAAAGGTAAAGGAATACCTCCTCAAGCAGTATGACCAGGCCGTTATCACTAATGACTATTGGAGCTATGTGCTCTACAACCAACTGCGCTATGGTGTTGATTTCGACAAGAACTATAAGCAACTTGTGGAAAAAACCACAGCGGCCGACGTCCAACGCATTGCCAAAAATATGCTCCAGCAAGCGCCGCATAGAAGTGACCATGCTCTCGGAGAAAATAAAACAAACCGACATACTTTCTCTATTCTATAGCTTTTCCCGCCCGACTTCTCCCACAGAGGTTGGGCGGGATTTTTAATGCCATTACTCCAATCATCCGCCCACGCACTCCGCAAGTTTTTCATCTTATTCGTGGAGATTTCGCTCTTTTTCGTAAAAATTCGTGGGCTAAAAGCATCCACGAAGTTCTATACATCCGTAAAGAAACTTCCTATTTTTAGCCTTCCACCAACGGCTCCAATCCATGCTTTTCTCCTCCGATCGCACAGTCGAAACCACTCGCGCGCTGATGCAATAAGGCTATTCGTCAGCATCCTTATTGTGTCAGCTGACAGAATAAGGAAGTCAGCCAACGCTATAAGGAAACCGACGGACAGGGTACGGCCGTATTTTTCAAGAAAAAGACCAAAAAGTGGCAAAAACGCACCCATCCACCTCTTTCCGCCAGCTTTTTCATCCATTTCTCCTTTCCACAGCAAAAACACAACCGCTAAAAATTCCGCAGATTTTGCAGACACTCGATTTTTAGCCACTCCAGAAGTGCACAACAAAGTAAAAATAAAACGAAAACTTTCCTATCCGTAAAATACGATTAAAAAGAAATATCTTTCCCTATAAAATCACAAAAAAACACTCTTAAAAAGGGCAAACCACAAACTAATCCTTATCTTTGCGACAAAGACAACCGAAGATTTCATAAAAACAAACCATGATGATGAAAAATATTGATATGCTTCTGCACGCTGCTGCTCGCCTCCGTGGTTCTCGCTGGAGAGTCAGGCGCAAGTGTTCAACCGCGAATACACCATCACGCGCGACTATGTTTATTTCAGAGGGCCAACCACTGCGCGAAGCCAATCCGCGCTACTTCCAAGATCTGGGACACGGCTATGGTAAGGACAACCGCTATGTGTTTCTCTTCGGCCAAATCCTGGAGTATGTAGACCCCGCCACGTTCCGCCTCGTGACACAACGCAGGCCCCTACGGTCCAGATCCCGCCCAAGATTTAGTGGACGACGACATCGATGAAGACACCTGCAACCTCATTACGGCGGAAACTTCACACAAGGTGGCTATGTGCAGATGAACAACAGCGTGCTCTATCACGGCCGAAAAATCGAGGAGCTTCAGCACAGAGTTTCCGATACCTCGGCAAAGGCTATGCAAAGGACGATTGGTACGTCTATTTCGAGGGTAAACAAATCAAAGGTGCTTCCACCATGAATTTCTCCCTCGTTGGCGGCTTCTATGCCACCGACAACTGGGCGGTCTACTATCGCGGACGCAAAGTGGAAGGCGCCACCACCATGAACTTCAACTACCGCGGCGGTGGCTACGCCGAAGATTCCTGGAACACCTATTTTCAAGGACGAAAGCTCTAACCATCCGCCCCTTTATCCCCTAAAAACTCCCTTGCACCCGTCACTCCGTGCAAGGGCTTTTTCAACAACATCTCCCCTTCCCACCACCCACCGCAATTTCCCTCCTATATTTGATAATCTCAAAGTTTAATGATACCTTTGCGAGAAGAGAGGATTCAGAACTCTCCCCTATAGGATCGTTTGAATTATACATATCCCTAATCTTTAATATCTTTCAGATTTTCAACACTTTACAACTCCAACCAAATCGTTTGGAGGAGCTGAAGGAATATAGAGATAAACTATTCTCCCAAATAACAACCCTGCTCTATCAAGAGATTAAAGCCGCATTAGAAGGCCGTGCTCTTCCCAAACACACGGCCTTTAAGCAGCGTGATTCGTCGCTTTCAAATCATTGTCTCAATTCAGACAATGAACAGCATTGAATGAATCCCGTTAACCCCCATACTGACAGATGACAATCTCATCTAACAACAAAACAATAGCAAAGAATACGGTTTTTCTATATACCCGTATGCTTTTCTCTATATTAGTTAGCCTCTACACCAGTAGAGTTGTTCTACAAACTTTTAGGAATAAGCGATTATGGCATCTATGGCGTTGTGGGGGAATAGTGAGCATGTTTTCTTTCCTGAATGCAGCCATGTCGGGCGCTACCAGCCGCTTCTTGACATTTGATATAGGAAAAGGAAGAGAGGTACAACTACAAAAGACCTTTTCGTCAGCTTTTATTGTACATCTCTGTATTGCCGCAATAATCTTTATTCTATCAGAAACTGTCGGATTATGGATACTCTCCTACAAACTTGTGATTCCTGAACACCGCATGGTAGCGGCTCACATCGTGTATCAGTGTAGCATTATAGGCATGTTTCTTTCTATCACACAAGTACCCTACAACGCCTCTATCATTGCGCATGAAAAATGGACGTGTATGCTTATGTGGAATTATTCAATGTTTTCCTAAAGTTGGGCATCGTATACATATTGTTAATAGGAAAGTCTGACAAAACTCATACTATATGCTCTACTTTGTTCTTTCCACCAACATAATCATAGCTCTCACCTATCGAATATATTGCAAAAAGCATTATAAAGAATGCCACATACAATGGCATGTAGACCCTAAAGACCATACGCCCGATGCTTGTATTTTCAAGCTGGAATATTCTATCGAGTGCGGTTATTCTTTCCCGAGTCTATGGAAGCAACATCGTACTTAACTTCTTTTTTTGGTACAATAGTGAACGCGGCAACAGGTATTGCCACTACAGTTCAAAGGGATTTTTATTGGGATTGGTGGCTAACGTTGTTACAGCTGTTCGGCCACAAATTATCATGAATTATAGTTCTCAGAATTTGAGCAGGATGAACACTCTTATGACCTCTTCCATCCGTTTAAATCTGCTACTTGTCTCGCTTGTCACAATTCCTATCATCCTAGATTGTCCTTTTATCTTCCATTTGTGGTTAGGTAATATTCCACCATACAGCATAGATTTTTGCCGTTTATTACTGTTTACTATTTACATCACCAGTATTTCACAGATTGTTACCATAGGCATACAAGCAACGGGCAATATCAAATCTTCGAGCATCGTTCGTAATATCATATATATATCAACGCCGATCCTTATCTACATCTTTCTAAAATTCCACCCCACTACTCCCATCATTGGCTACATATTCATCATCATTAGTCAGATGATTGTATGCCTCACAGACATTTGGATATTACACAAATTGATTCCCGAAATCAACTACACTTCTATTTTTTTGCCGACTACTTCAAAGCTATTCTTGCCATGATCTTAGTTGTGGGATTGTTCTACCTTTTGAGTGAAAATAGTTCTTCTATAGCAGCTTTCTTTTTCCGCTTCATCGCAGAAGTTTTTGTAATTATTCTCTTATTTTGGACAACAATGTTTAAAGCGACAGAAAAAGCAACTAATAAAAAGAAACTCTCAAAAAAACACTTAGAAAAGCGTGAAGAATATCTCCAAATTTTCCTATTGCTATGGGTGTGGGACGTGTGTGGCTGCATGTCCTAAAAAGACAATATCCATGAGCCAAGACGATAACGGATTCTACAAAACCAATTGTTGATGAAAGGAACTGTATCGAATGCGGAATTTGTCTACAAGTATGCGCTTTTAATGCTTCCACACCGAGTCAGGAAAAAGGTTTCAAGCATCAAAGCTTTGCCGCATGGAGTAAAAATAAAACAACTCGTCGTATCTGCACCAGTGGCGGTGTGAGTTTTGAGATAGGCTGCTACTTGATAAACAAAGGGTTATAAAGCTATTGTGTGTAAATACAATCCCGACACACAATGCGCAGAACATTATGTAGCTGAAACGCAGGAGGAACTTGAAGCTTCTATTGGGTCAAAATACATACAAAGCCATGCAGCAGATGCATTGTCACAGATAAAAAGGAGAAAAATATTTCATCACCGGATGCCCCTGTCAGATGAGACTCTATCCGCCGTTGGCTTAAAAAGGCGAAAGATGGAAGATGATGTTATCTTTCTCGACTTCTTTTTGTCACGGAGTTCCATCTATGCTCCTATGGAAGCAATACTTAAAAAGAGACAGAGGAGAAAAATAGGGAAAATCGAAAAATATTGTTTGGCGTGATAAGGAAACAGGCTGGCACGATTCATGGGTCATGAAAGTAAAAGAACGGTATTCGTCGTGGTTTTCGAAAGGGGACCTATTCTATAGGATGTTTCTTGGAGATCGGTGTTTGGGAGAACAATGCTACAAAGATTGTAAATATAAATACGACAACTCTGCTGCAGACATCAGAATTGGAGATCTTTGGGGACGAAAAATATGCACATGACGAAGAGGGCGTGAATGGAGTGTTATGCCTTACCCAAAAAGGATTAGATCTCTTGCAAGAAATGAAAGATGTTCTCCACATAGAGTCCTCAACCTTAGAGATTATAGGTGAGGCACAAATGAAGAAATGTGCTCACCGACCGCTTTCCTATCCTTCTGTCATGAAAGGACTAAAGGAAGGAAAGAAGCTATCTGAGATTCAGCAGAAAGCAGTTCGCATAGAACTATTAGAAAATATCCCCAAAGCCATCAAAATATTATATTGTTCGATTCCTTCAAAATTCTTGGAGATTATCGGACTCGAGGAGCGACCACAAGTATGAAGATAAGAACAATTACTTGCCATGACGTTTACAATCTAGGAGCATCACTACAGGCCTATGCCTTACAAACATATTTAGAGAGTATTGGCAATGAGGTTCAAATTATAGATTATAAACCTTCCTACCTCAGTGGACATTATCAACTATGGGGAATATCAATCCTATCTTTGATAAACCTCTTCTTAAGCAGCTCTATCTCATAGCAAAAACTACCAGAGAGACTTCTTTCGCTAAAAAGGAAAAACGATATTTGATGACTTCACTAAAAACTATCTAAAAGCTCACTCGACGCTATCACAATAATGATGAACTCAAACAAGATCCGCCACAGGCAGATATATATATAGCTGGTAGTGACCAAATCTGGAATACTCTCATCCAAATGGGAAAGATCCTGCATTTTATTTAGATTTTTGCGCCTAAAGGGAAGCGACGAATTAGCTATGCTGCCAGTTTCGCAACTAAAGAGATACAAAAAAAGATTGTCATGATTTTGTATCACAAATGTTGCAGGGACTGGACGCTATTTCCGTGAGAGAAAGGACCTCCCTCTCACTCTTGGAAAGATTAGGAATAAAAGACGGAGTTGCCGTCTGTGACCCTGTTTTTATTGACCAAAGAGCAATGGGAGAAGTTTATCCCTGCCACAAATAACAAGGACAAATATCTCGTTGTATACGATTTTGAACACTCTCCTGAAATTCGCGACATTGCAACGACTCTTGCACTTAGAAATAAATGGAAGATATACAATATAGGGCCTTTCAAAGAGAGCTATGCTCACAAAAATCTTGTTAATATAGGGCCATTAGAATTTGTATCCTTCATTGCACATTCACATTTTGTTGTAACAAACTCCTTTCATGCCACAGCCTTTTCTTTAATATTCAATCGAGAGATGTGTGTGGTGAATAGAAAAAGAAGGCATAAACGAAAGAATGGCAAGTTTGCTTAACGACTTTAGACTAAAGGAAAGACTTGTAGCAGATTTCACAGATACTCTTATGCAACCCATTGATTGGGCGCCTGTTAATCAGCAGATAAAAGTCCTGGCTAAAGCCTCTAAAGATTTTTATGCAAACAAATGGAAAAATGTGAGGCCTAGGTTGAGATACATCTAAAGGCTATAGCGCAAAACAAACGCCTAAGAATTATTACACAACATTACACTCAAAGTGTTACAAACATATCTATGAAATCTCGCATATTCATTGCTATGCACTATTTAGAAATAGGAGGAGCAGAAAGCGCACTTGTCGGGCTATTGCAAACCTTAGACTATTCAAGAGTTGATGTTGATCTTTTTCTTTATGCGCACCGCAGTGAAAATGCTTGAATGGATACCTAAAGAGGTCAATCTACTTCCTGAAATCTCCGCTTATTCACACATAGAGGCACCAATCATAACCGCGCTTAAGGCTGGAGAGTTTGGAGTGGTTTGGGGTAGGTTGAAAGCAAAATGGCAATATCAGAAATACGCTAATCGTAAACACCCTAAAGATAATTCTGCTATTTTCCAATACGTAGATCTCAACGTTTTGCCTTTTTGCCTTCACTCCATAATTTGGGCTATTATGACTTGGCCATCAGTTTCGTAACACCACATGGCATTGTTCTCGAAAAAGTGAAAGCCCACAAGAAAATAGCATGGATTCATACAGATTATTCAACAATCGATATTGATGTAGAAAAAGAACTACCAACATGGAATGGATACGACTACATTGCATCTATTTCTGAAAAAGTATCTGCTAATTTCTTATCTGTATTCCTTCTTTAGCAAAAATAGTTCTTATAGAGAATATCATTTCTCCAGCTTTTATCAAACGACGAGCTAATGCCTTTAACGCTCAAAAAGAATTTTCTCTACACTTTTCACCGTCTTCTACAAAACCGCGTCCGTTTATACTACTGTCTATCGGACGTTTTTGTGAAGCAAAAAATTACGATAATATCCCTGATATCGCTTGCCGTTTGTTGAAAAGAGGCCTTGACTTTAGATGGTTCTTGATTGGGTACGGAGATATGGAATCCTTTAATCCGTCAACGTATTCAAGAAGCGGGGGTAGAACACCAAGTCATCATTTTAGGAAAAACGTACCAACCCCTATCCTTACATTAAAGGGTGTGATATCTACATACAGCCCTCCAGATATGAAGGGAAGAGCATAACCGTACGTGAAGCACAAATTCTTTGTAAACCGACAATCATTACCAATTATCTTACAGCAGAAAGCCAAATTAAAGATGGGAAAGACGGAATAATTGTTCCTATGGATAATGAAGGATGCGCCAAAGGGAATTGCTGATGTTATAGAAAATAAGAATTTGCAAGCGCAATTGATTGACTTCCTCCAATCGCATGATTATGGAAATGAAAACGAAACAGCAAAAATATATAGATTATTAAATGATAAAGGAACGAATTATTTATCTTGACTATCTGAGATGCATTGCCTGCCTAATGGTTATTCTCATGCATTCTCCTATGCCAAATTTAGGAACGAATAGCTTAATCCTATCCGCTATATCTTATCTATCAGCTCCTTGCATCGGATTGTTCTTTATGGTCTCAGGGGCACTACTACTCCCTATCGCTGGAACTTCTCATACCTTTCTGACGAAAAGATGTAGTAAGATTGTTTACCCAACTTTATTCTGGTCCATTGCTTACATTTGTCATTCGAGTTACGACAGGAGAATTAAAAATATAGTGAACTCCTAGAAACCATTGTTTCCATACCTTTTGGGCCTTCAGCCCTTGGCGTTCTATGGTTTATGTACGTTCTTTTCGGTCTTTACTTAGTTATCCCTATTCTTTCTCCTTGGATTCAAAAGGCTACAAAGAGAGAAATTGAATTTTACCTATTGGTATGGGGAGGGACATTATGCTTACCACTCATCAAACTTTTTGCTCAAGTGCCTGATGATGTTTATAATCCATTCTACTATATTACAGGGTTCTTAGGCTATATCGTATTAGGCTATTATCTTCAAACTTATAAATCTCCAATAAGAATACGCTTTTTATTACTCGCAACAATAGGATCAATAGCTGCTTATATATGTAGTAAAGTTTCTCATGCTGCTGTGGACTATTACAGCGTGTTTTGGTATCTCTCCATCTTTGTAGCAATAATGGCTATGACATGGTTTTGCAATTATACAAAAGAACGTATCCTTGATCCATTCGTCTAGAATAAGAAAATATATTATCCGCTTTTCTAATTATAGTTTTGGAATCTATTTAATTCACATATTGGTTATGCGGTATATACTATGGAAAGTACCTCTGATTAGTCAATTAGGGGAGTTATCCAAATTATATTAACTTTTTATTCTTACGATTGTTATTTCATATCTTCTTATATCTTGTGTTTCAAAAATTCAAATTTGCACAATACATCATCGGTTATTCAGAGCGTAAAAATGATTCCTAAAATTATTCATTACTGTTGGTTTGGGCGCAACCCTCTCCCAAAAATCTGCTATAAAATGCATTGAAAGTTGGAAACAATTCTTCCCAGATTATCAAATAAAAAGAATGGAACGAAGATAATTTCAATGTGAATATAACCCTCTATACTCGCGAAGCGTATGAGATATGCTTTTTGTGAGCGATTATGCTAGATACTGGATTCTATATAACTATGGTGGCCTATATTTTTGACACCGATGTGGAGATTCTAAAAAGTTTTGATTCCATTATAGAAAAAAAGGCCCTTTTATGGGGGGCAGAAAAGAGCGCATTTATCCAACTGGAGAACAACGTAAGCCTTCCCGGAATAGCTCCAGGATTAGGGTCTGGGGAGCTCATCCAAAAATGGACATTTATAAAAAGTTTTTAGATTATTATAATAATCTGCATTTCATCCAGAATGATGGACAACAAGCGGAAGGTACTATTGTCACCCTATACTACGAAGATTCTTCACGAATATGGATTAAAAAGAGTCCTCTATTACAGAGCCTATCCAAATTGCAGGGATTATGGATCTATCCTGATGATTATTTCTGCCCCATGGATTCTACTACAGGAATCGTGAAATGTACAGAGAATACAGTTTCTATTCATTTTATATGATGCTTCGTGGCTAAATCATCATACGGTAAGATATCAATTACATCTATTAAAAAAATAGGATTAACAAGATATTAGGTTTTTCACTATTTCACCTCTTTTAAAAACCACCAAGAAAGAATGATTGACATTCAGTATGCCTCCCTATATTATCCAGTATTCTATTGGTCAATACTTTTTGTTTAGCGTTATCCAATTCTATCTTATCAAAGATAAGAGCTACAAACAAATCACACAACAGAAAATATCGGGAACTGGCGCCTATTTCTTTGCCAGCTTATTCATGTAGGATTTAGACCTAATAGCTATTTGTTTGGTGACACTGTAGTTTATGCTCACGACTATACATTGATGAGTAGAGCAACTACTTTTCAAAATTGGAGAAGGGAAAGACTGGCTATTCAATTTCTTAATGTTCAAATGTTCTAAGTTTCTCAACATATCCGACTTTTTCTTTATTATTGAAATCCTATATATTGTTCCAATTATTATTGCATGTAAACGCTTACTTCCTAAGAATTGGCCAATACTTCTACTAATTTGTTTCTGCTCCTTCTCTTTCTTCTCATACAGCGTCAATGGAATTCGAAATGGAATGGCATGTAGTCTTGTCATATTAGCTATAACACTTATAAAAAGGAAATATAAGAGATAAAATCATCTGCGCATTCTTATGCTTTATTGCTATCAACATTCACAGATCTACAACTCTGCTAATAATAGCTATGCTCATCGCATATCTCAAACCGAATATAAAAATATTGGATCATATTATGGATTATTGCCATCCCTATTAGCTTCATTGGAGGAAACACAATCATGAATGCCATTAGCAGCATTGGATTTGATGATCGTATGTTCGAGTATGCTAATATCAAATCTAAAGACATTTTAAGTTCTTTCTCTGGAGTTGGCTTTTAGATGGGATTTTATAATTTACAGCTTTTATGCCTATTCTACTTGGATACTACATTGCATTCAAACGGAGAATTACAGATCCCATGTATAACATAATTTTATGTACATACATAATCTCCAATGCCTTTTGGATCATGATCATTAGAATTCCTTTTTCCAATCGTTTTTGCCTATTTATCTTGGTTCTTATATCCGATTGTTATAGGTTATCCTATATTAAAACTCAAAGTATGGAAATTCGAACATGGATACAAGACTAGTTTGGTTTTATTAGCACATACTGGTTTTTACGTTCTTCATGTGGTTTATTGGGAAATAACAAATATATGACACTCAAAAATCTAATTTTTCTATTAAAAATCTGATCTTGTAAGCTATCAAGAGCCTTTTTGGAAATCTGTTCTGTTTATACCTGGTTATAAATATACCTTTCATCATAGACTATGTTACTTTCTATACTCACATAAGATCCTTTTCCCTTTCTTTATACTTGAATGGCTTTACTTGAAACATCTAACCTATTTATTTGGGATACAAACTGCATGGACAATGTGTTTGCCAGAACATACCACCATTGCCCACTTTGGTGGAATCACCTTCTTTCCTGAAAAATGCGGCAAAGGTGTATATTTAAGACAAGGCGTTACGGTCGGTTCAAATGGAAAACCTAAAACAAGAAATCCTATATTAGGAGAAAATATTAAGTTTGGTGCAAACTCGATAGTAATTGGGCCTATCACAATTGGTAATAACGTTACAATTGCTGCAGGAGCTGTTGTCACAAAAAGATATTCCAGATAATTGTGTTGTAGCAGGTGTTCCTGCAAAAATCATACGAAATCTTTAATCGTTCTTTTTAAACCTCACAATAAATATAGAATAGAAAAAGTCTTCTATATATTCCATCTATAGAAGAATCTATAGAAGATGTCTATACAAGCTCATCACCGAACAGATGGTGCATACTTCCTTTCCAGAAGTATAGAAAGCGATCTACAATGGTTGCCATAGCCTGTCTAAAGAACAATAATTCTAAGAACTACTTTAGACTTATAGTTATACGTTACTATTTAATTTTATCTCCATATAACTAATGAGTACGCTAACAGTTTTTACTTGTACATATAATCGCTCTCATACTCTAGAACGACTATATCAAAAGCTTAACGAGGCAAACATCTAAAGATTTTAATTGGCTCATCATCGATGATGGATCCACAGATAAAAACAAAAAGAGCTTGTTTTAGAATTTCAGCAACAAAAAACGACTTTAAAAATCAGGTATTGCTACAAAGATAATGGTGGATTATACACTGGTTATAATAAGGCCATCGAACTAATGAATACAGAATTATGCGTCTGTATAGATTCTGATGACTATATGCCAGACAATGCTGTGGAAATTATCCTCTCTTTTTGGAAGACACACGGAAATGAAGAATATGCGGGAATTGTTGGTTTAGATTTTTATATGAATGGTGGTCCTATAGGCGGTTTTTCCTGAAGGACTAAAGAGTTCTTTCATTACCAATCTTACGAAATATCACAAGGGAGATGTAAAAATGGTACATCGTGTTGAATTACTAAAAAGTAGCTCCCATGCCAGGTGCCCCCAACGAAAAGTTTGCCAATCCTATATATCTGTTTTTAAAAAGTAGATATGTATCTCCCCATGCTTATTATAAATAAGAATCTATGTTTTGTTGACTACCAGGATGCCAATAATAGCATGTCAAAAAAATATTTTTTTATCAATACAAACAAAGTCCCAATAGTTTTTGCTCAGCTAAGATTACTTGCTTTACAGAATAAAAGAACTTCCTATTTGAATAAGATAAAGAATACAATACATTATATCTCGAGTTGCATTTTTTTGCTAGAAAAATACCGACAGATTCTTTTTATCACCTATGAGATGCGAGACTATCCTGCTTCTTCCTCTGGGCTTAGCACTCAATGTCTTTATCCGCTATAAAGTCTATAGCAATAAGAATCATTATAGATAAAAATTAGTACGTCTTCTCCATGAAACCTCTTTTATTTAGTATCATCATTCCTGTATACAATGTTGAAAGATACATTGACAATTGCATACAATCAATTATAAGCCAAAACATTTCATAATTATGAGCTTCTATTAATTGATGACGGGTCTACAGATAACTCATATCAATGTTGTTGCAGATATTCTAGAGAGAACAAACAAATTAAAGTTTTTTTCATACAGAAAATAGAGGTGCATCAGCTGCTCGAAACTTTGGAATAGATCAAGCCTCAGGACAATATATTCTTTTTATCGATAGCGATGACTTCTTGAAAAACATTCACGCTCTTGAATTGATAGAGCAAAGAATCTCTGAATATGAAGAAGATACTATTCTATATGGATGTATTGACAAAGATCTAGCAACAGGCAAAGAAACAATTTCAAGGAAATACGATCTTTTCGCAAATCAACAATCAACCGAAAGAGCATATTCTTAAATATCTTTACGAATCGGGAAACTTTCCAGGAGCAGCATGGATCATGTGCACAAAGCTTTCATTAATTAATGAGAAAGCAATCAGATTCCTATTAATATGACAGCAGAAGACTATTATTGGATTAGTTGTATTTTACATTTTTTTCTAATAAGATAGGCGCTATTAATATGCCGCTTTTATGTCTATCATAAAAATAGAACAAATTCTGTAACTTCACATCCTAGATTGTCAGGAATAAGAGGCATCTGTCATACCATAGCACACTGGCTACTCTATAAAAAAATGAAGGGGAAACTTATATTACAAATTTCTTATGTCGAACATTTATCATAGCTTTATATAATTATTCAAACTTATCATCTGTTCAAAAAGAATGCAGGCATGAAATAAAAATCAGCAAAAAAAGATTCTCACAAAAATCCTCCCTTTTTCTTTTAAGCTATTATTTCTTCTCATAAATATTGGAGGAATATCTATTACAGCGCGCTGTATAAGATTTTTTTAGTAAAAAGTAAGTTCATAACCATCACAAATAGAAATATCTTCACCTTAGATCTTTCATAAATTTTTCTATATATGTTCACACCTCTAGTATCCATTATTGTTCCGATATACAAGACTTCGCCAATATATAGAACAATGCCTTTCGTCACTCATTAACCAAACTTATCAAAATCTTGAACTTATTTTAATTGATGACGGCAATACCGATGACACATTGGAATATCTGACTAAGATAGCGCAAAGAAGACACAAGAATCAGAGTCTTCTCAAGAAAAACAAAGGACTTTCTGCCAGTAGAAATATAGGATTATTATATGCTAAAGGAGAATGGGTTTTCTTTGTTGATAGTGATGACTGGATAGAGAAAGAAACAATAGAAACTTGTATTCATGCAATTTCTAACGATGATTTTGATTTAGTCTTTTCGATTACATGAGAGAATTCGATACTATTTCAAAAACCTGTTCATTTATTTAATCAGTCAAAAAGAATTTAATGAAATAGAGTGTAGAAATTTAAGACGGAGAATGATTGGCCCATACCGGTCTGAATTAACTACTCCAACAAAATTATACTCACTCAGCACCGCGTGGAAACTATACAAGAGAGAGATTGCGAAAAATACTCTTTTGTAGATACAAAAGATCATTGGTACGGCAGAAGATGCGCTTTTCAATATTCAATATTATCAAGATGTAAAAAGCTCTGTATTTACATTATCCTTTTTACCACTATAGGCGTAATAATGAAAAATAGCGTAACTGCGAAAGGAAAAATTCTTCTTTCTCAACAACTTCTGGAACTCTTCAAGTTAATAAAAACACCTAATATCTTCACCAGAAGAAGAAGAAGCATACTATAATCTTATTGCTGTAGAACTCTATCAATTAGGTCTTAATGAAATACATATAGACACTTCTTTTTATGAATCGATATAAGAAAATAAAATCTATACTTTCTTCTGATTTGTATAAAAAGAGTCTTCAAGCATTGTCACTAAGATACTTCCCCCTTCATTGGAAAAATTTTCTTTTTAATGCTAAGTATAAACTATATTTTTTTATTCTACTTGTCTCTGTACGTTTTAGACTTCGCACGTTATTTGTCAACAAAAATCAAATAATTCTTCCCTCTGAACTCTATACCAATCATCAACATCTATCGCATTGTTTTCATAAAGAAGAAAAAAATCCTCCACAACACAGGATTACCAACAGACAAAAAGCCTAAACTCCTACGCGTCACCACACGACATCAGCCTCAACGGCTTGCTGAAAGGACAACTCCGTTTTCTCAGTCAATACTTTGAGGTTGTCGGGGTAGCAGCAGAATACGGGCGAACTGCAAAAGGTGGCAGAGAGAGAAGGGGTCCGCGTGATTGATGTGCCAATGCATGAGAGATTTCGCTCTGGTCAGATCTTCTGTGCTTATTGACTTTGTGGCGTTTGTTCCGCAGGGAGCAAACCAGATATTGTTCATGCCAATACACCCAAAGGTTCATTGCTCTCGATGATTGCTGCCTGGATGGCGAGAATTCCCGTCCGCATCTACACAGTCACAGGCCTGCGCTACCAAGGCGTGACAGGGAAATTCAGATGGCTACTCCAGTCTATGGAAAAGCTGACGTGCCGCTTCGCTACGGACGTAATCCCCGAAGGAAAAGGCGTCTTAAATGCGCTGAGAGAAGATGGTATCACTCAAAAACCTTTTGGAGGTTGTTTTGAATGGCAATATAAATGGTGTGGATGTCTCTTATTTTTCCGTTCAAGAATGCCCTATTAACAGAGAGCAGGCAAGAAGAGAACTGAACATTTCTCCCGATGATTTCACGTTTGTCTTTGTAGGCCGAATTGTGGCGGATAAGGGCATGAACGAATTAGCCTCTTGCATGCGACGACTCAAAGGACGATGCAAGCTAATTCTTGTGGGTAGTTTTGAAAGCACGCTCGACCCGCTGAAAGACAATAATGAAGATTTCTTCAAAACTTCTCCTGACATTCGGTTTTGTGGGCTGGCAAACAGACATTCGTCCATACTTAATTGCTGCTGATGCCTTAGTCTTCCCTTCCTACCGCGAAGGCTTCCCCAACGTTGTACTACAAGCTGGCGCAATGGAATTACCCGCCATCGTTACAGATATAAATGGGGCGAACGAGATTATCATCAACGAGCAAAACGGCATTATCATCCCGCCGAAAAACGAGGAGGCACTCTTCAAAGCGATGGTTTCTTTCATTGAAGAACCTCAACGCATTTCATCAATGGCTGCTAAAGCCAGAGAAATGGTATGCACGCGCTATTCTCAACAAGATGTTTGGAATGCATTGCTTGAAAGATATAAGAAAATGCTCCTCAATAACAAATAAAACGCTATGCTCTACGCACTTGCACATTTTTGAGAGACAAAAACGCCATGGGTCTGGGATTTGGTGAACTGGATCAATTCTTTCCTCTTCTCTATAAGATATGGGCAGAAACTCAAGACGGTTGAAAAGTCGCTCCATCAAGAGAGGAATGAAAGCCTAAAAATTGTACGCCTCTCTGATGTTCCAACAGAGGACATGGTTCACTTCTTTCAACAGCAACCCGAGGAAGCTTTCCGATTCTTTAAGCCACATGGGTTTACAGCAGATGCCATTCGTAAACTTCAGCACAATAAAGCTTTCTTGGGATACGTTCTCTTAGAAAAAGAAAGCGGACACATTGCCGGATATTGCTTTAATCGTAGTTTCTTTTTGGTAAGGGGTTTTAGAGGTCGAATCGTAGATATCAATTATAGAGGCCAAGGGTTAGGCACTTGCATGAATAAGATTCTCAACGAAGTAGGTTTTCGGTATCGGTCTTCGTCTTTTTCGAAACAGTTTCTAAAAGACAATATCGCATCCTATCGTTCTGCTCTTTTCTGCCAGTAATGTTCGAGTTGTAAAAGAACTGGAGGACAACGACCTCTATCTTGAAATTCTTCCTAACTAATAAGTTTTCAATCTCTCCACCAATGATATTAAAAATACATCTTTGACCGATTGGTTTCGCTCATTGGTATGATATGCCTTTGCTGGCTCTATCTTCTCTTGGCCATACTCATCAAAGTGAAAATGCCTGGTCCGGTGCTGTTTGTACAGCAGCGGGTGGGACGCAACGGAAAGATATTCCGCTGCCACAAATTCCGATCAATGAGTGTCTCAAAAACATCGGCCACTGCTTCTAAGAACTCAACCCAAAGCTCTATTGCATCCGAAGAACAAAAACCGCATCACACCACTGGGAGAAAAGCTCCGGCGCTACAAGATTGATGAATTGCCCGAACTTTGGGACGTATTTATTGAAAGATGAGTTTTGTGGGACCTCGACCAGATGTTCCTGGATACGCAGACCAGCTGACAGGCACCGATCGAGATGTGCTCCAACTCCGACCAGGAATCACAGGGCCCTGCATCCCTCAAATATCGCAATGAGGAGGAGCTACTGGCTAATATCGCCGAAAGACTCAAACAAGAAGAAGTCCTCTGTATCAATGGCATTGAAATTCGTTCTGTTCAAGAGTATAACGATCGCATTATCTATCCCGATAAAGTACGACTCAACTACTATTATTTTCACCACTATAGTTTCATCCAAGACATACAAATGATCATCGCGACCATCTTCGGAAAAACAAATTGAGTATGCAGGAGAGAAAATCTGAAAGATCATTACGCAATATAATCGTATCACATAATCTATCTCCCAATCCAACTATAACAAAAATCAACCATTAAGATATGAATAGAATCTACTTGTGCTTAGCTCACATGAGCGGCAACGAAATGCAGTATATCCAAGAGGCGTTTGACACTAACTGGGTCGTGCCTCTCGGCCCAAACGTGAACGGATTTGAGAAAGACCTCGAAACGTATGTTGGACAGGACAAAAAAGGTGGTGGCATTATCTGCAGGAACAGCTGCGGTTCATTTGTCGCTACTTGCCCTTGAGTGACGACTGGCGATGAAGTCATCTGCCAGAGTTTCACGTTTTGCGCATCCAGTCACCCTGTCACCTACTTGGGTGCAACGCCCGTGTTCATCGATTCGGAAGAGGAATCCTGGAATATGGACCCCACACTGCTCGAAACAGCTATCAAAGACCGCATTGAAAACAGGACGCAAGCCGAAAGCCATCATCGTGGTCTATCTCTACGGTATGCCAGGCCGCATCGATGAGATTTTGGAAATTGCTCGCCGGTACGACATTCCCGTTGTTGAAGATGCTGCCGAAGGCCCTGGGCTCTCGTTTCGACGGACAAGTAGTTGGCACTTTTGGCGAATACGGCGTACTCTCGTTCAATGGTAACAAGATGATCACCACCTCAGGGGAGGCGCACTGATCTGCCCCACCGAAGCGGCTAAAAACCGCGTGATGTTCTTTGCCACCCAAGCGCGCGAGGCTTACCCCTACTACCAACACGAAGAAATTGGCTACAACTATCGTATGTCAAACATCTGTGCGGGCATCGGGCGCGGACAGATGACCGTCTTAGAAGACCACATCAACCACCACAAGCACGTGGCTCAGCTCTATGCTGAACTTCTGAGCGATGTGGAGGGCATCGACGTACACCTGAATCCTAACAGTCGCTACGACTCAAACTATTGGTTGAGCACCATTACTATCTCTCCCGACCTCCATATCAAAGGTGAAGAAGACGTCTACAAAACAGCCATTGAAGGCGCAGTGGGCGGAGCAGCAGGCGTGGTTCACGCAGGAGGTTCGTTGCACACAGCTCTCGAACCGAACCGCAACGTGGAAGCGCTGCGCGTATGGCTCGACAAGGCAGGTATAGAAAGTCGCCCACTTTGGAAACCGATGCACGCACAGCCTTGCTATAAAGATGCACCGCGCTATGTCAATGGCACATCAGATGGGCTCTTCCGCATAGGTATGTGTTTGCCCGCCGGACCTTATGTTTCTGACGATGATGTTCGCCGCATTGTAGAATCCATTAAAGAAGCAATTCTTTAAATCCTATAGGGAAAGCGAAAGAAAAGAGTCACTATTTCAAATCTTTTTCTCCTTTTGCCTACATACTACCCCTTGTAACCTTTATTTCCATGATGCCTATGTCTTTTTGCATAAATTCTCCACTTGGTATTTCAATAGGAAGGCGCTGCCCTATTGGGCCATTGTTTTGGCCGACAGTCTTATCATTCTCATGGCCTATGCTGTCACCTATCTCATCTTCCGTCCCCAAATCCTACGCTGGGCAGATTTCGGACTCTCTGCTGAACGCCTCCAGCTCTTAGGTTGGATCAGCCTACGCTTCCTCTTCTTCCTCCCACCTTATCTCATCGGTATGCGCATCTTCAAGACGTATGCCGACATATTCCGCTACTCTTCGTTCATCGATCTGCTTCGTGTTATGGGGAATGATGAGCATCGGTGGTGTTTTGGCTTGGATGCTCCACTATCCTCTGTTTGTCTCTCTGCAGTTCTACCTCCAAAATGAGCGTTCGTTTGAGGCCAACATTCGCACCAGGACATTCTTGTTGCCACCATTTCTGCCACCTTCCTGCTCTGGTTCACGCGTATGATTGTTAAGTCGCTCTATGAGTTGAGCCTTACGCGAGCTGAAGCTAAAAACGGCTTTTATCTATGGTGTGAAAGGTGGCGGTATCAGCATCGCTAAGAGCATCCGCAACATGAAGCCCCAGCAGTTTGACCTTCGTGGTTTCATCACCGACGACAAGAGCGAAGCCAAGCATATCCTTATGGGGCATCGCATTCATCACATAGATGAACACATCGTACCGCTGATGAAAGAGCGCGGCATTCAAGTTTTGCTTGTCTCCCCTTGTGTAGCAATGCTCTCCGCCAGAACCAGGAATTGCAAGATGCACTCATCGAAGCCGACATCCGCATCCTCGTGATGCCCAAGGCCGAAGAGTGGAAAGAAGGCGACCAGATCGGACCGCTCAACGAAGTAAAAAAATCGAAGACCTCCTCCCTCGCAATGAAATCCAGGTGGACATGGACGCCGTCGGCACCATGTTGCGCGGAAAGAGCATCCTCATCACTGGTTCGGCAGGTTCTATCGGTTCAGAAATGGTACGACAGATAGCTATCTACAATCCTAAGCAAATGATTCTGATCGACCAGGCCGAAACGCCTCAACACGATGTCCGACTGATGATGAAGAATGAATGGCCTGATATAGAAACCGAAACCATCGTCACGAATATCTGCCACCGCGATCGCATAGAGCAAATTTTCAAAACGTATCGACCCGATTATGTCTTCCATGCTGCGGCCTACAAACATGTGCCCATGATGGAAAGCAATCCTTCAGAGCTGTTCAGAACAACATCGAGGGCACGCGCATCATTGCAGACATGTCCGTGAAATACGGGGTCAAGAAGTTTGTCATGATATCTACGGACAAGGCTGTGAACCCCCACAAACGTCATGGGGTGCTCAAACGCATCTGCGAGATTTATGTGCAGAGCCTCAACCATGCTGAAAAAGATGGCATCGTAGAGGGACAGACGCAGTTCGTAACGACGCGCTTCGGCAACGTCTTGAGGCTCTAACGGTTCTGTCATTCCTCTCTTCGCCGCCAGATTCAGGCTGGAGGACCTGTCACAGTGACTCATCCAGACATCATTCGCTTCTTTATGCTCATCCCCGAAGCCTGCAAGTTGGTACTCGAAGCGGGCACGCACGGTAAGGGTGGCGAAATCTTTGTCTTTGATATGGAGCAAACCTGTACGCATTGCCGACATGGCCAAGCGTATGATAAAATGAGTGGAGCCAAGGGCGTTGAAATCAAATATACAGGCTTGCGCGATGGCGAGAAACTCTACGAAGAAGTGCTCAATGATGAAGAAGAGTCGAAACCCACTTTCCACAAGAAAATCCGTATCGCTGCCGTGCGCGAGTATGACTACAAAGAAGCTCAACAGCAAATTGATGCGCTTGTGGCTGCCAGCCATGAGTTCAACGATATGGAAACGGTGCGCATCATGAAGCAAATCGTACCAGAATACAAGAGTCAGCACTCAAAAATATGAAGAGTTGGACAAAGCTACGGAAGAGAACCCAACTGACACTGACTCGTTTCTCACCAAGTCTCTTAAAAGGCACCTCATTCTCAAGGCTGCCAACTGACAGAATCCTACCGTCAGTTGGCAGCCTTTTTGCGCACTGAAAAAAACACCCTTCAATCAATCCTCCCACCTATCGGACCAGTCAGACCAGTCGGACCCATCCGATAGAACTACCCGACAAGTTACCACCACGATTAACCGTCCTAAAATTGACAGCGTATTTTCTTCAGAAAAATAAAGAAAAACAGGTGTCGGTTGAAGAGAGAGAAAGTCAGCAAAAAGAAAAATCCTCCTTTTGCCCCTAAAAAAATAAGATTCTTCTCAATTTCCTCTAAAAATACCTCGCTTTTTGCAAAAACGCAGCATTTGAAGAGAGCAACACACTTCTGCCACCCGTCAGTTTCCTTATTGCATCGGCGGATAGAATAAGGAAGTGAACTGACGCACTAAGGATGTTGGCCAGCATCCTTATTGTATTCACGAAAACAATCATAAAAAACGCCCTCATAAAAGGCCAACAGAAAGAACTGATACGGAAGCGAAGCTTTCTCAGCCTTTTCTCACCGATAAAGTAAGAACTATTTTTACAAAAGAATGATTTGCTCTCTGAGATTTCGGAGAAACTTTTCAGCCAAGCTAACATGGAAAAGAAGCAGACAGGACATGGCAACACTTCCCCTTCATGTATCTCTACCCTCTCGGTTTCAAACCATAAGTATTCTTACACAACTCGGCAACGGAAAGCTACAGGCCTATGATTTTCACTTTCTCTGAAAAGTGCATCCACTTCGCCTCTCAGTGCTTCTATTTGTTTTCATCTTACAACACTTTTGTAAGATATTTTGTCACTATTCCCTATTTTTAAGTAAAAATAGCTGTATATTTGCAGGCCTACAATAGGGCGATGTCTATCTCTGCTTTGCCCCTTTGAGGCATAAGATTACAGATTTTTCTCTGTAGCCTCTTGTTTTTCACTTGCATACATCGTTTGCAGGGAGCTAAGAGAATACCTCTTTGCAAACTGTCGAGCCAGAATCGATTAGGTAAAAACGTGTTCTTTCTCGCCTCTATATAGCCCCCACAAACTGTATCCCGAAAGCCCTCGGGTTCAGACAGATAACTAAATCCCATGATATTCCTCTATAATTTCTTAGCTTTTTCTTCAGTGCAGCCATGGCTACGCTGATGATACGAGAAATTCTCCGCATAGCCTACCAGCGAAAACTCTTCGACCTTATTGACGGCCGTAAAGTGCATACCGTACAAGTGCCACGCTTAGGGGGAGTGTCCTTCACTCCCAGCATCATCATGAGTATATCGCTCTTGAGTGTCATCGCCTCTATGTTTGGTATCTCGCCCTTCTTTGTCGTCGATGGGCGCACCGTTGCCTACTGTCTCTTTGCCATACTGCTCATCTACAGCGAAGGAATTGCCGATGACCTGCTTTGGACTCAGCTACCAAGTGAAATTCTTTTTCCAATTCATTTGTGCTATCGCGCTGGTGCTTTCTCGCACTTATTTCACCTCGCTCTACGGCCTTTTGGGCATCTATGAGATTCCACCACTCGTTGGCTATCTCCTGGCGGTGATTTTCATTGTGGGTATCATCAATGCCATTAACCTTATCGATGGCATAGACGGTCTGGCCTCGGGACTGAGCATGATAGCCCTCACTTTCTTTTGGCATCTTTGCTACTCTCTATGGCTACGCTGCTTTCAGTATCATAGCTTTTTGCCACCTCGGCGTAGTTGTTCCATTTTTCTATTATAACGTCTTCGGACGTGCCGAGACGGAGCACAAGATATTTATGGGCGATTGTGGCAGCCAAACCATTGGTTTGATTCTCGGTATGCTGTCCGTGCGTTTCTGCATGTTGGGACACGCTCCAGAAATTCTCCACTTACCCAATACGCTTATCGTGGTGTTCAGTCTCCTCCTCGTCCCGTGCTTCGACGTTATCCGTGTGATGGTGGGACAGTGCGCCGCGGTAAAAGCCCTTTCCATCCGACAAAACACATATCCATCATAAGTTCTTAGCCCTGGGGTTCACACATCGCCGCACCATGGTGACGATCCTCCCTTATTGCTATGGGCTATGTGGTCCTGACACTCGCGCTGAGCCGTATCCTGAACATCAACATCGTTGTTCTGATCGATATTATTGTATGGACTGCTATGCATCTCTACCTGAACCGACGAATGGGGCCTCACCCCTACCCCTCTCCAAAAGGGAGGGGAGGACTACTCCTGTGGAAGACCATCTTGGGTGAAACAGGATTGCGTGAGACTCTTGTGGATGAGAGTGGAAGACAACCTCACCCCTTCCCCTCTCCAAAAGGAGGGGGAGTGAATACTCCTGTGGAAGACCATCTTGGGTGAAACAGGATTGCGTAGACTCTTGTGGATGAGAGTACACGACCTGTGAAAGACGATGTCGGATAAGAACGGAATACTAATACTATGACTATGAGTTATGTACGATTATGAAACGGCAAATCCGGATAGGTATGGGTTATTAAAAGGCTTTGCGCGCAAGAATCGCGCAGGGATGACACCTTGCGAAAAAGGTGTTGTGGGAAAAACTCAGAAAGCTTTCTTGTGGCATAAAGTTTCGCCGACAACACCCCATAGCCGACTATATTGCCGACTTCATTTGCTTGGAAAGAAAACTCATCATGAAGTGGACGGAAAATACGAAAGCCCCGAACAAAAGGCTCATGATGAACTACGAACCCACGACCTCGAGGCCTATGGATATACAATCCTACGATTCACAAACGAAGACGTCACCTATCACCTACAAACTGTCATCAACCACATAAAAGACTACGTCTTGAACAAATAAACTGACACCTAACAACCACATAAAAACGAGACTTCCAAACACAGAAAACCACGTTTACAAAAACAACATGTCACCTAACAACCACATAAAAACAGACACACCCAACAAAAGTATACACTCCCCTCTCCCGTTGGAGGGGTAAAGGGTGAGGCTCACGTTCCTCCTCATCACCATCCTCTTCTTCATGTGGGGCTTTGCCCACAGCATGTTGGATGTACTCAATAAGCACTTTCAAGTGTCACTCAATATCTCCATGACGCAGGCAGCACTCGTGCAAAACGCCGTGTATGGAGGATATTTCCTGATGGCCATTCCAGCAGGAAAAATCATCAGCAGATTCGGGTATAGAGCCGGCGTCCTCACAGGCCTCGTACTCTTCTCCCTTGGAGCACTACTCTTTGTTCCCAGTAGCTTACTCGAGCAGTCCGCTCCTCACGTTCTATTTCTTCGTCTTCTCCCTCTTCGTCATCGGCTGTGGCCTTACCTGCCTCGAAACATCAGCCAATCCGTATGCCACAGTATTGGGCGACAAAGAAGGAGCAGAGCGACGCATCAATTTCGCCCAATCGTTCAACGGCTTAGGTGGATTCTCGGCCCGCTCGTAGGTCTGTTTCTCTTCCGAGAGGAGCAGAAAACAACGACGTTGTCATCCCCTACGCTGTCATAGGCGTGATAGTCCTCTTTATGGCAGTAGTTTTTCAGTAGAGTTCCCCTACCAGAAGTAGGAACAGAGAACGATGCAGCGGAAGAAAACGCAACGAAAGCCCGCACCCTTTGGCAACACCGCAATTTTTAAGTTCGGCATCCTCGTGCTGATGCTCTATGTGGCCGCACAAACGGGAGTCAACAGTTTCTTTATCAACTACACCACCGATCCCGCGGTAGGCATCTCCACGACTACAGCCACCCTACTCCTCGCCTTTGGCTGCATGGGTCTCTTCATGGTGGGCCGCCTCTGCGGCAGTTGGCTCATGAGTCGCATCCGCGCCGAACGTATCTTGACCTTCTGCGCCTTAGGTGCCACCCTCGCCACGTTCCTCATCCTGCTCACGGGCGGCATGATAGGCACAGTTGCTCTCTTCTTTGTCTATTTATTTGAGAGCATCATGTTTCCCACCATCTTCGCCCTCTCTATCCGCGGACTGGGCAGCAAGCAGACAAAGCAAAGCCAGCAGCTATCTCATCATGAGCATCGTGGGCGGTGCAGTAGCCCCCACTATCATGGCCTTCATCGGCGAACGTTCAGGGTTTGGCCCAGCCTTTATCGTCCCCCTTATCTGCTACGTCGCCATCCTGCTGTATGGTATGAAATATAAAACACTGAAATAAGCAACAACACATAATGCAATCATTATCCTTGCGGCTGGTATGGGCCGCCGTCTGGGGAATATACCCGAGACAACACCAAATGTATGTTGCCCGTCAATGGGAGCGTCTCATCGACCGCGTACTCGGTCAGCTCTCAAATTGGGACTGAGCCGCGTTGTCATTGTTGTGGGCTACAAAGGGCAGAACCTTATCGACTACATAGGCCATCGCTACGACGACTGTCTCAAGATTGAATATGTCAACAACCCTGTCTATGACAAGACTAACAATATCTATTCGCTCTCACTTGCCAAAGATAAATTGCAGGAGGACGATACGCTGCTCATCGAATCGGACTTGATTTTCGACGATAGCCCCTTCCGCATGATTCTGGATAATCCCACCCCAACCTCGCCCTTGTGGATAAATACGAGACTTGGATGGACGGGACGATGGTTCGCATTGACGAGGACAACAATATCGTCAATTTCATCCCCTAAAAAGGCGTTCAAATATAAAGATGTAGATAGCTACTACAAAAACCGTCAATATTTATAAATTCTCCGTGAGTTCTCGCAAAACAAGTATGTCCCCTTCCTCGAAGCCTACAGTAAGGTCTTTGGGCAACAATGAATACTACGAGCAGGTGCTGCGCGTTATCACCTTGATTGATAATGCCGAACTGAAAGCTCTTCCCATCACTAACGGGGCTAAATGGTACGAAATCGACGACGTACAGGATTTGGATATTGCTGAAACATTGTTTGCCGACAAAGACGAGTTTATGTACCGCTACAATATGCGGTTTGGTGACACTGGCGTTTCCCAAAACTCCTCGACTTCTGTTATCTTGTCAATCCCTATTTCCCGACGGCGCACATGAAGGATGAGTTGCGCGCCAACTTTGACATTCTGCTTTCGGAATACCCCAGCGGAATGTGTGTCAATAGCCTCATTGCGGCCAGATACTTTGACATCCGACAGGAATACACCGTAGTAGGAAATGGAGCGGCCGAACTTATCAAGAGTTTGATGGAACGTGTGAAGGTCGCATCGGTGTGGTCTATCCCACCTTCCAAGAATATCCCAACCGCAAGGAGCAGATGGAGATTATAGGTTTCACGCCCGATAATGACGATCTCACCTATACGGCCGATGATCTTATTCGTTTCTATGCCGATAAGCAGCTGTCAACACTCCTACTTATCAATCCCGATAATCCCAGCGGCAATTTCATCCCAATAGCCGATGTGTTGCGCCTGGCCACTTGGTGTAAGGAACGAGGCATCTTCTTCGTGGTCGACGAGAGTTTTGTGGATTTCAGCGAGGACTTCCGCAACAATAGTTTGCTCCACAACGAGATTCTCCAGGCTTATCCCAACTTGGCCGTAATGAAGAGCATCAGCAAGAGCTATGGCGTTCCAGGTCTGCGCCTCGAATTTTGGCCAGCAGCGATGAAGAGCTCATCAACTGGATGAAGCACGATGTGAGCATTTGAATATCAATAGTTTTGCGGAATTCTACATGCAAATCTTCGGTAAATATCAGAAGGATTACGACCGCGCGTGCCAGAAGTTCATAGCCGAACGCAAACGCTTCATGGCGCGCCTCACGGACATTCCTTTCCTCCGCGTCATCCCGAGTCAGGCCAACTATTTCTCTGCCAGATTACTGAAAAATACACCAGCGAGGAACTCACACGCCGCCTACTCATGGATTTCAACATCCTTATCAAGGACTGCGACAATAAGGACGGACTGAAAAATAAAAACTATGTGCGCATTGCTGTGCGCGACCAAAAAGGACAACGACACACTTGTCGATGCACTCAAAACACTGTAAGGAATGAATATCTGCATCTGCGGTGGAGGAAACCTCGGCCACGTTGTTCTCGGCGTCTTAGCTGCACAACCTCAGAACCGCGTCAGCCTGCTAACAAAACCATCCGCAGCGATGGGCAGATACCGTAATGGTGACCGACCCTAACGGAAAGCAGTATGTTGGGATAATTGCGCAGATCACCAATCGGGCAGAAGATGTTATACCGCATAGTGACATTGTTCTGCTCTGGCCTCCCAGGTTTCGCCATTCGCGAGGAACTGAAAAATTCGCCCCTATCTGTCGGCCACTGCCGCAGTGGGGAGCATCGTTTCCAGTACGGGATTTTTCTTTGAAGCCCAGCGCCTACTACCCAAAGAGCAACCACTATTTGGTTTCCAGCGCGTTCCGTTCATTTCCCGCACCACAGAATATGGTAGAAGTGCCGAACTGAAAGGCTGCAAGCCGTTGCTCAACCTTGCCGTAGAGCAAACAGCCGACAAAGAGGCTTTGCGTCTCACTATCGAGCAACTTTTTCCACACTCCCACGGAGTTGTTGCAAAGCTCACCATGAGGCAAGCCTCACCAATAGCAACCCCTTGCTTCATCCCTCCTGTCTCTATATGCTTTGGAAGGACTGGCACGAAGGCATTGTTTACGATAAGAATCCCTATTTCTACGCCGATTGGACACTGGAAGCTGCTCAACCATATATAGATATGGATGCAGAGTTTCAAACATTGCTCCGCACACTCCCCGTGCGCTCCGAAGCCATTCCCGACGTACTCACCTACTACGAAAGCCACGATGCGGCATCGTTGACACATAAGCTCCGCACCATCCCCGCCTTTCAAGGCATTCTCTCCCTATGAAAGAAGTGGAAGGAGGCTTTCTCCCTGATTTCCACAGCCGCTACTTTCACCGGAGGATTTCTTTCGGTATGCGCTTCATCATTGAGGTAGCTCAAGAAAAGGGAGTTCAGATTCCAAAGATCAAGGAAGTGTATGAATGGGGGATAAGAAAAAGCAGAGTATTAACATCTAATCTTATGACTCCCATATCTTCCGTTGAAGAGTTCAAGCAGATACAAGTCGATATCCTTCTTGCTATCGACAAGTTTTGCAAGGAACACAACATAAAGTACTCACTGGCTTGTGGGACACTACTCGGTGCCATTCACACAAAGGATTCATCCCTGGGATGACGATATAGATATTTATCTCCTTCGAGAAGACTACAATAAATTAGTCACTGCTTTCCTCTCTTTTAGACGAGAAATACTCCCTTAATTCGCTCTGAAAGAAATCCGCTGGAATCGCCCCTACGCCAAAGCTTTCGACACCGAACAATGAAGTGGAGGCAGTCAAAAAGCAATATCCCAAACATGGGAGTAGGCATCGATGTTTTCCCTATAGACGATGTTCCCCTGATGATGAAGCTGAATGGGAAAAAGTTCGACAAACGCCGCGTTTCCTACAAAAATTGTTATACGCTAAAAACCTTGGCTTGGAGAAAGGAACGCTCTTTGAGCAAAAACCTCTTCGCCTCATGCGCCAGCCTCTTATTGTCGCCTTGGTCGTTCCGCAAATTAGCCAAAATCATAGATAGATATTGTCAAAAGCACAACGGAAAGGGCTACAATCATATCTTTGAATGTTGCCTAGAAGAATCTGCCGCCATAGCTTCAAGAAACAGGACATGGAACAAGTCGTTGACATTCCTTTCGAACAATACACGTTCAAAGCAATGATTGGCTATGACGACTACTTCTAACCTCCACTTATGGAGTTATATGCAGCTCCCACCCAAAGAAAAACAAGTGAGCCACCACGTCTTTTTGAGGCGTATTGGAAATAAGTTCTAGATAGAATACATGATTGATCTACCATCTCTATATCAAAAATAAAAACAAACAAATTGGCCAAAGACTCTTTTTGGTCAATTTTTGGTAATGGATTAGGAAATTTATTACTATTAATTGCAGGTATCATCATTGCACGTTTTTTTAGGAAAAAGATCTATATGGTGAATATGGCATTGTCAAAAACAACAATGTTTTTATATAGCTGCTTTTTCAACGTTTGGACTAGGATATAGCATCTACTAAATTCATTTCTGAATATAAAGAAAAAAAGATACACAGCAAATTCGTGCAATTATACTTGCATCATTTAGGATAACTCTAATCTCTAGTGTTTCTATGTGCATCTTACTTTTTGTATTTGCACAGCCACTTGCTAATTTCATCAATGCATCTCAGCTAGCAACGCCATTTCGATTCTTAGGCTTAATTCTTATTTGTAGAGCTCTAAGCACGACAGGAGCTGGCTTATTAGCCGGTCTAAAAAGTTTAAAGAACTAGGCATCAATAATATAATATCAGGAATAGTAATGTTTGGAACAGCTATTCCTTTTACATATTATTGGGGACTTAAAGGAGCTTTTATTATCCCTTCTTTTATCTCAACTCTGTTTTAAGTGTATTAAATTTAATTCTAGTAGGTAAGTCATACAAAGAATATCCTTTTTCCGACACTTTCTTCACGAAAAAGCTCTTAACGTTCTCTTTCCCTGTAGCCCCACAAGAGCTATCCTTTACAATATGCAACTGGGGAGCTATGCTAATTTTGACTAAATATGCTTCTCTTGGGAGAATTAGGTATATATTCTGCAACAACACAATGGAATGCTATCATCTTATTTATTCCTGGATTATTAGCAAAATGTTATTTTTATCTTACCTTTTCGGAAAATACAGATGATACGCAGAAACATAGGCAAATAATCAAAAGGATGCTCTTCATAAATTTCATTACTGCATTTATACCCTTTTTAATTGTATTCATCTTATCAGGTATCATCACCTCTATGTATGGAAGCACATTTCATGGAATGCAGGCTGTTTTTAAAATATAACCATTTTCCAAACAATCATTACAACTCTAACAAATGTTTTTCAATCTAATCTGATCTCAATGGGGTTGAATTGGCTTCTATTTACGATCAGAGTTTCTAGAGATCTGCTTATTCTCTTTTGTCTATACATCACCTTGAATATAACAAAAATGGCTATCATGCTGCCTAAATTTTTGCTATCATAAACTTAACTCATTGCCACTATTACACTGGGTTGTTATCTCTTATTATTCAGAAAATATAGTGCATCTCCAAATAGTTAATCTGTAGTATATGTCTCCATTCAGACTTTTCTTTGCAACCTAATTTTTACCATTAATCCCTGAAACACGCCTTTTTGGAATAAAAAGAGCTTTGTATAGATTTTGCGGTATCACTATTGGAAAGAATGTTCGCATCTGCTCTTCAGCAAGAATCATTGGTAGCGGAAACCTCTCAATCAAAGAAAAATACTTTGGATTGGCCCTCAAAGCCTACTCCTAGTCTCAGCTAATGTCGTAATTGGAGAAAATTGCGACATTGCTCCACGTACATGCATTATCACTGGATCTCATAAAATTAACTTGATAACAGAAAAATAAAATTGCTGGAGAAGGTTACAACCTCCCTATTCATATAGGCAATGGTTGCTGGATTTGTACTGGAGCAACAATTCTCGGAGGAAGTGATATCGGCGATTGTTCAATAGTGGCTGCAGGAAGTATTGTAAAGGGTACATTCCCAAAGAGACAATTAATTTGGGACCTTAGCAAAAGGTCGAGACATGAAAACAACCCTAATACATATCAGAACAGATGACTGAACATACTACTAAGATTTTCTTTTTATACGATATTAGCATTAGTACTCACTGTATCTATAGTAATATCATTGGTTTTATTCCATCTGCGCCAACTTCCTAAAAATATTAGGCCTTATAGTCTGCTTTTATCTTTTGCATTCGAAAGAACATACGTATCTACTGGCCTATCTTTTCCTTACTCATTTATATTGCCTTTAATCTTTTATTTCTACAACCAGATTCTGTTTTTCCGACCGCTTTGAGCGATTTCTCTCTTTACAATCCTTCTAGCTCTTATATCTCCCTGTTTCCAAAATCGACATTTTGTAGCGTTCAGAAATGAATGTTTTAAATATACAATTTTAATATGTACTACACTTTGTATTGCTTCTTTTTGCCTATTTCATGGGTATAAACATGGTTAGAAATAAAGCCGGAGATATTCTTGAATATGCAGAATACGCAGGAACATTTGAGGTTTTACAAAGCACTCTATGCTACTCGCTCCTATCAGTGGAGTCGCATGCTGCTTTCTTTTAACCTCCTATCTTGTCAAGAAGAAAAATCATATATTTCATTCTATTGTTATTTGCTATTGAACTAGTACTATTCTGCAGCTTCATGATCAGCATTTGCAGCCGTTATATGTGCGCTCTCGTGATTCTTTTTATCAATGCAAATTCTAAAAACATTTTTAAATGGACCGTTATTATCTGTTTCTTAGGAGGAGTCTCTTTCCCCTTTTGAGTCATGGATTAGATCGCTTAAAAAAATGAAGCAAGACAATAATACTGAATTAGGTACATTCGGAAGTAGAACACAAAAATACGGAAGTAGAATTAGAGAATTTATACAGAGTCCTATTATTGGCATTGGATTTAGTACTGGTTGATCCCAACGGTGATGACTTTTACCAAAGAGAGACAGGAACTGAGAGCCTGGATCTTCATGGTTGGCTGTTCTTTCAATGACAGGTATCATTGGGTTCTTTTTATTTCTTTCCTGTTTTTGATAGCTATAAAATTGTTAGCTGGCTATGGAGATCTTTTTCCAAAAATCTCTAGCAGCAGGAATTCTTACATTTTTCTTAATCCACATGATTGCAGAAGGATATATTTATGCATCTGGCTCGCCTTTAGCATACATCTTTTGGTTAGCTATTGGTTATGCTGTTGACACAAAATACAAATACTCTCATGACTTTTGACCTAATAATACTCACACCTTCCCTTCATTTTTACAAAACAAAACTATTTAATGAAATTGGGAAAGAGCTACATATTTGTTATTTTTACAAATACACTCTCTAGTTCTAGAAATTCAGATTTCTATAATGGAAGCATTCATTTTCAATCAACAATTTTACCTCAGTCTTTTTCAGCGAATAAAGCTACTATATAAAAATACTATCTACCACAAACTACAACAGACTCTTAGTAGTGGTTGGAATAACACCAGTCTTTTGGTTTAGTGTTCTTTATTCAAAAAGCAGAAAAACGGGTGTATTATTGAAAGTAGCATTTTAGAATCCAAGACCTCAGGAGGCATTGGTTTACTAAAACGACTTTTCTTAAAAACGCATCAGCACAGTATATGCATCAGGTATTCCACAAGAAGAGTTAGCTAGAAAATTAAATTTCCATGGAAAAATTATCAAATTCGGAGGCTGTGGCATTTTAAATTATAATTCTCAACCTCCTTTTCAGAGAGAACCGTAGTTCATAATTTTTATACGTTGGAAGACTTTCACCTGAAAAATCTTTGAGTTATTAATTACTGCTTTTAATAACATGCCAAATCTACACTTAGATATTATTGGATTTGGACCATTGGAAGAAGAATTAAAAAGTATTGCAAATAAAAACATTTCTTTTTAGGTGCCATTGATAACAAAAATTTAGCCCAATATTATCAAATGCAGATGTCTTTATTTTACCGAGTAAATCAGAGGTATGGGGACTGGTTGTTGAAGAAGCTTTAAACAATGGAGACACCCGTCATCGTAAGTGATAAAGTAGGCTGTCATTATGATCTTGTTACCGCTAATACTGGATTAGTATTCAAAAGTGAGAATCTAGAATCTCTCCAAGAACAGATTTCAAAATCTGCTCTATCAACTTCTACAATAATCTAAGAAGAGGTATATCTCAACTATGTTTTTTAAACGTGCCCAAAATCAAGTAAAAAGCTTTTGTGAGCGGAGAGTAAAAGAATAGAATGATTCTCATAGACTCTTTAGTACATAAATGCTGGAGGAGGACTCATTCTGCTGGAGTATCTCGTTGAGGAGTTACAAAAAGCAGAATTCTTCTTGCTGACGGATGAAAGATGTGGCAGCACCAATTTGGGACGATTACCACACCAGCAAAGTCTAAAGGCGACCATGCGAGGACGCAGAAGATTCTATCAACAACACTCTCGAGAGTTTTCGGCAGTGCTCTGCTTCGGTAACATTCCAGCTCCCATCAAACTTGAAGTACCAGCATATACCTATTTCCACAATATCTCGCTACTCACACTCCAAGGGTTTTCCAAAAACATATTGGAAGCATGGTTGAAGCGACAAGTATTTAGATGTCTCAAAGGCAACACCAATTATTGGTTGGTACAAACTCAGAATACAGCCTCATCAACTGGAGCAGCACCTAAAAGAACCACAAGAAAAGATTTCCCACTCTTCCCTTTCTTCAAGATTCCTGAGAGTCTATACAAATGTGCAAACCAACAAACGCGACAGGACTACGCGCTGATCGGTGCATACTATGGAGGAGCAAAAGGCCATGATGCACTACTTGAGGCGTGGAAGATTCTCCACAAGAAAGGAATCGACCGAACTCTACATTTGACGATAGGACTCAACAGATACCGCATTCTTGGGAAAGCTGCAAAAAGCAAAAAGAAGAGGGAGTACAAATCATCAACCATGGGTGCATTCCTTTTGATGACGTGGTCAGCATCTATGGAAAATGCAAGGCGCTTGTCTATCCTTCCCATGACGAGAGTTTTGGGATTAGGACTCATAGAAGCAGCAACAGCAGGATGCGACATTATAGCATCCGACCTTCCCTTCACTCACGCAGTTTGCAGCCCAACGGCGGTCTTCAATCCCACGATGCTAACGATATAGCAAGGGCCATCGAAGACTACGAACAGAACCTCTTCCCTCATTCCACACTAAAGATTAAGAACAAAATCAACGAACTCACTCAAGTTGATTTATAGCATCGACTAACGAAAGTCAGCACAAAGTGGAGGCTAAGAGAAACCCTCTTCTATCTTTAGTATTTTACAAGAATATCTCATGCAACATTGATAAGGGAAATTTCAGCCACATACTATCCGTTCGAAACTGCCGTCTCTTTCTGGCTTTTAGCCTGCTTCTTACACCTCTTTAAGACCAAATTTTCTAGTATAACCATTTAGCCAAAAATACAATAAGGATGTCGTCTGACAGAATAAGGAAGCCAGCTGACGCAATAAGGATGTCAGCTGACACAATAAGGATATTTTTTGCTACAATTATCCTCTCTTTTTGAACATATACTCAATAAAACAACAATACTAAATTAAATTTACCATATCTATGTCCGTTTTCAAAGACAAAGTGCTGTTAATCACTGCTGGAACTGGTTCGTTCGGCAATGCCGTACTCGCGAGGTTCCTTCAATCCGACATTAAGGAAATCCGCATCTCTCCCGCGATGAAAAGAAGCAGGATGATATGCGCCACATGCTCCAGAATCCGAAAGTGAAATTCTACATCGGCACAAATGTGCGCAATAAGGAATCGGTCGACATCGCTATGTCGGGCGTCGACTATGTTCTTTTCCGCTGCTGCTTTTGAAGCAAGTGCCGTCGTGCGAATTCTTCCCGATGGAGGCTGTTCGCACGAATGTAGAAGGGACCAATAATGCTCCTCCTCGGCCATCGAACACGGCGTGAGCAATGTTGTGGTTCTTTCCACCGACAAAGGGCTTATCCCATCAATGCCATGGGTATTTCCAAGGCGATGATGGAGAAAGTAGCCATTGCCAGAGGGCGCGAACTGGGCGAAAATGCTAAAACCACCATTTGCTGTACACAGCATGGCAACGTGATGGCGAGCCGCGGATCGAGTGCCCTCTCTGGGTGGAACAGATGGAGGAGGGAAACCCATCACCATTACCGACCCGAACACGACGCGCTTCATGATGACGCTCGACGACGCCGTAGATTTGGTCATCTATGCTTTCCTCCTGCGGTCACAACGGCGATCTCTTTGTTCAGAAAGCTCCTGCTGCCACGCTCTCCGTGCTGGCTGAAGCGCTGGAAGCAGACTTACGCCAAGGTGAAACCCGAATATGGTGAGACAGAGGTAAAGGTCATCGGCACGCGCCATGGCGAAAAGCTCATGAGACTTTGGTGACGCGCGAGGAAATGGCGCGAGCCATCGACATGGGCAACTACTACTGCATTCCTGCGACACGCGCGACCTGAACTACGACAAATTCTTCCAGGAAGGATGAAAGGTTTCTCATGATTGAGGACCACCATTCTCACAATACGCGCCGCTTGGATGTGGAGGGCATGAAGGAGTCGCCCTTAAACTGCGCTCATCTGTGAGGACTTGGGACTGCAAGAACGTGCCAAGGCTCGAGATATCTGCAGCGAGTAGGCTGAAGAAGCTGCATGTGAGCTTCTCTTGAATGGGAAAAGATTCTCTCACTGGTCGGGTCTTTCTAACTCGGCCGACCTCTTCGAGAGCCAAACAAGGAGCTCAGATAGGCTGCTGCTTCAATGAGACAGAATAGCTCTCAGAAACTAATCAAACTACACATCACAATGAAGATACTTATCACGGGGGCAAAGGGATTCGTTGGGCGGAATCTTTGCTGTGCTCCAAAACATAAAAGCGGGGAAAGACAGGACTCGACCAGCTCTACATATCGAAGAAGTCTTTGAGTACGACATCGACACCGAACCTGCGCTCCTAACTCCCTATTGCCAAGAGGCCGACTTTGTTTTTAATCTTGCAGGAGTCAATCGTCCGAAAGACCCGGAGGAGTTTATGAAAAGGAAACTTCGGTTTGCCACAACACTTCTCAACACCTTGAAGGCGTGCGGCAACACCTGCCCCATCATGCTATCGTCCTCTCAGCAAGCATCTCTGACGGGCCGATTCGGCAATTCGGAATACGGACGCTCAAAGAAACGGGCGAAGATCTCTTCCTCGACTACGCTGCGGCAACTGGCGCACAAGTGCTCATCTACCGCTTTCCAAATTTGTTTGGAAAAATGGTGTCGCCCCTAACTACAACTCTGCGGTGGCCACTTTCTGCAATAACATCGCCAACGACTTACCTATTCAGGTGAACGACCCAAATGTAGAACTCGAACTGCTCTACATCGACGACCTCGTGCAGGGAGATGCTGGATGCCTTGGAGGGAAAGCACATCGCTGCGAGTTTGAGACGGGGCCTGAGGTCCTACCACCGTCCAACGGTCGCTACTGCTACGCACCCATCACACACAAGGCCACGCTCGGCGAGATAGTCGAACCCTCAATGCCTTCCATGAGCAGCCCAAAACGCTGATGATACCCGAGATTCCCGGACAACTCTTTCGCAAAAACTCTATTCCACTTATCTGAGTTACCTGCCCAAGGAAAAAGTGGCTTTTCCGCTGAAAATGAACATCGATGCGCGCGGAAGTTTCACCGAACTGCTCCACACACCGCATTGCGGACAGGTCAGCATCAATATATCTAAACCGGGCATCACAAAGGGCGAACACTGGCACAACACCAAGTGGGAATTCTTCATCGTTGTTGCCGGCACGGCCTCATTCAGGAACGCAAGATTGGAACGGACGAAATCATAGAGTTCGAGGTGAGCGGCGACAATATCCAAGCTGTCCACATGCTCCCGGGCTATACGCACAACATCATCAACCTCTCAGAAACGGAGAACCTTGTCACAGTGATGTGGGCCAATGAGATTTTCAACCCGAATCACCCAGATACGTTCGGCGAACTGGTTGTTAAACAAGACTAACGCCTCTCTTGCTTCATGGAAATCAATGATAAACTCTTAGACGAGTTACAACAGAAAGCCCAAGCTTCGAGCGCTGACGCGCGGCTATGGACCTCCGCAACGATGCTAACGAGCAGTCGCAACGAATGCTCAATGCCCTCGAACCTGGAACCATTGTACCCATCCATCGCCACCCCACAACCTCTGAAACCTGCCTCCCTGCTCCGCGGTCGGTTAGATGAGATTTTCTATGATGATAATGGCAACGAAACAGCGCGCCATCATTTCAATACGGCCAACGGAGTCCATGGCCTACAAATCCCAGCTGGTCAGTGGCACACCATAGAAGTTTACGAACCTTCTGTTATTCTTGAGGTAAAGGCAGGTTCTTATGAACCGTCTCGCCCAGAAGACATCAAATAAGACTATTACAATGAAACATTTCGCAGACAACGGAAAACTTAAACTGCTCATCATCGTCGGCACACGCCCTGAAATCATCCGACTGGCAGCAGTCATCAATAAGTGTCGTACGTATCTTCGACACGCTTCAGCTCATACGGGTCAGAACTACGACTACAACCTCAACGGTGTCTTTTTCAAAGATCTGAAACTGGCAGATCCCGATATTTACATGGAAGCTGTTGGCGACGACCTCGGAGCTACGATGGGAAAACATCATAGATAAGAGCTACAAAGTAATGGTGGAAACAAAGCCCGATGCTGTCCTGGTGTTGGGCGACACTAACAGCTGCTTGAGCGTGATTGGTGCTAAGCGTCTCCACATCCCTATCTTCCACATGGAGGCGGGAAATCGCTGTAAGGACGAATGCTTTGCCTGAGGAAACAAAACCGCCGCATCGTGGATATTATCTCCGATGTCAATACTGGCTTATTCAGAACACGCACGCCGCTATCTGGCTGATACGGGCCTACCGAAGGAACGTACCTATGTCACCGGCTCTCCTATGGCCGAAGTGCTCCATCAGAATCTTGCCGACATCGAAGCCAGCGACATCCACCAGCGTCTTGGCCTTGAGAAGGGTAAATATATCCTGCTCTCTGCCCATCGTGAAGAGAACATCGATACTGAAAAGAATTTCTCCTCGCTCTTTACAGCCATCAACAAAATGGCGGAGAAATACGACATGCCGATTCTCTATTCTTGCCACCCGCGCAGCCGCAAGCGTCTTGAGCAGAGCGGTTTCAGCTCAATCGCCGCGTCATTCAGCACGAACCTCTCGGTTTCACGACTACAACTGCCTCACAGATGAATGCGCTTTGCCGTTGTTTCCGATTCAGGGCACACTCCCCGAAGAGAGTAGCTTCTTCACCAGCGTGGGCCATCCGTTCCCGCCGTCTGCATCCGCACATCCACCGAACGCCCTGAGGCGCTCGACAAAGCTTGCTTCATCCTCTCCGGCATTGACGAAAAAGGCCTTTTGCAGGGCTGTAGAGACGGCTGTAGAGATGAACCGCAACGAGGACTTTGGTATGCCCGTGCCCAACCATACGGACGAGAACGTCAGCACCAAGGTGGTGAAAATCATCCAAAGCTACGTGGGCGTTGTCAATAAGATGGTGGCGTAAATTCTAAAAAACTCATATCCAAAGGGAGCGCGCGCATAACTGCATTTCACAAATCTGCCCTCATGAAGGTACTGCAATTTTCCAGCATTTCTATCCAGAACAGTTTAAGGCCAACGACATTGTCCGGGAACCAGGAACGAGGACACGATGTGACGGTGCTCACCAATATCCCTGACTATCCTGCGGGAAGTTCTACGATGGCTACGGTATCTTCCGGCGTCGTAAGGAAAAAGGTATTTGGCGCTGCAGTCTCACCGCGCCTTCCAGTTGCCACGCGGAAAAGCTGGCGCCTTTGCGCCTCGCTTTCAACTACCTTCTTCGGCTATCACCACATCCGTTTGGGCTGCATGCTTGTCGCTGCGTCACCGCTACGATGCTATTTTCAGTTCACGAAACTGCCCGTGACCATAGGCGTTCCAGCTATTATCGCGAAGAAAACTCGACGTACGCCTGGTTCATTTTTGGCGCTGGATCTTTGGCCCGAGAGCCTTCAGTATGCGGGCAATATCCACAATCGAACAGTTCTCGGAATATTCTCTCGCATCACTCGCTGGATCTACCGCAACCTAAGAAAATCCTCATCAGTTCCCACGGCTTTGAAAAGTCCATACTGGAGAAGGGCGATTTCAAAGAAAATCGTCTACTTCCCTAATTGGCCGACAAAGCCCTCGAAGAGAAAACAGCCTACCAGTTGCCTGCGCTGCCCGAGGGCTTTATCGCCATGTTTGCTGGAAATATTGGAGAGGCACAGAATTTTGAGACACTCATGGAAGCAGCCCGCCTACTCAAGGACCATAAGGACATCCACTTTGTCATTGTTGGCGATGGACGAAAAACGTCCTTGGGTGGAGGCGTTCGTGACAGCAGCATCTGCTGTAGGACACGGTAGCACGCGTGTGCGCCACCCACTGAATCCATGCCGCTCTTCTTCGAGCGGGCCGACGGATGCTCGTATCTCCTCCACGACACCACTATTTTCCGCCTCACGCCCCTGCAAAATTCCAAGCTTATATGAACTCTGGCAAACCCATCTTAGCGGTGGTCAATGGCGAGGGACAGAGTCATCGAGGAGGCACAATGCGGGCTACATTCTCCTGCCGAAAATCCAGAGATGCTGGCCAAGCGACTGATACTAATTATCACAGACCGACAAGGCTACACTCCGAACTGGGGCGAAAAACGGGAAACGCTACTGCCAGCAGAATTTTAATCTAAACAAACAAATGGAATTGCTCATCAAGCTCCTGAGCAACAATTCATAACCTTCTTGCAGAGAAAGCACAACGCCTTTCCTCGCAGCGCTAAAGAGAAAGGCGCTTTTTCTTTCTTTAGTTTCTATTTTTCAACTATGAACCCTTTCTTCAAACTGCTAAGAGTGTCGTTGGGACATAAGGTCAGTTTCAAAAATCAGATTAGTCCGGATGAGTGAAAAAGAATCTACGACACGGCCAAACTCCATGCTGTCGCGGATTGCTCTACGATCCAGCGACCGCCCAAGGAGCGGCAACCACCTACGGAACTGATGATGGAATGGTTTGTATTGGCGAAGAAAAACTAGAGCAGAAAACAACCTCAACCCGCGCGCTGCGGAACTCACTGAGAAGTTTCGGCAGGATGGCTTTTGCCCTGCATCTTGAAGGGACAAGGCGTGGCCCTGTCTCTATCCCATCCCTACCGCCAATCGCGAGATCGACATCTGGGTGGAAGGCGGACGGAAGAAGGTGTACCGCTATTTGAAAGAACAAATCGGCCAACCGCTGGAGATGGAATTCCACCATGCCCAATATCCTATCTTCGAGGATGCGGAAGTGGAGGTACACTTTCATTCCGGCCAATCCACAATGGCCTTACTCTTTTCTGGCAAGTCAATCGCTTCCACACAATCTCTGAAGAAGAGCACCTCCCACCGTGTCGAATTGCCCGAGGTGTGGGAGAAATTGGAGTTCCAACGGCTGAGTTCGACCGCATCTACTCTCTGGCGCATATCTACAAACACTTCTTCAGCGAGGGCATCGGCTTGCGACAAATTGTGGACTATTACTACATCCCGCTGCCAAGGCTTCACGGAGGAGGAAAGACAAGAAACGGTGAAATGGCTCAAGCGCATCCGTATGTACAAGTTTGCCCGTGCCATGATGTTCGTACAACACCGCGTTCTCGGATTGGAAGAGCAATATCTGCTCTGCGAACCAGACACCAAAGAAGGCAACTTCCTGATGAAACCATTATGCAGGGTGGCAACTTCTCCCGTGGCGGGCGGGGCAAAAAGGCAGGCGAAACAAAAATGGGGGTATCTCTTCCGCACGATGAACGATAACAAGCACCTGCTTCTCCATTATCCGCGCGGCGTCATCGGTTATCCCATCTACTGTCTCTGGTAGTTTTCGTTTGGCGCGTTAGTCACGGCTACAAATAAAAGCCTTCCTAACATCGCCCATTAGCATATCGGCACGCATCTCCCCAAAAGATGTGCCGATTCTTTTTATCCCACGCTTGTTGTGTCCCTTTCTGTCAATCAGCATAGCTCTATATTGCTTCGTTTTTCTTGCGGATAAACAAGATAACGTTAATAAGAATTATAAATGATACAACTCGAGTTGCATCGCGCGCGATATTTGCTAAATAATTATAAAAAGTCGGTCAAAAATCTTGCTTATTTTATGAAAACACTCTACTTTTTGTGTCGCGAACGATATAAAGCGCAAGTTAACAAACAGGATAATGGTGTTCACCGCTCGCTCAAAGGCGGACCGAAAGAAGAGAAGCTCGCCAGCACATCAGAAGAGTATAACCATACAGGAACTTAATAAAAAGTGAACATGGCCAGCATCTACGATTTTACAGCACAGACAAACACAGGAAAAGAACTATCATTTGCAGAACTGAAAGGGAAAGTCCTGCTCATTGTTAACACGGCTAGCAACATGTGGCTTTACGCCTCAGTTTGATGGTTTGGAAAAACTATACCAGAAGTATCGGGAACGCGGACCTGTGGTAGTTGGCTTTCCCCTCGGGCGACTTTGCCAATCAAGAACTGGCCGACGGCTCACAAGCGGAAGAGTTCTGCTGACTGAACTATGGGGTATCGTTCCCCATCATGAAGAAGGTGCATGTCATCGCAGCGAGGCCGACCCCATCTTCAAGTATCTCAAGAGCCACACTAAAGGGCTTTCTGGCAGTCGCATAAAATGGAACTTCACCAAGTTTCTCATCTCGCACGACGGAAATACCATCAAGCGGTACGCCCCTATCACAAGCCCGAACAAACTCGTTGAGGACATCGAGAAAATGCTCTAAACGGCTCTCACAATATTCATAACAATTGACACATCACCGATGGCATACGAGCAACTCAAACTGTCCAACCAATTGTAGCCTCGGGCCTCTATACGGCAAGCTGCCTCATCACGCAGAGCTATAAGCTACTGCTCGACAAATTAGGCATCACCCATCCGCAATACCCGTGCTGATGGTGCTCTGGGAGAACGACAACCAGCCCGTCAACGAAATTGCACACCGCCCTCAAGTTGGAGACCAACACGATCACACCTGTCCTCCAGCGCATGGAAAAACAGGGCATCGTGGGTACGCACCCGCGGAATGGTAGGACTCGCGCCAGCGCATCGTTTCCCTCACGAAGGAGGGGCGCGCTATGGAGCAAGAAGCAGCCAAGTTTCCTGCGGCCATCTGCCACAACCTCACTCAATGTGGCTTAGATGTAGAGACGGTTTTAGGAATCATTCCTGTGCTCGATGATATGATTGAGAAAAATTAACCCTAAGAGTGCTCCCACTAAGGGAATAAAAGCCCGCTGGGCTATTTTTCAGAACAGAACCACACGAGAGAACACGGAACACAGAGGCGAAAAACCTGTTTAAAGTAACTCGCCCACGGCACACTGATGGTCACACGCCTGCCGCCGCGGTTCTCTTACTACACACACGAACACATAACTACTTTAACTCAGAGCCGTCTAATTCCAACGACGGATTATACAGACCTCCTCTAACAACAAGTGCTCACTATGGCGTTAGAGGTTTTTATTGCTGTCAAAGAAAAAGTTCAACTTTTCTGCACCGGAGAAGGCACACACGGACAAATGCTCTCTACAAATCCCTATTCGCTCTCCCATTCTCAAGAACCGACAAAATAAGGATTTTCGCAGATACAATAAGGTTATCCGCTGATAGCCTTTATTGTGCCAGTCGACAGAATAAGCAAGTCAGCTGACACAATAAGGAAACCGACGAGCAGGCAGAACCATTTTTCCAGCATAAAAACCAAAAATCCACAAAAAGCCTCGTTCTCGAAAAACAGCAGATTTCAATTTTTATGGAACAAAAACAGCTATTTCCATAAATATTTTTCCAGCATCTTCGCCCACGCACAGATTTTCTCCTCTCCCATCTCAACGCTCTTTTATCAATTTTTCCTAACACTACCCCAAGCCTCAACAAGAGGCAACAGAGCACTCCCTCATGGGGAGATGGAGGGGCTTCCCCACTCCTCACCGCTTCCTTCTAAAAATTTCTCGGCGGAAAGAGGCTCTGCAATGTGCGTACGACTGCGGCGAAGAATGCGCAAGAGTTCGGCGGGAGGGTTTTGGAGATTGCCAGAGCGGGCATAATTGAGATAAAGCATCTGCAGGCGTACATTGTCGACACGACGACTTAGCAACGTGTCGGCAGCTACAGCGCGGCGAGCCTGTTCATGAGTTGAGCAGCACGCTGGCGAAAGCGGTCGGTGTACATTGCATCATCGGCATAGATGCGGCACTGAAAAATGAACTTCAGGGCCTACAAGCTCCTGACAAGCTGGAGAAATACTGCTGTAGGGAGCAGCCGCCCCGTGAAGTCGGTGATGAAGCAGCGAATAGGCGATCGGCGTCCTGCTCTGGGTCCACATCAATTGAGCCAAGAGCCACGCGCGGAGTTCAGAAAATTCGCTCTCGCCCGACTGATATTGCTCTTTCTTCCATCACGCCAATGCAACGATTGTCGCGGAAGGTGCGAAGATTGGAGGCCAACACGCTGAAATTTGGGAAAGGTAGCAGATAGTTGCTAAAGTTGACCACATAGTCCCATATATAAAGTCGCGGAGCAATGCGAGACCAGTCGCGCAAATCTTTCAGAAAACGCGCGTTCTGCGCATCGGAAGCAATGGGATGAGCCAGGCAGCATTCAATGTCGCAAAGGCGGATAACAACATTATGGCGCGGCCGAATGCTCCGTCGGCGCGTGGCGCGTGTACTGATAGGCAAACGTACTCCACCAGTGTGCCTGGATGCGTCTGTTCCACAGCAGCTGCCACCTGATTGACAAAACCATACCATCAAACCCGAATGACCGCCATAACGCTGCTCCAAGGCGCGGCAGTTGGCACATTGGCAGGGTTTCTCATTATCATTTTGCGACACACTGTACACCCAGCGCCCTGGATGCTCATCTATATAGGTGCGGAGGCGGGCAATCATGGTGCGCAGCACTTCGGGGTTGGAAAGGCAGAGTTGCCCATCGGCAATGCGGCGGCCGTCGTAGAGACTGAAAAACTCGGGGTGGGTGGCGAAAAACTCGTGAGGAGGCATCAAAATTTCAAACGTATGTATGCCACCATAGGAATACATTCCGCCATATTCGTTCTGCACTGAAGAATGAATGGAATTGACTCGATTGTGGGCGCACCATACTGGATTTTCCATAGCCTCATGATAGTAGAGCTGGCGAATCTTCAGAGCGGGGCTTTCCGTATGGTTGAGAGCTGGCAGGAGGTATGTGCGCCGTTGTGGCACCTTGGTGAAAGTGGGCGTGTACCAGCGAATGCCGAGCTGTTGCTCCAGAAAGGCGAAGACACCATACATCGTGCCGCGCTCCCGCCCTCCATAGATGCAGAGGTGCTGACCGATGGTGCGAGTAGGTGAAGGTCTCGTCGTTGGTTGCAGGTTGCGGGGCGTGGGTCAGCGCTTCCACTTTTTGCGTTATAGCCTCACAGATACAGGGGCCTACTGTGTTGAGGTTGTGCGAGATAGGGAGTGTTGCACCGCTCATCTCTTGCAAATACTGTTGCAACCTCGGGCGGCTGTTTGCTCCGACACTGAGGCATTAGGGGAAAGCACAATGTTATAAACTGAACGACCGCGCGAAAAGAGCGGACGGGCAGCGAAAGTTGTGCGCTTATCGCAAGAAAGAGGAGGAGAAAGAGAGCGTACCGCAAGCGGCACACGCGGAAAAACAAAGGGGGAGAGAGATTCGCTGCATTATATTGTGAAGTGTTATTGTAAAGAAATAGGAAAGTTTCTCCGCTTCTTTTTCATCCGTCAAAAGTGCGTTAGAAACTCTCTGCGAAAAGCGTTCTCGCTTCGACAGTTACGCACAAAAAGCCGGAAGAGTTCTCTCTCTATCTTTGCAAAAATAAACACTGAATGACCTGGCTGAAGAAAATCTCTGAGTGCGCTGCGCAGCGAACTCGTGGCAAACGCCGCCCAACTATCGCTCGCCCAGCAGCTGAGGAACTACTCGACGAGGCCAGAGAGCAGCGGTGGAAACCATTGCTGCTCGAGCACCTGTGGACAACAATATTCCCATTGGTAAGCAACTCGTGCCGCGCTGCTTATATGCGCTGCAGCACACGCGTGAGGGCAACGACCATCTCAATAGAGAACTCTCGCGCTTTGCTTCTTTCATCGAACGGCAGGGACTGAGCCTGGCGGTGGTTAAAGGGCAGGTTTCGGGGACTTTTTATGCCCACCCCGAGGTGCGCAATCCGGGCGACGTAGACTTTATTGCGATGCGGAAAACTTCCTCGCGCGTGAAGGCCGTTGTGGAGAAACAAATCGGTAAGACGATTCCAGACACTAAAGAAAAACATATCAACTTCCAGGGAAATGGAGTGGAATACGAATGCACCACCGACCGGCGGATTTCTACTATGCACCACATCAGCGCTACTTCAGCGAGGTTGTTGACAAGGCACTGCGAGAGCGGCCCATGCGCGTAAAAATCAACGGAGTGGACATACCTACGCTCCCGCCCGACTTGAACATCCTCTTCACCCTATATCCACATGTTTTTCCACCTCATCCGCGGCGGTGTAGGCATTCGGCAGGTGTGCGACTTGGCTTGTTCGCTCCACGCGCTCCGCAACGAGTTGGACACAGACTACTCCGCCAACATCTGAAAGCACTGGGAATGGTGAATGGCTTCCGCGCCTTCGGCTGGATTCTCATACATCGTCTCGGTTTGCCAGCAGAGGATTTTTCCCTACACGCTGACCCAGAAAGATGCCCGACGGGGAGAGCGCGCTTATCGTGCCGTCATGCACTTTCGGCAACTTTGGGCGAAAAACAAAAACCACTGGTTACAGAAGAAACTGCGGCCCATACCGTGCAAAAAGCATGTAGTAGTTCTCAAACAGTCGCTCCTATTCTTCGATTTCGCCCCTACTGAAATGGCTTTTTATCTTCCCCGTCCACGGCAACGCAGAGACAAAAGAATTATTTGAGAAACTAGGACAGAGAAGCAAAAGACTTATCTCACCCCCATTAGCACATTAGCACATTAAAAACCTCATTAGCACATTCCCACGCTCCATTAGTACATTCAAAAAGCGGCATACGCCGCTCCCCATTAGCAACATTAGCACTTAAAAAGCCTCATTAGCACATTAGCACATTTCCCTTCCATTGAATACCACAGACACACATACGGAACAACTGCTCCTACTGACGAACAGCAGATGATGGATAAGAACGACGAGCTCTACTTGCTCAGCGTCGGTGGGCGCGTATGTCTGCTTTACAGAACGCGCTGACTGGTTCGCATCGCTCCTCTGCCTCGTGGTGTTCTCTCCGCTGATGCTCTTCTGCTACATAGTTGTCAAGCGCGAGGACGGCGGCCCCTGCCATCTACCGCCAAGAGCGCATTGGAAAAGGCGGACGGCCGTTTTTCATCTATAAATTTCTGCAGCATGAAAAATCAACGCCGAGGGAGGGAAAGCCTCAGCTCTGCATCAAAGAGGATGAGGACCGCCTCACGCGTATCGGACGCTTTTTTCGCGACCACCACCTCGACGAGCTGCCCCAGCTGTGGAATGTTTTCATAGGCGACATGGCATTTATAGGGCCTCGACCGGAGCGCAAATACTTTATAGATCAAATTATGGCCGCTGACCCACGCTACAAGTACCTCTACCAGGTGCGCCCGGGCGTGACGTCCTATGCCACTCCTGCACAACGGCTACGCCACAACCCTCGAGGAGATGCTCACACGCCTTGAATCCGACCTTTACCACCTCCAACACCGGTCTCTCCTTTTTCAATCTGAAGATTCTTTAAGACCTTCATCAGCATCGTTCTCGGGAAAGAAATTTTTGAAACGCTTTCGTTTGTAAAAAGTTTTTATTCTCTTTTTTCAACGAAGTACACTGTAGTTTTTGTAACTTTGCAGCAAATTTTTGCAAAAGTTATGACCATCAAATTCATAAGCGCGGTGGCGGCCAGCAGCCTTCTGCTGTTCAGCTCCTGCATCCGCGAGGAGGCTCTCAGCCCTGAGTGTGACATCACTTCCGTTAGCCAAGAATGGCTCAACAGCAAAGGCGCGGGTCTCATACTGGGAACGCCCGTTATCAAGCAGGCAACGCTGGCTTCTATTACCCTTTTATCAATAAGAAAGACAACCGCGTCAAGGCATTAAACCCGCAATTCACTATTTCCGCAGGGGCAACGCCTCTATAGGATGGTAATGCGCGTGTGCCTTTCGATTCGGCAGCATACCACAACCTCTCCGAACCTCGGACCTATAGCGTTCTGCTCGGCCGACGGACATTTCACGAAGGACTATACAGTAAGTTTTGAAGTGCCCCAACCGCTCGATTCGTGCGACTTTGAAGATTTCGCCTACAATAATGATCGCCATCAATACATGACGTTGCTACAACGACAGGAGGACGGCTCAGTCAATTCCAATATATGGAGCAGCGGAAATGCAGGCTACAATCTAACGGGAATGGCAGCTTCGCCCACCGATTTTCCCACATCTTTCGTTAGCGGCGGCCATAAAGGCTGGCGGCAAAGCTTCGTGACGCGGAGCACAGGTACTTTCGGTATGCTGACACGTCCGCCTATGCCCATCGCTGCAGGCAATCTGTTTATCGGCACATTCAATCTCAACAAAGCTATGCTGGCTCCGCTCGAGGCTACACGCTTCGGACCCAGATTGTCAAAGGCGAACCCTTTGAAGCTCTCTGGCTGGTACAAATACAAAGCTGGAGCAGAATTTACGGATCGTAACAAAACTGTCGACGCCTCCCGCCGAGACACCGCCGATATCTATGCTGTTCTCTCTCGAGGTGGACCCTGACAATTTCCAGTCCCTCAACGGCGCGAATGTTCTCAGTAGCGAGCGCATCGTAAGTATAGCTCTGAATTGCAAAATCCAGGGGAGCCAAGCACATGGACTCTACTTTGAAGAGCCGTTCCGCCCTATGAATGGTAAAACTTTTCGATACAGCTCGTCTCAAGCGCAACGGTTATGCCATCAGCGTGGTTATGACGAGCAGCCGACAGGGGGCTTACTTTGAAGGAGCCGTGGGTTCTACGCTCTGGGTCGACGATATAAAAGTGACATATAAATAAGGAGTTCTCCGCTCCTCCTATTTTGTTTTTCAACACAAGCCAACAAATCACGAAGATATTCCTTATCACAATCATAAGCCTTATGACGGGTGTCAGCGCGCAAGCCACAGACGCCACCACATGGCTCGAATCTACCGAGACTCCGCAGCTGCTGCTCGCTCCCGATACTATTCGCGATTCGAGCAACGATCGCAACATCATCTTTGGCGGCACCAAAGGCTGGCAAGTGGCTGTGGGCGCAGGACTCGAACTGGGCGGCGCGTCGCCAGTGCCCATCCCTCGCTCCATCCGCAAAATCAATTCGTTCAACCCTCACTCAATCTCTCACCTCGAAGGCACGGCCTACAAATCTTTTCACGCCGCGCTGGGGAATGGCTCTCGGACTGCGCTTCGAGACAAAAGGCATGAAGACCAACGCCAATGTGAAAAACTACCACATGGCTATCATCGAGGACGACGGAGGCCACATGGAGGGCGGTTGGAACGGCCCAGTCATCACGAAGTACCGCGCAACGTACATTACAGTACCCGTGCTGGCCACTTATACCTTCTCCAATCCGCGCTGGATGGTTTCTGCCGGCCCTTACTTCAGCTTGATGCTCAACGGCGACTTTGACGGCTACGTCCACGACGGTTATATCCGCACACCGGACGAACTTGGCGAAAATGTCAACGTTACTCACGCCACCTACGACTTTTTCCAGCAATCTGCAAGTTTCAGTGGGGCTTGCAGGTAGGAGGTTCTTTCCACGCCTATAAGCATCTCTATGTCAACGCCAATCTTGACTGGGGGATTGAACGGTATTTTTCCCATCCGACTTCAAGACTATTTCTTTCGCACTTTATCCCTATCTATGGAACGTTAGGCTTCTCTTTATCTTTTTAGTAGGAAGAAATTCGCTCGTTTTGAGTTCGCAAAGAAAGTATTATCTTTGTCGCCGACTGTTTCAAACTGATAACTTAACTAACTTATAACAACGTTCAATAACCAAAAGGTATGAAAAAATTTCTACCTCGCTCGTTGCTCTTTTCTTAATGGCTGGTACAACCCAAGCACAAACGAGTTTGCCAACGAAGTAGCGGGCAATTATACCGGCAACCTTGCCATCAGTCTCACTTCTAAGGAAGATCTTCAATTTGGAGAAGAAACCTACAACGTAATCCTTACTGCCGATGGAAACAATACTGTTACCTTCGCGCTCAATAATTTCGGTTTCTCGGGCATGAATCTTTCAGTGACATCGTGCTCCTAACATTCCTGTTCAGAAGCAGACAAACGGTTCAATTCTCTTTGGAGAAAACGCCATCAAGAATTTTTCATTCTTGGACGGAGCAACTGTAGCTACAGCTAAAATCAACGAAACTTCCAGCATCATAAAGGGCGACTCTCGATCGCTGATGTAGACGTGGTTTGGAAAGCTTCAGAGGATATGCCCATTTATGTACAGTTCAAGGGCAAGAAGGAATCAACCTCCACAGGTATTCAGCAGGCTGCTACAAAGAATGCAGCTAACGCTATCTACGATTTGCAGGGTCGTCGCCTTCAGAAAGCCCCCAACAAAGGCCTCTTTATCCTGAATGGTAAGGGTAATCCGCTAAAGCCTTATCGCGCTTTAGCTTTTTCTTTACGTACTATAATTTTTCCTTTATAATGAGAAAGATGATATTTACTATTCTGAGCGCTGCCACCTTAACGGTCAGCGCTCAGACCTGAGAGTACTCAGGTTGGGAACTCCGATTTTGAAAATTGGGAGTCTGTATCCTACAGTGGAACCACAGGCGAAGAACCTCTCCATTGGAACTCTTTTCTGACGGGTACTGGTAGCATGAAATCTTTTGCAGGCTACAATCAGTTAGAGAAGTCTACAGATGCGCACAGCGGTACATATTCTGCAAAAATTTATAGCCGAGCTGTTAAATTCTGGGGTGCTGTTATAGCTACAGCCCAAGGGAACCTCACTACAGGCTGTGTAAATATGGGCAGCTCTAATGCTTCCAACCCTGGAAAAACAGCCGCTGGAAAAACTATTACCAAACTGGATGGCAACTTCAACTACACCAATCCTAATGATAATTCTGCTAAGCAACCTTCACAGGAAAACCCGATGCGATGCGGGTTTATATAAAATTTACTGGTAGCACGAAGAAGGCCAAGCCACAACTGTGCTTTGCACACGGAAGGATATTACCAAGATCCGCTGGGCAATCCCAATTATGTGAATGCTCAACTCGTGGCCACTGCCTCTAAGACAGATATCACGGCGCAGAACTCTTGGCAAGAGCTGACCATTCCGTTTGTATATACCAATAAGGAATTGACTCCTGCATACGCATTGGTTTCGTTCGCCACTAGTGCCACTCCCTGGAGATGGTGTAGAAGGCGATGCCATGCTTATTGACGATTTATCTTACATCTACTAAACTCCCAACTTGCCAGCGTCACCTACGACGGCGCAAGTGTTAGCGTGGCAACGGCTATGAATGTAGCTAAGGCTACGATCCCAATAAAATCTCACTGACGGCTAATGGCGTTGGAGCAAGCATCGAGAAAAACTACAATGCAACTACGGGCCTGCTCACCATCACGGTGAAAGGTAACGATGTGTCGGTAAATCCTACCAATATCCACACCTATACAATTCAGTTTGCCACGGCTTCTGCTGCTCCCAAACTGGCTTCTATCAGCGTAGGCGGTCAGTCGCTCTCCGATTTCGGCTTAACGTTCAACCCCGCCACTACCACCTACACGCTCCCCATTGCCTACCACCGCGGCATCGTGGTTGAGGGCGTGGCAGATGCAAATAGCACGCTGGTAGCTGAAAGTGCAACAGAGAACGCTTTCATGACAACAGTGCAAAGACCATTACGCTAAAAAGTAAAGGACTCTGACAACCATGAAGTTGTCTACGTGCTGCATTTTCACTGATGCCGTAGCGGCTGCTGAAGCAGGTCAGTATCCTGGTGCACTCTCAGTAGTGCTCACCCCAACATCAGCCAGTGGTCTTTCCAAGATAGTAGCTCCGCTTACCAACGCACCTCATCCAACTGACGAAGAACAGTAATGGGTACTTATAATGTAGCTTTGCCCAACTTCAGTTTTGGTAGCATGCTTGTCGGCGATATTTATGTGGCCAACGTTCCTGTTAATGGAAAACAATATCAACGTTACTCGTACCATTCGCCTCACCTCCGACGACGAGGGCGCCATCGGTTCTGCACTCGGCCACCTGCCGGTATCGCTGAAGATGAACCTCATCAGCACCACCGATAAGCACCTTGAAGGCGACATCGACATCATCACAACGGGCAATACCAACCCCGCAGTGGCCATGTTCTCTAGCATTCACGTCGATTATGTTCCATTCACTGTTGACGAGAATTCAGCAAAGAATAGCAATGCCGAAGGTGATGAAGCCTATGCTAAACAAACTCTTGGCGGCTACATATCTAAGGCATCAACGAAATTCATCCCACCCTCAACGAAACTACCGTGGATAAACCTATGACCTATGTTGATATGAGCCGAGCTTCAGTGGCAGCTGATGTAACCGCCGATGATTTGAAGCAGGGTGCAGTGGCAACTAACAACACGCTCTACTACCTCCCCTACCTCTACGCTGACAGGCAAGAACCTAATTGTCAACGGCCGCACCACTGAGTTTGCGCTCAACGATGCCGTAGCTATCGAAGTGCCCACGCAGTTCTCTGCTGACAAGGCTTCTACGATCGCAACTTCACCACGACGGGTTATACCACATTTGCCCTCCCCGTGGCAACAGCAGCAAGCACGCTCAACGGCACAGTGTATGAACTGAAGGGCTTCAACGCCGACCGCTCTGCTTTCGACTTTGCCCCTGTCGCCAACATTGAGGCCAACAAGCCCCACCTCTTCGAAGCCAGCAACGCCGCCCTCTTCGCCAATGGCGCAGTAACGGTGGCTGTGGCCAATGCTAACACCGAAGTGAAAACCCATACGGGTGTCGGTGTGGAGCAGGAAGGTAACTACGGCGAGGCCAAAGTGCTGACGTCGGATGCTACTAATACTACTACGGCTACAGCAACGGCCAGTTCGTAAAAGCCACCACCGGCACGCTCAACCGCTATCGCACGGCATTCAGCGTAGCAAACACCGCAGCAGGTGCGCGCAGCTTCGCCATCAGCATCAACGGAACAGTCACGGGCATTATCACCCTCGACAACGGAACAATGAGCGTTGAGAAAGGACAAATCTTCGACCTCCAAGGTCGCCGCGTACTGACCACCAAGAAGGGCCAGACTTACATCATCAATGGTAAAAGGTAATTCTCTAAAACATTAGCAACTATGCAAACTAAATATCAACGACCATCACTTCGAGTAATCGATCTCGAAAGCCAGAGCCTGATGAACACGAGTGCAGGTTCTACTGGCTATCCCTCACAGCCAGGCCAGAGCGGCGTAGTTTTCGAATCACGCCCGCAAAGCTGAAAGCCTCGACTGGAGTGCCGACGAGGACTAAGCTCCTCCCACAACATCCAACCATATTTTCCTGACTGCTACTCATTCCGAAAGGAGCGAGTAGCAGTCGCTGATAATACTTTTGTTGTCTGAAAACGCGCAAAAACATCTGCTTCAGCGGCCTCATCTCCCACATTGCCACCCTTTTGTTTGTTCCAAAACCTCCGCCCACCTGTTCTTTTCTTCCTCAATCTACTCTTTTCCCGCCCTTTTCCGCCTCATTTTGTGCCCTATTCCCACTCGTCAGCCTCCTTATTGTATCAGCCAACGCCCTTATTCTGTCGGCCGACATCCTTATTGTGCGAGCTGACGCAATAAGGAAATCCACGCTCAGGAAGGGGATGCTTATCGCTCCGGCTCTTTCATGCGCAATTTTGTGGCATTCATGGGAGGGAAAAGTAAGAATATTCTTTACTTGTTTTAGCTCACGAAAGAGCACAAAAAGGCGAATGAACACGAATCAGGATGGGGTGTCGGACAAGTCAGACTGGTCGGACAAATCGGACTGGTCGGACTCTGTCCGAGAATCAAAGCTGAGCACTCCCCTCATGGGGGAGATGGAGGGCTCATCCTCTCCCCTGCGAATTTCAAAAACTTTCTCTGCGTTTATTGTAAACAGGACTTTATAAGTTATCAGTATCTTTTGCACCATAGAAAAATATAAAACGTATAAACAATGAAAACTGAAACATTTCCTGTAGAAGGACTGATGTGCGCAAATTGCGCCAAGCACACCGAAAACGCTCTCAAAAAATGTGGAAAGGTGTGGAGAATGCAGTGTGCAACTTTGAAAAATTGAAGCTACAAGTGACTTACGATCCTGCCCGTGTAACGCCCAACGAAATGGCCGAAGCCGTGGAGAAAGAGGGCTACAAACTCGTGGTAAAGTAGCAATAAAATCGCTACTAAAGACAAACGGTAGAGAACATTGAAGAAAGCGTTCTCTGCATTTTATCGCAAACACGGCTCTAACTGATAGAGCCGTTTCTTTGCTCCATAGAAAATATAAAACTCACAGATGATAAAGACTGAGACATTCCCTGTAGAAGGACTGATGTGTGCAAACTGCGCCATGCACACCGAACGCGCCCTCAAAAAAATATGGAGGGTGTGGAGAATGCAGTGTGCAACTTTGCTAGGTTTGGAAGCGCAAGTGACTTACGACCCCTCCCGCGTAACGCCCAACGAAATGGCCGAAGCTGTGGAGAAAGCTGGTTACAAACTTGTTGTTCTTCAGCAACAAGCCGGTGCGGAGAACAATGTGACAGAGAACATTGAGGAAATGCGTGCGCAGAACTTCCTGCAAGCCAAACGCCGCACCATCATGGCCGTTCTCCTTACGACAGTGGTCATGATCATCAATATGTTCTTCGTCGAGAGCGACCCGCGCTTGGGCTACCCGCTCTGGCTGCTCGCCACAGTGGTGGTGTTCTTCGCCGGCAGGCAGTTCTACATCAACGCGTGGAAGCAACTCCAGCAGCGCACCTCCAACATGGACACGCTCGTTGCACTATCCACAGGGCATCGCCTATCTGTTTAGCGTTTTTCAACCTCTTCTTCCCACAGGTGTTGGGCAAGGATGCCCATCTCTATTTCGACTCCTCTTGTGGCATCATCACGTTCATCCTCATAGGGTCGCTTGCTCGAGGCGCGCGCAAAGGCCAACACGGCCACCTCCCTGAAAAACTCATGGGATTGCGCCCGAAGACGACGACCATCCTGCGCGAGGGACGACAGGAGGAGATAGAAATCAGCAAAGTAGTGTGTGGCGACCTCCTGCTCGTTCGTCCCGGCGAGAAGATACCCGTCGACGGAACGGTCGTTGAGGGTAGTTCGTATGTTGATGAGAGCCTGCTGAGCGGCGAACCCGTCCCCGTGCTCAAAGAACAAGGAAACAAGGTGTTTGAAGGCACGCTCAATCAGAAAGGTTCGTTCTCTTTCCGCGCCGAAAAAGTGGGCGCACAAACGATGCTGGCGCGCATCATCGAGATGGTACGCGAAGCGCAAAACTCAAAAGCTCCGATTCAAAAACATAGTGGACAAAGTGGCGGCTATCTTCGTGCCCACCATCATCGCGCTGGCGTTGCTCTCCGGCTTGCTTTGGTTCCTCTTCGGCAACGAGCCTGGCGGCAATCTCACGCGGGCTTTGCTCTCCACCGTCACCGTGCTGGTCATCGCCTGCCCTTGTGCGCTGGGACTTGCCACGCCCACGGCACTCATGGTGGGTATCGGACGAGCAGCGGAGAAAGGCATACTCATCAAAGATGCGGAGAGTTTGGAGACGGCGAAGCACATCGACACCATTGTGCTCGACAAAACCGGCACTATCACGGAGGGACGCCCCACGCTCTCTGAGCCGCTCACCGCTCTCACGCCCGAACAGCGCAGCATCCTCCTTTCGCTCGAAAACCGCTCGGAACATCCGCTGGCGCAGGCGCTCACCGCCTCCCTCGCAGATGCGGAAGCGGTGGAAATCACGAACTTCCAAAGCCTGACGGGACGCGGTGTGAGCGGTTCACACAATGGCACTACTTATTTCGTGGGTAGCGAACGCCTACTGAAAGAACTAGCTCCCCAGTTGGCAGCTCAATTGGAGAAAAACAGAAAACGAGGCGTTGACCACTATCTACTTCTTCACGCCCAACGCCCTACTCGCCACGCTCCACATTGCCGACCGCGTGAAACCCTCCTCCCGCGCTGCACTCAAAGAGCTGGAACAAATGGGCATTGAGGTACACCTGCTCTCGGGCGACAGTGAGAAAGCCACGGCTGCCATGGCGCAAACGTTGGGTATCACCCATTTCCGCGGCGGCGTCCTCCCGAAGGATAAAGCTGACTATGTGAAGCAGCTCCAAAACTCTGGACACCACACGGCGATGGCAGGCGACGGCATCAACGACAGTGCTGCGCTGGCGCAAGCCGACCTCAGCATCGCCATGGGAAAAAGGGGCAGATGTGGCGATGGATATTGCACAGATGACCATCATTCAGTCCGACCTCACGCGCATTGCGGAAGCCATCCGCCTGAGCCGCAAAACCACGCGCATCATTCGCGAAAACCTCTTTTGGGCTTTCTGCTACAATGTCACGCTAATCCCCATCGCCGCTGGCGTACTCATCCCTATCTGTGGCTTTGCCCTGCCACCTATGTTTGCTGCTGCCGCCATGGCGCTTAGCTCTGTGTCCGTCGTCAGCAACAGTCTGCGCCTCAAATGGGCGTAAGGAAAAGAACTATCAAGAGAATTCTCTGACCAGTCCGCTTATCTGAAAATCCGAATGATTCTTTTTCAAAATAAGTGGCAACCGAGTTCTCTCTTGCCTTAAATATGAGAAAAGAGGCTCTCTCTTGAAAAAGAGGGGCCTCTTCCTTCTTTTCTCACATTTCCCCATTTCTGCCGAAATTACTACCTTTGTCCTATCATACAACCCTCTGAAATATGGCAAAAGAAGAAGTAACTCCGATGATGAAGCAATTCTACGATCTGAAAGCTAAGCATCCAGATGCAGTTTTGCTCTTTCGCTGTAGCGACTTCTATGAAACTTACATGGAAGATGCTGTGACGGCGGCACGCATTCTCGGTATTACGCTCACCCATCGTAGCAACAAGGGACGAACAGGACAAACAGAGATGGCGGGCTTCCCGCACCATGCGCTCGATACCTATTTGCCGCGACTCGTCAGAGCGGGGAAGCGCGTGCTATCTGCGACCAGTTGGAAGACCCGAAGCTCACGAAGAAACTCGTGAAGCGCGGAATCACCGAACTGGTTACGCCGGGCGTGGTTTTGGGCGACTCCGCGCTCAACAGTCAGGGAGAACAACTTCCTGGCTGCGGTACATTTCGGGAAGTCCAGTATTGGTGTCGCTTTGCTCGATATTTCTACGGGTGAATTCTTAGTGGCAGAGGGTACGCCCGAATATGCCGACAAACTTTTTGTCTAATTTCTCACCGAAGGAGGTACTCGTGGTGCGCGGACAGAAACAGCGCGTACAGGGAACTCTTCGGCACTAAATATTATGTCTTTGAGCTCGACGATTGGGCGTTTACGGAAGAAACGGCCAAAGAGAAGCTCACGCGCCATTTTCAGATAAAGAACCTCAAAGGTTTCGGGGTCGACCATCTCAAAGCTGCTGTTGTGGCAGCGGGCGCAATTATGTGCTACCTCGAACAAACCCAGCACACGCAAACCGGACATATCACGCGCCTAACGCGCATTGAGGAAGACCACTATGTGCGCCTCGACCGCTTCACCGTGCGCAACTTGAGCTGATCCACCCTATGTTCGACGATGGCAAGAGCCTCTTGGACGTCGTCGACCGCACACCACACCCATGGCGCATCGCTCCTCCACCGCTGGCTCCTTTTTCCGCTTCGGAGCGTCAAGGACATTCAGCAACGGCAGGACGGGTGGAATACTTCTTCAAAGAACCCGAATTTCGCGAACTCTGTCAGGACGAACTGGGCAAGATTGGCGATTTGGAACGTATCGTCTCAAAAATTGCTGTGGGGCGCGTAACGCCGCGCGAGATGCAGCAACTGCGCATGGCGCTTGAGAGCGTCGGCCTGTTGCGGGAGGCGTGTATCCATGCTCCAACAAGCAGATGCAGGAGATAGGTTTGAAGATGGATGCGTGCAAAGAACTGCACGACCGCATACTTCACGATCTCCTCCCCGACCCTCCTGCGCTCGTCAACAAAGGGGGCGTCATCGCCGCGGGCGTTTGTAACGAACTGGACGAACTGCGGAGCATCTCGACCAGTGGGAAAAAGCTATCTGCAACACATTCAAGAGCGAGAAAGTGAGGCTACAGGGGATTCCGTCGCTCAAGATTGGTTTTCAACAATGTCTTTGGCTACTATAGAAGTGCGTAACACCTACAAGCAGCAAGTGCCGGCCGAGATGGATTCGTGGGCAAACGCTCGTGCAGGCCGAACGCTACATCACGCAGGGAACTGAAGGAATACGAAGAGAAGATATTGGGCGCGGAGGACCGCATATTGTCGCTCGAAACAAAGCTCTACAACGAATTGGTCAGCACGGCCAATCAGTTCATCGCCTTTATTGCAGCGCAACGCGCTTCAGATTGCCACGCTCGATTGCCTCTTCTCGCTGGCAGAAGTGAGCCGCACAAATCGCTACGTGCGCCCCGTGGTGGACGACAGCATGCAACTGGACATTCGCCAAGGCCGCCATCCGGTCATCTGAAACCTTGATGCCGCCGGGCGAAGAGTATGTGCCCAACGATGTGAGCTTGGACGACAAGGAGCAACAAATCATCATCATCACCGGCCCCTAACATGGCGGGTAAGAGTGCTTTTGTTGCGCCAAACTGCTCCTTATCGCGCTGCTGGCGCAGATAGGCTCGTTTGTACCGGCCGAAAGTGCACACATCGGTATCGTTGATAAAATCTTCACCCGCGTAGGGGCTTCGGACAACATCTCTATGGGCGAGTCCACTTTCATGGTGGAGATGAGCGAAGCGGCCAATATCATGAACAACCTCACGCCTCGCTCGCTGGTTCTCTTCGACGAATTGGGACGCGGCACATCTACGTACGACGGCATCAGCATTGCGTGGGCCATCGTGGAGTATCTACACGAAAAACCCGCGCGGCAACGCTCGCACGCTCTTCGCCACATTATCATGAGCTCAACGAGATGGAGAAACTTTTTCTCCCGCATAAAGAATTGGAATGTCAGTGTGAAGGAGGTGAACAATAGGGTTGTTTTTCTGCGCAAACTGATGCGCGGTGGTTCGGAACACTCTTTCGGTATTACGTGGCTCGCATTGCAGGAATGCCGGGAAACATCGTGAAACGCGCCGAACAAATCCTGGCGGATCTGAAGCTAACAATGCGCGCAACGGCGAACACCCACGAATGGAGCAGCTCGCATCGGCGGAAGGGAAAAAGAACGTCCAACTTAGCTTCTTCCAACTCGACGACCCCATACTCAAACAAATCCGCGATGAGCTCCTGGGCATCGATGTGAACAACCTCACCCCATCGAAGCCCTCAACAAGCTGCAACGACATTCAGAAAATCCTCACTGAAAGTCAACCGTCCCTCCCCTAAGAGAACATAGTGCAACAGCACCTTTATGAGAGGTTATTATACTATAACTATCCCCACGAACGAACTGTTCATGGGGATAGTTATATTGAGTAGTGTCAATCTACTTTAACAATTTCGTTGCAAGCTTATAAGTAAACATAACGTGGATTGGATAAATCCCATTGCTGCACTTCTTGTTGTATCAATTCACGATGTTTCTTGCTTATATCCTTCAAAGCGTTCCCCACAGATTTCCGAAGATACGCGCTCTCATGTGCTTTATGCTTAGAGATTAGAGCGTATAGCCACCGATGGGTTTTCTTTGAAGAATGGGCGACTTGTCCAAATTCTTAATCAACTTCCGTTACAGCACGGATAACATTCGGATTATTATCCTCCTCCAGCCACTCTTCTCGATGAGCGGTAGAGACATTTCATATCCTCTATGGTTGCAAACTTCGTCGAAAGCTTTTGCAAGCATTTCCTGCACACGCCAATTTTCATCGGTACTTATTCGCTCTTTCAGAAAGCACAGTGCATTATTATCTTCTGTAGCCAATCTACCCAATATCATTGTTGCCAACATTCCGGGCTTGATAGGCTTTGTGCTTGAACAATTCAAGTGCAAAATCAAAACACTGTTCTTTTGAGTACGCAGAAAGGATTCCATCAGCCCCATCAATGATGTGCTGGAAGCCATTCTCAATCTGAAGTATCGTGTTCAATACATTATGAATCTCCATTTTTATTTTTCTATAGCTTTTATGAGACTTGTTCAATCATTCTCGTGAGGTCACGACAATGATCATCAACGTTAGAAGTTTTTTTCTTAATTTGTACTTTTACAAAGGTAAGGAAACATATCTAATAAAAGCAAAAACAAATATGCTGGCTTTCGTTAAGTTGTAACGAGTATGGCTGCTGTGCGACGCCGCCGGCGTCGGAGGGGCGTATTACTTTCCCACGGGTTCGCCCTTCAGGCATCACCCGCGGTTAAGCATGGGGTGTCCCCTCCGGGGACAGTGGGTGAGCACGCTATGCCGCTGGGGAGAGTGTACGCGATAAGGGTGTGAGCGCATATCCTTATGGGATTCTCAGGCGCAATAAGAGTGTGTGCGGACGAGTATGGGAAAATGGAGATTCTGAAAGCTTAGAAAATCCGCAACACCTGTTTGAGAGGTGTTGCGGATGAGAAAATGAGCTGTTCGGCTATGTGGCGAACAGTTTTATACTTTCTTATCAACCTTCCGTCAAGATGCGGCGTGCATTTGCTACGCGCTCTGCCGTGGGCGATGGTACGCCCTCGAGGGTGTAGGGAATATTGCGTTGCTTCCATTTGAAAAGTCCCAGCGAATGATAGGGTAACACATCGATGCGCTGGATGTTTTTGGAGCAGGCGCAGGAAGTGGCGAAGCTCCGTGAGGTAGTCGTCGTTGTCGGTAATACCCGGCACAAGGACATGACGCACCCAGATGGGTTTTTCCAATCTCGGAGATAGCGCGCACAATCCAAGATGTTCTCATTGGGATGGTGCGTGAGTTTCTGATGCTCCAGCGAATTGATATGCTTGATGTCGAGCAAGAGCAAGTCCGTGTAGTCCATCAGCTTCGGAATTTGCTAAAAAGGCTCGCGTCGGGTGAACGGTTGTCCGCAGGTGTCGATACAGGTGTGTATGCCGCGCTCCTTCGCCTTTTGGAAAAAGCTCCGTCAGGAAGTCGATTTGAGTACAGCGGTTCTCCACCGCTCACGGTGATGCCGCCATCTTTTCCCCAATAGGAGCGATAGCGTTCGGCTTTAGCAAGGAGTTCTTCGGCCGTCATCTCCTGCCCCTGTCCAACTTCCCACGTGTCGGGATTCTGACAATAGCGGCAGCGCATGCCACAACCTTGAAAGAAAATGATGAAACGGATGCCTGGTCCGTCAACCGAACCGAAGGATTCCGTAGAATGAATGTTACCTGTCATATAATGATAAAGCTAAGCCCCTCCACCTCTCTCGTATCGAGAGGAGTGCCCAGTTTGTCTCGAACTCATCCGATCTATCCGATCAGTTGGAGGCTCAAACAAGAGGTTCTGGACACTCCCTCTCATGAGGGAGATGGAAGGGACTTTCCCTTTTCTGTTAGTTTACAAATTCTCGTGTGCGTGGCGCGCAATAACGTCGAGCTGCTGCTCGCGAGTGAGGTCGATGAACTTCACTGCATATCCGCTCACACGGATGGTGAAGTTGGCATATTCTTCCTTCTCGGGATGCTCCATAGCATCGCGCAATTTATCAACACCAAAGACATTCACGTTGAGGTGGTGCGCACCGCGGTCGAAATAACCGTCCATTACGCCAACCAGCGTGTTGGAGCGTTCCTCATCATTCTGTCCCAGTGCACCCGGATTGATGGTCTGCGTGTTAGAAATACCATCGAGGGCATACTCATAAAGGCAGGTTTTGCCACAGAGTTGAGGAGAAGCGAGCAAACCATTCTTTTCTGCACCGTAAGAGGGGTTAGCACTCGGAGCTAACGGCGTGCCGGCAGCACTGGCCATCAGGCATTGCACCAGTATATTTACCATAAACCACGTTAAGTGATGGTCAGGATACTCGTGGTAGCCTCTGAGTTGCGGTAAGTATGGGATTTGCGAATCTTCTTCATGAATGTCTTGAGCAACCAAACTGCGATTTCGTCAGCACGTTCGTCGTCGTTGCCATAGCGAGGATAGTCGCCCTCGGTCTTATATTCGATAGCGAAGCCTTCCTCATCGCGGACAGCCGTTACCTTGGCATATTTGATAGCACAGATAGAATCGACTACGTGGCTAAAGCCAGCGATACCCGTTGCGAAGGTGCGGCGCACGTTGGTATCGATGAGTGCCATCTCAGCAGCCTCGTAGAAATACTTATCGTGCATGTAATGGATGAGGTTCAGCGTCTTCACATAAACACCCTGCCAACCATTCCATCATATCTTCAAAGCGAGGCATGAACTCTTCGTAGGTAATCACGTCGCTCGTGATGGGGCGATAAGCTGGACCGCACTGCTCGCGGCTCTTAGTGTCTACACCGCCGTTGATAGCATAGAGGAGACACTTGGCCAGAGTTGGCACGTGCGCCGAAGAACTGCATTTCCTTACCAGTTTGAGTGGCACTCACGCAGCAGCAGATGCTGTAGTCGTCGCCCCAAACAGGACGCATCACGTCGTCGTTCTCATACTGGATAGAGCTGGTTACTACAGAAATCTTAGCAGCATAGTGCTTGAAGCCCTGCGGCAGGCGTGAAGAATAGAGCACAGTGAGGTTGGGCTCGGGAGAAGGACCCATATTCTCCAGCGTATGGAGGAAACGGAAGTCGTTCTTCGTTACCATGGAACGGCCGTCCATGCCCATACCTGCTACCTCAAGCGTAGCCCAAACGGGGTCGCCACTGAAGAGCTGGTTGTAGGAAGGAATGCGGGCGAACTTCACCATGCGGAATTTCATCACAAGGTGGTCGATGAGTTCCTGAGCATCGGACTCCGTCAGCGTGCCTTCTTTGAAGTCGCGCTCAAAGTAGATGTCGAGGAACGTAGAGATACGGCCCACTGACATAGCAGCACCGTTCTGCGTCTTGATGGCACCGAGATAGCCGAAGTAGAGCCACTGCACTGCCTCGCGGCCGTTAGCAGCAGGGGCGAGAGATGTCGAAACCATACTCAGCGGCCATTTCCTTGAGACCATTGAGGGCACGAATCTGCATAGATGCTTCCTCGCGCAGACGCACCACTTCGTCAATCATATCGCGGTCGCCCAAGTTTTCCAAGTCGGCTCTTTTTTCAGCCACCAGGAAGTCGATACCATAGAGAGCCACGCGGCGATAGTCGCCCACGATGCGGCCACGACCATAAGAGTCGGGCAGACCCGTAAGAATATGATTGTGGCGAACGCGACGCATCTCCGTGGTGTAAGCATCGAACACGCCATCGTTATGTGTCTTCACATATTTGGTGAAAAATATCGTGGAGTTGTTGAGAAGGCTGATAGCCGTAAGTGGTGCAAGCCTGCTCGGCCATTTTGATACCACCGTAGGGCATGAAAGCACGCTTGAGCGGCTTGTCGGTTTGCAAGCCCACAACTTTCTCCAGTTCCTTCGTGCCTTCGCCGATGTAAGAAGGGGGATAGGCCGTGAGAGAAGAAACCACCTTGGTTTTCCATGTCGAGTACACCGTCTTTAGCGCGCTCCTGCTTTTGCAGCTCCTTGAGCATACCCCAAAAGCTTATCGGTAGCCTCTGTTGGGCCAGCAAGGAAGTCCTCTGCACCGTTATAGGGAGTGTAGTTTTTCTGGATAAAGTCTCTTAGGTCTACTTCTGAAGTCCATTGTCCTTCAGCAAAACCTCTCCATTCATTTCTCATAATTGTTGTCGTTATGGGTTATGTAATATGTTTTCGCATTTGCCCAGCTCTCTAAACAAGTGTCATGCCGCTGCATGGCTCGGTCACAAATGTATCCGACACAAGGTGGAGCACTTCCAAAGGGCACTGCAAAATTACACATTAATAGGACCTTTTTGTGCTATTTTTATCTGGAATAAAAGCTTATCATTCCTATGTTCTGATTCATTTTAACCCTTTTGCGGTAGTGCGCTCGCTATAAATGATACTTGCAAATTGCAATTTGTAGGATAGCAAAACCATTCTTTATTATTGGTGCATTCAGTATCCCCCGTTGTGGGTAGGAGACGATAAAGAGCGAGAGGGAGAAAACGATGTACCAAATATGCATGAAAAACCGCCCGATTACTTGACATCGAGCGGTTTTCTTTTAGCGCGAGAAAATGCGCCTTTTAGTCATCCGCGCGCGGATTCTACTGGGATGCTTCTCCCTTTTTCACAATGACAGCTCAGTTCTATACTTCTAAAGCCCTAAAAACTGAGATTTCAAACAAAAATGGAGATTTTTAGCTTCATCCTCTTCGTCCGTACAATAAGGGCGTCCATCAACTTCCTTATTGTGCCAACCGACACTAATAAGCCCGTCGGCCGACAGCCTTATTGTAGCGATGCGCGAGAGGCTTCGCCAGTCTCAGCAGAAGATGGCGCAATGGATTTTGAGGCATTCTCGGAAGAGAAAAAGTAAGAATTTCGTTGATATTTTTAGCCCACGAATATTCGCGAAAGAGCGAAAAGAGCACGAAAAAGGGAATCTCCCCTCTGTTAACCTATATTAGGATTGGCAGAGGGAGAAGAAAATCAGGCTAAGAACTCTGGAGATCTTCATCGACGGTAGAGATGGTGCCCAAACCAAACTTCTCGATGAGAATCTTACGCACATTCTCCGACATGAAGGCGGGGAGCGTTGGACCTACATGGATGTTGCGCACTCGAGGTAGAGGAGCGAGAGCAACACGATGACAGCTTTCTGCTCATACCAAGCGATGTTGAACACAATGGGGAGGTCGTTGATATCGGCCGCTCCAAAAATCTCTTTCAGTTTGAGAGCTACCAGTGCCCAAGAGTAGGAGTCGTTACACTGCCCTGCATCGAGCACGCGAGGAATGCCGTTGATATCGCCAAGGTTGAGCTTGTTGTATTTATACTTGGCACAGCCGCTGGTGAGAATCACGCAATCTTTGGGGAGTGCTTCGGCAAATTCGGTGTAGTAGTTGCGGTTTTTCGTACGTCCGTCGCAACCGCTCATCACAAAAGAATTTGCGGATGGCACTCACTCTTGACGGCTTCCACGATTTTATCGGCCAAGGCGAACACTTGGGCGTGGGCAAAACCACCTACAATCTCACCGTGCTCGATTTCCGTAGGTGCTTGACACTGCTTGGCCATCTCGATAACCTCGGAGAAGTCCTTGTGGCCGTTAGCATCGGGCAAGATGTGTTTCCAACCAGGATAACCGGTGGAATTGGTAGTGAAAACACGATCCTTATAATTGGCGTTGGGCAGTGGCGGTACAATGCAGTTGGTAGTAAATACTATCGGGCCATTGAACGTACTGAATTCTTCTTTTGACGCCACCATGCGTTGCCATAATTACCCACGAGGTGCTTATATTTCTTGAGTTCTGGATAGTAGTTGCCAGGGAGCATTTCACCATGGGTGTGAGACATCAATGCCCGTCCCTTCAGTTTGCTCGAGAAGCTCTTTGAGGTCGCGCAGGTCATGCCCCGTGATGAGAATACCAGGACGGTTGCCCACTCCGATATTGACGCGAGAGATTTCGGGATTACCATACGCAGCGGTGTTGGCCTTGTCGAGCAACGCCATAGCAGGAACACCATATTCGCCCACGCGAAGCACGAGCGTATAGAGCGCATCGGCTGTGGCATCGGGATTGGTGATGTCGTAAAGAGCTTCGCTCATAAATGCGATAAGGCTATCGTCGCGATGTCCCAAGCGGGAAGCGTGTTCATAATAGGCTGCTATTCCTTTGAGGCCGAGCACTACGATTTCCTTCATAGAACGGATATCCTCATTGGGTATGCGCAGAATGGTCTGACGGAGTCCCTCAGCATAATAGTCCTCGCGACTGCCAGTCCATGTAACTTCAGCCCAGTTGGGAAGTTCCACGCCGTTTTGTTCAGCCAAGCCGATGAGTTGTTGCTTGAGGAGAAGGCCTGTATCGACCTTTGCCATGATGCTTTCATCATCAAAATTGGCACAGCTGATAGTGGCAAAAAGCGCGTCGACGATGAAATCGCCCACGGCCTGCTCAGTGGCTACGCCAGCAGTGCGGAGCAAATGATCAACAGAGCCCACGCCGCGAGCAACGGCAATGAGGAGGTCCATATAAGTAGAGGTCTGTGGGAGTTTACCACACACGCCGCGAAGCGTACAGCCTGTACCTTTCACGGTTTCTTGACACTGATAACAAAACATTTGGGGTTCCATACTTCAGAATAATTTAAATAGTTATGCGTTAATGGCCGCAAAAATATGAAACCCTCATCCGGGCAATGGTAACAAATGTTATCTGCGTGTAGAATTTTGGTTTTTTTAATAATTAGATAAGGTAATGGCTCAGCAGCTTACGGCCGATGAGCCACCTAAGAGACGGACAAATCAGAGTTTGCTGCGGTCCACGATGCGGATGGTTTTCCCTCTACGCGTATGGCTCCTTCCTCTTCGAGCGTGGCTAAGACGCGGAGGAGGGAGAACTTCTGTATGCCAAAGGAGTCGGCAATCTGCTGTCGAGAGCGCGTGAGCGTGATGACCTCCGACTGCTGTTTGCTGGCAATCTGCTTGAGCAAAGAAACCACTTTTTCGCGCACGCTGAAAAGTGCCAGCACGCGCATCTTCTGAGTAAGGAAATAATTGATTTGTGACAGAACGAGAATGAAATTAGTGCGGATACGCTCGTTGCTGTCGATGAGGCGTTTGAGTTCGGCAGGTGTCATACGGAAAAATGCGCGTAGGTTCTTCGGTCTCCACACTCACGGGCATCTGACTATCTGGCACAAAGATAAGAGCAGGAGCCATCAAACTACCTGGTCCTCGATGGTCCACTTCAACAAACTTACCCGAAAGTCCTACCATGCGGGCTGTCATCTGTCCGCTGACAACGATGTCGGCATGGCGACAAGGCATACCAGCCAGAACGTAGATATCTTTCGGTGAATAGTCCACCAGCTTGTAATGAATCTGAGAAAGGAGTTCTGCCATCTCCTGACTGGAGAACCCTTTGAACAAAGGACAGAGGCGAAGAGCCTCAATGAGTTGAGAATTTTCCATATCGCGTTGAACAATAGGATAAAAAAAGAAACGCCGCTCGCAAGGAGTGACGTTTCAAAGCTTTTTGTGCAAGAAATCGGAATTACTTGCGAAGACCGAGAGCCTTGATGATGGCACGGTAGCGCTCAATGTCGCGATCCTTCAAATAATTGAGGAGGCGGCGACGCTTACCAACCAACATAACGAGGGCACGTTCAGTACTATGATCTTTACGGTTGGCCTTCACATGTTCCGTCAAGTGGGCAATACGGTATGAAAACAATGCAATCTGGCTCTCGCAGGAACCAGTATCAGAGTTAGACTTTCCGTACTTGCCAAAGATCTCTTGTTTCTTAGCAGAATCTAAGTACATAGTTTGTAATGAAATTAAATGATATTATAAATGTGCTCTCCGAGGAAAGCGGGTGCAAGTTAGATAAAAATTATTGGAGCAACAAGAAAAAAATACGGCGAAATAATTGATTTTTCTTATCTCTATGCTGTCCAAATGTATGATTTATGAGCGTTGGTGCTTCCAACGCTTGTGGCTCCAAAGCCAAATTTCGGGTTGGCGGCGAATGGTGGTTTCTAAGCGTTGCATGAAATCGGCCGTGAGCTGCCAATCGGGAAATTTCGCGAGGGGTGTTGCTCATCAGTTCAAAGGTAGCTTCATAGTGGCCGCGACTTTTCCGCTCTACATCAAGGTAGACGAAAGCGGCATTGAGTTTTTGCCAATTCGCTCCGCACCTGTGAAGCAAGGGGTGTCCTGATGGAGAAAAATCTACCCATTCATGGATGTCGACGGGCTTGGGACTCTGATCGGAGATAAAGCCGCAAACCACCTTTTTCCCTTCCGATTTGAGGCGAAGAATCTCGCGCAGAACGAGGTTCTTATCAATGTTAGTGAGAACGGAAATGGCGGCGAAGCTTCAGAAAGAGTTCGTCGAGGAAGTGATTACGGATAGGTTTGTAAAGTTGGCACGGATAAAATGCCTTCACTAAACCAGACACCGAGGGAAGAAACCCATTCCCAGTTGCCATAATGGCCGAGATAAATGAAGACAAAGTCGTGGTCGCGGAGGAGGGCTTCCACCTCGGGAATATTGGTGAAAACCATGCGCCGGCGTATCTCGCTCACAGACATGGAATAGAGCTTGAGCGTTTCAAAAATATAGTCGCAGAAATAATGGTAGAAACCGTTGATGATGCGGTTTCTCTCCGCTGGCGTCTTCTCGGGAAAGGAGCGTGCAACATTGCGGCGCACCACAGCAAGGCGGTAGCGCACCACATAGCGAACGAGAAAAAAATAAGAGGTCGGAAAGAACATAGAGCAGCCCTAAAGGTAGGCATGAAAAAAGCCATACGCAACCAAAACCAAACTTATAGAGAAGATTCTTCATAACATGATGCGGATTGAGAAAAAGAGGGCTAAAGCTCATCGAGTGCACGGCGGCGCTGCGACGTGAGTTGCTTGAAAACGCGTGGGCGTGAGTCCCTGTTTGTTTCTTGAACTGTGTGCTCAGATAAGCTGTAGAGGAATAACCCAGGCGCACGGCAATGTCGGAAAGCGGGAGTTCGTTGTAGACAAGAAGCTCCTTGACGCGTTCGATGCGATGGGCAATGAAAAATTTCTCCAGCGTTTGCCCTTCCACCGCGGAAAAGAGATCGGAGAGGTAATGATAGTCGAGATGTAGGCGTTCTTGCAGAAAAATCAGAGAGCCGAAGGTGGGAAAAGACCGCTTTCTGCTCGAGCGTAGATTATCGTTTCCCGCTTGATATTTTTCGATGAGCTGCGAACGGCGGTCGCTGATAAGTTCAAAACCCACCGCCCTCAAACTCTGCGCTCAATTTCTCCCGCATCTCAGGCGAGATGGGGGCGGAAAGCACCACTTCACCCAAGCTGACAGACTGCACCTCAATGGCGTTGCGCTGCAAGATGTTTTCGACAGCCATGATGCAGCGGCGGCAGACCATATTCTTTATGAAAAGCGTGCTTTGCTTGGAGGTGTGAGGCATAGGGAGGGATTTAGTGCAGCTTCAGACTATCATATTGCTTGCAACGATACACATTTGTTTCGCGCTGTTCGAAACCCAAACTAACGTAGAGATTATTTGCCGCAGTGCGCGAAGGACGCGAGGTGAAATTGACAGAGTCCGCGCCATGACGAAAGGCTTCACGAGCGGCACGCAGGATGAGAGCTTTGCCAAATCCTGCTCCACGTACGGATGTGTCTACTACCAAATCCTCCGCCCAGCCTTTTTGTGCCTGTGGGGGATGCGGCTAAGCAGAGCGTGATAGTTCCAACGAGTCGCCCATCGGGAGCAAAGGCCACATAAACCCATGTGTCGGGTCGTTGCAAAAGAGCTATGATTTCTTCGGCAGTGAGGGGGCGCACTTGTTTCGATAGTTGGGGAAACAAGGCATTGAACTGTTCGAAGAGAGGAGTATCGGTTGGCGTAAGCGGACGGATGTCGTGACCATTCAGCTTATCGAGCAAGTCCGACATAACCCCTGTCCGTCGATCCAAAGTTCGGGAGCAATTTCTGCCAAAGGTTCTAAAACAAAACGCCGCTCGGAGAGATGAGGATGAGGAAGTTGCAGTTCTGCCGTATATACGGATTCTCCATCAGAACAAAGGAGGTCGATGTCGATAGTGCGGTCGTGATACACACCTTTGAGGCTCTTCTGCGTCCGTCCCATCTCGCGCTCAATTTGTTGCGTAAGTGGCAACAACTCGATGGGAGAGAGCGAGGTGCAGAACGCAGCTGCAGCGTTGAGAAACTGATGTTCCGATTCAAAGCCTACAGGAGCAGTTTCCCAGAAAGCAGAAAGGCGCAGCAATGTGCCCACTCGCTGCTCTAAGAGTGTCACAGCGCGCTCCAAGTTCTCCCGACGGTTGCCGAGATTAGAACCCAGACCTATATAGACAGTACTCATAGCCTCGTGGATGTCTTACGCGGTGCTCTGCTCTTAGTCTACAATCAGCATTGCATCGCCGAAAGGACCAAACATGTAGCCTTCTTTGATAGCTTCCTCATAGGCTGTCATCGTTTGTTCGTAGCCGCCGAACGCCGTAGTCAGCATGACCATTGTGGATTCGGGCAAGTGGAAATTGACAACCATAGAGTCGGCCACAAGGAAGTCATAAGGTGGGAAGATAAACTTATTGGTATGTCCCTCAAACTCGCGGATGCGGCGGTCTGGACCTACACACACTTCCAAAGCGCGTTGCACCGTTGTTCCGACAGCTAAAATATGGCGTCCCTCTTCCTTGGCTTTATTGACAGCCGCGCAGCATTCCGCGCCCACTATCATCTCTTCGCTTTCCATCTTGTGTTTGGTCAGATCTTCAACGTCTGTGGAACGGAAATTGCCAAGTCCGCAATGGAGCGTGAGGAAAGCCGTATTGATATCTTGTATCTCCATCTTCTTCATCAGAATTTTGGAGAAGTGCATACCGGCAGTAGGTGCAGTCACCGCGCCCTCATGACGAGCAAAAGATGCACTGGAAGTTTTTCAATGTCCGACTCTCGATTCTCGGGGGTGCTAACGTGTCCCGGTGAAACGAGGGATGGGAGCTTCACCGAGAGCGTAGAGGGAACGCTTGAAATCTTCGTGTTCCCCTCGTAGAGGAAACGAAGCGTACGGCCGCGGCTGGTAGTGTTGTCGATAACTTCGGCCACGATGTCCTCCGCTTCGCCAAAATAGAGTTTGTTGCCGATACGGATTTTGCGCGCTGGATCTACAAGCACGTCCCAGAAGTGTTGCTCATGGTTCAATTCGCGAAGCAGAAACACTTCGATGCGAGCTCCTGTTTTTCCTTACGTCCATAGAGGCGGGCGGGAAACACCTTTGTGTCGTTGAAAACAAAAAAGGTCGTGGGGCTGAAAGTAGCTCAAAATGTCGCTGAACTGCTTGTGCTCAATTTCTCCCGTTTGGCGGTGGAGCACCATCATACGGCAATCGTCGCGATGAGGGTTCGGATCCGGAGCTATTTGCTCTTGAGGGAGGTCGAACTTGAATTGAGAGAGTTTCATATCTTTTTCTGTTTATGTTTTTCTCCTGCTCGCTTCTTCATGGTTACGGACAGGAGTTTTATTTCTATTATTGTGAGTGTGTTTTTAACCTAAAGTGGTGAGGGGTTCCTCGCCCAGACAATTGGCGGGCGTAAGGAAAGGAAATTCGAAGGTATTGGGCCAGATGGCGGCTCGGTTTCGAGGGTCTGCCTCTCCAACCAACGCTCGAAGTCTTCCATCTTCCAGCAGTCTTCCACGCGGATGTCGCCTACACGGGTACGGCGCAGCGAGAGCAGATGTGCACCGCTACCGAGACGCTCGCCGATGTCGCGACCTATAGAACGGATGTAAGTGCCTTTCCCACAAACAACGCGGATTTTTAGATAATCGGGCAGGCGCATTTCTAAAAGCTCTATTTCTTCCACACGGACGGACTTGGCTTTCAGAGGCACTTCCTCGCCATTACGTGCCAGTTGGTAAGCACGATCTCCATTGATTTTACAAGCAGAATAAGCGGGGGAATTTGCATAATATCGCCCTCGAGACTATGCAGCACTTCGCGCACCATAGCTTCGGTGATGTGTTCTGTGGGATAGGGTCTGATCCACGGGATGTTCCAGATCGTAGCTGGCCGTTGTTTCCCCCAAACGCACCTCAGCAATGTATTCTTTGGTATGAGTTTGCAACGACTCGATGATACGTGTGGCTCTACCGGTACAAATAATGAGTGTACCAGTGGCTAAGGGATCGAGCGTACCAGCATGGCCCACGCGGATTTTTATGTCCTGTCATGCGCTTGGTCAGCAACCAGCGAAGATGCCCCACCTCACTGAAAGAGGTGGCTCTGTAAGGCTTGTCGAAAGCTAAAAATTTTTCCGTCGAAGAAGTTCAAGGCAGAAATATAATAAGGAATAATAATGTGCTAATATACTTTTGAGAAATGCTCCGAAGAGGCTATTCTCTAATCGGCCATCGTGAGCGGATAGCCGCAGAGAGCCATGCCGAAGATAAGCAATCCCACAATGATACGATACCAGCCGAAGGCTTTGAAACCATACTTTGTCACATAGTTGAGGAAGAACTTAATGGCCAGAATAGCAACAAGGAAGGCAATGATATTACCCGTCAGCAAGAGCGTGAGATGATTGCCCTGCAAGAGAGCATCGCCAGTTCCGTCTTTCAGGAGGTCGTAAACTTTCTTACACGTTGCTCCAAACATGGTTGGGACGGCAAGGAAGAACGAAAAATTCGGCGGCTGCTTTTGCGCGTCAACTTCTGTTGCGATACCGCCCACGATGGTCGCCATCGAACGAGAGGTGCCAGGTAGCAACGCGGCGATACACTGATAAAGACCCACCATCAAGGCGCGCTTATAGGTGAGCGGCGTTTGTTCGCTACCTTTATTGAAAAGTTTGTCGCAATAAAGCATAAACACACCGCCAATGATGAGCATCGCCGCCACGGTATTTACACTACCGAGATTTTCGTCGATGAAATCGCCCAATTTGAGCCCCACGACAACTGCGGGAAGTACGCCCACGATGAGTTTCAAATAGAACGGCCAGATTCTCCCCCACCAGGAGGTGTTTTTCCCTGCTTCAACGGGCGGGTTGAAGAAGCGACGCCAATAGAGGCATACGACGCTCAAGATTGCGCCAAACTGAATGATAACGGTGAAGGCTTTAACAAACGGTGTGCTCTCCATGTGGAAGAGCCCTCCGTGATAATCATGTGGCCTGTTGAGGAAACGGGCAAAAACTCCGTCAAACCCTCAACAATACTAAGCACAATAGCTTCGAACCAATTCATATCGGCCGAAGCTGTAAGTAGAGATATGTCGAACATAATGATAGCTCCTAACGTGTTTACTTCTCCACTGAAGTAGTATTATCCTCTTTGTCACTCGGACGGCGGATGATGCCCACAATCATAAAGAGATAGCCGAAGAGGCAAACAACGGGAGCTACCTTGATGCGCATTGCGCTGAAAAATATCGGGATTGAAATGTGGGCATCAGAGCCTTTTTCCAGACATGAGTATCATGCCCAAGATGACGATAGCCATACCGATGGCTAACAGAATGAAATTGGTGCGATCAAACGCAAATACGTGTTTCTTTTTCCATTGTTGGAAATATGTTTTTGATTTTTTTCCGAAAATTTATTTGAGATACATTTGCCCTTCACTCATACGCAGATAGCGATTCACGCAAATGTAGGCACACGCCAAGGTCATCACCAAGCCGCTCACAAAGATAGTGCCTATCGTAGCGCCTACAATGATTGGCGTAATCAGACTACCAATGTAGAGATCCCTGCATCCACAGCAAATATATGCCCACGCCGATAAGCCCACTGGCAATAAGGGCTGAAATCAGACCTATTGCAAAGGCTTTCCACATAAAGGGACGACGGATGAAACTCCAGCGAGCTCCACAAGCTTCATCGTGTGAATGGTGAAGCGGCGAGCATAGATGCTCATGCGTATCGTGTTGTTGATAAGCGCAAAAAGAAACGAAAGCTAAGAGTACGGCCAGCACGAGCAAAACAAGGCTCACCGTTGGAATCGTCTTGTCAAGACTGCGCATCTCCTCGATGGGATACACCACATCGGCTACGCCAGCGCGTTGCTTCAAGATGGGCACAAAACGTTTTAGGGCTGTCCAAGTTGGCGTATTCTGCTTTCAAATACACATCAAACTCGGCTGGAATCGGATTATAATCTAAAAAGCCTCGGGCGAATCCTCCATCACTTCCGACACTTGCTGCGTTCCTTTCTCTTTAGATACGTAGCTGGTGCGCAGCGTGTAGGGGCTGTTCGCGCAAATATCGCTGAAGAAGGTACAGTTCCTGCTGCGATAAATCGTTATTGACCACTACGGCCACAGGCATTGTTTCGCGAACATCACGGCTGAAATTATTAGCGAAGAGAACGAAGAAAACCACGATACCCATCAAGATGAGCACCATCGTTGTACTGATGCAGGACGTCACCGTTGCAAAGCGGCCGCCAATATGCTTTTTTTCTTTTGCTCATAGTTTGTATTTTTCGTCTAAAACGAATCTACATAAGAACCCACTAAAGGGAAATTGATGCAAAAATATAAATATGTAAGGAAACCGGCAAAAAGAATGTGTATATTTATATGATTTTCAGAAAATCACATAGGACTAAATCCTTAATCTTTTTGAGCATTCTTTTCATTCAACAAAAAGTCCGTGTTTTTGCATTCAAAGGAGATATTACGTTTTCACCAGTTTTTGCTTCTAATTCAAGACGTGCATTACGTGCAATTTCTCCTCCTTGACGAGCTACATTACCGTGCTCATTCATCGTTTCTGGATTAGTTGTTTCCGAAATACGTTTTGTTGATAACTCCGCCAACATATTTAGTACCAACTCTGTGTTAGTCATATTATCGCGCAAGTTTTGCTTCGTTAGCCCTTTTAAATCTTTTATACTTTTTAGCTGTTTTACCTGCCCATGTTTGGTAAATAATATCTGTTAAAGATGCAAATTGCAATCCCTCTTGTAGTCCACGTTTCTTCCATTCATCAGTAAGTTCTTTTCGTATTTCTATACTCTTCAAACGTTGATTGATCCAATTATCGGAATATCCCAAACGTTTATAATCACTCATCGCTTGATCTATCGATAACTCTGGATCTTGCATCTGATCCAAACGCTCACGTGCCACTTGTGCAATCCACAACTTAAATGGTTCCGCCTTCACGGAAGGGACAGACTGTATCAGCCTGAAAAGTTGTTCTGTATCAGCCACATCTGTTAGTCGCATTTTACCATCTGCGGCACGTATTTTCAAACCGTGACAATTTGTCACGGTTTCATTCCTTCTTGTTTTTAGACGCTGTTTCAGTTTTCTCCAATAAGCAGCAGGATCTATACTATCCGTCAATATAGCAATAGCATCCACAATGGAAAAAGTACCATTTCTCCTGTTTTTCATCCCAAAAAGTACGTACTTTTTCTTCAAACAGCTGTATGGATTGCTTTTTATTCATATTTTTCGTCTTTCTAATTTCCTCTTTTATCGTGCACCTTGCAGAAATAGCTTCATCTATTTACATTTCGACCCAATCATTATTATCTGTGATTGTAATAATGATTGGGTCGAAATGACTTCTCATATCGCTACACCTTTCAGCGTGGCACTGCTACTCCGTTATGCGAACGCGCACGAAGTCGCCAATGTGGTGCGTTCCGCGGTCAATGATGACCACTTTGTTCTGCTCCGTTCGTCCGAAGAGTTGGTCGCGGCTGCGCTTGCTCACACCTTCCACCAGGATTTCAAATTCTTTTCCTTCGTCGCGCTTATTGCTCTCGGCGCTCAGTTCGTTCTGAAGTGCGATGAGTTCGTTAAGGCGGCGGATTTTTAGTTTCTTCTGGGAATATCGTCGGGCAAGTGCTTAGAGGCGTAAGTACCAGGTCGCTCGCTGTATTTGAACATGAATGCACTGTCATAACCGCACTCGCGCATCAGCGAAAGGCTCTGCTGGTGATCCTCCTCTGTTTCTCCACAATAGCCCGCAAAGATATCGGTGCTCAAACCGCAATTGGAAACGATGCGGCGAATGGCAGCTACGCGATCCAAGTACCATTCGCGGGTGTACTTGCGATTCATACGCTTCAGTATCACGTCCGACCCGCTCTGCACGGGAAGGTGGATGTGGCGGCACACGTTGGGTTCTTCTGCTATGACGCGGAGCGTGTCGTCGCTCATATCTTTCGGGTGAGAAGTGGTGAATCGTACGCGCATACTGGGGACGGCGCGCGCTACGGCACGGAGCAATTCGGGAAACCGAGCGTTCGCTCTCCATCCTCACTCACCCATTGATAACTATTGACATTCTGACCGAGCAGCGTAACCTCTTTGAAACCGCGAGCATGGAGATCGTTCACTTCTTGGAGAATACTCTCCAAATCCCTGCTACGTTCACGCCCACGAGTATAGGGCACGATGCAATAGTGGCAGAAATTGTTACATCCGCGGGTAATACTCACAAAACCACTCAACTGACTGCCGCAAACGCGCTCGGGAACAATGTCGCGGTAAGTCTCCGTGAGCGAGAGTTCCGTATTCATCGCCTTATGTCCCTGTTTCTGCCTGCGCCACCAAGTCGGGCAGCGTCAGATAGGCATCAGGGCCCGCCACGAGGTCTGCATGATGCTCATTGAGAGTCCCTCCTTCACGCGCTCTGCCATACATCCCAGCACACCGATAATGAGCTGGCGCCCATGTTTCCGCAAGCCGTTGAGTTCGTCGAGGCGATGAATGATGCGTTGCTCAGCTTTGTCGCGCACTGAGCAAGTGTTGAGGAAGACAGCGTCAGCCTCATCTATATTTTTCAGTGGGTTCTGTACCCCGCCATCTTCATGACGGAAGCCACCACCTCTGAGTCGGCCACATTCATTTGGCAGCCGTAAGTTTCTATATATAAATGCTTCATGGCTGCAAAGATACTACTTTTTCTGAGCCGTCTGATCGCACAGTTCCACCCAAGACAACGAAAAACCCTAACAGTACCCTCTCGGGTGCCTGTTAGGGAAAAACTTTAGATTTATAAGGAATAGACCTACACGACTTACAAGCTGCACCAAGCATCTTGCTGTGTATCTCTTCTCTCCTATTTCATTATGAATTTCTTGGAGAACTGGCCGTAGCTCAATATATATACGCCTTTGGGGAGAGAGGGAAACGTACGCTTGTGCCGAAGCCCTCCTGCAACAACATACCATTGGTAGCATAGAGCCTCCAGCTGGTACTCCCTCCCGTAAAGCTCACGGAACGACCATCGGAAGCAATAACAGGCCGATTCGTTTCTTTTAGAGAATTGAATCTCTCCTATACCCGTCTTAACAAGTTCCTCACCGTTCAAAACGTACCACTTCTTCGCTGTAGCTTGCCGAAGCCCCTCGTCTGTTATACAGTTCATATCGGGGTAGGATCTTCCGCATGATTGAACAGCATCAAATAGCCCTCGTCCACTTCTGGCAAACTCTGATCAGACGCAGCGAGGCATCGCCGCTAAGGTTGTTGTGGTCCATGAGGAGCGCACGCAATCCACTGCAACCCGTTGCTGAGAGTTCGCTGATTTGATTGTGATCGCAGGCTAATGAGTGGAGAGAAGCATTACCGGCGATGGTCAAGGCTGTAAGTTTGTTATAACTCAAACTTGCTTCTTTGAGTGCAGTGTTATGAGAGAGGTCGAGTGTCTGCAACTGATTGTCGCCACAGCTCAGCGTCATGAGGTTTTCCAAATGGGCTACACTCAGTTCCTTGAGCTGATTGCTGAAGCAGTAAAGCTCCTCGAGTGCCGTATTTTGAGAGAGGTCGAGCGTGCTGAGCTCATTGAGCTTGCAGTTGAGTTCTTCCAGTGCCGTTTGTTTACTCACATCAAGCACTTTAAGCTTGTTATCACCACAATATAGATGAGTAAGAAGCGGATTGTTGGTCACATCAAGTTCGTCCAGTTTGCACTGTTCGCAATAGAGCATCTTGAGCTGCGACAGTTTGCTCACATCGAGCTTTGTAATCTTGTTGCGACTGCAATTCAGTACTTTCAGATTAGGACAATGGGAGACATCTATGCTCTTCAATTGATTGCGATAGCAGGCCAGTTCTGTGAGATGAGTTGCCTGCGAAAGATCAAGCGAAGACAACTGGTTCTCCTGGCAATAGAGCAGAAGGAGTTCAGCTCCACCACCGTAGTTGAGCGCCGCAAGCTCGTTGTCGTTACAATAGAGACGCTTCAACTTTGTGTTCTTCGATACATCAAGCGAAGAAAGTTCGTTGATATCACATTTTTAGCACTGCCAGCGATGCCGCTTTGAGAACAGTCGATAGAAGAGAGTTTAAGCGAGGAGCATTCGAGTCCCTAAAACATCGCCTTCAATCGTAATGGTAGGTTTTGTTGGCTGTAGCTTTCAGCGGCAGGAATGTAGGCGTCTCGAGATTTTCCGAAACCGAATAGACACTTGTTGTGCCGTCACCTGTTCCAATCTTCACGCTACCTCCGCGAGCAGCAATCGAAAGGCGTAGTGCTTCATCCCTTAGGCATAGAGCTCTTAAGTGTAATGGTCTGTGCCGACACGATTGTGGACAGCAATAGAAAAAGACAGAAAGTAAAGACTTTTTCATAATAGATATTTTAGATATGAGTATTTCGGCTGATTAAGAGGCAGATAAGACTCTATTGGACAAAAGATAAGGATAAAGTCAATGATTTACACAATATTTTTAGGAATTTCCTAAAAACTTTGTTTTATCCAGAATTTGAACGGTAAAAATAAAAGAGACTTTCCCTTTTGCTTATCTGAAAAAGAGATAGAAAGTCATATAGACAAGTCGTTCCATAGAAGAGAGTATTTCTAAGGAACGACTGTATGAAAAACTTTTAGTTATAATTATCTATATTTATGGTACTACAATCTTTCTAATCCCTGATGCAGTTTTTGATAAGATAAATACCGGCAGGAAGGTTTCTTATTTCTAATTGATTGATGTTTCCTGACTTCACGATCTTCCCATTTAATGCAACTATGATACCGCAACTCTCGTCTAACTCTATCGATGATTGAGCAATAGATGTTGTACTAGCATCGTACACAGAGACTTGGTCAACATAAGCAAAATTGAAAGGTTTCATACATTGAGCCAACAATCCTATACGCACATTTTTTGGACTTATATGATGCCAAAAGAATATAAAGCTTCACGCCATGGTTCAGTAGATTCTAAAGAACCAACATTACCTGATGCTACAATATTTGAATTTTGTTGCGGTGTCAAATCGGCCACATCTTGCCATTCACCACCGTCTATTGAAACTTGAAGTTTCAATGAAGTACAAAGGTCATTCTTAAACAAGTACCACAAACTCAGTTGAGGGTTTTTCCATCTGTGATATATCTATTTTTGGACTTGACAAACGTGCAGTTGCTCCTTTTTCATATCCTTGAAAATCCGCACTGCCCCCATTGCCATCGTGATCCTGGTCTGGACGCGGTGTCCAACGCCCATTGTAACTTTTCCCTACTATAGTATTGCTTATCCATGGCCCATTCTGATATTTCGCATTATCAAAGCCCTCTTTGTAAGGAGCAACAAAGGGAAGCCCTAACAAGAAGTCATTGATAGTTGTCACAGCAGAAACTCCTATAGCATTTTTTGCTTGAACCATAAATTTAGCAGTTTTTTGAGGAGTTCCATGATATAAACCAGTTAAGTAATATTCTGTTCCCTTCACATCTTGAGCAATAATACTCCCTTCTTCATTCATAATAATATAGGTCACTTCTGAAGGATTTACATAACCATTATTTTTCTCCTTTATCTTCTGCTGCTGCCCATGTCAGACGACCAGTGGCATCATTATTATCTTTAAAAGACAAGGCGAGTAGGAGCTTTGGGCACATCAAGACCAACATAAACGGTATCATTCACACCTGCACTCATACCAGCCGAATTGCAGGCAAAAACAGTATATATATTCTTTCCATTTGGAACTGATTCATCAGTATAGTTATACTTTTTGTTCTGCTACTCCCGTTGCTTGAATTTCGCCTACTTTTTTTCACCATTGCGTAAAAATCACAAACTTTGTTAGATCTTCTAAAGGTTCTTTTTCGGCAGTCAATATAGGAGAAGTAAATATCAACGATGCTTTCAATTCGCCCAAAGGAGCTGCTGTGACTTTTAAGTTCTGAACACTTCCAGGTACAGCAGTCGACTTCGATTGATACTTTTATATTATCAATAAGAAGATTACCTTGACTGCTTTCACTTGTCACATGGAAGCCGATATAATAAACGCCATCTGCTTCAGGTTTTACACACACTTTTTCAGTTTGGAAAGAACGCGTCTTATATTCTGTCAAGTTTCTGACGATAGTAGTCATGGCTTCCGGCGTAGGCTGATTCCCCATCATCAATGTTAGCTTTTGTGTGTATCGATTACTCGAACCTGCCACATCATAAGACAAATCATAGCTATATCCCTTCTTCATTTTTTTATAGGTGATAATACCAACCAATCATCTGCAACCTTAGTAAAACTACCACGATAACGAGCCGTTCCATCATGATAGTCCCACTTATTGGCATCATGATTGACATTGATAACATCGAAGAAGTCAAAGCTGTTTTTATCCGAAAAAAATCTTCAGTAAAAGGTAATTTCAGACTTTCGCCCACTTTCACTGCATTGGAAGTTGTAGAAGTTCCTCTCATCTCCCCATTACAAGGAGTAACAATATATTTATATGCAGTAATGTATTCTGCAGCCAAATCTTCCGTATATTTAGTTCCTAAGAATGCTGTCTCTAAAAACAGTGTCTCCAGGAGTGCGTTCAATACGATAAGTCACATTTTCAGGATTCATATACCCTCCATTTACAGTCTCTGCAGGTACAGCCCAACTCACAGTATTTGTGTTTCCCTCTCGAGAAGCCTTAAGATTCAAAACAGCTTTAGGTGTGTCTTGCCCGATATATAGATTTGTATCAATTTTCGGACTTTCACCGATTGTATTTTTCAATATAACCTGTAATAAATAATTGCCAGAGGCAGTAACTACAATGGGCGTCTCAACATGAGTATTGGCTTGCGCAGTACCAGAAGCGACAATTGTGCCGTTTGCAACAATTTCATAAGAAAGATCGCCTATTAACTCTTTTCCGTCATAGGTCTCAGAAGGAGTGTCAAAAGAAACAACTCCTTCCAAACTGCCATCTGTAAATTTAGCCATTAAATTGCTTGCTGATGACGGTGCTCCATCAACAGCAGCAGGGTTAGGAACATAAGCTGCCAACACTTGATCAGCTCCTGGCAACTCACCGATAGAAGTAGCCTTACCTGTTGTTAAATCTACAGTATAAAGTTTCGTTTGCTGTTTAGTGTCAACTCCAAACCAGTAGAAAACACCTGTATTTTTATCAATCACAGCACTTTGGAAATAGTCCAAATCCACCCCTGTCTTACCCACAGAAGTCAACTCCCTGTTTGAGTGTTTATCTTCACAAGCATCCCGCCCTTTTTCTTCACCATTTTGCACTCTCATGGTTATTCCATAAAGAGTACCATCTGGAGCAACAGCCATCACTCGCATTCCACGTTCAAGGGAAGCGATACTATCTTTCGACATACCCTCAAGATCCCATTTGGATAGTACATAGCTTAAACTTTTTGTGGCTGCATGATATGAATAAGAGCAAGCGTAGACATCACCAGTTGTAGGATTAACAGCCGCTGTTGTTGCTGTATTCATATAAACAGTATGAGCATCCTCTTTCGACATATTCTTTTGTTTTCAATAAAGAACCTGTCGTAGCATCATAAATAGAATAAGAGGCACTCATCACATATCCATACTCAACATTTGATTGAAACATATAGAATTTGCCATTACGATACACGGCGCCACCATTTGGAGCAACAAAAGGCATCAGAGTAAGTAGCTTTCGCTCACTTGGATTGTTTACACTATACGAATACAAACCAAAGATATTTCCATCCTTATGGTTATCATAGGGTCATCAGACCATTCAACTTCAAATTCCTTACTGAAGGCAACTTACAAGGATCTGTTGCTGTAAGTGACATCGGAAGCAGCCATAAAAATGCTACAAGTTATAACTGCAAATAATACATTCTTCACTGACATTATATATTAACGTGAGTTCGACGAAATCAGAACAATGCGAGCTGTGTATCAATAGTCCTTTGTACATTGATGCACGGCTTCTTTAGAAACAGACAATAGGCAGCAATTGCCCCTAATAAGTTGACGATGAAATTGTCAAAGCATCTATGTCTGGAGTGTTCCACTTGTGCAATGTTCTTAAGTTCATCATTCACCGTTTCTATAATGGCTCTTTTTCTGAGTAAAAGTCTGTCTGAAACGCTCATTAAAGCTCCTTTCATGTTACTTTTCAATTTGGTAATAAGTTGTATTCCGTCAACGAAAAGCCTTTGAAAGAGGTTCTTACTGATGTACCCCTTGTCACCGACCAGTTTACCATGTATAAACTCTACAAAAGCTTGATACTCCAAAGGTTTACGGTCATCAACATCTCCCGGCGTTATCATAAAGTTGAGAAGCTCTCCTTTCTCATTACAAATCAAATGCAATTTGAAACCGAAGAACCACCCCATAGAGCTTTTTCCCCTTTGAGCTATGCCTTTGAAAACTTTGTGAATATGTATTCTTTGGTTCTTACAGACACGCAGTGGTGTGCTGTCAACGAAGCTTATGCCCGTACATTTGCCCAAGAGGACCTTCTTGATAAACAAGGTTAAGGGTATGACTACATCCCTTTCCAATTCTACTAAGCGGTTATAAGAAACAACATTGGGAAACAGATGGCGAAGATGCTTGCATACTTTTTCAAGATAGAAATGTTTAAAGCAGCGATAACCGGAAGTGTGGAAAAGAATCATTATCAGCATGACTTCTGCCTTTGACATCGTGGAACTTCGATGATATTTTCTTTTTCCAGTAGGTTTTAGCGTATATTTTTGCTGTTATAGCATCAAATAACTTGCAGAAGTCGTCTGCCATACAAAATATTTCTGTAATTTTGTCTTCGGTGATCATAGCGATTTTTGTTTGTAATTATTTGTATTTCAATACCTTAAAATTACAACAAATTTCGCTAATCACCAAATTTATAGACACTTATAATTCGTCGAACTCACGTTATATTAGTATTTAGAGGATAATACAGATTCTCTACACTTGCCAAATAATATCCAACATACTTTGCAAGATAGGAAGTAAGGACAAGAGCTTCACTTGCAAGTGTAAAATAAAAATGAGAAATACAAAAATTCTAATAAAATCTATTATTTCTATATTATACAAGATTTACAAACCAAAAGCAACTCTAACACGAGGTGCTATTGCCTTTACTCAGACCTCCCACATAGTTATCATAGTGCATCTTCATTAGGAATGAGTAGGTACGAGTATCCTCCTCCTTACCCAGAAAAAACTCGTTTTTTTGTTGTCACGTTGTCGTCACGCACGTAAGGTATACGTTTTCAAGTGGCTATACTCGAGGAGTGGCGACGTGATGATGTAACAACAGAAAATAAAGACAAGGAGGAAATGCTGTGGCTGCTGTGCGACGCCGCTGGCGTCGGAGGGGATGTATTACTTTTTCCCACGGGTTCGCCCTTCGGGCATCATCCGCGGTTAAGCATGGTGTGTCCCCGCTGGGGACAGTGGATGAGTACGCTGTATTGCTGGGGAGAGTGGATACAATAAGGGCGTGGGCGCGTATCCTTATGGGATTCTCAGGCGCAATAAGGGCCTGAGCTAAAGCAATAAGCGTGCGGACGGACGCAATAAGCGCGTGAGCGAAGAGGCTTATTGCATTCCCAGACACAATAAGGGCGTGGGCGGACAGAATAAGGGTATGAATGGAGAGTTTATTCTATTCTCAAATACCATAAGGGTTCGGACGGACAGCCTTTAGAGCAGCTCCACATCGTAGTAGATAGAATGCACTTGTCGCTGGTTTTCGGGCGGCAGCTCTCGCCAATTTCGAAGCATTCCTGGAGGAAGAAATCGGGGTCGGCAGGGGCGAAAAAAATTCGCGGTCTTCAAATCTCACCTTTTTCAGGGGAAGAGTTTGTCCTTGCGGTGCATCAGTCCGCAACCATTATTTTTCAGCATCATCGAAACATACTTGCCTTTCGGGAAGAAGAGGGAAGCCGTGTGCCAAATAGCCCCGCAAAGTGCGCGCTTTGTGCCGAAATAGAACAGTTCTGCAACGGAACGCCAACTGTAGTAGTGCTGCTTGTGGAGAATCGAATTGGAACGACAATAGCCCTTAGCGATGCGTTTGGTGAAACCGCGCGGAAAAAGAGGGACATTCCACCTTCGGGAAAATGTCTACATAAACGCCCTTGGCGTAGTCCTGCCGGAAATCGTCCGCAAACTCAACAAAAACTGTTCAAGTCGCGCACCTTATAGATAGGGAGTCTTTGCCAGCGGATCGGGTAAGATCATCGTTGGGGCAACTCGCGGCGCAGCGCTTCCTTCATGCGCTCCGTGTCGGCAGCCAGAATGTCGATGTCGACATCATCATCCCAGGGAATGAAACCTCCATGGCGCATCGCTCCCAGTAAGGTTCCGCCCTCGAGCCAATAAGGGATATTGTTGCGTTCGAGAATGTCGGTGATGGTCGTGAGCATCTCCAGCATCTTCAGTTGCAATGGGCGCAATTCGCGCTGGCGGTATTCGCGGAGATAGGAATCGGGCGCGGAGACAGCGGAAGGAGCGGCGGAAGAGGGTGCGGTTTCGGCCAATTGGCAGAGACTGCGGTTGTATAAATTCTCCAGCACTGGCAAGTCCTCCCGATAGGTGAGTTTCTGATTTCGTTCTTCTCCCGCCACGAGGAATACGGGCACATCGGGCAGGTACTTCGTCACGACGCCACAATCATCTGTTGCCTTGAAGGCGGGGTCTTTGAGAGCCTCAGCGTAAGCCTTCACAATCGTGCCCACATGGAATCCCTGCGGTGTTTGCACGCGTTCGATCCATCGGCGGTCGGGCACTTGTTTGACATAGTCGCCTTGCCGCACGATGAGCGTATCGGCCGACGGAATGGTGACATTGACGGCACGCTGCGTTTTCAGCGCGTGGCAAACATCGTCGATGATGCGCTGACTGACGAGTGGGCGCACAGCATCGTGGAAGATGAGATTGGCCGTTTCGGCCTTATAGAGGCGAAGGGCGTTAATAGTCGAATCGGAGCGTTCTTGCCCACCCGCAATCACATGGCGCACCTTCTGGTAGTGGGCTTTAGCCACTATCTTCTGGGTTTCTTCCAGAAAATCGGGATTCGATACCACGCAAATTTCATCGATATGGGCATTGCGTTCGAAAGCCTCAATGGAATGTTCGATGATCCTTTTTCCCGCCATCAGCAAGAACTGCTTTTGGCATATCGGCGCCGAAGCGTTTTCCGCTGCCGCCGGCTAAGATGATTGCTATATTGCGCATTTGTTTTGGGGTGAGAGGTTCGGGCTGACCAGGCAGACGAGGCTGACTGGCAACAGAAAGGAGAGATTTGAGCTATTGTCCTCCCAATTGGTCAAAATATTCGAGAAGGGCGTCCCAAGTCTTAAACTGCGGACTGCCGAAGAGGAGCGTTGTGCCGAGGAAAGTATCCTCATCGCGCGCGTCCAAAGTGATGAGATAGTCGCCATAAAGGCGTTCGCGATGGTTGGTAAGAAAGAGGTGATTCCACGCGGGAACGCCGATGTTTTCCTGCAACCACTGCTGGGGCTGTGCATCCTGCGGTGCCACACAATAAACATTGTATCGCTGACTCAAGGTCTCGAAGGCCAGGCGTGCCGAGGAGCGTTGCTTGCCATAGTCGTCGCGGAGGGTGGCATAATCAATGAAAACGGCGGGAGAGTCCAATGCGGCCTGATGTTCCCAGAAGCGGCGAACAATCGGCATGACGGAATGGAGCAGAACCTCGTCCGTGAGGCGGTGTTCTCCCTCGAAATAGGCCGAAGAGGGATAGTGTTCACTAAATTCGGCGAAACAATTCACAAAGGGGTCGCGCGTACCGAAGAGTCCCACCACGCGGGCGGCATCTTCGCTGTCCAACCCCTCGAAGTTGAGAGCGCAAACCTCATCAAACTCCTTTGCGAGGGCTTTCGTAACGTTTATTTTCGTCACTCCATCTTCGCGGGGCGTAGCAATGGGGTATTCACCAAATTTTATGCTCGTCCCCATCGTTTGTCCCATGTGCAGTGCCGGATTGACACAGATGCGGTCGAAGCCACGCAGCTTCTCCACGAGCATTCCGCCCATGGATGTGCCGATAATCAAATCGGGCTGTTCTGCCTCACAAAGGGCCTTGAGAAAAGGCAGTTGCTCGGCGGGCACTAACGGGATGTCGGGGTGGAGCACTTTAGCGTCTGGCATTTTCTGCTGCAGCAGTGCAGCAGTATGTGTAGCACCGCTCGAGCCGAAACCGTGAACATACAGGATTTTCTTTCCTGCGAAATAATCGAAAGTCTGTTTGAAATCCATCTTCCTTCATTTTCGAGCGAAGTTAGAGAAAAAGAAGCGAGAGGAACAAGTATTGTGTTCGTCTCTCGCTTTGGGAGAAGCTCTGCGCAGCGGGAGCAGTCGGCCACTTTCCAGTGAGAACAGACAGAAAAACTCCTGTGTGCAGAAGAGCGGAATAAGCCAAAAGGCTGTTAGTACTTAAATGTGCTACCGCCCAAGAATTCACGGAGGAGCGATGTGGGAGGTAGTCCCTTGGTAGATATGGGTTTCAGATAGCTCAAGAACTTGCGCAGACGGTAGGCTTCGGAGTATTCGGGCGCACTTTCGGGCACTTGCTCGAGCAGCGGGAGAGCTTGCTGATGGAGTGCGGAGAGTTCGAAGAGCAGCGCTGTATTCATCATTTCGTCGGCCTCTTCCTGATATGGGAAGATCCATTTGCTCTCACCCTCACGCACCATCGGCCAACGCTTGATAGTGTCTTCGGCCGAATAGCCGCGGTACTTATAATCGCGTACAATGCGGCGGAGCAAGCGGTTGTCCGTTGTGGGGATATAGTTGTGGTCGTCGAGCAAGATTGTCGTAAGTGCCGAGGCGTAGATCTTAAATTTGCTCTCCGCGGGAATGTCGGAAGTGAGCATGGGATTAAGGGCGTGGATGCCTTCAAAGATGATGAGCGTTTCTGGACTTAGCTTTTAGACGTTTCCCGCTCTTCTCGCTCATTCCCGTCTGGAAGTTGTAGCGCGGCAGTTCCACCTCCTCGCCTGCAATGAGAGCCTTGATCTGACTGTTGAGTAAGGGAATGTTGAGTGCGTTGATATTCTCGTAGTCCAGTTCGCCCTCCGGCGTGCGCGGCGTGTCGTGGCGATTGACGAAATAGTCGTCCAAACTAATGGCGACAGGTTTCTTGCCACTCGCTATGAGTTGCACGGCGAGGCGTTTGGAGAAGGTAGTCTTTCCCGAACTTGAAGGGCCGGCAATGAGGATTACTCTGATGTTGGGGTTCTCAGCGATGCGATCCGCCATGCGGGAGATTTTCTTCTCTTGCAGGGGCTTCGCTCACGTTCACCAGTTCGTTGGTGCGCCCTTCCTCATTGGCTTTTGTTGAGTTCGCCAATGGTGGAGATGCCCAGGATATGCTGCCAGTTGTGTTGCTCTTGGAAAACGGAGAACATCTTATGCTGGTCTACCATCGGCTTTAGTTGCTGCGGATGTTCGGGGTCGGGCAGACGCAGCAGAATACCGTCGTAGTAGGGTATCACGTCGAAAAGCGTGATTTGTCCTGTACGTATCAGTAGCGAACCATAGAAATAGTCGGGCGTTTCTCCCAGCGTGTAATAATTGGTATAGAGCGAGCCGTAGCTTTCCAAGAGTTCGGCTTTGCTTTCTTGTCCGTTTTCGCGGAAAAGTCGTACAGCATCCTCCGTGGGGCAGGTGATGCGGTGGTACGGCAGGTCGGCAGCAATGATCTCCTGCATCTTACTGCGCAGCGCGTCCACCACCTCATCCGTCACTCCAGAGCTGATGCCATCCAAGCGACAGTAGTAGCCATTGCTGACAGGGGTGCTAACGCGCAGGCGGGCTTCGGGATAGAGTTCCACTACTGCTTTGTATAGCACAAAGAAGAGTGAGCGCGTATAGGTGCGCATTCCCGAAGCGGAAGTAATATCGAGAAACTCGATGTCTTTATCGTTGAAGAGGGTATAATGCAGCCCTTCCACTTTGTTATTGACTTTTGCGGAAGTACATCCGTAGGGGCAGATGCAGTTCAGCATCTCATAGACTTGTTCCAGATTGTAGCCAGCCGGCACTTTGTGCGACTTACCGGTATTTTTACAGCGGATATTGAGGGTTGTTAGCATAATGTTTAGTTTTTAGCCTTGGCGGCGGAAGAGGCTTTGGGAGGAGGGGAGATAGCTTATTCTCAGACCAGTCGGACAGGGTCGGACCAGTCCGACTCAGCTTTCTCCTCTCGCCGAAGTGCCGCAGGCGCTTCAAAGGCAAATATACTGACTTTTGGGCTTTTTGTTTATTTTTTTGCCGGAAAAGTACTCCAACGATTTCTAAAAAGACAAATTCATGACGATACAGAAGAAACCGCGTTTGGCCAATATGGAGCTGCTCCGCTTCATGGCGATGTTTATGATTCTCACCCTTCATGCCGATTTTGCCTGCTTCGGATGGCCTCAGCAGCATGATATTCTGACGCTTCCGGAGGTTTGGGGCGTACGCATATTGGTGGAACATTGGGCCATCATAGGTGTGGATGTCTTCATCCTTATTTCGGGTTGGTTTGGCATACGCACCTCGCTGAAAGGAGCCGTAAAACTGCTTTTCCAGGTGTTCTTCATCGCCCCTGCTTTCTTCAGGGGACGGTTTTGCTACTCAGGGTATGCCCACGGGCGGACTGATAGCTATTGCAAAAAAAGCTTTATCTCCTATTGGTTTGTATGGTCGTATCTGCTCCTCTATCTGTTTTGCACCCACCCTCAATGCCTTTGTAGAGACGGCTGGAAAGCGACAACTGAGAGGTTTCTAATTGCGTTCTTCACTTTCGCAACGCTCGATTTGGCTGCACACTTCTCCGATGATTTTCGATGGGGGGTATTCTGCCATTTTTCTTTATGGGGCTCTACGTTCTGGCTCGTTATATTCGTCTCCATGTGGACTATAAAGCCTTGCGCACACGCACCTTGCTAATCGTATATGCCGCGTGCCTACTGATTCCCGCTTTCTACACGTTTGCTTCAGGCCGTTGGTTGCCACTCATCTGCTACCAATTGGGAAAAACGTTCCTCCTCCCCTATTCCTTTCCTATCAACGTATTAGAAGGCGTTATCCTACTCATCCTCTTCGACCGCCTACAACTGCGCCCCCAGTCTTTCGCGCCCCATCAACTGGTTGGCGGCGGGGGCTTTCACGGTCTATCTCGTCCATCAGAACACACTTGTCCGTCCTTTCTACTTTCAGGCGGTTAAGGATATACACTCCGCGCTACCGTTTGGCCTCAACTTCTTGGGCGTAGCCTTGATGCTCTGTGCCGTTTATTTGACTTGTACGCTGCTCGACCAATTGCGCGTGGCGGCCTGGCAGAGTGGCGAAAAAAACTGTGGGGCAAATATCGCAAGAAATAAGCCTTATTCGGAAGAAGAGAATAAGGCTCGACAAAAACGCTATCAAAACTTTATGACGCTTTTTCCTTTCTGAAAGAGGAAAAGCAAGCTGCATGAATATGGCAGAGCCACTCATCCACAGTGTGAGGCAGTAGGTTGTGCCTACGAATAGGACTTTGCCCAACAGGCTCAGCCAAAGGTTGGTCACGCCAGAGAAGAGGAAGTACGCCCCTATGCAAAGCACGACAGAAAGCCCCAAGTAGGGCGCCATGTCCTTTAGAAATGCCAACAGTCCATAGCCCGTCAGGCGGCGAACAAAGTGGTGCCAGAACAAGAGCCAGAGAATGTTGACCGCCACAAAGACGCGTAACATCCACTCTAATCCGTAGGGCTCACCAGTAATGCAGCACCAAACACGAGTATGGCCAACCCGATGGTTCCCCACATATAAATCCCCGAACGCCCACGTGCCAACAGGAAGTTCTGGAAAAGCGTTTGCATCGGAACGAAAGCGCCCCAAACGCAAAGAAGTTGCAGCATGGCCGCCGAAGCGAGCCATTTCTCCGTGATAGTGATGATGATGAACTCGTGTGCAATGACGCTCAAACCGAACATGGCGGGGAAAGTGAGGCATGCGGTCAGACGCACCATCTTTTGCAGAGCGGCGCGTTGCTGCTCGCGGTCGTCCATCTTGGCAAAAAGGGGCTGCGTCACACTGTAAAGCATCTGCGAAATGAGACTATGCCCCATTGTGTTCCATTTATTAGCCTGCGTGAATTTACCCAGTTCGCGACGATTGAAGAGCTTACCGAGCAAGATAGAAAACAGCTGCTGGTTGAGAATCACAAAGACATTGGTGATGATCAGGCGGCCGGAATAGCCCAACATCTCCCTGACGGGACGGAACGAGAAATGGATGCTGGGCCACCAGCGGGTGACCCAATACGTTCCGAGGGTTGTGCAGACGGCGTAAACAATGGATTGCGTGGCAATGCCCCAATAAGCAAAGCCTTGCCACGCCATGGTCACGCCCACAATACCCGAAGTGAGGAGCGCAACAAAGCTAATGATCGTGTTCTGCTTCACTTTGAGTTCGCGGAAGAGGTAAGCGCGCGGCACAATATTCAGACTCGAGATGACAAAGCCCGCAAAGACGTAGCGAGCTAAGGGAGTTAAATCCGGCTCATGGAAAAAATCGGCTATCAGCGGGGCACAGAAAAAAAGGAGCGTATAGAGCGATAGACTCATCAGCGTGTTAAACCAAAACACACTATTATAATCCGCGCGGGTCACGTTTTTCCGCTTATTGAGTGCCGAGATAAATCCACCCTCTTGCAGCGAACCGGCAATGAGAGTAAAGACGGTGAGATAGCCCACCATACCGTAGTCGGCATCGGTGAGCAAGCGTCCCAAAAAGATACCGAACACGAGGTTCAGCAACTGCTGCAAACCGCTGGCGATACCGCCCCATAGCAGTCCGTTTGCGGTTTTCTCTTTCAGACTTGACATTTCTTTTTACAACTATTTCCGACAAAATTACGCTTTTTCTATGTAGCTCGCAAAGCAAGCCTTTGAGAGAAGCCGCATTTTGTTTGTTTTTCCTATCAGCACATTCTTTCTATCTTTTCCCAGCTGCCTTGTTATCGCAAAATTCTCTTACGGCCAAAAAGATAGGACAAGCGCGTGCGGTCGAGCAAGAGGGCGAGCGCAAGAGTTCCTCCGAGACCCACGCCAACGGTCACAAAGGCGTGGAGCAATCCCGTAGGGTCGAAGCCGAAGAGAGGCAGGTAGTATTTCGACAGCATCGTAAATATGGGATGGAAGATATAGATCGGGAAAGTGTTTCGCCCAATGTAGTCGATGACCTGCTTGGTGCGCCCCGTTGTGAGACTACTGAAATAAGCTGCAAAACAAAGAAACGACACCACGCAAACGAGCATGGCGATCGTTCCCCAGCCCCAATACTCGCGCTGAACGATGAGCAGACCGAACGGAAGTATGGGCCACAGACTCGCCTTATAGATGCGCGAGAAATCGCCTATATATTGCCGCACGCCCACGCCTAAGAAATAATAGAACGCGGCATGAATGTCCAGCAAAGGCGTGAAGAGCGATACGCCAATGAGGAGGGCGGCGAAGAGGGAATATTTGGCCGTGATATCGAGTTTGGGCAAGACGCGGAAAGCTGCATAATAGAGAATGCCGCACACCATCATGACGTGCAGAAACCAGTAGGGGCCAATCGACTTCACAAAGAGTACATTGAGCACCGTGGGCACATCGAACGACGTGATACCATCGCGGACGGGCAGATACAGCGAAAGTCCAGCAAAGCCCAGGACGAGCACCATATAGGGCAACCATATCCTCCAAAGATATAAGGCAAACTGCCGGAGCGTCTTTTCGATGTTCACCAAGTAGCCAGTTATCACCAAAAAGGCGGGCATAAAAAACGCGAGAATTGCGTTCTTAATATCGGGGTAGATATTGCCAAAGTTGACGATATGTATCAGAATGACCAACCCTATTAAGATGGCCCTAAAAAAATCAAGGTCTTTGTTGTACTTCATAAGCTGTATTGCTACTGCGCTATTGTTAAGCTGCTGCAAATTTAAGCTTTTTCAATAGGAACAGTCGCGCACCAGCCTTTTGTTTACCAAGACCGTTGCGATAGCTCTCGGACAAGTCCGACGGATCCGACTCGTCCGAGAACCAATACTGATTCGTGCTCCTTCGCCTTATTCGTGCTCATTCGTGGGCTAAAAAAACATCAATAGAATTCTGACTTTTTCCCCTCCCACGAAGGCCACAAATCCGCGCACGAAAGGGAGAGAGCGAACAGCCCCACCCTCCTGCGCGCCGATACAATAAGGCTGCTGGCTGACTTCCTTTATTGCGTCCGCCAACAGAATAAGGAAGTCAGCCGACACAATAAGGAAACCGACGAACAGGATAAGGAGGTTTTGCATCAAAAAAACGCACGAAAAAAATCGAAAAACCCCACGAAATCTCCCGCTTTTTCAAGATTTCGCTCGATTTTTTTCCCTGCCCGCAAAAAACAAAAAAATGCCGCGAAAATTTTGGCAGAAAGCAAAAGGAGAGCCTTTCTCAAATTTTTCAGAGAAAGGCATCTTGTCAAATTTTTCGGAAGGTTTTTGGTATTCTCGGACAAGTCGGACGGGTCGGACAAGTCGGAGATTCTGATGAGAGGGGTGCTTGTCGGACGGGTCGGACCAGTCGGACCAGTCCGAGATCCAATAAAGCTGCTCGAGCCTCAAGAGGCAGCTGAGCACTCCCCTTATGGGGAGATGGAGGGGCTTTCCCTCTTCCCGCCTTTTTTTCTGAAGAAAAAATCCCTTATTTTTTTGCAAAAGTAGGCGAACAATGCTGCCTACAAAAAAGAAAGACCATGATACATCGCATCTCTATCTTATTCGACTACTGCTCTGCCTATCGGCAGCTGTGGCACAAGACTTTCGAGCGGTCGCAACGCGTGTTGGACTGGTTGCAACAACAAAAGGGCGACTCTGTATATGCGCTCTGCAACGCCGAGATGAAAGCGGCGCTCACCGCGCAACAATTAGGAGGAATCTACGCACAGCTTGTGCAACAGGCTGGCACGGAGAACGGCCGTGGCGAATGGGAGCGGACGGTGGTTGAAGGAGGAATAGAAGTGGATGGGATACGACTGGATTTTTGCGCAGACATCGCTCATGGCGCTCCTCTCTTGGAATGGCGAGGGACAGCTCTGCGGACTCTTTTTTCCGACCTACCACGCCGCCGCAGACAGTGGCGGTAGGAGGCGTGGAGAACCGCGAGGTGCAGATTGAGAACGGTAAGATATTCCTACCTGGAACGCTCACGCTGCCCACTGAACGAAAGAAACCAGTGGCGCTGGCCGTGTTGCTGGCGGGCAGCGGCCCTTGCGACCGCAACGAGACTATCGGGCCGAACGCTTTGTTGCGCGATTTGGCCGATTCGTTGGCGCTCCATGGCATCGCCTCTATCCGCTACGACAAGCGCACCCTTGTTTACGGGTCGGCGTGCGTAGAAATCAGTGGCGGCATGGACTACGACAAAGAAATTGTGGACGATGCGCTCGCGGCTCTCCAGCAGGCTGGCGCTTTGCCTGAAGTGGATGCACGGCGCATCTTTGTGGTGGGGCATTCGCTCAGCGGAATGCTGCTGCCGCGCATAGCGCAACGCGCCACAACGCCCATGGCGGGCATGATAGCTCTGGCCGCTCCAGCGCCCTCTCGCCGAGGTAATGAAAGAACAATTGAACTATCTGGGACGACTCAACAACATCACGCCTACTGAAATCGACAGCGCATACCGAGCCGCACTCACACCGCTCCCTAAGGAGTATCTGAAATTCGACCGCAAATACCGCCCACTCCGAACGGCGCAGCAGCTCGCAGTGCCGATGCTTTTCATACAAGGTGGGCACGACTATCAGGTGCGCCAAACCGACTTCCAACTATGGCAGCAGGCACTGGAGAAGAGACCCAACGTGGACTTCCGCTGGATGCCCACGCTGAACCATCTGATGGCGGAAAGCCCGAACATGTCCCGCCCCGATGACTACGCCACTCGGCAAATCATCGCCGCACCCGTTGTGGAAAACCATCGTGGACTTTATCGGACGGCACTAAGAATGTTAATCATGCCATGCGTTCCTAAAGATACCTACAACTATCTTTATCAAGCAATTTTCCTGCTCTCCCAGAGAACCCTAATGTGAATGATCAAAAACCCTATCAAAGATAATTCTCTTTCATTTTTTTATCGTTACCTTTATCGCGCCATCAAAACATTTCAAATACTTTTCGTTTAGCAGCATGAAAAATAAGTGAATTCCCTGCATGGCTATATCCTGTGTAACCTTTTTATTACATTAGGATTTTTGAAATATTCAAACTCATTTACTATAAAAATTATGCTTATGAAATGTCACATTAAATTGCTGTTGTCAGCTATGTTATTATGGTCTCTGCCTATGTTCGGAGGAAATGGAAGCATCCAGCAAAAAACCGATCAGAAAAAGCCAAAACAACGACGCATCAACAAACTGGGAAAAAAACACCAAAAGCCAAAGGTACAACGGCGGGGAAAGCAACAGAGAATACTTCCTCCTATGTTGATTTGGGACTTAGTGTAAAAGTGGGCTACATGTAATCTTGGTGCCAGTGAACCTCAGGACTTTGGCTCTTTTGTGTCATGGGGAAGTACATGGTCAAAAACCCCTGAATTTGACTGGACTTTTTATCCGCACACTGTTTCAGAAACATGGATAATCAAGTACTGTACTGATCCTGATATGGGCTATTCACCTACCAAAGGAGAGAAAGGATTTGCCGATAATAAAACTACACTTGAAGCAAAGGATGATGTTGCCACAGTCCGACTCGGTTCTCCTTGGCGTATGCCAACACAAGCAGAATTTCAAGAATTGGTTGATAAATGTAAATGGACATGGACCATACTGAATGGTATAGCAGGATACAAAGTTGTCAGTAAAAAGAATGGAAAATCTATATTCTTGCCTGCTGCCGGTATTCACTTGGAGATAGAACATTGTTATGTGTTTGAATCTGGCGCGTATTGGACATCTTCACTTAGCAAGAGAAACAACTTGGAGGCATTCGCATTATATTTTACTAAAAACGGTTATCATGTATCTTCTTGTCAGCGCCGTGTGGGATATTATATACGACCTGTCCGCAAATAGAAAAAAGAAACAGGATAATCAAAACAGGTCATTAGGAGATGTATATGATTCTCTCAATTTAATGCGTTACTGCAATTCATAAAAAAGCCCGACACTACCTTTAAAAAGACTGGTAGTGTCGGGCTTTTTACTGATTATATACGTGCACCACTACATCAGATTGCAGGCCACCGTAAGGCCGGCCATGACGATGCTGACCATGCTCATCAGTTTGATAAGGATATTCAAACTTGGGCCTGATGTGTCCTTGAACGGATCGCCAACGGTGTCGCCAACGATCGTAGCTTTGTGGACGTCGCTACCCTTGCCGCCGAAGTTTCCTTCTTCCACAAATTTCTTAGCATTGTCCCATGCACCACCAGCATTGGCCATGAAGACAGCCAGCGTAAAGCCAGCGCAGAGGCCGCCAACGAGGAGACCGAGTACACCGGCAACGCCAAGGACTACACCCGTGACGATGGGGATGATGATGGCTAAGAGCGAGGGCAGAATCATTTCGTGCTGGGCAGCGCGCGTACTAATTTCAACACAGCTACCATAGTCGGGCGTAGCCTTGCCTTCAAGGATTCCTTTGATTTCGCGGAACTGGCGGCGCACTTCATCGACCATCTTGGCCGCGGCACGTCCGACAGCACCCATGGTGAGGCCGCAGAAAAGGAAGGCAGCCATCGCGCCAATGAATACACCTACGAGTACGCGCGGGTTCATCAGCGTCACCTGAAAGTATTCCATCATTTCGGGCATCGAAGCCTTTGAAGGATCAAAGGCATTACCGGCCGCATCAATGAATTGCTGTCCGCCCTCCATGGCTCGCGTCATGGCGATTTTTATTTCTTCTACATAGGAAGCCAGCAAGGCCAGCGCGGTGAGTGCTGCCGAACCAATGGCAAAGCCTTTGCCCGTGGCTGCCGTAGTATTGCCGAGCGCATCGAGTGCGTCCGTGCGGTGGCGCACCTCCTCGCCCAGCTCGCTCATCTCAGCGTTGCCGCCGGCGTTGTCGGCGATAGGGCCGTAAGCGTCCGTAGCGAGCGTGATACCCAGCGTGGACAACATTCCGACAGCTGCAATACCGATGCCGTAGAGTCCTTTCGAGATGCTCTCAGCACTCATGGAGAGATCGAAATGATTGGCGCAGAGATAACTCAACATAATGGCCACACCGATAGTGAGCACGGGGATACAGGTGGAAATCATGCCCGTACCGATACCTTTGATGATGACCGTGGCAGAACCTGTCTGGGCCGACTCGGAAATAGTCTGAGTGGGTTTATAACTATGTGAGGTGTAAAACTCTGTGGCTTGTCCGATGATAACTCCCGCCGTCAGACCGCTGATGACGGAAAAACTCAGGCCTACCCAGTTGTCGAGGCCGAGGACATAAAGGATGAGGAACGTAGCAATTGCAATCAGCACAGCACTGGTATTGGTGCCGACGGCGAGCGAACGGAGCAACTGGCTCATACTTGCCCCTTCTTTGGTGCGCACGAGGAAGATGCCGAAAAGCGAAAGGGAAGATGCCGACGGCGGCAATAATCATGGGGGGCGATGACAGCCCGCAGCTGCATCTCTCCAGCTGAAGCAAAGGCTGTAGCGCCTAAAGCTGCTGTAGAAAGGATGGAACCGCAATAGCTCTCATAAAGGTCAGCGCCCATACCAGCTACATCACCCACGTTGTCGCCTACGTTGTCGGCAATGGTGGCAGGGTTGCGCGGGTCGTCCTCTGGGATGTCGGCTTCCACTTTTCCGACAATGTCCGCGCCTACATCGGCTGCCTTCGTATAGATACCGCCGCCAACGCGAGCGAAGAGGGCTTGGGTGGAAGCTCCCATACCGAAAGTGAGCATCGTGGTAGTGATGGTGACGAGGCGCAACGTGGTCAGAGCCGTAGACAAAAGAGAGGGCGATGAACCACAGGGCAATATCCAACAGTCCGAGGCCCACAACGACCAACCCCATTACCGCACCGGAGCGGAAAGCAATACGCAAACCACCGTCCAAACTCTTGCGCGCAGCATTGGCGGTTCGGGCGGAAGCATAGGTGGCGGTCTTCATGCCGAAGAAGCCTGCCAAACCACTGAAAAGACCGCCCGTGAGGAAGGCGAAAGGTACCCAGGGATTTTGAATCTTAAGGACGTAGGCCATGAAAGCAAAGAGAACGACGAGCACTAAAAGACTTTCAGCACTACGAGGTACTGCTGTTTGAGATAAGCCATTGCACCCTTGCGGACGTGCTCTGCAATTTCGCGCATACGTGGTGTGCCCTCGTCGGCCTTCATCATATTCTTAAAGAAGAACCAGGCCATGGCCAACGCCACTACTGATGCGATGGGCACCAGCCAGAAAAAGAGGAGTTACAGTCATAAATGTTTTTTATTTAAGGTTTGATATTCTTGTCAGTATGTATGCTTTCATTGATTCGAAGGCCTAATATATGGAGTATTTTCTATGTATCAAAAAAATTACACAAAAAAAGTTATATTTTAGCACCTCTACTTTTGCAAAAATACAGAATTTTAGCTATAAAAACTCCCTTATCGCAATGAAGAACACGATAAGGGAGTGATGATTTTTCAGGAAATTCTGACGGCTGTTAGCCGCTAACTGAGCGAGAGAATTAGGAAAATGCTACCTAAGTGAGCACCTATCCTAACTTTTTCCTTGAGATACTGTGCCGTATAGCCTTTGCCCTGCGCCACCAGTTCCTCGGGCGTACCAACAGCAACAATCTGTCCGCCATCGCGCCCGCCTTCAGGGCCGAGGTCGATAACGTAGTCGGCCATTTTGATAACATCCATGTTGTGCTCAATAATGAGAATGCTGTGGCCGCGCTCAATGAGTGCGTTGAAACTATGGAGGAGTTTTTGAATATCATGGAAGTGCAAACCGGTGGTAGGCTCGTCGAAAATGAAAAAGTGTGGGCTCGGTGCGCTCTAAGCTTAAGTAGTAGGCCAGTTTCACACGCTGATTTTCACCGCCAGAAAGGGTGGAACTGCTCTGCTCTAACTTGATGTAGCCCAAACCTACATCTTGGAGTGGGCGCAAGCGCTGGAGATTTTCTCATTGCCATACTGGGTGAAAAATTCCACGGCTTGGTTGACGGTCATCTCAAGGATGTCGTGGATGTTCTTACCTTGGTAGCGCACTTCGAGCACATCTTTCTTGAAGCGCATACCGTGGCAGGATTCGCAAGTGAGCACCAAATCGGCCATAAACTGCATCTCCACCTTGACAGTTCCCTCGCCTTTACATTCTTCACAGCGTCCGCCGTCGGCGTTGAAGCTGAAAAAAACGCGGGCGTGAAGTTCATCTGCTTGGACAAAGGCTGCGAAGCCATCAGTTTGCGGATTTCGTCGTAGGCTTTGATATAGGTGACGGGATTTGAGCGGGAGGACTTGCCGATGGGGTTTTGATCAACGAACTCTACACCTTTGATAGCCGTGAGGTCGCCGCAGAGACTGGAGAATTCTCCCGGCGTGTCGCTGGGTTCGTCCAACTTACGCTTCAGCGCATTGTAGAGAATCTTCTTTACCAAAGTGGATTTGCCCGATCCGCTTACGCCCGTGACCACGGTCATTATGTTGAGCGGGAATTTCACGTCTATACCGCGCAGGTTGTTCTCTCGAGCGCCTTTCACCTCTATGCTGTTGTTCCATTTCCGCCGGCTGCTCGGCAGCAGAATCTTTTCGCGCCCGAGCAGATAGTTGACGGTGTGGCTTTTGAGAGCTTGTGGCGACAGACGGAACTGTCGTGTCATTCGTTGCAGTATGGGCGGACAAGAGCGGAGCTACTTCGCCAGCGAACACAACCTGTCCGCCGAGGCGTCCAGCCTCTGGACCGATGTCTATGATATAGTCGGCGGCGCGCATGATTTCTTCGTCGTGCTCCACCACTATGACGGTGTTGCCCAAGTCCCGCAGCTGCTTGAGCACGTGTATAAGTCGGCCCGTATCGCGGGAATGTAGTCCGATGCTTGGCTCGTCGAGAATATAAAGCGAACCCACTAAACTACTGCCAAGACTGGTGGCCAGATTGATGCGCTGGCTTTCGCCGCCGGAAAGAGAGTTGGAGAGACGATCCAGTGTGAGGTAGCCGAGGCCGACATCAGACAAAAAGTTCAAGCGGTTGCGGATTTCGGTCAGCAAACGCCGAGACACTTTTTTTCGTCGGCTTCATCTAACTGGAGATTGTTGAAGAACTGTTGCAAATCGCTGATGGGCATACGCACCAGTTCCATAATGTTGCGGCCACCCACGTGTACATACGCTGCCGCGGGCTTCAAACGTGAGCCGTGGCAGGTGGGGCATATCGTTTTGCCTCTGTATCGTGCCAACATGACGCGGTACTGTATCTTGTACTGGTTCTCGCGGAGCATGTCGAAGAAAGGCATCTATAAATACTTGGTCGGTCTTTTTCTCGTTGACGCTCTTCAGCGTCGCCGTGCCAGAGTATGTCTTTTTTTCTTGCTGGGTGAGTTCATAGTAAGGCTTTAAATATAGGAAAACCTTTTCGGACTTTGCCTACGTATAAATTCCTGCTTCCACATCCCCATTTTCTCACCTCTCCAACAAATCACAGCTCCGTCCATGATGCTGAGCGACGTGTCAGGGACGACGAGTTTTTCGTCTATACCTATCACGCTGCCAAAGCCTTCGCACGTTGGACACGCCCCGGCTGGAGAATTGAAAGAGAACATCTGGTCGTTGGGTTCTTCAAAGCAAAATGCCGTCGGCCTCAAAGCGAATGGAGAAGCGGTGCAGAGCGCGGCTCGGATAGAAGCGCAACAAGCATTCGCCATCACCTTCAAAGAAGGCGGTTTCTACCGAATCGCGGAAGCGGTTTAGGACATCTTTGGAATTATCTACCGCGAGGCGGTCGATGAGTAGGTACACGCCGCTCGTTCCGCTTTCTGTAGCCGTGGTTTCCTGCTGCGCGTTCCAGGCTGCCTCTATCTCGCTGAACTTTTCCTCGTCTGCCAGGAGGTCGTCGATATGGATGAGCGTTCCTCCCCTGCAAGGTGTCGGAAGAACCGTTGGGTAAATCGACATCGAGGCGGGGAGATGCCTTGCTTCAGATATACAGCCAGCTGCTCACGGAGCGTTCGGCCGTGGCGCAACACTATGGGTGCCAACAGCGTGAAACGAGTGCCAGGAGAATAGGACAGCATGCAGCTGACAACATCCTCGCTACTGTGCTTCTTCACCTCCCTGCCCGCTGACGGGGCTAATCGTGTGGCCCGCTCGCGCAAAGAGCATACGCAAATAGTCGTACACTTCTGTTGATGTCCCCACGGTAGAGCGCGGGTTGCGAGCCGTCACCTTTGCTCGATAGCTATGGCGGGCGGAAGTCCCTTTAATATAGTCGCAGTCGGGCTTATTCATGCGCCCGAGAAACTGACGGGCATAAGCCGACAGACTCTCCACATAGCGACGCTGCCCGCTTCGGCATAGAGGGTGTCGAAAGCCAGCGACGATTTACCAGAACCACTCAGGCCCGTGATCACGACAAACTTACCTAAGGGGATTTCTAAATCTATATTTTTGAGATTATTGACACGTGCACCTTTCACGCGGATCTTTTCTTCCATAAGAGCCTTTTTGCTTGATTTGCAAAGATACTAATTTTTTTCTTGCTGCTGACCTCTGCTCTAGTCCTCCTATAATAGCAAAAAGGAGTGGTCCTGCAGAGAACCACTCCTATATTATATATATGTATATGTCTTTCGAGTCTTATTCTGCCGTTGCTGCAGCTGCGCGCTTCTTGCCCAGCACGCGGTTTTGCGATAGGAGCAGCGAGGAAGATAGAGGACATCGTGCCGAAGACAACACCGAGAATCATTGCGAAAGCAAAGCTACGGATGCTGTCACCGCCGAGGATAAAGATACAAAAGCAATACGAGCAACGTGGTTAATGAAGTCATCAACGTACGTGTCAGCGTTTGGTTGATAGAATCATTGAAGAGTTTCGCCGTCTCACGTTGCGGGTAGAGATTCAGGTTCTCGCGGATACGGTCAAATACCACCACTTTATCATTGATTGAGTAACCAATAGCAGTTAGCACAGCTCCAACGAAGGTTTGGTCAACTTCAAGCGAGAAGGGAACCCATCCCCAGCAGAGGGAGTACATACCAATGATGAGCAGCGTATCAATGGTCAACGCTACAACAGAACCAATGGAGAACGCAACGTTGCGGAAACGCACGAGGATATAAACGAAGATGGCGATGAGGGAGAGCACCGTAGCCAAGATAGCATCATAGTCATTTCGGAAGCTACGCTGGCTCTACCTTCTGTGCGCTCACGATGGAGCCTCCTGTGTGGTCGTCGCGGTTCTTGAACGTATTGTAGTCGGCCTTGATGAGACCTGCGTCATGAAGCGACTTCCAGATTACTTGTTCTACCTGTTCATCAGCATTTGCCGCATCGCTATTGATCATATAGTTGGTTGTCAGACGCACTGCGCTTGCCCTGCGTGGTACTTACCTCGATGGCATTAACAGTGGCGTTGTTGTCCAACGGGCGAATGGTCTTAGCAACCACTTCCTTCACTTGTTCTGGCGTCGTATTCTTCTGCTCGAATTCGATCACGAAGTTGCGACCACCCGTGAAGTCGATACCTTTGCTCAGACCACGCACACCCAAGGATACAAGTCCTGCAAGCAGAACGATACCAAAGATAGCATAAGCTTTAGGAGCATTCTGGAGGAAGTTGAACTGCTATTCTGCAACAGACCGCGACTGAGCTTCGTTTCGAACGTCAGGTGGAGCCACTTGTCCTTGTTGAGGAAGTGTTCGAAGATGATACGGCTAATCCAAACGGCGGTGAAGAAGCTTGCGCAAATACCGATACCCAGCGTGAGGGCGAAACCGCGGATGGGGCCTGTACCAACGTTGTACAGAATAACGGCGGTGATGATTGAAGTAAGGTTGGAGTCGAAGATTGCACTGAAGGCATTGCTGCAACCAGCCGCCAGCGCGCTCTTGATATTCTTACCTGCGGCCAACTCTTCTTTCGTACGCTCATAGATAAGCACGTTGGCATCGACAGCCATACCGAGCGACAACACCATACCGGCAATACCGCTCATCGTCAAGGCAGCCTGGAACGATGTAAGGACACCGGCCGTGAAGAAGAAGTTGAGAATCAGTGCGAGGTTTGCTACCATACCCGGAATAATACCGTAATAGCAGCACATGAAGACCATCAACAGAACGAAGGCGATAATCGCGCTCTCGAGGCCGGCCTGGATAGAGGCAGCACCGAGTGACGGACCGATAGTCTCTTCAGAGATGATATTCGTAGGCGCGGGCATCTTACCAGAGTTGAGCACGTTGGCAAGGTCCTTAGTATCGTCGATAGTGAAAGCACCGGAGATTTCAGTCTTACCGCCAGAAATCTGACCATTTACGCGCGGAGCACTGTATACAACGCCATCGAGGACAACTGCCACGTCACGACCCACGTTCTTACCTGTCATAGTGGACCAGTCGCGGGCACCGTCACTCGTCATCTCCATCGAAACGATAGGAGCGTGAGTTGTGGGGTTGAAGTCGGCTTTTGCATCGGCAATCACAGCACCTTGCATAGTCGGTGTCTGGTTGTTGCCGTTGCCTTTGAGCGCATAGAGCGTCACTAATCCGTTGTTTGCCTTAACATCCCAAGCCAGGCGCAAATCTTCGGCAGTCTTGCCTTAGCAGCCGGACTATTGATGATAGCATTTTACTGCGGCAGTATCGGCCAAGCGAGCCAGACCAACGGAGCAACCCTTCACGGCCGCCAGCGTTCATCACAAGCTGGCTGAACTTCCGAGCAGGCGTGCTGGTCTTGGCAGCGGGCTTAGCTGTAGCTGTAGTATCAGTTGCGGTGGTATCGGCAGCAGTACCGATGAGATCGAGGCTTGCCAGCTGACTCTGGATCTCGGAGCGGTTGTAAGTCTCCCAGAATTCGAGATTGGCACTTCCTCGAAGCAGCTTGCGCACACGCTCCGGTTCCTTGATACCCGGCATCTCGACCATGATCTGACCGATTTGGCCTTTACCACGAAGGATTTGGATATTGGGCTGAGCCACACCGAATTTATCAACACGTTGGCGTACCACGAGGTTTGCATTCTCAACGGCAGCATTTACCTCTTCGTTGAGCGCGCTACGAACGTCGTTGTCGGAAGAAGAGAATGTGATATTCTTTGCCTTTAAGCCGGTGGCAAATACAGCACCTAACTTTCCTGAGCCGTTGGCTTCGTCGTAATGACGAACGAACATATCCACGAAGTCGCCCTTTACCTTGCTTGTAGTCGGCATAAGCCAATTCAACAGCTTTTTTGAAAGCTGGCGTATTAGCATTATCGCCTGCAAGGTTTTTCACTACATCGGGAACAGAAACTTCGAGGATGACATCCATACCACCCTTCAAGTCAAGACCCAGACCAATCTGCAGGGCCTCGCAATCCTTGAGCGTCTTGCCAACAACGGGATAAACAACCACGTTGCGCATTGAATCAAGGTAGCGGTCACCCGAGCCTGCCACTTTCGCGTTCATAAACTCGCATTTCTCTCGTAGTGGCGCACCACAAAAGAGAAAGAGAAGTAGAAGAGGCAAATCAGCGTAAGCAGGACTGCAATGACTTTTACAAATCCTTTTGTTTTGCATTGATTTTATTGATTTAGTTTTTATTGAATTTGCTTGAAGCTTGTGCCAGAATAGGTACAATTAGCGTGCAAATATACGTTTTTCACAATACAAAAGGTTTACCGCGTTGAAATTATAGCTTTTATATATAATAATGAGTATGTTTGTCAGCACCTCTGTATCCTTCCTTCACGCACTCCTTCTGCTCCGCCAACAACTCAAATATTTCTATGAAAAAGAGTTTAATATATGGAGCAAAACAAACACTCTTTTTGTGCTAAATTTCTTTAAAAACAGCTTTTTATAGAAAGAAAATATATTCAAGCACTTGCAAGATAAAAGAAAACTACCTTACCTTTGCAACGTGTTTTCATAGTATTAGATTTAAGGTTAACAAGGTTGGGATACAGTGGTATCCCTTTTTATGCCCATAAGTCAGTAAATCACCAACACTTCCCAGCTCTCCTCTCGCTTCTCCCTGCCGTCCATCGCTTGATGCTCATGCGCTGATTCCTTCAATAGGTTTCGGATAGAGGAAAACACGCCTGCAAAACCGCCACATTATTTGACATTCGCTTTTTCTCCTAAAAAGCATTCTTCTCCGCTTTCTGCCGATTTTTCTTTTGTCGAGCAAGCAGTTTGTCCTATTCTTCCGAAAAATTCCTCTAACGCTCCGCTCAACAGCACAAACGGCCCGCTTCTTTCCTCTTTTCGTTCAAAAACTCCCTTACTCTGCTCGTCTGCATCCTTATTGTATCCATTGGTTTCTTATTCTGTCAGCCGACATCCTTATTGCGCTGGCGGACACAATAAGGATATCCACGCTCAAGAAGGAGAAACGATTCATCCGCTCCCTTCCGCGCCAATTTTTGAGCCATTTTCAGAACAAAAAGTAAGAATATTATTGACTATAATTGAGATAATCACAGGTGTTTTTAGTCCATAAATATTCACGAAAAAGGCGAAGAGAGACGAAGTTATAGGGAGATACGGAAAAGAGCACTTTTCTTTTCGGAGAAGATAGAAGGCACGAAAATCTAAACCCATGTTTTGAATAACGGGAAAAATAAATTACTTTTTGCTCTATATAGTAACTTTTTGCACACACACTCAAATGAGTGAAGAAAACAAATTTGATTTTGAATATATATGTAAGAAAATCATCACAGATCGTATCAGTCTGGTGGTTTTCTTACTACTTGGTTTGCTCATAGGCATATTCGTTGCCATACAAACTCCACGATACTATACAGCTCAAACTCTCTTGGCTCCAGAGCAAACAGGAAAGTCCTCTTCTCTGAGAACGTGGAGAATACGCTTAAAGCCTTGGATGTGGATCTCAATACTAACACGAGTGCAGATGGGGTGTATCCAGCATTATATCCCGATATTTTCGACAAAATCGTTCATTGTCGAACTTTTCTCTGTTCCTGTCACACTCGAAACAGGGGAAAGAAAAACTTACTACCGCCACCTTGTGGAAGACACTAAACTGGGACTCATCGCACAAACGAAACGCAGCCTCATGAGCCTCATCCCGAAGAAAAAGATAGCCACATCCGGCAAAGATAAGCTCGATCCGTTCCGCCTCACCGATGAGCAAGAAGATATGGTTGAACTTATTCAAGGTTCGGTGGCTTGTATCTATAGTCGCAAAGTGGGCATTCTGTGTATCACAGTAGTTGATCAAGATCCGCGCGTGGCTGCTTCACTTGCCGATACGCTTCAGAATCGGTTGAAACGCTTCGTAGTGGACTATAAAACGCAGAAAGAACGCATCGCTTTTAAGCAATGCACAGAAAGCCCTGCATGAGAGCAGAGCTGAATATGAGAAAGCAAAAGAACGCTATACTGCCTTTGCTGACGCCAATCAGGATGTGACACTGCAAACTATTGGCACAAAACTCTCAACGCTGGAAAACGATATGCAAATCAGTTACCAGCGCTACGAACAACGCCAGAAACAAATGGAGAAGGCACAAGCCGATGTGCAGTATGCGGCCCCCGTATTTGCGGAGCTTTTCAAAGCCCTACGATTCCTAATCATCCGAGCGGAATTTCCCCACTAACCATCGTTCTGATATGGATGTTTTTATTTGTAGTACTTGACGGCTTGTGGGTTGTTGTCATCAAAGAGCGATTTTTCATTCACTAAAAAGCCAAAGCTGATGGAGTATTCAATCCCTTACCTCGCACTGATTGTCTTTTTCAGTATTTTGCCTGGTGGTCGAATGATACTAAAACGAAACGATCCGCAAGCGCCTCACATGGTTAGCCTTGGGCGTGTTCCTCTTCTTCTTCGGTTTCCGAGGATTCTGTTTCTACGACTGGACAGAATACTACCGAGCATTCATTACTTGGAAATGGTGGGAACTACCCAAGACAGACATATCCGATTGGCAGTACGAACCGGGCTTCATGATACTGATGCTGACATGCAAGAGCATTTCGAGCAACTATTTCTTTTTCTCGTTCGTCTGTGCAGCTATCAACCTCGTTTTGTTCGCCCGCTTCTCTCGCGCTACGTTGAGAACACGCCATTAGCACTTATCATATACCTGGCCATGGGCGGCTTGGTGATGTCCACCGACTTGATGCGAAACTCTATCGCTATCATGCTCTTCCTTAACGCCTTGCCCTATTTAGAGGCACGCCGACCTATCCCCTATTTCCTTATATGCGGCGTGGCGTTTTCTTTCATTCCACTTCGTTGATATTCATCCCTTTTTATTTCTTTTTACACCGGAAATGGGGCGCTGGACTTTCCTCATCGTTTTCCTTATCGGAAACGTTGTCTCACCTCATGCGAATCCCTATGCTCATGAACATAGTGAGCTTTGCATCAAGCATTATCGACCCTACACTAAAGCAAAAAATCGATGCTTATATGGAAATGGCACCTGGCGTAGGTTTCCAAATCAGCATTGGCTATCTGGAACGCCTTTTCACGGGGATATTGGTACTTATCTACTACAACAAACTCCACGACATACGCAAAGATGCCGACCTCTTTATCAACGCGCTCCTCATCTATTTTGCACTCTTCTTCTTCCTAAGCGAATTCCGAGTCCTGAGTGTTCGTTTCTCTTATCTCTTTGCCTTTGGCTATTGGGTGATATGGCTCGACTTGATCAAATGTTTCGCGGTGCAAAACAACCGACGGCTCTTCGTCTGCTTCCTCTTTATCTATTCGATGCTGAAGATATGCCAATCCACCAACAATGTCATCTATCGCTACGACAACGTTATCTTCAGCACAGAAAGCTATAATCTGCGGCGCATCACCTTCGATGTGTACAGCGAAACGATTAAGTAAGGCAGATACAATAAAGAGAAACTCAAGAACGTTAAGAACATACACAACATCAAAATAAGCTATGGCTAAAGCTGTGAAAGATATCCTTTATGTAGATTATATCCACCAAGTGGGGCACGTTAATTTCGACCATATTCATATTGATGCGCTCAAGTCCACCCATCGCAATGTTCGCTTGGTGCTACATAAAGAACTGGCAGATCAATTGCCCTACGCCAAAGATGAGTATGCGGCCATTCTTCCCTCCTGGCTTTACCAACGGGACAACCGACCTTTTTTTCAATCGCCTCTCTTTATCCTCACCCTGCTCTTCATCCGCTGGAAGATACGCCCGCAGAAGTATCGCAGCGTCATTAGGATCCAGTTGTGAGGAAATCACACTGGGACTTTTTCCACTTTGTCGCAATATGCACATCATTTGTCATGGCAATGCGCAAAGCTTTGATTCCAGCAAACTGAAAACGTTCTTTCTCCAGCGGCTGGCTCGCCACAATCGCTTCATCGTGTTCAATTCCGAGATGGCTCAGCCTTTTTCTTGAAAACGGAATAAAGAATGTTGACATCATCTCCCATGGCTGCATCCCTCCCTTTCAGGTGTCAAACGCCACTAACGCACTGCCCGACTTGTCGGCTTATCGGCACATTGTCTTTCATCCCTCGGCCAGTCCAGATGGGGAGTTTATGCAACATTTGCTCGAGGATGCCGATTTGCAGGATTTTCTGAAACGAGAAAAACATCTTACTCATTCTGCTGAAACCACCCAGAAGGAAAAACAGAAATAGGTAATATCCGTTTTATTAACCACTATCTCACACAGTCGCAGTATCAGCAGCTTTTCCTGCAAGCAGATACTATCCTATTGGCCTATCCGCCCCAGTTCCGCTTCCAAGTGAGCGGCGTGAGTTTCGAATGTGTCAGTAACCACAAAAAAGGTTCTCATTTTTCCACAATCCTTCGCTCAACTATTGCCGGCAGTTCTACAACTACGACCCCTATATTCGACAACATAGGGACAAATGTGCCAGCTACTGAAACAACTCTCAGAGGATTCCTCACTCCAGTGTGTGGCCACCGCTGAAAAAGCTCCGCCCAGACTACACACAAATTCTCGCTACAAAAATAGTTAAGTATGAAGATTTTCCGTTATCGTCCCCACCTATCAGCCCGCCAACTATCTTTTGGGAATGTCTCGACTCTCTCTGTCGCCAAACTTTAGCACCCGAAGAGTTTGAGGTTGTGGTCGTGCTAAATGGTTTGCAACGAGCCGTACTTTTGGACGCATACAGCAATACATCCATGCGCACCCTCTTCACAACTTCCAGCTCATTCAAATCGAAAAAGGGGGCGTATCGAACGCTCGCAACATAGGTATCGACCAATCAAAGGGAGAGTATCTTTCCTTCCTCGATGACGATGATTGGGTAACCGATAACTACCTGGAAGAATTACTACAACGCGCCACACCAGAAGCCATTGTCCACGCCAACGTAATACAGTACCGCGATAGCACAGGCGAGAAAAATGGACTACTTCCCTTACATCTGTTTTTCCAACGCCTCCAAGGTAGCCAAAAACTCACCTTCTTCAATGCGCGAGTTTCCTTTCCAGCTCTTGCTGCAAACTGATTCCAAGAAAAGTTATCGGCACAGAACGGTTCAACAAAAGCATACAAACTGGGAGAAGACTCCTCTTCATGTTCACCATCTCCCGCCGAATCGCTCCATCCGCATGTCGGGCGAAGATGCAATTTATTACGTTCGCAATCGCGATAATTCTGCATCTCATAAGACCTATCCTTACAGCTACCGCCTGCAAGTGGCTTTCGGCCTAACCTTTAGCTATCTCGCGCTATTCCTGCGTCGACCTTTCGCTCATAACTTCCCGTTCTTTTCTCACACGCGTAGCTGCCACGCTCCGCAAGCTCTTCACACGCAAAATACGAATAGGAGAATCCGTCAGCGCCTCTTTCGCAACCTCCCATACCATAAGCGCGCGGGCTGACGCAATAAGGCTATCAGCTGGCATCCTTATTGCATCCTCAAACGCAATAAGGGCATTTACAACTACATATATAACTAGCTGCGCACGCGCTCCAAGAAAACTTTGAAAAGGTTTCGGTGAAGTTTCAGCCAAGCTTCATTTGGTGAAACTTTTGATAAGCTATACAAGAAAGACATAGGAGATGCCACAGGAGAGGTCTCTACTGAAAAATGAGAATCTAAGTCGGAGAGATTCTTATGTAAAAAGGTTCGTTCCAATAGCAATGATAATCCAAATCCTGCGGCCGTTCTCCGATTTTACGCGCGGGCACACCGCCCACAATCGCATAAGGGGGACATCCTTTGTTACAACAGCGCCTCGCACACACCACTGCACCTTTGCCTATGTGCACGCCTTTCAGAATCGTACAACCTATGCCCAGCCAAGCATAGTCGGCAATTGTTATGGGTTCAAATACACCTTCAAAACGACGACTACGCACATCGTGACTACCCGTCATAATGTTTACTTGATGGGAAATAGAAACGCTATTGCCAATAGTAATGCCTGCACGGGCATCCAGCGTGCAACCACGGTTTATATGGCTTCCCTCACCGATTTCTACATTCCATGGAGCCATAAAATAAGTGCGCTTCATCACGAAAGAGCCTTTGCCGATTTTTGCACCTAAGAGTTTCAAGTATGCACGGCAGCAAAGCCACGGCAGATGAGGCAAAACATCGTTCACCATCACTTCCGTTCCCAAAACCCTTCAAATATCGGTACAGCCAAGAGCGAGAAAAAGCATAGCGCATAGTGCTCTTTTGCGAGCACCAAAAAGTGGCGCAAATTGAAACGACCCTCGGACGTGACTTTATAATTATAGTAGAAATTACGATATACGTTGCTCGATGCTCCTTCCACAAGGTATCGCTCGATGGGGATATTTATGGAAGCGATAACCAGCCTTTATAAACACGATAAATCATATGCCAATCCAGTGCATACCCCAAACGAGCGCGCTGGCTCAAATCGTAAAAGAAACTGCTGTTGCACTTCCGTGCGGACGAAGGAACTTCCATGGCGATATATGGGATAGTAGTCCATCAGACTTACATCAGTAGAAGTTTCTCTAATCGGTCGTAGTCGTGGCCTACTGCAATGCTGTCTCCATATATCACATCGGCCGTTGCACCCTGCTCTGCCATAAAATCCACCACCTGTTGCAACGTAGCTTCATTGGCGTAGACATCACCAGCATTGAGAACGTTGATCCATTCTCCCGTGGCGTGAGCGATACCCTTTATTCATCGCATCGTAAAATTCCCTCGTCTCGCCTGAACACCAATAAGCCAAACGGTCGGCATATTCGCGCACGACATCGGCCGTACCGTCCTGACTTCCCCCATCAATCACGATGATTTCTTTCTCTGCACATGTCTGTGAAAAGAAACTTTCGAGGGTCTGACGGATGCCTTTCACATCATTGTAGACCACTGTTATAACACTGATTTTTATGTTGCATAGAAAGGAAGTTTTTGAGGTATGAATAAACAGGCTTACATAGTAGGACTCCATCAGCAGCTTCAACGCGCTATAAACTATTTATTCCAAACACCACGAGCGCGGCGATTGATGAGCAGGTGGCACTGATAGCAGTGGATAAGGCTCATCACGGCGTAGCAAGCGGCCATAGCGAGCACGATGCCTTGTGGCTCAAGGCGCGTACCAAAGAAATACATTACCACAACATAGATAGCTGTTACGACTACGGATGTATAGATTTGCACCCGTATTTTGTTGAGTCCGTTGATGAGATATGTGGCACAATTATTCAAGTTGAAGAATGAAATGTAAAGGAACACGCTGATCGACATCCTATGGGCACTTTCAGCGACATCCCTATCCACAAATGATAGAATAAGCCTGACAACAGCAGCATAAGGAATCCGCCAGCAAGCGTCAGTAGCCAGATGCGGAAGGCTTTGTTGTAGGCATGGCGAATCCAATCGAAATCGTTCTTCACATAAGCATCGGTGTAAGCGTTCCACATGGGAGCTAACACTACAGCATAACCTACAGCCAGAAGATTCAGGTATTTGTAAGCAACATTATACACGGAGACTTCAGCCGGACCATAATAATGGGAGATGAAAAGGTTGGACGAACCGAAGATAACGAGACAGCTGGTGATCTGAATAACAAAAAATCCCATCCCCTTACTGATGATACCACCCGCCAAACGGCGGTCAACAGCACGATAGGACGGACGCAAACCTTTATAATGTCGGAAAAGCGGAATTGCCGCCAAGAGAAAGATACATACGGGAGTGGCAGAAAACACGAGTACCACCTTGAAGAGACTCGGCTCTGCTGTCTTGCTCAACACAAAGATGACGATGAGCGAAATAATGTTGCCCGAGATGAGCAGGAAGTCGTTGAGCGCATACTTTTGCAAAGCCACAAATACAAAGCCCACGTTGCGCACCACGAGGTTTGCCAGCGTGAACGCAATAGCTGTAAACAGCACGCCATGCAGCACTTCGTCGGACACTGCCCGCGTGTTGAACACCTGGTAAGGTCAATATAATTCAGTCCAAAGAAAGAAATCAGTCCGAGCCCGCAAGCAATGAGGAAGAGTACCCAGAGCGTCGTACTCAAATAGGCGCGCCCCATTTCTAAATGACCTGTCGAAATGGATTTGGTCAAGTAGTTGCGCATACCATTACCCAGCCCAATATCGAAAAAAAGGAAAACCAATAGAGCACGGAGGAGATAGCCATCCAGATACCGTATTCTTCCTTTTGCAGATAGTGGAGCGTGACGGGCACAATCAAGAGCGAAGTGGCCAAGCCTATTATTTTGAGAACAACAGACAGGAGTATGTTTCGCCGCAGCATTACTGAACGGTTGTCATTACTTGCCAGCAGTGCTTTTTATCTTTCCTAACATTTTGTATTTTGCTTTACTGAACGTTACAGAATAGTTGTAGAGTTAAAGCGATGCCCAACTATTCTTCGTCAAGTTCTATAACCGGCTCGCGCTTCTTTTGCCGAACTGGAGAAATCATAAGCACCCAAACAACATGGAGGCAGACACTCAACACCAGGAAACAGAGCAAAATCATCGATCTTGGTGTGCTGCTCGGTTTGTTGGGCACAGTGGCTTTCTATAATGGTGAAAAGCCGGCGTTTGCTCTTGCACTTTTGCACGGGCTTGTTGCACCTGTGCCTGCATTTGGCTATAGACGTTGAATTTGAGTTGCATTTCGTTTTCCAACTCATCTTCTTGTGAACGCACCGAGGCCAACGTAGCATCCTGATTGGAGTCGGCAAAATCAGCATATTTCTTTTGCGCCTTCAGATAAGCCTCGCGACCTCTTGTTGGAGCTTCGTGTAGTAGCGTTCGTCGGCGTGCGCTTTCTTCGTACGATACTGAGGATATATTTTTGCAAACGCACCTGAAGAGTATCGGCCATGATGGCAGCTACTATGGGATCGGCATCTGTTATACTGATATTGATGACGTTGGTCTTCTTATCAATCTGGCACCCTATGGAGCCACGCACCATGTCCACGATCTGCTCCTCGTCCTCTGTCAGGCGGAAGGGATTCATCTTCCGATGCCCGTTGTGCCTGGTGCAGCGTTCTTTTCCTTCATTTTTGATGGCTGTCAGTACCCAAAGTTTTGGTTTCTGCCAGAAAGGAATTTTGACGTCTTGCACGAGATGATCCAAGCATGTCTTCTTCTGTCCGTCCTTGGTCACTACGTTCACGCTGAACAAAGGTATGATAAAAATCAGTGGAGGCAAAGAGGTCGGGATATATCTGCTGATAGATGGCATCCACGCTTTGTTTGCCCTTTCCTCCCAAGTCGAGACCAAAGGAAGAGGCCATGTCGCTCAAACTCTTGAGAGTCCCAAACTTCCACTGAGCATTTCGGGGGCTAACACCACGTTGGCTGTAAAGAACTTTTGGCGTGTTGAAAGTCACAACAATGCCGACAACGGCTCCCCACCAGCACATAGATGCAGAGGAGCTTCCAACGACGGAGCACCTTTTGCAGCATCCCGATGATATCTATTTCCGAAACCTTTGTCTTTTGTTCCATAATCAAAATCTTTGATTCTTCTTGAAATATGCGGTAGTGGCTTGGCGCGAGATGCAGGGAGGCGGTTCTTCTTTTTCCCCTGCCTCTTCTGCCGTATGTATCAATAGCGAATTTTGCTAACCAGCAGTTCGCCTGCCTTTATAAATATAGCGCAACGCCAGTAGGAAACTGTTGCTTCTCACCCGTTGGTTTTTCAGGGCGCGCTTGTGATCCTTGAAAAATCTGTAGGTGACTGGGCACACCCGAACTCGACAAACCGCCAATGCGCATAGTCACGCAGTCCAGCGGCAGGTAGTGAGTCTTGATGTGGTGTACATAAATCAAGCGGAGCAGTTGCTCAAAAATCTGCTGCCACCTTATAGGAGGTATCGAAAAGTCCGTATTGCAGATAAATAGAGCGTTTGCAGTAGAAAGAAGGATGCGCGGGCATGAAACCAAGTCGCATCCACGACGGGCGAAAAATAACGCGAAGAATAGTAGCGTATGATTTTCTTCAGATTCTCCAGGGCGAACGTAGTGTATATCTCCGTAAACGGCGTCACAGTCATACTCCTCGAAAGCGGCAGCCAGCTGACTCACAATATTAGGAGCCGTGAAGAAATCGTCAGAATTGAGAATTCTCACAACATCTCCCGTGGCCATGCGCACACCTTGTTCATGCCGTCGTAAGGTCCTTTTGTCGGGTTCGGAAACATACTGCCCTATCTGGTCACGATATTTCTCGATGATGGCCGAAGTATTATCCGTGCTCCCACCATCCACAATAACGTGCTCTATGTTGGGATAGTCCTGCGCGAGAACACTCTTTGATTGTGTCCTCGATAGTGCTACCATTGTTATAGACTGTTGTGATGATGGATATCTTGAGCATAATGGTTGTTGGGATGGCCTGAAGGCTTGCCAGAGACTGTAGTGTCTGTTACCCTAAAGAACGTAATATTTTTCTTTTTAGTGTATTCCTCCCTTAGTTTATTTTCACAAAAAGCTGGGAAAGGCCTACAAAAAATACAAAAAAAGGCTCTACCTTTCTGCTTATTTAGGGAAAAAAGCTACGCTTATGTTTGGGCGGCGGATAGGATTAGGCGCTTCTTCCGCAGCTTTTTCCAATCCTCCAGCAGCCTTTTTCTGCTTAAAAAGGGATTACCACCGTAGTAAAAACGTACGCTTTTATTAACAAACACATTTAATAAAAGAGAATTTTTTTGTACAGCTTTTTCGTTGAGAAAAGTGGTTTTCTCAAAAATCAGTGAGAGAAAAATCCACTAAAAATCGAAGAAAGTCCGTTTTTTTCTATTCTTTTCAGAAGAAAAACAGCCTTTTTCGGTCGTCGGCAGCTCCTGCTCTACCCGTCATTCTCTTTATTGTGTCAGCTGGCTTCCTTATCTTGTCAATCGACATCCTTATTGTGCTGACTGACACAATAAGGAAATCCGTGCGCAGGAGAATGGGATTGTTTGCTCTCTCCCTTTCGTGTGTAATTTCGAGGCGTTTGTGAGAGGGTAAAAGTAAGAAATCTGTTGATAATTTTTAGCCCACGAAAGAGCACGAATTAGGCGAATGGGCACGAATTAGGAGCTCCCTCCAACTCCCCCATTAGGGGAGTGTTCAGAATAGGGATAATCAGAAATACAAACAAGTGGTAGCGAGCACCCCCTTTATGGGGGAGCTGGAGGGGGCTTCCTCACTCTTCTGTATGCTTCTCCTTCTTCCTCGGCTTCTCGCCTGCCATGATCAGCGCGTGCGCCCGCTGATAGTCGGCCATGTGGAAACCATTGCGCAGAACATAATCGAAAAAGGGCTTTGCGCTGGCGAATGGCATCATTGAGTTCAGCATCGAGATCCATATAGCGGCTAGCACTTCTTTGTTGTTGGAAGCCAAATCTGTATCTGCCAACAACGTTTGGAGCGGACTCACTTGTGTGCGGAAATAGGTGGCACCTTTCGAGATGCGCTCTTGCAAAAGCGCATCATTGGTATAGTCGTCGGAAGAAGCCACCAGCTGCTCATACTGAATATGAAAGCGATGGGCAACAGGGAAGAGGTTGTGCTGAAGAGCCAGCTGCTCTTTGCGGAAACGCTCCAGTGTGGCGGGATACTCCTTGTAGAAATGCTCTTCCAGATGGCGCAGAAAGAGAGACAGGAGATGCTCGATGCTGCGAAAGTCGAAGAGAGAAGCTATTAGGTTGACGAAATGGATGCGCTGCAATTGGCGGATGCCAGATTCGTCGGGGTGCGGGCGGACAGTTCGCGGTGGTAGCGATCTACATTGGCATCGGTGATGATAGCCCGCGGAGGAATGGGCGCACTGAGTACCATTCCTTCGAGCGACTTGCAGCGACTCAAAGCCACATAAGTTTGTCCGGCGGCAAAAAGCGGCGTGTACGTCGATGATAGTATGTTCAAAGGTGAGCCCTGGCTCTTGTGGACGGTGATGGCCCATGCGAGTTTGAGCGGATACTGCTTGAACATTCCCACAATGCGTTCTTCCACCTCCTTCGTACGCGGATTCATCTCGTAGCGCGTATTCTCCCAAGCGTCGATGTCCACTTCGATGCGCTCATCATTATCGAACGGACAAAACCACAATGCGCTTGTCCGTGAGCTCCTCCACCGTGCCGAGCATTCCGTTAAAGTAGCGGTGCTTCACATCGTTCTTGACAAACATCACCTGCGCGCCTTGTTTGAGTACAAGCTCTTCGTCGGTCGGGTAAGAAGACTCGGGAAATACGCCCTCCACGCTGGCTTCAAACACATACTCTTTTGTGGAGAGGCGGTCCAACTCCTGGGCGTTGTGCGCTCGGGCCTGATGGTTGTGGGGTCACAAGACGCACATAGCCAGCTTCCTCGGGCGGTTCGAAATTGGGCACATAGCGCTCGTTGAAAAGGCGGAGCACTTCAGCATCTGCCGTATTGCTACGCACACGATTGAGGAGCTCTACAAAATGTGGGTCACTCTGACGGTAAACATGGTGTAGCTCGATAGTGGCATAACCGCTCTGATTGAGTGCTCGGCTACTGAAAAATAAGGTGTAGGATAGTTGGTGCGCAGCAGTTCCCATTCGTCGTCTTTCACTACGGGAGCCAACTGCTGGAGGTCGCCAATGAGCAGCAATTGTACACCTCCGAATGGTTGGAAGGGAGTGCGATAGTGGCGCAATAGCTCATCGATGCGATCCATCATATCGCCCCGAACCATAGATATTTCATCGATGACGATGAGGTCAAGGCTGCGAATGAGTTTCACCTTGTCCTTGCGCAACTTATACTCCATCTTCGTCCGCCCGGGCAGGTAAGGGCCGAAGTCGAACTGAAAAACGAATGGATGGTTGAGCCGCCGGCGTTGATAGCGGCGACTCCGGTGGGTGCGAGTATCACCATGCGCTTGGGATTGCGTTCGCGGAGTTGCCGCAGGAAGGTAGTTTTCCCTGTTCCAGCTTTGCCTGTGAGAAACAGGTTCGTACCTGTCCATTCCACTATCTGCTGGGCGCGTTCCAGTTCTGGATTTTTTTCATGAGCTTTTATAAAATTGAGTGACAAGTTCTCACTTGTCACTCATTATATATATAAGCGACCAAAGCCGCAAAAAGGTGTGTTCTTACTGTTCTGCCTGAAAGAGAGGGTCCCAAGCAGGAAGAAGGGTCGGTTTCTGGTTGAGGATGTTCAGTGTCTTTTGCGTCGACATATTTTTGTCCACTACCAAACGGAACAGGTATTCATCCAGCCATTTGTCGGTCATGATGAGATGCCCCTTGCAGCCATACGTTGGGCCCCAGCTGTTTTCTACCATCCATTTTGTGGTCTTGCCTGTTGCGTCAAGCCCTCACGGCCATGAGCGTCATGGCGTGGCTGGAAAGCGGAGGCATGGGTCTGGATGCGCTCAGCCTTATTCATAGGGAAGGTGGTATTAAAGAGCGAAGCGTAGTCATAATTATCAACATCGAGAACACCCGTCTTTTTGTCGAGAAACTTACCCTACGTCGCAGGGACATATACATCATGGTGGTGTCCTTGAGGGACTTCACGGCCATCGCCCTTAATCTCGCTCATCGGCAGGTTGATATATGTCCAGTTGCGGCCGTCGTATGTGTGTCGGTCGAGGTCTACTGCGTAGAGTTTGTAGTAAGGACGCGTTGGGTCGTTCATAAGCATGACGTAATCATTCTTGAGATCCTTACCCACAAATTCTTGATAGAATTGCTTGGGAGTGTACTCGGCTGTGCTGACAGCTTTTCCGTCGGCCGTGCGGAGGGTCCAAAACAAACTTTTTCAACAGGTGTGCCGAGGCAGATTTGCAGGATGTGGTACACTTCGCCCAGCATCGTTGTTTTGCGCTTCTGCAAATCGGTAGCACTCTTTCCCTTGCTGACCATGTCGCGCAGTTCGAGTCCGTACTGGCGAAGCTTCAAGGAAATGATTTCTGCCATCTTCGATGTGTTGTTAGCATTGTAGCTCTCGGGGAAAAACTTCGGCCGGAACAACGCCATACTTCATCACGAGATCTTGTACGCCACTGAACGTGCCGCCATCGGACAAAGGATGCTCAAAGAGCCAGGTGTTCTGGCGGGAGTCTCATCGGTTCCTTGGCGTAGTCAATGACACACTGCAAGAAGAGGTTTGATTTTCTCCAGCTGATCATAGAAGGAGAGGAAAGATTGGGAGAGAGTGAACTCTCCGAGCTTGTAGTCCTTAATCATGCGGGCACGCATCACGTTGAGTCCCGTGAAGAGCCAGCAACGACCGCTGGACTGCTGATCGGTGATTCCATTGGAGGGAACGCGATAAGTGAAGTTGCCGTCAACAGGTGCTTTATCGGCACGCTTTTGTTAGGTCGTTAATTCCGTTAGCTGCCAAAGCATTGCGCAACGCGCGGTCGGTGGCGGTTGGTGGGTTCTGCTGCTTGATTTGTTGCAGCATGCTTTCTGTAATGGCGCCGTTCTTTTGGGCGAAAGCCACTGCAGACAGCAAGCCAAAGGTTAAGGTAAGAATTCTTTTCATACTGTTTTGGTAGTTAGGAAAATTCGGGATATTGAATGACACAGCCCTTGAGCGAATGGGAAAAGTTCTACTCGCGGGAGAGGGCTTTATTGCCTCATCGCTTTCTTATATATTTTCTGACAGATATAATAGAAGAGCACAGCAGTTACTAAGCCGCCGATAACGTCTACTAAATAATGTGCTTGGATATATACGGTGGAAGCACAGAGCAGAAGGTAGAAAGGCAAGAAGCAATAGGCCACAACGCGCTTTTTGCTTAAAGATGAGTATCATCATTATTGTACTCATTCCGACGTGCGAACTGGGAAATGCGGCGGTGGGGCGTTCTCCGGCGCCCTGCGTGAACTCTACGAGCCACTGGAATAGGCCGCTGCTTTCGCCCGACTTGTGGAGCTCGGTATGATAGCGGAAGTAGTCGCCCAAAGCTGGGAGATAGCCGTTGGAAGCATTATCGAAACCAATGGCCTGAAAGTAGAATTGAGGACCAGCTACGGGCAAAAATAAGAATACAACATAGTAAAGATAGAATCCAGCCATCACAATGAAGCTCATGTGTTCATACGTTTCCAAACGCGACTCTTCGCTCTTTCCTTTCACAAAGAAAGGCAATAGGCAAGTTACTGCTATCATGGGATAGTAACTGAAATAGCCCATGTGGAATAATTCGCTGGAGAAACATGAGGGATATGCTGCACTGAAGGCCAAACTGGGCTGACAGCCGAACAGCATCAAATCAGCGTGGGCAAAGACGTGGTCGAGATTGGGAAAGAGCTGGCAAAATTCGTAAGTGTCCGGATACCAGTAGGCAAGTAAGCTGAGGGAGAATAGCGTACGGAGCAATCGTGTGCTCTTCAAAGGTAGCAAACGATTGAGACTGGCAAAAGGCAGCAACACCTCCTAACACGGCGATGCGCTCAGCAAGGAGAAAGCCGGGCGCGTGCATATTTTGCCAAAATAAGAATAAGAGCGCTGTGGTGAAGAGCGCATATAGAATGGTGGCCCATTCGATGGGCAACAGACGGAAAGCCTTCTGCTTCTGATTTTTCTCGGTATTGCTATCCGATTCATTTGCTTTATTGTTCAGCCCGAAGGCTTTGCTTTGTGGTTATGGCTTTAGAGCCAACCGTTTTGTATATACCAATTCACAGTTTCCTTTACGCCGCGCTCCAACGGATACTGCGGACGATAGCCCAACTCTTGTTCGGCGGGGCGTATGTCGCACTGCCAGTTGCGTTGCTTTAGGATATTGAATTTGTCCATATTGAGCGTGGTGGTTTTACCAAAGAGATTCGCCAGTCCGCCGTTGATAAAGCACACCAGCTTTAAGAACCAGATGGGTGCTTTTTATATGTAGTACGCCGCGGATATTCAACTCTTTTTTTGGAGCAAGTTACTAAAAATCACGGCTACTATAATTGTGTCCGTCAGTAAGGAAGTATGCGCGGCCGCTTTCTCCATGACTTAGCGCGAGATAGGCGGCTTCTACAAGGTCGCGGACATATATAAAGGTAATGGTCTGCGGCTTGTAGCCAACGGAAAAAGTCGACGCGCTGAATGATAGATTTGGCCATCAGGGAAATAATCCTTTTCGCGCGGACCGTAAACTCCCCGTGGGGCGAAGGATGATATAGTTCAAATCGGGAATGTGAGCCAGCTCTTGTTCGGCTTGTTGCTTCGACCGACCGTAAGCCGTATCGGGCATTTGCTCATCACTTTCCAAAATGGGGCGGTTGTCCTCTCGCGAACAGGACCATAAACAGAGAGACTGGAGAAAAAGACAAAACGACCTGTGGAAGCGGGAAGTGCTTTGGTCTGCAGGAGCTGTCGAGCGAGACGTACCGTGCCTTCAGCATTTACTCGAACAAATTCGGCCTCACTACGGGCTTTTCGTGGCACCAGCTGCATGAAGCACATGAGCAAATGCTCCGTGTTCGGCAACGTGTTTCTCAAGCTGCGCAGCAAGTAGGTCGTCATCATCGAAATCCAGTTCGAGGAAATGGATGCGCGGGTCTTGCAAATAGCGGCGCGAACTGGATTTGCGGACAGCTGCCCACACATCGAAGCCCAGTTCAAGGCCGCGCGCCACGAGGAAGCTTCCGATGAAGCCGCTCGCCCCTGTGATGAGTATTTTCTCTTTTGTATCTGTCATTTTCTTTGTCTTAACTTTTCTCAGAACAGTCGGAAGGGTCAGTCCTGCCACACTTGTCGGAGATTTTTCGGCATTTGCCGTTCATCATCTCCCACCAACGCTGCTGCGCCTCCCACTAAAGCTGCTGCATATCATTGAGGCGCTTGTAGTAGCCGTTCAGAGCGATGAGTTCGTCGTGTGACCGCGCTCCACAATCTTTCCTTCGTAGAGCACACAAATCTCGTCGGCGTTTTTGATTGTTGAAAGGCGGTGCGCAATAGCGATGGTGGTGCGCGTCTTCATCAGGCGCTCCAACGCCTCTTGCACAAGACGCTCCGACTCTGTGTCGAGCGCGGACGTAGCCTCGTCGAGGATGAGTATGTTCTGGGTTTTTCAAAATTGCGCGGGCTATACTGATGCGCTGACGCTGACCGCCCGACAGACGGCAGCCGCGGTCGCCCACGTTGGTATCGTAGCCCTGCTCGCTCTCCATAATGAAGTCGTGAGCATTTGCAATCTTGGCGGCTTCACCACCTGTTCCATCGTTGCGTTCTCTACTCCAAATGCTATGTTGTTGAAGAAAGAATCGTTGAAAAGAATAGCGTCCTGATTGACATTACCAATAAGTCCGCGAAGACTTTTAAGGCGGAAATCCTTCACATTTATTCCGTCGATGAGATTTCCCCACCTGTCACGTCGTGATAGCGCGGCAGGGAGATCGACAAGTGTACTCTTGCCCGAACCGCTCTGGCCCACAAGTGCCACCGTGCGGCCTTTGCCCACGTGCAGGTTAATGTCCTGGAGCACTTGCTGCCGCCCGTTGTAGGAGAAACTTACGTTGCGGAAGAGTATCTCCTTTTCGAGCTTCTTCACCTCTTTCGGGGCAGGGGCTTCACGATGGTATTCTCCGCGTTGAGTATCTTGTTGACGCGTTCCACGCTTGCCATGCCCTTGGGGATATTGTAGCTGGCTTTCGAGAAGTCTTTGAGCGGCTGTATGATACTGTAGAGTATCACCATATAAAAGATAAACTGCGGCGCATCAATGGGCGGGTTCTCTCCATCAAGGATGAGCGTTCCGCCATACCAGAGAACGATAACGATGAGTACAGTTCCCAAAAATTCGCTCACGGGGTGCGCGCTGGCCTGACGGATGCTCACTTTATTTGTTAGGCGGCGGTAGTCATCCGTAACGTTCTCGAAACGATTCCGCATTTTCTGTTCGGCGGTAAATGCTTTCACGATGCGCATTCCGCCCAAGGTCTCCTCGAGCTGCGCCATTGTCTCGCTCCATTTAGTTTGTGCAGCGAGCGATTTCGCTTTCAGCTTGCGGCCTATGGTACTCATCGCCCAAATCAGGAGCGGAAGCACTAGGACGGTGAATAGAGTGAGCTGCCAACTGGTGTATACCAACACGCCGAGATAACAGAGGATAAGAATTGGGTTCTTTACGAGCATCTCGAGCGAGCCTGTGATGCTGTTTTTCTATCTCGTTCACGTCGCCGGACATGCGGGCGATGATGTCGCCTTTGCGCTCTTCGCTGAAGAACGAGAGTGGCAACTCCGTGATTTTTGTGATATACCGAATTGCGAATGTCTCTAACGATGCCCGTGCGCATCGGTACCATGATGGCCGCCGAAGCAAAGTAGGTGCTCGTTTTCAGTAATGTAGCCGTGATAAGAAATAGGCCGAGGAAGAGCAGTGTTGCACTTGCGCCATATTCTCCCATCCATGTCTGCGTGTAGTAGTACATGTTGTTGACGAGCACATCCTTGAAACTTTTGTCAGCTGCATCCCACGCCATGAAAACATAGGTCTGCGTGTCAATACGAAAGAGAATCTTGAGCATCGGCATAAGCGTGACAAACGAAAAGACGTTGAGCACGGCAGAGAGAATATTGAACAGAAGGGAACCTAAAAGGTAGCCTTTTATAAGGAGCAACATAGCGTCGCAGAACCTCGAAAAAAATTCTTTCATTGGTTGATTGTAGCGTTTGTTATCAAGCTCACTCGCACGGCCAGGCAGCACCTGCTGCGGAGCTTATCAGTTATTTCCTACCGAAGTCGGCAGGGTATCTCTCCCCATTTGGAGGTCTCCCATTTTTAGCGGCACATTGCGACGGTTTTCTGCCAACCATTTCTCAGCGCGTGCTATGATTTGGTAGAGTTCCTCGGTTCGAGCTGTCCGCGCCAAGGTTGTCTTACATTTTTCGCGCGCACCCAGAGCAGCGCATTACGGCTGTCGCTGTAGATAGTCTTCTTTTCGCCTCGCTGCTTTAGCCACGCCAATCCGTGGACTATGGCGAGAAATTCGCCGATATTGTTCGTTCCCCAAACAGGGTCCGAAATGAAAGACCTCTTGTCCCGTGGCCAGATCTACACCTCTATACTCCATCTTGCCAGGATTACCGGAGCAGGCAGCATCCACTGCCAACGCATTGGCCGTCACCTCGGGCGGGAGATTCAGTACGGTGTCGTGGCGATCTTCGGGCGGGTTGTCAGGCAACGCGCTAACGGAGCGGGTCTTTGCAACTGTTGTGGTCTTTTTCCGTTGCTGACGGGCGGGTGCGCCGGCTTCATACGCTGCCTGCGCCTCGGCTCGTGTTGGAAAAACTCTTGTAGCTGGCTCCTTCCGCCCCATGCACCTGTTCGCGACAGTCTGCCCACGATTCATAGATGCCTGGTTCACGGCCTTGCCAAACTACATAGTATTTCTCCTTTGCCACAACTCTGCTTGTCAAAAGATTTTACATACGCTCTGGCATCTCAATGCCAAGCAGACCCATGCCTAAGCGGAGCACCTTGGCAACGTTGCGACTCAAAACCAGACGGAACTGACGCTTGTTTTCATCTGTTTCGCCCAGCACTTTATAGTCGTGGTAGAACTGGTTGTACTCTTTTGCCAATTCGTAGCAGTAGTTAGCAATCGCGTTGGGGGCAAATTCCTCGCCGGCCTGGCGCACTACGCTGGCAAAGTCGCTAAGATGCTGAACAACGGCTTCTTCCTTCGTAGAGATTTCAGGCGTAGCGGCAAAGTTGCACGAAACCTGCATCTGCTCAGCTTCGGCCTTGCGAAGGATGGAACGGATGCGGGCGTAGGTATATTGAATGAATGGACCGGTATTACCATTGAAGTCGATGCTCTCTGCTGGATTGAAGAGCATGTTCTTGCGGGCGTCAACTTTTAGGAGGAAGTATTTCAGCGCGCCGAGGCCTACAATGCGAGCCACTTCGTCCTTCTCTTCTTCCGTACGTTCGCCAAACTTGCCGGCAGCATCAATGGTCTGACGAGCCTGACGCTTCATTTCAGCGATTAAGTCGTCGGCATCGACAACAGTTCCCTCGCGGCTCTTCATCTTACCATTGGGCAGCTCAACCATACCATGGGAGAAATGAACAAGACTCTTGCCCCATTCGAAGCCCAGTTTGTCGAGCAGGATACTCAAGACTTGGAAGTGGTAGTTCTGCTCGTTGCCAACAACGTAAACCATCTTGTCGATGGGGTAATCGTTGAAACGCATCTCAGCAGTACCAATGTCTTGGGTCATATAAACGGACGTACCGTCAGAACGAAGCAATAGTTTCTGATCCAGTCCCTCTGCCGTGAGATCTGCCCAAACGGAGTTGTCCGCCTTGCGGATGAAGAGGTTTTTCTCCAAAGCCTTCTTCCACCTTCTTGCGGCCAACGAGGTAGGTATTACTTTCGTAGTAGATTTTATCAAAGCTAACGCCAAGTGCCTTGTAGGTCTCATCGAATCCGGCATACACCCAGCTGTTCATCTTCTCCCAAAGCGCGTACTTCCGCATCGCCTTGTTCCCATTTCACGAGCATTTCGTGAGCTTCCTTGATGAGCGGAGCTTCTTGTTCGGCCTTTGCTTTGGCTTCTTCTTCGTTCAGCCCCTCCGCCATATAGCGTGCTTGCAGTTCTTTGACCTCTTCGCGATAGTGCTTATCGAAAGCCACGTAGTAGTCACCAATAAGATGGTCGCCCTTCTTTCCGCTGGTCTCGGGAGTTTCTCCGTTGCCATATTTCACCCATGCGAGCATGGATTTGCAAATGTGAATGCCGCGGTCGTTAACGATGTTGGTCTTCACAACGCGGTTACCGTTGGCTTCCTCAAGCTGAGCCAGCGACCATCCTAAGAGGTTGTTGCGCACGTGGCCCAGGTGGAGCGGTTTGTTGGTGTTGGGCGAGGAATACTCTATCATCATCAACGGGCTCTGGTCTGTAACGGGCACGAAGCCGTACTTGTCCGCCGCGTCAATATCGGCCAAGAGCTCTATCAAGCTTTGGGCGCGATGACGAGGTTCAAGAAGCCTTTCACAACGTTGAAACTGGCCACGATGTCGGTTTGCTGCAACTGTTCGCCTATTTCCTGTGCCACTTCCTCTGGCTTCTTGCGCGCCAGGCGTACGAAGGGGAACACTACAAGGGTCAGATGGCCTTCGAACTCTTTCTTAGTTTTTTTGCAGCTGTACTTGCTTCTCGTCGATCTGCTGGCCGTAGAGCGTTTCAACCGCTTTCTGCACGGCAGCGACCAGTGCTGTTTCTATTTTCATTCCGATTTATTGATTATTCTTCTATATTTATTAGCGAACAAAGATAACTTTATCGGTGGGTAACACAAAGATTTCCACAAAGATTGTTAGCTCTCTCAACCGACACAAGGCACATATCGACCCATTTCTCCTTTTTTTCCAATCATTTTTAGCGTATTTCCCGAAAAATTTTTCTCCACTCCCGTCCGTCGGTTTCCTTATTGTATTTTTCAGCATCCTTATTGCGTCGGCTGACACAATAAGGATGTCAGCTGATTTCAGCCTTATTGTACGGACGCTTTTCTGCTGCGTTCTTTTCGATGGCTACCACCTGCGCTCGATTTCGAGCCAGCCACGAGCAACTAAAATTAAGAATTCTGTTTACAAAAATATGCTATTTTTCATCGTCTTTCTCAGATTCGTCCGACCTGTCGGACTTGTCCAAAACTCTCTCCCACGAATTTTCACAAAAGGGCGAACACCCACGAATATGATAGAAGAATTCGTGAATATTCGCCCCTTTTCGTAAAAATTCGTGGGCTAAAACCTCAAGAAAAACTATTGCTTTTTCCGCCTTACTATACGCTTAATTTTTGTCAACTATATTCGTTTTCTTTCTCAGCAAGTTCCAAGCGAGCCACAGACTAAGGCCAAGCACAGGCAAACCCAAGAGAAGTTTCACTCCCCAGCTGGCCACAGTGGCCGCTCCAATACCTGCCACCAATAGGGCATACTGCACGATGCAACGCAGCAGTGTACTTCGTTCGAAGCGAAAGTCATAGACGCGCACTAAACCAGCGAGATATTGATAAGATCAAAGAGATTGGCCAACGAAAGGGCGATACCTGCCCCCACAATACCGCGAACGTGATACCCCACTATGACGAGTACCGTGAACACTACGTTGTAAAGAAATTCCATCAACAAAGTAGAGCCGCGAATGGCCCCGCGCCAACGGCAGATAGGCGATGGGCGTATAAACAGCCTTGAAATACATAAACGAAAGGCCGCAAAGCACCATAGAAACCACGGGGAGGAATTCGGGGGTATAGAGCACGCGAACAATAATAGGGAGAAACAGCGCGAAAGCTATGAGAAACGGAGCCATCAAGAGCACCAGTACATCAATTTGACGATTGATGGCGTTGTTGCGCCGCTTTGCGATCATCACCCGCAGCACTGAGTCGAGGAAAAAGTCGGCATCCATGGCCACAAAAGCCAAGCGCGCGTAGGAAAACAATGAGGGTCACACCCACGGCATAAAGACCGGCGCGATTCAAGCTCGTGGAATTGGTGACATAAGAGCGCACGATGAGTTCTGCCCCGCTGCCGATGGTCCCTGCCAGTATGTAAGCCCCACCCAACTTCAATAAATGGCCGCCGCTCTTCATGAGCTTCATGCTCGAAGCCCAACGCGGTAGGGATAGTCGCGGGTTGTGGCGTAGAGATTCAGCAGGCAGACAGCAGCCGTAGTAGACAGCAGCACGGGAATAACGCCGTGCAGGCCCAGCAACCAGTAGCCAGGAATGGTCAAGAGCATGGTGACCAGCGCTCCCCAAGGCACTGATGGCGGCCATCTGCTTGAGGCGTTGCAACCCCTTCAAGATGGCCACTTCTCCGCCCGTGATGGCCAGTATTCCCACCATGGGAGCTACCAATACAAAGCCTTTAGTGGTATGGAAGTCGGAGAGCGTGAAATAGCTCAATAGCGGAGCGGTCAAGAGGCATATCAGCGTGCCGAAGAGAGCCGTGACGAGCGCCCACGAACGTATGAGGCGGATATACATCTTTATGGCTTCCTCCTTTCCCTGCTCGTGAAGCTCCGACAGTCGGCGCACAGCACTGAATCCAATACCGAAATTCGTCATGTTCGCTATCAGATCGACGGCGCGGTTATAGGTTTCCACCAATCCGATACCCCAAGCTCCGATGAACATAGCCGTAAATTTGTTGCGGACTATAGACATCAGTATATAGAACACTTGTACGCCGCCCAACAAGCCGGTGTATTTCAGAACATGATTATAGGTGTCTTTTTTCATGTATAGGAAAAAGGTTTCACACCATAGGGAGACTCTGACCGGAGATTTTGCGATAAAGGTCGAGCGCAAAAGACATCGGTCATGCCGCTTAGGGTAGTCGAGGACGGCCATAATGCGGGTGGAGAGATTCTCTGAGTGAAGTTCGTACTGACGGGAGGCCTGGCTCAACAAAAGGCGGGAGTAGGCCTTTTCGGGGAGAGAACGGCGTCGGTCATAAGCTCGAGGAGCGTATAAATAATGTGATAACCGGCCAAGTCCACATCCGTCACTTCCTTGGCCTTATAAATCCCTACTGGCCGCTACTTCCTCGCAACGCTTGTAGGCAGTTTTCAGTGGCTCGGGTAAATGTCCGATGAGCGTTCCTTCAAATGTTCCTGCCAAGATCTCTTCTTCGTGGTCGAGGAATACGCGGACGCAAGCTTGCTCCAAAGCATTGATAACACAGGAGCGATAATAAACGATGCGGTCATTGAAGTCCGTCACCACATCATAGGACTGCTGAAGCCGCTGACGGGTTTGCTCGTCAAAGAAGCCGAGAAGCAAAGCCTCCGTCCGCTCGTCCGAAAGCAGGCGCAGCTTGTGGGCGTCCTCAATGTCCATTATTTCATAGCAAATATCGTCGGCCGCCTCAACGAGATAGACCAACGGATAGCGGGCATAAGAGAGTGTGTCGGGATGTGAAGCAGAGCGAGGGATTCCCAGTTCGTTGGCAATCTTCAAATAATCCTCGCTTTCAGTATAAAAGAAGCCGAATTTGGAACGCTTACCGGCAAGATGGGAGCAACGGGGATATTTAACGATAGAAGCCAGCGTGGAATAAGTCATAACGAAGCCGCCGCGGCGATGTCCGTTGAACTGATGGGTAAGTAGGCGAAAGGCGTTGGCATTACCATCGAAGTTGGTAATATCTGCCCATGTGTCGGCCGACAGTTGTTCACGGAGCATTGTGCCGCGCCCTTCGAGGAAAAAACTGCGTATGGCGCGCTCGCCACTATGTCCGAAAGGCGGATTGCCCATATCATGGGCCAAACAAGCAGCACTAACAATCGAACCGAGAGCATCCATATCGGCGCGATCCAGATGGGGATGCCGGCGGAGAAGTTCGTTGCCGATGTCAGTACCTAAAGAGCGCCCCACGCTCGACACCTCGAGCGAATGAGGTCAGACGGTTTGTGAACAAAGATACTTCCCGGCAAGGGAAAAACTTGTGTCTTATTCTGCATCCGACGAAAGGCCGATGAAAAAGATAAGACGGTCGTAGTCGCGCTGAAATTCGGTGCGTCGTTCATTCACTACGCGGTATTCATCTTCCTTACCAAAAAACGCTTGTAGGGAGATAAGTTGCTTCCAATCCATACTATACTTCTTTTTGTCCCTCCCATAAGGAAGTGGAAATGCAAAAAAATACGGTAAAAACTATGCAGCCCGCTGATTTTCCATAAAATATGGAAGTATGTAAACGCTTTTCAGTAATTTTGTTCCCTATTCCAAACAAGAGAATTTCCATGAAGATAGAAATTGTCAACCGCTCCCACCACGCGCTGCCTAGGTATGAGACGCCGCTCAGTGCGGGCATGGATTTGCGTGCCAACCTCGATACTTCCATCACGCTGCAACCTTTGGAGCGTTGCATCGTGCCCACGGGACTTTTTCATAGCTCTACCCGAGGGCTACGAAGCTCAAGTGCGGCCACGCTCAGGACTGGCTATAAAAGAAAGGTATCACTTGCCTAAACACGCCGGGAACTATCGACGCCGACTATAGAGGTGAGATAGGCGTCATTCTCATCAATCTTTCGCGCGAAGCCTTTACTATTAACGATGGCGACCGTATTGCGCAGATGGTTGTAGCCCGCCACGAAACGGTGGAGTGGACACCTGTTGAACAGCTCAACGAGACCGAGCGCGGCGCAGGTGGCTTCGGACACAGCGGAGAAAAATGATATTGAAAGATACGTATAAAGTGAAGAATAGTTGGAAATATCAGATGTGGGTGCACAGCTGCTTGCTGGTTGTGCTGCTACTTTCCGTTGGTTGCTCCGCGCCGCAGACTGCTGGACAAAATAAGGATGCGGCACAGCAGAAGTACCTCGCCGCACGCTTTCTTATGAGCAGCAGCGACGCTTCAATGATCTCTATCTCGAGGCGGTACGTCAGCGTGAAAAAGAACAATTATGATGCTTCTTACGACTTACTTACTGGGGCATTGGAACTGAATCCTGATGCCTCCGAGGCTGTTTTCGATATGGCCCTCCCTAAAAGATTGCCCAAGGTGGGGCATTTGACACGACACTTGTTAATGAAGGCGATTCATTGCTGCGGCGCGCTGTGGATTTAGCTCCAGCAAATCGTTTCTATAAAGAAACGCTCGCTAACGAACTCATTCGTCGCGCCGATTTCAAAGGAGCTACGCAGCTCTACGAAGAACTTGCTGCCGTGGAGCCTTCGGAGGAAACGCTCGGCACTTTGATGAAACTATACGAGCAAACCGGAAATTTTCAGGGAGCTATACAAACAATCAACCGCTTAGAGGACATAGTGGGCCCCAACGAGGACTTAGCGCTCGAGAAGTTTCAGATGTACATTGGCCAGAAGGATGATGACCACGCCTACAAAAACGATTGAGGATCTCTGCGCCGAATATCCCAACGAACTCAAGTATCGCGTTCTTCTGGGCGACCTATATTTCCAAAAACGGGCATCCCGAGCAGGCAGCGATGGTATATCGCGACGTACTGACTTCTGAACCCGACAACGCGTTTTGCTCAAATCTCCATGCTGGCATACTACAACCAGACGCACCAAGATTCGCTCTATCAACAGATGGTTCGAGAGGTGGTGCTCAATCCGCAAACGCAAAGCGACGCTAAAGTAGAGGCCATGCGTGGCTACATTGGGACAACGACTCAAAAGGGGACTCGCTCGCCGCTCTCCCCTCTTCCGCGAAGCTTTTAGACCAGCCGCAGGCAGATAGATCCTTGGCTGAACTTTGCGCCTATTATGTTGCGGCACTCGATATGCCTGTCGATTCGCTCGCACCTATAATGAACAAAATTCTGGAAGTAGAGCCAGACTACAAACAAGCCCGTTTGCAACTGCTTCAGATAGCTATAAATCATCAGAACCAAAAGGAAGTGTTGCGCCTCTGCCGCGAAGGTATCAACTACTCCCCTTCGGAAATCGTTTTCTACTACTACGAGGGTGCTACACTCCTTCAGCAAGACCGCACAGAGGAGGCGCTGAAAGTTCTCTATGAAGGTATCAGCAGAATTGATAATGAGAGCGACAAAGAAACGGCTTCTGATATGCTCAGCATGCTGGCTGACATCGAACACGAAAAGGGCTGCCACGAAAAAGCCTTTTCACTTTATAAACAGGCGGCAGATCTCAATCCAAACAACCTTCTTTGCCTCAATAATTACGCTTATTTTTCTCAGCCTTGAACGTCGTAATCTCGACCAGGCCGAAGCTATGAGCAAAAAGACAGTAGATGCTGAGCCGCAGAACGCTACTTATCTCGACACCTATGCTTGGATTCTCTACCAGAACCGTCGCTATCAGCAGGCGCGTATCTATATTGATCAAACCCTCAAACATACTCCCAGCGACGAGGTAAGTGCTACGCTCTACCTCCATGCTGGCGATATATACTATCGTTGTGGCGACCGCCGTTCGGCTCTTGCCTTCTGGCGCAAGGCTCTCAACGTTTCTTCCGATAAAAACAGCGCGCACAGCTGCGGCGAAAAATTCAGCGCCGCCGCCTCTAAGCGCCAGCACCATTATCAAGCTCAAGAATATGAACATTCTGAAAATACTCCCTCTGGCAGCCCTCCTTTTGTCGGCTTGTCATACCACTAAAAACATTCAGAACACGACCGAACACACCAAAGCTATCGACAACGCCGAGGCAGCTTACAAAAAGAAAGGTCGTTCAGAACGCACAGACCGCTAATTATCTCACCAGTCGCATTAAGGTAAACATCAACGCTGCGGGAAAAACATTAGCTGCAACGGGCGGCTCAATATGAAGCGCAATGATGTCATCCAACTCTCCCTTTTCTTTTCTCGGCTTCGAAGTAGGCCGCCTCGAATTCACGCCGCAAAAACGTTCTGCTCATTGATCGCGTCAATAAGCAGTATTGTCGTGGCAATTACAACGAGGTTCGCTTCCTCCAGCAAGCCAATCTTGATTTCTATTCGCTGCAATCTATCTTCTGGAACGAGATTTTCATTCCAGGACAACACAATGCTAGCAATTCCCTCAACCGCTTCCATCTTTCGTCGGCAGGCGACCACACGTTGCTATCCCTACCCGACGCGCCGAAACTCGACTACCAGTTTCTGACACAAACCAGCACGGCATTGCTCGACCGCATCACCGTGCAGAGCAAACAAGCGGGGCAGAAAGGACAACTGGTGTGTAAATACGCTGCCTTCACCAATGTGGGCGGAAAACCATTCCCAAAATCCATCACCCTTAATATAACGGGACTTGGAAAGGACGCTCAGCTCGATATCGAACTCACCGGCCCCAACAACAATAGCGACTGGGAAACTCGCACTACTGTGAAAGACACTACAAGCAACGCTCAGCCGACGATATACTCGGCCGAACTCATTCAAATGAATTAGTAGCACGGCTTCGCCGCAAGAAGAAAAACTATCTCCTATGCGAAAATATCTCGTATTCCTCCTGTTTGTTCTCATGTTGCCTCTGACCATCCACGCGCAGACGAAAAATTAATCGTCTGAAGGTGGAACGCACTGCCATGCAGAAAAATCAACGAATCAGAACAACTCCTCAACACCACAAAGAAAGACGTCCGTTCGCAGCTTAACAACCTACTCGTCCTTAACACGCAGATTGGCGAACAGCAGAAATATGTTGAAGGCATACAGAACGAAATGGTTATTCTTACCAACAACCTCAGCGTACTGGAGAAAAGAACTCAGCGTATTGCAGCAAGAGCTCAATATCGTTAAGCAAAAATACCATCGCGCAGTTCTCTACACTTTCCGCAATAAGTTGCTCAACAACAAGTGGCTCTTCATCCTCAACGCTCGTAGTTTTAACGATATGTACCGCCGTATGCGCTATGTGAACAACTACAGCAAATATCAAAAGGTACAGGGCGAAATCATCCGCGAGAAGGAAGAAGCCATTCAGAAGAAGAAGAACCAGATTCTCGGCATCAAGACGGAGAAAAACCAACTGCTCGTTGAGGGACGCCAACAACAGCAAGCGCTCCATGGCAAAAAGAGTGCAGCAGCAGCAAGTGGTAAACGAACTGAACCAGAAACAAAAGGAGTTGCAAACTTCCATAGCGCAGCAACGCCAGAAGTATGCTTCTCTCAACGCTCAGATAGATCGCCTCATCCAGGCCGAAATTGCCGCAGCAGCTCGCCGCCGTGCTGCTGAAGAAGCCGCCCGAAAAGCGGCTGCCGAGAAGGCGGCAAAGCTGCCGCTGAAGCAGCGGCCCGCAAGAAGAAGCAGGAAGAAGAAGCACGCCGTGCCGCAGCAGCAAAAGCGGCAGCAGCCAAAGCCGCCGAAGCTAAGAAAGCCGCTGAAAAAGCTGCAGCCGAAGCAAAGGCAGCAGCGGCCAAAGCAGCAGCCGCAAAGACTGCTGCAGCTAAAGAAAGCAGCAGCTGAGAAAGCACAACAAGCTCGCGCAGCAGCCCAGGCTGCTGCAACAAAAAGCGGCCGAAGCTAAAAAGGCTGAAGCAGCTAAGAATGTTCCTAATCGCTACGATACGCCAGAACCCACACCTACCTTCTGCAGCCGACAATATGGACCGCGCTATCAGTGGTGGCTTTGCAGCCAACCGCGGTCGCCTGCCAATGCCTATCACAGGTAGTTTTGCCGTCACCGCGCGCTATGGCTCTTACAACGTAAACGGTCTGAACGGAATTCGTCTTGACAACAAGGGTATCAACATTACGGGACACCCTGGTGCGCAGGCGCGCGCTGTCTACAGAGGTCAGGTGACATCCATCTTCTCCCTCGGAGGAATGTATAATGTCATTGTCCGCCACGGCGAATACATGACCGTTTATTGCAACCTCTCTTCTGTCTCTGTCCACAATGGGCAACAAGTAAACGGAGGTCAAACTCTCGGCGCTGTAGCTCCCGACGGTTCGGGCAACTGCACGCTCCATTTCCAAATTCGTAAAGAAACTGCTACTCTCAACCCGCAAGCGTGGTTGAGGTGATGGGAGATAATTAAGAGCCTTTACAACTCAATGGGGGAGCTCTCCATCTCCCCCATGAGGGGGAGTGCTCGGCTGCCACTTATCGCAGGATTCTTTGATGACTTATTGGTTTCTGATTTCTCAGCTTTAGTTCTCTGACTGGTCGGACTAGTCGGACCAGTCAGAGGACTGAATCTCGACAAGTCGGACTAGTCTGACTAGTCCGAGAACCAAAGCTGAGCACTCCCCTTATGGGGGAGGTGGAGGGCTCCCTTATTCGTGATTCTTCGCCCCTTTCGTGAAAAATTCGTGGGCTAAATTCAGTCAAGAATCTTCTCACTTTTATCCTCTCACAAACGCCACAAAAATCCTCCACGAAAGGGAGAGAGCGACCCATCCAGCCTTCCTGCGCGCCGATACATAGCAGTTAGTCGGCGGATTTCTCATTGCGCTGGCCAACAGAATAAGGAAGCCAGCAGACACAATAAGGAAAACCGACAGAGAGGTACGGACGCATTTTAGGAAAAATATGACCGAAAAAGAAGGAAAAACTATGAAAAACAGCACTACCTGCTACTTCCTCCACCATTTTATCAAATCTGTCACACCAAAAAGTGGGCAAAAATTGATGCAGAAGGGATAGATTCTCCATTTTTCAGCATCATGTTGCTGAAAATATTTTATCAATAAATCAGCAACTTTTTTTCAGATTTTTTTATTTAAGTATATACCCCAAGAAGCAGCAGAGGGGATTGTTCCAAAGTAGATGCAATCCCGTCAGTTTCTGAGCCCTCATTTGCTGAACGTCACGAATAATTCCACGCGTGACGTTTTCTATTTTCGCGCTTATCATTACTTTTGTATCATAATATAAAACAGAAGAAAATGAAACTTATTCATACCGCCGACTGGCACTTGGGCAATAGTTTTTCACCGACACGATCGTGAGGGGGAATTCACCCATTTCTGCGCTGGATGCTCGAAACGCTCCGCCAGCAGCAGCCCGACGCGTTGCTCATCAGCGGCGACGTGTTCGATTCGGCCAATCCCTCGGCCCGTGCGGAAGAAAATGTTCTATCAATTTCTCAACGATGCTACGGAGACCGTTCCGGGTATTCAAATCGTCATCACAGCTGGTAATCACGATTCGGCAGGCCGATTGAAGCTCCGCAAGCTCTGCTGAAAACTCACAACATCTATGTGCGCGGACTGATACACCGCAACGAGGAAGGAGAAGTAGACTTCGACGAGTATCTCCTCCCTTTGAGTTTGCGCGATAATGCCGAAGCGCGCGTGGTTTGCTTCGCCATTCCCTATCTGCGCAGCGGCGACTATCCAGCAGGTATGTCCGTGGAGGAAGGTTTGCGCTATTTCCTCAATGGTTTGCAGAAGCGTTTTCGCAAATCGCCCTTTGAGGCTTTTGCCCACTGTGGCTTGTGCTCACTACTATGCTGCAGGGGCCGATATCAACGCCGAAGAACACAGCGAACGCCTCGTGGTGGGCGGTCAGGACCGCGTAGACGCCGACATCATGGGCGAAGGATTCAGTTATGTAGCTTTGGGCCATATCCACAAAGCCCAGCAAGTGAGCAGCAACACCTACTATGCCGGTTCGGCTCTCCCAATGAGCTTCAGCGAAAGGTTCTATCATCACGGCGTGGAAATGGTGGAAATCGGTGAAGACGGCGAAACTGTTGTGAGCCATCTTGAATACAACCCTTTGCGCCATTTGCTCACCATTCCGGCCAAAGGCTCTGCCACTCCGCTCACTATTATGGATGAAATCTGCAAACTGCCGGAGCGCGAAAAGAAGGACAATGGTGAGCATGGCTCCCATCTGGAGCTCCGCGTACTGGAGGAACAGCCAGAACCAAACTTCCTCCATGAGGTGACGGAAGCCTTGAGCACAAAAGCAGTACTTTTTTCTGCCGCATGACGCGCGAAACACCGAAAACGAGTTCTCCTACTTCCGAAACAACAGGAAGCATCGAAGCCATACGCAATCTGACCCCCATGGAAATGGCTCAAATGGTGTTCGACAGTCGCTACGGCAGCGAAATGCCCGACTCTCTCCGCCTACGGTTTTTGAACAAGCAGAAAAGGAATGTACCGATATTTAACTGAGCAGAATATACTACGGTGAAAATAGATAAGATAATCCTCTCCAACCTCACCTCCTTTGAAGGAGAACAGGTCATTGACTTCACAGCCGAACCGCTGCGCTCGGCTGGTCTCTTCGCTATTTGTGGCGATACGGGCGCGGGCAAATCCACACTGCTCGATGCCATCTGTTTGGCGCTCTACGATGAAGCCCCGCGCCTCGACAACGCTGAACGGCTCAACAAAGAAATGCTATCGCAGGACGACAGCGTGGTGAAAAATCTTCAAACCTACGACACGCGCAATCTCTTGCGCCGAGGTAAGAAAAGAAGCCTATGCACGGGTAGAATTCACATGCCCGACGGAGCGCGCTATGAGGCCGGCTGGAGCTGCCGCATGAAGCGCACGGGCAACTATGACGATGTGCAACGCTCCTTCCGTCAGCTCGCGCCAAAGAAGACTACTTTCAACGGTCGCAATAGTGAAATACAACAGAAAAATCACGGAAGTCATCGGACCTCGATTATACGCAATTTTCGCGCACCGTGATGCTGGCGCAGAACAGTTTTGCCACTTTTCTGCAAGCTAAGAAGAGCGATAAATCGTCGCTATTGGAAAAACTCACAGGTACGGACATCTACGGCCGTATCTCGCAGAAAAATCCACGAACTACACGCTGATGCTGAAAAAGCAGGTGCTGGAACTGGATAGCAATATCAAAGGTTTGCTCAGCTACTGCCTGACGCCTGAAGAACTCGACGAACTCAACAACGAGATTCATCAGAAGACCGCTACCCATAAGTTTGTGGGCGAAAAACAGAAAAGCATTGATGAGCAACTACTGTGGTTCAATAATTATACACAAAACCAAAAACTCAACTGGAAGCTGCCGAAAACAACAATATGGAAGCCCAGAAGCGCGTGGTTGAAATGAGGGGCGAACAGCTCAAACTGGAACGCTACGACTCTGTGCAGGAGGTGTTGCCACTCTTCCAAAAGATAGAGGTGCGCGCCAACGACATAGAGCAGCTCAAAGCCCAGGACGAAGAAATTATGAGCCAACTCTCAGATTGCAGAACGCGCCTGAAGCAGGCTACTTCGGCCCTCGACACCAGCAAAGAGCAAACGGCCGATGCCGAGAACGAACAAATGCGTTGGCAGCCGGCTATCAACAAAGGAAATCAGCTATCGGGCGAAATTTCAGAAGCGGAAAATCAGGGTGACAAAGCTCTTGCAGCAACTCAAACAAGCGCAGGACACACTCATAGATAGGCAAACGCGCTATCGTGAGAAACTCGCCGTGATGGAAAAACGGAGGAGGAAATCAAAGAAAAAGGAACTCCACCAACAAACACTGAATGTGCACCGCATCATGTTCGACAAGTTCGAACTTGTCAGGGACAAACTGGCGAGTTTCCGAACGGAATCCACACAGAATGCCCAGGACAACAACGAACTGAAAAACGAAGCAGGCTGAACACAAAACTCTCTCCGACACTTTGGAGCGTTTGGAGAAAAAACAGCAGGAGGATCAAGCACAGCTCAACAGACTAAAATCGGAATTGCTCATTCATCGTCAAGCCAATCAAGGGACACAACGGCGACGAACTCCAACTGCGCCTCTCGCAACTCCGCAATCGCCTGCAAGGGCTCAAACCTGCACGCGAACTCTGGAAACGTATCGTGACGGGCTATGAACGTATCGACGAACGCCGGGCAAAAATTGCGCGCGACACAGGAAATCTCGAACAAACGCGTAAGGACCTGGAACGAACAAAACTGGAAATGACCGTGCGCAAAGAGGATGTCGAACGAAAGCGCGAGAGCTATATGCTCTCCAATAGTGAGAACATTCAGCGGTTGCGCAAAAGTCTCAAAAGAAGGTACGGCTTGCCCCGTTTGCGGTGCCACACATCATCCTTACCACACGGAGACACAACGCGAATTGGGTAATCTCATCGAAAACCTCAGTAAGGACTTCGAAGAGGCGGAGGAACTCCTCAAAACTTCTGAGCAGAAATTTTCGAACTCTCTAATAAGTTGGCGGCCGATGAAGCTGAGCTGAAAGCGGATAAGACTTACCTGCAAGAACTCGAACAAAGCCAAGCTGCGGACGAAACAGAATGGCAAAACTATGTCTACCTCGATCCTTCGTTCACCGACTGCTCACCAACCACCAACCGCAGCGCGCGTTTCACCCTCTTTGGTATGCTCATCGACAACGCAATGAAAAGTTGTGAGAGTCTACAAAAGAAATGGACACCTTCAATCAGCACCAGAATCTCATCAACGAAATCACGGAGAAGATTGAGCAATTCAATACGCGTATTCAGAACAACGAAAACCAAGTAAACACGTTCCGCTCTGACCTGAAGATAAAGCAGTCCGACATTGAGCGACTGCAACAAAAACCTCCACAGAAGCGACCGCGTTTGCAGCGAACTCTACCGCGACCTTGACAGCATGATCACGCTCTCAAGTTGGCTGACAGAATGGCAAAAGAACTCGGACAACTTCCGCCTGCGCCTCAACAATCTCTTCGAGGATTGGAACCGCACCAATAACAGCCTGGAAGATTTGAACGGCAAAATCAACATTCTGCGCGAGGAAGTGAAAACCATGAAGGACAACGAAACAGAAGCCAACCGCCAACTGGTGCAGGCGCGCGACGAAAAGGATGCTGCCCTTTCAACGACTCAACGACAAGCGCGAGGAGATGCGCCGCCTCTTTGGCGAATCATCGCCCAGCCTCGAGGAGGAACGCCTCAAAAACTATATCGCCGGTATGTTGCAAGCACAGCAGAAAGCACAGGAGGCTTTCGACCGCACCAACAACGAACTTAACCGTCTGGAGGGGCAACATAAAAAATTTGGAGAAAACGCGCCTACAAAAACAAGAGGAATACAGCGATGGAATGTCGCAAATGGACTTGTGGATTCTCAAGTTCAACGGAACGCACGCTCCTATACAAAATGACGGAGCTAAAGCAGATTTTCTCCGACACACGCAACTGGAACGAGCTACGCACCAATCTCGATGCGCGCAAGAAGGCAGCAACGCTCGCAGCGCACCAAGTGGAACAGGTACGCAAAGCACTGCTCCAACTACAGGCTGAAAGCAATCGTCCTGCCAATATTGACGACAACACGCGCCAACAGCTCATCGAACAGCAGCAGGCACTCATCGAACAGCAAGCACAACTCAACGAAGCAATCGTGGGCTTGCGCACGCCTACAGGCCCACAACAACAGCATAGCCCAATCCCAAGAAAAGAAAGAAGAGTTCCAAAAAAGCAAAAGACAACGCAGCCGAATGGCAACGATTGGACCACTTGCTCGGTTCGGCCGATGGAAAGAAATTCCGCGAACTGGCGCAGAGCTACACGTTCCGTTTCCTCGTCAACCACGCCAATGTGCAGTTGGAGAAGTTCTGCCCGCGCTATCGCCTGCAAAACATGCCCGGCACGCTGATGCTCGAAATCATCGATCGCGATATGTTCGACCAAAACGCTATGTCACCTCGCTCAGCGGCGGGGAGACGTTTGTAGTTTCCTTTGGCATTGGCCCTCGGTCTGGCCAATCTGTCGTCCAGCGGCCTAAACATAGGTTCACTTTTCATTGACGAAGGCTTCGGCAACCTCGATCACGAAAGCCTCGAACTGGTGATGCAAGCCCTCTCAAGCCTCGAAGACTCGCAGGGAAGAAAGGTAGGTGTCATCAGTCATACCGACCAAATCCGCAACCAAATCAGCCCACAAATTCGGGTAGAGAAACTCCCCAGCAGCGGGCAGAGCCACATCACGATTGTCTAAATAGTCACAAATAAAAATAAGGCTATCAGCAGATACAATAAGCGTATCAGTTGATAGCCTTATTCTGTCAGCTGACATCCTTATTGCGTCAGTCAGCACCCTTATAGAAATGGAGCACAGAACAAAGAAAAGCCATATCTATATACTCTCCCTCCTCCCTACATTTTGTTTTTTCATCGTCACGTCGTCACGTTGTCACACTTTAGTCTTAACTATCTGATAACGTACATATTATAAGCGTGACAACAAGGTGACAATAAAATTTTGTTGTCACACTGCTGTCACACTTATAAGCATCTATCTATCAACGCGTTTACACTTCCGTGACAACGTGACAACAAAAATATATGTTTTTGCTGGTGGCGGTAGTATATCTACTAAGTTCGCACTAAAGACAAGTGCTTATATTCAAAAATATGGGGAGTTAGACAATAGGATTCAATAAGTCTAAACGTTGGCTTATACTTGCGAATCCATGCTTTTGCGGCTCAGATAGTTCACCGGATACCACACGCTGAGGAAAACCAACAATGATGACGGTGAAGAAGATTATCACGATGTCGAGCGCATGAACGCTGATGGGGTACGCATCCACGATAAAGTTGCCGCCGCCTGTTGGCTCGAGCTTTAGCAGCCCGAACTGCTGCTGCAAAAGGCATAAAATGAGACCGAGAACAATGCCAATAATCGCTCCCATAAAGGAAATGAGCCATCCCTCAAAGAGAAAAATGTGCACTATCATCTGCTTGTTGGTGGCTCCGAGGTGACGAAGCGTGGATATATCCTTTGTTTTTGTCAATAATTAGCATCGAAACGCTACCTATGATATTGAAGCAAGCCACGAGGACTATGAAGGTGAGAAAAAGCAAAGGCGAAGAGTTTTTCTATCTGCATCACGTTGAACGTTTCCTCGTGTTGCTCATGCAGCGATCGAGCACTCTGAATCGTGGCCCCGCCAGTTGTTGCAATTCCTTTTTAGCCACTTGTTCGTCAACGCCATCTTTGAGTTTGAGTTCCAACTTAGTGATGCAGCCCTCTTGATTATAAAGCCCTTGAACAAAGGGGCAGAGAACAAAAGCATTAGATTGTCGTCGTACTTCTGTTGATTAACCTGGAAGCAGATTCCTGAAGCCGTCAAATCGTCAACATTGATGTTTTCTATCGGATTAGCCAGATTGATTTGCTCTCCCTTTTTGGGCACACAAATTTGCAGCGTCCTGAAATTCAAACCTCCCATTTGTAGGGCGAGATTATAACCTGGGATACCGTAATTCAAATTACCACGGCGGAGCAAATACTCTCCTTGTCCGTAAAGAATATTCTTAATTCCAGACGTCTTTGTGAAATTGTCGTCCACACCCTTTAGCATGATCACCAAAGGGGCGTCCTTTGAAAAGTATGAGGGCGTTGTCCTCATAGCTGTTTCAGGCCGCTGCCACTTTGTTATTACGCCTCACCGCCACGAGCGAGGGATCGTCCTCCGCCATTACCTTGCCCTGCGTTGGAACCAATTCCAACTGCGGATCGAAGGCAGTGAAGAGATTGCCAATGAGGTCTTGAAAACCATTGAAGCCAGACATAACGCAAACCATGGCAAGTGTAGCCAGTGCCACCCCTACCACGGAGATGCCGCTAATAAGGGTTGATAACGTTGTGCTGCTTCTAGAAAAAAAGATAGCGGCGCGCAATGTAGAATGGAAACGACATGGTTGTCGCTACTTATTTGTTGCCCAAAAGTTCATCAATGTGCTCGATGTAGTCGAGGGTATCATCCTTGAAGAACTTTAGTTCGGGGATGATTCGGAGCTGATGTCTCACGCGCTGTCCGAGGTCGTAGCGAATGCTGCGAACGTTGTCGTTGAGATTTTTACTATCTCATCGGCCTTTTCTGAAGGAAAAACACTGACATAAACATTGCACACGCTGAGATCTGGGCTTACGCGCACATTACTTACACTCACAAGCACGCCGCGCATAGCCTGCGTTTGGCGTTGAAACATTTCGCCGAGCTCTTTCTGTATCAGGCGGTCTATTTTTCTGTTGACGGGTAGTTTCCATATTGGTCTTATTTTTACGAATCATAGTGAGTCCGTCGCGCAGCGGGAGAATGATTTTTCTCACACGGCTGTCCTGCACCACATAATCATTGAAATCTTTAATAGCCTTTGTCTGCACATCGTCATCATAAGCCGGATCGATAACGTGATTATCCCAGAGCGTATTATCCGCCAGAATCACACCGCCCGGATTGAGGCGTGGAAAGACAAGGTCGTAGTAGGCGCGGTAGTCCCTTTGTTGGCATCGATAAAAACGAGGTCGAAACGAAGATCCATATCGGGGAGCAACTTCAGAACGTCGCCGATAATCATTTCTATATCGGCCGGATAGGGAGAATTATCAAACCACGGTTTGGTAAAGTCCTCCTGTTCATCATTCACCTCGAAAGTATATATCTTAGTACCTTTTTCCATCCCCGAAGCCAGACACAGAGCAGAATAGCCAGAGTAAGTGCCGATTTCGAGTACGGTTTGTGGGCGCACCATTTGTGCAATCATCCGCAGGAGTATTCCTTGCATGTGTCCGCTGGCCATGCGCGGCCGCACGAGCTGTGTGTTGGTGGCTCGATAAAGGCGGTGCATGTATTCATCCTCCGGAGTGCAGTGGGCCTCCAAGTAGTCGTACAACAGCTCTACGCTGTCAGTTTCTGCCAGCGGTATTTGCGTTGCTCCGTTTGTATGGTGATGTTGCACGATTGGGTTATTTTTTACTACACACGAGTTGTAAGTTGCGAGATACAAGCTCCGAAAAAACGAGCTTATACCTCGCCACTCATTCCTCAAATGTTAGTTTCTATACACTTCCTTCTCTTCTTCGTCCAGCAGGTTGCGCACGATGTTCATCTCCATAAAACTTGTGCTTTGTTCTTTTGCAGTGAGAACCAAGATAACAAATGCGATCCTCATAATGGAGCAATCCTTCAGCAATCAGTTTCTTCAACGCCACAAGAAGGAAGGCGTGACCGAAGGTATTCATCGGCAGATAGATGGGATAAACGCCGAAACTCAGTGCCAAATGGCGCACTGTCTTGGGTTTATAGCAAAGAGCAAACACCGTATTGCGACCACGGAAGGAAGAAACGTAGCGCTGTGCGACCGTGAAACTATCCATGATAATACCATGGAGCTGCATAGTCTTAGTGGCCATCACTGCTTCTTTGGCGAAAAATTCTGTCACAGTAGGATACTGAGAGAGAGGTACGTCGATGTCGGCTGTCACTCCGTCCAGATTATCGAGTTCTGCCTGGCGTGCCACGGTAGACATAACGTGGACAGCCTCAACAGGGTAGTCGCCGTAAGCAGTCTCACCACTCAGCATGACAGCATCGGCGCGACTATAAACAGCATTGGCAATGTCGGTCACTTCCGTACGCGTGGGGCGTGGGTTGCGAATCATGCTCTGAAGCATCTGCGTAGCCACGATAACGGGCTTATGGGCACGGATGCAGGCTGCAATCATGCGGCGCTGAATGCCAGGGATGTATTCTTGCGGCGCTTCGATACCCAAATCGCCACGAGCCACCATCACGCCGTCGGCTACTTCCAAAAATTTCTTCTATTGTCTACGCCTTCTTGGTTTCTCAATTTTGGCGATGATTTTAATATCGCTATTTTTCTCCTCGAGTATCTTGCGAATTTCCAGGATGTCTTCTTTCGAACGCACAAAGCTGTGGGCGATGAAATCAACATCGTAGTCGATGGCAAAAGAGTATGTTGTTGCGGTCCTTCTCCGTCAGAGCGGGCGGGTTGATACGCACGCCCGGCACATTGACACTCTTGCGCGCTCCCAGCGTAGCTTCGTTCTCCACGGTGCAAGTCACACAATCAGCGTTCTTTTTCTGTAACGCGCAGTCCGAGGTCACCATCGTCAATCAAGATTTGCGAACCCACAGCCACATCCCTCACAAATTCGGGGTAGCTTACGCAGATGCGCTCCTTCGTGGTCTTCTCCCCGGCAGTCCAGCAATCTTCACTGTTTCGCCAGCTTTGAATGTGATGGGGGCGTCACAAACCGTTGTGCGCACTTCAGGTCCTTTCGTATCCACCAGCAGGGGCGATGTGGCTAGAAACCTCGCGCACATTATCAATTACGCGCTTCATACCCTCCGGCCCTTGGTGAGCCGTGTTCAGGCGTACTACGTTCATGCCTTCATCATAGAGTTTTCTGTATCAGCGATACGTCGCAACGTGCGTCACTAATGGTAGCAACAATCTTGGTCTTCTTGTATTTCATCTTCCTTATCTTGTTTTTTTCTGAAACAAATTTAATCTTTTAGTAGAGCCTCGATACCCTAAGCGATAACTATGAAGGCCGAAGCCAGCAATAATACCTTTACAGGCTGCACTAATCATGGAACGGTGGCGATACTCTTCGCGCTGGTACACATTGGAGATATGCACCTCCACAACGGGACATGCCAGCGAGCGGATGCAATCTCCCAGTGCAATACTCGTATGCGTATAGGCACCCGCATTGAGAACCACGCCGTTTGTGCCGTCTCTGAGGTGGCTTGTAAGCGATCAATCATGAGGCCTTCTACATTGCTTTGAAAATACTCCAACTCAACTGCTGGATAGAGCTTTTGAAGTTCAGCCATATAGGTTTCCATTGTCCCCGTGCCGTATATGCTCGGTTCGCGCTGTCCCAACAAGTTGAGATTCGGACCATTCATAATTAGTATCTTCATAGGCCTATATATTATTAGGCTACAAAGTTACTTCATTTTTTTCGCTTTGCCGCACGATTTATCCGTATCTTTGCCGCCCACCAATGTTCTTTTTCATCCATGAACAGTATTCTAAAAAATACAAGAGCTATATCACGCTCGAACAAGGACTTTCCAACAACACGCGTGAGGCTTATCTCCACGACGTGAGAAACTCTTTACTTATTTTGAGGATGAAAAGATTGATTTTCTCAAGGTGGAGCTCGAATATTTCCATTCTTTTGCAGCGGCCCTTATGGATGTTGGCATTGGCGAACGTTCCATTGCGCGGATTCTTTTCGGGTGTCCGTTCGTTCTATAAATTTCTTGTTCTCGATGGCTATCTGGAACAAGACCCTACGGAACTTCTCGAATCGCCCAAGATAGGAAAAACACTTGCCCGAGGTACTTAGCGTGGAGGAGATTGATGCTATCGAAGGGTGATCGATGTGAGCACACCGGAAGGGCAACGCGACCGCGCGGCCATTGAGATGCTATATTCCTGCGGCTTGCGTGTGAGCGAGCTTTGCAACCTCCTACTCTCCGATCTCTACCTCGACGAGGGATTTTTGCGCGTCACGGGAAAGGGCAACAAGCAGCGGTTAGTGCCTATCTCTGAGCGCGCCATTCGCGAACTAAAGTCGTGGTTCGCTTTCCGCAATTCCATCAACATCAAACCTGGCGAAGAAGATTATGTCTTTATCAGTGCGGCGCGCAAGAAGCATCTGTCGCGCATCACCGTATTCCACAACATCAAGGTCTACGCCGAACAAGCGGGCATCCAAAAGACCATCTCGCCCCACACCTTCCGACACAGCTTTGCCACCCACCTGCTGGAGGGCGGAGCCAACCTGCGCGCCATTCAGACCATGCTGGGGCACGAAAAGCATCAGTACAACCGAAATCTATACCCACATTGATCGCCGCTTTCTTCGGGATCAGATTCTGCAACACTTTCCGAGAAATCAGAAGGATTGATTTCTCGTTTTCCACCATCCACCACGCAAAAACATTTTTCTATATATTCTTTTTTTCTTTTTATTCTTAGAAAAAGAAAAGAAAGTTATGTTGATGATAATTGCCTGTGGAAACGGTGGATAAGTTTTTGTATAAAATTTGGAAATTATATAATCCACAGAGAAAGCTTACTTTTTCCACGCCGATATCCACATCTAAAAACAAACTATAAGTATCTGTTCTTAAATAGTTACAATCCCTTTTTATAGAGGGTTTTACACAGCCTGTGGATAAGTTTTGAACGCCTGAAAAAAAGGTCTTTTTCTATCGGTCAATTTCCGTTGGAAAAAGCTGCGTAAAATAGGAGTAAAACAGTGGTATATAGTGGAAAACTGTCAATAGCTTTAACTCTTCTGTCAGCAGTAGGTTATTAGCCGTGTTTCCACCAGTTTTCAACGACTTTTCCACTACTTATCAACAGGAATAACTTAACTTTGCAACCAACAATTTGGGCATCTATCGACGGGCAAAATAGTTCGCCGCATGGCCCTGCTAAAGATACGAAACTATGCACAAGCTGAGAGTGGAAGAAATGGGGCGTTTAGAAGTGGCCGAGTTTAAGGTAGCTGAGAAATTGCCCGTAGTGATGGTACTCGACAATATTCGGAGTCTTCACAATGTGGGGAGTGTTTTCGGACGGCCGATGCTTTCCGCTTGCAGCGAGTTTGTCTTTGTGGAATCACGGGATGTCCTCCTCAGCAGGAGATACATAAGACGGCACTCGGGGCAGAAGACAGTGTGGACTGGCAATACTATCCCACAACGGAAGAGGCCTTGGCAGCATTGCGTGCTGAAGGCTACACCATCTACAGCATCGAGCAGGTGGAGGGAAGCCTCAAGCTCGACGAAATCTCCTTGCCGTCCAACGGCCGTTATGCTTTGGTGATGGGCAATGAGGTAAAGGGCGTCCAGCAGCAAGTGGTAGATGCTTCGGATGCTTGTATTGAAATTCCGCAGTTCGGCACTAAGCATTCGCTCAACGTGAGCGTTACCGCCGGCATCGTGATGTGGGAATTTGCCCGACAATTGGGTTTTACGAAATAGTTGAGGAGAGGAAGAGCAGAATTGTTTTATTTTTCGGACGGGTCGGACGGGTCCGACGAGTCGGAGAATTAAAAATCCCCTCTCCTTCTGATTTCGAACAAATAGTTTCTGTCTTTTTCTTGTCAATTTGGTTTTTCAATATAGCAAGCTTATTGTATCACGCAATAAGCTTGTTTTCTTCTAAAAATATACCTTTTCATTGTTTTCCTTATTGCGTTGGCGGATACAATAAGGAAGTCAGCTAACAGCCTTATTGTATTTTCAAATATCCTTATTCTATTTTGCGATGGTTCTTATATTCTTCATCGCTGCTATCCTTATTCTGTTTGTCAGAATGAAGAAAAATGAGTATTTCGGTACAAAATCATCTGTCCAATAGGAAACCGAACGCTCCATAGTTGCGTTGTTTCGATCGGATAATTCTGAGTTGGATTTCGCGCGATTCTCAGTCGTATAGAATGCGAAAAGAGTTTACAAGAAAGGAGTTGTGCTTCATAGTATCCCGTGTGTTGATTTCTCGAACGGATATAATGAAGGCTCACCTTGTTGTGTGATGGGGTGAGCCTTCTGTGTTGTTATCCTTTTGCTTTGTAAGCCAAGGCGTAGAAGTTGATTTGCTTGATCATGGCCAGCAAACCATTGGAGCGCGTAGGCGAGAGATGCTCGCGAAGGCCAATGTCGTCGATGAAATGGAGTTTGGCATCGAGAATCTCCTGCGGCGTGTGGTCGTTGATAACGCGGATGAGAAGCGCGATAATACCTTTCACAATCAGCGCATCGCTCTCAGCGCGGAAGTGCAGGCGACCGTCTTGTTCGTTGCACACAATCCATACGCGGCTTTGGCAACCATCGATGAGGTTACTTTCGTTTTTTTCTCTTCAGCAGGCAGAGGGGCTTGTTCCTCCCCCATGTCGATGAGCAGCTGGTAACGATCCATCCAGTCGTCCATTTCGCTGAACTCTTCAATAATTTCTTGCTGTGATTCTTCTATTGTCATTGTTTCTGAAGTTACGATGATTGATAAATAAAAAGCTTTTTATTTTTTTCTTCAAAAAGCGTTTGCACGAGCGTTTGTCCTACGGCTTTGAGCGTCTCGCGAGAGATGTTCTGCGGCGTGTCAATCGTGGTGTGCCAGGTACAGGGAGAAACCGTTGCCGTTGTCGGAGATGATGTCGATTGTGGGGATATTTTGCAATACGATTCATGGGGATGTGGTCGTCAGTGACTGCCGTTCCGTCCTGCTGCAGAAGTAGTTGTCAGCCCCACACTTTGTGCTGCGCTCCACACCTTTGCTACAACGTTTTGCGCATACTGCATGCTGTAGTATTCAAACTTAAATTGTGCATCGTCGCCGCCTACCATATCGAGGGAGAATACCGTAGCGCGGTTTGTAGTCCTTAGGTAAGTTTTTAGCCCAATACTGACTGCCGAGGCACCAATCGTTCTCGTCCTTGGTTTGTGGACCCCAGTAGGGGAGCACCATAATCCTCTGAGTCGAAACATACGAAGTCGACACCAACAGAAGGGTTGAGCTGCTGGATCTGACGCGCCAATTCCATCATAACAGCCACACCGCTTGCGCCATCATTGGCGGCCATAACCGGCTCATGATGTTTTTGAAGAATCAGGATCAGCATCGGCCCAGGGACGACTATCCCAATGGGAACAAATCACGATGCGCTCACGGAGTTCGGGCTTATAGCTGGCAGTGATATTATTGCACTGGAGCATTTTTCCATCCCATCCTTTGACAGTAGTTTTCTGTTCGTTGACGGTCAGTCCGAATCGTTTGAAAGCTTTGACGATGTAATCAGCACAACGGTCGTGGGCTTCGCTATTTGGGACACGTGCTCCGAAATCACATTGATCCACGATGTACTGATAGGCACTGTCGGCGTTGAATTGCACTTTTGCCAGTTCAGCGTCGGGTTTTACCGCGTCGTTCTGCTGTTTGCTTTTGCAACTTGTCAGACCTACCAGTCCGACGGCTAAAAGCTGTTGTGAGGAATTTGAAAAGAAAGTTTCATATAGATATAAGTTATTGAAAAAATCCCTTTATCTTCTTCATGGATAGTTAGGTTCTGTCGGCTCCGATGAGCCATATCCGAACGTTTCTCTTTATGAAGAAGATAAAGGGAGCTTTTGTTTAGTATATTTTCTGCCACTGATTCATCACTCGGAGGAAGTTACCGCCCCATATCTTGCGGAGCTGTGCATTTGTAAGGCCTTCGTTGATGAGTCGGCGGGTGAGGTTGAGCATTTCAGCCTCTGAAGCCAAACCTGGAACGCCTCCGTCGCCGTCGAAGTCGCTTCCGATGCCAACGTGGTCAATGCCAGCCACGTCTATCATATGGAGCAGGTGGGCTACAACGTCGCTAATTGTGGCTTGACCGTCTTCGCGGAGGAATCCGTGGTAGAAGGTGACTTGCGCAACGCCTCCCTTGTCGGCCAAAAGCCCGCAGCTGCTCGTCCGTGAGGTTACGCGGATGATTGCAAAGGGCGCGGCTCGATGAATAGGGAGCAGACGGGCGGTAACTGACTATAGGATAAGACGTCGTAGAAACTCTTTTTCGCCAGCGTGCGAAAGGTCTACCATCATGCCCACGCGGTTCATTTCGTCGACAACCTGCTTGCCGAAATCGCTCAAGCCGTTGTGTTCGTTGTTAGAACGGGAGGCGGCGTCGCAGATGTCGTTATCACCGTTGTGGCAAAGGGTCATATAGACCACTCCCTCATTGCGAAAGCGCGCTATGTTTGTCAAATTGCGCCCTATAGCGTAGCCGTTCTCAATTCCGAGGAAGATAGCTTTCCGTCCCATAGATTTGAGGCGGTGGGCATCCTTCGGAGTGTAGAGCTATCTCAGCTCCGCGCACATTTTCTACCATATCTCTGATTTCTTGCAATATGCGCTGCGCCTTGCAGGTGGCTGCTTCGAGTTCGCTTGTGCTGCGCCCTTCTTGTTTTAGATAAGCCACCATGATGACAGAATCAATCATGCCTTCTTGGAGCTTATGGAGATCAACGAGCACCTTTGGGTCGCGGTGGTCGAAGTTGACGCCTTGCTCGAAAAACATAGGGGTGTCGGTGTGCGAGTCAGGGGTAAGAATCTGTTGGTGTACTTTGCGGGCGCGGCGGAAGGACTCAGCCTGCGTCATGAACCAGCGGAAGAGCGGCAGCATACTTTCATCGCCGTTCTGAATAAAGCATTCGGGATGCCATTGTACACCTATGATACTTTTCTCCTCGTTGCTTTCCACGGCTTCTACTACGCCGTCGGCACTGCGAGCCACTACGCGGAGATGAGGTCCTGCTTCGTTGACGGCTTGGTGGTGGAAACTATTCACCGCAAAGCGCGAACCTAACAGGTTGCTTATGGTGCTGTCCGCTTCTGCCTCAACAAAATGTGTGGGCAAGTATCGGGGAGCATCTTGGGAGTGCTTCAAATGAGGGAGCATCAGGCATGGCCACACGGATATCTTGATGAAGGCTGCCACCGAGTGCAGCTGCAAGCACCTGCATACCGCGACAAATGCCCAGCATCGGTATTTGGCGGTCGAACGCAAACCGAGTGAGCAACAACTCGAAGCGGTCGCGTTCGGGATTGATACTATGTAATTCGGGGATAGGGATCAGTGTCCAGATAAAGCGGATTGATGTCGGCACCGCCACTTAAGAGAATTCCGTCAACACGATCAAGGGAGCGTGAGAATTTCTGTAATGTTCTGAGTGGGAGGTAGGACAACTGGAATAGCACCTGCCGCCTCCAGACTCTTATAATATCCTTCGCCGAGCGTACAACCATTCTCACCGAAATTTCCCGTAATTCCGATGATGGGCCGAGCTTGGTGGTTGGGGTAATGATCTGTTACGCTGTCGTAATCTAAGTTGATATTGAAGGACATAATTATATGTGTATATAAGTTGTAGGCATCTCGCTATCCGCGTCTTTTGTTGGTAAAGATTTGCCAAAGCAGATGCCGATTGTGGGGCGAGATGTGATGAATGTCAGAAAAGAAAGACTGATGAATGAGAACCTCGGGCTCTCATCCATCAGCTTAGTATTTTCGTTTAGGATTCTTCGAAACCAGCCTTTCTTAACACGTTCTTTCTGCTCAAAGAGTTCCAGAATGGACCAAAGTAGAGAGAAACCAGTGATTGCAGAGAGACAGCTCCAGAAAGTACTTTCAATGAATATCGCACCTATTGTGCCAGCAGAGTCCGAGCAGGAGAAAAAAATCCACCAAGGGCGTGTACCGAAATAGTACTCTGTCTTGATGACCACTGGATGAAAGGCGCCGATAATCAGAAAGGTACAAAATCCTATCAGGATACCTTCGAAGTACATAGCCCTTTATTTAGTCGATGTCTTCCATATCCGCAACTTCTATTTTCTTGCGGGGAGTGCGAGGCTTGCGAGGTTTCTTCTCCACAATGTTTATTGTAGGGATAGGTATCTCGCGGTTGATGGTTTGTTCGAGGCTGATGAGGTCTCCGTAGAGATTACGCCGAGGGATTTCCTGAATCTTATGGTTGAGTAGCTCCATGAGATGCTCGTTGTCGTGGCTATAAAGTTTCACCAGCATAGTGTAGTTGCCCGTTGTGAAGTGGCACTCCACGATTTCAGGTATCTTGTCGAGTTTTGTGGCTACATCTCTGTACATAGAGCCGCGCTCTAAGCGAATACCAACATAAGTGCAGGTGCTGTAGCCTATGGCCTTTGGATTTACATTATAACCAGAACCAACGATAATACCAGCTTCGATGAGGCGCTGTACGCGTTGATGAATGGCAGCTCTGGAAACTCCACAAACAGCTGCAACATCCTTGAAAGGAACTCGAGCATTCTCAGTAATAACACCTAAGATATGCAAATCTAGATTATCTATCTTCTCATTTATATAATATAATTTATTTATGCGTTCTTAAACCGTTAGCAAAGTTAATCTTTTTCTGATGGATATTATAATATAAATGTAGAGAAAAATTAGAGGAAATATTATCTTTTGTCTTTTTGATTGATGAAGTAAGAAAAACTGTATGAAAAAAATAGCAGAAAGAACGTTTTTTTCCTTGCTTTTATCTTCCGAAAGTACAGTTTTCTTACTTCCTATCTTTGATTTGAAAAATATGTCCTTCTATATCATCAACCTACTTGTTTTCTTCTAACAAGGATGCTCATAAGCATAGCGAAAGCCAGGATATAGGGATAGAAGAGAAAAAGGCATGATGCTCGTGGGCGCAAGCGATGCTAAACCGCCGGCCATGAGGAGTTGCGCACCATAGGGTATGATGCCTTGAACAACACATGAGAAGGTGTCGAGAATACTTGCTGCGCGGCGCGGACTTACGCCAAAGCGCTGACTGATGGCTTTGGCTAACGGACCCACGGAAAGGATGGCCACAGTATTGTTAGCCGTGCAGAGATTGGTGAGACTAACGAGGGTGGCAATGCCCAGTTCGCCGCCGCGCACACTCTTCACTTGTCTCGTCAGGGTTATGGATCAACCAAGTGATACCTCCGCCTGCGCGAATCACGGCAAGTAGGCCTCCCGCCATCATAGATATAAGTATCAGTTCGCTCATACCGCCAATGCCTTCGCAGATAGATGAAAGCCAACTGGCAACATCATAGCTGCCCTCCCAAATACCAATGATGCCCGTGAGCAGAATACCGCCCGTGAGCACTATCAGCACGTTGAGCCCCAGAATGGCTGTGATGATGACCGCCACATAGGGGCAGAATCTTCCAATAGTCCACTGCACCCACGGCTATATGGCTCGTAGTGCCCCACCCTAAGTACATATAGAGTGCGAATGTGAGGAGAGCGGCTGGCAGAGCCACGGCAAAATTGGTTCTGAACTTATCGCTCATCTTCACCCCCTGCGTGCGGGTGGCCACCACAGTGGTGTCGCTGATGAAACTAAGGTTGTCGCCAGAAAGCACCGCCCACGCAGCTGGCCACCATCATGGGCTCTGTCAGCCCTGATGGACCGGCCATTCCGACGGCGATGGGCACGAGGGCAACAATTGTCCCAACGCTTGTGCCTATACTCATCGAGATGAAGCACGAAGCCAGGAAAAGTCCAGGAAGGAGCATCGACGGCGGCAATAATTGCAGACACAGATTGACAGTAGCATCCACTGCCCCCATCTGTCGCGCTGTGGCGGCAAAAGCACCTGCCAAAATAAAGATCCATATCATCAGAAGCAGATTATCCTGCCCCGCGCCCTTGCTGTATATCGTCAGGCGCTCCTCAAAGGGCGTGTGGCGCAGCGTGAAAAGGGAGAAGATGGATGTAGTGATGAAAACGATGAGTAGAGGCACTTTGGAAAAAGCCTCCGCAAATGAAAGATAGGAGCACAAACATTCCTACCATGAACAACATAGGGCTGAGTGCTAACGGCCCATTCTTTTTTTCTCTTTTGTGTGCTTACTATTGAGTGGAAAAAAAGCATAAATAAATTTTTGTAAAGTGGTACAAAATTACAAATAAATACAGATTTGCCAAAAATATAATCGTAGTTATCCTATAAAAATAAGAAAAATTGTTCTAATCTACATCTCCTTTCTCTGATTTCTTATCTTTATGCTGCTTAACCGCCTTATTATTTTTACAAATCCATTTTTCCTTTTAGCGCGAGAAAAAGAGTGGAGCGGCCAAATTTTTTTCTTTGTCGGAGGATTTTTGCAGGATAGTTTTGGCTGAGATTTTCCGGTTTTTATAGTTTTTCACCTCAAAAACCGCACTTTTTTTCATTTTTCTGCTTGTTTACAGCCTTATCCTGCCCGTCAGTTTCCTTATTGTATCCGCTGGCTTCCTTATTCTGTCAGCCGACATCCTTATTGTATCCGTTGACGCAATAAGGAAACTGACGCTCAGGAGGATTGGATGGGGTGCTCTCTCCCTTTCGTGCTCGATTTTGTGGCCTTCGTGAAAAGGAAAAAGTAAGAAAATTGTTGATATTTTTAAGCCCCCTCCACCTCCCCCATAAGGGGAGTGCTCAGCTTTTGGTTCTCGGACTGGTCCGACTGGTCCGACTGGTCGGGGGACTGAATATCTGACTGGTCTGACTAGTCCGACCTGTCGGAGAACCAAATGCGGGAAAGCAGAAATCCAATAAATTGTTGGAGAATCCTGCTACAAGTGGTAGCCGAGCACTCCCCTCATGGGGGAGATGGAGAGCTCCCCATTGAGATGGAGGGGCTAATATTTAGCCTTATTCCTTATTTCACCAGTACCTTCTTGCCATTGCAGATATACATACCTACAGGCAGGCGGTTCAGCTCTGATTCGTTGGCAACAGTAGTCAGATAGCGACCTTGCAGGGTCATACACTTTTCCAGCATAAGCGGGGGCGCTTGGCTGCAAGGTGGAGAGACCAGTAGTTGTAGCCTTCACGATGTTAAGTTTGCTCCAATCAGCGTGAGCAGATAAACCATTCGTAGGCAGCTTCAGGAACGATGAGCGTGATAGCCTTGTAGTCGGTGATATATTGGAAGAGATCTTTTAGCAAATACAGGAGCTTTCTTGCCTGTAAACCTGCTCCAATCGATTTTCTTCAATTTCAAACAGTTTCCAAAAAGCATATTTCTGCAAAGCAATACTTCCAGGCAGGATTACCTCTTCCAGCTCTGAACATTGATCAAACATGCTCTCCGTCATCGTAATGTTAGCGGCAGCTGAGAGGTCGCAGCGCTTCAGTTTTTCGCAGCCGAAGAGCGTCCGTCAGGGTTGCGCACACTGCTACATCCCTTCATGTCGATGCTTTCCAGCATGCGGCAATTCTGGAATGCCGAGCGGAAACTTACGAAATTAGCGGCCTCAGCATCAGCAGGGCATCACCACTTCCTTGAGAGCCTTGCAGCCCTGGAAAGTACCCACGTTGTTCACACCATAAGTAACATAGAGATAGGGTCTTAGCCTTGATGGTGGCCTGACTCATATCCACTTTTTCAATCGTAGTATTGCCCACTGGTGGGAATCCCGAGTTGTTACCGATAGCTGCCGTGAGTTTAGCGAAATCTTCCAGTGCCCCACGCGCCAGTTAGGATCAGTACTTTGGCTTCTTTGAGAGATGCAGAATATTCTCGGCGTCAAACGTGAACGTAGTTTGCACTTCTTCTGCTTTCTCCCCTGCAACGATTGGCATACTGGAGAAAGTCATCTGGCTCTCTGTGGCGTGGTCGCCCAATTGTCCACCTCTGTTTTTTTGCCCCAGCCGTAGAGCTGTCCCTTGTCGGTAAGTACGATAGAATAGCCCTCGCCCGAAGTGAGCTGAGTTACCTTCGTGTTGGCCGGCAACTTCACTTCTACTGGTGTGCCTGTATAGGTAATTCCACCGGTGGGGTTATCTACTGCCACGCCTGTGCCGTTGCCCAATGCGCCGTCCTCATTTGTTCCCCAAGCGTATAGTTTTGTGGCTACGCCGCCCGAACCTATACCTACGACTCTACCGTTTCTGTAGCCAGAGATGAAGGCTACCGGTTCTTTGAAAGCATTAATCTTGAGAGGTTGCTGCACCTTTGTAATGTTTTCATCGTTGAGTCCAAGAATGTTTTTATCGTCTGAGCCCCAAACCCAAAGCGAGCCGTCGGCTTTAATACCGTAGGCAGTTGTAGAAACTGAATACACTTGCACCCAATCGTTGTCCGTACCAATACGAGTAGGCGTCTTAGTTTTTCTTGAGGCGGGTCGCACAGCGTACCATTATCATTCCAACCCCAGCCCCAAAGAGAGCCGTCGGTCTTCAAGGCAAGCGTCGTGTTATCTCCACGGTCACTTGCGCCCAATCCGTGTCGGTACCGATTTGTTTAGGAGTGGTTTGGTTCTTATAGTTGCCCAAACCAAGCGTTCCTAATTCTCCTTCGCCCCAACCCCAGAGCGTACCGTCAGTCTTAATGCCGATGGCGGTATGTCCGAAGAAACGCGAAACAGAAACGCTTTTCCAATTGGTATCTGTGCCTACTTGGATGGGCGTCTTATGTCCCATTCCGTCGCCCACGCCTTGTACGCCTTTGGTGTTATCTCCTACGGCCCAGAGTGTGCCGTCTGTCTTGATGAAGAAGGCGTATGATTGTCCGGCCACGGCATATTTCCATGTCTTTTTCAGTACCTACCTGTGTGGGCACGGATACCTTTTGTGCGCCACCTCCCTATGCCCAACTGGCCACTCTCGTTCCAGCCCCAAGCCCAAAGGGAGCCGTCTTTCTCAATAGCGTATGTGCTGCCCTCTCCAGTAGTGACAAACTGCCATTGGTGGCTTTGAGCGTTCGCTCCACCAATGAAAAAAACATTGCGCATAAAAGATGCTAACGTACCTTTAATAAATGTATTCATAACTCTAAATGTTTTTCTGATAAATTAGAATATAACTTTGCAACTTTCGCCGCGCGGACCTTCCACGATGTATGAGGCCGCGGTTCAGTTGGCTTATAGGAAGTGAGGTCATGCCCGCTTTCACCGTGAGGCTCTTAATGGTTTTTCCCGCTAAGTCCAATACTCTCACGCGACCCGCTTGAGATGTTGTGATTTGAAGTTGGTCCTGAGTAACAACAGCCTTGAAGGAAGCGTTGTCAGAAGTATTCAGCGAAGCGATACCCGTAGTTTCGAGCGGAACGCGAACCAGCGGACAAATGGCAAAGCTACCCGTGCCACCGCCGTACATACTGATGGGGCGCAAGTAGTCAGTCTCGCCCTTCAGTCGCGCAAAGGAATTGTGCGCTAAGCGGTTGTTAGCGTCAGCTTCAGAAAGGGGAACGCCGATTTGGTCCGTCAGAATGCAGAAGTCCTCTGTACTTGGGTCGTTGCTAAAGCCTTCTATTGATATGAAGAACAAACCTTTGCCATAGAGATCCAAAGGTACATCAAAACGGAAGGCTGCTACTGCTCCGCCCTCTACGGGTGCCCATGCGCCGTCCTCGCCGTCTGCTTTGATATCCTTCATCTTCATCGTCTGAACTTCAACGGGCAGCGTGGTAAACTTAAGTTCGCCGCCCTCAGGAAGTTTCACCATCCAAACTTTCAGTACAAGTGTGGCATCTTCCTTATATTTCTTGGGTTTATGATGGAGGTACACATTGACACCATCAAGGTACATATCATCGCTTCCCATCATAAATAAATTTCCTACTCCAACAATTCCCTTGTTGTTAGTACCTCCCAAACAGCCGCCTACTTCCAGTCCTTCGCTGAAGGGAAGCATAGCCAGCTGGTAAGTAGATCCCCACTTGCGCATATCGATCGTTGTGATTTCAGCAGTACCGCCCGCTTTGATTTTTCAAGTCAGGTTTATAAGTGCTTACGCCTTTGCTTGTCGTCACCTCAAGTGTGGGGAAGTCGAAAAGGCCTTCAACGGTGTACTTCGCTGAGGCGTCCTGCGTTTGCTGGGAGCTAACGGTGGCTCGGGTATTGTCCACTTCCACGCTGTAGGTCCATTTTTTTGACGCATCCTTGAAAACCACATTTCGCTCCTTTGAAGCCAAGAGCCAAGCCCCGCCATTGATGGCTTTGTGCCTAACTAACAGATTGCACACTGCATTGTCCTCTTGCTTGATTGTAGCAATGTTTCGCAACAGGACTGGCAAAGCATACTGTGCATCTGTTGTGGTGATTGCTTGTGCAGCTCGTAGCTCTGCTTTTGGGCTTACACGCAACACTCTTCAACACTTGTGCTCTTGCCTGCAACAAAGGTAGGCACAAGCAGAAGCACACTGATAAAAGCAGTAAAGTTTCGTCTCATAGATGATATAATTTAAGTGATGACATATTGTCGGGGCCTAAGCTACAGAAAAAAGGAGAGATGCACCAATAGATATGACAAAAAAATCAGAAAGATTTATAATTTCTATGAGTCACTATGTTGGAAATATGTTTTATAGCATATTTATTTTTTTCTCCTGTAATTTTCTCCGTCATTGTCTGCTTTTTAAGCGATTGTTATTCATGTAAGTACCGAATTGCTTGCTTATCTCGGGGAATTTTTCCGAAAATTGCAGCCGCGCGAGGGGAGCAGGGGTGCTGAACGGCCCGCGCTTTATGCAACGAAACTCATCTTTTATATTTATGACAAGAAAAAAATCATATTATTGTGCAGCCTATTGCTATCGACCCTCACCTCCTTTGCAGCGAGCAAGATAAAGGTGGCGTGCGTGGGCAATAGTGTGACGTGGGAGCTACTGGATTGCCCGAACGCGAAACTCAGTGCTATCCGGCGCAATTGCAACGCCTGTTGGGTGATGGCTACGAGGTGCGCAACTTCGGACATTCGGGAACTACGCTTCTCGAGAAAGGACATAGGCCCTACGTGAAGCAGAAAGAGTATGAAGAGGCTTTTGGCTTTTTAAGGCCGACATGGTAGTAATCCATCTCGGCCTCAATGATACCGATCCGCGGAATTGGCCGAATTATAGCGAGGACTTTAATGCCGACTATTTGCGCCTTATCAGCCAATTCCGCGCGGCCAATCCGAAAGCGCGGATATGGATATGTCTGATGTCGCCCATATTCGATCGTCACGCCCGCTTTTTGTAGCGGAACGCGCGATTGGCACGCAACCATCCAGCAACATATTCGGCAGGGTGGCCAAAGCCGCAAACGTTGGGCTGATTGACTTACATGCACCGCTCTATTCCCGTCCCGATCTTTTTGCAGATGCTCTCCATCCCAGCGCGGAAGGGGCTGCAATCATTGCTCAGACCGTATATAGCGGTCTGACGGGTAATATGGCGGTTTGCAACTCCCACCGCTCTACACGGACGGTATGGTGATGCAGCGAAATGAGCCAGTTGTTTTTCGCGGCATGGCGAATGCTGGTGAACAAGTCAAGGTTAGTTTTTGCGGCCGCACGCTCTCCTGTCGGGCAGATGCCGCGGGACAGTGGACACTCACCTTCCCTGCTCAAACAGCCGGCGGCCCTTACAAAGGCAACCTTATCCGCCCCGAGCCGCCGCATAGTTCTTGACAATATATATATAGGAGAGGTGTGGCTCTGTTCGGGACAGTCGAATATGGAACTACCCGTTTCATCAGTTTCCAGCAGAGACGCCGATTTGGCTCAAGCCGACAGCCGAACGCTGCTCCACTTCTTCAATATGCCCGCTATCTACGCCACGAATGCCGTAAAGTGGTCGGCCACTGTCTGCGATTCTGTCAATCGCCATCAGTATCTCCGCCTCGGACCGTGGCGAAAATGTTCACGCGAAAGTCTGAAAGGTTTTTCAGCCGTCGCCTACCATTTTGAGACAGCTTTGGCCGATAGTTTGAAAGTTCCCGTGGGCATCATCTGCAATGCCGTGGGCGGCACGACAACTGAATCCTGGATAGACCGACATACCTTGGGTGGGACTTTCCTTTGATTTTGCGCGACTGGTATCAGGGGCGATTTCGGAATGCCTTGGGCGCGCCAACGAGCATTGCAGAATATCAGCGAGAGCAAGAACCCTTTGCAGCGCCACCCCTACGAACCTGCCTATATGTTTGAGGCGGGTATGCGCCCTTTTGGCCATTATGCCCTCCGCGGTGTGGCTTGGTATCAGGGGCGAATCTAATGCTCACAATGCGGAGCTGCATGAGCAGCTTTTCCCGCTCTTAGAAAAAGTTGGCGCAACTTCTTTGGCCGTCCGCAACTGCCTTTCTATGTTGTCCAACTCTCGAGTCTCAACCGCCCCTCTTGGCCGCATTTCCGCGACTCTCAACGCCGTTTTGGCCGCGCAATTACCTCAAACGTGGATGGCTGTAACAACGGATTTGGGCGACTCCCTCGATGTGCACTACACCCTCAAGCAACCCGTTGGCGAACGCTTGGCGCGCTTGGCTCTCTCACACTTATGGTCCACGCTTGAGGCCGAAGGCCCTGTGTGTGAGGTGTCAGTGTGCAGGCCGATGCGCTTCGCCTGCGTTTCAGTCATGCCGACGGATTGGCGGCGAATGGGCCCAAATTGATAGGCTTCGAAGTGGCCGGAGAAGACGGCGTTTACCATGCAGCTATGGCCCAAATCGAGGGCACAACAGTGGTGGTGAAGAGCAATGCCGTAAAGCGCCCCGTCTCTGTCCGTTATGGCTGGCAGCCCTTTACGCGTGCCAATCTCGTCAATAGTGCTGCGCTTCCTTGTAGCACGTTCGAGGCCGCGGCCGCGCTGCCAAATAGCGAACACATTTGATACGCACGAAAGGTTCTCTGCACATAGTTGTGACGGAGAACCTTTTTCATTTCTTCGGTATGGCTTTGTTCTTATCTTCGGATATGGGGAAGATGATACAACCGTTGTAGTCAATAAATTTCTTATTCTACGCCATCGAGGTGGCTCAAATCTGAATCTTTCTCTGGTGGGTGAGTGGGAGAAAGCTTTCTGTTCGTCGATAGAATAAGACTGTCAGCTGACAGAATAAGGCTATCAACTGGCGCAATAAGGATGCCGACCGACACCCTTATTGTATCCACGCATAGCTTTGGACTAAAAAAATGGAAAAATATGCTCCGAAATTTCAGAGAAAAGGAGAAAACGGAGAGTTTTAATGGAGAAAATGAGGCGTTTTTATATTTTGAGCGAAGAAAAATCTTTGCGGAAAATCCCAGTTTTTCAAAGATACTGAAAAAAATCAGAGCATAGAAGAGAAAAGTCAGGTGTAAAAGAAAATGCCGAGTAAAGTTACTCGGCAATATGGCGGTTTTATTGTAGAAACTCCGACAAGGCTCGTATCCTTTCCTGAAAGCTGACGGGCATCAGGCTTGGCCGCTCAAAAACCATCGGCAGGTGTGGGCGTGGCCGTGGCGAGGAGGGACGCGAGGGTCTGTTGGAAGTCGTCGGCGTTGAGGCTGTCAAAGACGCGGCCGTTTTCGGGCGTTACGAGGGAGCGCGAACCAGCGTAGCGGCTCACCATGACGCGGCAACCGGAGAGCAGAGCCTCGTTGGTGACAGCTCCGAAGGCTTCCTGCCAGCTTCCAGGACGAAGACGCTCGCCGTGCGGTACCACGCCATCAGTTCGTACCCGCCGTAAGCCCCTGGGAATAGGACTTTGTCGGCCACACCGTTTTTCCTCTGCCGTTTTGAGTAAGTTGTCCCTCTCTTCGCCTTGCCCAACGAGCACCAGGCGCAGGCTGTCCTTTTCTTCTTCCTTTCTGACCACGGCAGCAAAGGCTTCGATGAGTGCTCGGAGGTTTTTGAGCGCCACGAAACGTCCCACAAAGAGCACACCTTCTTACCCTCCAACTGCCAGCGGCTCACGTGCGTGGCGGCAAAGGGGGCGATGAGCGATTGTTCAGCACGGAAACGTTCCTCGTCGCGGATGATGGGGAAACTGAATAGGCGGCGCGCCGGACTATTATGCTTGTACCAATCGGCCATTTCGGGACTAATCGTCACCAGACCATCTATGTGGCGCAACAGGTACATTTGTCGGCGTCGTTTTCCGCCTTGCCGCGCTTCGGCCATGTCTTGGCTGTCGTCGGTCATAGTATATAGGCGAAATTTGCTGCGGTGGAGCGTGCGATAGGCCAGAGCTGCCCAGAGCGATAAGGTATATTCGCAACAAAGCACCACATCGGGCTGAAAGGCGCGAATGGTTTGCCAATAGCCCAGATTGATGTCGCGCCCAAAGAGTTTGAAGTGTTGGTCCAGATATTCGTAGCGGAACGTGGCATTCTTGAGCAGTTCTTGCTGCTGAATGAGCAATTCGTCGTTCTGCCGCTGCAAGAAAAACGACTTTACAGTCGAAAATATTCCCCAGAGCATTGAAGAAATCGAGCCGATAAGGGGCTAAGGCAGGATGAAAGATAAGAAGGCGGGACATATTATTGGGGTGTTTAACAGATAAAGGATAAGGGAGAAAACATCAGAAGAGGCGAGCCAGCCGACTGTTCTGATAAAGAATACATATTGGAGCGAAAAAGGCCCCCTCTATTTCTCCCGTAGAGGGGAGGGCTCTGTCTGCTTGCAAGAGGGCATCTGAGCACTCCCCTTATGGGGAGATGGAGGGGCTTCCTATCCTATTGGTAGGTTTATCCTACTCCGATCCAGGGTTTAACAGGGCGGTCGACGGTGATAACAGAGAGACTGCCGTCGTTGTTAACGGCGCTGAGAATCATACCTTGGCTGTCGAGGCCGCGGGCTTGCGAGCGGGGAGGTTGGCTATGAAAACCACCTGCTTCCCAAGGAGCTCCTCGGGCTTGTAGTACTTAGCGATGCCGCTCAGTATCTGGCGCTTCTCAAACCATCGTCGATGAGGAATCGGAGTAACTTGTCGGCCTTGGGAACCTTTTTCGCATTCCAACACAGTGCCCACGCGGAGGTCCATCTTTGAGAACTCTTCGATGTCAACGTCTGCGCGGATGGGCGCAGCCTTGTAGTTGGCCGCTTCGTTGGCTTTCTTCGTTTCTTCAAGCTTCTTGATTTGCGCTTCCACTACTTCGTCCTCGATTTTCTCGAAAGAGCAGTTCTGGTTTGTTCAGCTCGTGTCCAGCAGCAAGTAGGTCGGTCTGGCCGAGATTGTCCCACTTGAGGTCAGGGCATATTTATCATGCTGCGCAATTTCTCAGAGCTAAACGGCAAGAAAGGCTCGAAAGCGATGGCCGATTAGCCACCAGCTGCAACGAAAGGTTCAGAATCGTCTCCACGCGCTTCGGATCGGTCTTGAAGACCTTCCAAGGCTCAGAGTCGGCTAAGTATTTGTTGCCGATGCGGGCTAAGTTCATCGCTTCCTTTTGTGCGTCGCGGAAGCGGAACTTCTCAAGCAGCTCTTCCACCTTTGTCTTGACGTCGCGGAACTCTGCAATGATTTCTTTTGTCCTGTTCAGTGAGCTCTCCGCAGGCGGAACTTTGCCTCCGAAGTACTTCTGCGTCAGCACAAGGGCGCAGTTGACGAAATTGCCGTAGACAGCCACGAGCTCATTATTGTTGCGCGCCTGGAAGTCCTTCCAAGTGAAGTTGTTGTCCTTAGTCTCCGGAGCATTGGCGGTAAGTACGTAGCGAAGCACGTCTTGTTTTCCGGGGAATTCCTCCACATATTCGTGGAGCCAAACCGCCCAGTTGCGAGAGTAGAGATCTTGTCGTCTTCCAGATTGAGAAACTCGTTGGCAGGAACGTTGTCCGGCAAAATATATGAGCCTTCAGCCTGGAGCATAGCAGGGAAAAACGATGCAGTGGAATACGATGTTGTCCTTTCCGATAAAGTGGACGAGGCGCGTGTCTTGGCTCTTCCACCATTTCTCCCAGTCGTTGGGCAGCAGCTCCGCGTGTTGGAGATGTAACCAATGGGAGCGTCGAACCAAACATACATTACTTTTCCCTCTGCGCCTTCCACTGGTACGGGGATGCCCCAGTCCAAATCGCGGGTCACGGCGCGCGGTTTCAGACCCATATCAAACCAACTCTTACATTGGCCCACCACGTTGGAGCGCCAATCGGAGTGGTCAGCAAGTATCCACTTCTCCAGCCAGGGCTGGGCTTTGTCGAGCGGCAAGTACCAATGCTTTGTTGTGCGCAATACTGGTTTTGAACCGCTGATGGTACTGTGCGGATTGATAAGTTCGGTGGGGAAAGATCCTTACCGCACTTCTCACACTGGTCGCCGTATGCGTCAGGGATTTCCGCAGTGGGGACACTCACCTTTAATATAGCGGTCGGCCAAGAAAGTCTTTGCCTCCTCGTCGAAGTACTGTTCGCTTTCTTGCTCGATAAATTCTCCTTTTTCGTAGAGCTTTTCAAAGAATTCGGTCGCGGTCTTTGCGTGTACGTCCGAAGTAGTACGGCATAAATACTAAAGCTTATTCCGAATTTCTCAAAAAGATTCTTTGATGAGTTTATGGTAGCGGTCGCAGACATCTTGTGGAGTGACGCCCTCTTTCTAGCGCGGATGGTGATAGGGTACTCCGTGTTCGTCGGAACCACAGATAAAGAGAACATCACGTCCGCGAAGGCGCAGATAGCGCACATAGATGTCGGCCGGCACATAAACTCCCGCCAAGTGTCCGATATGAACACCGCCGTTGGCATAGGGCAGAGCGGCCGTCACAAGGGTGCGCTTGAAGTCTTTTCTTTTCCATATTATTTATTTCTCTTATTATAATTCTATTTATGTGTGCAAAATTACTTCAATATGAGGAAACTATGAAAATTTTGCTTTCTTTTCTTGTCCGACACAATAAGTATTCGCTACCTTTGTAGGCGAAAGATGAGTAAAATTAACCTTCGCCGCCGTCGTATAGCCCGTCTGTTGTTGATTGTCTTTATCACAATGACGGCTTTCACTATGCTCCACCGCCACCCAGAGGTGAAGAGCGTGAGACAGCTCCTGCGAACTCTGCATCAGCCATATTCGGCACAGTGGCCACTGGTCTGCGGAGCATTTTTCATTGCAGCCGTGCTTGCTTTTGCGAGTTAGCGTCGCTGCCTTTCCTTCAGGGGAGCTGCACCAGCCTTTTATGGTGCCCATTGCTCTCTTTGTTTTTATTCACACCTCGGTTGGACCAACGCCGCGCTCTGGGCGTTCTGTCATTTATTATCCCAAGAGCACCGCCCGTTTTTCATTTAGTTTTTCTGAATAGATACAAGGTATTTCTCATTGTATGCGGATGTGTTTTTCGCACAGATGTATTCTCTTTGTGTCTCTATGAGTGGTGGATCATTGGCTTTGGGCTGTTGTTCTGCATCTCAGATCTCCATCTACTTTTAATAATAAGTTTTGCAAATTGCTGGACACTTCTGCGTGTCTTGCAACGTGCTATTCATATATACAATAAATAAAAATGAAAAGATTACATATCTTATTTACATTCTCTCATACTCCTGTGCGCCACTTCCTTAAGCGCGCAGAACAAGACAACCCGTCTGGACGGCCGCGTGACAGATGGTCCCGACGGACAGCCCCTTTTTGGCGTTCGCGTTCACCTTCCTGCACTGAAACTCTCGGCAGTAACCAATTCCGAAGGTAATTACCACTTCGAGGGTCTACCAAGTGTTCGCACACAGATTGAAGTTTCTTACGAAGGTCACCAAACTATCGTTGAGCAAATCAATCTTACTCAAAACACACACAAAGATTTCGTTCTCTTAGAGCGTGATGCTCGTCTGGGCGAAGCAGTTGTCACGGGTGTGACGGGAGAAACTCGTCTCCAGAAACTCTCTACGCCTGTAACGCTCCTTTCTAACGACAAATTGCGCGGTATTTCCTCTACCAACATCATAGATGCTTTGGCACACGAGCCAGGTATTTCACAGATCACTACGGGTAGCGGCATCTCCAAACCAGTGATTCGCGGTTTGGGTTATAATCGCATTGTGGTTGTTAATGATGGTATTCGCCAGGAAGGACAACAGTGGGGCGACGAGCATGGTATCGAGATAGATCCGCAGAGTGTTCATTCGGTCGAGGTTCTTAAAGGTCCGGCCAGCTTGATGTACGGCTCAGATGCTTTAGCTGGCGTCGTAATTTTCCATGAAGCTCCCACATTGGCCGAAGGTACCATGCACTCCGAAGTATCTTCCGAGTACCAGAGTAATAACGGCTTGCTGAACTATTCACTCAACTTTGCCGGCAATAAGAAAGGCTTTGTCTGGAACGGACGTTTCAGTGATAAATATGCGCACGACTACAAGAACAAGTATGACGGCTATGTCTATGGTACAGGTTTCAAGAGCGTGCGGCTTCTGTCATGCTGAGGGCTTAATCGTGGTTGAGGGTTACAGCCATCTTATCTTTGAACGCTATCATATTATGCCCGACATTGCCGAAGGTGAGCGTGCGGCCGATGGTTCTTTCCTTCGTCCCGACGGAAAAAAAGCTACGCACGACGATTTTCTCTCTTATCGCCACGGACTTCCCTATCAGCACGTTTATCATACCAAGCTCGTCAGCGATAACTTCTTCATCTTGCCCAAAGGTACGCTCAATTTTATCTTAGGGTCTTCAGCAGAACCAACGTAAAGAATACGAGGAAGTGGCTCATCCCAATATTCCCGGCCTTTATCTCTTCTTGCAGACGCTGAACTACGATGCACGCTATACGCTGCCTGAGCTTTCGGGCTGGAAAAATAGTGACGGGCATCAATGGTATGCTCCAGCGTGAAAAGAATAAGGGCGAAGAATTCCTTATCCCCAACTATCGCCTCTTTGATTTCGGTCTCTTTTGCTACTACGAGCCGTGATTTCGGCCGTCTGAGTCTGAACGGCGGTCTTCGTATTGATCGTCGCCATATCAATAGCGATGCTCTTGTTGATAATGGTGAGCAGCGTTTCGAAGCGCTCAATAAAAACTTCTTTGGTGTTTCCGGAAGCGTAGGTGCTACTTATAAGGCCAGCGAACAATTTCTTCTGCGCGCCAATATAGCTCGCGGTTTCCGTGCTCCTACCATCAGCGAACTGGCTGCCAATGGTGTCCACGAAGGTTCTCTTCGCTACGAGAAGGGCAACTCCTCGCTCAAGCCCGAAACAAGTTGGCAGCTCGATATGGGTGCAGATTTCTCCTCCCCTATCGTTTCAGCTCAGCTCTCCCTCTTTGCCAACCTCCTCATTAAGAACTACGTCTATTCAGTACGTCAGCTCGATGCTCTGGGTAAACCGCTCATCAAGGACGATCACGAAGTTTATCAGCACCAGAGTGGCGACGCTCGCTTGATGGGAGGTGAATTGATGGTCGACGTTCATCCCCTCGAACAGCTCCATATCTCCAACACCTTCTCTTATGTCAATAGTGTGCAGCTCCATCAACCCAGAGAGTCCAAGTATCTGCCTTTCACGCCCGCCCCGCGTTGGAATTTCGATGTTCGTTATGATTTCATCCGCGACGGTCGCGTGTTCAACAACGCTTGCTGCTGCTGTTGGTGGCGAGGTGAACCTGCGCCAGAACCATTTCTATGCCGAAGGCGGCACCGAAACTGCCACTCCGTCCTATACGCTTGTCAATCTCTCCGCTGGTACAGACATTCGCATCAACGGTCGTAAGTTCGGCTCTCTCGTGCTGACGGTTCACAATCTCTTTGATCGTGCTTACCAGAACCATCTTAGCCGTCTGAAGTATGCTGATGAAAATCCCGTCACGGGACGTCGCGGCATTTTTTTAGTATGGGCCGTTCATTCAATATCAAGTTGAATATACCAATCGACTTCTGATATTTTTCAGAAAAAGGCGAGAACCTTACGTTCTCGCCTTTTTTTATTGTTCACCAAAGTCTCTGTATTTTTTTCTCTTCATCTGTCGCTCTCGTCGTCGTCCTTGATGTGTTTTTTTACCCTCATAAGTGAGCAGTTCTTCGCGCTTGAAGCGATAGCTGGTAGAAGCCAGCGACTGACTCTCATCAAAGCAGTTGGAACGAACATCAAAGATGCCGCAGATGAGGTCATAGAGCAAGTCGTTGGTCACATATTTCTCCGCATTGTTCTGCAAGGCCTCCATGCGGCCCGGATGCAGCGAGCGATATTCCGAAGAGAGATAAGCGAAGAGCGGAATACGTGTCATCTGAAATCCGTCGAAGTTTGGCTTGCGGCGTCGCCCAGGTTCTGTGGCGTGGTCGCTGCAATAAACCATGGCGCGCAGGTTGAGCCGTTGGCGCGCATAATCGAACACTTTCTCCAATACCATGTCCGTATAAGCCAGTGAGTTCTTGTAGTTCACCACATTGTCCTGAACGCCCGGTTTCCCCCAGCGCGTAAATTCTTGCGGGTAGCGGTTGATGAAATTGAAGTGGCTACCAATCAGGTGGAGCACAACAAAATTATTCTTCGTAGGGATCTACCTCATCGAGGAAGTCGAGTAGCGACGCGTCGTATTGCACCTTCCCCACTTCCTGATGCGTCCATTTAGCCACATCTGCCGTCTCGGCCACGAGAGAAATAGGCGTATCGAAAGTGCCCAAATGTCCTTGATTGCTATACCAATGCACGCGATAGCCCAACTTATGGGCCATGTCAACCACTGAACAGGATTCTGAAAAATCCTTATTGTTGTATTGGTTAAACTCCGTCAAGGCACGTTCCAACGAAGGCACTGTTTGCATCGAACAAGAGTAGGCCTTCGGAAAGAGCACAAAAATGTTCGCTATCCTTTTTTTGCACGCACGAAGCCATGGTGTCGTGTCCTCAGGGCAAGTCCTCATGAAAAGCACTCATAAAGTCGCGGCAGCCCGATTCGCCTATCACGAGCACCACCGTCCCCGGCTTCTCTGTTGGCTGTCCCAAGGCTTCTGCTTCGAGGGTGCTCACGCGTTTTTCGGTAGAAGCAGCATAGTGGCGATAGCCTTCGATGTATTCTTTCACATCAGCATAGAGCGTGGCAATTCCCGTGCGTCCAAACACGCCGTGATGGCTTTTCCAGGTATAGACGAGCAAGAAAAACAGTCAGTCCGCCCACTATCGTCAGGGCGCACCCAAGCCTCCGCATTCTCCAATCGCCCAAACGCTGGTGCGGGAACGGGATATGCAAAAATTAACGAAGCATACGCCCGCCACAGCCGCCACCACGGGCACAACAGCCGCTAAGTTCTGCCACCACGCAAACGAGCGGAAAAAATTCGATAATCTCATTCCTGTCCGTCTCTTGAATAGTCTTCATCCCCGTTGAGTCGATACATACCCGATAGGTCAAATAGTAGATGATTTGAAACAAAGGGATAAACACCAGTACCACTTCAGCTGTCGCCACCAAGGTGCTCACTATCCTGCTGCTCGGTAAGAAAGCCGCCAGCAGGGTCAGTAAAGCCCGAAAGGCCGCCAAAGAGATAGAGCCCGAAATCTATATCCATATAGTTTTTCATAATCGGGCGACGATTTGCGATGAGTGAGATGATAGAGCAGCGGATAGGTCAGCATCCACAACCCACTTATCCCCGCCACCAGCAGCAGGGTTCGGAGCCGTCACCGGAACTTGCGCCACCGTCAACGGAATACAGGCCAGCACAGCCGCCACGCCCAAGCGCCGCGTTTGTTGCCCGCGAGCATTTCGCGCCATACCTTTATTGCATGAGAAATACACGATATAGGCCAGCAAGAGCGCACCTGTTATCAAAAAGAAGTATTGCATGATTTCAGAGTTTGGCGCGAAGTTAGAAGATTATATGAAAATAAAAAGCCCCTCCATCTCCCCCATAAGGGGAGTGCTCAGCTGCCACTTGCAGCAGGATTCTTCAACGGCTTCTGATTTTTCGCTTTCTCAGCTTTGGTTCTCCGACCAGTCGGACCAGTCTGACCCGTCCGAGAACCAAAGCTGAGCACTCCCCATGGGGGAGGTGGAGGGGACTTAAAAATATCAACAATCTTCTCACTTTCCCTCTCCCACGAAAGCCACAAAAATCCTCCACGAAAGGGAGAGATCGACCCATCCAGCCTTCCTGCGCGCCGATACAATAAGGCTGTCGGCGGATTCCCTATTGCATCAGCTGACAGAATAAGGAAGCCAGCCGACACAATAAGGAAATTGACGGGCAGGATAAGGCCGAAAACGAGCAGAAAAATGAAAAAAAGTGCAGTTTTTGAGGTGAAAAACTATAAAAACCGGAAAATCTCACTCAAAAACTATCCTGCAAAATCCTCCACTAAAGAAAAAAATTTTTGGCAGATTCTCTCTTTTCGTGCGCTAAAAGGAAAAAAATGGGTTTGTAAAATAATCCCTTACTTTTTTAGCATAAGAAAGCAGTGCGCAATATGAGGTTTGTTGAACACTGCTTCCGTATATGTCGGTCGGGAGAATAAGGGCTTAGCCCAGTTGTTTCAGTCGGTCGCGCAAGAGCGGTACTCCCTTCGATGCCACCTCCTGGATAACCTCCACTTCGCGGCGTGTGGGCACGCGCACAGGCTTCAGGGTCGATCAGGAAAAACAGGACTGTCGGCTGGCGCGTAGCGGATGAGGCCCGCTGCGGGGGTAGACGTTGAGCGAACTGCCTATGACTGCAAAAAATATCGGCCTGCTCCACTTCGCGCGCAGCTAAGTCGAGATTGGGCACAGCTTCGCCAAACCATACGATCCACGGGCGAAGCAGCGAACCATCTTTTGGCCTTCTCGCCGTGGCGAACCTCGAGGCGGTCGGCGGTGAGGGTCTCCCAGCAGCGCGGATTATCGGGGTCGCGACTCGAACAAACGCGCATGAGTTCACCATGGAGATGGATGACGCGATGACTGCCCGCGCGCTCGTGCAGGGTCGTCCACATTCTGCGTGATCACCGTCACATCGTAGTCCTGCTCCGTTTCAGCCAGCACCAAGCTGCCCAGCGTTGGGCTGAGCCGTGGGCAACTGCTTGCGCAGACCATTGTAGAAATCTGTCACCAAATCAGGATCGCGCAGCCATCCCTCGGGCGTGGCCACTTGCTCCACGGGGTATTTCTCCCACAGTCCGCCTGTATCGCGGAAAGTTTCAAAGCCACTCTCGGCACTGATGCCCGCACCAGTCAATACAACGAGTTTCTTCTTCATAATCATAGGGTCTTAAATCAGGCTCTCCCTCTTCTGGCAGCGCGGAAGGGCTTCATCCGTGGGCGTGAAAGAGAAAAGAGTAGGTAGTTTTCGCAAAAATACCTAAAAGTGTAGGTTGTTCTCCTATAGATGGCGCAAAAAAGTAGGTACACTTATAGAAAAATGTTGTATTTTTTTGCGCGAAATAAATAACTACATATAAAAAAATAGAAAAATTTAGTATGGACAAACTTAGCTATGCCCTTGGTATGGTGATTGCCGAAAAACCTCAAAGGTTTGGGCGCAAACAATGTGGACACGACCGACTTTGCGAAGGCTGTTGCTGATGTTCTTGCAGGGAAAGAGCACAGAACTCACGCCGATTGAAGCACAAACAACCGTTCAGGAATTTATGCAGAAACAGGAAGCAGAACGCAGCAAATTCATGCGCAAAGCAGGCGAGGACTTCTTGGCCGAAAAACGCTAAGAAGGATGGCGTTGTGGTGTTGCCCAGCGGTTTTGCAGTACACAGTGCTGACTGAAGGTACAGGTGCGCAACCAAAGGCTACGGATCAGGGTGAAGTGTCACTATGAAGGCCGCTTGATAGATGAAACTGTATTCGACAGCAGCTACCAGCGCGGCGAGCCTGCCGTATTCCCTCTCAACGGCGTGATAGCTGGCTGGACGGAAGGCGTACAGCTGATGAAGGAAGGCGCAAAGTACCGCTTCTTCATCCCCTACAACCTGGCCTACGGAGAGCGCGGAGCTGGCAATTCAATTCCTCCCTACGCTGCTCTTGTCTTCGATGTTGAACTAATCAAAGTAATGTAATTCTTTATATGAAGAAGATTTTATCCTTGGCTGTTATTGCAGCAGCCACGCTCTTTGCTTCCTGCAACAACGGAAGCCCGAAAGCAAAGCATGAAGAACGATGTCGACACGCTCAGCTATGAGATTGGTTTGAGCTCTACAGCAGGGCATCGAGAACTATTTCCAACAGTCTGGTATGGACTCGGCTTATATCGACGACTTCCTCCGTGGCGTGAAAGACGGTGCGCTGGCTGGCGACGACAAGAAGAAGCTGGCTTACTACGCTGGCGTACAAGCTGGTGTGCAGATGAAGATCCAGATGTTCCCAGGTATTGAGCGACAGATTTTTGGCAACGATAGCACGAAGAAACTCTCTTTTGCGCAACTATCTGGCCGGCTTCACGGCTGGTGTGCGCCATAAGTCTGCACTCAAAATCAATGGTGTTGTAATCGATCCAGAACAGGCTGGAGAAGATGCCCAAAAACGTATCGATGTTTTGCGTACGAAAGCCATGGAAGAACAGTATGGCCCACAGCGCAAAACTGCGCAAGATTTCATCTTGAAGATGGCTAAGCAGCCGGGTGTTAAGAAACTGGCCGACGGCGTTTATTATAAGGTTATCAAGGAAGGGACTGGCGCTGTCCCTCCGATACTTCCGTGGTGCGCGTTCAGTATGAACGCAAGCTTCCAAAATGGTCAAATTTTTCGACCTCACGGCGCGCGACAATGGCGGCAAGGCTGTGTCAATGAAAGTAGGGAGGAAGTCCCTGGCTTCAATATTGCTTTGAGCCACATGCCCGTAGGCTCTATCTGGGAAATCTATATCGCTTATGACCAAGCTTATGGCGCGGCAGGACGAGGTCCTATTCCTCCATTCTCTCCGCTGATTTTTCAAGGTACAACTTGAAGGTATCGGTCAGTAAATATCACTACGAGGTGCGATAGATAAGATGTGCGCTGCAGTGGCTACTGCTGAGCGGCTTCTCTCTCGTACCTCGTAATTCGTTTCTTATCCATCATCAATTATTATTCAAAGAAAATGAAAAATCAGAACCATATTTACCCTTGCTCTGGCAGCACTGATGGTGCCGGCAGTGGCTCAGAAGAAGAAACAGCCCAAGACTGTGAAAAGCAACTCAGCTTGTTCCTGCTCAACAGCTCAAACCTGTTGATGCAAAGCTCTTTTCTTATGCTTTCGGTGTGATTCAGGGCGGTAGTTTGAAGGACTATCTCATCCAGCGCGAAGGCGTTGATTCAGCATATCTCCATGATGCCGTTCGCGGTTTCAATGCCGACGGCAATTCTGTTGAGGCCAGAAAGCTATGGCCTATGCCGCTGGTTTGAAGATTGCTAAGATGAACACAGATCGCATTATCCCAGCTATCAACAAAGAGGCTGCGGGCAAGAGCGATGCAAACTACGTGGACGCTGCAGAGTATGTACGCGGACTTTCGCAGGCTGTGTTGGGTGAGCCCACTACGCTGACCGTGGATTCAGCCCAGAAACTCATCGAGCAGCAGGGCTGCCTACACGCAGAACATCTACAAAGCAGGGCCAATCAGGCTTGGCTGCAGGCCAACGCAAAGAAGCCGGGAGTTGTTACAACAAAGAGTGGCTTGCAATACAAGGTGCTCGTGAAGGGTACGGGCGCTGTGCCTGCCGACACTTCTACTGTGGAGGTGAACTACGAGGGCAAGCTCATCGACGGTACTGTCTTTGACAGCAGCTACCGCCGCAACCAGCCTGCTCAGTTTAAGGCCAACCAAGTTATCAAGGGTTGGGTTGAGGCTCTCACCCACATGCCCGAGGGTAGCACTTTGGAACTTTACATCCCAGCTGAACTTGCTTACGGCTCCAATAATCAGCAGCAAATTCCGGCCAACTCTACGTTGATTTTCAAGGTGGAATTGCTCAAAAGCCAATGCTTCTGCTAAACCGCGCAAATAATAGCGCATTTTTATCACATAATAAAAGCTGAACTCTTTATTGGGAGTTCAGCTTTTTTTGTTTCTTCCTTTAGCCTTTAGCTCAAAAGCCGTGGCTGAGGATGAAGAGAAGAGGCTTCTCCCCATAGGGGTGAGAGAAGCCTCTGTATGAGTTACCACGAAGTGGATTTCTTGTATTTTGGATCGATGCTGGGGAAGAAGGTGAATCCCGTAAGGCGTTCCAACTCGGCAACAGAGATAACATAGTTCATATAGTTGTCGTTGGTGGCTTTGTGGTCTATCTTGAAAGCTAAGGTCTTTGCTTCGCCCGTTGTGCGGTTGAGAGCGCAGATGGCCTTAAAGTAGTACTTCGGTATGGCTATATCGACACCTTTGTTGTCCTTCATATATGTAATTGTAGTATTTTCCGCTGTGGTCGGCATTGCTCCAGTCACCACGTAGAGGGTGTCAGTGGTGGGCATATACTTTGAGCGCAACGCAGCCTCTAATTGCTGCCACGTTTTCTGGTTCAGACCCGACAATTGCGGGGTCATGTTGGTGTAGTAGAACGTTTGGTTGTTGGATTCCTCCGTAACCAAGCGGTCGGCACTCGGTATCTGGTGACCGCGATCATAACCATGACCGAGACCTTTCTTCATTGTTGATTGCTTAGATTCAGGAAGTTTGGGATCATAGCCCACGCGTTGCTGCGTTCGCCGTTCTTCTTCGTGTGAAAGCGCAGAGGGATACGCCACCCAATAGGCCATTTTCAGCGTTGTATCGTAGAGCATTTCATAGGAGCGTACTTCCTTACCGCCATAGTTGAAGCTGTGCTGAATATATTTGAGTTCTTCTTTCGCACGCTGGGTGTCGGTGATGAAAGGTACTTCCACGTAGCCGTTAACTCCCGTTGGTGGCGTGTCAGGATTGGTTGATGGATTGGAAGAACCCGTTATCGACACGTTCTTTACCTCCCATGTACCAGCAGAAGCAGAGGTGCTGGTGTAGACAAAGGCCACCTCTACGGCTTGCCCAAGGTACTTGGAGAGATCGATAGTGGCTTTCACGAATGAAAAGTTTGTGGGGAAGGCGTTGATAGTCTGCTTCTCCCACACACCGTTGTCGCCTCTGACGTAGACAGAGACTTCCTGCGTGATGTCTTGGAAATACTTCCCTGCATGCTCGAAAGTGAGCGTGGCAGAGCTTGTATTGAGCAGTCCGACTTTCGGAGAGATGAGCCAGCTTTCTGTAGCGTGCTTTTCACTATTGGCATAGCCCGACGCCTTCATACATGCGTATCTGCTGTCGCCTTTCCAAACCGTAGAAGCCTGCCGGCATCATTTTGTTCAGCACTGAGAAATTGCCTTGTTCCCCCATTCAGCGCGTTAGAATAAGGAAGAGAATAGACAGATTCATAAAAACGGAATCGACATTGTTTGCGTTGAAGCGTACGTCCTTTCCGTTGGTCTTGCTGATAACCATTACGTCCTGCGCCTGCATGTGGCCGTAGCCTGCCATAAAGATCAGAAGCAACAGTGTCCTGATAATTTTATTCATATAAAAGATGTTGTTAGATACAAGTTGGGGAGGAAAAAAATAGAACAAACAGGAGACGAGGAAGGATGGTTGTACGCTTCAGCCCAAAGGCTGCGTTTGGATATTTCTCCCTTGTCTCCTGTTGTCGACTTATTTATTCAGTTTCCAAGTGGCACCGTCCTTGGTGTCTTTTACTTCAAATCCGTAGGCAGCAAGTTCGTCGCGAATCTGATCACTGGTGCTCCAATCCTTAGCAGCCTTGGCCTTGGCGCGAACCTCAAGAAGGAGATCGATGGCTTTTACCAAAACTCTCTTCACGTGCGGCATTGCCGTCGGTTTCGGCTTTCAGACCGAGGATGTCGAAAGAGAAAGTGTGGAACACCTCTTTCAGCTTGGCCAGCGCATCGGGGGTGATGGTCTGCTTCTTATCTATGAGCTGATTTACAACGCGGCAAGCGTCGAACAGGTGGCTGATAACGATCGGTGTGTTAAGGTCGTCGTCCATTGCCTCATAGCATTTCGCCTCCAGCTCTTTGGCGTAGTCCAACGTGATACTCCCGTTGGCCGTTGGCTCAATGCGCTCTAAGTTTGCAATAGTTTCCATCAAGCGGTCGAGGCCTTTCTTGCTGGCTTGGAGAGCTTCGTTGCTGAAATCAACTGTTGAGCGGTATTGCGCCTGCAAGATGAAGAAGCGTATCGTCATCGGACTGTATGCTTGCTCTAACTTCTCGTGCTCTCCAGTAAAGAACTCGAACAGCGTGATAAAGTTGCCCAAACTTTTCCCCATCTTCTTGCCTTCGATGGTTATCATGTTGTTGTGCATCCAGTAGTGAACCATCGGCTTCCCTTGCGAAGCCACAGCTTGCGCTATCTCGCACTCGTGGTGGGGAACACGAGGGTCCATTCCTCCCCCATGTATGTCGAACTCTGTGCCGAGGTATTTTCGACCCATCGCCGTGCATTCACAGTGCCAACCAGGAAAACCATTGCTCCAAGGGCTGGGCCAGCGCATAATGTGCTCGGGCTGGGCTTTCTTCAAAGGGCGAAGTCCACTTGATTATGCTTTTTCTTCAGTGCCAGCCAGATCGCGACTGTGGTTAATGATATCGTCGAGATTACGTCCCGACAACACACCGTAGTGATACTTCTGATTGTACTTTTCTACATCGAAATAGATAGAGCCATTAGCCTCGTAGGCAAAACCATTGCTCATAATCTCCTTTACAAGTTCTTCTTGCTCGATGATGTGGCCCGTGGCGTGCGGCTCAATACTGGGAGGCAACACGTTGAGTACATCCATTGCTCGATGGTAGCGGTTTGTGTAGAATTGCGCTACTTCCATCGGTTCGAGTTGTTCGAGCTTTGCTTTCTTAGCTATTTTGTCGTCGCCGTCATCTGCATCGTGTTCGAGATGGCCTACGTCTGTAATGTTGCGCACATAGCGCACTTTGTAGCCCAGGTGCTTGAGATAGCGGAACAGAATATCGAAGGTGATGGCTGGACGCGCATGTCCCAAATGGGGATCGCCGTAAACGGTAGGGCCGCATACATACATACCGACACGCCCCTCATGGATAGGTTTGAATAGCTCCTTGGTACGCGTCAGCGTATTGTAGATGTAAAGTTTATGGTCTGTCATATTATTGGTTGTATATATTTTTGTTGCAAATTTACTTGAAAGTGTTGAAAGTCACAAGTATGGGGCGGAATGGCGCGAGGTTGCAAGCAATGAAGAGATGGCTTGCGACTTCTCTTTTATGGCTCAAAACGAGCACTCTCTGCGTAGCGGATAGTTGCCACGAAGTTGCTCGAAAAGCATCGGATACTTCTTTAGCGACATACTGTCCACTAACGGATCGTAGCGTCTTAGTTGCTCACAGGCAGGCTGCTCGAACGGATTGTAACGATAATTGTCCGGAAGAGCAGGTGGAAGGATGTTGAATGCTATGTCCAGTCCGAAAAAAATCGGCCACGGCTTGTAGCGACATCCGTGTGCCGTTGGCTTTTCCGTCGGCACTATAACCCGCGATGTGAGGAGTAGCAAAGATGGCCTTTTCCAAGAGGCGTTGATCGATTTGTGGCTCATGTTCCCACGTATCTATAATCGCTCCCTTCACATGCTTATGGTCGATAGCCGCCAGTAGGGCCTGTTCATCTACAACTCCTCCGCGTGCAGCATTGATAATGAGTGGCTGCTTCGCTCGACAAGCGGAGAAAAAATCAGCATTGGCCAAATGATGCGTAGGATAAGGGCCGTCCGTGGTCAGCGGCGTGTGGAAAGTGACAACATCGGCCTGTTCGGCAATGGTCTTGAGCTCCACGAAACCTTCTTCGCCGGCTTCGGCGCGGAAAAGGGTCGCACAGAAGGACAGAACAGCCTAATCGCTCGACAGCTGCCACTACTTCCGTGCCCACGTGCCCCACGCCGACCACTCCTATAGTGAGGCTTCTCACATCGAGTACTTTCTCTTGCTGCAACCTCAATAAGCAGCACGCCACATACTGACCCACGCTCGCGGCATTGCAGCCTGGGCAATTTGTCCACCGAATGCCCGCTTCGGCCAACCAGACTGTGTCGATGTGGTCGAAGCCTATGGTAACCGTCACAACAAGGCGAACGTTCGACCCCTCAAGCAGAGCGCGGTCGCAGCGGGTGCGCGTCCTCACTATCAGTACGTCAGCATCGCGCACATCGGTTGCCGTAATGTCGGCCCCGCATTTGTACACGGTTTCGCCCAGTTTCTCCGCCTCTCCCTTTATAAAAGGAATGGCGTTGTCAATGATAAGTTTCAATGCGATAGATGAATAACGAAATATCTACTTCTTCACCAAAAGCTCCCATAGGATTACGCAGTCCTCGGCAGCCGCTGAGGAAGGCTTTAGCCGTTCCAAAAATTCAGGTACATATCCAGACGGACAGGTAGGGTGGTTTGCGTCGTCCGTCACATAGAACGTAACGATGCGCTTCTCCTTTCCGTCCTCCTTTTCCAGGTAGTCGAACACGAGGCAGCGGTAGGTGGTGGTGCGTCCCTCCATCTTCACGTTGTCTTTTCCTCTATATAAGAGCGTTTTTCCATTCCGCGCGTTTACCCTCAGCCATAAGAAAGCTCTGGCGATGACCAGGACTATAATTTTCTGGATTAAAGGAGCGGGCACGCATCATCATGCTAAGCATGTCGAAAGCACAGTATTTCGACTGAAACTGCTTCCAATGTGCTGGTTTGTCATCTCTTTTGTAGAACATCTTTAAATGACACTGCCCGTTGGGGTATGTGTACCACACGCGCTCCTTTTCTATACTGTCCGCCCTCCTTTGCATTTTTCTCGTAGTAGAGCGGAGAGAGGTTCAAACTTGAGTAGGCCGTCAGTGTGTCGCGCATGACGAAGTATTTGTCTGCTCTTTCCGAACCGCGCGTTATGAGTCGCGTGCGATAGGCGGGATTTCCGTTGTATTGTGTCTGCGAAACGCTCCAAGTGGCATTGCCCACTTTTTATCCAGATAAACTTCCAATTGAAGTAGAGATCAAAGGCGAGTGTTTCTCCGCTTTGGAAAGCTGTGTTTGAAGCGGAGCACTGTGCACGGACAAGGCCTGCAACGCTGCTCAGAACGATTGTCAGGATGAGTATTCTAAAATGTTTCATAAGTGTTAGTTATGTGTGACGAATTTCGAGAGACAAAACCGTTGTCGCTGTTAGGCCAACTTATTTGGTCTCCCGCTTTCTGTTCAAGTTTTTTGATGTGCCGATTCGCGTTTGCTGTCGGTCTTCACTTTGGAGAGATTTGCTGGTTTCTGCTCCGTGAGTGGCAGTGCGCGAAGTGTCCAGTTTTGGTCAACATCCCAATTGGCGCGAACGGTTATCGGCGTGGGTAGATAGAAAACCTCCTCGGCCTGGCGCTGCGTTGCATACTCGCCCACGTCCCACTTACCATTGCCGTTGCTGTCCAAGAAGCAGCGAACGTAGTAGGTGCCAGGGCGGACATAGAAGAAGTCGGCGCGGTGGTTCTTCACTTTGAGTTGTCGCTCCACTTTCGTATCGCTGGAGCAACTGCACTATGGTCGTGCTATCGGCATCGGGAATGGTGATGAAGAGAGAGCCTACTTCCTCGGCTGTGGCAATGCTGATATCGAGCGTAGTAGACTTATTGACCAAGCCCGACATACCTACCACGGCGGCACTGTCTACGGCGAGCCGATATTTCTGTCCGGGGCGCCATTCTCCCTATGAGTCGGAACTTCAGTAAGCCTGTGCGCTCTATGCGGAAGGGAACCGCTGTTTCGGTGCTGTCCACTTTTTGGAAGAGATGAAACTTCTGTGAGTCCACAGATAGGGACGAGGTTCTTCGAGGGAAAAAGTTAACATTGTCGATAGGTGTGAAGGGACTCGCCGTTTGTGTGCTCATCTTGAGAGCTTCCACAGGCATACGCTCCTGTGTATAGTCTCCGCGCTTGTGTCTCTTCTCCAGCTGCTTTTGCCAGCGGGCCTCTTTCTCCGCCCGTTCCTTATCGAGGCGAGCATTACTCAGTCGCGGTACCATCTCCATGGTGTCTGTCCGCTCGTAGAGCTGATGTGTTGAGTCGTTCGTGGCTTGGTAGCTGTAAAGGAAGCGGAGCGTGTCGTTGTGGGCCACGTCGGGTTGCTGAATCCAATAGGTGATGGTGTCGCTGTGTGCCGAGTGATCCTCGATGAGCGCCTTGGAGGCATCGAAGTTCAAGCCGCGCACCACGGGACGTTTATCATTCGGCGCGGTGAAATAAGCCGTGAAGCGCGTAGGAATATCGCGCTGCATTTTCAAGAGGGAATGAATCACCGACGTTTCTTGAAACGCCAGCAGAACAATATCGTCGGGCGTGAAAATGGGTATAATTGATGGTGCGGATAGAATCATAATGAATCGTATCGGCCCATACGGTATCGTAGCGCACATCAGGGGTAAGACGACGGCACATAGGACTTGGTGGTAAACGCCAACTTCTCGCCGCGGGTGTACTTAAAGTCGCCGTCCATGTCTTGCAGGGCAAAGACGCGGTAAGTGCCAGGGGGCAACGCCTTTGATGCTGAAGCGACCGCGACTGTCCGTACGCGCCACGCGCTCCAATGGGGTGTTGGTGAAAGCCGTATCATTCAGATTCGAGTGGAGGCCTACGAGGATGCCCGACACAGGACTTAGATTGCTCGCATCGAGCACTGTGCCGCCCACCTCCATTGTGTCAACGCTTTCTCCCGTAGAGAAATAGTAGGTGAATTGCCCGAGCGGATTTCCCTCCGTGGCATCTGTGATGGCATTGGAGAAATCTACCGTGTAGGTTGTATTAGGGCGGAGTTTGTCCATCAGTTCTATGCTCACCTGTCGCCCGCTGACTTTTTATCTCCGGTACTTCCAGCTGTGGCGGGGATACTACCACCTTTTCGGACGCATTTTTCCAGCTTCACATTCTCGCTGAATGTCAGCGTGATTTTCTTAGCTTTCTTCACGTTGCTCTCTCCCTAATTGTGGCGACATTTGGAGCACGCTGGGCGAGGGTCTCATCATACGGGCCGCCATCGGGGCCTGACCCTGGATTGGCGCAAGAGGCCAGTCCTGCCGCTAAAGCGAGCAGCAGGAAGAAAGGGAGGATGTTGCGCGATATATTCATAAACTTTCAGGTTCTTGTATTTGTATCTGTATGCCGACTGGTGGGATGAATCAGAGCTGCCTGAGACAATCAACACTCTGGGTCACTTGTTCAACGCTATCACTTCTTCAATGATGGCGCGGTTATTGGCCAGGCGCGGCACCTTGTGCTGCCCGCCCAGTTTGCCTTTCGAACTGAGCCAGTCGTGGAAGAGATCCGTGCGCCCCACAATGATTTCCAAGGGTTGGAGGGTGATGTCCTTGTGTCGCTTGGCTTCGTAGTCGCTGTTCACGTTTTGAAGCGTGCGGTCAAGTATGGTAGCAAACTCCCCAACGTTGGCGGGCATCTTCGTAAACTCTATGACCCACTGATGGCGGCACTTGCCCGTTTCGTCCATAAAGACGGGGCGGCCGTATATTCTCTCACCTGTGCGCCAGTCTGCTGGCAGGCTTCGGCCAATCCTTGTTCGGCGTTGTCCACAATGAGTTCCTCGCCAAAGGCATTGATAAAACTTTTGGTGCGGCCAGAGATAACGAATTTGTAGGGCTTTTGTTTGCGTGAAGCGCACAGTGTCGCCAATCTGGTAGCGCCACAAGCCGCAGCTCGTGGTAATGACGATGGCGTAGTTGCGGTTTGTCTCCACCTCCCAAAGGCACAACCTGCGGCTGTTCCTTCCCGACGTCCTCCAGCGGTATGAACTCGTAGAACACACCGTAGTCGAGCATCAGCAACATAGCTGGATCGGCCAAATCGCTTTGCAAACCGAAGAAGCCCTCGAGGCGTTGTAAGTTTCCATATATTGCATCCGCGGGTTGCGTATCAAACTGTGGTATAGCTCGCGGTAGGGCGTGAAGGCAATACCGCCGTGGAAAAACACTTCCAGATTGGGCCACACCTCGTCGAGGTACTGTTTGCCGCTGAGTTCGAGCACGCGCGTGATGACACCCATCATCCACGACGGCACACCCGACAAATTCGTCACGTTCTTCCGTAGTGCCTCGCGCGCGATGAGGTCACGCTTCTCTTCAAATTCGCTGAGCAGTGCAACGCGCTTCTTGGGGACACGGAAGAGATTAACCACGGGATTGATGTTCTCAATCAGAATGGCGCTCAAGTCCCCAACGAGGCGAGCCGGGGAGGTTATAGTTCGACTGATGGCTACCGCCCAAGATGAGGAGCGCCCATCAAAGAGTCGGCTCTCGGGATGGCTGTGCAGATAGAGGGCCACCGCGTCAGTGCCACCTGCATAGTGCGTGTCGTGAAGTCCAGCGGAGAAACAGGGAATAAACTTCGATTTGTCATTGGTAGTACCGCTCGATTTGGCATACCATTTCACACGCCCTTCCAAAGCACATCGCGCTCACCATGGCGCATGCGGTCAATGAAAAGCCTTTGAGTTCCTCATAGGTGTTCACGGGAACGGTGCGAGAAAACTCCTCGTAGGAACGGATTTCGCCAAACCCATGGTCACGCCCATAGGGCTGTCTGGGCCGCTTCGCGCAGCAAGCGCGCCAGCACCTTTCTTTGGATTTCTTCCGCATCTGTGGCATAGCGCGCTATCGCTTTCAAACGGTGTAGGGAAAAACGGGCGTGCCAATTTTTGTTATACTCATTCCGTTCTATTTTCTTGCTTTAAGAAAGCAAAGATAACCCTTACGGCGGGGAATGCAAAAGCATTCCGCCCTTTTAGTAACACTTAATGTTCCCCAGCCTGCAGAGAGCAACAACCCCACCCTTCTTCCTCGCCTCCATCTTAGGGGAATTTAGCAGTAGCTTACAGAGCAGGGGTGAATATCTCAGTTTTTGTCAAATAGATTCTTACTCTATGCCTCCGCAAGTGGCTCAAAACTGACTGCGTTTCCGTATGTGTGAATCAGAGCAAACCTCGGATTCGTGGATACAATAAGGTTGTCCGTCAGCATCCTTATTGTGTCGGTCGATAACCTTATTCTGTCCACCAATATCCTTATTGTATTGACGAGTTTCCTGGGCTAAAAATGCATAAATCAGCTCAAAAATTCAGTAAAAGGAGAAAACTGACAACTCCGCAGGAGAAAACGGAGAATTTTTGCGATGGCGGTGGCTAATATTTTTGAAGAAACGGCCGTTTCTCAAAGATGATGAAGAATGGGAATGTAGATGCGAAATGATGAATGTAAAGAAATCGGCGATAAAAATAAGCGGTCAGAAATTTTTCTAAAGTCCCCTATTGATAGCTTTCTTCTCGCGGACAACGGAAAAAGGCTGCTTCGTTTGTGCTGATGCGTGAGTTTTTCTTTGCATTTATTGTTACTTAAAATTTATGGCTAATATGTGTAGATATGCAGAATATGTCTTACATTTGCATAATGCAATACTGTAATAGATACAATACAATATTCATAAATCCAACGACTGATGAAACAGTTCAAAAACCTTGCTATTCCTGCTGACGCTGGCTCTCTTGCCCGCGATGCAGGGTTTTTGCACAGCAAATCCCGCAGCTGCCTATTGATCCGGCAGTTCGCATGGGTGTCCTGCCCAATGGCACGACCTATTACATCCGTCACAACAATCTTCCTGAGAAGCAGGCTTTCTTCTACATCGTGCAGAAGGTGGGTTCCGTGCAGGAGGAGGAATCGCAGCGCGGTCTGGCTCACTTCTTGGAGCACATGGCCTTTTGGCGGAACCATCAACTTCCCTGGTAGCGGTATCATCAACTACACGCAAAGAATCGGCGTGAAGTTTGGCGAGAACCTCAACGCCTACACCAGTACGGACGAAACGGTGTACAACATCGACAACGTACCCGTGACGCCAGCTAACCTTGACAGTTGCGCTCATCCTTCACGACTGGAGCCGACTTGCTCCCCTCACACCGGAAGAAATCAAGAAGCAGCGCGGCATCATCCACGAAGAGTGGCGTTTGCGCTCAAGTGCCAGTCAGCGCATCTTGAACCGCAACCTCGAAAGCTCTATCCGGGTTCACGCTACGGCAAGCGCATGCCGATTGGTTTGATGAGCGTGGTGGACAACTTTAAGCCCGAGGAGCTCAAAGCCTACTACCGCAAATGGTATCGCCCCGACTTGCAGGGGCATAGTAGTGGTGGGCGACTTCGACGCTGCTGAAATGGAGGCTAAGGTTAAGAAACTCTTCTCTGACCTGCCCAACCCGAAGAACGAAGCTAAATATGAGAGCTATCCTGTGCCTGACAACAACGAACCTATCTATGTTATCGACAAGGACAAGGAACAAACCGTGGGCGTGATCGAAATCATGTTCAAAACGGAAACGATGGACCGCAATATGCGTGGCTCACAATATTTCCTGATGCAGAACTATTTCACCGCACTGGCCACTTCGGCTCTGAACCAACGTTTCAGCGAGATGACGCAAAAAGCCCGACTGCCCATTTGTTCAGGCAGGAGTGGACTATAGCACTTATCTGCTCTCCAAGACGTGTGACGCATTGTCCGTTTACATCGTTCGAAGCCCGGTAAGGACGCTGAAGCTGTCAAGGCTGTTATGGCGAAATCAAACGCGCTAACAAATTCGGTATTACAGAGACTGAGCTGATGCGCGCAGATGATGAATTCCTGCAACTTGGAGGCCGTTTACAACAACCGCGACAAGCAGAAGAGTAGCTACTACATCCCGCAGTACTACCGCCACTTCCTCGAGGGTAACGCTATCCCCAGCATCGAAACAGAGTATAACCTCTACAAGATGATTTCACAGCAGCTCCGCAGCTCTAAGCAGCTCTCTCCTATGGTTAGCGAGATGGTGGCTGGACTGACGGCACGCACCGATACGAACTTCGTGTTCCTCGCCTATGTATCCTGAAAAGGACGGCGTTGTTGTGCCTACTGAAGCACAGATGAAGGCGGCCGTTGCAGCAGGTATGGCTGAAAATGTTACTGCCTATGTAGACAATGTGAAGAACGAACCGCTCATCACCAAAACTGCCCAAGGCTGGCAGCGTGAAGAAGCAGGAGGCTGCTGACTTCGGCTATACTAAATGGACGCTCTCTAACGGTGCAGTGGTCTATTTCAAGAAGACGGACTTCAACGAGAGCCAGATAATCATGAGCGCACAAAGTGCGGGTGGTTTGAACGAACTGAACATCAAGGGACACCAAGACTCTTGTCAACGCACAGATGGCTGCCGACATCGTGGACGGTACGGGTCTGGGCAACTTCAAGCAGACGGAGCTGGAAAAAGCTTTTGGCCGGCAAGCAAGTGAGTCTTAGCTCATCTATCAACAACGATACTGAAAGTCTCGGCGGAGCTCTACTCCGAAAGATTTGCGCACACTCTTTCGAGATGCTCTACCTCAAGTTTACGGCTATTGGTAATGATCCCGAATCCTACAACAATACCTTGCTGAGCATGAAGACGCAGTTGGAGAACGCTGAAAAGGTTCCCGAAACAGCTTTCTCTGACTCTATTCGCACAACCATTTATGGTCACGATGCACGCATCCGCACGACGGAACAGAAAAAGGCTGACTTCGCTCTCTATGATTATCAGACGATGCAGAAGATTTATCGTGAGCGTTTCAACAGCCCATCAGATTTCACGTTCTTCTTTTACGGGTAACATCAATGTTGATTCTCTGAAGCAGTTCTGCGAACTTTATCTCGCTTCTATCCCAGCTGCTAAGAATAAGGAAGTACGCCGCGATCCGAAACTCGAACTTGTCAATGGTCAGGGTGACCAACAAGTTTGTACGCTCTATGGAAACGCCGAAGGCTAACATCGTGATCCTCTACCACGGCAACCATCCCTACTCTCTCAAAGAGGCTCAAATCATCAACGCTTTTTGGTTCTGTGCTCGACGACCGCGTACTCCAGAGCGTTCGCGAAAAGGCCAGCATCGCCTACAGTACGCAGGCTGGTGCTAACGCAAGCTATGGTTTCCGCCCGCAGTATTCTGTTCAGCTCTACTGCCCTGTGAAGCCTGCCAATGTGGACCAGGCGCTTCAGCTCATGAATGAAGCTATCAAGGAGATTGCAGAAAGGGCGTGACCGCCGAAGAACTTGACAAGGTGAAGAAGTTTTGAGATTAAGGAATACCAGGAAAGCCAAAAGAATAATGGATACTGGCAAGGTCTTATCTCTGCTAAAAACTTTCTGGAACCAAGACGGCCGCACAGGCTACGAGGCTGCAGTGAACGGCGTAACAAGCCAAGACATTCAGAACTTTGCTAAAAACGTGCTTCTCAAGCAGAATAACAAGTGCACCATTATCATGATGCCGGAGAGTTTGCACGAAACTGAATAAGCAAACCTCAAATGGGTCATTCGGCCTACATTTTTCAAAAGGCCATCCAACGCAGTGTTGGGTGGCCTTTTTGTGTGGAGAGACGAGAGGGAAGAGGGGTTGATGAGGAAGCCCCTCCATCTCCCCCCATGAGGGGAGTGCTCGGCTACCACTTGGGATTCTTGGGTGGCCTTTTTTTGTGTGGAGAGACGAGAGGAGAGAGGGATTGATGAAAGCCCCTCCATCTCCCCCATGAGGGGAGTGCTCGCTACCACTTGGGATTCTTGGATGGCCTTTTTGTGTGAGAGACGAGAGGGAGAGAGGGGTGATGAGAAAGCCCCTCCATCTCCCCATGAAGGGGAGTGCTCGGCTACCACTTGGGATTCTTGGGTGGCTTTTTTTATTTGGAGACGAGAGGGAAGAGGGTTGATGAAAAGCCCCTCCATCTCCCCCATGAAGGGGGAGTGCTCGGCTACCACTTGGGATTCTTGGGTGGCCTTTTTGTGTGGTGCGAGTTATTCCTACTGGATTGGGCAGAAAGGAGGAGCAACAAAATATTGCTGAGTATATTTCTCCGTGTACAAAAGAAAAGCGCCCAAGCTGGAGAGCTGGGCGCTATGGGAGAAAGTAGGTTGCAAATGGTGCAACTTACTTGATGAAGATTTTGCGAGATGTGCCGTTGCTTAGGGCGTACGATGTTCATACCTTGCTGGGGAGCGTTGAGGCGCTTGCCGTCTACGCTGTAGTAAGCAACAGGAGTTTCGCTGCCAGTGGTAGTTACGTCGGTTACGCCTGTATGTGCAGCGTAGGGGCTGAACCATTGTCTTGCAAGCGTTCACAACTTCCTTGGTGTCGGGGTTATAGATGAAAGCCACAACCTCCAACTTGTTCTTGTCTTGATAGATTTCGTGAGCGGAAGAGTTCTTTGCCAGAGCCAGTTTGAAACGGTAGTTGTGCGTGTAGTCCACATCGGCTGTCATTTCCGTGGGCAGACTACCAGCGATACCCTGTTTGCTGGAACGCGCACAAGCCACGAAGTTGTAAGTAAGTCCCGTTACGAGTGAGCCTCCTGAAGTGAAGGTTTTGAAATCTGGTTCGGGATAAGTGCTGCTCATACCTGGCGAGATAGCTATGCTGTGCCCAGTTGTCTTGGCGATAAGGATCGCCGGCTTCGGTCAAGCCATTGGCCACGAGGATATAGCCCACTTGGTATTTAGCATCCTTCAAATCAACGGGGGTGGTAGTGGTGCTACGTGCCTGGATAATGGTCTGTGCCTCATCCTCAAAGTAAGCCTCTACTTTGATAGCTACTGATGTGAACATCTTGTTTCTTTCTTCCACCAGTCTCTTCATGCCGAAGCCGCCACCCTGACTTGCCGCCGTATGGGTCAAGAGAATTTTCAACTCTGTCGAGGGAAGCTCTGGGGAAACCGTCTACGCCGATGGGGAAATCGCCTGTAAAGGCCATTGGGTCGCCACTGTGATAAGCTACACCAATGAAATCCTCCTTGAGCTCCTTATCGAGCATTTCCAGCGCAACAAATCCGCGAGGACACCAGCCACACCATGTACCGGTGTATTCTTCTACCAATGCGCGCTTCTTAGGAATCTCGGAATAAACGGCTAATTTCTGTGAGATCAGCGGGAGCTTTGTCCTCGTTGGCTTGATCGTTCACCTTGTCGATGGTCACTGTCAGCGTGCGTGCACCTTTAACGGTCATCTTGGGTAAAGTGATGTCGAAATTGGCAGTTTTGCCGAAGAGAGCGGACAGAGCTGGTGAGAAAGCTTTATGGGCTGTTTGGGAAATGCCATTGATTTCGTAAGTGTAGTCGATAGAGCTAATCTTCTCCGTACCGTGGTTGGTGATGGTGAGTTTTACTTTGGGCTGAGCGTTGAGCTGCGTGGTGGAGCTGGTGAAGCTCACGCTGGCAGCGTTGGCAGGTGCGCCTGTCAGGAGAACCTGCATAGCAGTGATTTGCCCAAGAGCTGACTCTTGTTGCTCCATTTCTTGTAGGTGCGATTAGAGAAAACCCACAGATTGTTCTCAGAGGCTACGTCGACAGTTCTAACGGGTTTCAGACCATTCTTATTGACGCTAAAAAGTATAGCCCACATAAACGCCGTCTTCCGTAATGGTGTAGGGCTGAGAGAGCGTGATGTCGAGCCAGCCAGACTTGATGGCGAAGCTGTCCACTAAGATGTCGGCCACGTTGTGAATGTCGGTGGTGGCTGCACCTTTTTCACTTTCAATTCCTTAGAGAGGAAAAGAGTTCCACGGCCCAAACTTTTTGCGTCTTCCTCGAAAGGAATGCGCACCTTGGTGATGGTGAGGCCTACAAGAGAGGGATCTTTGAGCTGCATGGCCACACCGCAGTTTTCTATCTTGAGAGTTCCCCAACTGGTGGTGGATCCAGATTCATAAGCCCCATAAACGAGGGGGTTGGTGCTTTGTGCTGTTGCAGACGTGAGGCCTGTACACAGTAAGGCAAGTACCAGGAGAATGGAATAAAGTCTTTTTTGTTTCATATCTTTGATGTATGGATTATTATAAAGAATGAGTAAAGAGCAGGGAAGGTTCTCTGACTTGCCAAACAAGAGAAACTGGTTTGGCAAGTTGGAGAACCTATAGATGACCACAATGCTATGGCTTTTCACTCAATACTTATTACTGGATAACCTTTCTACACTACCGTCTTCCTTACGGATGAGGTTGATACCCTTACAGAGTCCTTCCTGACGACGGCCCAAGAGGTCGTAGTAAACCTTGGCGGGACTGCCGTTATTGGAATTATGGATACCTTGTATAGAAGTGGTCTTCGGAAGCTTGTACCAAGCAATGTTGCTCTCGCGCGTTTCGCCGCCGCCCTTGTAGACGCTCTGGAAACCGATAGAGTCCTGCACTTCGGTGAAGAAGAAGAGGAGGCGGAGCGTATTGGTGTAGCCCATGATGTACTCTTTGTCGGTGAACCAGAAGGGGATTTCCGTCATTTCGTCCTTCGGAAGTGCGGGGTAGTCAATCTTGTCGAAGGTGAAAGGCGTTTCAGGGTCGTCCACATACATGCGGTAGTACATTGAGTCTGGGTTGATGTATTCGCCGTTTACGTCGTGCGGAGAGATGATAAACTGTACTTGTGCGATACCTTTTTGGATGCGTTCATCGTAAGTGTAGTTGCGGAAGTTTCTCTCAGGCTTCCAGAATTGCGGAGCCTGTGGCGTGGCAGCTTTCTCAATGAAAGGATAGATGCGCAGGCTAGGAGATGCGTAGATGTTGTAGGTGTCGTGACCGAAGACTTCTAGCAACGATGGCGTACTCCTTCGGAAGCACCAACGTGTGGGAGGTTGCATCGTAATCGAAGATGATGTCGCCAGTGACGAAGCTCACTTTGTAGCCTCCAGGGCTGTTATCGTCCCACGCAAAGCGTACGCCAGAGAAATAGAGCAGGCGATTGTACTCTTTGCTTACACCCATGAATTGGGGCGACTTGAAGAAAACTTTATTGCCTAAGATTGTTCCTTTGAAATACAGCGTGGTGTCGGCGGGACAACTCATGTAGATATCATTGCCTGAATAGCCCACATTGACAAACGTATGGATTATTTCAGAGCCTTGCTTGTTGATGGTGTTGGCCCAAACGTATTTTTGTTACTTCCAGATTGGCTGGTTTCTTCACCGGAGTATCCTCGTTGGCGATATACTTATAGCCGTAGCTACCATAGGGATACCATGTGCCTTCTCCATCGGTCAGACCGAGAATTTCGGAGCCGTCTGTCGTTACCTGGGAGAGAACGCCTTTGCTGTCCATACGGAAGCGTATGTTCAAGTTATTGCCTACTGTGTAGCCGCGCTCGTTTACTGCGGCAGGAGTACTGCCGCCGAGTTTTTGTAACGTAGAATGTTTTCTTTTCATTCTTGGAGTTCGTGCGAACCATGATGGCCTGCGGCGTACGAAGCTCCCAGTTGCCTTTATTATCAACCTTGCTGATGCGAGATCCAGCCTTGTTCGCCTTCATATTCGGTGAGGCTGTTCTTTATCCAAATGGCCGTGTCGCCTTTGATTAACGTAGGGTTGTGGCACGTGCCTCCATTTCGTGGGAGAAGATACGACTGTAGCCGCTGATGGGGTAGAAACCTTTGCCGTACCAAGCTGCGTTGACGAGCTTTCCCTCTGGCTGTGTGAGCACGGGGCTCTGTAGTGATGGGTTTGAGAGCTTTGGCTGAAAATACGCGAGACTTAGCAGATGCTTGAAGGTTGACAACTGGAGTTAGGGTCCGCTTTTGGTCTGCTCGTTGGCGGGGAGTTGCTGTAACTGCGCAAGAGCAGGGGAGTCCGCACATGGTAGCTAACAGGAAGAAAGTAGATTTTCTCATGAGATTTATGGGGATGACAAAAATGAAACAAAGACTTGCCAGAGCGATAGACGCTTGGCAAGCCAGTTTCTGTTATTTCTGATATTGTTTGATAGTCTTACCGTTGGACAGAACAAGGATGTTGAGGCCTTTCTGAGATGAGCTGATGCGTTGCCCAAGGGCGTTGTAGCGTGCTACGACACTTGCTCCATCGTGGGTGGTGGAGTGGATGCCAGTAGGATCAGCGTAGACAAACTTTACTGTGATTGTCGGACCGTTACCTATAACATCACCGTAAACAAGCTGCTTGCTCCCTCCTACTTCCTTTTTCAACGGCTTCGATAACATCAACGTGTAGTTTGGTGACACATTCTCCGTAAGCCGTAGGTTCCCACTCAAGTTGCAGGTCGTCCTTGGCGTTCTCATTCAAACGGCCTTGCTTGGTTTGTAGACCTACTGTGCTGTAAGAACTGCAGTTGCCGAGCATGCAGAAAAGCATGTTGCCGTTTGGTAGCTTTTTGAACATCGAGCGTCACTTGTGCACCTACCTTTTCGCCGAGGGTATTCTTCAGAAAGAGTCCCGACTTTATTTTGTGTGGTGCCAAAGTCGTTCTGCTCAGCCACATTGACTGTCCACGTAGAGCCATTAGGGAACTTCTGTCCCGTCTGCAGTAACGAATTTGAAAGTCTCGTCGAGTTCGTCAGCGCCCGACTGCGCGTAGCTCACGCTATAGGTTGCGAAGAGAGCTAAGATAAGCGTAAAAATTTTTCTTCATAGACGTATTGTTTTTATGTTTAGGCGTATGGATGATTCTCTTTATGGAGTGAAGAGTGATAGTACGAGTCACTCAATTTGCCTTAAAGGCTGCACGTTTTACTTGAAGTACACCGCGGTCGTTGTACACAAAACGCGATGAGCCAAAGGTGGCGCGGAAACCCACGTTGCAGCAAAAATCGGTGGAGAAGTTGATGGTAGTGGTTTCTCCCTCCTTCACGTTGACGGCTTCTCCAGCTTCGCCATTGACGGCAGTACGGAAAACGTGCATGTGAAGGTAGTTGCGGTTCGTTGTTCCATCAGGCATCATTTGGAGCGCGGTGATACTGTCCTCAACAATCCAAAGTTGCAGTTTGCCTTGTATGTTTCCGTCGAGGCCTTCGAGGGAGATGCTACCGCTGCCGCTTGTGCCGTTGGTCTTGGCATCAATTTTAATGTTGAGGGGAGCGGTTTGCTTGAGTTGTTGGTGGATGATGCCGCCCCACGCCGTATAGTCGCTCTTTGCCTAAGTAGTCGATAACGCCCTGTGGCTGGTACTCGACGTTCCATTGGCGGTAGTAGTTGTCGCCTGTAGTGAGCTAAGGCCCCACTGTCTTTGCGTTGCCACGGGAATCCGAGCGGGGCCAGAGTGCATTCCGACAGCGATGACCGTGTCCGCACTATACTGCTCCTGGATTTTTCTCAATCTCGTGGGAGGCTTTGGGGCAGTTGATGCAGCGCTGCCCTGTGAAGTCGACGAGCAGAACGTTTTTGCCAACAGCTGCGGGCTTCACATAGGTGAGTCGCTGGTCTTCGTCAATCTGTGTAGAGCAGGCGCTGAACAGCAGCATAGCTCCTATTATATATAATAATGTTCTTTTCATAAATGCGCGGTTTCTATCCTTCAGGAGATTAGAGTTGTAGTTGTAAGAAACGGTCCATCCTTGGTAGGAAGGAACATAGCGGAGACACCTCCCTGAGCAGTTGTAGCCAGCACGTGTGCGTACATAGCCAGCTTGGGATGCGGTGAGAGCCTACATTATAGGTTGCCAGCAAGTTCCAATAGTGTTTTGTGAGTTTTTTTCCCACGTTGTATTCATCACTTACCGTAAACATCCAGTGAGGTGCTAACGAAAGTTCGAGCAGTCCAAATGCCCAGTCGCCTTCATCGTTTGGCGTCGTGAGATATTGTGCTTCTGCGCGTAGCGTTGTCTTAGGTGAGAATTGGTATTTAGCATCTGCCACAAAGATGTTGGAACGTATCTTTCCGCCCTCGCCTTCTACAGCCGTCTTGTTGTAGAGCTGGTTCATGTACATTAAATGTAGCTTGAAGTTGCGCGTGAGGCGTTTGTCCAGCTGAACGTTGAAATCTTGGTAATAAGTCTCATCGCCCCATTTCCAAAAGGCCGAACCGTAGCCGTCAGTACCGCGACCGCCAGCAGTTCCCGCAATTCCTGCGAGACCATGCGCGTTTTTAGCAATGGAATGGATGTGGGAGAAATTTACCTGCAGGCCCGTACCGTACTTACCGCCCAACAGCGTGCGACGCTTAAAGTTGTAGCCCACTTGTCCTGGTAAGCCCACTCGCCTTTGGCCAACTGTGTGGCATAGGGGTAGAGTGCCGCCAGCGTATAGGTGTGTTCGTAGGTAAATGCCGGCATGTGGTCGATAAAGCTGGATGAGCCGTTCATTTGTCGGCGCGAACGGCTCGACATATTGTCTGTGCGCTTGGCTTACGCCAACACACTGAAACCTTTCTTTGAGTAGGACGCCGATAGCATGGCGGCATATCCTTTTCGGTATATATATCCGTTGTCGAAGGAGGGATCTTGTGTTTTCTGGGCATATTCTGCTAAGAGGCTGAAAGGTCCTTTTTGCAGATTAGCCCTAACATCCCACGCGTCGACCGAAGCTGGGAAATTCAGTTTATGGGTTGCATCGTAGAAAAACGCTGCCGTCCTCGTCGGCTCCTTCGCGCTTATTTAGGTAGGAGCCACCGAGCGTCAGGTGAGCTGCCTGTTCCAGCGCTTTCACCCACTGGTCGATGCTAGTTCGAGATCCGCACCAGCCAACCAAGCGTGGTTGTAGTTCCAATAGCGGCGTTGGCGACCCGCAAGACCTTTCAGGCGAACACTGATGAGGCTTCACGATAGCTCGTGCACCAAAGAGCGAATTGTCGATACCCAGCGAGCGCTCCTCATAGGTGCGGAGGATGAAGCCCGAACCAAATTGTTCGTAGAAGTTACCGCCCGTCACCTCCACATTGCGGAATTTTGCTTTCAGATAGAAGTAGGGAACGCCCCAGCCTTTGAAGTCTTTCTCAAATCCTGGTAGCGGATGATCCAGATAGGAAAAAGCGGCCGCCAGCATCCAGAACTACTCATGAAGTTGAGGTCCAGATAGGTGTTAGTACGGAAGTTCTCGTGAGAACCATCGCTTTGCGTGCCTTGTGGGACAAGCATATCGCTCTGCACACTACCGCTCAGCGAGGGATTATAGTGTCCATCGTTTTTCCATCTCCTGTGCACAAACGGGCAGGGCCAGGAGTGCAACAGCTGGAAGCAAATGTTTCTTTTTCATATTGTGGAAGTCGCTATCTTTTATTTAATGAGTTCTCGACTTTCTCAATGAGTTCTGCCTCGGCTCCTTCCGTGTAGCTACATTGTGTTTGTAGACGATGTTGCCTTTTTCCGTCACACACGATAACGTAGGGAATCATCTGCATGCCCAAGGCGCGGCCAGAAGTCGCCGTTAGGATCGAGCAACACCTCATGAGGGCCATCCGTGTTGATCAACGAGGGGCGCACTTTGTTGATGTTCTGCGCCTGGTCGATAGAGACAGCGAAAAGTTTCACACCTGTTTCGGCCACCCAGTCCTCATACACTTCACTGATAGCGGTGAGTTCTCGGTTGCAAGGTTTACACCAAGTGGCGAAGAAGTCGATGATAAATGGTTTTCCGCCGTTTGAAAGCGTATCGGTCTGCACTGTCTTGCCGTTGATGTCCTCTCAGCGTGACGGACGGCAGTTGAGCGTTCATAACTCCAGTGGCACAGATAACTGCAAAGAAAAGAGAAACTAAGAATTTGCGCATAGCTTCAGATGGTTTAGATAAATATTGTTGACACTAAATGAAAGCGGACTGAACCCGCCAATAACGCCGTGAAAGGATTAGTCTTTCCGACCGCGCAAAAATTATAGAAAAGTTTTTGTAAATACGTAGAGAAGAGAAAGATTATTAGGGGATAAATTTTCTCTTTCTTGGAGGATGTAGAAAGAAAGCATATTTGTTGTTCTTTCTTGTAGATGTGCCTGAATGATAGGGAGTATGGGGTGGCGAAGAGGAATAGAATGACCTATACGCTCATGCCTTGTGTTTTTCCGTTAGTCTTCTCCCATCACGCGAAACACTAAATCGGCCTCAAAGCCTCTCCCTGCTGCAAAGCGGAGGAGCTTTTGTGCGCATTCGTAGTCGGTGGCGGCTTTGATGGTAGGTACTTTGGTCAGTAGGAGTTTGCGGAGTATCTGTTGGTATTCCTCTTCGTCGATTGTAGCCAAAGGCTTGTTCGATATGCTCGTTGGCGATATTTTTATGGCCAGTGCCCTGCCGTGTTTTCTACACGTCCCCAATGGTTGTAGAGCGTCTTATCGTGTACAAAGGCGCGAGCATATCGGGCTTCGTCCACAAAGCCTTCGCGCTCCAGTTTTTCAAGAACTTCCTCACAGTCGGGGCGTGAAAGTCCGCGCTGCATAAACTTTGCATCAGTTCCATGCGGCAGTATTCTTTTTGTGCACAGCGCGTTGCGGCCCAGTTATAGGCCTCTTCTTTTAGTGAAAGGTTTCATAAGTTTCATTAGTGAATCAAAGGCGCGAACAACAAACCACAGATGCTTGACTCACAGTAGTGCCCAAGCCGTAGTAGTGGGCCATGATGTGGAAACGCTCAAAGAGGCTGCGGCGGCGGTTGCGTGTGGTCATGCCTTCGCTGAGGTAGTCCGTTAGCACGAGGTGAGAGTTGAGCAGTGAGAGCTTACGGCGTTCTCGCTTCGCGCATGATGCGGATGGTCCAATCGAAGTCGGCCGAAAATCGGTACTCCAGATTGTAGCGCGAGCTCCTTAGCCAAATCGGCGCGAACATAGAAACTCTGATGGCACACCAGCATTCCGTTGTTGAAGTCCTCCCACGACAGATTTTCTGGTGGCGTAAGTCGGCGGCGACGCAGGAAATTGCCGAAACTATCCACTATGTGCGTATCGCCATAAACCACGGCTGGTTGCTTTTTTGTTCCTCCTGTATGGCGCGAGCAACACTGGAGAGCGTATCTTTTGCATGAAATTTGTCGCCAGCATTTAGGAAAAACGATGTAGCGACCTGTAGCTAACGCCAAACCTTTGTTCATGGCGTCGTAAATGCCGTTGTCGTTCTCGCTGAGACAGTTGAGTTCGTGGCGCACGGCCGCATTGGAGTTACGCTCCATATAATGATGGAATTTCTCCAGCGTATCGTCCATGGAGTTACCATCAATGACGAGGTGTTCCACATAGGATAATCCTGTTCCTCTACGCTGTTGAACGTTCTATCTACAAGTTCGCCAGCGTTGTAAGTCACTGTAATGACCGTTATCTTTAGGGGTAGTCGAGCCATATATATGAAAATGAGTAGCCCTTTTTCGATTCTGATTTTTCAGGCAATAAGCTGGTGGGCCAACGATGTTATATTTTTTGATGAAGAAAAGCGGAGATGTCCTCCCGCGGCCTTTGTGTCGCGCAATGTTTTATTATAGAGAGGGCGCGCAAGAAGCCACGGGCCGATCTCATACAACTGTATGTGTTTCTCAGCCACAGCTTGCTCGCTATACGTACTTTTCCGCCATTTTGGTGCGCGCGTAGGCAGAAATTCTGGTAATGTTCGTCGATGAGCGTGCTAAGAGTAAGCTCCACGAAGTGGTCTGCATCTTTGTAGCGCGCTAAGTAGCCATTAAGGCCGTCTTTTAATCATCTGAGGCAAGCCGCCAATGTTGAAACCCACACACGGCAAGGCACAAGCCTGCGCTTCCACAATGGTGTTGGGCAGGGTTGTCCATCAGCGTAGGCATCACAAGAAGGTCGGCAGCCTGGTAGAGCTGCGCATGCGCGCTGCATCTTTCACATATTCCTGTGGGAAGCAGGAGCAAGCAAACGCGTCTTTCAGCGTGTCGGCTTCAAGGCCCACGGGAATCACTCCCAGCTGACTGATCCATTCTGGGTATCGTTCGGCGATGATGTGGGTGGCTTTGATGAGATAGTCGATGCCTTTGTTCTTATTCGTAGCTTTGAGCGCCACGAAGAGCAGCAAGCGTTTGTTGCGGGGAGTCCGAGGCGTTCGCGCGCTGCCTGCTTGTCGCCTGGCACGTAGAACTTGGTGTCGATAGCGTTCGGTATGCTCACCACCTCGTGGCCCTTCGTCAGCGGAGCTTGATAAGCCAGCTTGCAGAGCCATTCGCTGCACGCCACAAAATGTATCTTTCCCTGCGCATAAGTGTTGATTTTGTTTTCAAACACGCGGTAGGAAAGGTCGCGCTCATTAGGGCGCATCAGCAGTCGGCAGTCGTGGCAGTGCGATAGCCAGTTTTCGCACTCCTTGGCATGGTGGCAAATGCCCGTGATGGGCCACATATCGTGCATTGTCCATACCACGGGCTTCCCTGTCTTGAGGATTTTTGCCAAATCGCCCAAGGAAAGCATCCTCGGTTTATCCAATGGAGGTGGACGAGGGTCTGCTTCTTCAAATTCGCGCAACTTAGTGATGTCCATACCATGTGTGCCCGCATCGATAGCGGAGGTTCTCGCGTGAGCGGGTTGATGGCGAAGATCTCAGCCCGTTCGGCCACAAATTTAGCCCGCATCAGCGGATTCCGAGCCTTGATAACGTTCGGGTTGTCCGTTTGCTTGTCGCGCACGAGCATTTGTGTCTGCACATTGTGGTTGTTGAGGGCGTGCATCAAGCGAGATGCAGCAATGGCTGCGCCGCCTGTCTGCTCCGAGGTGTTCACCTGGTAGTACTTTCATCTTGCTGACAATTTGATTCTTGCTGCGAATTTACATAGTTTTTGAAGAAAAAGGTCTGACAGAAAGGAGAAATTTATGCTTTGGCTGTTCTTGGCGGTCATTGGGAAGCTCAAGTGGGTCAGAGAAGAGCCCCCTCCATCTCCCCCATAAGGGGGAGTGCTCGGATTTGGCTCTCGGACGGGTCGGACAAGTCGGACGGGTCAGACCAGTCCGATCTGTCCGAGACCCAATACTGATTCGTGTCCTTTCGCCTTTTTCGTGTCCTTTCGTGGGCTAAAAACATCAATAGAATTCCCTCTTTTCCCAGCTCACGAAGCCCACAAAGCCGCGCACGAAAGGGAGAGCGCGAACAATGTCCCTTTCTCACGCATCAATACAATAAAGTTGTCGGCAGATTTCCTTATTGCATCGGCGGACACTATAAGGAAGTCCATCGACACAATAAGGAAACTGACGGAGAGGATAAAGACACTTTTCACCAAAAACGAGCGAAAAAAGGATATGGTCTTATGAAATTTGCACCACTTGCAGGATTTCACGCCATTTTTCTCTTTCAAGGAAATAAAAAGGCTTGCGAAAATCTGCAGATTGTGCAAACTGGAGATTTTCTCAAGAGTTTAGAAAAATAGCTCCTGTCAATTTTTCAGAAGATTTTTAGGAGTTGCCGGACAGATCGGAAAAGTCGGACCAGTCGGTGGTTCTGTTGAAGAATATTTCAGCTTTGGGATGCAAAAAGCCCCTTCGCTTTCTCCTGGGAAAGGGAGAGCGAAGGGGATACCTTATTGTGGCTTTGCAGTGCCTTATGCCTGCTTTGCTTCAGCCTTCTTGCAGTGACCACCGTTCTTTTTGCAGCAATCACCTTTTTCTTTGCATTCACCAGCTTTTTCTTTGCATTCAGTGGCACCACTTTGGCCGTCGCACTTCTTAGCCTCAGCTTTGTGGCATTCACCTTTCTTTTTCCTTGTCGCAACCGCCCTTTTGAGCCTTCCGACTTATCGCATTTTCCAGCTTTGCTCTTGCAGTCGCCACACTTCTTAGAAGCAGCGTCTCCACACTTTGAGTGCTGAGCTGAGCAGCCCTTCACCTGAGCTTGCACCTTCATGTCAGAGAAACCTTTGATAATGTTAGCGTCGTTGGTCTTACTTGCATCGTAAGTCACGTTCACTTCCTTTTTCTCGAGATTCACCTGTACGTCTTTAACACCCTTACCGAGTTTATCAACGTTCTTTTTTTGATTTTGTTCACGCAGTTCTCGCAACGAATGTCAGTTACATACGTCTTAGTCACTACCTGCTTCTTTTTGGGCGTTTTTAGCCGTTGCCATGCTGATGCTCATAAGCATGCAGAGGAACACTGTAAGAATTTTCTTCATACTTGATAATTGTTTTTGTTTGATTGTTTATAAATTTTATTTTGAAAAATACTGACACGGTGAGGAGTGTAAGGGGAAGTGGCGGATTTCTCCTGCTGTGTTGCCCACACAATAAAGCCCCTCATTCTGCCTCAAATCTGTTTTGTTTTGCAGCCCCTGTCAGAAAGAACAGCGCAAAGATACAGAAAAAGCCCATGCTTATGCGCTTTTATAGTTCTTAAAAGAACTTATTAGTTGTAAAGACTACCCAACGCAAAGAGTGGAGCCATATTTTCATATTTTTACCTTCTTCTATGTGTCAAAAAGACAGATTCACCTCCGCTTATTTTGTTTTCTAAAAATCTAAATATGTATTTTTGCAATTAAATATAAAAAATACTGAAAAGAAACATGGCAGAAAAAGAATGTCCGCGTGCGTTTTGCGCCGAGTCCTACAGACCTCTTCATATCGGTGGCGTACGTACCGCCTCTTTATAATTATTTGCTTTGCTCGTCAACACGGAGGAGAACTCGTTTTTCGTATAGAAGACACCGACTCCAACCGCTTTGTTCCAGGAGCTGAGGACTATATCCTCGAGAGCTTCAAAATGGCTTGGTATCCATTTCGATGAAGGCGTTAGCTTCGGAGGAGACAAAGGGCCATATCGCCAGAGTGAGCGTCGCGACATTTATAAGAAATATGTAGACCAACTGCTGACGGAAGGAAAGGCTTATATAGCCTTCGATACGTCCGAAGAGCTCGAGAAAAAGCGCGAAGAAATCAGCAACTTCCAGTACGACGCCTCCACGCGTATGCAGATGCGCAATTCGCTCACATTGGGGCAGGAGGAAACAGAACGCCCTCATCGCCGACGGCGCGCAGTACACCGTGCGCTTCAAGGTAGAGCCAAACGTGGAAGTTCACGTTGACGACCTCATTCGCGGGGATGTGAAAAATCAACTCCAGTATCTTGGACGACAAAGTGCTTTTACAAAAGCGCTGACGAACTGCCTACATACCACCTCGCCAATATCGTGGACGACCACCTCATGGAGATCAGCCACGTGATCCGTGGCGAAGAGTGGCTCCCGAGCGCACCGCTCCATGTCTTGCTCTATGAAGCTTTCGGCTGGCAGGACTCTATGCCGCGTTTCGCCCATCTGCCGCTACTACTGAAACCTACGGGCAACGGAAAGCTCAGTAAGCGCGATGGCGACAAACTGGGTTTCCCCGTATTCCCCTTAGAATGGCACGATCCCAAAACGGGCGAAGTCAGCTCCGGTTATCGCGAGAGTGGCTATCTGCCTGAGGCTGTCATCAATTTCTTGGCACTCTTAGGATGGAACCCCGGTACCGATCAAGAAATCCTTTCTATGGACGACCTCATACAGCAGTTCGACATCACGAAGTGCTCCAAATCTGGCGCCCGCTTCGACTATGTGAAAGGACAATGGTTCAACCACGAATATCTCCTTAGCACGTCGAGCGATAAGTTGGCCCCAAGCTTCGACAAGATACTCCGCGAAAAACGGTATCGAAGCCCCAATGGAGCGCGTAACAAAGGTGGTTGACGTGATGAAAGAGAAAGTCCACTTCATCAAGGAGTTGTGGCCGCTCTGTCGCTTCTTCTTCGTTGCCCGACCGAATATGACGAGAAAAACGGTGAAGAAACGTTGGAAGGAAGATTCGGCAAAATGTCTGACAGAATTGGCCGATTTGCTCGAACAACTGCCCGATTTTTTTCTCAAGAAACGCAGGAAGCGGCCGTCAACGCTTGGATAACGGCGAACGACTACAAGATGGGTAACATCATGAACGCTTGGCGCCTGACGCCTCGTTGGTGAAGGCAAAGGTCCGCATATGTACGAAATCAGCACCTTCCTCGGCAAGGACGAAACCCTGGCACGAATGCGCCGTGCCATTGAGGTGTTGAAGTAAAAATAAGAGTCTCTCCATCTCCACTATCGGGAGAAGCGCTTGAAACCAGAGTGGCACAAATGCTCGCCAGCAGGAGTAAAGCAACAGGTTTCTGCCCATTAGGGCATCTTATTGTCCGACACGCACTAGGGAAGATGGGAGAAGACTTTATTATTCATATTATTTGCTCCGCATGTACACATTTGCCATCTATCTATACGCCATCTGTATAGAAATCTTCGCGCTGTTCAACACGAAAGCGCGAACTTTGTGAGAGGCCAGAAAAACACCTGGAAAAATACTCGAAGAGAAAATTGGGCAGGATTCTTACGTTTGGTTCCATGCTGCATCGCTCGGCGAGTTTGAACAAGGACGTCCGCTCATGGAACGTCTTAAACGAGAACACCCAGAGAAGAAAATTTTGCTTACTTTCTTCTCTCCCTCGGGCTATGAAGTGCGCAAGGACTACCCTTATGCCGATGTAGTGTGTTATCTTCCGTTCGATACGCCTCTGAATGCGCGTCGTTTCATTCGTGCTGCCCGCCCCGAGAAGGCTTTCTTTATCAAATACGAGTTTTGGCGCAACTATATTGAGGTGTTGGTTCATCATCACATCCCAGTGTATAGTGTCTCCAGTATTTTCCGCCCCAATCAGATCTTCTTCCGTTGGTACGGTCGTGGCTACGGTCATTGTCTGCGCCGCATCAGTCATTTCTTTGTTCAAAACCGCGATTCGGAAATCTTGCTCAATAAGTATGGCATCAATAGGGTGACCGTGGCTGGCGATACCCGCTGTGTACGCGTTCGAGACATCAAGGAGGGCGCAAAGCCCCTGCCCATCGTGGAAGCTTTGTGGGGCGCACAAAAACCGAAATCAATGAGACCAAACGCCTCGAAGAATCACAGCTGCCCGATGCGCCGAAAAATCCAGTACTCATAGCTGGTAGCAGTTGGGAATCCGATGAAGACCTCCTTATCAAGTACTTCAACGAACACCCAAATCTGAAACTCGTTCTGGCTCCTCATGTGGTCAGCGAGGCACATATTCAAAAATATTGTCAGCAAACTCAAACGCCCCTACGCCCGCTATACACAGACAGATACGGAGCGCGTGAAAGATGCTGACTGCCTCATCATTGATTGCTACCGCCTGCTGGCAAGTATCTACCGCTATGCCACGGTGGCGTACGTGGGAGGAGGTTTTGGAGTAGGCATCCACAACGTTCCGGAGGCGGCAGTCTATGGCGTACCTGTTATCATTGGTCCCTAACAATAAGAAATTCAGGAAGCGCAAGACTTGCTGAAGAGTGGCGGCTGTATAGAAATACATGATCAAGAGGATCTCGACGAAGCTTTTAGACGTGTATCTCTCTTCGCCTGTTCTGTTGAAGAAAGCGGGCGATGCTGCTCATGATTATATCAAGGAGAACGCGCAAGCTGCCGATATTATCTATCAGGCAACGCTGAAATAACGCTCCAACCCTCTCACTTTTCAACTCCTACAAGCTGCAAGGCCGCCGACGCTCCTACCCCATTGATGTCACGCCCTGTAGCTTTTATTTTTACTCATATATAAATTATGACTACAACCCACAAAATTATCTTCGCCTTTTGATTCGTTTAAAGGTTGTCTCTCTTCTGCTGAAGTGGGGAAGGCAGCAGCTGAGGGAGCGGAGCAGGAAAAAGGTAGAGGTGCTCAATGTGAGCGATGGCGGTGACGGTATGCTCAGCGCATTCTGTCAGCCTATCGTGCGGAGCAAGTGAGCTGCAACTGTCACGATGCGCTTATGCGCCCCATTCGGGCTGCTTTACGGTTTAGTGGGCGATATGGCTATCATCGAAACGGCCCCAAGCTTGCGGACTGTCGCTGCTGGAGAGTAACGAGCGCGATGCAGTGGGCGGTACGTCGTATGGAGTGGGCGAATTGCTCATCCATGCCTTTTGAGCGCGGTGCCCGTTGCTTCATTATCGGCTTGGGAGGTACAGCCACAACGGATGGAGGTTTCGGTATGCTCAAGGCACTCTATGTTCATGCTGGTCCGGCAGCCTTTTTCGACACTTATCTCCCTCGCTGGCGCAATGAATGTAGTTGGACGTTGGCCAGTGATGTCCGCAATCCGCTTTATGGGCCACAAGGAGCTGCAACTGTTTTTGCCCCACAAAAGGGAGCTACGCCCGCCGAAGTGGTGCGCCTCGATGCGCGTTTGCAACGCTTGGCGCAGCATGCCGCCCGAAGGATGGGGCACGATTGTTCGATGCTACCTGGTGCAGGAGCAGCAGGCGGATTGGGGGTATGCCTTTTTGCAGTACTTCAGCGCGCAGATGCAGTCGGGAGCAGATTTATTGCTCGATGCGCTTGACTTCGACACCCGCTTGAGGGATGCTGCACTGGTCATCACGGGCGAAGGCTCTGCTGATAAACAAACGCTCATGGGGAAGCTACCTTGGCACGTACTCCAACGAGCACAGAAAGCACATGTGCCTTGTTGCTTGCTCGCCGGTAAGGTTTCCAATCGTGAAGAATTGCTGAAGGCGGGTTTTCGAGAAGTTCTCTGCATTCATCCCGCAGGGCTTTCCAAGGAAGAACAGCTCAGAACAGAAGTGACAAAAGAAGAATTTGTCGCTCACCACCTCCCAACTCCTCACACGCTTCTTCAGCGAAGAGATGAAAGAATAGGAAATGTTGGACTTTTCACCCACCATAACGATTCCTGGTGGCAAAAACGGCAAGGAATATTGATAAAGATAGGGGAAAGACGCCTTTTTATACTGTAGATTTGCTATTTCGAGTGTCTTACCGTAACTTCGCCCCTCATTAAAAGAGATTATTACGGCCGCGCTCTGCAAAATACAGTGGGAGGCCGTCTTTGATGTATAATCTTTCGCAACTATACACTATGGACTTTTTTACAATGGCTTGACAAGGTTGTGTTTGACGTGCCGGCAATCAAAAGCCGTGGCCGTCATATCGCTCTGCTGCGCCATCGGCCTTTCGTTAGGAAATTCAAAAATCAAGGGTATCGGACCCGGTGTCACTTTGGGTTTTCTTCATGGGCATCTTGCTCGGAGGACTGGGTGTCACTATTGACCACGAAATGTTGATCTATGCGGAGGATTTCGGACTTATCATTTTTGTTTATGTATTAGGATTGCAAGTAGGTCCTGGCTTCATGAGTTCGTTTCGCTCTGGCGGAACGGTACTTTCCCTCACTTAGCTTGACGCTCATCTTTGTTGGCACTATCGCCACGCTTGTTCCTATCTTCCTCGGATGGAGCCCTGGGCGAAATGATGGGAGTGCTCTGTGGCGCCACAACCAACACGCCGGCTCTGGCGGCTGCACAGCAAGCTCTGAGCCAGATGCACCATCCTGGCGACGGACTGGACGCTGCTCTCTCCTTGGCTGTGACCTACCCCATAGGTATGGTGGGCGTTATCATTGCTCTGATGCTCGTCAAAGGCTATCTGCATGAGAATCCGAAAAACACAGTGAAGCGCGACCCTGATGAGGCCTACATCGCCTCTTTTGAAATCAGTAATCCCGCAATCTTCGGGAAAACTATCATAGAGTGTGCAAAACTCGCAGATAAGCATTTCATCGTGAGTCGTATCTGGCGGAAAGATCGCGTTATTCTGGCCACGGGGCAGACCCCGCTGGAGGAAGGCGACCGCGTGCTGGTTATCACCCAACCGAAGTATGTTGAAACCCTCACTATCCTTTTCGGAAAAAGTGGATGAGAAGGACTGGAACAAGAGCGACATAGACTGGAACACCTTGGACACGACACTTGTGAGCGAGCGTATCCTCATCACTCGGAGCCATATCAACGGAAAGCACCTCGGACAACTTCACCTGCGCAATCGCTTCGGCGTGAATGTTTCTCGTGTGAAGCGTGGCGATATTCAACTCATGGCTGAACCCAACCTTGTGTTGCGTGTGGGCGACCGCGTGACGGTGGTAGGTTCACCTGAGAGCTGCAAGAAAGTGGCTGAAGAACTCGGCACATAATCCATGCCCTCGACGAACCGAATATGGTCACTATCTTCATAGGTATGGTCTTAGGCTTAGCTTTAGGCTATCTGCCCATCGCCATCCCCGGTATGTCCTTATCGCTGCGCCTCGGCCTTGCTGGCGGCCCTGTTGTGATGGGCATTCTGATTGGTGCTTTTGGTCCGCGCTTCCACATGGTGGCTTATGTGACCAACTCTGCCAACTTGCTCATTCGATCTCTTGGTTTGAGCACCTATCTGGCTTGTTTGGGACTTGATGCAGGGCCAAAATTTGTAGAGACCGTTATGCGTCCCGCCGCACTTTCGTGGATTGGTTATAGTGTGTTTCTTTCCGTTGTGCCTGTGGCTATCATGGCCATTATAGCTGTGAAATGGTTCAAACGCTCTTATACCACTGCAGCCGGTATGCTCTGTGGAGCAATGGCCAACCCCATCGCGCTGGACTATATCAATTCAACAGAAGAAGGCGATCAAGCCAGTGTGGCCTATGCCACGGTCTATCCCCTCGGTTTGTTCGCACGTGTCATCATAGCTCAACTCATTGTGATGCTATGGCTCGGATAGCAAGGAAGATAGCGTAACTTTTATTGAAATCTATGTGCGCTTGTGTTTTTCATACTAAGAACTCCCCACAAACTTGCTCGTAGCGAGCAGTTTGTGGGGAAAGTTTTATTGTAGGGAGAATTCTATTTGTGCAGAACCTTCTGCGTAGTTCCGTTGTTCATGCGGACGATGTTTAGCCCGCGCTACAAGTTTGTTGAGGCTATGTTATGGGGAAGAATAAAACGTCGTGGTGCTTGTCTCGCTGTTGGCGGTCGCTGGCAACTTCCACTTTGTTATTTCTTCGTGAAATATCCTGTATTAGGATTAGCCATTGAAACATCCTCCTTGTTTGTATTGTATTTCACTGCACCCTTGAGACTTGTACAATTATAGAACATTTCATTAGATAGTGCGCAAGTCCAAGTATTATTGCAATAGATGGTTCGTAAAGAGGTGTTATTACCAAACATTCCACTCATGTCTTGTACCTTCCTCGGTATAGAAGTTGGAAAGATCAAGAGAACTTAAACTCGAGCAGGCACAAAACATTTCATGCATATTTTCCACTTTCTCCGTATTGAAGTTGGATAGATTGAGAAAAGTTAAACTCGAGCAACCAGAAAACATTCCACTCATGTATTGCACCTTCTCGGTATTGAAACTGGAAAGATTAAGGAACTTAAACTCTTACAACCATAAAAACATTCCATGCATATTTTCCACTTTCTCCGTATTGAAGTTGGAGAGATTGAGAAAAGTTAAACTCGAGCAGTCCAAAAACATTGCACACATGTCTTGCACCTTCTCGGTATTGAAACTGGAAAGATTAAGGGAACTTAAACTCTTACAACAATAAAACATGTTACTCATGTCTTGCACCTTCTCCGTATTGAAGTTGGAGAGATTGAGAGAAGTTAAACATGAGCAGCCATCAAACATTCCACTCATGTCTTGCACCTTCTCGGTATTGAAACTGGAAAAGATTGAGTTGAGAGAGTTTCTCGCAATCGACAAACATACCAGACATTATAGTTACTTCAGATGAATTAAGATTTTTCCAATCCCTTTATTTCCTCCAGATTCGTGAAGTTGAAGAACCAGTTCTTAGTCGTTTTCGGGAGAAAGTTCTTGAAAGAAAGATCAAAGATAGCAGTAGTAATCTCTGGTACTGCTGTATACATCGTTCCCGCCCAAGCAGGAAAAGTTTCTTGATCTTCCTCCTTCGTCTCGTCAATTCCCCACACAGTTCCCTGTGTGCGAGGATTTCTGAGCATCATAGTAGAACGTCAGCGTTTTCTTGTCGCTGCTTTTCACAACGTAGGCTTCCTTCTTCTGTGCTTGAGCGGACTGCGGGAGGAGTAACAAAGCCATGAAGCCTGCAAGGAACACAGCACAGAGATTCTTGAGTAATTGTTCTTTCATAATTATTTTCTTCCCCTTTTTTTCATCGTTGTCTTTCTGCTTTTTAGGAGTGCCGTGTCGGGAAGTTGGGCCGGTAAATAGAATCTGTTAAAGAATATCTTGCTCACTTGTCGATTCTTTAGAAAGTAAAGCTGCAAGTATTACAAGTATTAATAGTTATATGTCTGCGAATATAAGGAAACTTTTTAAATAACACAAAAAATATATATCAGTGGCACAGAGAGGAATGTATCGCCCTATTGATGTGGGAGGAAGAGCAGGTAGCTGCAAGTTTCAGAGCGGAAAGAGGTGGAAGATTGTAAGGTTCACAAAAATCTGTATTTTTGCAGAAAAGATTCAGGATTATGTCGCAGAAGCTCGTACAAACACAGAAAGAGGAACAAAACGCAGCAGCTAAGTGCCGTTCAGGTGGCTTTTTGCTCGACTGCTGGAGCTTCCTGTTATGGACCTTGAGGAGCGTGTTCGCAATGAGATGGACGACAACGAAGCTCTCGAAGAAGCTGGTGGTGACGAAGAACCCGAAGAAGTTCAGCCCGATACCGACAACCACGAGGAAGAAAACAGACGGTGAGCTGGGCGATATGGAACTGCCCGAGATGGATGATCAAACGGCCGACTATCTGAGTGCGGACGATGTGCCCGACTATCTTGTGCGTCAGAACAATGCGCAAGAAGAGCGCGAAATCCAAATTAGCGAGCAGAGCAATGCCTACGACGAACTGTATCGTCAGATTGGCGAACAAGATCTCAGCGAACGTGAGCGTGCCATTATGGAATATCTCATTGGTAGTCTTGATGATGACGGCTATTTACGTAAAGATGTCTACACCCTGACGGACGAAATGGCCATATATCATAATATCGATGCTGAAGATGAGGACGTGGAGCGTATGGTACGCCTGCTCCAAACGTTCGAACCGCGCGGTATTGGTGCCAAGGATTTGCAGGAGTGTTTGCGCATACAATTGGAAGACCCTGAGCTGAAATCACCTGCGAAGTCCATCGCTCTGCGCATCATCAACGATTATTATAAGGGATTTCAGTCTGCGCCATTGGGCACATATCCGCCAACGTTTTGGGCATCAGTCAGGAAGAAATGGAAGCTGCCATGCAGGTGTTGCTTCATCTGAATCCGAAACCGGGCAGCGGGCTCAACGAGTCTGCTTCACAAATCGCTCCAACGGTGATACCTGACTTCTACTTGAGCATAGATGAAGACGGTAACATACAAATTAGTTTGAACAACGGCGATGCGCCCGATTTGCGTGTGAGCCGTTCCTACAAAGATACTGTGCGCGAATTTTCCGGAAAAGGAAACCAACTGAGTCGTGCGCAGAAAGAGGCCTACATCTATGCACGCAAGAAGGTGGGCGATGCACAACTTTTCATCGAGCTGGTGAATCGCCGCAAACAAACGCTGCGCAATGTGATGGAAAGTATTGCTCATATTCAGCAAGATTTTTCCGCAACGAAGACGACGAATCTTTTTCTCGTGCCGATGACGCTGAAAGATGTGGCACAGCGGGCGGGCGTGGATTTTTCCACCGTCAGTCGAGTGACAGGTAGCAAATACGTGCGAACAGCCTATGGCGTTTATCCGCTAAAGTTTTTTTCTTCTCCTCGCACTTTCACCACGGAGAGCGGCGAAGAACTATCCTCTCGACAAGCAAAGATAGCCTTGCGCGAGATTATAGATGGAGAGAACAAGCACAAGCCCTATTCCGATGAACATCTCTCCAAACTGATGGCAGAAAAAGGTCTTCCTATTTCGCGCCGCACAGTAGTGAAATATCGCGAGCTTCTGGGAATCCCTCAAGAGTGGCCTAAGAAAAGAGTTGACACACGAACGAAAAATGAACAATCGCATACTCATCCTGACAGCGCAGGTAGTTTCGCTGATTTTTTTCGCCTTTCTACATGCCCGTTGTGGCTTTTATAGCGCTTTTTATGTTCAGTTATCTGAACCAGTTTCCCTTGCGCTATAAAATGGTCATTCTGCTGATGGTTTATTTTTTCACGGTTCTGCTCCCCACTTTGTCCATCTACATCTATCGCCGCCTCAATGGTTGGTCGCGCCATCATTTGAGTCGTCGTGTCAATAGATACATCCCCTATATCCTTTCTATAACGTGCTACGTCGGACTTCTGTATCTGATGATAGTTCTCCATATGCCACACTTCACGCTGGCCATCATCGTGGGAGCTCTGACGTTGCAAAATCATCTGCGCCGTACTCAACAACTGGATCAAGGTAAGCACTCATGCGGCGGCAGCAGGTGGCGTGGTCGGCGCACTTTGTGCCTACTCGCTTTGGTTTAACTTTTTAACCCCTCAGTTGGCTCTGTCTCTGCATTCTCTTATGCGGACTGGTGGGTACGGCCCGTCTCATCCTTCGCCAGCACAAACTCATCGACATCGGCTTGGGCACACTCCTCGGAATCCTCTGCGGATTCTTCTGTGTTCTCTTGGTGTAGTCGTTCAAACATTAGCAATTTAAACTCATTATGATATGGAACCTTTAGTCAGTATTATTATGGGCAGCACCAGCGACCTGCCCGTTATGGAAAAAGCCGCTAAATTTCTCAACGAAATGGAGATCCCCTTCGAGATGACGGCTCTGAGCGCCCACCGCACTCCGCAAGAGGTGGAAGAGTTTGCACAAAATGCCGTTGCGCGCGGTTTGCAAGTCATCATCGCTGGTGCCGGTATGGCGGCAGCCCTTCCCGGTGTGATTGCAGCCTCCACAACGGTTCCCGTCATTGGTGTGCCCATCAAGGGAATGCTCGACGGACTTGATGCCCTGCTCAGCATCGTGCAGATGCCTCCCGGAATCCCCGTTGCCACAGTGGGCGTGAACGGTGCGCAGAATGCCGCCATCCTGGCCGTTGAGATGCTTGCCCTCGCCGACCCCGAAATTGCCGAGAAGCTTACAAAAATACAAGGAAGGATTAAAGCTAAAAATCATCAAGGCCAATGCTGATTTGGCCGATGTGCAATACGAATTTAAGACCAACTAATAAGACCCTTTACGGTCTTATCTCAACCGAGCCAGGTCCCTCATAAGTAGGGGCCGTGGCTCATTATTATATCTATATGAAATACCATTCCGGTTCAGAACTATTCAACTATACGCCGCGTGAATCTCACGAGGTGCGCGTGGGCAACAAGCCACTGGGGGCGACAACCCTATCCGCCTCCAGAGCATGACCACGGCGGCAACCACCGATACCGAGGGATGTGTGCGCCAGATAAAGGCCATCGTGGATGCAGGCGGCGACTATGCCCGTCTCACTCACGCAAGGGCACGCGTGAAGCCGAGAATCTGCGCAACATCAAAGCCGAACTCACGCGCTTGGCTACACCACGCCCCTCGTGGCCGATATTCACTTCAACCCGAACGTGGCCGACGTGGCCGCTACCATTGTGGAAAAAAAGTCCGCATCAATCCGGGCAATTACATCGACCCCGCGCGTACTTTCCGACATTTGGAGTACACCGATGAGGAATACGCCGACGAACTGAAACGTCTCGAAGCGCGTTTCCACCAACTACTCGACATTTGCCGCGCCAACCACACAGCCATCCGCATTGGTGTAAACCACGGTTCGTTGAGCGACCGTATCATGTCGCGCTACGGAGATACGCCCGAGGGCATCGTGGAGAGCTGCATGGAGTTTCTGCGCGTTTGTCAAAAGAAGACTTCAAGGATGTTGTCATCTCCATCAAAGCGTCCAACACAGTGGTCATGGTGCGCAGTATGCGCCTTCAGTGCTCCATCATGCAGGCGGAGGGGATGGATTTCCCGCTGCATCTCGGCGTGACAGAGGCAGGCGAAGGTGAGGACGGCCGCATCAAGAGTGCAGCAGGGTATTGGCGCACTTCTCGCCGACGGTATTGGCGACACCATCCGCGTTAGTCTGAGCGAAGCTCCCGAGAACGAAATCCCCGTGGCCTATAAGTTGGCCTCCTATGTGGTACGCCGCGCGGGTCACACCTTTATTCCGGGTATGGCTTTTCCAGGCTTCGACTACGTTCGGCCTGAGCGCCGCGCCACTGCCCTGTGCTCAACATCGGTGGAACGAGATGCCCCGTGGTCATCAGCGAACGCCTCAACGGCTCTACTGAAGTGGGCGAACTCTGCCCGACTATATCTATGCGGGGCATCAATTACCACCACACGACAAACGTGTAAAAACGGCCTACATTGTGGATGCCGACGTGTGGAAGCCAGAGGAGGAGTGTTCCCAGCTTATACTGACCAAACGCTGCCGTTCATCGGTATGAATCCTTGTCCGCTCAAATTCCTCTTCCTCACCTATCCTGCCCTCAATGAGGAAGTGAAAGTGTGTCTCCGCCTCCACCCCGAGATGGTCGTTATTGCACAGAGCAATCACCAGAATCGACTGGGCGAACTGCGGGCTTTGGTACACGAGATGTGGACAGAAAACCTCCAGAATCCTGTAGTATTCTTCGAGCAGAGTGCTCACAGTGCCGACGAGAAAGAAGATTTCCAAATCGAGACAGCGGCCGATCTCGGCGCATTGCTGTTCGACGGACTGACAGATGGTATCTTCCTGTTCAACAACTATCAGGGGCAAGGCGCGCCGTATGGCTTATGCTGACATCGACGCCACGGCTTTTTGGAATTTCTGCAGAGCCACGCGCCAGCGCACCACCCACACCGAATACATCAGTTGTCCTGGTTGTGGCCGAACGCTCTATAACCTGCAAACCACCATCGCCCGCATCAAGGCTGCCACCAGCCATCTCACAGGGCTTAAGATAGGCATCATGGGATGCATCGTTAATGGTCCTGGCGAAATGGCCGATGCCGACTACGGCTATGTGGGTGCTGCTCGCGGCAAGGTGAGTCTCTATCGCGGCAAGGTATGCGTGGAGAAAAATATTGCTGAGGAAGAAGCTGTCGACAAGCTCTTAGCCCTCATCGAGTCCGATAAACAGAAACGGCAATAGCTTCTTTGACTGGTCGGATGGCTCTGACTCGTCCGAGAAATCCGACTTGTCCGACCAGTCCGAGATTAAAAACTGAGCACTCCCCCTCATGGGGGAGATGGAGGGGCTGTCTCTTTCTCTGTTTCTTTTATGTAAAATTTTTATCTTTCTTAATTTCTTTGTACTTTCGAGGCAGAACGGTGCTCATAAAGAGAAGAGCTCAAAAGGGAAACGGGTGAGAGTCCCGTACAGTCCCGCTGCTGTGAAAGCCTCTTTCTTGTGTGTCTCAACACGCGTCACTGCATAAGTTGTAAAATTTATTCGGGAAGACGAGGCACATAGAGGTAAGTCAGAAGACCTGCCGTATCTATCATGGTTGCATCTGCTCCCGAGGAGGGACGGCTGCAGCAAAACAGAACATAAATACTACTTGCCAACTTGGAAAACAAGTTTTTCTTCGTCTTAGCTTTTTGGCATTTGCCTTTCTGCCTTTTGTGCTCACGGCGCAAAATCGGAAAGATCGCCATCTCTCGTCCGCTGAAGTCTTAGGCGTTCGGGCCGATGCCTCTGTGGCTTCGGCTGCTCCGGTGCAGAAACTCGACACGGCGAGCATCCGGCGTATGGGTGTCACGTCTACTGCTGATGCGCTGCGCCGCTTTGCGGGAGTCAATTTGCGCGACTATGGCGGAGCGGGCGGCTTGAAAACTGTGAGCGTGCGCGGACTTGGCGCACAGCACACGGTAGTGGTCTACGACGGAGTGACGGTTTCCAATGCGCAGCAAGGACAAATCGATTTGGGACGCTTTTCTCTCGACCGTTTGGCGGGAGTTGAGCTTCATACGGCCGATGAAGGCAACCTCCTTGTGCCTGTGCGGCAATTGGGCGCGGCAACAGTCGTGCTCCGCTCTTAGCAACCCAACGCGCAGAACCGAGGTATGCACGGCGCGGTGGCTCTCCGCCACGGAAGTTTCGGAGTTTGGAATCCGAGTGTGCTGCTCTCCCAAAATTGGAACGGACATACGGCGGTGAATGTCAGTGCCGACTACTACCATGGTAATAACGCCTATCCCTTCACGGTGAAAAACGGTGTGGCCACGCATCGTGAGAAACGCTTGAATTCGCAGATGAACGACTGGACGCTGGAAGCCAATGTCCATCACCTTTTGCGGCGCGGACAGCTTTCGGGGAAAGTTTTTATGTCACGAATCATCGTTATCTTCCTGGGCCTGCTCACGCTCATGTCAGTGGCAATAACGAACACCTTACGGAGCAGAATGCTTTTGCGCAGTTGAGGTGGGAACAGCAGTATAGCCGCTGGAATTTCTTCGGGGCTGGCAAAGCGGATTAGCGAGAAAGCAAATATTTAGATATTGCTGGGCGATACCCCGGCGGGCGTCTCGACCAACGCTATAAACAAGGCGAAATCTACGCTTCTGCAGGCGCATCGTATGTTTGGCAAACGCTCACGGCAGCACTGGCTACAGATTGGTTTCGTAATGATTTGACCTCCAATCTTAAAGTTGACAACGACGTGTGGCGCACCTCTTGGCTCACTAGTATGACATCAGCTACGCTCCCCGCCACTTTGAACTGACGGGACGCCTTGTAAGCTCCATCTTCCGCAACCACGCCACGGCGGGAACAGAGGCAGCAAAGAATGCCAGCCAACTCTCGCCGAGCCTCTCGGCTTCGTGGAAAACTGCTGTCCGATCAGCGCGCCCATTTGTTTGTGCGCGCCCACTATAAAGAGTTCTTCCGTGTGCCCACCTTTACGGAAAACTATTATTACCACCTCGGAAACACCCACTTGAAGCCCTGACGCACCCAGCAGTTGGGCGCAGGCGTCACCTTCGCAGGGATGCTGTCCGCTCGCTGGCAGGTGCAGCTCACTGCCGATGGTTACGTGAACCGCGTGTGGGACAAAATCTCCAGCATCCCCTACAACCTCTTTGTTTGGCGCACTGTCAATCTCGGCAAGGTGAGGGCTGCGGGGCTGGATGTGGCTTTGCATAGCACATGGATGCTGCGCAATGGGCAACAGCTCATAGGTAATGGTACTTACACTTATCAGCGTGTCACAGATCGTACAGATAAGACTTCGGAGGACTATGGTAAGCAACTGGCCTATACGCCACTTCATTCCGGCGCGGTATCTATGGCGTGGGAAAACCCGTGGGTCAATGCCGTTGTTAGTCTGACCGCTGCCTCAAGCGTTGGGCCACTAACGAGCATACTGTCACCACCAGCGTGCCGGCTTATGCCGATGTCAATCTCGGACTTTATCGCACTTTTTCGCTTTCGTAGCTTCCAATTGGAGGCACGTGCCGATCTGACCAACCTTTTAATCATCAATACGAAGTCATCCGCCGCTATCCAATGCCAGGGGCGAGCCTATCGCTTCTCGGCACTGCTGCGGTGGTGATGCCTCAGAGAAATCAACTTAATATTATCACATAAAATTATGAAGAAAAACATTAAAAATTGCAGCCCTCGCGCTGTTCGCTGGTCTCACACTGGCTTCTTGTTCTGAGAATGATGGACCGACCCAGAAAGTAGTGACGGTTCAGAAGGAAATGCTTGTCCTCAACCAAGGTAACTACTATGGAGGTGTAGAAGGTACATTGGATCGTTTAGAATTGGGTATGACTACAAACGACTTTTGGAACGGAACAATTACATCAAACGTGTTCAAGGCTGCCAATGGACAGAGTCTTGGCGATACGCCTCAGAATGCTGTGATGTGCGGTTCTAAGCTCTACGTTTCGGTTTATGCAAGTAAACTGGTTTTTGGGTGCTCAATCCCTCCACTAAGAAGATTATCAAGTCTATCTCAACAACTGATCCAGAATGGGTAACTACTGACGGCAAGAACGTTTATGTGGCCAACAACAATGGCTATGTCACTCGTATCGATACTGCTACCTATGCAAAGGATTCCATTCAGGTAGGTCCAAATCCCGCGTGTCTCGTTGTAGCTAATAACTATCTCTACGCTTCTATATCCGACGGCTACAATTATGCAAACGGATATGCAAACGGAAAGAAGGTAGCAAAGATCGACCTTAAGACCTTCACGAAAAACAAAGGACATCGCTGTAGGTATGAACCCTGGCCGTATGGACGTGGACAATGCTGGCAACGTGTTCGTAGTATGTAACGGTAACTATGCTGATGTTGCTGCTGAAGTACAACGTATTTCCGCTTCAGACGAGGTGAAAAAGTGGCAGAAGGTAATAATATCGTTTGCTTGAACAATCTTCTCTATGTCTTCAACGTAAAAAGCGACTGGGCAACGGGAAAAGTGAACACTTCTGTTAAGATCTTCGATGGCTCAAGCCTGCAAGGACAATCAGTGAACCGCTTTTGAGGAGCGCGAGATGGCTCCTGCTCCTACGGGCGTCTTTACGGATCTCAACCAGAACTATGTTATCATCACTTCCGACGCAGATGCCAAGAGCTACAATAAGCCAGGTTTTGTTTATGTCTACAAGAAGGATGGTTCTTTCGTGAAGAAAATTCAACGTAGGTATACACTCTCATTTCGTTCTCTTCCCGGAATTCAGACTACAGTAACGATCTAAAAAACATAGGAACTATTCTTTAGTTCTTCCACTAAAGGGAGTGCTCAGTTGCCTTGCAAAAGGAATTGAGCACTCCTTTTTGTTTTGGGAAAGAAGGACTCTTCTCGCCTGTAACCTTATGAGAGCCATGCCCAAATGCCTTATATCACCGAATAATTACTAACTTTGCGGCAGAAATATAATGAAATAAAACAATATGAGTTTACAATGTGTATCGTTGGCTTACCAAATGTGGGTAAATCAACGTTATTCAACTGCCTGAGTAATGCAAAGGCTCAGAGCGCAAACTTCCCTTTCTGCACGATAGAGCCCAACGTCGGTGTCATCACTGTGCCCGACGAACGCCTTTAATAAATTGGCCGAAATAGTCCATCCCGGCCGCATTGTCCCTACTACGGTGGAGATTGTCGATATTGCGGGCTTGGTGAAAGGAGCTTCAAAGGGTGAGGGCTTAGGCAACCAGTTTTTGGGTAATATCCGAGAGACGGACGCCATTATCCACGTGCTCCGTTGCTTCGACGACGACAACGTTGTCCATGTTGACGGCACCGTCGACCCTGTGAGAGACAAGGCCGTCATAGACACAGAATTGCAGCTCAAGGATCTGGAGACCGTTGAAAGCCGCCTACCGAAGGTGGAGAAGCTCGCAACGATGGGCGGAAACAAGGACGCCAAGATTGAGTATAATGTGCTGAAGGCCTACAAGGAGGTGCTTGAGCAAGGCAAGAATGCCCGCGCCGTTAGCTTCGAATCTAAGGAAGAACAGCAGGCAGCGCGCAATCTCTTTCTGCTGACGTCGAAACCCGTGCTTTATGTTTGCAACGTCGACGGAAGGAAGTGCGGCCAGTGGCAATGCTTATGTTGAGCAGGTGCGCGAAGCTGTCAAGGAAGAGGAGGCAGAAATCCTCGTGGTGGCGGCTCAGACTGAAGCCGACATTGCAGAACTCGAAACCTACGAGGAACGCCAAGAATTTTTTGCAAGAGGCCGGTTTGGAAGAGTCGGGTGAACCAGACTCATCAAAGCTGCCTACAAAATGCTACAGTTGGAAACGTTCATCACCTGCAGGCGAGATGGAGGTGAAAGCCTGGACTTTCCACAAAGGGTTGGAAAAGCTCCCGCAATGCGCTGGTGTTATACATACCGATTTCGAGCGTGGCTTTATTCGTGCCGAGATCATTAAGTATGACGACTACATCAGCTACGGTTCGGAAGCAGGTGTGCGCGAAGCTGGCAAGCTCCATATCGAAGGTAAGGAGTATGTTATGCAAGACGGCGACATCGTGTATTTCCGCTTCAACGTATAAAAAGATATTTTCAGGCAAGTCGGACTGGACGGTCAGTTCGACTTGCCTTTTCAACCCATCCCTTCCCTTAAAATCATCTCTTTTATGATTCATTTCTTATCCCATATTCTCGTGCAGCTGCAAGCTCTTGTAGCCCCGCTTTCCTTTGGGAAAGGAATCGACAGCACGACTCTGTTGTCCATCGTCTGGAATCAGACAAAAGTGGCCTTTCACTGTGTTCGGTCATCCCATAGTGTGGTACGCCATCATGTGGGTTGTAGGCCTCGCTTTGGCCTATCTGGTTGTTATGAAGCTCTATAAGGGATCAACACCTGCCCGATGAAAAGTTTGACCCCCTCTTCATCTATTGTTTCGTAGGTATCTTGTTGGGCGCGTCTGGGCCACTGCCTCTCTATGAGCGGGCTTATTTCATGGCTAACCCTCTCGAAATGTTTCTTCCCATGAAGCACCTTTGCCGATGGCAGTTGGAAGTTTACGGGCTACGCAGGTTTTAGCGAGTCACGGCGGTACGTTGGGTCTCATGATAGCCCTTTGGTTCTACGTGAGAAAGTACAAAGTCAATCTGATGCGCGTGCTCGACAATATCGCCATAGCCACGCCCATCACGGCCTGCTTCATCCGTTTGGGCAACTTGATGAACTCCGAAATTGTGGGTAAACCCACTGAGTTCTGCGCTGGGCTTTATCTTCGTGCAGAACCATGAAAAATTTTGCGCGACATCCAGGACAAGCTCTACGAAGCCCTGTTCTATCTGCTCCTCTTCCCCATCGGTTTGTGGCTCTAAAACGCTACAAAACGAAAGTAGGCACAGGCTATTTCTTTGGCTGGGTCTTGACGTGTATCTTCGCCTTCCGTTTCTTCGTAGAGTTCCTCAAAGAAGTGCAAGAGCCTTGGGAACTGTCGATGGTTGAGACCATCGGACTGAATCAAGAGCCAGATGTTGAGCATCCCTTTGTGGTGCTCGGCCTCTATTGCTGGTTGGGTGGTAAATACTGCAAGAAGTTGGGCGAACAACCCACGCAGAAGAAACCTTAAGTGCATATTCACCCATTCCTTCCTATTCTTTCCATTCGCCAAAAGTCACCCCTCTTGGGATGCCCGCTTTTGGCGAATGGATTTTCTATGCCTTCTCGAAACATCCGTATACTGTCAAGAAAAAGCGTAAAACTAACGCGCTGAGAATGGCTTGAAATCCAGCGCGCGATACTTTTGGACTAAAAGAACGCAAGGAGAGCCTATTAGCACAATAAGGAAGCTGCCCTTGCCCCTCCACACAGAGAAACCTCATAAGCCTATTCGTGGATACAATAAGGCTGTTGGCTGGCTTCCTTATTGCGTCAGCTGACAGCCTTATTCTGTCAGCCGACCTCCTTATTGTATTTTTGAGTAGCTCGAAGGGAGTGATTCTTCTCATAAGGCCGAAGATGCTCCACCGCCTTGTTTCAACGAGAAGGAGAAGGATGAAAATCTAGGGTTTAGCTCCGCTTAAGTGCATGAAACATGTGGCAATCAGAGGTAGGTATTCTTCATCGCGAGCAACGAACGAAAAATCATTATCTTTGCTGCGTACAACATCCAATATAGAAAAAAATCATGCAAAAGCAAACCTCTTGTTTTTTTCTGGCACTGGCCACCACCTCGGTCTGACCTCCTGCTTTCCAAAAATGGGCCCTTTGGGGCCTAGAGAATTTTGCAGTAGATCCCTCACCGCTCGAAGCCATGGACAATCAGGTGCCCGTGGTCATCTCTGGGCGTTTCCCTGAGAAGTATATGAAAAGAAAGCTGTGGTCAAGATCACTCCCGTATTGCATTTCCAAGGCGGTCAGTCTACCGCTACTGGCGATATTTTCCAGGGCGAGAATGTGCAAGGAAATCATCAAGAAATTTCGTACTTGTTGGGAGGCAACTATAAGTTGCGCACCACTTTCCCCTACCGCGACGAAATGCTGCGCTCCGAACTCTACGTTACCTTTTTGATGCCACCGTTGAAAGAAGAAGGCAGACATCCCTGCAGTGAAAATTGCCGATGGCGTACTGGCCACCAGCACACTGCTTCGCCGCACTGCTGCTTCAGCAACTGCCGCTTTGGGCGAGGACAAGTTCCAGTATACCATCGAGCAAAAGCAGGAAGCACAAATCAAATACCCTCATCCAGCAAGCCCGCATCCGCACCAGCGAACTGCAATCTACTTCTGTGAAAGATTTTGTGCAGACGCTCCGCAACATCAAGGCCGATGGCAAACGCCTGGAATTGGAAAACGTGGAGGTGAGTTCCTACGCATCGCCCGACGGCGGTGAGAAGCTCAACACCAAGTTGGCACAGAGTCGCGACGATGCTTCAGGTAGCTATGTGAAGAATCAGCTGAAGAAAAATAAAACTCGAAGGTGAGGTCAATTCCCATTATACCGCGCAGGACTGGGAAGGCTTCCAGCAACTCGTGAGTGAGAGCAACATTCAGGACAAAGAGGTGATTCTGCGCGTGCTCTCCATGTATCAAGACCCCGAACAGCGTGAACAGCAAATCAAAAACCTATCTGCTGGTTTCCGCGAACTGGCTGATGAGGTGTTGCCCGAACTTCGCCGCTCACGCCTTACTGTCAACTATCTGATAGTGGGACGAACCGACGACGAGATACAACAGCAGTTGCAGGCCGATGCTTCAAAACTCAGTATCGAAGAACTGCTCTACGCTGCCACACTGACGGACAATGTGGCCGAAAAAGAGAAGATACACAACAGCTGACCGACTTTTTCCCCGCTGACTATCGCGCCGCGAACAACCTCGGTGTACTGGCTTACGGACAGGGCAATCTCGCCGCTGCAAAGGACTATTTCTCCAAAGCCGCAAAAGAAAAACGAGCAGGCAGCAGAGCCCAAAGCAAACCTCGCCCTTGTGGCCTTGGCCGAAAGGCGACTCTAAAAACATCGGAGGACTATCTGGGACAAGCTGCTGCGGCACACAACTACGGCGAAGTGCTGGGCAATCTGGCATTGGCTCGCGGACAGTACGCGCAAGCAGCCCGCCAGTTGCAGGGCGTGAATACCAACTCCGCCGCGCTGGCTCAGCTACTGAATAAAAACTATACAGAGGCGCGTACAACGCCTCTCGTATTCCTCAACCTGATGCCACAACGCGGCTCATCTGAAGGCTATCTCGCTGCCCGCACCCATCAGGCTGCCGATGTAGTGACGAATCTGGAGCAAGCCTTTAGCTCGACAGCACGCTCAAGGCTCGTGCCGCTAGGGATCTGGAGTTTGCCAACTACTTTAATACTGCTGATTTCCAAAAACATCACGAAATAAATGCTTACACGCCGTTCCTTTTGCAGCTTATTCCTGCTCGCATTGGTGCTTCTGACCGCTTGCGGCCCAGACAAACACCATGTGCGCATCACTGGAGAGTTCAAAAATCTCGACAACGCCGAGTTCTACGTCTACAATGACGGAGAAAAAGTTTGCGGGCTTTGATACAGTTCGCATTGAGGACGGTAAGTTTCGCTATGAGAAAGCCTTGGAGGGCACGGAAGTCCTCACGCTGCTCTATCCCAACTTCTCGCGCACGCTGGTGGTTGCCGAACCAGGAACCACTATCCATATTACGGGCGATGCTGGGAAGTTGAGCGATGTGGATGTGAGCGGAACGGAGAGCAACGAACGCCTCTCAAAGTTCCGCCACACCAACCAGAGCAAACCTGCTTCCAATGTGCGGATGGCTGCAGCCCAGTATGTCCGCGACAATGCCGCAACGCCCGATGGTTTGGTACTGTTTCTCGAATATTTTGCAGGGGAAAAGGATTTCGATGCTCCCACCGCGCTGCAACTGCTCGACTTGCTCAAACAGAAACAACCTAACAAGGCGTTGATAGGTCCTCTCGATGCGCGCCTGCGACCGCTCTTGTCCAATTCCGCGCGTATGCCGTTGCAGACTTTCTCCGCCACCGCCCTCAATGGTTCTGTTGTGTCGAACGCCACCTTAAAGGGCAAGCCCGCTCTCGTTGTGTTCTGGGCAAATTGGTCGTCCGAAAGCACTGATATGCTCAACCACGTGAAGCGATTGCAGCGAGCCTTTGGGAAGAAGCTGCAGATAGTGGCCGTTTCGATGGACACCAGCATCCCCGATTGCCGACACCGCGTGCAGACCGATACGCTCACTTTTCCGACACTTTGTGACGGTGAGGCCTTTCGTTCGCCTGTGGCCGAGAGATTGGGAGTGCGCTATGTTCCTGGTAATATCCTCGTTGATGCCGCGGGACGTGTCGTAGCACGCGATATTCCGGCTGCCGATTTGGAAAGCCGCGTTTCAAAAACTTATGGAGTGAGAGCATCAGCAGGCCCATTGTGGTCTGCTAATGCTCTTTCTCTTTTCATTATCCTAAAATATTCTTCCTTGTTTACCCAAATTCACAGTGCCGTAGTAAACGGATTGAAGGCCATCCGCGTGATGGTCGAAATCAACGCCTCTCCAGCCAAGCACGATGCTATTGGAGAAACGCCTTTCTTTATGGTCGGCTTGCCCGACAACGCTGTAAAGGAGAGCCGGCAGCGCGTGCAGAGCGCGCTCATCAATTCGTCCTCGTGCCTCCCCGCCTCAATATCACTATCAATTTTGCCCCCGCCGACATCCGCAAGGTAGGCTCAGGTTTCGACCTCCCGCTGGCCATCGCCATGCTCACAGTGTGCGACCTCATTAGTGTCCCACGCTCGAGCGTATGATGCTTTGCAGGGCGAATTAGGCCTCGACGGCTCCGTGCGAGCTGTGCGCGGTGCGCTGCCTATTGCCATCGAAGCTCGCGAGCCTGGGGTACGACACGCTCTTTGTTCCCCGCGAGAACGAGCGGGAAGCCGGCGTGGTCAATCAGCTAGTGATCGGTGTGAGTACACTCAGCGAACTGGTAGACCATCTCAACGGTCAGTCGCTCCTGCAACCCGTTGAGGTCAATACGCGGGAGGAGTTCTACCAAGCACAGAGCGACTATCCCCTCGACTTTGCTGAAGTGAAGGGCCAAGAGCGCGCTAAGCGAGCCTTTGAAGTGGCCGCCGCCGGAGGACATAATCTGCTGCTCATCGGTTCGCCCGGTTGCGGCAAGAGTATGATGGCTAAGCGCATTCCAGGCATTCTTCCGCAACTCACGTTGGCCGAATCGCTCGAAACCACACAAATCTACAGCATTGCAGGCCAATTGCCGGAAAACACCTCACTCATCGCTCGACGTCCTTTTCGCAGTCCTCACCACACTATTTCCGACGTGGCTTTTGATAGGAGGTGGCGTCAATCTTCAGCCTGGTGAGATTTCGTTGGCCCATAACGGCGTACTTTTCCTCGATGAGTTGCTCTGAATTTTCGCGCAGTGCGCTCGAAACGCTCCGCCAGCCGCTGGAGGATAGAGCTATCAATATCAATCCGCGCCAAATATAGCGCCAATCTCCCTTGCTCTTTTATGCTCGTGGCCGCTATAGAACTCCCTGTCCCTGTGGTTATTATAACGACCCAACGCATAAGTGCAGTTGTAATCAGGGTATGATTCAGCGTTATATGTCTCAAGATTAGCGGTCCGCGTTGATGGACCCGTATCGATTTTGCAGATCGAAGTAACGCCAGTGCCGCTTGAAGAACTGCAATGCGCGCCCAAGGGTGAGAGTAGTTCTGCCATACGTGAGCGCGTGGCCAAGGCACGCGCCGTGCAGACCGAACGCTTTGCCCATTTGCCCGGTATTCATTGTAATGCACAGATGGGCGACGCGAAATCGAACGCTTTGCGCAACCCGATGCAGCCGGACGAGAAGCGTTGGCCATGACAATGAAGAAGATGGATCTCAGTGCTCGAGCCTACGAGCGAGATACTCAAAATGGCGCGCACAACCAAGCCGATTTCGGCTGGCCAAGAGGAGGTGGGTTTCAATGCTATATCCGAAGCCGTGGGCTACCGCAATCTGGACCGCTCCGACTGGGGCGAAAACGTTCTAAAGCGATAAAGATATTTGCTGCTGGCTCTGTGCGCGACAGGTGCGAACTTGTTGGTGGCTCAGAAAAGAAAAGAGCGGATAGAATGAGGAAGATGGATAACTTACTGATTCTATCTGCTCTTTCTTGTGGGATGAAAAGCGAGTTAGCGACCGCGCAGGCGGCACATGAAGTGGACGAAGAGAGGCGGGGCAAAAGGCGCAAGCCGATCGCTGGAGATCTATCCACTTCGCTTATCACGCGGATGTTGTCCTTGAGTCCTGCCGAGCGCAGACTGTTGCTAACGCCCGTCACATCGAAGTCGGCAATCGAAGTCTAATTGCGAAAATCGTTTGCCGGCAAGAAAGAGCTGTTTGAACAACTTAAAATCGGCCGACATACGGTGGCGTATATCGAAAGGATACTCGCGCAAACAAGTTGTACGGGTTAGTGCGCTCTGATGACAGAAAGAGACATACGGTGCCCATTATGCGGCGCTTCAGCTTTTCTGATGACGCCGCGTTTCACTACATCGCCGTAGATGACATCTGCCGCGCGTTCTTCGGCAAAAACTCTCTGCAACACATCGTCTGCGCCGCAAAACCGTCGCCGGCATTCGCAAATAACCCATTCTCCCGTGGCCAGGCGAACCCTTATTCATCGCGTCGTAGATACCGCGGTCGGGTTCCTGATACAACTGTTGTGAGGTGTGGGCGGAAAGTTTCAATCACACTGCGCAGTAGAGTCGGTGGACGCTCCGTCAATGATGATGTACTCCAGATTCTTGTAAGTCTGGCGCAGCACGTTTGTGATGGTTTTTTGCAGTAGTTTGTCGCAGTTGTAACAAACTGTAACGACGGATACTTTAGGGGGAGTCATAAATAGTTGTGAGGATTCTTTTCAAAGTTTATGGAGTGCAAAGTTACTATATCTTGTTGGCGTGCTGCCCCTTTGCTTTGAAAAACTTGTCCCACAGACACGAGAGCAGCTCCTTTGGAGAAAATCTTATAAGGCTGTGAGAAAATTATAGATACTTTGTGCTATCTTTGCCCCTTATAATTATTGACAAAGGCAAACATTGTTTCGATTGACCGAAAGAATATATAACTAATCAATATACTATCTAATGAAAAAAAGAAACCTTTGGGTGTTCCTCGGACTGACTCTGCCGTTGGGCGCAATAGCTCAAACATCGGCTATAACGCAGTTGCGAGGCTATCACTATGGGCAAGATGCAGCTCCAACAGGTTGGGAGTGGCAAGCCCAGACTCCGTGGCATACAACAAGCAGATGCCGCACGCTTTCTTCTTCTCGTTTGCCAACGAGAGCGAAGCTGCTCGCGTGCAACCTACAGCGTCTAAATACTGCGAAAGTCTGAACGGTCAGTGGAAGTTCAACTGGGTGAAGCAACCTTCTGAGCGACCAAAAGATTTCTACCGCCCCGATTTCAACGCAAGCAGTTGGGACAATATCGAAGTGCCCATGTCCTGGAACTTGGCAGGGCGCCAGGCCGACGGCTCTTGGAAGTATGGTTTGCCCATCTATCTAATCAGCGCGTAATCTTTACCCATCATGTGGCATGGGCGACTGGAAAGGCGGCGTTATGCGCAAAGCTCCCAGCAGCTGGCTCACAGCGAAATATCCCAATGAGGTAGGCTCCTACCGTCGTATCATCTCTCCGTGCCGGCCGATTGGAAAGGTCGTCAGGTGTATATTAACTTCGATGGCGTGGATTCTTTCTTCTATCTCTGGATCAATGGAAAAATACGTGGGCTTCTCGAAGAACTCACGCACGTTAGCGCAATTCGACATCACTCCCTACCTCAACAAGAAGGGCGAGAACGTTGTGGCGCTGGAAGTGTACCGCAACAGCGACGGTTCGTTCCTCGAAAGTCAGGACATGTTCCGCCTGCCGGGTATCAACCGCAATGTTTATCTCACATCGAAGCCACAGGTGCAGGTGCGCGATGTAGTGGCCATTCCCTCTTATAAGGATGCCAACTACACGGATGCAGTGCTCAACGTGAAGACCTATGTTTCCAATCTCGGCAAAAAGGATCAGAAGTTCCAGCTGGCTTATAAGCTACTCGAGGTGGAACTTTACGGTGATGCCACTAAAGCCCTGTCAGCGGCGTGGAGGGAACTGTTCCCGTTTCGCTGGTGAAGAAAGGCAGCGAGATGCTGGCCACCGCGCAGATTGCGGTAGGTAAGGCCGTGCGTCCTTGGTCGGCTGAGCGCCCGCAGCGTTATGTTCTCGTGGGCGAACTGAAGACGAGAAAGGCCGTACTATCGATACCTACTCCACTTATGTTGGTTTCCGACAGATTGAGATTAAGGACGTCCCCGCAAGTCAAGACGAGTTCGGTCTGGCAGGTCGCTACTATCTCTATAATGGTAAGCCCATCAAGTTTAAGGGTGTGAACCGCCACGAGACGAATCCCGACCGCGGTCATGCTATTACCCACGAACAGATGGAACAAGAAGTCATGCTCATGAAGCGTGCCAACATCAACCACGTTCGTAACTCCCACTACACCAATGATCCCTCATTGGTACGCATCTCTGCGACAAATATGGCATCTATCTTGAGGATGAGGCCAACTTAGAGAGCCATGAATACTATTATGAAGCTCCCTCGCTTTCCCATGTGCCCGAATTCCAGAATCAGCATGTTGCGCGCAACATGGAGATGGTACACGCCGATGTGAACCATCCCTCTGTGGCTATCTGGAGTCTTGGCAATGAGGCTGGCCCAGGCGACAATTTCAAGAAGGCTTATGCCGCTATCAAGGCCTTTGATACCTCTCGCCCCGTGCAGTATGAGCGCAACAACGATATAGTTGACATGGGCTCTAACCAATATCCCAGCGTGGGCGGTGTTCAGGCTTTAGCTTCCGGTAAGACGAAAGCCAAATATCCTTTCCACATCTCCGAGTATGCCCATTCTATGGGTAACGCCGTGGGCGATCTCCAGCACTATTGGGATGCTATTGAAAGCACCAATTATGTGATGGGTGGCGCCATTTGGGACTGGGTGGACCAGGCTATGAATAAGGTGCAGGACGCGCAATATAAGGTGGACGGCAAGAATACTGTCAAAGGTCTTCCCTCTACCACCTACTACTGGGCGTATGGTGGCGATTTTGGCGATAAGCCCAACGACGGAATGTTCTGTATGAACGGTGTGATGCGCTCCAGATCTCACGCCGAAGGCTCAATATTTTTGAAGTGAAGAAGGTTTACCAGAACGTCGGCGTTAAGTGGGTTGATGCCGCGACCAATCAGGTGGAAATCTTCAATAAAAACTATTTCGAGCCCCTCGACTATACCATCCATTTCACCCTTTGGAAGGACGGCCAGCAGGTAGCTGGTTCGGGTTGGAACTATAATGTTGCCATCCCCGCCCGCGAAAAGCGCGTGGTGACGGTTCCTAACTATAAGATGGCCGAACTTGACGCCAATTCCGAGTATTTCCTCAAAGTGCAGTTCTTTACCCGCACCGACCAACCTTGGGCAAAAGGCAGGCTATGAGCAGATGAACGAACAGCTCTTGCTCCAAACACCCAATTGTCTGCCCTGAGGTGGAAATGTCTCAGGATAGAACACAGCAGCCTAAAATAAAGACCGTGAACGGAGGTATAGAAGTGAGCGGTAAGAACTTCAAAGCAGTGTTCGACACACAACAGGGAGCTATCAGTGAGCTTACTTATGCTGGTAAGCAGATAATAGAAAAAGGTCAAGGCCCTAAGTTGGATGTGTTCCGCGCCCCTATCGACAATGATAATTGGCAGATTGGCGGTTGGTTCCGTAATGGTCTTTATAGGTTGACGCATAAGGTGAAGAGTTCTACGGTTACTACTGACAAGAGGGGTAATTGTGTTGTTTTCTTTCATTGTAGAAAGTCATACAGCTCCAGGATGTCAAAACACCTATAGTAATACCGATCGCAACCCCGACGATGTTTACCGCATCAATGAGAAGTCTACCGAACCGGGCAATCTTACTTTCACGCAGCAGCTCGTTTATACCATCTATCCCGATGGTTCTATCGAATTGCAGAGTGCTGTGACAGCCGATAATACGGGTGTGGATCTCCCCGCATAGGGATATGCCCTCCAGCTACCTAAAGCAGTACGACAACTACACTTATTACGGTCGCGGCCCTGTGAACAACTATTCCGATCGCAAGACAGGTCAATTCATTGAGAAATACAATCAGAAACTCGACGACAGCTACATAGTTCTGCTGAAACCTCAGGCTATGGGCAACCGCGAGGATGTGCGCTGGATGTCGCTGACGGACAATGCCGGCGATGGCGTTCTTTTCCGTGCCGACAGTACTTTCAGCTGTTCCGCTCTGCCTTGGAGTCAGCTCGAGCTTATGGGCGCTTCGCATGCCTATAAACTCCCGAAGAGTTCCGCGGTTCATGTTCATCTCTGATGCGCAGGTGCGCGGTCTTGGAGGTGCTAGCTGCGGCCCAGGCCCATTGCTGGAAGATCAAGTGAAGTCTACAAGCCGTATGTTTGGCTTCCTTATTCGCCCCGTTACAAAGAACAACGAAGATGAACAAGGTAAGGTGCAGACCAGTGGCGAAAGCCCCATTGCTCTCACGTGATCGTGCCGGTGAAGTAACTCTTTCAACAAAAGAACACGGCCTTCAGATTCTCTACTCTATCAATGGTGGTAAGCAGCAAGTATACACTAAACCTTTCAACCTGCGCCGAGGAGGAGTAGTTACAGTACAGTATAAAGGGCAACAAGAGCAGTACTACGAGTATGTCGTTCGGGAAAAATCGACGAAATACCTTTGGAAGCAATCTATGCCAGCAGTATGGAGCCGAACGAAGGAGAGGCAACTCACCTCACTGACCATAAGCTCGACACCTATTGGCATACGCAATATGGCGTTACGCTTACGAAATTCCCCATTGGGTAGACTTTGATTCGGGCGTCTTAGGCACGATGCGCGGCTTTTGTTTACACTCCGCGTCAGGACAATGTCAATGGTCGTGCAAGGCTTATGAGGATCTACGTTTCCAACGATAACAAAACGTGGCGCAAGGTGGCTGAAGGTGAATTCCCGAACTCAGCAAAACCACAACGCGTTCTCTTCTCTCAGCCCACAAAGGCACGCTACATTCGTTTCCGTGCCCTCAGTGAGCAGAACGGCGCAGAGTACGCCAGCGGTGCCGAATTCTCCGTGATAGGCGAATAAGATTTAAGCACAGATATATATCTATTAACGAGCAAGCAGAGGATGCAAATCCCCTGCTTGCTTTTTGTGAGGAAAGGAGAGCCCCACAGCCCAGAAGGAAAAAGCTCCCTCCATCTCCCCCATGAGGGGAGTGCTCAGCTTTGGTTCTCGGACGAATCAGACCTGTCCGACTTGTCTGACCAGTCTGACCCGTCCGAGACCCAATACTGATTCGTGCTCCTTCGCCCCTTTCGTGAACATTCGTGGGCCAAAAACATCAATAGAATTCCTACTTTTCCCCTCCCACGAAACCCACAAAGCCGCGCACGAAAGGGAGAGAGCAATCCATCCCGCCTTCCTGTGCGCCGATACAATAAGGCTGCTGGCTGATTCCCTTATTGCGTCAGCTGACAGCATAAGGAAGCCAGCTGACACAATAAGGAAAAATGACGAAGAGGATAAGGAAGATTTTCATCAAAAGCAGCTGAAAAAATGCAAAAATCCCTCAAAATCTCCACTTTCCGCAGGATTTCGCCCGATTTTTCCTGCCTGCAAAATCAAAAATGCCGCAAAGATTTTGACAGAAAGCGAAGAGGAAGGCTTTTCTCAATTTTTCAGAAGAAGGCTTATTGTCAATTTTTTTCAGGAAGTTTTAGAACTCTTCGGACTGGTCGGACTGGTCGGACCAGTCGGAAAGGTTGTTGAGAGAACTGCTTATCGGACTAGTCCGACCAGTCCGAACGAGTCCGAGAGTGGCAGCCGAGCACTCCCCTTATGGGGGAGATGGAGGGGCTCTCCCTTTTTCTCCCCATTCTCCTTGCATCTGAAAAAATCTTATATTTGCAGCAAACACCAAACATAAAAACATCACACTATGGAAATGGTATCCGTGTTTATGACTTTCGGCATCATCGTTGCCCTAAGCATCTTTTTCTATTTCGTGCCTTTTCTTCCTCTGGTTGAGCGCGAAAGTTTCTGGCGTACATATCTCGTTGATTCAGCTCTTTTTGATGCGTATTCGTAACGTCCCGCCAGGTATTATTGTGCCCAGTATGATTGAGGCACACAAGGCAGGACTGCAGAATATTACGCGTGATAAACTCGAGGGCACACTATATGACCGGTGGTCATGTGCAGCGCGTGGTCCATGCCCTGTATCGGCCAATAAAAGCCAATATAGACCTCACCTTTGAGAAGGCTACCGCCATCGACTTGGCAGGTCGCGATGTTTTCGAGGCTGTGCAGACCAGTGTGAACCCTAAGGTGATTGATACGCCGCCCGTTGCTGCCGTTGCAAAGAATGGTATTCAGCTCATCGCCAAAGCTCGTGTCACGGTGCGCGCCAATATCCAGCAACTCGTGGGTGGTGCTGGCGAAGAAACCATCTTGGCCCGCGTGGGCGAAGGTATCGTGTCGAGCATCGGTTCGGCAGAGAGCCATGAAACTGTGTTGGAGAACCCCGATAGCATCTCGAAGCTCGTGCTCCGCAAAGGCCCTCGATGCTGGTACGGCCTTTGAGATTCTCTCCATTGATATTGCTGACATCGATGTGGGTAAGAACATCGGTGCTACTTTGCAAAATGGATCAGGCCAATGCCGATAAGAACATCGCTCAGGCTAAGGCAGAAGAGCGTCGCGCCATGGCTGTGGCCAGAGCAGGAAATGAAAGCCAAGGCGCAGGAAGCCCGCGCAGAAGTGATTCGGGCAGAAGCACAAGTGCCACTGGCTCTGGGCCAAAGCCCTCAACGATGGCAATATGGGCGCGATGGACTACTACCGCCTCAAAAACCTTTTGGGCGATACAGAGATGCGCGAAGAGATTGCTGGCCTGGCAAAGAACGGCTCTCCTCCTTTGGACAAGGCAATACCCTCCCCAGCGCCTAAGCGCCGCGATTAAGAAAGCGGAAAAACTAAGATAACGTGCCAATGCGTTGCCCTGTCATGCAGGGTGACCATTGGCATTTTTTGTTTTCCAGAAGCCAAAGATGCCACAAGAGTATAAGAAATACTAATGTTTTGTTAAAAGAGGTCGTTTGCTTACATATTGTTGTTGGAACTCTTTACATTTGTCGCTGAATGTAATAATAACAGAAGAAAAATAAGTATGAAGAAGATTAGATTTACATTGGCAGTAGCTGCCTTTAGCTTCGCTTCTTGCGGCGGAAACAAAACAGAGAAAGGCGGAGTAAACGAGTTCTGACAGTACAACTGTAGTGGCTGATACTACGAATGATCCCGTGGTCGCTGCGGCTCAGGGCGTGACGGAGCAGTTGAAGGCGAGTGTGAACGATCCCGAGAAGTTGCAGGCAGCTGTTACTGCTGTGCAGGCTACGCTACAGCAATATTTGGCTAATGGTGACAAGGAATCCGCTGCAAAGTATGCGAAGGTAGTTCAGAACTATATCAATACCGACGCAGCGGTGAAAGAAGCTCTCACAAAGGCGGAAGTGAGCCTTTCGAAGGATGCTGCTAGCGAAAGTGGATGTTGCTACAAATCTCTATGAAACTCTGAACGGAATTACCAATGTGAGCTAAAAACTACTGATGGTGCTATGGAGAAGGTGACAAAGACTGCTACCCAGCAAGCTCAAGAAGCTGCAAGCACGGTGGCTAATAAAGCTGTGGATGCTGCAAAAGAAACAGCAACCAATAAGGCGAAAGAAGAAGTGAAAAAGGTGCTGAGAAAGCCGAAAAGGCAGTGAAAGAATCAGCGAGAAAGCCAAAGCAAAAGACTTCGAAGAAGTGAACAAAGGTTTGAAGAAACTCGCCTCTAAAGTTTTATACTTTTGATATATTGAGGATGCAGCTCCTTCCAGAGCTTCTTCTCACAGAAAAACGCCCGGCCTCTACAGGTCGGGCGTTTTGTAGCTATGATGCGGCTTATTATAGCCTTATTTTTGCGGTTTTGTCGGGAAGCAAAGGGAGATACTTCAGTGGGTGGAAGGGCAGCAAATTCCTGCGCCTCCATGGCGGTGCGGCTTTCCTTTGCTGCAAAGATGCTATCCTTAAACTTGGTGTCCTTGTTGAGCGTTTCGAGCGCTTGGCGTGCGGCGTTCTGCTGACTCTCTTTCTTAGAGTAGCCACGCCCTTTCCTGCTTTTTTGCCTTCCAGGATTATGACGGTGTTGAACACGGGCGAGTTGCTGTTCTCCCTTCCGTATTTTCCAGTTTGAACTCGGCACGTAGCTTATTCTTCTGGCTCCATTCCAACAAGCGCGACTTGAAGTTTTCTTCCTTTTTCGAAAGTGCTTCAAGATTGATGTATTGTCCCAGAATGCGCTTGTCCACAAATTCGTAGCATTTCTTAAAGCCTCGGTCGAGATATACCGCCCCGATGAAGGCTTCAAAGGCATTTCCACCAATGTTATTGCGCTTCGTTGTGGGGCGCGTATTGAGACTGATGAGTTTGCTAAGTCCCATCTTCTCCGCCAGCAGGTTGAGCGTGGAGCGCTGTACCACCTTGCTACGCACATTGGTCAGAAAACCTTCTCGCCTGCGCGGAAATTTCTTGAAAACAATGTCGCTGACGATGGTCTCAAGCACAGCATCGCCTAGGTATTCCAGTCGCTCGTTATTGACGGCACGGCCGGAATGATTCTTATACATCTTGCTGCGATGAGCTAAAAGCAATCTGATAGAGCTCTATATTGTGAGGATAGAACCCTAAGATGTCGTAAATTTGAAAATAAAGCTCCTTGTCCTTGCGGAAGAGGAGCTTCATCCTATCAAGTAAATTCGTGTTCATTCTATTAAGTTACGAGTTGCGAGGTACAAGCTGCGAAGCACAATACCCCTCGTATGAATGACGATGTAGGAGATATGCAACGTTAAAGACAAGGGACGGGACACGAAGTGCCAGCTACTGAACGCTGTCTTGTGCCTCGTCCCTTATAGCTTTGTTTACTTGTACTTCTTCATAATGACGCACGCGTTGTGTCCACCAAATCCGAACGTGTTGCTCAGAGCTGCGCGTACTTCGCGTTGTTGCGCCTTGTTGAAAGTGAAGTTCAGCGAATAGTCGATCTCGGGATCTTCATCGCCATCTTCATGATTGATCGTTGGCGGAACAATGTCGTTGACCACTGAGAGCACGCAGAAGAGTGCTTCAATACCTCCGGCAGCACCCAGAAGGTGGCCCGTCATCGATTTCGTTGAGCTAATGTTGAGCTTGATGCTGCGTCGCCGAATACGTCCTTAATCGCTTTTGCTCGGAGATATCGCCCACGGGAGTAGAAGTACCGTGTACATTGATATAATCAATATCTTCGGGCTGCATTTCAGCATCTTTCAGTGCGCGCTGCATAACAAGTTTTGCGCCAAGACCCTCGGGGTGAGAGGCCGTAATATGGTGTGCATCGGCACTCATGCCAACGCCGGCCACTTCGCAGTAGAGTGTGCGCCGCGAGCAAGGGGCGTGGTCGAGCGTCTCCAGCACGAGGATACCTGCACCCTCTCCCATGACGAATCCGTCGCGGCTCTTAGAGAACGGACGGCTTGCGTGCTCGGGATCATCGTTGCGAGTGGAGAGCGCGTGCATGGCGTTGAAGCCTCCAAGGCCGCAAGGCCAGACCCAGCTTCTGCACCGCCAGTTACAATAGCGTTGGCTTTGCCCAAACGCAAGAGGTTGAACGCGTCAGCCAAGGCGTTGGTTGCGCTGGCACAGGCGCTCGTCGTTGTGTAGTTCGGGCCGCGGAAGCCGTAGTTGATAGAGATTTGTCCGGCAGCGATGTCGGCAATCATCTTAGGGATGAAGAACGGGTTGAACTTCGGGCCCTCAGCTTCATGCAGTGCGTAGTAGCCTGCCTCTTCTTCAAACGTGTGGATACCCCCGATGCCGACGCCTAAGATAACGCCAATCTCGTTTTTTTGTCCACTGTGTCGAGGTCCAAACCAGAGTCTTTGATGGCTTCTTGTGCAGCTACGAGTGCGTACTGTTCGTAGAGATCCATCTTACGAGCCTGCTTGCGATCGATAAAGTCCGCAACCTTGAAATTCTTTACTTCGCACGCAAAGTGAGTCTTGAACTTCTCTGCGTCAAAATGAGTAATAGGAGCTGCGCCACTAACGCCGTTCTTGATGTTCTCCCATGTTTCGGGAGCGGTGTTACCTACCGGCGTGAGGGGCACCCATACCTGTCACTACAACTCTGTGTAATTCCATTTTATGAGAGCTAATCTGTTAATAAAAGCGCAACGTTTAACGTCAGGAGAAACACGCACCCATTGAGGAGCGCGTTTCTGAAAACGTTAAACGTCGGTATCGGAACTATGGATACAAATATTATTTTTGTATGTTCTTCGATATAAGCGATTGCATCGCCAACGGTGCTGATTTTTCAGACTGGTCGTCGGGGATAGTGATACCGAACTGCTTCTCAAATTCCATAATGAGCTCTACAGTATCGAGTGAATCTGCGCCCAGGTCGTTTGCGAAGCTTTGCTCCGTCTTGTACTTCTGCCTCGTCAACGCTCAGTTTGTCAACGATAATTGCCTTTACTTTATCAGAGATTTCAGACATGATTGTAAATAATTAATTTGTTGTTAATATGATTTTTCTGTTTTTGTAGGTTGCAAAAAATAGAGACATTTATGGATATACCCAAACTTTTCAGCTGAAAACTGCTGTTTTGTTGCACATTTTTCCTATTTCTGTGCAATTTTTGATATTTCTGGCTGATAAAAAGAGGGTTATGTTGATGAGTAGGTGGGAGAAAAAAGGAGGAGGAAACAGGCGATTTTTGTCAGAATTATAGATAAAAGAGATTGAATTATAAAGAAGTTTGTTTGAATTATAAGGACGATAGTAGAACAAGTAGGAGAGATAGCAACCTGCTGGAAGCACGTTGCGCAATCCCTCCAACGGTGGTTGTGCTTATTGACTTTTTCCCTGTGGCACGAGCGGGCTGCAAACCGGCGGCTGCGACTTCGAGGGTGAACGCGCCAGCTTTGTTGGTGGTTTGAACAATTACGGTACACATTCCGCTAAAGAGGTGCATCTGCGGTTCTTGGAACGCATCGAGACAAGTGGGGTCGCCGTTGGCCGTGGCTTTTGAAACGGGCGTTGCCAGAAACTTTAGAAACGTACCAGTCGGTTATCGGCGGGACAGAGATTACCGTCCTTATCAACGGCACGTACCGTATAATAGGCCACATCTTCAGCGTTGGCACGGAGGGCTTCACTGTCGGCGCGCACAAGTTCCAGATGGTGGGGCTTACCTGCTGTGCGCACCACCTTTTCTGCCACCTGCTCTCCCCTATCATTATAGGCCACCACACGAAGTTCGCCGGGTTCGTAGACAACATCGTTCCACATCAGGCGGTAGCGTTTCTCCACATCCTTATAGTCCTCGGGCTGGGTGCGGCGCGGTGCAGATTTCGGTGCATCAGCCTTGCGCAGACGTCCCTGACTTTTCCCATTCACGAAAAAGTTCAGCCTCAGGGATAACTGGTATAAACAAAGACGGGCGTAGTCTGCCCTCTCGTCCCGGCCACGTCCAATGCGGCAGAACATGCAGCGTGGACGCCTGCTTATTCCAAAACACTCCGATAGAGATAATAACGATCCTTGGGCAGCGAAGCCAGATCGATGATGCCGAAGTAGGAACTATGCGATGGCCAAGCATTGGTGTCGTAGGGCGTAGGCTCACCTAAATAATCGAAGCCCGTCCAGACGAATTGCCCCAAAGTCCAAGGCTGGTCGTTGGCGTTGGCAAAATCCCAGTCGGGTATGTTCGACCACCAACAGGCCTCTAAGTCGTACGAACTGGATTGGTTGTCGGGATACATCTTCCCATCCGCTTTGACAACAGGAAACTTATAAACACCGCGCGAACTGACCGTTGATGCCGTTTCCGAACCGAGCACATAGCCCTGTGGCAGACCCTCGTAGCCTTCTTGATAGCGATGAGCGCGATAGTTATACCCAGGGATGTCTATCATGGCCGCAAACCCATTTGTCAGCACACAGTCCCACTGATCCATGCCGCAGGTCACTTTGCGCGTGGGGTCTTCGCGGTGGCAGATGTCTTGCAGGCGGCTCGCCACGGCATATCCGTTTGGCGAACACTGCGTGGGTACTTCGTTACCAATGCTCCAGAGCACAACGCTCGGGTTGTTGCGATAGTGACGCACCATGTTGACGATGTCTTTCTCAGCCCAATCGGCGAAGAAACGGTGGTAGCCGTTTTCGCACTTTGCTACGTCCCACTCGTCGAAAGGTTCAATCATCATCATGAAGCCCAGAGAGTCGCATAGCTCTACGAGTTCGGGCGCGGGCATATTGTGGCTCGTGCGGATAGCGTCGCAACCCATGTCCTTGAGTAGGCGGAGCTGATGGATGAGTGCACTTCGGTTGACGGCCGCGCCAAGTGGTCCTAAGTCGTGATGGTTGCAAACCCCTGAAACTTACGGTGCTGACCGTTGAGAAGAACCCTTTATCGGGTACAAACTCTAGGAACGGATACCAAAGCGCGTTGTGTAAGTATCTTGCAGTTGTCCGTCGGCCGTATAGATGCGGCTCACGGCGCGGTATTGTTGTGGCGCTTCGGGCGACCATAAGCGCGGGCGTTCTATCGTGAAATGCTGCACGAAAGGCTGGCCGTGCATCGTGGTTTGTGTGTTCTCGCGTGTGAGTACAATGTGATTCTTGTCGTCCAAGATAGTGGTCTCCACGCGCAAGGGCTTTCCTCCCTCCCTCCACATTGAGGCGAAGCTCTACGGAGGTGTAGTCGGCTGCCACGTGCGGCGTGAGCACCTGCGTGCCCCATACAGGCACATGGATGCGGTTTGTGTGGATGAGTCGGACGTTGCGGTAAAGTCCTGCACCAGGATACCAGCGCGCCGACTGTGGGCGATTCTCCAATCTAACGGCCAAAACGTTGGCTTGGCCGTTAGGATTCAGATAGGGCGTAATGTCGACGAAGAAACTGTTGTAGCCGTAAGGCCAGAAAGCCGCTTTCTGTCCGTTCACAAATACTTGCGCCTCGCTCATTGCCCCATCGAAGAGCAGCGTGGTGCGTCCGGCGGTGTCGGCCGCGAAAGTTGTTCTGTACCATCCTACTCCCGCATACGGCAATCCGCCCGTGCGCCCTGTCTTTTCCGAAGCCTCCGTCTCGCCGTTCTGTGTAACGGCCACGCGTTGCAAGTCGTTGTTGCGGGAGAAAGGCCCTGTGATGGCCCAGTCGTGAGGGATGCTCACGGCTTGCCACGCCTTGCTGTTGTATCCTGTGGCTTCTGCGCCCAGTGCCTCCCCTCTGTGGAATTGCCAGTGGGTTTTGAGCAATGTTTCCGAGCGTTGTGCCGATGCCACCGTGGTACAGAGCAGTCCGGCAATGAGGAGAGAATGGAGCGGATTCATATTGTGTCGATTTTGTTTCTGCTGACAAAAATAGGAAAAAACTGTGAAATCTGTACAAGGAAAAGCCCCCTCCATCTCCCCATAAGGGGGAGTGCTCAGCTGCCACTTTCTGACTGGTCGGACAAGTTGGACAGGTCGGACGGGGACGATTAGTCTGGCTGATCCGATAAACAGTTCTTTTAACAACCTTTCCGACTGGTCCGACCAGTCCGACTTGTCCGATGACTTCTAAAAACTTCCTGAAAAAAATTGACAATAGGCCTTCTTCAGAAAAATTGAGAAAAGCTCCCCTCTTCGCTTTCTGCCAAAATCTTTGCGGCATTTTTGCTTTCACAGGCGGGAAAAATCGGGCGAAATCCTGCGGAAAGTGGAGATTTTGAGGGATTTTCGTATTTTTTCGGCTGCTTTTGATGAAAATCTTCCTTATCCTCTTCGTCATTTTCCTTATTGTGTCAGCTGGCTTCCTTATGCTGTCGGCCGACAGCCTTATTGTGCTGGTTGACGCAATAAGGAAGCCCACGCGCAGGAAGGTGGAATTGTTCGCCCTCTTCCTTTCGTGCGCGGCTTTGTGGGCTTCTTGGGAGGAGAAAAGAGGGAATTCTATTGATGTTTTTAGCCCACGAAAGGGCACGAAAGAAGCGAAGGAGTACGAATCAGTATTGGCTCTCGGACGAGTCAGACAGGTCCGACAAGTCGGACTGGTCCGAAAAGTCTGAGAACCCATGCTGAGCACTCCCCCTTATGGGGGAGATGGAGGGGCTCTATCTTTTCTCAACAAAAATCCCCACGCGCTGTGAGGCACGTGGGGAGGATGAATGATTATCTCGGTTTTACTTATTTCTTATCGCGGTAGTGCTTGAGACCTTCTTCGAGGAATTTAACGTAGCCAGGGATGTCCTCTTTGTAAGAGAAGCTGTGGTTGAGCGCTTTTCCTTCGTTGTCGACAGGTACATAGAACGGCTGTGTCTGCGCACCGAATTTGGTGCTCTCCAAGTAGCTCCACTTGTCGCCTACAGTGCGGAGAATCTTGGTGGTGCCGTCAGCCTGTTTCACTTCGATATTCTCGGGCAAGCGCGTCTTATCGTCCACATAGAGCGAGATGAGCACATAGTCTTTGTTCATAATATCGCGCACCTTGGCATCGTGCCATACGGCCAGCTCCATCTTGCGGCAGTTCACGCAGCCAAAGCCTGTGAAGTCGAGCAGGACCGGTTTTCCTGCCTTCTTGGCATAGGCCATTCCTTCCTCGTAGTCGCGGAATTTTGCTTCCACCTTCACTTGGTCGAGATTGAAGTCCTGCGTGTACATGGGCGGAGCAAAGGCGCTGATAGCTTTGCAGGGGCGCGCCCCCAGAGTCCGGGAATCATATAGATGGCGAAAGCCAAGCTGCCGAGGCCTAAGAAGAAGCGCGGTACGCTGGTGTGGGTATCGTCGTCGTCGCTGGGGAACTAATCCAGCCGAAGAGGTAGGCACCCAAGAGGCCAAAGATGGCAATCCAAAGGGCAAGGAAGGTTTCGCGGTCTAGAATATGCCAACCGTAAGCCAAATCGGCCACGCTGAGGAACTTCAAGGCGAAAGCCAGTTCGATGAAGCCCAGAACCACTTTCACCACGTTCATCCAGCCACCACTCTTTGGAGCTTTCTTCAGCATGGTGGGGAAGAGCGCGAAGAGCGTAAAGGGAAGAGCCAGCGCAATGGCGAAACCCAACATTCCGATAGTGGGGTTGAGGATTGAACCGCCCGCAGTGGACACTTCAACCAGCAAGAATCCGATGATAGGGCCTGTGCAGGAGAAGCTCACCAGGGTGAGCGTGAACGCCATTAAGAAAAGTCCCATGAAACCCTGATGCGCTGCTGGCCCGAGCGTTCACCTTGTTGTTCCAACTGGAGGGCAGCGTGATTTCGAAAGCCTCCCAAGAAACTGGCCGCAAAGACCACGAGCAAGAGGAATAGGAAGATGTTAAACACCGCGTTTGTGCTCAAATCGTTCAAGGTGTTGGCACTCGACAGAGAGGTGACGATGAGACCCAGAGATACGTAGATGACCACGATGCTTATGCCGTAGATGATGGCATCGCGGATAGCTTTTCGCCGGTCGTCGTTGCGGTGGAGGAAGAAGCTGACGGTCATCGGGATGATAGGCCAAACACAGGGCGTGAGGATGGTGATGAGTCCGCCAACAAAGCCCATGAGGAAGATGTACCACAGTGTGCGGTTGTGCGTGCCGCCGTTTTCGCCCCAGTGCTTGAGCTGGTCGATAGAAGATTGATACCATTGAGCAATATCTGAGGAGTCGGCAGGAGCCACTGTGGTGGGAACTGCAGCCGTGTCTATGGCATTGGCCAATGCAGTTGTATCGATTGTGGGGGCCCATCCCGCGATGCGCATTGTTGGGTCCGGTTCAGTCTTCTGAGCCGCTTCGGCTGCCGCCGCTTTAGCCGCCTCGCCAGTAGGGCCCGTCAGAGCCACTGACAGTAACCTCCGTGGTGGAAGGCGGCAGGCAATTCTGATCGTTACATGCGCCCCACTCCAAGTAGGCCTTTAGTTTGTAGTCCTTTTTGTTAGTTTGATGCGCTGCGTGAATGTGGCTGTGTTTTCAAAGAAGGACAGTTGCATCTCGAAAAACATCATCGTGCATACTCTTCACACCAGGCCCTGGCTTGAGAGCACCAAGCGGTTCAGCGCCATCTGCCTTGTCCACACCAAAGCGCGCCGCCGTTGGGCCGCCGTCAGGGATATTAGTACTGTAGACATGCCACCCTTTGGCAATTTTAGCCTTGAAAGTGACGTCTATCTCTGTTGAGAAACACGCTTCTGCGACACGCTGAACGACACCTGCGCTTGTAGCGTATTGAGGAGTCCTGCTATTGTCAGCAAAAAGCAAAGAGAGACATTTCTTCATAAATTATTCTAGGAAATTTGAGGTTTATAGCGACAAAAGTACCTAATTATTTTTATTCTATTCCTATGGAAAAGTGTTTCTTCAAGTATTTAAGGAAGACTTTTCTATAAATGTGAGGGATAAATAGCTTTGTTTTTTACGACAAAGGCTCAAAGAAAAGCCCCATCATGTAGGCTCAACGCTCTCGTTTGAAGTAGCCAATGATGGGGTAGTGGTCTGAATATGTGACGCGGTTGTCTATGTAAGCGGAGAAAGGCCGCCAATCGTCGGAGCAGAAAAGATGAGTCGATGCGCACAATAATGGCATCGCGGTTGAAAAGACCGTCCCAATCCGTTGCCAGTGCGCACATAAGCATCGCGTAAGCCTTTTGCTCATGCGGTAGTAAGTATTGGAAATGGGACTATCATTGAAGTCGCCGCAAACAATCATGCTCTGGCCTTTCTGCTGCGCTATGAAGGCCGTGATTGTGTCCACTCATGGCTGCTCGCCCGATGCTGGCCCGGCTAATCTTAGATATGATGGTGCGTACGGCTTTCTTATGGATCTTCTCGCCTGTCTCCCGCACACTGTTGTGGAACTCGGCTCTGTCGTCCTGCGTGAGGCCCATGCTGCGCAAGTGGTTATTGATGACGAGGGAGCGTGTCCTTATCCGATAGTTTGAGCCAGTAGGCCATTGTTCCGTTGTTGCCTATTTGGCAGATGCGCTTGCTGCGGACAATCGGATATTTGCTGAACAAGACGAGCTTACTATCGTTGAAAGTATCCTCTTGATGGTAGCGTTGTTCGCGAAAAATAGGGTAGATATAGTTTTGATAATGTTCTTCACGTGCAAAGCCTTCTGCACGCAGACAATATCGGGATTTTCGTTGGCCAGATAGTGAGCGATGCGGTTGCCAGTTATTCCGTTGATGGTGTCGTTTATGGCGCCACCCCAGCCAGCGGTGTTGTAAGAGATCACCTTTAGGCTACCCTTAGGTGCAGGGGAGCTGAGGTTGAACGGGCAGTAGGTGCGGATGGGCACAATACAGACGAGCAAACCCCAAGAGCGTAATCCAGAGTTGGCGCGGCGTGAAAATCAGCGAAAGGGAAAGCCATGAAAAGCGTGCCACCCAGCAGAAAGGGAAAGGCAAGTCCAAGGATGCTGAGTAGCCGAAAGTGGGTAGGGGTTGACCATGACCGAGGCTGAGCATGTCCACAATAGAGTACGCTCGTCCATGAAGCACCGATGATGATTTTTAGCAAAGGTGCCCGTTTCTTTTTCCTTTTTGTGTCTTTCTGGCCATGGGAGTTGTTACGATTGAGAATTACGGAAGAGGAAATCTTTTTCTTCGCGCGTCAGACTATCATACCCCGACCGATTGATTTTATCAAGAATGCGGTCGATTTCTGCCTCTTGTTGTTTTTCGTAGGTTGTAGTCGTAGTCAGATGTATGACTGTTGAACGCTCGTCCACCACTAATATGTATGTCCGGTTGTTTCCCGAATCGTTTCTTCAAGCGTTGCCAAAGCGTAGGTTTGGTGGGTGTAATGTGTCCCAGCCTCTAAAATTGCTCGTACGGTTGCTCTGCTTGCGCCAATATAGGAGTAGCAACCAGCCGAATAGCATTCCGCCGAGATGCGCAAAGTGTGCGATATTGTCGGACATACCGAGCGAGAGAGCTTCTATAACGATGTAACCCATCACGAGGTACTTAGCCTTGAGTGGGATAGGGGGATGAGCAGCATGATACGTTCGTTGGGGTAGAGATAGCCGAAGGCGAGCAGTATACTGGGATTGCACCCTGATGCACCAATGGTGGTCCACGCGTTCAGTAGTTGTCCCATGGGTATGAGTGTTCCGCTGACCTCTACAAAGTGATGATTTTGCATTCCCTCAATGAAATACTGCGCCAGCTGCCACACTTCTTGGCTCAAAAGCCGCCCAAGACCGACACACGAAGTAGTAGGTGAGGAATCGGCGGGTGCCAATGGTGCGTCTCGATAATGCCACCGAACATCCAGAGTGCAAACATATTGAAGAAAAGGTGGCTCAGTCCGCCGTGGAGGAACATATAAGTGAGAGGCTGCCAAAGGTAGAAATTATCAGCCAGTACAAAATGAAGCCCCAACCAACTGGAGAGGTCGACAATTCCTGCCTGTTGAAGCACCGTCTGCGCCAGCAGAACGATACAATTGATGATGAGCAAGTTTTTAGTAGCGGGCGGCATCGCGCTCATAGGGTTTGCCATAATCGTTTCTTATTTTTTTCGCTGCAAAGATACAATTAAAGTGCCAACAAGTATGGTCCGCTGCTTGTCTTAGGTGCAGTTTTGACCATCTTTGCCACTATATGTAGTGAACAAAACGTCCAAGATGTTGTCCTATTCCTTTTTCTCTTTTTCTTTCCTCCTATAAGCGCGTTTGTCCCTGTCTCTTTTTGTGTATCTCCGTTCTTTAAGGTATTTTTGCGCCGCAAAATAAATATCAATTTTTAGAATAGGACTTATGATAGAATTTTATCGAACCCCTACATTGGAATTGCTCTGAAACTGATCACGGGTATGATTGGCATTTTGGCGTTTTTGCGCATAACGGGCAAGGCGCAGATGGCACAAGTCACGCCGCTTGATACTGTGAGCGCTTTTGTGATAGGTGCGCTTGTCGGCGGTGTGCTCTACAATCCTGACATGACCTTATGGCACATTCTTTTTTGCTTTGGTGGTCTGGACAGTATTCAATATGCTTGTGAGATTTGCTATGCGCTCCGCTCGCCTACGTCACCTTATCAAGGGTGAAAGTGTGTACTTGGTGAAGGACGGTATTATAAATTTCAAAACATTCAAGCGCAACAGTCTTGAGATGGAACAATTCCGTTTGATGCTCCGCCAGAAGGGAATTTTCTCGATGTTTGATGTGGAGAACGTTTTGTTTGAGACCAATGGTGCTGTCACTGTTAGTTCGCCCAGCAAGACCGATCTCTCTCATCTGCTTGTTAATAACGGCGAAATCGTGGAGCATACTCTTGGTCAGTGCGGTAAGACTCGTGCATGGGTGATTCGTAACATAAAAACAACGGCTTTGAGAGTCCTGCTGAGCTCTTTTTGTATGGAGTGGACTCCGAGTAAGGGATTCTATTTTTGTGACCTACGAAGGCGATGTCAAGAGAGGTACTGAGGAAGTTGCGGCCGATGAAATCGAAACCGTAGTGCGCTCCTGATTTCTGATAGGCAGGATTTCTAAATTGCTGCGTTTACATCTAAAGACAGACGCTACAGTACTTAACGATAGGTATTGTAGCGTCTGTTTTTGATGTAGGCTGATTCTGCTTTTTATCCATGACCTTTCTTCGAGGGGGCTTATATTAAGCGGTCGTTACATCCCATAGAGAAAGAGAAAGGGAGGCCCACATGCTGCGCAGCAGCTCTGTTGTGGCCTCCTTTTTAATAGTTCTTGAAGAAAATCTCACTGATTTTACAAAACGTATTTTCTTATTCAATTTTTCCAGACAGAGCCTTCATCTTTGCAATCTTCTTTTCCATTTTCTGCAAAGTCTTTGGCTCTTAGCGAGACTTCTTATTGATGTTCTTTGTTTCTTTGAGAGTCTTAACAACCTTCTTGGCATCTTTCACGGTGCTTGAAGCATCTGAAGTATTAAAGTCGGTTGTCATGGTGTTTTGCTGAACTGTTGATAGTGGCAGCTTTATTGCTGATGTCAGCAAAACGAGCCTGTTCTTTCGCATAATCGAGCTGCATTTTTATTCAGTTTAGCTGTCAGTGCTAATACCTTTTGCTTTTTGTTTCAGATCTTCTATTTTTAGATGCTGTTTTGAGCAAAGACTGTCATGGTAGAGAGTACCATGAGACAAAATACTAAAAATCTTTTTTCATATCTATGATTGTTTAAAAATTGTGTGGCAAAAAGTAGTGAATAAGATAATGATATGCAAAGCTTTTTGCTATGATAAAAGTCTACTTTATAGAGCTGCGAGTGTACAGCCTTGGGACATGAGATTAGTATAAAGAGAGCGAACGCCACAATGGACGTGCGCTCTTCTTTGTTTATACTGGCTAGCCACTGCAACCTGCTGGTTGCTGGCTCGGCAGTACTTAGAATTCGAATTGTTCGATTTTTCAGCATACCAGCTGCCTCCAGCTGACCCACATATTCCTTGAAGTGAGGAGTTTGCATATGGGCTTCAGAGCAGCTTTTGTCTTTCCATGTTTCGCAAATCAGAAAGATTTCGCCACGTGTGGCACTTTCGAAACAGTCGTAAGACACTACGCCTTCATCTTGTTGCGATGCGGCAACAAGAGCAATAGCGGCTTCGAGGGCATCGTTGTATTTTTCCCTCATTAGCCTTGAAGAAACAGTTTACTCGTATCATATTTTTCATATAAGAGGCGCGGAGCTTTACTACCACTGCGAGCGGTGATGGCAATTCTCCGAGCCGGCGTTATTATTATCAAAAGAGATAGGCCACGCGAAAAGAGAATGTGTTGGTGTGGAAATGATAGTCTGAAGCATTAACGTTTTGCCCCGTTATCTCCTTGATAGGGTTGGCATATCTGGACAACATGAGGTTGTAGTTGAGGCCTGCTTCGAGATGTTTGAAGACTCACGCCTGCACCAAAGTTCCAGCTCACGTTCATATTCTTGCGGGTGAATGTGCTACTCAGCACGTTGTTCTCGGGCGTAGTAAAGCTTTTCCAGTTCCATTTTTTCCCGCCAACATTAAAGCCAAGCTGAGGACCTGAAGCCACATAAATGCTGGCCAGATGGCCTAAACCAACGGTGTAGCGGGCATTTATTGGAATCTCAATCGAGCAGAAAGTTTTTACTGTAGTTATCGTCCAAGTTCATGCGAAGCTGACTATAAACAACAGCTGCATCGCCGCCGAAGCCCAACTGGCAGAAGTTGATCTTAGGACCGAAGAACCAGCCATAGCGATTGGCCGAATCGAAGTTCTTGTTGAAGTTATGGAAGTTTACCTTACTCATGTTCATGCCTGTCAGCACACCAAATTCGATACCGGCCTTGGCGGGTGCTGCTGCCATCAAAAAGGAGCAGAACAAGCGAAAAGAAACTTTTTCATAAAGTTGTTGTGTTTGTGTTAGTTCACAAAAGATGAAGGTGCGCTCCACCCAGTATTCGAGGATACCGGCAAGGTAGCCCACGAAGGCAATCCATGTGATGTTCTTCAGATACCAGCCAAAGCTGATTTTCTCTAATCCCATCACCACTACGCCTGCTGCCGACCCGATGATGAGCATCGAACCGCCCACGCCAGCGCAGTAGGCCAGAAGTTGCCAGAAGATGCCGTCCACCGCCATATCTCCAGTTGGCGCTATGGGGTCACATGTGCATACAGCCAGCCACGAGAGGCACATTGTCGACAATCGAACTGATCACGCCGATAACGCCCGTCACCAAGTAGTGGTTGTTGCCACTCGCGTCGTTGAGCCACTGTCCCAAGCCCGTTAAGACGCCCACTTCTTGCAAGCAGCTAACGGCCATCAAGATACCGAGGAAGAAAAAGGATTGTGGCGAAGTCGATTTTTGTGAGCAATTTGGTCACGCGTTTCTTCATGTTGTCTTCGATGTGGTGCTTAGAGCGGTAGAACATCTCTGTTGTGAACCATAGCAAGCTCAGTACGAGGAAAATACCCATATAGGGAGGCAAATCTGTCAGATAGCGGAACACGGGAACAAACATAAGTCCGCCCACACCCAAGAAGAACACAATCTTGCGCTCTGTATGGCTGAAATCGAGGCGTGTCGCCTTCGTGGCATATTCAGCAGGCGCCAATTCGCCTTTCAAGCGGAACTGCAAGATGAGAGCAGGGACAACCATCGAAGTGAGTGAGCAGATGAAGATTTCCTTCATAACACCAGCTGTGGTGATGTAGTTGCCCACCCAGAGCATGATAGTGGTGACATCGCCGATAGGGGAGAAGGCGCCACCCGAATTGGCTGCAATGATGATGAGCGAAGCGTAAATCAAACGGTCCTTTGGATCGTTGACCAGTTTGCGTAATACCATCACCATCACAATACTCGTGGTCAGATTGTCGAGTATGGCACTCAGCACAAAAGTCATCAGAGCGATGCGCCAGAGTAGTTTGTGTTTTAGAACGCGTACTGAGCGTGTCGCGCACAAAGTTGAAACCGCCGTTGGTATCAACGATTTCCACAATGGTCATAGCACCCATCAAGAAAAAAGAGCGTTTCGCCTCGTTTCGCCAAGATGTTCTTTCAGCAGGTTGCCCATAGCTGCCGTGGCGCTGCCTGCTTCTTTCAAGAAGTCGAGCCCGTGGAAACCACTGATAAACGTTTCGGGAGCGAGAGAGAAGAGTGTCCAGCAGAGCACACACATGAGGAGTGCGAGGGGCTGCCTTATTCACTTTGAGCGAGCTTTCGAGGGCGATGCCGAGATAGCCCAGTACGAAAGTGATAACAATGACAAGTGTCAGAGTTGACATACTGTAAATGTGTTTAGATGGTTTTATAATATGATTTTTGCGGGGCAAAGAAAAGAGCATTACGACAAATATTATAATTGAAATTCCTTAACTTCGCGCTCGAAACACAAAAGCTCTGCCTTCATAGTTCAATGGATAGAACAAATCTCTCCTAAAGATTAGATCTGAGTTCGATTCTCAGTGGGGGTACCACGCGTAGTGACCAGCCATCGAGCACCTTCTGCTTCCGGCTGGTCGCTTTCTGTTCTTTGTCAATACAATTCTTATTTTCCGCCTCTGAGAATGGCTCGAAACTGCGCGTTCAATGGAGAGAGCGAAAAGATTCCCTTCCTGTGCGCGGTTTTCCTTATTGTATTTGTCAGCACAATAAGGCTGTCGAGCTGACATCCTTATTGCGTCCGCCGACACAATAAGGAGACTAACGAGGAGGATAGGGGAGAGTTTTTATCGAAATCGGTCGAAAAATGCGAAAAATCCTCGAAAATCTCCGCTTTCCGCAGGATTTTGGCCAATTTTTTTCCTTTCTCGAAACAGCAAAAATACCGCAGAGATTTTGGCAGGAAGCACCCTCGAAGAATTTCGTCATCTTTTAGCAGAAAAGCTCCTGTCAATTTTTCAGGAGGTTTTAGGTGTTCTCGGACAAGTCGGACTGGTCGGACAAGTCCGAGATTCTGTTGAGAGAGCTGCTTATCGGACTGGTCCGACCCGTCGGACTCTTCCGAGCTCCAATAAAAGCCTCTCAAGAATCTCAAGTGGCAGCCGAGCACTCCCCCTCATGGGGAGATGGAAGGAGCTTCCCTTGGTCTGCGGAAGCTTTCCACCCAACAAAAAAAGCACCCACGTTGGCGGGTGCTTTTAATCTTCAGGAGGAAGTCTCTTATTTGAGCTCCTTCATGTAGTAGGTAATGGTGGGGAAGTGGTCCGCAAAACCATTCTGCCAGCGAGGCCGATCGAACGAACGTAGCGGATAACCTTCTTCTTACCTGTGGGCGTAATCATATAGGAGGGGTTGAACACTTGTGCCTTCCAGAACTTCAGTGAGGAGTAGTCTTTTTCCGAGGAAGTTGCCCTGAAATGATTTGCTGGTCGTAGAGGCCCCAAACATCTTGATAGCAGAGTGTACCAATACCTTTATCGAAGAGCGGCCAAGTAGCATTGAAGTAACCGTCAGTAGGTGTTTCCTTCTGCGTGCGCTTAGCACCAAAAACCTCCGCACAGCTCTTGTCGTTGGGGTTGTCGTTGAGGTCGCCCACTACGATAACCTTAGCCATCGGATTCGCCTTGCGAATGCTGTCGGCAACGGCCAGGAGTTTGGCGAGCAGAATTGGCGCGGAGCGGCACAGATACAGCTGCTCCACCATATTTCGAGGGCCAGTGGTTGACAAGAATACTTACTGGTTCGCCAGCTAAGATGCCGTCCACTTCCAGAATATCGCGCGTGTGGCTCACACGGCCTTCGCGCGATTGTGTGATGGGCATTGCTACCTGTAAGGCGGAACAAGCGAGGATTGTAAAGGAGGCCCGTGTCGATACCTCGATGGTCGGGGCTTTCATAATGCACCACTTTCAGTCCCATGGCCTTCACCGGCTCGGTGTTACAAAGGTCTTCGAGAACGCGTGTGTTCTCCACCTCGGCCACCCCTATGAGGGCGGGGCCTCCGGGGCAGTGCTCGCGCGCCATCTCTCCGATGACTTTGGCGATGTTGTGGAGTTTCTGCTGATATTTCTCAGGTGTCCACTGATAGGGCCCTGTTGGCAGAAAAATCGTTATCGCCTGGATTGTTGGGATCGTCCTCTGTGTCGAAGAGGTTCTCAAGGTTGTAGAAGGCAACGGAGTAGATACCGTAGCGCTTCTGTGCCGTGATGCTCGTTGCCGTGAAGAGGGCGAGGAGTATGAACAGAATTTTCCGTGTCATAAACTATAGAGTGTTAAGCTCCTCAGTCGTGCCGCGTGGGACGAACTGAGGAGCTGTAAGCATTATTGATTATTTCGCACCAGAAACTTTTACGTTCTTCAGCTCCCATGTACCGGCTTTAGTAGCTGTGCTCTTGTAAGCAAAGGCAACCTGAATCTTCTGGCCTTTATATGCCGTGAGATCTGCGGTGGCTGTGATGTAGTCCCAACCAGAGGGATATTGGTCGATGGCAACTTTGGTCCAAAGCACCGCTCGTTCCTTTCACCATTACCATAGCTTCGTCAGCAACAGTGCCGAAGTACTTGCCGGCATGCTCAAAGGTGAGTTTTTGCGTTCTGGTAGCCCGTCAAGTCGATGACAGGAGAGATAAGCCAGCTCTCTACAGCATGGTTGTTGCCGCTGATATAGGCGGTAGCTTTCATTCCATACTTGTCGCTCCACTGCCAAACGTTGCTAACGGCAGGGTCTTTAACCTTGTCCTCGATTGTGAACTGTCCTTGGCTCTGTGCAAAAGTCTCAGTGAACGCTGTAGTCTCTGTGCCAGCTGGCTGTGTAGTACCGCCGCCGCCAGTAGTGCCGCCAGTGCCAGGAGTGGTGCTGGGTTGAACACCATCAAAGCCATAAACGTCCTTGATGTTGCTAATCGTGAGCTGCCATGCGCCGTTGAAGCGGCCCAAGATAGCTACAACAGTGCCTGTTCCAACAGGCAGCTTCGTGGCTGCAAAGTCGGCGAAGTTGGATGTGCGCACAACGATGGTGTTGCCCTTGGCATCTACCAAGTTGCGAGAGCCGTAGCCGCTGGCCTCAGCATAGTTGAGCTTACCGCCATCTGCGAAGTGTACGCCCGTCAGACGAACAAGTGTGAACTTGTTTTGCTTCGGCATTATCGGAGAGTTTGGAGAAATCAGAGAAATCCTTGATGTTGATGAGGGCTTTTCATCGGCCCAGCCATTCTTGAAGACGTGCTTCTTGAAGGCTTCATAAGGCGTGCGATAGAGATAGCCTGAGGGATGACCGATTTGCTGCTCATCGCCGTAAACGCTTACGCAAAGGCCCTTGAGCGATACATATACTTCCTGTCCAGCAGCATAGTCGGTGTAAACGCTGCTTTGGTCTACGAGGAAGCTGATGCCGCCTGTTTCGTCCTGCAGCAGGATCTGTTTGTAGACGTTGCCTGAACGGTCGTCCGCGCTCACGCGGGCTTTCAGCCAGATGCTATCTGTGATGGTCACGGGAGCGTCTTTGGTGGCAGCCTTCGTAAGGGTGCGCAATTCTGCAATAGTGACGGTCTTGGCGTCAGCGGGCAGAGTGTATGTCGGCTCAGAGAGAGGGGGGAGCTCATAGTCTTTGTCGCAGGACGCAAAGGCGAAGAGCATTGCCGAGAGGCACAAAAGTTTGCTAATAAGTTTCATATTCTTTTGTTGTTTTTTATTGTTGTTACTGATTTAGAACTGTAGCTCACGTTGAAGAAGCAGTTGAAGCCTTGCATGTAGAAGTACTTGTTGGCGAAGAGGAGGGCTTCGTCAGGTTGATACGTCCTGCTCGAATCCACCAGTCTTCACGTCTTTCTTGTTGAAGATGTTGTTGAACGAGAGGTTCACGTTGATCGATCGAGCGACCCACATAAATCATCTTACCGATAGAGAGATCTACAGTGCAGCCACCGTCGAACATCTCCTGATGTGGAATTGGCGGTAGGCACCATAGTATTGATTGTTAGGCGTCACTGCGGGCGTATTTGCCTGCGAGTTACCATTGTAACGAGAGGAAACGCGGCGCGCGGGGCTTGCGCTGATAAAGTTACGCCCAAACATATTGATGTTTGCGCCGAGGAACCAATAATTGATGAGTAGCGTGCACCGATAGTTCCTGCCAACTGAGGAACACCTCCCACCATGACGTGGCGCATATAAACCTTTTTCAGTCTCAGATACGGCGTAGTCGGAAAGACTCTTACCGTTGTCGGTGGAGAACTGGCCTTCTGGATTGTTAGCATAGTAGTACTGAGAAACAGTTCCCTGCTGCGCTCAGCGTCCAATGGTCGTCGAGTTTGTAAGATGCAGCTGCTTCTACGCCGCGGTGTACTTTGTGGACGCCCGTCAGTACTTGGTTGACCATCGTAACCCTCATCGTAGTAGTAGGTGGAACGTTCTGTCAGGTCGAAGAAGCTTGTGTTGAACACGCTAATACGGCCCTGTACTTTCGACGTTGAGAAAAGATAGCTGGCATCAATATGGAAGATACGGCTACTTTTGAGACCTTGTGGCGTTTCATCGCTGTAGCGAGCAGAGATATAAGCGTCGTTGGCCAGAGGAGCAATGGTTCCGTACATTGTATTGACCTGGAAGAGGTGACGTCCGTTGAGTTTGTAAGTCAGACCACCTTTCAGCATGATATCAGTAAAGTTGTGACGAGCACCTACGCCGTAGGAATTGTTAGCATGGTGGCCGTTCTGCATCTTACCGTCGCGGAAGAAATCCGTATAAGTCAGCTGAACACCATAATAAGCATCCCAATGGCCTTTTGAATACTGATTGTTGATCCAACCATCGAAGCGCTGTTGACATGAAGTTTGAAGTCGTAGTCGATAATACCGCCTTCGTAAACGCGACGGTTCGGGTGGCGGAGATCCTTCTGACGCTGGTCGTTGTCACCGGGATAGTCCGTGTCGGAGTACTTATCAATGTCGAGCACATAGTTTGCGCCGAGCAAGTCGTCCACTTTTCACAAATTGGTGACCACGGTGTTTCGGCCGAGCAAGCCCGCCGTCAGTTTGTTGTGCTTAGTGAGCTGAGCAGTGAGGTAGCATTGAGTGTAGTCTCATAAAGGTCGCTGCGGCGCTCATTCACTAAATAAATAGCCTGTCCGTTTCCGTTCATCACGTTCTGGCGGTTGGCCGCAATCATGTGGTCCCAATTCACCTGCGTAAAGCTTGTGTCGCCACTTCTCCATAGTTGCTCGTAGTACGCTGCTGCTTTCTGTGTTGCCATTGGCGGCGAAGTGAAGGAAGATAGCGGTAGTAGTCGGGACGAGGATCGGCTCCGTCAAACCAGTTGAGGGCTGTGTTGCCGTACTTCCCAAAGTGGAAGCTCAAGCCAGTATTGAGTGTGAGTTTGCCGGATAGCTTACCTTCAGTAAGATGGGCGGTGGATCGAAAGCCTTAACGACTTTCGCGTTACGCTTCTTTCCATTCTGGTAGTCCGTTTGCGTTGTAGAGGTTGTTACCCAAGGTCGTACACCTTGCAGAGAACCGCTTTGTCACGAACCACGGGCGAACCCATTGTGGTGAAGTTGAAACGGTGACGATCGCCGGCCGCTGCTTCTCAATGAGCAGCGCATAGGCAATGTTGCGATAGAGTTCCTTGTGCGTTTCCCTTCGCCCGGAATAGCGTCCGCCGATGAGTCCTGTCACAGCCCAGCCGTTGTCCATCATGCCGGTGGATAGCTGTGCCATGCCGCGCCAGTGGTAGTTGCGATTGGTGAATGAAGCTAGAAGCCGCTTACCTGGCCAAAGTCGCCAGCGCGCATCAGGATATTATTCGCGCCGCCGATAGTTCCGAAGGTGAACGCTCCAGGCATAGCGTTGTTTGTCTGGTCTCCATAGCGCGTCAGGATATTCATCGCACCGATTGAAGCATAGTTGAACACGCCTCGAGCTGATCGTTGAACGGGCATACCATTGATATATGTCTCTTCATAGATGTTGCTAGCCTCTGTTGCGGAAGCGCATGGGCGAGAGCTGGTAAGCCGCTGTATTGAGGTAGATGTCGTGCGCGGTGAGTACTGTCTGTTGATGTCCTGTGAGGCATCGTTGGAGCCGTCCTCTCCATCAGCGTCGAAGACACTCGCGTCGACCACTCCCACTAAGGATAGGTCTTCCTGAGTGGTGGAGTCTGCTTTCTCCGCAGGTTTCTGTGCGTAGATAAGACGGAAAAGCATGCGCCAATAAGGATATTCCGCTGTTCATAATACTATTTTGTTCCAACAAGTTTGATCTGCTAAGCGGAGTCCCTTCGTGTTGGCATTTGCCGAGCTGAGGAAATGCAGTTCTGAGGTAGCATTTGCAGCACTAACGGGAGTTCGATAGTGATCGTGGTGAATGTGTTCTTGTCATCGGGATCCTTTACTATCTTCGATGGTGTAGCAAAGGGCTTGACCGTTGAACGTTCCCGTCATGGCCGCGAGATCCATCTCTTCTCCTGCGTTGTAGAGGTTAGCATTGAGTTGGTAGGTCAATGTGAGTGTTCTATAGCCTTGTGTGTCGAATCCACTGATGCTGAAGTCGGAATCCTTACCACTGGGGAACCAGATGACATTTGTATTGCTGTGGTTACGCAGTGAGAGAGTATTGTTGGCATCCTTAAAGGTGAGCGTTGGGTTAGACCATGCAGTGAAGCTGCTCACACAACCATCTGTTGTCCACTTTTTGTGACGGCTGCTGTGCCAAAGTTTTCTTCGAACAGCACCTTCTCATTCTGAAAAATGTACGTCTACGTTGGGCGTTGGAGCCACACGTGGCGCCTGGGTTCTCTTGTCCAGTTGCCCGATAGTATGGTATCAGCAGTGAGGTTACTTGCCGTCACCTTTACCGGGAGGGCGTAGGTTTTGCCAGCAAGGAAAGCCGTTTTGTTGATAGAGAACTCCTTTGTCATTCCGTTCACATTGACAACAATCTTACTCTTCGTCGTCGACATGGGTATCGGTGCCCTCTGCACGGTTACCAGTGACAGGCATCGTAATATCGGCCGTCTTTGAAACGCTCTTGAAAAGCCCCCGTTGGCTAAGTTATGTGCTTCCACAGCCGCATTTGTCAGCGTCACTGACATGTTGTTAAGTGTCACACCGTTGTCGGCCGTTTGCCACTACAAATACTTTTTGGCAAGCTTGTGCTCAAAGCCGAGTTTTAGGTCGGTGTTCAAACCGCTACAGTTGGTAGCATCAT